>Ga0207849_100002_pt1:0-1075000 | contig 1300377 bp, 1126 predicted proteins | sample TtaePargueraPR_12_FD_187277 | JGI IMG/M metagenome (GOLD analysis project Ga0207849, IMG submission 187277) | Aerobic enrichment media microbial communities from Bioluminiscent Bay, La Parguera, Puerto Rico - Tt and P2 (4) (SPAdes) | ecosystem: Environmental > Aquatic > Marine >... | reverse complement strand
CTAGAATTTCCTTATTCAATACTCAATGAACTTTGCGCTCCGTACTTCCGTACATCGCACCTTTCGTAGTCTCAGGCAGACTCGAACTGCCGACCTCTACATTATCAGTGTAGCGCTCTAACCAGCTGAGCTATGAGACTGTCTTGGCCTTATATTGCCTTATATCAGTATAACATATCATAAACGACAGCGCAGAGGATAAAGACCACCTCGTGCGGGACAAGGCATCTCCGGGCATCTCTTTCTCTAGAAAGGAGGTGTTCCAGCCGCACCTTCCGGTACGGCTACCTTGTTACGACTTAGCCCTAGTTACCGATTTTGCCCTAGGCCGCTCCTTGCGGTGACGGACTTCAGGCACTCCCGGCTTCCATGGCTTGACGGGCGGTGTGTACAAGGCCCGGGAACGTATTCACCGGATCATGGCTGATATCCGATTACTAGCGATTCCAGCTTCACGGGGTCGAGTTGCAGACCCCGATCCGAACTGTGACCGGTTTTGTAGATCCGCGCCCCCTTGCGGGGTGGCTTCCCTCTGTACCGGCCATTGTAGCACGTGTGTAGCCCAGGACGTAAGGGCCGTGATGATTTGACGTCGTCCCCACCTTCCTCACGGTTTGCACCGGCAGTCCCGTTAGAGTCCCCATCTTGACATGCTGGCAACTAACGGTAGGGGTTGCGCTCGTTATAGGACTTAACCTGACACCTCACGGCACGAGCTGACGACAACCATGCAGCACCTTGCAGGCAGTCCGAAGAAAGGGGTATCTCTACCCCATGCAGCCTGCATTTAAGCCCTGGTAAGGTTCCTCGCGTATCATCGAATTAAACCACATGCTCCACCGCTTGTGCGGGCCCCCGTCAATTCCTTTGAGTTTCATTCTTGCGAACGTACTCCCCAGGTGGGATACTTATCACTTTCGCTTGGCCACGGAGACCGAAGTCCCCACAGCTAGTATCCATCGTTTACGGCGTGGACTACCGGGGTATCTAATCCCGTTCGCTACCCACGCTTTCGTCCATCAGCGTCAGTACATGGTTGGCCACCTGCCTTCGCGATCGGTGTTCTATGTGATATCTATGCATTTCACCGCTACACCACATGTTCCGGCGACCCCACCATGACTCAAGACCTGCAGTATCAAAGGCAATTTTATGGTTGAGCCACAAACTTTCACCCCTGACTTACAGGCCCGCCTACGGACCCTTTAAACCCAATGATTCCGGATAACGCTCGGACCCTCCGTATTACCGCGGCTGCTGGCACGGAGTTAGCCGGTCCTTATTCTTACGGTACCGTCAGACGCCCACACGTGGGCGCATTTCTTCCCGTATAAAAGCAGTTTACAACCCATAGGGCCGTCATCCTGCACGCGGCATGGCTGGATCAGGCTCCCGCCCATTGTCCAATATTCCTCACTGCTGCCTCCCGTAGGAGTCTGGTCCGTGTCTCAGTACCAGTGTGGGGGATCCCCCTCTCAGGGCCCCTAACCATCGCTGCCTTGGTGGGCCGTTACCCCACCAACTAACTAATGGTACGCATGGCCATCCCTGTCCGATAAATCTTTAACCGTAATATCATGCGATATAACGGTACCATGGGGCATTAATCCAAGTTTCCCTGGGCTATTCCCCTGACAGGGGCAGGTTCCATACGCGTTCCGCACCCGTGCGCCGGTCGCCGGCGGAAAAGCAAGCTTTTCCCCGCTGCCCCTCGACTTGCATGTGTTAGGCCTGCCGCTAGCGTTCATCCTGAGCCAGGATCAAACTCTTCATTGTATTTCCTTGAATGTCTGTCCGACACCCGGAATACCGAGTCCCTGCATCAAAATGGTTCATTTCTTAATTCTACGCTGTCGTTACAATATGTATATGAACTTCTTTGTTTTTTTCTCTCGTTTTTCAGCCTCTCGGCCTTTCGAAAGCGCCCTGCCTTATCAGCTAAGCGGGTGCAAATATACGCACGTTATTTTCTTACCGCAAAATGTTTTTCGATATTTTTTTCAAAAAAAAATCAATTAATTTATAACTACTTGTTTTTCAGGTTTTCGTTTTTTACTTCTTAACGAATTTTATGAAAATAAATTCCAGACCAACCCAAATCTGATGACAAAATCGCGGTAGGGATAATTTGGAGCGGAGTAATAATTAGGCTCTGAAAAGATAGAATTCAAGTGTTCTGCCTTTAAATAAATCCGGGTCTGTTTTACCTTGGCGTTAATAAAAACATCCAACAAGGGATATCCTCCCAACTCTTCGTTGTTCTGAATATAAAATTCCCCCAACAGGGGATTGTATGCATCCATATTATATGATGTGAAGTATTTAAAGGTCACCCCTGTTTGCAGAAACATCGCTTTTTTAAATACATCACTTGAAAAGTATAGGCTATTCCGTGTAACCACCTGTGGAAGATTGAGCACTTGATTTCCTTGATCTACCTCTTGATACATTACCGTATTCATTAATGCCCACTTTCTCCATTTTATTTCTTTTTCATATTTAACTTTTAAGTGGTTGACCGTGCCGGATTCTTGAAATGGCCTTACGAATGCCGTTTCCTGACCCAACCCTATTTCTTCCTCTGTTGCCGTGGATGCAAAATATGTATAATTATCCAGCGTACTGTACTCAGCACTCAAAAGGCCGTAGCTTCTGGAATCAAAACCAAATTGTATACTCTTTGTACGAATGTTATCAAAGGTGTCCGTATTTTGCCAATTGAAGTTTCGATAATCACTTTGATACAACAAGTAGTTAAAATCAGGCATTCTAGATGATATATGGATAGACCCCAATAATGAATTACCTTCATTCAATGTATATCTTGCCATAGCATCGAACTTATTCCCCGTAAGTTCGCCTACCACCGTATAATCGACACTTCCCTCCAAATATAAAGGCCCTATGCGGTTATGGTAACTACCCCCAACCACAATTTCTTCCCCTTGCAGCTTATTTTGTATAACACCTTCATCGGTGAACAATACACTATTGAAAAAATAATTATAGTTGAACAATGACACCCGACCTGAGATCCTGCCAAGAGTCTTGTTTGAAAATTCTATAGATCCTTTATTGAACATTGTTTTCAATCTTGCTCTATCTTCTATAGGAACCAAGAATGGGTCTTGTCCAAAGGCATCGTTCTGCTGCGTTTGTTCAAAGTCGTACATTTTGGTCTCATAGCTGAACTCATGACCTATGGCCAATGTAGTGGGCGATTTGTCTGTGGAATCCCTTTTGTGGTTGACCAATTTGAACTGGTGGTCCAAGAAATAGCGTTTCCCCAATATTCGATTGTTCGCATTGGTGTAAAGAAGGTCGATTTTTGCCCTATCCTGAAAATCGGGCAGGTCGTCCTCAAATTGACTCTTGTTCCGTAAACCTCCACTTTCCTCGCTCTGCATTTCTTGAGCCGCAATATGACCTCTCAGGGCATACCTTCTATTTTTAGTTATATAATTGAAAGTAGCCCTAAATTTTCCATCCTGCGTTTCCTCGTATCTGTACTTTCCCAATGATCTAAATCCATTGTAAGCGACCGACATATTAAACCGTTCGGACACGTTAAAGGTCAGAAGCGCATCTAAATACTGACCTTGCTCAAATGTTGTCTTGAACATGAGCTCCGTCATCGGGGTAGGAACATGATAATAATTCACGTCCTTCTTCTCAAAATAACCAGGATGTTTGGCCTTAGCTCCTATCCGAGGATAATACGGCATGGAAGAAAAGCTTTTACCGAGCTCATTATAGGGCTGCCCCATATTAGCAAAGGGCATTAGTTCAAAATCATCTTTTCTTAAATAATTGTAGATGTAATCTTTTCTGATGGTAAGGGTCGTATCAACTATAGTAGTGTCGCCATAATATGAGATTATTTTGTAATCCCTTATACCCACAGAATCTTTTTGTTTGGCCTCTAATTTAGCAGAATCTCTTCTTTTGGGCTTTGCAGGCATTGAATCTACGGCAACCGAATCCTTTTGCCGTAACGCAAGGGTATCTTTTTCCTGTAGTCTTATAGAGTCTCCCTCTTTTTTTGGAGGAATCGAATCTTGTTGCGCCAAGACTGATTGGCCAATCAATAAAAGTAGGGTCAATGCTAAATATCTCATTCCATGATATTGGTTGGGCAAAGGTAAAAGTTTTGTTTCTAAAGAAATGTGAAAAGTTGAGCCATAAAAAAACCCCGCCGATTGGGCGGGGTTTTAAAACTATATGCTTAGTGATATTATTCAAAAGGAACTACAGCATCTGAAGATTTATTGGCCACTAGTATATCGTTCAAATCAATTACGGTACTCGCAGTTGTTGAACCAGGAACGTAGTTGATAGCATCCAAATCACCAACAATTGCCGCTATAAATGGAGGAATCACAGGAGTAGTCCCCAAATCACCTTCATTGATATTATCATTTAACAGAATCTCATTCTCATCAATGACCAACTTTACACCCATATCAACAAACCTTAAACCTTCGGCAATAAAAACTTCTTGTCTAGTTCTGTACAAGAGAGAAAGCCCTGCATCATTGTCTTGCATAGCAGTAATGTCATCAGCAGTTAAGGAAGTGCCTGATACAGAAGGAACATCGATTTCACCAGATTGACGATCTAACACCAAACCTTCTCTACCGTTCACAACAATATCGTCGCTATCAGGCCTTGAAGCTTCTTCAACCTGAGTTCTTTGCTCAATCGAGTCATCAATTGTCCTTACTTCCCTGGTAGAAATTAAATCCAATAATGAGTTTAAATTTGCTCTGGCCGCAACTATATCATTATCAGCAAAATTAGCTTCAGCTAAAATCAAATAAGCCTCTTCTGCTTTTAAATAATGTACTGGAGCATCCTGAGAAGTACTCAAGAAGGAATACTTAGGATCCAAAAAGTCCAAAGTTGGAAGTGGCTGCAAATCATCGAAAGTTGCCCTTTGATATAATGCATTTTCAAATATGTTCTGAGGTAGGTTAGCCTCATCGAACAAAACGAATCTATCAAAAGTCGTACTTAGTGCTAGTGAATTTGCCGCTGCTGCCACAGCTTCAGATTGATTACCAAGATAATAGTTTGCCCTAGCTTTTGCCAAGTAATACTCTGGCTTCGCACTTATTGCAATTGCTGCATCAAAAGCAGCAATCGCATTTTGATAATGCGTTTCAGATGTAACCGGCACACCTTCTGGCACTTGCGGCAATGCAGAAAAATACATTGCAGAAAACAAATATGACAACCCTTCGAAGAAGTTGAATTCAGCTTCCGTTTCAGCATCATAGTTAGGATCACCAGGGCCCACCTCATTTAAACCAAAAATTGCAAGTTCTCGAAGCCTTTGAATCTGCCTTTGAGTATCCCTCATATCAGGATCAGTAATCTGAATCTCCAGACCATCCATAAATTGGTTGTAGAAGGTTTGCGTATTCACATAATTATCTGAACCTAATTCGGACAAAACCAATGTCTCGTTAAAAACGTTCGCCAATTGTCTTTCTAAACCGGAAAGCCAGATAGAAGCAGAGTTTGGCTGACCCACAACCGATTCTTCGGAAAGGTTTGGGTTTTCTATATCTTTAAAATCAACCACGTCGCCAAAATCACCTGTACAAGCTATGGCAAGCATGGTCAAAGAAAATATTATAACTTTTTTCATTATTATTTTTTTTAAAATTCGAATCTCAATGAAGCAACATAAGTCCTTGGTGCAGATTCTGTACCATAGGCGAAACCACCACTCGCAAAACCATTTTGAGCACCGATACCGGCTCCTGTCGTCTCTGGGTCAAAGTTACCTGCTGTCCAGTTGAACGGATTGGTCACGGTTACACCCAATCGGATATTGCTGAACAATGGCTTGGCTATGTCTCCAAAGCTATAAGAGGCACCGATGTTTCTCACTTTTAGGAAGTCGTTGTCAAAAACAAAGAAGTTTGTGTAGTTAAATGGAGAAACAACTCCATCAAGTTCTTCTGGAATTCCAGTGGAGTCAGTTCCCCTTAGATTTCTTAGCAAGAAACTTAAGTCCGTAATCTTTCCGCCAAATTGATAATCCGCTGTTGCAAACAAGTTGAAATCTCCCCAAGTGTAATTAAGACCCATTGATCCGAAATTAGGAGCAAATGTATCACCCAAGGCAGTATTTGGCTCAAAGGCATATGTGCCATCGTCTTGTAAAATAGCAACTGTACCTCTTAGATATCCCAAGCTCTGTCCTTCTTCAACAACAGACCCCAATACCGTAAACCCACCAACTACGAATGGGGGTGCTCCACCGGAATCAGTAACTAAGTTTTCATTAGTATTGTAAGAGAGGTTAAGACTTAAGCTATGTTTTTCTGTTTGAATAGGGGTAGCCCTCAACTCAAACTCATAACCTTTGTTCTCCACCTCACCAATGTTCTGAATCTGGTTCAACTGACCGGTAGATGGCGCAGACTGTGGCGTAAACAATGCATCTTCTGTGATACCAATATATCTTGTACCACTCAAAAACAATCTATTGCTAAAAAATCCTAGCTCAATCCCAAACTCGGTTGTTTTCACTCTTTCAGAAACCAACTCATCGTTACCTGGGTTATCAAAAGTAAAGGACGGCCCCCCTAAAAATGGGTTCTGTGCAAATGTCCTATCCTGTTCGAAAGGCTGGGCAAAGTTAGTTGCCTCACCGTAATTTGCTCTCAACTTAATTGTCGACAATATATTATAAATACCTGCTTCCCTGTAAAAGTCATGGTCGCTTATATTATAGGTAATACCAACTTTAGGCAACAATAAAGGATCTGTGTTAGAACCTGAAGCGGTGTTTCTATCCAACCTTGCTCCAAATTCAAGGAAAGCAACATCAAAAATACCGACATTCTCTAAGAAATAAAGTCCGTAGTTGGCGTTTTCCAAAACAAAATCCGAAAAGGCTTGTTCTGAAAAGTTATTCAAAGAACGAGTACCATCAACACCACCCGATCCGTTCAATCTATTCTGACGATCTGATGTTCTAAAAAATTGACCTCCTAAAATACTAACAAAAGAAAAGTTGTCTGTTTCCGCTCTATGAGTAATGTTCAAGTCTGTTGTTAAAGTAAAAGCAGACCTCAAAACCCTAGTTAAGCTACCTTGATCAGTAGTACCTGGCGCTATAGAACCCAACTCAACTTGAAGTGAATTGCTCAAAAGTTCTTCCTGAACAGTATTCCTGTTGTCGATACCAATTGTTGCATTCACTTGCAAGGCATCACTGATATCATAGATAAACTTATTGGAAGCAGTTATACGATTTGTAGTACTGGTAATATCCACTAACTGGCCAATCCTTCTATACCTAGCTAACTCATTTTGCCATTCTGCATCTGTAAACCCATCTGTTGCACCTCGGGCAGAACCTTCCAAGTTTGAGAATCGTGAAAAACTTGTATTAGCATTGTAATCCAAGTTGGATTCAAAATTCACATACGAAAAAGATCCTTGATAACGCAATTTATCAGTCACCTTGGCCGTCAAACCAAAAGTAAAGGATCTTCTTATTTGTTTATTGATATCGTTAAAGCTATCATCGGTATACAAGTTCCCTCCAAAATTATAAGAAAACTTTTCAGAACCCCCGTTCAAACCAACTTTATATTCCTGAGAAACTCCGGGCCTAAACAATGCTTCAGCAGTTCTATCGTATCTTAAAAAGTCTTTTGTTGCCTTAATCACTCCTACATTACTCTCAAAGAAAGCGGAACTTTTACCATCTTTACCTTTTTTAGTAATGATTTGGATAATTCCGTTCGCAGCATCCGCACCATACAATGTTGTTGCGGCACCACCCTTGATGTATTCGATTTTTTCTATCGATTCTACAGGAATATCTGCAAGCGCAGAAACATTTGCACCACCTGTTGCTATACCTAGCTGAGGATTTGAGTTAAGATTATCAACCCTAACCCCGTCAATAATTATTACGGGTGTTGCAGATGAAGCAGCAGAAATAGGACCTCTAGTCCTAATTATAGCTGCCGTACCTGGTTGACCTGAACTTAATCGAATCTGGGCACTTGGAGTTGTAGATTGCAACAACTGGTCAATTTGGTTCGCCGGTAATTTATCAATTTCTTCAGCATCCAACACATCTACAGTAGTAGAAAGTTTCCTTCTTGCTATACCAGAACCTTGTCCTGTCACAACAACTTCTTCCAAAGCCTGCGCATCCGCAACCATTTGTACATTTAAAGTTGAAGAAGCTCCAACTATTTGCTCCACCGTTTTTTGACCTATATAACTAAAGCGAAGTGTTCGCCCTTGTTCTACAGAAATAGAGTAATTACCGTCAAAATCCGTTTGAGTCCCATTAGTTGTACCAACAACCACAATAGACACACCAGGTAAAGGAAGGCCGGTCTCGTCCGTCACGTTACCTGAAACTGTTTTCTCTTGTCCAAAAGAGAAAGACATGCATAACACCAATAAAGGCGTTAGCATCCATGCTAACTTAGCTTTCATTTATTTCATTTTTTGAATTAGTCCGCTCAAAAATCAATATAAAAAGTTAATATTCAAAAAAATTAACAACCTTGCAGCCTCTATGTTACTGAAGTATTAATCAATAATTTTGATAATTTTAACATATTATCCACAACTAACAACCCCGTTTATTAGACTTGTAAGATTTTTTTTAACTTTTCCTTGGCAAATATGTTTTTCTTTAATTTTCAACTGTTAAATTTTTAAGATGTATGTTAAAATCGTGTTACCGATCATTGTTGGAAGCAGGGACAGATGAAGCTGGAAGGGGCTGTTTGGCAGGTCCGGTAACGGCTGCAGCCATAATCTTGCCGGAAAAATTCAACAACATCATCTTAAACGACTCCAAACAGCTTTCTGAGACAAAACGTGATCTTTTGAAGCCGATTTTGGAAGAAAAAGCCATTTCTTTCTCTGTTTGTCATGTTTTTGAAGACGAAATCGACGAAATAAACATTTTGAACGCCTCTTTTATGGCCATGCACCGAGCAATAGAAAAATTGCAGCCTACACCCGACTTTATCATAGTTGACGGAAACCGTTTTAAGCCCTATCCCAACATAGACCATGAATGCATAATTAAAGGGGACGGAAAATATATGAGCATTGCCGCCGCTTCGGTTTTGGCCAAAACATACCGGGACGAGTATATGGCCAAAATACACGAAGAGTTTCCCATGTACAACTGGAGAAAAAACAAAGGATACCCTACCAAAGAACATAGGGAGGCCATCAAAAAATACGGTATCACCAAATATCACAGAAAAAGCTTTAGACAACTCCCAGAACAATTGACACTGGATATTTAAAAATCCTAACTTTGTGTCAAACTGCTAAAATGAGATTAAAGGTACTTTTTTGTTTGCTCCCCATACTTATCGCATCATGTACGAAAGAGGTGAAGACCAAAGACTCTCTTTTGGAACATTTGCCTCCAAATCCGGCACTCGTTCTAAAAATCAACAACCTCGGCAACTTCAAAAGCGAACTTAAAAACAATTCTATCCTTAAAAATATTGAAGGCTTTGCTCATATTGAGGACATCTCCAACAAGACCCAAGGACTAAATTACCTGAAAACCAATAAAACAATAGTGCTTGCTTTTTATGAAGTTGGCAAGGATAATTATGATTTCATAATGGCCACTAAAAACGTTTCGGGACTTTTTAATGTGGACAGCGTGGCCAACAAAACAGTGGAAACATTGACTTATGAGGGCGCAAACGTCACAAAGTACAATGTCGACGGCTTGGAAATGTTCAGTCTTGAAAAAGAAAATGATATCCTAATGAGTTCTTCCATGATGCTGATGGAAAACCTCATAAGGACAAACGAGAACACACCGGTGGACCCTACGTTAAAAAAATTGTACCAAGCAAGTTCTACCGACAAATCCGCTACCTTATTTATAAATCCGAGTGGAAATACTTCCCTTCTGGCCCTCAAGGAACAAAATGAATCCAGAAAGAACCCATTTTCTTCATGGGTTTCTTTGGATTTTACCGCGAATTCGGACGAGGTCAACCTGAACGGCGTGGCCATGGCTCCAGATTCAACTAAAAATTTCATCAACTTGTTCAAAGGCACCTCCCCGCTTGCCAATAGAACACCTTCTTATGCCCCATTGAACTCGCAAGCGATCATTTCCTATACTTTTGATGATTACCAAATTTTCGCAAAAAACCAGAACAACTATCTGGACAGGGTAAAACCAACCGATTCCCTTTTTAACACCATAGAGGAAGTTGGATTGATTTTTTTAAACAATGAGAAAGTAGCATTGTTGAAATCTTTCGGCACCGAAGGCTTATACGATTACCTTAGCAGTAGAAAAACTAGCTCAGAAGATTATCAAGGAAGTGAAATATTGGTTTTGGACGCTCCAGATTTAATAGAACAAAACTTCACCCCTTTAATAAAGAATTTTACATCCAACTTTTGCACAATACTGGAGAACAGTTTTATTTTTTCAGAAAACAAAGAAGCCTTACAGACCATAATCAGTAATCATAAAAGCTCCTCGTCTTTCGATAACGATCAAGGATACAAAACAGCAAAAGCTTCCCTAGCTAGCGAATCCAGCATTCTTATGGTATCCAATGCTTCGGGTATCGACTTTTTTTCCGAACAGGAACTTTCCCCTGAGGTGGTCGAGGACATCAATGAAGATGATTTGGACGGACAGGTGTTTGCCTCACAAATGGTAATGGACAATGGTTTTGGGCATTTCAATATTCTCGCCTCAAAAATCATAAAGAACCAAGAGAAAAATACGGTTTCCCCACTCTTCACCCTCGAACTGAATACAGACTTGGCCACAGACCCCCAGTTTGTAAAAAACCACAGAACACGACAGCAGGAAATTGTGGTTCAGGACGAAAACAATGTACTGTACCTAATCTCTACCGATGGAAAAGTACTTTGGACCAAACAACTGAATGGTAGGATACAGGGAGCCATACAACAAGTTGACATCTATAAAAATGGAAAACTGCAGCTCGCCTTTACCACAAACGACCAATTCTTGATTTTGGACCGAAATGGCGACGAAGTTGCCCCTTTCAATATTGATTTTGAGGGCGGAAACCTGAATCCATTAGCAGTATTTGATTATGATGGCAGTCGGAACTACCGCTTTGTTGTTACACAGGGTAGTAAAGTATTCATGTACAATAACCAAGGTAAAATAGTCCGTGGGTTTACCTTTACCGATGCCCCTAGCAATATCTTGGGCACTCCTCAACATTTTAGGGTGGGCAACAAAGATTATCTCGTCTTTAAACAGGATAACAGTACCCTTAGGATTTTGCACCGTGTAGGTAGCGACAGAATTAAAATTCCAGAAAAAATAGATTTTTCCAACAATGATGTTTTCCTATATAAAAATAAATTCTCCGTTACCAACAAAACAGGAGTGCTCCATCAGATTGACACCAACGGAAAATTGACGGCCACAAACTTCAACCTAAACCCAGACCACGGATTTTATGCCACGACCAACACTTTGGTACTTATGGATGACAACGTACTCACCATAAAAGGAAAAAAGGTGGAACTGGAGCTTGGGGTTTATTCTAAACCTAAAATCTTTTATATCTATGACAAAATTTATGTTGCAGTGACGGACTTGCAAAATCATCAAATTTATTTGTACGACAGCCAAGCGGAACCCATTTCCAATTTCCCTGTCTTCGGAAGTTCTTTAATCGATCTTTCGGATATGGACAACGACAAAAAGTTGGAACTTGTTGCAAAAGATCAAGACAACTCCCTGATTGTCTACAAAATAAACTAGCAGGACAACATACGGTCAGTCATACATTAGTTAATGCAACACATACATTTTTAGACATATAGAGGCTTACATTTTAGTAGTTTGGATAGAATTGCTTTATCAACAACTAAAAAAATACTAAATGAAAACCTCGAACAAACTATTCTACTGTTTGTCCTTTGCCTTATTGATGGCTACCAGCGGAGAAGCACAGTTTTTCAAAAAATTGGCCAAGAAAGCGGAAAAAGCAGCTGAACGCACAGTTGAAAGACGAGTAGATAGAGAAACTACAAAAAAGACAGATCAAGCACTGGACAGTATCCTTGAACCTGGCTCGGGAGGAAAACAATCTCCTGGAAATCCGCAAGGAAATGAGAATCCTGGTGGCACAGTAGACGAAAACGGGACATCCAACGGTCCTGTTACTGCCGGCCCCAAAACCATAGAGGTTTACAGTAAATTTGATTATGTTCCCGGGGACAAACCTATTTTTTACGACGATTTCAACGACGATTTCATGGGTGATTTCCCATCCAAGTGGAACACCAACGGTTCCGGAGAAGTTGTGACCGTGGACGGCTTGCCCGGCAAATGGTACTCCATTGCCAATAGGAGCCTTACCCTACCCAATCTTGGGAGCCAGCTCCCAGAAGACTTCACGATGGAGTTTGACTTAAAAGTGACCAATTTGACAAGAAACACCAGTTCTTTGGCCACTTTGGACATCTATCTTTCAGAAACGCCCAACCTTACTACCAGCGAGAGCAATGTAATGGCAACACTGAATTTCTGCCAATATATTGCTGTCGGGGTAAAGGTCGACAACGACTTTAGAGACGACCCTTCCCCCATTACAAACACCCTTCAACGAGATTTGAGGGAAGTGTTCAAAGATGTGGCCCATATTTCCATAGCCGTGAACAAAAACCGGTATCGCCTTTGGATCAACGAGACCAAAATCGTGGATCTTCCTCAATTTGTTGTTCGTCCCAATCAGATTAATTATCCAAAATTCTATGTGTCCAATATAGACGAACAAGGCAATAAGGAAAGAGTTTTGATCAGCAACCTTAAAATTGCGGAAGGCGGTGTGGACCTCCGCAGAAAATTGATGTCCGAAGGAAAAATTTCCACCAATGGTATTCTCTTCAATTCTGGTTCGGCCGATATTCTGCCCCAATCCATGGGAATCATCAGACAGATTTCCCAAGTATTGACACAAGACAAATCCATTAAACTAAATATTGTTGGACATACAGATTCTGATGGTTCGGATGAAAGTAATCTATCTCTATCCGAAAACAGGGCCGAAGCTGTAAAAAAGGCATTGATATCCGTATATGGTATCTCTTCGGATAGATTAAGTTCCGAAGGGAAAGGAGAAGGGGAACCGGTAGCCGACAACAATTCAGCCCAAGGCAAGGCACAGAACCGTAGAGTAGAATTCATTAAAAAATAACAACGCAGACTATGAAAAAATATATAGTATTAGGTCTAATAGCCCTTTTTACAGCCTATCATTCCCAAGCTCAATCCAATTGCAGCAGTTATTACCCACTGGTTGACGGAGCCAATTTTCAATACACCAATTATGATAAAAAAGGTAAGGAAGATGGCCAAATCACTTACAAGGTAACAGATGTACAAAGTAGCAGCAGCACTACCAACGCCATCATGATGATGGAAATGACGGATAAAAAAGGAAGAGCCTACACATCCGATTATGAAGTTACTTGCGAAGGCGATGTGATAAAAATTGATTTTAAATCCTTGATGAACGAACAGATGCTCAGTCAAATGGGTGATGTAGAAATGGATATCTCGGGTACCGATGTGGAATTGCCCAACAACCTATCTGTAGGACAGGAGCTTCCGGATGCCAATATGGAGGTGAAAATGAAAATGGGCGGAGGCATCAACATGAACACCAATATTGAGACCTTGAACCGAAAAGTTGAAAAACAGGAAAGTGTGACAACTCCCGCTGGGACTTTTGACTGTTATGTAATCTACAGCGAGACCAAAACCAAAATGATGATGACCAACCAGACCTTTCCTTCACGCATTTGGCTGGCCGAAGGAGTTGGCATGGTTAAACAGGAATCCTACAACAAAAACGGAAAATTGATGGGCAGCATGATCTTGACCCAGTATAGCAAATAGTAGATTTACTTTGTAAAAACAAAAAACCGAGGTGCGAGCCTCGGTTTTTCATTATTCTTCTATTCTTTCCGTAAAGGAGAAATCATTATGTGAGCCTTATGCGTCCCTGGATCCATGATCCAAGGATGGTTTGAACCCAAAGGCTTTTCGGGAAGTCCTGTAGACTCTGCCGTGGCAAATGGCAAATACACCACATAACGATAATGGGCCCCTTCCACTTCGTGGGTCTCAGGATTGTATTGGTCACTTTCCCCATAATAAATATGTAGGGTCGCTCCCGGTTTTCCCATATCCAGCTTGCCCGATTTCGCTTCTTCTTCCCTAATATCAAAGATTTCAGGCCCTGTTTTGCCTTCAGCCCGTAATTCCCGACCTCTTGCCATAAAAGGTTCCAGACTTTTGTGATAACAGGCCGCATTAAATCCAGATTGTTTTGGGTTATCGGCCAGGACAATAAATTCATTATCTCCCTCTCTGAGCGTCACAAAATCACCGACCATGTTATAACCAATCACTTTACACCCATCTCGGCTTTCTTCTGGAGCTGCCATGAGTGATGCAGCAATCAATGCTTCGTCGGAGTCAATGGGAACGTAGTGGGTTTCGACTTTATCAACCGTATTGCTTTCCACTGTTGTGGAATCGTCCCCATCTTTTTTGTTTTCGCTGGTGTTCTTGCAGGAAAGCAAGGTTCCTGTCAATACAAGTACTAAGAGAAGTCTTTTCATGGTGCGTTGAATTTAGTTGCATACAACAACATCGAGTGCAAAAATTGGTTTTGCCGACATGAACTCAATATCTAGTTATGCTGTGCAGTAGTAAGTTAATGGTTTAAATTGGATATAGAGGGCTATCGATAACGTTAAAGAAATTTTACCGCACAACATAATGTGGGCAAGAACATCGTACTCTTTCACAAATCAATTATTAATTCAAATAAAAGTTCATTTGAAGTATCACTTACTAAAACCGATACTAGCTCCCCCTTTTTTCTTATTAACCAAATTATGTTTAAGATTTTCAAACTCTTCCTCAGAGATAATATCCTTTTCCCTAAGCCATCCAAGGGTCATCAATTGAGGTTCAACCGGCATCTCTAAATCGATTTTAGCATACTTTGACTTTAAGAACAGGGTTATCTCATCAGACAGTTTTTTAATAAATGCTTCAAATTCATCCTTGTTAGGCTTGTTTTTAATGAACTCCAAATAACCGTTATTATGGGTAGGAATCAACAACACATTTTTTGACTTTATATATGTGATAAGCCCGCTAAGACAAGTAACAATGAATAAGAATATGGAAACACCTATTAAACCACTCCCGTCGGGATAGTTATCAGGATTGAATATGTTAATTAGAAAAAAAGCACCAAATACCAAAGTAACAATTAACATCACGTTATCGGTTTCCTTTTGCCAAACAGTTTTCGAAAAATCTATTTCCTCATAGGGAATATTGAACTCTTCAGAGCTAGTTAAATTTCTAAATTGAATTCTCAAGAATCCTTTTTCCAAAGTAAATTCTCGGACCAAGAAAAGTTTTTTCTGCAAAAGATTCATATGTAAGAGCTATTCATTGCAAAGGTTTATTCTTAAATCAAGATACCCATTATTTACGAATTCAAAATGAATATTTCAGTATGCTTAAACTTGTGCCCCTTCCTTCACCAACTCCGCCTCAAAAAGTGCGGTAAAATGCTTGAGCAGTTTTTGCTTCACCTCTTCCATATCCACTTCCTTCTGACCCAATTCCACATTCAAAGAAGTAACCGCTTTGTCTCTGATGCCGCAGGGAATCATCATATCAAAATAGCCCAAATCGGCATTTACATTAAGTGCAAAACCGTGCATAGTTACCCAACGACTGGCACGTACACCCATGGCACATATTTTTCGGGCAAACGGAGTGCCCACATCTAACCAAACACCGGTTTCACCCTTGGAGCGTTCGGCTTTAAGACCGTATTCGGCCAAAGTCAAAATCACCATTTCCTCCAAAAATCGAAGGTATTTATGGATATCGGTAAAGAAGTTGTCCAAATCCAGAATCGGATAGCCCACCACTTGTCCAGGTCCGTGGTAAGTAATGTCTCCCCCACGGTTGATTTTATAAAACGTAGCCCCTTTTTCAGCTAGTTTTTGTTCATCGACCAACAAGTTGTTGATGTCGCCACTCTTGCCTAAGGTATACACATGCGGATGCTCCACGAACAAAAAGTGATTAGGGGTTTCAAGGTTGGCCTCCTCTCGCCTATTCCGAATCTTGGTATCCACAATGTTCTTAAAAAGAAGCTCTTGGAAATCCCAAGTTTCTTTGTAATCCTTTAATCCTAGATCTTGTAGAGTAACTTTCTTGTTCATGCTACAAAGATACGAAGCATGCCAATGGAAAACTATTTCTCCAGTTCCACCTCCAAATCCAATACTGATGGATTCTTCATCAACTCCATGAAGTTGACCTCATAGATCAAGGTTTTTCCATCCTGACTAAAGGTTGCGTCTTCCGCAGTGGTCGATTTTATCTTTTTAGGGAAGTGATATTTTAAGGTGTACGTAGATCCCGAAAGAAACATCTCTGCTCCCTGTAAGCTGTCCAATTGTTGCTCAAACAATTCTTGATCTACAATTTTAGCGGTACGGGTAAACTTATTTTTATTAAAAGTATAATTCACCTCAGTTGGTTGCTCAGCAGGCTTCATTGGGCCTTGCTGAGGATTTGATTTGCCCCCAATGGAGCTGGCATCTTGAAAAGCGCCAAAAGCATCGTTCACCTCACTCACGTTTTTGAACTCACTGAACAAATCGAACATCATTTCCTTTTTTTCAGGATTCATAACCATGCGCATATGGAACGGTTCCAGTTTTTTTAGTTTTTCCTGCTCTTCCTTGGGCAACTGTGCGATACTATCTTTCTTCTCTTCTAAAAAAGTTTTAAAAGAAATTATGGAGTCAATTGGCTTTTCATTGGTTTTGGCCATTTCTTCCCCGGCCATTTCCATCATCTCGGAACCATCAAAATTTATGGACAGTTTCCCGGAACCATCTTCATTAATGTGTATTTCTTCGGTAAAATTACATGCACTGGCAAGGGCAATCAACATTGCCAATAGCAAGATTTGGACTTTTTTCATACAATATTTAGTTAGTGTTGTTTAGTATGACCAAGGCCCCGATTACTCCGGGAACCCAACCACACAGGGTTAAAAGTAATACAATAAGAACAGAGCCACAACCTTTTCCGATGACTGACAAGGGTGGGAACAATATGGCCAATAAAACTCTCCAGAAACTCATTTTTTTTGATTTTGATTGATGATACTTATAGGTAGCCCAAATACATGTTTTGTTACAGAAAAGCGCTATTTTTAGCCAAAATCGGGTAAAAAATGCGGTTTTTCTTCCTTTTCTTATTTCTGGCACAAGCACACGTCCTTTTAGGGCAATACCATTTTTCGGGCCAAGTTTCCGCAGAGAACAATGGTAATTCCATTTATCTGTCATTGGTCGAGGATTATCGTAAATCTGGACGGGTATACTTGGACCAAATTGTACAAAAATCAGAAGTGGACTCTTTGGGTCATTTTTCCTTTGAGGGCAACAACCTTAATGACCAAAACCGTATCTATCGTATTCATTTGGATGGCTGTTCGGACAATACGGGCAGTAATCACTTTTTGGGCCGATGCAACAACAGTAAAAATGTACTGTTTATCGCCAACAATAAAGATACTGTTAGCTTTCCCACCTCTTTTGAAGACCAATCGCTTTGCACCATATCTTCCACCAATCCAAAATCCGGGCTCTTATTGGAAATTGATGGTTTAAAGGAACATATGGCCTACGATTTTGCCGATTATCCTAGCGAAGCCAATAAAAAATTGAATCTGGACAAATGGTTCCAGACCCTGCACAACTTTGGCAAAGAAGTAAACGAACCTCTTGCAGAACTTTACATTTACGATTTCTTGTCGGACAAAAGGAACGAAACTTTTCGATTTTATCTGGAAGACCTGACCATAAACGATTACTACGATAATTTGTCTGAACGATTATCAAACACCTATCCCAAAGCCGAGTTTACCCAACAGTACCAAGCTGAAATTTCTACCGACGAAGATTTGGCGAGTTTCAGCCGTCCACAATCCTCTAAATGGAACCGGACCATTATCACACTTTTGGCAGTATCGCTATTGGGCAATTTCCTATTCTTTCTTGGTAAACGAAAAAAGGACAGCACCTCAGAATTACTTGAAAAACTGACTCCCCAAGAGCAAAAAATCGTCAATTTGATTTTACAGAACAAGACAAATAAAGAAATTGCCTCCGAGCTTTTTGTTAGCGTCAGCACTATCAAAACGCACATCAACAATCTCTATAAAAAATTAGATGTAACCTCGCGCGACGAGATGCTTCAACATTTCAAAAAGTAAAGTTCAACCCCCGGTCTAGTACCCATTTCCAACGCAGAAAAGTTCGTTCAGCCATTGATTTTAGTGAATTTGGCCTTCAAACCATAAATCACATAAAATCATGAAACATCTTTTATTCGCATTCCTCATGCTATGCATTACCTGTGCTTCTGCCCAAGAATTCAACAAAGAAATCAAAACGGAAAATGGACAACAATTCTTGGTCGGGCAAATCAATTTGGAAGGCTTACAATCCCAACCCTACGGCAACTGGTTTCAAAACCGATATGAAAACTTCCGCCCCGACGAAACCATGGTTGCACTTTTCAAAGAGAAATTGGCAGAATACGACATCAAACTATTTTTGGGAACTTGGTGTGGCGACAGTAAGCGAGAAAGCCCCAAATTCATTAAAATATTGGAAGCTGCCGACTTCCCCATGGACCAACTGGAAATTGTGGCACTGGATTATCGAAAAGGTCATTACAAAACCAGTCCCACAGGCGAAGAAAAGGGTTTGAACATCATTAAAGTACCCACCATCATCTTTTTTAAAGATGGAAAAGAAGTCAACCGAATTGTGGAAAGTCCACTGGAAACTTTGGAAGAAGACATTGCACAAATTGTTTTCCAAAAGAACTATGTGCCCAATTATGCATATTAAGTTGGGACAAGGCAAGGATTTAAAGCGCAAAAGTGTAATTTTGCGCTTTAAATTTTTTACAGACTATGCAACTATCGGAACAAGAGATCGTTCGAAGGGAAAAATTGACCAAACTCAGGGAAATGGGCATCGACCCATATCCCGCAGCACTGTATCCTGTTGATGCCACTTCCAAGAGCATCAAGAATGATTTTGAAGAAGGAAAGAAAGTGGTTATTTCCGGTAGATTGATGTCGCGCAGAATTCAAGGAAAGGCTTCCTTTGCCGAACTTCAGGACAGCGAAGGACGCATTCAGGTCTACTTTAACCGTGACGAAATTTGCCCGGATGATGATAAAACTTTGTACAACGATGTGTACAAAAAATTGTTGGACATCGGGGACATTATCGGTATTGAAGGAGAGCTGTTCAAAACACAAGTCGGTGAGAAAACCGTAATGGTGAAAAACTTCTCGCTGTTGAGCAAAAGTTTAAGGCCATTGCCCTTACCAAAGGTAAACGACGAAGGAAAAGTATACGATGCTTTCAACGACCCGGAACTACGCTACCGCCAGCGATATGTGGATTTGGTAGTAAACCCGCACGTTAAGGACACCTTCATCAAAAGAACAAAGATTACCACCAGTATACGGGAATTCTACAACCAAAAAGGATACTTGGAGGTGGAAACACCGATATTACAACCCATTCCAGGTGGAGCGGCCGCTCGGCCGTTCTTAACACACCACAATGCTTTGAATGTGCCCTTGTACCTGCGAATCGCCAACGAACTCTATCTAAAAAGATTGATTGTCGGTGGATTTGACGGTGTGTACGAGTTTGCAAAAGATTTCCGTAACGAGGGAATGGACCGCACCCACAATCCAGAGTTTACCGTAATGGAACTCTATGTAGCCTACAAGGATTACAACTGGATGATGGACACCACCGAAGAACTTTTGGAAAAAGTGGCCGTAGATGCCACAGGAAGTTCCAAAGTAAAAGTGGGTAATCACGAAATTGAATTCAAGGCTCCTTACCCAAGGGTTCCCATTTTGGAAGCCATTAAAATCCATACAGGCTATGATGTTTCCGGCATGGAAGAGGACGAGCTACGCGAAGTGGCAAAAAAATTGGGCATCGAAGTGGATGATACCATGGGCGTAGGTAAATTGATTGATGAAATCTTTGGTGAAAAATGTGAGCACCACTACATCCAGCCAACTTTCATTATTGATTATCCGAAGGAAATGAGCCCATTGACCAAGGAACATCGGAGTAACCCAAGACTTACCGAGCGTTTTGAATTGATGGTAAACGGTAAGGAATTGGCCAATGCCTACTCCGAGCTCAACGACCCCATTGACCAACGCGAACGTTTTGAAGATCAGCTGAAACTCTCCGAAAAAGGGGATGACGAAGCCATGTTCATCGACCAGGATTTCTTGCGTGCTTTGGAATACGGAATGCCACCGACTTCGGGAATCGGTATTGGAATAGATCGTTTGGTGATGTTGATGACGAACAACTCCTCTATCCAAGAAGTATTGTTCTTCCCGCAAATGCGTCCCGAGAAGAAAAAAGTAGAGTTGACCGAAGAGGAAAAAATTATTGTGGACATTATAAAACCCGTTGGTGAAATGTCTTTGTCCGACCTTAAAGAAAAGGCTGACTTAAGTGGTAAAAAATGGGACAAGAGCACTAAGGGTCTTACCAAACACGGACTTATCAAAGTGGAAAAAACCGAAAATAATCTTTTGGTAAAATATACGGGATAGCATAAAATCTTATCCTTACTAAATATAAACCCCTGAGCCTCAAAACCGGCTCAGGGGTTTCGTTTTTAAAAAAATTTCTATCTTACCCCGATTTTCATCCCTAACGGAAGAAGATTTCCAGCAGCTTACCCCACTAATCTTACTAAAATCTACTTATATGAGAAGAATGAAATTAGCATTCCTTTTCGTGCTGTTGGTATCCTTTACCGGAATGGCACAAGAGGTAACAGGAACCGTTTATGACGACCAAAATGTTCCCTTACCGGGAGCTTCAGTCCAAGTTAAAGGAACAACCACGGGAGCCATCACCGATTTTGATGGCAACTATTCAATCGAAGCTAGCACCGGGGATGTCCTCGTATTCTCCTACGTTGGATTCAACACACAAGAAGCGACCGTAACCGGCAACACATTGGACGTTACACTACAAGCCGGACTCGAACTGGAAAATGTTGTAGTTGTTGGTTCCAGAAACGCCAACAGAACCTCTACCGACTCGCCAGTGCCCGTAGATGTGCTGGATGTTACAGAATTGGTACAATCTGCCCCTCAGGTTACCGTAACCGAAATCCTGAATTACGCGGCACCATCCTTCACATCAAATCCACAAACCATTTCTGATGGAACGGACCATATTGCTCCCGCTGCTTTGCGCGGACTCGGCCCTGACCAAGTATTGGTTCTCATCAACGGAAAAAGAAGGCACAAAACTGGACTGGTCAACGTAAACGGAACATTTGGTCGAGGAAGTGTCGGTACCGACATGACCACCATTCCATCAAACTCCATCTCCAGAATAGAAATCCTAAGAGACGGTGCTGCCGCCCAGTACGGTTCCGATGCCATTGCAGGGGTCATCAATATTGTTTTGAAGAATACCGTGAACGAACTTCAGGTAGATGTTAACACTGGAGCCCATTTTACCAGCGAACATAGTCCACAAAAGAAAATCGACGGTGAAAAAGTAAGTCTGGGACTGAATTACGGATTGCCTATTGGTAAAGATGGCGGGTTTATCAACTTTACGGGGAATTTTAATCACCGCGGATGGACCAACCGTATGCAGGAATGGGAAGGAACCATTTTTAATAGCTATAATTCCATTGAAAGAGTTGCGGCGGCCGATAATTATGATACATCCCTATTGCTTGATGATGATTTGGCCGATATATTCCAATATGCATCAGCTGCCGGAATTGCCCTGAACGGAGATGAAACCAAAGAGCAACTTCAAGACATTTTGAGCGCTGATGTAACCGAATCAGAATTATTGGCAAGAGGTCTGCAACGAAGCGATTTCAACATGAGAGTCGGTCAATCCAAACTCAGAGGCGCACAGTTCTTTGCCAACCTCTCTATTCCATTAGATGAAAACTTGGAGATTTATGGGTTTGGAGGATTGAGCTTCAAGAATGGTAACGCTGCCGGTTTTTATCGTATGCCCAATCAGTCAAGAACCTATACTCCGGCCTATCCTAATGGCTTTTTGCCGGAAATCAATTCAAATATTATTGATAAATCTGCCGCATTAGGTATCAAAGGAGTGATTGGGGATTGGAATGTGGATTTTAGCAATTCCTACGGTGGAAATGAGTTCCTGTATCGCGTAACCAACTCTAACAATGCTTCTTTGGTAAATTCAACCCCTTTTGAAGCAGATTCAGGTGGCTTTAATTATAGTGAAAACACCACTAATTTTGATATGAGCCGTTTCTTTGAAAACTCTTTGTCCGGATTGAATATTGCCTTCGGTGCCGAATACCGTGTGGAAAATTACGCCATTATAGCCGGCGAGGAAATCTCCTACACCCAATACAATACTTTTGGGAACCCTCATGACCCTACTGACCCGGATTCCATTGTACCTACAGATTTTTTTGGAAACGATAGGGATGCCGGTATACAAGTATTTCCGGGGTTTAAACCCGAAAATGAAGTAAACGCCTTCAGAAATACCATTGCAGGCTACTTTGATGTGGAAGCCGATTTTACAGAATCGATTTTGCTTAGTGGGGCCGTACGCTATGAAAACTTTTCAGATTTTGGGGGCACCCTGAACTTCAAAGTCGCCACAAGATTGAAAATCTCGGAAAACTTTAATTTTAGAGGTGGTGGGCAAACTGGGTTTAGGGCTCCATCACTACACCAAATACATTACAGTTCCACTTCCACTCTATTTGTGGACGGAGTTCCAAACGAAGTGGGTATTTTTCCCAACACATCCAGAGTTGCTCGCCTTTTGGGCATAGAACCTTTGAAGGAAGAGACTTCGGTAGGTGCCACTGCAGGGTTTACGGCAAAAGTACCTAGTGCCAACTTAAAATTCACATTGGATGGTTATTTGATCATTATAGATGACCGTGTAATCCTCACCGGCCAATTTGATGATAACGGTAATGCCGAGTTGGCCAATTTGTTCCAACAGGTCAATGCCACCCAAGCCGCCTTCTTTACCAATTCGGTTGATACGCAAACCAAAGGTTTGGATTTTGTAGTTGATCATAAAGCAAACATCTCGGACAACGTTTCCCTGACCAATACATTGGCGATGACGGTATCCGAAACAACTGTAGAAAGTGTGAAGGTTCCCGAGGCAATTGCCGATGCAGGGCTGAGCGACACCTATTTTGACCCAACAAGTAGAATTTATTTGGAATCAGCCGTACCCACCACAAAGGGGAACCTGTCCCATAATCTAAAAGTTGGGGATAATTGGAGTTTCTTTTTAAGAAACGGTTATTTTGGTGAAGTTAGGGAAGCTACCAATGAAGTTGACCCTACTATTAATTACACCTTTGGTGCAAAAATAGTGACCGATCTAACTATCGGTTACAATTTTACGGATAGCGCTAAACTAACCATTGGTGCAAACAATCTATTGGATGTTTATCCGGATGAGAACGACCCTGCTTTCCGCTCCGAAGGCAGATTCATTTATTCAAGACGTTCTGTACAGTTTGGTCAAAATGGAAGATACGTTTTCGGTCGACTGACATTCAAAATCAAATAAATACAATTTTCTTTTATTAATTTATTTGGAAGCCTCGGCAAGGGGCTTCTTTATTTTTATCTTTTAACAAAAAAGCATAGCTTAGAACCCCGATGGAACTAAGCAAAAAAATTGGGCTGGTCCTTGGACCGGTTATCTTTCTTGTATTGAACTTGTTGCCTTTTGAAATGGTCTCAGAAAAAGGTGACCCTGTAATTTCAGTAGCGGCATGGATGCTGACATGGTGGATCACCGAAGCTGTCTCTATTTCTGTTACCGCACTCCTACCCTTACTTTTGTTACCTATTTTAAAGATTCTGCCCATTGCAGAGGTTGGTGCCAATTATGGAAGTCCCATTGTATTCCTCTTCTTTGGAGGTTTTGTTATGGCCCTTGCCCTTGAAAAGGTAAACTTGCACCGTAGAATAGCCCTAAATATTATCAGACTCACCGGAACCACACCGAACAAGGTAATTTTAGGTTTTATGATCGCCACGGCCACTTTGAGTATGTGGATCAGCAACACGGCAAGCACCGTGGTGATGTTGCCCATAGCCGTTTCCGTAATTAACCTATTGATCAATGACGAGGATGGTTTTACCAAGAACGATCAGAATTTTGCGCTTTGCGTGATGCTCGGCATCGCCTTTTCTGCCAATGCAGGTGGCATTGCCACGGTAATCGGGACACCACCGAACTCTGTTTTAATAGGACTATTGGAAAACGAATACAATACGGAAATCTCCTTCTTAAAATGGATGACCATAGGTTTGCCTTTCTCCATCATTATGATAGGAATTTGCTATTTGGTCCTAGTAAAATGGATGTTCCCCAACAAAGATTTAAAATTCAATGCATCCAAAGAAGTTATACAAACTGAGCTACATAAATTAGGACCTACAACTGGTAAGGAAAAAATGGTGTTGGTGATTTTTGGTATAACGGTTTTCCTGTGGATTTTCAGGACCTTGATCAATAGCATCTTTCCAAGCTTGGGGCTTACGGATACCATGATAAGTATTTTTGCTGCAATCGCTCTTTTTGCTATTCCATATAATATGAAAAAGGGGGATTTTATCATTACCTGGAAAGATACTTCCAAACTGGCATGGGGAATTCTAATCCTTTTTGGTGGAGGGCTCGCTTTAGCACAAGGAATGTCGACCAGTGGTATCGTGGATATGGTGGCCAACGCTATAGCTCAAAGCGAAATAAGCGTATTGTTCACCGCTGCATTATTGATATTCTTAATGCTTTTTATGACAGAACTGATGAGCAATGTAGCATTGGTTGCGGTATTGGCTCCGGTAGTGGCGGGTATTGCCATTGGCCTAGATGTTCCGATGCTTTACTTATTGATTCCTGTAACCATTGCCAGTAGTTGTGCATTTATGTTGCCCATGGCAACACCGCCCAACGCTATTGTATTTGCCAGTGGGTATGTGAAAATTCCGGAAATGGCACGGGTTGGTGTTATACTGAATCTGATAGCAGTTGTTTTACTTATTTTGGTTTTCCAGTTTATGATTCCGTTGCTGTTCTAAACCAAAAATGCCCCTCCGGGCGGAAGGGCATTTTCACAAACTAACTAACTCAAAAAAATGTAAGAAACTAACTTAACCAACGCTTCAACTCTTGACAAGCGAAGCGTAACTCTTTGTTAGGTACAAAGTTATAACCCTTTTTTGTGAAGATTATTATAATTAGTTTTTTGTTAACTTCACAATAAGAACCTAAAAGGTCTATCCATTTTTACAGTTTTCGCCATTTGCTGAAGTAATTTTATCAAAACATCCAAATGACTGAATTATCCTTACAATAACAGCTATTTTGCTACAAATACCAATGCCATATATACTGGTGTTATTTTTTTGTTAACCAGTCACTTATTAGATTTTCTTAACAAAGAAAAAATCTTGTAAAAACAAAAACCCCTCGATCGAGGGGTTTTCATAGCTAACTCAAATAAGTTGTAAAATGAGAACATTTTACTGCATTGATCCTGAGTATGGATCAAAATTTTCAGGGAGATACTTGGAGGTATCAAACCCCAATTCCATATCTTCTTCCTCCATGTAGTTTACCGAAGTAATGGCTATTACATCCGTGTAAGGATCAAAACCTTCTGGCAACAAATACTCGCTATTGATTCCCAATACAAGTTCGGTTTCTTCCTCCAAGTAAGAAATCGACTTTAAATCCACATACATCTCGTAAGGAGAAAAGCCTTCGGGCAGGTAATCCTTGGTATCAAAACCTAGATCCATATCCTCTTCCTCCATATAGTTGATGGAATGTACATCCACCACATCCGTGTAAGGGTTGAAATTCTCGGGCAAGTACTTTTGGACATCAAAGCCCAATGAAGAATCAACATTATTTTCGAGATATATGATGGAATTCAAATCAAAATAGCTTTTGTAGGGGTTAAAACCTTCTGGAAGATAATCCGCGGTATCAAAACCTAGATGTACCTCTGGCTCTTCCTCCAAATACACTATTTCATTTAAATTCAATTCATACCAGGCATAATCTGCCATTTCTGAAGTTGAATTGTTTAACTCAGCACTGATGCTCAAAGTGGTTAAACTGTTTTCTAAACTACCCTGTGTCTCGGATTGTACCTGGACAACCTTGGTATTTTGTTGGTCGTTGGCTATGGCTGTACTACTCAATAATACACTACCATAAATTAATAATAACTTGTTCATTTTTTGATTGAATTTTGTGATTGATGATATGCTTATAAGACTGACCAAAATCTAAAATGTTACAGTCTTTAGGAAATTTTCACAAATTCCAAACACCCGTTAAGCCCAGTTATACGGGGCGATTTTCTCCAAACCCTCAGTAAAAGGCAGGATTCCCAAAGGTTGAGACATAGCGTTAAAAAAACAGCCGTTAATATTTATTTAACAGTTAAATCTCATGAATTTTAGGTTCTTTGAATCTTCATACTTATTCAAACGGACATATAATGATCAAAAATTTACTACCTCGACTACTTGTAGTCTTTATTTTATTGGGCACCGTTCAAAACATTGACGCCCAACTTTTCAAAAAGAAAAAGAAAGAAACCGAACAAAAAAAGGACGACAAATCTAAACCGGGTGATATAAAACCTTATGATAAGGTCATCACCAAAGATGCAAAGACCGACAAAGGTCTCTTCCGTGTGCATACTGTAGATGACAAACATTACTACGAAATTCCAGATTCCCTTTTCAATCGTGAAATGCTAATGGTGAGCCGTATCTCCAAAACGGCAACAGGCATCGGTTTTGGTGGAGGAAAAATCAATACGCAAGTGTTGCGCTGGGAAAAAAAGGACAAAAAGGTATTGGTACGAGTTGCCTCTTATGAAAATGTAGCGGCAGATTCCCTTCCGGTGCACGAAGCAGTGGTAAACTCCAACTTTGAACCCGTGCTTTTTTCTTTCGATATTAAGGCTATCAACAAAAAAGATTCTTTGAACCCTGCAACGGTAATCGAAATCGACCCTATGTTTACCGATGATGTAAAGGCCCTTGGGTTTCCTGATGGGTACCGAAAAAGATACAAAGTAACAAGAATGGATGGAGACCGTAGCTATATCGAATCCATCAAAAGTTATCCTTTGAACATAGAGACGAGACACGTAAAAACATACTTATCCAACGAACCGCCAAGCAACTCAAGTTTGGGATCCATTTCTTTGGAGATCAATAACTCTATGATTTTATTGCCCAAAGAACCCATGAAACGCCGTTATTTTGACAGACGTGTAGGATGGTTTGCCAGAGGACAAGTAGATTACGGACTTGAAGCCCAGGAAAGCAAGACGGTTACTTACCTAGATCGCTGGAGACTCGAGGTAAAGGAAGAGGATATTGAAAAATACAAGGCCGGAGAATTGGTGGAACCTAAAAAGCCAATTGTTTACTACGTCGACAGGGCCACTCCCAAAGAGTGGGTTCCATACATAAAGCAAGGTATCGAAGATTGGCAAGTTGCCTTTGAGGCCGCTGGTTTTAAAAACGCCATTATTGCCAAAGACCCACCATCTGTTGAAGAAGACCCAGAATGGTCTCCCGAAGATGTTAGGTATTCTGTGGTTCGTTACTTGGCCTCTCCTATTCCAAACGCCAATGGTCCGCACGTAAGCGACCCAAGGAGCGGTGAAATTTTGGAATCGGACATTAACTGGTACCACAATGTGATGAGCCTGTTACGTGGATGGTATTTTGTTCAAACTGCAGCCATTAACCCTGAAGCACAAAAAACACAGTTCAAAGAAGAGATTATGGGGCGCTTGATACGATTTGTATCATCCCACGAAGTTGGACATACACTTGGATTACCGCACAACATGGGGAGTAGTGTTGCTTACCCCGTTGATTCCTTACGCTCTGCAAGTTTCACCCAAAAATATGGAACGGCTCCATCCATTATGGATTATGCCCGCTTCAATTATGTTGCCCAACCCGGTGACGAAGGTGTTGCTTTGATGCCAAACATCGGTATTTATGACAAGTATGCTATCAAATGGGGATATAAGCCTATTTTGGACAAAACGGCCAAAGAAGAAAAACCAATTTTGAACAGTTGGATCTTGGAACATGCCGGAGACCCTATGTACCGATTCGGTCACCAACAAGTGGGCGATATTCATGACCCGAGCTCACAAACAGAGGATTTGGGCGATGATGCCATCAAAGCTAGCTTATATGGTATAGAGAACCTGAAGCGAATTGTTCCCAACCTAATGCAATGGACCACGGAAGATGGTGAAAACTATGATGACCTTGAAACCATGTATGGCCACGTAGTAGCACAGTTCAGTAGATATATGGGGCATGTATCCAATAACATTGGAGGTGTTTATGAATACCACAAAACTGCAGATCAAGAAGGTGCTGTGTACACCTATGTGAGCAAGGAGCATCAAAAGGACGCTATGGAGTTTATGCAAGAACAACTCTTTGAGACCCCGGAATGGTTGATAGACCAAAATATCTTAAACAAGATACAATATTCCGGTTCCATAGAACGAATTCGAGCCACACAAGAACGTTACTTGAACACCATGTTACATTTAGGAAAATTGGCTCGAATCATCGAAAATGAAACTTTGAACGGGAAGGAAGCCTACGGATTGGTAGAGATGATGCACGATCTTCGTAGAGGTATTTGGTCCGAGACACGAAGTGGAAAAACCATTGACACCTACCGTAGAAACCTTCAAAAGGCACATATTGACCGATTGGAATACTTGATGACTGCTGATAATCAGGGTAAACAACCTGATTTTGGTGGTTATAGGAAATCGACACCTATCAATACAAGCCAGTCAGATATTCGTTCTGTGGCACGTGCCGAACTCAACAATCTTAAAAGCGATATTAGAGGCGGCCTTGCAAGAATTTCGGATACCATGAGCCGTTACCATTTGCAAGATGCAATGGAGCGTATCGACCTAATTTTGGAACCTGCGAAATAGGTATTTTTAAATAGATAAAACACCAACAAGGTGTGATCGTTGCTGTTCATCGATCACACCTTGCTTTTTTTTAAGTACGCATCCCTTAGCAGTCCTTTCACAACATATACGTGAGATTGCCAGTTGTTTTCACTACTTTAGTAATCCAAATCTCACATTCATGAACTACAAGACAAAAAGCTTAATCTACTTTTCCTGTTTCGTGGCAGCCGCTACTTCCTACTATTTGATTGAGGAACACGATAAATTTAAAGATGATTTAAATTCCAAAACTTACGTTGAGACTCATTTCGAAGATGCAGATGAGTATATCGATGATTCTGAAAAAACAACCCCAGAGGAAGAGCTCAAGTAATTTTCACAACACACCTTTTTTTACTGTTAAAAGCTTCACAAACTATTTCTTGATGATTAAACCTTTTGGACCAAGTAGATGTCCAAGAAACAAATCATTAAAAATTGAACGATATGAAGCAATTAGCAATTTTATTGGTTATGCTGACAACAGTGAGCATGGCCGCCCAAAGACATGATGGCCCCAAAATGCGAAAAGGTCCCAAAATGGACATGACCGCGGAACAAATGGCCACATTTCAAACAAAACATATGACCTTGGCATTGGATCTAACCGAAAACCAACAAGACCAGGTCTACAAAATCAATTTGGAAAAAGCTCAATTTGGAAAAGAAAAATGGGCAGAGATGAAAGCGGCGAAAGAGAGTGGCGAATGGGAAAAACCCACTCCCGAAGAGAGATTTGAAATGGAAAATGCCCGTTTGGACCGTCAAATCGCAATGCAGGAAAAAATGAGAACGATACTGGACACAAAACAGTATGAGACTTGGAAAAAGTTCTCCAATCGCAAAAAAATGCATGGCAAGAAAAAAATGCAGGAAAGAAGGAGAAGATGATAGTGTTTTTTGTTGATTTAAGAAGCCGCGCCAGCCATGGTCGCGGTTTCTTTTTATATACACCTAAAAATTATCTACTATTTTACAGATATATTTTTTTATCTGCTATTTTACAGATATATTTGAATATCTACTAATAAGCAGATATTTGTCATCATGATAGCGATACTCACAGGGGACATTAAAAACTCCTCGGAACACAAGGCCAACAAATGGATGCCCTTATTAAAGGAAGCCTTGGCCAAATACGGTAAAGAACCTAAGGATTGGGAAATTTACCGCGGAGACAGTTTTCAACTGCAGACCTCACCAGAAAATGCCTTGGAAGCTGCTATCTATATTAAGGCGAGCATCAAACAAATTCGCCAGTTGGATGTAAGGATATCCATAGGCTTGGGCGAAAAAAATTATGATTCACCAAAAATCACGGAATCCAACGGCACCGCCTTTATAAACTCCGGAGAGCGTTTCGAGAACCTCAAAAAACAGAATCTGGGCATTAAAACTCCTAACGAGAAGTTTGATGAGCACATTAATCTACTACTGGAATTGGCCCTTCTTACCATGGACGATTGGACGCCCGCCATCTCCAGAACTGTGCAATGCGCAATGGACAATCCAGAAATGAATCAAAAAGAACTGGCATCGCTACTCAATAAATCACAAGGGAACATTAGTGAAGAATTGAACAAGGCAGGATTTGATGAAGTCAAAAAAATGATCCATTTTTACAAAGCACAACTCGCCCAATTATGATGCTTTTGGCCCTAAAACTTATACTTGCCCACTTTATTGGAGACTTTGTCCTTCAACCAGCACATTGGGTCGAGGATAAATTGGAGAAAAAGGGACGGTCCAAATATCTATATTTTCATGTGGGGGTACATCTACTGGCGCTGTTGATTATACTACAGTTTCAGCATATTGTCCCAATCATTATAATTGTAGCGACACATTTCCTCATCGACTTGGGCAAATTATCACTTACCAATCCCAAAAACTATCGCTGGCTATTCATCTTAGATCAAGTATTGCATCTTCTGGTCCTTGCCGGTGTACTGTATTGGATATCGCCGTTTCCTTTGGATTTTAGCACCTTGTTTACCGAAAAAACCTTGCTGCTGATTACTTTTCTGGTATTTGTGACCTATGTGTCCGGTATTGTAATGCGCATGTTGTTGGCCCCTTATATTGATGAGGTCGCCAAAGACGATGCAGATACAGAAGGGGGTTCGCTTAAAAATGCAGGAACCTATATCGGTATGCTGGAAAGGATATTTGTGTTCGGCTTTATCTTGATGCAACAATGGGCCGCCATCGGCCTGTTGATAGCTGCAAAATCCGTGTTCCGTTTTGGTGACCTCAACAAGGGCAAAAACCGTAAGCTCACCGAATATGTCCTTATCGGGACACTATTGAGCTTTGGTCTCGCCATACTTTCAGGAATGTGCTACATGTACCTCGCCGAACAGCTATAAAACCTCCCAAAAACGAAAAAGCCATCCTATTAAAGAATGGCCTTTTCTGCTACTAATTAAATCGAAACACTTGCTTAAAAAACGTTCGCATTTTTTAAAACCTGTAAACTTTCCAATACATTGCTTACGGCAAGCGTCATAGATTTTGCGGACACGGTAGCCCCGGATATTCCATCAATATCTTCTCCGTAAACCAATTTTTCACCGGATTTTCTTCCAATGAACTGTTTAAGCCAACGTTGGCTTCCCACTTGACGCCCATGGTCTTCGCGATAAATCAATATTTTGGATTTTTTTACGCTCAAGTCAGGGTTCAGCAAAACCACATAGTCAAAGGTTTTCTTTAAACTAGGGGCCACTCCAACATAGATATATCCCAGCTCCTTATTGGATGAAGTTATCTCAAAAAGATTTTCTCCTCCCAATTCAGATGGAGTTTGCTTGTTCAAATCAGACGGAATCTCAATCAGGTTCATCGTGAATTCCTCTACCTCGTACGTTCCTTGTACGGCATTATCAATCTTTTCTTGAAGCTTTGGCGATATCTTGTCCGCCTTAAACCCAAAAAATAATAACGCGATTAGAATCACTGCTGCTGTATGTCCCTTAAACCTACTGGCCAGCATTTCCTTTTGAAGCATTGTCCGTTACAAATTTGTTGATCAATTCTAAAATTTCATCTTTATTCGCATTAGCTGCTTCCAGCTCATAAAACTGCATAAACATAGGTTGTCCATCCACTTGCTTTAGCAAAGTAAGGTCTCCTTCCCTCTCATAAATGTCTTCCCAAGCATCGCGAGCCACGGCCCAGAAATCTTTGTGCTTTGCCCACCAATCGGTTGCGGCCTTGCATCTTTCATCTGCTACTTTCACATACGTATTGTATCCTTTTTCTTGGGCGAGCAACACATCATCCTGACCATCTTTACGGATAATTTTATCATTGTCCTGCTCGTGTACCCATCCAAATGATGTGATTTCTTGACGATTTCCCCTGCTCATGACATTGTAATCGCTCCTTTTGGAATACTCTCTTCGCGGTAGTGGAGAATCACTTTGGTTTTCCCAATAATGTTTTCCATCAAAATGAACCCATGTAGAAGACCCTGCATACCTTGGGCTATCGTCCACCTGATATACTTTTTGTGTCCACTGCCCCCTCACTTGGTCGGCAGGCAGTTCAGAGAATACCCAGTTATTGTCCTTGTCGTAATGGAAAATTTGCTGGTTCTCGTACAACCAATCCTGTCTCCAGTGTTTGATTACCATGGTATCGTTGAGCACCAATAAATGCTGTAACGATATCTTATTGTCCTCGTCCACTATGGGCAATGCGAGCTCCAAAGCTTTGGAAGTATAATCCAAGTGTTTCTCGTAGTCGATTTCCGGGGCAAAAGTCTCGGTGTATTTAAAACTCACCTCGTAGCAACCGCACATATCTAAAATTGCGTCGCGGTCCAGTTGCTTCTTTTCTTGTGATGTGGCCAAAGTTGTTGAAAAGGCTAAAAACAACAAAGGCATGATTGATTTTTTCATATTGGTGTGTGTTAGATTGTTTTAAAAAATGTTCTGGTCAAAAATACTAAACTTATTTAGATTGAATAAAAATAAAATATATATTTGTCATCAAATTAAATAGAATGAGTCTAAATAAAAATACCAATCTCTTATTTTTAACCTTCTTTTTTTCTGTAATAGGACTCGCTCAGGAATCTAAAAAACAAGAAAAAGACTCATTGTCCATGCAGCAATTGGACGAGGTGATATTGACTGGGGAAAGCAAGGTAATGTCCCTCAGTAAAAAATTGTTCTCCGTAGGCACCATTGATCAAAAGGACATTGCCAAGGTTGCCGGAAACAATTTAGCGGACATACTTAATTACAACCTCAACATCACCGTTACACCGGACCCGTCCACAGGGCGTTCCACCATAAGTATGTTCGGGCTCGATGGACAATATGTAAAGGTGCTTATTGATGGTATCCCCTTGGCCAGTGACAACGGAATGGGCAACAATATAGATATCACCCAGATAAACCTTGAAGATGTGGAGCGTATTGAAATTGTGGAAGGTTCCATGGGTGTTCTCTATGGAGACAATGCCGTTGCCGGTGTTATCAATATTGTAACGAAGCGAGGATTGGAAAACAATCATAAATGGCAATTGCAACTATCGGTGCAGGAAGAAACCGTAGGTAGCGAGTATGCCCTATTTGATGAAGGCCGCCACATACAAAATGTAAAACTTAGCCATCAATTGAGTGATAAGACCAGTGTTGCCATCGGGGGTTCCCGGAACGACAATGCTGGTTTTTTTAATGGTTATCAAGGAAAAAATTATGTAAAAATAGAGGAAAATGAAGTGGTAAACGACAGTCTTCGGGGTATGGAGTGGAACCCAAAAGAGCAATTGACGGCCTTTGGAAACCTCAACACTTCCATAGGAAAACATAACATTTTCTATAAAATCCAATATTACGATGAATCCGTTCCGGTATACAACCAATTTGTGAACGGTAGGTTGGATAGCAATACAGGCATGCCAAACCCAACAGCTTTGGACGAGAATTTTGATACAGAAAGGGTGATGAACAACCTCAACATCTCAGGGCCTTTAAAAGGCTCTACGGTCTACAACCTCTCGTTGTCCCATCAAACCCAAAAACGGTATTACAAGCAACTTGTGTACAACATTCTCCAGCAGGGGATAGAATCTGTCATCGCCGACGATTTGAGTCAATCCAGTAAAATTTGGTACTCCAAAGGTTTTGTAAGCAATATTGTACCCAAAGCAGATTTCTACAACCTGCAATTGGGTTACGAGTTCAACCACCAAACCGGCTTCGATGCCATCGCTACGGGCGAATACTCAAGTGACGTGGTGGAAAACACCTTGGAGAATTATGACATTTTTGGAGTAATGGATTTTAATATTACCGACAGGTTCTCCATATTTCCCGGGGCAAGGTTTACCAACAACTCCCAGTTTGGCAACAAGCTGATATGGTCCCTCTCCTCTACCTACGACCTCAGTAACACATTCAAGATAAAAGCTGTGTTGGGCTCCGCCTTTAGGGCACCCAATTTTGAGGAGCTCTTTTTCTATTTTGTGGATTCCAACCATAACGTGCAAGGTAATCCCAATCTTGACCCCGAAGATGGCCTTTCCGTATTCTTAAATGTGGAGGAAAAATTCCGATTGTCCGATAGCAGCATGCTCAAAACCGCTCTAAAATCCTTCTATTTCGATATCGATGGTAAGATTGCCTCTATTATAAGCACCGACGACCAAGACCGCAACCTATTCACTTTTGACAATGTGGACCGTTCCCAAATCTTGGGTTTTTCATTGGAGAACTCTCTTATGATGAACCGTTGGCAAGCCTCTTTGGGGATGACCTACATGGGAGAATCTACCACCATTGATGCCTCCGAAGGAATAAGCAGTGACTTTTTATGGAGTTTCAATCTGCAATCTGCTTTAAGTTATAGCATTCCGTCTATCAATACCATGTTGTCCGCACAACTGAAATACACCGGCAGGTCTCAAGTTGTACTCAGTGGTACGGATGGCTCTGTTGTAGGCCAAACGGACGATTTTACTTGGATGGATGCTTCGGCACGTACCAACATAACCAAAGATTTAAGCCTAACGCTAGGCGCACGGAACATCTTCGATATTGTTCGGGTGAATGCCTCGGATACACCCACCGGGGCCCACGGGAGCGGTGGAGCTCCAAGTCGTTTGTTCGGCAATGGAAGATCATATTACCTAAAACTATTATACAATCTAAATTTTAATTAAAACCAATGAAAAAAACTATCCTTTTAAAAGCAATCGCACTCCTTCTTATCATCAGTTCTTGTAGCGATGATGAAGGCGAAGACCTCATAGACTTTACAGTAAACTTTAGCAGTGAAACCGTTGGCACCACAGAAGAGGACACTTCAAAAGAGATTACCTTAAGTTTTTCGAGGCCTGCATCCGAGGCGGGGACCATCAACCTGACCTATACGGGTGCCAATGCAGAGTACGGAACCGATTTTACGACATTGCCCAATGGTGAATCGGGTACCATTGCTATCTCTGTGGCAGCAGGTGACCGAAATGCTTCGTTTACTTTCAACAAATTGTCCAATGCCATCGAGGGATCCTCAAAATCCGTAACGTTCTCCATAGAAAGCTTCGACCAAACCGACTGGTCACAAGGCTCTACAGCGTCCACTTTGGTAAGTTACACAGCCGTTGCCGCTACCAGTGGGGTCATCGATTCGGAAAACGGAGGCTCCAACATGCCCAACCAAGTCTATTTTGATTTTAGTTCCGCGACCCAAACCGCTGTTCAACGTGACACTTGGGAAATTGCGTTCTACAATGGAACGGAAAACCGTGTATTCTTGAATCCTGCGTTGGCCGTATCCGCAGTTGAAATCACAGGAGAAACCGACCTTTTGTCCATTACCGAGGCCAGCGACCTACCTGCTCCAATGGAATTGAACGGATTAAATGCCATGTTCCAGCCAGAAGCCGTTACCGTGAGTACAGTTGCCGAACTTTTGGAAGGCCTGCCCGTAAGCTATTACCAGTATGGAAATTTGGATGAAGGTATTTCCTTTACCGATAATGCCCAAGGAACTTTGGAAGGAACCGCCTTTTCCGAAGTATCCACCACAGCGGAAGAAAATTACGTTTACATCGTTAGCTTGGGGTATGAAATTCCAGAACCTGCAGAAGACGTGGGAAGCATTGAGACCACCGGTGACCCCAGAGGTTATATGAAGGTCAGGGTGTTGAGCGACGGCAATAGTTACACCGTTCAATATGCAGATTTGGCCGAAACTGAGTCGTACAATGAAGTAACCGTTGCCAAAAATGATGCGTACAACCTTACCGCTTTTAGTTTGACCAATGGCGAGACCGTAAGTGTTGAACCCACCAAAGAACAGTGGGACATCAACTTGAGCGGAGTATTCTCTTATTACGGTAGCTCCCAAGGTTTAGTGGCAGGGCTCACCTATTCCGATTATGTACTGCACAATACTTTAGGAGGAACAGGGCTTTATCAAGTAACCATTGAAGAGGGAGTACCTACCTACGCCAACTTTGCAATGGCCGACGTAGATGAATCTTCCTTTGTTTACGATAACAGAGCCGTTGTTGGAAGTGGTTGGAGAGATGCCTTTAACGGTACGATCAATGAAAATGTGTACTATATACTTAAAGATGTGGATGGAAACTACTACAAATTCGACTTTACCGCCTTCACCAGCACCGAAGGGGAAAGGGGACATTACCAGTTTACTTACGAACGTTTATAACAATTCATTTATTCAGATGCTCATAACTCGACCCACCATACCTTTTGTTATCCCATCATCCTGAGTGGTTAGGTTTGAGTTAGTTTGTGTGAGGAGCGGGGCTTTTGGCCCCGCTTTTTTTTATCCTCTTTTACGACACTAAAAAAATCGATAGCGTTAAGGCAAAACATCAAAAAGCGGTTACTTTAATCTAAAATACATCATAATGAAGGACGACATGGGAGTAATAGCAACAGATAACAGAAAAATACAATTGTTCTATAATGGCGATACCAATAAAGGACAACAAACATTTGCGTACCTTAAATCCAGCAATAAAGAGGTGCTGAACATAGACCTTTGCAAAACAAAGGTTACGGCTACCCAATGGGCAGAAATAGCCGAATTATTGAACAAGCCCATTAAGGGACTGATCAATACCGATCACGCCGATTTTATTAAAGAATATGGGGAAAACCCTGATTTACAACGCGAGGACGATTGGTTGAAGGTCTTGGAAAATAACCCCAAAGTGGTAACGCAGCCCATTATTGTAAATGGCGACAAAGCAATTCAAATTGATACACCTTCCGAGGTAATGCCCTTTTTGGAAGAAGAAGAGGAAGAACAGGAAGGCTAGAGTTCCACTCCCCCTCCCACATGTTATAAACACACCATTAACACATATATGCCGCAAAACAAAAAATCACGCATTTTAAAAATTGGGGTCGGAATCGTTTTAGTATTGATTTTGGCCTCAGTTGCGGCACAATTGTTTTTCTCCAGCAAAGTAAAGACTATCCTGAATGAAAAGATCCCAAAAAAACTCAACTTCACCTATGGTGATATCAGCACTAATGTATTTTCGGGAAAAATCAGTCTGACCCAAATTAGTGGCAACGACCCGGACAACTCCATGGATTTTAAGGCAGAATCTATTACCATATCAGGGCTGGAATATTGGCCTCTGCTTCAAAATGGGGACGTAATCATAGGTGAACTCGATTTGGTATCACCAAATATTGTGTATCGTCAAAAAGAGCGGGATACCTCTTCAAAAAAGAAAACAGTAGGTCCTAAGAAAAAATATAAAGTAGAAAACTTCCGTATCAAAAACGGACGCTTTCAAATGCTGAACAAGGATGCGGACAGTACTGCTACCGTTCAAGGTATTGACTTCACCCTCTCCAACATTAATTTTGACGAAAACACGGCCAAGGAAAAAATTCCCTTTGCCTACGGGGATTACGAATTGAACACCGAAAAAAGCTATTTTAACATGAGCCGTTTGGAGTTCATTGAATTTGGGAACATGCAATTGACCCCAGATAGCGGTAGGTTCCAACAATTTGTATTGCGCACCAAATATTCCAAGACCGAACTCTCGCGAAGACTTGCCGTGGAGCACGATCATTATGATCTTACCATTGATACAATTGCACTGAAAAACTGGGATTTTGATATTGAAAAACAGCTCCCCTATTTCCATTTGGAAGAAATGCAGCTAAAGCATCCTGTTTTTTATGTCTATCGGGATAAGCTATTGCCGGACGATACCACGCACAAAAAAATGTACAACCAAGCGCTTAGAAACCTACCATTGGACCTTCAAGTGGATTCGGTCCAAATTTTAAATGGAAAAATAGGTTACGAAGAACGAGTTAAGGAAGATATAGAGCCCAACAATCTAATATTCACCAATATTGATGCTACCATTGGCAACCTGCACAGTCGTGGTCTGGGCAATGTGGATATTGATATCAATGCCAAACTTATGGACAATGGTCCCTTTACCTTGGATTGGTCTTTTGACCCCCAAAGCAAGGCCAATAACTTTGTGGTAAAAGGTTCTCTGTCCAATTTCCAGTCCCAGAGCATTAATCCATTTTTAAAATCCAATTTAGGGGCAGAGGTCAAAGGCAACGTGCAACAACTCTATTTTACCATTAGCGGAAATGAACTCGAGTCCCAAGGCGATATGAAGATGAAATATGAGGATTTTGAATTCATTGTCCTAAAAAAAGACCGCCTGGGCGTAAACAAATTACTGACCGCAGTAGTAAACCTGTTTGCCAACAAGGGCGACAAGACCGATGAAGACGGTTTCCGATATGGAAATTTCAAAGTAAGTCGAAATCAAGATAAATCCTTCTTCAATTATTTATGGATCAACCTAAAGGAAGGCTTGGTGTCAACCATGACCGGCCGCGGTAAAAAACGTGACAAATAGGATGGCCAAAAAGAAAATATACAAACGGAAGCGGTACCTGGTCCCTTTGATTATTCTCATTTTGCTGATAGGTCTCCGGATTGCGCTGCCCTACATTGTAAAAAACTATGTGAACAAGGTTTTGGCCGATATTCCCGGCCACTATGGCCATGTGGAGGACATTGACCTCTCTTTGATTACGGGTGCCTATACCATTCATCAACTGTATTTGAACAAAGTGAACGCCGATACGGAAATTCCCTTTCTCAATTTTGAACGGACGAATATTTCCATTGAGTGGGCTTCGTTGTTTAAGGGAGAGATTGTGAGCGAAATCAATATGACGCGCCCCGAGATGATTTATGTGTTCGAGGACCAACAAAAGGCAACGCCCGAAGATGCCGATGTGGAGGATTGGTCCAAGGCACTTACCGATTTGGTACCCATCGACATCAACAAGCTGGAAATACACAACGGCAAGGTTGCCTTTGTACAGTTGACGGCCGACCCCAACATTGACCTACATCTGGAAAACTTGGAGCTCTATGCGATCAACCTTCGCAATGTGGTCCGGAAAGAAGCGCGATTGCCCAGCAACCTATCTGCCGATGCGGTAAGTATTGGTGGTGGCGACCTGCATTTGGAAGGTCAAATGGATTTGGTAAAGCAGATTCCCGATATGGACCTTTCCTTGACCTTGGAGAATGCCAACGCCACATCCCTCAACGATTTTACGAACCACTACGCAGGACTCGATTTTGACAAGGGCAATTTTAACCTGTATAGCGAAATGGCCATAGCCGATGGCTACCTGAAAGGCTATATAAAACCCATTATCAAAGATGCCAAGCTCATTGGCAAGGAAGATGCGTTTTTAGAAACGCTGTGGGAAGGCTTTGTGGGCCTTTTTAAGTTTATCCTAAAAAACCACAAAGAAAATACCCTCGCCACCAAGGTACCCATTGAGGGCGATTTAAAGAACGTAAGGACGAAAACATGGCCTACCGTGACCAACATCTTTAAAAATGCCTGGATCAAAGCATTCAAAGGCATCATAGACGATGATATCGAGTTTAAAAACGTACAGGAAACCGCGAAAGAACAAAGTGAGAAGGACTGAGTAGGAGTTAGGAAAGCTATATCGTTTATAGATAATCTACATGCTCCCACCACCTTTTCCACAAAACCGTTAACCCTTAACCTTTTTACCCTTTACCGCTTCACCTTCACCCAAAACCGACCCTTGCCTTCGTACTTCCAACTTTACACTTCGTATTTATGGAAAACCCCTAGTTTTTTTTAAGGTTTTACTGCAATGTCAATTTGCTGGCAAATAGTATTTTGCGACCTCAACCTCCCATTAATTTATTTCAACACGTATTGTAACTATGACCCAATGTCATAGGATAACCCCCTATACCTGTTAGTCTAAACACTAAGAGGTTACAAGCGGACTGACCATCCAACGTCAAAACATGTGAAAGCCAAAAAAAGACACCAAAAATAATTGGACGAGTATTCGAAAATCGAAAGAGTAGGGTATTACTAATATCTTAAATCCAACAAAATGTTCAAGTATCATAAAACGCTTAACCTCATTGTTATTGCAATTCTATTGTTTACTTCTTGTTCTGACCAACAAAGTGATTTGCTTCAAGAAACCAGTGAGCTTCGTGCAACTTTCCTAACCGGTAAAGAGTATAGACAAGTAAAAACTGACTATTCAAGTCTAAAAGATTCAGCAAAAAATGATTTATGGATAGAGAAACTCAATCAATTAAAAGGTCTACACCTATCACCAAATCATGATAATTTAATAGACAATTTGACACAGCAATTAAAAGATGATTCTTCTGATTTAGAAAAAATATCATTGTTGGCTGTTGAACTTGCCAAAATAACTCCTGAGTATGACTTTCTAATGATGTTTGGCTCCTTGGAAGACTATTCACCAAAAAACAATGGTGGTTTTCATGACAATGTTATTTCGATTGACCTACAAGAAAACTTACTGAAACTAGGCTCTTTGGAAAAGAAAAAGAATATCAATATTACAGGAAGCTCACCAGACTGCAATTGTAGCTGGACATGCGATTGGTACAACAATGGTTATTCAAATACCAATTGTAACGAAACGACCACAGGCTGCGGGTTCTTATGGTTGCAAAGTTGCGAAGAAGTAGTTTAATTTCTAAAATCTGCCCCTGATTTTCAGGGGCAGAAAAGCCTTCTTATGAAAACAATATTCCAAAAACTCAAATACTTTATTGTTCCTGTTGCCTACATGCTAACGGGCCTTATTTCGTATGGGGATCACTTCTATATTTTACCCACTACCTTAATCGTGTGTTTTTTGACATCCTACTTTCTAATAGGAAAGGTAAAACAACAAATGCTTTGGGCTTTTTTGCCCCTATGGCTATTGATTTTAATTCCTTCTCTGATAGACATGGATTTTAAGAGGTCTATCCTTTATTTAATCTTTATTCCGGCTTGTATCCTTTTGGGCAGATGGGCAAGAATATCCCATTTTTTGCCCAAGTTTATATGTACCTTTTTGTTTGTGATATTTTTGGGTAAATACGGTTATCCAAGTATGTTCTTGGCCTTGACCGACGATTCCAAATTTTATGTAGCCAAGCCTTTTCCCACAAACTTGGTTTTTACAAATAAAGACAAGGACACCGTTCCATTTGATAAAAAAATTACTGTATTGGATTTTTGGAACACCTCTTGCAAACCTTGCTTTGAAAAATTTCCATACTTCGAAAGAATAAGTGAAAAATACCAACACCCGGATATTGCCATTTACTCCGTAAACATACCTTTAAAAAATCAAGGTTTTGAAGAGCGCATCCAGGTCGAGGCCAGATTGGGACACTCTTACACCACCATTTATGGGGAAAACATGAAAAAGGTACAGGACACTTTGGGGTTCAACGCTTATCCACATTTGATCATTCTAAAAGACAGCACCATTATCTACAGCGGTAATTTTGTGACTGGCGAGAGTATTTATATTGATAATCTGGACCGACAACTTCAAAAGATTATCAAGGAAAATGGTATTTTAATTCCCGAGAATCGTTAGCGCATGAGAACTAAAGGAGTATCGAACGCTTGTCTGTTTTGCACACTAATTTTAATAGTTTCTTGCGGTCCCTTTAACAAGGTTGACACCACGGGAACGGAAGTCCCGGCGCAGGAATCCGAGAAACAGCATTTGGTGCTGCGGAGCTTGCTCAACAAGGAAGGCTCCGAAGGGTATCAAGAACTTTGGGTCAATGGCAAACCATATCCCATAAATCGATTGGAAACCATTTTGGATACCATAAATCCCGATTACACCATCGAAATTAAAAATGATAGCCTAGCCAACAAACAACGGTTAATCCTCAAAACCCGACCCTAACCTTTTAACCTAAATTATTGATTGTATTTCACTGATTATTAGTATCTTGAAAACAATTCCCCTTCCTTTATTTTCAAAAATAGACCTATAATACCTTACATAACGATGTCGGTACATTGCTAGTTCGTTCACCTTACTATCCAACTAAACGGTTGTTCTATGAAAGCAAAAAGAATGTTGACCTTCATTTTCTGGACAGTCATTATAGCTATTTCCGTTTATTTCTATTACTATAACGTCTTTGCCTATTTTTATGGTTATAGGAACGAACGATTTGGCACTACCCTGTTCACAAATCAAATTTGGTTCGTTGCCCACATGGTAGGAGCCACCTTCTCTCTCTTTTTGGGGCCGGTGCAGTTTTGGCCGTCCGTTCGTAAAAAATATATCAGCTATCACCGAATGGCTGGCAAACTATACATTGTTGGCTCGCTCATTGCCGGAATCTCAGCCTTACGACTTTCATTGATCAACGATTGCGCTGGATGCCGTTACCCTTTGTTTTTACTATCGGTTCTGTTTCTACTGACCACCGCGTGCGCTTGGATAGCCATTCGCAGGAAAAATATAGTCGCCCACCAACAATTTATGACCCGAAGCTATACCCTCGCCTTGGCTTTTGTTTTTGTTAGATTGTACCAAATACTGCCATTGGATTTTTTATATGGTCCAATCGATAATGCAGAAGTAGAAAGAACGGTTAATGAATGGATTTTCTCTTTTGTGCCCTTGATCATTGTTGAAATTGTGATGATATGGCTACCTAGCCTCAAAAAAACGAGAAGAGCAAACCATAGGTAGAAAACCAATTACTTCCCCCTTCAACCTTTAACCATTTAACCTTTAACCCATTCCACCCTTAACCCGTAACCCGTAACCCGTAACCCGTAACCCGTAACCCGTAACCCAAAAAATTGACAATTGTCAACGGTTCATTGCAAATTGCAGAAAACCCCTAGTTTTTTTAAGGTTTTTCCGCAATGGTAATTTGTTGGTAATTAGTAATTTGCGCGTTAGCAGCCCCTTTCCCTAAGAACTTTACGGCACATTATGCTTTGTCATAAAAATTAGCAGATACATCGGTAATGCCCCAGTTTGGATGTATAAGAGTATGTTTTATGCTTATATAAACAAGTTAGGCAACATTATAGGCAAATAAATGAGAATAAAAGAGGACATTCCAATACTAGGAAAAGTTACAGTAAACTTCTTTGATTTAAGTGCAAAGTTATATCAGCATTATATCGATGTTAATGAAATAGATAGACAGAAGAAAACAGCTCATTTAGGTTTAATTTCTCACGCTTTTAAAAATTCTAATCACAGTAGATTTGATTATTTAATATTGCAATGTGTAATATCAGAATTAATTGAAAATACTTTTAAGGGAACAACTAACGCCCAAGGGAATATAACAATAAACGGAGATAAACATTTTGGAAATGATATAATTAAAACTTGGATTTTACTTTCTAATTTTGGGCATTGTAAAAATACCATTGGTGATGAAAAAACAATTCTTCTTCATTGCATTCAAAATAAGTCTTTCAAGAGAAGGCTATTAAATTGCATTAAAGACGCTAGACTAAAAAAATGGTCCGAAGAAGTAATCACTAATTTTGACTATGTAAGCTTTCATCATATCATAAGTTTTATTAGAATCTATAAAACATTCACAAGACGGGTTGCAAGACAAAACGAACTACTAAAAATATATAAGCTCTTACTTTTACCAGAAGAAGAAAACGAAGGAATTGCAAGTTCAAATCAAATATCTCAATTAAAGAACATTTATTATATACTAAGAGATATTTCTATGATTGCCTTAGATTCTAGAAATAGCTCTCTACCTTTAAGTATAGACATTCTTTCAACAGTTTTATCCTTAGATTCATTTGAAAATAAATATCAAAATAAAAGGATTTCAATCATATTGGAACCACTTATTTCGATACTATGCGATAACCTATATCTAAACATTAAGAGTCAAACTCATCAAAGGTCTTACGAAATAAATGCATCTAAAACAATTGGAACAGATGTAGTCAAAAACCTTAATCAAGCCATAGAGAATGGATTGTATAATCCTACAGTTTGCCATTTACACCATTTTCTAAGAATTCAACTGGATAAAAAAAATATGGTTTTTGAAGAAATCTCAAATGCCACTAGACAAATTTTGACTGTAAAAAAAGGAATAACTGGTGTTGATGCATCAATGGACTTAAACCCTTTCACCGATGAACGAGTTATTGATTTCTATATAGAGGATAATTTTGACATTAAACACTTTTCAACTTTCATCATAATATTGGAAACATTACTATTGGACAAATTATCGGAACTGCATCTAATGAATTTAACAAAACTAAAAAAATCAATGATATAATCGATGCCAATCTAAATAAACTACCAATTACGGAAGCGCAAAAAACGGATTTTAAAAAACCAATCCGAGAACACATTTCTTCCAATATCAAAAAAGCCTTATTAAATAAAAACTTACCCATATTCAAAAATATACTTTGGGCTGTATTACGTTATCACTTAGACCCAAAATATCATTTTGACATAGATAATCACTCTGTTGAAAAATATGATTATTTTGGAGTTAAGGTTGCAGGTTTAAACCCACTAAAAGAAAATTTGGATAAAGCGATAGTTTCTGAAAAAGATTTGGATAGGAAACACGAGTTAAATCAATTAAAGCAATCTGCCTATAGAAAGTTCGAAGGGACTGTGCTAATTTGTATCTCAAGAATAAAAATTTACAACTACTCGCTAGCACCAGATAAAAGAATTGTAACTGATATTGATGGAGTTGTTTTAAAATTTAATGAAGACGTTTTAATTTTAGAATTACACGAAAGTAAGAATACGGCTAAACCTGTAAAAGATGCATTAAAAGATATAAATGATAAATTAATTAAAACAATTGACAAGAAAATAAAAGGTGTCAAAATTAAAGAAGTAACAAAATATGGAGGAAAGATTTATATCCGTCATAAAAAATAACGTTGCCTAAAACAATGTTTAAAAATAATAGCGGTTTAATAGCTGAAACGAAAGTAAGTAATTATAAAAAAGGTCTGTGTTTAACCGAAAAGTCAGTGCGTGAAAATCCGCAACTGTTCTTATAATAAACCGTTTCTCAAACACATTCCCCATAGGCTCAATCATCTTTACCACCCAACAGCCTGCGGTAACATGCTTCAGCAACAGGCAAAAGATGTTCTCCCAAATAAGTAACTGGATATTCAGCAGCTTTATCCAAGTAACTACCATAGATTTCTGCAAAGTTTTCCATTTTCTCTGGTGGTACTTGCATTAATTGGGCAACCAGCGACATCAAATCCAAACTGTACAGTCCACCATCATCCAAACCCAAATTCCGTAAGGCCTCGGTAAGTTGGCTGTGTTTTAAATCTTGCTGTATCAGATGTATGATTTGGGACTTGTCAATCATAATAAAATTATTGTAATACAATATAAATATATATCATATTATAATATTTTACAATACTTTTTTGTATTGTATTTTGCTATACTATAAATAAACAGATTACAATACATTAAACATATATATTACAAAGTAATATGTTCCTGTATTGTTTTTTCTTATGAACAGAATCAAAGAGGTATTAAAACAACAGGGTAGAAGCCAAATGTGGCTTGCGGAGCAATTAGACAAGAGCTACGTAGTGGTAACCAATTATTGCAACAATAAAAAGCAGCCTAGTATTCCCATTTTACGACAAATCGCAAAGATTCTTGATGTGGACGTTCGGGAATTGTTGGTGTCTACAAAATCATAACACCCGCTAAATTGTCATTTCGAACGTATGTGAGAAATCTCAGAATACAACCATATTTCTCAATCGTCGTTTCACTCCTCATTTCGAAATGACAAGCTCTACGCCAATCAAACCGACCACTGGGAGTGTAAAACCTCAAACTCAATTGGATTTCTCGGTCGCTTCGCTTCTTCGAAATGACGAATTAAAACACCTTCGCCACTGCCTCAATCGTCCTATCCAAATCGGTATAGCTGAGGGCATCGTTTAAAAAGTAGCTTTCAAAAGCAGAGGGGGGTAAGTACACCCCGTTTTCCAACATCCCGTGAAAGTATGTTTTAAAGGTATCGTTATTGCCCTTCGCAGAGCTGGCAAAATCCACCACAGGCTCATCCGTAAAGTGTACGGAGATCATGCTGCCATAGCGGTTAATCTGGTGCGCCACCCCTTTTTCGGTCAAGGTTTGGGCTATGCCCTTGTGCAAGTATTCTGTTTTTTCGGCCAAACTGCTAAAAATCTCAGGTTGGTTGTTCAGGGCGGTAAGCATGGCCAATCCTGCACTCATGGCCAATGGGTTTCCGCTCAAAGTTCCTGCTTGGTACACGGGCCCTTCGGGCGCCAAATGTGACATAATCTCGGCTCGGGCCGCAAACGCCCCAACAGGCAGTCCGCCCCCGATCACTTTTCCGAACATTACAATATCGGCATCAATGCCCAAGGCTTCCTGCGCCCCTCCTTTTCCTAAGCGAAAGCCCGTCATTACCTCATCAAACAATAACAAAATGCCTTCTTGGGTACAGATGTCGCGCAATCCTTGTATAAATTCATCTTTAGGGATAATACAGCCCATGTTCCCCGCTACGGGTTCCAAAATAATGGCGGCAATCTCGCCTTTATTGGCTTCCACCAAGGTTTTTACGCCTTCGAGATCATTATAATCAGCTAATAAGGTATCCTTGGCCGTACCCTTCGTTACCCCAGGGCTGTTGGGACTACCAAAAGTAACGGCACCGCTCCCCGCTTGTATCAAAAAAGAATCGGAATGGCCGTGGTAGCAACCCGCAAATTTGATGATCTTGTCCTTGCCCGTGTACCCTCGCGCAAGGCGCACCGCACTCATACAAGCTTCGGTCCCGCTGTTCACAAAACGTATCTTGTCAATGTTAGGCACCATGGACACCGCCAGTTTGGCGAGTTCCGTCTCAATTTCGGTGGGCGTTCCAAAGGAAGTTCCTTTTTTGGCCTTCTCGATTACCGCATTGATCACCGGTTCGTAGGCATGACCTAAAATAAGCGGTCCCCACGAAGCAATGTAGTCGATAAGTTGGTTGCCGTCCTCATCGTACAGGTAAGCCCCTTTGGCCTCCTTGATAAAAATAGGGTCGCCCCCTACGGCTTTAAAAGCTCGTACTGGTGAGTTTACGCCTCCGGGAATGTATTTTTTGGCCTCTGCGAACAGGGCACTGCTTCGTTGGTAGATCATATTTGTGTTGTGTCATTCCCGTGCGGACACAGGAATCTATTTTAGTATATTTTGTTCAGCGCCCTTCGACTCCGCTCAGGGCACAAATCCTATGTCAGTTCGAGGGCAGTCGTGAACCGCATCATCACATCTCGACTGCGCTCGATGTGACAATACAAATCCGATAAGACTTGCGCTACGCAAAGGTAATGAGGATAAAACTTTTTGGGAAATGATTTTGTCTTGCACCTTCCGACTCAGCTCAGGGCACAAATCCTATGTCAGTTCGGGGTGTCATCCTGAGCGGCGTCGAAGGAGCAGTCGAAAACCCCATCATCACATCACGACTGCGCTCGATGTGACAACACGGAAAACCATCAACCAGAAACCATCAACAAAAAAACTATTGCGAAACCCGAATGTTCAGCACCTGCCCAACCGAGATAATATTATCGTTCAAGTTGTTGAGTCTACGAAGCTCATCCACCGAAATATCGTAACGTCTGGATATGGCATAGAGCGTATCGCCCTTTTCCACGGTGTGGGTGAACACATCGTACTGCTTGGGTTGGCGTACCGGAGACAGGCCAGTTTCCACCACCGCTTCGTCATACTCGTGAAGGTCGTAGCGCTCAATAATGGCAATTAATTTTTCTGGATATTTTCGGTCGGTCGCGTAGCCCGCTTGTCGGAGTCCGTGTGCCCATTTTTTATAGTCGTCCCTTCGGTAATTGAACAAAAAGGCATATCGCGAACGGGTGGATAAAAATATGCTGTGATCTCGGAAAGAGTACATAGGGTGGTTGTATTTTCTAAAACATTCCCCTTTGGCATCGTCATCATGAAAATCGAACTCGCCCTGCCAGCCTGTATGGCATTTAATCCCAAAGTGATTGTTGGTTTTTAGGGTAAGCTCGCCACGACCGGAGCCACTTTCCAAAATGCCCTGCGCCAAGGTAATGCTGGCGGGAATGCCAAAAGCACGCATTTCGTATTGGGCAATTTCGGCAAAATTGTCAATATAATCCTCGGTATCGGAAATGGGGAAGCGTTCAAAGCGACCTGTATCCTCTGGCATGGGAAAAAGGTCGAGGGTCTCTTCGGTATCAAGATCGTTCGTAGTTTTAGTCGTCGGTTTTTCCGTCTTTACCACAACGGGAGCACCTTTTTTTTGAGTCGACCTTCTTTTTTTGGCACCACAGCTAGAGAGCAAAAGAGCCACAATCAATACATATCCTATTCTCCTGATCATACGTCCAATAACGGTAAATTTTTCTTTTTCAGTATTTGGTTCATCCCCTCGATGCCCTGCAGACCACCCGTATGAATGGCCAAAATTCGGGTTTCAGGTGGATACACACCCTTTTTTACAAGGTCAAAAATACCAAAAAGCATTTTTCCCGTGTATATGGGGTCCAGGGGTATCCCTGTTTTACTTTTAAAGAGGTTGATGAAATCTATCAACTGTTGGTCCACTTTGGCATAACCTCCAAAATGATAGTCGGTTATAAGTTTCCAACGGTCGTTGTGAACAAATGTACGAATCTCTTCGATTAAAAAATCACCCTTTAACGCAGGGAACCCCAAAACCGTTTGGTGTGATTGTGCGGCATTGATCAATCCGGCCACAGTGCCACCCGTTCCGGCAGCGCTGCAGATGTAATCGAAGGTTGCATCCTCCTCTGTCAAAATTTCGGAACAACCTTTCACTGCCAAATCGTTGGTTCCTCCTTCAGGAAGTAAATAGACATCTCCAAATGTATCAGTTAACCGTTCTAGAAAAGCAGCTTCATTTTTGAGCCGGTAATCGCTTCGGGATACAAAATGGAACTGCATGCCATGCTCATGGGCCAGATTTAGGGTCGGATTATCGTGCCACTTACCTTCCAATTCCTCTCCGCGAATCACGCCAATGGTCTTTAACCCTTGTTCATGTCCAGCGTAGGCCGTAGCCGCAATGTGGTTGGAATATGCACCACCAAAGGTGAGCAAAGTGTCCTTGCCCTGTTTTTTGGCTTCAAGTAGATTGTATTTGAGCTTTCGATATTTGTTTCCAGAGATATGGGGGTGGATGGTGTCCTCCCGTTTTAGGTAGAGGTCGATGCCCTTGTCACGAAGAAGGGGCATATCAATATGATCATTAGGTATGTTCAATCCAGATAATTAACGGGTCAGGTACTGCAAAAATCCAAAAAATCTCCGTTTGGAAAGATACTGCATATCCTTTTCATTGGCATACGCCTCCCGTTCAAAACTGATGTTCTGGTAGGCACGATAACTATCCAGATAAAGTACTGTTCGAAAAAGCCATTCAGAAATATATAGGATATAAAACGGTAAAATCAACAGTTCGCGCTGTTGTTTTAGGTGGATGCGCTCATGGTTGATGAGCACCTCATCGGCCTTAAGGGAATCTTCCTTTAGGAATATGAACGGCCAAAGGGATAGGCCCACATAATTTTTATAGAAGAAATGTTTAAAGACTAATATCACCTGCTCGTTATCAATAGGTTCACAACAAATATAACTTCAAAAAAGCCCGAAAATTTGACCCGATTGAAAATAAGATTAACATTTTCGGTGAATAACCTTGTATTGAAAAGGTTAAAACTTTCGTCCTTTTCTTTTGAAAGCCTTACATTTAGATAGCAAAATCAGTGCCTTACATGAAAGAACGCATTCCCTTGGAAGAGGGTGATTATTACTTATCGGAACAAGGGTACCGGGTGTTTACCGAAAAATACCTCCTTAAACGCGGGTATTGCTGTGAGAGTGGCTGTCGACATTGCCCCTATGGATATAATTCAAAAACGAACACCCAAAATTAGTTTTTCGGCATAATATTTGTGACTTAATTGATTACATCTCAAGAATTTAAAAAAAAAATGTACTATGAAAAGATTACGACACTTAGCACTCATTGCCTTCTCCTTTGGCTTATTGGCTTCTTGCAGCTCTGTGAGGGTTGTCTCTGATTATGATCAAAAAGCCAACTTTAACACCTACAAAAGCTATGCTTTTTATAAAACAGGGATAGACAAGGCTCAAATCTCGGATTTGGACAAGAAAAGAATTTTGAGGGCCATCGAGGCTGAATTGGATTCCCGCGGATTTGTTAAATCCGACAACCCAGATGTTTTAATCAGTATTTTTACCAAGGAACGTGAACGTGTCGATGTCTACAACAACTACGGTTGGGGCTGGGGCGGTTTCTATAGTCCTTGGGCCTGGGGTCCCGGTTGGGGCTGGGGCTGGGGCGGCAACAATGTGAGCACCCGCACTGAAGGTTCACTTTATATCGACGTTATCGATGCCAACAAAAAGGAATTGGTATGGCAAGGTCGTGGCGTAGGCACACTGAACAATACCTCGAATATCGAGAAAAAGGAACAGCGCATCCAAGAATTTGTTGCGCAGATTCTTGAGGAGTATCCACCACAAATGACGGTGGCCTCCAACTAAAAATACAGACCGCCCAATGGGCGGTTTTTTATTGGCCTTAACTTTCCTTAAGAGAATTTCCATTCTCTATTTCGTATCTTTAATTCGCACAAAAATCAATCTATGAGCTACGAATCCAATCCCATACTGGACAAACTTCCAAAGCACCTCAAGCAATTCATCAAACCACAGAATTATGAGGAGTACACTGCCATAAACCAAGCGGTTTGGCGGTATGTGATGCGGAAAAATGTGGATTACCTAAGCCAAGTAGCCCACACATCGTATGTGGATGGATTAAAAAAGACGGGGATTTCCATAGATCATATCCCGAACATGTACGGCATGAACCGTATCCTAAAGGAAATTGGCTGGGCCGCTGTTGCCGTAGATGGTTTTATCCCTCCTTCCGCCTTTATGGAGTTCCAGGCCTACAATGTTTTGGTCATTGCTTCGGATATTCGTCAGCTTGAAAATATTGAGTACACACCTGCACCGGACATTATTCATGAGGGAGCAGGACATGCTCCTATCATAGCCAATCCAGAATATGCCGAATACCTGCGTAGGTTCGGAGAGATTGGTTGCAAGGCCATATCCAGTGCCAAGGATTATGAACTGTACAATGCGGTGCGGCACCTTTCCATCATTAAAGAAGCAAATGGCACCCCTCAAGATGAAATTGAGGAAGCGGAAAAACATATCGAACACCTGCAACAAAATATGGGCGAACCCAGTGAAATGGCCTTAATCCGAAATCTACATTGGTGGACGGTGGAATATGGTTTGATTGGCACTGTGGACAACCCTAAAATTTATGGGGCGGGATTGCTTTCCTCCATCGGGGAAAGCGCATGGTGCATGACAGACAAAGTGAAGAAGATTCCCTACTCCATTGAAGCGGCGCGTACCGAATTTGATATCACCAAACCCCAACCCCAATTATTCGTAACCCCCGATTTTGCCTTTTTGAGTCAAGTCCTCGAAGATTTTGCCAATACCATGGCCGTTCGAACAGGCGGGTTATCCGGCATCAAAAAGTTGATTGGGTCCCAAGCGCTAGGAACCATCGAACTGAGCACTGGACTTCAAATCTCGGGAGAGTTCAGCAATGTCATTGAAAATGATGGCAAGCCCATTTACATTCAGACTACAGGAGGTACCGCATTAGCGTACCGCGAAAAAGAATTGGTGGGGCATAGCATTGCCCACCATAAGGATGGCTTCGGTTCCCCTATCGGTAAATTGAAAGGCATCAACATCGCCATCGAAGATATGGGGCCCCGTGACCTCAAAGCCTATAAAATTTATGAAGGGGAGCAAATTGTTCTTGAGTTTGAAGGCGGCATTAAAGTGGAAGGAACCATCATCACCGGAACTAGAAATTTGATGGGAAAAATCATCCTGATCACATTTGAGAATTGCACGGTTACCCATAACGACCAAGTGCTTTTCCAACCTGAATGGGGATTATACCATATGGCTGTGGGACAACACATTGTTTCGGCCTACAACGGCCCTGCTGACCTTAACAGTTTTGACCTGATTACGCATAAAGTAACTGGAAGCACCATCAAATCGAAAAAAGATGAAACACGTGCACAACTTGAACTTCTTTACGAACAAATACGCCATTTTAGGGAAGGAAAGAACACTACCATTTCTAGAAACAAAGTATTCCAAGCCTTAAAAAAGTATCATCCGAAAGATTGGCTATTGTCCGTGGAATTGTATGAATTGGCCAAGCAAGACAACAATCTGGAATTTCAACAAGAGATTTTGGACCACTTGGAACATATTAAACGGGACAATCCCAAAGTAGGCCATTTAATAGATGATGGGCTTCAATTGGTGAACGCGACCTTGGTAAGCTAAAACGCCAATTTTTCAACATTTTCGGGAGTGGACTTCAGCTGGGGCACGGCGGCTTTGGTGACTGGGTAGAAAGTAATATTGAACTTTTCCCCATCACGCTCTAGCCCCAATTCTACTTCATGATCAATTTGTCCTTGCCAAACGCTGCGAGAAAACACCTTGTCGCTTTCGCGCACACCGGCTTGCCATGCTTGGCTGCCCTCGACTACGTTGGCAATTCCCTTTCTGTCCTCCGTAAATTCAAATCCAAGCTCATAGATATCGCTTTCGGGTCTGTAATCCAACCCTAATTCATCAAACAGTGCTACCAAATCTACTTTTTGACCTTCCTCGATATGCTTTTGGAAAACGGTTTCAAAATCATTGTCCCAAAACGTATCCATCACCCCAATAAAATAATCATGGGTCAGTTTTTGATCTTTGCCAGTGGCATCAGTATAAATCTGATGCATCACATCATCCAAACTTTTTGAGCCACTGCTGATCCTTTGTATTTTTTGATCGAGATAAAAACCGAAAATAGCCCCACGCCAGTACGGCAATTTGGAGTACTCATAGTTGGTCCAAAAATTATCGTAATTCACCTCAACATTTGGAGCCTCTACCACTGATGACGCATAGAGATTGCGTATGGTCCTGTTCAGTTCCTCTATAAAAAAAGTGCCATCCAATCCATTGATCTTGTTCTTCGCGATATTCTTGAACGTATAATATTCGGTAAACCCTTCGCTGAACCAATATTGTTCCTCTTCGTTATCGTTTTTGATGGTGTGCCCAATCCAATTGTGCATCAATTCGTGGTTGAAGAGATATACCATTTGACCTATATCCGTGTGATCATTGTTCGAAACTGAAGTGGCAAACGAGTTGGTAAGCCCGGTTCCTTGAAAACTGCTTCCGTTCTCCTGTGGGAATGGCTGCATGGTTACCGTGAAATATTTCTGTGAGTGATCGTTCCAAAAATTACGTTGGTACGTGAGGGTCTCTTCCAAAACCTTAAAAACTTCTTCGTCCGTAAATGGAATCCATTTGCCCCTTGTGGCCAAACTGATTTTATTCCCTGCTATCTCACCATGGAATACCCTAAAATCGCCTCCGACAAAAATGGCACTACCGAACAATCCAATATTTTGGTTTTTAAGCAACTGCACCTTTTCCTTGCTGCCAAAACTGTTGTGAACGGTGTATTCTTCCGGCAAGAAAGTCCAATCAAGCAGGATATCCATAGCATCACTATCCGACGCATCCTCCGGAATCATGAACATATTATGCGAAAACAAATGGAAATAATCGTTGTTGATGATGGGACGGTAGATTTCCTTGGTAGTTATGTCCCCATCAAAATCTTGTTTTAGATGATACTCAAAAACCAGCTTTTTCACATTTTTGGGATGCATCAGAACAATACGACTGCTATCTGCGTCCTTTTCCACAGCTCCCTCCACATTCAGCAATTGCATTTTGCCCAACGAATTGTAGAGGCCTTCCTCACCCCAAGCTTCATCGGGAAAAGATAAGGTTGTGGTCCCGTCCTTATCGGCAGCCAATGTCATTTTTATTTTAAGTTGCGGGATACTGTCCACCGTTACGGAAGAAATTTCATAACTGATATCCGATTCGGGCTTTTGTTGACAGGAAAATAGAAAAGTGGATAAAAGGGCGGTTAGCAGTACTCTTTTAAACATGGTATTGATTGATTGATGTATCTTATAGACGCATCAAATCTAGAAATGTGACAGATTAATCCAAAAAAGTTTTCAACTGTTCCGAATTTTCAACCGGAGTGTTGTTGTACACCAAGGTCCAACCCATGGTATTGGTCAGTACCAAGATTCGCGAGAGTTCGCTCACCAAACGATTTTCTGCATTGGATCTAAGTGAGGAGGCCTCTATTTTCTTCATCAATGATGCATTCACATTCCGTTTAATGGCATTATAATCATTGGCGTTGAACTGATTCAAATAATCCGCCGTTACATCGTAATATTCAAAATCGGGACTGATCTTGATTTCTGGCTCTGGAATTTTGGTAATGGTCAGCATCTTGTTCTCTTCGTCCACATCATAATTGATTTGCGACAGGTCATAAGCTATGGTCACATCAGCATTTACTACCACTAGTGCTTTTTTATGGGCAGTGATCAACGGACCGAACAGATCTTTGGAATCCTTGTAATTGTACACCTCTGCAAAATGCCCTTCGGTAACCACCAATTTGGATACATTCTTCAATTCCTGCTGAATCAGCATGGAACTCTCTTCTAATATGGATTTTTGTTCGCGGTCATCGGCACAGGATCTATAGATCAAAACCGAGGCCAACGCTATAACCGCTCCTACTAATATTCTCTTCATTTATTCAAATTTCATAAAAGGAAACCTTTCTTGAAGATACGTAATTTTTGCACGGAGCGATGTTTTGAACTTTTGATGGCCTTCGGAATCGGGGTTGAACGGACGGTGCGACAATCCTTTTTGAACGGCGTCCACCTTATCCATCACGGCATTTGATTTTGAAGAAATCCAGACCGATTTAAATTTTTCCCAAATGTAATCCACTGCTAACTGATTGGGGTGCACCATATCCGTTCCATAAAAACGGTAATCGCGCAACTCGTCCATCATAATTTCATAGGATGGAAAGTAGTGAAGTTCTCCCGTCAGTGCGCGAGATGACAAAACGGAGTGAACAGCAGTTATTAAATGAGCCTTGCTTCGTTGATTCTCCACAAAACCATCCTTTAAATGACGAACAGGTGAAATAGTGAAGATAATCTGTGCTTTGGAATTCACTCTTTGAATCAAGCTTATTATGTTTTGAAGACTCAACTCAATTTCGGCTACGCTCAATAACTTTTTAGTGAATTGCTTCTGCGGAACCTTATGGCAATTCGCTACCGTTTTCCCTGATGAATTATGCTTGTAAACCCATGTCGTTCCCAGTGTGACGATGATATGGGATGCTGTCTCCAGACTTTCCTTGGTTTCTTTCAACCTTTGGTTGAGCAGATGCAATAAGGCTTCTGGATTATCTGAACGCAAATCGGAATGGGCATCAAAACAGCGCCAAATCCCATCCTGCTCAAAAATTTCCGCTTGCTGATACGTTTTCCCTTCAATGGCCCTTTGCACCAAATTCTCTATGGCCAAGGGATGGAACAATATCCCAAAAGGATTTTGCAATTGTTGAAACTGAAAGTAGTCCAGCTTTGCGCCAATATTTTCCACAAAACAAGACCCTAATAGCACCAACTTACTTTGATAATCGATGGGATTATCGCTGGGGGCTAAAGGTATTTTGGTTTGTAGTTCCATTGGGTTTGCTAAAAATGTCAGTTCGGGCGCAGTCGAGAACAACATGACACCACATCTCGACTGCGCTCGATGTGACAAATGAATTCTCGGAGAATTATTTCAAATATTCCCTCACCTTATCCAATGCTTCGGGGATTCCCGCAGGGTTTTTGCCCCCCGCTGTGGCAAAGAACGGTTGTCCTCCACCGCCACCTTGAATGTACTTGCCCAGTTCACGGACAATGGTACCTGCGTTCAAATTCTTTTCAGCCACCAAATCCTTAGAGATATAACAAGACAATACGGCCTTACCATCATTTTCGGAAGCCATCAACAGGAACAGGTTATCTACCTGACCGCCCATTTCAAAAGCAAGATCCTTGATACCACCTGCATCTAAATCCACCTTTTTGGACAAGAATTTAGCATCTCCCAAATCTTCCAATTCAGAAATCAACTCGTTTTTGAGTCCTTTGGCTTTGTCCTTCAATAATTGCTCCACCTGCTTTTTAAGGGCAACATTCTCTTCTTGTAAACTTGCTACCGATTTTACAGGGTCTTGTGAGTTCTTCAACATATCCTTGATCTCGAATAGCATACGGTTATTGTTGAAGTAAAATTCTTTAACGGCATCAGACGTAATGGCTTCAATTCGTCGGATTCCAGCTGCAACAGCGCCTTCTGAAACAATTTTAAAGTGCCAAATATCAGCCGTGTTCTTTACATGGGTTCCTCCACAAAGCTCAATGGATTGCCCAAAGCGGATGGTCCGTACCGTATCACCATATTTTTCCCCGAAGAGCGCCATGGCACCTTGCTCTATAGCCTCTTGCATAGGAACATTCCGGCTTTCTTCCAAAGGAAGGTGTCCATCGATACGAGCATTCACGAAATTTTCCACTTCCCGAAGTTCTTCCGTGGTCAATTTGGAAAAGTGAGAGAAGTCAAAACGTAGATATTTGGAATGTACCGCGGAACCTTTCTGTTCTACGTGGGTACCCAAAATTTCCCGCAATGCCTGATGCAATAAGTGCGTAGCAGTATGGTTGCTCTCCGTTCTTCTGCGTTGTTTTTCGTCCACTACCGCCTTAAAGGTTCCTGAAACTTCTTTCGGTAACGATTTAGCAAAATGGACAATCTCGTTGTTCTCTCTCTTGGTGTCTACAATATAGGTTACATCGCCATTTGGAGCTTCCAGATAGCCCTTATCCCCTACCTGTCCACCTCCTTCGGCGTAGAAAGGGGTCAAATTGAACACCAATTGATACTGATCACCCTCTTTTTTACTGGTGACTTTACGATACTTGACCAATTTTACGTTGGCTTCCAAACTATCATAACCGATAAATTCCTGCTCGGCATCGGTCATCACTATATTCCAATCGTCCTTGGACACTTCTGATGCTGCTCGTGAACGGTCCTTTTGTGCTTTCAATGCCTTTTCAAAGCCTTCTGTGTCCAATTGATATCCTTTCTCTTCCAAAATAAGTGCGGTCAAATCTATCGGAAAGCCGAAGGTATCGTATAGTTCAAAAGCCTTTTCACCTTCAATAGTTTTATCTGTTGATGATTTGATCACGGAATCCAACAACACCAAACCTTGCTCCAAGGTGCTCAAGAAAGAACTTTCCTCCTCTTTGATGACGTTTTCAATCAGTTGGTATTGTTCTTTTAATTCTGGAAAAGCTTTGCCCATTTGTTCGCTCAAGACTCTTACCAATCTGTGGATAAATGGTTTATTGGTATCCAAAAAGGTAAATCCGTAGCGAATGGCACGGCGTAAAATCCTTCGGATGACGTAACCTGCTCCCGTGTTGCTTGGCAACTGCCCATCAGCAATGGAAAAAGCTACTGCTCGCACGTGGTCGGAAATGACACGGATAGCAATATCGGTTTCTTCGTTGGTTCCATATTTTTTGCCCGTGATAATTTCCACCTCGCGGATAAGCGGAGTAAAAACATCGGTATCGTAATTGGATTGCTTGTTTTGGAGCACCATACAAAGGCGCTCAAAGCCCATTCCTGTATCGATATGCTTTTCTGGAAGTGATTCCAAGCTACCATTGGCCTTGCGGTTGAACTGCATAAAAACCAAGTTCCATATCTCCACCACTTGTGGATGGTCTTGATTGACCAAGGAAGCACCATCAATTTTTGCTTTTTCTTCTTTGGAACGGATATCCACATGGATTTCGGAACAGGGGCCGCAGGGACCTTGGTCGCCCATCTCCCAAAAGTTGTCCTTTTTGTTCCCTTTGATAATTCTGTTCTCAGGAACAATGGCCTTCCACAGATCATATGCTTCTTGATCGAGCGGGAGATTATCATCTTCGCTTCCTTCAAAAACAGAAACGTAAAGACTGTCCTTGTCAATTTTATAGACCTCAGTGAGCAATTCCCAAGCCCACGCAATAGCTTCTTTTTTAAAATAATCCCCAATGCTCCAGTTTCCCAACATCTCGAACATGGTGTGGTGGTAGGTATCCTTCCCCACTTCTTCGAGATCGTTGTGCTTTCCGCTTACCCTCAAACATTTTTGAGTATCGGTAAGGCGTTTGCTCTTAGGAACGGAATTCCCCAAAAAGTACTCCTTGAACTGGTTCATACCTGCATTGGTGAACATCAGTGTAGGGTCGTCCTTCATTACCATGGGTGCCGATGGCACTATCTTGTGGTTCTTTTCTTTGAAAAAGTTTAAAAACTGGTTTCTAACTTCTTGGGATATCATTGAATTCCTAGGGTTTTCTTAAATTTAACAGTTTAAGCAAAACAATTTTTATATTTGTTTGTTCTGATTAAAATGAGTGAGCAAAAATAGGATAAAATCCATTCATGTCTAAAGTAAAGTACTATTACGATCCGGATACCCTTTCATACAGAAAGATCGAGCCGAAGAAGTCCAAAAGATACAGGAATATTTTCTTGTTCTTGCTGGGTTCCGCCCTATTCGGTTTCCTTGGACTCATTATTCTTTTGAATACACGATGGGTAAATACACCCAAAGAACTTTCTCTTGAACGTGAGGTTCGCAATTATGAACTGCAATACGACATCCTTAACAGGAAAATGGACCAAATGGAACAAGTGCTTTCCAATATTGAGGAAAGGGACAACAATATCTACCGTTTATATTTTGAAGCGAACCCGATACCCGAGGAACAACGAAGAGCTGGTTTTGGCGGTATCAACCGATATAAAGACCTTGAAGGTTTCAATAATTCAGAAATAATTATTGATGCTACCAAACGTTTGGACATCATCCAAAAAGAGATGGTGATCCAATCCAAATCCTTGGACGAAATTGCCAAATTGGCTGAGGAAAAAGAAAAACTTTTGGCTTCCATTCCGGCCATACAACCTGTAAGCAATGAAGACCTTACCCGGATGGCCTCTGGTTACGGTTGGCGTTCCGATCCATTTACCAAGGCTCGTAAGATGCACTGGGGAATGGATTTTACAGCTCCCAGAGGTTCACCCATATATGCTACCGGTGACGGAAAGGTAGTCCGTGCGGACAATAGATCTTCCGGTTATGGAAAGCATGTACGTATTGATCACGGGTATGGGTACATTTCGTTGTACGGACACATGAGTAAATACAACGTTACCGTGGGCCAAAAAGTCAAAAGAGGCGATCTTATCGGCTTTGTTGGCAGTACGGGACGCTCGCAAGCACCACACGTTCACTACGAAGTGTTCAAGGACGGGGAACGCATCAATCCTATCAACTTCTACTATGGAAGTTTATCTGCCGAAGAGTTTGACAACATGCTCCGATTGGCCAACCAAGAGAACCAATCACTGGATTAATGCACGTAGATCTACCCGAAAAACGATATTATGGCATTGGCGAAGTGGCCAAAGCCTTTGGGGTAAACACCTCACTGATTCGTTTTTGGGAGAAGGAGTTTGATGTGCTACAGCCCAAGAAAAATGCCAAGGGCAATCGTAAATTTACGCCACAGGATATTCAGAATCTCCAATTGATCTATCATTTAGTCAAGGAACGAGGATTCACTTTGGAAGGTGCCAAAACCCATTTGAAGGAAGAAAAACAAAAGACCCTTTCCAATTTTGAAGTAATTCAGAAGCTTCAAAAAGTAAAAGCAGAGCTTCTCAAGATAAAAGATCAACTGTAAACACTTTAACCAATAAAAAATGAAAAAAGGTATCATAGCCATTATTGTCCTTGGGATTTTAGGGGTAATCATTGTGGGTTGGTATGTAAGGACCAATAACAACCTCATCAACATGAAAGGACAGGCCACGAAACAATGGGCCAATGTGGAGAGTTCCTACCAACGTAGAAGCGATTTGATAGGCAACTTGGTCAAAACGGTCCAGGGCGCTGCCGATTTTGAGCGAGAGACGCTTTCAGATGTTATTGAGGCAAGAGCCAAAGCTACATCCACAAATATTGATGCAAACAATATTACACCAGAACAGTTGGCTGAGTTCCAACAGGCACAAACGGGTCTATCCTCAGCTTTATCCAGATTGTTGGTTACCGTTGAGCGTTATCCCGATTTGAAGGCCAGTCAAAACTTTTTGGAACTGCAATCACAATTGGAAGGCACCGAAAACAGAATCAATGTGGAACGAAACCGTTTTAACGACCTGGCCGGTGAGTACAACATCAAAATCCAACAAATTCCAACCAATATTGTTGCCAGTATCGGAAATTTCGATTCCATGCCATTGTTTAAATCTGATGCCGGTTCTGAAAACGCTCCCGATGTAAACTTCGAATTTGACTAAACCATGTCGCACGTAGAAGAGTTTTTAACTGCTGAAGAAGAAAGGGACATTGTAAATGCCATTGTTGAAGCCGAAAAAAATACTTCGGGTGAAATTCGTGTCCATATCGAGTCCACTTCAAAAATAGACCACTTTAGCAGGGCCCAACAGCTGTTCCACTTCCTTAAGATGGACAACACAAAAGAGGGTAACGGAGTTTTGCTATACGTAGCCGTTGACGATAGAAAGTTTGTCATTTATGGTGGTGAGGGAATTGACAGGGCCGTTCCCAAAGGATTTTGGGACAGCACTAAGGATGTAATCGCTTCCCATTTTAAAAAAAGAGATTTTAAACAAGGAATCGTCGAAGGTATTCTTATGGCCGGGAAAGAACTGCAGTCACATTTTCCATGGAACCACGACGACATCAACGAATTGAACGATGCAATATCCAAAGGCTAGTTTTTTACTGTTGTTTTTATGGGCCTCCCTGGCTTGGGGGCAATTTACCATACCTGAAAAACCACAGAAAGAAACGAGCGTATACGATTATGTGGACCTATTGTCTCTTTCACAAAGTAATACCCTTGAGCAAAAATTAATCCGATATTCCGATAGTACCTCCACTCAAATTGTAGTGGCCATAATTAGTTCCACCAAAGGTGAGAACATTAACTTTCTGGGTGCGCAATGGGGGCAAAAATGGGGCATTGGACAAGCGGACAAGGATAACGGAATACTGGTGCTATTGGCCCGGGACGACCGTAGAATTGCCATTAATACCGGTTATGGTGTAGAAGGCAGCCTTACCGATTTACTCTCCAGACGCATTATCGAAACAGTGATCATCCCCGAATTTAAAAAAGGTGATTATTACAGCGGTCTGGACAAAGGTTCAGAAGCCATTTTCAAGGTTTTGACAGGCGAGTTTACCGAGGACCGCACTTTTGGTAGGGTCAAAAAATTCCCAATTGATGCAATTTTCCCGGTAATTATCTTTTTTGTAATCGTTATTATTCTTTGGAGCCGAAAGAATAAAGGCGGAGGTGGTAATGGTGGCCGGGGAGGTAGAGGCCCCAGTATCTGGGATATGATCATCTTGAGCAACATGGGCCGTAGTTCCGGCTCTTCCGGCGGATTTGGCAGCGGAGGAGGTTTTAGCGGCGGTGGTTTTGGTGGAGGCTTCGGAGGAGGCGGATTTGGCGGAGGTGGTGCCTCTGGAGGATGGTAGCCCAACTTCCATTTTTACAACCTCCTAAACCTTCCACCTCTTTGTTGTGGTGCCCCACTGCCACCAAATGAGTCGAATTTTATGGTCAAACTGCCCATGAAATATCTTCTAAGTGCCGTGCCCTGAAAATCCTGTATAAAATCCTGTCCCGTTGTTCTTCTGGTATTTATATTTTGATTGAGCAAATCATAGGCCAGCACCTTTAAAGTCGCCTTCTTTTTGAACATTTGTACGCCCAGGCTCATGTTCCAGAAAATCGCATCCTTATCAAACCCAGCTCCAAGGTTACCATTGTAACTATAGGTAATGTCATTACCCCAGACCATGTTTTCCGGCCAATAAGAAGTGAGTTTAAAAGATAGATTGTGGGTCGTAAAATCAACATCTTCCACATTGTCCAAATTATATCGCGTCGCATTTACCGCCAAAGTGTACTCGGGCTCAATTTCCAACATTTCCTTATAGTTGAACAATAGTCCCGCACTGGGCCTTATCGCAAAAGAATTCGATTCCAACTGTGCCCCATTAGTGAATCCTACTTGCTTGTTAATGCTCGCATTGGGCCTTAGGGTAAATTTTAAAGTATAGAGGCTATCCTTTTTAATCTGTTTTGAGTAATTGATTCCCATTGCACCATTATAATTGCCTTTTACATTTTGGTAAGTCGTCGTCCTGATGAAGTCTTCATCCGTTGTGGTGCTCGATACTATCCTATCCTCATCTATTCCCAAATTGGCCCAAAAGAAAATTCCGGTTCTCTCTCTCCAATTGTAGTTATTGAAATTCAAATAAAAGTTATGATTAATTTGCGGGTCCAAGTTGGGGTTACCTTGAATAATGTTCAACGGATTGCTCACATTGGGCACAGGTTGCATTTGATTTATGGATGGTACCTGCAATTGGGAACGATAGTTAAAACTCATCCGTTTGTTATTTCCCAAATCGTAATTGGCGTAAGAACTTAAAAGCAAGTTGCTATAGTCCTTGGAGAACGATGTTCCCTGTATAAAGTCCTCGTTTTGCAACCTATTCCTCTCCAAACGTGCCCTAAGGTTAAACCTCAACTTTTTACCATTGGAACCAACTCCTACTTCGGGAACGTGTTTGTTCACTTTAAAATCAAAATCGGAACTTAGTTCCATGTTGTAAACATATTGACCTGTGAGCTCATCAAAATCTGAGACCGTTCTTTGGTTCTGCTGCTCGTTTTTCTCATAACTATATCTAAAATCCAAATACAGTTCTTTGTTAAGCGGCTGTCTGTAGGAACCTCCCAACTCATAATTATCATTGGAGTTATCTACCAAAGTTCTTTGGTCCAAAAGTACTTGGCTCGGGTCGTCCCCATAAATATTTCTTTCTGAATTGAGCAAGGTTTCGGAATCGCTCACCCGATTATCATTGTTAAAATAGACACGGACATATTTGCCCAAGGAATCCAAACGTTTCATAATCTCCAACCTATTGCCAAAATTTCTCTGGAAACCATCGGTAACCTGTAAAGATGAATTATCGTTGATCAAATTACCATCTTCATCAGTAGAAACGGTATTCTCTAGATTCGACGAATTGGTGTTGTTTACACTAAAATTAGGTTGTATGGTTATCCTTGTGGTCTTGTCCACATCAAACTCCAAATTGGCCGCAGCTTGGTTAGATATGGTCCCGCCCACAAAACTGCTCTCTGTATCGGTAAAAAAACTTCCATCGGGTAATATATTCTCCCTAGATGTCCGCTCATCATTGTATGAATCGCTATAGGCATAAAAATAGTTTCCGTCTACCTTATATTTCCCTTTATCCTGATTGGCATAACTCCCCCCTATGGTAGAAGAAGTAACAATGCCTTCGCCAAAACCGAAGGACATGTTTCCTATGGAAAAGGAACCATTTCTATTAAAATTGACACCCCCTCCCCTTGAATTACCTACCATTTCATAGATTTCATCGAACGAAAACCCTGGATTGTTGATGTTATTGCTACTGCCCAGAACACTTATGCGTTCCGTATCGTTAAAATAGTTGAGTAGTCCGTTTGCCTGATACCTATCATCCGTGCCATAACCACCGGACAACCTGCCCATGTATCCTTTGTTCTTATCCTCTTTTAAAGTAAGATTGATAGTTTTGGTCTCGCCGTTTCCTGATTCTCCGATAAATTCCTGTTCCTTGGTCTTGGTATCCGTAATCTGTATTTTACTGATTACATCCTTGGATAAAGATTTTGTAGCCACTTTGGGGTCGGTACTAAAAAACACCTGACCGTTTACAAGCACTTGGTTCACCTCTTTTCCATTCACCGTAATGGTTCCATCGCTGGCCACTTCAACCCCAGGAAGCTTTTTCAGCACATCCTCCACGGTAGCATCCGGTCTGGTTTTAAACGAATCTGCATTAAATTCAAGTGTATCCTTCTTCACTGTAATCGGTACGCGCTCACCCACCAAATCAATACCGTCCAATTCCTGTACCCGCTCCTCCATTTTGATCGTCCCGATCTCCATCAAAGGCTCCAAAGTCACTTCTCGGGTTTGAGGAGCAAAACCATTGCTGGAAAATGCCAATCTCGCTTTTTTGTATGCCGTTCTTCCCTCCAATGCAAAAATCCCTTCTGAATTGGTTATTGTGTAGGTAATTAAAGTACTATCCCTTAATGTTTCCGCATAAATAGTGGCAGCCTCAATTGGAGAGCCCGTAGCAGCATCCACGATTTTACCTTTTACCAAAAAGTCTTGGGCGTGAACGGAGGAGAATGAAAAGCATACTAAAATTAGAACGTAGTGAATGTAGTTTTTTGTCAATTTGAAAGTGTCTTGTTTGGTTACTTGTGTGTTTAGACTGCTAAATATCGGTTTGGTAAATTAAGTGAAGGCACTTTTAACGAAACTTTGAGAAAATTCCCATAAAATTTAGACTTTGCCTTCATACGTGAACTCAAAAGCACCATCCGTAAACTTATGCCCTGCTGCTTTTCAATTTTAAGTATCTTGCTTTCAGATTAACTTTTGAATAAAAAACACTGATCTTATCATGTCTCAATCCTACAAAACCATTCTTTTTGCCCTACTTATTCTAGCTGCATCTTGTAAAAAAAAGAGTAGCTCCGAAACAGATAATCTTTTCAAATTCAAGGATTATATCAGTTATCACACCAACGGAAATCAAAGCATCTCTACCCCTATCTCCATTGCGTTGGCCCAGCAATTGGATCAGTTTGAACTGACACAGGAACTTCCCAAGGAATATTTGGACATCTCGCCAAAGGTGGATGGCCAACTGATCATTGACAATGGAAGGGAAATCACCTTTCAACCCACAGAATATTTACAACCAAATACGGAATACACCGTTAGCCTGAAGCTCAACAAACTCTTCGAGGATATAAAAAGTGAGTTTAAAACCTACACATTTAGTTTTAAGACCATTGCCCCTAATTTCAGAATCAATCTAGGGGATTTACAATCCTACAGCAAAGATTGGCAATATCTCACGGGCACCTTGGATGCTTCGGATGTTTTGGATGCGTCAAAAATAAAAACAGTACTTTCTATAAAACAGGGTGATAAAACCGTTCCTGTAAAATGGGACAACACTTCGGACAACGCACAATATTATAGTTTTAAGATTGATAGCATTTCTAGAAAAACGGACGATAGTGAACTTATCATCAATTGGACAGGCGATGCTTTCAACATTGACAATAAGGGCTCGGAAAATTATACGATTCCCGGTAAGAACAAATTTGTGATTATTGACGCCAGAACTACTTCATCACCCAATGCGGTGCTTACCCTAAACTTCTCCGAACCCTTAAAACAAGACCAAAACCTGAATGGTTTGGTGACCATTGAAAATGCGGAAAGCCTTCGCTACGAAATCAACGGAAACGTTTTGAACGTCTACCCTTCCAACCGCATTTTGGGTGAAGTGCGTGTCAATGCCTTTCAAGGTATCAAAAGTGAATATGGCTTTACCTTGAAAAATGATTTTTCTGAACTGGTCTCCTTTGAACAGCTCAAACCTGCAGTGCGATTGATTTCCAAAGGAACTATTCTCCCCAATGCTTCTTCGACGCCGATTTATTTTGAAACCGTCAACCTTGCTGCCGTCGAAGTTCGCGTAATTCAAGTATATCAAGACAATATGCTTCAGTATCTTCAAAATTATGACCTTACCGAAAGCTATAGTCCCGATTTTAGACCCGTTGGGCGCAGGGTAGCCTACAAAGTGATTCCGCTCACAAAAGACGGCAACCAAAATTCCAGCTACTGGCAGGCCCACGGTCTCGATTTGTCGGAGTTGATAAAAATAAATCCAGGTTCGCTATATCGGGTCGAGTTCAGTTTCAAAAAAGAACACACCACTTATGATTGTGGGAATAGTGCCGAAACCGAGGAATCCACCACCGAATATGCTTTGGAGCAAAGCTCCGATGAAGCATCAGAAGAAGAGCGCTATTGGAACAACGAAATCTACAACTATAGAAATTATGATTACAATTGGGAAGAGCGGGACAATCCTTGCCACTCTGCATACTACAACTACGAAAGAATAGCAGCTACCAACTTGTTGGGCAGCGATTTAGGGCTTATCGTTAAAAAAGGAAGCAATCGCTCCCATCATTTTGCAGTGACCAATCTGCTCACCACCCAACCCGTAGCTGGCGCAAAAATAAAGCTCTACAATTACCAACAACAATACATCGGCGAGGTTACGACCGATGCTCAAGGACTTTCAGTTTACGACAGCGATAAGGGCATTGCCTTTGCCGTGGCCGAACACAACAATAATTTTGCCTATGCCAAACTTGCCGATGGAAATGCATTGTCCCTCAGTAAGTTTGATGTGTCCGGAGAAGAGCTACAAAAAGGGCTGCAAGGCTATTTATATACCGAAAGAGGCGTACACAGACCTGGTGACATCATCCATTTGACCTTTGTGTTGGATGATAATGCAAATCCCCTGCCCAAAGGGCATCCCGTAGCTTTGGAAGTCAGTGATGCACGCGGTAAACTGGTGCAACGCCATGTTTTAAAAGAAGGAAGTATTCCTGTTGCTGATGGCTTATACGCCAAAAAAGAAAAGAATTTTTACTACTTCCCCATTCCAACAGAAGCTACCGCCCCTACCGGAAACTGGTCTGCCAAAGTGATTGTGGGAGGGGCACAGTTCAGTAAAACCCTGAAAGTGGCAACCGTAAAACCCAATCGATTAAAAGTGGATTTTGCTTTTGATGATGAAGTACTGGAGGCCAATTCCATCAACAGGGGAAAAGCCGAAGTAAAATGGCTGCACGGTGCTCCTGCACGCAATCTTAAAATAGACATCAATGCCACCTTGAGCGAGACGTCCACGGCCTTTCCAAAATATAAAGATTATGTTTTCCAAGATCCTGTTCGAACTTTTAATCAGACTGAATTGCAGTGGATCTCATCAAATTTGGATGCCAATGGTGTACTCAACATCAACAAAAAAATAGATGTGAACGGCAATGCACCGGGTATGTTACAGGCAACTTTTACAACAAAAGTCTTTGAAGGAGGCGGGGACTTTTCCATAGATGTGTTCTCCAAAAATTTGGCACCTTTTTCCAACTTTGTGGGACTCCGCTCACCAGAAGCAAAACAATATGGTTCTTTCTTAACGGATGACAACAATACATTTGATGTGGTTACCGTCGATGCGCAAGGAAATCCATCGGGCAATCGAAAATTAAAAGTACAAGTGTTCAAAATTGAATGGCGCTGGTGGTGGAACCGTGGATATGACAATCTATCCCGGTACGAAAATGCCACCGTTCACCGCCCTTTCAAAGAAATGAATATAACCACAGGGAGTGACGGTAAGGCTAATTTCAATATCAATGTTCCCGATGAGCAAGGTGGACGTTACCTCATCCGTGTGATGGACGAAGTTTCGGGTCATGCTACGGGTCGTACCGCCTATTTTTACCGCAATTGGTGGCGAAGACCCTCATCTGCGGATGCTGAAAGCTCTAAAATTTTGATTTTCTCTACGGACAAAGAAAAATATACTCTTGGGGAAGAAGCAACGGTAACCTTCCCATCAGACAAAGGCGGTCGTGCTTTGGTCAGTATCGAAAACGGTACCGAGGTGCTCTCCCAACAATGGATAGAAACCTCTGCCAAGGAAACTCGGGCGACCATTCCAATTACGGCAGAAATGGCACCGAATGCCTACGTGAACATTTCCTTGTTGCAACCGCATAGTCAGGTTAAAAATGACTTACCAATTCGTTTGTACGGTGTCGTTCCGCTCATGGTGGAAAATCCGGCCACATTCTTGGAGCCAAAAATCAGTATGCCCGATGTACTGCAACCAGAAACATCATATAAGGTCACGGTATCCGAAGCCAACAAGAAACCAATGACCTATTCGTTGGCTGTGGTAGATGATGGCCTTTTAGACTTGACACGCTTTACCACTCCCGACATCCATAGTGCTTTCTATGCCAGACAAGCCTTGGGCGTTAAGACCTTCGACATTTTCGACGATGTGATGGGAGCCTACTCCGTGAGCGTGGACAACATCTATGCCATTGGTGGTGGTGGCATTGGAGCTGGCGCCAAAAACCGAAAGGCACAACGCTTTAAACCCGTCGTTACCTATTTGGGTCCGTTTACCTTGAAGGCAGGTGAAAAAGCATCACACACCATCGATATGCCAAACTATGTGGGTTCTGTCCGGACTATGGTAGTTGCTGGCAACCCGAACAGTGCTTACGGCAATGCCGAGAAAACAACCCCGGTGCGCAAACCTTTAATGGTTTTGACCTCTATTCCACGAAAATTATCACCCGGCGAAACTGTGACCATACCAGTTACGGTATTTGCGATGGAACCCAAAGTAAAAAATGTAAAGGTCAATATTGATGCAGGAAAAGCATTGGAACCCATTAATGGAACTTCCAAAAATATCACTTTCAATGCGGTTGGGGAGCAAATTGTCAATTTTGATTTTAAAGTCAATCCAACATCATCTTTCCAAACCATAAAAGTGACCGCTACGGGGGGTGGCGAAAGCGCATCCAACGAGACCGAAATCGATGTGGAAAATCCAAATCCTGTAACCACCAAAAGTGAATTGTACACGCTCGACCCAAATGGTGCTCAGACCATCACAGTGGAAACTTTTGGCACATCGGGCACCAATGAAGCATTCATAGAATTCTCTACGCTTCCACCGATGGATTTCTCCAAACGAATGGATTATCTGCTACGCTATCCCCACGGATGTGTGGAGCAAACAACCTCCGCAGCATTCCCTCAATTATTCTTGGCAGATGTGTTGGACATCACTTTTGATAAAAAGAAGGACATTGAGAAAAATGTAAAAGCTGCCATTGACAGACTAAGCGATTTCCAAGTTCCCAATGGCGGATTGAGCTATTGGCCTGGTTATGGCAATGCCGACGATTGGGGAACCTCCTACGCAGGTCATTTTATGCTCGAAGCCAAACAGCAGGGATATCAACTTCCGTTAACGTTTTTGAGTAATTGGTTGAGATACCAAAAGAATGCCGCACGCCAATGGAGCAACCAGAGCACCTATTACAACGATGATGTTACACAGGCGTACCGATTGTACACCTTGGCCTTGGCCCAACAACCCGAACTGGCCGCAATGAACCGTTTACGGGAAACCGCAAACCTCAGCAACGAGGCCAAATGGAGATTGGCGGCTGCTTATGCCTTGGTCGGGAAAAAAGAGGTGGCTGAGGCCATCGCCCAAAAGGCAAACATTAACTTTAAACCCAATAACTACAATTACAGAACCTATGGTTCGGTATTCCGAAACCGTGCGATGGCCTTGGAGACTATGGTGATTTTGGGCGACACGCAACAAAGGGAACTGGCCGTTTCCTTGGCCAAAAATCTATCATCCCAGCAATGGTACAGCACCCAAGAAACAGCTTTTGCACTCTTGGCAATGTCCAAAATGGTTATGAAGAATGGAGGAAGGTCCATCGACCTTACTTTTACCAACAATGGAAAGGACATTAATGTCAAAACCGATAGGGCCATAGCACAGCGGGAACTTTCCGTGACTTCCTTTAAAGAGGAAATCGAACTGAAAAACAATCAAGGAAACATCATTTACGCGACCCTTACCCAAACTGGAAAATTACCCGTTGGCGAAGAGTTGGCACAACAACAAAACCTAAGGTTGTCCGTGAACTACCAAGATCCATTGGGCAATTCCGTCAATATAAATGAACTGAGACAGGGAACAGAATTCGAAGCGAAAGTGACCATCTTAAACAGTTCCGATGACTATATCGACAATGTTGCCCTGACACATATCGTACCTAGCGGATGGGAAATCGTGGACACCTCTTTTGTAAGTGGAGATAATGAGAATGCATCCAAAGCGGATTATGTGGATACCCGGGACGACCGGACACATCTGTATTTTGATTTGGATGCCAAAAAATCAAAAGTCTTTACCATCAAATTAAATGCATCGTTCTTGGGTGATTACTATTTGCCCGGTGCCCAAGCTGAAGCGATGTACGACAACAACTACCAAGCCCGAAACAAAGGACAATGGGTCAAAATAGTTCAGTAATGTTGAATGAGTGAATTTTTATCGCCAGTAAAAAGAATCCTGATCAACCATAAAATCAAGTTAGGTGTGTTTTTCATCGTTTTGATTTTATGGTTGTTTTGCCTGCCCAAAAATCTGTTCGAGGACCCAACATCAACGGTTGTGGACAGTTCCGAAGGCTCCCTCATCGGAGCACGTATTGCAGCTGATGGTCAATGGCGATTTCCTGAGATGGATTCGATTCCCGAACGCTTCGAGCAGAGTGTTCTACTTTTTGAGGACGAGTATTTTTACCAGCATCCCGGGTTTAACCCAATTTCCATCATTAAAGCCATTGGGCACAATCTTACCAAAGATAACCGAAGGGGAGGCAGTACCATCACACAGCAAGTGATACGGTTAAGCAGAAAAAACCAAAGTCGAACCTATTGGGAAAAACTCATCGAGGTTTTTATGTCCACTCGTTTGGAGTTGCGCCACTCGAAGGAAGAAATTTTAAAGCTCTACGCCTCCCACACCCCCTACGGAGGCAATGTTGTGGGTTTGGAAACCGCAGCTTGGCGCTATTTTGGCATTCCCGCTCACGAACTAAGTTGGGGACAATCCGCCGCCTTAGCCGTTTTGCCCAATGCCCCTGCCCTGATTTTCCCCGGTAGAAACGAACAGGCCTTTCTGGATAAACGAAACCGATTATTGAAAAAATTATGGGAGAAAGAAATCATTGATGAGACTACCTACGAATTGGCCATAGCCGAACCATTGCCACAAAAACCTTTTCCATTGCCCGATGTGGCACCGCATCTTACCGAGCGCATTCGAAACGAGCATCCGGGACAGCGGGTGACCACTTCGATTCAACGACCCTTGCAACAACGATTAAATCTCTTGGCAGAACGCCATTATCGACAATTGCAAAGCAATGAAATCCATAATCTGGCCATTCTGGTGCTCGATGTGGAAACCCGAGAAGTGCTTGGTTATGTAGGCAATTCACCATCGGATGGGTCACACGCCAATTATGTGGACATCATCACCAAAAAAAGAAGTACGGGCAGCACATTAAAACCTTTTTTATTTGCTTCACTCTTGGACGAAGGTCAATTGCTGCCCCATAGCTTAGTAGAAGATGTTCCAACGGTAATCAACGGGTACCATCCTCAAAATTTTGACCTCAAACATGTTGGTGTGGTTCCTGCAAGCAAAGCCTTATCGCGTTCGCTTAACGTGCCCGCCGTCCGTTTGTTACGTGAATATGGACTTCAAAAGTTTTACAACAAGCTCCACAAAATGAAGATGGAATCTTTGGACAAGCCTTCATCCTATTACGGCCTATCCTTGATTTTAGGCGGTGCGGAAAGTTCCCTTTGGGAAGTAACCTCTACCTATGCTTCTATGGCTTCTTCTTTAAATTATTTTTTGACTCATTCCAGTACCTACCGAAACCAAGAATTTACCGAGGCCTCCTATTTACAAAATGAGGCAAAAGACTTTGGTGAGGAACAATTTGACCCTTTGGTTTTTGGCGCGGGAGCCATATACAGCACATTTCAGTCGATGTATGAGGTCAACCGACCTGAAGGTGACGAAAATTGGCAGTTTTTTGATTCCTCCCAACCCATTGCATGGAAAACCGGAACCAGTTTCGGTTTTAAGGACGCTTGGGCCGTAGGAGTCACACCAAAATATGCCATTGGGGTCTGGGCGGGCAATGCCGATGGTGAGGGAAGACCGGGGCTTACGGGCATCACTGCTGCCGCACCCTTGCTTTTTGATGTATTGGATGCACTACCACAAAGCGGTTGGTTCCAAGAACCTTTTGACGACCTTGTGGAGTTGGAAGTTTGTGCCCAAAGCGGTTTTCGGGCTTCAGTGTATTGTGATGACATCAAAAAAGAATGGGTGCCCACACACGGAACGCGAAGTGGTCCGTGCCCATATCATCAGCAAGTGTTTTTGAATGCTTCGGAACAGTATAGGGTAAACTCCGAATGTTATCCTTTAGAAGATATGGTCGCCAAAAATTGGCTGGTGCTCCCTCCTATTTTGGAATATTATTACGCTTCTTCGAATCCAAACTACAAGCCTTTGCCCCCTTATTTGGAAGGTTGTTCTGCTTTGGAAAACAATTTGATGGAATTTATCTACCCCAAAAGAAACGAAGCCGTGCTCCTCCCGAAGGATTTGGGCGAAAAAAGTATGGAAATCGTTCTAAAACTGGCCCATCAACAATCCAACGCTATCATTTATTGGTATTTGGATGAGTTATTCATCGGCAAGACGGAAAATTTCCATGAACTGATTCTACCCATTGAAGCCGGTGAGTTTATGCTCACGGCCGTGGATAATCAGGGCAATCGAATTCAACAAGTAGTGAAAGTGCGTTCCGCTTCGGGAGAATAATTATTTCTTCCGCATAAAAATGGTCATCGGAACTCCGGTAAAATCAAAATTCTCCCTGATCTTGTTCTCCAAAAATCGTTTGTAGGGATCCTTTACATATTGTGGCAAGTTGCAGAAAAAGGCAAATTGCGGATATGGTGTGGGCAATTGCGTGCAGAATTTTATTTTAACGTACTTCCCCTTGGTTGCCGGAGGCGGCGTTTTTTCAATAATGGGAAGCATAATATCGTTCAACTTGCGCGTTGGAATTTTTTTGGAACGGTTTTTATAAACATCCACCGCAGTTTCAATGGCCTTGTAGATACGTTGTTTGTTCAACACGGAAATAAAAAGAATCGGAACATCTTCAAAAGGTGATATTATTTCGTGAATGGCCTTTGTATATTCCTTTACGCTATTGGTCTCTTTTTCCACTAGGTCCCATTTGTTTACCAAGATGACGATACCTTTGTTGTTGCGCTGCGCGAGCCAAAAAATGTTCTGTACCTGTCCATCAAAACCCCTTGTGGCATCCATCATCAAAATACATACATCACAATATTCTATGGCCCTTACAGAACGCATAACGGAATAAAACTCCAGGTCTTCTTTCACTTTGGATTTTCTTCGGATACCTGCGGTGTCCACCAGATTGAATTCAAATCCAAAACGATTGTATTTGGTATCGATACTATCGCGGGTAGTACCGGCAATATCGGTCACAATGTATCTATCCTCACCTATCAACGCGTTGATAAAGGATGATTTACCTGCATTGGGCCTTCCCACTACGGCAAAACGAGGGAGTTCGCTTTCTTCATCCTTTTCGTCGGGCAACACCTCAACAAGCGCATCCAATAATTCTCCCGTTCCACTACCATTGATACTTGAAAGCGTGTAATATTCACCCAATCCCAACGAATAAAACTCTACGGCATCGGCCATACGTTGGGTATTGTCCACCTTGTTTACGGCCAAAAAGGTAGGTTTGTCCACCCTGCGAAGAAGCTTGGCCACATCCTCATCCATTCCGGTTACTCCCGACTCCACGTCCACCATAAAAATGATGGCATCGGCCTCATCAATGGCCAACTCCACTTGTTTGTCTATTTCCTTTTCGAAAACATCGTCGCTGCCCAAGACGTAACCACCTGTATCGATTACGGAAAACTCTTTGCCGTTCCAGTCACTTTTACCGTAATGACGGTCTCGTGTTACACCGCTTACGGCATCCACAATCGCCTCACGGCGTTGAATAAGTCGGTTGAAAAAAGTGGACTTCCCAACATTGGGTCTTCCTACAATGGCTACGATAGCTCCCATCAGGTTTAATTTTTGGCAAAAGTACCATTTATTATGAAGAAAAAATGATACCTTTTTTCATCATTTTCAAATGATTATGAGCGACTTGACCAAAGAGATAGTTTTACGTCCCCGTTTTCGCCTCTCCTTGAGAGCAAATTTAGAGCAATTGGAGTCTATTTTTGACAATGCCACAGCAAATCCATTTCTGATCAAAAGACTGGATGAGCACGTTTTTGTCAAGTTCAAAAAAACGGAAACCAACTTTTGGACACCGCAACTTCATTTGGAACTATCTTCTTTTGAAGAAGGCGTGAGCAATATTCGTGGCGTCTTTGGCCCCAATCCCACGCTTTGGACCTTTTTTATGTTCCTCCATTTTGGTGTGGGCACCATTTTTATCATCATGGGAATTTTTGCCTATTCCAATTACTCTTTAGGCAAGGATGTTACCTTCTGGTTGGTGGGCATGTTCTCTTTAGTGATGATTTGGTTCGCACTTTACGCTTTTGGCCGTTTGGGAAAATCGAAAGGAAAAGACCAAATGGAACAGTTGAAACAATTCGTTCGGGACACTATTGCGCCTTTTGAACGAATCAATAGCGATGCCTAGCCATTGTACCCAAATCTCCTAAGTTGCTGGGAGTTGCTTCTCCAATTTTTGTTCACTTTTACATAGAGTTCGATGTGCACCTGCTTGGCAAAGAACTTTTCAAGATCCTTTCTGGCTTCCACCCCTACTTTTTTAATGGCACTGCCCTTGTGCCCGATAATGATTCCTTTCTGGGTATCGCGTTCCACCATAATCACCGAACGGATGCGGATGATGTCCTCATCTTCTAAAAATTCCTCGGTCTCTACCTCAACTGAATAAGGGATTTCCTTTTTATAGTGAAGCAAGATTTTTTCGCGGATGGTCTCGTTCACAAAAAACCGCTCCGGTTTGTCAGTCATTTGGTCCTTTGGGTAATACGGCGGAGCCTCGGGCAACAATTCCAAAATACGGTTGAACACTTCGGTTACATTAAAGTTTTCCAAAGCGGATATGGGATGAATTTCTGCGCTGGGCAATTGCTCCTGCCAATACTGCATTTGTTCTTCCAATATTTGCTGATCGGATTTATCAATTTTATTGAGAAGGAGCAATACTGGAATCTTGCTGTCCTGCAATTTTTTGAAGAAATTTTCGTCTTTGAGCGCTTTCTCTCCTATTTCAACCATATAGAGCAGCACATCAGCATCCTCGAAGGCGGATTTCACAAAATCCATCATGGAGGTTTGCAGCTCATAGGCCGGTTTGATAATACCAGGGGTATCGGACAAAATCACTTGGAAATCATCCCCATTGACAATGCCCAAAATACGATGACGCGTGGTCTGCGCCTTGGAGGTGATAATGGACAGTTTCTCCCCAACAAAGGCATTCATCAATGTAGACTTGCCCACATTGGGGTTTCCGATAATATTTACAAATCCTGCTTTATGCGCCACCGTTCTTTCTTTTTTCAAAATATTGTTTTGATGCTGCGTTCACCTTTGGTGAAAGGTACAACACAGCGATCATATTTGGAATGACCATCAATGCATATGATAGGTCAATCAAGTTTTTTACCAATTTCAATGATGCCACTGCGGCAAAAACAATCATCACTATAAAAAATACATTGTACCACTTTCCGATTTTGGCATTCGTTAAAAACGACAAGCTTTTCACACCATAATACGAATATGTGAACAGGGTCGATAATGCAAAAGCTGCCACGATTACCATCAAGAGCACATCTCCTATTCCGTACAAGGTGGTTTCAAAGGCGGACATTGTCATGGTAATTCCACTCCCATCCTCAAGATAGGCACCACTCAAAATAATCACCACCGCTGTAAAGGTACACACTAAAATGGTATCGATAAATGGACCCAACATGGCAACGAGTCCTTCTTTTGCCGGTTCATCATTTCGGGACTGCCCGTGATACATAGGTGCACTACCGAGACCGGCTTCGTTGGAGAACATGGCCCTTCGGACCCCCACTATTACGAGGCCCCAGAATCCGCCCGTAACGGCGGTATCGAAATTCCATGCTTCGACCAGAATCATTTTTAGAGCTGGCCAAACTTCGCCTGCATGGCTAGCCATCACAAAAATGACAGCCAACAGATAAATTCCTACCATAAATGGTACAATGGCCGATGCTACTTTGGCGATTTTGGTCAATCCCCCAAAAATTACGATGGATGTGATGATGGCCAGAAAAAAGCCTATTCCCAACTTCCAATTGTATTCGCTTGTAGCAAAAAGAGTTTCATGTGGTTGCACAACGCCCATAAATGCTTCGGTAAATTGATTGGCGGTAAATACCCCCAAAAACCCAAACAGCCCACAAATACTAAAAAAGATGGCCATGGGCTTTGCCCAATTCCCCATTCCTTGTGTGATATAAAACATAGGCCCTCCTTGCATGTGACCATCGGAATCTGTTCCACGGTACATGATGGCCAAGCTCCCTGAATAAAATTTAATGCCCATACCCAAGAGTGCGGTCATCCAAATCCAGAATACAACGCCAGGCCCTCCATCGTGAATAGCAATCGCTACTCCTGATATGTTTCCCAATCCTACCGTTGCCGCTACTGCTGCCGATAATGCTTGAAACGAACTCACATCTCCTTTTGCATTTTTGTCATCGTACTTTCCCGAGACCACGGCAATGGCATGACCAAAATGGCGGAAGGGTGCAAATTTGGAGTAAAAAGCCAGAAAGAGCCCGCCACCAATAAGCAGAATGAACATGGGCCACTCGGTATATGGCAAAAGTGAAGATATAAAATCGTTGATTGCTTTCATAAGGTAAAAACGGCCAATTTATGGATTTTGAGCGGGATAGACGTTAAGTAAAAAGGAATATTAGGTTTAAGTTTGGAAATGATAGAAAAAGGGTTGTATATTTGCCGTCCACATCGCGGGGTAGAGCAGTAGGTAGCTCGTCGGGCTCATAACCCGAAGGTCGCTGGTTCGAGTCCAGTCCCCGCTACTAGAAATAAAAAAAGCCGAGAAAGATTTTCTCGGCTTTTTTTTATGCAATCTTCCAAAACCTACATCTCTACAGGTATTCCGAGAGTAAACTTTTATCGGGACTTACCTACTTTAATAGTTTGTTAACGTTTTTAACACGGTATTTTCATAAATTGTTAATACTAATTCATCATCAATCAAAATGAGACAATCTACTAACTATATTGTCTTACTCTTTCTATGGCTAAACCTCACGTTTGCCTATAGCCTTACCGTAAACAGCGGCTATGGTGGTTTTCCCGTACCCACGGCAGAAACCTTTAAAGACTCATTGGATTGGGCAGACTATTATTTCAATATTCACCGATTTGAAGAGGCTGTCCCTTTATATCAAAAGAATCTTGATGTTACCAATCAAGAGGATAAAATACATGTTTTGAAAAAATTGGCCCTTAGTCAGGCTGCATTGAAGAAACCAGAAGAGTCAATTGGACATATATACGATTATTTCAAAATCGATTTTCAGCCCACTTTTTTATTACATGAGGACTTTGATGGAATTCGAGACAACCAGGAGTTCCAAAAATTGTCAGGCACTGTTTTGCCAAAAATAAATACGTGGTCCGTATTTTACTTTTTTGTGTCTCTTATTGGGTTCTACGTAACATTCATGCTGGTCATCAACAAAAAAGTTGATAAACAGGCCAGAAATCTTATTGCCACATTTGTATTTATACATTCCCTGTTCATTTTGAATATATGCATCAACCAGACCAATTATGTGTTCGTATTCCCCCACACCTATTTGATGTCGACCTGGTGTTCCTTTTTATATGGGCCCCTGCTTTTTCTATATTTCAAAAGGGTATCAAAATCATCGGATTTAAATAAAACGGATTTGTGGCACTTTCTGCCAACAGTAATCCTGACAATCTATCTCATATTTACAGTTTATGGGTTTTCCGGGACAGAAAAAATCAACCAAATGCTGCAAAGACTGGAAGAAGGTTTAAATCCTGGGGATTCAACCAAACTAGTGCTAATGGTTGCACTCAAATCCTTATCCCTCGGGATATATGCTTTTTTTGTTCACTTGATCTTGAGCAAGAATACATCCGAATTGAGCAAAAAGACGAGGACTTGGCAAAAGAACATCTATTTAATACATGTTAGCTATGTTGCAGTCTACCTTATATATGGTGTGTACATTATTAGCGGGAACAATAGCGGAATCCTTTACCATGCACCCATTGTTCTTTTAAGCACCATGGTTTTATATGTGGGATATGCCGCCAATGTTCAGCCCGATGTATTCAGTGGACGATATGCCTATACCAATCCTCTTTTTCCGAAATACGTAAAATCTGGTCTAACAGATAGTCTGTCGCAAGAACTGAAACATCAGTTGAGTGACCTCTTCCACAATGAAAAATTGTACAGGAAAAGCGATATCAATCTGGACATGGTCGCCGAAAAATTGGACACGACACGCCACAATGCCTCGCAACTCATCAATGAGCACTTTAATATGAGCTTTCGTGAGTTTGTAAACTCCCATCGTATTCAAGAAGCAAAGGAACTGCTGGCTCAAGAAAATGAACTGAACATTATTGATGTTGCCTACGAGGTCGGCTACAACAACAAAGTCTCTTTCAATAAAGCTTTTAAGAAAGATACCCAACTTACTCCCAGCGAATACCTCAATGCCCTAAAGCAAGGGTAAACTCTTATCGGGAACACCTAAAAACATTGGTTTTCTGATTAACTAGTAGTCATCAATCAAAAATCATCAATCAATGAGACAACTACTAAAACAATTCGTTGTGAAGTACGTTGGGAACCATGAACGGACTTTGGACCCAACGGACAGTCATGAAAAGTACAAAAAGTCCGGATTAACCGAGGAGGAAGCTGTTTTGATTCGAAGGAAAATCAAGAATGCCTTTGATCAGAACAAGATCTACCGGAACAATACCCTTTGCCTTGATGACCTTGCTGATCATATTAAGGAAAACAGGTATAAGGTTTCACAGGTCATCAACACCTTCTTCTCCAAAAACTTTTATTCGTTCCTGAACGAATATAGAATTGAAGAAGCGAAGGACCTCTTGGTCACGGACCCCTCCCTCAGCGTAAAGGCAATTATGTACGAAGTTGGTTTTAACAGCAAAAACAGCTTCTACAGCGCCTTTAAGAAAACCACAGGGTATAGCCCCAACGATTACCGAACTGCAGTAAACACCGGTTTCGATAGGCAACACGAAATGCAGATGGCATAGCAGCGGACTCTAAATCGTTTAGAGCTATTCCCACAAAACCTCTTGGAACACCAAGGGGTTTTTTAATGATTCATTATCAAATTGTTATAAAACATTGCGATAAGTGTTAAAAACAGTCCTTCCCCAAGGGCATCCATTTTTTTAAGGTTCTAGCCGTTTAAAAAGTACCTCTTCGAACTCGCTAATAAGTTGATTTGTTATGCAATTGTAAAGGTAGGGCGGTGAGAGGCTCTACTTCTTAAAAAGACAAAATCCATTGAGTTTTGTTCACTTCCCAGAAGTATTATTTGAATTAGCTATCAATTTCCTAGCGCCGTCCACCTTTCTCAGTTGCACTAACTCAATTCAAATTACTAACAAAACTTTATTCGTATGAAAGTAAAGAAACTGTTTGGAGCGCTATTGGCCATGTGTCTATCCATTGCATTTGTCCACGCTCAAGAAAAAACGGTTACCGGTACGGTCACCGACCAAGACGGGGTACCCTTGCCCGGTGTCAACATTGTTGTGAAAGGCACCGTTGAGGGAACCCAGTCCGATTTTGATGGCAACTACGTCATCGAGGCCAACGAAGGAGATGTCCTTGTATTCTCCTATTTAGGGCAAAGAACACTTGAAAGAAGCGTAGGTGCAGCAAGCGTTTTGAACGTTCAAATGGAGGAAGATGCATCGCAACTGGAAGAAGTGGTAGTCACCGCACAGGGTATAGTCCGGGAAAAGCGTTCTTTGGGATATTCCGTAACCACTGTGGAATCCGACAAAGTGGAATCCAGACCGGAAGCGGATGTTGCCAGAGTACTGAACGGTAAAGTTGCCGGGGTAAACATTACCTCGAACAACGGAATGTCCGGCTCCGGAACCAACATAATCATTAGGGGCTATTCTTCAGCAACACAGTCCAATCAACCCTTATTCATTGTCGATGGGATTCCTTTTGATTCTGGCACCAACACCCAGACGAACTTTTTGGATGGAAATACGGAGTCCAGCCGATTTCTTGACCTTGACCCGAACAACATCGAAAGTGTAAGTGTATTAAAAGGGTTGAGTGCCACTGTACTCTACGGTAACCGGGGTAGAAATGGTGTGATATTGATTACAACAAAAGGTTCTGCCTCCGGAGATACTCCATCCAAAACGGAAGTTTCCGTCACACAATCCGTATTTATGTCCAATGCCGTGCTTCCTAAGTTTCAAAACAACTATGGCAGTGGATTCCATCAAGGATTTGGATTCTTCTTCAGTAACTGGGGCCCTCGTTTTGACCGTACTGACGATGATGGTATTGCCACGGCAGCCCAATACATAAGAACTGGCCCAAACGGAGTGGCATTGACGCAACACCCGTTCAACTATATCGCCGACCCAACCTTAATTGCCGGTTTTGAAGATTTACTGAGTGTTGAATATCCATACCAACCCTACAACGGAGTTGAAGAATTCTTCAGGACGGGATATGTATACAGCACCTCCGTAAATGTTCGTGGTGGTTCCGAAAAAGTAAATTTCAATGCGAATTACGGCCGTACGGAAGATATCGGGGTCACCCCTGGCAACAAGTTGCTACGTAACAACTTCAGTTTAGGTGGAAATGCGGTACTATCCAACAACTTTACCGTGTCCGGGGTGTTCAATTTTGCCAGAACAGGTTACAAATCACCTCCAAATGCCGTGAGTACGGGTAGCGGTGCAGCTTTTAATGGTTCCGCTATATTCGGGGACGTACTTTACACGCCTAGAAACATCGATTTGACCAATCTCCCCTTCCAAGCGGCGGATGGCCGAAGCTTGTACTATAGATCAGGTAACGATATCCAAAATCCATACTGGACCGTTGCCAACTCAAAAACCAGTCAAGAAACCGACCGATTTACAGGAAATGTTTCTATGAGCTATGCCTTGAACGATTGGATGAACCTAACTTACAGAGTAGGTCTGGATACCTATACTGAATTAAACTCATACGGACAGAACAGAGGAGGTGTTGATGGACCTACGTTGGGAATCCTACGAACTACCTCCGTTCGAAATTCGATTTGGAACCATGATTTGATTCTTAGTGCAGAGAAAAATCTTTCCGAAGATTTGAACCTTACCGCCACGTTGGGTGCCAATAGTCGTAGGGACACCTATGCACAGGACGGTATAGAGAGTCAAGGACAATTGGTTTTTGGAGTGCTTGAACATTATAATTTTACGACTCCATCCTCCATAAACTCCTTTTCTGGTACCGATCTGAATCAAAACTTCGAGGAAAATCTTGTTGGTATTTATTTGGATGCAACCCTGTCCTATAAAGATTTATTGTATTTAAACGTAGTGGGGAGAAACGACTGGTCGTCCACATTGGAAAGAGAAAACAATTCCCTGTTTTACCCGGGAGCCAGTTTATCCTTTATTCCTACCACAGCCTTTCCTGCATTGCAGGGGAATGTACTCAACTATGCAAAACTTAGGGTAGGTTACGGTTCATCCGCAGGTTTCCCAACTCCATTTAACACTAGGGATGTACTCACCTTGAATTCCAGAACATTTGTAGACCTCAATGGCAACGTGGTTTCCGGAAATACCGTTTCTGATGTACTGGGTAACCGCGATCTCTCGCCAGAAAGAGTGCAGGAGCTGGAAATAGGTCTAGATACACGCCTTTTCAATAGGTTGAACTTTAATGTCAGCTTGTATCAAAAATCGACCACGGACCTTATTACCAACCGCACATTGGACAGTTCAACAGGTTTCCGCTCCACCTTTGTAAATATTGGGGAGGTTGAAACCAAAGGTATAGAAGCCGATTACGACCTTACCATACTCAGGGAAAGCGAAGCAGGCATCGGTTTTAACCTTGCAGGGAACTTTACAGCCAGCGAAACCACAGTAACCGACTTGGCAGAGGGAACCAACAACATCCTATTGACCTTCGCTGTGGCCGGTGAGGCTGCCAACTACGCCGTGGAAGGCAGACCATTTGGGGTATTGCTCGGCAGCACCATCCAAAGAGATGACAACGGTAACAAAGTGGTAGGACCAAATGGTAGATACCTGGTGGACAACAACATCACCGAAATTGGTGACCCAAACCCAGACTGGACCACTGCCATGATTCCGACTATCAGTTTTAAGAACTTCACCCTTTCGGCCAACTTGCAATATCGCCATGGTGGAGATGTGTATTCGGTAACAACGGCAGGACTGATAGGTCGTGGAGTTGTTGATCCCGACAATCCTATTGACAGGGAATCCAACTACATACTCCCGGGCGTTTTTGCCGATGGAAGTCCGAACAATGTGGCCATTACAGCAACCGAGTTTGGTTTCAACACCTTTTTTGGGGGGGATATCAACGAAGTAAACGTGTTTGATGGCACTACCATCAGGTTACAGGAAGCTTCATTAGGATACTCCATTCCTAAGAAAATGTTGGAAAAAACCCCTTTTGGCAGTCTATCACTAACACTGTCCGGTTCCAATCTTTGGTACAAGGCAGTGAACTTCCCCGATGACGTTCGATACGACACCAACTCATCGAGTACAGGAGTTGGTAACGGACAAGGAATTGATTTCTTCACTGGGCCATCCACCAGAAGGTATGGTCTTACCGTAAGAGCATCATTTTAATCGCAGCTAACAAGAATCAGAAACATTATGAAAAAAATATCAAATATACTAAGTCTCATCATCGCTGCACTGACAGTTATGCTGGGCTGCGAGAGCACTACTTTGGATGTAGTGGAGAGCCCCAATGCATTAAATCCGTCGCAGGCGAGCGTTGATTTCTTTTTGAATCAAATACAACTAATGACCGCCCAGATTCATTCCGGTGAAGAAGGCCGTGCCGAAAATGGCCTAAGTCAATTTGGAATGGAACCAGTGAGAATTCAACATGGTTTTGGTCCCACCTATCGGGAGAATTACGACCCATCTGATTTTGATAGGGTTTGGGACAATGTGTATGCCCGTGCCTTGATAGATATTAGGACCATGAATCCTTTGGCAGAAGAAGCCGGTCAGTTCACACATATCGCCATTGGCCAGATATTGGAAGCGTACATTATGATGTCCATGGTTGATTTCTTTGGAGATGTACCTTACTCTGAAGCCGCAATGGGCGGCGAGGGAATTTTAAATCCAACTGTTGACTCGGGAGCTACCATTTACCAAGCGGCGGACCAACTTTTGGTGGATGCTATTGCCAATTTGAACAAGGACGAAACCTCCCTCCCATCGGATGATCTATTTTACAATGCCAATGAAGACCAATGGAAGAAAGTGGCAAACACCATGCGCTTGAAGTTATATCTTCAAACTCGTTTGGCATCTGCCGAAGGTTTTGGGGCATCCGTGTCCACTTCGCGCATCAATGAATTGATTGCGGGCAACCAACTGATTTTGGACCCAACCGATGATTTTTTCTTTCAATGGGGAACCAATAATGCCTCTCCGGATAGCAGACATCCCTATTTTGATGCCAACTACGACGGTGCGGGGCCAAGTTCGGACTTTTACACCTGTAATTATTATATGAATTTGATGGCCAACCAATATGGAGAACCTGATCCACGGATTCGCTACTATTTTTACCGACAACAAGAAGACTTTTCTGGTGCAGATGTAGTTACCAAGGAATGTGTTACCGAAATATCACTTCCTTCATGGTGGGACCCTTCCGAACCCTACTGTTTGGTTCCCGCTACCAATGGTTTGAGCGGATATTGGGGCAGAAACCATTTGGACGATGACGGTATTCCTCCAGATGATGCCTTTAGAACGCTGCACGGAACTTATCCAGTTGGTGGACCGTTCGATGACAACTCTTTTAGAAATGTATCCGGCTCCGGAGCAGTGAACGAGGGCCTCGTAGGTGCGGGAATATCCCCTATTCTGATGTCTTCCTATACCTACTTCATGTTGGCTGAGGCTTCTTTGACATTAAACACCACCGGAAGTGCTAGAGATTACTTAGAAACAGGTATACGGCAATCCATCGGCACCGTTATGGACTTTGGGGCATCACTGGCAGAGGGTTCGGGATTTGTGCCGACCTCAACAGCCGTCGACAACCATGTTGCAGAAATATTGGCAACCTATGATGCCGGTAACGATACCGACAAACTTCGAATTATTGTGGAGCAATACTTTATTGCGTTGTGGTGCAACGGAATTGAAGCATACAACACGTATAGAAGAACAGGTCAACCTGATAACCTGACGCCTGCCTTTACCACCAACGACCCAGGACCATTCCTAAGGTCTATGTGGTATTCACAGACCGCTGCGGACAGCAATACGAACATTACACAGAAAAGTGCACCAAGTACTCCCGTGTTCTGGGACACCAACCCCGATGGATTCGTTGATTGATTTAATTCTAAAAACAATACTTATGAAAAGTAACTTTAAATATATACTCGGTCTATCACTACTGATTTTGGGAATAGCGGCCTGTGAAGACGAGGACAAAAATCCACTCAACGTGTTTGAGCTGGAAGATTCGGCCGCACCTTATGTAAGGATAAAATTGGACGAAACCATTGTTGCCAAAGGTGACTTGGCCAATTCCACTTTCTCCGGTACTGTTGACGACCCAAGTGACAATGTCGCTTCGTGGGATTTGAGTGTAACTTTGGAGTCTGGCGGGGTATCTTCCGACACCGTACCATTGGCAAAAATAACAGAGTTCCCGAGCGACCTTTCCATTCCTTATACCGACATTGCCAGTGCACTGGGTATAACAGTGGACAATATCTCCGGAGGCGACTTCATCAGGTTTTTGGGAGAATCTACAGGAACAGATGGAACAGTAACCACAGTGGCCAACTATAGTGCAACCCTGACTGGGCAGCCAGAACAATTACAAGCATTCAACTTTATTGTACTTGTAAAGTGCTCCCCTATCTCAGGGACTACGGTACCAGGAACTTGGGTAATAGAAATGCAGGATCTTTACGGTGACGGTTGGGACGGTGCCTTTGTAACATTCGAGATTGATGGGGCAACCACAGATTACACATTTACAGCTGGTGATGCAGCGACGTTTAACGTGGATGTCCCAGCAGGAACCAGCAGTTTGGTGATTTCGTATACCAGTGGTGCCTTCGAGGAAGAACATGTTTACACTATTGAAACACCAGACGGAGAGGTTTTGGGCCCTTTTGGACCGAATCCAGCTCCCTGTATCAATTGATTTTTACATATTCATTCAAAGAAAGACTCGCTTTAAATAAGAGCGGGTCTTTTGCTTTTTGGCAAAAAAAGGTTCTTATAAATCGGGAAAGAGTACTTGTGGTTGAGGGTTTCCGAGAAAAAACAGTTGTTACGCTAATTTGGGAACAGATTAATCAACAGCAAATAACAGCCTTGAACCCAAAATATCCTTTCAAAAGTATTTGTTTCGTTTTTTGAATGTATTTGAATTAGTCCAAACTTCAAGGCTGTTTATTTCCGTAAGGTAATTGAATATAGAATTAAGCCAATATCCTTGCTTAGGAATTAAGTGATTCCAATTACCTTTGTCCTCTTAATAAAATAAGCTTGGACAAGACTTCGCGATCAACCAATAAAAAAGCCCTTTTATCTCTCGCCATCGGTGGTTTCGGCATAGGCCTTACAGAATTTGTAATCATGGGTATCCTTCCCAATATTGCCGGTTCTCTTGATATTTCCATTCCTAAAGCGGGACATTTCATAGCCATCTATGCCCTTGGGGTAGTTATAGGTGCGCCCGTAATGGCAAGGATCACCAACAACCTCAATCCAAAGAAAACCTTGTTATTCTTAATGGTTTGGTTTACCATTTTCAACACATTGTCGGCCTTTTCTGACAATTATTGGACAATGATGTTGTTCCGTTTTCTTTCCGGTATGCCTCACGGAGCATTTTTTGGTATTGGTGCTGTGGTATCGGGTTATTTGGCCAAACCGGGCAAAGCTGCTCAGGCCATGGCCGTAATGTTTTCAGGTTTGACCGTCGCCAATATTATTGGAGTACCGCTAGGCACATATATTGGACAGGAACTGCATTGGAGTTATTCTTTTATGTTGGTAGGGATTGCTGGTATTGCCACTTTTTGCAGCCTTTATTTTTGGATGCCAAAAAAAGGATTGGATGAAGCTGATAATTCCGACTCTAAAAACCCTTCACCCGGCCTAAAAAACAAAAAATTATGGGCCTTGATTGCCCTTACCACTGTGGGTACCGGCGGCTTTTTTGCCTGGTACAGCTACATTGCCCCTTTGGTTATCAACGTAACCAAGCTTCCCGAAGCAAACGTTGGATACGTTATGATCGTAGCAGGATTTGGGATGTTTTTTGGAAATTTTTTAGGGGCGAGAATGGTCGAAACTTTCAATCCCGTAAAATCCGTGGTCATAAGCATGTTTAGCATGACAATGATACTTCTGCTGAACTCCATTTTCGCAAGTAACGACATTGCCATATACGTACTTAGCTTTATTGTCGGCGTTATTACCTTTTCCATTTCGGCACCCATCCAAATAGCCATCATAAGAGCTGCCAAGGGCGCAGAGAAACTAGGGTCTTCCATGAACCAAAGCGCTTTTAATATGGGAAATGCCTCGGGTGCTTATTTTGGTGGTCTGCCCATGGTTTTTGGACTTGGGTTCAACTACGCCAGTGTGGTTGGAGGTATTTTGGCCTGTATCGGTGGTGTGATAGGAATTGTGATTCTTTACATGGATAAATTATCCAAAAGCAAAAAAGAGTCTTAGTTTTACAACGTGATTCGTCTTTTACGAAATAGCACTTTCTTAAAGATATTCTGGAGTTTGATGAGTCTCTACCTGTTGAATATCAGTGTTGACTCGCCAGACAGGTATCCAGATTACATTCCTGAGGATTTATCCATCAACGACCAAGAGAGTATTATCGAAATCTTGGTTGAAAAGGTCCTGGGCTACGAGGATGTATTTAAAGAATATGACGACCCTGATAAAGAAGACCATAACAGCGGTTCCAGTTTTAAAATTAAGCTAACCGTACATCAACCCACCCCTGATTATTCCCGATACCATATTTTGATGGGTAAAAAGAAAAAGTTTCCAGATAAGAACTCTCTCTTGACCCATCTATACATCCAGAAGGACACCCCTCCTCCCGAAGTATGATTTGTTTTCTTAGCCAAACCCGTTCCTTTTCACAATAAGGTTCGGGCAATTCAACATTCACATAAAACAAATCAGAATACATGAAAAACATCATAAAAAAAATGATGCCGATAGTTCTGTTGGTATCATCCAGTATAGCTTATTCCCAAATTAGTAATACCGAAAAAGACAGTCTTTACATAAATCATGTCGAGGAAAAAAAACAACCTGCCAAGGTGCTGCACGCAGAACCCTTATATATTGACCTGATACGTGACCTTGGCGCACGAAAAGGGGAACGGGAATGGAACCTTGGACTTGGTCTGACCGACGAGCTTACTTTTGATTCCTACGAAGCGCTCATTGAGTACGAATGGGCGCCAATGGATAGATTGGGTCTTGAAGTGGAGCTACCCTTTACGTTTTATTCTCCTTTGGCGGACAATGGCGGGGTCCAAACACCTTCCAATAGATTGAACAGTATCAAAATTGCGACTCAATGGTCGTTCTTTGTAAACGAACGAATGGCCACCTCAATGGCCATAGGTTACATTAATGAGTTCGAACTATCGGACTTCAGAAATTTTGGCAAGCCCTTGATCTCTGGAAATGTATACAACCCTTTCTTGGTGGTTGCCAAACGTTGGGGCAACAATTTCCACTCCTTGGTGTATACCGGTCCTATGATAGGTCACGAATACGAAAGCGGGGAAGTACATACATCCTACGATGTTAACACTAGTTTCCACTACATGATTCCCGGTACACGGAACTTTATTGGTGTAGAGTTCAACAAAACCTGGGAGAGCAGTGATTTTGATATGACCATGCGCCCTCAAATGCGACTTGGAATCGCTGATAATTTAATGATAGGCATTATCGCGGGAGTTCCCATTAGCAGGGAGAATGAGCGTTTCAGTTCATTTTTGCGACTTATTTGGGAACCAAAACATAAGTAGTTTACAATCCATACAGAAATCAAGGGGCTTACCATAAAAGCCCCTTGATTTTATCCAAACAGATAAAAAAGCGAGTTTTAATTATAGTACTTACCTTTATCTTTAAAAGTTTTGATGCTTAATTAAATCGGTTCCCTTTGAGACTCCTAATCGTTTTTTTATTATTCATATTTTCTTCAACACTCGTTGGTCAGGAGCTTCCACCCATTAAAAATTATACTCCAAAGGAATATAATGGGGAATTTCAGAATTGGGGAATCACACAATCCCCTTCAAAGAACATATATGTGGCTAACCACACCAGTCTTTTGGAGTTTGATGGCAGTAAATGGCACCAATATAAATTACCTACATCTCCTGTAATTCGCTCGGTAATGGCCGTTGGAGACAAAATTTACACGGGATCCTACCGTGAATTTGGTTTTTGGACCAAAAAAGCAAATGGCGAACTTGCATATACCTCATTATCCCAAAAAATGGAAACCCCCATTTCGGAGGACGAGGAATTTTGGGATATTGTTGTCCTGGACCAGTGGGTCCTCTTCCAATCACTGGACAGAATCTATATCTATGACAACCTTGAAAGCAGCTTTAAGGTGATCGAAGCAAAATCGGACAAGGCAAACATGGGCGTCGTAAACAACAATGTTTATTTTCAAATTGCCAAAGAAGGTTTGTTCACCATCCAAAATGGAGAGGCACAATTGGTAAGCAATGACCCTGTATTTACCAAAGAGCCCATAGTTGGGCTGTACGGTGTTGGGAATGACCTATTGATCCTTACCGAAAGTTCCCGGTTCTACAGATACGATTCGGAGACTGTTACGCCGTGGGAAACCGCCATGGATGATTTGAACATCAAACTATATAGCAGCATTCGACTAAACGATAGTTCTTTTGTACTCGGTAGTATATCTAACGGTTTTTATCACCTCTCTCCAGATGGTGAGACCATCATACGGAACATCGATCAGGAAAAAGGATTGAACAACAATACGGTTCTATCCCTTTTTGAAGATGCTGAAAACAACTTATGGCTTGGTCTGGATAACGGTATTGCGACCGTAAACCTATACTCCCCCTTTAATGAATATGTCGACAAATTGGGCAACCTTGGGCTGGTATACGCCGCATTGAACCACGAAGGACACTTATATTTGGGTACCAATCAGGGCTTGTTTTACCGAAGGACCGCCTCTCAAGATCCTTTTAGGTTGATTGATGGCACGCAAGGACAAGTATGGAATCTTCAGCTTTTGGATTCCACCATCTTCTGCGGACACAATAATGGCACTTTCATTATCGAGGAAAACAGGGCCGAACTTATTTCGGATTATCCCGGGACATGGGGCGTAAAACCTATAAAAGCACATGACAACCTTTTATTACAGGGAAATTACAACGGATTGAGCATTCTTGAAAAGGTAGATGGTTCTTGGAAATTCCGGAATGCCATCGATGGCTTTACCATTTCCAGTCGTTTTTTTGAGATGGATTCCCTTCAAGTAGTCGTGGACCATGAAAAAAAAGGACTGTATTTTATCGAGCTCGATCCAAGCTTCAGAGAAGTTAAGCAGGTAACCAATGTGGAACGTATCGGTCACAGTTCGAACATCTTTAGTTTTCAGGATGAACTTTACTATAAAACCAATGCAGCCATCTACAATATTGATGGAGAAAATGATATTGCACTGGACAGCACTTTGACCCAAATGATCTTTAATGAAAGTAATGGGCAAATCAGTATTATAATTCCCGAAGATTCCGAACAACGGCTCTGGTTTTTCACAGATTACGGCATACAATATGTTACCCAAAGTACCCTTAGCAATAAACTTAGTACTTCCCATATTTCCATACCTAAGGACATCCGTGCCAATTTAGGGGTCTCTGGATTTGAGAACATCTCAAAAATATCTGACTTCAAATATTTGATAGGAAGTTCCAATGGATTTGTTTCTTTGGACCTTACCAAGGTTGAACCTTCAAAACAAGAAGTACAGATAAATTCCATTTATTTTGGGAGCTACCAAGAGTTGTCCAACAAAGCACCTACCGATTCAAACGGGACATTCGTGCATGCGAACAATAATATAAGGTTCGAATACAGTGTGCCAGAGTTTGATAAATACACCGAGGTACGTTATCAGTACAAAATGGAAAACTTGTTCGAAGGCTGGAGCGAATGGTCAGAAAACACCGATGTTACCTTCAAGAACCTTTCTTTTGGTGATTACATATTTACCGTAAGGGCCATGGTGGGCAATAACTTGAGTTCGAATACTGTTTCGTACAGTTTTACCATATCTCGCCCTTGGTACCTATCCGACCTCGCCCTTTTGGCATATACAATGGCGGTTTTACTCATATTTATAGTGGTACACAGGCTTTACAACAACTATTATCGAAGGAAACAAGAATCCCTTATTAAGCAAAACCACAAAGAACTGGAACGCAGGGAACTGGAGAAGAAAGAACGTATTGCTCAAATACAGACCGAAAAGCTTCAAAATGAGATTGACAACAAGAATCGTGAACTTGCCATTTCCACTATGAGTTTGGTCAAAAAAAATAAGTTTCTTTCCTCTCTAAAATCACAACTTAAAGAGGTGCCCAACAAAGACAGGAACATTAGAACCGTAATCAGGGAAATAGACCAGAACATAAACAGCGAGGATGATTGGAAGTTCTTTGAAGATGCATTCAACAATGCTGACAAAGACTTTTTAAAGCGAATCAAGGGTAAACACGATAGTCTAACCAATAACGATTTAAGATTGTGTGCCTATTTAAGGCTGAATCTTTCCTCCAAAGAGATTGCACCACTTCTGAATATATCGGTAAAAAGTGTAGAAATGAAGCGCTACAGGCTCCGTAAAAAATTCGACCTACCGCACCACGATAACCTTATAGATTACATTTTAAACTTTTAGGCGACTCTACTTTCCCACATCACAACTCTACAATTCTTAAAATTACCCCTACAACAACTCTACATTTTTACAAATCACCTCAGATTCAGCGATTTGTCAGACAGCATAATCATACACCTGTTTTTTTTCAAATCATCATATTTCAAGGGCTTTAAATAGCAAAACATCAATTTTAACCCCATAAAATTACCGATGTAGGTTTTTTATAGAGGTAGCTGCTTTGTTAAGAAGACGTTAAGCCATTTACTTTTATGTCCAAACTAAATTTACTCAAAAATGAGATATGGATTTTTAACATGGATAGTGCTTTTATGTACTGCCTATGGATATTCACAAACTAAAACTGTAACAGGTACAGTATCCGACAACATGGGACCCATGCCCGGTGTAAACGTACTTGTAAAAGGAACAACCAATGGGGTTGTTACCGATTTCGATGGAGAATTCACCATCGACGATGTTTCCAATGATGACACTTTAGTGTTCAGTTACATTGGTTTTGTATCCCAAGAGGTGCCCGTTGGCACACAAACCGAAATCAACATTACATTGAGCGAGGACACACAAGCCCTCGACGAAGTCGTTGTTGTAGGGTATGGTACCCAAAAGAAAAGTAACGTTATTGGTTCCGTTACCAGTGTCGAAGTAGAAGAAGCCACCAACGTGCCCACAACCAACGTTTCCGAAATGTTGCGGGGTAGAGCCGCCGGTGTACAGGTAAATCTAGGTGATGCACGACCCGGAGGTAATTCCAATATCGTGATTCGGGGTAACGTATCGGTAGCTCCCGGAGGAAATTCCCCTTTGATCATTGTGGACGGTCTACCTTTTGATGACCTTAATGATGTTGCGCCGGACGATATTGCCAACATTGAGATTCTAAAAGATGCCTCCTCAACCGCCATTTATGGTTCCAGGGCATCAAACGGGGTTATCTTGGTGACGACCAAAAGAGGTAAGGTAGGAAAAGCCACTGTAAACTATCACGGTTACACCACCGTACAAACGTTGACCAAAAACTTTAATCAATACACTGGATCACAATTTATAGACCTGAGAAGAGAGGCCAATAGAAATAGGTTCACCGGTGATTATTTAAGTGACGAGAACATCTTCACTCCTTTTGAACTTGAGGCCATTGAGAACCAAAACTTTGTGGATTGGGAAGATTTGGTACTTAGGGACGCCGTTATCCAGAGCCATGCACTAAGCTTTACCGCTGGTAGCGAAAAGACCAAGGTTTTTTCCAGTTTCAACTATTTTTCACAAGAAGGTATTATTCCAAATTCAGGTTTTGACAGAGGCACATTCAAACTAAACTTAGAACAAAAAATATCTGATAAATTGACATTCCTAGGAATCATCAACTATCAGAATGCAAAACAAGACCGCGAAACAGGAGGAATAAACTTTACCACTATAACACCACTTGCCCAGCCTTACACTGCGGACGGTGAGCTCCAGAAGTTTTATTTGGGCCCATCCAATACGGCCGTAAACCCCCTGTGGGACCAGAGAGAATCCGTAGATGAGACCAAAATCAACCTTACCGATGTTAACTTGAGCCTTATCTATGACATAGCGCCTAATCTAAGCTATACATTGAAAACCTTCTTAAGAAACCGTAATACCAACCAAGGAGTGTATCGGTCCTCATTGCATTCTGCCGGTGATGAAGGCATTGATGGATTGGGAGTGTTGTCCAATACCTTGTTCAAACAAGTGCTTGTGGAAAACATCCTGAACTACACCCCTCAAATCAACGACCAACATAGTCTTGACTTGACCGCTGTGCAGGCATTTGATGAACGCCGTACCGAGTATACACAACTCGATAAATCCGGATTTACCAACGATGCACTTCGTTTTAACGGCAACGCCACCGAGCTACTGAACAATGTAAGGGATGTTTCCCAACGTAGGTTACTTTCTTTCTTGGGTAGGGTGAGATATGGTTATATGGACAAATACCTTTTGGAAGCAACTGCCCGTGCGGATGGTGCTTCGGTATTTGCAGAGAACAACAAATGGGGTTTCTTCCCAGCGGTGTCCCTAGCATGGAAAATGCATATGGAACCATTTATGCAAGATATAGATGCCATTAACGAAATGAAGTTTAGGGTGAGTTATGGTGCCACAGGCAACCAAGGAATCAACCCATTGGAATCGTTAGGTGTGGCCGACGATCTACCCTATGTTTTTGGTGATGAAACAGTGGCAGGTGCCACCGCATCATCCCGACTTCCCAACCCTGACCTTAAATGGGAGACCACGACCACGTTGAACGCCGGTGTCGACTTTAGATTGTTCAATAACCTTTTTCAAGGAACTTTTGAATATTACAAAGCCAATACTACCGACTTGTTATTGGACAGGGCCATTGCCGGAACCACCGGTTTTAATGTAATTCGATTCAATTCAGGTGAAATTCAAAACCAAGGTATTGAAGCTTCTTTGACCTCTAACATAATCCGTAAAGAAGATTTTAGTTGGTCTTTAGGACTTGTTTTCTCCAGAAACAGAAACGAAGTTATATCTCTTACAGGAGAACTTGATGACGAAGGAAACCCTATCGATATCACCGATGCAAATTCAGGAAGACGTTTGTCTGTCGGACAGTCCATCAACAATATATGGTTACCAAAATATGATGGAATTTATCAAGAAGGCGATGACATTGCCGGTTCCGGAAACCCATTGGCCCAACCAGGTGATGTTCGTGTGGTAGATCAAGACGGCAACGGACAAATAGATAACCGTGATAATGTTTTCACAAACACCGACCCGGATTGGTACGGTTCCATCACCAACACCATCACCTACAAGAACTTTGACCTGTTTGCCGATATCTACATTGTACAAAATGCAACAAGATTAAATCCTGTACTTGCCAACGGAGAACTTTGGAAGGGTGCCATAAACGGTATCAGAACCAAATATTACACCCCGGAATATCCATCGACAGAATATCCAAGACCAAAACCGGATACGCACTTGCACCTGTTCCCTTTTGCTGTAAGGGATGCATCCTACGTGAGATTACGTACGCTTACATTGGGCTACAACATCCCTAGAGATACTTTCTCCAAGATTGGATTGCAAAGTGCCAAGGTATACTTAACCGGAACCAACCTGTTCACCTTTACCGATTTTAAATCGTATAGCCCGGAACAGACGCCTTTAAACAATGATCAAAATGGCTCTGCTTTCCCTGAGACCAGAAACATAACCCTAGGTGTAAAATTAGGATTCTAAAAAAATTGTCATGAAAAATATATTTCAACATTTAATATCTAAAAAAGCAATGGCAATATTCCTTGTCGTTGCCACATTCGCATCATGCGAAAAAGAATTGGAGGACGAACTGTTGTCCGATACCTCGGTCGACTTCCTGTACTCCACGCCGGAGGGCTTGGAAAATGCCGTTGTAGGCCTTTACACCCTCAACAGAAACCTTTACCAAGATTTAAGCTTGAATGGAACCTATCCCCTGATTCCACAGGCCAAAAGCGATTTGGGCGTAGGAATCACCGGAGAGGTTTCCCTCTACAGCCGTTTGCTTTGGGGAGCCAGCTTGGGGGACTATGGTACCACCTCGGGCATTAATGCCTATTGGGTGAACTACTATAAAATAGTTGACCGGGCCAATGCCGTGATTCAAGGGGCAGAGAATTTGGAAGATATCGAGGAAAGTAGAAAAAACCAGATTCTTGCAGAAGCCAAATGTATGCGTGCCCACGCCTACTTCACGCTTTACCGCCTGTTCAATAACATCTTTATCACCACTGAGCCCACTACGCCGGAGAATGCATTTGATGTACCACAGGACAAATCTTCTGAAGAAGAGATTTTTTCATTGCTACGTTCCGATTTGGATTTTGCCATCGCAAACTTGGATTACGCCACGCCTCAATTTGGACGTTGGGCCCAAGGTGCCGCAAGACACCTGAGAGCCAAAGTGGCCATGTGGGAAGAAGACTGGACAGAAGCCGCCGCTCAGACTGATGCCATCATAACAAGTGGCAGTCATAGTTTGACCGAGACCACGGCAGAAGTTTTTGCCGGAGAGCTTAATCATTCCGAGACCCTTTTTGCCATCAATTTTGAAAGGCAGACCATTGGAGGTGGAGACCCCCATATCATGAACTGGAACATGGTTTCCAGCTATGCTGATGCCCCCGGTCTGATTCAGTCCGTGGAAAATGGAGGTGCTGGAGCTGGATTTATTTCCTTGAACCAGTACACCATCGACCTTCTCAATGAAGACCCGAACGATACCAGAAAAAATGGCACTTACTATATTTTCGAATATCTCTATAACGATGAGACCGCAGTGCCAGCTGGGAGCGAAATTGGCGACCCATTGGACCTGTACGAGAACAGCGAAGATGACCAGAACGAGTTTATGCTCTACTACAGAAGGCAAAACCCCGGGATTATTAAGTTCCTTGATGAGACTGTAGAACCCACTGATAGAAATCATTACAAGAACATTATGATCTATCGTTTGGCCGAAACCTATTTAATCGGTGCCGAAGCACATATGATGCTGAACAATTCCGCCAAGGCATTGGAATACCTTAATGCCGTACGAACCAGAGCGAATACCGCTCCAGTGAACAGCATTGACCTAGAAACCATATTGGAAGAACGGGCACGCGAACTTGCTTTCGAAGGCCAACGTTGGTTTACCCTAAAACGTACCGGATTGTTGTACGATTATCTTTTGGACCATATGAACAACGACAATATGAACGAGTCTTACCCAGAGGGGAATCCAAAAGACATTCTTAGGGAGTACATGCAAAATTGGCCCATTCCACAGCAACAAATGGACCTTTTGGGACCCAACTACCCACAGAATGATGGGTATAACTAAACCGGCACAAACTAGAATTAACTTATAACATTGAAAGATGAAAAAGCATAATAATAACATGAACAAATCTAGTTCCAGACTACCCTTATTGGTTGTCCTAATGGTGATTGGAGTTTTGGGCACAATCATTTCTTGCGAAACGGAGGATGACATTCCGCCTCCTTCCGCCTATGTTCCACCAACGCCGGAACCAGAGCCCGAACCAGGTGAAGACTGTACCTTTTCTACCATTGTTCCCGAATTGTCCGAAGGTATGGATTTTGAGTGCGGAGGACCTGAGGTCACTTTCTTTGGAGAGAAAGACGGTTCCTTTACCCTTGAATACGTGGAAAATCCAGACCCATCCGGCATCAATACCTCGGAAACCGTGGTAGAATACACACAAACAGCCGATATTGAACCATGGGCAGGCTTCTTTTTTGATTTGGCCAGCAAAGTGGATTTCAACGAAATGCAGACCGTAAAAATTAAAGTGTACTCGCCCGCTGCAGACCAAATCGTATTAATGAAGTTTGAGGACAAGACCGATAACTCCATTGCAAAAGAAGTCCAGGCGACTACAACCGTCGCAGGTGAATGGGAAGAATTATCATTTGTTTTCTCGCCCAGTGATTCCAACAAATTTGATAGAATGATTCTGTTCTTTGACTTCAACGGAGAAAAGAGCGCCGAGACCACGCACTATTTTGACGACATCTTTATGAGCGAAGGTGGTGAAGTGGAAGAGCCCGTTGAAACGGGTGAACCAACCATTCCCGCTCCCGACCCAACTATCGACCCAATAGAAGTAATTTCATTATTCAGCGATGTGTACACCAACGTTGCTGTGGACACTTGGAGAACCGATTGGTCCAATGCTACATTAGAAGACATCGAAATTGATGGGAATGCAGTTAAAAAGTATAGCGAACTTAACTTTGTTGGGATAGAAACCACATCAAGTCCAATCGATGCTTCCGGAATGACCCATTTTAGAACGGATATCTGGACCGGTGATGCAACGGAGTTCAAAATCAAATTAGTGGACTTTGGAGCCGATGGTGCTTTTGAGGGAGGTGATGATGTAGAGCACGAATTGACATTTGAAGCACCCGCACAAGAAGAATGGGTGACCTTGGATATTCCACTATCTGATTTTACCGGACTAACAACAACAGAACATATTGCCCAGTTGATATTCGTGGGTGCCCCTAGTGGAGCAAACACTGTTTATGTGGACAACGTTTTATTTTATAACGAAGCAGGAGTTTCCGACACCCCTTTCTCAGGTGCTCCGGCACCTTCGGTTCCAGAAAACTTTGTGATTTCGGTATTCAGTGATGAGTATACCGATATTTCCGGTACCGATTTCAATCCAAATTGGGGGCAAGCTACTGTAGTTACACAGGAAGATATAGCTGGCAACAATACCTTAAAATATGATGGCCTAAACTACCAAGGAACTCAATTCGAAAATGCATTGGATGTTTCTGGAATGACGATGATTCATCTGGATTATTGGACACCTGATTCTTCTGACCTCAACCTATCATTAGTTAGCTCTGGACCTGTTGAAACACCATATTCCATTGAAATCACCACTGGTGAATGGGTAAGTGTAGACATTCCTTTAACCGAGTTCTCCGGAGTAGTGGATTTATCAGACGTAATCCAATTGAAATTTGATGGAAATGGAACCATCTTTTTAGATAACATTTATTTCTTTTCACCACCTCCTACAGAACCTGTAACTGGGGCACCGACCCCAACCTTGGCACAGGCAGATGTATTATCTATATTCAGTGATACCTATACCGATGTTGCCGATACCGAATTTAATCCGAATTGGGGGCAGGCAACCGTGGTTACACAAGAAGACATAGATGGGAACAATACCTTAAAGTATGCAGGTCTCAACTATCAGGGAACACAATTCTCATCTTCACTGGATGTTTCTGGTATGACGATGATCCATGTAGATTATTGGACGCCGGATTCATCGGCCCTTAATTTATCTTTGATAAGTACAGGACCGTTAGAAACTCCATATGCATTCGAAGTAACTGCAGGAGAATGGGTAAGTGTAGACATTCCTTTGACAGAGTTCTCCGGTGTAGTTGATTTAACCGATGTAATTCAGTTAAAATTTGATGGAAATGGAACCATTTTCTTAGACAATATCTATTTCCACTAATCATATAATGAAAAACAGATCATAAATTGATTTGAGTTAGTTAATTAAGCAAACGGATGAGCTCCTTTCATACAATAGAAAGGAGCAAAATCCAACTAAGGTTTTCTATGAAAAACAAATTGTACATTCACCAAATAGTTAAAATGAGCATTTTCAATATTTCCATACTGTCCCTCCTACTGACAATTTCTTGTAGTTCGGGGGATTCAGACTCCAACGATATTCCTACTAACCTCAGCGTGGACATTTCTGTTGTTGGGTCAAACGACAACAATCCTAATGGCGATGGTTCAGGAACGGTGCAGATAACCGCTTCGGCCAATAATGCGGTCAGGTATGCGTTCCGTTTTGGAACAGGGGACCAAATCGACAGCGAATCTGGAAATATCGAACATACCTTCCTTCAAGATGGAACAAATAATCACAATATTACCGTATGGGCCTACTCCGGGTCCGGGGCGTTCGTTAACGAAAGTTACAGCGTAGATGTTTACAGGTCCGACGAAGCCTATGCTACTTTGGTTTTTTCTGATGAATTTGAAAACGAAGGTAGACCGGATGACCAAAAATGGCATTATCAAGTTATTCCACCAAACAATGGCAGCTGGCATAATGACGAATTACAGCACTATACCGATAGGGAAGAGAATTCATATGTGAACGATGGAACCTTAAAAATAAAGGCCATCAAAGAGCAATACTCCTATAACGGAAGTACAAAAGAATATACCTCGGCCAGATTGAACGCCAAGTTCGCCTTTACTTACGGACGCATAGAGGTCCGTGCCAAACTTCCTAAAACGGCAGGTACATGGCCGGCCATTTGGACGTTAGGTGCAAACTCGAATGAAACCGGAAACTATTTTGGAGATCAATACGGCAATGTAGGGTGGCCTCTTTGCGGGGAAATCGACATTATGGAACAAACCGGATGGGATAAAAACAGTACCATTTCACATTATCATTGGGGAGATTTGAACACAGAGGTGTACAGCGATGAAGGAGGTGAAATAGCCGTTGAAAATGCAGATTCAGAGTTTCATATATACTCCATGGAGTGGGACAGCGAAAGTATTAAAACCTATGTGGACGATAACTTGGTATATGAATTTCAGAATGGTAGTAACAAACCATTTAATCACGAGCACTATTTGCTCCTAAATATTGCGATAGGTGGAAATTTGGGTGGGGATGTACCTGCAAATTTTACCGAAGATATCTTTGAAATTGATTATGTAAGAATATATCAGTAAACACAAATTCCAGTGCAAAGGAGTTAGATTGCTGAGCATTGCGATTTCAAGATTTTGGAAAAGTAAAAGCTATTAACTTATTCCAACCAACCAAAAGCCGGAGTTTATACTTCGGCTTTTTTATTGTCCAAGTTCATTCGGTTCAAAATAAATTAACTCCTGATTGCTAAACTTTGCCGTAGCCTCGATGGGATTACAACATACTTCGCAATCCTCGACATAGGTTTGTTGCGGCACAGAGCTATCCAACAAAAAGGAAATTTCTTCCCAACAGTACGGACATTGAAAAAAATGCTCGTACATGGCTTAAAATTCTACATTGAGCAGTTGACCACTAACTTGAAGCATTTGAAGTTCCGCCAATTTTGCATTGTATTTGGCTTGGCTCTTGGCCAACTCAGCATTTAACAAATTCAACTGGGCTTGGCGAAATTCTATGGAAGTCACCTGACCAAGTTTATATCTTTCATCCGTACGGTTGAAGTTGTTCTGGTTGGTCTGCAAATTTTTCTCTTGGACCTGCAGTACATAAAGTGCGTTGGTATAACTGTCCCATGCGTTACGGATATCCCTTTCTACCTCCAACTGAATCTGTTTCTTCGCAATCTCTTGATTCTGGTAGGCAATTTTGGCATTTTTTATCCCAGTTATGGTAGTTCCTCCATCAAACAAGTTCCAAGTAAGGTTCACGGTACCTGTTACCCCGGTAGACGTGTTTTGCAAAGCAAAGGCCAATGGACTGTTGTTGTTGGACTCGTTCCAACCATACGTTCCGGTAAGTCCAATGGTGGGCAAGTAGCCACTTTTGGCTATTCTGATGTCGTTGAGACCCATGTTTATGTCCTTTTCCACTATTTGAAGCCTAACGTTGTTCATTTGGGCCTCATTGTACATATTTTCCATTTGAAGACCAGGAACAAAAGTCACGGTAGTATCCGCAGAAAAAGTAGCCGATAGATTACGGTTAAGAATAAGGTTCAGATCCCTCATTGTATTTCGCAATTGCTGTCTGGAATTCAACAAATTGATGCTATCCGTATTGATGTCCACTTCGGCATTTAACACATCCAAGCCGGTATTTTGCCCAAACTCAAACTGGTACTCTGCCCTTTTAAGCCTATCTTTTGAAATTTCAAGGGCCTGTTCCAATGTCGATGTATTCTCGGTAAGCCGAGCTGCTTCGTAATACACGGTAAAAAGCTGTAAAATGGTATTCTCAATAGTCTGTCTGACCTCCAATTCGGATTGTTCCGACCTTTCCTGAAAACTTTTGTAATTGTAATATCTGCCAAGACCGTCGAACAACGTATAGTTTACGTTCACTGCAGCACTGTATCTTCTCGTCTCTGCTCCTTCCGCTCTTCTTGTATCTCCGTTGGCCAAAACACCTTCCGAGTTTTGCTTATCTATACTGCCGCTGGCATTCCCAGTAACCGAAGGCAAGTAACCCGAATTTAGAATATCTGCGTTGTTCTCATCAATTAACTTGGTATTTCTAGCGACCTTAATATCCAGATTGTTTTCCAAAATTAGGTTGATTGCCTCCTGCTTGGTAAGCACTTCATCCTGAGCATTTACGGATAAGCCAAGAAATATTAATATCAGGGGTAGTCTATAAAAAAAACTTTTCATTATCTGGTCTCTTCTGCAACGTTTGGGGTTTCTTCTCCGTTTTGTGGCATATTGCTACTGTCAGTTCCGTTAAGGCTTAGATTACCTAACTGCATTTCTTCTTCTTCATGCTGTTCGCGAATGGCTCGCTCCACTTCCTCCGGTGTAACTTCTTCACCGGTCCACAAACGTTTTGCCATAACTTTGACACTGTTTCCAAAGGAAAGCAGTAAAGGAAGCATGAGCAACGTCAAAATAGTGGCAAAAGCGATTCCATACGCAATGGAAATGGCCATTGGTTTTAAGAACTGTGCTTGACGGCTCTTTTCCAAAAGTAAGGGTGCCAAACCGGCAATAGTAGTAACCGATGTCAAGAAAATGGCCCTAAAACGTGAACGACCAGCTTCATAAATGGCATCATCGAACTTCATTCCATTTCTTAGATTGATGTTGAACTTGCCAATGAGCACCAATCCATCGTTTACCATGATACCAATGAGTGCGATAATTCCCAACATGGAAAGAATGTTGATCGGGAAACCGTGCAACCAATGTCCCCATGCCACCGCTGTTAAACTGAAGGGTACCATAAAAATCAACAATAAAGGTTGACTAATACTTCTAAAGGTGAAGGCTATGGTTATAAAAATCAGGAACAATACAATTGGACCTACAAATCCAAGTGAACCGATAAGTTTATTGGCCTCCCTGTTCTGGCCTTCATAAGATGGGCTTATGGTTGGATATTTTGCCAGAATATCGGGCAATACCTCGTTACGTATCCACAACATGGCATCTGTACCACTAGTGGTCTCGGGGTCCGTTAAATCGGAAGATACCTGAATTTCCCTTCTACCTTCCAAATGGTTGATTGCCACATCTCCTCTTTCAATGGTATACGTAGCTATTTCTTTTAATGGAATCCGGTCACCGCTTGGGGCCAGGATTCGCATCTCGTCCAAATCAGAAATTGATGATCTGTTCTCCCTATCATATCGGACCCAAACCCTTATTTCATCCTGTCCTCTTTGGAAACGCTGCGCCTGTGCGCCGAAGAATCCGCCACGAACCTGGTTCATTACCGTACGAAGGTCCAATCCAAGCAAATAGGCATTTTCTTTGAGTTCCAAACGTATCTCTTTGATTCCGGCCGGATCATTGTCCGTTACGTCCTTTAGGTTGGAATTGGCTTCCATAGCTTGCTTAAGCTCCATTTTGGCCGCCTTAAGCTCTTCAATATTGTTACCCAATAGCGAAACTGATACAGGGTTCCCTCCAAAGTTACCTCCTGAGCCATAAATCAAGCTTTCCACTCCAATTACCGGGCCTACGAGTTCACGAAGTCTGGTGGTTACCATGTCGGCACGTATACCATCCGGTCTTTCCTCTCCAGGCAACAGGTTGATTTCCAATGTTGCCGTGGATGAACCGGGTCCAAGGTTTTTAATCATGTTCACAAAAAGCATTTTATCCATGCCCTGTAAATATTCATCAGTCAATTCTTGGTTTACGATATGTGCTTTATCCTGTATTAGACTGATAATGGAATCAGTCACTTTCTCGTTGGTGCCGTTGGGCATTGTAAGATTTATAGATACTTGGTCACTGGCAATTCTTGGAAAAAATGCAGTTCGGATAATTCCTCCTCCAATGGAACCAAGTGTTAAAGCCAAAGCCATAAAGAACAGTGCAAAGGTCAAAAACTTGTAGTTCAGCATAAAATGGAGTGCCGGGCTATACCACTTATCCCGCATATAATTCATTATCCTATCTCCTATTTTGTTGATGACCCGTAGTTCGGCAAATACCTTGGCAATGCCTGTTTTGGGTTTATCACTTTGTGGGTGCAAGGCTTTTGAATGTGCCAAGTGAGCGGGCAATATAATCAATGCTTCTACCAAGGAAACCACTAAAGTGAGAATCACTATAACAGAGACCTCACTAAAGAATTCGCCAATTCTACTATCAAGGAACAAGAAAATAGAAAATGCCAATATGGTAGTGATGATGGCCGAAATAATTGGCGGTATCACCTCCATGGTCCCATCCAAAGCGGCCTGCACGGGTGATTTTCCATCCTCGTAATGTTGATAGATATTCTCTGCTATTACAATTCCATCATCCACCAGAATACCGATTACAATAATCATCCCGAAAAGGGATAGTACATTGATGGTGACATTGAACATGGGGGCAAAAACAAACATCCCCAAGAATGCAATGGGAAGACCAAAGGCCACCCAGAATGCCAATCTTGTATTCAAAAAGAGGGACAGGAATACCAATACCAAAATCATTCCTACAATGGCGTTCTCGGTCAAGAGTTCGGTCCGTTGGGTCAATGTTGTTGAACGGTCATCGATTACATCCAACCGAACATTGGTATATTTCTCGTTGAAATCGCCGATATATTGCCGAACGTTTTCAGCAGAACCCATCAAATCCTCCGTATTTGTACTTGTAATCGTTACATTTACAGCAAGTTCCCCATTAAAATAGGAAGCGTTGGGGGTTTCGGAGAACCGGTCGCGGATAATGGCGACATCCTTTAAACGCACTGCCCTTCCTTCCACATCTCCCCGAACTACGATATTGGATAGCTCATCCCCATAATACGAGCGGTTATTGGCTCTTATCAGATATTCTTCTGTTACTGTTTTGATATTTCCTCCCGTTACAAGGATATTGGCGTTGGAAACGGCTTGGGCGACATCGGCAAAGGACAGATTGTACGCCAAAAGACTGTTCTCGTCTACTGCAATCTCTATTTCCTCGTCAGGATAGCCATCTATTTGTATCTGTGAAATACCGTCAATCGCTCTAAGATCGTTCTCAATCTGACGGGCAATTTGTTTTAATGTTGCCAAAGGAATATCCTTTCCGCTTACCGCAAAACTGATGGTCGGCCTTACAGGTTCTTGCTTGGCCACAATCAAAGGTTCCATTCCCGTTGGGAAGGTCGGCACACGATCCACCGCATTTTTAACCTCCAATAGCATAAAATCAACATTCCGTTCCTTTTCAATCTCTACATTGATGGTACCACTGTTCTCCCTTGAAGTAGATGTTACCCGTTCTACTCCTTCGAGTCCTTTGAGGTTATCCTCTATTTTTAGAACAATTCCTTCCTCTATTTCTTGTGGCGAGGCGCCTGGATAAGCAATAGTTATGGTAATGTTCCGAGCTTCGTTGAGTGGAAAAAATGATGATTTCAAGGAAAGAATCCCTACAACCCCAAAGACAAAAAATGCCAAAATAAAGACATTTACTGCCATGTGGTATTTAATAAAATACGAGATGAGATTTCTCATGGCGGGGTTTTTTAAGATTTGCTTTCGTCAAAAGTGCGCACCAACATACCGGCATAGGCACCCGTCATCGGTTTGGCAACGATCACTTGACCGTCAGGAACATTTTTGAGCACAACGGTCTTGTCCGTAAAAAATACGGGGTCAACATCCATTAAATCCAAAATGGAATCACGTACCACAAAAATTTGGTTGTTTTCCAATAAAAGTGATCTATTGATCTCAATGGCATTGGGCTCTTCCTTGGCCTCGAGATTGGCCTCGAGATATTGGCCTTCTTTCAAATTATCTCCTTTGACCTCTATGTACACCATTATGGTCTGGGAATTTTGGTCTACCCTACTATTTACCCGTGTGACCTCGCCCATGTAGGTCTGGGTCTTTTCTAAATTACTGAGTTCTACCTTACGGCCCACTCTTAAGAAATCTCCGTAGGTTTTGCTTACGGATACTCCCAATTCATATAATCCAGTATCAATAAACTCACCTAGTTTTTGTCCCGACCTAACCAAAGTCCCCTCAGTGACCAAAGCCTCGGTCAATACGCCGGTGAATGGAGCTGTTATGGTATACTTGGACAAACGCTGTTCCAAATTCTTGACATTGTAGTATGTTGTGATGATTTCCCTTCCAGTTATAAAGAACTTTTCTTTTTCGGAATCCAACTGAGGAAGTTCCGGTGTGGTCTTCTCCAAATCGAATCCATTAAGATATTGCTGCCATTTGGGATAGATTTTTGGATAATCAAGTCTAAGGTCTGGCATTATGGAAGTAAGCAAATTGTACAGATTACTTTTGGCGGATTGTACAGTGGCATAATACTCGCTGGCATCTATTCTGATAAGTGTTTGGCCAGCGGCATATTCCTGTCCTGTTCGGAACAATTTACTTCCCGGCCTAAAAACACCTTGTACCTCGGAATAGAGTTCGACTCTCTTTTTAGCTTGAAGATTTCCATTTGCGGGAACCTTTATCGGTACGGTGGTATTCTGAACCGTATCCACAAAAACTGTCTTTACTATTTTTTGTGATGGCGGTCTTCTATTGTCTTTGCTATCGGCGATTAAGCCAGCAAAATATAGGGAGGCAAAAATAATTACACCTCCAAGAACAGCCGATATTATTAGCTTTCGCATGCGCTAGTTGGTTTAGTCGGTGCAAATCTATCCCCTACATTTTTTACAATGGTTAAATATTTCATAAAATCTATCGAAAATTTTGTCACAAAAAAAATGGGGATACACGCCTGTATCCCCAAACCAAACAAACTAAAGTAATACTAACTACTCGTTTTCGTTTTCGTCCTCGAATTTGGTATCTGCCATTCGAGTACGGTCTATTTTAATTTCATTGAACTTTGGAGCCAAAGTCTTATCGTCAGAATCAAAAACCAGAAACTGCTTGGAATCCATGTTGTGCAACACATTAAAGGAATTGAACCTGTTGTTTTGAAGTTGCAATATCTTTAAACTCGCCAATTGTCCGAATTCGGCTGGAATCTCCCCACCCAGTTGGTTGTTAGACAAAACCAGTTCCTTCAGCTGAACCAAATTCCCAATTTCCGCAGGTATCTGTCCTTCCAATTTGTTCTCAAAAAGACCCAAAGCCTCCAAGTTTGAAAGGTTACCTATAGATTTGGGTATATCTCCTTTTAGATTGTTGCTCGATAAATTAAGCTCTTTCAAATTTTTAAGCTCTCCAAAGCTTTCAGGTATAGTTCCCGTTAAAAAATTATTGAACATGGAAAAAATTTCCAACTGTTTAAGATGGCCTATCCCTTCAGGAATTTCACCTTTGATTCTATTCATCTCTAAACGCAACATTTTGAGCTTCTCCAATTTGACCAAATCTTTGGGAAGTACACCCGTAATCTGGTTAAACGCCAAGTTTAACGTAGAAATATGCTTAAGGTCGCCCAAACTTTCGGGCAACGTACCATTTAAATTGTTCATAAATAAGGTAAGCCCAACCACATGTCCCTGACTGATTTCCACACCTTTCCAGGTGTTGACAGGGGCATCCAAATCCCAAGAAGAGTTCCATTCCTTGCCATTGGTACTGTTGTAAAGGTCTACCAATGCAGATTTTTCTTTGGGGGAAACCTGTCCATTGGCCAACGATATACCAGCTGAGGACATCAAACAAAAGAGAAAAATCGTAATACGAAGCATTATTTCTTATTTAGTTGTAGGAAATTTACATACAAAATAATAAAAATGAGAAACATCTTACAAGTTTTATCGATAAACTCACAGCTATATGTTGTGAATTCACAAAAAAACGTTGTAAGAAAACGGTAACTTCTCTTAATCCAATGCTTCTAGTTCATGGGATAGGGTTTCCCAGTCTTCCATAAGACCTTCCAATTCTTTCTTTTTTCCTTCATACTTGTCAAAAAAGTTTGGTTTGGCAATGGTAGTATCATAGTCCATAAGAAGGTTGTGGTCAATATCTGCAATTTCTTTTTCCAATTGCGATATTTTCTTTTCTACACCACTGAGTCGATTCTTCAGTGATTTTTGCTTTTTCTGGATGTGGTAATCACTTTCCTTTATTTTTTCTTGGGGCTTTTCCTCTTTCTTTTGATCTCCTTTTTCAACACTTCGGAAATCATCCATTTTACGCTGTTCCAAGTAAAAATCAATATCGCCTAAATATTCCTTGATTCCCCCTTCCTTGAATTCGTAAACTCTATCCGTCAATCCCTGAAGAAAATCACGGTCGTGGGACACCAATATCAGTGTACCTTCAAAACTTTGCAAAGCTTGTTTCAGCACATTTTTGGATTTAATATCCAAGTGGTTGGTAGGTTCGTCCATCACTAGCACGTTAAAGGGCTGCAATAACATCTTTGCCAATGCCAAGCGGTTTCTTTCACCTCCTGACAATACTTTTACATACTTGTCCACATCATCGCCCCTGAACAAAAATGAGCCTAAAATATCCCTGACCTTACTCCGGTTGCTCTCGTTGGCCGCATCGATCATAGTATCCAAAATGGTTTTGCTGCCATCCAGATACTCGGCTTGGTTCTGGGCAAAATACCCTAGCTGCACATTATGTCCGATTTTTAGGTTTCCCTGATAATCGAGCTCACCGACCATAATCTTGGCCAAAGTGGTCTTACCCTGTCCGTTTTGGCCGACGAAAGCTGTTTTGCTTCCCCTTTCCACCAAAAGGTCGATATCCTCTAATACTCTTTTAGAACCGTACATTTTTGAAACACCATCCAATTCGGCAATCACCTTCCCAGGATTTATGGACACAGGGAAACGCAGGTTCATTACACTGTTATCCTCTTCATCTACCTCGATCCGCTCCATTTTATCCAACTTCTTGATCAAGGATTGCGCCATGGAAGCCTTACTGGACTTGGCCCTGAACTTTTCTATCAACCTTTCGGTCTGCTGAATTTGTTTTTCCTGATTTTTTTGGGCACTCAATTGTTGTTCCTTGATCTCTTTTCGGTGCACCAAAAATTGTGAATAGGGTTTACTGTAATCATATATCCTTCCCAAAGAAATCTCGATGGTACGGTTGGTGACATTATCCAGAAACATTTTATCGTGGGAAACGATTACCACTGCTCCTGTAAAGTTCCTTAAAAATTGTTCCAGCCATATGATGGACTCGATGTCCAAGTGGTTGGTAGGCTCATCGAGCAAGAGCACATCGTTACTCTGGAGCAACAGTTTGGCAAGTTCGATTCGCATCCGCCACCCACCGGAAAATGTATCGGTGAGCTTGTTGAAATCTTCTCGCTTAAAACCTAGTCCAAGAAGAACCTTTTCGGTATCGCCTTGGTAATTATACCCTCCCAAAATTTCATATCGATGGGTAACATCGTTCAGATCCACCATTAATTGGTGATAACCATCGCTTTCATAATCTGTACGTTCGGCCAAAGCCGTATTGATCTCGTCCAGCTTCAACTCCATCTCCTTGATCTCGGAAAATGCCTGGTAGGATTCTTCCAACACGGTTCTACCTTCCTCAAAATCGATGTCCTGTTTTAGAAACCCAATCTTGACGTTTTTCTCGGTTGCTATGGCACCTTCGTCCAAAGACATTTCCTTGGCCAAGAGTTTGAGCATTGTTGATTTTCCGGCACCGTTCTTTCCGATAAGCCCTACCCTGTCGCCCCCATTGAGACGAAAAGATATTTCCTCGAACAGGTATTCCCCTCCAAAGGCTACGGATAGATTATGAACATTTAGCATTTTATGTGACCTTGATTACAAAACATTAATTGGCGAATGTGTACTTTTGTACAAAAGCCGTGCAAATGTTAAAAAAAGGAACCAAAATGTACAGCATTTTAACAGGAAACTGTCCAAGATGCCAAGAGGAGAGCATGTATGAAAAGTCCAATCCCTATGTACTTTCCAAAATTTTTAGCATGAAAGAAAGGTGTTCGCATTGTGGCTTAAGATATAAGATAGAGCCTTCTTTTTTTTATGGAGCCATGTATGTCAGCTATGGTGTGGGCATTGCCTTTGCCGTAGCCGCCTTTGTAATCTCATTCTTGTTCCTGGACGCTTCATTACCTACGACTTTTATTGCCATAGTGGGCACTTTGGTGGTTTTTATGCCGGTTATTATCAGACTCTCCAGAAACATCTGGATCAATCTTTTTGTAAAGTACGATGCTACCTCTGCTAAAAAGCACGAAACCGCATAAAGCTAATTTGAGTAGTATTTTTTAGTAAATCGTTGAACATTCATTTCTGGGTCGAGCTCGGATTTTGTTTCTATATAATCGAAAAGTTGTTTGGAAGCGTACGGCCCGATCATTACTCCCCTTGAACCAAATCCGTTTAACACATAAAGGTTTTTGTGTTCTGGATGTCTTCCCACCAATGGTCTACGATCCACAACCGTTGGTCTAATACCCGCTACATGATCCACAACCTCAAAATCACACTTTAAAAAGGTCTTCAACTTTTCCAAAAGCTCATTTTTGGACTCCTCCGTGGGCATATTGGTCTTGTCCTTCCACTTGTAGGTAGCGCCGACCAAATACCTGTCTTGACCCATCGGAATGGTGAAAACGGATGATTTTATAACGTTGTTCTCTCTATATTCCGGAGCATGGATCATCAATAATTCCCCTTTGGTCCCATTTAAAGGCAGATATCCAAAATAGGGGTCTTGCTTGAGGCCAAAACCACAAGCGAACACGAGATTTTTTGCCGTTTCATTCTTGTACGATACGGTTTCATCGGTAGTTGATATCGCATTAAAATCCAGCGATTCCTCTAAAAGCAAATCTCTATTCTTGAGATAACTTCTGTACGACCTCACCAAAGCGGCAGTATCAATTCTACCTGTATATTTTACTTCTCCGAAACCATACGGAGCGTCAATGGCGGGATTGTTATTGGGGAGCAATTTAGTGGATAGAAAATAATCCAGATTTGGACGGTCAGAAGCTTCAAACCATAGGTTCTGCTCTTCAATAGAGGCAAATTTCCGGAGCACAGGAAGATCATTATCGATAGTGATCCCTAATTTTTTTTCTAAATTTTGATAAAACGGTTTTGCTACTTCCAATTGCATTTTGGCTTTCCACGCCATGGTAAACCGCTTCAAAATAACTGGGTTGTACAATCCACCCGCCACTTGGGACGCCTGTTGGGATTCATCGGTAATCACCTTAAAGGTTTTTTCGTTTTCTTCCAGAACTTCACAAAAAGAGATTCCCGCCAAACCTAGACCTACTACAATATAATCAACCATACCACAAAATTAGCGAACTGAGCGAATCCTTGACATTTTCATTTGACTTTAAACCAAAAAAAACGCCGCACTGAGTGCGGCGTTTTGCTTTATTGAATTGGAAATATTCTATGAACGATTAATACGCCCACATATCTTGTTCCCTATCTCGTATACCCTCTTTGATTCTTTGGGCTTCCAAGAGCTGGAACAGTGCATTATCAAAAATGTAATCGCTTATCTCACGATCTTCGTGAACGTTTTCTTCTTTATAGATGACACCGTTGAATCGACGTGCGTTCAACAGCATATCAAAAGAAATGGGCCTTGCCGAGTTTTGCTGGTTGTACACCTTGGCATCGTGCAAAATTTTACGTGCCGCTGGATACCAAACCCAGAATAACTCTACTTTGTTCTCCCCCGTTCCCATAGATTCATCGTCTATGAAGTTTACGTCAGGAGCAACTGGGGCAATTCCCAATAAACGATACTTAAGCTCACCTTGGCGCTTATCGAAATACCACATTCCTTTGATTCTGAACTCCTCAATATCAGCGGCTGTCAAATCCCTTCTGTTGATAAACTCAGGGGATATTTGCTCACCGGCATTCAATTGTTCATATCCAAGATCAGTGGTATCCACTTTACGCAAGGTTGCCGAAAGGTCTTCCAACTTTCTCTTCTCTGTAAAGTAAGAGTCTGCATATACCTCGGTAAGGTTACCGTTTCTGATGTTTTTCATCAAAACGTGGTATAAAGACCTTCTATCGGCACCAATACCTATGGTATCGGTCGGATAATACAATGGAAAGTTAACTCGCTCGTCAAGATCGATGATTTCCCAGACGGTCTTGGACCAAAGGATATCCCTATCGTCCACATAACCGTATGCTAAAGGCTCATCGGCATCTTGCTCTATTTGAGCTTGGGTTTTTTTACCGATATCTTCGGGCAGCTTGGCATTCAAAATGTTTGCCTGCGCCATGATTGATACTGGCAATATGCCCAACAATCCTATTAATAATGCGTTTTTCCAATTCATGATCACTTGTATACTTTTTATACTTCTTAGTTTGTAAGCTCAACCACTACAGGAGATACTTTTTTCAACTTGTAGCTCTTGTTGTTGGTGATGTAAGCTTGGATATCGAATATCTGGACAGATTCACCTCTATCTGCTCTCTTAAGTGCAGATTTGGCTCTGGCATCCAATTTGTTTCCATTTACAACTACAGTAGGCTGACCGGGAACTTTGAACTTAAACTGGCTTACAGCAAGGTTCAAGTCAAAATCAAAGTCTTCCAACATAGCACTAACAGTGGAAATTTCCAGGTTGTTTCTTGGCATCTTAACGCTACCGGACTCACCTCGAACGGTACCGCTCGGTCTTGGGATATCCTTGATACGGAAAGTCTTTTTTGAAGGAAAAGATTTACCGTCAATAACTCCAGTAACATTAATAGTTACTTCTCTTCCTGTTCCGGGGTTCATAATATAGTTACTACCACTTCTTTGGCTTAAACCAGGGGCAGATGCTTTTACATTATTATCTGAAACTCCTGGCATGGATATAGTGATAGGATTGGCAACACCACGGTACACAACATTCATTTTATCCGCAGAAATTACAGCTTCATTTGGCCTTGGTATTGTTGTGAAAGTATCATCCACTTCAACAGGAACTTTCTCACCATCTTGCATAAAGAACATTGTTCCTGCAATTTTATGATCTCCTGGATTCCCTGTACCAATAAGCATTTTGATGCCCCCAGCTTCCAATTCGTAGTCCTTACCTTCAGTTAAAGCCCTACCATCAAGAGTTATTTCAGCTTCGATTGGCGTTGAAGTATTGTCCGTCTTGCTAACCCCTATTTTACCATCGTATTTTTCACCACTATAAAAAGCGGATCTATTGGCAAACAATGAAGCTTTGAAATTGTTCAAAGAAACAGCTTCTGTCAACTCACCTTCCAAAAGAGTTTTCAACACCTCTTGCTCGGTAGATTTGATGTCAGCTTGCAATTGGGTCATCTTGGTCAAAGAAGCCACCAATGGGAATCCTTCGTAGTGATAGTTGATCCAATCTTGACGGGTTCCGTCTCTTTTCTCAACTTTACCATCTTCATCACCTGTAGCAAAACGAGCTTTTACTGCAGATTTCAAAGATTCGAACTTCCCTTCTGGCAATGCATTGATCACACCATCCCGGTAGTTGTTGATGTATTCCATAAACTTTTTTCCTTCTGGGCCTAAATTGTCACCTTGAAAGAATTTTTGGTCCAAGTAGTCGGATTTGTCCATAACCACATAATCTTTTGGGTCCTCCAAATCTGCGGTCATTTCTTTTTTCAATCCTTCCAAATAGCTGTAGTAGCTATCGGAAAGTTCTTTTACTTTTTGAGCATCTTCGTAAAGCGCTCCGTACTCTTCAGCATTTTCGGAAGCTTTGGTTTCCAAACTAGCAAAGAAGCTAGCGTTATTGGAATCCATACTGGTGTTGGAAGTTTCCAACTTTTCGTTCATAAGTCCGAATGCAGCAAGTACTTCCTTGCTCATATTAAGGGCCAACATCGCGATGAAGATCAAGTACATGAGGTTGATCATCTTCTGACGTGGTGTTTGTTTTCCTCCTGCCATGTTTTTCTAATTAGATTTAATAATTAATTTGATTTGGTTTGTTTTCTGTTGATCAAACTCTAATTAGTTTCTTCCGCCCATGGCTGTAAGCATACCACCGTAAACACCGTTCAAAGAAGAAAGGTTAGTGGCCAATGATTGCATTTGGTCTTTCAAAGCACCTGCGTTCTGTACAACTTCCTCGTTGATGGAAGCTTGTCTGCTAGCACTTTCCAATTGTACTTTGTACAAGCTGTTCAAAGATTCCATTTGAGCTGCTGCGTGAGACAATTCCTCAGAATACTTCTTAGTGTGTTGGATAGCATCTGTTGTAGGAGTGATATTCTTAGCGGCACCTTCAAAACTCTTGATGCTTTCGCCCAAGTTGGCAAAAAGATCAGAATCGATTTTGGCTTCTTTTAGTAGGTTGTCCAATTTCTTGGAAAGAAGACCTTCAGCTTCTTGAGCATCTTTAGCTTCTTGTTTTCTGGAAGCAGATTGCTGACCACCAGCTAATTCTGGATAAACCAAAGACCAATCGTACTCATCGTCTACTGGTTCAAATGCAGAGATAGCAAAGATCAATGCTTCGGTAATAAGACCAACAGCAAGAAGAAGTCCACCTGTAAGTGGTCCAAACTCCCAGTGAAGGATCTTGAACAATGCACCAATAATTACTACCGATGCTCCAAGCCCATAGGCCATGTTAAACAGCTTTTTTGTTGATTTTGACTGCGCCATAATTCTAGTTTTAATTAAGTTATATAAAAAATAAGTATTTGGTTACTACTCTTACTTGTTTATATAATGTTCTCTCTTTGTTTTATTATAGTCCGCTTCTGCTACCGTTGGTCGAATCTTCTTCTCCCATGTAATCTTGAACGGTTCTGAATCCAATGTAACTTCTTGCTGAATCTTGGTATTCGTAATCCCTGGTACTTACTTGCAGGAAGTAGGCAACATCTTTCCAAGAACCTCCGCGGATTACTTTACGTTGGTTGTCCTGTGAACCGATATTCGGGTTCATGGTCGACAAGTATTCGTATGCACCTTGGTCAAAACTTGAGTTTGTCCATTCGGAAACGTTACCGGCCATGTTATACAGGTTGTACTCGTTTGGCTCAAAAGATTTGGCCTCTACAGTATATAGTGCCGCATCGGCTGCATAATCACCACGTTGTGGTTTAAAGTTGGCCATAAAACATCCTGTGTCGCTGATCACATACGGACCACCCCAAGGATATGTTCCGCCTTCGATTCCTCCTCTTGCAGCGTATTCCCACTCTGCCTCGGTAGGCAACCTAAATTGGTTCACAAATTGCTTGCCACGACTTTTTTGGTCATCGTTCTTGAACTTGGTTCTCCAGTTACAGAAAGCTTTTGCCTGCATCCAGTTAACACCTACTACAGGATAATCACTGTAAGCATCGTGCCAAAAGTAATCGTTGTGCATTGGCTCGTTGTAGCTGTATTCAAAATCTCGAATCCATACCGTGGTATCAGGATAGATCTCCAATTCTTCATGCTTGATGAAATCTTTTCTGTTACCGGTTCTTGCCCTGGCAGCAGCTTCGATATCCATCCAGCTGTACTTGTACTTTAATTTGGTTACATCCACACTTCTCAACCCGTTGTAGCTCTCCTCTTCAGGAAGGTAAATGGAATCCATTACCTCAGCATAGTACTCATCTGGATATTCGGATGTGTCCCATACCAAGTCCACATCTTTGTTCAATGCCCTTCCTTCGTAGCCTGTTGCTCCCAGACCCGCGTAGTTATCAAGCATATACTTATCATAAACGGAAAGTTCGGTAGTGTCCGTATCCTTAAAAGCATACTCCCCGATACCTTCATCCTCTGGGCTTATTCCCAGCTCGTCGGCCAAAATGGCCAATCTTGTTCTTACTATGGAATCCTTGACCCACTCCACGAACTGTCGGTACTCACTATTGGTGATTTCCGTATCGTCCATATAAAAGGAGCGTACGGTAACCGTTCTTGTGGGAGCGTTCAATACTTTTGCCTGATCCTCTTCGGCTTTACCCATAACAAAGGCGCCGCGGGGAATCAGTTCCATGCCATAGGGTTTTTCTGGATGCCATTTTTTACCACTGACCCCAACTAGTTCACCTTTTGATCTTGATTTAGAGCCACAACTGGTAAGCAAAAAAACAAGTGCTATAGATGAAAAGAATAGCTTTCTCATACTTTAGGTTAAATTATTCGATTCAAGATTTTTAACTGTTCTACACAGGTTCATTATTTTCAAAACTGATTTTTGAATGAATTATTGTGCAGCAAACAATTAATGGTCAAAATTTAATTTAATTAGTTCAGCCCTTTTCTGTAGGCTTTGAACCACCTTTCGGGAATGTTCTGGTTGCAAGCATCCAGATAGTCCTCTTCGGTGCATGGTAATAACGCCACCGAATTTGTTTTAGTATGTTCAGCTAAAATTGTTGGCACTTCTACCCACCATCTTTCTGTAACATGGCTTTTGAAGAAGACCAATTCCTCGGTGTCCGTAGGCACGGTAAACTTTGTGAAGTCTTCGCTCTTAGAGCTTGGGTATTCTTTTATTCTAAAACTCAACCCTTCTATAAAGTACCAAATGATCTGTGCGATCATCTGAAAGGCTTGGTATGAATTCTCTCCCTCGTAAATACCGAACAAGGTTACTTTATCGCTGATACCGGCGTAACGGGCAATGGCACATATCTCCCTTCCGGTAAATCCGTTGGGGGAAAAATTTCTGGAGCCGCCCATTTCGCTTGCCCGAATCGCCCTTAAATCCAGGCTTACGATATCACTACTGCGCAATACCGGTTCCGCTAATTCTATGTTGGCAACTATCTCTCCCAATCGGTAAGCATCAAAAAATAGACGCTCCATCAAATCCTTTTCCTCTTGGGCATTAAAGTAACTCTGGTAGCCAATGTTGGAAAAATTGAAAAGGTTGTTGGGCTTATCAGTTATGATTTTACTCATGTAGGAATGTGATGAAATCAACTCGTCATCCTCACCAAAGTCGAACCGGCTATCGATGGAGACTAGATTCACCATATTCTTTATTTTATCAAAAGCACGGTAAGTAGGAAAGGTAATATCCTGGGTAAGCCCCAATACTATAGGTATGATGTTCTCCTCGAGCAGACCTGCAACAATTTCTTTTACCACAAAATAAGTATCCTCGACGGTATTTCCTTCCTCTACGTCGCCAATATCTATAATAGTGGAGTTCCAATTACCCATCATAAGACGGTAAAGCTGGATACGGACCTCGTCAAGATCCAATTTTTCGGGCTTTTTCTCGAAAGCGTTTCTGGATTCCAAGACGCCAAAAATGGCGACATCAGCTTGAGCGAATACAGGTAGCCCATCCTTTTCGGTATGCATGTGAACGTTCTTGCCCAATGCTTGTTCTGGCAACAATTCGGAATGTGCCAATACCTTGTCCTTGACCGGAACCAGAAAGTCGAACGCCATAGTTATTTCTTAGCTTTTGTCTTGGCTTTTTTCTTTGGTGATTTTTTTTCCAATAGGGCCTGCGCTTCTTCCAAGGTGATTTTTGTGGCATCCACATCCTTGGAAAGTTCCACTTTCACTCTACCTTTTATAATATTATGTCTTCCCCAACGGGCTTTTTCTATTCGTATCTTTTCCTCTGGCCACTCTTGAATAAGTTTCTCGGCCTCTTTTTTCTTTTTAGCCTCAATTAGTTCAGCAATATCTCCGTCGGATAGATTATCAAAATCATATTTCTTGTTCACGTTGATGAACATACCGTCCCACTTGATAAATGGTCCAAACCTACCCACTCCTTTGGTAACATCCTTTCCTTCATATGTGCCAATGGGCGCATCCGCCTTTTGCTTTTCCTTGATAAGCTCAATGGCACGGTCCATATCAACATCAAAAGCACTTTCTCCCTTATCAAGTGATATAAACTTTTTGCCAAATCGAACATAAGGACCGTATCTACCTACATTAGCTTCTACTTCTTCTCCTTCGTAAACACCTAACTTTCGTGGAAGCTCAAAAAGGGTCATGGCTTCTTCAAAAGTAATGGTACCTATGGACTGATCTGGCAGCAAGCTGGCAAACTCCGGTTTTTCTTCATCATCCACGGTCCCGATCTGAACCATCGGTCCAAAACGGCCCAATCGCACGGAGACTTGTCTTCCTGATTTTGGGTCTGTTCCCAAAACACGCTCGCCACTGGCACGCTCGGCATTTTCCTCCACTTCCAATACATTCGGATGAAAATCTTTATAGAAATTCTTCATCATTTCCTGCCAATCTTCATCTCCTGAAGCGATTTCATCAAAATCCTCTTCTACCTGAGCAGTAAAGTTGTAATCCAAAATTTGTGTAAAGTGAGTCACCAAAAAGTCGTTTACGATCATCCCTATATCGGTAGGTACGATCTTTCCTTTTTCGGAGCCGACCATTTCGCTCAACTGGCTATCGGACACTTTTCCATCTTCCAATACCAACTGTACATATTTACGTTCTGAGCCTTCTACGGTGCCTTTTTCCACATAGCCCCTGTTTTGAATGGTAGATATGGTAGGTGCGTAGGTAGATGGTCTTCCGATGCCCAACTCCTCCAATTTCTTTACCAAAGAAGCTTCCGAATAACGGTAAGGGGGCCTTGAAAATCTTTCGGTTGCCGAAATAAACACATTTTGAAGCGGTTCCCCTACTTTCATGGCCGGAAGCATTCCATCTTGCTCCTCCCCATCTTCATCATCGGTACCTTCCAGATATACTTTAAGGAAACCATCGAACTTTACAACCTCTCCATTCGCGGAGAATTCTTCGCTGTGTGTGCTCGCTTTTATTCTGACATTGGTACGTTCCAACTGCGCATCGCTCATTTGGGATGCCAGGGTACGCTTCCATATCAATTCATATAATTTGGCCTGATCTCGCTCCAATTGGGGCGATTGCAATTTCATATCGGTAGGGCGGATGGCCTCGTGAGCCTCTTGTGCCCCTTTGGATTTGCCTGTAAAGTTTCTGGTTTGACTATATTTTTCACCGTAGTTATCCAGAATAGCATCTTTTGCCGCAGCCAATGCTTCGTTGGAAAGGTTGACACTATCCGTTCTCATATAAGTAATAAGACCTGCTTCATATAAACGCTGTGCCACCTGCATGGTGCGGCTAACCGAAAAGTACAGTTTTCTAGAAGCTTCCTGTTGCAAGGTAGATGTGGTAAACGGTGCTGCAGGGGATTTTTTTGCCGGTTTCTGGGCCAAATCGGAAACTGAAAAGTCCGCCCCAATATTTTCCTTTAAAAATGATTCTGCTGCTTGCTTCGTCGGAAACGTAGTGTTCAGCCTTGCTGCAAATGTATTTCCTTCGTTGGTCTTAAATTCCGCTTTGATACGAAAAGAAGCCTCTGGCGTAAAGCCTTCGATCTCCCTTTCGCGCTCAACGATCAAACGTACCGCTACGGATTGTACACGCCCAGCCGAAAGTCCCGGTTTTATTTTCTTCCAAAGAACGGGTGATAGCTCATAACCCACCAACCGGTCCAAAACCCTACGGGCCTGCTGTGCGTTAACCAAATTATAATTAATATCCCTTGGATTTTCTATTGCCTTTTGGATAGCCGATTTGGTAATGGAATTGAAAACAATACGCTTTGTCTTGCTTTTGTCCAACCCCAACTCTTCTGCCAAATGCCAAGATATGGCCTCTCCCTCTCGGTCCTCATCACTCGCAAGCCATATGGTTTCTGCTTTTTTAGCCAAGTCCTTGAGTTTTTTTACCAAGGCTTTTTTCTCCTTGTCAACAGTATATTTCGGCTTAAAATCGTTCTCCACATCTACTCCAAGCTCTTTCGAGGGGAGGTCGGCAATATGCCCAAAACTGGACTCTACTTGAAATTCTTTTCCTAGAAACCGTTCAATGGTCTTTGCTTTGGCGGGGGACTCTACAATAACTAAATTCTTTGGCATGCACTTGGTTTTGTCCTAACAAAAGTATATCAATTTTTCGATTTTGTGGTTTTGCCCTTTACCAATAAAAAAATATCCCACTAAAAGTGGGATAAGAAAAGTTGATTTTTCATCTAGTTAAGACCTATCTGACTTATTAGTTTAATACCTCCGTCTAGATATTCATATTGATATAGTATACCGTCACCTACCATGATCAAGTAATTTTCCATTGGGATTACGTCATAAGTAACTATATCTTCAAAATGGTTCAGCTCTATCAAATCATTGATATCGGTCTTATCATAAACTTTAAGACCTGAATCACCATCGCAGATAAAGATTTTTTCATCCTTGATGCCAAGACCATATGGCCCATCCATAGGATAGGTTATGGCCAGTTCAGGGTTTTCTATATTGGAAATATCCACGATATATAATCCGCTCTCGGTAGCCCCGCACATATTTCCGCCCCTTAAAGTCACGTAAGCATAATCGCCATCCACCACAACAGGGTCACAGGCCGTGCCATGTTGGAACTCCGACACAAAAGTTGGTGTAGCAGGAGATGAAATATCATAAATGTACATTCCCCTCATACTTCCCAAGAACAGATAATTGTCCCGGTTAAAAATGGTTTCGATATCAAAACCTGCATGCACATCGTCCAAAACCTGCGGGTTGTCCAAATCTGAGATATTGAAAATATTGATATTGTGACTATCGACAGCGTACAGATAATCCTCTACAATTTTGAACCTTGCCAACGACCCACCTTGACCAGTTCCTCCACTGGCATCGTTCGCTACTTCGGCAAAAGCAATCCCAAAATCCCCGAAACGGGATTGATACTGTTCCTCCGACATACGTTCGGAAACCATTTCCCATCCTATAATAATTTCATCAGAGTAATAATTATAATCGCCATAATCCACCAAATCTGCCTCAAATGGAGCTACCACATAACTTTGCAACACGTTTTCGAGTCTATTAACTATCGTGATATTATCCAAATCGGAAATATCCAGCACCACCAGATCCATTAAACTATCGGCAAATAGATAATCGTTCTTCACCGAAATATCAACATTCCCAGGAATTTGAATAAAGGCCACTTTAACGGGCTGGTTCGGATTACTGTTGTCTATAACATGCACCCCCCTGTACTTATCATTAATAAAGATATAATCTTGATAGGTATAAACTTTTCCCGATTCCTCTACGGGTCGAGGAGCGATAACATCCACACTGTTGGCAAACTCGGTCCGATTCATAATCAATGGACGGGCCACCAAATATTCCTCATATTTGCCGTTTGCATCATCATCGGAGCAAGAAGTGATTAACAAAAAATTGATGCATAAAAGTAAGAGCAGCTTGGTTTTCATAGCGGTTTGTGTTTTACTTACCTAGATGCAAACCAAAACATTACGTTGCGCCGTTGGGTACAAAAAATTATACATCCATCGAGATGCCCACAGCATCTTTGTGTATAAAATAAATCGGTATTTTACTGAACATTGCAGTAAACAATACTCCGACCAAACATAGGATTACTCCCAGTTGACCAACCAACCCTGAAACAAGTATCAGGAGAAATATCATCAACCAGTTTTTGTTGCCAAGGGCAAAACTTGCCTTCACCACTTCCAAAGCGCTAAGCTCCTTCTCAAAAGCAAAAAATGCAGGGAACAGAGACATAGGCACCATTAAATAAATTATTCCCAAGCCGCAAGCCAAAATACCTAAAAAAGACAGACCGACCATAATCAATGAAATGACCAAAGCCTTTCCCAAGTATTCCCTTTTAAAGTAAAAGAAGTAATCATCCTTTCCGGATTCGTTCAAATCATATTTCCTACAGATTCTTAAAAAAGCGGCATTCAAACAAATACCAATAGTCATCACACCAATCATAAACAAAGGCATCGCTAAAGTCATCAATCCAGCAAATAAAGGCGGCATTTCTTGCTGTTCAAAAATATCAGGATCACTGATGCCCATAGCTATCATTGGCAAGTAGATCAACAAATAGAATGGAAGAATTGCTACAAATGTCAATACAAGCGTTATAAAACCTTGTAACCATACTTTTTTGAAAAGTTCCACGGAATTGTTGAACACGGACCCAAATTCTACCGGAGCACTTTGCTGTATTCTATCGGAAAGACTGTTGAAATTCATTGTACTGTTTAGGTTGCTATTTAAGGCGAAAGGTACTATTAACAGAGGATATCGCAATATATTATTAAAAAATACTGCCATATTGTCACTAAAATGTAATAAGCACTATCTTTGCAACCCATTGAAACATTTATGATAGAGGAAAAAAGCGTGGAAAAGATAATAGACGAAAGCCAACAAGGAAGTACGTTATCGCTGGAAAACAATGAAAAGAACGGTCGAAAACTCTACATTGAGAGTTATGGTTGCCAGATGAACTTTTCGGACAGTGAAATTGTTGCATCCATTTTGGCAAAGGAAGGTTTCAATACCACCCAAGACCTGAACGATGCAGATTTGGTTTTGGTAAATACATGTTCCATTCGTGAAAAGGCAGAACAGACCGTTCGCAAGCGTTTAGAAAAATTCAACGCCGTAAAAAGAACAAGACCCAACATGAAAGTGGGTGTTTTGGGATGTATGGCCGAACGTTTGAAGAGCAAGTTCTTGGAAGAAGAAAAAATAGTGGACATGGTGGTAGGCCCCGATGCTTACAAAGACCTGCCCAATTTAATACAAGAAATTGACGAAGGCAGAAATGCTGTTAATGTTATCCTTTCCAAAGATGAGACGTATGGCGATGTGGCCCCGGTTCGATTAAATACGAACGGAGTCTCTGCTTTTGTTTCCATTACCCGCGGCTGTGACAATATGTGTACTTTCTGCGTGGTTCCGTTTACCCGGGGAAGGGAACGTAGCCGCGACCCGCAATCCATTTTGGAAGAAGTAAACGACCTATGGGACAGAGGTTTCAAAGAAATCACCTTGTTGGGTCAGAATGTGGACAGCTACCTCTGGTATGGTGGCGGATTAAAAAAGGATTTCGACAAGGCAACGGACATGCAAAAGGCCACTTCCGTAAACTTTGCCGGACTTCTGGAACTCGTTGCACAGGCACAGCCCAAGATGCGCATCCGTTTCTCTACATCCAACCCACAGGATATGACCTTGGACGTAATCGAGGCCATGGCCAAATACAGAAACATTTGCAAGTACATTCACCTGCCCGTCCAAAGCGGAAGCAACCGTATTTTAAAGGCAATGAACCGTTTGCACACTCGTGAGGAATATTTTGAGTTGATCGACAACATCAAAAAGCTGATTCCAGATTGTGCCATAAGTCAGGATATGATAACCGGTTTTCCTACGGAAACCGAAGAAGACCATCAGGATACCTTAAGTTTGATGGAATACGTGAAATATGATTTCGGATTCATGTTCGCCTATTCCGAACGTCCCGGAACGCTTGCAGAGCGAAAAATGGATGACGACATTCCTGAAGAAACCAAAAAAAGGAGATTAACGGAAATCATCGACCTTCAGCAAAAGCATAGCTTTTATCGCACGCAACAACACGTAGGAAAAACCGAAGAAATCTTGATTGAAGGGACATCCAAAAAATCCGACGCTCATTGGATGGGACGGAATTCACAGAATACGGTAGCTGTTTTCCCAAAAGAACACTACAAAGTAGGTGATTTTGTCAACGTTAAAATTAATGAATGCACCTCGGCTACACTTATCGGAGAAGCAGTAGGATATTCAGAAAATAATTAGTAACCATTTGTTATTCCGCACGGATGCTGAGCGTAGTCGAAGCACTATGCGGAATACAAAAAAATAAGATTCCTGCCTTCGCAGGAAAGACAATACATGGAGAGTGTACAATCCATAAAACAACGGTTCGAGCTTATCGGAAACGATGTAAAACTCAACCGGGCAATAGAAAAAGCAATACAGGTGGCCCCTACGGACATTTCCGTTTTAGTAACGGGTGAAAGTGGTGTGGGGAAAGAATCCATTCCCAAAATTATACACTCGCTATCGCACCGAAAGCATGCCAAATATATTGCGGTAAACTGCGGTGCGATTCCCGAGGGAACCATCGACAGTGAATTGTTCGGGCACGAAAAAGGTGCCTTTACTGGAGCCACCCAAACCCGTAGCGGTTATTTTGAAGTAGCCGATGGCGGAACCATCTTCTTGGACGAGGTCGGCGAACTTCCACTGACCACACAAGTACGTTTGCTAAGGGTACTCGAGAATGGAGAATTCCTAAAAGTGGGTTCATCACAAGTCCAAAAAACCAATGTTCGGATTGTGGCCGCCACCAACGTGAACATGTTCGAGGCCATCGAAAAAGAAAAGTTCCGGGAAGATCTTTACTATAGATTGAGCACGGTCGAAATCAATTTGCCGCCACTTCGCGACAGAAGGGACGATATTCATCTGTTGTTTAGAAAATTTGCTTCCGACTTTGGTCAGAAATACAAAATGCCAACCATTCGTTTGGAAGACGATGCGGTGAACCTGCTCTTAAAATACCGTTGGCCCGGAAATATCCGTCAATTACGGAACATTGCAGAACAAGTTTCCGTACTGGAAGAAAACAGGAGTATTTCAGCTTCGACCTTGAACAGTTATCTACCCAATTCCACTGGTTCCAATTTGCCGGCTGTTGTGGGTCAGGCCAAAAAGGAAGGCGATTTTAGCAACGAGCGCGAAATCCTGTACAAAGTGCTCTTTGATATGAAGGGTGACCTCAACGACCTCAAAAAACTCACTTTGGAATTATTGAAGGATAACGATTCCAACAAAGTGCAACGCGAAAATGAAGGTTTGATCCGTAAAATTTATGGCAATCAAGAGCATGAAGAAGAAATAGAGCACGAGGAAACACCTGCCGAATTGCTCCATTTGCCCGAGCCAGTTTTGGAACCATCAACTCCTACCCCGTCACAATTACCAACGGAAGACAGATATCATTTTGCAGAGGAAATCGAAGAAGAAGAAACCCTATCTTTACAGGAAAAGGAAATCGAGTTGATCAAAAAATCATTGGAGCGCAACAAAGGAAAAAGAAAAGCCGCAGCCGCCGAGCTAGGCATATCCGAAAGAACGCTCTACAGAAAAATAAAGCAGTACGATCTTTAATTTATACCCAAACCAGTTACACATCAGAGATGAAAAAAAATGGAATTAAAATCGGATTGCTAGGATTGGTATTTTTCTTGCAAAGTTGTGGTGCCTATAACTTTTCCGGCGCCGATATCGGTACAGCACAGAGTTTTCAGGTTAACTTTTTCCAGAACTATGCAGACCAAACACCAGGTTCGGTAATCGTACCAGGGTTGGGGCGGGATTTTACCTTGGCCCTTCAGGATATGATCAACAACCTTACTAGCCTGTCCTTGACGGGAAGCAATGGCGATTTGGTGTATGAAGGTGAAATTGTGGAATACAAAGTAATACCCATGACGGCCACTGCCGACCAACGGACCGCTCAAAACCGATTGACCATGAGCGTTAACGTACGGTTCTACAATACCACCAAAGAAGACGCAGATTTCGAGAGAAGGTTTTCCTTCTTTTACGATTTTGATGCCGCGGCTCCCCTGCCATCCGTACAGGCCGCTGCGCACGAGGAAATTTTTGAACGACTTACCCAGGATATCTTTAATGCTTCCTTGGGAAATTGGTAACACTATATGAACATTTCAGATTTTATACATATTCTTCAAAATTCAAATACCATCCTATCTCCCAAACAGACTCGGGAACTGGAAGATATTATTGAAGAGTATCCCTATTTTCAAGCTGCCCGAGCCTTGCATTTAAAGGGACTCAAAAATCTGGACAGTTATAAATATAATAATGCCTTAAAGATAACGGCCGCACATACGGCTGATAGGGACGTACTTTTTGATTACATAACCTCCAAAGAATTCGTTCAAAACAATATTGCAGATGCCATTGCCGGACGAGGTGCCAAACTTGAGGACCAAGAAGCGGTGTCCGAAGAAATTCAGCCCAATCCAAATACGGCAAGCATGCTTTCGGAATCCAGTGAACCTGCCCTGCCTCAAAATTTGAACGAAGCGGAGCAAATTCTGAACCCCAAACTATTCGAATCCAAAAAACCTGAGCCCAAGGTTGAAAAAGTTGAGGAGCCTAAAAAAGAAACCGGCTCCGATTTAAATTTGGGCAAGCCCATACCGTTTACCAAAAAAGAGAAACATTCTTTTACCGAATGGCTTCAGCTTACATCCTCGAAAGAGGAAGCTGTTGAGAAGCCAGTTGTCAATGAGAACCATCAGGATGAAGATGCGCAGGATGAATTGGAGCGTAAAAAGAAGTTTGAACTATTGGACAAGTTCATAGAGAACAATCCCAAAATAGTTCCCAAAGAGACCCTTCCAAAAATCAACATAAAAGAGTCGACCAAGATTGACAAAAACGAGTTGATGACAGAGACTTTGGCCAAGGTTTATTTGGAACAAAAAAAGTATAGAAAAGCCATTCAAGCTTTTAAAATATTGAGTTTGAAATATCCAGAAAAAAGTGGTTTCTTTGCAGACCAAATTCAGGCAGTGAAGAAGCTGCAGAAAGAAAAAGAATAAGAAATGAGCACGTTTTCAATTTTTTTGGTACTGATAATCATCGTGTGCCTTTTGTTAATCTTGGTCATTATGGTCCAGAATCCTAAAGGTGGTGGATTATCCTCATCCTTTGGAGGAAGTGGCAACCAAGTTGTTGGTGGTGTTAAGAAGACTGGGGACTTTTTGGACAAGAGTACTTGGACACTTGCCACCTTGTTGATCGTTTTGATTTTGCTTTCCAATGTTTCCTTAAAAGGAAACTATAGCCAAGCAGATTCCAAATTACTGCAGGGAGACGATACTGAAATACCAGAAACGGTTCCAGAGGAAGTACCTGAACAGCTTCCACCGGCCAGCACTACAAGTCCAGTAGACACTATTGGATAATACAAAGTGACAAAGCATAGAAAAATGCCAGCTTGAAATGACAAGCTGGCATTTTTGTTTTCCAGAATGTCAGTTTTTGTGCATTGGCACAATTTCTGTCTCTTATGTTCAAGAATTTTTAAAACAAACACCTAAAAATTAAAAATATGGCTAAAATCAATATCAAACCATTGGCAGACAGGGTTTTGATCGAGCCGCTACAGGCTGAAACAAAAACTGCCTCCGGTATCATCATCCCGGACAACGCGAAAGAGAAACCACAAAAAGGAACTGTTGTGGCCGTTGGACCTGGAACCAAGGACGAAAAAGTGACCGTTAAAGTAGGCGACACTGTTCTTTATGGAAAATATGCCGGCACCGAACTAAAGTTCGATGGCACCGACTATTTGATGATGCGCGAAAGCGATATTTTGGCAATTGTATAATTAAAATCAACTAAATAGAAATGGCAAAAGATATTAAGTTTGACATAGATGCACGTGACGGACTGAAAAGAGGCGTTGACAAATTGGCCGAGGCAGTAAAAGTGACCTTGGGACCAAAAGGTAGAAACGTCATCATCAGCAAATCATTTGGAGCACCACAAGTAACCAAAGATGGTGTATCTGTAGCAAAAGAAATCGAATTGGAAGACGCACTAGAAGATATGGGTGCGCAAATGGTGAAGGAAGTTGCTTCCAAAACCAACGATCAAGCCGGTGACGGTACAACAACAGCTACCGTATTGGCTCAGGCTATTGTAAAAGAAGGCCTTAAAAATGTTGCCGCTGGAGCAAATCCAATGGATTTGAAACGCGGTATCGACAAAGCCGTTGAAGCTTTGGTGGCCGATTTGGAAAAACAAGCCAAAAAAGTAGGTAACGATTCTGACAAGATCAAGCAAGTAGCTTCTATCTCTGCAAACAACGATGAAGCTATCGGTGACCTTATCGCCACTGCTTTCACCAAAGTAGGAAAAGAGGGTGTTATCACTGTTGAGGAAGCAAAAGGTACCGACACATACGTTGACGTAGTGGAAGGTATGCAGTTCGACAGAGGATACCTTTCTCCTTACTTTGTTACCGACACAGATAAAATGATCGCCGATTTGGAGAATCCTTACATTCTTCTTTTCGACAAGAAAATCTCCAATCTACAGGAAATCCTTCCTATCCTTGAGCCAGTCGCTCAATCAGGAAGACCACTTTTGATCATTGCTGAAGACGTAGAGGGCCAAGCCCTTGCCACTTTGGTAGTGAACAAATTGAGAGGTGGACTTAAGATTGCCGCTGTTAAAGCTCCAGGTTTTGGTGACAGAAGAAAAGCTATGTTGGAAGACATCGCTATCTTGACAGGTGGTACGGTAATCTCTGAAGAAAGAGGGTTCTCTTTGGAAAATGCCTCTTTGGACATGTTGGGTACTGCTGAGACCGTGACCATCGATAAGGATAATACAACTATCGTAAACGGTAGCGGTAACGCTTCTGACATTAAAGCGAGAGTAAGCCAGATCAAAGCTCAAATCGAGACTACAACATCTGATTACGACAAAGAAAAACTTCAAGAGCGTTTGGCCAAATTGGCCGGTGGTGTTGCCGTACTTTATGTAGGTGCCGCTTCTGAAGTTGAAATGAAAGAGAAGAAAGACCGTGTGGATGATGCCTTGCACGCAACCCGTGCCGCTGTTGAAGAAGGTATCGTTGCCGGTGGTGGTGTTGCCTTGGTAAGAGCCAAAAAGGTTCTTGAGAAATTGGCTACGGACTCTTTGGATGAAACCACAGGTGTACAGATTGTGGCCAAGGCCATCGAAGCTCCTTTGCGTACTATCGTGGAGAACGCCGGTGGTGAAGGTTCCGTAGTTATTTCCAAAGTATTGGAAGGCAAAAAAGACTTTGGTTACGATGCCAAGTCAGACCAATATGTGGATATGCTAAAAGCAGGAATCATTGATCCCAAGAAAGTAACCCGTATTGCTTTGGAGAACGCTGCATCTGTTTCAGGAATGATCTTGACCACCGAGTGTGCCTTGACCGATATCAAGGAAGATGCACCAGCTATGCCTCCAATGGGAGGTGGCGGAATGCCAGGCATGATGTAATAACATCTTATTCGGATATAAATAGGAACGCCCCGATTTGCATCGGGGCGTTTTCTTTTCTCTTAAGTTGTACGGCTCTCCGAGAGAACCAAAACCACAAGTTACTTCTTCTTACCAGTAGCTTGGGCAGTCTTCTTTGCAGCAGGTTTTACCGCTTTTGCAGGAGATGACTTTCCGTTTGACTTTGCTTGTTTCATCAGTCAATAAATTAAAAACTGAAGTAAATGTATTTCAGATTTGAATCCGTAGATTTTATTTGGCTAAAAATTAACTAAAATAAAAATCAGTCAATTGTACCCACTACGCTACCGCAGGTAAGCATAGCATCTCCATAGTACGGATTCCGTATTTCCTCCTCCAAACTCAACCAATTGGCACCCTTATCATTATTGGCCATAGGACAATGTTGCACATAAAGTTTTGAATCCAAACCTTGCATTTGTTGACCAATTTGAATCATGTTCTCGGAAAGCGGGACAAATACTTCGCGTTGACCTTCTAAGCTAGTTTTGGTGGCCAATTCGTTTAGTTGTTTCTCCAATTGTGAGATGTGGCTTTTACCCATATCGTCCATCTGTAGCCCAGAAATGTTTGATGCCATACCCACGGCCCTTTTTGCCAATGTTTGCGTTTTCTCCTGATCAGAAACGACCAACGCATCTTTCAAATTAAGATACACTTTTAAAAGTTCGCTAAACTTTGTGGCCGCTTCTTCGGAAAATTTCATTTTCATGGCGCCGCCCATCCCAGAATGCCCTTCGTGGTCCATTTGTATGACTTCTCCTTCCTGGTTCATCATGGACTTTTTACCTTGTAATTGTGCTGCAGCATCCACCGTAAAGGTTCCTTTAGCAACGATCATTTCTCCCGATTGCAATCCAGAATTGACCACGTAACTACCGTTCATCAAATTACCGAGTTCAACTTCCCGCATTTCAAAAGTGGAGGTACTAGGATTGGGCTGTACATAGACCAAAGAACGTTTCCCGGTCCATAATACTGCACTTTCAGGAATGGTCATCACTTCACCATCTTGCTTGTTTGCCACCTCAACCTCTGCTTGCACAAACATTCCCGGTTTTAGCATTCCTTGTTTGTTTTCAAGTTCTGCGCGTACCTGCAAAGTTCTGGTCTGTTTGTTCATTAATGGTGCAACAAACGAGACTTTAGCTGTAAAGGTCTCATTGGGATATGATGTTGTGGATACATTCAGTGTTTGACCTTCCTTAAACAAACTCAATTGGTTTTCATAAGCATCGAAAATGGCCCAGACCGAATTTAAATTGGCTACTTTGACCAAAGGTGAACCTGTTTTAATATAATCACCTTCTTCCACCATAATTTCTGAAACCACTCCACTCACATTGGCATACACGGGAAAGTTTTCCAGCACCTGCCCCGAACCTTCTATTTGATTTATTTGTGCATCCGACAACTTCCAAAGCTTCAATTTGTTCCTTACGGCTTTGTATAACTGGGGTTGCGATTCCTTCAATTTGGCTGCCGTCAATAGTTCTTGTTGGGCCGAAACCAAGGCCGGGGCATAAATCGTGGCCAATCTTTGCCCTTTACGTACTTGTTCTCCCTCAAAATTGACATTTATGCTTTCAATCCTTCCATCAAAATAAGCAGATTGCACCGCATCGGATTCTTGGTTGACGGCCACCTTTCCAGAAATCTTGATATGGTCTTCACCATCAACGCCGGAACCTACCATTATGGTTTCCACACCGGCCAACACCATGGCATTCTCCGTCATTTTAATTTGATTTACAGCCAATCCCTCACCTCCATTATCCGCAGGAATCAAATCCATTCCACAGATAGGACACGAGCCGGGTTCTTGCTGCATGATCTGTGGGTGCATGGAACAGGTCCACATTTCGCCAGAAGTAATTTCTGTGCTATGATCATGCTCGTCCGTGGTAGAAGTTTCAGTCTTACCACTAAATATGAGGTATCCGACCAGTAGACCTACTATGACAGCAATTCCAATGTATATGATGTTTTCCTTTTTCATAATGCTATTTTTTTTGTTTAACCACTTTTCTCATCGTAGGCGACGAGGTAAACCAAAGTAAAAATCCGCTCAAGACGGTAATCAACCCTAAAAGGGAGAAAGCTCGTAGCACAGTAGTGTTGAAGTCATCACGTCCTTCATAGTCCATGGTGTGGGTCATCCAAAGAAAATCGAACCTCCTCCAGTCGCGATGCCTTACGGTTTGAAAAGAACCATCGGCTACCGAAACGTAGGCTTTAATATTTTCAGGAGAGTCGTAGCTGATTACATAAGCAGGCAGTTTCTTTTCGCGATACTCGTGATGCCTATCGGTCTCATCAATAATTTCAACTCCTTTTACTTTTAATTCAGATGACATTTGACGTTCAGCAACGGCCAAGGCTTCTTCCTCTGAAACCCCTGCTTTTAGATTTCCAGTTTTGGCATCAACTAAAAATTCATTGTTAATCCAATAGTGGGGTTTTCCTGCTATTTCCTTTAAGCTTAACGAACTGATTTTAACGGGCAAGTCAACCTCCGAAAACCCAATAAGTCCATCAAAAACAGTGGGTTCATAATCCATATTCCTGAAATGATCTCCATGGATTTCATCAATATCCGTCCAACTGAAATATAGTCCACTCGCTGTCCACATAATGAATTGGATTCCCAAGAAAATTCCTAAATATCTGTGGGCCTTTCTAATTTTAATCGCTGTTGTCCGTTTTACCATTTTGTTGTTAGTCGATAGATTTAGTTCGTAATCTCAATGCATTGGCAATTACCGATACCGAGCTAAAGCTCATGGCAAGCGCAGCGATCATTGGTGAGAGCAAAATCCCAAAAAAGGGATAGAGAACTCCAGCTGCCACAGGCACACCAATAGTGTTATAGATCAATGCAAAAAATAAGTTTTGTTTTATGTTTTTCATGACGGCCTCACTGAGGTTCCGTGCTTTTACAATGCCGTGTAAGTCTCCTTTTACCAAAGTAATCATGGCACTTTCAATGGCCACATCGGTTCCTGTACCCATGGCAATACCCAAATCACTTTTTGCCAATGCAGGTGCATCGTTTATGCCATCACCCGCCATGGCAACCACTTTTCCCTCATTTTGCAGGCGCTCCACTTCTTTCATTTTATCTTCTGGCAGGGTTTCGGCTTTAAAATCATCTAAATGCAGTTCACTGGCGACGGCTTTGGCCGTAGTGGCATTATCACCGGTGAGCATAATCACCGCAATCCCCTTATCTTGAATGGCCTTGATGGCTTTGGCACTTGTGGCTTTGATTTTATCCCCAATACTTACGAAAGCATGACACTTTCCGTCAATGGCCAAATAGGAAATCGTTTTTCCTTCACCTTGTGCTTTTTTGACTTGGTCTTTCATTGCATCCGAAACCTCAACATTCGCCTTTTCCATCAACTTGATGTTCCCCAAAAGAATTTTTGCACCTTTGATTTTCCCTTCAACACCCATACCCGTAACGGCATTAAAGGATTCCGTTTTTAGAATTTTGATATTCTGCTCCTTACCATATTTCACGGTAGCTTGAGCCAAAGGGTGTTCGCTATTGGCATTTACAGATACCAAATATTGCAATAAATTCTCCTCAGAATAGGTGTCTGAAAACACTTCCAAACGGTCAAAAGTGGGTTTACCTTCAGTGATGGTCCCTGTTTTATCAATGATCAAAGTGTCCACATCTGCCATTTTCTCCAAGGCCTCTGCATTTTTAATGAGTACTCCGTTTTGAGCACCTTTCCCCACTCCAACCATTACAGACATCGGCGTGGCAAGTCCCAATGCACACGGACATGCAATGATCAAAACGGCAATGGCATTGATCAAGGCATAGACATAAGCCGGTTGTGGTCCCCAAATGGCCCAAACACCAAATGTGATGATGGAAATAATCACCACCGTGGGCACAAAATAGGCCGATACTCTATCTGCCAAATTTTGAATCGGTGCACGGCTTCGGCTGGCATCGTTCACCATACTGATGATTTGAGATAGCAGCGTATCACTTCCTACTTTTTCAGCTTTCATCAAAAAGGATTGATTCCCATTGATGGTTCCGCTGCTCACTTTATCCTCAACTCCTTTTTCAACAGGAATGGGTTCACCAGTAATCATGGACTCATCCACAGAGGTCTCCCCTTCTGTGATTACACCATCCACTGGTATTTTTTCTCCTGGTTTTACCCGTAAAATGTCACTAAGCTCAATAGCATCGATGCTTACCTCCATTTCTTCCCCATCCACCACTTTTATGGCTTTGTTGGGCGCCAACTTCAACAATTCTTTTACAGCGTTATTGGTTTTACTGTGTGCTCTTGCTTCCAACAATTGACCTAACAACACTAAAGTGAGGATAACGGTCGCTGCCTCAAAATACACATGCACAGCACCCGTTTCTCCTTTAAACTGATCTGGGAAAAACCCTGGGAACAACAATCCCAGCACACTGAACACAAAAGCTACCCCTGCTCCAATACCAATAAGGGTGAACATATTTAAGTTCCATGTTTTTATACTTCGGTAAGCACGTTGGAAGAACATCCAAGTAGCATAAAAGACAACAGGAATCGACAGCGCAAATTGCACCCAATTCCAGTATTGTGGCGCTAATAATTTATGGAGCGGATTATTGGGAATCATGTCGCTCATGGCAATCAAAAAGATGGGCAAAGTAAAGGCGACAGCTATCCAAAACTTTTTGAGCAGTTTTTTATAGGTCTTTTCCTCTGCACTGGCTTCGGGTTGCATGGGCACCAAATCCATTCCACATTTTGGGCAGGAGCCTGGACCATCTTCAACCACTTCGGGGTGCATGGGGCATGTCCATTTTTGTTTAGAATTGGAAGAAGTGTTCTGCTCCTCCACCAAATCCATTCCACAAACTGGACAGTCACCAGGTTTGTCGTAAGTTTTATCACCCTCACAATGCATGGGACAATAAAAGGTTCCCGTTCCATTTGTTGGGGTTTGCTTTTTTTCTTGTTTTGGTTCATGATGATGTCCAGGCATATGAATGCTATAACTACCACCATCCTCTTTCATTGCTTTTTGAAAGGTTTCGATTGGAATGTGTTCCTTCATCTCGATCACAGCTTCGGCTTTTTCCAAATTCACCTCAACTGAGGTAACCCCATCCACTTTAGATAGGGTTTGTTCCACATGGTTTCTACAACCATTGCAGCTCATTCCGTGTATGTGATAGGTATGTTTCATCTTGTTTGTTTTTATTCAAAACTAGCTGAACACCAGTTGGAAGCTTTTTACAATTATGGGTGTTTTTTATATAATTTGATCTAAAGACTTCCTATTCCAATCTTTTAATTTTTTATAATCGCTCATAGACATGCCCGTTACGGTTTTAAACTGCTTCGCTAAATGACTACTGCTCTTATAATTTAGGTCGTATGCGATTTCTGAAAATGTTTTTGCTCCCATTTGAATGTCTTCTTTAACCCTCTCAATTTTTAAAAGGATGAAGTATTTTTCAATGGTCAACCCTTCATTAATACTGAACATTTTACTCAATATCGAATACTCCTTGTTCATTTTTTCGGAAAGGTATTTCGAGAGATTCTGATGGTTATCGTTTTGTAAGGCATTGATCAAATGTTTTTTGATTTCAGCAATGTAACTGTTGCTCAAATCATCTATCAATTCAAAACCATTACTTGTCAGAACCTCCCGAATCCTATCCATTTGTGTTTGGGCATTTTCAGCAAACTGAATTTCACCCAGGTCCATTTGCACCACTTCGATTCTAGCCTTCCCAAACTCTTGTTTTAGGACCGCTTTGCATCTATCGCAAACCATATTTTTCACCTTAATGCGCATCTTCGGTACGAATGAATTTTTAATTAGTGTTGGCTGTGGTCTTCCATTTTAAAATCCTCGTTCAACACGTAGGTCATACCACAAACTGGACATTTACCCTCTTCGTCACTACCGCTACCTTCGCAGTGCATTGGACAAACATATTTAGAGGTGTACTCCTTACCTTGCTTATCTGCGGTCTCCATATTGTCCATATCATGTCCTTCATGGTCCATGGTGGCCTCTGTGGAGGTTTCCTTTGCTTCCTCTGTTTTTCCCTTACACGATACAGTCAGCACCAAAACTGAAGCGAATGCGATTCCGATAATTGTTCTAATGTTTGTTCTCATTTTGATAAAATTAATTTACTTGTTTATTAAATAATTGATGATAGCAGATTGTAAATAATACAACTGCACCGATTGTATTTGATTGGTTTGAAATTTTAACTGCAACTCCTGAATATCCAACACATCGTTAAAGTCAATGGTGCCCGTTTCGTAGTTTTTGATGAGGATTTCTTCTGCATCCTTGGCTTGTTCTAGGTTTTTTTCTTGCGTTTGATGCGCTATTCGGGCCTGGTTCCGTTGCGAAATGGCATTGGCATAGGCATTTTCCAAAACGTTCAAGCGCTCCACTTTTTGCAGTTCAATCTCCTTTTGACGAAGCTCGTTCTGCTTGGTGGTCGATTTAAATTTATTGTTGAAAATGGGCACAGAAAAAGTGACCATCGGCATTACAATATCCTTTCCATTATCACTAAAGACCATATCATCTCTTTCTGATACAGGAATATAATCCAAACCAATTCCAAAGCTTGGCGCATTTTCTTTTTGGTTGAGCAGCTCCGATTGAGTAACCGATTCATATAACTGATCGTATTTCAGTAATTCTGGATTCAGGCTCAAATCTTCCTTGTTCAGTATCGGGTCATTTTCTGGAATGTCCATCACTTCCACCACCTCAACGGCAATACTTTCATCACGGTTCAACAAATTATTGAAGACGGCTTGCTCTGCCATATAAGATTGTTCCAACTCTTCTTTTTGTTGTTGTAATTCGTTTTGTCGAATTTGAAGTTTCAAGACATCTACAGCTGAAGCTTTTCCTACTTCCACAGAGGTCAGGGCCAACGTTTCGTAGGTTTGGAGCAATTGAATGTTTTCCTGTAGCACCTTTTGCTTGGCCAGGATTCCATATAGTTTATAGTACGACTGTGCTACGGAAAGAGCTAATTTTCTTTTAGCGATCACAACTTCAGCATACTCGGTCTCCGCCATGGAACTTGCGTAGTTCTCCCGCGCCGTGATGGTACCAAACCAAGGCAACATCTGCGAGACCGAAAACCGAGCCCGCTGTGCTCCTGTTCTGGTTTCTGGTTCGCTCACAAAATATCCTGCGGCTACAGTTGTGTTGGGCAAAGTGTTTACTTCGTTCACCTTTTCTTTTGCAATGTTGTAGCGCAGTTCCAATGCCTGAATCATGGGACTGTTCAATTCAGCTTCCTGAAGATAGCTCTCCAAGGACTGAGCATGCACTCCAAAAGTTGCCAAAGCAATTACTATATAAATGAAGTTCTTTTTCATCGGTTTTCACTTTTCACTTTTAATTCTGCTTTCCAGCTAAACAATACAGGTACTACAAACAGGGTAATCAAAGCAATCAACATGCCTCCAAAGCTTGGAATGGCCATGGGAATCATTATATCACTTCCTCTTCCTGTACTGGTAAGGACGGGCAATAGTGCCAAAATGGTGGTTGCAGTGGTCATTAAACAAGGTCTTATTCGTTTTTCACCTGCTTCCAAAACCGAAGCTCGAATTTGCTTCAAGTTGTCCGGTTTGTTCTTATCAAAAGTTTGGGTTAAGTAGGTTGCCATTACCACCCCATCATCCGTAGCGATTCCGAAGAGTGCTATAAATCCGACCCAAACAGCCACACTTAAATTGATGGTGTGCATTTGAAACAAGTCCCGCAGGTTTTCACCCATAAAACTAAAATTGAGGAACCAATCCTGACCATAGAACCAAATCATTAAAAAACCACCGGCAAAAGCCACCATTATTCCAGAAAAAACCATCAATGATGTGGCCACCGACCTAAACTGAAAGTATAGAATCAAAAAGATGATAAACAAGGCCAATGGGACTACCACGGACAACGTTTTTTCAGCACGCAACTGATTCTCATAAGTTCCCGTGAACTGATAACTGATTCCTTTCGGAACGGTCAATTCCCCATTATCTATTTTTTCTTGAATCTTGGCCTGTGCATTTTCCACTACATCCACTTCGGCATAACCATCTTGCTTGTCAAAAAGCACGTAGCCCACCAAAAAAGTATCCTCACTTTTAATGACCTGTGGGCCTTGCTCGTACCGTATGCTCACCAATTCGCTCAACGGAACTGGACTGCCTTTTTGCACAGGAACATAAATATTCCCGATATCCGTAGGATTTTCGCGAAGTTCTCTAGGATAGCGTACACGAACACCATAGCGTTCTCTTCCTTCCACAGTTTGGGTAAGCGCCATCCCGCCGAGGGCTACCTCCAAAATTTGCTGTACATCTTCTATGACCAAACCATAGCGGACGAGTTTTTCACGGTCAATATCGATTAGAAGATAGGGCTTGCCCACGATTCGGTCCGCAAAAACAGCTTCATCTTTAACTCCTGCTGCTTCTTTTAAAATAGGTTCCAGTTGAAGGCCAAAGTTTTCGATTTCTTTCAAATCCTGACCTTTCACTTTAATGCCCATCGGAGCACGCATTCCTGTTTGAAGCATCACCAAACGCGTTTCAATAGGCTGCAATTTTGGTGCTGAAGTGACTCCTGGTAATTTGGTCACTTTCACGATTTCATCCCAAATGTCATCTGGACTTTGAATCTCTGGTCTCCAGTTTCTAAAATATTCCCCATCATTATCAGGAATCAATAAACCCCTATCAATTCGTAAAGGTTCACTTACATGATTTTCGGCATAGTTCTGTTCATTGCTTACTTCCGAATTAGGATTGGCCAATACTTTTCCATTTCGTAACTCAAAATACCCGTCGTTGTTAATTTTGAATCGCTGTGGACTTCCTTCTTCATTTTTTTGATACTCCGAACGGTATTGGATAATGTTCTCGTACATAGAAAGTGGTGCAGGGTCCAAAGCGGATTCCGTACGTCCTGCTTTTCCCACTACCGTTTGAATCTCCGGGACAGTGGCCACCGCCATATCCAACTGCTGCAACACGCGTTTATTTTCTTCTACACCTGCATGAGGAAGTGAAGTGGGCATCAACAAAAAGGAACCTTCATTTAAAGAGGGCATAAATTCCTCCCCTGTATTCCGCATGATCATAAATCCAAAGACTACAATCACGGTCGGAATGGACAAGAACAACAATTTGTTATTCAGTGCCCACATTAAAATGCGGCTATAATATTGTCTGAAGAGATAAAAAACACCCAACAATACACCACAAATCAATCCAACAAAAAACAAATTGATTGCAATACTACGATCAAAGCCCAAAGGCCTCCAGTAGGTGGCCAACATGAATATAATGGTCACCATACAAATGACCACATTGAGCAATCCCGCTTGTTTTTCATCAATAATCCCCCTCAATTTGAGGACTCCAGAAACTCCAAAGGCTATCAAGGCCAAGCCCAACCAGTAACCAAAAGCAATGGCTACCAATCCCAAAGCGATCAAAACACCGTTCCAAATGTATTTCAATGTTTGATTCGCACTTTTCTTTCTAAAAATGATGGCCGCAAAAGGGGGAATCAAAAACAGGGCAACAACAATGGATGCAGTCAATGCCATGGTTTTGGTAAAGGCCAACGGTCTAAATAGTTTTCCCTCGGCGCCTACCATAGTGAACACGGGGATAAAACTGATGATAGTCGTGAGCACAGCTGTGACAATTGCACCAGAAACCTCAGCAGTCGCATTGTACACTACTTCGTTGATAGATAGGTCCTGTTCGTTTTCATCCATGTGCCGAATTATGTTCTCCGAGAGAATAACCCCTACGTCGACCATGGTTCCGATGGCAATGGCAATTCCCGAAAGTGCCACAATATTGGCATCCACCCCAAACATCTTCATCGAAATAAAAACCATCAAAACAGCAACAGGCAACAAGCCAGATATCAAAATAGAAGCTCTCAAATTGAACACCATCACCACAATCACTAAAATGGTGATGAGAATTTCTAGGGTCAAAGCTTCGTTGAGTGTGCCAAGGGTTTCTTGGATGAGTTCGGTTCTATCGTAAAAAGGAACAATAGTAAGTTGCGAAGTGGTTCCATCTTTCAAAACCTTAGATGGAAGTCCAGCACTTAATTCATTGATTTTTTCTTTTACATTATTGATGACTTCCAATGGATTTGCACCATATCGGGCCACAACCACACCGCCTGCGACTTCAGCACCCTCTTTATCCAAAATACCACGACGAACCGCAGGCCCTAAGGCAACACGAGCTACATCCTGAACACGAATAGAAGTATAATCGGTGGCGGTCACCACAGCATTTTTGATGTCATCCAAAGATTTGATGTAACCAAGCCCACGCACCAAATATTCTGCTTTGTTGATTTCCAACGTCTGTGCGCCAATATCCCGATTGCTCTGTTTAACGGCTTTTACGACCTGATCTAAACCGACATTGTATTGCTTCATCAATTCGGGATCCACATCTACTTGGTATTCCTGCACAAATCCTCCAATAGATGCTACCTCGGACACCCCCGCTGCGGATGACAATGCGTATTTTACATAGTAATCCTGCACACTACGAAGCTCCTGTAAATCCCATCCTCCAGTGACATTGCCGTCTTTATCGCGACCTTCCAAGGTGTACCAGAAAATCTGTCCCAAAGCCGTGGCGTCTGGCCCCAAAGCGGGATTTACACCATCTGGCAATAGATTATTGGGAAGCGAATTGAGTTTTTCCAATATTCGGCTACGGCTCCAATAGAATTCCACGTCTTCCTCAAAAATTATGTAGATGCTCGAAAAACCGAACATGGAGGAACTACGAATGGTTTTCACTCCCGGGATACCCAATAAGGAGGTGGTCAACGGGTAGGTAATCTGATCTTCGATATCCTGAGGAGAACGTCCTGGCCATTTGGTAAAAACAATTTGTTGATTTTCCCCAATGTCCGGAATAGCGTCCACGGCAACGGGATTGCTTGGCAAAATGCCCTCGGTATCCCAATTAAATGGAGTGCTCACGATGCCCCATGCCATAAAAAATAACAGGAGCAACACGGCTACCAATTTGTTCTCTATTAAGAATTTGATGCTTTTGTTCAGCATAAAGCTTTGATTTAAACATTAGATCGACACAAAAAAGCGTATAAACGCAACTGCCCAACCAATCGGGTCGGGAAAATTCAATCAATGCTTAAATCAAATAAGGAAAGTCTGGTCAAGAACCTGCACATCCCGTATCAATGGTGGTGGGTTGTACTCACTGAAAGTGCTTGGTTCTTCGGAATCAATTTCGAAAAGATGAAAATAGGTTTGGACAAAGCTTACCAAGAACACTTGCTGGTCCAAATCAAATTTCTCGAAAGAAATTTTTAGGTCATCTTGACCTTGAACGGTGAAAGATTCATCATCACAACAAGATTTTTCCATCTCCATATCCATTCCACATCCCTCGGCATGCGAGAACAGGGAAATATCCATCACTCGGCCCATACAAATATGCTTGTCCACCGTCCACGAAACCGTGGAGGCCAAGACCAAAAGGGCCATCAATGAGGATAGTATTTGATGAAAAATCTGTTTCATTCGACTACAAAACTACAAAATATTAACATTTATTGTTTTGCTTAACAGAACTTTATCTGTTTTTGACCTGTAAGCCTTCCTTTTGTTTGTCGTACAAATCCACTATTCAATACATTTGTAAAAAAATATCTCATGCTAAAATCATTGGAACCCAAGGTGCTCGAAATAGTGAAGGATGGAAACAAATCCGCGGATACCCGTTTGGGCGAAATCTGTGAACTTTTACGCAGCAATGTGGATCATTACGATTGGGTTGGGTTCTATTTTAAAAATGGGGATAAAGAAGAACTAAAGCTTGGGCCCTACGCTGGTGCTCCTACCGATCACACTATTATCCCATTTGGAAAAGGCATTTGTGGGCAGGTTGCCGTGAGCAATGAAAATTTTGTAGTACCCGATGTGGCCGCACAAGACAATTATATCGCATGCAGTATTACCGTAAAAGCGGAGATTGTTGTTCCCTTATTTGTGAATGGCGAAAATGTGGGGCAAATCGATATTGATTCCAATACTCCCGACCCGTTTACAGCAGAAGATGAGCGCTTTTTGGAATTCATCAATGCCGAAGTGGCCCAAATTCTGTAAAACTTAACGAATTTTGTTGATAAACCGTTCTGCATTTTAGCTTCAAAAAAAGTACTTTTGTGCGCTTAATAAATTGATTCTAAGACACAGAAGATGACTGCTAAAAAAGCCTCCGCTGCATTAATTTCAGTATTTCACAAAGATGGTTTGGAACCCATCGTTAAAAAATTGGATGAACTCGGTGTAACTCTTTATTCCACAGGAGGGACCGAAAAATTTATCCGTGACCTTGGTATCAACGTGGTGCCTGTTGAAGATGTGACCAGCTACCCATCTATTTTGGGAGGTCGTGTGAAGACTTTGCACCCAAAAGTTTTTGGAGGTATTTTGAACAGACAGGACAACGAAAGTGATGTTGCCCAAATGGAGGAGTTTGAGATTCCACAGTTGGACATTGTGATCGTAGACCTGTATCCATTTGAAAAAACCGTTGCCAGTGGAGCTTCGGAACAGGATATTATCGAGAAAATCGATATTGGTGGAATTTCCTTGATCAGGGCTGCTGCCAAAAACTTCAAGGATGTACTTTGTGTTTCATCTATGGAGGATTACGGAGACTTTTTGAACGTGATCACTGAAGGAAACGGAACCACAAACTTGGAAGATCGCAAACGTTTTGCCACTAAAGCGTTCAATGTTTCCTCGCATTACGATTCAGCCATCTTCAATTACTTCAATCAAGAAAAAGAAGAAACTGTACTAAAGATCAGTGAGACCAAAGGTCAGGTATTGCGTTACGGTGAAAACCCGCACCAAAAAGGATATTTCTTTGGTGATTTTGATGCGATGTTCTCCAAATTGCACGGCAAGGAGCTATCGTACAACAACCTTTTGGACGTTGATGCTGCGGTTAACTTGATGGGGGAATTTAAAAATGACGACCCAACCTTTGCCATCCTAAAACATAACAATGCATGTGGATTGGCCACACGAAGCACTATTAAACAAGCGTATGTGGATGCATTGGCAGGTGACCCGGTTTCCGCTTTTGGAGGTATTTTGATTTCCAATGTTGAAATTGACAAACCTACTGCAGAGGAAATCCACAATCTTTTCTGCGAAGTGGTCATCGCTCCAAGTTATTCTGATGAGGCTTTGGAAATATTAAAAGGCAAGAAAAACAGAATCATCTTGATTCAAAATGAGATTGAATTGCCCGAAACCTTGGTCAGAACTTGTCTGAACGGTGTTCTGGTTCAGGATAAAGATTCCAAAACCGATGGTAAAGAAGATTTGAAGCCAGTTACCGACAAAAAGCCCACTTCCGAAGAAATCGAAGATTTGATTTTTGCTTCCAAATTGTGCAAGCATACCAAAAGTAACACTATCGTTTTGGCCAAAAACAAACAATTGTGTGCCAGTGGAACGGGACAGACTTCAAGAGTTGATGCCTTGAACCAGGCCATTCATAAAGCTAAGTCGTTCGAATTCGATTTGGAAGGTGCTGTTATGGCCAGTGATGCCTTCTTCCCATTCCCCGATTGCGTGGAGATTGCAGACAAAGCAGGCATTAAAAGTGTCATCCAACCTGGAGGGTCCATCAAAGACCAATTGAGCATTGATTATTGCAATGAAAACGGAATGGCGATGGTGATGACAGGTACTCGACATTTTAAACATTAATTTTAGTACTTTAGCCGATAAATTTTACCGTTAATCCGAAATAGACGCTTTTTTTATGGGATTTTTTGATTTCATGACCGAGGAAATAGCTATTGACCTTGGTACTGCAAACACCCTGATCATCCACTTGGACAAAGTGGTTGTAGACAGTCCTTCCATTGTAGCGAGGGACCGCGTATCAGGAAAAATTATCGCGGTGGGCCGCGAAGCCAATATGATGCAGGGGAAAACCCATGAAAACATCAAAACCATTCGACCGTTAAAAGACGGGGTTATCGCTGACTTTGATGCATCGGAAAAGATGATCAGTATGTTCATCAAAAATATTCCTGCGCTTAAGAAAAAGTGGTTTCCGCCTGCCCTTCGCATGGTCATCTGTATTCCATCTGGTATTACCGAAGTGGAAATGCGTGCGGTCCGTGAATCTGCGGAACGCGTAAACGGTAAAGAAGTCTACTTGATCCATGAGCCTATGGCAGCAGCAATCGGTATCGGTCTGGATATTATGCAGCCCAAAGGAAACATGATCGTGGACATAGGTGGAGGTACAACGGAAATTGCAGTCATCGCTTTAGGCGGTATTGTTTGTGACAAGTCCGTAAAAATTGCGGGTGATGTTTTCACCAACGACATTATTTATTACATGCGCACCCAGCATAACCTTTACGTAGGTGAAAGTACTGCTGAGGCCATCAAAATTGAAATTGGTTCTGCAACCGAGGATTTGAAATCACCTCCAGACGATAAATCCATTCAAGGTCGTGATCTTTTGACAGGTAAACCAAAACAAGTTCAGGTTTCTTACCGAGAAATCGCCAAAGCTTTGGACAAAAGTATTTTACGTGTCGAAGATGCCGTAATGGAAACACTCTCACAAACCCCACCTGAACTGGCGGCCGACATTTACAATACCGGAATTTATTTGGCCGGTGGTGGTTCCATGCTACGTGGCTTGGACAGAAGACTTTCTCAAAAAACGGATTTACCGGTCTACATCGCAGAAGACCCTTTACGAGCGGTTGTACGAGGGACGGGTATCGCGCTTAAAAACTTGGAGCGCTATAAGAGTATTTTAATCAAATAGGATTATTTTTAGCCTATTACCTTCAAGGTGGTGATAAACCCTTTTTAACGATACGATTGCATGCAACGGATCATCAATTTTGTCTTACGCTATCGAAATGCATTTCTATATGCTTTCCTTGCGTTTATATCCTTAGTGATGACCATTCGATCGCATTCCTATCATCAATCCAGATTTTTTAATTCGTCCCGATGGCTAACCGGAAGCATTTATGGGGCAGGATCCAATGTTTCGTCATACTTCAATTTACAGGAGGAGAATAAAAGGTTGGTAGAAGAAAATCAACAGTTACGAAAAATACTGTTCAACACCTTTAATGACAGCATTCAACCTTTGGATTCAACTTTGGCCGTATATCAAGTATTGAATGCGAAACTTATAAAGAACAGTTTCACCTCTCCCAGAAACTACGTGTTGATCGATAAGGGAGAGAAAGACGGTGTACACCAAGACATGGGGGTAATTACCACAGATGGTATCTTGGGAATTGTGGAAAACGTGTCGAATAGCTTTGCTACGGTGCAAAGTGTGCTTAACACCAAATCCAACATCAATGCTAAAATCAAGGGAACAGAATATTTCGGTTCCTTGATTTGGGATACCAAAGACTACAATGTCGTTCAGTTGATAGACATTCCACGATTGGTGCCGCTCGTTGTTGGAGACACCATCGTAACCGGTGGCATGTCCAGTATTTTCCCTGAAAATGTACCCATTGGAACCATAAAAAAATATGATTTGAATGATTCCAAGAGTTTCTACAATATAGATGTTCAACTGTTTTCGGACATGGCCAACATTAAAAATGTGTACTTAATAGAGAATCAGGATAAGGAAGAAATAGAGGAACTTGAATCCAGAACCATAGAATGAACAATTCACTCATCATAAATATTCTACGTTTTGTGCTGTTGGTCATCACACAGGTCCTTATATTCAATAACCTGAATTTTTTGGGTTTTATCAACCCATTTGTGTACGTGATTTTCTTTTATTGGTACCCCATCAAAGGGAATCGCGCCATTTTTATGCTTACAGCTTTTTTATTGGGGCTTGTCATTGATATTTTCTCGGATACACTTGCTCTAAATGCTTTAGCATCGGTAACCATTGCTTATGCTCGACCATCCATAATGCGTTTTTGTTTTGGCGTGAATTATGATTTCCAAAATTTTAGTTTTAAAAACACGACCAAGTTGCAGCGAATTACTTTTATGGCGCTTCTTATTTTTATTCATCACCTGATATTCTTTTCCTTTGAAATTTTAAGTATCGCCCATATCCTGTTAATTTTGAAAAAAGTTTTTGCCACAGGAACGGTAACTTTGATACTTTGTGTATTATTCAGTTCACTTTTTAGTCCAAAGAGCGAATAAAAACGTAGTTTTTATCGTTGGGTTATATGTGCAACTCAAGAATTTAGGTCTATCATGAAAAAATTATTGCTTTCATCCGTCATTGTACTTATAGGCTTCACCTTTATAGGAAGGCTTTCCTATTTGCAATTGTTCCGGTTTTCGCCAGACCAAATATTGGATGATCCCGCAATAAAAAAAGTGTACGACTACCCGGAAAGGGGCTATGTATATGATAGGGACGGAAAACTTCTGGTAGGCAACCAGCCTGCATACGATGTTATGGTAATCCCCAGGGAAGTAAAACCATTGGATACATTGGAGTTTTGTGGTCTATTGGGGATTGAAAAGGAGGAGTTCCTTTCCAAAATGGAAAAAGCAAGGGTCTACTCCCCCAGGCTTCCATCTGTTTTGGTGCCCCAGCTTTCCAAGGAGGATTATGCAAAACTTCAAGAAAAAATGCGCCACTACAATGGCTTTTATATTCAAAAACGTTCCTTGCGTTACTACAACACCAAAAGTGCCGCAAATGTGCTCGGATACATCAGCGAAGTGAACGAGTGGGACCTTAAGAACAACCCCTATTATGTTGCAGGCGAGCTAAAAGGTAGAACGGGTATTGAGCAACAGTATGAGGAAATTTTAAGAGGTCAAAAAGGGGTAAAACACATTCAAAAAGATCGTTTCAACAGGGATATAGGCCCTTATAAGGATGGAAAACTGGACACCTTGCCACAACAAGGCAAAGAAATCCATATTACACTGGACAAAACCCTGCAAGAGTATGGCGAAAAGTTGATGCACGGTAAACGCGGCGGTATCGTTGCCATTGAACCAAAGTCGGGAGAAATTTTGGCAATGATATCCGGTCCAACTTACGACCCTGCATTATTGGTTGGCAGGGAGCGTTCCAAGAATTACAGCAAACTGCATTACGATACCATATCCAAACCCACATGGGATCGTTCTATTTTGGCTCAACCATCTCCTGGATCACCTTTTAAAACATTAAATGCACTTATAGGTCTCCAGGAAGGGGTAATAAATGAGGATACCAATTTTAGATGTTACCATGGTTTTTATGTAGGCAATACACTTCGTGGCTGCCACTGCGGAGGTGGTATCAGGGATTTAAACTCTGGGATATATCAATCCTGTAACGCCTATTTTGCGGGTGTGTTCCGAAAAATCTTTGATAAGTACAACACCACTGACCAAGGCATGAATGTTTGGGAAAAGCACATGAAAAGTTTCGGCTTGGGCGGTTATTTGGGTACAGACCTTCCAACGGGAGCCCCTGGAAGAATTCCAGATGTTGCTTATTACGACAAATGGTACGGGGATGGCAGATGGGCTGCGTCCACCATCATATCCAACTCTATCGGTCAAGGGGAAATCGCAGCTACCCCATTGCAATTGGCCAATATGACCGCAGCGATTGCCAATAGAGGCTATTTTTATACGCCCCACGTCATAAAGAGCATCGGTAACAATGGAAAGATAGACCCTAAGTATACCGAACCCAATTACACCACCATCGACAGAAAGCACTTTGATCCCGTAATCGAGGGAATGGCAAATGTATATAATTACGGAACTGCTCGATGGGTAAAAATTCCTGATATCGATATTGCAGGGAAAACCGGAACCGTAGAAAATTATATCCGAATTGATGGTGAACGAATGCAATTGACGGACCACTCCGTTTTTGTAGCCTTTGCTCCTATTGAAAATCCTCAGATAGCCTTGGCAGTTTATATTGAAAATGGGTACTATGGGGCTCGTTATGCAGGTCATATTGCCTCACTATTGATTGAAAAATATATTAAAGGGGAAATTACAAGGACGGACCTGGAAAAACGCATGTTGGAAAAAACTTTGGAACACGAGTATGCCAAACCCTACAGCGGTGAACCTTTCAAGATAAACGAGTATGTCTGGTAGAGGGCCGTTTGGCAGATTGGATTGGATCAGTGTAATCCTTTATGCGCTTTTGGTTTTTATAGGATGGCTTAACATTTACTCAACTTCGGTAGGAGATGCGGACACATCAATTTTTGATTTCTCTACCCTTTATGGAAAGCAGCTCTTTTTTATGGGTGTGGCTTTTTTGGGAATCATCTTCGTGCTTTTTGTTGAATCTACCTTTTTTGAACGATTTTCTTCAATTTTCTATGTGGTCTCCATAATTCTCTTGTTAGGATTGTTTGTTTTCGGAAAAACCATAGCTGGAGCCACATCATGGTACGATCTTGGTTTTTTTAACCTGCAACCCTCGGAACTGGCAAAGGTTACCACTTCGTTGGCATTAGCTAAGTTTTTAAGCGATATACAAACTGATATACGAACAGGAAAGCATCAAATTTATGCCTTGATAATTATTCTGTTGCCCGCTATTTTGATTTTACCACAGCCCGACCCTGGAAGTTCGTTGATATATTTTTCGTTGTTCTTCGTACTTTTTAGGGAAGGCTTCCCTATTTATTATTTGGGAATATTGGTCTTCGCCGTGGTCTTGTTCGCCACTACCCTGATGTTCGGAACTGTCTGGGTCTCCATTGGATTGATTATTCTCACCTTATTGATCTATACCTTCAAAAAGGCTTCGGTTAAAATCCCCTTGCTCCCCGTATTGGGTGTAATTGTGGTTTCCATACTGTTTTCCCTGTCCGTGAATTTTGTTTTCGAGAACGTTTTTGAACAGCGTCACAGAGACCGATTTGCACTGTGGTTGAGCTTGGAAAAGGATGAGGATAAATTGGACGAAATCCGCAAGACCATAGGTTACAATACATATCAATCCGAAAAAGCAATCGAATCCGGTGGGTTTACAGGTAAAGGATTCTTGGAGGGGACCCGGACCAAGGGTGATTTTGTACCTGAACAGCACACTGATTACATATTTAGTTCCGTTGGCGAAGAATGGGGATTTTTGGGAACAGCCACTGTAATTTTATTGTTCTCCCTATTCTTTTTGCGGTTGATATATATAGCCGAGCGTCAGAAGAGCGATTTTAGCCGAATGTACGGATATGGTGTAATCTCGATTTTGGTATTCCATTACTTTATCAATATAGGAATGGTAATCGGACTGTTGCCTACTATTGGGGTACCATTGCCCTTTTTTAGTTATGGTGGTTCCGGTTTGATTTTCTTCACGATGCTGTTATTCATTTTCCTGAAACTGGACTCCAACCGCTTGAAGGACGGCATTTAGAATTTCCAGCCTTCGGCATCTACTTTTGATTCGATTCGCGACTGCCAAGCATCGGGCTGTCTTTCAAAAAAATTGATTCCTGTCCTTTTCTCGACCTCGTCCACGGAAACCAAAAAATCCTGTAATGGTTTTTGACTTTCTTCCGCAGGAATCAAAAAGGCAAGAACCTTTGTATTGTCCCCTGAACCTTTCATCACAATTTTATAATATACTCGGGGCACATCCACATCCTCATCCCCTATTTGTGGCAAACCATCTTCCAAAACACCTCCGGTAACCACAAAGAGTTCCCCATACTTTTTGCACCAATAACGTACTTGCTGTTCTAAACGATTCCAGATTCCTGCATTGAAATCTTTGTCCTGAGGGCTAATGTTACTGGTATAAAAAGTTTCATTGTAGGCCTGCTCCGAGAACCGGCGATCACCTGCTGGGAGCAAATGTCCCCTATCATATCCCGAACGTCTGTAATTGCGCCTATCGGCCGACTTTGTGGACACCATTGGGTCCTCGATGAAATATGGCCGTTCCCTATCATCGTGCGTTAGGTGCTCTTGTTTGAGCGTATATGCCACCCACTCCGCTTGCTCATGTGGTTCGCTATAGGATAAAGTATAGAAACTATGTTCGACTATTTCACCTGTGGTGGACCTTGGCAACAAATTGGCTTCGACAGCATTGGTTTCCGGCCCATTGGATTTGGAATAGGTTTCTGGCGTATAAAAGTTTTCGAACAGCCAAAAGCCAACGATACAAACAAACATCAATATTGCATATAGGGTTCTATTCTTCATCAAATGGACTTGAATTTGATTTGATGGTCCAATTTTGCAAATAAATTCATTTTAAAAAAATAAAACTCCTTTGGTCATATTTTTATATAGCAACTGAACAGAACAAAAAAAGCCAACTCCGAAAAGTTGGCTTTTATATTTTATCATTTATTGAATATCCTTAGCCTTTGTTGACACTGGCCAATTCGCCATCTTTTTTCTTGATATTGTTCTTATGAAGATCCTTGAGCACGTTTACGGCCTCTTCCACATAAATATCACGTGCGAGATCCTTGTGCCATCTATCTCTTTTTTCCCTTAATACAGAATCTTGGGTGAACAATTCTTTCTCATAGTTTAGCGAACTAAAGGACAATTTGGAATCGTAATCCCTTAAGCTTTTGAATTTTTCCGAACGCTTCTTTGCTTCTTCTTCTTTGCTCACGTATTTATCATAGTTAAGGGAAATAACATTTTCATCCTGTTGCTCCTTGAGCCATTTGGCATTTTCCTCGATAAGCTTAATCTGCTCATTCTTGGCCATACGTTCCTTGCTCTTTTTAACGGCATCTTCAAAATCGATGTAGCCATCCCATACTTTGTAGTCGGCAGCGGTAATCTTATCCCAACCCAAAGGATTCTGTTGATCTCGTTCGCCCAAATCGATATAGCTATATCTGTCCGGCACCACTATATCGCTTTTTACACCTTCCAATTGGGTAGAGCCTCCGTTGATACGGTAAAATTTTTGAGTAGTCAGCTTTATCGCTCCTAAATCTCCATGTTCGTTCCCTCGCACTATATCATCCAAAGGAAATATATTTTGGACGGTTCCCTTTCCGAAAGTTTGTTTGCTTCCGATAATAACGGCCCTTTTGTAGTCCTGCATTGCAGCCGCCAATATCTCGGAGGCCGATGCGGATAATTCGTTCACCAAAATCACCAATGGACCATCCCACTGGATTCTTTCGTCTTTATCCTCATGGACTTCCTTGCGCTGACCGGAGGAACGCACCTGTACTATAGGTCCGTCCTTGATGAAGAGTCCTGCCATATCAACCACCGTTTTCAAGGATCCTCCGCCATTGTCCCTCAAATCCAGGATGATTCCTTCTGCACCTGCTTCTTTGAGTCGCTCCAATTCCTTGGCAACATCGGTAGCGGCATTCCTTTCGGCATAATCTTCAAAATCAATATAAAACTTGGGAAGGTTGATCAATCCATATTTATTCTCCCCGGCATCGATTGTCGCGGATTTTGCATAGGATTCTTCAAGCTCAACTACATCCCTTGTAATGGATACTGTTTCAATAGTTCCATCTACTTTTCTTACGGTAAGGTCCACTACGGTACCTTCTGGACCTTTGATTAATTTGATGGCGTCTTCCAATGGCATTCCCACAATATTGATGGGTTCCTCTCCTTCTTGACCAACTTTAAGGATTTGATCGCCAACTTCAAGACTTTGGTCCCTCCAAACGGGTCCCCCGGAAATGATTTCCACGATCTTTGCTCCTTCTGGTTTCTTCTGTAATCTGGCACCGATTCCTTCAAACTTACCGGACATACCAATATCGAACTTCTCTTTTTCTTCTGGGGCAAAATAGAAAGTATGAGGGTCAAATTCTTCTACGATGGTGTTCAAATACTGAACAAACCAATCCTTACGTTCCAAATCGTCCACAAAATCGAAAAATTCATCCAAGGTATTTTTTGTGACCTCTCTGGCTTCTTCTTCTGTTGTGACCTTATCTATGGAACCTGGGATTTCGTTGAAGGCATAGGCAGCATCAACCTCCAAATCTGCTTCTGAATCAGCTATCTGATTTTCAATCTTATTATCAAAAACGTTAAGGGTATTGTATTTCAATTGTTTTCTCCAACGCTCCTTAAGCTCTTTTTTACTGGTAGCAAACTCTTGCTTGTCGTAATCTATTTCAATGGTTTCATCTATAGTATAATCAAAAGGCTGGGCAAGGACATCACCGTAAATTTCCTTTGCCTCTTGCATACGCACCATCAAACGTTGATACACAACATTGAAGAAGGTGATATCGGTATTCCTGATCTCATCATCGATCATGAACCTATATTTTTCAAACTCGTCGATATCACTTTGCAAAAAATATCTTTTGGTAGGGTCGATAACCTCTATAAAGTCATCAAAAACATTGGAACTGAAGCTATCGTTAACTTCTTTGGGCTCATAATGCCCTTTTTCGAGTACGTAGGAAATCAATTCCAATAAAAATTTATCCTTGTCGTCATTATCAAAAGACTTATTGGTAAAACTGCAGGAGGCTACTGCAACAAGAATAACCAATAGTGCCAAAATAAAGTTCTTTTTCATAATCTCATTTTTCTGGAGCGAAACTATCTGACCTCAAACCGTCAAATCTTTATTGCGCCATCCATCTTTTCTAATTGTATGAATTCTCTAAGATACAGAAAAAACCGTGCCAGTCCCGATGGCTGGATTTAATTTTTTGTTAAACGGACAAAGCTCCATATCCTTATGAAAAACGTATTTTTATGCTTTAAATTATCTAACATGGAAAAACCCTTGATTCTTGTCACCAACGACGATGGCATCACGGCACCTGGCCTTAGGGCGTTGATACGTACCATGAAAGAACTGGGCGACGTTGTGGTCGTGGCTCCGGACAGTCCGCAAAGCGGCATGGGGCATGCCATTACCGTGGACAGCACGTTGTTTTCCAAGCAGGTAGTAGTGGACCACAAAGAAGGGGCACCAAGTGAATACAGTTGTAGCGGAACACCCGCAGACTGTGTAAAATTGGCACTTCGGGTATTACTTGACAGAACTCCGGATATTTGCGTAAGCGGTATCAATCATGGGTCCAACTCATCCATCAACGTAATTTATTCCGGTACCATGAGTGCGGCCATCGAGGCGGGCATCGAAGGAATACCGGCAATCGGGTTTTCGTTATGTGATTATTCATGGGATGCAAATTTTGAGCCTGCATTGGAATCCGTCAAAAAAATAGTTGCGGAGGCATTGACCAACGGAATCCCAAAAGGCACCGTTCTAAATGTAAATATTCCGAAGACCGAAAATGGACCAAAAGGCATAAAAATATGCCGGCAGGCACGCGGTAACTGGAAGGAAAAATTTGATAAGCGTACCAGTCCATCGGGCAAGGATTATTATTGGCTCACCGGAGAATTTGAGCTCTTGGACAAAGGAGAGGATACAGATGAATGGGCGTTGTCCCAAGGTTATATTTCTGTAGTTCCAACACAGTTCGACCTTACCGCACACCATGCCATACAACAAGTAAATAACTGGAACTTAAATGAAAAATAGCAAGGAAATCATCATAGGTTTTATCGTAGGAATCATTGCAAATACGTTTGGCACCCTGCTTTACATTCTACTTTTTTCTGATTTGGGAATCGTGGAAACTTTTAATGCCGCCATTGAGCAAGGCCATATTGGCAGTTTATTGGCACTTGGAGCCATATTGAACTTGGTGGCCTTTTTTGGGTTTTTACGAATAAAGAGAGATCAAAGGGCCAAAGGGGTAATGTTGGCAACCTTGGTTACGGCACTTGTTATTATGATGTACAAAGTGATGTCCTAGATTATACACCCATGAAATACTATATAATTGCTGGTGAAGCATCGGGAGACCTGCACGGGTCCAACTTGATCAAGGCCCTAAAAAAAGAAGATTCCTCGGCAGAGATTCGTTGTTGGGGCGGTGACCTGATGCAGCAAGCTGGCGGTGAGCTGGCAAAACATTACAAGGATATGGCCTTTATGGGCTTTTTGGAGGTGCTGATGAACATTCCCACCATTTTCAAGAACATTTCCTATTGCAAGGAGGATATCCAACGTTTTAATCCCGATGTAGTAATTTTTATTGATTTCTCCGGCTTTAATCTCAGAATTGCCAAGTGGGCCAAACAAAATGGTTTCAAAACCAATTATTATATTTCTCCCCAAATTTGGGCCTCAAGGGAAGGGCGTATCTCAAAAATCAAACGGGATATAGACAACATGTACGTTATTTTACCTTTCGAAAAAGAGTTCTACGAAAAAAAACATGGATATCCCGTCCAATTTGTTGGCCATCCACTTATTGATGCCATTGAGAACACCCCTCTGCAGGACAATGTATCTTTCCGACAAGAAAACAATCTTGATTCTGAAAAACCTATTATTGCCTTATTGCCCGGAAGCCGAAAACAAGAGGTACAAAAAATGTTGGAGGTGATGCTTTCAGTAAAAAAGGATTTTCCCAATTATCAATTTGTCATCGCCGGTGCCCCTAGTCTTCCTGACGAGTTTTATGCACCGTTTCTGAAAGGCGACAAGGTAGAGTATGTTTCCAACAAAACGTATACGCTCTTAAAACATTCCCATGCCGCATTGGTAACCAGTGGAACGGCCACATTGGAAACAGCGCTTTTTGAGGTGCCCCAAGTAGTTTGCTATAAGGGCAATTGGATTTCTTATCAAATTGCAAAGCGAATTATCACCTTGGACTACATTTCTCTTGTTAATTTAATCATGAAAAGAGAAGTCGTAAAAGAACTTATCCAGAATGACCTGACCACTAAAAACCTTAAATCCGAGCTTTCTAAAATAGTTGAAGGAACGGAACGGGAACGCATGTTGTCGGATTACAAATCATTAAAAGAAAAATTGGGTGGAAAAGGAGCCAGTGAAATGGCCGCCCGATTAATTGTGAAAAATGTGTAGTTTTATCATCCAAGAAAGTAAATCTATTCTTGGATGTTACGAAAAACCATAATCTTACTGTTGTTTTTTGTCATTACTGCTTGCGGACCAGGCAAAAAGCGACGCACCTACAGCAAGACCCGAACCGTTTCGGTAGAGGGGTCCACCGAAGACACTTCCCCTAAAAGTGAACCTAAAAAGGAAAACAAACGAGAGGGGCGTAAAAATGTTAAGGCAGATGAAATTATCTCCACTGCATTAAGCTATTCCGGAACCCGGTACAAGTATGGGGGCACCACCAAAAAAGGTATGGATTGCTCCGGCTTGGTCTATGTTTCCTTAAAAGAGAACGACATTATGTTCCCAAGAACGTCCTACCAAATGGCTTTGGAAGGCAACAAAATTAGGGTCAATGATGTTGAAAAAGGGGATTTGCTCTTTTTTCAGACCAGTAAAACGGGACGACGAATCAATCATGTTGGATTGGTAGTAGACGTCAACGGTGACGACATTAAATTTATTCACGCCACAACCTCACGAGGCGTATTGGTATCCTCATTACGGGAAGGATACTGGAACAGCGCTTTTGTAAAGGCTATGCGCATCCTGTAACGTGCGCCAACTTAATTTTGTGTCCATAAAACTGACCATTTGGTTGATGATGGGCATCGTTATTGGTTTTCATTTTGAGATAGCTCCACTTCTCCCCCTCACAATTATGCTGGTTTTTTTGCCAGTAGCTTATTTGCTCGGCAAAAGACAGCAGCGTGAAGGGTTCCCGTTTTTTGAAGTGTTGATTGTCCTCACAACCATTAGTTTGGGCATTTTGGTGGTCGGGCTTTCCTTGGGTCGTGGAATGTCATCCCATTACAGCACCAAAAACCTTGAAACAGAAGAAATTTGGCGGTTGAAGGTCGAAGAAGTCCTAAAACCCAACGACTTTTCCCAAAGCTATATAACCCGAGCCCTTACTGTGGGCGATACACAAGCATCCGGAAAATTACTCCTAAACCTGACTTTAGATTCCGTTGGAAAACCCTTAAAGGTAGATGATGAGCTTCTTTCCCTTACCAATCCTGAAGCAATACGGCCATCACTGAATCCACATCAATTTGATTACCAAGACTATCTTCAAAAACAAGGTATCCAACATCAAATCAGGACAAACTATCGGTCCATTATTGTAAAGCAAGGTTCCAAAACCTTGTTCGGCATGGCCTCCAATTTTAGGGAACACATCATTTCAAAATTAAAACAAAAAAACTTTGGCGAGGAAGAGCTCGGCGTAATTCAAGCCTTGATCTTGGGTAAACGTGATGATATTTCGGAAGGCACCTACAACAACTACAAAAATGCGGGGGCAGTTCATATTTTAGCGGTTTCCGGGCTGCATGTAGGCATCATTTTATTTTTGTTGGAGTTTCTTTTATCTCCATTGGAACGTTTACCTAAAGGTAAAACCATAAAACTCATCTTTGTGGTTTTGCTACTTTGGAGCTACGCCTTTGTGGCAGGTCTCTCGCCTTCCATTGTTAGGGCTGTTACCATGTTCTCTTTTGTTGCCTACTCGCTCTACCTCAACCGACCTACCAACTCATTTAACATTATAGCACTATCCATGCTGTTCATTTTATTGGTAAAGCCCTTGTTTTTGTTTCAGGTGGGGTTTCAGATGAGCTACGCGGCAGTTTTTGCCATTGTTTGGGTCTATCCCCAACTGCAGAAATTTTGGTTTCCAGATAACATCGTTGTGCGAAAAGCATGGCAGCTGCTCTCGGTAAGCGTTGCGGCCCAATTAGGCGTATTGCCGATTAGTTTGTTCTATTTTCATCAGTTTCCAGCGCTGTTTTTTGTTTCCAACCTAATTGTACTTCCCTTTTTAGGGTTGATTCTGGGCTTCGGAATCTTAGTGATTGCCTTGGCCATGACTGACTTTTTACCCAAATTTTTGATCGAGGGTTTCAATTGGGTCATCCACCTGATGAATTCGATTGTTGGTTGGGTCGCTCGCCAAGAAGGTTTCATCATCAAAAACATTCCATTTGATTCCGTTCAGATGATAGTAGGGTATTTCACAATCATTGCTCTTGTGCTATTTCTATCCCAACCCCGACAGAAATCGGCTTTGGTGTTCTTTGGTGGACTGATTGTTTTTCAGAGTTGGACCATCTGGAATCAGGTGCAAGTATATCAAACGGAAACCATTATCCTAGCACACAAAACCAGAAATACCATTGTACTGCACCAGTTGGGAAGTTCAGTTACCATAATCACTTCGGATGCTTCCAACATTGGAAACATTGTAAACGATTATGAAGTTGCCGAAAGAATAAAAAACTTGGATACGATTCAGCTAAAGAACAGTTATGAATTGGATGATAAAAGATTGGTTGTCGTGGACAGTTCGGCCATCATCCCTTTGCAAAAAAATCCAGATTACTTGCTCCTGACCCAATCGACCAAAATTAATTTGGAGCGATTGATTGATTCCATTGGACCGAAAAAAATATTTGCCGATGGCAGTAGCTATCCGAGTGTAATATCCAAATGGAAGACGACCTGTATGGAAAAAGAAATCCCTTTCCACTATACCGGTAAAAAGGGATGTTATGTTTTTAAATTCTGAGTTGGTTTCTAGTGTACGTTGCCCATCAACTTTTTTATTAAAGGCGAGGCTAAAATCACCAAAACTCCGGCACCCAATGCGTACTGAGCAATGAGCATAAACCCATCCGTGTAAACCGTAAGGGTACTGAATCCACTGATATCCGCATCAGTGCTCTCAATGGCCAATTGTTTACCTATAAAGCCAACTACTTGAAATGCGAATGCAGAAGAAAGGAACCATACTCCCATCATGAAAGCGACTATGCGTTTTGGTGAGAGGTCGGTAATCTTGGACAGTCCTACAGGGGACATAAACAATTCCCCAACCGACAATAAGAAATACATTAGGAGTAGGTATGTGAACGGTACGAATCCATTTTCATTGGCACTTGCACCACTAACGGCCAATGCATAAAAACTGATACCTGCAAACAAGAGCCCCATTCCAAATTTATACGGCGTTCTTGGATTCAAGTTCTTTTTGGACAGCCATTGCCACATTAGAGAAATGGGTATTGCCAAAATAATGATCCACATGGAGTTCAAAGAATTGGTCTGCGATGCGGACATAATTCCTACCAAATCCACATTACGAGCTGCAAAGAGTGTTATAACACTTCCGGAAAGCTCATGGAATCCCCAGAAAATCGTCATAAAGAACGTAATAAGGACAGCTACAAAAAGTTTTTTCCGCTCTTCTACCGACGCCTTGAACATAATGTAGCCCAGATACAACAAGATTGAAATACCAATCAACTTGAAGATGACATTTACAATATTCTGGTCATCAAAAAAAGTACCTTCAGCACCCAATGCCTTGTATGAGGATAATAAATATGCTATCACCGGAACCGAAGCGAATGCCAGTACCGGAACCAAGATACCTTGTTTAAGTCCAAAGACCTTTTTTTCTATGTTTCCATTTTCTGGAGGTAAGCCTTTATCACCAAACACTCCTTTTTTTATACCGCTCCAAAAAACAATCAAGCCAGTAAGCATTCCTATCCCAGCCAGTCCAAACCCGTAGTGCCATCCATATTTGGCGGCCAAAAATCCGCATAACAAAGGAGCCACCCATCCACCGATATTGATTCCCATATAAAAAATGGTGAACCCTGAATCCTTTCGTGGGTCACCATCCTTATATAAAGAGCCAACAAATGTTGAAATGTTCGGTTTAAAAAATCCATTTCCTGCTATAATTAGGGACAATGCAAGAAAAAACGTGATATTGTTTTCGATGGCAAGGACAAAATGCCCCAACGACATTAAAATTCCTCCTAAAAAAATAGAGCGTCGCATACCCAAAATACTGTCCGAAATTCTACCCCCAATAACTGTGGAGGCGTAAACCAAGGAACCATATGAAGAATAAACCGCAGCAGTGGCATAATCCCGTTCCATTAAAGCAGCAAAGATGACATCTACCATATAAAGGGTAAGTAGGGCACGCATTCCATAAAAGCTGAAGCGCTCCCATAGCTCGGCAAAAAAGAGATAGAACAACCCTCTTGGATGACCGAACAACTGTTTTTCTTCTTGTGGTTTGGTTATTTCTGACATAACGGCTATTTATTTTTTAAAATACTATAAATTCTCTTTAACAAAGTTGGTCAATTTGGTATACAGGTGAAGGCTGGTGTTTCCGCCATAAATACCATGGTTCTTGTCCGGGTAAATGGCCCAATCAAATTGTTTGTTGGCCTGCACGAGTGCTTCTATCATTCTCATGGTGTTCTGCACATGTACATTATCATCACCGGAGCCATGTACCAAAAGATATTTCCCTTTCAATAATTCTGGATAGTTGAACGGTGAATTATCATCGTACCCAGTTGGGTTCTCTTGTGGGGTCTGCATATAGCGTTCGGTATAAATAGTGTCATAAAAACGCCATGAGGTCACGGGTGCTACGGCAATGGCCATCTCAAAAGTGTCGTTCCCTTTTAATATACAGTTAGTGGACATAAAACCTCCGTAACTCCAACCCCAGATTCCCGTTCTATCCTCATCGATATAGGGTAGTTCGCTCAATTTTTTGGCCGCGTCAATTTGGTCTTCAACCTCATATTTGCCCAATTCCTTTTGGGTCAATTTTTTAAAGTCGCGCCCTTTTAACCCGGTACCCCTGCCGTCTACACAAGCAACGATATAGCCTTCCGAAACCAATAATTGATGCCAGTAGTCCCTGGTTCCCATCCATCTGTTGGCCACCTGTTGCGAACCGGGTCCGCTATACTGGAACATGAACAATGGGTATTTTTTGTTTGGGTCAAAATCGGCGGGTTTCATCATATACATATTAAGGTCGTACCCATTTATATTGATGGTAGAAAACTCTTTCGGCGCAATCTCATACCCCTCCAATTTATTGAGCAGCTCCGAGTTGTCCTTGATTTTCTTTACCAATTTACCGTTTGATGCATCGTGCAAAGTAAACCGATATGGCGTGTCTGCACTTGAATATGTATTGATATAGTACGTAAAATCACTACTGAAGGAAGCCGAGTTAGTGCCTTCATCCGTAGATAATGCTTTCTTTTTCTTCCCTTTACTGGAAATACTATAGACTCCCCTATTAATGGAACCATTTTCTACGGACTGATAAAAAATACGGTCGTTTTTCTCATCATAACCGTAATAACTCGTTACTTCCCAAGGTCCTTCGGTAATCTGATTTTTCAACTTTCCACTACTGCCATATAAATATAAATGGTTATAGCCGTCGGTTTCACTGGTCCAGATAAAGCTGTCATCGGCCAAAAAGGTTAAATCGTCATCAATATCCACATAAGCATTATCGGTCTCTTCCAATAAAACGTTCGCTGAATTGTCACTGGCATTTACTTTGTAAAGTGTCAAGCTGTTTTGATGCCGGTTCATGGTCTGAACGCTCAAATGGTTCGGATTGTTCATCCATTTAATTCTTGGAATATAGTATGGGGCATCCAAATCCACATCTGAAATAGTTCCAGACGCTACATCAAACATATGTAATGTTACAATGGAATTCTTCTCTCCGGCCTTGGGGTATTTAAACTCATGCTGGGAAGGATACAGTTCCGTGCCATAAACATCCATGGAGAAATGGGGAACCTCTGTTTCGTCAAATCGGAGAAAGGCAATTTTGGTTCCATCACTGTTCCATTCAAAAGCGCGGACAAAACCAAATTCTTCTTCGTACACCCAATCTGTAACACCATTTATAATAGTGCCTTTATTACCATCCGTAGTGACCTGTTTGGTAGTGCGCCCGGACAAGTCCATTACATATAAGTTATTGTCCAAAACATAGGCCACCTTGCTACCATCTGGCGAAAGTGTGGGCTCCTGTATTTTTGTTTCTGATATTTTCACCAGTTCTTTCGATGCTATATCGTACACATAATAAATCCCTAAACGGGAACGTCTAAATATAGGTTCAACTTCCGTCGCCAAAAGCACTTGGGATTCATCATCACTAAAACTATAGGATGAAAAATATGGTACGGCATCCGATGATGCTACTATGGTCTCCACTTTTTGCAAAGTTTCGTAATCGTACTTATCCAGACTACTGGAACGCGGGGAACGCGATGTATTTAATATGGTGTATTGTGTACCATTGTTCATGGATCGTAGGACATCCATGTATTCTGTCCTGAACTCTCCTCCAAAAATCTCTTCGAGGGTGATTTTTTTCTTTTGTGCTGTAGAAAAAGTAACAACTCCCAATAAGAATAGGAATAGAAAAGACTGTTTGTTCATGAAGTGAAAAAATTGATTAAAAACTCCCAAGTTTACTAATATTTATCCGAAAAATAAATTTTGATGTTGCATTTGCAACATATTTTAACCTTTGGTTCCAGCGATATTTTTTCAGAAATCGAACTTCATTCGGTAAATATCCATTATCCGTATATTTGAAAGCTTTAAGCCAGCTTTATGAATACGCCCGTTGAAGGATTTTCCAAACTTACCAAAACCCAGAAAATTGACTGGATTGCCATCAATTGCACCAAAGACCCCGAAGCCACCAAACAACTGTTGAAACAGTATTGGAATACGGACCCAAGGGTACAGCAACTGCACGATGAGTTTATTGAAAATACCGTTTCCAATTACTATTTGCCTTTTGCAATAGCGCCAAATTTTAAGATAAACGACAAGCTTTATGCCATTCCCATGGCCATCGAAGAAAGTTCCGTTGTTGCAGCGGCCAGCAAAGCGGCCAAGTTTTGGTTGGAACGCGGCGGTTTTAAAGCTGAAATCATAGGTACCGAAAAGGTTGGGCAGGTACACTTTATATATAAAGGTGATAATCAAAAACTTTTCAGGTTCTTTGATTCCGCCAAACCTGAACTCATCAAAAGTGTTTCCAGCATTACACAGAGCATGGAAAAGCGTGGCGGAGGCATTAACAACATTGAGTTAAGGGACCTATCAAATAAGATTGACGGTTACCATCAACTGCATTGCACTTTTGAGACCTTGGATGCCATGGGGGCCAACTTCATCAACTCTTGTTTAGAGCAATTTGCAAGAACATTTAAAGAACAAGCCCTTCTATTTGATGCTTTTTCAGAAGAAGAAAAGAACATAGAGGTGGTAATGAGTATTTTGTCCAACTACGTGCCAGATTGTTTAGTACGGGCAGAGGTAAGCTGTTCTATTTCGGACTTGGGCAATGCCGATATGCCTTCCAAAGATTTTGCCGAAAAGTTTGTAAGAGCGGTCAATATAGCCAAAGTAGAACCTTACCGGGCAGTTACGCACAATAAGGGCATTATGAACGGGATAGACGCCGTTGTCCTTGCAACAGGAAACGATTTTAGAGCGATTGAGGCAGGCGTGCACGCGTATGCCGCCAAGGACGGACAATATTCCAGCCTTACCCATGCGAAGATAGAAGATGGCATTTTCAAGTTTTGGATAGAAGTGCCTTTGGCACTGGGTACTGTTGGAGGGTTGACGAGATTGCACCCCATGGTAAAACTTGCATTGGAAATCCTTCAAAATCCATCCGCCAAAGAATTGATGCAGATTGTTGCCGTTGCCGGACTGGCACAAAATTTTGCCGCAGTGCGGAGTCTGATCACCACGGGCATACAAAAAGGACATATGAAAATGCACTTGTTGAACATGTTGAATCAATTGGGAGCCACCGAAGCAGAAAAACAAAAACTGGTCACTTATTTTAAAGATCAAACCGTAACAAATGCCTCGGTGAAGGAGGCTTTGGAAAGTCTAAAATCAAAATAATGAAGAAGGAGTTTTACAGTAACGGGAAATTGTTGGTGTCTGGCGAGTATGCCATTTTGGATGGTGCTTTAGGATTGGCCATTCCCGTTAGTTACGGGCAATCGCTGAATGTTACTCCGACCACCACGGGCTTGTTGGAGTGGAACAGTCTCGACGAAAGTAATGATACGTGGTTCTCCGCAACGTTCAACCTAGCTAATTTGAACGTAGTTTCCTCTTCTGATTCGGCAATGGCAAAGACTTTGAAGGATTTGCTCTTGGAGGCCAATGCGCAAAATCCATTGCTATTAACGGATAGTGAAGGTTTCTTGGTCGAAACACAGCTCACATTTCCAAGATCTTGGGGGTTGGGCACTTCCTCAACACTCATTAATAATTTGGCCCAATGGGCAAGGGTCGATGCGTTTCAACTATTATGGAAAGCGTTTGGCGGAAGTGGGTATGATATTGCCTGTGCGCAATATAATTCACCGTTGACCTATCAATTAAAAAATGGCAGTCCACAAGTAGAAGAAATTCACTTTGATCCTATGTTCAAGGACTCGCTTTATTTTATTCATCTAAATCAAAAACAAAGTAGCAAGGAAGCCATTGCCAATTATAGGGAACAACAGTTTGACAAACCACAACTGGTTAAAGAAGTTTCAGATATTACCAAAAAAATGATTCATGCTATCACCTTGTCCGAGTTCGAAACCTTGATGGAGGAACATGAGACATTACTTTCCAAAGTTCTGAAAATACAGCCCGTAAAACAGCGCCTTTTTCCCGATTATTTTGGGGCCATAAAAAGTCTTGGCGCTTGGGGCGGGGATTTTGTTTTGGCCACAGGAGACGATAAAACCCGCTCCTATTTCAAATCCAAAGGTTTTGAAACGGTGATTCCATATTCTAAAATGTTGCTATAATTTCTTTCACCTAGGAGTCCCGTTTTTCCCAATTTTTGCTCATCCATCAATCCAAACAGGGCATCCGTCAATTGACACCCTACTAAAACTATTCTTTTTTGCATTTTGAGACCAGAAGATAAAATTGATAGCTATGTCGTTCTGGGAAAACACACCTTTGTTCACAAAAAGCAAAATCGGTCCTTTTACCAAAAGACTGTTTTTACTCTTTTCATTTCTATTTTTTTTCTCCCTACTCATAACCATTTATAGTTGGTCCAATATAGGTCATGGTTTTAGTTCAATCACGCTATATGCTCAAATCCTACAATTGATTGTGTATTTGGTGGTCATCTACCTTTTATTTAAAAATCAAAAGAATATAGCTCTAAAGGATAGTAATCTATCCACTTGCGATAAAAAGGACAAATATGAAAAAACCGGATTATCCGAATCCTTTTCGCTCGAACTCAAAAATAAACTGGAGCTATTGATGAATGAGGAAAAGCTTTATCTAAATCATGAGCTTAGACTTGATGATATTGCCGAATTATTGGATATATCCCGCCATCATGCATCACAGGTTATCAACGAGAATTTTAACCTCAGCTTTTACGATTTTGTAAACTCATACCGAATCGAAGAGGCCAAAAACAGGCTATGTTCGGACTTTGAAAGCACTTCGGAATCCATTTCAGATATTGCTTATCAATGTGGGTTCAACAATAGAGTCTCCTTTTATAAAGCTTTCAAGAAAGTCACACAGGTAACTCCCAAGGAATTTGTACATGCCGCTGCATAAGGAATACAAACTACAAATTTGTAAATGTAAACTTCATTCGGCAAATATGTAAAGGTTAATAAGCGCTTACAGCACCCGTCATTTCTTTCCCTTTTTTTATGGCGCAATCCACAAGGTAGGGGCTCTAAAATTACTCTTCCCCGAATCATTGTTTTTCATTGTCAAGGAGGATGATTATTTGAATTAGCCTACAAATAAGTTTTACCCCCTGCTTTGTTTGATTGCACTAACTAACTAATAACTCTTTAATTTATGAAAGCAAAAAACTATGGCATGTTGCTGGTATTTTTAATGTGCTTATGCGCCACAACACTAGCACAGGAAAAAAATGTAACTGGTACAGTTACCGACCAAAATGGACTGCCGCTCCCTGGAGTTTCTATTATGGTAGTAGGAACTACAAACGGAGCACAAACCAATTTTGATGGAAACTACTCTATCATGGCCAGTACAGGACAAACCCTTCGGTTTAGCTACATTGGTCAGGCGACTGTTGAGAGAACTGTTGGCACTTCGTCAATTATCAATATACAAATGCAAGATGACGCCCAGGCCTTAGACGAAGTTGTAGTTACCGCCTTAGGTATTGCCCGAGAAGAAAAGGCTTTAGGGTATGCGTCCCAAAAAGTAGCAGGCGACAACCTTATTAAGGCTCGTGACACAGATGTGAACAATGCTCTTGCCGGAAAAGTTGCCGGAGTACAGTTTCTTGGGGCTCCCAGTTCGGATTTTAGAAATTCAAGCATTCGTCTTAGGGGAAACACTGACGTTCTTTTTATTGTTGACAACATCAAAGTTGGTTCCGTATCGGATATAAATCCCGATGACATCCAAGAAATGACCATATTAAAAGGGCTTACGGCAACCGCTCTTTATGGCCCTGAAGGACGAAATGGCGCTATTGTAATAACCACCAGAAGAGCCAAAGAAGGAAAAGCCACAATTACCATAAATCAGAACACATCTTTGGAAAGTGTATACTTACTTCCCGAGTATCAAAATGAATATGGTGGTGGATACACCCAAGAATTTCCGACTTTTAACTATAATCCAGAACAACATCCATCATCATGGGCTTCTTTTGATGGCCAACCCATGGTTGAATATTACGCGGATGAAAGTTGGGGGCCCAAAATGGACGGAACACCTGTAAGACATTGGGATAGTTGGATTGAAGGTGACCCTGAATTCGGTAAACTAAGACCCTTCTCACCTAACCCTAATAATATTCGTGATTTTTATAATACGGGGATGACCAACAGAACAAACATTACCTTTCTAAAAGGAGGCGAAGATTATGGTGTTCGCACATCGGTCACACGTACTGAAAAAGAGGGTATTATGCCAAATACCAAACGTACACAATACGACTTCTCGACTAATGCCGACCTTAATATTAGCGAAAAGTTTAAAATGTATACGAACATCAACTTTCAAGTACGTAAAACAAAAAATTTTGCTGCACTAGGCTATGGAGGTCTTGGGTCCAATTTCAATCAATGGTGGCAACGCCAGTTGGATATGGATCGAGTAAAAGACTACAATAGAAATGGACAAATTGTATCTTGGAATATCAACGGACCTACTAATCCACGTCCACTTTATTGGGATTCCCCTTATTTTCTTTTGAATGAAAGTGTGAACAATCAAGTCAAAAATATGTTCAACGGAAGACTTGGCGGAACATATACGTTCAACGACAATCTAAATCTTTCCATTGAAACGCGCAAAACATACAACGCCTATGAATACGATAGCCGTAATGCATGGGGAGGACTAACCCAGGAAGGATATAGTGAAAATGAAAACACCGAGACCCGTGATGAATTATTCGGTCTTTTAAACTACCGAAACAACTTTGGCAAATTTGACATCAGTGGCAAGTTGGGAAGTGAGTTCAGCTTCTACACATTCAAAAACCTACTGGCTAGTACCAATGGTGGGATGACAGTAGAAAACTATTATTCTTTGGACACATCGGTAGACCGACCCAATGTGGATAGCAATCGAGAAAAATCCCAGAACAGAGCCATTTTCTCTGCTATTTCGCTAGGGTATGGAGGGTTTTTATACTTGGATGGCACAGCTCGATGGGATTGGAGTTCAACTGCTAACCCTGAAGATAATAAAGTGGAAACATATGGATTATCAGGAAGTTTTGTATTCTCTGAATTCATACCACAAAACGATATTTTTACTTTTGGAAAGCTTAGGGCAGGCTATGCTGAAGCACCTATCTTTCCAGAGGCCCACAGATTAAACCCAATATATTCCAACCAAAATCCTTATGGCAGCAGTGGTGCAATGACCGTTCCCAATGGTCTTCGGAACCCTGAACTTACCGGTGGAGTAAGAAGTGAAATTGAATTAGGGGGTGAACTTAAGTTCTTCAGAAACAGAGTAGGAATAGATGTTACTTATTTTGAAAAAACTGACACGAATCTCCCAGTAAGTTTGACATTAGATTCATCAACAGGATATACTGGTGTTAGCACCAATTCCGGCGAACAATTCTATAAAGGTTTAGAGTTTGGTTTAACAGTGACACCTGTAAGAACAAACAGTTTTGAATGGGATATATCTGCCAATCTGGCCACTCTTAATCGCTATGTAAACCAATTGGCCGAAGGTGTTACTGTAAACACACTAGATGGGACGTCTCAGGGTTGGGGCGGACTTTTGCTACAAGAACGTGAAGGAGAAGAATGGGGGGTACTTTACGGTAGAAAAGCCCAAAGGGATGATAACGGCAATCTAGTACTTTCTTCCAGTGGAGCGATACAATATGACACCAACCAATTCCTAGGTAATGTCCTACCCGACTTTACTGGTGGATTTACTAGTAATATGAGGTATAAAAACTTCGAACTATTTCTAGGATTTGACTTCCAAAAAGGAGGTCAGTATTTTTCTGTAACCGATATGTTCATTAACTATTCTGGTTTGGGCATAGAATCTGTAGGAGATAATGCTCTGGGCAATCCAAAACGTGACCCATTGACCGGAACCGGAATTGTGGACGGAATTACTGTTCCTGCAGCAACTGCAGGTCCAGATTCTGGAGGTATATTGGTGGAAGGAGTCGACTCAACGTCGGGAAATCCGGCCGCATATTATGTAGACCCTGTACAATATTATGGTAGGTTGTTCGGTCTTTCTGAATTTTTTCTACACGACGCTTCCTATGTAAAACTTAGAACTCTAAGGTTGGGATACAACCTAACAGGAAAACTCTTGGACCAAACGCCCTTTTCTGCAGCAAATATTGCTGTATATGCAAACAACCTTTGGTTAATCGATTCTGATTTAAACTTTGTTGATCCATCCGAGCTTGAAAACATTGGCTGGAGCGAAGATGCAAACAACTACAATTTCATTGAAGGTGGACAATTACCCCCTGCAAGGACTTTAGGTCTAAACATTAGCTTAACATTCTAAAAAGCAAAAAATAATGAAACTAAAAAATATAAAATACTTGTTAGTCTCCTTTATTTCCATATCCATTATCTCATGTGATAATGCGGATTTTGGCGACATCAATATTGACCCCAATAACCCAAGTGACCCTTCAACTGCGTCATTATTGACCAGTGCGCAAGTATCTCTAAGCGGCTATACTACAGCAACTACGCCCAATCTATATGTACAATATCTAAGTAACGGGCAATATCCAGAAGAATCACAATATGCAACTGTGAACTTTGATTATGGTGCTTATTACACAAATGTTCTTGTTGTTTTGGATAGGATAATAGAACTTAATATAGACGAGAATACATCTACAGAGGCGTCAGTAAATGGTTCCAACGATAATCAAATCGCTGTGGCTAAAATTCTTAGAGCCTATACCTTCCAAATGATGACAGACCGTTGGGGAATGCTTCCCTATTCTAAGGCTTTACAAGGATTGGAAAATATTTTTGCCTCATATGACACCCAAGAGGTCATCTATGATGGATTGTTCAATGAAATAGATGAGGCATTAGCTTTAATCGAAAACGGAGAAGCTGGACCAACAGGAGACATCATCTTAAATGGTAATATGGGAAGATGGAGACAATTTGCGAACACTCTTAAAATGAATATGGCAATTAGAGTATCAAAACGATTTCCCTCGCCTGGTGGATATGCATCCACAAAATTCAATGAAGCAATGTCTGGAGTAATCAAATCTAATGATGAGAACTTGTTTTACCCTTTTCTTCCAGAAGAAAACAATGACAACCTGTGGGAAGATCGCTTTCTTGCCCCAAATTATCGTTTGGATTATTTGCTCAGCGATACTTTTGTCGACTTTTTGATAGGTAATGGTACGCCATCTTCCCCAGAAGACCCTCGTTTGGAACAATATGCTGTACCTTCTGAGACCTCCGGCACCTATGTTGGAGCACCGTATGGACAAGAAAATGGAAATACACAAGATTACTCATTCATTACCCCTGACGTAATCTATAACCAAGAGGCTCCCGGCTATATTTTTACTTACGCCCAAGTGGCTTTCAATATGGCTGAAGCTGTAGATCTAGGGTGGATTGTAGGAAGTCCAGCTTCATTTTACGAAGAGGGAATAATGGCTTCAATGGAGCAATGGAATGTAGATTCTGCTGATGCCAATGCATATATAACTGCCAACCCATATAATGGGTTAGAAGATCTTGCCTATGAAAAATATGTAGCTCTATATCTTCAAGGTTATGAGGCTTGGGCAGAATGGAGAAGGTTTGGAAGCTATGCACCTAACTTGTCTCCCCCTGCAACCGCATTGAGTGGAACAGGTATACCACAAAGACAAGCTTATGCCACCAATGCAAGTGCTAGCAACGAGGAAAACTATAATGCAGCAGTTTCGCAACAAGGACCAGATAATTTGGATACTCAACTTTGGTGGGCCCAATAAATTTATACCTTAATAAATATTCACGAGAGGAAGCTACCGTTAATGCGATAGCTTCCTTTTTATATAAAAAATTCTGCTTTCTTCCCTTTCCATCAACTCAAACGGGTCATCCGTCAATTGGCACCCTAAAATTCAATCAATTGCTCTTATGTTTGACACCTATTCATCAAACTATTGAGAATAATGGCCCAAATCAGCAAAAAAACAATTGGAAATCTAGTGGCTGGGCTTCTTTTCCAGTCGACTACGATTGTGTTTGGTCAAAATGACACTGAAACACTATTAAGGCTCGATAACTTTATCAATTCCAGCTGTACTACCAATTACAACCAAATCAGGTCAGAATATATCCAAAGTATTCTAAAGCACGATGTATTCTATATCACACAGGAGACTACAAACATTTACGGTGAAAAAGAAAAAGAAGTGAATGAGTTTATAGTAGTGGATACTGGTTTGGAGGTGAAACGGTTTGAGAGAATCAAAACCGATACCCCACTACCCGAACTTAAGAGTTATATACGTGAAAACTTTGTCCTCAACCAGGAATCTGCACCCGATTTTCAAGCACTTTTAGATTATATATATCCCATTGCCGATTGGAAACCGGATAAACGTGAATTCTTTTTTAAAAATGGCAAATGGTATTTCCTTCGAGATGCGTATTTCCGTACCAAACAAGGTTTTGAAATCACGGTGAGTCCAAACGGCAAAATCACGCATATCTGTTATAAAATGCGATGGGATGAACATGAAACTAAATAAAAAGCCTCCCGATCGGGAGGCTTTTTTATATCATCTTTAGCTTAAATCCTAGTAGAATGTCGCTCTTTTATCTTCTATCTCTGCCTTATCTTTTAGAGCATTGTACACGGCCCCATTTACTCGGGCAGCAGCACTTGTTTGTAGATTTTGCGCATAGGTGCTGTAATTCTCCACATCGGCTGCTTCCGTTTTATTGGTCACTTTGATCATGTAAACACCAGTACTTCCCTCAAGCAAATCAGAAGTCTGGTCTTTCTCCATCGCAAAGGCCTTTCCAACAACAAATGGCTCTCTCCCTGCCCCTGGCAACGTTGGCGAGGACAACGTAACTGCGGATGCATTGCTAAGGCTTACACCATTGTCCGAAGCTATCGCGTCCATTGCTTTACCTTTGTTGGCAGCAATTATCTGTTCTGCTTTACGCTCCTTTCTGATGGCTGGCAACGCAGTAGCTGAAGCATCCTCTGGTGCCATAAGTCCTTTCTTATATTTTTTTGTCAATTGCACCACGGCATAACCATTGTTTACATTAAAGCGTTTGATATCACCAACACTGGTATCGTCGTTAAACGCCCATTGCACAATGCTGCGCTGTGAACCAAGACCCGGAAGGTTCTCTTCCATTTCCTTGATTTTGTTTACTGGACGAACGGTGTAGCTACTTTCCCTTGCAATATCCCCAAAGTTCTCTGGTTCTGCATCCATAACCGCCATTTCATACTTAGTGGCATCGGTGAACAAGGTATTGATGGTTTCTTCTGATGGCTCTATTTCTCTCGACAATGTAGCTACCTGAATCACATCTTGTTTATCGTCAACTTTGATTACGTGGTAACCAAATTGGGTTTCCACCAAACCAATGGTTCCTGCCGGATTACCAAAACAAAAATCATTAAACTCGTCGGCCATTACTCCTTCTTGGAAGTACCCAAGGTCTCCGCCACGTGGAGCGGACGGTCCGTCTGAATTTTCCCTGGCCAAAGTGGTGAAGAGCACATCTTCTTTTTTAGCCTCTGCCAACAATCTCTTTGCTTCGGCTTCGGCTTCTTCCTTGGTTCTGGTAACGGATGGGTTGGCACGCTCTGCTCCTTCCCAAGTAATCAAAATGTGGCTTGCTTTTGCAGTTCCATTTTCTTTTCTGTCCATTACTTTGGATACTTTATAAGCATTTCCATCTTTATATGGACCGTAGATTTCCCCAACACCCATTGCCATCAATGTATCGGCAACAACAGAAGGAAGGTCTTTTTTGGCCTTATAAATGGTATCGAACTTGGCATCGGAATGCCTGTCCAAGAAAGCGGCCATGTCCGTAGTGTTTCTAAATCCAAGGATGGTATCGTTGGCATCTTTTGCTTCTGAATATTCCACAGAGTTGTCCATGAGCGCGGTTATGGCCGTTTTGACACTGTTCTCATCTTCCGCAGAAGGTTTTTCCTCAAAATAAACGAAACGAATATCACGGGCCTTATCTTGTTTGAACAAAGCTTTGTGGTCGTCGATATAGGATTGGATATCACTTTTGGAAACTTCGATAGTGCTATCTGGAATCGAAGTGTATGGAATACGAACGTATTGCATGTCCACCTTGTTGTTTGCCATATCGTAGTTCAATTGGCCTTCGGTTAGGGTAGCAGTAACACCGCCTTTTACCAAATTGAAATACATACGTTCCTTAGCTGCTTGAATGATAGACTCTTCATCCTGCAACCAAGCATCGTAACGCAAAGGATCATTAGCTTTCCAATCAGCAATTGCACTTTTAAAGACCTGTTCGTTGAACACTCCATTTTCATCCTGAAAATCCGGAATCTGTGCATAGCCCGATGTTCTCACAAAATCCACGATTTGGTCGCTTTCCACATCAATGCCCAAATCTTCGAATTGTTGGTTCAAGATAGCCTTTCTGATTTCTTGATCATATACCATGTTCACCAACTGGGTAGATGTAACGGATGGTCCGTACCTTCTGGATGCTGTTTCAACCTGGGTTCTAAACTCATCAATTGGAATATTTTCCCCATTTACTTCTGCAACCGAGGAGCCCACTTTTCCACCAGCAAAATTATTACTGCTGAATACTCCTGATATTACGAATGCGAACAAAGCCAAACCAATAATTAGAATAAGAACTGTTGTCCGTTTTCTAATATTCTCTAATATTGCCATTTTACTGCTTGTTTTCTTTAAATTCAGTGGGCGAAAATACCACTTTCTTTTCAAATAGGAAAGCTAAAAAAGGGGTGGAAATTATTAATCTTCAGTATGAATGCGTACACTTACCAAGTCTATTTTGGTGTTGGACACCTCCAAAATTTTGAAGGTGAAGTTGTCCACGGTAACTTCTGAATCCTGTTCTGGAATCTCCCCGGTCTGATTTACGATCAATCCTCCCAATGTTTCATATTCTTCTCCTTCCGGAAGCTCCAATTTATAATTTTCATTGATGTAGTCCACTTCCAAACGGGCTGAGAACTTGTATTCATTCTCGCCTATCTGCTCTTCATGCAGGTCGGTGGAATCGTGCTCGTCCTCGATTTCCCCAAAAAGCTCCTCGATAATATCCTCCACGGTCAAAATACCCGAGGTACCCCCATATTCGTCCAGAACAACCGCCATACTCTTGCGCTTTTTGGTCAGTACGTTCAATATATCCTGGATAAGCATGGTTTCGGGAACAAACTCGACCGGGAGCAATATACTTTTAATGGTCTTTGGTTTTTTGAACAGTTCGTAGGAGTGTACATAACCTATAATCTCATCAATACTATCCTTGAATATCAAAATTTTAGAGTAGCCGGTTTCGGTGAAAAGTTTGGTCAGGTTTTTAGGTGTTTCGTTAAGTTCTACCGCTGTAATTTCGGTTCGGGGAACCATTACTTCCCTTGCCTTTACCGTGGAAAATTGAAGTGCGTTCTGAAAAATCTGTATTTCGGAATCTACGTCATCCTCCTCCTCTACGGTCTCCATTTGTTCGGTAATGTAGTCCCCCAATTCCAATTTGGTAAAGGACAGCTGAACTTCATCCCCTTCTGTTTTGAAAAATATCCTTAATATAAAGTCGGACACTTTGATTACGAACCAAGAAATTACCGAGAACAGTAGATAAAAAACATAGGCCGGCACCGCGAATACCTTGATCAGCACATTGGCGTATATCTGGAAAAATACTTTTGGCAAAAATTCGGCCGTCAATAAAATAACGAGTGTGGAAATAATGGTTTGCGACAATAAGCTAAAGTCCGTCAGCAGTAGATCAACAAGTTGAATATTGGAGGGAAGCAGGCTCTGAAACCACTCCATGAGCATATCCCCCATAAAAAGCCCATAAATTACCAATGCAATATTGTTTCCAATAAGCATGGTGGCAATGAATTTTGAAGGTTTATCGGTAAGCAAGGTGAGTACCTTGGCCAAGAAGCCTTCTTGCTTTTTTTCAATTTCAATATGGATTTTATTGGCGGAAACGAAGGCTATCTCCATTCCCGAGAAAAATGCCGAAAACAGCAAAGAAAGAACGATGATGATTACGGAAGAATCCAATGCTATTGTTGATTATCCTTGTTTCGCTGTTCAAAACGTTTCCGATATCTTCTCCTAAAGATGAACATGCCTATGGAAACCACGGCAAAGAAGATAAATATATAGGTTTCCTTTGGATCAACGCTCCAAAGTGTTGCAATCTTGTAAATGGAAATGGCAGCTACCGCCAAATAAAGGTATTCTGTATATCTTAAAACTTTGATCATCCTATTCTTCTTCTTTTATTGTCATTAAGCCATAGGTTTTATGAGCCTTAAAAAAGGTAAAATCTTTATTAAAGTCCATGCCCTCACCATCCATTACCGTTCCGTCCTCGGGGTTTGTATATGTAAAGGCGGCTTCGGTAAATATCCAATTGTTTTTTCTATCGTAATACAACTGGTCAGTTTCCAATTTTTTACCGTCATGACTTTTGATTATGACATTCCCCCTCAAATCTATCAAATTAGTCTGTGAATATACAATACCATAATCGGCAACGATTACACTTTTTTGACTTTTTTCATCGTAAAAATCAACCTGTAATCCTTCTGGAAAGGTACGAAACTTGAAAGCTTGGTTATCAAAATCCTCGGACAATGGACTTGACAACACAGCCACTACTCTGGAATTGGCGGAGTCTTGGGTACTCATTGCCTCGACGGTCTCGGTGTATGTCAAAGTAAAGTTTTGGGCCACACCTTGCGGGAAGAGGGGTTTAACAGCTTCCTCGCCCACCCTTTCATAACCATCACCACAGGACATAAAAAGGATTGCCACGGTGAATACCGTGGCAAAGCTCTTTAAAGTATGTTTTGATTTCTGTTTCACCTTATAGATTAGGTACGGCAACACTACCTCCTACCCAACAGCTGAAAGTAATGGTCTGACCTGCTTTTCCTGAACTAAAGATCATTTCTTTAGATGGTGCCTTGGCATCATAACTTGCTGCTGTTTGACTGGCTCGGCTACTCAAAGCTGGATCTACAGTACCTGCTTTTCTTGCCATGCTGGCCGCCTTCCAATATATGGCTCTTTTTTCAAAAGGAGTATCGCCACATGCATTGGCACTAGAGGCATACAGATTGGCAATCAACAAGTAAGCCTTACCGTTTGCTGGATTGGCATCTATAGCTTTTAGCGCATAGCTTCTTGCTTGAGACTTGCTACTGTTTCTAACCGTGGTCGCAATTTTATAAAGGATATCGGATTTTTTGTAAGAATCTGTTTCCAATTCCACTGCTTTGTTGAAATCAGCAAGTGCACCGTTCATATCTCCTGACTTTTGCTTAAGTACACCACCGTACATGTATGCATCGGCAGATGGGTCCAAAGCCAACTGAGCCTCGAACAGTTTTCTAAACATAGGGTCGTCGGTACATTCTTTGGAGAACATTCTACCTACGGCTCTCTTTACCCATTTTACATCATCTTTCTTTTCATCAAAGCTCTTTTCGTATAATGGGATAAGGTTGTCACAATCGGCAAGCGCACCCAATTTAGAATCTACACTACTAGCTACTTTACCGAAAGATTCTGAATTCACTGTGGCCACCTTAAGAGTTCTTTTCTCTTTGGAAGTAAGTGTACCCAAAGAATCCTTAGGCAACAATTTTGTAACTACATCGGTCAATTTCTTGTTTTCTTCTTCAAGTTTACCGGTTACATCATCGTATGTATTGAAAACATCTTGAAGGTCTCTTTTACCTGCATCGTGCAAATCTACCAAGCTGGAGAAATAAAGGTACAGGGCCCTTGGGTTTGTAAAGTTTTCCTGATCTTCTTGGAAGGCTTTGTCCAACATAGTGAACAATTCCTCGTCCGAAGCCATTTTGTTCTCGTACATCAACAATGCTTTGTCGATGGCCACACCTGCTTTGGTGTAATTGGTCGGAAAATACTTAAGACTGTTATCGTACAAGGACAACAAATCCTGAACGTAAGCATCTTTTTCAGCTCCGGTAGAATTCTCAACCTTTGCTTTCAAGATTCTTTCTCCATAGGAGAAATTCGCCTTGTTGATGTCCGGGCAACTTTCGTAAACCATTTTCCATGGCTCATAAGCTGCATCATAATTTTTTACCTTTACGTGTTCTGCGTAAATAGACAGATTGGTCATACACTCGGGGTTCTGTGCTTGGGCCATACTTAATCCCGTCAACATGGTGACCATTATCATTGTTAAGTAGTGTCTCTTTTTCATCTTTCTAATTTTAAAGCTGTTAAAGTACAAATTTTCATTAAAAAATCCCTTTTCAGGGCCTTATATGGGTGGTTATTTATGAATTTTTTAAAAAAAGGCTTATTAATTAATTTTTCTTTGTTGAAACCATCTATCATTTAACGATAAGCCTATATTGACTTTAAAATAACTTTCCTCTATAAGGTTTGCATCTGTTGTTCCGCGTCTTCCTAGTTCAAAACCTACATTTAGGTTAGAGAAATCTGCGCCCAACGGTAAACCTAACCCAAAAGTTATGCCAAAGTTGTTTATCTCTTTATTGTTGATGGTCATTCCGGTTACATCGTACCTAAGACCGGCCCTATATGTGATACGGTTAAAATACCCGGTCAACGAACGATAGTCGGGAATCCAATACCCTCCCAAAGCATAGGTGTTGGCATCGCCATAGTCGATATTATCCAGTCCTAGGAAGGTGTTTTCAAAATCGCCCATCTGTTGAAAACTGTATTCTGCTCCCAAAAACCATTTCTTGTTTTCTCCAAAACCGAGTCCAAAAGTGGTTCTAGTGGGTATTTTCAGCTCTGTATTTCTAAGATTGGATGCATCCAAGTCCACATCCACCACCTCAACATTGTTTCCTGTTACCAGTGAAAACGACCCCAATGTCTGGGTATTTTCCGAAGTAAGGTTTCCTTGCGTATTTACAAGTACCGATGTGTAAAGGGTATACTTGTCCTTAATGGTCGGGTTATAATTAAGGGCATATTTAAAATCGTATCCATTTATATTGGATTCGCGATCGTCCAAAGTCCCGAATTGTACACCCTCCACACTTTGAATCCTTTGATATTCCAAAGTTCCAAAATTAAAGTTGGCCGTAACCCCAAAACTCAAATTTTTAATAGGCTCAAACCCAATGGAAGCATATAACCGATTGAGCCCTCCTTCACCTTCAAAAAAGTTGGAGACCTCCCCATCGGCCGAGTTCGAAGTTGAATTCAAACTGTAGCCCACCGATGAATAGGGCATTATCCCGAAACCAAATCCTACGTTTTTCGCCAATGGAAAGCCAATAGCCAGATAATCCAGATTGGTCACCGCGGTTCTTTGTTGCTCGTTCCAACTCTTAAGCTGATACTCTTTGTGGGAGATTCCCGCAGTGTAGGCCGTTAACCTAAGTTTGGAATATGCCGCCGGATTTGAAAGGTTGATATGGATACTGTCCCCATACATACTCACACCACCCATCATCTGGGTATCCACTGCTCCTTTGTCCCTATCGTCGCCTATTCCAAAGTAAGAATATGGCGAAATGGTTCCATTTTGTGCAAACGCTCCATGTGCAACCACGCAGAGAAAAGCAATCAGAATCTTTTTAATCATTCAATTTGTATTGTATTCCAGTAGGCAATTAAGTCCTTCCAAGAGAAATTTGGAGTTCGCAAATATGGTGTTTTTTAGCCTTTTGGCAAAAAAATGGTAGTCTCCCCCTGTTAAAATAACTGTTAAATCTTGAAAACGAGAGCGATATTGGTCGATTACCCCATCAACTTCTTGCGACACGCCGTTTATTACTCCACTATGCATGCATGTTTCGGTACTGTTGCCGATAAAATCCAAAAGTTCGTCGGGAGCCAATAAGGGCAGACCGGCCGTTTGCTCGTGCATGGAACGGTACCTCATCCGAACGCCGGGAGAAATGGCCCCACCCACATATTCGCCTGCATTGTTCACCATATCAAAAGTGATACAGGTCCCGGCATCTATCACCAAGGTATTGCCTCGGGGGTTTTGGTAATAAGCGGCGGCGGCAAGTGCCAAGCGGTCCACGCCCAAGGTCTGCGGTGTGGCATAACTGTTCTTAAAGGGCATTTTGGAATCGCTGGTAAGCACGTGCACCTTGCAAAAAAGGGCCACTACGTCCCGTTCCTTACGGTCCAATTTGCCAACGGAGGATAGGATGGCCTTGTTTATCCGGGGATATTTCTCGAACAGCTCCTTAATTTTTGATAGGAACAATACGGATTCGAAACTATGGTCGTAGATGATGCTTCCGTTCTCAAAAACAGCGTATTTGACCAAGGTATTGCCGATGTCGATTACCAGATTCATGCTGCAAAGGTCGGGAATTGGAAAAAATCAAAACCTTTTTTTCAGGATTTTGTTTGTATATCCTAATTTTGAAATTATATTTGCACCCGCTTTAGGCGATGGTACCTTAGCTCAGTTGGTAGAGCAACGGACTGAAAATCCGTGTGTCCCTGGTTCGATTCCTGGAGGTACCACAAAAAAACCCGCAAACTTGGTTTGTGGGTTTTTTGTTTACACCCACTTGCTATCTTAAACCGCTATTGCTCATAAACCATGTTGTGCGGTAGGCTTTTCATTTATTTTCTTCAAACCATTTCACGATTGAGGGCATATTCCGTTCAAATCCGCCAGGAATAAAAAAGTTAAGAACCCCTGTTTTACGGTCGGTTCTGTTTTTAAAATCGTGAATGGTTTTGGCCGGAATTCTTATAAATGTCCCTTTTGCGGCGTCTATCCAGTTTTCTCCGATCAGTATGGAAGTCGTGCCTTCAAGAACATAAAAGACTTCATCGTTTTCTTCGTGCTGGTGTGCACCTGGTCCATTAGAATTCGGTTCCAGCCACCATTCCGAAACGCTGTACTTTTGGTTGGTCTCGTTTTCGTCCGCCTTAAAAATTGCAGTCATTGTACCACAGTTATAAACCCGTCCTTGCCCTTCTTCCAATATTAATGGGTTTGCATTATTGTTTTTATGTTCCATTCTATTCCGTTTCTATCGAGTTCAATAATTCAGTTTGTTAGTTACATTTACAACGGTCTCGGCGATGACTATGTTGTGGCTGGTGAACGACAGCGCAAAACGAAATCATTCCTTTAGGTTAATAGTTTTAAAAAGTATGAGATTTAGTTAAAGACAGAAGGGAGCAATAAATGATAGCTATTTCCACAAGGTCATCAACATCAAATTTGGAGTTGTCTCCGTAATGAATTTCTAATCGTGAAATATCAAATGTTTTGGAAAATGAACTGTCAAAAGCCCCTGGAGATATCCTGGTTTCTTTAATATAGACTTTTGAATTAGTCAGGTTTCGATGTTTAAAACTATTTACTAAGTCGTGTAAAATTTTCATTTTCAGGACATTCACTATAAACTTTAACCCGAAATTGTTCTTTAGTTAAGTTACTTTCTTTTTGTTTTTTATCTGACCAAACCCAATCAATAAGATGCCAAGCATCATCACAGGCTTTTTCAGCAAGCGATATATTAAGGGCATCTTTTTTTAACTCCTTATAGTTATTCTTTAGTTGTAAAAGTTTGTCTTTTGATGTTTTATTACCGAACATACAATTATTTAAATTGAATTGAGCTAAATTTGTGGCTAACGGTTTGCATATGCTTTGTGGCGGTTTCGAAGCTCTTTCCTGTCCCCTGTGACTAAAATTGGCTACGGAGCGAGAGCCATGCTGGTAGGCGTTCACCCGCCATAAGCTATAGCGTTGTTAGGTTGTTTTTTATTTCATTTGTTGGTAACAATCTAGAATCTTCCAATGCTGCTGTTCTGTGCCCCGCTTTTTTTAGATAGTTTGGGTTTTGGGCAAATTCCATAAACTTCAAAACAGACTCGTGCTCTACTAATAAAACCGCATCCCACTTTTCCGAGTCGGGTCCAATCAGAAAGTTTCGGCTCTTACCGAAATAGATTATTCGGCTTCCTACTTTCTCTAATTCGGGTAGAGTACTGTCCATATACAATTGGTAGGCCTCTTCTCCACTGATGTTTTTAGTAGGTTTTAATTCTTCTAAATTTGTGTAGTCAGCCGTTGCTCTAAATTTCAGTAAGTTCAACATCACTACTTTTCCTTTGTCATGGTAGTTCAGATAAAATTCTTTACCTGCTCCAGGGCTTGCATCAATGTGTTTGCTCATATTTACTTCAATTGCGGGTAGTTATTTCAAATATTTGTTAATTCCAATAAGTTCTAATTCTGGTGTGTCTTTTATCAATTGATTTAATATTTTTAAATGTCCTTGCCCGTAAATCACTAAAATCCTTTCTGAATTTGAATCGGCTAGTTGTCTAATATTTTCGAAAATTTTGATGTTTGACTTATACCAGTCTCCTACAGTCTCCGCTCCAATTTTATTTTCCTCATTTCCTATTTGACTTAACAGAATATAGCCAAAATGGTTTTTATTTATTGCTCCATCGGTATTGAGGTAGTAAACTGCATCTTGAATTTTACCGTCAAAAGCAATTTGGTCATATTCGTCTGCCAGCTTTGTGGCATTGTCAATAATTGAATCTATCAGTTTGGATTGTCCATTCCGTTTGGCAAAAGCAACAGTGGAGTCAAAAGCATAATGGACAGGGGAATATACTAAGTATAAACGTTCGTGGTTTAATTCTCTTGCTAAACGAAAAGCAATTTGGTCGGTCTCTTCCTCGGTCAGTTCATATGAACCTTTTAAATAATCCGCATACTTTTTGTTAAGTTCTTCTTCCGAGCGATAAGGTCGTTCCACGGCTATTTTTGTGGGATTGAATTTTTTAAGTGATTCAACTAATATTTTAATTTCAGCCTGTCTTTTCTCGCTTTTAACTTCAGTGAACTTTTGACTTACTGTATTGTTTTTTGAAGTGAAGTGTAACATTCCCAGTATTGCCACTTTTGGCAGGTCCTTATTTTCTGTGATTGGTTTTTCTTGTTTACTTGCTATATCATTACAAGAGAAAAATACAACAAGAAGCGAAGTAATTGTCAATTTTGAAATTAGGTTGGAATGCTTCATTTTGTGTTTAATTATCGCTAACTTATTTATGTGGATGTAAAATACATCCATATACACCCAAAATCAACCTCTAAACTCAAAAAGCAGGGAAACATCTACATCCAACGCTTCGGCAAGTAATTTTAAATTGGATATAGTAGTATTTACCTCGCCATTTTCAATACGCCACACTTGATTTTTGGACAATCCGGCAATGGCCTCCAATTTAGTCTGCGACAAATTCCGTTCTTCACGCAAAGCCCTGAGGTTCATGCCGAAATCCCGTATAAATAATTTTTCTTCAAGGCTCAATTTATTTCGCATGCTCCAATTTGCACTATATATAGAGATAAATCTTCCCTATATATAGGGGCAAATAAAAAATAGTAGTATCTTTAAATACCTACTTAATCAATTTAGATGCTAAAAAGCCCAATACAAACCATTAATAACTTCCTCCACCAAACTTCCCCTGCCCCGTTGCAAATGACCTTTGCAACCTTAGAAATCCACAATCACCAAAACGGGCAGTTCCTAAACCATGTTCGTCGCCCGCAGAGCCGCCTTATCCTTAAAAAAATACCTTGTAGCGATGTAGCAGAACTTACGGTGCTGGACAATCTGGTGTTCCGCTTTTCCTTTCAATTCCGTATGCCGCAAACCAAAAAGTTCCATACTATAGAAATGCTTTCCCTGCCCCGCCCCTTGGACCACGGCAAGCTGCTGGTAGATGAAGAAAAATTAATGCTATCCTTTAGGATAGATGCCCCGGACCCTTCCCTTAGGGTGGAGGTAACGCATACCTACCAAGGCATTTGCAACCTAAAAGAGCTCAATGCGCCCGTTCCAGAAAAAACGTTGAAGCTACACAACAAAGGCTAACTCCCCACCTGGGCACTTTTTTTGTTGTTCTTGAATTCACTGGGGCTCAGCCCAAATTTCTCCTTAAAGATCTTGGAAAAATAACTCCGGCTCGTAAACCCGATAGAGTAGACCACTTCGGAGATGTTCATTTCGGTGGTAGCAATGTAGTTTCTGGCCAGTTCCAAACGGGCATGCCTAATATATTCGGTCACCGTTTTGTTGTAGAGCAGCTTAAAGCCTTCCTGTAGTTTGGCCTGGGTGAGCCCGGTATCGGCCGAAATGTCCTCCAACGAAAAATCCTTGGCAATGTTCTTTTCTATCTTTTTGGCATAGTTGCGAACCACCTTTAACTCCCTTTTCAGCAAACTGGTCTGCGGTCTTTTGTCCAACACCTCTTTGTTGTGCTGGATCATGTGCATGGAAAGAATCTGGTACACCAGCCCCTCAATCATCATAATACGGATCATTCCTTTGGTCTTCACCTTTTTTATGGCCGTTACCACCTCGGCCATTTTTAGGTTGTAGGATCCATAGTAGGCAAAAACCTTTTCGTGATCGGTATCCAAAAATACTTGGTACAGCTTTTTATTGAGTTCTTCGCCCTGGTTCAATCTTTTGCGCAAAAATGGTTTTCTGCGCACCTGTATCACGGTTTGGGAAATTTTTACATCCTTGGGAAAATATCTGTCAGTAATCCCACCATCGCGATTGGTAAGGATAACGGACTGGAACTGCTCCATGATCTTGATCTTATCTTCTGGCTGGTATCCGAACTTATGGCCACAATAGCCCTCCAAACAATAATAAAAACTGATCGGGTTAAAGTCCGTTGTGTCCACTTCTATCAAAACCTCATCAAAAAAGGTAATGTCCAACTCCAACAAGCTCACTCCCCAGTCAAACGTTATAAAACGTATAGTGCCTTTTGCCTTGTCGTTGGACACTTTCAACTGGTGCTGCCCCCACTGCTCTTCAATAGCTCCTCCTAAAACATTTTTTATCTGCTCCACAGATTCCGCAGTATCTTGGGCCTTTACTTTAATTTTGATCATTGGGTCTACAACTGACTTTTGTTTGATTATTGGGTCTAAATCCTATAAATATACTCTTTGTTGGCCTTTGTACAAGGTCGGGGGCCTAATTACATATATCAAAAGCAACACGATTAAAACTATTTGCGTCAACCTTTCCGAGCTTCTTTTGCTTACTTGGGGTCATATTATAGAAGATTATGATTTACAAACTTTCAAATGAAGCTAGCACAAGCGAGATAGAAAAGGAGTTTGGAATTCCCTTCAGATATCCAAATTTATACACTCCCAACCCATTGATCAACGGCTTTAATGAAACCAACATAAGCGTGGTGACGATGGAAAACAAAAATGAGATAACATTTGCCATATGGGGCCTTATGCCGCAGGACTTTAAAGAAGATTGGCACATTTTCCAAGACAATGCCAATACTTTGAACGTGCAACTGGATGAATTGGAAAACGTTTCTTGGATGAAGGATTCTTTTAAAGAAAGGCGTTGTGTGATCATTGTCACCGGATTTTACACTCATTTGTTGGACAACGGCAATACCTGTAGCTATTATATTCAACAAGAATCTGAAAAACCGTTCTACTTGGCGGGCACATACAATATGTTGAACGACGGATTTTTATGTACCGCAGTGATGGTCGGCAAAACCGACAACTTTGTTTCGAACTACCACAACATCAGCAACCTTGCCCCCATTATTGTTCCAAAGGAAAAAGTATCGGTTTGGCTGAACGATGGCCATGACATGGAAAGCCTAAAAGAAATCATAGAAAAGCCACATAAGACCAAATTGAAGGCCAAACGTATTTCCAACGAATTCTTTCTAAAAAACTTGACCTCAAATTATCAGATAGATTCCCTGTTTTCCTGAAAAATAAAGACAAACCATTATGCATCAATCTATTAAGATTCTATTTTTTTGAGTCAACATATAATCGGAAAACGGCAAGCTTCGGGAAAAAAGTGAACGACATTTGTAATGTACCGATTAAAGGATAATCGGACACTAACTTAAAAAACACTACTATTATGTTACGTTGGACAATCATCTTTATCATCTTGGCCATTATTGCCGGTGTATTCGGTTTTGGTGGAATCGCTGCAGGTGCAGCAAGTATAGCCAAGATTTTATTCTTCATATTTATTGTGCTGTTTATCATATCGTTGATATCAGGAAGAAAAAGATTATAAAACCAAGAAACACAATAAAATCATTAACCCTTAAATATAGAACCCATGAGAAAATCAATAAGTTTATTCGCACTTTTTATTGCAATGGCACTTACCTTGAGTATGACGAGTTGCAGAGAAACAAATGAAGATAAGGCCGAAGAAGCCATCGAAGAAGTAGAGGATGCAGCTGAAGATGTAGGTGACGGTATCGAAGACGCGGCCGAAGACGTTGAAGACGAAGTAGAGGACGCTACAGACGACAGCCCTCAATAAAATAACCATTAGCACACACTAGAAAAACTCTGGCACCATCGCCAGAGTTTTTTTGATTCGCACCAATTTTACCACAAAATACGGGAGCGGTAAATTCATTTCGTTATACCTTAGGAGAAACAAACACCACCATTAGTTGTGAATACCGCTTTAACCACAATCTACATTCTCACCTCCATTTGGGCCATTGGGGCCGTTATCTACCACGGCAGGAGGCCATCGAGATCCATAAGTTGGGCGCTTGCCATTATTTTTCTTCCTTATTTGGGTGCGGCGCTCTATTATCTATTTGGTATGAACCGCCGAAAGTTCAAATTTTTTAATACCAAGGAGTTCGACAAAAGAAATAAGTACACCCACCCCAAGATTTCCGCCCAAGAAAAATTCTTGACCCATTTTGATACCGATATCCGTAAAGAACGGCTCAATAGATTGATCGAGACCAATTCCGACAGTACAGCAAAAAAAGGCAACTCCATAACAGCGCTCCAAGATGGGGGCGAAACCTTCAATGTTCTTTTTAAGGCGATGGAGAAAGCCGAAAAGTTCATCCACGTTCAATACTATATTTTGGAAAGAGGCACCCTACTGGACAAAATGCTGGAACTTTTTAAAAGAAAAATACGGGAAGGCGTAGAAGTTCGAATCATCTACGACTCCCTTGGAAGCTACAAGCTACGTGGGCGGCCCAGGAAAGAGTTTGAGGACATCGGCGTAAAAATATATCCCATAATGCCGATACGGCTGACCAATTTGTTGTTCTCCCTTAATTTTAGGAACCATCGAAAAATCGTCATCATCGATAACAAAATTGCCTTTACCGGTGGTGTGAATGTATCGGACAAATATATAAGTCGAAAAAATGAGCTGGGCAAATGGAAAGATATCCATCTAAAGCTCGAAGGCCCCATTGTAAACGATCTACACCTTATTTTTCTGAAAGATTACTTCTTTGCGAGCAACAAGGAAGATTTTCATATCCCTGATTACCTTACCGAACAGCAAAAGGCCGGCGATGTGGATGCACAACTCGTTGCAGGGGGACCAGATTCGAAACATCCCACTATAATGCAACAATACATTGGAATGATGAACCAGGCTCAAAAGTCCATTTGTATAGCAAACCCCTACTTTGTACCGGGAGAGGCCTTTCTGGAGAACATGAAAATAGTTGCCATGGAAGGTGTGGAAATACGTTTGTTGGTTCCCAAAAAATCCGATTCGCAAGCAGCTAAATTTGCTATGTTCTCCCACTTTGAGGAATTATTGGAAGTAGGGGTCAAAATTTATTTCCGGCCCGATTTTTCCCATAGCAAGATCATGATCGTGGATGATGATCTGGTCTCTATCGGTTCCGGGAATTTTGATATTCGGAGTTTTGAGCTCAACTACGAGACCAATATTCTTATCTACAACAAGGAAATAACAACAGAAATGATCGGCGAGTTCGAAAAACTATGTGAAAAAGCGGATTTGGTCACATTGGAACGCTATCAAAACAGAACCATCTGGCTAAGATTTCTTGAAGGTCTTTTCAAATTCTTCAAACCCGTCATCTAATCTTCCTGCTTATTTGAATCAATGATTAATTTATTTGAGATAAGCAGATTCTGGGACAGAATTACCTTTGTGTCAAAATAAAACTATCATGAAAAACGCAATTTTATTTCTATTTTTAATCGGAGCAACAGCACTTAGTGCCCAAAGTATATCCAAGAACGCATTGGGTATAAGAGTTGGCGACAATGACGGTTTTGGAGGGGAAATCTCCTATCAGCGTTATTTGCACGAGAACAACAGATTGGAGTTTGACCTTGGTTGGAGAGATTCCGATAATGTAGAAGCCTTTAAACTGGTAGGTCTTTATCAGTGGGTAATGCCCATAGATGGAGGATTCCATTGGTACGTAGGTGCCGGTGGTGGTGTTGGGTCTTTTGATGCAGGTGAAAACGATGGTGCATTTGCCCTGATCGCCGGTGATATAGGTATTGAATACGATTTTGATATTCCATTGTTGATTTCGTTGGATATGAGACCGGAAATTGGTTTCAATGATGACTACTCGGACGACCTTGACCTGGATATCGCCCTAGGGCTTAGATACCAGTTTTAGAAAAACAAATAATCACACTAAAAAGGGCAAATTGTAATTTGCCCTTTTTTTAACCCATAAATTTTGAAAAGAAAGCTAAAACTACTTTTACTACTGTCCCTATCGGTATTTTTAGTTATCAGTATTTTGAAGAAACCCAAAAATAGCATACCCGAGAGCATCGAGCAAGAGGCTAGAATTGCACTGGGCTACTTTCCGGAACTAGAGGGCATCCCTATTGAGTTCAAGTTCAAAAAGAACATAAAAAAATCCGTTATGCAGGCCCAACCTACTTGGAGTGGATTGGTTAAGCCCAAAAGCAGCCGCAGCTATGTAATCTTGATAAGTGAACAGTTTAAGATATCCGGCGAAGAATTCAGGACCGTGGATGTACCCAAAGATGTTTTGGTCGGGTGGATAGGTCACGAACTGGGCCACGTAATGGACTACCAGCAAAGGGACAACCTAAACCTCATAGGATTTGGCATTAGATACGTTTTGCTAAAAGAATTTGTGAAAAAAGCCGAGCGTGCGGCAGATTCCTTCGCCGTGTCCAGGGGAATGTCTGAATACATTCTGAAAACAAAACGGTTTATCCTGGACAATTCAGAAATTGACGAGACCTACAAAACGAGAATCAAACAGTATTACCTTTCTCCTGATGAAATTATGGAAATGGTAAAAGAACTGGACTCCATAGAAGGAAATGGTTAAGCTTTTTGGGATACAAAATCCTCCCACTCCTTAAAACGTTCCTCTCCCATGACACGCTCCATTTTCACTTGTCCTCCTTTTTTCTTGTTGGCACCGCTCCATTCGGCAAACATCTGTTGGGGCACAAAGTGCACTTTCACACCTTCCAAGGCTTTGCTACGCGCCACTTTGTAGTTTTTATTGGCCCCTTTTAAATAATTGTCCAAAACGTTGGCAGTTTTCTCTTCGTCCAATTTACTATCAGAACCCAAATACCACGTGTGGTAAAAACCATCATCAAAACGTTTCGCACAAAGGGTATATTCCGGCACTTTAATGTCCAATTCATCTTCCAAATGCTTCACGGCATCGTTCAGTTTGTTCACAGAAAGTTGAGAACCCACTGTATTTAAGAAGAACTTGGTCCGGCCGGTGATTTTAATCTCGGCCCTTTCCTTATCGGTAAAGGCAATGGTGTCGCCAATAATATAACGCCAAGCGCCGGAAACCGTGGATATGATCAAAACATAATCCACATCTTCTTCCACCTCGCCCAACGAAATGGATGGGGCATCGTCTGTTAGCGACCCATCTTGGTTTACATATTTAGGCTCAAATGGAACAAACTCAAAATAGATCCCGTTGTCGGTAATCAATTTCATGGCTGTGGTCTCAGGCCTGACCTGACAGGCAAAAAAGCCTTCTGAAGCCAAATAGGTATCAATTATTTGGATGGGACGACCCAACAGCGCATTAAAACTTTTCTCGTAAGGATCAAATGCAACACCACCTGATGTGTAGGCCTGCAAGTTGGGCCATATTTGATGAATATTGTCTACATTGTGATAATCGATTACCTTTTTGAGCATAAGCTCCATCCAAGATGGTATTCCGCTCAAGGCACCAATATCCCAGTTTTTGGCATTTTTGGCTATGGTGAGCACCCTTTCGTCCCAATCATCGATTTTGGCAATTTGGTCGCCGGGCTTATAGTATTTTTTAAACCAAAAAGGAATATTGCTTGCACTTATCCCACTAATTTCCCCCTCTTTTTTACCGTCTCGCTCTTGCAGGTTGGTAGAACTTCCCAACATCATGATCTCTTTCTCAAAAAAGTCCGCAGGCATATCAAAATTGCTCATCGCATAAACTTGATGCCTCCCTGCTCGGGTTATGGAATCGATCATATCTTCGGTCACGGGAATCCTTTTGGATTTTTTTCCAGTGGTACCTGAACTTAGAGCAAAAAAGTCAGGACTTCCAGGCCAAGCAACATCAGGTTCACCATCAATGGTCTTGCTCCACCACTCTTCGGTGATTTTATTATAATCGTGGTACGGTATGACCTCCGCAAATACTTTTTGAATATTATCCGACTCCAAAATGGCGGCAAAATCATATCGCTTGCCAAATTGGGTATCCTTGGCCCTGTCCAATAATTCATTAAGTACCTCCTTCTGTTCGTCTATAGGATTGGGTTCGCTGCTCAAGGCCTCTTTTGCCTCGATAACCCCTTTGATAATGTTTCCAATAATTGCCATATCGAATACTTTTAATAAAGTAAAATTACCCATATCCATAGATTGGGATTTACTCAATCCATTTTTTGATCAACGTAAATGATCTTAAAAATTAAGTGTAGCAAAAACAGGTGAAGAGATCTTGGAAATTTTCTTGGAAACGGGCTGTTTCAATTTGTTGGCAATTTTGGAATAAAGAGGTTCAGGTGTATCTCCATGCACCGAGACGTTGCCTTTGACCGCATCTATTTCTATTGCCACCAAAGAAAGATAAGGCATCAGATGTTCCGCCTCTTTTATTACTATCTTTACTACCTGAAGCCGCACGGCATACTCTAAATCCACCTTTTGTTTGTGGTCTAAAGCAGTCTTTCCCGTTAAGCTCTTCCAGATGATTTCCAAGTCAAAAAATTTTGGACCAAAAGTACTTCAAATAATGATAAACTTACAATTAAGTTACATTAATTTAACATTGAAATTGATTTGGACTTGTCGTTTTCAACAAATTGTCCAATAAAAAAGCAACACAGAATCAATTACTTAACACTTTTTTGACTATCCTATTTAGATTTTTTCAACACTTCACCAAGAGACTTCTTAATGTTTTCATAAATATGAAAATCAAATCGTTCCATAGGCAAAAAATATCAAACTAACTCTTATATTTAGCCGATTGCGAATAATTTTAAAAACAAAAAATGACCCACGAGTTACTACAAAAGGCGGAAGAGTTTGAAAAAAGGCCCATGAGCCATATGTCCACCAGCGATAGGGTTAAGGCCTCAAGAGAAGCAAAGAGCTTGATTCTTTCGATCAACGAGATTTATAAAAAGACAAAGGATTCCAAATTAATGGAAACCATGAAGAACATTACTGCTAAAAAGCGTAAAATAGAAAAACGGCTCAAAGGTTCTCCTTTAGCTTAAATCATCTTTTGGGGAAGGGTGTTGGTTATAAAAAATACATCTTTCCCCAACAATATCTTCATACTCCTCCCCTCAAAACATTCCTAACACACTGTTTTTCAGCAAACAAACCGTTTATTGAACAAGAGCCTCTATATTCCAAAAAGAGCGCTTTTTCCATTTACATAACTTTTACGACCAATTATGCCCAAAAAAGTGCAACCAATAAAAATATAGATTGCACACGGGTGTGTTTTGAATAATTTAGGGCTGAAGTTTTAACCCAACTAAAAACAAACACCAAAAAAATGAACACTGTAGAAGCAAAGCTTGGATACCTATTTTGGTACGCTGTAATTGCACTATCCGTTTACTCTCTTTTTAGCAGCATATACTTATACATTAGTTAACTATACTAAACACTGGCCCAATCCAAATTGCCCATAGTTAAGAAATGTGTCTCAAAAAGGGCCCCCTTACAGGTGCCCTTTTTCATTGCTATCCCATCCCTTCAAACAACCATATCTCTTTTTTTAAAAATCGTACCGGAAAACATCCTGTCCTCAGAATTACTCTCTATCTTTAAGCAGCGTTTTTAATCCCAGCTAAATCCAAATAAGTTGAGCAAAAACCTACTTTTAATTCTTACCCGCAACCCCGAACTTGGTAAATGTAAGACCCGATTGGCTTCTAATGTAGGGGATAAGGCCGCATTGGAAATTTATAAGTTTTTGTTGGACAAGACCGTGTCGTTCACCAAAGATTTGAAGGTTGAAAAATGGGTCTACTATTCGGAAGAGGTTTGGGAGAATGATATTTGGAACAACAACTTATATTCCAAAAAACTCCAAACCGGAACGGATTTGGGCGAACGGATGATGAACGCTTTTAAAGAGGGCTTCCAAGCAGGTTTTAAAAACATCATTATTATTGGAAGCGACATGTACCATCTGAATCAATCCGATTTGGAAGAAGCATTTTCAAAACTTGAACATCACAAGTATGTGATAGGTCCTGCAGAAGATGGAGGATACTATCTTTTGGGAATGAAATCTTTAAAAACAGCATTGTTCCAAAATAAAGAATGGGGAACAAACACCGTGCTTGCCGCTACTTTATCCGATATAAAAGAGGACAGTTTCGTTCTTTTGAATGAAAAAAACGATGTCGACTACTATGAAGACATTAAAGATATTGAGGCCTTTGCGCCATTTTTAAAACACATGAAAAAATGACAAAAAAACAGATAGCAGAATCCGTTGAATACTTAAAAAAAAGAGGGTTTGAAACCCCTGAAATTGGTATTGTACTGGGCACAGGGCTAGGACAATTGGTGGACAGCATTGAAGATTCCATTGAGGCACACTATAACCATATTCCTTATTTTCCGTTGGCCACAGTGGAATTCCACACGGGCAAATTGATTTACGGAAGCATTGAGGGCAAGAAAGTAATCGTAATGCAAGGACGCTTTCATTTGTATGAAGGTTATGATTTTTTGGATATCACCTATCCTATTCGTGTCATGCACCAACTTGGTGTCAAAAAACTGTTTGTCTCCAATGCTGCTGGCGCCATCAATCTTGACTTTAAAAAAGGGGAAATTATGCTGATCGAAGATCACATCAACCTTCAGGGAGGTTCACCTTTAGCATTTAAAAATGTATCCGAATTCGGCGACCGATTTGTGGATATGAGCGAACCTTATGACCCAGAAATGCGCAAAAAAGTCATTGCTATTGCAGAACGTGAGAGCATCTCATTAAAAAAAGGTGTATATGCCTCTGTAGTAGGTCCACAATTGGAAACCAAGGCGGAGTATCGGATGCTTAAAATAATGGGCGCCGATGCTGTAGGCATGAGTACCGTACCGGAAGTAATTGTTGCCAATCATTTACGACTACCTATCGTAGCGGTTTCCGTACTGACAGACGAATGCGACCCGGAGAACCTTGAACCCGTTAAAGTTGAGGAGATTTTAAGGATTGCTGGGCAAACGGAACCCAAAATGATCAAACTATTCAAAGAATTAATCAAAGAACTATGAGCTATTTAGACGCCACCCAAGACCTATACAAACAAGCAGCACTAACACCCGATGTGGGGCTTTGCTGCACCACTAACCCCATTTGGCAGTTCCCCGGGCTTTCCATTCCCAAGATCATGCAAGAGATGAACTATGGTTGTGGAAGCACGGTTTCCGCGCAAGACCTGGTAAACAATCCCAAGGTATTGTACGTGGGTGTCGGTGGCGGAATGGAGTTATTGCAGTTCTCTTATTTTTCTAGACAAAAATGGGGTGTCACCGGTGTGGACTCAGTTGATGAGATGTTGGAGGCTTCCCGAAAAAATTTCAAAATAGCCGAAGAAGAAAACAATTGGTTCAAGAGCGAATACGTGAATTTGGTGAAAGGTGATGCATTGAATCTTCCTGTGGAGGATGAAAGTATTGACGTGGCGGCACAGAATTGTCTTTTCAATATTTTTAAGATAGATGATCTTAAAAAAGCCGTTTCCGAAATGTACCGGGTACTGAAGCCCCATGGAAGATTGGTGATGAGCGACCCTATTTGCGAACAACCGATGAGTGAGGAGCTTCGTAATGATGATAGACTTAGGGCTCAATGCCTGAGCGGTAGTATTCCCTTGAAAGATTATGTAAAAGTGTTGACGGACGCTGGTTTTGGCACTATAGAAATTAGAGGTAAACGATCGTACAGGGTATTATCTCCCAACCATTATCCGACAAAAGAGATTATCCATATCGAGTCCATTGAAATAGCGGCTATAAAAGACCCTATGCCAGCGGATGGCCCCTGTGTTTTTACGGGTAAAACAGCCATCTATTTTGGGGATGAAGCCTATTTTGACGACCAGAAAGGGCATATGCTACTACAAAACCAACCTTTGGCGGTATGTGACAAAACAGCCGCTGCCTTGGCCAGTGCTTCGGATGAAATATTTATAAGTGAAAGCACATACCACTACAACGGTGGCGGATGTTGCTAGTTTATTTGGAAACAGCTTCTTTAGAAGACTCATAATCCAACAAAATTCCCTCGGAAATCCATTTGGCCAGTGCCTGGCGGTTATCTGGGTCTAGGATTCTACGTTGGTCTTTTTTGCTTCTGATATTGCCTATTTCGATATAGGCCATGGCGGGGAGCGTGTTTTTAACTACGTACAAACTGCTTCTCTCCATAAAAGTTCCGTTGTACAGTCGGTTGGGCTGGAATTTTTTATACTTTCTTAAAAATGTCTGGTGAATGCTCTCTGCCAGCCTTTTTCCGTTGGTACTCTTTTCGTGATGGTAGAAAAACACATCGATATTAGTGCCCTCGCCACGGCTATCTACGTGGGTGACCAAAAGACGTTGATATTTACCCGTGTTCTTTGTGTATAGATCATTGACCGCTTTGGTCCGCTGTTTCAATCGTTCCAATTGATCTAAAGGGATAGGCTGTGACTGAACGGTTTCGTCCGTATCCAATTCAAGGACTCTTTTGTCCCTGATACCATCATTCTCATCTTGCACTATAATATGCACATCTGCTCCGTGGGATATCAGCTCTCGAGCCAATCTTAGAGTCACATCATAGGCATACTCATCCTCTGCAATCAATTTACCATTATGCTTTTCTATGGCTCCCGGGTCGGGGCCACCATGGCCGGAAATCAAATAATACACTGTATTTTTTAATCTTGAACTTGCCTTGTCCACCTTTTTAAAATCCTCCCCAAAAATGGAATAGGTGATTCCCTCTTCTACCGTTTCAACCGTTTTTGTTTCCAAAGTATCGGGCAGCATATACTGCCTGCCCAGAATCAAGGATTCATCCTCGCCCAAATCCTCTGCATTTAGTTTCACAAAGTTGTTGTAATGTTTTGTTGGGCTCACCCCGTGTCTTCGCAGTAACGAATAAATACCATCACCTTCTTCCGCCATGACCTTGGGAAATTCCTCTTGGCCCCATAGGGTGGACTGCGCCAAAAACAAAACACTTAAAAATGTGGTAAGCTGTAAAAATCTCATTTAGTTCTCGAATTCTAAATCAACATAATCATTAATAATGCCATTGCTGATCAAATCGGCAAATTCTTTTTTATTTGGTTTGAGTGATATCTTGCTTTTAGATGTCTGACTCGTATTCTCTATCGTCATTATACTAATGGCGGGGAGAATATTTGTAGCCAGATACAAGCTGTTTTTGTCCTCAAAAACCAAACTGGATTCATCAATAGTGGTGCTGGAAACGTTGTTCTCCCTAAATACATTCTGTATATTCTCTGCAAAACGTTGGCCTTGGGTGCTTTTATCATAGTGGTATACAGCCACTGCCATGTTACCTTTCTCGATTACATTCTCTGCGCGGATCAACAACACCCGTTGGTATTTTCCAGTGTTCTTTATGTATCTTTTGTTGATGACCTGTACATAGTCTCCAAAAGTATTGTCAATAGGAACTTCTATATCCTCTGAGTCACTTATCAAGTGATCACCCATAACATACACATGGGCTCCATTCAATATTAATTCTCTTGCAATACGTTGCGTAACATCATTCACAAAGCCGTTATCCGTTTCAGAGCTATTCTCAACAATAAGATAGTATACAGCATCTTTCAGCTTATCACTTTTAAGGGACATCTGAGCAAGTTCCTTATCAAAAATGGGAGTTTCAGAGTCTTTTACCGTCTCGACCACTACGCCAGTTTTCTTTAAGGAATCATCCGCATAAGGAACCCTGTACTCTTCACCCAGTTTGAGGGCGGTTCCCTCTGCTATTTTATCAGAATTCAATTCCAAAAATTCCCCGTAGTGTTTGGCAGGGTCAAGACCTTGTTTGCGCAGCAGCGAAAAAATACCGTCACCCTGTTCGGCAACCACATTGTAATAGGTACTTTCCTGTCCCAAAATAAATGTACAGGCCCATACCCAAAAAAGAAGGAATAATTTTAGTCTCATTACTGTATGTTTTTGGGTGGGATGTATTGCAAATATGGGGAAAAAACACATAGCATGGTCACGAATTAGTCCAAAATTTCCGACAAACCTTTCCTTGTTCCTAAAGACTTGATTTCTTTCCGTGGGCATACTGTCTCCGTATAACGGATTCAGCCGGTTTGTTCTGCGGTGTAAAGCGGTTATCCTCTATACCGCCAACTTCATCATGCTGCATAAACCACTTCCAAACAAACCCTCCTGCAAACCAGTCTTCGTTCCAAAATTGATCAAATATTACTTGCGTTGCATCGGCTTGCGCCTTTAGGTTCACCCGTTCTTGGTTGCGGTCCACCAACCAAGGTTTCTTGCCCGTAAAATCCATACTTCGGTATCCGAACTCAGTGAATAAGATTGGCCTGCCCTCTTTTCTTGCAAGTTCGCGCATTTTAGTCTTCCAAGGCTGCCAGCCCAGCGTTAGTGTTTCAATTGTAGGATTTTGTTTTTCGCATAACGGGAAATAAGCATTCACGCCTATATAATCCAATTCAGCCCAAAAAGGAGTGTCATCATATTCGTCCCAATTGGAGGCATAGGTGATTTTACCGTTATAAACATCACGGACCTTTACAATGAGCTGGTTCCAAAAATCAGGTCGCTCCATCACAAAGGTCTTCAGCTCCGTTCCTATACAAAAGATATCACTCCTAGTTTCCTCCGCCATTTCAGCATAAAGCAGAATAAAATCCTCGTAGGAAGCCTCCAGTTTTTGCCATTCCTCTTCGGATGCCATCTCCATATTTCCGGTAAATTTTCCATCCCAAATCCAGATTTGGGGTTTCACCATCACTTTTATGCTGTTTTGATGTAGCTTTTCTATGTACTGTTTCGCACCTTCTCTTCGCTCCCCAAACCATTGTCTATCCGTATTGAAAATCAGTTCTGGAGAATCCAGATCACGAATAAATCCAAAAGGCATTATGGCCGCATAGTTAGCCTGTACATCAAGAACTGGGTCAATGTGATGCTGCGCCACTTCCTCTCTAGACGAGACAAAACTGACACCATTGACTTTGTCAATCTTGCTACTGGCGCAAGAAGCAAAAACAATAACCCATAAAAAATATAGCTTCTTCATACTAACTGTGAACCCCCTCTAAAAATAATAATTTTAAAACAGCTATTAGCTGCCAAATTCTTATTAATTTTCATTTTACTGTTAAGTTCTTTCCGCAAAACTCGACATACAAAACAATCAAACCCAACCCATGGAACACATCGTCATTATTGGAAACGGAATTGCCGGCGTTACAGCCGCAAGGCACATTCGAAAGCTTTCTGACAAAAAAATCACCATTGTTTCCGCAGAATCTGAATATTTTTTTTCCAGAACGGCTTTGATGTATGTCTACATGGGCCACATGAAGTTTGAACATACCCAACCCTACGAGAACCACTTTTGGAAAAAGAACCGAATCGATTTAATAAAAGGGTACGTTACCAACGTCAACACCAAAGAAAAATTCATACAGCTTGATCGTGCTGCAGACCTCCCTTACGATAAACTTATTATTGCCACAGGATCTAAACCCAACAAATTTGGATGGCCCGGTCAAGACTTGGACGGCGTTCAAGGACTGTATTCCAAGCAAGACCTGGAACTCCTAGAAGAGAACGCACCCAACAACAATATCTGTAAGCGAGCAGTAATTATCGGTGGTGGGCTTATCGGAATCGAATTAGCCGAAATGCTCCGCACTAGGAACATTCCCGTTACCTTTTTGGTGCGTGAGAAGAGTTTTTGGAACAGCGTGCTACCTGCGGGCGAATCGGAAATGATCAACGAACACATTCAGGAACACCATATTGATTTGCGCCTGGGTGCCTCGCTAAAGCAAATCAATCCGGACGAAAACGGAAGAGTGAAATCCGTGACCTTGACAGAAACAGGTGAAGAAATTGAATGTAATCTCGTTGGTTTAACCACTGGCGTTATCCCAAATATTGATTTTCTGATGGATTCGGGCATCGAATTGGGGCGTGGTGTAAAAGTGAACCGGTTTTTGGAGACGAATGTTGATGATATATACGCCATTGGTGATTGTGCGGAACAGCACGATGCTATTGGCCATCGACGCCCAATTGAAGCGGTTTGGTACACAGGTCGGATGATGGGCGAAACACTGGCCCAGACCATCTGCGGTAATCGAATGGAATACAAGCCCGGGCATTGGTTCAACTCCGCCAAGTTCTTGGATATTGAATATCAAACCTATGGTTGGGTATTTTCGGAAAGAAGAAAAAAAGAGAACGAAGTGCATTTCCATTGGAGACATCCCAAAGAAAAACTGTGCATTACCATAGCTTTTGATAAGGATTCCGAAACGTTGTTGGGCATCAACACCTTTGGGATTCGTTTGCGCCATGAAATTTTTGACCGATGGCTAAGAGAAAGTAAAAGCATCGATTATGTGATGGAGCATCTGAGAGACGCCAATTTTGATCCTGAATTTTACAAGGGTTTTGAATCTCAAATTGTTTCCAAATACAATTCCGATTTTACAAAATCCATCAACCTGAAAAAGAAAAACCTAAAACGCATCTTCCAACTGAATTGATTGGATTATGGTTCAGGGTTAATGGTTTTTTTAAAAGTTTAACCCCATAAAAAGATAAATTTTGATTTTGGGAAGTTGGTCGGAACTATTAGTCAAAAAACAATTAAAGCTGGGATAAGCAACATTGGAAAAGTCATCTCCAATTGGAAAATATCTGAATAAAGAAACAATGAACAGTCAAACATATCATAAAAGCATGGCCCTAACCGGCGAACCACCAAAAAGTTTGAGCATTGCTCAAAAACTTGCCGTCCTATTGGGATTTTCGGGACTGGGTATTTTGCTATTGGCCATTTTTAACGTCAATTTTCCTAATAAAACTTTGTGGCTGACCATGTCCTTATTGGCTATCAGTATTGGAACTATTTGGTTTTCATGGGATGCGTATTCCCAAAAAATCCCTGGCATTAAAAATGATGGCGTTTGGTTCAAGTCCATTTCCAGCAGAGGACTATGGGCGTGGCTAGCAGGGTTGGCCCTGACAGGTTTTTATATTGTACTTTATTTTTATCCAGAATATCTTGGTCTTGTCAGCGAAGGAGACAACAAAGGTGTAATCGGCCTTTTTGACCCGCTTAGCAAAGTATTGAACGGTAATCCGGCAAGTCAATGGTTTGTTTACGGCACGCTGTACACCGTGGCTATTTTAGTTTTCGGCATCAAGTTCCTGTGGAAATACCGCCATAACCGTTACGAAAGATTAAGAACGTGGAGCGTGATGTTTTTTCAATTGGCCTTCGCCTTCATCATCCCTGAATTGATGGCCCGCTTGAACGGACATAAAATTTTGGATGGTGGCAGCCTCCCTTATTACGACCTTAAAAATATTTGGCCCCTCAATTATTACAATTTTGAAAGCTATCGGATTAAAGCGTTCTTAACTTCGGGGGAAATTGGTTTCGCCCTTTTGATTTTCGGTATCCTGTCCATTTTTGTGATAACCCCCATCCTAACCTATAAATATGGTAAAAGATGGTACTGCTCCTGGGTCTGCGGTTGCGGGGGGTTGGCAGAAACTGCGGGAGATTCCTTCAGACAGCTAAGCGATAAATCCACCTTTGCATGGAAAGTGGAACGCTGGGTGGTGCACAGCGTTGTGGTATTCGTAACTTTGATGACCACTGCCGTAATCTACTCCTATTTGGGCACCGATACCAGCAAATACTGGTTGACCAAAAGCTCTTTCTTAATTGGCGTTGCCGTATTACTTACTTTAGTTTTTGGTTGGGCCATGATCTTTAAAAGAGACCAGCTTCAAAAAGATGCACAGTACGGGGCCATCGGTTACTTTATAATCATCATTGCCTTGATTAGTTTTCACTTTTTTAGTGGTGACGGAGAGGTTTTTCTTTTCAAATCAGGAACGCTACGTAAATCGTATTCCTTTTTGATTGGGAGCATATTTTCGGGGGTTATCGGAACAGGCTTCTATCCCATCTTTGGTAGCAGGGTATGGTGCAGGTTCGGCTGCCCAATGGCCGCCATCCTCGGTTTTCAGCAAAAACTATTTTCCCGATTCAGGATTACCACCAATGGCGGACAATGCATTTCTTGCGGAAACTGTTCCACCTATTGCGAAATGGGCATCGATGTACGCGCTTATGCTCAAAAAGGTGAAAACATTGTACGTGCCAGTTGTGTGGGCTGTGGAATATGCTCCGCAGTATGTCCACGTGGTGTACTTAAATTAGAGAACGGTCCATTGGACAAAAGAATAGATAGTAATCAAGTTTTATTGGGTAATGATGTGGATTTGATGACGTTAGTGAACAAAAACTAAACATCCAATAAAACTATATCCCACCTCTTTTATTTTTAGATATCCTTAACATTTTTTCGGTTTATTGGTTTAGTTTTGATCCTGCAAACACTAACTAAATCGATTCCCGGCCAATGGCTGATATCAAAGTAATTATTCCCGCAATCAACGAAGGAGATTCCATTGGTTTGGTAGTTTCCGAAATCCCTGATCATGTATCAGAAATTGTAGTGGTTGACAACGGTTCCGAAGACGATACCGTAGCCAATGCAAAAAAAGCTGGCGCCACCGTAATCACAGAAAACCGCAAGGGCTATGGGTTTGCCTGCTTAAAGGGATTAAATTACCTATCCGAACGATCCAAAACACCCGACATCATCGTATTTATCGACGGAGATTATTCAGATTATCCAGAGGAATTGGATAAGATTGTTGCCCCTATTTTGGAAAATGACATCGATTTTGTGGTGGGAGCGCGAAAAAAATCACTTCGTGAACCGGGATCAATGACCCCACAACAGGTTTTTGGGAACCAATTGGCCACATTCTTAATGAGATTGTTTTTTAGGTCAAAATTTACGGATTTAGGACCTTTTAGGGCGATAAAATATGAAAAGCTCAAAGAATTAAAAATGCAGGACACTACGTACGGTTGGACAGTGGAAATGCAGTTAAAAATTTTAAGAAAAAAAATGTCATACATCGAAGTACCAGTGCGTTACAAACGAAGAATTGGTGTCTCAAAAGTTTCTGGTACGGTAAAAGGTACTATATTTGCTGGCATAAAAATATTGGGTTGGATCTTTAAATACAGTTTAAAATAATGGGACTCGCTATCGTTTACATCATCATTGCTATTTATAGTACCGCCTTAGTTTTAATATTCTTTTACAGCCTTGCTCAATTGAATCTTTTGATCAATTATCTAGGCTATAAAAAACGAAACGAGGAAGCCCCAAAATTCAACCTTCTCGATCCCAAGGAAATCCCATACGTTACCATTCAACTTCCCATCTATAACGAGGAATATGTAATGGAGCGTTTGCTGGACAACATTGCCAAAATAGAATATCCAAAAAGTAAATTGGAGATACAAGTATTGGACGATTCCACCGACGATTCTGTCATCGAAACGGCCCGTAGAGTTACTGAACTTCAAGAAACTGGATTGGATATTAAGCACATCCGAAGAGAAAACCGACAAGGTTTCAAGGCCGGTGCACTAAAAGAAGGATTGGAAATCGCCAAAGGTGACTTTATCGCTATTTTTGATGCTGACTTTTTGCCTGAAGCAGATTGGCTCAAGAAAACCGTTCCCTATTTTAAAGATCAAGAAATCGGTGTGGTACAGACCCGATGGGGACACATCAACAGAGATTACTCTACCCTTACCCGTATCCAGGCCTTTGCCTTGGATGCACATTTCACCTTGGAACAAGTCGGAAGAAATTCCAAAGGACACTTCATCAACTTTAATGGTACAGCAGGTATCTGGAGAAAACAGTGTATCCTTGATGCTGGTAACTGGGAAGGCGACACCCTAACCGAAGATTTGGATTTAAGCTATCGCGCCCAATTAAAAAACTGGAAGTTCAAGTATTTGGAGGACGTGGAAACGCCAGCCGAGCTACCCGTAGTTATCAGCGCCGCACGTTCACAACAGTTCCGTTGGAACAAAGGCGGGGCCGAAAACTTCAGAAAAACCGTATTGAGCGTTATTACGGCCAAAAACATATCCTTTAAAACCAAATTCCACGGAGTAATGCACCTTTTGAACAGTTCCATGTTCCTTTGCGTGTTCATCGTGGCCTTGTTGAGCATTCCTATGCTCTACATTAAAAACACCTATGGTCATTTAGGATGGGTGTTCGAGGTAACAAGCTTCTTTATTTTGAGTACCATTATCCTGTTCGTTTGCTATTGGTTTACCTATAAGAGCATACAGGGCAGCAGTTTTGATAATTTTGTGGACTATATTAAACTCTTTTTTACCTTCTTTTCCGTGGCGTTGGGCTTTTCTTTGCACAATACCGTAGCTGTTTTGGAAGGGCACTTGGGAAAACGAAGTGAGTTTGTACGTACACCAAAATTCAACATCAACAGTATAAAGGATACTTGGAAGGGCAATAAATATTTGACCAAAAAATTATCGCCCAACATGATCTTGGAGTTTGCCTTGATGATTTATTTCCTTTTTGGAATGTACAGTGCCATCCCATTGAACGACTATGGATTGTTTCCTTTCCACTTAATGTTGTTCCTAGGTTTTGGTTTTGTATTCTTTAATTCCTTAACTTCCAAGGCATAAAACACCACAATGCAATCTTATTGGCGACTGCATAGATACCCGATATTATTTGCGGTCGCTTGTATTTTATTCTACTGGAGCTTTGCTTACAATTTGGTCCGCACCGATTTTGTTAAGCTGTTCATGCTATTTGGTGCACTTTTTTACCTCACCTCCAAAATTATTCAGTTCGAAAAATGGAATTTCAAGTTCCTATTAGTGGCTGGAATAGTGTTCCGTTTGGTATTCCTGATGGCAGAACCCAATCTTTCGCAGGATTTCTATCGGTTTATTTGGGATGGCGAGCTTATTAAGAACGGCATCAACCCATATTTGTACACTCCCGACCAAATTATGGAGCAAGGGACCATATCATTTCCCAGCATGATGGAACTACGTGATGGGATGACCGACCTTAATGCAAGACATTATAGCAACTATCCGCCTGTCAACCAGATACTTTTTGCCCTAGCCGCTTTCTTGGGAGGCAGAAGTGTCTTGGGCGCCACAATTGCCATGCGTCTAATCGTAGTCATTGCCGATTTTGGCGCGCTCTACTTTGGAAGAAAGCTGCTGCAAAACATGAACAAGGCCAACCATTTGGCATTTTGGTATTTTTTGAACCCATTGGTCATCATCGAAATCACGGGCAACCTCCATTTTGAAGGCGTAATGCTCTTCTTCTTTGTTTGGGCCTTGTATCTCATATCAAAAAACAAATGGTTATGGGCAACACCAGTTTATGCCCTGTCCATAATGGTCAAACTAATGCCATTGATGTTCCTGCCACTTTTTATAAAATATCTCGGGTTTAAAAAAAGTGCCGTTTTTTACTCCCTCGTCCTACTGGCTTGTGCCGCTTTACTTCTTCCATTTTACTCTTCCGTTTTTATTGATAACTATACAGACACCGTCGGATTATGGTTTTCCAATTTCGAGTTCAATGCCAGCATCTACAACGTGGTAAAAAAGATTGCCGTAAACTATTTCGAAGCCAAACCTTGGGAATTGATTGACTCCTACGGTTCGTTAATTCAAAAAATTGTACTTGTCTTAATCCTATTGTTCGCTTTTATTCGCAAAAATAGGACTTTGGAAAGCCTTATTACCTCCATGGTATTTGCACTGGCCTGCTATTATTTTCTATCTACCACGGTTCATCCTTGGTACGTAGTCTTCTTGTTGGGCTTTGCCATCTTCACCGACTATCGGTTTCCCTTGGTCTGGTCCTGTGCTATCATTTTGAGTTATTATGCCTACACCAATCCAGACAATAAGGAGAGTTTATGGTTATTGGCGATTGAATATATTCTGGTCATCGGCTTTTTTATTTATGAAATGATAGGAAGCAGGCCGAAAAAGTTATATTTCTTCAAAAAGTAACCACAACTTCAGAACAATTCGAATTAATTTGTACTTTAGCCTTCATAATGAAAGGACACGAGTACATATTTTCTTCTTTGAGCATTGCTGCTCCCATCAGTCCATTTACCCCCCGTCGTCGTCGCCCGTAAGGGTGCATTATATCAATTGGAAATAGGTGAGTCCATTTCCGCAGAACGACCAAATATATTTTTTTTTTAATTTTTTCAGAATAATCGCTTGCAATGGAAATTATTGTTGCTAACGAATCTCATTTTAAATACGCACAGATCATAAGTGATACCATCACCGAATCGGCAAAAGTCCGCGGCACAGGTATCGCCAGACGCACACCAGAATATATTATAAAAAGGCTACAGAACGGCAATGCCATAATTGCCTTGGATGGCGATAAATTTGCCGGCTTCTGCTATATCGAAGTATGGGGCAACAAAGACTTTGTGGCCAACTCCGGTTTGATCGTACATCCCGATTACAGAAACCAAGGATTGGCCAAACAGATTAAAAAAGCTGTTTTTGACCTTTCTCGAAAAAAATTCCCCGAGGCCAAAATATTTGGCATTACCACTGGACTGGCCGTTATGAAAATGAACTACGAGCTGGGTTATAAACCTGTTACATTTTCCGAACTTACGGATGACCCCGAATTCTGGAAAGGCTGCCAGACCTGCAAAAACTTTGATATCCTAACACGTACGGAGAAAAAAATGTGCCTTTGCACGGGAATGTTGTACGATCCAGCATCAAAAAAGCAGGAAACCAAAAAATTGAACAACAAGGCATTTCAACGCCTTAAAAGCATAAAGGAACAACTGTTTCTAAAGAAGAAAGACAAATAAAATATTAATTCGAGCTCTAGTGCAAACAAATACATCTCCACTACGCTCGATGTTACAACATAAAGAATCAAGAAATGGAAAAATTAGTTTTAGCATATAGCGGCGGATTGGATACTTCATACTGTGCCAAATATCTATCTCAAGAAGAAGGATATGAGGTACATGCAGTAAGTGTGAACACAGGAGGTTTTAGCAAGGACGAAATAAAGGAAATCGAAGAAAAAGCCCTTGCTCTTGGTGCTTCCAGCTATACTTCCATAGATGCCGTAGCCACGTTTTATGAAAAAGTAGTAAAATTTTTGATCTTCGGAAATGTATTGCGGAACAACACCTATCCCCTTTCGGTGAGTGCGGAACGAATCGTACAAGCAATCGAGATCGTAAACCATGCCAAAAAAATTGGTGCAAAGCATATAGCGCATGGAAGCACCGGAGCGGGTAACGATCAGGTAAGATTTGATATGATCTTTCAAATATTGGCACCGGAGATTACCATAATCACCCCCATCAGGGACAAAAAATTGGCCCGGGAAGAGGAAATCAACTACCTACAACAAAACGGTATAGATTACTCTTGGGAAAAAGCCAAATATTCCGTTAACCGTGGCTTATGGGGAACATCTGTAGGCGGTGATGAAACTTTGACCTCCCACCTATCCTTACCCGAGAGTGCCTATCCGAGCCAATTGGAAAAAGAACTATCAAAAGTTCTGAAGCTCACATTTAAAAAAGGGGAATTGGTCGCTCTGGACGGCGAACAGGACATACCCGTGGCCAATATCGAGAAGTTGTCGGCCATTGCCTCTAAGTATGCCATAGGCAGGGACATTCATGTAGGTGACACCATCATAGGCATTAAGGGAAGGGTTGGTTTTGAAGCCGCAGCACCGTTGATCATCATTAAGGCGCACCACCTATTGGAAAAACATACCTTGAGCAAATGGCAGCAATTCCAAAAAGAACAGATGGGCAATTTTTATGGTATGTTGTTGCATGAAGGAAACTATCTGGATGAAGTAATGCGAAACATCGAAGCCTTTTTGACAGATACCCAAAAACATGTTTCCGGAGATGTCTTTATTACCCTACACCCATACCGATTCGAGCTGAACGGGATCACTTCCGAACATGATTTGATGAATGCTTCCTTTGGAAGTTATGGTGAAATGAACAAGGGATGGACGGCAGATGATGCCAAAGGATTCATCAAAATTTTGTCGAACTCAGGGAAAATAGCCAACCACGTAAACCAAGATTCATGATCAAAACAGGAATCATAGGAGGTTCGGGTTACACTGGCGGGGAATTGATCAGGATTCTGCTCAACCACCCTCAGGCCCAAATCGATTTTGTATATAGCACCACAAGAGCGGGAAAACCGATTAGTTCTGCGCATCAAGATCTATTGGGACTTACCGATCTCCAATTTTCCGGTGAGATCAACCCAGAGGTCGACGTAGTTTTTCTATGCCTTGGCCATGGCAATTCGACCTCATTTTTGAAAGAGAACCATTTTTCGGCCTCAACAAAGGTCATTGACCTCAGCAATGATTTTAGACTGCAAGCAGATTCGGTTTTTAACGGGCAACGTTTTATTTACGGGCTTCCAGAACTAAACAGATCTTCCATTCAATCAGCGGAGGCCATTGCTAACCCTGGTTGTTTTGCGACAGCCATCCAATTGGGGCTTTTGCCTCTGGCTAAAGCAGGTTTGCTTGGGGAAGATGTACATATCAACGCCGTCACCGGCAGTACCGGAGCGGGCGTAGGATTATCGGAAACATCCCATTTTAGCTGGAGGAACAACAATGTTTCGTGGTACAAACCTTTTACGCACCAACATTTGGGAGAAATTGGAGAAAGCTTGAATTCCTACGGGAAGTCTGTAGGCAAATTGATGTTCTTGCCGAATAGGGGCAATTTTACCAGAGGAATTTTGGCGACCGCTTACACAAAATATAGCGAAACCCTTGATGAAGCTACGAAATTGTACCATGATTTTTATAAAGATGCCGCCTTTACCCATATCTCGGATGAAGAACTGCATCTAAAGCAAGTAGTAAACACCAATCAATGCCATATCCATTTACATAAACACGATGGCCTTCTTTTAGTGACCTCGGTCATCGATAATTTATTAAAAGGGGCATCGGGGCAAGCAGTACAGAACATGAATTTGATGTTCGGTTTTCCTGAAACCGAAGGTCTGTTGTTAAAAGCAGGAGTATTTTAAAACAGGCACCCTGAGCGGAGTCGAAGGGTGCTAATAAACCAGATTCCTGCCTGCGCAGGAATGACAAACAAAAGAACAAATGAAAATAGCCATTATAGGAGCAGGAAACTTGGGCTTGGCCATTGCAAAGGGCATTTTGCACAGCAACGGGGCCACTACCATGTACCTCACCAAACGAAACACCAGATCTATTCAGGAGTTTGAAAAATATGGAATAGTAACCGTTACCTCGGATAACAAGGAAGCGGTAACCAACTCCGACATTCTCATATTTGCGGTGCAGCCAGGTCATTTTGACAAGATATTGAACGAAACCAAGGACCTTCTTACCGAAAAGCATGTGATCATCAGTACCATCACGGGTTTTAAAATCCCCAGAATTGAGGAAATCATCGGATCCGACAAGTTTATCATCCGGAGTATGCCGAATACTGCGATTTCCGTGGGCAAATCCATGACCTGTATTTGCAGCAACGAATTGGGCAAAAAACGAATCGATCTGGCCAAGGCCATTTTTAACCGTATGGGACATACCATGGAAATTCCAGAGGATCAAATGCAGGCAGCCACAGTAATCTGTGCGAGCGGAATCGCATTTTGGATGCGTTTGATACGTGCTACCACACAAGGAGCCATTCAATTGGGGTTTGATGCCAAGGAGGCACAAGAACTTGCTATGCATACCTGTAACGGAGCCGCAAGCCTATTGATAGAATCGGGCAGTCACCCAGAAGAAGAAATTGATCGCGTGACCACCCCAAAAGGATGCACCATTGAAGGTTTGAACGAAATGGAACATCAAGGATTGAGCTCATCATTGATCAGGGGAATTGTATCCTCGTTCGAAAAAATCAGTCAAATCAGAAAAGGATAAAGATATCAGGTCGAGCGATTACAAATAAGAAATTATGAAACTATTCGATGTATACCCCTTATATGATGTCACGCCGGTAAAAGCCTTGGGCATCGAGGTCTGGGATGACAAAGGACAAAAATACTTGGACTATTATGGCGGACATGCCGTAATATCCATTGGACATACACATCCGCATTATGTAAAGCGCATCAAGGACCAATTGGAACAGATGGCTTTTTACAGCAACTCCGTACAAAACCCGTTGCAGGAAGCCTTGGCCAAAAAGTTAGGTGAATTGTCAGGCTGTGAAAATTACGATCTTTTTATGTGCAATTCAGGTGCAGAAGCCAATGAGAACGCCCTGAAAATGGCCTCTTTTCACACTGGCAAATCCAAGGTAATTGCTTTTTCCAACAGTTTTCACGGAAGGACCTCGGCCGCAGTTGCCGCTACGGACAATCCAAGCATCAACGCGCCCATTAACCGACAACAGGAGGTCACTTTTTTGACGTTGAACGATTTTGATGCCTTTGAAAAAGCTATTGAAACCGGCACCTATTGCGCCGTTATTCTAGAAGCCATTCAAGGTGTTGGGGGATTGGACGAACCTACAACCGAGTTCTTTCAATTTATCGCGGATAAGTGCAAGGAACACCATGTGGTCCTAATTGCGGACGAAGTACAGTCAGGATACGGACGTAGTGGTAAGTTCTTTGCTTTTCAGCACCATGGCATCGAACCGGACATCATATCCATTGCCAAGGGAATGGGCAACGGTTTTCCCGTAGGCGGTATTTTGATACATGAAAAATTTAAACCATCATACGGTCTTTTGGGAACCACTTTCGGCGGAAACCATTTGGCATGTGCAGCCAGCTTGGCCGTATTGGAGGTTCTGGAAGACGAGAACTTAATCGAGAACGCCGCAACACTTGGTTCGTATTTTAAGGAAAAAGCAGCCGAAATACCCGAAATTAAAAAAGTAAAGGGCCGAGGATTGATGATAGGCTTGGAATTTGATTTTGAAGTGGCCGAGCTCCGTAAAAAAATGATCGTGGAGCAGCACATGTTCACCGGAAGTGCTAAAAACAAAAAATTGTTGCGATTTTTACCAGCACTGAACATCACTAAAAACGACATTGACCTATTTTTTGAAGCGCTGAAAAAAGCATTATAATGAAGCATTATTTATCCGTAAACGATATAGAATCCCTACCCGATTGGGTAGATGAAGCAATAACCCTAAAAAAAGACCCATATCGGTTTGAAGATTTGGGCAAACGTAAAACCATATGCCTGTTGTTTTTCAACAATAGCCTTAGGACCCGTTTAAGCACGCAAAAGGCGGCCATGCACCTTGGTATGGAAGTAATGATCATGAATTTCGGCAACGAAGGCTGGGCGCTGGAATATGGTGATGGCACTGTAATGGACCAAGGCACTTCGGAACATATCAAAGAGGCCGCACAAGTGGTTTCCCAATATTCCGACATTGTAGCCATTCGCGCTTTTGCAGGTTTGGTGGACAAAGAAAAAGACGAAGCCGAGGAGGTAATCAATGGATTTGCCAAATATGCCACAATTCCAGTGGTGAACATGGAAAGTTCCGTAGGGCATCCGCTTCAGGCTTTGGCCGATGCCATTACTTTGAAGGAGAATGAAGTAAAAAAGAGACCGAAAGTAGTTTTGTCCTGGGCACCCCACCCCAAAGCATTGCCACATGCGGTGGCCAATTCCTTTATTCAGATGATGAAACTGCAGGATGCCGATTTTGTCATCACTCATCCCGAAGGATATGAACTTAATCCAGAACTGACTCAAGGTTGCACAATTGAATACGATCAGGACAAGGCACTGGAAGATGCGGATTTTGTATACGTGAAAAACTGGAGCAGCTATTCCGATTACGGGAAAGTATTGAACAAGGATAAAAACTGGACCATTACCAAAGAAAAATTGGGACATGCCAAATTTATGCACTGCCTTCCCGTTCGAAGAAATATGATTGTCGAGGACGCTGTTTTGGACGGAGAACAATCATTGGTGGTGGAACAGGCCAAAAACAGAATCTATTCCGCACAGATCGTATTGAAAAAAATATTGGAGGAAAAATGAAACTCAAGGACAAGGTCTGCATAGTTACAGGCGCAACCAGTGGAATGGGAAAAGCCATTGCCGAATCCTTTTCTTCTGAAGGGGCCAAGCTAGTACTTTCTGGTCGCAACCAAGAAAGTGGCAAAGCATTGGAAAACGGCCTTAACAATGTGCTTTTTGTTCCAGGTGATGTTACCGACCCATCCTACAACAAAAAATTGGTGCAAACCGCTATGGAAACCCATGGCAAGCTGGACATCCTATCATTGAATGCGGGCATTCTTGGATTGGGAAATGTCCAAGAGCTGTCCATTGATTCGTGGCGGCACACCATCGATACGAATTTGAGTTCCATCTTTTACCTTTGTAAATACGCACTTCCACAGTTGCAAAAACAACCGCAAGGCAATATTTTAATCAATGCATCAATTGCAGCCTTCAAGAGTTTCCCGAACCATCCCGCTTATTGTGCTTCCAAAGCTGCATCCGTAGCCCTGATGAAGCAAATGGCAGTTGATTATGCGCCAAAAGTCAGAGTGAATGCCATTTGTCCAGGCCCTGTGGACACCCCTTTGTTGTGGGAATCCGCCCAAGCTTTTGAGAATCCAGATACTGCTGTCGAAAATGCGAAAAGGACTACATTGTTAAAAAGGTTGGGGACGCCCAAGGATATTGCTAAACTTGTACTTTTCTTGGTTTCCGAGGATAGTTCTTGGATTACAGGAACCACAGTGACCATAGATGGAGGGATTATAAATACATAAAATGAAACAGAAATTATCCGTAGTAAAAATTGGTGGCAATCTTATTGAAGATGCTGCAGGATGCAAAAAGGTATTGGACCTGTTCTCCAAAATGGACGGCAACAAAATTTTGGTCCATGGCGGAGGCAAAAAAGCTACCGAATTGGCCAATCAGATGGGGGTGGAATCCAAAATGGTCAACGGCAGACGCATTACCAATGCTGAAACCCTCGATATTGCCCTAATGGTCTACGGAGGATTGTACAGTAAAAAAATAGTGGCCAAATTGCAATCGTTGGGTACCGATGCCATTGGAATGAGCGGTGCCGACGCCAATGCGATACGTGCCCATAAAAGACCCAAGAAAAATGTAGATTTCGGTTTTGTGGGCGATGTGGACACCGTGAACACCTACGGAATCTTTAAATTGTTGCAGGCAGGTTTCACACCCATATTTTGTGCCTTGACCCACGATGGTAACGGACAAATGTTGAACACCAATGCCGATACCATTGCCGCGGAAATCGCCATCGCCATGTCCGACCAATTTGAGACTACCCTTTATTATTGCTTCGAGAAAAAAGGGGTGCTTCAAGATATCGAGGACGAAAACTCGGTCATAAAGCACATCGATTCAAAAGGGTACGACGAGTTATTGGCATACGGCATCATTGCTGATGGTATGTTGCCCAAAATGCACAATTGTTTTTACGCATTACGGAACAACGTTTCCAAAGTATGTGTTGGAAACACGAACATGCTCGAAGCCAACAATTCTGAATATACGACATTGACTTTATGAACATAACCCAAAACATATTAACGGAAAAAGCCATTGAACTTCTTAAAACACTCATTCGCACCCAATCTTTTTCCGGGGAAGAAGACAAAACAGGGGATGCGATAGAGGCATTTTTGAGAAGCTTTGGTATCGAGACCAAGAGGCAACACAACAATATTTATGCTTTCAACAAATATTTTGATGAGAGCAAACCGACCCTGTTGCTCAACTCCCATCACGATACCGTAAAACCGAACAGCGCCTATACCAAAGACCCATTTGATGCCCATATCGAAGACGGCAAACTTTACGGTCTTGGCAGTAATGATGCAGGCGGATGTCTGGTGTCGCTATTGGCCACCTTTGTTCATTTTTATGAAAAAGAAGGGCTAAGTCACAATATTATTATGGCTGCCACTGGTGAAGAGGAGGACGCGGGAGAGAAAAGCATTAGGGCCCTGCTTCCAATTTTACCACAAATTGATGTGGCCATTGTAGGCGAACCCACATTGATGGACCTGGCGATTGCAGAAAAGGGATTGGTGGTTTTTGACGCTGTTGTCTCTGGCACACCATCTCACGCAGCACATCCGAATGATGACAACTGCATCTACAATGCTATTGAAACCTTACAATGGTTCAAGGATTACTCGTTTGATAAAGTATCCGATGCCTTGGGCGAAGTAAAATTGACCGTTACCCAAATAAATGCCGGTAAACAGCACAATGTAGTGCCTGCACAAGTGGATTTGGTGGTCGATGTAAGGGTAAACGATTGCTACTCCAACCAAGAGATTGCGGACATCCTTCAAAAAGAAGCCCCATGCAAAATGACCCCTCGTTCCCTACGGTTGAACTCATCCTGCATTGATCCCGATCATGATTTGGTTAAAAGCGGATTGGCACTGGGCCGTAAAACCTATGGTTCTCCCACCTTGTCCGATCAAGCCGCTTTGAACTGTCAATCGGTAAAATTGGGGCCAGGCGACAGTACAAGATCACACTCCGCCAACGAATTTATTTTCGTGAGGGAAATTGAGGAGGGCATAGATATTTACATCAAAACCCTAACGGGATTTTTACAATAAACAATGACCAATCAGCAATTTACATTCATCTATCGTTTATTGCTCATTGACAACTGATAATTGAATAGTATGAAACTCTGGGACAAAGGATTCAGTACCGATAAAAAAATAGATCACTTTACCGTAGGCAACGACCGCGAACTGGATTTGGTCTTGGCCAAATATGATGTCATCGCCTCAAAAGCACATGCAAAAATGCTGGGTAAAGTAGGCTTGATCACGGAGGAAGAGGCCACCGATCTTGTTAAAGCCTTGGAGGGCATTGCCAAGGATATAGAAAAGGGACATTTTACCATAGAAAACGATTTTGAGGACATGCACTCCAAAATCGAATTTATGCTAACGGAAAAATTGGGAGATACCGGTAAAAAAATCCATTCGGCCCGATCTAGGAACGATCAAGTTTTGGTTGCCATGCAATTGTTCCTCAAAGATGAATTGACCGAAATCAAAAATCAGGTCAAGGAACTTTTTGACTTATTGATGAAGCTTGCCGATACCCATAAAAATGTTTTGCTACCCGGTTATACACACCTTCAGATTGCGATGCCCTCCTCTTTCGGGCTCTGGTTTTCTGCCTATGCAGAAAGTTTGATAGACGATTTATATTTTGTTCAAGCAGCCCATAAAGTTGCCGACCAAAATCCGCTGGGCAGTGCGGCAGGCTACGGTAGCTCCTTCCCTATCGATAGAACTTTCACGACTGCCGAAATGGAATTTTCCACTCTCAAATACAACGTAGTGGCCGCCCAAATGGGTCGTGGCAAAGTGGAAAAAGCAACCGCCTTCGGAATTTCCAGCGTTGCCGCTACCCTATCCAAAATGGCGATGGACATTTGCCTGTACATGAGCCAGAATTTCAATTTTATCTCGTTCCCGAACGAGCTGACCACTGGAAGCAGCATTATGCCGCACAAGAAAAATCCAGATGTATTTGAGCTCATCAGGGCCAAGTGCAATAAAATTCAAGCGGTACCCAACCAATTGATCATGATTATGAACAATTTGCCCAGTGGATACCACAGGGACCTTCAATTGGTAAAAGAAGTCATTGTTCCCGTACTTCAGGACATGCACGCCTGTTTGGAGATGATGACGTTCAGTTTAAAGGAGATCAAAGTGAACAAGGCCATTTTGGAAGACCCGAAGTACGATTATCTCTTCAGTGTGGATACCTTGAACGAGTTGGTTAAAAGTGGAATGCCTTTCCGTGATGCCTACAAAACCATGGGCAAAGCGATCGAAAATGGCAACTTTAAGCCCAAACGGGATATAGAACATACCCACGAAGGCAGCTTGGGCAATCTGTGCTTGAAACAGATAAAAGAAAAAATGGAGAAATCCTTAGATTCCTAAAGATACCACTACTTATCAAGTGTTGATTTCTGGTTTATCAATCCTAATGGGGGCATTGATGAATTGTAGCTAGAATTTGAACCCGAAAAATACTAACTTCACTTATCGTACGCTAAAAACCATTGAAACGATATTTAGCTAACCGATAAGTGCCATTCCAAAAACTCCCTTTTTTTAATTTTTGGGTTCCCTGCAAAAAGTCACGCAGGCTCTTTCCCAAAATTGTATCTTGAGCCATCAACTATAATGGTTTATTTATGCAACTTCGAACGGTAACCTTTGTTTTCACTTTTATTTTTGCTTGCCTTACTGGAAATGCCCAAGACCTCTATGCCAAAAATGAAGCGGTAGATGTCCAAAACTATGTCTTTAACCTTCATTTAAACGATACCACCAACGAAATCAAAGGAGAAACCCAAGTAACAGTTCATTTTAAAAAGGGTGTAGTGGCTTTCGCTCTGGACCTCATCCAAAAGTCTGGAGAATTCGGTATGGAAGTTACCGAGGTGAGTGACCATGGTTCACCTATCAGCTATACTTATGTCGATAATAAAATTAGGATTGCTCCGAAGGCTTCTTCAGATTCTGTAAAGACCTTCACGATAAAATATCAGGGGGTGCCCGAAAAAGGCTTGGTCATAGACACCACCAAATTTGGAAGTCGTTCCTTTTTTGGGGATAATTGGCCCAACCTGGCGAGACATTGGCTGCCATCCGTGGACCATCCGTACGATAAGGCCAGTGTTGAGTTTCAGATTACAGCTCCCGAGAACTACGATGTAGTGGCCACAGGAAAAAAAGTAGAAGAAAGCAATCTCGAAAACGGCAATAAACTCACGATTTACAACGAGCCAGCCCCGGTAGCCACAAAAGTAATGACCATCGGGGTTACCGAGTTTGCTTCCCGAGTAGTGGACCAGGTGGATGGTATCGAGGTTTCTGCATGGATATATCCACAGAACCGGTTGGAGGGTTTTGGCGATTATACAGTAGCAGGACATGTGCTGGAATATTTTATAGATCATATTGGACCCTATTCGTATGCCAAACTGGCCAATATGCAGGCGAAAACACAGTGGGGTGGACTGGAAAATGCAGGCACCATCGCTTATTTTGAAAATTCGGTGACAGGAAACAAAACAGTTGAACCTTTGATTGCACACGAAATTGCACATCAATGGTTCGGTAATTCAGCAACCGAAAAAAGCTGGAACCATGTGTGGTTGAGTGAGGGTTTTGCAACCTATTTCTGCATTCTCTATTTAGAAAACGAATATGGTGATGACCGCAGAAAAGAGGAGTTGGCCATCGATAAACGGCAAATCTTTGAGTATTACCGAAAAAACCCCGTCCCCATTGTTGACCTTACCATTAAGGACCCAATGAAGGTGTTGAGCACCAACACTTATCAAAAAGGAGGTTGGGTATTGAACATGCTACGTCACAAATTGGGTGATGGCGTATTCTGGGAAGGTATCAAAACCTATTATTCCAAGTATCAAAACAGCAATGTGTTGACGGATGATTTTAGAGTGGTAATGGAAGAGGCATCGGGAGAGGATTTGGAGTCCTTTTTTGAGCAATGGTTGTTTGTGAAGGGGCATCCACAAATCAAATGGAACTGGGATTATAGCCATGGGAACATCAATCTCAACATACAACAACTGCAAGACCATCATGTATTTGGTTTTCCTTTGGAAATAGGTGTTGTAAAAGATGGAAAGTTGACCATAAAAACCATTGAATTGGACCAGCGCAACCAAAACATCCAATTGGAAAGCAAAGACCGACCCGATTCCATTGCTTTAGATCCAAATGAGTGGACTTTGTTTGAGGATATGGGAAAATTATAGCATCCGTCAATTGAAACGGGGCATTGGTCAATTTCTTCCTTAGTTTCGACCGGAAAACCTCTAACTTAACTCAGCGAAGACCTAAAATTCAGTTAATGGCTACAGTTGAGACAGAACACTTGAGACTAATTCCGTGTAACAGTGAAATTTTAAAAGCAGCTATTAAAGGAAATGATAGCATTGCCCAAAAACTGGGTGTTGTCATTCAGGAGAATTGGACAGAGTTTGGTGTTGGCGCTTTACAATACTCACTTGACAAGCTTACGGAAAATGAAGACGAAAAGGATTGGTGGACCTATTTCCCTATTCACAAAAAGGATAACAGATTGATAGGAAGTGGTGGTTACAAAGGCAAGCCCACGTCAGATGGAACCGTTGAGCTTGGATATGAAATCGCTCCGGCCTACCGTAATCGTGGGCTCGCGACTGAAATGACAAAAGGGCTTATTGAAAATGCGTTTAAGAACAGTAGCGTAAAAACAATAATTGCACACACCCTCGGATTTGAGAACCCTTCAACCAAAGTGCTGCTGAAATGTGGTTTTGAAAAAGTTGAAGAAATCAACGACCCGGATGATGGGCTTATTTGGAAATGGGAACTACAAAGACAGAATAGGGGTAGCAAAGTGCGGTAAAACAATATTTCTGCTTATCGGGCAAAAAGGCAGTGGAAAATACTTTACAACAAACTTTATGGGGGAAGAAGTGCTATTAAATCCATCAATTCAAAACAGCCATTCGTCAATTGATGTGGAAATTTCTGGCCCATATTCACTAACTTCATTATTTGATTTTTTCCAATCCCCCACTAGATAGACTATTAACATTCAACATTTCCATGGGTTGATTCATTAAAAATTAGGATTGTGGTAGAGGTTTCAAATATAAAAGCTTGGTTGGGTTATTGGAAAAAAACGCTGTTAGATGTTGACAGAAAAAGAATTGATGTTTCCACACACCCGATTCCAGTAGATTCCTACTTTATACAGCAAGTACCTCAAAAACACGCAAAATTCTTGTGGAAAATTTCTGAGGCCAACAGAGATACGCCATATATAAACGTAGATATTTGCCCTTGTTCAATCCAACCAGAATTTGAGCATGCACGATCAAAGGAACTGGAGGAAGAAATAGTCTACCCTTTTTGGATTCCAGCAATAATGTACAAAGATGGGACACTTGAGCCACAAAAATCCAATAAGGGTGTATACAGACCGTTTTTTGTTAGGGAATACCTTTCCCCTACCTACAAAAGTTCCTGTAGTATCGCATCCATAAAAGATGTTGATATTGCCTTACAGAAAGTTGAGTTCAAAGACGATTCATGGGAAGCATACTGGAAAAAGTGTGAATCCTTTTTTTCGATTGTAACAGCGAAGAACTTTGATGAGTTCAACACAAAACATGAAAAACATATATTCATACAAAAAGGCGAACTACGCGGCCTAACCGGAAATATCCGAAAACTATATAAAAGACTCGAAGAGGCGTCTCCTAAAAACAGTTTGCTCAATAGCCTAATTGATGCCGGGAAAGTAGACTGCATGTCGATTCCTGATAAATCCACGATCATTCGGAACAAAAATCACATTGGGCAAATGAGTGGAGAGTTTCCCCTATCCGTATCGCAAAGAGAAAGTATTGCTTGTTTTAATCTTCTCACGGATTCAAATATCTTGGCTGTAAATGGCCCACCAGGAACTGGGAAAACCACCTTTTTACAGTCCGTTGTTGCAAATAGTGTGGTCTCTACTGTTGTAAATCAGCAAAAACCAGAATTACTGGTCGCATGTTCCGCAAACAATCAAGCCATAACAAATATACTTGACAGTTTTGTACTGGACTCAAAGGATAAATTGACCCAACGTTGGTTACCTGGTTTATCCTCTTTAGGGCTATACCTATCCACCAATGAAAACAAAAAGTATCAGACCTGTACTTCTGAATTTGGAAACGGTTTTATAAATGATTTTGAAAGTGACCCGGTTGATGATAAAAAAGAGTTCTTTCTAAATGAGTTCGAAGCATATATTGAAAAAAGCAAGGATATTGAAGAATGCAAACATCAATTATTCAATATAGTTCAATCAAAAGTCAATCACATTAGGGAGCATCTTGAAATTGCTGAAAACTATGAAAACATAGGTCTGCTTTTAGAAAAAAGTGGATGTTCCAATCTTGATGATTTAAAAGAACTTGTTTCCTCTATTCAAACCAAGGTTGAGAATTGCAACGCTGAAATTCAACAAATTTCGGATGCAGAAAAGAATCTGATACAAGTAGAAAAACAACAACCATTTATCCAAAAAGCATTTTCCTTTCTTCCAAAATTTAAGGAGCGAAGGGCTTCACTATTTCAAAGAACACTGTTACATATTGACTTGAAGGAAGTTTCGGACTACAGCAGCTACAGTGCTTTGATTCATTTGCTCAACGAGAGAATTATTTCAAAGACCAACTCGGCCAAACAACTAGACATAGAGTTGACCCATGCCATTGACTCTAAAAACAAGGTTGAGGAGTTTATTTCCAATTATCAATCCTGCATTAATGGCTGGAACAACAATTATGGCGACCAACTAACCAAACTTCAGTCCATGACCGGCAAAGAATATCAAAATTTGCAACCGTTGGAGGATATGCAGGTTAGAATGGATATTTCATTCCGTTATGAAGCTTTTTGGTATGCCATACATTTTAGAGAAGCTGAATACTTGCTGAACCTTGAGGCCAAGCTCCAAAAAAACAGCAAGGATAAAGAGCGGGGCAAGATTGGTTATAAAGAAAAACTACAGCGGTTTGCCGGGGTAACGCCCATTTATATCTCCACCTTTCATTCAATTCCAAGGTTTAGCACCTTTTACGATAATGCCGAAGGTGAACAAGCCTATTACGATTTGTTCGACCTGATCATTGTTGATGAAGCTGGACAAGTTGCTCCAGATATTTCAATACCTTCATTTTCCTTGGCAAAAAAAGCAATTGTTGTAGGTGATGTATTTCAGATAGAACCTGTTTGGTCCGTAGAGGAAAAACTCGATATTGTCAATCTTAAAATGAACAATATCCTGGCCAAGGATGCTTCCGATGATGTAATCAATAACTATAAGGATTCAGGGTTACTATGTTCGTCCGGTAGCTTAATGAAAATGGCCCAACGTTCCTGTTTTGTGAAAGATGGTGAACTCGGAGGTACACTTTTAAAAGAACATAGGAGATGCCCGGACAAGATTATTTCCTATTCAAACAAAAATGTATATCACAACAAACTAATCCTGACCAAAGGGAATAAAAGAAAGGTGGACATAGACCTTCCCTTAAAAGGCTTTATGCATATTGAAAGTACAAGTGAGAAGGTTGGAAATAGCAGAAAGAACCTTCAAGATGCCATTACCATTGCCAAATGGATTGACAGCAAGAGAGCTGATCTTGAAAATTCTTTTGGCAATAAACCTATTTCAGAAATACTGGCCATAGTTACCCCCTATAAATCCCAAGCTTCTCTTATTAAGGAGGAGCTGCTAAAAATTGATAAAAAAGCATATCAACCGTTAATATCAGGTACGGTTCACGCATTGCAAGGTGCTGAAATCGATATTGTTATTTTTTCAACTGTACTTACACCAGGCGACAGTACATTCTTTGCCGACAATCTAAATATGCTCAATGTAGCCGTTTCGAGAGCAAAATCAAGTTTTCTTGTTTTTGGCAATCTAAACGCCATTGATGCAACAAAGAACAATCCGTTGGGCCGTTTAAAACAATGGCTACAAGAAGATGAAAATTGTGAGTTGTCCAACAAGATTGTTTTTGATACTACAGAAACAAATCACGATGTAATTCGCGTCGCTGACTTAAAAACACATGTTGGCACACTTAACCGAGTTTTCGAAATTGCAAAATCCGAATTGATTATTGTTTCCCCGTTCATTTCTTCAAATGCGATAGAATGTGATACAATCAAGTGCTATGACAACAATGACAAAAGACAATTGAACTCAATTAAAATTGATTCTGTAAGGGAACAACTAAGCAATACCGTCAATAAAGGGATAAAGGTTACCATAATTACGGACTCAACACTTGACCTACAAAATAATCAGCTAAAAACTTTAGCCCAGAAAGGCCGTGAGATAATTATGCAAAGTGGTGCGAAATTGAAATTGGTAAACGGCATCCATAGCAAAACAATTATAATTGACAATGACATAATTATTGATGGTTCGTTCAACTGGTTTTCTGCACTTCGTGATGAAAACAGCAAGTATTTTAGGAACGAATCATCTATCGTGGTAAAAGGTGAGCCTGCCAAAGCAATGATCAAAAAGGCTAAAACATTTTTGGAAAAGGCAATCAAATAAATTGCGTACTCCGCAAGATTGATATAGATGCTTACTGCTAAAAATCTTCTTAGACACATCAACCAATTAATCTTTTGTCTAAAAATATGGCAAATTAGAGCATCCGTCAATTGAAGTAGGGCATTGGTCAATTTCTTCTGGAGATTCAACCGGAAATCTGCTAACTTCACTTATCGGTCGTTGGCGTTAATTTGAAAAAGATGAATCATACAATTAAAATGTTTCTAAAAATTGGACAAGAAGAACATATAAACGACTTATATGAGAATGGGACCGTTTACCTTAACACCATTGAATATTTCAGGAGGATTGAAGACGAAGAGTTACGAGGAGACGGATATGAAGGAGCCTCTGAAATAATCAACTCTCTCCCCGGAACATTCAGAATTCCTGGAATTGACCGTGACTTCAAATATGAGAAAGTACATATCAAAAAATCATTCGACACAGTCCTTGGAAATATTTACAGTCTCTACTGCATTTCATCTAAAGGATTTCCAAATCCGTTATACTTTAAATTTGATGAAAGGAATTTGCGATTTGGCAGCCATTGTTTAATGATTATGGACAACCAATATTTCTTTGACAAAATAAAATCTGAACTTAAAAACAAAGGATTTGACTATCGACACGGTTTTGTGGAATATTATGACAAAGATAAAATCAGCAATAAAAAATTGACCCTATTCGATAAACCCAAAGAATTTGAATATCAGAAAGAATTTCGATTTTACATTCATCACCAAGAGTTGAAACCCATTAAAATACAAATTGGAAGTTTAAGAGGAAAAGCAGAAATCATTGAAACAAAAAATCTAACTGAACTAAAACTTGAATTAAAGAAAAACTAACGCCAACGACCGATAACTACAACACCTAAATCGCTCCCAACCTCTTCATCACAAATCCATCAATTCTGACTAGACATAGTTATTTGACAATATAACCGTGATAGTTTTAATTCATTGTTAAAAAACAAAGTAAATCATTACATTTACTCCACTAAACAAACAATGATCAACCGAACCAACCTCACCCCCGTCCTCATGGCATTGGCCATGTTCTTTTGTGTGTTTTTACATGCCCAAAAGAAAAATGCCGATTACAAAATCCATCTGTATAAAACCGACGAAACCTTTACCATTGACGGTATTGGCAACGAGGACACGTGGCAAAAAGCAGAACCAGCAAACGACTTTTTCATGGTTTTGCCTATGGACGACCGCAAGGCCACACAACCCTCCGAAGTAAAAATGGCTTACGATGACAAACAACTCTATCTGTTGGCCACTTTTTTTAAGACTCCCGGTAACACCTATGTGGTGGAATCGCTCCGCAGGGATTTTTCTTTTGGAGGCAACGATAATTTTTTGTTGTTCATGGACCCGTTCAACAACCAAACTACAGGATTTAGCTTTGGCGCCAATGCCTATGGCGCACAATGGGACGGCACCATGTCCAACGGCGGTAGTATAGACCTCAATTGGGACAGCAAATGGGTTTCGGAAGTTCAAAACTACGAGGATAAATGGGTGGTGGAAATGGCCATTCCCTTTAAATCCATCCGGTATGAAAAAGATGTGACCGAATGGGGCGTCAACTTTTCAAGGCTAGATTTAAGCACCAACGAAAAATCGAGCTGGACACCTATTCCCCGTCAGTTCCCTACTGCTTCCTTGGCTTATACGGGGACTATGGTTTGGGACAATCCGCCCCCAAAACAAGGGCTCAATTATTCCATTATCCCCTACGTATTGGGCACTGTCGGCAATTCGAGTATCGAAAATCTCGATTATGAAAATGAATTTAAATTAGGTGGCGATGTTAAATTAGGGCTCACCTCATCTTTAAATTTGGATTTGACGATCAATCCCGATTTTTCACAAGTTGAAGCCGACCGTCAAGTAGCCAATTTGACCCGGTTTGAGCTCTTCTTTCCCGAAAGGCGTCAGTTTTTTCTGGAAAACGCTGACCTCTTTGCCAATTTTGGGTATGATGAGATTCGTCCTTTCTTTTCCCGCAGAATCGGATTGGGAGTGCCCATAATTGCCGGCGCAAGGGTAAGTGGCAACTTGAATCGCAACCTCCGTCTGGGCATGATGGACATGCAGACCGACAAATTGGACGAAACAGGTCTACCAAGCCAGAACTTTGCGGTACTCTCTTTACAACAAAAGGTGTTCTCGCGTTCCAACATTGGTTTGATGTTCGTTAACAAGGAATCGCTGGATTACAATTCCTTGGCCGATAGTCTTCAGACCCAATACACGAAGTTCAATAGAAACCTTGGACTTGAATACAACTTGGCCTCTGCGGACAATAAGTACAATGGAAAAGTTTTTATGTTGAAATCCTTCGGTCCCGACTCTTCTTACAATGGAATTGCTCAGGGTGCCCATTTACAATATAGCAGCCGTAGATGGAATTGGCGGGTACAGCAGGAGTATATTTCCGATGATTTTACTTCGGAAGTGGGTTTTGTGCCCCGTACCAACTATATTAAACTAGAAGGTTCCGTAGGTCATTTGTTTTTACCAGCCAGTGAAACCGTAGTGAGTCATGGGCCTCAATACACCGGTTTCTATTATTTTGACCCTAATATGAATTCCACAGATTATGTTTCCATTTTAGGGTATACGGTAAACTTTATGGACCGTAGCTCATTGGGCGTGGATGTTTTTAATGAATATGTGCAGCTTTTGGCACCTTTCGACCCCACTAACACGGGCAAGGAGGAACTGGCAACCGGTACCCGCCACCATTGGAACGGCGTATACCTTTCGTACAATTCGCGTCCTAAAAGTTTGTTCACCTATAATCTGACTACCCGATTGGGCCGCTATTTTTCTGGGGGATACCGGACCAACCTAAATGCGGAACTGGGATATCGTTTTCAGCCCTACGTGAGTTTGGGCGCTGTCCTCAGCTACAATAATCTTGATTTGCCCGAACCTTGGTATACCACCGATTTTTGGCTGGTGGGCACGGAAGCGGACATCACCTTCACCAATAAATTGTTTTGGAACACCCTTTTCCAATACAATGAGCAGATCAATAATTTTGGCATCAACTCGAGGTTGCAATGGCGGTATGCCCCAGCTTCCGATTTATTTTTGGTATTCAACAACAATGAGCAACTATCGCCGCTTGAAGGAAATTTATGGTCGTTGACGCTCAAATTCACCTATTGGTTTAATCGATAATTGCAATCCATCAACCCAAAAGGGCCATTCGTCAATTTTAGGTAAGCTGTCCTCCCGAAATTGCAGAACTTCGGTCAAGTTATATATAAAACACGAAGAGATGTTAGACAAGAATACCGGCACTTTGTCTATTGACGAGGGGATAAAATTTGGTCCCCATACCGGTTTTAATATGATAAAGGATTTCATGCTTGGCGAAAACCCAGAAGTAGTTGGAACCTCTGATGCTCAGGAACAAAAAATAAATTTTAGAAATGTATCGGTTGATGGCAGGTATTTTATTTTCCGTTTGAACTTCACCAACAACAAATTATTCCTTCTTGAAATTTTTATCAGCCCAGTCCCCTTTCAATTCAATCAAGATTGGAACAGTTGGAATTATGAAGACGAAATGAAACATCTGGAATATTGTAAAGCCTGGCTTCAAAAAGAAGTTGGGAGTAAACGAAATTTTAACTGGGGAAGCATCTGGTGCGGCTACGATAGTCTAGGCGGATTTAGCAGCATAAAAATCAGATATAGTTAAAAAAACAAGCATCCGTCAATTCATAAGGGGCATTCATCAATTGGTGGCTACCGCATTGGACAGTTTTATCCATCTTTATTTTTCAAATCTGAAAAATAATGAGCAGCCTACTTAAATTTTCCATCAAACAAAAGCATAGGGAATACCGTAAAAAGAGAAAGGAAAAAATATTCAAGGGAAATATTGTCCAATGTTCCATCTGTAATTCAGAGTACCGGGAATTTGGACCATTTGGGAATACAAAAAGGAAGAACTCCAAATGCCACAATTGTGGTTCATTGGAAAGGCATAGATTGGTCTGGAAATATATTCAGGACAAAGAGTTAATCAACAAACCATTGAGATTACTCCATTTTGCACCCGAAAAAGTCTTTTATAAGATTTTTTCAGAAATACCGGAAATAGATTATTTCCCGTGCGATCTGCATCCGCATATTTATAACTACAACGGCAAAACCCCAGTCAGGAAGGCTGATATCACCAAAATTCCGTTCGAGGACAACTCTTTCGACTTTATTTTATGCAACCACGTTCTGGAGCATATTCCAAACGATTCGCTTGCCATGGCGGAATTGTACCGGGTAATGAAACCAAATGGTTTGGGCATATTCCAAGTTCCCATTGATTATGATCGCGACAAAACTTATGAGGATTTTTCCATAATATCCCCCAAAGCAAGGCTAAAGGCCTTTGGAAGGCGTGACCATGTGCGGTGGTATGGCAAAGACTACAAAGAACGGTTGACAAATACTGGCTTTGAGGTAACAGAGGATGATTATATTTCTTCCTTTACAAAAGAAGAGCAGTTTAAGTACGGTTTTGACAGCACCGAGCTGATCTACCTCTGTAAAAAACCAATGGAGTAAAAGTATAACTTCAGATTCTTGAAATTGATAATTTCACTTACTGGTCCGTAATGATTTAAATATGACTAGAAAGAAAAAAGTATTACTAAATTTATTTGCCATTAACCTATTGTTCATCGCATTTTTCTTTTTTGGTATGAACAGCTTCCTTGGAATACAATCACAACCAGGGTATACTTACGGAACAATCATCGAGAACTGGAAGGTAGGGAGATACCACCATTACTATTCCAGATATCAATATCAGGTTGATGGTATTACCTATTGTGACAGACAATCAGGGGAATTACCCATAAACTCTTTGTTTGTAGTTGTTTATGATAAAAAAAATCCAAAAAATAGCATGATTGCTGATTACCCATACACTTTAATAGCACAAAACGGAGATGTCTTGCCCATTGACAAGAAATATGTAGAATATGACTGGTGGGATTATATCTGGGATAAATAGAAAGGCCCAGTGAAATAATAAAATGACCGAAAACTTTTAATTAATTTAAAGCCTAAAAAGCAACTTCTCTCAAGCTGATGTTGGATGTGAATTTCAATCTTAAAAAAGCTGATTTCAATTTGTGGCCGATTTAATTCATTTAAAAACGAATTATATCTTTCAACGTTATGTGCCATTTAAGAAAACCATGAACTTCAATTTCGTAGCAAGCGACAATTTCGACATAAAAAACTTCAAGGACATTGAAGACTTTGTTGGCAATTTCCCTGATTTTCAAACTATGGTTCTGAACAATGAAAATGAACTGAAATTGTTGCTACAACTATTGGACATCCATGTATTCAGGGAGCATGAAGTTAACGACTCCGAATTCTTTTCTAAATATTGGGACTTATCTGATAATAAACTGCCAGAGCTAAATATCAACAGTTTGAGCAATTTTACAAAAACTGGATTAAAAAATCCAAAAAAGAAAATACCATGGACGAATATGGAAGTTTGATTTTTCTTCGAGGACTCAGCCACCGTTGGAACAATCTGAATTACAGGTTAATTATAAAAGAAAAATAAAAACGGCCAAACATAACATACAGATGCAGCTCTCCCCCCAACCCTTAAAAGAGACTACTTCAGATTCCTCAAATTGACCACCTCCTGCTCGGTCAAGTGTCTCCAGTGCCCACGTGGCAAATCCTTTTTGGTCAACCCGGCGAAGATTACCCGATCTAGTTTGGTCACATTATAGCCCAAGTGTTCAAAAATGCGGCGTACAATTCGGTTTCTTCCACTATGGATTTCTACCCCTACCTCACGCTTTGGTGCACCTTGAATATAACTTACACTATCCACGGTAATTGGACCATCCTCCAGCTCCAGACCGGCCTCAATTTTATGTAGGTCGCCCAAACTAAGGTTATTGTCTAAATGTACATGGTAGATCTTACGGATATTGTGCTTTGGGTGCGTCAATTTTTTGGTGAGGTCACCATCATTGGTAAAAAGTAACAAGCCAGTCGTATTTCGGTCCAATCGGCCTACGGGCAACAAACGGTTGTTCGATGCGCTCGAAATCAGTTCCATTACGGTACGCCGCCCTTTTTCATCACTTGTTGTAGTAATGAAGTTTTTTGGCTTGTTCAGCAACACATACTCCTTTTTTTCCAAACTGAGTCGCTTTCTATCAAAACGGACATCATCGGAACGCTTTACCTTGTAGCCCATCTCCGTTACCGCTTTCCCGTTTACAGTAACATTGCCCGCAGCAATATAGGTGTCCGCTTCCCTTCTGGAACAGATTCCTGCATTGGCAATGTAGCGGTTCAACCGAATCTCATCTGGATTGGATTTTTTCTGGGGTGCGTTCTGCTTGGGTCTTGAAGAAAAATTTTTATTGAACGGCTTCTTTCTTTCACCGCCCTTAAAGTTTTTGGAAGGTCTTTTACCTCTGTTGTTGTCTGATTTCGCCATCAGTCGAATTTTTTGCAAATGTAATCTTTTTAAGTTCCAAAAATCCTAAAGAACAAAGAATTACAAAATTCGGTTCAGTACCACATCCACATCTATCAACAAAATACTGAAAACGCCCACCACAATAATAAATTTGATGATGTTGTGCAGCCAAACGTAGTGTCTTTTTCCTTCCGCTTTCCATAAAAGTGCCAAGAAAAAAATCAAAAGTACCACGCAGGCCATAAAGTAGTAATGCATATACCCAACATCAAACGTTTTGATAAGCAGAAGGGCGGGAACCAAAGTGAGTACAATCAAAAAGGTGATAATGGATTTTGAGACACCAGCCCCATATAATATAGGAATGGTTTTATAGTTCTGAGCCAAATCGCCTGCCATATTCTCCAAATCCTTGATCATTTCCCGAGCCAAAATCAACAGAAACAGAAAAAGAGCATGCACAAAAATGACGGTCTGGAAATTCTGATAGTAAACAAACACCACAAAGAATGGGGCAATGGACAAGGTGGAAGCAACCAAGTTTCCGATCAGAGGAATACGCTTCAACTTATGTGAATATATCCAAATACCGAAAATATAGGCCGAGAAAAACAGAACGGCCCTGAATGAAATATAGCTCGCCGCAAATACCGATAAAAAGTTGAGGATAAAATAGGTGGTCAGTTTAAAGCGTTGACTCACCAAACGATCTAACATACTTTTGGTGGGCTTGTTGATCAAGTCCTTTTCCGCGTCATAAAAATTATTTATGATATACCCGCTCGCTATGGTAAGTGCAGAAGCAGTTACGATAAGGAACAAATTTACATCCAAAACCACTTTACGCAAAGGTATGTTGGGTGACAATATGTAGATAGAGGCCAAGTACTGTGCAAAGGTTATCACGAGGATATTGTAGCCCCGAACCACAGAAAACAGACTCAATAGCTTAAACAGCAAGAGTTTGTTTTTTCTACTAAGCATGCGTTTGCTTTTAGAAGTTGTACACTACTTCCAGATTATGGCCTTTGAGTGCTTTTTTGGCTTTTTCCAAGTCCTGGGTAAAGCCTAAAATATATCCACCGCCACCGGAACCGCAAAGTTTGAGGTAATAATCGTTGGTTTCGATACCTTTTTGCCAAAGTTGGTGAAACTTAGCCGGAATCATTGGTTTGAAGTTGTCAAAAACCACGTGGGAAAGTTGTTTTAAGTTTCCGAACAAAGATTTCACATTGCCGTTCAGGAAGTCTTCCACACAGGCATCTGTATGTTTGATGAACTGGTTCTTGATCATATTACGGAAACCTTCCTGCTTCATGTTCTCCATAAACAATTGTACCATGGGTGCAGTCTCTCCCGTCATACCACTATCCAATAAAAAAACTGCACCCTTTCCCTCCGTATTCTGTGAAGGAATGCTAGTAGATTCGATATTGTCCTTGGAATTGATAAGTATGGGTAAGCTCAAATAGCTGTTCAACGGGTCCAATCCAGAGGACTTACCATGGAAAAAAGATTCCATTTTCCCGAAAATCTTCTTGAGTTGAAGCAATTTTTCGCGGGTCAGGTTTTCCAGTACTGTTATTTTATCCGTCGCATAACGGTCGTAAATAGCAGCGACCAATGCACCGCTACTGCCAATTCCGTAGCCTTGGGGAATGGAACTGTCAAAGTACATTCCATCAGCTACATCTTTTTCCAAAGCTTCAATGTTAAAAGAAACCAACCCTGGATTTTCGAGTTCAAGGTTTTTCAAGTATTCGGCAAAAGCCTTCAAACTTTTGTTGGATGCTTGGGCCATTTGGGAATCGTTTTTGTCCCTTTTGAGTGCTCCCTTAAAAAAATTATAAGGTATGGATAGTCCTTTGGAGTCTTTGATAATGCCGTACTCCCCGAACAATAATATCTTGGAATAAAATAATGGACCTTTCATATGATACTACTAAGATACAAACAAATTTTGTTTAATATTTGACAAACATCGATAAACAAATCGATTTTATCCATAAAAACTGCTCCCGTCCGCCTAAAATCTTGGCAAATAACGTAAAAAAACAGCTTAGCTGTTCATTTTTAAGTGTTTATTTTGATAGCTCCCTGCCCTACTTGGTCGTGGATATACTGGCCGTTTTCGCAATGCTTGGCCAATGTATTTTTGATGAAATCGCGCACTTTTTCCTTTTCCGCTTCGGGATAGAGCAAATGCACGTTGGCGCCGGCGTCCAAGGTAAAGCAGACGGGGATTTTGGTGGTTTCTCGGTATTCCCAAATTTTATTGATGATTTCCAAAGTATCCGGTTTCATCAAAATAAAATAAGGCATACTGGTCATCATCATGGCATGTAAGGTCAATGCTTCACTTTCCACTAGTTTGATGAATTCTTCCAAATCGCCACTTGCCAAGATAGGTTTTAACTTGTCCAAGTTATCAAATGCCTGTTGAAATCGATTTTCCGCATACGGGTGACCGTGCATCAATTGGTGGCCCACCGTGCTACTGACCTGTTTTTGTCCCTTGTGCACCAACAAGATGGTATCGCAATAAGTTCTAAAAACTGGGTTCACCTCGAACGGGTATTCAATTCCGTACACATCAGAACTATTTGGAATATTGTTGTGCCCTCCCCACTGAACCAGACTGCCCTTAATACTTCGGCAAGCACTTCCAGAACCCAAACGGGCCAAATGCGAAGCTTTGGCATAAAAGGATGCTTCATCCAAGGCATGGTCTAGTTGCTTTTCTATATCCATCAAACATAATGACAGTGCTGCCATGCCACTGGCAGAGGAGGCAATACCACTGCTATGCGGAAAGGAGTTTGAGGTCTCGATGGTAAAATAGTATTCCTTTAAAAAGGGAAGGTACTTTTCTATGCGCTCCAAAAAGGTTTGGATCTTCGGTTTAAAATCGTCCTTCGGTTTTCCCTCAAAAAATAAGTCAAAAGAAAAACCTGTGTTGTTGTCTTTTTTTTCAAAAGCTACGGATGTGGTCGTTGCGCAAGTATCCAATGTAAAGCTTATGGATGGATTGGCAGGCATTTGAACGGGACGTTTTCCCCAATATTTTACAAGGGCAATATTGCTTGGTGCTTTCCAGGCAACCTTGCCTTTTACTGGCAATTTTTGATAATTACCGGGCAAAAAATCATTTTCCGTCATGGAGGATGGATTATTTCAACAAATATAAGCAGCGACAAACTTACTGGAAATCGGATGCAAATAAATTCTTATTTTAGTCGAAGTTGTACCAACCATGAAAAAAAGAATTATCTACATAACCCTGAGCGTTTTGGTCTGCCTTGCCATTGGTTTTTTGGCGAGCATCGCCACCCAAAGCTCCGTTAACGATTGGTACGTTACCCTGAACAAGCCTTCTTTTACGCCCCCAAACTACCTTTTTGCCCCAGTATGGACAGCATTATATATTATGATGGGTGTGGCCGCCGGTCTGGTTTGGTCCAAGGGCTATCACCATATTTGGGTAAAAACGGCATTGTACCACTTCGTATTTCAGTTATTGCTCAACGCCTTATGGAGCATCGTTTTTTTTGGTCTAAAGAATCCATTGGGCGGTATGATTGTGATTTTGGCCCTCTTGACAATGATCATACTTACCATAAAATGGTTCAAGGTCATCAGTAAGACTGCTGCCATCCTAATGATACCCTATGTCCTGTGGGTAGCCTTTGCTTCGGCACTGAACTACAAAATTTGGGAGCTCAACGCCTAATCCGAAACCAATTCCAATAATTTCAACATGGTTTTGTGGTTACGGGTGGTCGCCTCTACCTTGAGTTTGTTTTCAATGAGATTGTTGTTGAGTTTTGCCTTACCATAGCCACCTTTACAGAAAAGATATACGCAGGTATCGGTGATTTTAAAACCTTCATGTTCAAATTGAAGCTGATTGAACTGCTCAACCAGCACTTCTTTAGGGGTACTTTTCAGCAAAACATAATACAGTTTGTTTTCCTCCGCCTCTTCGTGAAAAGGATTTGCTTTCAATATGTGTTCCACATCATTCTTTCTAAGCACCAAGGTAGGTACATCAAATCCAAATTGTTGACGTATAATTATCGCTATTTTTTCCTGAAGTGCACTCCTATCCACCGGTTCACTATCAAAAATAATATTGCCGCTTTGGATATAGGTTTTTACGTTTTTTAGACCATTTTCTTCCAAAACTTGCCTTAAATCGGCCATTTTTATCTTTTTTTGACCACTTACATTGATTCCTCTCAGTAAAGCTATATATGTATTCCCCATAATGACGGATTCCAAACCCGGATTAATTTTAGTAAATTCAAACGCACTTAAATTAGCAAAATGAATCAATATATCCTTGCCTTGGACCAAGGCACTACAAGTTCCCGTGCCGTGGTCTTTGATCAAAAGGGAACCATTATTTCCGTAGCACAAAAAGAATTCACACAGATATTTCCAAAACCGGGATGGGTAGAACATGATCCCGATGAAATCTGGTCGACCCAAGCAGGTATGGCCGCAGAAGCCGTTAGCAAGAAAGGATTAAAAGCATCACAAATGGCTGCCATTGGTATTACCAATCAGCGGGAGACCGTAGTGGTTTGGGACAGGAACACCAGTGAACCGGTTTATAATGCCATTGTTTGGCAGGACAAGCGTACCGCGGATTATTGCGATGAGTTGAAAAAAGAAGGCAAGTCCCAAATGATTCGAGAAAAAACCGGTCTGGTCATCGATTCCTATTTTTCCGGTACCAAAGTAAAATGGATTTTGGACAACGTTGACGGGGCTCGAGAGAAAGCCGAAGCAGGTGATTTAATCATGGGAACCATCGATTCATGGCTCATTTGGAAAATGACGGATGGCGGGCTTCATATTACCGATGTTACGAATGCCTGTCGCTCCATGCTGTTTAATATCAACACCATGGATTGGGACGATGAGCTTTTGGAATTACTGACGATTCCCAAGAGCATGCTGCCCGAAGTGAAGCAATCCAGTGAAATTTATGGTGAAACAACTCCTAATCTATTTGCTACTCCCATTCCGATAGCTGGAATTGCAGGTGACCAACAAGCCGCTTTGTTCGGGCAAATGTGCACCAAAAAAGGGATGGTCAAGAACACCTACGGCACAGGTTGTTTTATGCTGATGAATATTGGGGAAAAACCGATTGTTTCGGACAACAACCTGCTGACCACGGTCGCTTGGAAAATCAATGGAAAAACACAATATGCCCTCGAGGGAAGCATTTTTATTGCCGGAGCTGTGGTGCAATGGCTACGTGACAGTCTAAACATTATAAAAACCTCAGCTGAAGTGGAAAAACTTGCCAGTTCCGTAGCCAGTACAGAAGGAGTGTTTTTTGTTCCTGCCTTTGCTGGGCTGGGAGCTCCACATTGGAACCAAAAGGCGCAAGGAACTATTTTTGGGCTTACACGAGGTAGCACCGATGCCCACATCGCGCGGGCAGCACTAGAGTCCATCGCTTACCAGACTATGGATATTCTTAAAGCTATGGAAGCGGATTCTGGAATTTCCATAAAAGAACTACGTGTTGATGGCGGTGCCACTGTAAATGATATGCTGATGCAATTTCAGGCCGATGTTTTGAACACTGTCACGGTACGACCAAAAATTGTGGAAACTACCGTAATGGGAGCCGCCTATTTGGCAGGCTTGGCCGTTGGGTATTGGGAAAGCGCAGAAGAAATCCAAAATATTTGGCAAACCGACGTGCATTTTAATCCAACTAAAGAGCGTGAAGCCATTGATGAAGGTATCAAAGGTTGGTATAAAGCAATAAAAGCGTTGGAGTTCTGGACCGAGAACACTTAATTTGTCATGTAACATAAACACTAACACTTTCTTTATATGACTCCATTTGTATCTGAAATTGTAGGTACTTTTTTGCTGATGGTACTCGGATGTGGTGTAAACGCCAACGTATCCCTACAAAAAACCTATGGTAACGGCTCTGGCTGGATTGTAATCACTACAGGCTGGGCTTTTGCTGTTTATACCGGTGTTGTTGTCGCTGGCCCATACAGTGGTGCGCACATAAACCCTGCAGTAAGTATTGGATTGGCCGTTGCTGGTGAATTTCCTTGGACAGAGGTTCCCTCATATATATTGGCCCAGTTTATCGGTGCAATGTTTGCGGCTCTCTGTGTATGGTTGGTCCATAAAGATCATTTTAACGCCACAGAGGATGGAGACACCAAGCGAGGAGTTTTTTGTACAGCGCCAGCTATCCCAAATACATTTATAAATCTGTTCTCCGAGGTATTGGGAACATTTGTATTGGTCTTTTCCGTACTCTATTTTACAGACGCAGTACTATCTACGGAGAATGTGATTATAGGTCTGGGTTCTCTGGGCGCTTTGCCAGTTGCTCTCATTGTTTGGGGCATTGGTTTATCACTAGGGGGAGCCACAGGCTATGCCATTAATCCTGCACGGGATTTGGGTCCGCGCATTGTTCATGCACTTTTGCCTTTAAAAAACAAAGGAAATAGTGGATGGGGCTATGCTTGGATACCTGTTGTTGGACCTATTTTGGGAGCCTCGATAGCTGCATGGATTGCTTTGGCCTTATAATAATTTTTTAGGAAGCAATGGCTTGCGCAGCAATGTAAGCACCTGTCCATGCATTTTGAAAATTGAACCCACCTGTGATAGCATCCACATTAATGATTTCTCCTGCGAAATAGAGATTGGGATGTAATTTACTCTCAAAGGTCTTAAAGTTGATTTCTTTTAAATCCACTCCCCCTGCAGTTACAAATTCTTCCTTGAAGGTACTTTTCCCCTCAACCTTAAAGGATGAAGCTGTCAGTTGTTCGGCCAACGCAAGTAGCTGCTCTTTATTTATATCGCCCCAGCGTTCATCTGGCATTATATTGGCTGCTTCCACCAAGCGCTTCCATAAACGTTTGGGCAATTCCGTAACATTGGTGCGCATAACAGTTTTTTTGGCCTCCACCTCTTTGAGTTCTTTAAGGTAAGCCTCCATGGATTCGGTACTGTATTCGGGCAACCAGTTCACTCTTATTCTGAAAGAATAATTATAATCGTGCAAAATATTCGCGCCCCACGCAGAAAGCTTCAGAATGGCAGGCCCGCTCAAACCCCAGTGTGTAATCAAAAGTGGTCCATCTGAATAAAGAACCGGTTCATCTTTTACGTTACTCTTAAGGTTCAAGTTTTTTTTATCGGTATGAAAAGTCTTTTTTGGAAGTACCTCTACGGTAGCATACGCACTTATCCCTTGAATTCCCTGAATCCTTTTATCCTTTATATTGAATGTGAACAAGGAAGGTACGGGAGATATTATTTGATGTCCCAATTTTTGTAGCTGTGCCCAAATTTTAGGGTTGCTCCCTGTAGTCAGCAGTAACTTTTTGGTATGGTAATGCTTGTTCATGGTTGTTACCTGCCAACCATCATTCAATTTATCGATGACCTTTACCGAACTGTTTTTTAAAACTTGCACACCTAAACGCTCTGCCTCAGTGACCAAGCAATCTATTATACTTTGGGATGAATCACTTTTAGGAAAAACCCGTCCGTCCTCCTCTATTTTGAGTGGCACTCCCCTTTCTTCAAAAAATGCCATAACATCCATTGGGGCATATTTATGAAAGGGCCCTAAAAGCTCTTTTTCTCCACGAGGATAGTTGGTGGCCAATTCTTTGGGAAGAAATTCGCCATGCGTTACATTGCAACGTCCCCCGCCTGAAACCTTTACTTTGGAAAGTACGGTTTTACCTCTTTCAAAAATGGCTATATTTAACTCCGGCGACAATTCCGCAATTTGAATTGCCGCATAAAATCCTGCTGCTCCTCCCCCTGCTATAACAATATCGTACATTACTTCACACGTTCCGGATAATTGGTAATGATTCCATCTACCCCGAACTCGGTCATTTTTTGGATGTCCTCGGGTTCGTTAACCGTCCATGTGTACACTTTTAGTCCTTCTTCTTGGATTTTTGCCGTATTCTCTTTCGTGAGTGTTTCAAAATGAGGGTTTATAGCAACGGCCTTCAGTTCTTTGGCCACAACAATCGCTTTGATTGGGTCTTCCGAAGTCAGTATAGCAATTTTTATATCTGCATTACGGGACCTCATATCTCTTAGTTCATCCCAATTAAAACTTGAAATCACAAAATTCTCCTGACTCCATCCTTTGGATTTGATGTAGTAATCTACAATGTAATTTACCCTATCCGCGGTCCCGGGACCTTTTAGCTCTATGTTCAAAACAACTTTGTTGTCTATCTGTTTTAGAATATCTTGAAGCATGGGGATTTTATGCCCGCCATCCAAGATAAGTTGTCGAAGTTGAACAATATTATATTCTTCAATATTGCCGCCACCATTTGTCAGCCTATCCACTTTTTCATCATGAAAAACGACAATTTCACCACTTTGAATTTTAAACACATCTATTTCTATCATATCCACACCTAAATCAAGTGCTTTTTGAACGGATGCCAAGGTATTCTCGGTTTCGTGCCCCATAGCACCTCTATGGCCAATTACCAATGGTTTCGATGTTTTCATTTCACAACTGGTTAAAAATAGAAAAGCTCCTAGAGCTACTAGCAAGGTCTTATTCATGTTGGTTAGGTTTTTAGAAATTAAAAATACAATTTGAAAATGAAAAAAATGAATCATTCATCAACCTTAAAAATATAAGATTGAAGCGGTGCCAACTCGAGTTGTATTTTTCCCTGTCCATCAGCAACGGTCATATCCGTATTGAGCGTTCCGTAGAGCTCCTCTTTTAGCGGATATTTTCCATCTTTTAATTGCCATTCGGCCACTACATCTTCCGGTATTTTGAGTTCGAGGGAATAGCTTTTGTATTCATCAAAATTGGTAAGCACAATGATTTTCTCGTTGTTTGTCCATCTCACATAAGACAAAACCCTATAGTCGTATCCCTCTGTATTGTCTTTATTATAAAAATGAATTTCTTGGTATTGGCCCATCAACGCTTCACTGTTGATAGTGAAATTTAGGAGGCGCTTGTAAAAATCCCTGAGAAGTTTCTCTTCATCCGACAATTGGCCTCCATCATATTTTTTGTTGTTGAGCCACCTTTGGTGGTGCGGCACCCCGATGTAATCAAAAATGGATGTTCTTGTAGGCTTTCCGAACCCAGCATCTTCTGCGGCCGGCTCACCAACTTCCTGACCAAAGTATATCATCGTTGGGGACGTGCTGATGGTTGCGGAAACCACCATTGCGGGTTTTCCCAATTCTGCATTGCCAACAAAATCGGGACTGGCAATACGCTGTTCGTCGTGGTTTTCCAGAAAGTGGAGCATATGGTGCTCTATATCGGCCATTCCTCTTTGCACTACGGGGATATGGTCGGTCCAACCATACCCCTTCATAATATGTTTTATACTATCATAGAGTTCTACCTTATCATATAGGTAATCCATTTTCCCTTTCTGAATGTAATCGCGGTACAATCCTGGATTATATACTTCGGCCAACAGGAATGCATCTGGATTTGTCATTTTGATGTTGGAGTTAAGATAGCTCCAAAACTCTACGGGTACCATTTCGGCCATATCAAAACGGAAGCCGTCCACACCAAAATTTAACCAATATTGGGTAATATCCTTGAATTTGTGCCACGAATCGGGCAATTTTTTATCCTTCCAAAATTTGTAGTGCTCACTATAATCCTTTTGACGATATTCTTCGGGTAATTCCTCAAAATCCTTGGTCCCATCGGGGCGTACACCGTAATTGATCTTTACGGTTTCGTACCAATCATTAAAATGAGGCTGCGCCAATCGGGAGCCGTTTCCTGTCCATTTTGCCGGGTTTTCTTCAAACTTGGAATCTGCCAACGTATTCTCGTTACCTCCCAATGGCAAATATCCATCTTGCCACTCGGGTACTTTAAAGGCTTGGCCTGGGATATAGTAAAAATTGTTGTTGATGTCGTATTCCTTGGAAGTATCGTCGGCGGCCCCAAAATCTTCTATGCCCTCTGGATTTGTAAGCCCCTCATAACCTCGGGCCACGTGATTGGGAACAATATCGATTATGACTTTTAAACCTGCGGTGTGGCTTCTTTGAATCAACTCCTTGAACTCCTCCAAACGGTTGGCAGGATCCACGGCCAAATCGGGGTTTACATTATAGTAATCCTTTACCGCGTAGGGAGAGCCTGCTCTTCCTTTTACTACATCAGGATCGTCGTTTGAGATTCCATAATCCGAATAGTCTTGGATAACGGCATGATGAGGCACCCCTGTATACCAAATGTGGGTCACTCCTAACTCCTTGATCTCTGACAAGGCTTTTGGGGTAAAGTCGGCAAACTTGCCCACTCCATTTTCTTCGATAGTGCCCCATGGCTTGTTGGTCGTTTGGGTATTTCCAAAAAGTCGGGTAAATACCTGATAGACTACTGCTTTCTTTTTCATGGGCAACGGGCTCGTCTTTTGGTCTGGTTTATCTTTACACGAAGATAATATGACTAATACTAGGAATAAAATAGGGCCAAATAGTATTCTCATTCAAAAGAAATTAGGCCAGTTTGTTACGTCAATGGGCTATAGAGTCCCTAATGACCAAGGTAGGCTCAAGAATTTTTGTTTGATAGGTCTCTTCTTCTGCCTCACTCTCAACCTTATCTATCAACATCCTTGCCGACTCCTCACCCATTTTTTCACCATGCTGTGCCACAACGGTTAGGCTTGGATTGGCATATTTGGATAAAACTCCATCAGTAAATCCGATAAATGCAATATCCTCGGGTATTCTAAGACCTTTTTTCTGGACAAATCGCATGCCGCAGACGGCAAAGATTTCATTTACACATAAAACGGCATCGGGCTCCTTCTTATCCAGAAAGGTTTTGATGGCTGCCTCGTCCATTTCCATAGAGGGCATTTTTAAGATCATGGATTCATCGGCCCCCATTTCACTTTCCTGCAATGCTTTCCAATATCCCTTGGTCCGGGCCTTGCTGACACTTAGGTAATCGTCCGTGGTAATCAGTGCTATTTTTCTCTTACCTTGGTCTATAAATTTTTTTGTTGCTTGGTAAGCACCAAGCTCATCATCAATAATCACTTTATCGCAATCTATCTCGTGTGTGATCCTATCGAAAAGTACAACGGGAATACCTTGGTCGGTAACTTCCTTTAAATGGTTGTAGTCCCCTTTCTCCTGTGTTTGGGAAGAAAGCGACATGATAAAACCGTCGATACTACCATTGGCCAACATTTCCATATTGATGACCTCCTTGTCAAAAGACTCCTCAGAAAGACAAACGATAACATTATAACCGCGCGCATTTGCATACTTCTCAATACCACGGATAACGGTGGTAAAAAAATGATGGACGATATCCGGAATTACAACCCCGATGTTCTTGGTCCTCTTGTTTTTTAAGCTGATTGCTATATTATTTGGCTTGTAATTATAAAGCTTAGCAAAGGCCTGAACCTTCTCTTTGGTATCCCTACTGATTTCCTCGCTGTTCTTTAGTGCTTTGGAGACGGTAGAAATGGACACCTCAAGTTCTCTTGCTATATCCTTTAATGTAATCTTGGCTTTCAATTATATTTATTTTGTGGTAATCTAATTCGGTTTTGAAAATTACTCAATAATCAAACAATGTAGTCTACGTGTTTTACTTTTTTAACAAAACATGAACGTCCATTGTCTCAGTTGTCATCAATAAAAATATTGTTCAAAAAATAAAATTGCTATATTAGAGGGATTATTGCTGATTTCGCAATTCCCGTATACTTAATTGGGAATTAAACAAACTTGCAGATTTAAAATTGTGAAATCCACACCTCATAAAGTTGTCAACACGAAAACGGTTTCGTTGAATATTGCAATATACTTAAATTTCGATTAACCTTTTTTTTATATATGTTTAACACTTGAATTAAAATTAACTAAACTTAAAATTAATTATTTATGAAGATTACGCTACTAAGGAGCTTTTTAATGCTCGGAGCATTCCTGTGCTTTGGGTTGGTAAAAGCCCAAACAGTATCAGGTACCGTTTCGGATGCGAACGGACCTTTGCCAGGGGCAAGCGTATTGGTAAAAGGCACTACCAACGGTACGCAGACCGATTTTGACGGTAATTATACCCTAAACAATGTAGAGGATGCCGCAACCTTGGTATTTAGCTACATTGGTTACAAAACCCAAGAAATTGCAGTCAATGGGCAATCTACCATTGATGTTACCTTGGCGGAAGACGCTCAAGCATTGGACGAAGTTGTTATTATTGGTTACGGTCAAACGACTGTAAAAGATGCAACAGGTGCCGTTTCGGCAGTTACTTCGGAAGATTTCAACAAAGGTGTTATTTCTTCCCCAGAACAATTAATCCAAGGTAAAACAGCTGGTGTGCAGATTGCACAAGGTAGTGGTGAACCTGGTTCTGGTGTTGCTATTAGAATTAGGGGTACTTCTTCTGTAAGATCCAACAATAATCCTTTATTTGTAGTTGACGGAGTTCCGTTGCCTTCTGGGGATACTTCCTCCGAAGGAACAAACATTGGTGTTGGTTCAAGCTCTGCAAGAAACCCACTTAGCTTCCTTAACCCTAACGATATTGAAAGCATGAGCATCCTTAAAGATGCTTCTGCAACAGCGATTTATGGTTCTAGAGGTGCAAATGGAGTGGTAATAATTACGACTAAAAGTGGAAAAACCGGAGCCAGAGGCGGAACTTGGGAGTATTCTTCCGATTTGAGCTACTCTACACCAGCAGAAAGTTACGACCTTCTTAACGCTTCCGAATTCCTTGATGCCGTTGATACTTTTGGAGGCTCAGCAATCAATGCCGGAGCAGATACAGATTGGCAGAATTTGGTAACAAGGTCTACTGCTTCAACAAATAACAACTTAGCTTATTCAAGGAACTACGGTTCTGGGAATGTTAGAGCTACTTTCAATTACGGAAAACAATTTGGTGTCATTGAAAAATCATCGCAAGAAAGAATTACTGGAAGGTTGAACGCTTCCCAAAGATTTTTGGATGACAAGTTACGCATCAATTTACAAGGTACACTGTCAAGGGTAAACGATGAGGCCCCACCATTGAGTGGTAGTGCTGGTTCTACCGGTGACTTGTTGGGTGCCGCATATGCAGCAAACCCAACTTGGCCCGCCAATCCAGAATTCAACCCTGGGGATAGGATCAACCCATTGAACCTATTGAACAACTGGCAGAGTATGACATACACTGACCGTGTATTAGTAAACCTTTCTGCGGAATATGACATAACCGATGAATTGACAGGAAAGGTTACTGTAGGTTACGATAAATCAGATTCAAAAAGAGAAGCTTCATTAACATCAGAATCGTTCAACGTTGCGCGTGGTGCCGGCAATAACGGTAGAGGTGCTTTGAACGACTTGATCAATGAAAACCGATTATTGGAAGCCACATTGAACTACACCAAGGAATTTGACAATTCAAACTTGGACGCTTTGGTCGGTTTCTCTTACCAAGATTTTAATAGAAGAGGAAGAAACATAGAGGGATGGGGGTATGCAACACCAGATTTAAATCAAATGCCAAGAGACCTTTCCAGTTCTGCTTCTACACTTGAATCAATGATTTCAGGAAATTATCAGCAGTATGGTTACTCTTTCGATGTACCCAACAATCCCAATGGTCTTTTTGTTAACCGTTTGTTTCCCAATCCAGAAACAGAGTTTTTAGGAGAAACCAGTGGTGTGGCAGTTAGAGCACTGTTTGCTGACACATTCGACAATACGGACGAACTTCAATCTTTCTTCGGAAGGGTAAACTACACCTTGGCCAACAAATATTTGTTTACCGCCACCGTGAGAGCTGATGGTTCTTCGCGTTTTGGTGAAAACAATAAATATGGTATTTTTCCATCTGCAGCCTTTGCTTGGAAAATCAATGAAGAAGATTTCATAGGAGATGCAGTATCTACCCTTAAATTAAGATTGAGCTATGGTATCACAGGTAACCAAGATGGTATTGGCTACGGTAGATTCGTAAGAAGAGAAAGATATTCAGGAGGAAGTGTAGGTGACGGTGGCGCTGTAAACGTACCTGGTACCAGTACAGTGGATTTTGCCAATCCCGACCTTAAGTGGGAGGAAACAACCCAATACGGTGTTGGTATTGACTTTGGTTTTGGCAATGACCGCCTAAATGGTAGTGTGGATGTGTATCGTAAAGAAACTAGGGATTTATTGCTTAGCGTTGAAGCTGCACAACCATCCCCTCAACCATTCTTTTTCCAGAACTTGGACGCAATGGTCTTGAACCAGGGTGTAGAATTCTCCCTTAACTATGATATTTTACAAGGTGAGGACTTCTTTTGGACAGCTGGTTTCAACATGGCATACAACAAAAACGAAATTCAAGATTTTGAAGGAGCAATTCCAGCGGGAACAATTAGAGGTGCGGGTCTTACCAATGCTTTCGCACAACGTTTACAATCTGGACAGCCACTTTACTCGTTCTATTTGAGAGAGTTTACTGGATTTGATGAGAACGGAAACCCTGTTCACGAAGGCGGTACGGATAACCAAAAATTTGTTGGTAAAAGTGCGCTGCCCGATTTCACAGGAGGTTTCTCAACCTCAGCAAACTATAAAAACTGGGATGCTTCCCTATATTTCACTGGACAATTTGGGAATTACATTTATAACAACACAGCTAACGCCTTCTTCACAGCAGGTGCAATTGGAAGTGGTAACAACGTTATAAAAGATGTAGTGGCCTTGGCAGGAGAGGAGAGCCGTTTTGCAGAAGCATCAGTATCAACTAGATTCTTGGAGAAGGGTGACTTTGTTAGATTGCAAACAGCTTCCATAGGATACAACGTTCCTCTTTCAGGTGATGGACTATTCAAAACAATGAGGTTGAGCATCACAGGCCAGAACCTATTTGTAATCACCGATTACAGTGGTTTGGATCCTGAAGTAAGTGTTACCCCAGCGTCCGGAGACCTTTTGAACGGACTTCCAATTGCCGGTATCGATTACTCATCATTCCCAAGGCCAAGAACATACACCTTTGGCTTTAGTGTAACTTTTTAAAAAAAATAAGCATGAAACTAGAAACATATAAAAAATTTGTTTTTGCTTCACTCTTAATACTAGGTCTTACCTACTCTTGTACCGATTTGGAAATAGAGGAAACAGACTCGTTGATAAGTGAAGGAACAGGCGACACTGGGTTTACAGGGGTAACCAACCCTTCCAGTGCGTTAAATGATCTGTACAACAAGGTTGGTGGCGATTTTGCTACTCAAGAGAACATGTACTCGTTGTCTGAAGTAACCTCTGATGAGCTGTTGGTTCCAACAAGAGGAACAGACTGGGGAGACAATGGTGTTTGGAGGCAGTTGCACACCCATACCTGGACTCCTGACCATGCCTTTGTTAAAGGAGCATGGAACAACCTGAACCAGAATATCTTTAGAGCTTCTGAAATCATCGAGACAACAAGTGCTGAAACCAGTACTGTGGCCCAAGCAAAGTTCTTAAGGGCATTTAACATGTTCTTTGTAATGGACCTTTTCGGATCTGTTCCTTTCAGAGGAGTAGATGAAGGTCCAGAAATAAACCCTACGGTACTAACTAGACCTGAGGCCTATAGCTTTATCGAAACAGATTTGACCGAGGCTATAGCTGCTTTGCCATCTGTTGGTCCAGGAGTAGCCAATGTTGGAACAGCCTCTCAAGAAGCGGCTAAGTTCCTATTGGCTAAACTCTACTTGAATGGGCATGTCTACAAAGGAACAGGAACACCAGACAATGCCGATATGCAAAACGTAATTGACTTAGTTGACGAGATCAATGCTAGCGGCTTCGATATTCAGGAAGGTTATTTCCAGATTTTTGAGCCGACCGACGATACTGAAACTATCCTATTTTTGAGAAGTGACCTTGGTGCCAGAATTTGGAACAGTCTGCACTATAATCAAAACTCACCGGACAATACTGGTGGAGGTTGGAACGGTTTCTCAACTTTAGCCGAATTCTACGACTTGTTCGAAGGTGATCCAAACACCAACTACGTGGGCGATGGCCAAGAAGAAAGAAGAGGATTTGTTCCTGATGCCGCTACAGCCAATGAGCAAAATTTGGGAATTGGTTATGGTTTTTTAATTGACCTTCAATACAATGAAGATGGGACCCCGTTGACCAACAGACAGAACCAACCATTGGTTTTCCAAAAAGAATTCCCTTCCCTAGTTGGTAATGGTGAAGCAGAAGGAGTTCGTGTTATCAAGTATCACCCTTACGACCCAACAGATGAAGAGGATGGAGTAAACTCATACAGACAGCACCAAATCATTTTTAGATATGCCGACGCTCATTTGATGAAAGCAGAAGCAATGATGCGTATGGGTGGAAATCCAACCACAATGGTAAATGAGCTTAGAAGTTTAAGAGAAGATACACCTGACCTAGCTAGTGTCGATGAACAAACCCTTCTTGACGAAAGAGCTCGTGAATTGTTCATCGAATTCTGGAGAAGAAACGACTTGGTAAGATTTGGCCAGTTTTCTGCACCATGGGGCCTTAAGGAAGTTAGTGGAGATGATAATGTAAATCTATTCCCAATACCGGCAACTGCACTCTTATCCAACCCTAATCTAGTTCAGAACCCAGGTTACTAACATAAAGTTTAAGCTGTTTTAATATAAATGCCGTCCTTATCTCAAAGGGCGGCATTGCTTTTTGACTCAAACAATAAAAAATAGCAAATAAAGGATTAATGAAATATTAATGGCCGTTAATAATTTTGAGATAAACACCCAACTTGGTAGATTGGTTGCTTCGCACAGATTATTTAGCACATATTGATGAACATGAAGAAACAAGCTGATATCAAAAACTAAAAAAATCTGTGTGATTGCCAGAAAAATTGTAAAGTAAGCATCAAAGGGGAAGAGGAACTTGTAAGGTTATGAATGGTGACACCCCCATTTTTTGGTTAAAAAAGAACAATAAATGAAACTGAGATATAGCACAGTTAGCCTTCTTCTATTAGGCCTTATTATTTCCTGTAACAATAAAGAAACACCCAATTCTGAAGAGGAAAAAAAAGAAACCCTGTTCACACTGTTGAAACCAGAGGAAACAGGTGTCAACTTTATAAACAAGGTAGAAAACCAGAAGAATTTCAACATCTTTAAGTACCGTAACTTCTACAATGGAGGCGGTGTGGCCATTGGCGATATAAACAACGATGGTTTGCAAGACATCTACCTGACCGGTAACATGGAGCCCAATAAGCTTTACCTAAATAAAGGGAACATGCAGTTTGAGGACATATCTGAAATGGCTGGAGTATTAGGAAACAAACCTTGGTCCACTGGTGTAGTAATGGTGGACATTAACAACGATGGTCTTTTGGATATTTATGTATGCAATGCAGGAAACATGGAAGGCAATAATCATGACAATGACCTATATATTAACAACGGTGACCTAACCTTTACAGAAAAAGCTGAGGAATACAATCTCGCCAAAACAGGATTTACCACCCATGCCTCATTCTTCGATTATGATAAAGATGGTGATTTGGATGTGTACATTCTTAACAATAGCAATATTCCTGTAAGTAGTCTTGGATATGCAGAACAGCGTGAAGTTCGTGCGCAGGACTGGGAAGGCGTTCCTGACATTTTTAAAGGGGTTGGAGACATGTTGTTAAGGAATGATGACGGCAAATTTGTGGATGTAAGCGAAGAAGCTGGAATTTATGGGAGTTTAATAGGGTTTGGCTTAGGAGTTTTGGTCACTGATTTCAATGGGGACCTGTACCCAGACATCTACGTGTCCAACGATTTTTATGAACGAGATTACCTGTACATCAATCAAAAGGACGGCACTTTTAAAGAAGAAATCAAGGAATGGACATCGCACATGAGCCTTTCCGCGATGGGAATCGATATTGCCGACATCAATAACGATGGTCACAACGATATTTTCATAACGGACATGCTTCCAGAAGAAGAATCCCGGGTAAAATCCGTAATGGAATTTGAAGGCTACAACGTTTTTAACCTAAAACAGAGCAAAGACTTTAGCCAGCAATATATTCAAAACACTTTGCAGCTCAATAATGGAAATGGCACCTTTTCCGAAGTAGCCTATTATAGCGGCATTGATGCCACGGATTGGAGCTGGGCAGGACTTATGTTCGACATGGACAACGACGGCCTAAAGGACATATTTATAACAAACGGTATCAACCACGATTTGACCGATTTGGATTTTGTCGACTTCTTTGCCAACGAGATTGTCCAAAAAATGGCCTTAACGGGTAAAAAGGAGTCAATAGACTCCATTATCAGCAAAATGCCCATCAAACCCCAGCCCAACTACGCTTACAAAAATAATGGCGACATCTCCTTCAAAAATGCCAACAAGGAATGGGGCTTCGAATTGCCATCTCGCTCCAATGGTGCCGCCTATGCAGATTTGGATAATGACGGGGACCTTGACTTGGTCATCAACAATGTGAACACCCCTGCTTTTATATATAGAAACAATACCGAATCGATGTTGGACAATAACTACATCCAACTCAAGTTCAAAGGCCCAAAAAACAACCCTTTTGCTGTAGGAGCACTCGCTAAACTATATTTTGATGGAAACATCGTGAACCAAGAGTTGATTCCTTCAAGGGGCTTTCAATCTTCAATGCAATACGAGATGACGATTGGTTTAGGGAAAACTACACAATTGGACTCTATTAGAATAGTTTGGCCTGATATGCTCACTCAAAAATTGGAAAAAGTAGAAGCAAACCAAATGTTGACCTTAGACTATGCCAATGCAATCGAAACCTATAAATTACCGAAGAAACAAATCAAAAAATCCCTTTTGACAGAGTTGGATAATAGTTCGACCGGAACCCACAAAGAAGACAATTATAACGATTTTGACTACGAAGGTCTTATCTCCCATAAACTTTCGCAAGAAGGACCATCTTTAGCCGTGGCAGATGTTAACGGTGACGGTAATGAGGATTTCTACCTTGGCGGTGCGAAAGGTCAATCAGGATCCATCTATATACATCAAGGAAACGGAAAGGTTGCTCTCAAAAAAAGTATGATTTTTGAAGAGGACAAAGAATATGAAGACGTCGCTGCAGCCTTTTTTGATGCTGATGGAGATGGAGACATGGACCTGATCGTTGGCTCTGGCGGAAATGACGTCGCCATGCAGCGAAACTATCGGGCCAGATTATATCTGAACGATGGTAAAGGAAACTTCTCCAAATCAGAAAACGAACTTCCATCAACATTTAAAAATATTTCCACCATTTCGGCTTTTGATTTTGATGAGGATGGAGATGTTGACCTCTTCATAGGCTCTCGAAGTGTGGTAGGCGTTTACGGAGTTTCCCCCGACCACCTGCTTTTGGAAAACAATGGAGATGGCACCTTCAACAATGTCACCGAACGTTTGGGGTATGACCTCAAAGACGCAGGAATGGTTACCGACTCCAAATGGGTAGATATTGATGGGGATGGCAAAAAAGACCTTGTAGTAACAGCAGACTGGGATACCCCTAAGGTTTATAAAAATACAGGAAGAAGACTGACCAAAATGACAAGTTCACTCGACAGTCTTTATGGTTGGTGGAACACGGTGGAAATAGCAGATCTGGACGGAGATGGCGACCAAGACCTTATTTTGGGCAACCAAGGTCTCAACCTACATTACAAACCCACGGAATATGCCCCAATGCGAATGTACATCAACGATTATGACAACAACGGGACCATTGAGCAGATTGTAACCGTGCAAGAAAATGGGGGCGACTACCCAATCCATCAAAAAAGAGAACTTACCGAGCAACTTCCCTTGCTCAAAAAACAGAATCTAAAAGCATCGGACTATGCACACCGCACCATACATCAACTTTTTCCTAAGGAAGTTATGGATAAATCCATTGTAAAGAAAGCAGAAACCTCAGCATCCGTGATTGCCATAAACGAAGGAAACGGAAAATTCTCTATCAAGAATTTGCCGCCGCGCGTCCAACTGTCATGTGTTTGTGATATTACCTGTACCGATGTTAACCAAGATGGAAATCTGGATTTGATCATGGCCGGGAACAATTACGAGTTTAAACCACAGTTTTCCCGATTGGATGCAAGCCAAGGAAACCTATTGCTGGGAGACGGAAAAATGGGATTCACTTGGCAAGATTACGAAACCAGCGGATTTAAAATCAGGGACGAAGTAAAATATTTGAAACAATTCAAGGATAAAAACGGTAAAATTTACGTCATTGCTGCCGTAAACAACAACAAACCAAAGATTTTTGCCCTAAATGAATAGGTTTCCCTTCATATTGTTTCTTGCCATTCTGGCCATTTCCTGTGACAAGGGAGGTAGTCTTTTTGAAAATCCCGACACAAAAAAAACGGGGCTGGATTTCACCAATGTTCTAACGCCCACCAAAGACTTGAGCATTTTGGACTACCTGTATTTTTATAATGGAGGTGGTGTATCCATTGGCGATATCAACAACGACGGGCTACCGGACATATTCTTTACCGGGAACCAGGTAAAAAACAAACTCTACCTCAACAAAGGAAACCTCAAGTTTGAAGACATATCAAGTTCTGCGGGAATCGAAGGGAGCAGTGATTGGAATACCGGGGTTACCATGGCCGATGTAAATGGTGATGGATTCTTGGACATTTATGTGTGTGCCGTGGTCGGTATCAACGGGTTCAATGGTTTTAATGAACTGTACATCAATAATGGTGACAACACTTTTGCGGAAAGAGCCGCCGAATATGGACTGGATTTTGACTCCTATAGCTCCAACGCTGCCTTTTTTGATTATGATTTGGATGGCGACCTTGACATGTACCTGCTCAACCATGCTGTACACACACAAAATTCCTTCGGGCGTTTTGACCTTCGGTACGACAGACTATATGAAACCGGTGACAAATTGCTCCGAAACGATAATGGAAAATTTACCGATGTCAGCGAAGAGGCCGGTATTTACGGAGGTGTGAACGGTTATGGTCTAGGTCTGGCTATCTCGGATTTTAATCAAGATGGATACCCGGATATTTATGTAGGCAACGATTTTCATGAAGATGACTATTACTACCTGAATAACGGGGATGGCACTTTTACAGAAAGTCTAAAAAAATATTTTGGACACACTTCCCGCTTTTCCATGGGTAACGATGTTGCTGATATCAACAATGATGGCAGACCCGATTTACTTTCGTTGGATATGCTACCGGAAGACGAAGTGGCCCTAAAATCTTCGGAAGGCGATGACAATATCCAGACCCAAAAGATGCGGATAGACCGTTTTGGGTACCATTATCAGTTTACACGTAACATGCTTTTTGTAAACCAGCCCGATGGCAACTTTATGGAAACCGCATTGATGAGCGGTATTGCTGCAACCGATTGGAGTTGGAGTGCCCTTTTTGGCGACCTTGACCTAGACGGTCGCCAGGACGTGTTTATTTCCAACGGAATACCCAAAAGACCCAACGACCTTGATTTTATCAAATTCGTCTCCAACGACCAGATCAAGAGCAAAATAGACAATACCAAACTTGTAGACCAACAAGCTTTGGACCTAATGCCATCGGGAAGTGTGCACAATTATGTCTTTAAAGGTGGTGAAGACCTTCATTTCCAAGACATGTCCAATAAATGGATTACAAAAGACACCTTGGTTTCCGGAGCGACCGCCATGGGCGACCTCGATGGCGATGGTGATTTGGATTTGGTTACGAACAACATTGACCAGCCCGTGACTTTGTACGTCAATAAAACAAACAAGAAAGGAAAGCATCTCAAGATTAGGTTTAACTATTCCCAAAACAATAAGTTCGGAATTGGAACCAAAGTATATTCCTATGCCAATGGAGGGCTTCAATTCAAGGAATTATTTACTACAAGAGGGTTTCAAGCATCCTCGGAACCCATGGTTCATTTTGGATATAAAAATGTCGAAAAGGTAGATTCCATCAAAATAGTTTGGCCGGACAAGACCTATCAGGTTTTACAAAATATACCAGTAAATCAAACGCTGACCGTTGAGCCCAAAAACACTAAGCCTTTTGACTACAATTCGCTTCGCGAAAGCAAAAAACCCCTGTTCAGTCCAGTAGATAATAATCTAGGTTTGGATTTTACACATGTTGAGGACAACTACACGGACTTTAACCGTGAAAAATTGATTCCGTATCAAATCTCGGACAGAGGGCCTGCATTAGCTATGGGAGACTTAAACAATGATGGCAGGGAAGATATTTTCATCGGAGGTTCGAAATATATATCATCCCAAATATTTGTACAACAGGATTCCATTTTTGTAAACCAAAACATTGAAAGCCTTCAAAAAGATTCTATTCGAGAAAATATCTCGGCAGGCATAGCTGACTTTAACAATGACGGAAAAAACGACCTGATCATAAGCTCTGGGGGAGGTGACTTTTTTGGAAAAGCAGAACCCTTATTGGATGCCTATTACGTTCAAAAAGACTCGATTTTCCAAAGTCTCGAACTACCTGAATCCTATCAAAATTCGTCAGTTGTTGCCCCTTTTGATTTTGATGATGATGGCGACATGGATGTTTTTATCGGCGGGCATACCATTACAGCAGAGTTCGGTGCTCTTGCCAATTCTTATCTATTGGAAAATGAAAATGGCTCATTTAAAATAAATAAAGCTTTTCAGAAGTTTTCCAAAGGCATGGTAACCGATGCCATTTGGAGCGATTTTGATGGTGACGGTACCACCGACCTTATTCTGGTCGGCGAATGGATGTCTCCAAAGTTCCTACAATATCAAAATGGTACTTTTACCGAAGTGAAGCATGTAAACATTCCCGGACTATGGCAGGCCATTGAAGCTTTTGACATTGACGGAGATGGGGACACCGATTATCTTTTAGGAAACTGGGGAACCAATTCAAGGTTCAAAGCCTCCGAAGAGCATCCCATGAAGTTATACTTTAACGATTTTGACGATAATGGTCAAACGGAAACGGTAACGGCCATGGAAAAAAACGGAAAATACTATCCATTGGAGACTCTGGACGGATTGGCATCACAGTTGGTGTACCTAAAAAAGAAATATACCACCTACAAATCCTTTGCTGGCGACACGATGGAAGAAATTTTTGGGGAAGATGTCCTGAAATCGTCCACCCAACTACAGGTAAACACATTGAAATCCGGTTATTTACGGAATGACGGTGGTAGCTTTGTTTTTGTACCATTTAAAAATGAGCTGCAGGTGTCCCCTATTCTTTCTTTTGCTCTAGCTGATTTTACCGGAGATGGAAATACCGAAGTGCTGCTAGCAGGTAATTATTTTGGCATGAAACCTTATCATGGGAGACTGGATTCGTTTCCGGGAGCCCTCATCAAAAGCGATGGCAGCATTATATTGGGCAACCAATTGGGATTGGATTTCACCAAAAAATCCATCAGGCACTTAAAAACAATTACCCTCAATAATAAAAAATATTTGTTAGCTATATTCAATAACGATAAAGCACAAGTTTATAAAATCAATGATTAATCTCTCAAGGCCATGAAGAAAAGAATAAGTTTAATCGTAGCAGTACTATTGGTTTTAGCATCATGCCAAAAAAAAGAGGAACCCGTTGAAGTTTCTCCGGAAGAATTCCATGCCTCTGTGGACAAAGTAATCGAAATAATGATCCATGATATATTCTCGCCTCCTGTGGCCAGTAGGATTTTTGCCTACTCCAACATTGCGGCATATGAGATTATTGCCAAGAAAGACGATAATTATAAATCCTTGGCGGGGCAAGTAACGGATTTGGAAAATATTCCAGACCCCACCAATAGTGAGAATATCAACTACGAGATGGCCGCCCTCATCGCCCATATGAATATTAGCAAGAGGCTTATCTTTTCCGAAGAAAGAATGGAAAGCTTTAGGGACAGCCTATATTCTACTTGGAAGGAAAAGAACGAAACCGTTTTTAATGCCAGTAAAGAGTATGGACTGGAAGTAGCCAATTTTGTGGGAGACTGGATGAACAAGGACAACTATAAGGAAACACGCACCATGCCCAAGTTCTCCGTAGATTCGAACGACCCTTCTCGCTGGCAACCTACTCCTCCGGCCTATATGAACGGGATTGAACCACATTGGATGAAAATACGCCCCTTCGCTATTGATTCCGCCCAGCAGTTCAAGCCTGTTCCTCCACCAGAATTTTCTATGGAAAAAGACTCCAAGTTTTACCAAGAGGTCATGGAAGTATATGAGGTTAGAAAAAGTATGGTGGGCAAAGGTGATAAATCCGACGAGATTGCAATTGCACAGTTTTGGGATTGTAATCCTTATGTTTCCGTGACCAGAGGGCACCTAATGTTCGCCACTAAAAAGATTACTCCCGGGGCCCATTGGATCGGCATCACTAAAATTGCTGCAAGAAAAACCAATGCGGATTTTGCAAAAACCGTATATGCCTATACTAAAACCTCTATTGCCATCGCAGATGGATTCATTAGCTGTTGGGACGAAAAATATAGAAGTAACCTAATTCGCCCAGAGACCGTGATCAACGAATACATTGATGACAGCTGGGAACCTGTATTGCAAACACCGCCGTTTCCAGAGTATACCAGCGGACATAGTGTGGTATCGGGGGCGGCCGCAACTGCATTGACCGATATATTTGGTGACGATTTTGCCTTTGATGATGACACTGAAGTAGCATATGGCCTACCTGTACGCTCCTTTACGTCCTTTAACCAAGCGTCGGACGAGGCCGCATTGAGCCGCATGTACGGAGGTATTCATTATCGTGCTGCAATTGAAGTGGGAATTAAGCAAGGGCGGGACCTAGGAAAATTTATCGTGGACAAACTGGATATGACAAAAGGCTAATCCGTATTTTTGCTCCTTAGTTATGAGGAAGATTATTTCTATAATCCTAGCCCTTGTGGTAGGAGTAATTGTGTGGTACCTATTCTTAAAGCCCCAAGATTATCAGGTCAATTTTAAGGCGAAGGCAATTCCTGGGACCATATACGAAACCGTAAAAGCATGGAACAAGGGCTTTGATTCCGTAATCCCTTTGGATTACAAAACTCCAAGCCATTTTGAGCAGACCATTCTTGTTAATGACTCGGTACACATATATGATTGGAAGATAACCCGAGTGCACGATTCCCTTAGCGAAGTTCAGGTAAACATCAAAGATTTATCCCATTCCCTTGGCAATCGTTTATCAGTCCCCTTTTCGGATACAGATTTTGAAAAAGGCTCCAGAAAGCTATTGTTGGATTTCAATTCTTTATTAAATGAGCACATAAAGGGTTTTAAAGTATCCATTGAAAATGAAGAAGAAACACTTTCATCATTTTGTGCCTGTGTCAAACTAAATACTTCTCCCGAAGACAAAGCAAAGGGCATGATGGCAAACTATAATTTCTTGGACGGCATCCTTGCAGAGAATGAGGTGCAACTAAACGGTCCTCCTTTTGTGGAAGTCTTGGATTGGGATTTAGAAAATAATCTGCTTTCGTACAACTTTTGTAACCCCATTGTAAGATCGGAAAAACTTCCGGATCACCCAGATATCGAGTATAAGCGAATGTTCAGTAAAAATGCGCTTAAAGCGGTTTACCATGGCAACTATATTACCTCGGACCGTGCTTGGTATGCTTTGCTTGATTACGCCAAAGAGAACAACATCTCCATAGAGAAAAAACCAATTGAGGTTTTTCACAACAACCCCCACATTGGCGGGAATGAACTTGAATGGACAACCGAGGTGTTTATGCCCATAAAGGAATCCAATGAATAAACTTGTCCTTATTTTTTTAGTAATAGCAGTAAGTGCCTGTGCTCAACAAACCTATTTAGGTGAATTGGACAAACTTGGAAAATTTCCTTCCAAGCTCAAAGAAGTTTCTGGTTTGGAGGTGACCCAAGATGGCAAGATATGGGTTATTGAGGATAGTGGAAACAAAGACAAAATTTATAGAGTCGATAAAGAGGGTAACATTAAGGAATCACTGAAAATTGATCACGCCAAGAACATAGATTGGGAAGATTTGACCATGGATACCGAAGGTAACCTCTATATTGGAGATTTTGGGAACAATAGGAATGCTCGGGAAGATTTGGTCATTTATAAGGTTACCAAAGATGAAATGGGGAAAAAAGAGCCCAACTCGGATAAGATTGAGTTCTCTTACCCTCAGCAGAACGATTTTCCACCAGAGAAGGACAGCCTCTATTTTGATACAGAAGGTTTTTTCCACCTAAACGATTACCTCTACATTTTTACCAAAAACCGCACACGACCCTATTCTGGAAAAACTTTGATGTACCGTGTGCCCGATAAAAAAGGGGAATATGAGGCTGAATTTTTAGGTAACTTGTTCCTATGCGGAGATCAGAATCATTGTTCGGTGACCAGTGCGGATATTTCTCCCGATGGAAAAACCATTGCGCTGTTGAGCTATGGGTTTGTTTTTCTACTGACGGATTTCAGCGCTCCGGATTTCACAAAATCATCCATTAAGATAATTGACCTACAAACCGACACCCAGATTGAATCAGTGTGCTTTTATGATGATAAAACCCTCTTGGTCGCAGATGAGGAAAACAAGTATGGGGGTAGAAAGCTTTATGAGTTGACATTGAATTAAAACCCAAATCCGAGCCCAAAAGCAAAACGTAGCCCATCCACACTGTTGAAAAGCCCAAAGTTGGCCGTAAGCACATCCACTCCATTTAAGAAAAATCCTCCTCCGTACGAATTGTGCCATTTATTCGATTCTTCACCGGGATACCAAACGCGGCCATAGTCAAACCCTCCATAAATTCCCGGCGTTATGGGCATCAGGCCGGTCTTCATACTTCTAAAGCTATACCTAAGGTCGGTATTTTGAAAATAGGCTGTTTTGCCGGAAAATCTTTGGAAACGGAACCCTCGTAACCCATTGTTTCCACCAATACTGGCGGCTTGATAAAATTCGTAGCCATCCCCGATAATAAAATGTCCCTTGAACTTGGTAGCGAGCACTAACATGCCATCGGCAGTAAGCTTATGATCTAAAGAAAATGATGGAATCACATATCCGAACGACTTGGAGGAATCATCCAAATTGGTCTTGAACCCACCTTCGAGGGCAAATGCCATTCCCAAAGTTGGAAAGGCTTCATTATCGGTATTCGAATAGCTGTATTCTCCATCGACACCAAAAAAGCTCAAATGGTTTTCCTCTCCATTTTCCAAATAAAACGCATTAATGAACCTATCCTCGGTTTCCTCTATTTCAATGTTCTCATAGGATACTCCCAATCGTGCCTTGGAGCCGAAAAATCCGCGCCACACCAATGATGGTGCAAATCTCAAGTTTCGGATACGGACACGGTTATAATCCAACTCCAAGGGTTCTTCATCATCATTATTGACCGTCTCATTCCCAAAACCAAAAAAGTTTTGGGTAAAATTAGGACTGGTGAATCTTGCATGAAGTTCCAAATTCACCTTATTGAAAATATGGGCAAATTCCCCACGATAACCCAAATCAAAACCATCCGTCGCAAAATAGTAGGCTGCACTTACCGTATGCTGCTGCGTAAATGGATTTTTTCTGAATCCATTAAAGGTATAGGTGTTGGCCAAACCTATCCTAACACCATCGTCTGGATTGAATCCTACAGTGGGCAACGTTTGATTGTTACTGCCCTTTATGTTCAAAAAGTCATACGTATTGGTATTATAATCATTAACCAATCTTACCTTACCGCCGTAGGCTTCTTCCAAAGTGTTTTTCTTTGATTTAAAATCATAGATCAAAAGCCTTCTTGAATCTTCCGAGACTTTATAAACGTCATTGTTTTGACCTCCAGCGATTCGCACCTTTATTTTAGATGTTTCCGTATTGGCCTCAAAAATATCTTCATCATCAAGTCCATAAATCCATATTTCTTTGGTATAATCGGGACTATACACCTTATTGAAGAACAGATCCGTATACTCCCCTCCTTTGATTCGGTACGCCCTCACCTCAACATCCCCGTTGGGACGGGAGACAATATTGAAATAATCATCTTTATCCGTGCCCGTAATTACACTGTATTTGTTCAAAACGGCATAGTACTCACGTGCCGTTTGCACCAAGTTTTCTTTTCGGGCCAAAAGAATTCTTTTGATTTCTGTCAAGGTTTCGTCCCTCACCTCTTCTGGAAAGGCCAAAAATGCCTCATCGATTATTTCACCTGTCAGATTTTGTTGGATAAATTTGGCCTGGTCTATCCACATCTCCATATCGGTTTCCGTAAGCAAGGCCATATCCAAGGCAAAGGTTCGGGGTGAAGAGGTCAACCCTTTCACGCTTCTAACCTCTTCATGAAATCCTTCAAAAATACGAAGCGCCGGAACTGCCCTGGATCCAAAGTTCATGATGAGGCCATCTCCCCAACGGGAAAACACCTGATCTCTATCACGGGCAATAGGTTTGTATACCTTGTTTCCGTCTTCGGTTTTAAATTCTGCCCAACGCCATTGGTCCACATGCCTGTCCCAATCCCCGATCAAGATATCGAACAAGCGTGCCTTTACGTATTCCCTTTGGTCTATGCTATATTCCTCATCTTCGCGGAGCTTGTCCATAAGATCGTAGGTGCTTTCTATTTTTTTGGTGAATCCAAAGCTTTCCAGGTTATCATGATCGTCCGAGACATGCTCCTCGATCATATATAGGCCATCACCGAACTCCTTGTTGTAATCCCCCAAAACGGATTGCTTTGGCACATAGTACAATTTAGGGTTGGTGTGGTACATTCCAAGTGCGTCCGATAGTCTATCAATGGTAAATGGTGCATACGGATGCGCACCTGTATATAGATCCAACAACAATTTTTCGGGGTACGTGTCCTCGAACTTTCCAATGACGTATTGATCCTGAAAAGCTATGGCCTGAAGGTATCGCTCTGCACTTTTTCGCAAGCCCCTCATCACATACTCCCTACCATCTTTATCGGCCAATCGTAAAGAATTCGATTGGTTTCCTCCACCTTTTCGAACAACGGTCAATCCACCAAAGAGGGTATCTAACCGAACGGTGGGCGCCTTTACTTTGGTTCCATAATACTTCCTGTACCGTTCGCCCCAAAGCAACTTGTGAAACCCACTCTTCTCGATCTCTTCCGGTTCGTATACGGACGCCATTTTATATGGAGGAAAATCTTCGGCCAGTCCCAGCCGTTCCGTAGATCTATCGGGAGGTAGCACTTCAGTTTGATATAGCAGTGCCGTTGAATTGGCATCGGCACCATAAAACTTTACTTGTGATGAGCCATCCGTATACACCCTTAAAATTGCATAGCCGGTCCTGCCTGTTGAAAATTTACTTCCGTTCAACAGTCGGGTGGTACCCGTCTTGGCCCCCGAACCACTTACAATTTGAGGTTTCCCATATTCCTCGATGTACTGAAGCGTATGCTCATGACCGGATGCAAATATGATCTTATCGGAATATTGGGAAAGGGTCACAATTCTTTGCTTAAGCTCGTTATACTTCCTGTTGGATATATCTTCGGAAGTGGCTCCTGAAGTTTTTCGTAGCAGATTAATAGCAGACCCCAAAATAGGCAACGGAACTTTTCCTCCGTTGGGATATATGCCTTGCTTAAATGAAAATTGACCTCCGTGCGATCCATAGGTAAACATAGGATGGTGCATGGCCAAAATGATGGTTTTGTCCCTATTTTTCTTGATTATGCTCTCCAATTCCTCAAAAAAACGGTTTCTGCTCTTTATTTCGCAATCATCATTTATAGTGGGATGCTTGTCCCAATTTACAATGTACCACTCTGTATCAATGGCGACGACCAAGACCTTGTCATTGACCTCTATCTCTTCAATGGGGCATCCGTTCTCTGGCTGAAAAGCATCATTATCATCCAGTGCTTCCTCCACATATTCTTCTTCTCGTTTTAGGCCTTTGAGCCCCTCCGTGTACCAATCATGATTTCCAGGGATAAAGAGCTTCTTCCCCTTGTAGTTCTCCAAAGTGCTCAATTGGGCATCCAAATGGTTTTTGGCTTCCAGATATGCAATGGTGGAATCCTTTTTATCGGGTAGGCCAGCAGGATAAATATTATCTCCCAAAAAGATGGCGGTACTATTGGCGTCGGCCTGATCTAAAACCTTTTTAAACGCTTTTAGAGTAGGGTTTACATCACCCATCGGGGATTTGCCTGCATCACCAATCAAATAAAATGTGTGTTCGACCTCCTTTTCGATTAGAACATTGTGTGCGGAAAAAGGCTCTGCATATTTGGCTTCATATGTTGCACAAGCAGAGACCAAGACCATTAAAAACAGTAAAAAGTAATGTTTCTTCATATACACGAGGTTGATTCCAAAATTTTGTAATTTGGATGCTCTAATCTGGAACTATGTCGGAAATCGTTGAAAAAACTGAACACTTTGTTTCTGAACTACTAACAAAAGAACTAGATGCAAGGTTCTTGTACCATAACTTGCGACATACCCAAAGAGTAGTCAAAAGTACTAAAGAATTGCTCAACTATTATAACCTGAGCGAAGTTGAAAACGAAAGGTTAATGTTAGCTGCATGGCTACACGATACGGGGCATACCAAAGGTTGGGAAAACCATGAGGAAAACAGTTGTGAGATTGCCAAAGATTTTTTGGAAAAGAATGGGTATGACGCTGAAGGGATTGAACAGGTTTGTTCGTTGATCATGGTCACCAAAATGTGCAACGAGCCATCCAACCTTTTGGAAGGGATTATCCGAGATGCCGACATATCCCATTTTGCCAAAAAAAGCTATTGGGAGACCACCGATTTCTTAAAAGAAGAACTGAAAGCTTTGGGAATTGCCGATTATTCCAACAAGGAATGGCGGGACAAAAACATTAAAATGTTCCGCACCAAACATAATTTCTTCACCGACTATGCCAAGGAAAATTGGGAAGAAGGCAAACAACAAAACCTTAAAAAATTGTTGAAAGAAAAGAAAGAAGAAAAAAAGATTGCCAAAAAAGAAGCCTTGAAGGCCAAGTACAAAAATGAGAGCCCCGATAGAAGCGTTCAAACCTTGTACCGGGTCACACTAAAAAATCATTTAAAATTGAGCGATATTGCCGATACCAAAGCGAACATATTGCTTTCGGTCAACGCTATAGTCATTTCTTTGGTGCTTGCCAATCTATTGACCAAGTTGGACAATCCGTCCAATACCTACATGATTTATCCTACCTTGATTTTGATCATGTTCAGTGTTGTCTCCATGGTACTTTCGGTATTGGCCACCAGACCCAATGTCACGAGTGGTAAATTCACCAAGGAAGATGTGGAAAAAAGAAAGGTAAACCTCCTGTTTTTCGGAAACTTTCACCAAATGGAGCTTTCCGAATACGAATGGGCACTGAAAGAGCTGGTAAAGGATAAGGATTATGTATACTCTTCCTTGACCAAAGACCTCTATTACTTGGGCGTTGTCCTTAACAAAAAATATAAAATACTACGGATTACCTACAATATTTTTATGTTGGGCATGATTATCTCCGTAATCTCTTTTATAATCGCCTTTAGGTATTTTGGCCCGGAAAGGCTGATTTTCTAATCTAGGAGTTTAGTTCTTCCATTAAATCGTCGTAAGTATAGGTGCGCTCCGATTTTTTGTCCTTTTGATAAAGAATCTCTGCCCGTATCGCTTTTAATCCAGATACACCTTGAACTCCTTCGAGCTCGACGATTTCAATATTATTGGTAAAATAGCCTTTCGCCTTTAGGAAGCTGATATATCGCATATACTCCTTTTCATCTTTACGTTGGGAGTACACAATGGCCAATTTGCCCTTTTGTGTCAAACGCTCATTGGTTCCCTTAATGAATGATTTATCGATACGCTTTTTGATCACTTCGTAACGTGCATTGTAGGTGCCGTCCACATCAAAACGCTTCTCGTCCATTCTAAATCGTATTGCCAATGATGTGCTGTACACCAAAACCAAGGAAGCTACGTCCAGTTTTACAGGTAATTTTGGTTTTAGGCTATAGTATTTATTTTCCATTTCGCACATTACCTGAAGCTGCCACAACCTAAGATTGCTCAAGAACAGTTCACTGAACTCCCTATCCTTGGTAATGGAACTTCCGATATACATGTTGTGCTCAACGCCATCGGTTTTATAACGTTCAAAATAGTGCGGGAACATTTCCTGTGCTTCTTCCTGCCTTTTATCAAGAAGAGCGGCAAGCTTCATATTGGCCTCCATTACACTATTATCATAATTTCTACGATGATCGTAATAGCTCTCAGTGGCCTTATCTATTTTTTGATTGTATTGCTCCAACAAACCGGCAATTTCTTCATCTTCTTTTTGGAGATGATCAAATACAGGGTCTACTTCTTCCTTCACAAAATCAAAAACGGCTTGCTCTGTATGTGTGTACAAGGCTTCTTTTACCTCGCTCAAATAATTATTTACCCTAAATCGCAATTCTTCGTAAATAGGGAGTTTATATTTTTGAAAAGCAATATCCAGAACATCGTTGATTTCCGAAAGTTGAATCATTAAATCCCTTTGGATGGCGAGATTTCGCTCTTGGGCCGAATCTTTAATGTCAATTTGGCCATACAATGGATATACGTCCTTGAAAACCACCTCCTTGAATACAGGTTCGTTGCCCGCCAGTTCGTCTGCCATAAAACGCTTGGCTTCTTCTTGGAATTTCCAATACACGGATGGATGGACCGAGGTACACTCATGCTGGATTACGGCATCGATCAAGTTTTCCTCTTCTTCTATGGTCCGCATCACGGCTGCGACTATGTAAGGCATCACATCATCCAATTTGTTTGCGTTGACGCTATTGAGTTCGTTGACCTTGCCCGATACCAATTCCAAAACGCCCAAAAGGTTCCCGTTAACGGCAATGGGAGCCAATATGGCACTTTTGATGCCTTGCTCCATCAAACTTTTATAAGGTTGAATCTCACCGTGCGACCCTTCAAAATATTTTTCTACATTGGAGATGGCGAAATACTTGTTCTCCTTGAACAATTTTCCATGGGTATGGTTACAGAACATGGAATCACATTCTTCCATATCCTTCCCGTTAAGGATATAACTTTCCATCCCCTTGCCATATATCTTAAAAAAACGATTGGCACTGGAATCGTATCCCGAGAAACCAACTTTGATGTCGTTAAGATTGAAGAATGACCTAAAGGTGTCCTCAAAACTTTCCATAAAGGTATCCTTGCCCCTTTGGGCACGGCCTATCAAGGTCGATTTTATTTCTGATACGGAATGTTCCGATGTTACATCGAACATATTGGAAATAACGAAGCCTTTGGCAATAAAACTATTTGGCGGGATTTTATCCCTCCATATGTCCAAATTGTAAAAATTGTCAAGCAACTCGTCCACATCTTCCTGGGTAAGTTCCTTGGCTTTTTCGGTAGGTATGATTTCCATAAAATCCGCATTGTACAAAATACGGTACCTGCGCATCACACCATTGGTATCTGGAATATCGTAAAAGAAAGGACGTTTAAAATCAAGGTTATATCCGTAATGGAATTTTAAAATCACGGTACACCTCATAATGTAATCAAACTCCCTAGGGATATTGGTGATGGTTAAATCAAAATCTTCGCCTGCATCCTTCAAGATCTGACGAAAACGCTCGGAAGAGTTGAACACCAAATTCTCAAATGGCGTGGAAGCGGTTTTGATCTCGTTCTTCGTTAAAATGGGAGAAAAAGAATCCTCCAAAATTACTCGAATCACATCCTTGTGCTTTTCCAACAAGGACAAATCGGTGAAACCTTCCCTCAATACCGGGTACGGAGCCTGTTGGTCCAAGACGTACTTTGCTCGTTCCACTTCATGAGCATTGTCGCTATTGAGCAGTTCATCGTAATGCTCCAACAATTTATTGAAGCTTACCAATTGAACCAGGGGGCTCTCTGAATTGAGGTTATGATTCATACCCAACTTAGTCGTGGTTTAGGTCACAAAGTTACAAAAAGTACAAATGGAGTTCCAATATTGTGGTTCTTTATGGACAAATCACCATTTTTAAGGATATTTAGCAAAAACTTTTAGATGTCCTCATCAAAACGATTAGACAGAGCCTACAAAAATGCTGTGACGATTCCATTCGACGAAGATTCCAAGTTTATCTTTTTCAGCGACTGCCATCGGGGGGACAATAGTTTTGCGGACGATTTTGCCAATAACAGGAATATTTATTTCCATGCACTCAATCATTACTACCGCGAGGGGTTTACCTATATTGAGTTGGGGGATGGTGATGAACTTTGGGAAAACATCAGTTTTGAAGCAATTTTTGAGGCGCATAAGAATGTTTATCAATTATTAAAACGGTTTCATTTGGAAAAACGCCTCCATATGCTTTGGGGCAATCATGATATGGTTTATCGTGATTCTGAATATGTTGATAAACACCTCTCACATTATTTTGAGCCCATCGACGGCTCCGACAAAGAACTTTTTGAGGGAATCACCTACCATGAGGCCCTTATTTTAAAACATACCAAAACGGGTCAGGAACTTTTCTGTGTTCACGGTCACCAAGCGGATTGGTGGAACTATGTGTGTTGGCGCATTGGTCGTTTTTTGGTAAGGATTTTATGGAAACCGCTACAGGTAGTGGGTATTGCGGATCCTACCAGCCCTGCCAAAAACTATAAGGAACTGATACGTATCGAAAAACGAATCAAACGGTGGATATTGAAAAAAGATTTGTTGGTCACGTTAGCAGGTCATACGCACAGGCCCAGATTTCCCGAACCGGGCCAAATTCCTTTTTTTAATGATGGAAGTTGCGTTCACCCACGGAGCATCACCGGCATCGAGATTGTAAAGGGTGAGATATCACTGATCAAATGGTATATTGACACCAAACCAGATGGCACCCTTCAGATTGTAAGGGTATTATTGGAAGGTCCTGAAAAATTGGCTGATTACCAGACTGAATAAAAATGCAGGCAGTACAACACATCCTAGATCAAATCCCTATCCGGCACGACGTATCCTCGCATATTATGCTATTGGGCATTATCCAAGGATTGTTTTTGGCCCTGGTTATTTTTTTAAGGGCCAAACGGAAATCGGCCATCACTCTCTTTGGATGGTCACTTTTAGTACAATGTCTCGTTTTTTTGGATGTATACCTATGTTACACCGGACTCATCAAATATGCTTTCCACTTAAATGATTCCACGGAATTCTTGGTATTGATGATCATGCCCACCATGTACTTTTTTTTGTATACCCTTTTAAACAGAAAACCATTTACCCTTAAAAAACATTGGCCGCATTTTGTGCTCCCACTGCTCTATTTAATCTCTCAATTCAACTATTACACAAGTCCAATCGAAGTAAAAATAAATGCATATTTAGGTGCCTATTATAGGAATTTGGGCTTTTTGGATGTGCCAAAAACCGTGGATTACTCCTACCATCATATCAAAGATGAATTTAGATGGCTGGTACTCCTGAGCTTTACTTTTTATCTCATCCTGTCCATAATATTGGTTATAAAGTCATGGAAAAAGGGATGGACCTCATCCAAAAACATAAAGATGGACAAGTATATTTTCTCAAGAAATACGGTTATCATCTTTTTGGTACTGATGTTTACCTTGCTTTTAATTTATCTGAACTATGATGATGATGGCGGTGATCACATCATAGGAATCATGCAGACCATTACTATTTTTATTACATCATTTTTCATTCTTTCGGAATCGCGCTTTTTTGAAAAATCATGGATTGCAGATAAATATGAGACCATTGCAGGGAATCCCATTCAATTTGAAGCTGTTGAAAGTTTTATTTCCGAGGCCCAGTATTATACCAAGCAAGACATCACGCTAAAAAAAGTGGCAGAGCAGTTGGACACCAACGCTAATGCCATTTCCAGACTCATCAATTCGAAAACCGGCACAAACTTCAATGAATACATCAACCAAAAAAGAATTGCTTTGGCGCAAGAAAGATTGTTGGATAAAGAATTTAAACATCTTACAGTGGAAGCTATTGGGGCCTCTGTCGGGTTCAAATCCAAGTCTGCCTTTTACAACGCGTTCAAAAAACATACAGGTCAATCGCCCTCATTATTTATGAAGCAATACCGGGGTTAATTTCTCCAGAATTACAATTCAGGACGTTTCCCGACACAAAAAGCAGTTCATTCTGAACGGCACTTTCCATCTTTGAGAAAATTTAAAACATGGAAACATCAATCAGGCGTTACGATTTGGACTGGCTTCGGGTTATCGTATTTGCATTGCTCATATTTTATCACGTAGGAATGTTTTTTGTTCCTTGGGGCTGGCACGTTAAGAACAACATTATTTACGATTGGCTACGCTGGCCCATGCTATTTCTGAACCAATGGCGTCTTCCCATTCTATTTGTTATCTCCGGTATGGGCACCTATTACGCATTGGGAAAAAGAACCATGGGAAAATTCATGTGGGAGCGTTTCCTTCGTTTAGGTATTCCTTTGGTAGCAGGTATGGTTTTGATCGTGCCGCCACAAGTATATTTTGAACGTTTATCAGAGGGGCAGTTTACGGGTTCATATTGGCACTATTTTACTACCGTTGCTTTTGATGGCGTTTATCCGGAAGGCAATCTCAGCTGGCACCACCTTTGGTTTTTGCCCTACCTTCTAGCGTTTTCGTGGATTTTGGCCCCATTGTTTGTCTATTTGAGAAGGTGCCAGACCACTTTTATTGAATGGGTCAAACGTTTGATTCAAAAAACGTGGGGCATTTATGCATTTGTGATTCCGCTCTACTTTGTAGAATCGCTGGTCGAACCTTTTTTTCCCGTCACCCACGCCTTGGTGGACGATTGGTTTAATTTTATATTTAGTATAATCCTATTTTTCTATGGTTTTATATTGATTGCCACTGGGGATGTGTTTTGGCAAACATTGACAAAAGTAAAATCCAAGGCCATAATCCTGGGAATAGTAGGATTTGCATCCCAAGCTTTTATATGGCTGTTTTTGGAAGATGGCTACCTTGTCCATTTTACCGAAGCATTTTTAAAAGTGGTGAATATCTGGTCTTGGATATTGGTATTGTTCGCCTACGCTGCCCAATACCTCAACAAGCCCAGCAAGGGGTTGGCTTACTCCAATCGAGCAGTTTACCCCTTTTATATTTTGCACCAGACCGTCACCGTTGCCATTGGCTATTATTTGATGGATTTGAGATGGGGATTTCTACCAAAAGCATTTGTTTTGGTCGTGGGCACATTTGGAATCAGTTGGTTGATCTATGATTTGATTATTTTACGGATTCCGATACTGCATCCGCTATTTGGACTTAAAAAGAAAAGGCCCGCCAAAATTTAGCGGGCCATTCACTTTTAGTTTAAAAATAGTAGGATAGACCAATCAAAATATTGGATGAATCCAGATTTAGATCAAAACCATTACTAGTTGTTTCTGAACCAGAATTTTCAGATTTAATGGAGGAGTATCTCAGAATTCCAAAGGAAGATTCCAACGCCAATTTTTGAGAAACAAAGAAAGATATCCCTGGTCTGAAAGCCACATAAAACTGATCGCTTTCCATGCTCATCCTGCTGGTCACGTCAGAAATGGTTTCAGACCAAGCACCCACATATCCTGCTTCGCCTTGGGTGTAGAACAATAGACTTTTTCCTAAATTAAAATACTTTCTAACATAGGGAGCAAAGAGAATAGCTTCGGTTTTACTTTCGGATTGGTTAAAATTTGGTTGTTGATTCAAGTCATTATCAACTTTCGTGCGGCTATACCCGGTTCTTAGACCAACCATCCAATTTTCAGAAAAGGCATATCCTGCTCTTGGGAACAGTCCTAACGAAAACCTATCGGTATCCACTGATGAGGCTTGGGTCTGAGATTCTGAATTGGATACATTGAAATTCGCTTCCAATCCCAAATTCCATGTTCCTTTTGAAATTGTTCGTCGGTCGTCATCCGAATTTTGTGCTTGAAGGGTTGCAAAGCCAAACAACAGGGCAAAAAATAATACTTGTTTCATTTTGGGTTGAATTTTTAAGGTTAAAGCAGAAAAATAATCAAGCATTGTTCCATTTTTTCACAAAAAAAAATGATTTGGCAAGACTTTAACGAGAGATTGCTTTTTAACGATTTAACGTCAATTTATAACGCTGATGGCAAGGTATTTGCTAAATTTATAAATGGATTTAGACCCGTCTTGCCATGAAAGAGAAAATTTATATCGTTTTGGGAGCAGTTCTGTTTAGCCTACCCATGTTTGCCCAGGGCGATTTGCCCACCACGCGACCATTGAAGATCGGGGATAACAATAAGCTCGATGTAAAGGCAAGCAACCAAGGTACTTTGCTTCGAATGCCTTCTGTACTCGATGAAAGCCTTACCTCCAAAAACGAAAAGCCCGGTGTAAAAATGTTGCCCGACAGGGAACTTCTTCAGGCAGGTCACGATATGGTCATAGACCCCAAGGTTATTGAAAAAAGGGAAAAGGGAGCCAATGAACATTTTGGTGACCAATATCTGGGTGATTTCAAAACCACGGCAAAATTTGTTGGCATTGTTGCTAGGGACCATGAATATGTGGACGGGGACCGTATCAAAATTTATGTGAATGGTGAAGTAGTAGAATATAATTTACTGCTTTCAGGTTCTTACAGAGGAATCAACCTAGATCTTGTAGAAGGTTTCAACCGAATTGAATTCGAAGCCCTCAACCAAGGTTCTTCAGGACCAAATACCGCCCAAGTCGTAGTTACGGACGATAAAGGTGCAGTTATACACAATAACCGCTGGAATCTTTCCACAGGCTCCAAGGCCAGCCTAATTATTGTAAAGGAAGAGGATAGCGGAATTACAAAGAACAATTAAATTTTTGCTCAATATTTCTCGCCCGGGGAGTACGTTGCTTCAGCCCGCTTTAGCACATCCTCCTTGTTATATGCCGCATCCTTGAATTCCATGTCGGCATATCTTTGTGCCTGATCATTAAAATGTGGTGATTTTGGATTTCCACTCTGCCCACCTGCCAACATTGTCTTTGCTTTTACTTTATCTCCAAATTCCACAGCAGCCACAAAACTGTTGCCCCGTGTTCCGTAAATCTTTTTAGTATTGTTGTTATATCTAGCACCGTATGCGGCCAAAGCTCCCCATGTTCCGCTGGCAAAACCAATGGGAATACTGGGTTTGTCATCATCAAAAGGTTGACGAATGTCGCCATTTAATCTTTGATAACGGTTCACCTCGCCCCAAGGCATTTTCCAAGTGCCAAAATCATTTTCCAATTTGGACAATGTTTCTTGAAAAAATTCCAGTTTTTGAGCATCCGGCCAATCACTGCCCCAATATTCGACCCACTGCATGGAATACATTCCTTCAGGACGTTCTGCTTTGGAATAGCAAAGTGTACCATAGTAATGCGCCAAGGTCATAGCAACGGATTGTTTTGAGGTGTTAAAATCCCATTCTCTCAGAATTTCAATAGGTTCTTGAAGCTCTGGGTATGCTTTTGCATTTTCATTATAGGCTTTCACCAAACCTGGAATCAATGCTTCAAAAGCTGGCAAGTAAGGGTCATGCGCCAGTTCGATAAGTCCATCCAAGGTATATCCGCTTCTGCCGGTCAAAAGTTTTATAGCATGGATGCCCCTAAAGTTCTCCTGATCTCTCGACATATAATTGGGGTAATCTTCACGCTTTGGACTGAACTCCAACGCTGAAGTATACGGTGTAGAATTACAGTTTTGTATCCAACCGTTTTCAGGGTTCAGCACCAAAATATTTTCATCTACGGTATGTAATCCTTGCCAATCTGTTTTGGGGTTGCTGCCATCCACAGGTTGGTTATAATCGAATATAGTATCCCGCTTTGGCACAAAATTTCCGTGAAAATAGGCAATATTCCCTTCTGCATCGGCATACACTGTATTGTTCGATGAGTTGGTACGAATATCCATCATTTTTCGAAAACCATCATAACCATCTTGTTTGGTTCGGATATAGGATTGTTCCAAAGCCTTCACCGGTTCCCACATCATGGCGGAAGCTGTCCATTGGTCATTAACCTGATGGGTAATCGGTCCGTGATGGGTGTGGTACATTGGGAATGTTTTCTCCTTCATACTTTCCCCATCTTTATATTTTAAGGTAACCGAACTGGAATCCACAGGTCTCAGCTCCTCTCCATATTGATAAAATAGTTTTCCGTCATTTTTTACGATGGTTTCCTTGAACTCGTCCATCACATCGGTATAGGTAGAGGTGTGCATCCAACCCGTTTTCTCATTGAAGCCTTGGTACACAAAAAACTGACCCCAAGTCACGGCGCCATAGGCGTTCAAACCTTCTTCGCTTATCACGTGGACCTCTCCCCTAAAATAAAAGGAGGTATGCGGATTGATCAATAGCATTGCATTACCGGATTTGGTCAAGTCACCTGAAATAGCAATACCATTGGAACCTTGTGGCTCTGCCATTTCTTCCTCTTTTTGAATTTGTAGGGCCTCCATTTCGGGCAATTCCATTCCACTTTCATAAAAACTTTTGATTTTTCTAGTGGATATGCGCTCAATATCGCCGCCGATGGAACCCTCACTAAAATACATGGGCATCCAAGGTTCAAAACGGGTCAGTAATTTAGGCTTCACCTCGGGGTGGGTATGTAGATAATAATTGATTCCATCCGCAAAGGCATCACAAAGTTCTTTCAGCCACGCAGGACTATCTTCATAATGGGCCTTTGCTTCTTCCTCTGTCATAAAAAGCTTTGCACGAAGATCGCTGTACAAGGCATCCTCACCTTCCACTTCGGCCAAACGTCCCGTGGCCCAAATGTAGTTTTGTTCCACTCTGTTAAAATCATCCTCACACTGGGCATATAGCAAACCAAAAACGGCATCGGCATCTGTTTTCCCATAAATATGGGGAACCCCAAAATTGTCTCGTATGATTGTAATGTTTTCAGCTTGTGCTTCCCATTGTTCCACCTCCGTTTTGGGCTTTTCAGAACATGAAACAACTAAAAAAAGTGCTGCAAGGACAATAATTCTCATCTCGGGATTGGTTTAGTTAGTTTGTGTGAAAATACGTGAAATCGGCAACAATTACCAACTTCCACTTGCTCCTCCACCTCCAGAACTACCACCTCCACCAGAAAAGCTGCTGGACGAACTGCTCCCAGAACTGGAACCAAAAGAATGGGTACCCGAAGAAGAGAAGGTTTTTTTCATATAAGTCTTATCGGATTTAAAAAATGAAAGCTTAAGATTCTTGTCTCCTTTTCTCCTGATTTTTAGGATGGCCAGGAGTATCGTAACCGCTATAAATACAAGAATCACCAATAATACCCAAGTAAAGTCTTTTACAAATCCATTCAATACATCATCTAAACCGAGCTGCATGGCCATAAAAAACAAGGGCATACCCATAAAAACCAATCCAAAAATCAAGGGAAACATCATAAAAACTGCCATGAAAATTCCTCTAAAGACCGCTAATTTTCCAATGAAAATACCTCGTATTATTTCAATAAGCGTGGAATAGCCCTTATAAAAAACGAACCCTCCAGCTGCAACGAACATTAACAGGAACAAACCAATGATCAAAAACAACCACCAAGGTGTTTCGGCTTCGGCCTCGATTTCTGCTTTGAATTCTTCCAAGGCTTCAGGGTCGTTCAAAAATTCTATGATCTGGTCGGTAGCAAGATCTATCCCTTCAAAGTAATCTTCATCCTTGAACCTTGGAATCATGGTATTTCGGATAATTCGCGAAGCAACGGCATCGGTTATATAGGATTCCAATCCATAACCCACCTCTATCCGGACCTCTCTATCGAACTTGGAGAACAGAATCAAAATGCCATTGTCCTTCCCTTCCTGTCCTAATTTATTTTTATTGAAAACTTCTAACGCATACGTTTCAATGGTTTCGCCCTGCAAGTTATCAATGGTCAAAACTACTAACTGGTTGGTGGTTTCCGATTCAAATTGATATAACTTGGTACGTAGCCCATCAAGCTGTGGCTGGGTTAAAATCTGCGCGTCATCAACAACAATTTCGGACAACTTAGCGTACTCCTCCTGCGCAGCACAAAACGAGAACATCAAAAACAAAATACCGAACCAGTTCGCTTTTAACATGACTATTTTAGTATTGTAGCTATTAAATATAGTGTTTGTAATCTTTCTGGACTTAAAACTAAACGATTCGGCATCCTTTTTAATTTGCCGTAACTTGCAAACTCTTTCTACCAAATTGATATGCCCGATAAAAAAGTTAGCATCCTCACAGCGTTCAAGACCATTATTTGGCCAAAGCGTAAACTCGTATTTCTTGGTCTATTTTTGATTGCAATCAGCAAAGCGGCAAGTTTTGTTGCTCCGATTGCTTCGAGATATTTGATTGATGATGTCATTGTAAAAAAGGATGTCGACATGCTCAAGTACCTTGTTGCCGGTGTCATGTTGGCAATTTTGGTACAGTCGGTCACCTCCTTTTTATTGACCAAAATATTAAGTGTTCAAGCGCAATACCTTATCTCTGAACTTAGGGCACAGGTACAGAAAAAGGTGCTGGCCCTCCCTGTTAGATTTTTTGACAATGCCAAGTCTGGCGCATTGGTCTCTAGAATTATGTCGGATGTTGAAGGTGTTAGAAACCTTATTGGTACTGGCTTGGTACAATTAGTAGGCGGCATTATTACGGCAGTTGTTTCTTTGATTTTGTTGATGAGAATCAGTGTTTTTATGACGCTCTTCACATTTATACCTTTGACCATTTTTGCCATAATCGCCTTAAAGGCATTTAAAATTATCCGCCCCATATTTAGGAACCGGGGGAAAATAAATGCCGAAGTAAAGGGTAGACTAACGGAAACACTAGGAGGTATTCGTGTCATCAAAGGTTTTAATGCTGAAAAACAAGAGGAAGAAGTTTTTGAAGTAGGTGTAGAACGATTGTATCAAAACGTAAAAAAGAGCTTGACGACCACTGCATTTATGACCAGTTCCTCCACTTTTTTGTTGGGTGTAGCGACCACCAGCGTTATGGGTTTTGGTGGGTACAAAATAATACAGGACACCCTTACCGTAGGTCAATTTGTTGAGTTCACTGTACTGCTTGGCCTTATGATTGCTCCAATCGTACAAATGAGCAGTGTTGGCAGCCAATTGACCGAGGCATTGGCAGGACTGGACCGAACAGAGGAGTTAATGAATTTGGAAGAGGAATCCGATGATGAAAACCGCACTGTTGAGTTAAATGGAATTGTGGGACGAATGTCGTTTTCAGGTGTCCGTTTCTCCTATGAAGAAAACAAAGAGGTATTGCACGATATCAGTTTTAATGTGGAGCCCGGTCAGGTAATAGCTTTAGTAGGAAGCTCGGGCTCTGGAAAATCCACGATTGCCGGTCTGGCTGCAAGTTTTTTGAACCCAGATTCCGGTACCATTACCATTGATGGACACGACCTTTCCAAAGTGAATTTGAACAGTTTTAGGCAACATTTGGGCGTGGTTCTCCAAGATGACTTTTTGTTCGAAGGCACTATACGGGAAAACATCCTTTTCCCAAGACCCGATGCCGGGGAGGACAAACTATTGGATGCGGTAAAAGCGGCCTATGTAAATGAATTTACAGACCGTTTCGATAAAGGCCTGGATACCTTGATAGGGGAGCGAGGGGTTAAACTATCGGGCGGTCAGCGACAGCGTATTGCCATTGCCCGGGCCATTTTGGCCGACCCAAAAATTTTAGTGTTGGACGAGGCAACGTCCAGTTTGGATACGGAATCGGAAGCATTGATTCAGAAAAGCTTGGGTGAACTTACCAAAGGCAGAACAACATTTGTTATTGCCCACCGACTGAGCACCATTCGCAAAGCGGACCAAATTCTAGTGATTGAAAACGGCAACATCTTGGAACAGGGAACCCATGAAGAATTAATCGCTTCCGAAGGAAGATATTTCAATCTGTTTACCTATCAAGCCAGGATTTAAGCTTCTTCCGGAGCCAATTCCACCTCTAGACCGTCCAAATCCTCAGTGATATGGAGCTGACAGCCCAAACGGCTATTGTCCTTCACATTAAACGCCTCCGACAGCATTGCTTCTTCGTCATCGGACATTTCAGGAAGTTTATGGTCGGATTGCACATAGCATTGACAAGACGCACACATGGCCATTCCCCCGCAAATTCCAATAGTTCCCTCTGGAGCAAGTTCGTAGGAACGTACTACTTCCATCAAGTTCATGTTCATATCGGTCGGGGCATCCACCTCATGTGAAACACCTTCTCGGTCTATAATTTTTATTTTAATATCGCTCATACCTATTTGAAGCTTGATCAAGCTTCCTAACGATTAATTGGTTGTTTTATTCTTAGTCGATTGCCTTAACAACAGCTTTCGGCGCTTCTTTTTTACTTCCGTCAAATCCTGTTACACCACCTACTGTGGTATACTTCATCACATATTTTTTATCTGGATTGATTCTTTGATAGGCGCTCTGGCACATCAAAGTGGCTTCATGGAACCCACAAAGTATCAATTTTAGTTTTCCCGGATAGGTGTTGACATCCCCAATGGCATAAATTCCCGGAATATTGGTCTGATAATCGTACGTATTGTCCACCTTGATTGCATTTTTTTCAATCTCTAGACCCCAATCTCCAATAGGTCCCAATTTGGGCGACAAGCCGAACAATGGAATAAAATTATCGACATCGATATCCCTTTCTTCGGATGTACTTGTATCCTTAACGGTCACTTTTTCCAAGTGGGATTCACCTTTCAGAGCAACCACTTCTGCAGGAGTTATCAAATTGATTTTGCCCTCATTTTTGAGTTGCTGTACCTTCTCAACCGAATCCAATGCCCCCCTGAACTCATTTCTTCTGTGTACCAAGGTTACTTCTTTGGCAACATCGGCCAAAAAGATGGACCAGTCCAAAGCGGAATCCCCACCTCCTGCGATCAGCACTTTTTTGTCTCGATACACTTCAGGTTCTTTGATCATATAGGCAACACCATTATCCTCAAACTTTTCCAAGTTTTCCAACAGTGGCTTTCTTGGCTCAAAGCTTCCAAGACCTCCTGCTATGGCCACAACGGGCGCATGGTGCTTGGTGCCTTTGTTCGTGGTAACGATAAAGGTCCCATCATCCAGTTTTTCAATGGTATCTGCACGTTCGCCCAAGGTAAAACCAGGCTGGAACGGTTTAATCTGTTCCATAAGGTTATCCACTAAATCACCTGCAAGCACTTCTGGGTATCCAGGGATATCATAAATGGGTTTTTTCGGATATATTTCGGAGCACTGACCACCCGCTTGCGGCAATGCATCGATTAAATGACATTTGAGCTGTAACAGGCCTGCTTCAAAAACAGCAAAGAGACCCGTAGGTCCCGCTCCAATTATCAGAATATCTGTTTTGATCATAAAATAGAGGTTTTGGCGCGCAACTTAGTGCATGCCCCAAAAAGGAATAATGATTTTAATCAGTTAGGAGATATTAATAACCTCTTCAATCTGCGGAGCGTACTTTTTTATGGTCATCTCCACACCGCTTTTTAAGGTCATCTGGTTTACGCTACATCCGATACAGTTTCCTTCCAAACGGACTTTTACTGTATTATCCTCGATGGATATCAATGTAATATCTCCTCCGTCGCTCTGCAAAAAAGGTCGTATCTCTTCCAACGCTTTTTCTACATTGCTTCTTGTTTCTTCTGATGTCATTGTTGTCATGCTCATTTCTTTTTAACAGCGGAACAACCGGCCATTGTTGTAATTTTTATTGCTTCGGTCGGGGGAAGGTCGGTATTTCTTCTCACCAACTCCTGCACCACATTTTTAGTAAGGTCCTCAAAAGCCTCTTCGGTCGGGGTTGCCGTTTGCAAGGCTGCAGGTCTTCCTACATCTCCCGCTTCTCGAATGCTCTGTACCAAGGGAATCTCTCCCAAAAAGGGAACTCCCAAATCTTCCGCAAGATTTTTTGCGCCGTTCTCTCCAAAAATATGGTACTTATTATCAGGTAGCTCCGCAGGTGTAAAATACGCCATATTCTCCACGATTCCCAATACCGGAACACTTATCGCCTCTTGTTGAAACATCGCTACTCCCTTTCTGGCGTCCGCCAATGCAATTTCTTGCGGTGTACTTACCACTACGGCACCGGTTACCGGTAGGGATTGCATTATGCTCAAATGGATGTCACCTGTTCCCGGTGGCAAATCCAGCAACAAAAAATCCAGTTCGCCCCAGTGCGCATCAAAAATCATTTGGTTCAATGCCTTTGCTGCCATCGGTCCTCGCCAAATAACCGCTTGGTTGGGCTCGGTAAAAAATCCGATGGAAAGTAGTTTTACACCATAGTTTTCGATGGGCTTCATTTTGGCCTTGCCCTCTACGTTGATGGACAGTGGTTTTTCCGAAGCCACATCAAACATAATGGGCATGGACGGACCATAGATGTCCGTATCCAAAAGACCCACCTTAAAGCCCATTTTGGCCAAGGTTACCGCAATATTTGCCGTTACCGTAGATTTACCAACCCCTCCCTTACCGGAAGCAACGGCAATGATATTTTGAATACCGGGAATCGGATTTCCTTTGATTTGGTTGACCTTGGGCTGAGCTGGAGCATCGACCTTTAGGTTGACCTTTATTTTTGCTTTTTCGTATACTTCCCTGTGGATACACTTCAATATTTCCACCTCGGTCTTCTTCTTTGCCTGAAGACTTGGGTTTTTAATAGTCACGTCCACCTCGACCTCATCGCCAAAAACCTGTACATTGGTCACAGCGCCACTTTCCACCAAGTTTTGTCCTTCACCGGGTGCTGATATTTTCTCTAAAGCCTTGAGAATATCTGTTTTTTTCAACTTCATGAATCAAATATTTTAAACCAACTGTTTGAACTGGTTCTAAACTACAAAGATACGGTGTTGGCTTTAGATTAAGAAGTTGTGTTGAGGAATTTCAAAAAAATCACAAGATGAATTACTGGGAATAGAATAAATCAATCCAACGAACTTAAATTCATGTGATTATTGTGTAAGTTTTTTTGAAAAAATGTAGTTTAGAAGCTGCTATTTCAAATAACCCACCAACATGCCAATTAAAACCAAAGTTCCCTATCTGTTCCTCTTACTGATTTCCCTTATGTGGCTATCATGCTCCACAAATAAGGACACATTCAACAAAAGGGACGTAAAAAAGTCTGAAAAATTAATTGGTCTTCATTTTGCCAATAAAGACATTGATACGCTTTACCCTTACCTCAAAAGGAACCGAAGCGGTTTTGATTCCTTACGCAAATACCCATTGGGAAATAATGTTTTCCCTGCAATTCGCTTTGACCCAACTCCTTTTGGATTTACCATGCCCGAGCAACAAAATGGAACCGAGTGGAAGATTCCAGATAATGTTGAAGTACCCGAACCTTATGATTTGTTGGCTTTTTATACGATTCCCCAACTGGCATCGCTCATCAAAAACCAAAAAATTACGCCCACGGAACTCACGAAATTTTTCTTGGCACGACTCAAAAAATATCAGCCTACGTTACAATGCAGCATCTCCATCACTGATAGCTTGGCATTGGAGCAGGCCAAGCGAGCCGACGAAGAAATCAAAAATGGGAAATATCGGGGAATCCTACACGGTATACCCTATGGCACCAAAGATTTGATGGCGGTTCCAGGTTATCCCACCACTTGGGGGGCTGCGCCGTACAAAGACCAATTCATCAACGAAACGGCTACCGTTGTTAAAAAACTGGAGGAAGCGGGTGCGATTTTAGTGGCCAAATTGGTCTCCGGGGCATTGGCCCGAGGTGATGTATGGTTCGATGGAAAGACCAAAAACCCATGGGATACAACCCAAGGCGCCAGTGGTTCCTCTGCGGGGTCAGGTTCGGCAACGTCGGCAGGACTTGTGCCTTTTGCTTTGGGAACGGAAACATTGGGGTCGATTACTTCGCCAAGCACACGAAATGGCGTAACCGGCCTTAGGCCCACTTACGGGAGAGTAAGCAGACATGGAGTGATGAGCTTGAGCTGGTCCATGGACAAAGTCGGCCCATTGGGACGAAACGCGGAGGACTGTGCCATTGTTTTTGAAACCATTCAAGGGAAGGATAAAAATGACCTCACGACCATTGACCTTCCATTTGGCGTAGATTGGAAAAAGGACATCAAAGATTTAAGGGTGGCCTACTTAAAAAAAGATATTGAAAAAGATACAACAGAATCCGGCGATAATCTTAGAAAGGCACTTGCTTCACTTAAAAAGATGGGTATCGAACCCACTGAGGTCGAAATGCCGGATGAGGTACCCTATCGTGGGTTTGATATTATTTTGAGGGCCGAAGCAGGAGCATTTTTCGATGAATTGGTGCGTTCGGGCGGAGTCGACATCATGGTAGAGCAAGATCAGCGGTCCAGGGCCAACTCGTTAAGGCAAAGTAGGTTCATTCCTGCAGTTGAGTATATTCAGGCCAATAGACAACGTCAGGTACTCATTCAAAAAATGCAGGATTTGATGAAGAATTATGACGTGTTGATCTCACCTTCTTTTGGGAATGATCAACTTACTGCCACCAACCTCACCGGTCACCCAGTGATTGCAGTTCCTACGGGTCTAGATGACAAAAACCATCCGACCAGTATGACGTTTGTTGGCAATTTGTACGATGAGGAAAGTATTCTACTGTTGGCCAAGGCGTTTCAGGACAATACCTCTTTTGATGAATTGCATCCTCCAGGATATTGATTCAAAGTTCTTGGGCAGGATCCCAAAAATATTTTCGAAAATCGACGATTTGATTGTCCTTTACTGGAATGCCTTCGTTTTCGAGAAGCTGTTGCATAATGTTGGACCCATCAAAATGGTGCTTACCGGTTAACACACCTACCCGGTTTACCACGCGATGTGCCGGAACATCTTTGGCCAAGGAATTGTTCATGGCCCATCCTACCATTCTGGCGCTGCGGGCAGCTCCCAAATATTTGGCAATGGCACCATAAGAGGTCACTCTGCCAAAGGGAATCTGCTTGGCGACTTCGTACACTTTATCAAAGAAGTTTTTTTCCTCCATATCAGCGGTACATTATGCGAATCAGGGTAATTATGAGCAACAAGAGCATCAACGCGCTCAAAATGTAGTTGGAGTTCTTGGAAAAACGGTTGGTCTTTGTCTCCATTTTATCAAAATAAAAAGTGTAGAGGTATAAAACAGAAAATGTCCCTACTCCGGCAGCCACAACAAAGGTGGTGATGTCCTTGGCCTCGAATTTAATCCACCCAGCCTCGTTCCACATGGCATTTAATCCACTATAGTATGGAATGGTCAATAAATTGAGAGCTGCCAACAAAACCCCTTTAAAAAAACTGTTCTTTTTGCTCAGATTGACGTCTTTGATGGCCTGCGACTGAGTTTTGTTGCGCTTGGCCATAATAAAAAAATAGACGGCAAAAAAGGCAAAAACAGCGACCGCAATCTTAAATAGAACATCAATCACCTCTGGATTACGGTACAAAAATTTAGAGATATAAACCGCAATATAGGCCTGTACCATAATGGTGCCGGAAACACCCAAACTAAAAATGATCCCATTCAATTTTCCCTTTTCAACACTTACCTTGGCTGCGTTCATATTGAGCAAACCGGGAGGTACGGTGGCCATAAAGGCTGCCGAAAATGTGGCAAAAAAGAGTATGAGTACGTGGGTCATTGGTTAGTTGATCCTAAATTGGATATAGGTAATTGATTTTCCTTTTTCAAGATACTGATTTTCGTAGAAAGTCTGAATTTTAAGAACTTCAGATGGTGCTCCTTCGTTCTTGTAAACATCATGATTCGCATACACAATTTCGTGTCCCAAGCCTTGTAAAAGTCCTAAGGTGTAGCCGTGCATATACTCGCTATCGGTCTTTAGATTGATTAATCCCCCGGGAACAAGAATCTTTTTGTAGCGCTCCAGAAACTCAGGGTTTGTCATTCTATGTTTGGTTCTTTTGTATTTGATCTGTGGGTCCGGAAAGGTTATCCAGATTTCACTCACCTCCCCTTCTGCAAATAGATGATCTACCAATTCTATTTGGGAGCGTAAAAAGACAACATTGTCCAAGTTTTCTTCCAAAGCGGTTTTTGCTCCTCTCCAAAATCTTGCACCCTTTATATCGATTCCGATATGGTTCTTTTCTGGGTTTATTTGGGCAAGCCCAACAGTATACTCACCCTTACCACAGCCCAGCTCCAATACGATCGGGTTGTTGTTTCCAAAAAAGGAAGCCCACTTGCCTTTGTATTCGAATCCAGCCATAACATCTTCCCTCATAGGTTGGACCACATTGGTAAATGTTTCGTTCTCTTTGAACCGCTTCAATTTATTCTTACTTCCCACTTTGGTGTTTTATTGAGCAAAAAATTAATGATTTGGCAAAACTAAGGAAATCTAAAAGCAATTCGCATTTTGTTTTTTTGTGGGTATGAATTCTTCCAAACGTATTCTGGTGGCCCCGTTGAATTGGGGACTGGGACATGCTACTAGGTGTATCCCTATTATTCATGAATTATTGCGACACGGTCATCAACCCTATATCGCATCGGACGGCGTGGCACTATCACTGTTGAAGAAGGAATTCCCCAATATCCTAGCATTTGAACTCCCATCTTACAAGATTTCATATGCAGAGAAGGCCAAAAACTTTAAAATAAAAATGATTTGGGACTCACCAAAGGTGCTAAAGGCCATGGCAAAGGAGAAAAAGGCTGTGAAGCAATTGGTGAAAGAACATGGTTTGGACGGAATTATCTCCGATAACCGATTGGGTGCCTACTATAAAAAAGTGCCCTGCATATTTATTACCCACCAGCTCAACGTCCTTTCCGGCAACACGACTTGGATGAGCTCCAAAGCACATCAAAAAATAATAAAAAAGTTTGATGCCTGCTGGGTCCCCGATGTTGAAGCGAAACCCAATTTGACAGGTAAGCTGGGACATCTAAAAAAATCCAAATTGAACATTGTGTATTTGGGTCCATTGAGCCGATTTGAAAAAAGACAATTTGCCATTACCAACGACTTGATGGTTTTACTGTCCGGTCCGGAACCGCAACGAACAATGCTGGAAGAAAAATTACTGAGTGAATTGCAGCAGTTTGAAGGTAATATTCTCTTCGTAAAAGGTAAAATTGAGGATGAACAGGTTGTGGAAGAGATCCAAACGCCAAGAGGAAAAATACGGCACTACAATTTTATGAAATCGGAAGAACTGGAAAATGCTATAAACCAGAGTGATAAAGTGCTATGTAGATCGGGATACACCACGGTTATGGATCTAGCTAAATTAGAAAAGAAAGCATTTTTTATCCCTACACCAGGGCAATATGAGCAAGAATATTTGGCGAAACGGATGCAAAAGCAGGGACTTGTCCCTTTTTCCAGTCAAGAGGATTTTACTGTGAAAGATTTATCCAGAATCGAAGAATTCTCAGGTTTGGCTCAGTTTGAATCGACCACTGACTATTCCTCCTTGTTTGAGGTTTTCTCTGCTACGGACACAGGAGCCTTGGCTTTTTCCAGTGTAAATGAGAATTCGGAACCTACGTCGACCTCGCTCTCCACATAAATTTTTTCGCCGTGGCCTTCCACAATGTGCTTCACAATGGAAAGTCCAAGACCGGACCCTCCCTCGGCTCGGCTGCCACTTTGGTCCACACGATAAAATCGCTCGAACAATCTTGGAATATGCTGTTTGGGGATACCCCCTCCATTATCCGTTACCCGCACGATCACCTTATTTTTAATTAGGTTTTCCACACTTACCTCCGTGGTTCCTTTGGGCAACCCATATTTAATAGAGTTCACCAAAAGATTACTTATTACCTGCTGTATTTTTTCCTTGTCCCCGTTCACGTAGATAGGATTCAGGTATTCCATGTCAAAGGTGAGGGATATCTCCTTGCGGGCAGCCTTCATTTCCAATAGGTCAAAGGTGTTCTGTATAAGCTCGATGATATCAAAATCCTCTCTTTCCAATTTCAGTTCACCGGCTTCCAGTTTGGTGATAAGATCAAGATCCTTTACGATATATATAAGCCTTTCTACCCCTTTGTTGGCACGTTGTAGATATTTTTTTCGCAGCTTTTTATCCTTCATGGCACCATCGAGTAAGGTCAAAATATAACCTTGGACCGTAAATAGTGGTGTTTTTAATTCATGGGAAACGTTGCCCAGAAAATCTTTTCGGTATTCTTCTCGGATTTTAAGCGTGTCTATCTCTATTTTCTTTCCCTCGGCAAATTTTTCAATTTCCTGTACCAAAGTGCGCATATCGGTGGTTACAGGTTTTGAGGAAAAGGAAGATGATTCCAGAAGGGAGACATCATCATAAATTCTTTTGATTCGCCTATAAATGAAGCGTTCTACACGGATTTGAATGATGGCAAAACAAATACCAAAACATATCAAGGCAAAAAGTAGGGTGTGCGACCAATCTATATGGTCAACATCCATATGAAATCCTATAAATACCAGAGTGATCAAAATGGTGATAACCAAAGAAGATCGAAGTGCAAATTTGTATGATTTCTTTAGTTTTATGGCCATTAGAGTACAAACTTATACCCCACACCCTTAACGGTTTTAAAGTGGTGGTCGCCGATTTTCTCACGTAATTTTCTAATATGGACATCTATGGTTCGGCCGCCAACAACCACTTCATTGCCCCAGACTTTATCCAAGATCACTTCTCGCTTAAAGACTTTGTTTGGCTTGGATGTTAAAAGTGAAAGGAGTTCAAATTCCTTTCTTGGCAGGACCATTTCTTCACCATCGTTGACAATTTTATACTCCTCCCTATTGATGATAATCTCTCCGACTTTGACGATATCTTCCACTTCCTTTTTATCATCTTTTAATCGTCGCAGCAAAGCCTTGACCTTGCTCACCAAAACTTTTGGTTTTATGGGCTTTGTAATGTAATCGTCGGCCCCTGCATCAAAACCGGCCACTTGTGAATAATCTTCACCACGAGCCGTTAAGAAAGTGATTATAGTATGATCCAACCCCGGTGTGTTCCGGATCACTTCGCATGCCTCAATACCATCCATTTCCGGCATCATAACATCCATAATAATCAGATGGGGGCTTTTCTTCTTGGCCTTGGCAACTCCTTCCACTCCGTTTTTGGCAGTGAATACTTCGTACCCTTCCGCAGAGAGGTTATAACTTATAATTTCCAGAATATCAGGTTCATCGTCTACCAATAGAATCTTAATGTCCTTGTTTTTCATGGGATGGTATTTCTGTGTTAAACGCCCAAATGTAAAGATAATACACTTACGGGATAAACGCTTAACGTTGATTTAATCTAGTAACCTTATTGTAACAAAACTGAAATAAACACTTAACATACAACTAACACGGCTTTTACAACCTGTATCGTTATTTGCAACCGTAACATAAGTGAAAACACTTGATTTATTTAAACGACAAAACAATAAAGATTATGAAAAAAGTTCTTTTTTCTTTACTGACCATTGCTTCATTTGCTGTTAGCTCTTGCAGTAGTGACGACAATGGAGGTACAACCCCTACTGACGACGACCCAACTCCTCCTGAGACAGGGGAGGAAATCACTAAAACCGGATATATTTCAGAAGACGAAACTTGGGAAGCTGAGAATGTATATATCTTGGATGGAAAAGTAATCGTTGCCGATGGTGTAACTCTTACCATCGAAGCAGGTACAATTATTAAAGGTGAAGAAGGACAGGAAACCCTTGCTTCTGCCCTTGTGGTTGACCAAGGTGGTAAATTGATGGCCGAAGGTACTCCAAGTGCCCCTATTATCTTTACTTCTGTGCTTGATGGTATTGAGCCAGGTGAAACTACTGGAACATTGACCACTGCAGATACTGGTCTTTGGGGTGGTGTAATTGTTTTGGGTAAAGCTCCTATCTCTGTAAACGGTGATATCGAAACTGCCCAAATCGAAGGTCTTCCTGCCGATGAGGATTACGGACAGTACGGTGGTACAGATGCCGCCGACAACTCTGGTTCCCTTAAATATATCTCCATCCGTCACGGTGGTGTAGCCATTGCTACCGATAACGAAATCAATGGATTGACACTTGGTGGTGTTGGTTCTGGAACAACAGTAGACCACATCGAGATCGTAGCCAACCAAGATGATGGTATTGAATGGTTCGGTGGATCTGTTAACGTGACCAACGCTTTGGTATGGTCTCAAGGTGATGACGGTTTTGATGCCGATCAAGCTTGGACAGGTTCCTTGACCAATGGTGTAGTTGTTATGTCCACTGAGTCAGGTTCCGCTCTTGAACTTGACGGTCCAGAAGGTAGTGTGGCTACTGAAGGAGGTTATACCCTAGAAGATATTACACTTATCGGTGCTGGTACTTCCAGCATGTATGCTGACCTTAGGGATGGTCTTATTGCAAACTTGAACAACATTTTTGCTTATGATTTTGGTGCCGAGGCTACAGTAAACATTAACGGAGCTGATTCAGCTACGGAACTTACAAACGATAGAATCACTTTCTCCAACTGGGAAATAGTATTGCCAGAAGGTCTTGTTATGGCAGATATCTTTGCCGGTGATTATACAGAAGGTGATGAAAGTAAATTCTTGGACAACGCAACTGCTGTTGGTGCAGGGAGTGTTGGCGCCAATATCGATGTATTCTCATGGACATTAGCTGCTTCTGAAAGTGCTATTCCCGCTGAACCTTTAGGGACAACCATCACAAAAACTGGTTTCTTGACCGTTGATGAAACTTGGACCTCAGAGAATATTTACGTTTTGGATGGAAAAGTCATCGTTGCCGACGGTGTAACCCTTACTATTGAGCCCGGCACCATTATTAAAGGTGCGGAAGGACAGGAGACCCTTGCTTCTGCCCTTGTAGTTGACCAAGGTGGTGTATTGATGGCCGAAGGTACTGCTGATAGTCCGATTATTTTTACTTCCGTTCTTGACGGTATTGAGCAAGGACAAACTACTGGAACATTGACCACTGCAGACACTGGTCTTTGGGGTGGTGTAATTGTTTTGGGTAAAGCTCCTATCTCTGTAAACGGTGATATCGAAACTGCCCAAATCGAAGGTCTTCCTGCCGATGAGGATTACGGACAGTACGGCGGTACAGATGCCGCCGACAATTCTGGTTCTCTTAAGTACATCTCCATCCGTCATGGTGGTGTTGCCATTGCGACCGACAACGAAATCAACGGTTTGACACTTGGCGGTGTTGGTTCCGGCACTACAATTGACCATATAGAGGTTGTTGCCAACCAAGATGACGGTATCGAGTGGTTCGGTGGATCTGTTAACGTGACCAACGCTTTAGTTTGGTCCCAAGGTGATGACGGTTTTGATGCCGATCAAGCTTGGACGGGAACATTGACCAATGGATTGGTAATTATGGGGTCCGAATCCGGTACAGCCCTTGAACTGGACGGTCCAGAAGGTAGTGCAACCACTGAAGGTGGATATACTCTAGAGGATATTACCCTTATCGGCGCTGGTACTTCTAGCATGTACGCCGACTTAAGAGACGGCCTTATTGCCGACCTTAACAATGTATTGGCCTATGGTTTTGGTGCCGAGGCTACAGTTAATGTAAATGGTACCGATTCCTCTACAGAGCTTACCAACGATAGGATCACCTTCACAGGGTGGGAGATTGTATTGCCCGAAGGAGTTCTTTTAGCTGATATTATTGCCGGAGATCTCGTTCCTGCTGATGCTGTGAAATTTACAAACAACGCTACAAGTATTGCTACTTCAGGTGATGCAACTGTTGGCGCGGATACTTCTGTATTTGCATGGACTTTTGCCTCTAGTGAAGAAGCATTCTAATCCCAGATAATACTCAAAATTTATAATGTCCAAAGGCTCTTTTTTAAGGCCTTTGGACAATTTTGTTAAAAAAAAATGTTACTTAAATCAAAGAAATGCTAAAAAATATTCTTGTGGCGGCCACTTTTATACTTGCTCAGTGGTGTTTTGCCCAAACTGGAACCATAAGCGGGAAAATTATGGATGGTGAGTTTAACGATGTACTCCCGTTTGCCAATGTTTTGGTAAAAGGGACCACCGTAGGTGCCACTTCGGATTTTGAAGGTGCGTATACCCTGGATGTTACACCAGGAACTTATACCTTAACCTTCTCGTTTCTTGGATATACAACACAGGAAATTACCGGTATAATAGTCGAAGAAAACCAAACAGTTGAAGTAAATGCCACGTTACAGCCTGCTGCATCCCAATTGGATGAGGTGGTATTGACCACTACTGTGAGACAAAATACCGAAGCTTCAGTTTTAAACCTTCAAAAGAAATCCGTGACCCTAATGGATGGTCTTTCTTTGGAATCTATAAATGCAACTGGGGCGAGCAATATTGCATCGGCAATCAAACAAGTGCCCGGTGTTTCCGTACAGGAAGGAAAATATGTTTATGTTAGGGGGTTAGGAGACAGATATACTAAATCCATATTAAACGGAATGGACATTCCTGGTTTGGACCCTGACAAGAACACGGTCCAAATGGACATTTTCCCTACCAATATTCTAGAAAATGTAATTGTTTTAAAATCTGCCGCCGCTGATTTGCCCGCCGATTTTACCGGGGGAGTTGTAAATATTGTCACGAAAGATTTTCCTACTCAAAAACAAATGTCGTTCTCTGCTTCCATCGGTTACAATCCCAGCATGCACTTTCAGGACAATTATTTAAGCTATGAAGGCGGCGGAACCGACTTCCTAGGCTTTGACGATGGCACCAGAGAAATACCTATTTCTCCGAATGCAGATGTGCCCAGTCCTTCAGATTCTCAAAACAACGGGGCCCTGGAAGGAATTACCCGTTCCTTTGACCCAGTTATGGCCGCAGAGCTACAAACTTCAAAGCCAGACTTTAGCTTAGGTTTCAGTTATGGAAACCAGTTTGATGTTGGTGAAAACAAATTGGGTTTCATCGCATCTTTGGATTATAAAAACACAACCACTTTTTATGATGGGTTCGAAAACGGTATTTATCAAAAAAACCCTGAAAGCGATATATATGAACTTAGATTCGACAGGAGACAGCGTGGAGATTTAGGTCAGAACAATGTATTGGCTTCAGCTCTTGCAGGCCTTTCATACAAAACCGGTAAATCCAAATACAGATTAAATCTGTTACATATTCAAAATGGAGAATCGAGAGCCGCTTTATTTGAGCAAAGAACAGAAATATCAAACGCCATTGATGTTAAAAAAGATAATTTGGAATATTCCGAAAGATCTGTTTCCAACTTACTACTATCAGGAAAGCACACTTCTGAAGATGCTTCTTTTGTAACTGAATGGAGTGTTTCTCCAACTTTTACAAGTGTACAGGACAAAGATGTTAGGTTAACTACTTTTATCATCAACCCAGACGGCTTCACTATTAGTTCCGATGCCGGATTCCCAACCCGTCTTTGGCGTGATCTAGAAGAAGTAAATGCTATTGGAAAGCTTGATTTCTCCAAAGATTATGAACTGTTCGGAAACAAATCCATCTTAAAATTTGGTGGACTTTATAGTTTCAAACAACGAGATTACAGTATTTACAACTATAACATTGCATTCTTTAACTTTCCTACTGCTGATTTAAATGGCGAACCAAACGCTATTTTGGCAGATGAGAACATATGGACCCTCGAAAATGGTTCTGGATCTTATATTCGTGGTAATTTTCAGCCTGCCAACAGTTTTGATTCCGAACAGAATACCATGGCGTTCTACTTATCCAACGAATTTAAGTTCGCTGAAAAATTTAGAGCTATTTTAGGGCTAAGGGCAGAACAGTTTACTACTTTCTTTACTGGACAGAACAATTCAGGAACTGAAATTTATGATAACGAAAAAACCATTGACAAATTGGATTTTTTCCCTTCTGCCAACTTAATCTATGAATTTAAGGAGAATACTAACTTTAGATTATCCTATTCCAGGACTACGGCCCGCCCTAGTTTCAAGGAATTATCCATAGTTCAAATTCCCGACCTATTAACAGGTGTCCTATTTCTTGGAAACCTTGACCTTCGACCTACATACATAGACAATTTCGACTTTAGGTTTGAAATATTCGGTGACAGGGCTCAAATGATGGCCATTAGTAGTTTTTACAAAAAGTTTGACGATCCCATAGAAATTGTGGCGTATGATATTACTGCCCCGAACCAATTTACACCTAGGAACTCCCCTTCGGCAACGGTGATCGGCGTAGAGCTTGAAGTCAGGAAGAACTTTGGATTCATTGCTGAAGACCTTGAAGATTTAAGTCTAAACCTTAACTTATCCGTTATTGATTCTAAAATTGATATGGCAAGAGGGGAAAACCAAGAATATGAATCCCGTCAAATATTTGCCAGGGATGGCGAGACCATTGAAGACAACAGAGAACTTCAGGGACAGTCACCATACCTGATCAATGCTGGATTAAATTATGATAACAGGGATATGGGTTTGGAAACAGGTATCTTTTACAACGTTCAAGGAAAAACCTTGGAAGTGGTCGGTTTTGGGCAAAACCCAGATGTTTACACACAACCATTTCATAGTTTGAACTTCAACTTCTCAAAAACCATAGGAAAAGAGCAGCGTTCAAAAATAAGTATCAAGGCCAACAACATCCTCAATGATGATAGGGTGAGTCTGTACGAGTCATTCGGAGCTACAAAACAAAACTTCTCTTATAGAGAGCCTGGAATGTCATTTTCATTGGGTTATAGCATAAACTTCTAAGCTTACTTTTCTATTTAAAAAAGAGAGCCTTCGAAAAATCGAAGGCTCTCTTTTTTGCATTTCATCGAAAAGCATCACTCTAATTCTCAAATGGTTCAATAATCACACCACTATTTTTATATATTTGTGGCATACCGTTTGCAACCATTAACGTATGAAGCACTTTTACTTCATCATTTTCTTTTTTATCTGTTCACTTGGGTTTTCTCAGCAAAGCGCCAGTTCAAGTGCGGATATTGACGGATTTAAGCTGTATCCCAACCCTGTTACCCAAGGCAAGGTTTATATAGAAACCAAAGAAAACGGTCCAAAGAAAATTCTGGTTTTTGATGTATTGGGCACACAAGTCCTTGAGACCACCATCTTAGGCAGAGAGCTCAACCTATCAAACCTAAGCAAAGGAGTTTATATTTTAAGGGTTTTTGAACAAAACAAAGTAGCTACTAGAAAGCTCATTGTGAAGTAGTTCACCGATTTTCACAACTTTTCTGCCAATCGTATACCACAGCTTTCAACGCTTTACAACCCATTTTAGTACTTTCACAACATAAAATGGTGAACAATACCCTGTTTACCTACTTTTATCATGCACATAGACCCCAAATCAGCTTGCATGAAGAAAATCTACTTTGTTTTACTTATGGCTTTACCACTACTCTCATTCGGTCAAGACCTAGTTACAGTTAACAACGAGCCCGTACAGGAGCTCAAGGGTTTTAAAATGTACCCGAATCCAGCTTATGGCAATGAGGTATACATCTCTACAGAAACCAACGGCACCAAAGAAATAAGGATTTATGACGTTTTTGGTGAAGTAGTGCTAACGGAAAGAATCAGTACCAATACTTTGGACATTTCCCGCCTGGTACCTGGCGTTTATGTACTCCAGGTTACGGAACAGAAAAAAACAATGACCCGAAAACTGGTCGTCAAATAAAATCAAACAGCATATTACATTTTAAGCCCTTTTCCCGAAGGGCTTTTTTATTTTTGGGTACTTTTGATCCACAATGAAACAGTTTGATACCCATCGGATTTTCAATATCAACAATGCGGACAAATTTGAAGAAGTCGCATTGGATATTTTCAAGTTTCAATACGAAAACAATGAGGTGTACAGGGACTTTTGTATCCATTTAAGAAAGTCTCCCCAAAGTGTTTCAACCACTTTGGACATACCTTTCCTACCCATTTCCTTCTTTAAGAAACATAGGGTTATTTCAACTCAAAAAGAGTCACAGACCATCTTTACCAGCAGCGGAACCACGCAAAGCACTACTAGCAAGCATTTTGTTCCTGATATCGGTCTTTACGAAGAAAGTTTTTTAAGAGCGTTTGAACTTTTCTACGGAAAACCCAAAGATTTCTGCATTCTAGCTCTTTTACCTTCCTATTTGGAAAGAGAAGGATCTTCATTGATCTATATGGTAAATAGCCTGATTGCAAAATCCGGACACCCCAGTAGTGGATTTTATCTTCATAACCTTGATGAGCTTCGTGATAAGTTAAAGCAACTGGAGCAAAAAGGCACCAAAACGTTGCTCGTTGGAGTTTCCTTCGCACTTTTGGACCTCGCTGAAGCATCTCCACTTTCCTTAAAAAACACCATAGTAATGGAAACCGGCGGCATGAAAGGACGTCGCAAAGAACTGATTCGGGAGGAACTCCATCAAATCCTAGAAAAGGCATTGGGTGTTGAACATATCCATTCGGAGTATGGAATGACAGAACTGTTGTCCCAAGGCTATTCCAAAGGCAGCGGAATTTTTGAAACACCACCTTGGATGAAAATTCTAACACGCGACACCGAAGACCCGCTCAGCATTCAACCCCACGGAAAAACAGGAGGAATCAATGTGATCGATTTGGCGAACCTATACTCCTGCTCCTTTATCGCTACCCAAGATCTTGGAAAAATACACCCAAATGGAACCTTTGAAGTTTTGGGTCGTTTTGATGATTCGGATATTAGAGGATGTAATTTGATGGTACTTTAGACTTATAAAGGCAATAAACTCTCCCATCTACACAAAATACATTACCTATTATATAGCGATAACCTACATGTTATCAAAGTTTTGCGTACCTTATTATGGTAACCAAACAGACTTTATAATGAATAGAAATGCTTTTTTAAAACGTAGTGCACTCTCGGCTGCTGCACTTGCTTCATTGCCGACATTTGCACACTTTTCATCAAAGGATGAAAAAACCTTGGACCCTAAAATCGTTAGGAACGGGGAAGGCAAACAAGTGAATGTCATCGGTGACCAACAAACCTTTAAACTGACCGGAGCAGACACCAATGGCCAATTTACATTGATTGAAGAGGTAAATCCGCCCGGAACAATGATTCCGCCACACGTGCATACGAAAGAAGACGAAATCTTTAAAGTATTGGAGGGCGAACTCGAAGTTACAGTTGGCAATGAAACCACCATTTTAAAAGCAGGTGATTTGGCTTTTGCTCCAAAAAATGTACCTCACATGTGGAAAGTAGTGGGAGACCAAGATTGTAAAACGATTTTAAGCGTATTCCCTGCGGGACTGGAATCGATGTTCGAAGAACTAGGGAAACTACCTCCAGGACCGCCAGACTTTGCTAAAATAAGTGACATTTGTGGCAGATACGGAATCACTTTTTTAACGTAACAAAAAAGCCATCTTTAAAAGATGGCTTTTACATTTTTACGCTACTACGAGCACAAAATAATTCTTCTTGCCGCGCTGTAACAGCACAAATTTATCATTGATCAAATCCGACGCTGTAATCAGGTAGTCCTCCTTCACCTTTTCCTTATTCACGGATATGGAGTTTTGCTTCAATTCCCTTCTGGCTTCACCATTGGAACCCAAAAATCCCGTTTGGGCGGCCAAAGCCCCAATCATATCCAGACCAGTTTCAAGCTCATCTTTACTTACAGTAGCTTGCGGAACACCTTCAAAAACATCTAAAAATGTCTTCTCGTTAAGCTGTTTTAAATCCTCCGAAGTTGATTTACCAAAAAGAATGTCACTTGCCTTTATGGCATTATTAAGGTCTTCTTCTGAATGCACCATTATGGTCACTTCCTCGGCCAGTTTTCTTTGCAATGCTCTCTGGTGAGGTGCATCTTTATGTTCTGCAACTAATATCTCAATTTCTTGTTGACTTAAAAAAGTGAAGATTTTAATGTACTTCTCTGCGTCTTCATCAGAAGTGTTCAGCCAATACTGGTAAAATTTATAGGGTGACGTCCTTTCGGCATCCAACCAAACGTTCCCACCTTCGGTTTTTCCGAATTTGGTCCCATCTGCCTTGGTGATCAACGGACAGGTAAGGGCAAAACCTTTACCACCACCGATTCTTCGAATCAATTCTGTACCGGTGGTAATATTTCCCCACTGATCGCTACCTCCCATTTGCAAGCTGCAATTGTGGTTTTGATATAGGTATAAAAAATCGTACCCCTGAACCAACTGATAGGTAAACTCGGTAAAGGACATTCCTTCCTTCGCGTCCGAAGAAAGTCTTTTTTTAACCGAATCCTTGGCCATCATATAGTTTACGGTGATATGCTTACCGACATCGCGGATGAACTCCAAAAAGGAGAAATTTTTCATCCAGTCGTAGTTGTTCACCAATACCGCGGCGTTGGCCTCGCCACTTTCAAAATCAAGAAAACGGCCCAATTGCGCCTTGATTGCCTCTTGGTTATGACGCAAAGTTTCCTCGTCCAACAAATTACGTTCCGCAGACTTGCCCGAAGGGTCCCCGATCATTCCCGTGGCACCGCCTACCAAAGCGTAAGGTTTATGACCTGCCAATTGGAAGTGCCTCAACATCATTACACTTACCAAGTGTCCGATGTGCAAAGAGTCTGCCGTTGGATCTATACCCACATATGCTCCTCGCATTTCTTCCATTAAGTGTTCCTCGGCTCCTGGCATCACATCGTGCACCATTCCCCTCCATTGCAGTTCTTGAACAAAATTCTTCGTCATGATCAGTTTTTTCGAATAGCTGCAAATATAAAATGAAGTTGGGATTTGACTCAATTTTTACGGCACAAATAGGTACTTTTACCTTATGATTTTGGTTACAGGAGGCACTGGACTGATTGGTTCCCATTTACTTTTCCGTTTAATCAGCAATGGAAACAACGTAAGGAGTAATTATAGGACTCAAGCATCCATAGAAAAAGTGCGTAAGGTTTTTGGTTATTATACAGACAATCCCTCCGCTTTGGTGGAGAAAATTGATTGGGTACAGGCCGACATCACCGAACTTGGTGGATTGGACAAATTATTTGACGGTATTGAGCAGGTATACCACTGTGCGGCATTGATCTCGTTCGACCCCAAGGATTTCAAACTTTTGGAGCGCACCAATGTTGAGGGTACGGCCAACATGGTAAACCTTTCCATAAAAAATGGTGTAAAAAAATTGTGCTATGTCAGTTCAATCGCGGCAATAGGCGCTAGCTTAAAGCAAAAAGAGACCACCGAAGAAAATGAATGGAACGAAGCAAGGGCCACAGTTTACGGGATTACCAAATATGAAGCAGAACTCGAAGTTTGGCGCGGCTCACAGGAAGGACTTGACATTGTTGTTGTAAACCCCGGTGTTGTAATCGGGCCGGGATTTTGGAAATCTGGCAGTGGATCGTTCTTCACCTATGCTTCTAAAGGAAAAAACTACTTTATACCCGGAGGAACCGGTTTTGTAACCGTGACCGATGTGGTCAACGCCATGACCTTATTGATGGATTCAAACATCCGGACAGAGGGTTACATCTTGGTCAATCAAAATATGACCTACAAAGAGCTTTTCGATAAAATTGCACCTAACCTTGGAGTCTCCCCTCCCACCAAAAAAGTTTCAAAATTTATGATTGAGTGCTTTTGGAGATGGGATTGGGTAAGGAGCAATATTTTTGGCAAAAGAAGAAAATTGTCCAAAGCTGTCGCCAAAGGATTGTTCAATAAAGAAGATTACAGCAGCGAAAAAATAAAATCCGTATTAGACTTTGAATTCGAAGACTTGGATAAGGCAATCGAATTTTGCTGTGACAGGTTTACCGAGAAATAGTAGTATCTGGCTTTTTTACACCTTCCTTTTGCTCCCTAATGGCTTTTAAGGAATCATTTCGTTGAATACTTGCCTCGCGGATACTGTCGTTCAACCGCTTGCCGATAGCTTCCAAGGTATCCTTTTGCTGCTTCAGTCTAGCTTCTACATCTTTGTATATGGTTTGGTATTCCAAAGGAATAGACGCATAATAAAGGTCGCTCTCCGCAAATTGGGTGCTATCTATATCATATTTGGTATATAGGAATTCCATGATATCGATACCTGAATCCTTAAACTTTCTCGAGGCGCCAGATTTTGAAGCATTTAAAATCGCAAGATCATGAAGAATCTCGGTCATTTTCTCCTTGGGAATAAGGTTTTCCGGCTCATCCACTACCTTTTCGGCACAGGACACCAAAATGATGAAACCCAAAATGTATGTAACGATATATTTCATCCCTAACGATTAAACGTAAGCCTCCTTGCTTTCTTTTCTGCACTAAAATTGCCATTCTCGTAGGCCAAAAGACCATTTACAAAGGTGCGCTTTACTTCCGAATCAAAGGTAACACCCTCGAACGGAGACCAACCACATTTATAGAAAAGATTGGCTTTTTTAACCTCGTTTTTGGAACTCTGGTCAACCTGAACCAAATCGGCATAATATCCCTCGCGAATAAACCCACGTCGGTCAATATCAAATAATTTTGAAGGATTATGACACATTTTCTCGACAATTTTCTCCAAACTGATGATTCCTTCCTTTTCCTTTTGGAGCATAGCCAGCAAGGCGTGCTGTACCAATGGCCCTCCCGATGGTGCGCTGGTATATGGATTATCCTTTTCTTCTAGCGTATGTGGGGCATGGTCAGTGGCAATCACATCAAAACGGTCGTCCAATAATGCTTCCCAAAGTTGGTCCCTGTCCGACGCCGTCTTTACGGCGGGATTCCATTTAATATGGGTGCCTTTTTTGGCATAATCCTCATCAGAAAACCAAAGGTGATGAATACAAACCTCAGCGGTAATTTTCTTCTCCTCCAATGGAATCTTGTTCGTGAACAAATCGGTTTCAATTCCCGTGGACACATGAAACACGTGTAACCTTGCCCCTGTTTTTTTGGCGAGTGCAATCGCATTTGAAGAGGAAAGGTAACAGGCCTCCGCACTTCGAATGATCGGGTGCATTTCAATTGGAATATCATCCCCGTACATATCCTTGTACTTGGCCAAATTGGCCCTAATGGTGCCTTCGTCCTCACAATGGGCTGAAATCACCATTTCGGTATTACTGAATATTTTCTCAAGTACTTCCTCATTGTCCACCAACATATTTCCCGTAGAAGAGCCCAAGAACAGTTTTACACCCGAACATGCATTTTTGTCCAGTCGTTTTAGCTCTTCCAGATTATCGTTTGTTCCTCCAAAAAGAAATGAATAATTGGCTGAAGAACCCTTAGCGGCAATGGCAAATTTTTCCTCTAGTTTTTCAATGGTGGTGGTCTGCGGAATGGTATTGGGCTGTTCCATAAACGTGGTGATGCCCCCGGCAATCGCCGCCCTACTTTCCGTTGCAATGGTTCCTTTATGGGTAAGCCCGGGCTCCCTAAAATGTACTTGGTCGTCTATGACCCCTGGCAATAACAGGTCACCTTCCAGATCTATCACCTTGGCATTGCCATCAGAAATGTTTGAATCAATTTTTGATATAAAATCCCTGTCCAGTAGCACATCCGACTCAAAAATGCTGTTCTCGTTTACGATTTTGGCATTCTTCAACAGTATTTTTGACATAACTAAAAGCTCTTTTTAAAAAATATACTTCTAAACTTCATGGCTATCACCCCAAAAATGGCCTCACGAATAATGGCAGAGTTCATTTTTGACTTTCCGTTTACCCGATCGGTAAAAATAATTGAGACTTCCTCTATCTTGAATTTTCTGAGATAGGCCCGGTACTTCATTTCTATCTGGAACGCATAGCCAATAAAGCGAACGTTATCCAAATTGATGGTTTCCAACACTTTTCTTCTGTAGCAGACAAATCCAGCGGTAGGATCGTGTACCTTCATCCCTGTAATCAACTTTACATAAAAAGACGCTCCGTAAGATAGCAGGATTCTTGCCAAAGGCCAGTTCACTACATTTACTCCCTTTTTGTATCGGGAGCCTACGGCAACATCTGCACCATTAAGGCAAGCCCTGTGCAAACGGGACAAATCTGCTGGCCGATGCGAAAAATCGGCATCCATCTCAAAAATATACTCGTACCCCTTTTTCAGGGCCCATTTAAAGCCATGGATGTATGCAGTACCCAGACCCGATTTCTCTTTACGAACCTCTAAAAAAAGACGATCAGGGTAATCCGTCTGCAAGGTTCGTACACAATCTGCCGTACCATCGGGTGAGTTATCATCGACAACAAGAACATGAAAATCCTTTTTTAGGTCGAAGACCGTCTTTGTTATGGCCTCGATGTTCTCGATTTCGTTGAATGTAGGTATGATCACCAAGCCGTCTGCCATTCGCACTGGATTAGAATGTTCAAAAATACGGTTTTCTAAATTGTACACGCAATAGATAATTGGATGCTTAAACAGGACTTCCCCAATATTTGTAACTTTGCCCCTTTAAAATCACATTTTGATGTCTCAAAAGTTTCCCAGACTTTTTTTTGTTCTCTTGGCCGTTCTATTTGTACTCAACCTGCTGCAATCATCGGTAACAGAGCTCATTTATGATGAAGCCTACTACTGGTACTATGCGCAAAATATGGCCTGGGGATATTTTGACCATCCGCCCATGGTCGCATTTTTGATAAAACTCAGCAGTTTTCTTTTTGATGGGGAACTTGGGGTGCGATTTATGAGCTGCCTACTTTCTGCTGGAACCTATGTGCTATTGTGGTCGATGGTGGAAAATCCAAAGAAAAAGGATTACGTAATACATTTTTTCCTTTTGGTATTCTCCTTTACGTTGATGAATGCCTACGGCTTTTTAACCCTTCCCGATACATCCCTTTTATTTTTTACCGCACTTTTCCTTTGGTTGTACAAGCGCTTTCTGAAAAAGGAGGACATCCTGACCACAATCGGATTGGGGTTGGTAATGGCCGCATTAATGTACAGCAAGTACCATGCAGTATTGGTAATTCTTTTTGTGTTCTTATCCAACTACAAGCTCATTTTCAACAAAAAAGCGTGGTTCGCCGTAATTTTGGCCCTAATTTGCTACGCCCCTCATTTTATATGGCTCTACCAGAACGATTTTGTTTCCATCACCTTTCATCTATACGAACGTCCCAACCAAGCGTATAAGTTTGATGAGTTTACCCTAGGCTTTTTCTTGAACAACATTGTGATCATTGGACTTCTATTTTACTGGGTGTACGGTGCATTTTTCAAATATAAATCAACAGATAAGTTCTCTAAATCTCTGATTTATTTGATTTACGGAATACTGATTTTCTTTTTCGTATCCAGCTTTAATAGAAGGGTACAAGCCCAATGGACCATCGCCATTTCAATCCCTTTGGCCGTAATTGCTTTTGACCATCTTTTAAACAACGCCAAAAGCAGAAAATGGATGTACCGAATCGGTATAGTGAGTTTTGTGCTTTTGATGTATGCCAGGGCATGGATGGTACATTATGAATTATTCCCGATGCATTTTGAGACACACGGTAACAAGGAGTGGGTGAACGAGCTCAAGACAAAATCCGATGGGGTTCCCGTTGTTTTTGAAAACTCTTACCGCCGTTCCTCCATGTATGAGTTTTATTCAGAAGTCCCTGCCATATCACTGAACAACTTTATGTATCGTAAGAACCAGTATTCCATTGATAACTCTGAGGAGCGAGTGCGCGGAAAAAAGATTTTATATGTTTCCCAGTACAGAAAAAGTGGCGACATTAGTTATATGCATCTGGACAGTACAGTTTTTCACGGTATATATATTGATGATTTTCAGTCATACCGAAAATTGCAATGCATTGTGGAAAAACCGGAGACCGGCATCAAATATTCACTCAAGGTTTACAACCCATATCCTTTTGATGTGCCTTTGGAACAATTGGAATACACTATTTCTTACTCCAACGAGCACAAGCAAGTTAAGCAGATGCTTCCCTTAAAGGTTGAGAACTCCTTACCCCAAGAATTTTTGTTGAGATCCAAAGACACCATCAACTACTCCTTTGAGCTACCTTTATCCAACATGGAAAGACCATCATATTTTAGGATTGGAATCGCGGAAAACGGCCTTCTTCCCGGACTCAATGGAAAACCTGTTAAAATCGAATAATGGAACCCATTGAAAAAACAATAGTTTCATTGGATTGGATGACCATAACATTGTTTACGAGCTTGGTTGTTTTGGCCCTCGGCAAGTACCTGTTCCATAAGAAGTTTTTAAACTTCATCATTTTACCTTTTAATGATAAATACATCCTGCTCCATAACAAAAAAGGACAGTTTTCTCATTGGTTCCATCTGCTATTGACCTTGTTTCAGCTTGTCAACCTATCCTTTTTTATTTTTCTCATCCTTCATAGTTTCGACTTGGTCTCCCAAGATAGCACCTTGACCAACTATTTGATCATTCTAGGGTTTTTGGCCCTATTTGAACTTGTCAAGTTCTTGATACAAATGTTTACAGCATTCGTTTTCAACAACTTAAGTTTGATCTCTAGTTTTGTTTTCAGTAAAATTTCTTACCTCAATTATAGTAGCATTATAATCTGCGTTGCCAATATTTTATTGATTTACATCTCAAACGACTCAAAAACAATAATATACACGGCATTGGCCCTGATTTTTCTTATTAATGGCATCGGCTTGACCAAGCTATTAAAGAACCATCAAAAAACACTCCCCCCGTATTTTCTGTATTTTATTTTGTACCTTTGCGCACTCGAAATTGCGCCCTTGGTGTTAATTGGAAGCTATTTAAAAGGTTGATAACTTATGAAAGTAAAAACAATTTTGGTTTCCCAACCAGAACCCAAAGTCGAAAACTCCCCCTATTCAAGACTAATTGAAAAAGAGAAAGTTAAAGTAGATTTTAGACCTTTCATACACGTTGAAGGCGTAGAGGCCAAAAATGTGAGACAGCAAAAAATCGACTTGAACAACTTTACGGCAATCATCCTAACGAGTAGAAACTCCGTGGATCATTTTTTTAGGATTGCCGATGAAATGCGCTTCAAAGTTCCGGATTCCATGAAATATTTTTGTCAGTCGGAGGCTGTCGCCTACTACTTGCAAAAATATGTGGTGTACAGAAAAAGGAAGATTTACGTTGGGAAAAGAACTTTTAACGAGTTGATTCCCTTGATTAAGAAGTATAAAGATGAAAAGTTTCTATTGCCTTCTTCCGACTCCTTAAAGCCTGTTGTTCCAGAATTGCTGGACGAGCTGGGTGTAAATTGGACAAGAGGAATCTTCTACAAAACGGTAATCAGCGACCTTTCCGATCTTAGAAATGTGTATTACGACATTTTGGTATTCTTTAGTCCATCAGGAATTGAATCTTTAATGAAGAACTTTCCCGATTTTGAACAAAACGATACAAGAATTGCCGTTTTTGGCAACAGTACGGTAAAAGCAGCAACAAGTGCAGGTCTTAGGATAGACATTCAGGCTCCAACGCCAGAAACTCCTTCAATGACCATGGCATTACAAAAGTACATTACCAGCGTTAACAAGTAATCTTGACACTGGTCTTAAAACAACAACGCCCTCGGAATCCGAGGGCGTCTTTTTTTTCTAGAAGGCATACCGTTGTGGTCCTCCCCTTCGGATTTCCTCACTGGCGTGCTCCTCGAACTTTTTAAAGTTTTCCCTAAAGGCATTGGTGAGCTTAAAGGCCGTTTTGTAGTAGGCCTCGTCATTGTCCCATGTGGCCCTTGGGCTCAATACCTTAGTAGGCACACCCGGGCACTCCCTCGGCTGGGCCACCCCAAAGACCGAGTGGATGTGGTACTTCTCATAATTGTACAGTCCCAGCTCCCCGTTCAATGCAGCGCTGATCATTGCCCTGGTGTACTTCAGCTCCATGCGCGTGCCCACTCCGTAGGGACCGCCCGTCCAGCCCGTGTTGACCAACCATACGTCCACTCCGGATTCCTTCATCTTCTTGCTCAGCATCTCCGCATACCTGGCCGGGTGCAATGGCATGAACGGCGCCCCGAAACAGGCCGAAAAGGAGGGCTGTGGTTCCACAACACCGGCTTCCGTTCCCGCTACCTTCGCCGTATAGCCAGAGATAAAATGGTAGGCAGCCTGTGCAGGGGTCAGTTTCGAGATCGGAGGCAATACCCCAAAGGCATCGGCCGTAAGGAAAAAGATGTTCTTTACGTTCTTCCCTATCGATGGCCACTGGATGTTATCGATATGGTGTATCGGATAGCTCACCCTTGTGTTCTGGGTGATCGAGGTATCTGTAAAATCGACCTCGCCGTTGTCGTCCATTACCACGTTTTCCAAAATAGCACCCTTTTTGATGGCTCCGTAGATCTCCGGTTCCTTTTCTTTTGATAGGTCGATGACCTTAGCATAGCAGCCTCCCTCGAAATTGAACACCGTGTTGTCCGGGGTCCAACCATGCTCGTCGTCCCCTATCAGTTTTCTGTCCGGGTCCGTGGAGAGGGTCGTCTTCCCCGTTCCGGATAGTCCAAAGAATATCGCCGTGTCCCCCGATTCACCCACATTGGCGGAACAGTGCATGGGCAATGTATTCTTATATACGGGAAGGATGAAGTTCAGCGCGGAGAATATCCCTTTCTTGATCTCACCCGTATAGCCCGTACCACCGATAAGGGCGATCTTCCTGTCAAAGTTCAGTATCGCAAAGTTGTGCTGTCTGGTGCCGTCCTCCTTTGGGTCGGCCATAAAACCGGGCGCGTTGACCACTGTCCACTCCGCGTCAAAATCCTCCAGTTCCTCCTCAGTGGGACGAAGGAACATATTGTAGGCGAACATATTGGACCATGGGTACTCGTTGATCACACGGATGTTCAAGCGGTAGTCCTGATCGGCACAGGCGTACGCATCCCGAACATAAAGTTCTTTGGTGTTCAGGTAGGCGATGACCTTATCGTACAGCGCATCGAACTTTTCGCTGTCGAATGGAATGTTGATGTCGCCCCACCAGACCTTGTCCTTGGTGATATCGTCCTTCACGATGAAGCGGTCCTTTGGGGACCGGCCCGTGAACTCGCCCGTATCAACGGCCAAGGCACCGGAAGAGGCCTCACGGCCCATGCCCTTGTCGATAGTGATGTCCTGGAGCTCTTCAGGGGTCAATTGGTAATGGATGTTGTTGTGATGTATCCCGTAAGCATGCAACGAAATCGTTTTCGTGGTTGAAGCAGAATCCTTCATGTTTTATGTTTTGCGTTGGTACAAAGCTAGAAAATATTCAGTTTTAGACCTTTTAAAACTTGCTTAATTGGATGATTTTGGGGTTAAAATGTGATATCACAAATAATTCTATCAAAATATTGCAAAACATCCTTGGTCTTTCTTAAAAAAACAAAAATCGCATGAACAATTGAAGCTAAAATCATAAAAGTCAACATTTTTTTAATAAAAACACTTGATTCGTCAATTCAAACCGCCCATCCGTCAATTGGGGCAACCATTTTATAGCTGTTTCCTATACATTTCCGACTCAAAACTATACCGATATGCAAAATGTAAAAAGTATTACCCTAATCTGTACCGTATTTTTTCTATGCTTTAGCTGTAATTCAAAATCAGACAAAAAAGCTGGCAATTCTGAAAAATCCGATTCTTTTGAAATCGGAGCATCCGATAAAAGTGATTTTATAGACGAAGTTTCCATTGCGATATGTTTATGGCCCAAAGTAGGACTGCGGGATAAACCTGGACGAAAGGGCACAAAATATCTTACCACCATCTATTTTGGTGAAACCGTGGCGCTTCTTGACGAAAAGAAAAAAGCAGAAGATGATAAGGAATATCTAAAAGTCAGACTTTCCGATGGAACCGAGGGATGGGTCTATGAGCATCTTTTTGCCGTTGGCGGGGAACTGGCAATCATAGATAAAGGCACAGAGCTTTACAAAAGACCTGATATTATGACCTTTGAAGGAAAAAAATTGGAGCCTATGGACATGGTCGTTCTTTTTAAAAATGAAGAAAATGAGGGGTGGCATGAGGTGACCAGTATGAAACGGGAGAAAAAAGGCTGGATTCAAGGGGATATTGATGCAATCCAGAATGAAATTGATGTAAAATTGGGGATTCTGTATTGGCGGGCCATGGAAGAATCGGCCGAAAAAAAGTTTGAACTATTGGAAAATATTCTGGCCAATCCCAATTTTAAAAAATCAAAATTAATAGAAAACGTAAACAAAGCGCTTTACGATACCAACCAAGGTGAGGCCTTCTATATTGAAGAGCTTGATTCGTTTGAAAACCTTTCGTCCAACAAATTGGGAATACAGACAGATTTGGCCAATGCAAGAAGCGAACCTAAGACCAAAAGTGATGTTATATTCCAACTTGAAAAAGGTGACATTTGCCATATAATTGCACAAGGGGAATCTTTGCAAGAAGTAAATGGTGTTACCGACCGTTGGTACAAAGTTAACTTTAATGGCCAACAAGGTTGGGTATTTGGATATTACACCACCAAGAGAAGGGAGTAATGTTCCAATACATCCTATTGGGACCTAATAATGCGGTAGGCCAAGGCCAGCCAGCCCAAAATCATGAACAGACCTCCAATCGGTGTTAAAAAACCGATTACGGAAAAATCAAAAGAGGTCAAACTATTCAACGTGAGCAGGTAAATCGAAAAAGAAAAAAGAATTACACCAAGTAGAACAAAGACAAACACGATTTTTTTATTCTTTTCAACCATTCCTGCATAAAGCCCAAGAAATAATAAAAATAGGGCGTGGTACATTTGGTACCTTACACCAGTTTCAAAAGTATTTACAGCATCGGCGTCCACCAATTTTTCCAACCCGTGGGCGCCAAATGCACCCAAAATAATGGCCACCATGCCCATTATAGTTCCTGTCAACAAAATTGTTCTGTTCATAACTTTAACTTACTATTTTTTTAAAAATATAACATTTTAATACCTTAGTGACCATACAATTCAAAAGTAAACAAAACACATGGTCCGTACTATTTTAGTTATAGGAGCAGGTAAGTCGACCTCATACCTTTTAGATTATTTCCTAAAAAAATCAAACGAAGAAAACCTACATATAAAAATTGGGGATCTTCGACCCGAAAATATTCCCGACTCGGTTGCAAAGCATCCAAACTGCACTGTATTCGGATTGGATATTTTCAACGAGGCTGAGAGAAAAAAAGCTGTTGCCGATGCCTCCATTGTAGTTTCCATGTTACCGGCAAGTTTACACATTAATGTTGCCCTTGATTGTGTCGAGTTTGAAAAACATTTTATCACTGCTTCATATGTTAGCGATGAGCTCAGAGCACTGGACGCCGAGATAAAAGAAAAAAAACTTGTTTTCATGAACGAAATCGGCCTGGATCCCGGAATCGACCACATGAGCGCCATGGAAGTTATAGACCGGATACGGGATGCGGGCGGTAAAATGCTGTTGTTCGAATCTTTCACAGGTGGGCTTGTAGCACCAGAGAGCGACACCAACCTTTGGAACTATAAGTTTACGTGGAACCCAAGAAATGTGGTCCTGGCGGGACAGGGGGGTACGGCAAAATTCATTCAGGAAGGAACATACAAATACATTCCCTATCAAAAATTGTTTAGAAGAACCGAATTTTTAGAAGTAGAAGACTATGGTTCTTTTGAAGTCTATGCCAATAGAGATTCCTTAAAATACCGCGAAGCTTACGGATTGCAAAATGCACTTACCCTTTATAGGGGCACCATGCGGCGGGTCGGTTTTTCAAAGGCATGGCAAATGTTCGTTATTCTGGGGATGACGGATGATAGCTATACCTTGGAAAACTCGGAAGGAATGTCGTACCGGGAATTTGTAAATCTTTTTCTTCCATACTCCCCTACGGATTCGGTTGAATTAAAACTAAGGCATTACCTAAAAATAGATCAAGATGATATCATGTGGGGTAAACTCTTGGAGCTTAACCTTTTTGATTCTACAAAAAAAATACCCTTGAAAAATGCAACGCCAGCTCAAATGCTTCAATATATATTGGAGGACAGCTGGACCCTTAAGGAACACGAGAAGGATATGATAGTAATGTACCATAAGTTCGGATATGAGCTTAATGGTGAAAAAAAGCAGATTGATGCCAATATGGTTGTAATCGGCGAAAACCGCGCCTATACTGCAATGTCTAAAACTGTAGGATTACCCGTTGCCATGGCCACTTTACAGATACTGAACGGAAAGATTACCACACCGGGGGTTCAAATTCCAATACAGAAAGAAGTGTACAAGCCCATTTTAGAAGAACTTAAAGCCCACGGGATACAATTTAAGGAATATGAAGTCCCTTACTTAGGATACAATCCAGATTCTGTTGCAGGTTAATTTCATTTATATTTTCAATATATTTGACTTCAAATCAAAACAAGTATTGTGAAAAACAATAACAATTCGGTTAAGATTGATGGTATCGACAAAAAAATCCTAAGATACCTTATGGAAGATGCCCGTAAACCCATTCTTGAAATTGCAAGGAACATTGGAATTTCAGGTGCTGCGATTCACCAAAGGCTACGTAAACTGGAAAGTTCGGGGCTCATTTCCGGTTCCAAATTTGTCATTAACCCGAAAGTTTTAGGCTATTCAACCATGGCTTACATTGGTATTTACTTGGATAAGGCCATGACAAATCCAAAAGCTGTAAAACAACTGAAAGATATTCCAGAAGTATTGGAGTGCCATTACACCACAGGAAACTGGTCCATCCTTATCAAAGTATTGTGCCAGGACAATGAGCACTTAATGCAGGTACTCAACAAAAAAATTCAGCAAATAGAAGGAGTTTCCCGTACCGAAACCTTTATATCATTAGATCAACAAATTGACCGACAAATTCAAATTTGATATTTGTATTGAATCTAAATAAACATTACATTTGTTCCATGAATGTAATATTTCAATCCACATATTACACCTTATACCAAGCTGCCAACGAGCGCTGTTTTTATGTTGATTTTGGTCAAAAAATGGTTCGCATGTCTTTGTGCCAGCTGCTTGCACTTCGCCATAAGGTGATGAGCATAGCTATTGAAAACCATTTTGACAGTGATTTGAACGCTCATGGATTTGAAGTCCTAATGCTGTGCAACAAGGAGCATCTTTTTGTTCTGAACACATTGGAAATATTGGATTTGAAACGACTGGTCTCCAACAGTTTTGTATCCTTGGGGCTTTCGGTAGGAGCCTTGGAAACCATAACTTCCTAACCCCACGGTTTTTTCCTTATTTTTATTCAGTCTTAAACTGCCTTAAAACTAGGCCGTTACTTTTTATACGGCCATAAAATCCGTAAATTTGTTAATATAACAGGATAAAAAAATCATAGTAACTATGAAAGATATAGCAAGACAAAGTATGAGCATTAAAGTGGAATCCATGGATTTGCTCAATGGACAGATAAAAATGGAGGCACATGCTTCCGCCACCTATTTGGCCATGGCCTCATGGTGCGAACAAAACGGTTTTTTCACCAGTGCCAAGTTTTTCTTTAAACAAGCAGAGGAAGAACGTGAGCATATGATGAAGATTTTCAACTTTTTGGTGGACACGGGCGGAAATCCCATTTCTCCAGAAGTAACGGGAATCAATCATGACTACTCATCCATTGTTGATGTTTTTGAATCTACCTTGGAGCATGAGGTAAAAGTGACTAAATCCATTCATAACATTGTAAAAAAAGCTCGGGAAATCGGCGATTTTGCCACTGAACGCTTCTTGGACTGGTTTGTAATGGAACAAGTCGAAGAGGAAAACACCATCAGGGACATCTTGGATATGATAGAGGTGACCGGCACCGAAGGCGTGGGACTTCAAATGATAGACAACAAGGTTATAGATTGGATTGATTAAAATTCAACCACATATAACAAAAAAGGGAGCCAAATGGCTCCCTTTTTTATTCCGTAATGTTATCATTTCTTAATCCCTGCCACCAAAAACCTGAACGGCCCAGTATAATAAGGAAGCCAACGCACCCAATGCTGCCACCAAATAGGTTCTTGCTGCCCATTTTAGAGCATCTTCAGCACCCGCATATTCTTCTTGGCTCACCATGTTCTTTTGTTTTAACCAAACCAATGCCCTTTTACTGGCATCATATTCTACAGGAAGAGTAATAAAACTGAACAAGGTGGCGAAGCCCATCATGATCAAACCGGCTACGGCGATATAAAAACCGATACCACCAGCAACGCCTGTGGCTGCCATCAGCATAATACCACCAAAAACCACCCATGTGGACATTCCTGAAGTAACGCTTACAACCGGCACCAATTTGGAACGCATGGTCAACCACTCATAGGCCTGGGCATGCTGCACCGCGTGTCCGCATTCATGGGCAGCAACAGCTGCTGCAGAAGCATTACGTTGGTTATAGACCCCTTCACTAAGATTAACCGTTTTGTTTTTAGGATTGTAGTGGTCCGTCAACATCCCTGGAGTAGAAATGACCTTAACATCTCGAATTCCATGATCATCGAGCATTTTTTGGGCAATTTCGGCCCCGCTCATACCATTTCTTAGATGGACCTTGGAATATTTTTTGAACTTGTTCTTCAATTGATTGCTTACCAACCAACTGACCAGTGCAATTGCACCGATCAATATATAATATGTCATCATAACTTTATCGTTTTACGTAGATATAAATATACCATATAAAAGCAAAAACCCCTCCAAATAAATGGCAGGGTTTATTTTCTGTCAAAATGTTAGTTGATCAAATAAGGACTGGCTCCAACTGAAAGGTTTCAGCTATTTCCTTGTAAACAATCTCACCTTCGACCACATTCAATCCTTTTTCCAAGGATCTGTCCAACTTGCAGGCACTACGCCATCCCATGTTGGCCAATTTTAGCACATAGGGCAGTGTTACATTCGTCAAGGCAACAGTAGAAGTATAAGGCACTGCCCCTGGCATATTGGCTACACAGTAATGGACCACATCATCAATAATGTAAATAGGGTCCTCATGGGTCGTTGGTTTGGTGGTTTCCACGCATCCGCCTTGATCTACCGCTACATCTACAATAACGGTTCCTGGATGCATATCCTTGAGCATATCCCTCGTAATCAAATTAGGGGCTTTTGCTCCTTTTAATAGGACACCACCGATAATTAAATCGTTTGTTTTTATATGTTTTCTGATATTGAACTCATTCGAAAATCCGGTCACTACATGGCTTGGCATAATGTCGTTCACATACCTGAGACGTTTCATGTTTACATCCAAAATGGTTACTTGGGCACCCAATCCTGCTGCCATTTTAGCAGCCTGAATACCCACCGTACCAGCTCCAAGGACCAAAACCCTCCCAGGCGACACTCCGGGAACCCCTCCCAAAAGCACTCCTTTGCCCTTTACAGGTTTTTCCAAATACTTGGCTCCTTGTTGAATCGCCATCCTACCGGCAACTTCGGACATCGGGGTCAATAAAGGTAACGTTCCATCTTCATCCTCAACAGTTTCATAAGCGATACAGATAGCCTTACTTTTGATCATGGCCTTGGTCAACGCTTCGCTGGAAGCAAAATGGAAATAGGTGAACACTATCTGCCCTTCTTGAATCAAATTATATTCCTCAGCGATGGGTTCCTTGACCTTTACGATCATATCGCTCATGGCATACACCTGACCGATGGTATCCAAAATAGTGGCCCCGGCCTGTTGGTAGTCCTGATTAAAAAATCCACTTCCTTCACCAGCACCGGATTGTACATAAACAGTGTGGTTGTTCTTCACCAATTCAAACACACCGGATGGTGTCATCCCAACTCGGCTCTCGTTGTTTTTGATTTCTTTAGGTATCCCAACAGTCATTTTGTTGCTATTAATTGTTTCTGGGGCCAAAGTTGAATAAAAAATTTAGATTAAAACACAAATACTCGATAAAAAACAGGGGTGATTCGTTAAAATTAGTGTTTTTTAACATTTAAACCCCTTTTTCATAGGGGTTATAATGTTTTTAAAATGATTTTTTGACACGTACCCCTTACTTTTTTGGGGTTATATTGGTTTAAAATAAAAAAGCATGCCGATTGGCATGCTTTTTTGGGGGTACGGTATATTTTTATTAAAATTTTCGGCTAATAATCCAGTTTTACAATTAACCTACAATATTCACAATCTTTCCAGGCACTACGATTACCTTTTTAGGGTCACGTCCTTGTAATTGCTCTTTTGTTTTTTCGTGGGCCAAAACTGCAGCTTCAATATCTTCCTTGCTCATATCCATGGGCAACTCCAATTTGAAGCGCATTTTCCCATTAAACGATATCGGATATTCCTTACTGCTCTCCACCAAGTACTTCTCCTCGAACTTTGGAAATGGTGCTTCGGCAATAGAACCTGCCTTACCTAAACGACTCCAAAGCTCTTCAGCAATGTGCGGCGCATAAGGTGACACCAAAATAGCCAAAGGTTCCAAAATAGCTTTGCTGCTACATTTTTGAGATGTCAACTCGTTGACGCAGATCATAAAGGTGGACACCGAAGTGTTGAACGAGAAGTTCTCGATATCTTCTTCCACTTTTTTGATGGTCTTGTGCAAAGTTTTCAAGTTTTCGGCGGTGGGTTCTGCTTCGGCTCCCTGCCCGTCCGGCAGGCGGGCGCTCAGCGACCCATCTATGAAAGGGGAATAGAGCTTCCACAATTTTTTAAGGAAGGAATGTACTCCGGTAATACCTGCCGTGTTCCAAGGCTTGGATTGTTCCAAGGGACCCAAGAACATTTCGTATAAACGTAACGAATCCGCTCCGTACTCCTCACAAATGGCATCGGGATTGACGACATTGTATTTGGATTTGGACATTTTTTCTACCTCACGGGCTACAATATACTTCCCATCTTTAAGAATAAATTCTGCATTAGCGAATTCAGATTGCCATCGACGAATTTCATCAACATCCAATTCGTTGGAAGAATTAACTAAAGATACATCTACATTTATCATCGACAAATGTTGATATTTTAGATATACCCTATCTTCAACAATTCCTGTTAATTCTTTAAGCTTATTTTTCCACTGTGATAAAATATCTTTTTCAAAAGAAACTTCATTTAATAATTTTTCCAGTTCATCATGTTTAAGGCCTACAATGTCAGATGTTATAAAAACTGATGGATACTTTTTTGGCAGCTGTTCTTTGAATTTATGAAATTCATTGGGATAATCCTCAGGAAACAACGCTGACTCTACCGAATACTCAATTCTATACACAAATGCACTCGTCCCCGTGATCATCCCTTGGTTGATCAATTTTTGGGCAAATTCGTCTTTGGGCACATAACCCATATCAAACATAAACTTCTGCCAAAAGCGAGAGTACAACAAGTGGCCCGTAGCGTGTTCGCTACCTCCTATATATAAGTCCACATCTTGCCAATAATTGATGGATTCGGGAGAGAAAATAGCGTCATCGTTCCGTGGGTCCATATACCTATTAAAGTATTGGGAACTTCCCGCCCAACCCGGCATGGTGTTCAACTCCAAAGGAAAAACGGTTTTATGGTCAATCAAATCGTTGGAAACGACTTCATTCTTATCGGTATCCCATGCCCACTCGGTAGCATTGCCCAATGGCGGCTCGCCTGTTTCTGTAGGAAGGTATTTTTCTACTTCGGGCAATTGCAAGGGCAAATGCTTCAAATCGATCATTTGCGGCATCCCGTCCACATAATATACAGGGAATGGCTCTCCCCAATACCGCTGACGGCTAAATACGGCATCACGCAAACGGTAATTCACCTTTCCTTCACCATGTCCAATTTTTTCCAATTCTACAATTGCTTTCTTCATGGCATCCTTATAAGATAATCCATTCAAAAAATCAGAATTGGCAATAATCGTAGTTTCCTTATCGGCAAAAGCCTCTTCGGAAATATCTACCCCTTCAAAAATGTTTGGAATAGCAATTTTATCTGGGCCAAAATGTTTTGCAAAATCGTAATCACGTTGGTCACCACAGGGCACGGCCATTACGGCTCCCGTTCCATAACTGGCCAAAACGTAGTCGCCAATCCAAATGGGAACGGGCTCTTTGGTGAATGGATGCTCTGCATAAGCCCCTGTAAACACCCCTGAAATGGTTTTTACATCGGCCATACGGTCACGCTCGGAACGTTTTGCCGTAGCTTCCACGTAGGCATCCACCTCAGCCTTTTGTTCTGGCGTAGTAATTTTGGCCACCAACTCGTGCTCCGGGGCCAAGGTCATAAAACTTACTCCAAAAATGGTATCGGGGCGGGTGGTGAAGACTTCAATATCAAGTGATGAGTTTTGAGTTTTGAGTTCGGAGTTTTGACTCTCGCTCACTCTTAACTTTTCACTCATAACTCTAAACTTAACCGTGGCTCCCACAGAACGTCCAATCCAGTTGGTTTGTGAGTCTTTTAGTGGCTGCGGCCAATCAATTTTGTCCAATCCGTCCAACAAACGTTGGGCATATGCCGTAATACGCATACTCCATTGCGTCATTTTTTTGCGAACTACAGGATGGCCTCCACGTTCGGAAACACCGTTCACGATTTCATCATTGGCCAAAACCGTTCCAAGGGCAGGACACCAGTTCACTTCGGTATCCGCCAAATAAGTGAGTCTATATTTTAGGAGGATTTCTTGCTTTTCCTTTTCTGAAAATCCATTCCAAGTTGCGGCATCAAAACTTGGAGTATCATCATCACAAGCGGCTTCAACATTAGCATTTCCTTCTTTTTCAAAGATGGAAATCAAACTGGAAATGTTTTCCGCTTTATCGGATTTCTTATTGTACCACGAGTTGAACAATTGGATAAAAATCCATTGCGTCCATTTATAATATTGTGGGTTGGAGGTGCGTACTTCGCGGCTCCAATCAAAAGAAAAACCAAGTTGGTCCAACTGCTCGCGGTACCTGTTGATGTTGTTTTCCGTGGTAATCGCTGGATGTTGCCCCGTCTGAATCGCATATTGCTCCGCAGGCAATCCGAAGGAATCGTAGCCCATTGGGTGCAATACATTGAATCCTTTATGTCTTTTATAACGTGAATAGATATCCGTGGCAATGTATCCCAGTGGGTGCCCTACGTGCAAACCTGCCCCAGATGGGTAAGGAAACATCGACAATGCATAAAATTTAGGTTTATCGGAATCGTTGGATGCCTTAAAAGTTTCATTTTCTGCCCAATACTTCTGCCATTTGGCCTCAATCTCGCGGAAATCGTAATTCATTGTTAATCTTGTTCAATTTCGTGTGCAAAAATAGGTTTAATCCCCTAAATACAATTTACTTTTCTATTTTTACATACTGATTCTACTATATGAGCCAATATATTGAACGATATCAGCGTCGAAAACTGATTTCCTCCTACTTTTCTGTGGCTTTGAGCATTGCCCTGGTCCTGTTTCTATTAGGGGTTCTGGGACTTTTGGTGCTCAATACCAAAAAATTAGCGGATCACTTTAAGGAGCAGATTACCATTTCGGTGTTTTTGAAGGATAGTGCGAAGCCCGTGGAAATAGATCAGTTGCAAAAAAGTTTGGCCCTTGCGGAATACACCAAGTCGGCTGAATATATTTCCAAAGAAGATGCTGCCGAGCAATACAGCGAAGATATAGGGGAAAATTTTGAAGAGTTCTTAGGTTACAATCCCCTAAAAAATTCTATCGATGTGAATTTAAAGGCCGATTTCGTCTCTCCGCAACAAATTGATGAGATTGCAGAGGAACTGGCAGCCAAGGCCTACGTGGACGAGGTAAGCTACGACAAACCTTTGATTTCTTTATTGAACAACAATGCACGGAAAATCAGTTTGTGGATATTGGTGGCCAGTGCCATTTTTACCGTAATCGCATTCTTATTGATCAATAGTTCCATTCGACTGTCCATTTATTCCAAACGGTTCATCATCAAAACCATGCAAATGGTTGGCGCGACCAAGACCTTTATCCGAAGACCTTTTATCTGGACGAACATTAAACTAGGGATGGCGGGAGCCTTTGTCGCCTTGATCGGACTTGGCGTTTTAGTGTATTATATCGACAAAAATTTCCCCGAATTAAATCTTTTGCAAGATTATATCGTACTCATTATTTTGTTCGTTAGTGTATTTGGTTTGGGCGTTATCATATCTTGGGCAAGCACCCATTTTGCGACGCAACGCTTTTTAAACCTGAGAACGGACGATCTTTATTATTAACTTTGCAGCATGAGCAAGAACAACAACAACGGTCAAAAACCTACGAAAGATTTTGTTTTCCAAAAGAAAAACTATCTCTTTCTATTTATAGGTATTGCCTTTATTGCCCTAGGGTTTATTTTGATGAGCGGTGGCGGTAGCGACGACCCCGAAGTATTCAATCCAGAGATATACAACTTTAGAAGAATCCGCCTTGCACCCACCTTGATCCTAATCGGTCTTGGCATTCAGGTTTATGCCATTTTGTTGAATCCTCACAAGAAAAAGAAGGAATAATTGGAATTAATTGACGCCATCATCCTTGGTATCATCCAAGGATTGACCGAATTTTTACCTGTTTCCTCCAGCGGTCATTTAGAATTAGGGAAAGCTATTTTAGGAGCGCAGGCCGTTCCCGAAGAAAGTTTGTTGTTTACCGTAGTGCTTCATTTTGCGACTGCATTGAGTACCTTGGTAGTCTTCCGAAAAGATGTTTTTGAGATATTGAAAGGTCTTTTTCAATTTAAATGGAATGAGGAAACCCAGTTTTCCTTAAAAATCATCATCTCCATGATTCCCGCCGCTTTGGTCGGTCTTTTTTTGAATGATTTTATCGAGGTGTTTTTTGATGGTGCCATCGTCATCGTTGGTATCATGTTGGTGATTACCGCATTTTTGCTGTATTTGGCAGATTTGGCCAAGACCACTGATAAAAATGTATCCTTCCGCAGTGCTTTTGCCATAGGAATGGCTCAGGCAGTTGCCATATTACCCGGAATTTCCAGAAGTGGGGCAACTATTTCGGCAGCCGTACTTTTGGGGGTTGACAAGACAAAATCGGCCCGTTTCTCCTTTTTGATGGTAGTGCCTCTAATTTTAGGCAAAGTAGCCAAAGATGTGATGGGCGGGGACATTACCTTTCATGGCGACCAAGCTGTAGCCATGGGAGCAGGTTTTGTCGCAGCGTTCATCGCTGGACTTGCCGCCTGTACTTGGATGATCAAATTGGTACGCCAGAGCAAGCTCACCTATTTCGCCATCTACTGTTTAGTGGTAGGCCTTATCGCACTCGCGTGGAGCATTTGGGGATAGATCAGTATATTTGCCCAAAACCCCAAGTTTTTGAACACCAAGAAAGATTTTTTAAACGGTCGGATTCTTTTGATTGACAAACCATTGGAATGGAGCTCCTTCCAAGCGGTGAATGCGCTTAAATGGGCGATTCGTAAAAAATTTGGCCTTAAAAAGATAAAAATTGGTCATGCCGGAACATTGGATCCTTTGGCTACAGGTCTGCTGATCATCTGCACGGGAAAATTCACCAAAAAAATTCCAGAGCTTCAAGGGCAGGTAAAAGAATACACTGGAACTTTTACCTTGGGAGCCACCACGCCATCCTATGACTTGGAGACCGAAATAAAAGAGACCTTTCCAACCAAACATATTACAAATGAATCAATCCTAGAAGCCACGACACAATTCTTGGGAGAGATCGAGCAAGTACCTCCTATTTTTTCAGCCTTAAAAAAAGACGGTAAGCGCCTGTACGAATTGGCACGTGAAGGCAAACAAGTAGAAATAAAATCGCGGAAAATTGAAATTTCCGAGTTTGAAATTACCCGAATCGAACTGCCCGAAGTTGATTTTCGGGTGGTGTGCAGCAAAGGGACCTATATCCGTTCTTTGGCGCACGATTTTGGCAAAGCCTTGGACTCTGGAGCCTATTTATCCAAGCTAAGAAGAACCAAAATAGGGGATTTCAACGTAAATAATGCTACAAGCCCCAATGTTTTCAAGGATAATCTTGAAGCAAACGTTTCTCCTTAAATGTTGGGATAAAATAATTTTGAAAAAAAGCGGTTATAGTTAAACCATGAACTTAAACAAGAGCCAGTTATCACTTTTGATCACTTTCTTCGCTATGTCCATAGTGATATTATTGCTGTTCAATATTCACTTAGGGGGCATACAAGAGGATGAGTACGTCATTGAAATGAGCTTGGCCGATGAGGATATTGAGAAACTTCTGGAAGAGGAAGAGGAGCGATTGGAAGAAATGGCAGCCAATAGTGACCCCATTAAAAGTCACATGGCAGTGAACGAGACCGCAAAACCCAGCGTTGGCAACCCTGAGCCCTTAAAAACGTTGGAAGAACTAATGGAAGAACGGGCCATGAGCAGCGAATCGGGGGAGTATGCCGATAACTCAGGTTTTGAGGACCAACTAAAACAGTTGAAAGCACAACGGGACGAGAAAAAAGAAAAACTTGGTGAACGCGATGCTCAAAAAGAGGAGTTCACCAATTATTTAAAAGATAGACGTACCTCCATCTCCTATTCTTTGTTGGAAAGAAATGCCTACTATCTTCCTCCACCCATCTATACTTGTATTGAAGGCGGTAAGGTTGTGATCAACATTACTGTGGACGAAAATGGATATGTAAACGAGGCCACTTTCAACGACAAAAGTTCAGGAACCAGTAATGGTTGCTTAGTGGACAATGCTATCGCTTATGCACTAAAGGCACGTTTTAGCCCGGATTCCAAAGCATCCCAAATCGGGACGATAACCTATCTGTTCCAGAGCAAGTAATTCCAGAATATCTTCCAAGATATTTTGACCCTTATTTTTATTGTACCAAAGTTGCAGTTCTTGTTTGAACTCATCGGTCAACTTCCCATGCTCTCTTTTGTAATCTTCCACCATTTGGGTAGCAATACTAGGTCTTGGACCCCACTCGCCAATGATTTCATTATTGACTTTGTCAAACACAATCACTTTGGGAATTGATCTAGCACCGTTGGTAAGGAAAATATCCATTAAATCTAGACTTTCATCCCTTAACACAATCTTTAATGAAATACTTGGGCTTGCTTCAGCTATTTTATTCATAATAGGCAAACTGGCCGCTGCATCACCGCACCAGCTTTCGGTAAGTACGAGCAGGACCAATTCCTTATCGTAGGATTTCAATTTTTCCCGGACCTCCTCGGAAATCTTGAATGTTTTTTCCCAACGCGACATCCGCTTGTCGCCCAGTTTGGTGTAATTCACATATATTTCGGATTGATTGGGACCGGTGGAACCACCTGTCAAGGCCAATTGAGAGACCAATGCACGATACCTTGGATAATCCATTGCCTTTGAGATGTATTCCTGAACCATTTCCAACCTGTTCTTCTCCAGTATTTCCATAAAAACATTTTTTCAAAAGTAGCACCATGCATTTAGCGGTTAGGTGACTTTTGTCATTGGTTGTTTGTTAGATTGAAACCTTACAATGTTTTTGGGTTTATGGCCAAACTCTTGAACAACATGGCCTTAGTGTAGAAAAACTTGTTCTGCATCTCATTCTGTTTCAAGTAGGCATCAATAAGCTTGCTTTCCCGCGAATTGATCAAAAACAGGGAACTCTCTCCAAAACTGAACTTTCGCTCCTCGGCTTGCAACATAGTTGTATAGTCTTTAACAATGTCGGATATCAACTGGTTTTGTTGCGTAAAGGAATCCAGTTCGTTATAAATAGCAATCACCTTGTTCTGAATTTCGACTTGTGCGTTGTCCCTTTCGTACTCTGCGTCCCTCAACTTAAACTTGGCCAGTTTTAAATCTCCGCGTTCCTTCCGTAGGAAGATGGGCATCTGAAAACTTAAGCCAGCCTTATAATTTTCGGTCACAAAAGAATCGATAAACTCAGGGGTCTCAGTGATAAAATTGTATTCAGCTTGTAATTTTGGAAGCAATTTATTCGCCTTCAATCTTTTATCAACTGCTAGCCCTTCTATTTTATAATCCAAGGACAACAGCTTTGGATGTGTCTCCAGATTAAAGCTGTCCAACGGTATACCATCTATCTCCAAGGTTGAATTGATATCTATTTCGGGTTGCAAATTAGGAGCTATACCGGGCTGAAGTTCAACGGGAACGTCCTCTATCCATAAAAAATTACTGAGCTCCAATGATTTTTTCATGAGGTTGACCTTTGCCTGCTGATAGCCCAAATCTCGGTTTCGAACGGCAATTTTAGCCTCAACGGTATCAATCATGGCAATATCGCCTGCCAGGGCACTTTCTTTTATCCCTTGAAAACGTATCTCGGCATTCTCCAAAAAATCTTTGTATACCTCAGCATCCCTATAGGCCTTTAACCAATCAAAATAGGCCAAGGATGCATTGTACAACACTTGGTTAACCTGCAGGTCTTGGTCGGCTTTGGTCTGCTCCCTAAAAAGCTTTGCTTTTCTGAGGGTGGCCATACGCTCGTTGATCCAAAACCCCTGTAAAACGGACATGGATACCCCGGCACTGTACAGCCCATCATCGGGCAAGGTTTCATCAGGATTGAGGTAGTACCCTTCATTTTGCTGAAAATTTCCTTTGAGCTCTATCCCAAACCAGGTAGGTATCTTAAAGGTGGCATTCAAGCGGTCCCAGTATTCGGTTTCTTTGAACTCCTTGGTATTGTAATCCACTTCGACCTTGGGATCAAACCCTCCTCTGGCCTTCATCAGATTGGCCTGCCCTATGGCAATGTTCAATTGGGCCTGCTTGGCTACGGGATGATATTTTTTTACATAGCCCAAATACTCTTTAAACCCCAGAACCAAAGAATCTTGCTGAGCGTAAAAAGAACCTACAGTAAAGAAAAAGAGGGTACAAAATAAAAGTGATCTTCTATTTCTTTGCGGCATCTGCACTTGTGTTTTGAGGTTGATAATAGTTTGGCGGGAAGCCATTCAGTTGCCTCCATAGTTCGTACCAAATGGGGACATCTTCCAACAAGGCCATGGTACTTGCTCCTGAGCCCACCCGAATATCCTTGGGCCAAGGAGCTTCTTCCTCGTCCGGGGCCAGCAGTATGCGATATTTCCCATTAGGACTGATAAAATTCTCGATAGCGACCACTTTGCCCCCAAAAGTACCGTAGGAAACATTGGGCCAACCACTAAATACAATAGCTGGCCAACCATCAAATTGGATACGTACCTTCTCATCCACGTGAATCAAAGGCAAGTCGATGGGATCCACATACGTTTCTACAGCTATATCATAATCTGAAGGCATGATGCCAACCAATTGGGCTCCTTCCTTAAAAGTTTCCCCAATTCCAGACTGTATGGCCTTGGTGATATACCCATTTTGAGGGGCCCGTATAAACAGCATATCACTCCTCATCTCATAATTGGTATACTGGTTCTCCAGTTTTGTTACCTGCGCTTCTGAGTCGAACTGATTGGATTGGGCCGTATAAAGATCACTTTGTGCTTTTGAAATTTTATCGGTGTACTCTGCCTGCACTCGATTGATCTCCACCTGGGCATTGATTACATCATTTTTACTGGCCAACAATTTATTTTCTTGACTAATGAGCTTTGCCTGTGTCTCTTGCAATTTTAATCGTTTTTCTTCTAGATCGGTAACAGCCTTTAATCCCTCATCCTGCAATTTTTCAACTCGGTCGTACTGTCTCTGGGCAATCGAAATATTGGTCTTGGCCGCTTCTAGATCTATACTATCGCTTTTTACCTTTAGTTTTGACTGCATCAACTTGTTCCTAGCTTGTTCCAGTTTCAAACCGAGTTCTTGGTTCAACGCTTTGATCTGCTGGTTCAAGGCTTTTACTTTTTCCTGATAGGACGTCACGGACATGGACTTGGCCTTAATCTGCTGCCCGGTTCGCTCTACCAAATTTGGGTCAAAATATTCGCTCTTTACCTCGGAGATATGCAAAATAGTATCTCCCTTTTCCACATATTGACCTTCTCTCACATACCATTTTTCAATCCGTCCGGGTATTGGCGACTGGATTGTTTGAGGTCTTTGATCCGGAGTCAAAGTGGTAAGGTACCCTCGGCCAGATATGTTCTGGGTCCACGGCAGAAACATCATAAAAACAACAATAATGGAAAAGGATGCCAAGAAGCGGTTGAACTGCTTGTAGTGCCTCTTATGGAACACTTTTTTACCAGCTTCGTAGCCGGTAAGGTCCACCTTTTCGTTCAGTTTATTATTTGAAGAAATATTCAGCATGAACTTTAATTTACGTTGATCAATCTACCTTTTTCCATACGGATTACCTGATTACAGCGTTTTGCCCATTTGGGATTTTCGCTAACAACGACCAAAGCCCATCCGTTGGCAGGATCTGTTAAGAAATCCATCATTCTTTCCGTTTCTTCCTCATCATATTGTTCCAATGGATCCTTGAGCACCATTAATTTGGGACGGGTTACTATGCTTCGGGCCAAAACAATTTTTCTGGAGATAAAGTCGGGGAATTTTTTTCCTTCAGGATACAGGACGGTTTTTAACCCCTGCGGCTGCTCCTTCACAAATTCTGAAAGACTTACTTTTTCCAAGGCCCAATACACATCTTCCATAGAGATGTCCTTGTTACCGAAGGTAATATTGTCCAATAAGGTTCCTTCAAAGGGATATTCCTCCGTTAACGAATGACCAAGATATGATCTATACTGGCTCAATTTGATTCCTTTAAGCGCTACATTGTTCACATATATCTTGCCTTCATCCGGTTCTAGAATACCGGCAATCATTCTTAGCAACGTTGACCTTCCCGATCCACTCTTTCCTTGTATCAGCAACTTTGTTTCTGGTTTTATTATGAGTGATACATGGTCTATTATTTTCTTATCCAATCCGGGCACCTTGTAAACAATATCTTCCAGCTCCACCGTTAATCCTTCATTTTCCTTGAACGGGGTTTCCCCTTCTTGTGGCTCCAATTCCTTATCCACGACCTGCCCCATTTTTTCCAAAGAAGTCAATAGGTCATAAAATGTCTCGAGACCCAAAATCAATTTTTCCACAGAACTGATGACCAATAGAATAATGATTTCCGCCGCCACGAACTGACCAATGTTCATCTGCTGCTCCAGTACCAAGAGTCCCCCGATCAAAAGCAACCCTGCGGTAACCAAAACCTTGAAACCTATCATCTGGATAAATTGCAATACCAACACTCTAAAGTGACTTTCCCTTGCATCCAAATAGTCATCAACCAGCGTGTCGTTCTTTTCAAGGGCATGGGAGGTCTTACCAGAAAGTTTAAAACTGATAATGGAACGGGCGATTTCTTGAACCCAATGAGCTACTTTGTATTTGATCTTGGATTCTTCCAAACTGGTATCCAAGCCCCTTTGTGCAGTAAACTTGAACACTATATAAATGAGTACCAGTAACAACAATCCATAGATAATAAAGAAAGGGTGATAAAACGACAGCAACAATAGTCCGAAAACTATTTGTAGCAGAGCTGCCGGGAAATCTATCAATATTTTGGATAAGGATTTTTGTACGGTAAGAGTATCAAAAAAACGATTGGCAAGTTCCGGAGGATAATAATACCTGAGCTCACTCATCTTGATTTTTGGAAAGCGGTAGGCGAACTCAAACGATGATCTGGTGAAAATCTTTTGCTGCAAGTTCTCGATAATCCTTATCTGCATTAACTGCAAAACTCCAACAAAGGCCACACCCATGGTTACAAGAACCACCAATACAATCCAAGAAGTACTCACACGGGCCCCTTGAATCAGGTTAATAATGGCCTGTATTCCCAAAGGCAAGGAAAGATTGACCAGTCCCGCAAAAATGGCGTAGTAAAAAATTTGAAGAATATCCTTTTTGTCCAAGGAGAGCAAACCGGTTAGCCGCTGCCAGGCAGAGAGTATTTTTTTATTGGCCATGTACTTTTTGATTTAGTGTGCGGAATATCAAATCCGTGAAAAATGCGGTAGGGGTTACCTCTTCACTACAGTTTGTGAGGGATGGAAAGTGCGATTTTAAAAAATTCTGGTGTAGTGAACCTTCAAGGACATTACTGGCCAGACTGGTCGGAAATTCATAATCACCGTCCACATCAGAAATCATTTTGCTTAGACGACCCACCAACCTTTTGCATATAATAAAGCTCCCTTCCGCCCCATCATTGTTCATTTCTTTCACAAGATAGGACTTTGAATACTCGTTAATGATTATCTTGTTGAGTACCACTTCGTTAATATGCGAAAAGGAGGAATCTTCCTCTACTGTCTGTGTCAATACTTCAATGGAAGCTGCCAATTTTTCCACTGGGTCGGAAATTGCATTGGTAGAAAAAACCATCTTGTACTCCACCCAACCCCAATACCAAGAGGCCAGATAAAGCAATAGCTTGTGCTTGTTCTCAAAATATCGGTAAATCGAACTCTCGTTTGAGTGTATTCTAACACCCAATTTCTTAAACGTAAAGGATTCGAAACCAATTTCATCAATCAACAATATACTCTGCTCCACGATTTTCTTCCCCAAATCTGACGATTCAGGGTCTTTAACATAGAGTTTTTCATCGATTTCCAGTTTCACAGATTGTAGTAAAATGTCCATGCTATTCCATTTTTAAAACAAAGTCTCGCAAAAATAATAGCATTACTATTAACATGCATCACTTTAACTTGCACTTAACGATTTCTTATTTTGCCTTACTTTTACTTAAAATTGATTGCTATGGACAAACATAGATGTGGCTGGTGCATCGGCGACACCCTTTATGAAGCCTATCATGACGAGGAATGGGGCGTTCCTGTCAAAGATGATGAAACTCTTTTCGAATTTTTGATCTTGGAGACCTTTCAAGCGGGCCTGAGTTGGATAACTATATTAAGAAAACGTGAAAATTTTAGGCAGGCCTTTGACCATTTTGACTACAAAAAGATTGCAAAGTATGATCAAGCTAAGATTGATGCCCTTCTACAAGACCCGGGAATCGTTAGAAATAAACTAAAAGTCAATGCCACGGTCACCAACGCCATTGCTTTTATGGAAGTCCAAAAAGAATTTGGTAGTTTTAGTAAATACATTTGGGGATTTGTAGGACATAAGCCCATTAAAAACGAGTTGAAAAACTACAAAAATGCTCCGGCAACCACCGACTTATCCGATACAATCAGTAAAGATTTAAAAAAGCGTGGCTTCAAGTTTGTGGGAAGCACAGTAATTTACGCCCACATGCAGGCCACAGGCATGGTCAACGACCACGAAGTAAACTGTTTTAGATACCATGAAGTTTAAATACCTCCTATTTGTAATCGTTGGTACTGTGCAAATCACATCTGCGCAAAACAAGTACGAACAGGAATCCAGAATAGACAAGGCCGACTTCCCGAACAGCGCCTATCTGTTAATTGAAGATTACCTGAAAGATGCCAAACGAGTACGTTTTTACCAAGAAACGGATAGTACCAAAAAAAGCTTTGAAACCAAATTTAAAAAAGGGCGATTGCATTACAGCGTTGAGTTCGATGAAGAAGGAACACTCGAAGATGTAGAGTTTAAGATAAAGGAAAGGGACATTCCGAACGATACATGGAATACTATCCAATCCTATTTGGATGAAAACCACTACAAACACAGAGTAAAAAAAATTCAACAGCAATATCCCTTACGAGAAAAAAAGTCGGTTGAAAAGACTTTACACAACGCATTTCAGAACTTGATTCTGCCCGATGTAAACTACGAATTGGTCTTTTCTGCCAAAGAAAGTGGCGATTTTCAAGAATATGAGGCGCTTTTCGATTCTGAAGGGCAGTTGATACGATTGCGAAAATCCTTTCCCCCAAGTTATGATCATGTACTTTATTAAACGGATTTTACTTGTTTCGTTATTACTGTTGATGACTTCCGTATCCGTAAAAGGTCAAGAAAACCTAACGGGTTACTGGCAGCCACAATTTGCTGTAAACTATAAGGTAGCGAGTGCGTACTCCCATAATTTTTCCATCGCTAACAGAAACTTTCTCTATGAGAACGAAGATTTTACATTTAGGGTGAAACAATTGGATTTTACCCACTTTTCAAAACTTGAGATCAAGGATAACCAAAGTATTGCTCTTGGTGTAATGTACAGGTTTTACAATAGCAGGGAGAACGAACTTAGATTCACCCAACAATACAACGTTACCCACAAGCCGTTCGCCATACGTTTTGGACATCGGTTCCGTGCCCAGCAGCGTATCACCAAGTCCTTGACTACCCATAGATTTAGATACCGCTTTGCCCTGGATTTTCCATTAATGGGAGAGAAATTAAATCCCGGTGAACCTTATTTTGTAGGAAGCTTTGAAAATTTGTTGAGTGTGGCGAAACAAAACTCACCCGAATACGATATACGCTTGGTCGGGCAAGTGGGCTGGGAATTGTACGGTGGCATGAAATTGCAAATAGGGGTAGAATATCGTATGGAAGATTACACTTCCAATGTTCCGGAACATATCCTTTTTCTACTGACCAGTGCGCAAATTTCCTTGTAGTAGTTTAACGAACTCTTTTCTAGGAATAAGTTCGGCACCCAAACTTTCCAAATGATCGGTGTGCACTTGACAATCTATAACCCGATACCCTTTCTCACCCAATTCTTTGGCCATTTGTATAAATGCAAACTTTGAGGCATTGGCCCGTAAGCTGAACATGCTCTCCCCGCAGAACACATGCCCTAGGTCAATTCCGTAGAGTCCTCCTACCAAATCTTCGTTTTCCCAGACCTCATAGGATTTTGCATGCCCCTTTTCGAACAACTTCATGTAAGCGGTTTTCATTTCGGGCGTTATCCATGTACCATCTTGGCCTTTACGACGAATTTGGGCACAGTAGTCGATTACCTGTTCAAAGCAGGTGTTTTGGGTTAGCACGAATGATCGATCCCGAATTACTTTTCGCATGCTCTTGGACACTTTTACTTTATGTGGAAACAGCACCATCCTTGGGTCGGGCGTCCACCATAAAATCAGTGAGTCATCATTGAACCATGGAAAAATCCCATTTTTATAGGCCAGCAGCAATCGCTCCGGTGAAAGGTCTCCACCTACTGCGAGCAAACCATCTTCACTGGCATCATCAACGGGAGGAAACTCCAATCTCTTGTTCAAAAAATATAAGGGAGTGTTTTCCAAGGGCAATTTTTTCTAAAAATACAAATCAGCCCAAAAACTAAAAAATCCGAACATAACGTCCGGATTTTCGAATTCTATCGATGGTAAATCTATCTATTAGAATGGAAGATCGTCGTGGTCTTCATCATTATAATCATCGGCAGGCTCAAAGGCTTCCATAGGTGGAACCGGAGGCATATTGTCACCTGCAGGCTCAGACTGAAGGTTCTCTATTCGCCACCCTTGGATGGAGTTGAAATATTTGGTTTCTCCTTGAGGGTTTACCCATTCCCTTCCTCTCAGGTTGATACTGATCTTCACCATTTGCCCTACGGAATAGTTGTTGAGCAAATCACATTTATCCTGAACAAACTCTACCAATATGTGCTGCGGATATTGTTCTTCAGTGGTCACGACCACCTCTCTTTTTCTGAAACCGTTGTTGCCATAGGTTTTGGTCTCATCTATCATTTTGATTCTTCCCTGAACTTCCATGCAATGTTAATTTTTGTTGAAAATTCAAAAGTACATAAAATGAATCCTAATGACATCCGTTATTTAAACTAACTATCAACATGTTTTCCAATTACCTATCTTTAAAAAGAATTTGACCACCAATGGATTTTAGTACCAAACGGAAAACCTCCAATATTATACTGCTGGTATCGGCATTCATCATTGTAAGTCTTATTCTATGGAACACCAATAGCTTTTTCCGAAAGTTTAAGGAGGAGGAACGCCTAAAAATGGAAATTTGGGCAACAGCGCAGTTGGAACTTGTCCAGTCATCGGTAGATCAGGAACTGGGTAACCTTACCCTCAAAGTTCTGGGCAACAACACCTCTACCCCAATGATTCTGGTTAACGAGGAAGGTTCTTATAAAACCCATAATATTCCCGAGGACAAAATTGCCGACAGCGCATACATCCAGCAAAAGATAGCACAGTTCAAAAATGAGAACCAACCCATTCAAATCATTCAGGAAGACGAACTGCTCGAAACTCTGTATTATGGCAATTCGGAGGTACTCAACAAACTAAAATATTATCCACTTGCCCTTTTGTTGATTATTTTTTTGTTCGGGGCAGTGATTTTCTTTTTCTTTCGAACCAACAAAGCATCGGAACAGAACAAGCTCTGGGCCGGTATGGCCAAGGAAACGGCGCATCAAATCGGAACGCCGCTCACATCTCTTTTGGGTTGGAACGAACTACTGAAATCTGAAGATATCAATCCTGAGGTGACCCAAGAAATAGCAAAGGACATTGATAGGTTGGAAACCATTACAGAACGATTTTCCAAAATTGGTTCTATTCCAGAATTGAAGGACCATGATATTGTAAATGAAACCAAAAAGGCATTCGAGTACCTGAAGCAACGTAGTTCCAAACTGGTACATTTTTCCTTTAGCTCCAATATAGATGAAGCCCACGTGCTTATGAACCCCCCATTGTACAACTGGAGTATAGAAAATCTGGTAAAGAATGGCATTGATGCCATGAAGGGTAAGGGAAATATTGCCATCCAAATAGAGAAAAAGGGACAAAACATCAATATTCTGGTATCGGATACCGGCCATGGAATCCCCAAAAGTGATTTTCAGAACATCTTCAATCCCGGTGTAACTTCCAAGCAAAGAGGCTGGGGATTAGGGCTTTCGTTGGTAAAAAGAATTGTTGAAGAGTACCATAAAGGAAAAATTAAAGTATTTTCGTCTAGTAAAGAAGGAACTATCATGCAAATTACCCTACGAGCACTATAAATTTGAATTATGGCAAAAGAAAAGCAACTCGTAATACAAGAAGCTGATATCACCAACAATTGCCCCAAATGTTTTAATCAGGAACTTAAGATTACGTTTTATCAAAAACACACGTTTAATGCACTGTACCACAGAACTACCGGTGTGGTGACCAATGAGATCAAGTGCAAAAAATGCAACTCCACCATATATCCTGTGGATTGGACACCCGATATTGAAAGGGTTTTTGATTACTACAACAAATTGGTAAAACCAGACAGGCCCGCGGTGCGTTTTACCATGCTATTTTTTGTGGTTTTGGTCCTAATGCTATGTCTTGTAGCGGCCGGCGTCTATTTTATGATAGAGGGCTAAAGATGTGACTTGATTTGTTCCGCTACCGCTTCAAACTCATCTGAGGTAAGACTCTCCTTATTTTGAAACGTAGCATTGGCCATACTTTGCAACGGAATTAAATGTACGTGCACATGAGGCACCTCTAAACCAATAACCGTCATCCCCACTCTTTTACAGGGCACTGCTTTTTGTATGGCAAGACCAACTTTTCTTGAGAAGGCCATGAGTTTCATGTAAGATTCCTCATCAAGATCCAAAATCTTGTCCACTTCCTTTTTTGGGACACATAGCGTGTGTCCTTTGGAATTGGGGTTAATATCCAAAAAAGCAAAATGATCTTCGTCCTCCGCTATTTTATAAGAAGGCATATCTCCATTGATAATCTTGGTAAAAATGCTGGCCATTTTAATTCAGTTTAAAATAAAAAAATCCCGTGCTATGACGGGATTAAATATACCAATTTAGTTGCTGTTACTCTCGAGTGATCTCTAAAATCTCAAATTTGAGTGTTCCATTGGGAACCTTGATCTCGGCAACATCACCTACTTTTTTGCCCAATAGTCCTTTGCCAATCGGAGATGTCACGGAAATCTTACCTGCCTTTAGATTCGCTTCGCTCTCGGCCACCAAAGTATACTTCATTTCCATCCCATTGGCCTGGTTCTTTAGCTTCACGGTAGAAAGCACTAATATCTTGGAGGTATCCAGTTGTGATTCGTCTATCAAACGGGCATTGGCCAAGGTTTCTTCCATTTTGGAAATCTTCATTTCCAAAAGCCCTTGGGCCTCTTTGGCCGCATCATATTCCGCATTTTCTGAAAGATCTCCCTTGTCTCTTGCTTCAGCAATGGCCTGTGACGCTTTTGGACGCTCTACATCCTTAAGTTGATTCAACTCGTCCCTCAATTTCTTTAATCCTTCGGGTGTATAGTATGATACTTTGCTCATATCGTTAATTTTTAATGCAAAGAGGCATTGAAGAAAATCAAAAAATTTCCCCAATGTACTCTTCCTCTACAAATACAAAAAATCCTCAACGATGCCCATGACCTGCATGGTTTTTGCGAGGATTTAACGCAAATATAGAGAATTTTTGTTCAACTTTGTTGCCGTAACATACTGAAACTATCGAACATGAAGCACCTCTGGGCCATAGTATTATTGGCACTGGTATTATCCTGTAGCTCCGATACCTCCAATAGAAATCCTTATTTACAGGAGGTACGATTTCGTTTTGAGTTGAACCTTAACCTGCCCTTATACAATAATTTACAAAACATTGGAAATCCTGTTTACGTGGGTAACAATGGAGTGGGAACTCGAGGCGCTTTTGTTATCAATACAGGGTCCAGTTTTATGGCTTGGGAAGCCAGTTGTCCCAACCATGTTCCCAATGAATGTTCCACCATGACAATCGACGGGCAGAACGCTGTATGTAGCTGCGAAGGTTATACCTATAGTTTGTTTACAGGACAACTATTGGACCGGCCCGATGATGGAAACCGATACCATGACCTCTTATTTTATAGGGCTACCCAAAGTGGAAACGTGGTCATCATATCTAATTAGTCCTGAAGAATGAAGTATAGAAAACTAGGAAAAACAGGAATAGAAGTCTCTGAAATCTCCTTGGGTACTTGGCAGGTAGGTGGAAAATGGGGCTCTGGATTCAATGATGCTTTAGCTGAACAAATTATTAATGAAGCAATAGATGACGGTGTAAACTTTATAGACACCGCTGATGTCTATGAAGCCGGTGCAAGTGAGGCAGCCGTTGGCCGAGTGGTAAAATCAAGGTCCGAAGAAGTTTTTGTGGCCACAAAATGTGGAAGACAAATCAATCCGCACATTAATGAAGGATATACCCCGGAGGTGCTTAGAAAATATGTGGAGGACAGCTTAAAAAACACTGGGCTGGAATGCTTGGATCTGATTCAATTGCACTGCCCTCCGACGGAAGTGTACTACCGTCCCGAAATTTTTGAATTGTTCGACCGATTAAAGGATGAGGGCAAAATAAAAAACTTTGGTGTTAGTATAGAAAAAATAGAGGAGGGTTTAAAGGCCATTGAATATCCCAACGTCAAAACGGTCCAAATCATATTCAATATGTTCAGGCAACGCCCGTTGGGACTGTTCTTTGAACAGGCAAAGAAAAAAGACATAGGTATAATTGTCCGCGTGCCTTTGGCCAGCGGGTTGCTTACAGGAAAATTTTCTCAGGACTCCACTTTTGATGAAGAAGACCACAGGAATTTTAACAGAGATGGTGCAGCTTTTGATAAGGGCGAAACCTTTAGTGGCGTTCCTTTTAATGTTGGGCTGGAAGCCGTAAATGAACTTAAAAAGGTATTTCCTGATAGAGAAAGCCTGGCTCCCATTGCACTTCGTTGGATATTGGATTTTCCCGAGGTCGGTTGCATTATTCCCGGAGCATCCAAAGTTGAACACCTGAACAGCAATATTAATGCTGCTAAACTACCTCCGTTAACAAAAAAAGAGAAAGTTGCCGTCAACGACATCTACGAAAAGTACATCAAAAAACACGTGCATCAACTTTGGTAGCACCTTAAAGTGTTCCCAGAATTTTTTCCATAACCCAACTGGTATGTAGCCCCGTTTTTCCCGTTGATGGGTGTGTCGCCTTTTCAAGAAGGTGAAGTTTGATATTCTCTGCGTGAAATTCTTGAATGTGTTGGGGGTGTACAATTTCCAATGCTTGATGTCCTGATGCATTGTTCAGTTCAATGGGAGCCTCATCCAGAACGGCAAAACGAATACTGCCTTCGGAACCTAATATTTCAACCTTGTCCGTCCGATCATGGGTGCCAAAGTTCCAATTACCTGTACCCGTTATCCCTCCATCATGCATCCAATGGGCCGCTACTGCATCAAAAGCAGTATATAGCCCTAGTTGATTGGTTGCTGTTCCATTAACCTCTACAATATCACCCAACAGAAAGATGAACAAATCCAGACCATGGCTGGCCAAATCATCAAAATACCCTCCTCTGGCGATAGCCAAATCGGTACGCCAGTTGTATTTTTTACTCAAATCCAGTTCACTGGGCGGTTTAGTCTTTTGCCAATGGATATGGCGGACTTCACCGATCAGACCATCATCCAACCATTGCTTGACTTTCAAAAATCTGGGCAAAGAACGGCGATAATAAGCTATAAAAAGAGGAACATCCCCTTTCCGAAAAGCTTCATAAATGGCCAAACTATCATCATACGTAGGGGCCATGGGTTTTTCTATACAACAAGGTTTCCCCGCTGCAACTACTTTTAAAGCGTAAAATTTATGGGTATCGGGAGGTGTAGCAATATAAACTGCATCAATATTTGGATTGCCGATTACTTCATCAGCATCGGTCGTCCAATGAGGAATCCGGTGCCTTTTGGCATAATCTTCAGCTTTTTCCGAATCGCGCCGCATTACCATGGCAACCTCAAAACCGGGTGTAATCTTATAGGCTGGCACGCTTTTTATTTCGGCTACGGCACCACAACCGATAATGCCCCAGCGCAGGGGCTTTTCTTCTGAAAAATTAAAACGGGATTCTGTCATTATGGATAAATTTACAGAATCCCGTTCTTTTTACACCTTAAAAGTTGATGGTCGCTCCCACAAGAAAATTGATTCCTGCTTGTGGATAGTAACCGGCACCTTCAATTGTGGTAATGGTTCCAGGATTGGAATAGTCATCATCAAACGTGTAGAAATATCCGTTGGAGACAATATCGGCATCAAAAATATTGTTCACCAAACCGGAAAGTTCAATACTCTTTATAAAAGAGTTCATGTTGATCGTGTACTGAATATTGAAATCCGTTTGGGTATAGCTATCCAAAACCGAGCCTTCGGAATCTATATTGCCCATGTATTGTTTGCCTACAAACTTTGAAAGCAATGAAACCTGAAAGTTGGTGTTGGGCTGATAGGTGATAATGTTGCCCGCAATCAATTTTGGGGAGAAGGCAATATTTGTATTTCCCAAATCTTGAAGCTCTCCATCCCGCTCAAAGAAATAATCTAGGTTCCTGTTATCGCTCAAAGCAATGTTCGGTCTCCATTTAAAGGAATTGGAGAGCGTTACGTTGGCATCGATTTCCAATCCTAAACGATAACTATCACCAACGTTGGACCTCAACGGGGCCCCTACATCATTCAAACCTCCAGTCAAAACCAACTGATCTTTGTAACGCATATAGTACACATTGGTGTTCAACTGAAAACTTGGTGAAACGTATCTCCAGCCCAGCTCAAAATCGTTGAGTTTTTCAGGTTTTGGGCTTCCGCTTTCGTAATCGTTACGGTTGGGCTCCCTATTGGCTCGCGCATACGAAAAGTAAAAGTTATTGTTTCGGTTCAAATCGAAAGTGACTCCAGCTTTCGGGTTAAAAAAATTGAATGTATCGTCCACTAGACCAGTATCCTCGCCATTGGCCTGATAACCAACACCACGATATTGCACATCTCCGAACAAGGACCACTGGTCCGTAAGCTGATAATTAGCCTTTGTGTAGAAGTTTATATCTATTTTGGTGGAATTATCGTCATAATACCTATCACGAATTTCACTATTGCGTGCATATTCTGCCCATATGATTTCGCCAAAGTGGTCTCCTTTGTATTCATTGTACCCCCCGCCCATAATTAGTTCTAGGCTTTCACTTTTGTAGGTAGCGGAAAATACGGTTCCATAAAAATCATTGTCCAACCAACGGCGGCGAATCAAATCGGTAGTTTCTACCAATTCTCCATTTACTGTGAAAGGTTCCAGACCATAAGTAGCAAAATCGTCTTCTTCCCTGTATTGCTCAAAAAAGCCCCGGCCTCTTGTATAGTGAACGGCCAAATGCGTGTTCCATGCGGAGTTCCAAGTCTCGTACCAGTGCAATTGAAAATGGTCTTGCTTATAATTGTCGACCTCATTTTCATAGTATTGAGTATTTCCGTTATCATCGGTATATTCCCCGGCCGAGTTGTAGGTACGGTTATCTTCCAACTGGTCTGCGGTTATACCGTTCCACGCCTGATAGGTAATTTCGTGTCCACCAAAAAGCAACGCCTTGATCAAGGTATTATCATCTTTATAAGTTCCTTGCAGAAAATAACTTTCCAATTCAGAGGATGCCCGATCTACGTAACCATCTGAAGTTACCCGTGATAAACGTCCAGAAAATTCAAAATGGTCGTTCATTAAACCCGTGCTAAACTTTACGTTGCTGCGCAGTGTATTAAAACTTCCTACTGATGATGAGATTTTGGCATATGCTTCCTCCGAAAAAGCATCGGTAAGCATGTTTAAGCTAGCCCCAAAGGCACCTGCACCATTCGTAGATGTTCCCACGCCACGCTGCAATTGCAAACTTTGGGTAGAGGAAGCAAAATCGGGCATGTTCACCCAAAAAGTACCATGCGATTCTGCATCGTTATACGGAATACCGTTAATTGTAACGTTGATTCTTGTTGCATCGCTACCACGAACCCGCATACTGGTGTAACCGATACCCGCCCCAGCATCCGATGTGGTCACAACGGCTGGCATAAAATTCATGAGAATCGGGATGTCCTGACCGAGATTTCGAGGAGCCAGTTCCACCTTATCCAAATCAGAAAAAGTAATGGGGAAATCCTTGGTAATCCTTATGGATTGTACTAGAACTTCATCCAGAACAACTTTTGTTCCCTCAAGGCTGTCAACAGGTTCTTCTTGTGCACTTAAGGAAAGTGCCAGGCCAAATAGGGCCGTACTTGCAAATAGCATTTTGGTGCGATGTCCTTTAGTTTTTTTCGACGGTCGCAACGAGCCAGAAAAGACTCTTTTTTGAATAATTGAATAGAGTTTCATTCGTAAAAATGTTACGAATAAAAGGGGTCATTATTCTTTGTTAAAAATTGATTTTTGTTTCTAAAGAAACATAGAAATTCCAAGATGCGGCCAGCGCATTCCCTTGGCAGCATTACCCGCCCAGGTTCATTGGGTATAATCTCAGCCTTTTGTTAAAAGCACCCCTTTGAGATGCCGCAAATGTAAGCTGCCCGTATTGATTTTCATAAAAAACATCTTAAAAATTTAACTTTTGCTAACAACCATGCACCCCAAGTGCAAGCGTATATAAGAGTATGCATCCAAAATCAAAAAAAAGGTTTACCCTGAAAATTGTAATGAGCTATGTTACGCTCGGTCTTCTTGCATCTCTGGCTGCATTTTTCATCTATAATGAATTCAAAAGCTACGCCTCATCCAAAAACCAGGACGACAGCAATGAAAAGCTCTTGAAGACCAATATATTGCTCACACAACTCTATGATGCTGAAAATTTATCCAAATTGGCCCTCCAGACCAAAAAACCAGAGGATTTAAAATCCTATGCGCAAAAAGTGGACTCTATTACGGCCTTCATCGATTCTCTAAAGCCGTTGGTAAGATCAGATTACAGTCCCCTAAGTTCTGAATTGGACAGTGTTCAAGAATTACTGAGCCAAAAAGTCTTCAACAATGCAGAATTGCGAAAACTTAAGGTACGGAACGAAAACAATACTTCGTTGGATTCGGTTTTAAAGGCTTTCCATGATATGGAAGTGGGTATGGGAAGAATTACCCCGGAAACCTTTGCTCCGAACTTTGACAAATTATCCCCAGAAGCAAAAGAGTCCATACGAAAATCTGTGGCCATTCTTAATAAAAACATCCCGAACTCAGATGGGGGTGCGGACGCCAACAATATCGATTCCATTTTAGAGGTTTCCAAATCCATTATAAACAAAGCCATCACGGAAACTGCCTCCGCCGAGAGGACAGTGCTTCAAAAGGAACTCGAAATTTATCGTACAGACCTTGAGCTTTCCCAAAAAATGAGAGGGATTTTATCGGATTTTGAAAGAGAAATGGCCCAGAACACATATCTGGATGCTCTTCAGCAAGAAGAAGCATTGAAAAAAAGCACGCGTTTGGCTGGTGGAGCGGTGATCTTAGGGTTAATTATCGTAATTGTGTTCACTTTTATGATTTCCAAAGATTATTGGAAAGTCCAAGAATATCGGGAACGTCTCGAAAGGGCTAAAAAATATTCGGAATCGCTTTTAAAAAGTAGGGAGCAGCTCATATCGACCGTAAGCCACGATCTGCGTACCCCTTTAAATACCATTAGCGGTTATTCTGATTTGATTGGGCAAAGCGGACTAAACTCCGAACAATCGAATTACTTAAAAAAGATTCAATCTTCTTCCAATTATGTAGAAAAACTGGTGAACGACCTTTTGGATTTTTCAAAATTAGAGGCTGGCAAAATTCAATTGGACAAAGTTCCTTTTTTGCTGTCACAGTTAATAGAAGACACGGCAACAGATTTTGAGGAGATGCAATCCAAAAAAGGAGTGTCGTTACAATTGAAAGTCTCCGAAGATTTAAAAACACCCATCATAAACGATCCATTTAGAATACGACAAATATTATCCAACCTGATTGGCAATGCCTTTAAATTTACCGATGAAGGATATGTAAAGGTTACCGCAACTGTGGTTGAAAAAAGTAAATCCAAATGGGCAAAAATCGAGGTTGAGGATACAGGAATTGGAATACCTGTAGAAAAACAAGAAGCCATTTTCCAAGAGTTTATCCAAGCAGGGGAATCCACAGAGAAAAAACAAATTGGGTATGGCCTTGGCCTGACCATTTCCAAAAAACTTACCGAATTATTGGATGGCACTTTAAGCTTGAGCAGCGAAGTGAACAAGGGGAGTACCTTTACAGTTGAGATTCCTGTTGAGTTTACCAATATCGAAATCAAAGAGGACAATTTCGAAACTCCAATTGTAAAACCTGATGATTTATCCATTTTGGTAATCGATGATGACGAAAATATGTTGAGTCTTATATCAGAAGTCTGTAAACTCAACCAGGTAAAAACCGCAACTTATACAAACTTTGATGATTTTCACATTTCCGAAATCCATCAATTCGACGCGGTTATCACGGATATTCAAATGCCTTCGATTGATGGTTTTTCAGTATTGGAAAAAGTCAATAATACAGGTTATTCAAAACCCATAATAGCAATGACCGGTCAACAGATTGGAAATAAATCTGAATATTTGGATGCAGGTTTTACCGAAGTTCTGCAGAAACCTTTCTCAGCAACAGACCTATTAAAAGCTTTGTCGTTCGTCAATAATATGAGTTTCAAAAACGAAATCCCGGACACAGCTTCTTCCTTGTTTACCATTCGAAATATTTCCGCATTTCTAGACAGTTTTGAGTCGGTCAAAGAAGTTTTGCAGGTCTTTTTGGATAATTCCCTCAAAAATATGGAGCTCATGTTTTCCGCCATTGGCAATCAGGATTATACCGATATTAAGGCCATATCCCACAAAATGTTACCCATGTTCAGGCAATTGGAAGTCCATGATGCCATCCAATTATTGGAGGTTTTGGAACATCTTTCCGATGATGCAACAGGAGAAAAGGTATTTGAAATTTTAACAGAACTTCAAACAGTCCTGAACAATCTTGACGTTGAAATCCAAGCGTATCTGGCTAAACATCCAATTGATATTGATTGATTTTGTTGTAAAGTGTCTTTCGGGTAACCTGCAACAGTTTTGCTGCCTTGCTCTTGTTAAAGTTGGTTTGCTTTAATGCGCTCAAAATCCTTTCTCGTTCAAAATCGGATTTAGAGAAATTGACTTCATGCTCTTTATTGGCGCCATCGACCACCTCATCTGCCAATGCATTGGGGAACATGGTTTCCGTTGGGGAGAAAAGTACAGCTCTTTTGATCACATTTTTCATTTCTCTTAAATTTCCGGGCCAATCGTACTTCTGCAGAATATTTTTGGTTTCCTCGGAAAATTCAAGCACATTTTTGTCCAATTCGGTATTGGCCCTGGCCAAAAAATAATCGGCAAACAGGAGAATATCTTCCCGCCTGTCCCTTAAAGATGGTACTTCTATGGAAAATTCATTGAGTCGGTGGTACAAATCTTCCCTAAAATCGCCTTCTTCGACTGCTTCAAGAAGATTTTCGTTTGTGGCGGCTATAATTCGAATATCCACTTGGATTTCTTGGGTGCTACCCACACGTTTTATCTTACGTTCTTGAATGGCCCTGAGCAATTGTACTTGGTGTTCATATGAAAGGTTCCCTACCTCGTCCAAAAAGAGCGTTCCGCCATTGGCAGCTTCAAAATGACCTTTTTTATCATCTATAGCTCCTGTAAAACTACCTTTAATGTGACCAAAAAACTCGCTTGTGGCTATTTCTTTTGGTATGGCCCCACAATCCACGGCCACAAAAGGCTTATTGCTCCTCTTACTTGCCAAGTGAATGGAGTTGGCTGTCACCTCTTTTCCCGTACCGCTTTCGCCAGTAAGCAAAACAGACATATTTGTGGGGGCGACCAACTCTACATACTGTTGAAGTTTTTTGGATTTTTCTCCCTGTCCTTTTAAAAAGCCAACGGGCTTCTTCTCCTCTATTGGTGCCTTTTTAGAAGGTTCAACAGCCTTTTGTGTTTCGACGACCTGTGTTTTCAATGCTTCTTTGATCACTCCAAGTATCGCCTCTGGTGTAAAAGGTTTTGAAATATAGTCGAAAGCACCTTCTTTGATGGCGTTTACCGCGGTTTTCACCTCTGCATAACCCGTCATCAGAATAACCTGCGTTTTTGGAGAATCGCGTTTGACCTGTGCAAGCAGAGTAACTCCGTTTCCTTTGGGCAATCTTACATCGGACAATATTAAATCGAAAGTTGATGATGCAAGATGTTCCTCTGCTTCTTTGATGGAGAAACCTATGGATACCTCAAAACCGTTCTTGGTCAAAAACTTTTGAAGCATTTGACAGAAAGCAGTATCGTCTTCAATGATTAGGATTTTGGGCATAATTCAGTTACCTAATATACGGCCCATATCTTTTTAAAGATGATTGCTTTCTTATAAAATTATCACAAAAAAAAGGGCTGCATACTGCAGCCCTTCATCAACCAAACTAACTATTGTGGGGTGATATATCTAATTACATGTCAATCCAGTTCCCTTCAGCATCGGCATATACAGTTCCTGATGTACCGTCTTCAAGGGTAAGTTCCAATTTATATTGGTCCTTATCGTTTTTGTATGCTTTATCGATTTTAGCGGTAGGGTAGTTAGACTCTACTGCGCTAGATACAGCAGAAGGAAGGTCAGACACGCTGATTTCTTCAAAATCTCCTACTACAATCTCGATTGCACTGTTATTTTCTAGTTCTGGAGTTTCAACATTTGCAAATGCTGTGATTCCTACAAATGATAGTACTGTTGCTAAAGCTAAATTTTTCATGGTATTTAATTTTATTGTTAAACTTGCTTATCTAACTGAAAACATAGTGCCAACACCAGAAAATTTTTAAAAATCCAGTTAATTTATTGATTTTTAATGTCTTATGTTTTGATGCCAATTTTAATAGTTGTGTAAAACTGTGTAATACCGTAAACAAAGTGTGTAAAAATTATACAAGAAAGGCTGCCTGGGCAGCCTTTCGTATTTGCCAATAAATGGTCACAAGGAAAAAAGACCATGGTACAGATTGGCAGAAATGGATAATACATGGCTAGTGTTTATATAGCATCATCCTGTTTTTTGATATGTTTATGCTTGTTTCTGTTCCTTAAGTAGGATATCAATATATATAGAGCCAAGCCCAACGATACCACGTTTAAAAACAATATTATTTTGTAAAACATATATGCCGTTGTCTATCTTTTTGAACATTAATGAAAAGAAAGCCGTACATAAAGCACGGCTATCTTACCAAATCAACCAACCTAGTTAAGACAACCCCGCAAGGATTATCAAAAAATTTAATCATGTCACCGGAAACGATTCCGATTATATTTTTAGACACATCTTTTAAAACCAAGTCACATTTGAATATAAAAAAACCCGCTACTTTTTCAGCAGCGGGATTAGTCTATTGTTAATTAATCAGTTATGCCTGATGAGTTGGTTTTAAAAGATCATTAACCGTTTTAACCGGATTAAAGGTCACCAGTGGCACCTCTACAAAAATGGTGTTCCAAAAAGCCATGGCGCCGTTCCATAATCCGGGAAGTTCCAGTGCCTTCAATTCTTTTCCCTCTTTGGTTTTACCGGTAATAAAACCTTGTTTGGTATCCACAAAGTCCAAAAGGTCAAACTTTTGTCCTTTATAGTCCCGTACCCCACATACGAGATCCACCGGGTTAAAGTGTGTAGAGTTTTGTAGTATCGCCGCTTGGGCATTATCCTCCATATCTATTTGGGCGGACTCTATTATCTGAAGGGATATATTTCCTTGTGTATCTTTTATCCAAAACGGACCGCCACCGGGCTCACCTTCATTTTTGACCATACCACATATACGTATGGGACGGTTGATTCTGTCCTTCAACATCGTTTTTTGCTCCTCTACTCCAAAATCATCATAGTTCTTGGGCATACGAACATTAAGGTCTTTCTCCAAAAACGCTTTGATCTCGTCTGTTTTTTCAATGGAAACTTCATCCTTGTCCAAAAGTCTGGCATAGGCGAACGCTTTGTCCTGAACTTTTTTAAGGACACCTGCCAACATTTTTTTACTGTTTGATACGGTCTCCAGGTTTTTATCGATGACCACATTATCTATATTCTTGATGAAGATAATATCTGCATCCTGATCGTTCAGGTTCTCTATGAGGGCACCATGTCCTCCCGGACGGAATAAGATGGAACCATCGTTATTTTTAAAAGGGTTGTTCTCCATATCTACTGCAATGGTATCAGTAGATGGTTTTTGATTGGAATAGGTAATATTGAAAGAAGTATCTGTTTTCTTGGAGATTTTTGGCCCCACAGTCGCTTCCTCTTTCGCAAACATCTCATCATGCTGTTCCGATACGGTAAAATGAAGATTGGCGGTACCCTTTGTTTTTGCATAGAGGGCGGCTTCTTTCAAATGCTCCTCGAAGGGGGTTGCCGTACCCGTTTTATATTTATGGAAAGGCAAAAGACCTTTGGGATAAAAGCCATAGTTAAGACCGCTGTCCATCAACATTTCCTTTACAAAAAGATAGGCTTCCTCATCTTTGTTGGAGGCTTTGCCCTTGATTCTGGACATGATCAAATCATAAAAGGGAAAGTCGGAAAGATTCTTGGTAAATTTTTTAGCATCTTGGTCTCCTGTGCGTTCTATGTATTCGGACAGCTCTTCTTTTGATGGGTCATAGCTGTCCAAGAAATTGAACATGGCCTTGAACATACGGGATGCCGCTCCGGAGGCTGGAACAAACTTTAATAGTTCAAGTTCCTTTCTATTATCCTCAAAATATTGAAGCAAATCCAACTGCTCCTTTTCCGAGAACCGAAGTATTCCATTGCCCACTACCGCTGCTTGCGATAGTTGCACGAATGGGATGCCTTCTTTAAATGTTTGTATTTGATTATTTACTTTTTCTTTGGAAATTCCTTTGGAGTCCAGTTGTTCCAAGTCTTTAGGACTTAATTTTATCATGTTTTTGGAGAAGTTTATCTATGTGTTCTACTGCTGTGGAAAGCCTTGACGCTTTATCTCCCCTCAAATTAATGAATTTCCTGTTATTATCCTCCAAAGCTTCTTTAAAATGCATAAACATTCGTTCTCTCTCATCCGGCTTATCCCTGAGGTCATCTGCTACCCAAGGTGTGTCGATATAGGTCAGAAAGTAGAGGTCGTAACTGTTTTTTAGGGCGTATTCTTCCAAAAGAGGGTCACATGTTCTGTTGTAGTATGCTTCGGAATACACCTTTGTCTCCAAAAGGTCGGTATCACATATAAGTACTTTATTTGCTTTTTTCGCCAATTGGTTCTCTAGGCGCATTTGTCCGTAAGCAATGGGCAACAAATCGTGTGGTTCGCATGTTTTTTGTTCTCTGTCCCATTTATCTTGTAGGTATTCGCGAGCATATTCGGGCACCCATTCGGTATTGTAGTATTCCGCCAGTTGTTTGGACAAGGTGGTCTTGCCTGTGGATTCAGGTCCAAAAAGGACCACTTTTATGAGGTTTGTGGGCTCTTGGCCAAGTTTTTCTTCCATGCTAGATATCCCTGTACAGCTAGAACAGTAAAAATGAGGTACTGTAAAGAGAACATACCCCATCCCCTGTAGGCGTACAAAGGTACGGTAATTAAATCACCCAATATCCAAAGGGTCCAGTTTTCCAGCTTTTTGTTGGCCATGTACCACATTGCCGTAAAGAAAACACCCGAGGTAAAGATATCCACGTAGTTTGTGGGCCCTATATCCGCTCCAAAAGCTTTGTAAACCCCGTATGTGACCAACATGGTCAACAGAAAAAAACCAATCCCGATAAATTTCTCCTTGGAATTGGTTCGTGTAATGTGTACCACAGGGTTTCTGTCATCCCTTCGTCTTGCCCAGTTCCACCATCCATAAATGCTCATTATGGAATAGTAGAAATTCATCATCATGTCCCCGAAAAGATTATCGACAAAAAAGATATAGGTCGTAATAACTGTAGCGACCAAGCCGGTAGGATATACCAGAATATCTTCCTTTTTGGCATAGACAACACTGGCAATACCAAAGAAAAATGCGGTGGCCTCCAAAATGATGAGGGACAGCTCACGACCTTCGTAAGGACCAAGAAAAAAATCAAAAATGGGGTTCATACTCGCTTCGGTCGGATTTTACCATTTTCATGGTCAGCACCACATGGTCCAAATTCTCAAAACTTTTCTTTATTTCTGAATTGAGCAATTCCATTACTTCATCATAACCCCCAAAAACCTGTGTGCTCAGTGGGTTCTCCAAAACAGTAAGTCCAGAGTCTCGCAACTTTTTGATAAGAGCGATTACCGGGGCCTCAAAATCATCCTGAAGCGGAGATAGCGTAAGTTCAACGGATATTCTCATGGAGCAAATAATTTCAGGGTAAAACTACAAAAAGGAATTGTTATCCTCCCATCATTTTAAGGGCATAAACGCACGTAAACCCTTCAAACTCCAAAAACTCGATTTCGTAATGGGTCCTTTTGCCATGGTACAGTATTTCGGCAACGGTTCGAGTATCCTCAAAAGAAAAATCGATGACATTGATATGACGTAAAAAACTGAGCCCCTGTTGTGCATAAATTTTATAGAGCGATTCTTTTGCCCCCCAAACTATGGTCAATTTTCGTATGAGTGCTTCGGAATTGGCCAACGTTTTATACTCTTGGATAGGTGTGAATTTGTGAGCTATCTTCAATATTTTATCGCGTTGCATCTCAATATCTATACCCACTTCATCCGTTTCACTGATGATTATTCCTGTAAAGTTGTGCGAATGGGTAATGGATATAAACTTACCATCTTTTAGATGGGGCTTCCCAAAATCGTCATAATACAAATCATGGTCCACATAACCTGCCTCGGCCATAAGGTGACGAATACTCAAAAAAGCCCGTCGGTGCGCCATGGATTTCATGCCGTCCATCCTAGTTTGACAATGCTCTGTAAGCTCCACATTCTTAGAAAGTTCACCTTCTGGTTCGGTCACTTTCCAGATGTAGACCTTAGTGGTCGGAGAAACTGTTATTGTTTTGTAAAGAGGCATTAACTTAAGTTAAGTGAATTTGTATCTTTGTCGCACTACAAAAGCGAAGCTACAAAAGTAAATTTATATAAAGTATGAGCACAAAGACAATTCCGTATGTTCCTTATAAAGTGAAAGATATCTCTCTTGCCGATTGGGGAAGGAAAGAAATTGAGCTTGCCGAAGCAGAAATGCCAGGTCTTATGGCCCTGCGCGAAGAGTATGGGAAACAACAACCTTTAAAAGGTGCTAGAATAGCCGGTTGTTTGCATATGACCATCCAGACTGCTGTTTTGATTGAAACATTGGTCGCACTGGGTGCTGACGTTACCTGGAGTTCTTGCAACATTTTCTCTACTCAGGATCATGCCGCCGCTGCAATCGCCGCTGCTGGAATTCCTGTGTATGCCTGGAAAGGTATGAACGAAAAGGAGTTTGACTGGTGTATAGAACAAACCTTGTTTTTTGGTGAGGACAGAAAGCCGTTGAACATGATCTTGGACGATGGTGGCGACCTTACCAATATGGTGTTGGACCAATATCCAGAACTTGCAGGAGGTGTTAAGGGATTGTCAGAAGAAACTACCACAGGAGTGCACCGCTTGTACGAAAGAATGAAAAAGGGAACACTTCCGATGCCCGCCATCAACGTGAACGATTCTGTTACCAAATCAAAATTTGATAATAAATATGGTTGTCGTGAAAGTGCCGTGGACGCCATTCGTAGAGCTACCGACACTATGTTGGCCGGTAAACGCGTAGTGGTTGCAGGTTATGGCGATGTTGGAAAAGGTACCGCAGCTTCATTCCGTGGAGCCGGTTCCATTGTTACCGTTACCGAAATCGACCCGATTTGTGCCCTACAAGCCTGTATGGATGGTTTTGAAGTGAAAAAACTGGAAACCGTGGTATCCAATGCAGACATCGTGATTACCACAACAGGTAACAAAGATATCATCCGAGAGGAGCATTTCCGTGCCCTTAAGGACAAAGCCATTGTATGTAACATTGGCCATTTTGACAATGAAATAGATATGGCATGGTTGAACGGTACCTATGGAAATACCAAGAATGAAATAAAACCTCAAGTGGACAAATACACCATAGATGGCAAAGATGTGATCATCTTGGCAGAAGGTAGATTGGTAAACCTTGGTTGTGCCACCGGACACCCAAGTTTTGTAATGAGCAACTCGTTCACCAACCAGACCTTGGCGCAAATCGAGCTTTGGAACCATAATGACAAATATGCCAACGAGGTGTACATGCTTCCGAAGCATTTGGACGAAAAAGTGGCCAAACTGCACTTGTCTCGTTTGGGTGCCGAGTTAACAGAGCTTAACGAAGAACAAGCTGAATATATTGGTGTAACCGTAGAAGGTCCTTTTAAACCTGAATACTACCGTTACTAAACACCAAAGGATTAAAAAGCAAAAACCCATGGTGCTTGCCATGGGTTTTTTATTGGGGAAAATTTTATTAATCAGCCAATAGGGTCTCTCCATAGTAGCAGGTCTTGTTTTCTTCCAACAAGGCCAGACCTTCTTCCCTTGTGCTATTTGGGTCAATCTTTATTTCTTCACCATTGGGCATGTAAACAATATAAAATCCTTCTTCAAAAGAGGAAAGTTTAATAATCTCACCGTTAGGACGAACGGCATTCCAAGATTTTTCATCCGGTTTGTACACCAAATCGATTTTCTTTCCTTTTTTTGGGCCTTCCACCACGGTTACCTGAATTCTGTTCTTGGTTGCGATCATTTCAAAAGTGTTGCCATCGTGCTCCACCATTTGGGTTTCCGACTCTCCATCTTTCATGGCTATCGGGTTGGATCCGGACCAAAATTCGATTACGTTGAAGATAAGGGTATCTCCCAAGAAAAAAAGTGGATATACCGGCACAATGTTCAATCCCCAAAAAATGAGGTTGTCCAAAAACCTACTATCCGTTAATCCCTGGTTCCAATCTTTCAAATTATTGAAAGCGCTAAAAGAACCTAAGCAGCTGGTAAACAAAATAGAGCAGGCTAAAAGTGAAGAAATAATAACTTTTTTCATGATATAAGATTTATAGTTAATGCTATTGAAGGTACAAAAGATTTTGATTTTAGGTTTTCTAGAATCTCATTTCGACACATTTAATTGGTCCGCCGGCAAAAAAATTCCTAGGCATCAAATCTTGATTCTTACCTTTATTGGTTCAAAAGAGGAATGTTATGAATGACCATTGGTACGAAATTGAAAATATTGAAACTGTTGATTCCCCATCCATCTCATTGTACTTGGAACATCTCAAGTTCAATATAGAAGAGATGGTTTCGATGGTCCATGGACAAACAGATAGATTGATGCCGCACATAAAGACCAACAAAATGCCCCGGGTAATGGAGCTTTTGTTGGGCTCGGGAATCTCAAAATTCAAGTCTTCCACTATTTCCGAAGCAGAGATTGCCGCAGAGGCTGGAGCCAAAGCCGTTCTTATTGCCCATCAATTGGTGGGACCAAAGTTGGATCGTTTTTTACGTTTGATGGAACACTATCCCAATACGGAGTTTTCAACTTTAGTGGACAACGTGGACAGTGCGGAACTTTTGAACCAAAAAGCCGAGGAAACAGAGCTCACGGCCAATATTTATATTGATATCAACAATGGAATGGACCGGTCCGGAATCCAAATTGGCCCAGGGCTGGATGAGCTCATCAACTATTTGAAAATATGCAAATCACTCAATTTTAAAGGGCTGCACGCGTACGATGGCCACCTAAGGGATTCCGATTTTGAGGTGCGAAACCAAAAGATAGAGCAAGGGGTTATGGATGTGGTGGTTTATTTTGATGCGCTAAGGGTAGATTACCCCCAAGCTCAATTGATATGTGGTGGAACGCCATCGTTCACATCCCATTTGCTCCAAGAAAACAGAATCACCAGCCCTGGCACATGCGTACTTTGGGATTGGGGTTACGGAGAAAAATTGACGGAACAAAATTTCAAGCATGCTGCACTCTTGGTTACACGGGTAATTTCCAAACCAACCGAAGGGATTATAACCGTGGATTTGGGACATAAATCGGTAGCGGCCGAAAACCCAATTGACAAGCGTGTGAAATTCCTCAACATTGATGGCTATGAACTGCTCTCACAAAGTGAGGAACACGGGGTGATCAAAGTAAAGGATTGGGACAAATACAAAGTTGGTGATGTCCTGTACGGCATTCCATATCATATTTGCCCCAGTATCAATCTTCATGATGAAGTTTCGGTTATCGAGAACGGCAAAAAAGTGGATACCTGGGAAATTACCGCCCGAAAACGAAAACTAAGGTTTTAAGTCCAGCGCCTTTTTCAGGTCGTAGAAATAAAAGTTTTTTTCATCATTCATGGCGGCGAAAAGACCGTTTGGAAAGGTGTCGTTCAATGGCATAGTGACCACATCGCAACCATCGGTTTCCAAGGTAGATAGGTTTACGGCTTTTACAAAACTATTGTCCTTTCGGGAGAATATGTTGAACTGTCCGCGTTGCTGGTCGGAAACTATAATATATCCTTCTCCGTTGGCGTATCTGGCAATGGCAATACCTTCTATATCCTCCAAGAACAGTTCACCACCGAAACAGGCCAATTCTTCATTGCCCATACTTGGTTCAGCGTAATATTTTTTTACGCATTCTCCTTCATCGGAATAGTAAACGTAACCCATTTCGTTATCCACTGCTATGGCCTCGATTTCCTTTCCTCCTGTAAAACTCCCGAATTTACGCACCAAATTGGACGAAACCCCTGTGCTGTCCGATTCCAGTTTATACTGATACAAATACGAACCGCTTGGTCCTATCTTTCTGCCGACAATCGCATATAGGGATGAATCCTTTGGGGATTTGTACAGACTGATTCCCATGGCCAAACGTTGCTCCACATCCGTTTCATCCTCGAATACTGGAAAACCACCGCCATCGAGCGGTTTCATCTCGGGCACGGAGAACAATCTGATCTGTTGTTTTTCCCGTTCGGTAAAAGCGATTACATCAACGGTAACGGAATCGTTCAGCTGAAAGCCATATTCCAAATCCACATTGTTGGGTCTTTGGATGTTTTTGATGGATTTCTCCTCAATGATCTTACCATCAAGGTCAAAGGCATAAACACCGCCGTTGGTCTCTTTATCGGTTCCGAACACAATACTTTTGGATGCATCGTCCGGATTGATCCAAATAGCGGGGTCATCGGTATCGTTCGGCGTTTTTTCTGTGATTATATCTGGGGCAATAGCTGGCAGTTTGCTTCCTTGATTGCAAGAGGTCAATGCAACAGCAGCTATAATTGGTATAAATATTTTTCTCATATTGATAATTAAGATAGGAAATGCCAGTCCCAAGCGCCCACCCTTATTGGCAGGCACTTGTTGTGACACCGTATATAAATATACTACCTGAAATTATTTTCTAAACAAATCGTACTTTAAACCAAAGGTGAATCTTACGCTGTAAAATTCTGCTTGTTGAGTTCTTTCCTTTACACTTTGGAAATAGCGTAGAGGCTGGTTTGTAATATTGTTCACATCGGTATAGATTCTCAAATTGTTGGTGATGGCGTAACTGGCATTAAAATCCAAGAAAAACTGGGTATCATAATACCTATCCTCAAAAGCATTGCCTCCTATTTCATCAATATAAGAATCCGAGAAGTTAGCGGATAGCCTGGCGCTGAACCTTTTATCGGCATAACCCAAGGAACCATTGAACATATTCGGGGAGGTGTTTGGCAAATCCAAATCGGTACGCTCGTCACCATCCTCGTTACGGATACCATCAGCGTTTGATGATAGGTAAGTGTAGTTCAGATAAACGCTAAAGTTCCTGGCAAAACCGGGCAAGAAGTCCAATTGTCTTTGAAAAGATACCTCAGCACCAAAAATGGAAGCAGAATCGCCATTCAAAGGCTGAAACACATCATAACCCGTAGTTCCGGAACCAAATGCATCATCTTCTGCTTCGGTGATATAGGTGTAGATAAAATCATTTATCCTTTTGTAGAACATTCCCCCGGATATAATACCAACACTTTCAAAATAGTGCTCGGCATTCAAGTCAAAGTTCATGGAGGTAGTTGGGTCCAATTCCGGATTACCTACGATAACCTCCTCGTCCTCGTTTACGATTTCCGACCTCGGGATAAGGTCCACGTAATTTGGGCGCGCCAAAGTATTTGTCCATGCAAACCTTAAAACAGTGCTGTTGTCCAAGTCATATTTAAAGTGAATGCCCGGCAATACATTGGTATACGAATTCTCGTCCGAAACGCCTTCAACCTCTATACTTTCTTCGATTCCTGCATCTTCGTCTTCCTCTATATAAACCACTCTGTTTCCTTCGGAGTCAAGTTTAGTATTCTCTACCCTAACACCTGCCAATACACTCAATTTCTCGGAAAGTTTTTGGTTGAACATTAGATAAGCTGCTAAAACATTCTCCTTTACCTCGAAATTCCCAGGAAGGTACTCGTCCGGTAAAGCTTCGCCGTTTGTACTGTTCAAATCAAGTGCCCCCAACCATTCTTCGCTTGCAAAAGTTCCCGCTTGGAACTTCTCTCCTGCCAAGTAATCCGGGTCAGTGTAATTTTTTACAGGAACTGCGCCCAACGTTGGGTACAAATCCTCCAAATCATATTCAAAGAAATCATTGTTTCTCAATTTGGTCTTAAAACGTCCTCGTGCTCCAAATTTGATGAATCCATCACCTTGGCCAAAAATATTGGCTGGCAGTTCAAAATTTGCAAAGAAGTTGACATCCTCTTCTTCGGTGTATTGATTTTCATTGGTAATCTCATCAAACTCAAAGTTATCCAAGTTATTAAAGTCGCTTGGATCCGCAGCCGTCATAATCGGATACTTGGAGTTACTGTTATCGTTGTTGACGATATATTCGGCAGCATAAGCGGCGTAACGCTCGTTCAAACGTTCTTCTGATGCTTTGGCATAAGCTCCCATCCAATCAAATTTTAGATTCCCAAAAAGATGATCACCTCCCAAGGTATAATTCTGCATACGTTGGTCCTCCAACCTACGGTTCTTGTTTCTACCACCCGCTATTCCACCTTTGGATTCGCGCACGGCCTCAATCGGAAAACGTGTAGGAACTCCATTGGTTATGGTAAAATCCCCCATTTCTATATCCTCACCGTCCAATATCTCTTGGGCAAATGCAAATCGGTTTTCGCGGTCATCCCTCCAGTTGTACATCGTTTTTAGGTAAATGTTGTTGGCAGCATTGATCTGATAATCAAAATTGGCAGAAAAACTTCTTCTTACCCTTTGCACCAAATAGGTGCGTTGCTCGGTAACATTGGTATACGGATTTACATCCATTTCTTCAAGAATGGGCTCGCCCTCTTCATCTTCGACCCCCGTATTGTATTCAAATTCGTTATCCCACTCGGCTTCGATATTATCGGAACCAAAATCGTTATCGTTGATTGTTGCGGAGAACATGTAACCAAACTTTCCATCGTTGGTACGGTCACCCACTAAAATGGAACCGTTCCAAATACGCTTGTCGGTAATAAAGTTAACTCCCGAACCCGCGGTGGCAGAAAGCCTGAAACCCTGTGGCGCCGTTCTGGTCACCAAGTTTACAGAACCACCCAGTGCATCACCGTCCATATCGGGGGTAACCGCCTTGTTCACTTCAATGGTCTGGATCATATCCGAAGGGATAAGGTCCATCTGAATATTTCTGTTATCGGATTCTGCAGAAGGAATCCTGCTTCCGTTCAAGGTAACAGAGTTTAACTGTGGAGAAAGACCACGAACAATTATATTACGTGCCTCACCTTGATCTACTTGCATGGTGATGCCCGGAATACGCTTAACGGCATCACCAATGTTAGCATCGGGGAATTTTCCAATCTGGTCGGTAGAGACCACGTTGGTGATGTTCATATTGTTTCTCTGCGTATTCAATGCTTTGGATTGTCCACTAAGTCCGTAAGCACTCACCTGAACTTCATCCAATTCCATATTCGAGGATTGAAGCGTAATACTCACAGGGGTGGTTTGTCCCGCACTCACAGTTACTTCCTGCTCAACATCGGAGTAGCCCATATAGGTTATCCTTAAGGTATAGCTCCCTTCGGGGATGCCCACCAAAGTAAATTTTCCATCAAAATTGGAAATGGCTCCTTTTACCAAGGATTCGATATACACATTGGCACCGGGAACATAGATACCGTTCTCATCGGTAATCGTACCCTGAATATTTCCTGATTGTGCTTGGCCCATTGCCGTTCCGAGCACCAGAAATAGCGTTACAAAAAGTAGTTTTTTAAGGTTCATCAATTTCATTTTGGTTTACGTTAGAATGTTATCCAAAACTATGTATATCAACTCTTTATGATTTAAATTAAAGGGAAACAAAAAGGAAACAAAAGTGAAAATCGATAGAAACAAGAGGGCAACAATTACAGTTTTTTTACATTGGGATAACCTTTCCTCAAAAAGAGAGGTATTAAGAGGTTAAAGTTCAATCATAAAGTTGACCAACTCTTCTTTTTGGTCAATGGGTAACTTTTTTCTCAATCGGTAACGGGCCACTCTAACGCTATCCGGAGTAACACGTAAAATGGATGCAATTTCTTTTGAAGAAAGATTTAGACGTAATAACATTCCCAATCGTAATTCTGCCGGAGATAATGAATCCTCCGAAAGCATCGAAAGTTTCTTGATAAACTCTGGGTGGATCTCCTTAAAAAAAGTCATAAACTCGTCCCATTCCTGTTCCTGCTTTAGATTAAAATCTATCTCGTTGACCAGTTCCTTTATTTTGTCCGAAGTATTCATATGTTTTCGTGAGACCATATTCCGAAGTGTGTTTGACATATCGAGCAAAATCTTGTTCTTTTGGGAGAGGTGCAGGCTATATCGCGATAATGAGGCTGCTTTTAACTGCACTTCGCGCTGTAAGTTTTGTTCCTCAATGGCTTTTTTGTCCAACTCTGCCTTGAGCATACGGTGTTTATACTCCTGAATCTTCAACGTAGCCTTCCGCTTTCTGCCCATATAGTAAAAGAGAATTATAAAAATAACGGCTATGGCGAATAGTGCAACCCAAAGTAAATTCTGATTGGCAACACTTACCTTGTTCTGCTCCTTCAATAGTTGAATCTCTGCTTCTTTTTTATTGGTCTCATAAATGGTTTGGAGCACGTTCAATTGGTCATAGTTTTGTGACCTTAGCATTTCACTATTATATTCTTCAGCAAGAAGCAGATGCTCGTGCGCCTTTTCAAAATTGCCCATGAGGGCGTAGTTTTTGGAAAGGTCTTTATGCGCGCTCTCCAATTCATGGAGATCGTTCAACCCCTTGGCCAAGTCCAAAGCCATTGTGGTATAGGCTAAGCCTATTTGATAATCGCCCCGTTTTCGGAATGAATCACCAAGATTATTGAGCACATTGATTTCCTCGGTTGTGTTTTTACCTTCAAAATAACGATAGGCCTTATTAAAAAATTGGTAAGCGCGGTCGAACTGTCCCAAATCCTCATATATGCTGCCGATATTTTCGTTGGTGATAGCAACTCCATAATGGTCATCCAATTTTTGAAAAAGCTCTAAACTTTGGGTTTGGTCCTGGAGGGCTTCGTCGTATTCGGATTGTTTTTCGTGGCTTGCTCCCAACAGCCCTAGTGAAACGGCCAAACCCTTACCATCTTTGAGTTGTTCTGATGCTTGTTTGGTTTCCTCAAAGTACTTTTCGGCCAATTCAAAATTGTTCAACGAAAGATATACTTTACCAATATTATTGTTGAGTGTGATGTATAGAGAATCCTCCAAATTGGACCCTAACTGTTCCAATGCAGAATTGTATTGCGCTATGGCTTCGGTATACAGACCAAGTGTATGATAGTACTCACCCAATTGAAGATAGGCTTGTGCAATTTTGGCCAGGTTCTCAGGATTCTTTTTTGCAATCTCCAATTGATTTTGAAGTGCATTGTAAATGTCCGTAGTTTTTCTATTCGTTATAGGGACATTGGTCTGTTGTCCCGAACCGCCCATCGGAATCAATAAACTGAACAAAAAAACAAAACCAAAAACATTTTTCATGGTGGGTTATTGAGCAAAAAGCAAAAGTTCAAGTACGCTTTTGATTCTCACTCCAACATCACCATTGGGTTAACAAACCATTAAAAATAAAGACAACAAAAAAGGCCCTGCAAATGCAGGGCCTTTCCGTATTAACTTTTATAAATCGCTGTTATGCTTCAAAAGGTTCGATGGAAACATAAGATTTACCACCAACTTTCTTTTCAAACTTAACCACACCATCTACCTTGGCATGCAAAGTATGGTCTTTTCCAGCGTACACGTTTTCGCCAGGATTGTGCTTGGTACCACGTTGTCTTACAATAATGTTACCAGCAACTGCTGCCTGACCACCAAAAATCTTAACACCTAAGCGTTTCGATTCTGATTCTCTACCGTTTTTTGAACTACCTACACCTTTCTTGTGAGCCATGATATATAAATTTTAGTTCTTTTCTTATTTGCTTAACGCTTCAATCAACTCGGCCTTCTTCATGGAAGAGTAACCGGTAATTTCCTTGGCTTTTGCCATATCTCTCAATTCAGCAACAGTTTTGGAGCTCAAGTCCTCGGTTGCTTTTGGAGCCTCTTTCTTAGGTGCTTCTGCTTTTTTCTCAGCTTTTTTAGGTTCTGCTGCTGGCTTGGATTCTTCCTTTGCCTTTGCAGGAGCTGCTTTCTTGGCACCTTTTGTCAAAATTCCTTCAACAACGATCTCTGTCAAATATTGTCTGTGACCGTTCTTTTTCTGGTAACCTTTACGTCTTTTCTTTTTAAAGACGATTACCTTGTCTCCTTTTAGGTGCTTTACAACTTTGGCCTGAACAGCCGCACCATCTATGACCGGGGCGCCAATGGTTACGTTATCACCATCTTCCAAAAGAAGAACTTTATCAAAGGTAACTTTGTCACCTTCTTCTCCTTGCAAACGGTGAACGTACACTTTTTGGTCTTTAGCAACTTTAAATTGCTGCCCTGCCATCTCTACAATTGCGTACATAATGCGTTAATTAGATTAAATTTATTGCGCTTTATCAAAATTAGCGGGTGCAAATATACTGCTAAATCCTTAATCCACAAGTATTCCTCACGGATTTAGCCCATTATTTTTTTTGAATTGTTGCTTGTCTTAAAAAGTTGCATAAACGAAAGGGTTAAAACCAAGGTAGTGGCGAACCCCATTATGGCCACGGTGAAAAACACGATTCCCTGGAAATTCCTATAATCATTGGACCAGGCAACCGAAAGTTTGTCCAGAAAAGCACTATCCAATTCCGTCGCATAGAGTGCAAAGAAAATAGTAAACAACAATGTTGCGATAAAGCCAGTGGTTATACCGGCCGTAAACCCATTTCCATAGCTGAAAGACTTACCCTGTTTTATCTTGGTATATTTAATGGTCTCATAAATTCCAAAACCCGTGATTACACCATTGAACAGGCTATAAAACACATTTGTATGCTTGCCCATTAAGGCCAAAATCAAAAAATACGCAATCAGCACAGCACTCGTGACTATGCCAAAACGAATCGGGAGAGTTAAATTTTTCATATTGTATTTTTTTGAATTCATTGTATAATTTACTGAATGTTTGTGAATTATCCCACTCTTTGAAACCAAAGACGAGGTTAAAATTTATCTGCTGCCCGAAAATATTTTATATTTAGCGTAACATCGATTGATAAATCGATACCAACCTCTTAGCAACATCAATTTTTAAATACTGACTATTAAAATGAAAAAACATTTGTTTACTGCATCTGCCATGCTCTTTGCAGCAACTAGCCTTTTTGCACAAGAGGTGGTTTTTGAAGAGTATGACCTGGACAACGGGCTCCATGTGATTTTGCATCAAGACAACGGTGCTCCAGTGGTGACCACATCGGTTATGTACCATGTGGGATCTAAAGACGAAGACCCGGACAAAACGGGTTTTGCACACTTTTTTGAACACCTGCTCTTCGAGGGCACCAAAAACATTGAACGAGGTGAGTGGGACCAAATAACGGCCGCCAACGGAGGAAGGAACAATGCCAACACCTTTTTGGATCGCACCTACTACTACGAAGTTTTCCCTTCCAATAGTTTAGAAGTTGGACTTTGGTTGGAGTCTGAACGTCTGATGCACCCGATTATCGGGCAAGTTGGCGTAGACACCCAAAAAGAAGTGGTACAAGAAGAAAGAAGACTCAGAACCGACAATGCCCCCTACGGTGCGTTTTTTGAGCAAATTTTGAAAAACCTCTACACAAAGCACCCTTATAGATGGGGAGTAATTGGTTCTCTAGGTCATTTGGCCAGCGCCACTTTGGAAGACTTTAAAAAATTCAACCAAACCTATTATGTCCCCAACAATGGGGTTTTGGTAGTAGCGGGTGATTTTGAAACCGCAAAAACCAAAAAAATGATTGAGGACTATTTTGGTCCGATTCCAAGAGGAGCCGAAATAAAGAGACCCAATATCAAGGAAGACCCTATTACCGAGACAAAGTTTGCCAAATATTACGACCCGAACATTCAAATTCCTGCCATTCTGTTGGCATACAGAACACCAGGGCAGGGACAACGCGATGCGTATGTGATCAACATGATCTCTACCTATTTAAGTGATGGCGAAAGTTCCAAACTGTACAAGAAATTGGTCGACGAGAAAAAAATGGCACTTCAAATACTTTCTGTTCCGATTGATGCCGAGGACTATAGCTCGTACATTGTTGGCGGTCTTCCTGTTGGCGACAATTCCATTCAGGATATCAAAAAAGAAATCGATGAAGAGATTTTGAAGCTTCAAATGGAATTGATTTCCGAAAAAGATTATCAAAAACTTCAAAACAAGTTCGAAAATCAATTCGTGAATGCCAACAGCAGCGTTGAAGGCATTGCAAATTCCTTGGCTGAAAACTATATGCTAAAGGATGACACGAACCTCATCAATACCGAAATAGATATCTACCGCTCCATTACCCGCGAGGAAATCATGGAAGTGGCCAAAAAATATTTGAAGGTGAACCAACGTGTTGAGTTGGAATATTTGCCAGAACAAAAAGACGCTAATTAAGATGAAAAAGTATTTAGTTTTAGCTGCGCTGTCATTGTTCATGACAGCCACATACGCACAAATAGATAGAAGCACGCCCCCTGAACCAGGGCCTGCACCAAAAATAAATTTAAAGGAACCCGCACGTTTTGAACTAAAGAATGGTTTGAAGGTACTCGTAGTGGAAAATCACAAGTTGCCACGGGTCCGAATCCAGCTGTCCATAGACAACCCACCTATTTTGGAGGGGGACAAAGCAGGAGTTTCCGCCTTGACGGGAAGCATGCTCGGCAAAGGATCCAAAAACATCCCAAAAGACGAGTTTTATGAAGAAGTGGATTTTTTAGGAGCCAATATTTACATCGGTGAGCAAAGCGCCTTTGCAAGTTCCTTATCCAAATATTTTCCAAGGGTTCTTGAGTTAATGGCAGATGCCGCGATCAACCCAGACTTTCTCCAAGAAGAGTTTGAAAAGGAAAAGGAGAAAGTGATTACCGGAATCAAATCGGAAGAAAAGGATGTTTCAGCGATTGCGGACAGGGTTCAAGCAGCGTTGGCGTATGGCAAAAACCACCCGTATGGCGAATTTATGACCGAAGAAACGGTAAACAATGTTTCCCTAGTGGATGTGGAGCAGTTCTACCGGTCCTATTTTGTTCCAGCCAATGCCTATTTAGTAGTAATTGGTGATGTGGAGTTTGACACAGTCAAAGAACTTGTCACAGAAGCATTTACGCCGTGGACCAAAGCCGTACCGCCATCCCTTAGCTATTCGGACCCACAAGACGTGCAGTACACACAAATCAACTTTGTTGATGTTCCGAACGCTGTTCAATCCGAGGTGGCGGTGGAAAACATCACGAATTTAAAAATGAAGGACGAAGACTATTTGGACGCCCTTTTGGCCAACAGAATATTGGGTGGTGGATCACAAGCCCGTCTGTTCAAAAATTTAAGAGAGGACAAAGGGTATACTTATGGTTCGTATTCAGGTATCCGTGCCAACAAATTCAGCCCAATGCGGTTCAATGCCTACGCCCAAGTTAGAAATGCCGTAACCGATAGCTCGGTAGTCGAAATTTTGAAAGAAATCGATAAAATGACCTCCGAACCGGTATCCGATGAGGAATTGGCCAATGCCAAGGCCAAATATGCCGGTAGTTTTGTAATGGCTTTGGAAAAACCTGAAACAGTTGCTGAATACGCATTGAACATTGAAACAGAAGACCTTCCCAAAGATTTTTACGAAACGTATTTGGAGCGTTTGGATGCCATCTCCAAAGAAGATGTGCTCAATGCTTCCAAAAAATACTTTTCGACCTCCAATGCCCGTGTAGTGGTCACCGGAAAAGGAACAGATGTACTGGAAAATTTGGAGAAAGTGAATTTTAATGGTAAAGCCGTTCCTGTTCTTTATTACGATAAGTACGCCAACAAAACAGACAAACCGGAGTATGGCGCTGAAATTCCAGATGGAATCGATGCCAACGCGGTTTTGAAGAATTACATTGAGGCCATCGGTGGAAAAGCCAAATTGGATGCCGTAGAATCGTATTCTATGATGGCAGAAGCCGAAATGCAAGGCATGAAATTGGAGCTTGAAATGAAGAAAACAACCCAAGACCAATTCATGCAAAACATAAAAGTGCAGGGCAATTCCATGCAAAAGCAAGTTTTGGATGGCGACTCCGGATATATGGTAATGCAGGGCCAACGCAAAGATCTTTCCGCTGATGAGGTTGCAAAAATCAAAGAAGAATCAGCGGCGTTCCCAGAGCTAAATTATTTGGCCGCAGGCGATGTTACCCTTGAAGGGGTAGAGCAAGTTGATGGTAAGAAAGCCTACAAACTCAAAATTAGCGATGGAAAAACCGCTTTTTATGATATGGAAACCGGTCTAAAAGTACAAGAAATCGTTACCCAAGAGGTGCAAGGTCAGCAAATGACAAGCACTATCGGGTATGGCGACTACCAAGAAGTTTCCGGCATCAAGTTTCCTTTTAAGTTGATGCAGAGCATGGGACCACAGAACATGGAGTTCATAGTTAAGGAAATCAAAGTCAATGAGGGTGTAGATGCCTCGGATTTTAAGTAAAAAGCCTAAATCAATAATTTAAGGGCGCTCATTTTGGGCGCCTTTTTTATTTGTGCCCACTCCCAATAATTATCGGTTAACACTTATTAGATATTTATTATGCATTGATATTCCACATATCGTTATTTTTGTAACTAAACAATACACCATGAGAAAAGTATTACCGTTGCTGATATGCATCATTTTGCTTTTGAGTTTTTCCTGTAAGCAAGAGAAAAAAGCCACTGAAGAACAAACCCAAATGAAAGAGGTTATGGCCATCCACGACGAGGTGATGCCGAAAATGAGCACAATAGGCAAATTGGTAGGGGAGCTTAAGCCAAAAGTAGATTCCACCGAAATGGGCCAAAAATATGAAGTGGCCATGAAAGACCTTCAAGATGCCAACACCGCAATGATGGATTGGATGAAAGATTTTGGCGATCGCTTTAACCATGAGGAAATCTTGAACGGCAAGGAACTATCCGAAGAAAAGCAACAATGGCTCGATGAGGAAGAAGAAAAGGTAAAAGTGGTAAAGGAAAAAATCAACGGTAGTATAGAGCGCGCCGAAGCACTTCTTGCCAAGGACGCCGTTCAATAGTTAATTTTTCCAACGCAGACTTTCCATGATCCTCCGAATATCGTTCTGAAGGTACATCGCCGCGGGAAGAATGGAATCGTAATTAGGTTTGGCGTAGAAATACAAGGAACCTGTCACAAAGTGATTAATGCTGTCCGTTACATAAAACTGGGATTGCGATGCTGCGTTTCCGCTTACTTCGTAGAACATGCCATAAACTCCATCCTCTTCGTTTAAAAAAGGTTGTTCCACAATGTTATCCGCTTTCACCACATGTTCGTAGGATAGTTTCTGAGCATCAACGAGCAAGGTATCCAAGTTTCCTTGAACGGGTTTATAAGTCAGATAAATGGACCCTTTCATCATAGGATAGTCGAGCACCATAGAGCAATCTTTACTTTCTTTTATTTCTGAAAGGGTGTTCTTATCAAAAGTATATACACAATCTGGGCCGGATTCCACATATTCAGCCGTAGGATAATCCAATCGCAACATGGCCTTGGGTTTTGGCAAGACTTCTTCTTTACAGCCCATAAAAAGCATGGTTACAACTACGAAAAATAAAATCTTATGCTTCATGTGGCAAGGTTACTTTTATGCGTTTCAATCTTTTTTTATCCATGCTTTCCACCACAAAAGTGTAATTGTTGAACAAAACCTTCTCTGCTAATTTTGGAAAGCTTCCGGAAATTTCCAGTACAAATCCGGCTATGGTCTCGGATTCTCCCTTTTTGCTCTCAAACTCATCTTCCTCTTCAATTTTTACCACACGGTAAAAATCCTTCAAAGCTGTTTTACCGTCAAACACATAGTTGTAGTCGTCCAATTTGGAAAACACGAGGTCCTCATCATCAAATTCATCACTGATATCCCCAACGATTTCTTCAATAATGTCTTCCAATGTTACAATTCCGGATGTTCCTCCGTATTCATCCACCACAACGGCCAAGTGGTTCTTCTTGTCCTGAAACTCCAACAATAAATCATCCAGCTTTTTGTTTTCGGGAACAAAATACGGTTCGCGTATAAGCGACATCCAGTTAAAGGTTTTTCTATCAATATAAGGCAACAAATCCTTTACATACAGAACGCCCAGAACATTATCCATATTCTCCGAAAAAACCGGTATTCTGGAATAACCATTTTTCTTTATTTCTAGAAGAACCTCTGGAAATTTCATCTTTTCATTTACCGCGAAGATGTCTATCCGTGGTCGCATAACTTGTTTGGTATCGGTATTACCAAAGGTTACGATTCCTTCCAGAATCTTTTGTTCCTCTTTGGTTGTATCACCTTCAGATGCCAGTTCCAAAGCTTGGGAAAGATGGTTAATGCTCAAGTTGGATTTTTTCTTTCCTAATTTATCCTCCATAAACAAGGTAACAGAGCGCATTGGCGCACTCAATGGCGTAAAAATATAGCTGAGTACCTTTAAGGGCACGGCTATAAATTGCGAAAACTGTACTCGGTTACGATTGGCGTATATTTTGGGAAGAATTTCCCCAAACATCAATATTAGGAAGGTAGCAGTTACCACTTCCAACAAAAAACGCAGGGTTCCGTCAATCTCGGCAAAAATGGTATTACCAATGGAACTGAACAACAGCACAATTCCGATATTAATGGCGTTGTTGGTAACTAGAATAGTGGCCAGCAGCTTTTTTGGCTTCTCCAATAACTCCACGATCATTTTTCCACGGGATGAGTTGCTTTCTTGCATTTCGTTCAAGTCGGTCTGCGATAGACCAAAAAGGGCTACTTCAGCAGCCGAAATCAAAGCAGAGCAGGCCAAAAGAAGTATAAGTACAACTATCTTTAAAGTGAATATTCCACTGTTAGTGGACAAGTAAAATGCCAAACTATGGGGCTCGGGATCCAATTTAGTATTGCTTTAGACTTTTTATTTTAGAATGGTAGGTCATCCTCTTCTTCTGAATTATCGATTGGTGTCGCTGAACCTTGATTGTTACTGGGCTCTTGGTAATTGGAAGGGGACGAACCTGAACCGGATGATTGCGCATTGGCCATACTTTCCTTTTTGGTGGTTAAAAAAGTAAAGTCCTGCACATGTACCTCGGTAGTATATCTTGTATTGCCATCCTCACCTTGCCATTGCCTGTTTTTTAAGCGGCCCTCTACGTAAACTTTATCTCCCTTGCTAAGGTATTTTTCACAAACTTCTGCAGCCTTGTTTCGCACTACAATGTTGTGCCAATCCGTATTGGTGACCCTTTCTCCGGTTTGCCTATTTGTATAGGTTTCGTTGGTGGCCAAAGGGAACCTGCCAATACAGTTTCCGCCCTCAAAATAGTGCATTTTTACTTCGTCTCCCAAATGCCCGATCAGCATTACTTTGTTCAATGTTCCGCTCATATCTCTCTTAATTAATCAAAAGTACTAAATTTTCAATGTCCTGATAAAATCTGCTATCAAAACTGGTACGGGAAAACCATTGATTTGTTCCCATGGTGTTCCTTCCCTTAATATATCAGAAGTTTTTAGGATCCAAAATTGTGTGTATAAATGTTGATGTGACAGTTTGTGCACGACCGGTTCATTATTATATAATGATAATGATTGTGTTTCTGGCACCGTAGTATTTTTACTGATCAAAGGCATCAATTCTTCGGCCTGAAGCATTTTCTCCGATTCCACTAATGGAAACTGGTACAAATTCTGCCAAATACCTTTTCCTGTGCGTTGCTCCAAAATAGTGTTGCGATCATCATCCAACAGTACCAAATAATTAAAGTAACGGTTCCTGATTTTGATCTTATTCAACTTTATTGGGAGTTGGTCCACTTTGTTCTCTTTCAACGCCACACAGCTCTCCTGTAACGGACACAACAAACAATAAGGTTTTTTTGGCGCACATTGGATTGCACCGAACTCCATAATCCCTTGGTTGTAATCCCGGATGTTCTCCGCGTCCATGATCTCTCGGGCAAGCTCTTTAAAATATTTGATGCCTTCAGTACTATTAATAGGTATATCAATTCCAAAATATCGGGACAAAACACGGTACACATTACCGTCCACTACGGGTTCTGGGACATCAAAACAGAAGGATGCTATCGCACTGGCCGTATAATCACCGACACCTTTTAACGATTTTAGCCCTTTGTACGTCTCGGGAAACTTCCCATCAAAATCCTCCGCCACTATCTTTGCCGTGGCGTGCAAATTACGGGCCCGTGAATAGTACCCTAACCCTTGCCACAGTTTAAGCACCTGTTCCTCAGGCGCATTGGCGAGTTCATTAACGGTAGGAAATGCTTCCACAAACCTAAAGTAATAAGGCATTCCCTGAGCAACGCGGGTCTGTTGGAGAATAATTTCCGATAGCCAAACTTTGTATGGATCGCGCGTTTGTCTCCAAGGAAGATCGCGCTGATGTTCATAGTACCAATTCAGTATTTTTGGGGCAAAAGTCATGTAAGAAAGTAATAAAGCTCAAATGTATCAGTTTATATACTTAAAATTAAAGGGTTAAAGGGAAAGATTAATTATAATGTTTATATTTGCAAGCCGAAAAAAATTAGAAAATTAATAATACAAAATGACGAAAGCAGATATTGTAACTAGGATCTCGGAGAAACTAGGTATTGAAAAAGGAGATGTGCAAGCGACAGTGGAATCCTTTATGGAAGAAGTAAAATCATCCTTGGAGAATGGTGATAATGTTTATTTAAGAGGTTTTGGTAGCTTTATCATCAAGACCAGAGCGGAAAAAACAGGTAGAAACATCTCTAAGAACACTACCATCAAAATTCCAGCACACAATATTCCTGCATTCAAGCCAGCCAAAGTTTTTGTGGAAGGCGTAAAGACCAATGTACAAGTAAAATAATATAATTAACAACACTAAAGCAAGAGCATATGCCGAGTGGAAAGAAAAGAAAAAGACATAAGGTAGCGACGCACAAGCGTAAGAAGCGTAGAAGAGCTAACCGACACAAGAAAAAGTAGTTGTTTCAACTACTTTTTCGTTTTATCCTATCACGTTCTTTGACATAGAGATTCAAGAAACGAATTTCAATCGGTCCGAAAAATGGCCGATTCCATATATTGTTTAATCATTTATCCCAAAATTCATGTGGGATAAATAAAAATCGATTCAGGTGAATAGAGAATTAATCGTAAGATCTACGCCAGAAGCAGTCGATTTTGCCTTACTAAAGGATGGAAAACTAGTAGAATTACACAAAGAAGAGGACAATAACAACTTTTCCGTAGGGGACATCTTCCTAGCCAAGATAAGAAAACCCGTTACAGGCCTAAATGCAGCATTTGTCAATGTAGGTTATGAAAAAGATGCGTTCCTGCATTACCATGACCTGGGCCCGCAACTGTCTTCCATGTTGAAATTCATTAAAAAAGCTAGAACAGGGAAACTCAAAGATTATTCCCTTAGAAATTTTCCATTTGAAAAAGACATTGACAAGAATGGCAGCATCAACGATGTGTTGAAGGCCAATCAGTCATTACTGGTACAAATAGTAAAAGAACCCATATCAACAAAGGGACCAAGAATCAGCTCCGAACTTTCCATAGCAGGGCGTTACTTGGTAATGGTTCCTTTTTCCGACAGGGTCTCGGTATCCCAAAAAATAGCGAGCAAAGAGGAAAAGGATAGACTTATTAGACTCGTAAAGAGCATTAAGCCCAAAGGATTTGGTGTAATCATCCGTACCGTTGCAGAAGGCAAAAAAGTTGCTGAACTGGACAAAGATCTACAGAACTTGTTTTCCAAATGGACAAACATGTGCAAGAAATTGCAAAAAGCGCCCCATCCATCCAAAGTATTGGTGGAGTTGAACAGGGCATCATCCATCCTTAGGGATGTATTCAACGATTCTTTTACAGGAATCCATATTGATGAAGAAACACTGTACAACCAGATCAAGGATTATTTGCACGAGATTGCACCACAAAAAGAATCCATTGTCAAGTTGTACTCGGGTCCCGCACCGATTTTTGAAAAATTCGGGATAGAACGTCAAATTAAGACATCGTTCGGCCGAACAGCATCCATGAGCCGTGGGGCTTACCTTGTTATTGAGCACACAGAAGCTTTACACGTTATAGATGTAAACAGTGGCAACCGCTCCAACAAGGCAAAAAACCAAGAAGATACCGCTCTAGAAGTAAACCTATTGGCCGCTACGGAAATTGCCAGGCAATTACGTTTGCGCGATATGGGAGGGATTATAGTGGTAGATTTTATTGATATGACCAAAGGTGACCACCGACGAAAGTTATTTGACCACCTAAGGGACGAAATGAAGGACGACAGGGCAAAGCACAAAATTTTGCCGCCCAGTAAGTTTGGACTTGTACAGATTACAAGACAGCGCGTACGTCCAGAAATGAATATCAAAACCAGTGAGGAAAACCCGAACCTTTCGGGTGCCGAGGTGGAAGCGCCCATTGTCTTGATAGACAAGATCCAAGTGGATTTGGAGCGTATCCTTAAGCGTAACCAAAAAATAAACGGACTTGTATTGAACATACATCCATTTATTGCTGCTTACCTTACCAAAGGATTCCCATCCATTCGTTCCAAGTGGTTCAAAACCCATAAAAAGTGGGTTAAAATTCAACCCAGGGATGCTTACAAGTACCTTGAATATAGTTTCAAGGACAAAGACGGTAAGAAAATCCAAATATAATCAGAAGCGACTCCAGAAATGGGGTCGCTTTTTTTGTTTTATGTACTTTTGAGATATGAATCATACCAAAAGCTACACCTTGGACGAGGCCACCAAAAAGATGGAAAGCTACTGCGCTTACCAAGAGCGCTGCCATAAAGAGGTTATGGAAAAACTAAAGGGTATGAACATGATTCCGGTGGCCATAGATCAAATAATGGGCCATTTGATCCAAGAAAACTACCTCAATGAAGAGCGTTTTGCCAAGGCCTTCGCCAGAGGCAAGTTCAACATCAAAAAATGGGGAGCCAACAGAATCGTGAGGGAATTGAAGTTCAGGGACATCTCCCTCTACAACATTAAAAGTGCGTTGGCCGAAATACAGAATGAAGATTATTTGAAAACCTTTGATGAACTTGCCAAAAAGCGATTAGATCAAATAACGGAAAAGAACCCCCTCAAGAAAAAAAAGAAACTTGCCGACTATTTACTTTACCGAGGCTGGGAAAGTCATTTGGTTTACGAAAAAGTGAGCGAACTCATCAAATAAATCAATCCTGCAACAATAGTTTCTGAGTCCGTTTAATGGCTTTTTCATTCTTCCAGTCAATCCATTGTTGTCCTTTGAGTTTGCGCATGAAGTTGTCAAAATGTCGCATTATAAAAATGTTGTAAATGGCCTTGCTGAGATTTTTTGGTTTACGAGCAATTGCCCTCAAACTCATAGAAAAACCTGGTGTAATATACTTCATATGGTGCCAATACCCTTCGGGAATATATAGCACATTCCCGTGTTCCAAATGCGTGATGTGCCCCTTGGCATGTTGGAGTGCAGGCCACTTCTCCAAATCAGGGTCTGCAAAATCGATATCCTCACGCGTAATCAAAGAATGTGGAATCTTATATAAGAATTTGGTTTCGTCCTGAGAAAAAAGAATACATTGCTTTTTCCCTTCAAAATGAAAATGGAAAATATTGGCCAAATCAATGTCATAATGCATAAAAGTATACGAGTCCTCACCACCAAAAAATAGCATGGGCAAACCTTTCATAAGCCGAAGACCAAAATCTGGAAAAGAATAGTCCTTTTGAAGCTCGGGAACTTCTTTTAAGATATTCCAAAGAAAAATACGGTATTTTGTTGGCCCGCTTTTGAGTAAGTCCACATAATCGGCCATCTTCATTTTGGCATGTGGCTCGTTGAAACCTTCATCGTGCTTTACGGGGCGGTCATCATACAAAGGCACTTCCTTGTCTCCTGCAATTTCCTTCATGTAATCTAAGTTCCATTTAGAATATGCTGGCCAATCCTCAATAAAGCGCTCAATTACAACGGGCTTTTGGGGCTTGAAATATTTTTGGATAAACTCCTTTTTGGAAAGGGTCTTCTCCCGAGGTATCTGTTCAAGATTCAGCTTCAAAATTTCAAGGAATTTGAAATCGCTAAATTACTAAAACGTTTTTAAATGTTTACTAGGTCTATTCTATGGAAACCAATTTGCCTTTATCTTTGGCCGTTTGGTTAGATTTGACCTTATGCAGGAATCCCCTTTTGCTCCTATTTAAAACTGTATCGCAAACCAAATAGAACATTGCTTGGCGGCATAGGTATAAAACCAGACTCTATGTAATCTGCATCGAAAATATTACTTGCAGTAAGGGTAAATTCCGCCTGTTTTACTTTAACAGCCAATGATGCATCCCAAACATTATAGGTTTGTCCTGTAGTACGCTCTGCATACTTATAAATTATATTCTGACGTATATTTTTAAACAATTGCGTGCTTAAGCGCGTGGTGTATTGGTGTTTTAGCGTGTTTAAAGAGTAACGGGACAATTCTTCGTTTTGGTCTAAAATATTGTCATCTAAAAACGCATAGCCAACACTTAAAGCTTGCGTAAAGTCTTTGAACTTAAAATTATACATAGCATCCAACTCCAAACCTTTGGTATTTACTTCCGTAATGTTTGTTGCTACAAATACATCTTCAGAAACATCGTTTCTAATAAAATCGATTAGATTATCCGCGTCTCTATTAAAAACGGCTACGCTGGCATTAAATTTAGGCGTGGTGTACTTTAAACCCAATTCTTGTGCAAAAGCTTCTTCTGGCTCCAAATTTTCGTTACCACTGGTTACAGGGTCGTTATAGAACAAATCCGTATACGTTGGTATACGGTAGGTATAGCCAATATTACCATATACTTTAAACGTATTGGTAAGGCTATAACCTATATCCAATCCAGGAAATGCTCTAAACTTAAAGTCGGAAAAATAAGTAAGTGCCACACCTGGGGTAATATCCAACTTGTTGTCCGCAATACTAAAACGATGTTCTAAAAACACATTGGACATGAAACGGTTTCGGCTACCTAGGTTATTGCTTCTTAGGTAGATTTTGGAAAACTCTACTCCAAAACCAGTAATTCCCAATTTAGAAGCATAAGACGCATTGGTCTCTACCCCAACCTTATTAGAAATATGCATATTCCTGTAAAAACTTGGTTCGTTTCTTCTCAAGAGGAACAAGTCTTGATTACGTTTCCAATAAATTCTTGGTTGAATTTTCAGTTTGTTGTTCTTAAAAGTGGTAGAAACCGCCAAAAGACTATTTTGGGTTTCTTCGTACTCATGAAACGTGGGGTTAGTGGTATAAAAATTCTCGGCGCCAAAATTACGCTCCAAGAAAGTTGCTGTCATTTCTATAGGCTGGGCGTTTTTATTAAAAACACTCTTTAAATAGTAATTGCCATTATCGTAATCTGAGTTATTTCTATACCCCTCAGATGTCATCCTTCCCACATGTATTATATGAGTCGAGTTTTCGGTATCCACGCCAGCAGTTGCACTACCATTCAATTGTCCAAAGGAACCCGCTTCCACATTTAAGGAAACAGAATTATCCAAATTCTTCTTGGTTATGATATTAATGGCCCCAGCAAAGGCATTTTGCCCAAAAACCCGCGCTGCCGGACCTTTTATAATTTCAATTCTTTCTATTACCTCTATGGGCAAAGCTGCGTTCATGGTATGGTGCCCCGTTTGAGCATCGTCCATTTTAACGCCATCTATCAATAATAAGGTTTGGTCAAAACCACCTCCTCTTATATATAAATCTGCTTGGCTACCACCAGTTCCGCGTCTTCTTATATCCACACCTGCAACTTGTTGTAACAAATCTGCCACATTTACGGCAGCACTGTTTTTAATATCATTGGAAGTGATGATATTAATGGTTCTTGAATTTTCCTTGAAAGGAAGATTAATTCGGTTTGCGGTCACCACAACTTCGCTTAGCGAATCCACCTTTACGGCAGCATCGTTCTCTTGCGCTTTTACTTGAAAAGCACCGACCAGTAAAATCGCAAATAATAAGATTGATTTCTTCATTATGTAAGCTTGTAAGGTAAGTTTTTAAGTCAATTAATTATATGCCGCAAAAGTCTTAACTTTCCGGACGATTAAACTAGTCCAGTTTTAAAACAATGAATAGTCCGGTTTTTGATTTATTGGTCCAACTTACATCTATAGACAAGTCCATTGTTCAGCCTGCATATGTGCAGGTGGCACAACAAATCATGAACGCCATTCAACGTGGTTATCTGGAAAAAGGCAGTAAGTTGCCCGGAACACGGGCTTTAAGTAAGTTATTGAACGTTCATCGCAATACAGCTGTGGCTATCTATGATGAATTGGCCTCGCAAGGTTGGGTAGACATCATACCCAACAAGGGAACTTTTGTGATAGTTCCAGAAGATTCCAAAGTAAAGATCAAAGCGACCACACAGCATATCAACCAAGTTTACGAGTATCCAAAAATTCCAGGATTCCCGTTCCAACAATCCTTTAATCTAGCATCGACCAAAGTGGAGATTACCGCCAAATATTCCATAAATGATGGTAAGCCCGATTTAAGATTACATCCCGTGCACCAATTTTCTAGGTGGTATAGCGCCGCAATGAAACGAAAGCCATTAATAAACAAATGGAATAGAACCAGTGCATTGATTCCTTCTGTTTTTAGTACGCAACTTTGCAACTATTTAAATGCCACCAGGGGCTTCCATATAAAACCAACCTACTTATTGAATACCCGAAGTACGGAAATGAGCCTGTATATTGTTTCGCAGGTATTGATAAACCCAGGTGATTTGGTGCTGGTTGGACAACTAAGCAACTATGTGGCAAACATGATATTTCAACAAGCAGGGGCAAAAATCAAAACAGTACCTGTAGATGAGGAGGGGTTGGATATTGGGTATATAAAAAAGCATTTTATACATGAGCCCATTCGTTGTATTTATGTTTGCTCGAACAGAGACTATCCAATAACCACAACGTTAAGCTCCAAAAGAAGGCTACATTTATTGGAATTGGCCAAAACCCATGGTATAGCCATTATTGAGGACGATTTTGACCATGATTTTCAGTTTGAAGGGTCTTCCATGTTGCCCATGGCAAGCGCAGATGCCAATGGTAACATAATTTACTTGGGCAAACTGGGACAATCATTATTTCCGAGTTTTCATACAGGATTTGTCGTGGCACCAGAACAGGTAATCGCCGAAGCCCATAATTACTTGCAATTATTGGATACCCAAGGAGACCTGATACAGGAACAAATGCTTTCTGAACTGATATCCGAAGGCGAAATATACCGTCTCAAGAAAAAAAATATAGTAACCTACAAAAAACGTAGAGATACTTTAGGCACTTTATTAAAAGAACATTTTGACAATATAATTGATTGGCAAATACCCTCTGGTGGACTTGCCATGTGGTTACGGTTTAAAAATCCGATATCCTTGGTACAACTAGCCGAAGAAGCTGAAAAATTGGATTTGTTCATGCCAAAAACCATTCTTTATCAAGATAAAAATATCTGCGCCATACGTTTCGGTTATGGACATTTAAACCAAGATGAACTAAAAATCGTAATTGAAAAGCTAAAGCAAGCGTACCTAAAGTTGGTAGCTGTTTAACCATTCAAATTTATCTATATTGCAAATATGATAACTAACGACCAAAAAGCTGAATGCCGCCGTGTTTAAAAAATTACGTTTTCTGAGGTATCAAGATTTGGACTGGAAAACGGTCTTGCTTATTTTGGTCATTGTTTCTGTCTTTGTAAGATTTCCATTCTTTTTTAGGGATTATGTGGATCGCGATGAGAGCACTTTCATCCTCATGGGACAATCTTGGGTGAACGGACATTTGCCTTACACTCAATTGTGGGATTTAAAACCTCCTATTACGTTTCTGTATTTTGCCATCATCATCAAAATTTTTGGGAAAAGCTTTTTTGCCATTCGGTTGTTTGGAGCGGTAATGGTGGCCCTCACCAGTTTATTTACGTATGGTGTCGCAATAAAAATCACTACAAAAAAAGTGGCATTCTGGACCGCTATCTTCTGTGTATTTTTCCAGAGCCTATTTGGCAGTTTACAGGGTGTAATGTCCGAACATATTTGCACCTTCTTTTTTGTAGCGGCCCTATATCTTTTGGTTTATCAAAACGATGCGAAGTGGTTCTTTACCTCTGGACTGTTGTTGGGCTTGTCCGTGATGACGAAGTTGAACATGGCCTATCCTGTTTTCTGTTTGGGACTCTACTTTTTGTGGGAAGGATTTTATGGAAATCATGCATGGAAAAACATTAAAAACTTAGTGTTTATGGGCACAGGTTTTTTTGTGACCATTGCATGCACAGCAATTCCGTATTACCTTCAAGGAGACACTCAAGTTTGGTGGAAGTCCGTTTTTGAGGCACCCTTGGCCTATTCCGAAGGGAGGTTCCACTCACCTTGGAGAACATTGCCCTACGTGGGCACCATTATACTGCTGTTGGGCTCAGGATTCTATTTAAAACTTATCGATTGGAAATCAAAAAACATACAATTGTTGACCATTGTCGTCATAGGGATTCTAATCTCCTACGTACAATCGGGCAAAGTGAATGGCCACTACCTCATCCAACTCTATCCATTTATATTGATTCCTTTGGGCATGGCAGTTGCCAAACTCCCGCCCATTCAAAAAAAATACCGTGCTGTAATCGCTGTCCTTCTCATATTGGTTCCCATGGAATCCTATTTGGAATATGGCAATGTCATCTCCAACAAAATAAAAAAGGGTTCTTTTTACAATGGTGAGGGCATTGATGTACCCAGATACATTATAGACCATAATCTTAAAACCGAACATATCTTTTTTACCGAGTACCACATCGGTTATTGGATCTTGGATGAAACCCCTCCCACCAAACCAGCTACGCATCCTAGCAACATTACTCGCGAAGAGCTATTTCCCTATATGAACAATCCGCGAAAATCTGGGGTCGAAGAACTCAAATATATTATGGAAGTGATTCGGCCAAAAACTTTGGTGGCCAGAAAGGGCAAAAAAATCTTTGACAAAAAATTACTAGGTTACAACAACTATATTGATGAGTACCTGGAAAATCATTACCAATTAGAGGCCACCGTGGGCAGAGGCCTTATCTACCAACGGTTAAAATAATCCCAGTTATAACTAAAATCATTTAGCGGGTCTGGTAATAAAATTGCACTGCATGCACCTGTACTTGGTGGATTCAAAAAATGGAAATAGCTTAAAAAACAAATTCTTTCTCGAATAGTAGATTTCGGAACGACTTGCCTTGCAATTCGGGCATATGATGGGATTTCCAAAATCGTCCGTGGCGTAACTTCTGACCTCATCAAAAATCTGCTTGGCCCTTTCCATATCCGAAGAATAGACCTGAAGCCTAACACCTCCCATGGCATTGCTCACCATTGAATAGGAGTTTATCGTATTCTCATCCTTTAAGAATACTGGGATTCCTTCTGCTTCGAGCTTACCTTTAATGACCACGGCATCCGCAGGAAACTCAAATGTACCCAAAGTGTGAAACTCCTTTTTCATGTGGTTAAATAATTCATCAGCAATTGCAAAATTCGTCATATTTCCTCATAATACAAATGTAGCACTTACGGTGATTAAACAGTATCTTAGTCGTTCTTAAACCTATTCCAAAAATGAAATTTATCTTTTCCTTTTTAGCACTATTCACAGGGTTGCTTAGTACTGGCCAGACCAATACTTATCAAATTTCTTTTGATAATGCCGTTCATCACGAAGCGGTTATAGAAGCCACCTTTCCTAATTTGACCGATGATATCGTTGAATTCCGAATGAGCAGAACGTCCCCTGGACGTTACGCGCTTCACGAATTTGCCAAAAACGTATATGGTTTCGAAGCTACGGACAGTAAAGGAAACACATTGACGGTTACCAGGCCCAACCCTTATGCTTGGCATGTCAGCGGACATGATGGAACCATCAACATCAAATATATTTTGTTTGCCAATCGCGGTGGCGGCACCTACTCTCAAGTGGATGAAACACATGCCCATTTGAATATTCCCGCAACTTTTATGTTTTCGCCCGAACTCAGTGAACGCAAACTTGAAGTGACATTCAATGTACGCGAAGATTTGGATTGGAAAGTGGCCACGCAGCTTCCTTTGGTCTCGGGCACTACCTATTCGGCTCCGAACCTCTATTATTTTATGGACAGCCCTACGGAAATCAGCAACTACATGCTTCGTTCTTTTGGGGTGGACGGAAAGACCATCAATCTTGCACTCCATCATAATGGAACCGAAGCAGAGGCCGATGAATATTTTGAAAAAGTAAAAAAAGTTGTTCTTGCTGAAAAAGAGGTTTACGGAGAGCTTCCCGAGTTTGATTATGGCAATTACACTTTCTTGGCCTGCTATATTCCCAATGCCTCCGGTGATGGTATGGAGCACCGTAATTCCACCATTTTAACCAGTACCCGTAGTTTGGCAGACGGCGGAATGGAACGTAATATCGGGACAGTATCACACGAGTTTTTCCATGCGTGGAACGTGGAGCGCATCCGCCCTAAAACTTTGGAGCCTTTTGACTTTGAAGAAGCCAATATGAGCGGGGCACTATGGTTTGCCGAGGGGTTTACAAGCTATTACACGGGTTTGATTTTGTGCAGGGCCGGACTTGAATCTCCTAAAGAATACGTAGAAGGGTTGGCAGGAACCTTCAATTACGTTTGGAACTCTCCAGCCCGCCAATTTTTTAATCCGATTGAAATGAGTTTTCAAGCGCCTTTTGTGGATGCCGCTACTTCTGTTGACCCAGTAAACCGGGAAAACATGTTCATCTCTTACTATTCCTACGGAAGTGTATTGGGTCTTGCGTTGGATTTGTCGCTAAGAGAGAAAGCTTTAAACCTTGACGATTATATGAAGCTCGTTTGGGAAAAATATGGTAAAACGGAAATTCCATATACCATCCAAAACCTTCATGATGCCTTAAACGAATACGCTGGCAAATCCTTTGGCGACAATTTTTTCAACAGTTACATCTACAAAAGTGAAATGCCCGACTATAAAAAACTCATGGAATCCGTTGGTGTTGTGTTGGAACAACTGGAAGCATCACCATATTTTGGGGCCTACGTCTCCATGGGAGCTGACGATTCGGGGTATGCGGTACGTAGAAACACTTCCATTGGAAGTCCGGCATACGAAGCTGGTCTTGACAATGGTGATATTATTCTGAGCATTAACGACAAACCTGTTACGACAGGTCAATCTTTTGAAGATTATCTGGCTCAATTTAATTTAGGCGAACCTGTAGAGGTTAAATTTTCTAGATACGGAATTGAGAAAACAACGGAAATGGTCCTGACACCTAGCCCAGATTACACGTTTAGTTTGATGGAGGATAAGGAAGCAAAACCATCCAAAAAGATGCTAGAGCAACGAAAAGAATGGCTTAAGGTGGAATAAATGGTCATTTACAAACAAGCGGACTCTTTGAAGGAACTGGAACAGATTCTAGAACTTCAGCAGCGAAATTTACCCAAAAACATAAGCGAAGACGAAAGCACCAAAGAAGGTTTCGTGACCGTGGAACACACCTTGGATGTGCTACATGCCATGAATGAGGTGTGCGGACATATTATTGCCGTGGATGATAATCAGGTGGTAGGTTACGCCTTGTGTATGCACCCAAGATTCGGCAACGATATTGAAGTACTTCGCCCTATGTTTCAAGAAATCGATACAATACTTGAAGATAAGGTCAACTATATGGCCATGGGACAGATTTGTGTGGCCAAAAGCCATAGGGGGCAGGGACTTTTCCGAAAGCTCTACGAAACCATGAAGGAGAAACTGCCCAAGGGTTTTGATACCATAATCACCGAAGTGGATGGCAAAAATAAACGGTCTTTGGTGGCGCATACGGCTATAGGTTTTAACACCTTGACCATATACAATTCAAATGGAAAAGAATGGCATGTGTTATCATGTTATAAATAAAAAAGCCGCTCCAAAAGGAGCGGCTTTTTTATTGTGAATCTATTCATTTACCCTAGTCGGCCAAAACAATCACTTTATTGTCTTTCATTTCGACCGTGCCGCTTGAAATGTTCAAGATAGTTTCGCCATTGCTTCCTTTGGAAAATTTATCCGCAAAGGCTTCATCAATGGTGATATTACCTTTCACTTTTACTTTTCCAGCTTGCAAAAGAGACACGATTGCTGCGTGGTTCTCCAGCATCTGAAATTCTCCATCCACTCCAGGTACGGTAACCGAGGTTACCTCGCCTGAGAATAAAGTGGCTTCGGGTGATACTATTTCTAAATACATATTTATTAGTATTGAGATATTAGATATGAGTAGTGAGATGTGCGTAGTTGAGATTTCTAACTACTCAATACTAGCATCTCAAATCTTTTTTATGCTTCCGCCAACATTTTCTCTCCAGCCTCGATAGCCTCCTCGATGGTTCCTTTAAGGTTAAAGGCAGATTCTGGAAGGTGATCTAGTTCACCGTTCATGATCATGTTAAATCCTTTGATGGTCTCCTTAATATCAACCAACACCCCTGGAATACCGGTAAACTGCTCCGCTACATGGAAAGGCTGAGACAAGAAACGTTGTACACGTCTAGCTCTACCTACGGCCAATTTATCCTCTTCAGAAAGTTCTTCCATACCTAAGATGGCGATAATATCCTGAAGCTCTTTGTAACGCTGCAACAACTCTTTTACACGTTGCGCACAATCGTAATGTTCTTTACCCAAAATCTCAGGAGTCAAAATCCTAGAAGTGGAATCCAATGGATCTACTGCTGGATAAATACCCAACTCGGCAATCTTACGGGATAGTACGGTAGTTGCATCCAAGTGAGCAAATGTTGTCGCTGGTGCAGGATCCGTCAAGTCATCCGCAGGAACGTAAACCGCCTGTACAGATGTAATGGAACCTCTTTTGGTTGATGTAATCCTTTCCTGCATGGCACCCATCTCTGTTGCCAATGTTGGCTGGTAACCTACCGCGGATGGCATACGACCTAAAAGTGCGGATACCTCTGAACCTGCTTGGGTGAAACGGAAAATGTTATCTACGAAGAAAAGAACGTCTTTTCCTTGTCCTTCTCCTGATCCATCACGGAAGTACTCAGCAATGGTCAAACCGGACAATGCCACACGGGCACGTGCTCCTGGTGGCTCGTTCATCTGACCGAACACAAAGGTAGCTTTGGACTCCTTCATGGCTTTTTTATCTACTTTGGACAAATCCCATCCTCCTTCTTCCATGGAGTGCAAGAAATCGTCACCATATTTTATAATACCAGACTCCAACATCTCACGAAGCAAATCGTTTCCTTCACGAGTACGTTCTCCAACACCTGCGAACACGGACAAACCACCGTGGCCTTTTGCAATGTTGTTGATCAACTCCTGAATCAATACCGTTTTACCTACCCCGGCACCACCGAACAATCCAATTTTACCACCTTTTGCATAAGGCTCGATAAGGTCGATTACCTTGATACCTGTGAAAAGTACCTCGGTGGAAGTGGAAAGATCTTCGAATTTGGGTGCTTCACGGTGAATTGGAAGTCCATTGTCTCCAGTTTTAGGCAGTTCCTCCAAACCATCGATAGCATCACCGATCACATTGAAAAGACGTCCGTAAACATCTTCACCGATTGGCATTTGAATTGGATTACCGGTAGCTACTACTTCAACTCCTCTACTCAATCCATCGGTAGAGTCCATAGAAATGGTTCTTACTGTATTCTCACCAATGTGTGATTGTACTTCCAAAACCAATCTTGAGCCATCAGCTTTTGCAATTTCAAGGGAGTCATAAATTCTTGGGATCTCTACCCCTGATTCAAACTCAACATCAATGACCGGGCCTATAATTTGGGCAACCTTACCTGTTACTTTAGACATTAGTATGTTTATTTATAATTGAATACGCGGAAAATAACCGCTATTTTTTCGGCTGCAAAGATATGCTTTTACATTTTTATTCAGAAACCGATTTCAGCTTTTTTTTAAAGAAAAAAGGCGTTAGAAATTCCAACGCCTTTAGTTTTGCTTTTTTACTGTCAATTAAGGATTTATGGTCCAAGATAAATAGTAAATCGAACCTATGAACCCTGTACCGATGGCAGTGTAGTACTCATCGCCCAACAGGTTAGATCCTCCCAGTTTGAAAATAGACTTTATGGATGGTACGGAGTAATTGACCTGAGCATCCAAAACGGTATAGGCAGGAATATCTCCATCTGCGAAGGAGGCCTCCCAGAAATAGCTATCGCTCCACCTGTAGTTTACATTGAAACCGAAGTTTTTAAACAATGCCGCATTACCAAAAGATGCTTTCACCTTGTGCTTTGGGGTGTTAAAATTGGTCCTAAGGTCTGGGTATCTTCCTTCGTCGATATCCAGCTCAGCAAAGGTATAGTTTACTCCCAAATCAAAGTTTCCAAGTTTGGTGTCTACGCCGACGGTAGCGCCATAAGAGTTAATGTCTGCTTCTGAGTTGGTATAGGTTTGATAGACTTGAAAATCACCATTCTGTAAAGCCAACAAGGAAAGACCCCCGTCTCCTGCTTCACCGTAGAATGGAACTGCAGTGGTTGTATTCGCTAAAAAGTTGGAATAACTGTTGTAATATCCACTTAAATCGATAGTAAATTTACCCACTTGACCTCTATATCCGGCCTCAAAAGCGGTAATTTCTTCTGGCTGCACCAATGGTGTGTTCACGGCCTCAGGCGCTCCTGCCTGCAAGGAAGCTGTTGAGTATGCATTCTCATATGCATCCCTTCCCACAAGCTCTACCGTGGATTGACCAATAAGGGCTTGGCCACTTTCACTAACTTCAAAAGTACGTACATCCCTATCCAAGTTGGCCGGTGCGGACCCTACCAAGATAGCACGGCCTGCATTCAAGCCGATGAACAAATCCTGAGTGGTCGGGTTTCTGAAACCTTGCTGCACGGAAACCCTTAAGTTATGATTTCTTTCTTCTCCCAAGGTATATGCGAACGAAACTCTTGGTGAAAGGAAACCATCAAAAAATTCGTTTTTATCATAACGGGCAGAACCGGTAAACTTTAAACGGTCGTCCAAAAACTTTTTCTGAACTTGAAGGTAAGCACCGTATTCGTTGTATTTGATAGGTCCATCAATATCCGTAAAGATGGTTCCTTGGGAATTCAATTCATATTCCCTGAACGATCCACCGATTTGAATATCGGCCCAATCATCAATCAAATGGGCGATGTTATAATTACCGTTTACGTGACGGAACTTGGTCTTATCAATAAATTTGGCTCCCGTAGTCAAATCTCCATTGTTAATTACAGTGTTGAAAGCACTTTCAAACGCTGGAGTACCAGGAATCAATCTGCCTTGGTCGGCCGCCTGCCTACCTGCAATGTGGGCTTGTGCAGAGGCTTCCTCCGGGGTCAGGCCTGCTCCTTGAATACTCCCTAGGTATGTTGGTATATATGCTCCGGCATAATCGGTAAACCATTGTGTATCGGATTTCCATGCTCGGTTTACGTTGATAGCTGCAAAACGTGTATCGTAGGCGTCTCCTGAATTTTCAGAAACAATGTATCCTCTTAAAAAGAAATTGTCGTTTTTGATTTCCAGTCTATGCTGCTGCATCGTAAATCCTGCTACGGCATAGCGGTTGGCTCCTTGATAAATAGTGGTACCTCTACCTATTCTACTGTTCAGAATCACTTCTAAATCATCGGCGAAGGGCCTGATGTGGACAGCGAAATCTGCTTTTACACTCTCTGCATTATAATTTGCCAAATCGGCTTCATCATAACCTGTTCTGGAAATAGTGGCTGAACCGACTGTTCCAGATGGGAATCCCGCAGCTGCATCAAAATCCAACGTTGTAGAAACCTCATCACCATATACGTTCAATCCATCGTAAGCGGGATTGGAGCGGTCAGCTCCGGGATTGTTCAAATCCACTCGGCTATTGGCATGCCAATCTTCACCTGTCAAAACGGAAAGGTTGGCTTTAACAGCAACCTTATCGCTAAATGCGTGTGCCGCTCTTACACCAAAATCTTTATAAAAATTGCTCCCTGCAGCATCTTGAGTAGTTACACCGCCTTTGGCGTATGCACTTATCCCTTGAAAATCGAATGGGTTTTTACTGGTCATGAACAAGATACCGTTAAATGCACCCGCACCGTACAATGCAGAAGATGCACCAGGTAATATCTCAACGCTCTGTACATCCAGTTCGGACATCCCCACCAAGTTACCCAAGACAAAGTTAAGACCGGGGGCGGTGTTGTCCATCCCATCTACCAATTGCAGGAACCTGTTGTTGGCAAATGTGGCAAAACCCCTTGTGTTGATGGACTGGAATGTTAAACTATTCGTGTTTATATCCACTCCCTTTAAATTTTGAAGCCCACCATAAAAGGATTCTGCGGTGGTATTCTTGATTTCCCTGAGTCCAAATCGCTCCACCGATACAGGGGATTCAAAAATACGCTCGGGCGTCCGGGATGCAGAAATTACAATCTCGTCCAACATGGTGTTGGCCTCCGAGAGGGTAATAGTGAGCGTTTGGTTGTTTGATGTAACATTTGTTATAAAATCCGAGAAGCCAATACTTGAGAATTGAAGTCTAAACGGAGGGACTTCGTCCGTATTAAAAGTAAAATTTCCATCAAAGTCCGTAGTGGTTCCTTCCGCTTTCCCTACCAGCAATACATTAGCTCCCGGTATGGGCTCATTATTTTCATCAACTACCTTTCCCTGTACGGTGGTTTGACCATAGGACGCCAAACCCAGCAGCATTAGGGAAACAAACATAAGTTTTTTCATTTGCTATGGATTAGAGTTAATTTAGTTTTTGTGCGTGTTAAGTATCAATCGGGAAGATACATTTTTTTTTATTCCGATGATACAAATTTGAAAAAAATTATGCATGCATAATACTTTTTTGGCAAAAAATCCTATTCAAATATACGTATTCAGCAAAAAAGGCACTGTTTCCAGCGCCTTTTCAATCCAATATATATGTTTTGTAAGTCTTACTCGACAGTCACCGATTTTGCCAAGTTTCTTGGTTGGTCCACATTGCACCCTCTCATTACAGCTATATGGTATGATAGTAATTGCAATGGTATGGTGGTCAGAAGCGGAGACAGACTTTCCGATGTTTCCGGGACTTCAATTACGTGGTCTGCCAATTCTTTTACAGTTTGATCGCCTTCTGTAACAATAGCAATAATCTTACCTTTTCTAGATTTGATTTCTTGAATGTTACTGACCACTTTTTCGTAGTGGCCTTTCTTTGTAGCAATCACCACAACCGGCATTTGCTCATCGATAAGGGCAATTGGACCATGCTTCATTTCAGCCGCAGGATACCCTTCGGCGTGGATATAGCTAATTTCCTTCAACTTTAAAGCTCCTTCCAGTGCTACAGGGAAATTGTAGCCCCTACCCAAATACAAGCAGTTCGCTGAATCCTTATATGTTTCTGAAATTTCTTCAACCAATGGATTGGACAACAGTGCTTTTTCTACCTTAGTGGGTACTGCCTCCAATTCTGCCAAATATTCGTGGTATTTGGATTGGGACAATGTTCCCTTTTCTTGCGCCAATTTCAAAGCAATCAAAGTCAATACTGTAATCTGGGTAGTAAACGCCTTGGTGGAAGCCACACCTATTTCCGGTCCAGCATGCGTGTAGGCCCCTGCATGGGTCTCCCTTGCTATAGATGAACCCACCACATTACAAACTCCAAAAACAAACGCTCCTTTTTCCTTTGCCAATTTAATCGCTGCCAAAGTATCTGCGGTTTCACCGGATTGGGAAATGGCTATCAAAACATCCTTTTCGGTTATTACTGGGTTACGGTACCTGAATTCCGAAGCATATTCTACCTCTACCGGTATCCGCGCCATGTCCTCAAAAATATACTCCGCAACCAAACCTGCATGCCAAGAGGTACCACAAGCAACTATTATAATCCTATTGGCATTTAGGAATTTTTCCAAGTTTTGGTCTATCCCTGCCATTTTAACTATGCCCTTGTCCGCCAATAGACGTCCACGGTATGTATCCTGTATAGCCTTGGGCTGCTCGTAGATTTCCTTGAGCATAAAGTGGTCGTAACCGCCCTTTTCTATCTCTTCTAAATTAAGTTGAAGTTCCAAAATGTTCGGATAGGCGATGGCATCGTCCTTGATCTTACGCATTTTGATTTCCTTGCCTATTCTTATAATGGCCATCTCCTCATCTTCGAGATAAACGGCATTGTTGGTAAACTCTATAAAGGGAGAGGCATCAGAGGCAATAAAATATTCATTTTCCCCGATTCCGATTGCGAGTGGGCTACCCAATTTGGCAACTACGATTTCATCCGGTTTATTTTTATCAAACACTGCAATGGCGTATGCCCCGACCACTTGGTTCAATGCAATTTGTACGGCTTTTCCAAGTTTTACCCCTTCTTTGTTCTTAACTTCCTCTATCAAATTTACAAGCACCTCGGTATCCGTATCGGACTCAAAAGTGTATCCCCTTTTGATCAATGCCTGCTTTATGGATTCATAATTTTCGATGATTCCATTGTGAATAATCACCAAGTCACCTGAATTTGAGTAATGCGGGTGGGAGTTTACATCGTTTGGCACACCATGGGTTGCCCATCTTGTATGGCCAAGCCCCAATTTACCATTGGTAGGGATAGTGGCTTCGGCCTTGGTTTTTAAATCCTCGACCTTTCCTTTTGTTTTGGCCAAATGAATGTTTTTTCCATCGAACAAGGTCACCCCGGCACTATCGTACCCTCGATATTCGAGTCTTTGCAAGCCTTTAATGATTACCGGATAGGCGTCTCTATGTCCGATATAACCAACTATTCCACACATAAGATTTTTTTTAAGTTAATAACCATTTGGGGGTTAGTCATCAAAATTAAAAGGTTTGGCTTAAAATGTCAGGTTAAGATGTTTTAAAACGATGAACGTTCAAAAAACCACGATAAATCAATCCCAATTAGTTGGCCTGAGTATAAAAAATTTCCAGTTTTAGTTTTTTATCCTCAAACTCGTTGGACACATTGCTTCCATAAAGAACAGTGCCCAAAGGACTAACTGTTCCGGCAATGGGATAATCGACTCCTTGCATGTCAGTACCAATCGCTTCCCGAAGTCCAAGCAAGGCCATATTAGGCGTTAATGTCAACCCTAATCTTGCATTCGTGGAGTCACGAACTATAATATTGTTGATATGCTCTGTAATACGTATTTTATATTTTACTCCCCTATTATTTTCTTGCTCCAATATACCACCATGATTCAGATAATATTGTAACGGGTTTGTTCCTCCATTTATATTAGGATCTTCGTTCGAAGCATCGAAAATTGGTCTGTTTGTTTCTGCATTGTAGATGTAAAGCCTTGGTGGTTCAACTACCGAAGCATCCACAGCCTCTTGATCCACATAGAATACAAGATTGGCCTCGTTGATTATCCAACTGTTCTGTTTAATCTGATTGATTACATCTTCCCCACCATTGATTACCTCGTCAAACAAACGTACCTCTGTAACGGCAGCACCTCCCTTTACATAAATTCTAGAAGCGTTTTCTCCATTGTCCATTGCGCTTACCACCTCTGGGGGCAACATTTCATTCTCAAAAACATTTACTGCATTACCAGTAACCCCTGTCTGTTGTGAACTAATCAAAAAGTTCAAGACGAAGTCTTTTTCCTCCGTAACGGTTTCTTCGGCCTCGGCATCATAGTCATCGTAAGTATAGGTTATGGTAATGTTTGCGCGGGTGAGATCCAACAAAAACATTAATTCTTCCATATCTGTTCCCGTCAAATGCACTCCCCGAAGGAAATTTTTAAAATTTGAATTGTTCAACAGCTCAGACTGACCTTCTTTATCCAAAATATTCTGTTGGAAAAAATCAGGGTTCAAAGGAATATGAATCCCCGGAGGTATTCTATCATCTACAACAGTTTTCGATTCGTCCACATCGGTATCGGGATCATCCTCAGCCATTACAACTGTCTCAATATCATCAATTATCACGGTGTTTTGACCTGTAATGGTAAGCTCTTCACCAATAAAGCTGGAGAAATCCTGGTTGGAGTAATATTCTTGTGCTTCCTGAAAGTTTGAATTTGGATCCAAATCCCTAAGAAAGTAGTTAGACCGTGAGACTACGATATCAAAAGTTTGGTTTCTATCTCCGTATATACTATCCAAATCGAACCTATTGGGATATACATTGGGAGTAAAATTGTCTCCGGTTCCATCTTCATCGGGATTATACGGATTAGAACCGATTATTCTTTCTTGATTATCAGATACACCGTCACCATCCCAATCAGAGTTTGGGTCATCGGCATCATCTCCATTTTCAAGGTCGTCAGGAACTCCGTCACCATCCCTATCGGGTGAGGGAGCGGTTAAAAAAGGAATGTTTAAATATACCTCGGTTACGGTCTCATTCTCTTGGTCGTTATCGGGGTCATCCTCACTTGCTTGTGACAAATCCCCAAATGTTGGTGAACCCGCACTCAATTGAAGCTGCGAAATAATACTCGCCTTTCTTTGACCATATATGGGGTCGTTGAAGGTACCTAGTTGATACACGGGGAGCCTATTGGTCTGAACAGCGGTTATACCCTTGTTGTAAGCAAACACGTCATATTCAACTTTACCTGTTGTAAATGGCTCACCATCAATAACTCCTTCACCTATGGTATCCAACTCCTCTTCACAAGAGACAATTAGTAAAAACAAAGTTCCAAACAGTGCCGAAACCTTGAAAATATTGGAAAATCTCATTCAATCTATTTTAAAACCTCTGTATTGTAGAAATTCGTGTATGCCTCTTCCGCTTCTTGAAGTGGAACGTATGGCAAAACTGGTACGGAAAGATTGTCAATATGGCTTTTTAGGTCATCGGACAAATCATCCGCGGCTAAAATAACGGCATCGGAATGATCTACGGCAACCTTTAACAAATTATTATACTCGGGCTTGGACAGTACCGAAACCTCCTCTTTGTCAATACCATCAAAAGCAATTTTATCGATCATTGTAGCATCCAGCTCTCCTTCAAAATCTTTACCATAGACAGAAGTAACTATCCTACTTTCGGAGAACAATGGCTCATCTGCATAATACTTTCTTAGGTAAAGGGGAACCATGGAGGCCATCCAGCCATGCACATGGATAATATCCGGGGACCAGTTCAATTTTTTCACTGTCTCCACAACTCCCTTAGCAAAGAAAATGGCGCGTTCGTCATTATCAGGGAACAAATTCCCGTCAGAATCGGCAAAAGTGGCCTTTCTTTTAAAATATTCGTCGTTATCTATAAAGTAGACTTGTATTCTTTCCTTAGGTATGGAAGCTACCTTTATGATCAAGGGCATATCCATGTCGTTGATCACCAAGTTCATCCCCGATAAACGTATGACCTCATGTAGTTGATGCCTCCTTTCGTTGATGTTTCCGTACCTTGGCATAAAAATGCGAATTTGACCACCATTGCTGTTCACCATTCTTGGTGCTTCATACGACATTAAGGAAACAGGATTCTCTGGGAGGTAGGGAACTAATTCAGAAGATACAAACAATACCTTTTTACCATTCATAAACGCTTTCTTTTGTTTATCCGAAAAACATAGCTGCAAAAGTACAAAAATTATGCTGATTAGCTGTATTTATAGTATTTTTGCACCCTTTTGTACCTGTATATGAAGATATTCGACCTTAAAAAAGAACTGAACGCCTTTACCCAAGAACAGCGAAAAAAAGACCGTAGCATTGGTCTTGTACCCACCATGGGCGCGCTCCACACGGGTCATATCTCCTTGGTAAAAAAAGCACTTTCGGAAAATGATTTGGTCATTGTCAGTATTTTTGTAAACCCTACTCAGTTCGACAAAAAAGATGACTTGGACAAATATCCAAGAACATTCGAGAAAGATATTGAGCTCTTAAAGCAGGTTTCGGACCAAATTGTAGTGTTTGCACCTACTGTGGATGAAATTTACGGAGGTGATATCACTTCTGAATCCTATGAGTTCGATGGTTTGGACAAGGTAATGGAAGGGGAATTTAGAACAGGCCATTTTGATGGTGTCGGCACTATCGTGGAGCTTTTGCTCAGAACCGTAGCCCCGGACAAAGCCTATTTTGGCGAAAAGGATTTTCAGCAACTACAGATTATCCGAAAAATGTCCGAGATCAAGAATTTACCCTACACAATTGTTGGATGCCCCATTGAACGGGAACCGAATGGCTTGGCCATGAGCTCCCGCAACGAAAGACTGTCAAAAAAAACCCGCGAAGAGGCTGGTTTTATTTATAGTATGCTACAATCTGCCAAAACAAAATTTGGCACGGAAAGTGCAATAGATATTACGGATTGGGCAACATCTGAATTTGAACAACACCCCTTGTTTGACCTCGAATATTTTGAAATCGCCGACGAGAACACATTAACGCCGGCCTTAAAAATTCAGGACAACCAAAAATATAGAGCATTTATCGCCGTTTACGCAGACGGTGTTCGCTTAATTGATAATCTAAGATTGAATTGATAATTTTGCACCATGCAAGTAGAAGTCGTAAAATCTAAAATACACCGAGTAAAAGTTACCGGGGCAGACCTTAACTATATAGGAAGCATTACCATAGATGAAGATCTTATGGATGCCGCCAATATAATTAGGGGCGAAAAAGTGCAGATCGTGAACAATAACAATGGCGAACGATTGGAGACTTATGCCATTCCTGGTCCTCGAAATTCCGGGGAACTTACATTGAACGGTGCCGCAGCCAGAAAAGTGGCCGTAGGAGACGTATTGATCCTGATTACCTATGCATGGATGGATATCGAAGAGGCAAAAACATTTAATCCAGCATTGGTATTCCCCAACGAGGAAACCAATCTACTCCAATAAATTTTGGGAAGATCCCTCAAAAAATTCCTTAAAATATTCATACCCATTGCCTTTGGGTTATTTTTGGTTTGGTACTCGTACAATTCCACCACACCAGAAGAACGAAAGCAAATCATCCACTATATTTCCAATGCCAGTCCATTATGGGTGTCGATTTCCGTAATCATTGGCATATTAAGCCACATTTCACGAGCCATTCGCTGGAAATACCTTTTGGAACCCTTGGGCTATCGCCCCAAGACCGTCAACACCATATTCATTGTATTGATTTCCTATTTCGCCAACTTGGGAATACCCCGTTCCGGTGAGATATTAAGGGCCACCGCACTCACCACTTACGAGAAAGTTCCTTTTGAAAAAGGATTTGGGACCATAGTAACCGAAAGGGTCATCGATTTGTTGATGCTCTTGATCATCATTATGATCACTTTGGTGCTTCAAACCGACTTCATCCTTGGCTTTTTGGAAGAAAGGGGCGTGAACATTATCGGTGCTATAGGAATATTGCTGGTGGGTATCGTAGGACTCTTTTTAGGGTCTTATATCATCCGTAAATCCAAATCACCTTTGGCCATCAAACTCAAGGAATTCCTCAACGGATTAAAAGAAGGCGTGCTCAGTCTTTTTAAAATGAAGAACAAGTGGCCGTTTATACTTCATACTTTGTTTATCTGGATAGCCTATTTTGGTATGTTCTGGGTCATAAAATATACCGTAGAAGAAACCATTCCACTATCCCTTGGCGAATTGTTGGTTGCCTTTGTGGCCGGTGCCTTTGCCATGTCCACTACCAACGGAGGAATTGGCCTTTACCCCATAGCTGTGAGCGCAGCCTTGGGCATTTATGGCATCAGCTCTGTTTCCGGGGACGCATTCGGGTGGATCATGTGGATAGCACAGACGTTGATGGTCGTAGTTTTCGGTACAATATCCTTCCTAGTATTACCGTTATTGAATAGAAATCGGTAAGCCCCAGCCGCCTAAATCTTAACCAATGAAAAAATGTCTATTTCTACTGATAGGCCTTACTTGCTTGAACCTGAGCGCTCAAGTAAAAAAAGAAATATTTGAGTCCTTCAAACTTCAAGAACGAAGGGATGTTTCCTACTATTTCCCCGAAGACTATTCCGATGAAAAAACATATCCATTGATAGTTGTTTTGGACGCGGAATATTTGTTCGACCTTGTTGTGGCCAATGTAAAGTTCCAAAGCAAGTTCGACCGCATGCCAGAAGCTATTGTAGTGGGCGTTGACCAACTAAAAAACGATTTGCGCTGGGAAGATTGCGACTATGACGAAGTATCTGGCTTACCCACCGAAAAGGGTAAAATGTTCTACGAATTTTTGGGAACCGAACTTATTCCCTACTTGGCCACCACTTACAACATTGCGCCTTTTAAAATGTTTGTCGGATATGATATTACGGCCAATTTCGGCAACTACTTTTTGTTCAAGGACCAATCCTTCTTTAACTCCTATATCAGCATTTCGCCTGTTCTCGCCACCGAAATGGAAAGCAGGGTCCCTGCACGACTATCCGAATTGGACCAGACCATTTTTTACAATCTGATTGTAGAAAAACAACCTACGGACGATAGGCAACGAATTCTTCAAATGAATGCTAGCATCAACTCCATTACCCGAGAATCACTACATTACTTTTTTGATGAATACGAAAATGCAGACCACACTTCCATTGCAGCCTATGGCATAAGCAAAGCTTTTGATAATGTATTCAGCATTTACAGACCCATTACCCCTGCCGAATACAAATCCGATATATTGACATCGGAAGAACCAGTTTACAATTATTTGGAGAATCGTTACGAAACCATTGAAAATCTGTTCGGTTTTGAAAAGCCGGTGGAACTTAACGATATCATGGCCATTTATGCCGCCTGTCTGAAAAAGCAAGACTATGAATCCTTAAAGCCGTTGGCAGAACTCTGCAAAAAACAATTCCCCGAAACCATGATGGGCTTTTATTTTGAAGCTGAACACTATGAATTTATCGGGGAACCCAAAAAAGCGTTCAAAACATTCGAAAAAGCATTCCAATTGGAAGAAATTGACTTTTTGACAAAGGATATGGCCCTAGAAAAAATTGATGCGCTTAAAGCGGACTTTGGATACTAAAACCTTGGATTATTGGATTGATCCGATATTTGGATCGACTTGACTAAAAATCTATCGGTCCAAAAATCCAAGAATCTAAAAAACCATCCAATCCATCATCTAAATCCATATCTTTAGGCCCCTCATTTAGTTTGAATGGCCAAGACCAAAACAGCATTTTTTTGTCAAAACTGTGGAACCCAATTCCCCAAGTGGGTAGGGCAATGTTCCTCCTGCAAGGAATGGAACACCATTGTGGAAGAAGTCGTCCAAGAAGAGGATAAAAAAAGTTGGAAGGCCGATACCGTAGCCAAACAGGCAAACAAGCCGCTTCGGGTTTCTGAGATTACCCAAGAAAAAGAACTCCGTTTGGACACGTTGGACCAAGAATTCAATCGTGTTCTGGGTGGTGGGCTTGTACCAGGATCTCTAACTTTGTTAGGAGGTGAACCAGGCATCGGAAAAAGTACCTTGCTGCTCCAGATTGCTTTGAAGCTGCCTTATAAAATTCTCTATGTTTCAGGCGAGGAAAGTCAAAGGCAAATAAAAATGCGTGCGGACCGTATTCAACCTAACAGCGAAAACTGCTACATCCTTACCGAGACCAAAACACAGAATATTTTCCAACAGGTTTCGACCATCGAGCCCGATTTGGTGGTCATCGATTCCATTCAGACCCTGCACACCGATTATATCGAATCCGCTGCGGGAAGCATTTCCCAAATTCGCGAGTGCACCGCCGAGCTCATTAAGTTTGCAAAAGAAAGTCACACCCCGGTGATTTTGGTGGGACACATTACCAAGGATGGCACCATTGCCGGACCTAAAATTTTGGAGCATATGGTCGATACCGTCCTTCAGTTTGAAGGCGACCGAAACTATGTGTACCGTATTCTTCGATCCCTTAAAAACCGATTTGGTTCCACTGCCGAGCTTGGTATTTACGAAATGCAGGGAAGTGGACTACGCGAAGTGAACAACCCGTCGGAGGTACTGATCTCCAAAAACGACGAAGACCTCAGCGGGACCGCTATTGCTGCCACCGTGGAAGGTATGCGACCCTTGCTTATCGAGATTCAGGCTTTGGTAAGCACCGCCGTTTATGGCACGCCCCAGCGCTCTGCCACTGGGTTCAATGCCAAACGTTTAAACATGCTGCTGGCTGTTCTGGAAAAACGCGCAGGTTTCAAATTGGGAGCCAAAGATGTGTTCTTGAATATTACAGGTGGAATCTCCGTGGACGACCCTGCTATCGATTTGGCCGTTATGGCCGCCATTTTATCCAGCAACTCCGATATCGCCATCGAAAAAGGCATCTGTTTTGCCGCAGAGGTTGGACTAGCAGGAGAAATAAGACCCGTGCAACGTGTGGAGCAACGCATTCTGGAAGCTGAAAAACTGGGCTTCTCCAAAATTTTTGTCTCCAAAAACAACAAGATTGGACTAAAAAAGTCTGGTATCCAGATTCAAAAAGTCTCCAAGATTGAAGATGTAGTGGCCCATCTATTCGGATAGAACAGTAATTGCGTGTTTCTTTCTATATTTAGTGAACATTCAAACTGCGCATGAAAAAATATTTACTGCTAATTCCCCTATCCATTCTTATTTCCTGTAACGATTCAAATCCAACTAATACAGACAAGGCCTATTTCACCACATGGGAACATTATTTGGGCGACCCCGAACGGACACATTTTTCCAACCTTGACCAAATTGACACCACGAATGTTTCTCAATTAAAACTCGCTTGGAGTTACAAAAGTGGAGGGCTACAAGAAGGTAGAACCACACAGATACAGACAAGCCCTTTAATGGTTAAAAATGTACTTTACGGGGTAAATGCAGCCGTTGAGTTGTTTGCTATTGATGCGGCAACGGGAAAAGAACTCTGGACTTTCACACCTCCTATAAGGGATGAATCTGGGCTGGGGCTTAACCGGGGCTTGAATTATTGGAAATCCGACGGCACAGCACCCAGTCGCATCTTTTTTTCATCAGGTCCAAAACTATTTGCTATTGATATTGAAACAGGAAAGCCTTTTTATTCATTTGGAAACTACGGAAGTATCGACCTGCGTGATGGTCTGGGAAGGGACCCGAGCAAATTATCCGTAGTCTCTAACACGCCGGGGGCGGTTTTCCAAAACATATTGATTCAGGGTACCCGAGTGGGCGAAGGACCCGGCTCTTCTCCGGGACACATTCGTGCATACGATGTGCTCACCGGCGAAATTTTATGGACGTTCCACACCATTCCACAACCTAGAGAGTTTGGTTACGACACTTGGCCTGACGAGGCATATAAAAAGGTCGGCGGTGCCAATAGCTGGCCCGGCATGGCATTGGACAACGACCAAGGCATTGTCTACATTCCCACCGGTTCAGCAGCGTTTGATTGGTATGGGGGCGACCGCGAAGGGTCCAACCTTTTTGCAAATTCGCTTTTGGCTCTCAACGCAAACACCGGGGAACGCATCTGGCATTTTCAAATGGTGCACCACGATATTTGGGATAGGGATTTGCCCGCACCACCCAATTTAGTTGATATTGTTAGGGACGGAGAAACCATCCCTGCCGTTGCTCAGGTTACCAAAAGTGGCCATGTATTCGTGTTTAATCGAATCACTGGGGAACCCTTATTCCCTATCGAGGAAAAAGCATATCCAAGCTCCAAGTTGGTTGGAGAAAAAGCATTTGAAACACAGCCATTACCATTAAAACCAGCACCATTTGCACGACAAATTTTAACAGAAGAGGATTTATATGCCCCAGACCGGACTGCCTTTGTGGATGATTTGGTGCCAGGCAACGAAACCGATAAAGCACCCACTGTGCTAGAAAAATTCAACTCCATTACATCACAAGGGCAATTTACCCCCATGGATACCACCGGAGTGATTCTATTTCCAGGGGCCGATGGTGGTGCCGAATGGGGCGGGGCCGCACTTGACCCCCGTGATGGTGTAATGTATGTAAACGCCAACGAAATGGCTTGGATCATTAAGATGAAAGAAGTTGGTGGCGGGTCGGAAGGCTCAAGCGTTGGTCAAAGTTTGGCACAAATTCACTGCGCTAGATGCCATGGTGGCGATTTGCAAGGTTTGAACGGGATCCCTGAACTTCAAAATGTGAAGCTAAGGTTGGAAACCGACTCAATAAAAACCATTATCAAAAAAGGCCGCGGTGCCATGCCGGGCATGCCCAATCTTTCTGAAGAAGAATCCGCTGCCATTGTAGAGTTTTTAATGGGTATGGAGAAACCCAAAGACCATAGGGTTGAAGATACAAAAATAGACGTGCCCTATTCCATTTCCAGCTTTGCAAGATTTAAAGATGACAGGGGCTATCCCGTGGTAAAACCGCCATGGGGAACTTTGAATGCCATCGACCTCAACTCAGGTGAATACTTATGGACTGTACCTTTAGGGCACGAAGAAAGTTTGAACGACCCCAACATTCCCGTTTCAGGGCTGGAAAATTATGGGGGACCTGTTGTCACCAAAGGTGGCGTGCTTTTTATTGCGGCTACCAAGGATGAAAAAATACGGGCGTTCCACATGAAAACGGGCAAAAAACTTTGGGAAGACCAACTACCTGCAGGTGGGTATGCCACACCTATCACTTACCAAGTTGATGGCAAACAATACGTAGTGATTTCCTGTGGTGGCGGCAAAATGGGCACCGCTTCCGGTGATGAATACCGTGCTTACGCTTTGGAATAATTAAGGCGCTGGATTCGGAATAGCGTTGTGGATTTCCTCAATGCCTTCCAACACCTCATCGGAGAGGTCCACATAGATACTACCAATGTTTTCCTTAAGCTGCTCCATACTGGTAGCACCGATAATGTTACTGGTCAAGAATGGTCTGGTGTTCACAAAGGCCAATGCCATTTGGGCCATGCTCAACCCGTTTTCTTTGGCCAACTGCGCGTATTGTTCCGTTGCGGCAACAGCTGTATCGCCACTATATCTGCTGTAATTTGGAAACAAGGTCACCCTCGCCTTTCTCGGAGGAATCTCGGTAAGGTATTTTCCGCTCAATGTTCCGAATCCAAGAGGGGAATATGCCAAAAGCCCAATCTGTTCCCGCATGGAAATTTCTGAAAGTCCCACCTCGAACAAACGGTTCAAGAGGTTATATGGATTTTGAATGGTCATCATTCGGGGCAAGGATTGGTGTACTTTGCTTTCTTCCAAATAGCGCATAGTGCCCCAAGGGGTTTCGTTTGATAACCCCACGTGTCGAATTTTGCCTTCGGCAATTAAATCACGGAGTGTTTCCAACACTTGGTGGATATTATCATCCCAAACATCGACCGCATGGGCATTGTATCCCCGCTGTCCAAAATAATTCGTGTTCCGCTCCGGCCAATGTAGCTGGTATAGATCAATATAATCCGTTTGCAAGCGCTTTAAACTGCCTTCTACAGCACTGATAATGGATTCCTTGCTAAAACCTGTGCTGCGTATATGCTTTGCGGCATGTCCAGGTCCAGCAATTTTGGATGCCAGCACCACTTTGTCCCGATTCCCGGTTTTTTTGAACCAATTTCCGATAAGTTCCTCGGTTACCGCATACAGCTCCTTTTTTGCGGGAACTGGATAGAGTTCTGCGGTATCGAAAAAATTCACTCCTTCATCCAAGGCATAATCCATTTGTTCGTGGGCTTCATCTTCATTGTTCTGGCGTCCCCAGGTCATGGTGCCCAAGCAAATTTTGGATATTCGGATATCGGTATGTGGTATTCTGGTATATTTCATCTGTTACAATTTAGGACGCTTAAAGATAGTCAAACAGAAGTATCGGACATTACGGAACTGTTATTAATCCACCTCCAACAAAATAGGACAATGGTCACTATGTTTAGCTTCGGACAAAATCACGGACCGTTTCAACCTATCTGCCAAAGGTTCCGCTATCATACCGTAATCCAAACGCCATCCCTTGTTGTTGGCCCGCGCATTGGCCCTATAGCTCCACCAAGTATAGTTGTCCGGTTCTTTGTTGAAGTGCCTGAAACTGTCAATAAAACCACTATCCATAAAACTTCCTATCCATTCACGTTCCACAGGCAAAAACCCGGAAACGTTTTTGTTTCGGACAGGATCATGGATATCTATTGCCTCATGACAGATATTGTAATCTCCCAAAACGATCAAATTTGGGCGCTCCTTTCTAAGTTGATCCGCATATTTCTGAAAATCGGCCATATACATCAGCTTGTGGTCCAAACGAGCCAAATTGGTCCCAGAAGGCAAATACATGCTCATTATAGAAAGGTCTCCATAATCTGCACGGATGTTCCTTCCCTCAAAATCCATATAATCGATGCCCGTTCCAAACTCTACATGGTCAGGTTGCTCTTTGCACAGCAATGCTACTCCACTATACCCCTTTTTTTGGGCACTGAACCAATAGTGGTAGGGATAGCCGGCTTCTTCAAAAAGATGGGTATCCACTTGTTCTTCCATGGCCTTGGTTTCCTGTAGACAAATAATATCCGGTGAAACAGCCTGTAACCAGTCCACAAAACCTTTGTTCATTGCGGCACGGATTCCATTTACATTGTATGATGCAATTTTCATGTATTCAAATTTGTTCAAAAATAGCTATTGTAGACGGCTCCCAAAAATTGACTTTTGCAATGGCATCATCAATCTAAAGAATCTCAGGCTCCTTTCTTAAAGATTTCCCTTAATTTTAGGCAAATTTCATCCTCATGACCGCACTTGTTTTGATCGATGTCCAAAAAGGGCTTCAAGAAACTTCATTTTATGGCACGGAGCGAAACAATTTGGATGCTGAAAAAAATTGCGGGAAGTTATTGCGGTTTTTCAGAACTAAAAGTTTGCCCGTTTTTCATGTAAAGCATAATTCCTCCAATATTGATTCACCGCTATATCCCAACAAAATGGGCAATGATTTCCATCCGGAGGTACGTCCATTGATCAGTGAGCCGGTTTTTGAAAAAAATGTGAACAGTGCATTCATTGGAACAAATTTGGAAGCAAATCTAAAAGCAAAGAACATAACAGATGTGGTAATTGCAGGACTGACTATTGAGCATTGTATTTCAACTTCGGTTCGAATGGCCTCCAACTTGGGTTTTAATGTAATTTTGGTCTCGGATGCAACCGCTGCTTTTGATAAAATAGGATATGATGGCAATGCCTATAGTGCAGAGGTAATTTTTCATTCGGAACTCGCCAACTTAAAAGATGAATTCGCAACCATCATGGATACCGATACCTTGTTGGACAAACTTGAACTTAACATTTAGTCACTATTTTTATAGCATTAAAAATCCAGTAATCCATATGGCACGATCAGTCTTTTTCTTTTTGTCTTGTTTGTTTTTTACAAACACACCCCTATTTGGCCAATCAGACCCTCTTAAAATTGGTATTGCTGGACTCACGCACACCCACGTACATTCTATTTTAGGCCGTGAAAATATTGGAGATATAAAAATTGTCGGCATTGCCGAGCCCAATCACGAACTTGCCAAAAAATATATTGATCAATATGAGCTTTCCATGGATTTGGTCTACAACAGTTTGGAAGAAATGATCTCTGCCACCCAGCCAGAGGCGGTGACCGCTTTTGGCAACATATATGATCACCTGGAAGTAGTTCAAATCTGCGCACCAAAAGGAATACACGTAATGGTGGAAAAGCCTTTGGCCGTTAGTATGGAACATGCCAAAAAGATGAAAGACCTAGCCGAGGCACACAACATACATTTACTCACCAATTACGAAACAACATGGTATCCTACCAACCACCGGGCCAAAGACCTTTTGGACAATGGAAAAATTGGAGCACTACGAAAAGTGATTGTTCGTGATGGTCATCGAGGACCTGTAAAAATTGGTGTAAACGAAGAGTTTTTGGAGTGGCTCCAAGACCCTATTTTGAATGGGGGAGGTGCCATAACGGACTTTGGTTGTTACGGAGCCAATTTGGTGACATGGCTTAAAAAAGGGGAAAGACCCAATACCGTTACCGCCGTGACACAGCAAATGCAATCAGAAAATAATCCAAAAGTTGATGATGATGCGACCATCATCCTTACCTACGATGATTCACAGGCCATTTTGGAGCCTTCTTGGAACTGGCCCATAGGAAGAAAGGATATGGAACTCTATGGACTAACGGGAGCCATCTATGCGGATAACGGCAAGGACCTAAGAATTCGTATGGCAGAAGGGTATGATGGTTTTCAAGAAGAGAAAATGACCCTGCCCAAAAGACCTGCTCCTTATACTGATGGATTCTCATTTTTGGCAGGCGTAGTGAACGGTTCTATCAATATGGCGCCATTTGATCTTTCTTCTTTAGAAAACAATATGCTGGTCATTGAAATTTTAGATGCCGCTCGTGAAAGTGCTGAAAAGGGAGTTACCATCTTCCTCGAAAAATAATTTATTTTGCTAACGATTCCCTTAAATTCTATGAAATATTTACCCTGTGCATTATTTCTCCTTATCATGGCAGATATGATAGCTCAAAATACCCAGAAAGATTCCATAACCCGTTTGGTCGAGGTGGTGCTGACCCAAGACGCCATCCCCAAAAAAGCCACGGGCATAACAGTCTCTTCCAAAATAGCAGGACAAACTTTTGAACGGTTCAACCCTGTTGATATTCCTTCGGCTATCAACCAAATTTCCGGGGTCTACATTCTTTCCGGAGCCATCAACACCAACCGTATTACCGTACGGGGCATGGGCGCCAGAACACCGTATGGCACCAACAAGTTGCGAATGTACTTTAATGGAATTCCTGTGACGAACGGAACAGGCTCCTCTACTATCGAAGCCTTCGATTTTGAGAATCTAGGCGCGGTAGAGGTTATCAAAGGTCCAAAAGCTTCAGCATTTGGGGCCAATCTGGGTGGCGCTATTTTACTGGACACCAAAGCGACCGTTCAAAATAGGACCCAGCTTATCAATTCGTTCACAATCGGGTCCTACAATATGCTCAAGGACAACCTGACCTTCTCCCATTCGGAGGATGGCCTTGACATGTCCCTTAGCTATAACCATTTGGAAACCGATGGCTACCGCCAGAACAGCCAGTTCCAACGTGATGGGCTGCTCTTGAACACCAAGTTGCGAACGGGACAAAAAAGCAGTCTTGCCCTTTTAGTTAACTATATCGACTACACGGCGCATATACCGAGTTCCATCAATCTTACCGATTTTGAGGAAGACCCTACGCGGGCACCTTCGAACTGGTTTGAATCTCAGGGCTACGAAGCCAACAAGTATATTTTGACAGGCCTATCGCATTCTTATCAATTTTCAGAGCAGTTACAGAACACTACCAGTGTCTTCTACACCTATTTGGATCATTACGAACCCAGACCGTTTGACATTCTGGACGAATTCACCAATGGTTATGGTTTCCGAAGCCATTTTACGGGCAATTGGGGAAAGGCGGATATCAGTTTCGGTGGCGAGTTTTATAGGGACGAGTACCATTGGGGAACGTTTGAGAACCTTTACCAGGAAAATAACGGTAATGGAAGCCTGCAAGGCTCACAACTTAGCGACAATTCTGAATTTAGGAGACAGTTCAACCTGTTTGGAACCTTCACATATCCTATTACTGAAAGACTCTCCGGCCAAGTGGGCCTTAATTGGAACAAAACCCATTATGATTTTAGGGACCTCTTCGGCGATGGATCGGACAATGCCTCGGCCAAGCGTGATTTTGATGCCATATTGCTTCCGAACGCAGGGCTCTCCTATCAAATCAAAAATGGAAGCATCTATGCCAATGTCAGTAGGGGATTTTCCAACCCAAGTTTAGAGGAGACATTGACCCCTGGAGGTGTCATCAACCCGGATATTGCCCAAGAAACAGGAACTAACTATGAACTTGGTACCGATTGGATGCTACTGCAGAAAAAACTATCGGTCAACCTTGCGGCATATCGAATGGACGTGAAAAACCTTTTGGTGGCCCAGCGGGTCGGTGAAGACCAATACATAGGAAGGAATGCGGGAAAAACACGCCATCAAGGTGTGGAGGTTGATTTACTGTATAGAGGAAAGCTATCTCCAGCAATCACTTTTTCACCCTATCTCAGCTATACCCTGAACGACCATAGCTTTGTGGATTTTGTGGACGGTGACAACGATTACTCGGGCAATCCGCTCACCGGGGTACCGAAGAACCGATTGAGCTCAGGAATAGATTTTAGGCATTCCAATGGTCTGAGATTGAACCTGACCCATCAGTTCGTAGACGACATTCCCATGACGGATTCCAATTCTATCACCAGTGATGCCTTTAATGTGTTCCATGCCAAATTGGGGTTCCGAACATCGCTTTCATCCAATATAAGTCTAGGGATAAACGCGGGCATCAATAATATTTTTGATATCAATTATGCCCAGTCCGTATTGATCAACGCTGTTGGATTTGGAGGGGCACAACCTAGATATTACTATCCTGGAAATGGACGAAATTATTTTGGAGGCCTACAATTGAACTATGTCTTCTAGTTTCACGTTGACGCTTTTGACCTATCTTTAAGACCCAAAACGAGCTGACCGTGAATGAAATAGATGAATACATTTCCAAATTCCCCGAAGAAGTTCAACAGCAACTTCAACAAGTACGGGCTATCATTAAAAACATAGCGCCCCAAGCCATTGAAAAAATGGCTTATGGTATGCCGGGTTATAAAACCAATGGGAAGCCGCTCGTATACTTTGCAGGGTACAAAAATCATATCGGTTTTTACGCAACACCTTCTGGGCACGAAGCATTTCAAAATGAGCTTTCTAAATACAAACAAGGAAAAGGTTCTGTGCAGTTTCCTCTGGACCAACCCATTCCTTTCGAGCTCATTGAACAAATCGTTAAGTTTAGGGTTGAGGAAAATGCTAAGACCAAATAAAGTTTCATGCATCCACGAATAGAAATACTGCCCAAAACTATTTTGGTTGGGAAAAAGTCAATCACCTCCTTTGCTCACAACAATACCTTTGAACTATGGAAAAGCTTTTCACCCCGTAAAAAAGAAATAGAGCACACTATCCATAATAAAAGCTATGCGGTTGAAATATACCCAACTACAACATTCTTTCAAAATTTTGACCCAACCCAAGAATTTGAAAAGTGGGCGGCCATTGCCGTTACCAAAATAGACAAGGTTCCCAATGGCATGGACACCCTTATAATTCCCGAAGGATTGTATGCCGTGTTTCCATACAAAGGAAAACCCAGCGAGGGCATGGAAACTTTCAAATATATGTATGGAGAATGGCTTCCAAATTCGGAATACGAAATGGACAGCCGTCCCTATTTTGCACTAATGGGTGACAAATACAAAGGGGAACATCCAGATTCTGAGGAGGAGTTTTGGGTTCCTATCAAGAAAAAATAAAAAATCGTTTAGCCCATTTCAAAGTGCTAGGAGAAGTCGTTTTCAAAAACAATGATCATACGTTACAAGGCATTGGTCCGTAATCCGTATCTTAGTTATCCTTTTGCCAAGTATATGATTAGAAATTTTGTCTCTCTTATAGTTTTACTATTGATTTTTTCCTGTACCGAAAAAGCACAGAAAGAGGTAAGTTCCATTGACCCCGTGAACTGGAGCAACAGAACTGCCACCATTTCAGTTCAAGACTCATTAATGAGCGGAACATCGTACCTATCCGTATACTCCGAAATTTACAGTGAAACGGAACACCGCACCCACAATCTTACGAGCACCATAAGCATGCGAAACACCAATCTAAGGGACACGATTTACATCAATAAGGCAGAGTATTTTGATACCAAGGGTAACCCTATCAGGACATATTTTGACGAAACCATCTATATTAAACCAATGGAAACTGTAGAAATCGTTATCGATGAAAAGGACCGTTCCGGAGGAACAGGAGCCAACTTTTTATTCCAATGGTCCATTAAGCCCTCCTCTCACGAACCCTATTTTGAAGGTGTTATGATTTCCACCTCTGGCCAACAAGGACTCTCTTTTACCACAGAGGGCAAACGTGTGGAATAGCTTCTCCACATGCACAAATGTCATAGTTTTACTCAACCGATTATAGTATCTTGTAGATACATTTTGGAAATTCCTTTCCATGTACACATAAGAATTTACTATGACAGATTTACAAATCGCCAAAGGCGTTTCGCTGCAACATATTTCCTCCATTGCTGAAAAATTTGGTGTCGACCCTGACAATATTGAATTGTATGGAAAATACAAGGCCAAACTTCCCCTGAATGCCATAAATCGGCAAAAAGCTCAGAACAGCAATCTTATTTTGGTATCGGCCATTTCGCCTACTCCTGCCGGCGAGGGCAAAACCACAATGTCTATTGGGCTATCAGAAGGATTAAACCGTTTGGGCAAAAAATCTACCGTAGTATTGCGCGAGCCTTCGTTGGGCCCTGTGTTCGGTATCAAAGGAGGGGCCACAGGAGGTGGTTATTCCCAAGTGTTGCCCATGGAGGACATCAATCTACATTTTACAGGTGATTTTTCCGCCATAGAAAAAGCACATAACCTATTATCGGCAATAATCGATAATAATATCCAAAGTAAAACCAGTTCATTGCTTCTAGACCCCCGAACGATTGGCTGGAAACGCGTAATGGATATGAACGACCGTTCGTTACGACACATCATCGTAGGTCTGGGCGGTACTACTTCGGGTGTGCCCAGAGAGACCGGTTTTGACATAACCGCAGCATCTGAAATTATGGCGATTTTATGTTTGGCGGAAAGTTTGAGCGATTTAAAAAAGCGATTAGGAAATATTTTTGTCGGCTATACCTATGATAAAAAACCAATTTATGCCAAAGACTTGAAAGCCGAGGGCGCCATGGCCGCTTTATTAAAAGATGCCATAAAACCCAATTTGGTACAGACCATTGAAGGAAACCCGGCCATTATTCACGGTGGACCATTTGCCAACATTGCACAGGGTACCAATTCCGTAATTGCCACCTTGATGGGAATGTCCTATTCTGATTACACAGTAACCGAGGCTGGTTTTGGTTTTGACCTCGGAGCCGAAAAATTCTTTGATATCAAATGTCAAAGTGCCGGCCTAACTCCAAAAGCTGTTGTACTCACCACTACAATTCGAGCTCTAAAATATCACGGAGGAGCCGATTTAAAATCGTTAACGGAACCCAATGTCGAAGCCTTGAAAAAAGGACTTCCTAATCTGGAAAAGCATTTGGAAAATATCGGTAAGTTTAAAATGGTGCCTGTAATCGCCATCAACAAATTTGTATCTGACACGGAGGAAGAGATTGCCGTTGTCAAGGCATTGGCAGCGTCCAAAGGAATACGGGTGGCCGTGGCCAATGTTTGGGCCAAGGGAGGTGAAGGTGCCGAGGAACTCGCCAAAGCGGTCGTCGATATCGTATCATCCAAAGAATCATCATTTAAACCTCTTTACGATTGGAATAGCAGCGTAACCGATAAAATTGCTACTATTGCGACCGAAATTTATGGCGCGGAATATGTGGACTATACCGCGAAGGCGAAAGCTAATTTGCGTAAAATAACGGATTTAGGACTAGATCATCTACCGATTTGTATTGCCAAAACGCAAAAATCGTTATCCGATAATCCAAAACTTTTGGGCAGGCCAAAGGATTTTATCATTACCGTTCGGGAAATTGAAATAGCGGTCGGAGCTGGCTTCCTAATCCCTATCACAGGAGACATCATGCGTATGCCAGGATTACCAACACGCCCCTCATCCGAAGGTATCGATATAAACGATGACGGGGAAATTACAGGTTTGTTCTAACACCCTACCATCTCGTTCGGATTCGAACGATTATTGAGTTAAAATACTGAAAACAGGTCTCGACTGCGCTCGACCTGACAACCTTTACGAAATTTAACAAATTAGATTTTTTGTAACCAGTAACGCATGTCCACTTCTTTGGAGATGATATCTTTCACCTCTGAAAGTTTCACGCGTTTTTGGTCCATGGTATCCCTGTGGCGAATGGTCACGGTATCGTCTTCCAATGTTTGATGGTCCACGGTAACACAGAAAGGCGTTCCAGCCGCATCTTGACGACGGTAACGACGACCTACGGCATCTTTTTCATCATAATCCACATTGAAATCCCATTTTAACTCATCGACCAATTTTTGGGCAACTTCTGGTAATCCGTCACGTTTTAACAAGGGCAGAACGGCAACTTTGTTTGGTGCCAAAACTGCTGGAATCTTCAACACAGTACGAGTGGAGCCATTTTCCAATTCCTCTTCTTGCAACGAGTTGGAGAATACGGCCAAGAACATACGGTCCAAACCAATGGAAGTTTCCAAAACATAAGGGGTGTAGCTCTTGTTTTCTTCGTGGTCGAAATATTGTAGTTTTTTACCTGAGTATTCCTCATGCTTGCCCAAATCGAAATCGGTACGGGAGTGGATTCCTTCCAATTCCTTGAATCCGAAGGGAAACTTAAATTCGATATCAGCTGCAGCATCGGCATAGTGGGCCAATTTTTCATGATCATGGAAGCGATAGTTGTCCTCGCCCATTCCCAGTGAAAGGTGCCACTTCATTCGTTTTTCTTTCCAAGCTTCGTACCACTCCATTTGGGTGCCCGGTTTTATAAAGAATTGCATTTCCATCTGTTCAAACTCCCTCATTCGGAAAATAAACTGACGGGCTACAATCTCGTTACGGAAGGCTTTACCGGTCTGGGCAATCCCAAACGGAATCTTCATCCTTCCGGTTTTTTGTACGTTCAAAAAGTTGACAAATATACCTTGCGCGGTTTCCGGGCGAAGGTAAAGGTCCATCGCACTATCTGCAGAAGCTCCCAACTTGGTGCCGAACATCAAATTGAACTGTTTTACGTCGGTCCAGTTTTTAGATCCAGAAAGTGGACAGGCAATCTCCAATTCCTCGATCAATGCCTTTACATCCGCCAAGTCTTCATTGGCAAGGGATTTACCCATACGTTTTAGGATACCATCGGCTTTTTCTTGATAGTCCATAACCCGTTGGTTGGTGGCAAGAAACTGTTCTTTATCAAAGCTATCACCAAAACGTTTTTCCGCTTTGGCAACTTCCTTATCGATTTTAGCTTCAATTTTGGCCACATAATCTTCTATAAGGACATCGGCACGGTATCGCTTTTTGGAGTCCTTGTTATCGATCAGTGGGTCGTTGAAGGCATCCACGTGGCCAGAGGCCTTCCATGTGGTGGGGTGCATAAAAATGGCCGCATCGATGCCCACGATGTTCTCGTTGAGCTGCACCATGGCCTTCCACCAATATTCACGAATGTTCTTCTTTAGCTCGGCACCGTTCTGACCGTAGTCGTAAACTGCACTGAGTCCATCATAAATCTCACTGGATTGAAATACATAACCGTACTCCTTCGCATGGGAGATAACCTTCTTAAAAATGTCTTCCTGATTTGCCATTGGGCAAAAATAGAATTTTACCCAAAAAGTAGTATGCTATTTCAGCTGAAATTCAGTCGAAGCCAACAATCTTTCGTCCTCGAACACATTCAGGGTATAAATTCCTTCTACCAACGAGCCCTCTGGAACGGTGATGGCATCGCAAATACTGATCTCCTTTCCAGTATAAACAATCTCTACCTTTTTGCTATAGGTATTCCCGCTAACCGAAATGGTATTGGCATTGTCCTCGATAATGGCCATATTGGGGTCCAAAAATTGTAGATATAGCACCTTTATGTCCCCTCGAGAACTGGCGTCGCTTAAAATGGTGACACATCCTCTCAACTTCTCGATTACTGAAGCCTTGTTCGTTTTGATGGGCCTGCCCGCCCTTAATCTAAATCCGCTTCCTTCAGCATCCTGTAATTTGAGATAACTTTTGATACGGAGTTCCTTAGTGAGCTCCTTATTGGTTTCGCGAAGCAAGGATTCCGTTCGCTGCATATTGTTGGCCCTGCCCCGAAGTTCTTCCAGTTGTTTGATGGTTTCATCGTACTTGCTCGCCAATAAACTGTTGTTATAGCGCAAAAAGTTGTTCTTGAGCTTAAGACTGTCAAAACGCAATTCCAATTTTCGTAGTTCTTTTCTAGTGTCCTTCAGTTTGGTAATACTAAAGTTTAACCTTCCTACCGAGTCCAGAAGTTGCTGTACCCGAAAACGTGATGTCTGTAGCTCAATTTCGTTCACCTCGTTCAATCCCGATAACCGGTCGACCTCAGCCCGCATCAATGTCAAATCTTTTACCAAAAGTCCTTTTTCCTCTTCTAGGTAGATCATTTGATTTTTGGACTGTGCATAGCTGTAATAAAAGGCAATAAGTATACCCACAATGACCGCTGCCATTGCGGCAAAGATAATTTTGTAGTTGAAATTATTATCTTGGGAGTTCATGGGGTTGACAGACTACTCTAAATTGTATAAGATTTGACACCAAAAAGGTTGGCTAAGATAATAAACGAGATTAACAACATCCTATTGCCAAGGGTATGTTTTGGATGTAATACCCAATTATTTAGTGGAGAACGTATTTTGTGTGCCGTTTGTCGACATGATGTGCCACTCACCGATCATAACTATCTGGAAGAAAATGCAGTGGACCGTAGATTTTATGGTAGAATCCCGATAAAAAAGGCTGCTTCTTTTGTTTTTTTTACAAAAAATGGCCTTGTTAAAAATTTATTGCACTGGTTAAAATACAAGAATCAGGAAGAAATCGGAGGCTTTTTTGGGGAATGGTGTGGTGCCCTTTTAATGGAAAATGGGCAACTAAACAATATTGATGCTGTAGTACCAGTACCTCTTCATCCAAAAAAACTAAAAAAACGCGGTTACAACCAAGTGGCCCTGTTTGCCAAAACCATTGCAGAGCAAATTGGCACGACCTATTGCGATGATTGGCTGATCAAATCAAAAAACATAAAGACTCTTACCAAAAAGAATAGGCAAAGCCGTTGGAAAAGTTCAAAGGATGCTTTTACTCTGAATACGGCAAACCATCGTAATTTTAAACATGTGCTCTTGGTGGACGATGTGATTACCACGGGAGCCACCATTGAATCTTGTACCAAAACACTTCTACAACAAAAGGGCGTATCGGTTTCGGTATTGACCATGGCCGTTGTGCCAGAGGGTTAAAATTTATTAATGCGATGCCCAAGTTTTCAAATTAGTTGTTTCTTTGTTCCACATTATTTTTAGGCATGGTGTACTTAAAAAAACTGTTGGGACTTCTTTTTGTCACCTTTATGGTGCTTGCCCTTTGGCAATGTGCCAAACGAGGTTCCCCGAGCGGTGGCCCCAAAGATATTACACCTCCTAAATTAGTGCGGGCGGAACCTGATAACTTCAGTACGAATTTTAAGGCAACAAAAATACGCCTCTATTTTGATGAACTCATCAAACTGGAAGATGTGCAAAACCAATTGGTGGTTTCACCTCCATTTAAAAACCCGGCCACAATATCTCCCATGGGAGGTCCAAGCAGGTATATTGAAGTGATAATTAAGGATACGCTCCGCGAAAACACGACCTACACCATTAATTTTGGACAAAGCATCGTGGACAACAACGAAGGTAATCCCAATAGCTTTTTGAGCTACGTATTCTCTACCGGGGATTATTTGGATTCTCTCACCTTGAGCGGTGCGGTAAAAGATGCGATAAACAGAAAAGCAGATGATTTTATCAGTGTAATGCTGTATGAAATAGACAGTGCTTACACAGATTCCACTATTTACAAACAACCACCCTTATACATCACCAACACGGGTGATAGTCTTCCATTTTTTGAGCTCAGGAACTTAAAGGCAGGAAAGTATGCCCTATTCGGATTGAAGGATGTGAACAAAAACAATATGTTCGACCAAGGACAGGATAAGATTGGCTTTATCGAGGACACCATAACGCTACCCACCGATTCTATTTATGGACTAAACCTGTTTCGTGAGCAATTGAATTACAAACCTTCTGTGCCCAGTTTGGCGGCGAACAACAAAATCATTTTTGGTTATCAAGGTGATTATAGGGATATGGTGATTGAAACCTTGACGACCTTGCCCGATTCGGTAAGCAGTACCATATTAAAAGAAAGGGCCAAGGACACCTTAAATTACTGGTTTACGCCAACGGATTTGGATTCCATTATTTTTACGGTAAGGAATGATAAGGTTCAGGTGCTGGATACATTCACGGTAAAGATGCGAAACTTGCCCATGGATTCCTTAAAACTATCAGCCTCGGTGAACGGAAAGTTCAATTTTGAGGACACGTTCAGCATTTTGGCCAATACGCCGATTGCTGCTATGGACACCAGCAACATATCCCTAATGGTGAGCGATTCCATCCCTGCGGCATATACTTACGAACTGGATACCCTTCGCAACAAAATAGATTTTGATTTTGAAACGGAGCCCAACCAAAAATATTCCTTTTCGTTGTTACCGGGCGCGATAACTGACTTCTTTGGCATCCAAAACGATTCTTTGGCCTATAACCTATCCACCAGTAGCTTTGCAGATTATGGTAATTTAACAATGATTTTGAGCGGAAACGTTACTTTCCCTGTAATTGTTCAGCTAACCAATGAAAAGGGTGAGGTACAACGGGAGATTTTTGCCACCGAACCCCAAGCTTTTGAGTTCAACAATTTGAATCCGGGGAATTATGTTGCCCGTGTTATTTTTGATGAAAACGGTAACGGGAAATTGGATACGGGAAATTATCTTGAAAAAAGGCAGCCTGAAGAAATTAGCTACTATCCCGGAACTATTGAAATTAGGGCGAACTGGGAAAAGGAGGAAACCTTTATCCTATCAAACTAAAGTTATCGCGGTCTTCTAAAAATCGTAGTTGCTTTCTGGTGGATGAAACATGCTCTTTGTTCAAGGTAGCATACAGAACTTCTTGATCTCGAGAAAAGGCCAATGGTTCTCCAAGAACATCGTAAACCGCTGAATGTCCTGGATATTCGTAATCCAATCCGTCGATTCCTGTTCTGTTTACCCCAATACAGTAGGACATGTTTTCGATGGCCCTTGCCTTTAGTAGTGTGTCCCAGGCATTGATTCTCTTACTTGGCCAATTGGCAACATAGATCAGTACATCGTAATCCTCCAGATTTCTGGACCAAACCGGGAATCTAAGATCATAACAGATCATTGGACAAATTTTGAATCCTTTGTATTCAAAAATGAGTTTTTCCTTGCCAGCCTCGTATACCTCATCTTCACCTGCCAGCGTAAAGGTGTGCTTTTTGTCGTAGGTTGCTACAGTTCCATTGGGGGATGCAAAGAACAATCGGTTGAAAAACTTTCCGCTTTCTTGAAAAACAATGCTTCCGATAAGCGCCGTGTTGCTTTCTTGGGCGATATTTTTCATCCAATCGAGTGTTCCCTTGCTTTCGGGCAGTAAAATTTTTTCAGGCTTCATGGTAAAACCTGTGGTGAACATTTCGGGAAGTATAATCAAATCCACATCGTCCGGAATGCCCTCAATCTTTTCTTCAAACATTTTTCGGTTGCTTATCGGGTCTTCCCAGTACAAATCAGTCTGAATCAAAGCAAGGTTCAAAGTGGTGGACATCTAGTATTTTTTTAAAAGTTCTTCCAGTTCTGTATTTCCCTGTTCCACTACCAGGTCCATCGCGGTTTTTCCCCTGGCGTCTTTAACCGTGGTATCTGCCCCATGTTCCAACAATAGTTCGGTAATCTCTTTCCTATTGAAGGTTACGGCATAAATAAGACAGGTGGCGCCCATTGCATTTTTTTGACTCACATTGGCTCCGGCATCAATCAACTTTTTTGCGATATCCGTGTATCCTTTGAAGCAAACGCCCATTAGCGCGGTATTTCCGGAACTATCTAAGGCATCTACTGTGGCACCTTTGTCGAGCAAGAATTGTACAATGTCCTCATGCCCATAATAAGCGGCCAACAACAATGGGGTAGAGCCTCTTTGATCTTTGCTTTCCAAAAATTTTGGGTTGTTGTTCAACAGGTTCTCTACAGCTTGTGAGTTCCCGTTTCGTATCTGGTTAAAGAGTTCTTCTTTATTGTTCATAGGTGATTGAAAGTTATAAAAAAACTGCCATAACCGAGTGGGCCATGGCAGCATTTGCAATTAATTTTCTTTTTCTATTTTTTGCTTCGAATGGATTAATCCAAATCAAAGCGATCTAGGTTCATCACTTTGGTCCATGCTGCTACAAAGTCTTCAACAAATTTTTGTTTTCCATCTTCAGCTGCATAAACTTCGGCTACGGCACGCAATATAGAGTTGGAACCAAATACCAAGTCCACACGTGTTCCGGTCCATTTTACTTCGCCAGACTCACGGTCGGTTCCTTCGTATAACGATTTTTCCTCATTTATAGCTTCCCATTGCGTACCCATGTCCAATAGATTTACAAAGAAATCGTTGCTCAACACACCAACTCTATCGGTGAATACTCCTTTCTTTGAACCATCAAAATTGGCGCCCAATACACGTAATCCTCCAACTAGAGCCGTCATTTCGGGGGTGGTAAGGGTAAGCAATTGAGCCTTGTCCACCAATAGGTGTTCCGCTTTAACTTTTACCCCTTCCTTAACGTAGTTCCTAAAACCATCATACTTTGGCTCAAGATAGTTGGTGGACTCTATTTCGGTCTGCTCCTGTTTAGCATCATTACGGCCAGGGCTAAATGGCACCTTAATCGAAAAGCCTGCATCACTGGCTGCTTTTTCAACAGCTGCACTACCGGCCAACACAATCATATCAGCCAAGGAAATTTTCTTTCCTCCAACAGCATTTTCGCTGAATTCATTTTTGATACCTTCAAGTGCAGAAATCACTTTACCAGTGTCCTTGTTAACCTCCCAACCGTTCATGGGTTCTAAATTGATACGGGCTCCGTTGGCCCCTCCGCGCTTATCGCCGCCACGGAAAGTGGAAGCCGATGCCCATGCAGTATACACCAAATCAGAAATGGATAGCCCAGATGACAATACTTTTTCCTTTAGCTCTTTTACATCCGCATCGTCTACCAAAGTATAATCGATTGCTGGAATAGGGTCTTGCCAATCTAGCTCCTCTTTTGGCACCTCTGGACCCAAATAACGGGAACGTGGTCCCATATCACGGTGGGTCAACTTAAACCATGCACGCGCATACGCATCGGCAAAGGCTTGTGGGTCTTCCATGAATCGGCGAGAAATTTTCTCATATTCGGGATCAAAACGAAGCGACAGGTCGGTAGTCAACATGGTCGGTTTCTTGTTAGGTCCTCCAAAAGCATCGGGAATTATGGCATCAGCATCCTTTGCCACCCATTGGTGTGCTCCTGCAGGGCTTTTTGTCAATTCCCATTCATATTTGAACAAGAACTTAAAGAAATCGTTGCTCCATTGTACCGGAGTAGACGTCCATGTCACTTCCAATCCAGAAGTAAAGGCATCGGAGCCCTTTCCTGTACCATTTTTATTGACCCATCCAAAACCTTGTAATGCCAAATCCTCTCCTTCGGGGTCTCCACCTACCTGCTCTGCATCTCCATTACCATGTGTCTTGCCTATGGTATGCCCGCCAGCTATTAGTGCCACGGTTTCCTCATCATTCATCGCCATACGCTTAAAGGTCTCCCTTATATCGTGTGCTGCAGCTATCGGGTCGGGATTTGCGTCAGGGCCTTCTGGGTTTACGTAAATCAATCCCATTTGAACAGCGGCCAATGGGTTTTCCAAATCACGCTCCTCTTTATTGTGGGAGTAACGGCTATTGGGCGTATCGCTCAAGGCCAACCATTCCGTTTCGCTTCCCCAATATACATCTTGGTCTGGTTCCCAAACGTCCTCACGACCTCCTGCAAAACCAAAAGTTCGGAACCCTGTGGACTCCAAGGCCACGTTTCCGGCCAATATCATAAGGTCTGCCCAAGAAATTTTCTTGCCATATTTTTGTTTGACGGGCCATAACAGTCGACGTGCTTTGTCCAAGCTCACGTTGTCCGGCCAGGAATTTAAGGGCGCAAAACGTTGCTGACCACGTCCTCCTCCTCCGCGACCATCACCGGCGCGATACGTTCCTGCACTATGCCAAGCCATACGGATGAACAATCCGGCATAACTTCCAAAATCAGCCGGCCACCAATCCTTTGAATCGGTCATTATGTCCAAAATATCTTTCTTCAAAGCTGCGTAGTCCAGTTTTTTGAATTCCTCCGCATAATTGAATTCCTCTCCAAATGGATCTATTTTATTTGAATGCTGGCTCAAAAGTTCCAATTTAAGCCTATTGGGCCACCAATCTTGATTTTGGGTACCGCTTCCGGCCACTTGCTTCAGTTCGCCGTTCAGAAAAGGGCACATGCCCTCATCTGCACCATTAGCCAATTCTTTACTCATGATATTATAGTTCTGTGTTAATTAATAGCTTCTGTAAAATTACATGATTCACTTTCCAAACAATAGATAATCGATATTAAAATACTATTAAATAATAGTCATCATCTATTTTAATCCATCTGAATAATGTGTGTGCTGGACGCATCTGCATGCTTTCCTAAATTTAAGGATTTCTTTACTCATTCGTTAATTTATTATTTGATATTACTATTTGAATTATCTTTAAAGTACTAACTATTAAGAAACTGTATAAAAAAATAAAAACGCCATTACAAATGAAAAAATTACTCTTCCCTTTAGCCATTGTTCTATTTTTCGGTTTTACCAAAAATCCAGGAACACAACTTGACCCAAAGGACAAAGAATGGATCATGAAACATTTAACAGAAAGTCGAGAACACATGAAACAAGTATTGGATGGACTTTCCGATGAACAGCTCGACTACAACCCCGACCCAACTTCATGGTCCATCGCCGAAAATGTGGAACACTTGGCATTGACTGAAAAAATGTTTATTGAAATGCTCCATAAAAGTATTGCTGATGGCCCAAAACCAGAACTTAAAGATTCCCTTGTTTTTAAGGATGACCTAATTATGCCCATGATAGCCGATAGGAGTCAAAAAGTTAAAACCGCAGAACCATTTGAACCAAGCGGTCAGTTTGGTTCTACAGAGGAGACCTTGGCTGCGTTGCTTGCCATACGCCAAGAACTTATGGAATATGTGGAAAATACGGATGATGATCTAAGGAACCGCTACGCCAGCCTGCCCTTTGGCAATGTGGATAGCGCCCAACTTATCGTTTTTATCGCCGGGCACATGGAAAGGCACGTGCTACAAATGGAGGAGGTTATGGAAGATGAGGATTTTCCGCAAATGTAATGGATAAATTATAGGCTTTCCTTAACAATAATTAGCAAACCCTTTCCAGACAGGAAGGGGTTCTTTATTTAATTTTGGATAACCTAAAATAAGATTTTATGAAAAGGATACATTCAGTTGTGATGCTTACCATTTTTCTATTTGCCATTTCCATATCGGCCCAAAGTAGAAAAGATGAAAAAATAATGGCCGATGCTGAAAAGGCAAAATCCACTTTATTGGAAACCAGTCCTAACTTGGACGGTTTTTTTGAGAATTCTGCCGGTTATGTCATATTCCCCAATGTTGGCAAAGGTGGTTTTATTATCGGCGGCGCATCCGGTAACGGTGTGGTTTACGAAAATGGCACCGCTGTGGGTATGGCCGACCTTAAAAAACTGAACATTGGCCTTCAGGCTGGTGGACAGGCCATCATCGAAGTAATTTTCTTTGAAACCGATGTAGATTTGCAACGCTTTAAGACCGAGAAGTTCCAGTTTGCTGCTGAAACCTCTGCCGTGGCTTTAAAATCGGGCATCGCCTTTAATGCTAAATACAAAGATGGCGTAGCTGTTTTTGCACTTCCAAAGGCAGGTCTTATGGCCGATGCTTCGGTTGGTGGACAAAAATTTAGTTACAAGGCATTTTAAAAACTAATCCCGAACCCCTGGGGAAAAATCCTCGGGGGCATTTTGGGGCAGATTCGTAGTGCCCGCATCTCCCGAATCGTTAAAAATGGTCCATTCACTAAAAGTGTAAACAGGATTTCCTTCCAAAATATCAGGATTTCGGATGGCGCGGCCATCAGTAAATTGATGATTTGTGCCAGTCCCCTGTTCACCAATTACCCCAAACATATCTATTACTGTTCCAAAAGGGTCAACCAACTCCAAATTATCATCGCCATTGGAATCTGCCGGACTGTTGGTGGACACACCCAAATCGGGAGCGAATCCGTAGACCAGTTCAAATTCTGCCGCGTTGGGAGAAATGACCAAGATACTTCCAGAGCCAATCATCAAACCTGACAAATCGATTGTGGAACTTATTTCTGTGTTTTCATTCGTATACCTGCGAAGGGTCCATAAGTTTAAATCCAATGGTTCGGATGCGGAGTTGTACAATTCTACAAAACGGGCTCCGGCATTGTTATCGGGGTCGGCCAATTCCGAAATAAAAATTTTATTGGAAGTAAACTCTGTTATAATTTCTGGGCAACGTTCTTCGGTAAAATTCACATCTTCCAAAGTTCGAATTCCAAGTTGTGGCAATTTACCGTCTTTGGTCAAAATCGCGGTAAGCATTCCATTTTCCTCAGGTAATGTTTCCGATTGGAAATCGGCATAACCACTGTTCACAAGCTTAATCCCGTTTTCTTCGCAATCCACTAGTGTTCTTTCAGTTTCTTCTTGGGCAACAGCATAGGTTTCGCCCAAAATTTCTTCAGCAAATTCAACACTTTCCAATTGCACCAATATGTTCGATGGCAAACTGTCCATTTCGGGAATGGTGGCAATCAATGGTTCTGGAAGGCCTGCTGCATCACAGGAAACCAAAAGATGCTCAAGAACTTTTCCCTTGGGCAATCTTCCTATGGAAAGGTTCCCAAAAGAAGAAAAAGCACTCCCGATTCGAATATTGCTTCCTCTTTTGCCCAGATATAGGTCTTTTAGCTTCACCAAGACTTTGCTCCCGACCGGAAACAGTAAATGTGATTCCCTCAAATCCATTTCCAGTTGAATCCCTTTTGATGGATTGCTCAATGCATTTTGAAGATACAGCGCCCCGAAAAAGTTACCCGCCCGATCGGATGAAATCACATACCCTTCCAAAATCAAATCGTCTTGAATCTGAATTACATCATCTTGCACCAGGGAGTCCAATTCTTCAAAAGTGATGTTCGCTGCCAAATCGGTTGTGCAACTTGAGTCTAGTTCATCAAATTCTCTTCCATCCACGCAACATACAACAGACATCAAACTGATGGCTCCCATAATTTTAAAAATCAATTTTTTCATAAGTAGGTTTTAAAAGCTGATAGCCAAGTTCAAGAAATAGGTTCTTCCGTAACTGTACCAATATTTTGGGGCGAAGGAGGGCGAACCACTCTGGTTGTCTTGTTTCAGCTGTCCAAAATTTCCGTTCCTGCTCTGTTCATAGCCACCGGTGCGGAAAACTGTATCAAAAACGTTGTTGATGCTTGCAAAAAAGCTAATGTACTTTCCATCAATCAACCAAGATTTACCCCCGACCAGATTGAGTAAGTAGATATCGTCCAGTTTATTTTGCTTTAGCAATTTTGACACATTTTCTTCCGAAGCATCGGGAAATGGTTTGCCTGTTTCAGGATCCATCAAGAAACTGGACGTTCTGGTAATGGTGGAAAGATTGCTATAATTATTCGTGAGATAATTGGTCGTGCTGCTTACCCACCAATATTTTGGAGCTCGGTAGGATACGCTGAGCGCCAATGCAGTTTGCGGCCCTTGGGCCAATTTTAAATCCTTTAGGTCGGCAATGCCCAAATCTATATTTCCTTCGGGAGCAATCAGGTCCTCTTCGGCACCTGCAGTATCAAAATTGATTTGAACGGAGGGGTCACTGGCATACACATAATGCCCCACATTTCCTGCTGCGGTCAACTTTACGCTGGATGATGCTTCGTATTCAAATCCGAACTCGATGCCCTTGTGAAGCCTGTCCAAGCCCGTGATTACTTCCTGAACAAAATCGGAACCCAATCCTGAATCCACAAAAAAGAAATTGATATCGGTGGTATGCTGGAACCTTGTGTAAAATGCACTGACTCGTCCCGTTAAACTGGGCAAACGGACAAAATAGCTTAAATCGACACTGCTCACCACCTCTTTCTGAAGCTCGGGAACTATTTCATTGTTTTCCCGTGGATTGATAAATATATTCTGAATGATGGGAGGTCTTTCCACCATTGCCGCATTGGCCGTAAACCAATGTCGTCCCGTTAAAAAATAACTGAATCCACCTTTGTATGCCAAGTTGGAAAAGGTGATTTTCTCACCCGACCCAAAGGAATTTTCCAAATAGCGCTCATTTTTGAAGAGTCCATCACGCTGTACATTAAAATTGGAGTACGAAGCCGACACAAAACCATTCCACTTCTTCGAGGTAAGTTGTACTTGGGCAAATCCTTCCATTTGAGATGCATCCAAACTGTAGTGATAATTGAACTTTTCTCCTTCGGTTTTCTGTAGTTCTCCATCGACATTGTTTAAAGTATTGGAAAAGGTGTCCATATCCTCGTGATACGAAGCTGCCAATAAATCCAAAATCATGGCATAATTCTCAGAGGCGGTGGTCTTATAATTCCCTCCAAATCCCAGTTTGATGAAATCATTCAACGTGTAATTGAAATTTGTGGCTCCCGAAATGGTGGTATTTTGGGCAACATCATCATAAAGCAAATAAGCTGCCTTATCATTATTGTTGGTATTGGCTTCATACAATTGTTTCCAATCTAATTGTGGGTTTTCCAAAAACGCTTCTTTGGCCAAGTTTGCATTGATAAAATCTGCTCCAATAGAACTGTTGATGTGGTAACTGGGCAAATAACGATAGTACGTTGGGTCGGGATTCGGCGCATTGTAATAGCCTAGCCTGCTTCTGGAATTGATTCCTGTTTGATAGGCAACACCAACATTCCAATTGAATTTTTTCTTGTTCAGAGCATAGTTGAAAAGGAACAAGGGTTCAAAAATCTCTCGCTCCCGTGAATTCCGGATTGTACCGTCTTGCTCTCCCCAATACGGATTGTATTGACCTCCCATTAAATCAAAAACTTCTTCCGTCAAGGCAGATGAGCGTCCACGACGGTTTCGTGCCAAAATCGAGGTAAAAGTGATACTATTTTGTGGATTGAATTGGTATTCCACTGCTCCAAAAAAGGAATAGGCATCGTACAATGTGCCCTCCACATAGCCTTCCTTGGCCCATCTACGCGAAGCGGACACGGAATACGCCAGCCCGCTTGGCTTTTCTCCCGAATTATACGTCGCCATTAACCTACCGCGATAGGTTCTGTTGGAAAATGATGAGGATAACCTTAGGCCTGGGCGGAAACCAGAGGGTCGGGTATTAATGTTGGTATTGCCCAAAATTCCACCGAACGTGTACGGATTCAACGTTAGGCTATTGGTAAATTCTTGGTTCCGGACTACATCATTCAGTCCACCCCAATTGTTCCATTGGGGTCTGCCATCAAAAAATTTGTTCATTGGGATTCCGTTCATCAATACTTGCCCATTTCGCGAATCATAGCCTCGGACCTTAAAGAAGGCCTGTCCAAAATCAAAAGCCGCACGGTTCAGAAATATATCCCTAGTGGATTGCAACAAGCCCATCGAGCTGGAAACAGATTCGAAATCGTCAGAGAGGTCTCCATCGGTAAGGGAAATCAAGTTATCGGTTTGTTCGTGGGCAATGTCCCTCTCTAGATAAATTATTCCCAAATCAATCGGGTTTCCTTCCAAATAGACCGAAAATCGCTTAGAAATAAAATCCAAAGCTGATATTCGAAGCATTTGTCCCCCAGTTTCGGTCAAGGTTATTTCAAACTTGCCTTCGTTGTCGGTTACGAATTCTTGAGAAGTGTTTTCTATGGCAATTATGGCATTGGAAATAGATGCATCCAACCCTTTCTCCATCAATTGCCCTGTAATGCGAGTACTTTGTTGTGCGTACAGCAAATTGGAACAACAAAGCAAGGCCAATGCTGTGGCTAGCCTCATATCTTATTGTAGGTTAAGTAAGTAAATAGGGGTTGTAATTGCTGTACAAACTGCGAAAAAGCAAACAATTCTACTTATTTTAGCTACAAAATCAAAATAAAATGCGATTATTAATATGCCTACTTGTATTAATATCGACCTCACTTTATGGACAAAAGTCCAAGACATATACCTTAAGAACCATTGCTTTTTACAACTGTGAAAACTTGTTCGATACGGTAAATGATTCACTCACTTTTGATGATGACCGAACTCCCGAGGGTAGTTATCATTGGACGCAGGAGCGCTATCTACAAAAGGTAGAGAACCTATCCAAAGTCATTTCGCAAATTGGTGCCGAAACTTCCAAAACCTCCCCGGATATTGTGGGGCTTTGTGAAGTTGAAAATTTAGATGTGCTGGAAGATTTGGTGCAACATCCCAATTTACGGGATAAGGATTATGGTATCATTCATTTTGATTCTCCTGATGCGCGCGGTATTGATGTGGCGCTACTTTATAAAAAGGCGGCGTTTATCCCATCGTCGTTTAAAAGTCATCGGCTTTTGTTGTTTGATGATATGGGAGACCGACAATATACCCGTGACCAATTGGTAGTGGGCGGCACCATGGATGGTGAAGAAATTCATTTTATTGTAAACCATTGGCCATCACGCAGGGGCGGGGCTGCTAAAAGTTCGCCTTTACGTGTTCGTGCAGCTTTGTTGAACAAGCGAATTATTGATTCCATCCAAGAATTGGATTTGGATGCCAAAATCATTTCCATGGGTGACCTAAACGATGACCCCATTGATGACAGTTTGAAAAAAATCCTGAAAACGAAGGGCAAAAAGCGCCAATTGGATAGTGTCAGCCTGTACAACCCAATGGAAGCGATGTTCAAAAAAGGAATTGGTTCATTGGCCTACCAAGACAAGTGGAACTTGTTTGACCAGATTTTTATGACATCCAATTTGGTGACCGAAGACCACACTACATTATCCTTCTGGAAAGCCGGTATTTTTGCGCCAAAATTTATCCGAACCGATGCAGGCCGGTTTAAAGGTTATCCGTTGCGCACCTACTCGGGTGGTAGCTATACGGCTGGGTATAGCGACCACTTTCCTGCGTATTTGTTTTTATTGAAGGAGATGGAATGATGGATTTCCAACAAATAATCACATCGAGTGCAGGCGAGATGTTTTGTCTGCCTTTCGACTGTGCTCAAGGTGACAAAACATTTAATATCTTTAGCTCATGACAGTAAGACTTCCCAAGGACGAGGACAAACATATATCCGGCACCGAGGATATTGCCCGCATTATGCAAAAGGTGCTTTGGAGACAGAACAAAATCCACAGGCAAAAGGAATATTTCTGGACCATTGGACTCAACGCTGCGAATGACATTGAATATATTGAGCTGGTGACCATTGGTACAAGCAACCGAAATATTGTTACGCCAGTACAAGTTTTAAGTTTGGCGGCAGCCAAGCAATGTCATAAAATTGTCCTCTGTCATAACCATCCTTCTGGCAAATTAGAGCCAAGTGAGGCGGACATAGCATTTACAGACCGTATGGAAAAAGCTGCTGCTATTTTGGAAATAGAACTACTGGACCATATTATAATCACAGAGGTAAACTACGTGACCATTTAAGGAAAAAGGTTACTAAGTAAACTGTGTAAGATTCCCGCCTTTGCGGGAATTACTTTATGCAAACCACTGTCCCCAAGGAATACGGCTCAAAATCAATAACAATCCAAGTCCGTAAAAAATAGAGATGGTCTTGAACTTACGCTCACTTTCCATCAATTTTTTGTGACGGGACCAACCTATGGTTATCAAAACCAAAGCAATAATATTTATGAATGGATGCTCTACCGCCAAAAGTCTTGCAGGAGCATTCAATCCACCCATTCCCAAAGTCTGAACGGCCTTTAGTCCGTTTCCAGAGGTGAAATACAACAATAGGCCCACTAATAATTGAATATGGCTTAAAATAAGTGCAAACAAGCTTATACGAAGGTCTTTTTGAAGGGTGAAGTCCTTTTTGCCCAACCAGCCCGCTATGGCATTGATTACTGCGATAACTAAAACGGCCAAAACCACATAGGCCAAATAAGAGTGTAGGTTCTTGATGATTTCCATTAGGTATAGTTTGTGTGTCTAAAAATACGGAATTTTGGGCATAAAAAAACCCTACCAATTGGTAGGGTTTATGAAAAATTGTTCAATACTAGTTAAAACTATATCTAAGTCCTAACTGCATCTGCCATCTAGATGATTGTAATCCAGAATCATCAATAATATTTCTTGTTTCTTCAACACCTGGATCAAACGTAAACTCAGGCGTTGTACCATCATCGGCAAAGCCTTCAAAATTCAACAATTGTACTTGGTTAAAGTTAGAGAAGGTTCTTACACCCCATTCCTTGTTTAATAAATTGGTGAAGTTGAAGATGTCTGCAGTAAATTCCAATTTGTGGGTATTCTCGCCAAACTTGATTCCAAATTCTTGTGCAAATTTCAAATCAATAATATGGGTCCAATCTGAACGGTCAGCGTTACGCTCCGCAAATTTCCCTCTTCTACTCTTTAAGTAATCATCTCCTTCGATAACGGCATTTAATGCGCTCCATTGTTGAGCGGCACTTAAATCGTCAGAGTCAATTAAATTAGCCTCTGATTCGTTCGCAGGCACATAAATCAAAGCAGAGAAGGATCCTGTATCGGATAATAAACCACTTCCGTTGTAAACATAGCTGAACGGAGATCCTTCAGCTCCTTCGTAAAATAGACCCAATCTTGTCTTAAGATTATCTGACCATTTAAATTCAAAAGTTGAATTTGCAATTACTCGGTGACCTGGTGAGAAATCTGAAATGGATAAGTCTGGTCTGTTAGACCCATTAACCGTTTCTAAGTTTCTGAATTGAGAACTGTTTTGTGATGAAGTTCCATCCAAAATTCCATCAGACTCTCCGTAGGAGTACGATGCTTGGGCGGTAATATCCAATTTTGGACTGTAAAAGTTCTTTGATAATGTACCAGTTATATTGTAAGAACTTCCGGCTCCCGTATTTGTCGCCAAATATATATCGCTATAAGTGTTGTCTATAGACGCATAACCATAATTAGGTCGTGATCCAGCCCCTGTAGTCATGAACTGAGGACCTCTAAGGTTTAAGTTTTCATATGCAACCGCTGTAATATTATCGTTCCAAATAAAATCTGCTGAAAAGATAATGTCACCTGGTAATCTTTGGTCGACAGCAATATTTGTTTTGAACACTTGAGGTAGTTTAAAATCAGGTGCGAACAAATCAATTTGTCCACCAACAGATCCCGTACCAGGTTGTGGTATAGCCAATTGACCTGTAGGGTCTGGATTAAAGTCAGGAACATCATCTCCTGTAAGCTGAATGAATCCGGCAGTAATACCATTATTGTTATATGTTCCTCCCGGCCATACCAACGGAACTCTGGATGTGAATATTCCTAAACCTCCTCTTATCTGGGTAGTTCTATCCCCTTTCAAATCCCAATTAAAACCTAATCTTGGCGAAAAATGAGCATTTGGATTTATCCCTTGGCCCACTCTTGCTCCTTGCAAGTCTTTTCCTGCAGCTTCCAACAATGCAACGGTTCTTGTGTTGAAGTCTTCATTTTCAAGACCATCTTCCCAATAAGGAATGTCTATCCTTGCTCCGATGGTAAATTTGAAATTGTCTGTAATATCTACTTGATCTTGTACATAAACTCCAAATTGGAACAAATCAAACTCTGCTGCTCCTTCTGAATCATCACCAAAACCTCCCAATAGAGAGTATCCATACCTATACCTATTGGCAGACTCACCATTTAAGAAATCACTAAGACTGTTGAATCTGTAATCTCCAAAATTCTGACGAAAGAAAACATTCTTTGCAGAGGAGAATTCATTGTTAGTCCCTATGGTTATGGTATGTCTTCCTGAATAGATTTGGAAATTATCGGTAAGAGTCAATACTTTCTGCTCTAATAGGTTAGCTGTTGAAAATGCCTCTGAACCAAAAAATATCGAAGTACCCGCTGCATCAAAAATCTGAACTGCAGGGAAAGGGTTACCAGCTGGATCTCTATCATCATTTACAGTTGTATAACCAACTACTAAATTATTGGACATATTGCTCCCGATTTGGGAGTTCAGTTCCAAAGCTGTTGAATTTGTAATCGATTCAAAATTGATAGCTCCGTTAATAAAACTAATAGACCCTGTATTTGAAGAAGGTGCATCAAACTGAATAGCCTTAACATAACTGTGCTTAAGAGAAAGTTTGTTCTTATCATTAATGTTCCAGTCAATTTTCGCAATCAACTTATCACTCTCCAAGCTAGAGGTATTATTTGCATAACCTCCAGGATTATATCCATAGTTATTAACCAAAAAACTAGATAGGTTATCTAAGTCTGCCGCTGTGGCATCGCCTCTATATGTTGAAATGTTAAATGGTTGTGGAGTTTCATTTTCCTGTCTTTCATAATTGACGAAGAAAAACAATTTGTCCTCAATCAAAGGACCACCCAATCGTACTCCATAAGTTTTTGCAGAAAATTCATCCAATTTTTCTCTTTCTTCACCTTCACCAACCAAACCTACAGGAGTCTTGCCTGCAAAACTCTCGTTTCGTAAAAAACCATAGGCAGATCCTATAAACTTGTTAGTACCGGATTTGGTAATAGCATTGATACTACCTCCTGCGAAACCAGACTGACGAACATCAAAAGGGGCAACATTTATTTGAAAAGACTCTATGGCATCCAAAGAAATAGGGCTCACACCAGTTTGTCCTCCATTCGTGCCATTTGCTGCAAGTCCAAAAACATCGTTATTTACGGCACCGTCAATATAAATGGCATTGTACCGGTTGTTCTGGCCACTTATTGAAACCACATCGTCCCCAGTCACTTTAGCTTGTGGTGTAAGTCTAGCAAAATCCGCAATATTCCTGGATATTGTTGGCAAATTGTTCACTTGTCTTTGGCTTACGTTGGTCTCGGCTCCAGTTTTCCCAGGATCAAAAAGGCTTCCTGCGGCTCCTCCAGTAACTACGACCTCTTGTAGCGCGGTCGCCGATTCCGATAATTCAGAGCTTATTCTTTCCGCTTGACCTAAATTAAGGTATATTCCTTCTTTAACATCTTCGTTAAATCCTACATAAGAAATTGTCACCTTGTATGGCCCCCCCGTCCTCATACCTGAGATACGATAAAATCCATCAAAATCAGCTGCTGCTCCATATGTGGTTCCCGAAGGAATATGAACAGCTACTATACTCGCCCCTGGAAGTGGTTCTCCAGTTTCGTCTGTTACCTTACCTCCCATAGAAGAAGTAGTAACCCCTTGTGCAAATGCCATCGCGGAAACCAAAATCGCCGCAATAGCCAAGTAGATTCTTTTCATTTAATTCAGTGTTTAAGTGTTTAATTAGCGCTGCAAATGTGATCCATTTTTGACATTCTACGATTAAGTCAAAGTTAAAATCAAGCAAATATAGTTAACACTAAATTAACAAAACAAATTATCTGACAGACAATTGTTTAGGCTTTATGCAGGGATTTGAGCAGATGGCAATTTACTCCTTAAAAAAATGCAAAAGGTTCAATGTTGAACTGTCGTGCTTGCCAATATCTGAATTTTCAATATCGTTCAGAATATTTTTGGCCAACTGCTTACCGAGTTCCACGCCCCATTGATCGTAACTGAAGATGTTCCAGACCACGCCTTGTACAAATATCTTGTGCTCGTACATTGCGATGAGCGAGCCCAAGCTTCTAGGGGTAAGCTGCTCTATTAAAATGGTATTGGTAGGCTTGTTGCCCTCGAAAACCTTAAAAGGAAGCAGTTTTTCCAGCTCTTCGCCAGATAATCCTTGGGATTTCAATTCTTTCCTTACCTCTTCCGCGGTTTTTCCGTTCATTAGAGCCTCGGTCTGTGCAAAATAGTTTGCCATCAATTTATTATGATGGTCCACATCGCCGTGCAAAGATTTCTTGTAGCCGATAAAATCGGTCGGAATCAATTTGGTTCCTTGATGAATCAACTGGAAAAAGGCATGTTGCGAGTTGGTGCCGGGCTCGCCCCAGATGATAGTACCCGTTTCATGACCGACCCTGTTCCCGGCCCTATCCATGCTCTTACCGTTGCTTTCCATGATACCTTGTTGTAGGTAGGCAGAAAAACGGTGCAAATATTGTGTGTATGGAATTATGGCCTCGGTCTCCGCTTGATGGAAATTATTGTACCAAACACTGATCAAGGCAAGAATGACAGGAATGTTCTCGTTAAACGGGGTTTCTTTAAAGTGAACGTCCATCTGATGGGCGCCATTCAAAAGGGCCTCAAAATTTTCGTAACCCACAGAAAGTGCTATGGATAATCCAACTGCACTCCAAAGGGAGAATCTACCTCCGACCCAATCCCACATCGGGAACACATTTTCATCTGCAATTCCAAATTCCTTGATCTTTTCAAGGTTGGTAGATACGGCCACAAAATGGTCGGCCACATCTTTTTCTGATGCTGTCTTCAAAAACCATTTTTTAATGGTCAGTGCATTGCTCAAGGTTTCTTGTGTAGTGAAGGATTTGGAAACGATTACAAATAAAGTGGTCTCGGGGTCAAGTTCTTTCAATACTTCGTGCACCAGATCACCATCCACATTGCTTACAAAATGAGTCTTTAAATCGTTTTGATAAAATTTCAAGGCTTCAGTCACCATTACCGGCCCCAAATCGGAACCACCGATACCAATATTTACAATATCTGTAAATGCTTTTCCCGTATGACCTTTGCGCTCTCCGGATATTATGGCTTCGGAAAAAGATTTGATTTTCTCCTTTACCTCAAACACTTCATCTACAATGTTTTCGCCATCAACAAAAACTTTCTCGCCCTTGCTGGCGCGTAAGGCTGTGTGCAATACGGCCCTGCCTTCGGTTTGATTAATGAGTTCGCCATCAAAGTAACCTTTTATGGCCTCGGTAAGGCCCACTTCCCCGGCAAGTTCCAATAGCAACTTAATGGTTGTATCCGTTATTCTATTCTTTGAATAGTCCACCAAAAAATCCTCCCAATGGATGGATAGGTTTTTGCCCCGGCCTTTTTCGTTAGAAAATAGTTCCCTTAAATGGACGTCTTTGGTTTCTTGATAATGTTGTTTAAGTTTTTTCCAGGCCTCCGTAGTTGTGGGGTCGATTGTGGGTAGTGCCATTACTGGGTGTATGATATTAAGGTTTCTTCGGGTTCTGTAGGTGCTATGTCAATAAATTCTATGCAATCCAATTGTTCTTTTAACGGGGATATGTGTGCCATATAATCCATTCTTAAAGAATCGGCGATGGGGTCGGCTTCGGGTAATTTTTCCTTTAATGGGTCCACCTGTCTTCCGTTCTTCCAGAAACGATAACAAACGTGCGGGCCTCCAGTATTACCTGTCATTCCCACCCATCCAATTACATCACCTTGTCGGACGAACTCTCCTCTTTTTACCTTTTGGGCTTTCATGTGGAGGTATTGGGTACTGTAGGTGCCATTGTGCTTTATCTTCACATATTTTCCATTTCCGCCTCTTCGAGTCGACTCGGTCACGGTTCCATCTGCAGTGGCAACAATTGGGGTTCCAACAGGTGCTGCGTAATCGGTTCCTTTATGTGGGCGCACTTTGTAACCGTAGTAGGCAATCCTTCGTTTCAGATTGTATCTGGACGATAGTCGGTATCCAAATTTTATGGGCGCTCTTAGGAATGTACTTCTCAAGTTATTGGCATCTTGATCAAAATAATCCAATATGTTGTTCACGGAATCTGCTACATACGGAAAGGCATACACGGTTTTTCCCTTGTGCTCAAAAAGTGCAGCCTTAATGGGCCCTCTTCCTGCATATATAGTATCATTAATGTATCGTTCATCAAAAACGACTTTGAACTTGTCACCTTTTTCCAGCCGGAAGAAGTCAATGGTCCATGCGTAAATCTCGGACAAACTCAAAGTTACGGTGTAATCGACCCCCAAATTATCCATAGCCTCGGATAGACTGCTATTTATGACACCACCTACCTCGCGCTCCCTAAGCGTAACTTTCTTCTTGTTCTTATAGGCAACGGCCGCGGTATCGCGCAAATCCACCACGGTATAGTTTATTTTGTCATTTTGATAGATAAAGACTTTGGCCACCTCAGAAGTGTCCTTGGATTTTAGGATGATATAGGGTTTGCCCACCCTGATTTTGCGGACATCAAAGGTATCTCGGTAATTCTCTGAAATCTGGGCTATTTTGGGGTAATCCACTTTGTTCTTCAACATAAGTTCCCCAAAACTGTCGCCGTTACGGACCGTATCGTGGACTACATTGAATTCTTCAAGATTAAAGCCATAATGCAATACGGGAAGTTTTTCTATTACTTCAACTTTTGCAACTTCTTCTACCGGTTGTTCCTTTGTCTGTTTGCAAGATGCTGCCAGCACAGCAAGCATCAAAATTGCCCCAAAAATTTTCTGCATTTTTCTTCTATTCCTTGTATTCTTCTTTAGCGGGGTTAAAAACGTGGTCCACCCATTGTTTACCCCAAGTGTCCAACTCTTCTTTGGTATGCAAAGTTGGGAAAAAAATTATTTTCTGAAAACTGGGCGGCAAATAGTCCTTCCAATTAGTTCCGCCAGTCGCCTCTACATCCTTGCCCTCCCGGGCCAAATATCTATGGGACGAACCCATGTGCATCAATGGCCAATTTACGTTGGCGTTCAAATCCAACTCTTTTAACGCCGAAATTAGTTCTTCATTGCATTGGGACGCCTCTGGAAGTTGTAAATATTTTTGATATACTGTATTGTCCTTCACCTGGTTGGCTATTCGTAAGAGTCGAGGCGTATATCTTACCTCGAACTGCTTTAAGGTCAATGTTTTTTCTCCTGTTTCCAAATCAGTGGCTCCCTTTTTCCAATACACATGCTCGAACAGTTCTTCTATACTGTTTTCAGAAGAAAATGAGTCTCGCTCGGATGAATGCACCATATTCTCCAATGGCGTTGCATAAAATTCAATCATCCTGTACTGTACGGACTGGAATCCACTGGCCGGAAGAAGTGCCATACGGTAACGCAGGAACTGTTCTCGTTCCATACCCTTGATCATAATACTGAACGATGATATAAGGGCCTTAAAATAACTATTGATTCTCCTGACCTTTTCAATAAAAAAAGCTACATCCTGGGATTTATCCTCAACAATTTGTTTTTGTTCGTGCAGAATAAGCTTGAAATAGAGCTCGGTTATCTGATGGTACATGATGAAGATTTCCTCGTCCGGGAAATGAGTCCTTGGTATTTGAAGGCTCAACAGCGTATCCAAGTGGATATAATCCCAGTAAGTAAGATATCTTTCGTAAAGAAGACCGTCCAAATAAGAGCTTAGGTCTTGGCCCGAGTTTTTGTATTTTTCCTCCAGCTTATTGATTTGGGAAGCGATTTTTGCATCCTTATCCATTAACACCTATATACTAATCCATTATTATTTTAAACTGGTTTTTCAGTCCGTTGTAACCATCTAGATCGGCCTTAAGGGAGCCTACGGCCAAATCTGCCTTGATTCTGATAGGTATCTTGTTCCAATCGTTGGAAACCCATAGCGTTAGACTTTCCTTTTCCTTAAAAACCCGACCGGACTGAACCAAAGGTCTAAATTTAAGACATTCTACCTTTCCAAACTTGGTCCTTAGGATTTCTTTTCCCAAATATTTCAACTGGAACTTAAAAACGCCATCATCATCAAAGAGCATATCCAAATTAATGGATTCGCCTTCTTTAAATTCTTCCAGATTATAATTGCTCCTTAGAAAGTATGAAGCTGAGATAAGGTCCTGTATTTGATTGTTGATCGTAAAATTCTGTTGTGTCCCATTTTTGTGGTCCATGAGAACAGCTTTGTCCTGTGTGTAGTCAAAATCAATCTCAATATCCTTGGTATATCCACCCTCATCTATTTTTCTAATGAACTTGTACGGTCTGCCATTTTCTCTATTAAAATAACTTTCGTAGGTGTCATCAACCTTAAAAAATATACTGGCAAACCCCGTGGTTTTACCCTCTCCGACCACGTGGTACACAGGAACGTTATTTAATGTTTCCGATGTAAGATGCAACGTGGCATAGCTGGCATTTAGAAACCCATAGTGAATCCTAAACTTAAGCCACTCCCCTGGTTTAAAGGCCGGGCGCGGATTTTGTGCCGACGCCGAGATTGCAAAAAGAAGGCATAATGTATATGTGATTATCTTTTTCATGTGCAATTTATTGGTATAAAATTAGTAAAATCAGTTTAGGGGCTACACTGTTCACATTTACTTAAACAAAACTTATTCCAAAATAGTATAAACAAAAAAAAGCCCAGTCTCGAGACTGGGCTTTTCCTAAATAACCAACCAAACTTTAAATTATGAAAAACCAATACTTAAAGTTATAAGGGAACCACCCCTTATGTGGTGTAAAGATACGGCAACGTTTTGTAGGAAAAATTGTTTTTAACGGACTTTAACTAAACCTCTGTATTATTGATTGGTTTTACTGGTTTTTTTGACAAATTATTAAGAAAATCGAGCCTTTTGATCAAGTAGTTTTTATTAAAACCAATACCCGACACTAAAGAAAAAATTACCCTCACTGATTTCTGGCGACCAAGAATAATATATTTGGATAGGGCCCAAAAAAGATTCAAAGCCGTACCCAAGTCCATACCCTGAAAAACTTGGTTCCTCAAACCAATCTCCCGTCCTGAACAAATCGTCCGCAACGGTGGCGTAGTTGGCAGAAAAAAGCACATGGTGCTTGGGGGCAAAACGATAATCCATACGGCCGAAACCCTTTACGTAACTGTTGCCCGGCAAACTGAGAAAGTCATAGCCAAAAAAGGGCACAAAGTTGTTTACAAAATCGTTTCCAAAGCCTCCCAAAATAAAGTCAAAAGAACTTACTGGAGTAGTTCCTAGTTTAAACCCGGCATCCGCTTCCAATTTGAAGCTCAAATTGTGGACCGGGGAAAAGACACCTCCAAATTTTCCTTTGGCCACGGCAAATTCTGAAAAGTTTTCGTTGTAATCGGACGAGAAGGCATAAAAATGAAAATCGCCATCAAAAATCAACCCTCTGGTGGGAAAGTACTTATCATCATAAGTGTCCAGTTTTATTTGGGAGAACGCACTAAAATAGTTCGAGTTTTCGAAGTTGGTCCTTTGATTTCCGTTCGAGGCATCATTTTCCACATTTGGATCCACATCCAACTGGCCCAGTGTTCTTGTGCTATAGTTTAAAAATTTATGCTCCGCCCCTATGGTAAACGCAAATTCTTCCTTTAATACGGTTTGAAGATATATTTGGTTGGTAAGGTCTGTTACATCTACGTTTATCCTTTGGATATTTGGGTTAAGGGGAACATCAAAATTACCTTGAATGAGGGAAAAATCAATTTCCGAATCAAAATCGGTCAGTTTGGAATTTATCCCGAAACTCCAATAATATCCTTTGTCCAGATAATACTGCATATTGTATCTGATGTGGTCCCCAAGAATAAAATCGAACGAGGCCACATCGTCCTTCATCAAAAAATTCTTTTTGGTAAGATTGATGAGCGCCGCACTCTTGTACAAATCATCGTAGTGAGCGGACATTTTAATGAACATTTTGGTCGGATTCTCCTTAAGTTTTAAAATTAAGTCCGTTCCCAGACCATTGGAAATCAAATCATAACGAATAGCTTTGAAATTTCCCGTTGCTGATAGGTTGCTCATTCCCTGTCGTAAATCATCAAAAGAGATTTTTTCCGCCAGATCAAACCGCAGTTTTCCTTTTATGTATCCCCGGGTATATTGATCATTCCCCTCAATGATCATCCGGTTAATGACAAGGCTATCCGCCACCTTGATTCTCTTTCTAGGTTTTGGGGCATGACTTTGTCTTAGGGCAATTTCTTTTAGTTCATCCAATTTTTCCTCGGCCGCCTTTTCTCCGCTTTTTATGATCTGTTTACCCCTGTCAAAGGCAATTACGGAGAACTCATCAATATCCGGTCTTATATAAACGTCGGTTTCCTTGGACTTCTTCCTCATATCGTTGACAGTGCGGTAATTGTTGATCTGCAACAAAATTTCCGTAGCTGAAGAAAGGGATTCCCTTGTGGCCAGATCATGTTGTACATCCACCCCTATTATAATATCGGCTCCCATTGCCTTTACTTGGGCGATCGGGTAGTTGTTCACCACGCCACCATCTATTAAAATTTGCTCGTTTATCTCGGCAGGTTCAAAAAGGGAGGGAAAGGTACCACTCGCCACAATGGCCTCCGGTAGATAGCCGTGATCCAACAAAATCTCTTCTCCGGTCTCCACATTGGTGGCCATACAGAGAAAGGGTATGGGCAATTTGCCAAAATCCTGCACATCCTTTACGTGGAACAATAGTTGAACCAAAAGGTTGTATATGTTCTGCCCGCCAGAAATGGCCTGTGGGAAGGATACTTTAAAGTTTTCGAAGGGCAGCGAAAGCGCGTAGCGTTCCGAATCTTCCTTTTCATAAAATGTTTTGGCGCTCCTTGGTACATTATCCTGTATTAAATCGGTAAAATCGGTGCTCCTGAATATGGAATCCAATTCTTGGGAAGAATAACCGGATGCGTATAATGCGCCTACAATGGCACCCATACTGGTTCCGCCAATATAGTCTATCTTAACACCAGCTTCCTCGATTTTCTTCAATGCTCCTATGTGAGCCAATCCTTTGGCTCCACCTCCACTGAGCACAAGACCTACTTTTGGCGGTCTGCTTTCCGGGGAATCCTGGGCAATCCCCTTTGAACAGAGCAAAGCAATTAGAACCGTAAATAGTATTGCCTTGTTTCCCATGGTCTATTTATGAAATGTTTTGTAAATTTTTTTGGCCTTTGATGCCCCCACTGAGGCCGTTAATGTTTCCAACGATGCTTCTTTGATTCGTTTTACCGATTTAAAGCTTTTCAATAATTGTTGGGCAGTTTTTTCTCCTACACCATCAATATTAACCAATTCTGAACTAATCGCGCCCTTGCTTCGTTTGTTTCTGTGATGGGTTATACCAAACCGGTGGGCCTCGTTCCTTAGCTGCTGGATTATTTTCAGGCTTTCCGAACGTTTATCCAGATACAATGGCACTGGGTCATCCGGAAAATAAATTTCTTCCAAGCGCTTAGCTATACCGATGATGGCTATTTTTCCACGCAGTCCCAGAACTTCCAAGCTTTTTAAAGCTGAAGACAATTGTCCCTTTCCTCCATCGATCACGATTAACTGTGGGAGTGGCTCTTCTTCGTTCAGCAACCTTTTGTACCTCCTAAAGACCACTTCTTCCATACTGGCAAAATCATCGGGGCCTTCCACTGTTTTTATGTTGAAGTGGCGATAATCCTTTTTGGATGGCCTGCCGCCCTTAAAAACCACACAAGCCGCAACAGGGTTGCTGCCCTGAATGTTGGAGTTATCAAAACATTCAATATGCCGTGGCTCCTCCGACAATCGTAGATCCGATTTCATCTGGGCCATGATCCGTTTAGTGTGACGGTCGGGGTCGGTTATCTTTATCTGTTTCAGTCTGTCTTGGCGATAAAACCTCGCGTTGCGTTCGGAGAGATCCAAAATTCGGCGTTTGTCACCCAATTTGGGAAGGGTCATCCTCACATCTTCCTCTACGGTAACGGGGAAGGGGAGGTATACTTCTTTAGATGTTGAATTGAAGCGCTGCCTGAGCTCCGTTATCCCCAATTGCAACAACTCTTCATCGGTTTCGTCCAGCTTCTTTTTAATCTCCAAAGTATGCGACCGAATTATGGCGCCATGAGAAATCTGTAAAAAGTTCACATATCCGTGGGTTTCATCAGAAATAATGGTGAACACATCCACATTGTTGATCTTTGGGTTGACCACCGTGGATTTTGCCTGGTAATTCTCAAGGACATCAATTTTATCCTTCACCCGTTGCGCTTTTTCAAACTCCATCTCCTCCGCATACTGCTTCATCTGTTGTTTAAAGGCCTGAATGGAGTCTTTTAAATTGCCCTTAATGATCTGCCTAATATCTTCAATTTGATCGTGATACTCTTTCTCCGTTTGAAAACCTTCACAAGGCCCCAAACAATTGCCCAAATGGTAATCTAGGCATACCTTGTACTTTCCTGCGTCTATTTTTTCTTCTGACAAATCATAGTTGCACGTACGCAAAGGATAGAGGCTTTTAATCAGGTCCAAGAGCGTCCGGACCGTTTTCATGCTGGTATAGGGTCCAAAATACTCCGAGCCGTCCTTGATCAACTTTCTTGTGGAGAACACCCTAGGAAACCGTTCGTTCTTGATACATATCCAAGGATAGGATTTATCGTCCTTGAGAAGCACATTGTACCTCGGCAGCAATTTTTTTATGAGATTGTTCTCAAGTAAAAGGGCATCTGACTCGGTAGGCACCACAATATGTTTTATGGAATCAATCTTCTTTACCAGTACCCTGGTTTTTCCGTACTCCTGCTTTTTGTTGAAATAGGAAGAAACCCGCTTTTTCAGGTCCTTGGCCTTCCCTACGTACAGAATTTTGCCGTCCGCATCATAAAACTGGTACACTCCCGGGTTATTGGGAAGCGCACTCAATTGTACTTTTAAGGATGTAGATTTGGACATGGATTGCTCTAAAAGTGACCTGTTCTTGACTTTATAACAAAGTTATATTTTAATTGTCTTGATTATTGTTAAACTTGATGAATTCCTATTTTGGATTGACATATAACCCTTCTTAATTAATACTTTTTTAAGTGAGTAGAAAATGCGAAAAATTTCCTGAAAAATTCCATATTCATCAAAACTGGGGATTTACCACAAAAAAACTATGGGAAACCTACAATCAAGCGCTTGGCAATCAATAAGTTTTGTTAAACTGTTGCTAAAAATCATGCATTTCATCGATAAAAAGTGCATTTCATGGTATTCTTCTCAAATGTTTTACTTACATTTAACGATATAATTACAATCCTATGGAAAACTATATTATCGTTTTGGGAATGTACTTGATTTTGATGCTTTTCTTCAAAATCTTTTTCTCCGTTGCAACAAAAGGAGAGTAGTAGTCCATTGTCCCCAAACAACCCCAAAATCTTCAACAGTCAATGTTGAAACATGAACTGAGAAAAAAATACAAAAATCTGAGAGCGGAAATTTCTCCAACAAAAGCCTCGGATTTAAGTTTGGCCTTGGCCAATAGTTCGCTTCAAATCCCTATTTGGGATTTTTTTTATTACCATATCTTTTTGAGTATCGAAGACAAGAACGAGGTCGATACGCTGCCCTTGATAACGTTGTTGCAAGGCAGGGATAAGAATATAGTAGTTCCCAAAGTGGTTGGCCCCAACAGCTTGGAAAACTATTTGCTCACGGATAACACTGCTTTTAAAGAAAGTGCGTGGGGGGTTCCTGAACCTGTTGACGGCATTGAGATACCGGAAAATAAAATCGACTTGGTGTTTGTACCCTTGTTGGCTTTTGATGAAAAGGGAAACCGTGTAGGATACGGAAAAGGATTTTATGATGGTTTTCTGAACAAATGCCGAAAAGAAACCCTTAAAATAGGCCTATCGTTCTTTGCAGCGGAACCTGAGCTTATATCCGATGTAAATGAAAACGACGTAAAGCTGGACTATTGCATCACCCCAGTAAAGGTTTATACATTCTGATCGGAAACTTCTTCATTCTTTTCCGAACTTTTTGGAAATGCTTTCTTATTGAACACAATCAATATACCCACTCCTGTACTTATTGCTGTATCCGCAATATTGAACACGGGTTCAAAAAAACGGAAACGTTTGCCTCCGACGGACGGTACCCAATCGGGCCAAGTAGTATCCACCAATGGAAAGTACAGCATATCTACCACTTTGCCATGGAACAAACTTCCATAAGGCTGATCGGCAAAAAGGGTGGCCACCTGCCCATTGCTATGATCAAAAATAATTCCGTAAAAAACCGAATCGATAATGTTTCCGACCGCCCCTGCAAAAATCAGAGAAACCGCCAAAATCAAAGTTCTTGGGGACTGTTTCCGAATAATATCCCACAACCAATAACCTATCCCAAAAACAGCAAAAATCCTGAAAATGGTCAATATTAGTTTACCCACAGGTTCGGATATGGGTAAAAGGTCACTCAATTTGGTTCCCCAAGCAGCCCCCTCGTTCTCTATAAACAAAATTTTGAACCAACTGAACACTTCGTGGGCCTCACCCAATATAAAACTGGTCTTGATATAGATCTTGCTGATCTGGTCCACCACTAGGATGAGTACGATGATAATAAGGGACTTCTTTAAACTCATGCTGTTATTAAAAGGATTGCAAAAATATGCATATTATTTTGTTTTCGTCACTAGGATGTCTCCTTCCACAGTCTTCAGAAAAAATCGATCGTCCCCGAAAGGAATAGTTTCCTTTTGCACCCTTCCATAAGTACTTTCCGAAACAATATCACCACTAGGAGCCGAGAGCAGAATATCGCCTTTCTGCGTAGTCACGGTTACGGATTCTGAAACATTCAGCAGCGTGCAACGTCCATCTGATAGGGTAATTTCCAAATCTTTGTATTTTCCTGTGGCGTATAGATTTGTTTTTGTTCCAAAAACACCCACATTTTTGTACTCGGGTACACTTATTTCCAAAGCTATGGAAATTACCTTATGTGCACTGAGCTTGTCATTCGGGTTAACAAAATTGGGCTGAAAATCTGTACTGATTACGGCAGTTGTACCACTTTGCTCGATAGAGACCAATAAATCCATGGCATATTCCCCTTCCATGGTTGCCGAAACATGCACCTCATCAGTAGGCTCTGTCTTCAGGTCGATTCGATAACAGTATTGTGCATCAACTTGAATAGTTTCCGTACGAGGGCCAATAAATGCTTTTTTTACCAATTTCTGCCCATGGACATGGACCAGTGCAAAAACGAATATCAAAAAGATCTGTGCCCTCATAAAGAAAAAAACGCCCAAGGGCGTTTTTAATTATTTCTGCATATTCTTCGCCTCTATGCTCAACGTAGCGTGGGGCACGAGCTTTAAACGCTCCTTATTGATAAGCTTTCCTGTAACCCTGCAGATACCGTAGGTCTTGTTTTCAATTCGCAACAAAGCATTTTTAAGATCGCGAATGAATTTCTCCTGGCGAATGGCCAACTGGGTATTCGCCTCTTTGCTCATGGTCTCGGAACCTTCCTCGAACGCCTTAAACGTTGGAGAAGTATCGTCCGTACCATTGTTGCCATCATTCATATAAGAGCTCTTTAAAAGCTCCAAATGGTTTTTGGCCTTTTCCATTTTCTCCTCGATCAATGTTCTGAATTCCGCAAGGTCCTTGTCGGAGTATCTTACTTTTGAATCTTCTGCCATTTTCTTAATGTTTTTGAATAAACAATTTTGTGTTCACCTCATCAAAGGCTATTTCCGTTCCCTCTTCAAGCTCTTCCTCAAAGTTGAGCTCAGCGGTCAACGTTTCCGTTTTGATATAGTCCTCATTACTGGAAACCGCATTTTCCACTAGGCCATCCTTCAATATTTTTATGTCGATTTTATCAGTTACCTCAAAACCTGATTCTTTCCTTAGGTTCTGGATTCGATTTACCAATTCCCGGGCAATACCTTCCCTTTTCAAGTTTTCATCTATGGTAACATCCAGTGCCACGGTCAACGGACCTGAACTGGCTACCAACCAACCCTCTATATCTTGGGAACTTATTTCTACATCGGTTAACTGTAAATTAACGGTTTTATTTTCCAATTGTAGCAATAATTCTCCCTCTCGTTCAATTTTTTGGATATCCTCTTGACTCAAGCTGGATACTTTGCCGGCAATTGCCTTCATATCCTTACCAAATTTCGGGCCCAACACCTTAAAATTCGGTTTTATTTGCTTTACAAGCACTCCCGAAGCATCATCCAACATTTCAATTTCCTTCACGTTGACTTCGGATTTTACCAAATTGGATACGGATGCAATATCCTTTCTTTGCTCATCGTCCAATACCGGAATCATAATTTTTTGTAGCGGCTGACGCACTTTTATCTTTTCCTTTTGACGGATGGACAACACCAAAGAAGAAATCTTTTGTGCCAATTGCATTTTGCGCTCCAAATCCTTGTTTACCATATTGGCATCATAAGCCGGGAACTCGGCCAAGTGCACACTTTCAAAACCTTCTTTTTTGGAGGAAGCATCCAAATCCCTATACAATTGCTCCATAAAGAACGGTGCAATCGGTGCGGATAATTTGGCAACGGTCACCAAACAGGTGTACAATGTTTGGTAAGCTGAGATTTTATCCTTCTCATAGTCACCTTTCCAAAAACGTCTTCTACACAACCTCACATACCAGTTACTCAAGTTTTCCTGAACATACTCCGATATCATTCGGGCCGCACGAGTTGCCTCATAATCCCCGTAAGCTTCATCCACATTCTTGATCAATGTGTGCAACTCGGACAATATCCATTGGTCTATTTCCGGTCTTTCTTCCAAAGGAATATCTGCTTCGGAATAATCGAACTCATCAATATTGGCATAAAGCGCCATAAATGAATAGGTATTGTACAGCGTTCCGAAGAACTTACGTTTTACCTCAACAACCCCTTCTATATCAAACTTTAAGTTGTCCCAAGGATTGGCATTGGATATCATATACCAACGGGTGGCATCGGGGCCATGCTCTGGCAATACCTCAAAAGGATTTACTGCGTTACCCAATCGTTTGGACATTTTCTTTCCTTCCTTGTCCAGAACAAGTCCATTAGAAACCACATTTTTATAGGCTATGCTATCAAAAACCATGGTTCCGATGGCATGCAGGGTATAGAACCATCCTCTGGTCTGGTCTACCCCTTCGGCGATGAAATTGGCAGGAAATGCCGTGCCCTCATCAATCAAATCCTTATTTTCGAATGGATAGTGCCATTGGGCATAGGGCATGGAGCCACTATCGAACCAAACATCGATTAAGTCGGCCTCACGCTTCATGGGCTGTCCCGATGGGGACACCAAAGTGATACCGTCCACAATATTTTTATGTAGGTCGACCTTATCGTAGTTCCCCTCGCTCATATCGCCCACAACAAAATCCTCAAAAACATCCTTGTCCATAACCCCGGCCTCAACGGCTTTGGTCATTTCGGATTTCAATTCTTCCACCGAACCAATGATCAGTTCCTCCTTACCATCATCGGTTCGCCAAATTGGTAATGGAATACCCCAATATCTGGAACGTGATAAGTTCCAATCGTTGGCGTTTGCCAACCAGTTACCGAACCTGCCCTCACCAGTGGATTTAGGCTTCCAGTTAATGGATTGGTTGAGCTCGAACATCCTATCCTTTACATTGGTCACCTTAATGAACCAAGAATTCAATGGGTAGTACAAAATAGGTTTATCCGTACGCCAGCAGTTGGGATAGCTGTGCACATATTTCTCGACCTTAAAGGCCTTGTTCTCTTCTTTTAGTTTGATGGCAATCTCCACGTCGATGGACTTTTCCGGGGCTTCGCCATCATCGTAATACTCGTTCTTTACATACTTGCCACCAAATTCCTTGAGCTCCGGTCTGAACTTCCCTTGAAGGTCCACTAATGGAACAGGGTTGTCGTTCTCGTCCAAAACCAACATGGGCGGAATCTCGGGAGTGGCCTGTTTTGCCACCAAAGCATCGTCCGCACCAAAAGTAGGGGCGGTATGCACGATTCCGGTACCATCTTCGGTGGTCACAAAATCCCCGGAAATGATACGGAAGGCATTTTCCGGGTTTTGATATGGCTGTACATAATCAATCAACTGTTCGTACTGAATGCCGACCAAATCTTTCCCTACAAAAGATTCTCCCACCAAATAAGGAATTTTTTTGTCTCCTTGCTGGAATGCATTCAACTCCTCTTCTGTTTCTACCTTGGTAAATTTTCCTGAGAAATTATAGTTCACCAAGTTCTTGGCCAACACTACATTGATAGGTTCAAACGTATATTGGTTAAATGTTTTTACAAGCACATATTCAATCTTCGGGCCTACGGTCAATGCCGTGTTTGATGGAAGCGTCCAAGGTGTGGTCGTCCATGCCAAAAAGTGAATATCACCGTCAATATTTTTCAAGAAACCTGGTAGTGAATCAGTTTTGGCCTTGAACTGTGCCGTTACCGTAGTGTCCGTTACATCTTGATATGTTCCCGGCTGATTAAGCTCGTGCGAACTTAAACCTGTACCGGCCTTTGGCGAATAGGGCTGAATGGTATAGCCTTTATAGATCAGTCCTTTGTCATAGATTTGCTTTAACAACCACCAAACAGATTCCATATACTTGGACTTGTAGGTGATGTACGGATCTTCCATATCCACCCAATAACCGATTTTCTCGGTCATTTCGTTCCAAACATCCGTATAGCGCATTACCGCTTTTTTACAGGCGGCATTGTAATCCTCTACCGATATTTTTTTGCCGATATCTTCTTTGGTGATGCCCAATTCTTTCTCCACCCCGATCTCAACGGGCAAGCCATGGGTGTCCCAACCGGCCTTTCGCTTTACTTGGAAACCTTTCATGGTCTTGTACCGTGGAAAGATATCCTTAATGGTACGCGCCATTACGTGGTGAATCCCGGGCATTCCGTTTGCAGATGGAGGGCCTTCAAAAAACACATAGCTCTCCTTGCCTTCCCTAGTGGAAATGCTCTTTTCAAAAATCTTTTTATCCTTCCAAAAGTCTAGAATCTCTTCTGATACCTTTGGCAAATCCAATCCCTTATATTCCGCAAACTTCATATACTGCTTCTTCTACTAGAATTCAAGTTTGCAAAATTATAAATTTAGATGGAATTAAGCCCTGCCTTTTGGGATTAGAATTCACATAAATCCCTTAACCTAAATATGATAACCACCTCATCACTTATTTACGTTAATTTGTTTAAATTTCTTTTAATTAACACATAACCATCAAAATCATGAAAAAAGTACTGTTTGCCGCAATGGCATTGACTTTATCCTTATCCGTACTCACCTCTTGCAAGGACTCGGAAGACAAAGCAAAACAGTCTTCTGAAGATGCAGCCAAAGTGCTCGAAGAAGCTGGAGAGGGCCTCAAAGAAGCCACGGAAGATGCTGCCGATGCGATAGAAAAGGCGAGCAAAGATGTAAAAGAAGAGGGCCAAAAGGCATTGGATAGCATTAAAAAGGCAGGAGAGGAAATGAAGGATGCTGCAAAAAAAGCCATCGATAGTATGTAGACAAGCGCGAAAAAAAAAGAAAAAGGCTCGGAAAATCCGAGCCTTTATTTTTTAAAAAACATAACCCAATCCCAAAATAAGATTCGTGCCCGGGGCGGCGATTCCCGAGGAATACATTCGATACCTTTGATTGGTCATGTTCTCCAGACTAACGGAAGCCTTTAATGCTGTGGTTATTTGATATTGCGATCTAAAGTTGAGCGTATACCAAGATGGTGAAAAAGGGTCGCCATTGGCATCGCTTGCATACATGTAGGTCTTACTTTGTTCTGAAAGGGCCAAATCATCATTGCTCACCTCCCCATTATAATTGACAAAAATATCTGCTTTCAACTTTTGGTCTTGCCATATAAGATGGACATCACCAAAGGTAGGTGCAGCGTGCCTTGACGGGCTATCGGTTCCATCGTCATCTTCTTCCACACCTTCCGTCAACGTTAGATTTGAATTTAGCGACAGATGCTCATTAAAATAGGCCTCCATACCAAATTCAAATCCATAAACATAAGCCCTGGCCGCGTTTTGGATGGCCTGAACATTACTTGGTTCGCCATTGTATTCAATTTCGGTCTGGCCTCCAAAAGAAAAATCCCTTCGGACCAGTGCATCTACAAGATACGTATAGTAGGCCGCTCCTTTGAGAACTAAAATATCATTAAAGTTTTTTCTGAGACCCAGTTCGCCGTTGTAAGCATACTCCGGTTCTAAATCCGGATTTGGAACCACGACCGAACCGGGTTCGGAATCGAATATTTTCCCGATATCATCAATGTTCGGTGCCCTGAATCCGGTCGAACCGTTCAAAGTTACCTGAAGGTCGGACCTAGGGAACCAACTGAGCCCCAAGCTACCGGTAAGCGCTCCTGTTACGATATCGGCCTCATCAAAAGGAAAAGGATAATAGGTAGTATCAAAAGTCGCATCTACCCAAACTTGACTGTACCTAACCCCCGACAACAGGGATAAATTGGGCTTTATTTGATACTCTCCATTGATATAGCCTGCAAGCGTCTGCCAAGTAGAACCATCAGGATACCTTGATGCGGTCTCCTCAACTTCATCGGTTTCTATATTGCGCATACTGCCCATGGAATGGACTTTGTTGAAGACATATTCGGCACCGTAATATAGGTTGAGCGCCCCGATTTTCTTGTTTTCAAAATCCAAGTTTACGGATAGGGCATCAACTTTTTCGCGGGTGGAATACAATTCTACATCCTCAAAACCGCGGTCATGCCTACTTTCCTCAAAAAATTGATAGGCGGTGGTCAATTTTACTCCATCATAAAATTTATTCTTTCCTTTTTGGGTGATTTGAAAGTTCCCCATAAACCATTTCTGTGGGCCATAATACCATTCTGCGGAACGAAGTCCGTCCCCATCCCTGTTCGGCCGAATTAATCTATCATATCTTGAATAATCAGAAGTTTCCGAATAATAAAGCCCCAAATCGTAGTTCCAAGTACTATTGGGCTTGTAGGTAAACTTTTGAAGAAAGTTGACCTGGTCATATCCTGAGGTGACCTGTTTTTTAGGGTCGTTGTTATCTACCAGTACATCGGTACCATTCTCACTGATTACATAATTGGGTCGCAAATAGGAATCCGGACCATGCTCCCCCATTTTCAAATCATCAAAATTGTTATAGGTAAAACTGGTGTACGATGCCCATTTTTGCTTGCCAAAATTAAAATCCACATGGGCAGTGTTCTCATTGTTGGCCGAGGAATATCGGTAATTGACATTTCCTGAAAATGCCAAACTATCCGCGTAGGAAAAACGCGGTTGCTGGGTATAAAAGTTCATGACACCACCTATAGCATCGCTACCATAGATTACGGAACCCGGACCGAAGGTTACCTCGGTTTTTTTAATGGTAAACGGGTCAACGGATATTACATTCTGAAGGTTTCCGCCCCTGAAAATGGCGTTGTTCATACGTACGCCATCCACGGACAATAAAATTCTATTGGTGGCAAATCCCCTGATCATGGGGCTACCTCCACCCAATTGACTTTTTTGCACAAAAATCTTTCCACTATTCTGCAATAGGTCTGCCGATGTTTGTGGTGCAGTGAAGGCAATATTACGGGCATCAAAGGTCTCTATCTTTTGAGGAATGTGCTTTTTTTGCTGTTCCCATTTAGAAACGGACATGACCACTTCCTGAAGTTCCTCGGTCTTTAAAAAAAGATAGACCCGGTTACCCCTTCTATCAATTTGGCTTTTTGTGGTGGAATAAGGTTCGTAGCTGATGTGCTTGAACGTTATTTTTTCATTGGGGCCGAAAATATCCAAATCCCCCTTACCATTGGCATCGGTGACAGTGGTTTTGGTCTGGTCCTTGTTAAAAATGGCGATATTGTCCACCGGGATTCCCGAATCGGCATCCAGTACGGTTACTTCTTGAGCATACAAGTGAAAGGTTAATAAGAAAAGAATTAGGGTTAAGGTTGGTTTTAGGTTTTGCATTTTACGTAAAAACTGCATTTAAAACGGCGAGTGACTTTGGTTCACGAAATCCGTGCACATGAAGACCATAATACTGGATCATTATTTTTAAGAGTTCTCGCCTGTTAGACTTAGTTAGTTGGATCGTTTGTAATGCCACAAAATCCGTGCCTAAAAATTTCTTAAAACTTTGCAGGTTCTCACTCTGAATCAATGGATTAAGCGATGGTGTTTTGCTAAAGCTCCCTTCCAACAAATCAAAAAAAGGCGAGTTTTGATATGAAGTATCAGGATAGAACCCCAAATACTTGGTCAAATTAAATAAAAACAGAATATGAAAATTGGATGATAGCGGATGCAAATCCATCCATTGAAACGCATATTCCAAATAGTTAAAAAGACTCTCGTCCTGCTCTTGTTCCTGTATACTGTTGCCCAACATTTCGGCCAAAAAAAGGACTACACTATTTTTGACCACATCGGTATGCATTGTTTGATAAGGCACTGCTACCTTAACATCTCGCATACTTTCCAGAGTTCCTTTGTTCTTATGGGTCGCCACTATTTCCAGTTGCATCAAAGGAAGAAAATAGGCCGGGCGGATTTTCGCCTTTTTGGAAGCAAGTACGCCTTTGAGCAAATAGGATTTTACGCCATCTGATTGTGTGAAAGCTCTAACTATAAGACTGGTATCCCCATATTTTAGGGAGGAAAGAACTATGGCCTTTGTTGTGACTTGCATGTGCGAATAAAAAAAGCAGTTACCAGAAGTGTAAATGTAACCACTCCTTCTGGTAACTGCCAACCAAAAACCATTCTAGATGGCTTTATGTTATATCACTCCTTGGGCCAACATGGCATCTGCAACCTTTACAAAGCCAGCAATATTGGCTCCTTTTACATAATTGCAATATCCGTCCTCGTCCCCGTACTGCATACAAGCATCATGTATATCGGACATGATTCCTTTGAGTCGTTTATCAACTTCTTCCCTGGTCCAGCTGATACGCAATGAGTTCTGCGACATTTCCAATCCTGAAGTGGCAACACCTCCTGCGTTGGATGCTTTACCTGGAGCAAACAGAATCTTGGCGTCGTGGAATGCATGTATCGCTTCTGGTGTTGATGGCATGTTAGCGCCTTCAGCTACCGCTATACAACCATTTTTAATCAACGCTTTTGCATCCTCTCCGTTCAATTCGTTTTGAGTGGCGCAAGGCAATGCAATATCACACTCAACTTTCCATGGAGTCTCTCCCTGATGGTATTCGGCAGAGGCATATTTATCTGCATATTCAGAAATTCTTCCACGTTTGTTGTTCTTTAAGTCCATTACAAACGCTAGTTTTTCCTCATCAATACCATCTTTGTCGTAGATGTATCCTGCAGAATCGGAAAGTGTCAATACCTTACCTCCTAGATGAAGCACCTTTTCAGCTGCGTATTGCGCCACGTTACCAGAACCTGAAATCACGACTTTTTTACCTTCAAAAGTTTCGTTTTTGGTCTTTAACATGCTATCGGCAAAGTAAACCGTACCATAACCGGTAGCTTCGGGACGAATCAAAGATCCTCCCCAAGAAAGTCCTTTTCCTGTCAAAACTCCAGTAAATTCGTTACGGATTTTCTTGTACATCCCGAACAAGAAACCGATCTCACGGGCACCTACACCAATGTCTCCAGCCGGAATATCGGTGTTTGGTCCAATGTGTCGGCACAGTTCTGTCATAAAGGCATGGCAAAAACGCATGATCTCATCGTCGGATTTCCCTTTTGGGTTAAAATCTGAACCACCTTTTCCGCCACCCATGGGCAGGGTAGTTAAGCTGTTCTTGAATACTTGCTCGAATGCCAAGAATTTAAGAACGCTGGCATTTACTGTTGGGTGAAAACGAAGTCCACCTTTGTAAGGGCCAATGGCCGAGTTCATTTGAATACGATATCCACGGTTAACGTGAATTTCCCCATCATCATCTACCCATGCCACACGGAACGATATCAATCGCTCTGGCTCTACCATTCTTAATAGAATGTTCTTCCCGTGGTAGATGTCGTGCTGAACAATATAAGGTATTACGGTCTCGGCAACCTCTTGTACTGCTTGGATGAATTCGGGCTCGTGACCATTCCTGGAAATCACCTCATCCATAAACCCTTTTATCTTATCTTCTATTCTTTCTTCCATATACGGATAAAATTATTTGTCTTTCCGCTTACAAAAAGCGATTTTTTATTGAATTGTTATTATGAGGGCAAAATTATATTATTTCAATAATTTGAATATTTATTTTTTATAAATTTTTCAAAATATTTTAGTTAAGGGCCTGTTCCAAATCGTTTATTAAATCTTCCACATCTTCTATCCCTATGCTCAACCTGATCAATGCATCTACCACCCCATTTTTCTCTCGTTCTTCTTTAGGGATACTTCCATGCGACATACTTGCTGGATGTCCCACCAAACTCTCGACACCTCCTAACGATTCCGCAAGGGTAAATAGTTGAAGGTTCTCTACAATTTTAATGGCATTCTCATAACCTCCGCCTTTGGGCACAAAGGAAATCATTCCGCCAAAACCTTCCATTTGCTTTTTGGCAACTTTATGATTTGGATGGTGCTCGAAGCCGGGCCAGTATACCTTATCCATATTAGGGTGGCCCTCCAAATATTTGGCCACTTGCTCCGCATTTTCACAATGGCGCTGCATACGCACGTGGAGCGTTTTTATCCCACGAAGGGTCAAAAAACTATCCATGGGCCCACAGATGCCTCCGCTCGATTTTTGAATAAAGTACAATTGGTCCGCTAGTTTTTCATCCTTTACAGTTAAGGCTCCAACAACCACATCGCTATGACCCGCCAAATATTTGGTCGCGGAATGCATAACAATATCGGCACCTAAATCCAAAGGACGTTGCAGGTAAGGGGTAGCAAAGGTATTATCCACCGTCAACAATAAACCGTACTGTTTGGAAACCTTGGAAACGGCTTCAATATCAATAATATTCATCATGGGGTTAGTAGGCGTCTCCACCCAAATCAGTTTGGTGCTATCGGTAATATGGGAGGCAAGTTCTTCCATATCCACCATGTCTGAAAAACTGAACTTGATTCCAAATTTCTCATATACGCCCTTAAAAAGTCGGTAACTGCCCCCATACAGGTCGCTGGTACAGATGACCTCATCACCGGGAGCCAATAACTTCAAAACGGTATCGATTGCAGCCATTCCACTGCCGAAGGCCATACCAAATTTGCCGTTCTCCAAACTTGCCACTGCATTTTCCAAGGCGGTCCGCGTAGGATTAGCACCTCTGGAATATTCATACCCTTTATGTCCGCCCGGAGTGGGCTGTGCATACGTGGAAGTTTGATAAATGGGCGGCATTACCGCTCCATAGGCCGCATCGGGCTGTTGCCCTCCGTGAATCGCTTTGCTATTGAATTTTAACTCTTTTTTGCCCATGTTGAAACTATCTACATACAAATGTATCGTTATCTTTCCGAAGTATTATTTTTGATGACCCAAAACCTCAAATCATGAAAAAATATATAGCCACTATACTTTTCCTAGGCGCCTTGATGAGTTGCCAAACGGAGAGCAAGCTCACTTTTGAACCTACGCAATTGCTGGGCGAAATCTGTGCGGATTGTCCAAAAATAGCCATCAACATTCCCAATGCTTTGGACGACTCCCCTGTTTCTGAAGCCATAAATCGTTCGTTGAGGGAGGAAATCATCAGTATTATGTCCTTTTCCGAAGACAGGACGATTGACACGATGGACAAGGCACTACAATCTTTTACGGATAGCTACAAGGAGCTTAAGACCAAATTCCCCGATGAAATCCAGTGGGAAGCCACTATTGATGGCGAGGTAATCTATGAAGACGAAAATGTGGTCACGTTGATATTAACCTCGTACTCATTTACGGGCGGTGCTCATGGCTACGCCTCCACATCTTATTTAAATTTTGACAAACAGACGGGCAAAGAGCTTGAAAATGCAGAACTTTTTACCGACTACGAGGGCTTTGAAGATTTTGCGGAAGAGAAGTTCCGTAAGCAGGAGGAGATCCCAGCAAGCAAAAATATCAATGCCACGGGATTTATGTTCGAGGGAGACTCATTTCATCTATCCAACAATGTGGGGTACACAACGGAAGGACTTCAACTCATTTATAATCAATACGAAGTCGCTTCTTATGCAGATGGCCCAATTGTTCTGGTATTGCCGTACAACGAAGTCAATCCGTTCTTAGAACGAAAGGTAAAACTTTAAAAATCTTTCTACTTAAAATAATAGCGCAGTCCAGCTCCCAAGAGCAGCGTGGAATCATTTAGGTCGCTATTAAAATGATAGTATCCGTTAATGGGAACTATCAAAGAAAAGGCATCGGAAACAAAAAAATCCATTTCAAAAGATGCATAGGCGCCATATATAAAACTGCTCTCAGCTTCTATGGCATCAAATGCAAAATTGGTTTCTCCATTATTGATGTGTTTATAACCCACCGAAGGGCCACCTCCAAAATAAAAGGAGATGCCTCGCTTTTTTGAAGTTAGGATAGTGGTAAAATAACCGAAGTTCAGCCAGTAATCATCATACGGAAATTCCACGCCAGCGTTTGGTTTTTCCTTCGAAAATGTGGCCACCAAGGACACCTGTAAATAATCGATGGCACTATGGTAATGATTTGCATTGAGTTGAATCCCGTACCCATCCGTTTTATATGTTGGTACCGCCCCGATGGACAAATAACTCCTTTGGGAAAAACTTTGTTGTACAGGAAAAATCGTGGCAGCCAGTAGCAGCCAAAAGCATAAATGGTAGTGTTTCATTGTGATTAAGATTTGGGTTCTTAATATAATTTGCCACCAAATATAACTGATTTCCTTTGTGTTAGAGTTACCCAGTCAATTTTTAGAAAAACACTAAAAGAAAAACTAGTTCCTGGCCAATGCCTTTTTTAAGGCAAGGATGGCCCCGAGATGAAGCCCCTCATGAAAAACATTAAAGGAAAGCGCATCTTCTGGACTACTCAAACCGATTTTGGGAGTGGTCATGTATTCCTGAAAATTCTTAAACTTACCATGCTCATAATCCAATTGGATATGCTTTATGGTACTAAATAAATAAGCGCTTATTTTCTCTTTCTCTTCATCGGAGGGTTCACCTTCTGGGAAAGTCCCTTTTCTGTACTTATTGACCAATTCTTCCTCAATGGTAAAGTCCAGACCGCTCAATTTATACATCAGCAATTGGGGAGTAACCACCACGTGGGCGATGTTCCACCAAATATTATTGTTGAATCCCTCCGGGACCTTGAGCAAATCTTCTTTGGGGGTGTTCTGCAGAAAATCATGCAATATTTTCCTGTTCTTCAGTATAATATCAAATGTTTTTTCCATAATCCTATTCAATTTAATTGGCTATCCTATCGCATTGCAAAATTAGCCCTAAAATCTTAAATGGTTTTCGACATACTAGACTTAAAAACAAACAACACCTCCAAAAGCTGTTGAATTTACGTCTTCGTAATGGCTTTTGATGGATTTTTAACGTCCTTTGTAAATCCAACACTACAACAATGAAAAAGATATACCATCTGGGCAGTTGCTCTACCTGTAAACGTATTTTGAAAGAATTGGAACCTTTGGATGGAGTGGAGCTCCAAGAAATCAAATCCGAACCCATTACACCTGAACAATTGGAACAAATGGAGGCGTTGAGCGGAAGTTATGAGTCCCTTTTTAGCAGAAGGGCCATGTTGTTCAGACAAAGGGGACTTCACGAAAAAGAGCTTTCGGAAAAAGACTATAAAAATTTAATTCTGGAGCACTACACTTTTCTGAAAAGACCTGTGATTATAGTGGGCGACCAGATTTTTGTTGGAAACTCGAAAAAAACGGTCGAAGCCGGCAAGGAAGCTATACATTGATGAACAAAAGAACGCTGGCCATTTTTGCCGCTATTGGAGCAACCGTTATTTACGGTATAAACCATACTGTGGCCAAAGGGGTCATGCCCACTCATGTACGGCCCTTTGGGTTCATTTTTTTAAGGGTCGGCGGAGCTGCCATTCTTTTCTGGTTGATTTCCATTTTTGGCCCCAAGGAAAAAATTGAAAAACGTGATTGGGGACGTATGCTCGCATGTGCATTGTTGGGCATGTCCATAAACATGTTGTCGTTTTTTAAGGGACTGGAGCTTTCAACGCCAATAAACAGTGCTGTACTAGTTACCGTATCGCCCATTATAGTAGTGGCTCTTTCTGCGCTTTTTTTAAGCGAAAAAATCACCCTGAACAAAGGACTTGGTATTTTCATGGGCTTTGTTGGCGCAGTCGGCTTGGTTCTTTTTGGAGCGGAAGCTCGCCAAGATGCCCCAAACATACCTTTGGGCAATTTTTTGTTCATTATAAATGCAACCGCTTACGGCTCTTACTTAATATTGGTAAAAAAATTGATTGAGAAATACCACCCCTTCTCCATCATGAAATGGCTCTTTACAGTAGCCTTTGTCATCAATCTTCCCATAACCCTTCCCCAAGTTTTAGAAGTGCAATGGTCTTCTATGCCTCTTTGGGCATATGGTTCCATAGCTTTTGTCGTAATCGGCACTACGTTTTTGACCTATCTTTTCAACATTTTTGCGCTTACCCAACTCAAGGCCTCATCGGTAGGTGCATTTATTTATATGCAGCCCTTGGTGGGGATACTTTTTGCTCTTTTTTCGGGAAAAGACCACCTTACCTTGGTCAAGGTTACAGCCATGTGCTTTGTTCTGGTTGGCGTATATCTGGCCAGCAAAAAACCGAAAAGGAAATAGGCTGCCAATTGTAATAGGGCATTCGTCAACTCAACCGGCGCATTCGTCAATTAAGGGGTTTTTGTAGGGCACTCACCGATTATCTTTATCCGATTATTTACCCTGAAGTACGTTATGATTTTAATCGGTATTCTTATTGGCATGTTCATTTTTGCATTGTACATGGCCCTTTACGCTATCCTTAATAAGGCATATAAAATTAATCCATTATTGCACCTTGGTGGCTTTTATATAATGGTTGAGGTTCTTGATAAAGCAATTCTTAAAGCCATCCCCGAAAGCTATAAAACCAAACAAATTGAGGCCCCTTTTCAACTTGATGGCCACATCGGATTTATTTTTCGTTTGAACCAGCCCAAAATGTCCGTTTATGATATCGCCATGACAGTTTTGATTACCTGTTTTTTCCTCTTTTTTATATATAACGTAGGAATAAAGCAATACATCAAAAAGAAGAAGCTTCAAGAGAAATCAAATCAAACGCGAAACAACTTTCCCCACTAAAATTGTACCCCTTGGAAACAATCGATTACACCATGTGCCACGAACAAATTGCTCGTCTCAAAAAAAAATTACAACGCGCAAAAGAAAGAGATCATCTTTACAAGGTATTCGGGGCTGGCAGTCATCGGTACGAATTAAATGCCCCTGCATCCTGTTCCATTATTGATGCCATTGAACAACATTACGAAATACAATTGCCAGAGTGCTATAAATCGTTCGTGCTTAATATTGGTAACGGCGGAAGGTCCTATCTATGTTCTGGTGCAGGTCCTTTTTTTGGTATTTACCCTGTCGGAGAGAATTTGGATGACCTGATACACGGTAAGGTTGAGCAGCATTTAAAAAAAAGTTGTTCCATATACCCAAACATGTCAACAATACAATGGGATAAAATGACCGATTCACTTTATGATGATGATATTACAGATGAAGATTACGAAGAATTAAACGGTAATCTTTATGGCGGCCTATTGCCTATTGGTTCGCAAGGTTGCTCTTACATACACGCGCTAGTTTTGAACGGACCTTACAAAGGCAGAGTAGTAAACATGGATAGAGGGGAACAGATACCTCCGCGATTTTCTGAATACACTAACTTTTTGGATTGGTATGAAGGCTGGCTCGATGAAATTATCTCAGGAAAATTGATCACAATCACTCCGAGCTGGTTCGGCTACCCCAAAAATTGAAACACTCCCTTATAAAATTTCGATATCCTTTGGCACTTGAACATGCTTTCGGGTATCTTCTTTGGTCAAAATTTTAAAATCCTCCGCCTTTTCCATCGATTCAAAAGAATTCAAGAATTCATCGGGCAGACCTGTAAGTTTTCTGCTCTTTAAATCGATCCAGGCACCCATCATCTCACAACGGGCAAAGTTTTTGCCGTTATGATCATAAAAGTTGTGCCTAAACTCAAAGAACATCCCATCCTTGCTCATACCAACAAACTCTAAAGAAACCTTTACTGGCATCCCTGGAAAAGCTTCTTTAAAATAGTACACGTGTTCATAAAAGACCACCGGTCCAATATTATGAGCACCCATACTTTTTTGATTGAAGCCAAGCAATCCCAAATAGGCCATTCGGGTGTGGCTCATAAAATTGATATAAGCCGAGTTCGCCAAGTGTCTGTTAGCGTCCGTATCGCTCCATCTGATCTCAAATTCTTTAAAAAACATAGTGGGTTGTTTTGTTATGCATGCATAATAATTGTAAAAATACCATAGTTTTGGAAACTGATTCCAAATTGAAAGAAGAATTGTTCCTATTTTTAATCATAGTTAAAACACAAGAACCATGAGCCAAAAAGCTGAATTCATCAAAAATCTATCGCTTCCTGTTATTGCTGCCCCAATGTTCCTGATTTCGGGACCAAAATTGGTGGTGGAATGTTGCAAAAATGGGATTGTGGGTACTTTCCCCGCCCTAAATCAACGGACAAGCGAAGGTTTTGAGGAATGGCTCGTCCAAATAAAATCGGAGTTGAAGGCCTTTGAAGAGGAAACCGGTAAAAAAGCGGCCCCGTTTGGTGTCAATTTAGTGGTACACCCCACCAACCCAAGGCTAGAGGCCGATGTGAAACTATGCATCAAACATCAGGTTCCATTGGTTATTACCTCCCTCGGCGCCGTAAGTCAGGTGGTAGATGCCATTCACAGTTATGATGGTTTGGTCTTTCATGATATCATTAAAAAGCGACATGCGGAAAAAGCAGCCGAAGCCGGTGTGGACGGTCTAATATTAGTATCCGCAGGAGCAGGCGGCCATGGAGGTACCATTAATCCAATGAGTTTGATTGCCGAAGTGAAGAAATTCTTTGACAAGACCATCATCCTTTCGGGATGTATCAGTACGGGAAGGGACATTGCCTCTACTTTACAAATGGGAGCTGACCTTGCCTATATGGGCACCCGTTTTATCAATACCGAAGAAAGTAAGGCCTCGGAAAAATATCGTGAAATGATTATAAACGCAGGTGCCAGCGATGTGGTCTACACCGCGGCTATATCGGGAGTGCATGCCAACTTTTTGGCCGCAAGTTTACAGGCGGCGGGCATTACCGAAGAAGATTTGAAGAAAGACACAAAAATAGATTTCGGGAAAGAACTCGACACCGAAGCCAAGGCATGGAAAACCATTTGGTCGGCCGGACAAGGTGTAACTACCATTGACAATATATTACCGGTATCCGAACTTGTCGATAATTTGAAAGAAGATTTCAAAATGGCAATCGAAGCGCAGGCAGAGCTCTTAAACATATATCCAAAGGAATAATCGAATGCCCCAACTTACTTCCAATTATTTGCCCCCATTTCTTTTTAGAAGTGGACATTTTGCTACTATTTATTCCGGTATTATACGTTCGGTGAATGGTGTTGTTCAAAAAAGGGAGCGTATCATTCTTTCAGATGGCGATTTTTTAGATCTCGATTGGAGCGATTCATCCGCTCCCACCCAAAAATTAGTGATCTTGCTCCATGGACTGGAAGGAGATGCCCAGCGTCCCTACATTACAGGGAGCGCCAAAATACTGAATCAAAATGGGTATGATACCTGTGCCGTGAATTATCGCAGCTGTAGCGGAGAAACCAATACAACCTATCGTTCATATCATTCCGGGGCAACGGAAGACTTAAGGGAAGTAATCGATCACATCCTGAACACTAAAAATTACTCGGAAATTTATTTGAAGGGCTTCAGTTTAGGAGGTAACCTATTGCTCAAATATTTAGGCGAGGGCAACGATGTTCCAAAGCAATTGAAGGGTGCCGTGGCTGTCTCGGTTCCTTGCAATCTTTATGATTCCTGCAAGCAATTACTAAGTCCAAAAAATATATTGTACGCCATCAGGTTCAAAGGAAACCTATTGACCAAACTTCGCCAAAAACAGCAGCTGTTTCCTGAAAAGATCACCGATTCCGACATCAAAAAAATTAAGACCTTAAAAGATTTTGACGATATCTACACCAGTCGAGCCCATGGTTTTAGAGATGCTATTGACTATTATCAAAAATCCAGTTCACTCCAATTTTTACCTACCATTCAAGTTCCAAGCTTGATCATCAACGCGAAAAACGATTCGTTTTTGGGCAAGGAATGTTTTCCATTTAAAGAAACAGAGGAAAATCCTTCACTTTATTTAGAAACCCCAACATTTGGTGGTCATGTAGGTTTTTGGGGCAAAAATAACGTCACCTACACAGAAAAAAGAGCGTTGGATTTTTTCGATTCCCTATAATTCAAACGTTTTCATAAGCGGTATTGTGATGATCTACACAAAAACACCCGGATTATTAATGGCTAATTACCTATCTTAGTGCCTTAGATTACACAAACAAACTTCAATAGAATCAGAATGAAAAAAATTGTAATGTTCTTGGCCTTAGGAGCCATGATAGTGAGTTGCGGAGGTAAAAAAGAAGAGAAAAAAGATGGTTTTGAAGTAAGCCGCACCAAAACTGAAGATACCAAAGCACAATCTAAAGAAGGTGTGCCCGTTGATTTGGACAACAAAGGTGTGGGCCCTATAACCGACCTTGAGTTCCCTGAAGAAATCAATGATGAGATGGCCGCTCGCGGCAAAGCAAAATTTGATGCCATTTGTGTGGCTTGTCACATGATAGACCAACGCATGATCGGCCCAGCTTTAAAGGGCGTTTATGATAGAAGAAGTCCAGAATGGGTGATGAACATGATTCTTAACCCTGATGGAATGCTGAAAGAAGACCCTATTGCAAAAGCCTTGTTAAAAGAATACAACAACGCCATTATGCTCAATCAAAATCTTACAGAAGACGAAGCAAGGGACGTTGCCGAGTACTTGAGAACACTGTAACAAACCAACTCTATTATATGTAAGGGCTGCTGTTTTAGAAAAACAGCAGCTTTTTTTTATTACCTTAATACAAACTTTAGGTAATGAAAAAAGTAATGTTATTAGTGTTATGTTCCTTAACTGGATCTATCCTGGCAGCCCAAGATTTGCTTGGTGCGTGGACTTATACAGAATCGTCCGATGATGGACAAAAAGTGGAACACATTCTTATTTTAACCGGTCATTTTTTTTCAGAGGCCTTTTTTAAGAAAGCCGATGGAAAATTCTTGGGAACCAAAGGCGGCAGCTATGCTGCAACAGATGAAAACATTGAATTCACTTATGAGTTTTCCACGCAACACCCCGAAACGGTGGGAGAAATGGAGTCTAAAGTCTATAAATTGGGGGATCTCAACCTTCAATTGGATGGAACTACTTGGACCCATGTTGATGATGGAACCCCTGGAGACCTTTTTGGTGCATGGTTGATATCGGGCCGAAAGCGTGATGGCGAAATCGTAAAACGCGACACCTCAGGACCACGTAAAACCATGAAGATTCTATCAGGTACCCGGTTTCAATGGATAGCATACAATACCGAAACCAAAGAGTTTATGGGAACCGGAGGAGGTACATATACCACCATTGACGGAAAATACATTGAAAACATCGGTTTCTTTTCTAGGGACGATTCTAGGGTCGGGGCCAGTTTGGAATTCAATTATGAGTTAAAAGAGGGAGATTGGCATCATTCTGGTCTAAGCAGCAAAGGAGACCCCATTTATGAAGTGTGGAGCAAACGAAAGTTATAATGGAGATTTAATCCAACCATAACCACCGTAAAATCAAACAATGGGGATTTTTTAGTATTTTTCTGAAACATTAACCATTAATTTCTGTCAAAATGAAAACTACCATTATCCTATTTTTTTCTGCCATTTTGCTGGCAGAATCTTGCGGTGAAGCGAAGTCTAGTGCGGAAGCGCTGTATGGAACTACTTGGGAACTTGAATATATTTCTGGGCCACGTATCGCTTTTGAAGGACTTTTTCCGGAGAAAAAACCACAGATTACTTTTGATAAAGAATCAGGCAAAGTATCGGGCACCGATAGTTGCAACGGTTACTCTGCTGATTACGAACTTGCAGAAAACACCATAGTTTTCGGCGACCCTGGCCCGACCACGATGATGTTCTGCGGAGGTAGCGAACGACAATTTCTTGAAATGATGAAAAAAATAGATGGTTATTCCTTTGAGGACGGCAAACTTAATCTGTTGGTTGGTGAAGTTCCGATGATGCGATTTAAAAAAGTTGAGTAATGAAAAGAGCTCTATTCCTAGCTGGTATTTTCCTCATTTTTTTGAATTGTGCCGAGAAAAAGAAACAAGATCCGACCGAAGCATCCGAAGAAATTTCGGCGGATACCGTTCAAATCGAAGAAAAACGAACCATGGAACCCTTGGCCGTGCAACCGGACGGCAGTTACTTTAAGGCCACTGGTACCGAGCCATTCTGGGGCCTAAAAATCTACGGCGATAAGGTTCAACTGCAGACCATGGAGGATACCATAACCACCCCTCCTTCGGAAGCCATCAAAGCCCAAGATGCCAATATTAAGATGTTCCGAATCAAGACCGAAGCCACCGAAATGGATGTAATCATCTCACATAAGGAATGCACCAATGCCATGTCGGGAGCAGTATCGCCCTATACCGTAACCGTTTCATACAAAAGTACTGGTGGTGGAGAAATCCGTGTTTTGGAAGGCTGCGGTTCATATATTACCGACTACAGGCTACACGATATTTGGGTATTGGAAGAAATGAAAGGGACTTCGGTCTCCAAAGATGACTTTAGTGGCCGTGATGTTCCCAATATGGAAGTCAACATCAATGACAATAGGTTCTCTGGTTTTTCAGGCTGTAATAGAATGACGGGCAGCCTGTTTTATGAAAATGACGTGCTACGCTTTACGCAGGTGGCATCAACCCGAATGGCATGTCCCGGCATGGAAAAGGAATCCGAATTCCTTATGGCCTTGCAATCGGCCACTTCCTATAAAATTGAAAATAACAGATTGTATTTATCCAATGGCTCCAAGGAGAATTTATTGGTATTTAAAAAAATAGATTGATCATGAAAAAAATAATAGTTGCTTTACTATTGACTACAGTTTTTGTAAGCTGTAAGAACAACGAAAAAAAAGAACAAAAGGAATCCATAGTAGAAACCCAAGAAGAAATGGTTGAATCACCCGCGGCTCCCAATCTGGAAGTTGGTTGCTATGCTTACGATGAAAACGGCAGTAAGATTGTTTTGGAAATCACCGAAATCAATGACTCCATCATGGGCAATCTCAATTATGCTTTCAAAGAAAAGGATGCAAACACAGGAACTTTTTCAGGCGTTTTAAAAGACAGTGTGCTTATCGGAAGCTACTCCTTTATGTCGGAGGGAATGGAAAGTTCCCGTGAAGTCGCTTTTTTGGTTAAAGAAAATCAACTTATCGAAGGATTTGGCGAACTGGATGAAACGGGCACAGGCTTCAAAGACAAGGATAACATAAGCTTTAGTTCTTCCATGCCTTTAACTAAAACTGAATGCGATCAGAAGTAAATCGGAAAAACATCATATTTTGGATACTAACATTTAAGCTATGAAAGCAAGAGCAGCATTTGCACTGGTTTTTCTATTCATCATTGGCAGCAAGGCCCAAACCGCATCCGATTTAACCATTGTGTTTAAAGGACAGGCCAAGGTAAATGCGCTTAAAAGCGATAGAAACGCTATAAAATCATTTTTCGGGAATACCCTTGGACGAAAAATCGAATCCAAGGAAAATGCGGATCTTGTACATTTTGATGATGGTGGTTTTGTGAAGTTTGCATACCACCCCAAAGCAGAAGTGCTTGATTCCACCCAATTCCATAAATCCATGCAATTGGCTCTCTTGGTGCCTGCTTTTGAATACCAGAGCATTGTAGGAACCATCAAAGATTACGGAGCCGCACCTCTGTTGCCCAATGTCGAAAAATACCAAGACCATTCCAAGTACTACTATTTTCATGCACCTGGAGGCCAAGTATTTCGTATCGTGAACTCCGTAAACACCTTCCCGAAAAGTGGAGAAGGCTATGTTTACGATGCCGACAAAGCATCTAAATATGGAGCGGATGATTATGGCATGAAAAAATACATTTTCGCTTTTTTAAAACGAGGACCCAACCGTAGCCTTCCAAAAGAAGAAGCAGCTCAATTGCAAAACGCCCACCTGCAAAACATTATGCGACTGGCAGAAGAAGAAAAATTGATTCTCGCCGGGCCCTTTTTCGGGAATGATGACCTACGTGGCATTTATATTTTTGATGTGGAAACGTTGGAAGAGGCCAAATCCCTTACCGAGACCGACCCAGCCATTAAAGCGGGAAGTCTGGTTATGGAACTCAAAGAATGGTACGGGTCTGCAGCACTGATGGAGGTGGCTAAAATTGGAATGACCTTACAAAAGAAATCAATCACCGATTAAAGGTCCAAAATGAAAAAACTGCTCTATTTTTTAATCCTATTTATTTTCATGATCAATCATAATATTGAAGCGCAAGAATCCATGCTGCCATATAGAGAAATACCAGAATACCCATCTGATTTTAGCCCAGGAAACCTAATCTCAAGAATGATAGATGGATTGGGCTATCGATTTTACTGGGCAACCGAAGGTTTGACGGATGACGACCTTACCTACAGGGCATCAGAAAATGGACGATCCATTTTTGAAACGGTGGAACACATCAATGTAATGTCCAATAATATTCTATTGGCCCCGGATGCAAAACCTTTTGAAAAACCCAAAAACCCACCCCAATTATCTTTTGAAGAATTGCGCACATTGACACTCAAAAACCTCAAAGCAGCTAGCAAAAAAGTTTTGGGCGCAACGGAAAAGGATATAGAAAACTACAAGGTGATTTTTAAGCAAGGTGACAAAACATCCGAATTTCCGTATTGGAACATGATCAATGGTATGATTACGGATTGCATCCATCATACCGGTCAAGTAGTTTTGATGCGGCGTGTCAGTGGTAATCCACAAAATCCAAATGTAAACGTCTTCCTTGGGAAAACTCGTGAATAGCCATTAATTGTCAACCACAACCTTATAGGTAGGGTCTTCCAATACGTTCACTTCGATAATGTCATCGGCATTGGCCAGCAAGCGTCTACAGTCACGGCTCAAATGTTTCAAGTGTACTTTTTTGCCTACTTTTCGGTAGCGCTCTGTGATTTTGTTCACGGCCTCAATGGCGGACATATCCACCAATCTACTTTCTGCAAAGTCAATCACCACTTCTTCGGGGTCGTTCAGTACATCAAACTTTTCGGCAAACAATGTGGTACTCCCAAAGAATAAAGGACCGTAGATCTCATAATGTTTTACTCCGTCATCATTAATGCTTTTTCTGGCACGGATGCGTTTGGCGTTGTCCCAAGCAAATACCAAGGCGGAAATAATAACTCCCACCAACACTGCCAAGGCCAGGTTATGGAGGAATACGGTCACCAAAGTTACAAGTACCATCACCAACACATCTGATTTTGGCATTCTGCGAAACGTCTTTAAACTTGCCCATTCGAAAGTTCCCAATGCCACCATGATCATTAATCCTGTTAATGTGGCCATCGGCACTTTTTCAATCAAGCTGGAACCGAACATGATGAATACCAGCAACATTAAAGCTGCAAAAATTCCTGAAAGACGTGCACGCGCGCCGTTGGAGGTATTGATCAAACTTTGACCGATCATAGCACATCCTCCCATCCCTGAAAAGAGACCGGAAAGAATGTTGGCCGTGCCCTGTGCAACAGCTTCTTTATTACCACGACCTCGGGTTTCGGTAATTTCATCCACAATGTTCAGGGTCAACAAACTCTCGATCAAGCCAACACCTGCCACGATTGCTGCGTATGGAAAAATAATTTGCAAAGTTTCCAATGTAAATGGTAGATCAGGAATATGAAATGGGGGAAATGTTCCTTCAATGGAAGCGATATCCCCAATGGTGCGTGTATCCAATCCAAAGAAAAATACAATTCCGAATACCAGAAGAATTGCGGCCAATGATGCCGGAATTACTTTGGTCAACTTAGGAAGTCCCCAAATCACCACCATGGTCAACAGCACCAATCCCAAGAAAATATAAAGTGTGCTTCCGCTCAACCAATCACCATCGGGCGTTTGGAACTGACTCATCTGCGACATAAATATGATAACGGCCAAACCGTTCACAAATCCAAAAATTACGGGATGGGGCACTAAACGCATCAATTTTCCAAGACGTAGAAAACCTGCGGTCATTTGTAATATTCCGGCCAATACCACGGTTGCAAATACGTATTCAACTCCATATTGTTGTGCCAAACTTACGATTACAACAGCAACGGCCCCTGTAGCTCCAGAAATCATTCCAGGACGACCTCCCAAAATGGAAGTGACCAATCCCATTACAAAAGCTGCGTACAAACCTGTTAAGGGGGACAAACCTGCAATAAAGGCAAAGGCAATGGCCTCGGGCACCAAGGCAAGTGCTACGGTAAGACCCGATAAAATTTCTGTTCGGTAGTTTACTTTTTGTGAAAAATCGAAAAGGTTGAGATACTTTTTCATGGCTTCTTTCTTGAAGCGCGCAAAAATAGCATTATTAAATGCAAGACCCTAATCACACGGAAATTTTTAAGAATTTGATAATCTACCAGTTAGTAAGCCCCAATAACTTTTCTCCGAACAGACTTAATTTGGCGGAATTGTATCAGATTTGTCTCTTTTTGACCTTCTTGCATAAAAAAATCGCCCTGTGCATGTTTGCCCAAGGCGATTCTTAACTAAATAACCAACCAAAAAAACTGTTTGTATAGTCGAACAATTTTGTTCTTCCTTACATATTTCGTTGACGGGTTACGTCCATTACAGGGTTATTGGTCTTTGAACGTTTTTTACCTGTTCCGTCTCCTGATTTCAAATATTGAATGTATCCTCTTCCCTTAAATTCGTACACCGTTCCGCTGGATACATGGTACAACTCTATGGTACTATCATTGATAACGTACAACTCAAAATAATCATTGCCCAAGAAGTCATAATCCAGTGTTAAAGTTTTAAGAGATGCATCATTGGCGACATCATATACTTCATAATCGCCTTCATAATCCCATTGTAAGTTGGACAATGGTATGCCCTGAGCATCTACCGACGACCTGAAATATCCACCTCCATCATTAAAGAACTGTAAATAATTTTCTTCATCAAACTCGTTCAATGCCCCAAGTTCGCTGGTATATGTTTTTTCCCAAACTTGATATTCTTGTAAAAACAGATGGATGTTGTCATAAAACACCATATCATAATCAAACGTGTTCCGTTGATATCCCTCCAATATATAGGAGGTATCCGAGCGGGAATCATAGAGTTCCAAAGTATTATAATCCAAAGCGAACACTTCCAATAACCATAGACCGTCTACATCATGGTCTATTTCCACCTGACCGCTATACGTGGCATAAGCACCTACATCAATTCCTAGTCCGTTACCTGTTTTACCCAAACCTGAAAGATTGTTGTTTGCATAAATAATCCCCCTGTCAAAAGATATGGTAAAGGCTCGTTGCAAAAATGGAACCTCTCCGTTTCCACGGGTTTCGTTAATATCCACATACCAAAGGTCGTGAGATTCCAAAACCAAGGCGGTATGTATTGGTGGTTCCGAAATCAAATCATCTTCGACAATAACCTCGGTGTAGCAAGAACTGGCCAAAAGACCAATGAACAAAATTCCAAAGAGTAGTTTTCTATTTTTCATAATCGAGGTTTTAAAGTTCCCTTTACGTAAACCAAGCACTATGCCAAATTTTTTAAAGTATTGATAATCAATAAATAACAAGCTGATGAATTTATTTTTTAGCTTTACATCCTAATTTGATTTCATGAAAGACCAACTTACGTTTGGAGTTTTTGGAGGTGGTAGCTGGGGAACCGCCATTGTGAAGATGTTGACCGAAAATTTGGAACAGGTCAATTGGTATATGCGGAGCGATTCGGCAATTCGTCATATTAAAAAAGAATGGCACAATCCCAACTATTTAAGTTCCGTAGAGTTTGATGTGGACCAACTCAAGATGAGCTTTGACATCAATGAGGTTGCCGAAGCATCCGACGTGCTCATTTTTGCCATTCCTTCTGCTTTTTTGGAGAGGGAACTGCAGAATTTGACGGTTCCCTTGAAAGATAAAATCATTTTTTCGGCCATTAAGGGGATTGTTCCCGAAAGTGGACGCATAGTTGGGGAACACTTCAATGAAAAATATGAGATCCCTTTTGAGAATATTGGTGTGATCACAGGGCCATGCCATGCCGAAGAGGTCGCCTTGGAACGCTTATCCTATCTTACCATTGCCTGCGCCGATGCCGATAAGGCCAAAATGGTGGCCAGGCATTTAAAGAGCGACTATATCCGTACCAAAATTTCTGATGATATCATAGGTACGGAATACGCGGCCATGCTGAAGAATATTTATGCCATTGCCGCGGGCATTGCGCATGGATTGGGCTACGGGGACAATTTCCAGAGTGTTTTGATGAGCAACGCCATACGGGAGATGAAGCGTTTTATTGACCGTGTGTACAAAATGAAGCGCAACATAAACGCCTCGGCATATTTGGGTGATTTATTGGTAACGGGCTATTCGGTTTTTAGTAGAAACCGAATGTTCGGGAACATGATCGGTAAGGGCTACACCGTAAAAAGCGCGATGATGGAAATGAACATGGTGGCCGAAGGCTATTATGCGACCCAAAGTGCCCATGATCTTATGGAAAAACTACAAAAGAAGTCCAAAACGCCCATTATCAACGCAGTATACCAAGTACTTTATAAAAACAAGAGCCCGAAAAAGGTATTTGAGAAGTTGACGGAGAAGTTGGATTAATTGCCCGTTGAGAGTTTGACAAGATTGAAACTGTAGCTTATAAATGGCAGGATAAAAGTTGTCTTCTTATCAAAATACTTTGTGTTTCGAGATATGTATATACCCAACATTATCTTAGACCTGCCTTTTCCATAACCAACGAAAATTTTGTTTGCGCTGAAATTATAATTGTCCAAAGAGGAATTTGAACCTACAACCTCTCCTTCTTCATTTAAAATAGATTCTGTTCTTACATACTCACTATTTCGGTTGAGCAAGCTAAGGCCGGCACCGACGAATAATTCGCCTTTTTGGAATACTTGAAAGTGATAGTTCAAGTTAAAATGATAGCCGAACATCAACCCGCGCTCTGTTTCTGAAGCTGTATTTTCAATACGAGTTGTTATAAGGTCATAACGAAAGGAGGTTTTGAATCCTGCACTAAAATTTTGAGTAACATAATAATCAACCCCAAAATTAAGTGCAGGGCCAGAATTTTGTAAATCAGGATTAATAAAATTTGTTGCCAGGGCCTGATCTCCTGATTTGTAAATGGGGGTAATTCTATATTCAGCACCAAGGTTTAAAAAGAAATTTTTCTCTCTTGAGTTATCTTGAGCTGCAAGATATAGTGGCAGTAAAAATAGGAATAGAAGTATGCGCATTTTCATTTTAAAAATGATTTATCTAATACGAAGGACTAAAATGATATTCTATAACAGAATTTTTAATGACATTCCCAAAACCATTTAAAACGAAAAAATTGTCATATTCAAAAATATTACTGGCCTGTACCTGTGCTGAAATGTATTTTTGATTGTAGGATCTATAACTAATCAAAGCACTAGTTCCATCCGGACGATTAAAATAAACTGATTTCAACGGTGCTGGAAACCCGTCATATTCATAAATTATATATGATATGAATGTACATGAGGATTCACTTTTATTCATAATATGTTTATTAATGGTCTTAAAAACCCCATTATTTACGTCACTATTAGAAAATTTACCTAATTTATATTCAGGGTTATTTCGAATTTGAGCCCCGTCTATTGTCACCCTATCCCCCCAGTAATATCCCAGGGGATAAAAAAAATACACATTATCAGACATGGCATACCCATAAATATGCACATCTGCTTTTTCCAACCATGATTCCTTTTTATCCTTAATCTTTATTTTTTCAATTTGCAAATCTTTGGGTATATTACTTCCACCACCAGAAGATCCACCGCCTGAAGAACTCCCTTCCCCTCCTTCAAACCCTTCTTCAGCGATAGGGTCTGGCAACATATATTCTTGATCTTCTGGAGATACTCCAAGCACATAAACATCATTTTCTAAAGCTTCTGGTTTAGGGTTAGGGCCAAAAACATCCTCTTCTAACAAATCCCGATATTTTAATTCCAACTGTCCAGCAGCATCCAGTTTGTATCCCTGCACAATTTCTTTCTCAGTATCTGGGTCGTAACTATTAATCAGAAAGAAAGGTTCGCTTTCCCTTCCTTCTTTAATTTTATACACATATGGATGCCATGAACCTCCATCCAAATCGATAAAAGCGTTTAAGGAAAATTGAATACTGTCATTTATCTCTCTTTTCCCTTTGCCCTCTAATGTTTCACTCAGTAAATCCTTAAAATATGAAGCTCCCATATGCCCCCTTTTGCTTGACTTGGAAATTCCGTGTTCGTCAAAATCTGGCTTAGATTGAAGTACTTCTTCCATTAAAAAAGTAAGATGATAATTTTTATAGGCTAATTTTTCCTTTAACTCCGCCTTTTCAATACCCTCTTTATCAAAGAGCAAAGAAGTAAATTGGCTTTCCTCAAAAAAAATGTTTTGTTCCTCTTCATTTTCACACGAACCTAATAGTATTGCCAAAACAAAAATTACGGTTGTAAAAAAGGCATTTTGATTGACCGAGGGTTTTATCCTATAGAAATGCATTAAGTAGGTATTTTTAAGTTAATAGAATCAAGATTGGTGTCAAGCTATGTAAAATTTATCTTTCAAAACCCTCTAAATCAATAGATGCCCCTTTTGGGTTGACGTAAGGTGGTTTTGAATTGACGGATTGGCAATCCTGAGTTTTTTTAACGAAAAATCGTGTCAAGAACTGGAACTCGACAAAATCCTATGTATTTCCATCAATTTGATGGGATTTGAAAAGAGAAGAATATATAACAGGTTGGATTAACCCCGCTCCAAAGAAAAATCGGAATGCTCCTTTAACTGCGCATCCAGTTCGGCAGAAAAGACCTCCATTTCTTCCGTGGAGTAATTGTAGGCTTTCTGAAATTCTTCGAAAATCGAGGCTTTGTATTTTCGCACACTCTCTATATCAAAATACAATCGGCCCGTTCTTCGTATAAAAAAGTCCAAGGGATTCAGTGCCATTTCGTGGGCTATGGTAAATTGCGCTTCGGCCCTTATCAATCGTTCTTTGGGTTTGTCGCCTTTTATGTTGGTATAAAGTTCCAAAATGGATTCGGTCTGCTTCCCATAAGTGGTCACCAAATACCACGCATCATATTTGGCAAAACCATCCGATTGAAGTTGGTCTTGAACGGTGGCGATGTATTTTTTAACGTGTTTGAACTTTTTAAAATCGTTCCCACAAAGTGGAATCTTGTCCGTGGTACAATGCTTCAACTCTATATCATGGTCCTCCTCCATTTTCTTGGCGATACGGTTCACTGTACGTTCTGCCATTTTACGGTATCCTGTGAGCTTTCCTCCCGCAATGCTGACCAATCCCGTATCGGAGGTAAAGATTTCATCTTTTCGTGATAGTTCAGATGCCGATTTCCCTTCTTCGTGAATCAGTGGGCGCAGTCCGGCCCATGATGAAACAATATCATCCAGTTCCAATTCTATATCGGGAAACATATTATTGACGGCTGAAATCAGGTAGATGGCATCGGCAAGTTCCGTGGTCACATGGTCCTTGTCGGAATTGTAATTGGTATCAGTCGTGCCAATGTAAGTGACCTTGCCACGTGGTATGGCGAACATCATCCGCCCGTCGGGAATATCAAAATAAACGGATTGTTTTACCGGGAGTTTTTCCTTTGGAAACACCAAGTGTACGCCCTTGGTCAAATGCAGCCGCTTGCCTTTTTTGGATTGGTTCACGCTCCGGAGTTCATCCACCCAAGGTCCTGCAGCATTGATTACATACTTTGATGAAACATGGTACTCATCACCAAACACCTCATCCGTAAACTTGACACCTGCTACATTTTCATCCTCATAAATAAAATCAGTCACCTTGGAATAATTGAATATCTCTGCACCAAACTGAAGACTTGTTTTTAAGTTTTCAAGCGTCAATCGGGCATCATCGGTTCGGTATTCGGCATAATAGCCTGCTCCGTTCAATATTTTTTTGGGCAAAAGGGGCTCCAACTTCATGGCCTCCTTTTTCTCCAGCATCTGTCGTTTATCACCCCCGGAAACTTGGGCCAGGATATCGTATACCTTCAGTCCGATGGACGTCAACCATTTTCCATAGGAACCACCCTCGATAAGCGGGAGCAACATTTTCTCGGGTAGCACCAAATGTGGAGCCAATTTATGTACAATCGCCCGCTCAGAACCTACTTCTTTCACCAGCCAAAAATCGAATTGTTTTAGGTAACGTAGCCCTCCGTGTATCAATTTGGTGGATTTGCTACTGGTACCCGAGGCAAAATCGCCTTTCTCGAGTAACAATACCTTCATGCCGCGAGAAGATGCATCCAAAGCGATACCTGCTCCCGTAATACCACCGCCGATTACAACAAGGTCGTAGGTGGTCTTGGCCGCCTTTTGCAGTTTGTTCTTTCGGTCTATGTTGGAAAAAGCAATGTTCTCGCCCATGTTTCTATTTGTTGAATTCGTATTCGCGTTCCACCTTGCAAATCCGGACCTTGTACCAGGAATACCATGTTTTTATGCCATTTTTCTGTGCCTGTCGGTGATCCATATTGGCTTTCCAGTCGGCAATGGCCTCCAGACTTTCCCAATAACTAACGGTAATGCCCAAGCCATCACGGGCACTTTCTATATCCAAAAAGCCAGGTTGTTTTTTGGCCAATGTTTCCATTTCTTCAGCCATTTTAGCATATCCTTGGTCACCATCTGTTCGGAGACTGGTAAAAATTACGGCATAGTATGATTTTTTTGGCTCCATTTAGGTAATGTATTCCTTTTCCATGAAATAATTCACCAAGGCCTCCTTCATCAATACAGTTTGCTCTCCAGCTTTCAATGGTGGTAATTGTTCTTTCATGGTATAGTGTGGCCATCCGTCATCATCAAAAAAGTCAAAATCGTAGTAACCATACGGCTCCAATAATCGGCAGATGGCAATATGCATCAGGTTGACTTTTTCGTCCTTTTTAAATTTACGATGAAAATCGCCCAATTCCTGAACGCCCACCAAATAAACAATCCCGTCCAGTTCCAAAGGGTCGCCATCCGAAAATTGCGCGGATAGTTTCTTCACCAAAAACTCCCACCGCTCTTTTAATTGTTCGTCTCTTGACATGTGTTTTGATATGAGTACCAAAGGTACAAATCAATATTCTATATTTGTTAAAACCCGTGTATGAGCTTTTTGGATATAATCATTGGAATTCTTCTGGTCTGGGGCCTTTACAAAGGCTTAAGGAACGGTCTGTTTGTTGAACTTGCCTCTTTGATTGCGCTGATTACCGGAATATACGGTGCTATCCATTTTTCGTACATCACTGGAGATTACCTTGCCGAACGTTTTGATTGGAGCGAGCAGTACCTTAAAATAGCTGCCTTTTTGATTACTTTCTTTGCCATTATTATTGTAGTGAACTTAGCCGGGAAATTCCTGACCAAGATTGCCGACTTTGCCATGCTCGGACTATTGAACAAAATTGCCGGAGGTATTTTTGGGGTTCTTAAGGTGGCCGTTATCTTGGGTGCTTTTTTAATTTTCTTCGAAAAGTTAGCCTCTCCATTGGGATTCATCAACGAGGGAACCAAAGAACAATCTATTTTTTACGAGCCCATCAAAGAATTGGGTGATTTGGTCTTTTCCTACGTATTGGATGATGTGGAAACTACTCCCTCTCCAGAGGTTGAGACCACACATGAAATCATATAAACGGCTTGTTTTTCTCGATAAAGGGACACCCTATACTCCCAAATAAGTCTATTATACACAGCTTGTTGTATTTCAACGTGATAATCTATCCTAACATGGAAATTTCATGGAAAAGGATAGTCTCTCCCTTAGTTTAGCAATAGAGAACATTAGGGAATTGAACACTCCCGAAAAACACCCCGAAAATGAAAAGATTATATGGCATCTTACTGGTCATAGTACTCGCTATTGTCCTAAGTTACTGTAGTACATCATCTGTACAGCAAGAAGAGCAAAATTACACCGAAGCAACTCTTGGCAACGAAAAAATTACGGTAGACCCCGTTAAAATGGAGGAAGACCTATTAAACCTGGTCAATCTTCACCGTGAATCTATTGGGCTGACCATTTTGGACAAAAGCGACCCCGCCTATAAATATGCCGAAGAACACAACGACTACATGATTTCCAAAAACATGCTGAGCCACGATAATTTTCAATCCCGGGCTGAAAAGATTGCCGAGGAGACCAATGCAATCAGTGTATCTGAAAACGTTGCCAGATACTACGTTTCAGCAGAAAAAACTTTGGAAGGCTGGCTTAATAGCTCTTCACATAAAGAAGCCATGGAAGGTAATTTTTCTCATACCACCTTGAGCGTTCAATTGGATAAGCAAGGTAGGCCCTACTATACGCAGATATTCATAAAAGTGGAATAAACCATCCATTATACCATCTATTTTAAGACCTGCCAACAAGCAGGTCTTTTTTGTTAATCGCTATGTTGACAGCAAGGTTTTTTTTACCTTTCGTAAAATCTTTGAACATGGCAATACAGGAACCTTTTAACCTAACTAAGTGGATTGAGGAAAACCGAGATATCTTAAAACCACCGGTAGGCAATAAAAATCTTTATAAAGAATCTGGTGATTACATTGTAATGATTGTAGCTGGCCCCAATGCCAGAAAGGATTATCACTACAATGAAACAGAGGAACTTTTTTATCAATTGGAAGGCAATATTGAAGTCCATATACAAGAAGATGGCCAAAAAAAGACCATGAAACTGGGTCCGGGTGATATGTACCTTCATCCAGCCAAGGTGCCACATTCTCCTACTCGACAAGAAGGTTCTATAGGATTGGTGATCGAACGAAAAAGAGCTGATCTGGATGCTGAAGATGGCCTGTTATGGTTCTGCGATAATTGCAACCATAAATTGTACGAGGTCTACTTTACACTGAATGATATAGAAAAAGACTTCTTGGGTCATTTTAAGCACTTTTACGGTTCGGAAGAACTGCGAACCTGTGATAATTGCGGGACGGTAATGCCTGTTGATGAACGATTTATTGCCAAGGAAGAATGATACTCGTTTTCGCAAAGATCATCATAGGAATTGTCGCATTGCTGCATATTTACTTTTTGTGGCTAGAGATGTTTGCTTGGACCACAAGAGCAAAAAAAGTGTTCCGCTCTTTGCCGGAGCACTTGTTCGAACCCACCAAAACCTTAGCGGCCAACCAAGGACTTTACAACGGGTTTCTCGCGGCCGGACTCATTTGGTCCTTACTGATTCAAGATATCCATTGGCAAATTTATGTGGGGTTGTTCTTTTTGGGCTGTGTTGCCGTTGCGGGTATGTATGGAGCAATTACCGCATCAAAGAAAATTTTCACGGTACAGGCACTTCCGGCACTTGTCGGCATAGTTCTTTTGTTGGCTCATCTATTCCTGTAAACCGTTCATTCTCTAAGAGATTATTTGTATAATTGTAAAAATATAACAATACACTCTTAAAAAGTTATAAATGTCAAAAACAGCAACTGCTTTTGGAATAGAAGAGGCCCTAAAAGAATTGGGACTGAACGAAACAAATAATGGTACTTCCACAGGAAAAGATTGGTTTTCCAATGGGGATATCATCGAATCATATTCCCCTGTTGATGGAGCCCTAATTGGAAAGGTGAAGTCGACAACACGGGAAGATTACGAAAAGGTGATTACCTCTGCCCAAACAGGTTTTAAAAAATGGCGTACCATGCCAGCTCCGCAAAGAGGTGAAGTGGTTAGAAAATTTAATGATGAACTTCGTAGGTTAAAGGAGCCACTTGGCAAATTGGTGTCTTATGAAATGGGCAAAAGTTATCAAGAAGGCTTGGGCGAAGTACAAGAAATGATTGACATCTGCGACTTTGCAGTTGGTTTATCCCGTCAATTACATGGATTGACCATGCACAGCGAACGCCCCGGCCACAGGATGTACGAGCAGTACCATCCGCTAGGAGTGGTCGGTATTATTTCCGCGTTTAACTTCCCGGTGGCCGTTTGGTCTTGGAACACCGCTCTGGCCTGGGTCTGTGGAGATGCCTGCATCTGGAAAGGTTCCGAAAAAACACCAATGACCTCGGTTGCCTGTCAAAATATAGCCGCAAGGGTATTCGCTGAAAATGATGTGCCCGAAGGAATATCCTGTTTAATAACAGGAGACTATATCGTAGGGGAGTTCATGACCAAAGATGAAAGAATCCCCTTGATCTCGGCTACAGGTTCTACCAGAATGGGAAAAATAGTGGCCAAAACCGTTGGTGAACGACTAGGTAAATCTTTATTGGAGCTTGGAGGTAACAATGCTATCATAGTAACTCCCGATGCCAACATAAAAAATACAGTGATCGGCGCCGTTTTCGGAGCTGTGGGTACTTGCGGACAACGTTGTACATCCACACGCAGACTGATTGTTCACGAAGATGTATACGACAAGGTCAAGAACGCCATTGTGGACGCGTACAAACAAATCCGTATTGGCAATCCATTGGATGAAAACAACCATGTTGGTCCGCTTATCGATAAAGATGCGGTACAGAACTATTTGAAAGCTATCGAAAAAGTAAAAAGTGAAGGTGGTAACATTTTGGTTGAAGGAGGCGTTCTCGAAGGTGAAGGATATGAAAGTGGTTGTTATGTGAAACCAGCCATCGCTGAAGCTGAAAATCATTACGAGATTGTCCAACATGAAACCTTTGGGCCCGTTCTATATATTTTGAAATACAGTGGTGATTTGGAAAATGCATTGGATATGCAAAATGGGGTAAGACAAGGTCTGTCATCGGCCATAATGACGAACAACTTAAGGGAGGCCGAACGATTCCTATCCGTTGAAGGTTCGGATTGTGGAATTGCCAATGTGAATATCGGTACTTCCGGGGCTGAAATTGGAGGAGCCTTTGGTGGCGAAAAGGAAACCGGAGGTGGAAGAGAAAGTGGTTCCGACGCTTGGAAAGTGTATATGCGAAGACAAACAAACACCATCAACTACACTACTGAGCTGCCGCTCGCACAAGGCATTAAGTTTGACCTATAAAAAAGAAAAGCCGCCCATTTAGACACAGTGCTGAATGGGCAGTCTTTAAAACCAACTTAACTAACTCAAACTTAACTTTAAAACCCTATTTCAGTGCCGGATCATTGTCGGGAGAAACAGGGTTCTTCACTTAATGTTGAATTCCAAATTTCAATATATTTCTTGGAGAAATTAAAGGGTATGTTACAGTTGGTTCCGAAAAGTGTATAGTTGGTATATTTTATTTTATTTTCTGTTTTCGAATTTTCTTACAAATCCCTGTGATTTATAAATATTACTCAGTTTCTTTCTATTTTATTTAGATTTTTAAGGTTTTTTTATTACTTTATATAAACAGTTTTCATTGTTTATATAAAGACTATGGATTGGTTAAGCTCTTCTATGTGGTATTGGCTCTGTTTGGCCATTACTGGAATAATCTCCGGGGTTTTGGGATATTTTTTTGGTAAATCCGATGCTCCTTCCTCTTCGGATAATTTCTTTGAATTGAACTCACTTGAAATAGAAAATGCAAAATTGAAATCAGACCTTGAAACTTGCAAAAAACATTTGGATTCCGATCATATCAAAACCAAAGTCCTTAATCTTGATTCCGAAGTAAAGTTTTCAAAAAGTGAAGATTTCATTTTTCAAGTAAACGAAGCCAAAGCTATTTTCGGAAAGACCATCAATGAAAATGATCTAAAACTTATCGAGGGCATTGGGCCTAAAATAGAAGAGCTGTTCCATAATGTTAACATCAAAACATGGAAAGACCTGTCTGAAACCTCAGTGGACAAATGCCATGAGGTGCTCAACTCCGGCGGAAGACGCTATCGCATCCACGACCCGGCGTCTTGGCCCATGCAGGCAAAAATGGCCTACGAAGGCCATTGGGAACAACTATACATTTGGCAGGAAAAGCATAAGGCTGGAAAATATTAACAAAAAGACCGACCAGTCTTTCTACATCATCCCATTGGCCTCTACCCATTTAAAAGTGTATTGGTCCTGCGAAAATTGCATGCGCTCCGAAATCCTTTGCAAGCGCTCTGGCAATTTCATCAAATATACCCTTGCCTTTTCCGCCTGGTCGGAGAGACCACGAAGATTTCCAATATCCCAATAATCGTTCAACTTTTTCAGGATATCAATATAATCCTGCGCCGTATACACTCCCAAACGTTGTGCACAATTGGAAAACTGCTCAAAGGCTTCACCTATGCTACCTCCAGATTCACGTAAAAAATGGGCTGGCATCACGATTTTTTTCTTCATCATATCTGCAAAAGCCAAAACCATCCCATCGGGATCTTGCCCCATAATGGTCTTCACAAATTCGCGATATGCCAAATGGTGCCTCATTTCATCACCCGCAATGATAGTGCACATTTTCGCCAAGAGACCATTGCCTTTTTGTTTGGCCATTTTACCGACCCGCTTGTGCGAAATATTGGTGGCCAACTCCTGAAAAGTAGTGTACACGAAGTTCTTATATGGATCTCTATCCGTTCCTATATCAAATCCATCAGAAATCAAATGCTGGGTGGTTATCTCGATTTCACGCATGTTCACGCGACCTGATAGGTACAAATATTTGTTCAAAACATCGCCATGTCGATTTTCTTCTGCCGTCCAGGCACGTACCCATTTGCTCCACCCGTTTTCTTTGCCGCTATGCTGATCAATGCCTTCCACATCCATCAACCATGATTCGTAAGTAGGCAGCGCCTCTTCGGTAATAGTATCGGCGACAAGCGTCACCCAAAAATCATATCCAAGTTCTTTGGCTTCGCCACGAAGCTTTTCTACCTCATCAAAAAATTTATCACTTTGGGAATCTGGCAAAAAATCTGTGGGCTGCCATATTTTTTCAGTCGGAATCAGAAACTCGTTCATAAAACCGTCAACCTTGGGCTCAATGGCCTGCATCACTTCCAACCTTACATTCTTTATCGACATAAATACGGGGTTTTTACAAAGGTCTTTATAATTTACTGAAATTAACTCAAATTTCTCCCTCTTTCTCCTGGATAAAATTTATGGACGGGGTCACTTTGCCAAAATTCTTTGGTTTCTACATCCAACATCGTCAAACCTCCCATAAAAGCCGCTCCGGTATCCACGTTCCAAATATTGGCCCTGTTCTGGGGCTCTACGAACTCTCTTTTGGATATTGGGGTATGTCCAATAAATACTTCCTTGTAATGCGTTAACCGCTTCGGAAACTTGGAATCGGTGGGCTTTAAACTGGGGTCTAGCGCAGTAGCCAGCTCCCACAAGGTGCGATCCCAATAAAATGATTGCTGAAAATACTCGTAATCTATCCCTTTCAGGTTGGTATAGCCTGCATGCAGGTACAATCGGTTATCCTCTGCTAGGTAGTAGTTTTGCAAATTTTCATAAAAATCAAGGTGCATTCTCCACTTTTCCTTATCAGCATTCAAATAGGAATCTCTAGTTGCCGTGCCGCCATGCGCCAACCATTGCGGGTTTTCCTTTTGATCTATTAACCAAGCCTTGCAGAGCTCATCATGGTTACCTCGGATAAAGGTACATGTGTATTGGCTTTGCAGCTGAATCAAAAAATCGATGGTCTCCACCGCCGTACTCCATCCATCTACATAATCGCCCAAGAAAATAATATGATCCTCTGGGGTAACCTTTGCCTTGTCCAACAATTGCTCCAAAGCTCTTACTCCAGAATGTATATCGCCCACTACCAGTGTTCGCATAGAAAAGTTTTTGACAATATTACACACAAAACCTTGGCCTATGAAAAATCATTGGGGCTTTATCACGCATTTAACCTAGAATTCAAATAAACCTAACTGTTTTTTGGACATGGTATTATTTTCTATGTACCTTAGAATATTCCGAAATCAATATGAAGAAAGTTTACTGCATCGGCGAAGTGTTGATAGATTTTGTTGCCGAACAACAAGGAAGCGACCTTTCCAAAGCAAACCATTTTACAAAAAAAGCTGGGGGAGCACCGGCCAATGTGGCCTGCGCCATTTCAAAATTGGGAGGGAATGGAATTTTTATTGGTAGCGTCGGGGATGATCCTTTTGGTAAATTTCTTTTGGAAACGTTAAAAAATGAAGGGGTTGATGTTTCGCTCACCCAATTATCCGACACATTTACGACCCTTGCCTTTGTTTCCCTCGCGGAGGATGGCGAACGTGATTTTGTTTTTAGCAGGGGAGCCGATAAAGAACTAAAATACAATCCAGATCTACGGAAAAATCTTCCAGGAAACATTCTTCACCTTGGAGCAGCGACCGCACTTTTGGGTGGGCCTTTGGAAAAAACATATGGCAGATATCTTTTTGATGGACTCACAAAGGAAATGTTTATTTGTTTTGACCCCAATTTTAGAATAGACCTTTGGAAAAATGATGAGGAGACCTTTATTAAAAAGTGCATGCCCTTTGTTGAGAAGTCACATTTATGCAAATTCAGTGCGGAGGAAGCCCAACTTATTTCAGGAAAAGAAGATTTGCATGATGCTTGTGACTCGCTCCATAAAATTGGGACCAAAATAATTACCGTGACCATGGGAAAAGATGGAACTCTGCTGAGCATGAACGGTACTAAAAAAATCATTCCCAGCGTCAAAGTAAGTCCAGTTGATACCACAGGAGCGGGCGATGCTTTTATAGGTTGCTTGTTGTACCAAATTTCAGATTTCGGCAATTTTGAGCCGGTCTTCGAAGATTTTTCCTTGGTGGAGAACATGGTGGCTAAAGCCAACAAGGCAGGAGCCATTACCACCACAAATTATGGCGCCATTGTGGCCCTCCCTACGAAAGAACAGCTCGAAAAGTAGATGAACCAAGCGAAATTACATAGGCTCCTATCCCAAAAAGGGAAAGACTCCCAAGAACTCTTTAATCAACGATTGGCTACTAACCTTACCTTGATTCAAAAACAGTTCTTCTCCCTCTACCCCGAAGAGCAGCATGAAAAACATTTTCAAAAACTATTGAAGTTGCTTCCCAAGTTATTTGCGGAGCGACCCGAAGCATTACGAAAGCAGGATTTGGAACGGTTGCAATCGGGCAACTGGCATCAATCCGAAAAGTTGATGGGCATGCAAGTTTACGTGGAGCATTTCAACAAAGATTTGAATGGGCTACGAAAGAAGATACCGTATTTTAAAAAACTTGGAGTCAACTTTTTACACCTGATGCCCATAACAACAAGACCCGAGGGAGAAAGCGATGGCGGCTATGCCGTGAACAGCTATTTGGAAGTGGATAAAAAATACGGCTCCAAAGAAGATTTGTTGGAGCTCACCAAGGCATTTCGTGAAAACGGTATGTATTTGATGCTCGATTTTGTGGTCAACCACACCTCCAACGAATTTTCATGGGCAAAAAAAGCCAAGAAAGGGGATAAGAAATATCAGGGTTATTATTACATCTACGGGGATTTTACCATTCCGGCCGAATTTGAAAAGACTCTGCCAGAGGTATTCCCGGAAACATCACCCGGCAATTTTACCTATATCCCTGAAATGGAGAAGTGGGTAATGACGGTCTTCAACGGTTATCAATGGGACCTCAATTACACCAATCCCGAAGTATTTCTGGAGATGCTCACCAACTTGGTAAAGCTAACGGATATGGGTGTGGATGTAGTCCGTTTTGATGCCCTTGCCTTTCTCTGGAAAAAAATCGGGACCATTTCCCAAAACTTGCCAGAGGCACACAACCTTATCTCTCTATTCCGGATGTGCCTACAGGTAGTGGCTCCAGGTTCCATCTTGTTGGCAGAGGCCATTGTGGCGCCAACCGATATTGTAAAATATTTTGGAGAAGAAGAGAAAAGGGGCAACGAATGTGAGATTGCCTATAATGCTTCTTTGATGGCCCTCTTATGGAACTCCATTGCCACAAAAAAAACACAATTGCTTTATAAAAGTTTGATGCACGTTCCACCCAAACCACAAGATTGTACGTGGATCAATTACATCCGTTGTCATGATGATATTGGATTGGGGTACGAGAACCACCTCATCGAAGAATTAGGATGGAATCCTGAAATGCACCGAAAATTCTTGTTGGACTACTATTGCCAGCGGTTGGATTGGTCCCCGGCCACCGGAATGCTTTTTATGTACAATCCCAAAACAGGTGATGGAAGGATAACAGGTAGTGCGGCCTCTTTATTGGGATTGGAAAAGGCCATCAAAACCAACAATGACGACCTGATGGAGGCATCGGTACGTAAAATTGTGATGATGCACGGCATCACACTGGCATTTGGAGGTATCCCATTGATCTACGCAGGAGACGAAATTGGCACACTCAACGATTATTCCTTCCAAAATGATGCATCCAAAAGAGGTGACAGCCGATGGGTGAACCGCCCCATGCAAGATTGGAAGGTCATTTCAAGGCTGAAAGAGCAGGATTCTCTTCAATCCAAGATATTTCATGCTCTTCAGAAGCTTATCAAAATAAGGAAGGAGAACAGCATTTTTGCCGACAAAAACAACCTTGAACTCTATCATACAGGGAACGACCATATCTTTTCGTTTGAAAGAACAGAGAACCAAAAAGGGTTGTTGGTAATCTGTAATTTTGATGAAAACACTCGGGTCATCGACAGCAGTTGGATTAAAAAGCTCGGTTATTTCAGTAAGGGGGAACCATTGGATTTGGTATCGGAAGAAAAAGTAAGTCTTAATAGCGCACTTTTGGAAATCATGCCCTACCAGATGCTCTGGCTCATGAAATTTTAAGAGTACCTTACTTTTCTCAATATTCTTTGCGACTCCTTTAAGCTTTGGTACACATGGGTGTCGTACGCCTTCAGCAATGTCCTGGAACCTTCCATTTTGTCCTTCGCTTCTTCAAAACCGTTTAGGTAGCAAATCAAATAGGTAGCGGGCAAGTGAGTAATGTCCGTGTGCTCCGAATCGGTCAATGGAATATGGTTTTCCAGTTTTTTGAGCAAGGCATTATTGGTATTGTAGACGTGATAGAGCGTTTTTTTATCAAACTGTGGAGGTTCAAATACGAGTTTGCTGCTGATGGTGTACTTACCATTGTCCGAAAATGTGATCGTCATTTCTTCCAAAGGGTAATATTTTTGGTGAGAACCCAAACCCAATTGCACGTACTCCAATGTTTTGAAGGAATCGTCATCGTAATCAATAGTGATTTCATCCAACGCAGAATAGAACAGTTTCACTTGTTCGTTGATGAGTTCTATATCTACCCGGGAATAATAGATTTTCCCCTTTACCTTTTTCTTGTTGCCCGCCCAGCAGACGACAAACTGTTCCTTGAATACTTTATAATCGCTCGTTAAATCTGGATGTCTTGTATTGAAAAAGTTCAAGACGGCATCCAGCGTATATTCAATATTGTTACGGGCATGCTGCTCAATGGTGGCGACTTTTTCTGAATTGATGTCCTTTAATTCTATCCCAAAAGCCTTGGGAAGGCTAATGCTCCCTTCCCTAAAAAAAACAGCGCCTCCGTAATATTTCCAAATGTTCTTTCTCAGGGCACAGACCTTTCCGTTCGACCTAATGGTAACCAACCCGACCACCTTGCCTTCGGGCAAATGGGGAAAGGGAATGTTTTCGTATGAAATCAGAGGTGGATTGTCCAGATAGGCGTTGACAAGATTCTGGATTTTGCTGTCATCAAAAAAATCGACACCAACAATTTTGTTGTCCTCGTCCTCGACACCGATCACGATAAAGGAATTGTTTTTGGGGTTGCTGTTGGCCAAGGCACAGACATGCTTTAAAAATTTGGCCTTACCTTCCTTTTCTCCAATGGATATAAAACGCTTTTTGTCGTAAAAACTATTCTCGTCGTTGTGGGCCAATAAGTTTTTTACGAGCAGGCGTTTATTGATCATATTTTAGAGTTTCGAGATTTGAGATACGCGTTGTGGGATTTAATCATACTTTGCTCCTTTTCTCTCCGATTTTTTGAGATACGACATAAATGCACCTATCTTTTTTCCTTCGGTGATTGTTTTCGAACAAATACTATCAAATTGTGCTTTTGTTATATGTTCCCTATCTAAACATCGGTACAATTGAGACCTCAATTCTCCACAAGAAGCTTTTGCAATACTTAAAAACTGAATGAGTTCGCGATTTCCGTTTCGCTCAAATCCTTCTGCAATATTATCCATAATCGACCCAGAAGAAGCATTCATTTGGTTTTTGAGACTGTAATCATTACCCAGAGAAGTATTTTCAATTAGTATCCAGACCTCATTACAAATTTCTCTTGCCAGTTTCCAAACATCCAGTTCCTCAAATCCATTCATAAATTGCTATTTTAAACTTTCAACCCAAAACCCGCAACACCTAATTGTTTTTATTCACAATTGTGCTACTGGCCTGAGCGGTGGGCATTACTACAAGGTCGGCAATGTTCACATGATAGGGCCGGGTAACCACAAACAGAATAATGTCCGCAATGTTCTCTGGTTTTAAAGGTTGAAATCCTTTGTAGACGTTCGCCGCCCTTTCGGAGTCCCCCTTAAACCTAACATCGCTGAATTCCGTTTCTACCAAGCCCGGGTTTACGGCACCCACGCGAATTCCGTATGCATTGAGATCTATACGCATACCTTGATTGATTGCATCCACAGCATGCTTGCTGGCGCAATATACGTTTCCATTGGGGTAAACTTCCTTGCCCGCTGTGGAACCAATATTGATGATATGGCCCGATTTCCGTTCCGTCATTTTTGGGATAATGGCCTTTGAGATGTAAAGCAATCCTTTTACGTTGATGTCCAACATGGCATCCCAATCATCCGGGCTGCCTTTATCAATCGGGTCCAGACCATGGGCATTCCCCGCATTGTTGATTAAGACATCTATCTCCGAAAATTCTTGCGGCAAACTTTCTATGGCCGAGAATACATCTTCGCGATTTCTTACATCAAAATTGAGCGTGAAAATTGCAGTGTCTCTTCCCAGCTCATTTTTTAGCTCGTTTAGTCTTTCCTCCCGTCGCCCACAGAGTATCAAATTAAAGCCCTGCTTTGCAAAAAGTTCGGCAGTTGCTTTTCCTATTCCACTGGTTGCTCCGGTTATTAGTGCTGTTTTTGACATGGTATATATTTTCTAAGGAACATCATGTCCTTGGGCGGCCACCAAAAGTGTGAACCAATCCTGAAGTTCCAAGTCTATCTTTGCGGCCGCGGCCGATTGTTCAATTCTTTTCTTATTCGTTGTTCCAATCACAGGGTGAACATGGGCGGGATGTTTTAATATCCAAGCCAAAAGCAATTGGCTTTCATTGGCGTCGTACTTATCCAAAAGTGGGCCCATGGCTTCCTTTATCCGTTCAACTTTTTCGTCGGTTTCCCGAAAAAAGCTCCCCAATGGACTCCATGCCATTGCCATTCTTTTGTTGGCGATGCAATCATCAAAAGTACCATCGTACATGGGGTCGTGGTGCGTTAAGGAGAACTCTACTTGGTTCCCTTCAACAGGAATCACATTGTCCAACATGGCCACTTGTGAGGTCGTAAAATTGGATACCCCAAATTGTTTGATTTTTCCACTATCCAGCAAATGCTGTGCAGCTTCTGCTATATCGCCAGGATGCATTAATGGACTTGGTCGGTGCATTAAAAAGAGGTCCAGATAATCCGCATGTAACTTTTTCATGGATTCTTCGGCCGACCAAATAATATACTCTTTATTGTATTGGTAATGATTGACCTTGTTGTCTCTACCTCGGGTCATTTGGATGCCGCATTTGGTAATCAACTGGATATCTTCCCTGTTGACACCACTATTGGCATATGCTGCACCAAAATCCGCCTCCGTGGAGTAGCTCCCATATATGTCCGCATGGTCAAAAGTGGTGAGTCCACATTCGATGCTGTGGTGCATCAATTCGATCATTTCTTTTTTGGAAAGTTTTTTTCCCCAACTTCCCCAGGTCATTGCTCCCGATATAATGCGAGAAAATTTCGTTGTCTGTTCCATATGCGCTGAAAGTATAAAATTAAACCCTTAAATCCTTCATAAAACTAGGGGTTTAGCGTTTTTTTTAACCATTAATTAACAGGCAGGTTTTAAATAAATTTTCATTTTGCACACCTTAGTAAAAACCCCGACCTTAACACCAAACAATAAAAGTATATAATGGAAGAAAACACTACTATTGATATTAGTGCTGTTAATGAGAAAATTGCCCAGGAAAGCGCTTTTATTGACCTCTTAAGGGTTGAAATGAACAAAGCGATAGTAGGGCAAAACCATATGGTAGAACGCCTATTGATAGGTCTTTTAGGAAAAGGCCACATTCTCCTTGAAGGTGTTCCCGGATTGGCAAAGACTTTAGCCATCAACACATTGGCAAAAGCCGTAAAGGGAAGTTTCAGTAGAATACAGTTTACGCCCGATTTGTTACCGGCAGACGTTGTCGGTACGCTGATCTACAATATCAAAGAGAACGATTTCTCCATTAAAAAAGGACCCATTTTTGCCAACTTTGTCCTAGCGGATGAAATCAACAGGGCCCCTGCCAAAGTGCAATCCGCGCTGTTGGAAGCCATGCAGGAAAAGCAGGTGACCATCGGCGACGAAACCTTTGTTTTGGACAAGCCGTTTTTGGTAATGGCCACACAAAACCCTGTGGAACAAGAAGGAACTTATCCACTTCCTGAAGCTCAGGTGGACCGATTTATGCTGAAAACGGTAATCGATTATCCGAAACTCAACGAGGAGCAGCTTATCATTCGTCAAAACCTAAAAGGTGCAACCGAACCCATTAAGCCTGTAGTTTCCTTGGAGCAAATCCTTAGGGCCCAAGAAACCGTTCGTGAGGTTTACATGGACGAAAAAATCGAAAAATACATACTCGACCTCATTTTCGCTACGCGATACCCGGAAAAATACAACTTGGAGAGCTTGAAACCTCTCATCAGTTTTGGTGCCTCCCCAAGGGGTAGTATCAACTTGGCCAACGCGTCCAAGTGCTATGCGTTCATCAAAAGAAGAGGTTACGTGGTTCCCGAAGATGTAAGGGCCGTAGTGCACGATGTACTTCGTCACAGAATCGGAATCACTTATGAGGCCGAGGCAGAAAATATTACTTCAGAAGAAATCATCAACAAGATTGTAAACGAGGTAGAAGTGCCTTAGCGGTTCAATGTTTATCGGACTAAGTAGCAATACTTTAACCAACCCGAAAACCTATTTTTCTTGAACCAAATGGATACAAAGGAACTACTAAAGAAAGTACGCAAAATTGAAATTAAGACCCGACGTCTTTCCGACCATATTTTTGGTGGGGAATACCACTCTACGTTCAAAGGTCGGGGGATGACGTTCAGCGAGGTACGCCAGTATCAGTTCGGGGACGATGTTCGAAGCATTGACTGGAACGTGACGGCACGCTACAATGAACCTTACGTAAAGGTCTTTGAAGAGGAGCGCGAACTTACCATGATGTTGATGGTAGATGTTAGTGGCTCGGAACTTTTTGGAACTTCCAACCAATTCAAAAAAGAAATTGTCACAGAAATTTCCGCTACGCTTGCCTTTTCCGCACTTCAAAACAATGATAAAGTAGGTGTGATTTTGTTTTCCGATGAAGTAGAGCTTTTTATCCCTCCTAAAAAGGGAAAAAGCCACGTACTCAGAATCATTAGAGAATTGCTGGAATTCCAGCCAAAAAGCAGTGAAACCAATCTAGCGGAGGCATTAAAGTTCCTCACCAATGTGATGAAGAAAAAAGCCATTGTTTTTGTGCTTTCAGATTTTATCGCGGACGACTATGACAATACGCTTCGCATTGTGGGCAACAAGCATGATGTTACAGGAATACGGGTGTATGATGAGCGCGAAGAAACCATCCCAAACTTGGGCATGGTGCAAATGCAAGATGCCGAAACAGGAGAGATTCAATTGGTGAACACCCAATCCAAACAAGTACGTTCAGCTTACGGACAACATTACAAGGACAAAGTGGCCTATTTTTCCAATTCCTTTAATAAATCTGGATGTGGTGTAATCAATTGTCGGGCCGATGAAAGTTATGTAAAAAAGCTGTTGGGCTATTTTAAACGAAGAGGATAATGCGAATGGACAACCTACATAAAATTGGAAACATAAAAGGAACCCAACACATTTTGGGTGCTTTTTTGTTACTATTGCTTTGGCCCATGCTCGGTTTTTCGCAAACAGTACCCAAGGTAAATGCCGAAGTAGACACCTTGGCCATCAAAATAGGGGAACAAATCGAATACAAAATCACGGTTGAAGCAGACTCCACCGATATTGTCTTTTTCCCCGAAGGACAAACCTTTTCTCCTCTTGAAACCGTAGAGGCTATAATGGCCGATACCATTAAAAATAATGAGAAGGTCATTCTTCAAAAAATATATTCGCTCACACAGTTTGATAGCGGTGCGTACACTATTCCACCACAGCGAATCGCCATCAACGAGCAACCTTTTTTCACGGATTCCTTCCAAGTGAAGGTCGCCGATGTGGTCGTGGACACTACCAAACAAAAGATGTACGACATAAAACCCTTGATTGAGGTAGAGCGAAGCACGGCCGATATATGGCTTACCGCACTTTGGATTCTTTTAGGACTGATTGTGGTAGGTGGATTGGTCTATTGGTTCTTTTTGCGCAAAAAGCCATTGACCGAGGAAGAGAAAGTCGCCTTGCTCCCTCCCTACGACCGGGCTTTGATTGAATTAAAAAAGCTGGAGAATTCGAGGTATCTCATTCAGGATGAGTACAAACAGTACTATTCGGAGCTTACCGATATTGTTCGTTCCTATTTGGAAGAAGATGTACACGTAACGGCCATGGAGAGTACTACTTCGGAGCTCATCACCAAATTGGAAATGTTGCGCGATGCCGGTGAACTTAAGTTAGAGGATGATACCATCCAACAATTTCAAAAAATATTGCAAACAGCGGATTTGGTAAAGTTTGCCAAGAACAAACCTGCATCATCCGTTGCAGAACAGGATAGAAAATTGGTCGAGGAAATCGTGACCAAAACGCATGCGGGACTACCCGAGCCAACCGAAGAAGACTTGTTGTTGGACGAGGAATATTTGGAAGAACTTGCAAGAAAAAAACAACGAAAAAGAATCTATTGGGCCGCGGCCATTTTTGCAGGAATCATTGTTCTGGGCGGTATTGGGTCTACCATTTATTTTGGAACCAAAAAAGTGCGTGACACCGTCTTTGGTTACCCCACCAAAGATTTATTGGAGAGTGAGTGGGTGGCCAGCTCGTATGGTTTTCCTCCCATTCAAATAGAAACTCCGGAGGTTTTGGTGCGCCAAGAGCCACAACTACCTAAAGAAACCGAGGAACTCATCAAAGAACTTCAGGCCTTTTCCTATGGAACTTATGTCGGCATTTTTTCCGTAAGCACAAGCTCTATCACCTTTAAAGAAGAAAAAGAAGAACCTCAATTTGATGCGGTTATCGGTTCCACCTTAGCCAATTTTGAACAACTAGGGCTTAAAAACATTATTACCAAACAAGAGGAATTTGTTACGCAATCCGGTGTAAAAGGATTGAAAACTTATGGCACCGGAACTCTGGAACGACCCAATGGAGACTCCAAAAGGGCCAAATACAACATTCTCACCTTTGGCGGTAAAGGTTTTGTCCAACAGGTGGTAATCACTTGGGAAGAGGAAGATGAATATGCAGAACAGATCGTTGACCGGATTTTAGGAAGTCTTGACGTAAAAACACAAGTATAAATGTTTGAGAATATAGAATTTGCAAACCCTGAATTTTTCTGGCTGCTATTACTGCTGCCATTGGCTTTGCTATGGTATTTTTTCAAACGGAAAAATGAAATGGCATCCCTCCGTATTTCCAGTATCAAGGGGTTTACGGTAAAAAGCTGGGCCTCAAAATTGAAACCCATCCTGTTAGTAATCCGCCTTTTGGCCTTGGCTGCCATAATAACGGCATTGGCAAGACCTCAAACGGAGGATATTTCAACGAGGACAAAAACCACAAAGGGTATCGATATTGTGATGGCTATTGACGTCTCTTCAAGTATGTTGGCACGTGACCTTAAACCGGACCGCTTGACCGCCTTAAAGGAGGTAGCGGCAGATTTTATCGAAGGGCGCCCAAACGACCGAATCGGTTTGGTAAGTTATGCCGCTGAAAGTTATACCAAAACACCTATCACCAGTGACAAAGCCATTGTACTGAATTCATTGGAGGAAATCACTTATGGGGTATTGGAAGACGGTACGGCCATAGGAATGGGACTGGCCACATCGGTTAACCGCCTAAAAGAAAGCAAAGCCATCAGTAAAGTTATCATTCTTTTAACGGACGGTGTCAATAATTCTGGCTTTATTGAGCCTAGAACCGCAGCCGATCTTGCAATCGAATTCGGGATTAAAACATATACCATTGGTATTGGCACCAACGGAAATGCTTTATCCCCGATCGCATATAACAGAGATGGGTCTTACAGATACGGAATGCGACAAGTAGAAATCGATGAGGAATTGCTTGAGGAGATTGCCGATGTAACCGGTGGAAAATATTTCCGTGCTACCGACAATGAGTCTTTGGAAGCTATTTACGACGAGATCAACAAATTGGAAAAAACAGAAATAGAAGAGTTCAAGTATTACAAATACGAGGAAAAATTCAGGCCATTGATTTTCTTGGCCGGAATTTTATTGTTGTTGGAATGGGGATTGCGAAACTCGATCTTTAAAAGTTTTATTTAGAAGATGATTCAGTTTGACGAAAAAATATATTTCTACCTCTTGGCCATAATACCGGTTATGGCCCTGGCGTTCTTTTTTCTTCAAATTTGGAAGAAAAAAGCACAGAAGCGTTTTGCTGATTTAAAGCTATTGAGACGTTTGGCTCCAAATAAGTCAAACTTTAAATCCACACTTAAATTGGTGCTCTTATTAGCGGGTATTTCGTTTTTGGTTTTGGGACTGGTGAATCCAAAAATCGGCACAAAATTGGAAACCGTAAAACGTGAAGGAGTAGATATTGTATTCGCACTAGACGTTTCCAAAAGTATGCTGGCAGAGGACATTGCGCCCAACCGATTGGAAAAATCCAAACGCATTGTCTCGGAAATCATCAACCAATTGGCCAGCGACCGAATCGGTATCATTGCCTATGCCGGCCAGGCCTATCCCCAACTCCCCATCACTACGGACTACGGAGCGGCAAAAATGTTCTTACAGAGCATGAACACCGATATGTTGTCATCACAAGGAACCGCCATCAACGCAGCTATAGATTTGGCCAGCACCTACTATGACGATTCCCAGCAAACGAACAGAGTACTTTTTATTGTTTCTGACGGAGAGGACCATTCCGAAAGTTCTACCATAAATGCTGTTGAAAAAGCTACACAAAATGGAATCCGAGTCTATACCATTGGGGTAGGTAGCACCAAGGGAGCTCCGATTCCCATCAAGCGAAACGGAATCGTGGAAAGCTTGAAAAAGGACAACAATGGCGAAGTGGTCATCACCAAACTGAACGAAAACGTATTGACAGAGATTGCCAATCAGGGCAATGGCGAATATATTGATGGTTCCAACACGGAAAATGCCGTGGAATACATCAAAGAAGAACTAAACCGAATGGACAAAACGGAATTTGAAGCCAAACAGTTTGCCGAGTACAAAGACCAGTTTCAATGGTTTCTTGCCGCAGGTTTTTTATTTCTATTTTTGGACATCTTCGTTTTGGATAGAAAAACACAATGGTTGAAAAAACTGAATCTTTTTAATGAGCATGATGATGAACAAGATTAAGTTGATGTTTGGACTATTGCTATGTTTTGGCGCGGTCCAAGCCCAAGATGACATTACCGAAAAAGCCAACAGAGAAGCAGAAAAAGCATTGCAAGCTTCTAAAAACCTCACCTTTGAGGCCAATGAAGAGCTTACCTCAAATGATTTTGTAACGGCAGAGGCCGACTACAGGAAAGCCATATCCAAAAGCAATAAAAATGCCGTGGCAAAATTTAACCTAGGTAATGCTTATTATAACAGGGAAAGTTTTGGCGAAGCCTTTGGACGTTACAAGGAAGCCAGTGATACTGCCGAAGAAAAAGGAGAAAAGCACAAGGCATTCCACAACATGGGCAATGTGTTCATGAAACAAAAAGACTATAAGCAAGCTGTTGAGGCATACAAACAGGCATTGCGAAAAAATCCCAACGACGACGAGACCCGTTATAATCTTGCTTTGGCCAAAAAAATGCTGGAAAAACAACAGGACGAGCAAAAGAACGACCAAAATCAGGACAACGAAGACAAAAAAGACGAAGAAAACGAGGACAAGGACAAAAACAAGGATCAGAACAACGAAGGGGGAGATAACGAGAAAAAGGACGAGGGCGAACAAAAAGAAGACGAAAACAAGGATAAAGGTGACCAAGGTGATAATGGTGAAAACAAGCCCGAAGAAAATAAAGAGGGCGAAGGCGATAAGAAAAAAGAGCAAGAGAAGAAACCTAATGAAGGTGACCAACCCAATGACAAACAACAACAGCCAAGGCCCAACCAACTTTCTGAACAGCAAATCCAGAATTTACTAGAGGCCATGCAGAACGAAGAGAAAAAAGTTCAGGAAAAAATGGAGGCCCGTAAAGTACGAGGAAAAAAGGTCAAAAACGAGAAGGACTGGTAATGAAACTGTTGAAGAGCAACATATTGCTTTTTTTGGGAATGTTCCTCCTTGTGGGGGTTCATTCGCATGCCCAAGATGAAACCGAAGGGGTAGAGTTCACAATGAACTTGAGCAAACAGGAATTGGGAGTCAATGAGCGTCTGAGGGTAGATTTTACCATGAACAAGGATGGAGACAACTTTAAGCCACCACAATTTGAAGGATTCAATGTGGTTATGGGGCCATCACAATCTATCAGCTCATCTTGGATAAATGGCAAAAGAAGCTTTTCCAAGACCTATACCTATATTTTGGTTCCCACTGCAAGAGGCAGCTTTACGATCAATCAAGCGACCATAGAAATCGAAGGGCAAACCTACAAGACCACACCACAAAAAGTTGAGGTGACCGCAGCGGTGGACAAACCCAATTCTCAGAAAACCGTAGACGATGTTGCCGACGAAAACCTTCATCTGGTGGCAGAAGTATCCAAAGGCAACCCGTACATGAATGAAGCCGTTACGGTCATATATAAACTGTATGTGAGTCCTAACGTTAGTGTCACCAACTATCGACCATTGGACAACCCTACGTATAACAATTTTTGGAGCCAGGACATTCCTGTGACCAAGCATACTGCACAAAATGGCACCTATCAAGGCAAACCATACCGCTACGTGGTCTTAAAGCGTGTTGTGCTATATCCTCAAAAATCCGGTCAATTGAACATTGAACCGCTTTCCTTGGAAATATTTGTGGACGTTCCAACGAACCGTCGTGACTTTTTCGGCGGAAGGATTTATACCTCAACCAGCAAGACGGTATCCGCAGGAAGCAGAACCATCAATGTCAAACCATTGCCTGAAGCAGGAAAACCAGCAGGTTTTAGTGGTGCTGTTGGTGATTTCGACTTTTCGGTAACCACTAGCAAAACACAGTTGAACGCCTCGGAATCGCTACAGGCAAAGGTGGAGGTTTCTGGAAAGGGCAACCTAAAATTATTCCAACTCCCGGAACCCGAACTTCCCAGTTCATTGGAGGTCTACGATCCAGAGTATGAGGAATCCATAAATACATACAGCTCTGGTATGGAAGGCAAAGTGTCCAACAATTATACTATTGTACCATCATTTAGGGGAAAATACCCCATACCCAGTATATCTTTCAGCTTCTTTAATCCAGCTACAGGCAAATACGAGACCATTCGTTCGGAAGAAATAAATATTGAGGTGGTAGAGGGACCAACAGCCAGTTCAGGAACTTTGGCCGGTCCATCATCCAACAAACAAGTGGTTGTTCCTACGGGAAATCAATTCCACTTTATCAATATAAATCCAAATCTAAGTGCCATAACGTCGGAACGATTCTTTGGTTCCAACCTGTTCTTCATTTTATTGTTTGCTCCATTAATATTGATTCCCATTGCCATTTTTACGTTTAAAAAACGAGAAGCAATAGCTAGCGATGTTGTGGGCAATAAGATCAAAAGAGCAAACAGATTGGCCAGAAAATATCTTTCAACGGCCAAAAAAGAACTCGGTAACAAAGAAGCCTTTTATGTGGCCTTGGAAAAGGGTCTTCACAATTATTTGAAAGCCAAATTGCATATTGAGACATCTGAGTTCAGCAAGGATAAAATTACGAGCATCCTTTCTGAAAAAAAAGTAAACAATTCGGACATCCAAGGCTTTATAAGTTTATTGACCAGTTGTGAAATGGCACGTTACAGTCCTTTCTCCAATGTACAGATGCAACAGGATTATGAAAAGGCGAGTGAGATAATCTCTAATTTGGACAAACAACTATGATCATGAAGAAGATTGCATTTTTGATATTTCTGCTTTCCTTCTCTTTTGGTTTTGCCCAAAACGAAGCGTTATTTAATAGAGCAACGGAACTGTATAATGATGCCGAATATGCTGCAGCTATAGATAATTACAAGGAAATTCTTGATAATGGCCAACATTCCGCTTCGTTATATTTCAATTTGGGGAATTGTTATTACAAACTCAATGCCATTGGGCCGAGTATTTACTACTACGAAAAAGCGCTGCTTTTGAGCCCCAATAACAAAGAAATCCGAAATAATTTAGCATTTGCGCAAAATATGAGGCTTGATGCTATAGAGGAAATGCCAAAAACGGAGATGTCAAGAATATACAATTCCGTTGTTGGAACGTTCACATCGGACCAATGGTCTTACCTGGCCATTGCACTTGTCTTTTTATTTGTGCTTGCGTACATGGCCTACTACTTCTTAAGGCCTGCCAACCAAAAGAGAGCAGCCTTTATTTTCAGTATGCTATCGCTTGTTCTCTGTTTGGTCTGTGTTTTATTGGCTTACCTTAACCACCAACAGAACAAGAACGACGACCCTGCTATTATATTTGCAAAAGAAGTCACCGTAAATGCAGAACCGAACGTAAACAGTAGTACAACTTTTACTCTTCACGAAGGAACCAAAGTGAACGTTTTGGACGAACTCGACGAATGGAGGAGGATTCGTATTGCAGATGGACAAACAGGTTGGTTACAGGTTGACAGTATCAAGAAAATAAAGGAGTTTTAGACAAAAAACCCCCTTTGCTTGCCCAGAATTCCTTATTTTAGATAAAATTGATGTTTTTGTGAAGACACTCCTGTTCCCTATTATATCATTGTTACTGATATTTGCCTTATCAGTATCCCCGATTGTTCCCTTGTTGGATAAAGAATTGGGCAAAACAATGATTATTGGTGCGGCAGAAGAGGAAAAGAGCAGTAAAACTATCACCATCAAAAAATTTGATGAGGCCGATACGTTCTATAAATACTTTTTTGAATCACATAATCAACACTTCTCACAGGATAGCTCTATGGGGTATCTTGGGTATATTTTCCCTTTTTCGGATTATACCGTAGAAATCTTGGACCCTCCCCCCAGAAATTTGGTGTAAACTTTAAACCTTAAGTTCTAAATCAAATTTTTAACCTTCTTCTATAAAAAACCTAACCAAAAAATAGAAGAGTAATCATACACATCATCATGTTCAAGTATATTAAAAATGACTTGCCTGCCAGTATAGTGGTCTTTTTTGTGGCACTCCCCCTTTGTTTGGGTATTGCTTTGGCCAGTGGCGCCCCGTTGTTCTCGGGACTTATTGCAGGTATTGTAGGCGGAATCGTCGTAGGGGCACTTAGTGGCTCACAAATTGGGGTAAGTGGTCCTGCTGCAGGACTTGCAGCTATAGTACTTACCGCTATTGGAACACTTGGCGGATATCAAAATTTTTTAGTGGCCGTGGTATTGGGCGGTATCATCCAACTTGTTTTCGGACTTTTGAAAGCAGGTATCATTGCCTATTATTTTCCATCATCTGTAATTAAAGGAATGCTTACAGGTATAGGTATCATAATAATCTTAAAACAAATCCCCCACTTTTTCGGCTATGATGCCGATCCAGAAGGCGACTGGGCATTTTTTCAGGTGGACGGTGAAAACACCTTTAGTGAGATCATCAACTCCATCAACTATATAAGTCCAGGGGCGACCTTAATCGCTGTAATTGGATTGGCCATCCTCTTATTATGGAGTACGGTATTGACAAAAAAATCAAAGATATTTGAATTGATTCAAGGGCCCGTTGTAGCAGTTGTGGCCGGTATCGTTTATTTTACTATTACCCAAGGAGACTCCACTTGGGGAATTTCTGCCGAGCATTTGGTAAAGGTTCCCGTGCCAGATAGCTTCGAGTCTTTTATGGGGTTTTTTAGTTTCCCCAACTTTTCCGCTATTTCCAATACGGATGTTTGGGTAACGGCCTTTACCATAGCCCTTGTTGCCAGTTTGGAAACCCTATTGTGTGTAGAAGCTACAGACAAGTTAGATCCCGAAAAACGGACCACGCCAACAAATCGCGAGCTTATGGCTCAAGGAGTTGGTAATACCCTTTCCGGACTTATCGGCGGTCTCCCCGTTACACAAGTAATTGTTCGTAGCTCCGCAAACATTCAATCTGGTGGAAAAACAAAAGCGTCCGCAATCATTCACGGGTTTTTCCTATTGGGATCGGTAATTTTGATACCCAAGCTACTCAATATGATACCTTTATCCGTTTTGGCGGCAATCCTATTTGTGGTGGGCTATAAACTTGCCAAACCAAGCCTTTTCAAGACAATGTACCAAGCAGGATGGAAACAGTTTATCCCTTTTGTGGTAACAGTTGTAGGAATCGTTTTTACCGATCTTTTGGTCGGAATTAGTTTGGGCCTAGGTGTTGGTATCGTCGTAGTCTTGATAAAAAGTTATCAAAACTCCCACTTTTTGCATATTGAGGACAGTGGTAACGGGTCCCATAAAATAAAGATGACCTTGGCGGAAGAAGTTACCTTTTTTAACAAAGGTGCCATTTTGAAAGAACTGGACAGTATTCCAGAAAATTCTTACCTAACTTTGGATGTTAGAAAAACACGTTATCTTGACAATGATATCGTAGAAATTCTAGAAGATTTTTCAAGCAAGGCGAAGAACAGAAACATTGATATTAAAATTATTTCGGAAAGAGGTGAAATCGAAAACCCTGAAAGCTATATCGAGTTTTTTAATCTAAGACCTAAAAAAACAGCATAAAAAAATAGAAATGAAAGCACATACAAAAGAAACACAAGCGACCATGTCGCCCAAAAAAGCTATTCAGTTTTTGAAGGAGGGCAATGAGCGTTTCCAACGAAATTTAAAGGCGAACAGAAACCTTTTGGAACAGGTAAACGATACCAAGGACGGCCAGTTTCCCTTTGCCACTATATTAAGCTGTATAGACTCTAGGGTGTCTGCGGAATTGGTTTTTGACCAAGGACTTGGTGATATTTTCAGCGTTAGGATTGCGGGAAACTTCATCAACCAAGACATTTTGGGGAGTATGGAGTTTGGATGCAAACTGGCAGGAACAAAGGCCATTGTGGTATTGGGCCATACCAGTTGCGGTGCGGTAAAAGGTGCCTGTGACCATGCCAGAATGGGCAATTTAACCAGTTTGATCAATAAAATTGAGCCTGCGGTTTATGCGGTAAAAGAGCCAAAAGATGAGGAACTCAGAAATTCGAAAAATCTGGATTTTGTGGATGCCGTTGCCATGAAAAATGTGGAGATGGCCTTGGAAAATATCAGAAACCAAAGTGTCATCTTAAAAGAAATGGAAGAAAAAGGTGAAATTGCCATAGTGGGTGCCATGTACGATATCTCCGATGGAAAGGTTACTTTTCTTTAATCCAATAACACTTCAAATATACAAGCCGATGGTTCCATCGGCTTTTTTTATGGAGGATATTTGGAGATGCTCGTAGCATTGCTGTATTTTACCACTTTTCTATTTAATTATAACATGATTCCAATAAAATTTCCTAATGATTCTGGACCCATCTATTTGGAAACTCTGGAAGGAAGGCTTCCCGTGGAACCTTTCAATACCTTTAGCAACCTAATCTTTTTGGTCTTGATCATGTATTGGGGCTTCAAAGTATATAAAAACCCGTCGCGACACCGATTTTTAGCTTGGGTACTTCCTGTTATTGGAATCAGTTATATAGGAGGAACCATCTATCATGCTACCCGAAGCCACGAATTTTGGCTTCGTTTGGATTGGATGCCGATAATGTTTCTTTGTGCCGCATTGGTGGTCTATTTTATTTTCAAGCTCGTTAAACCTTGGTGGCAAAGGCTTCTATGGATCATAATACTGCTTGGCGCTTCTTTTTTATTACGGATTCTTCGCCTGCCATCTGGGTTGAGAATTTCTTTGGGTTACATAATAACTGCAACAACCATACTAGTTCCCGTGACTTGGTATCTAATAAAAACCAAAGGGAAAAATTTGGGCTTGGTGGTAACCGCCTTCATCATTTTTGGGGTTGCGATTTTCTTTCGGAGCATAGATCTTCATCAAAACTTCTTCCCTATGGGGACCCATTGGCTTTGGCATCTTTTGGGTGGTATTGCAGTTCATTTTTTAATTACCTACATATTCAAGGACAATTTGCTAAATTTGTCCGCCAATAGCCAAAGTAGTCATGATTGATACCATAAAGGAACATATTGCCGAAGTTGAAAAGTTCACTTCGACATCCAAAGAAGAAATAGAGGCTTTCCGAATCAAATATTTGGGTAAAAAAGGTCTATTGAACGGTTTCTTTGCCGAATTCAAAAATGTTCCCAACGAGCAGAAAAAGGAGTTTGGACAAGTAATCAATCAATTAAAAACCACGGCTACTGAAAAAGTCAATGCATTAAAGGATGCGTTAGAGAGCCAAGCAGAGTCCGCCGGAAAATATGGTGATTTGACCCGTCCCGGTGAGCCAGTCGAAATAGGGGCTCGACACCCTATCAGTATTGTTAAGAACCAAATCATCGATATTTTTTCACGTATAGGCTTTAATGTTTCTGAAGGACCAGAGGTTGAAGATGACTGGCACAATTTTACAGCTTTGAATTTGCCCGAGTATCATCCGGCAAGGGATATGCAGGATACCTTTTTTATTCAAACCGACCCAGATATATTGCTACGTACCCACACCTCATCGGTTCAGGTACGATATATGGAGGCCAATAAACCGCCCATTAGAACCATTTCTCCCGGACGTGTGTACAGGAACGAGGCCATTTCTGCCCGCTCACATTGCTTTTTTCATCAGGTAGAGGGATTGTACGTAGATAAAAACGTGTCCTTTGCGGATTTGAAGCAGACTTTGCAATATTTTACTTCGGAAATGTTCGGTAAGTCTAAAATAAGACTGCGTCCATCCTACTTTCCCTTCACAGAGCCAAGTGCCGAAGTTGATGTGTACTGGGGACTTGAAACTGAAACCGATTACCGTATGACCAAAGGCACCGGATGGTTGGAAATTATGGGCTGTGGCATGGTGGATCCTAACGTTCTAAAGAATTGTGGAATAGACCCTGAAGTATATTCGGGGTTTGCTTTTGGTATGGGAATAGACCGTATTGCTTTACTGCTTCACCAAATTTCCGATATTCGATTGCTCAGCGAAAATGATGTCCGCTTTTTGGAACAGTTCAAAAGCGCACTGTAAACCCAAGTCATGAAAAAGGATATTGAAATTCCTGTAGCCAAGGATGTCCACGTTGTGGTCATCAGTGAGTGGAACGATGAATTTCTATCCAAAGAATGGAACGTGTACCTGATCAATAACCGGTCGGATGCCATTGAAATGACCATTGTAGTTTCCAAAGGTTTTGACGGAGACAAGAAAACATCCACCATGCGTCACGGTATTGGGATCGTGGAAGCAAAGTCCTTCAAAAAAATTGAGTTTCTACAAGAAGAGTTGCTAGCCCTCAATAATGAGTTCTTTGTTACCTTTTTTGCCGAGAACAAACTCTTTGAAAAAAGATTCATGTTTCCCAAAAACTCCATAACGGAAAACAGTCTTACCGCCATTCCCATGATAGAAAAAGATGGGATTCTTCCTGAAGGTTGATTTATCAAATAAAATCAAGATTTAACTTTTAACAAACATTTAGGTTCATTTAGTTCGGTTGGTTCCGAACCAATTGTAAATTTGCGCCTTCAAAATCCATTTTATGGAAAAATCGAAGGAAGAAATTGTAGAAACTATTGGTCTCCACTTAGAAGAGGAACATAATCTACCTCCTTTAGCCGCTCGAATTTATGCCGTCTTAATTTTAACCGATAAGGACGGGCTTACATTTGATAGTTGTTTGGACAGGCTCAATGCCAGTAAAAGCTCTATATCGACATCTCTCAATCTTTTAGTGAATATGGGGCTCTTATCCTATTTCACAAAGCCCGGTGATCGAAAGCGGTATTTTAAAACTGCGAAGAAGAAAACTTTCTTTTTATCCAAACTTCAGGAAAATTTAAAACGTATTGAACGTGAGAAGCACATTATCACTTTGGTAATGGGTTATCACGAAAAATACTGTCCTAAAAAATTTGAAGAAGGACAGATTCGTACCAGAGTATATCTGGACTACGTAAACGAATCCGAAAAAACCTTGAAAAAATCAATCAAGAAACTCGAATCAATTTTAAATGAGTAGTCACTCCAACAACCAAAAAAGTAGCAAAGTAATTTCGTACATGAAAACAATCAAATCAATCTTAGCATCATCAAGTGTACTTTTATTCATAGCCTGTGGGGGTAAAAATCAGCAACAACAGGCCCCTGCACAGCAAGCACCGTCGCTAAAAGTAAACACTTTGGAAAAGCAGGATATAACGCTTTTCGATTCCTATTCCACAAATATCCAAGGTGTCCAAAACGTTGAGATCTGGCCGAAAGTCTCTGGTTTTGTTCAGCATATTTATGTAGAAGAAGGCCAAAAAGTAACCAAGGGCCAGTTATTGTTCAAATTGGAGACACAAACTTTGTCACAAGACGCAGAAGCGGCAAAAGCTGCCGTAAATGTCGCTCAGGTTGAAGTGGACAAATTGGTTCCATTGGTAGAGAAGAACATTATCAGCGAGGTACAACTGGAAACGGCAAAAGCCCAATTGCAACAAGCAAAAAGCAATTATAGCAGTATTACCGCAAACATTGGCTATTCCAATATTGTTAGCCCTGTAAACGGTTACATTGGCGAAATACCCTATAAAGTTGGTGCCTTGGTAAGTAGTACCATGGGAAATCCATTGACTGTGGTGTCCGATATCAGTGGCATACGCGCCTATTTCTCCATGAACGAAAAACAGCTCCTAAAAATGAAGAGACAAATGACAGGCGATGGGTCTACAGCTTCTTCGGAAAACGCACCAGAAGTTGAATTGGAGATGATCAATGGCGAGACATACCCTCAGAAAGGGAAAATTGCGATGGTGAACAATATCATCAACCCAACTACCGGAAGCGTGACATTGAGGGCCGATTTTGACAATCCGAACCTCTTGCTGAGTTCGGGTAGTACAGGTACCATTAAAGTTCCTTCCACTTATGAGGATGTATTTGTTATCCCTCAATTTGCGACTGTTGATCTTCAGGGCACCAAAATGGTGTACATAGTAAACGATGATAATACAGTAAAAACGGTTCCATTGACCATTACGGCACAGACCAATAAGGAGTTCATCGTGAAAGATGGATTGGAAAATGGAAGTACCATCGTTACCGAGGGCGTATCCAAACTTAAAGATGGTCAGACCATCAATCCTGTAAAACAATAATCACCATCAATCATATAGAACAAGATATTTATGTTCCAAAAATTTATAGATAGACCTGTACTCTCTACGGTAATATCCGTTATCATAGTGATATTGGGTATCCTTGGTCTTACGACTTTGCCCGTAGAACAATATCCAGAGATTGCTCCACCGACCGTTCAGGTTACCGCCAACTATACCGGTGCGAACGCCGAAACGGTACTTAAGAGTGTCGTTATTCCGCTGGAAGAGCAAATAAATGGTGTGGAGGGAATGACCTACATGACCTCATCCGCTAGTAACGACGGAGCTGCCAACATCAGTGTGTTCTTTGAACTTGGTGTTGACCCGGATATTGCCGCGGTAAACGTACAGAACCGTGTGGCTAGGGCAAATAGCTTATTGCCGCAAGAGGTAATCAATACCGGTGTTACCACCCAGAAAGCACAGAACAGTGCCTTGTTGTTCTTCTCTATTTTTTCTGAAAATGAGGACTACGACGCCACTTTTGTGGAAAACTACGCCAAGATCAACTTGGTCCCCCAATTGCAAAGGATCAAAGGTGTAGGTAACGTAAACGTATTCGGTTCCAAGGATTATTCCATGCGTATCTGGATTTCCCCTGATAAAATGGCCGCCTATAACTTGGTTCCGGCTGATATCCAAGCCGCTTTAAGGGAACAAAACACCGAAGCCGCCACGGGGAAAATAGGAGAAAATGCCGATGGTATTTTCGAATATGTGATGAAGTACAAAGGACGATTGTCCGATGTCGCCGAGTATGAAAACATCATTCTTAGGACCACGGATGACGGCGGATTCCTTCGTTTAAAAGATGTTGCCGAAATTGAGCTGGGCGCATTGAGCTATGTTAGAAAAAACTCTGGTATGGGAAACCCCGGTGTTGCCGTGGGGGTTTACCAAACCTCTGGTTCCAATGCAAAGGAGATCATCGACGAGATCGAGAACATCCTGGAAACTTCCAAAGCGGATTTTCCAAAGGGGATGGATTATGTAATCCCGTTTAACTCCAAAGATTTCTTGGATGCATCCATAGATCACGTGGTCCAGACCTTGATAGAGGCGTTTATTCTCGTATTTATTGTGGTATTCCTGTTTCTCCAAGACTTTAGGTCCACATTGATTCCGGCCATTGCGGTTCCCGTGGCCATTGTGGGTACGTTCTTCTTCCTGCAATTATTCGGATATTCCATCAATATGTTGACCCTTTTCGCCATGATCTTGGCAATCGGTATTGTGGTGGATGATGCTATTGTTGTAGTTGAAGCGGTGCACGCCAAACTTGAAGAAGGGGCTGATTCGGCCAAAACGGCGACCAAAAGTGCGATGAGCGAGATTTCCGGGGCCATTATCTCCATAACATTGGTAATGTCCGCGGTATTTATCCCCGTGTCCTTTATACAGGGTTCGTCGGGTGTATTCTACCAACAGTTCGGTATCACCTTGGCGGTGGCCATCTTGATTTCGGCCATCAACGCCTTGACCTTGAGCCCGGCATTGGCGGCGTTGTTCTTAAAACCACACGACCACGAAAAAGGTAAAAAATCCAATTTCTTGAACAGGTTTTTTAACGCCTTCAACGTTGGGTTCACGGCAATGACCAATAAATATACCAATTCCATAGGGACATTGGTGAAACGTAAATGGGTAACTCTTGCTCTTTTAGTGGGCTTTAGTATTTTGGCCATCTTCTTGTTTCGATCAACACCATCCGGTTTCGTTCCCGATGAAGACCGTGGAATGATCTTTGCCAATGTGAGCATGCCTCCTGGAACAACAATAGAAAAGACAGAAGAAACTATCATGAAATTGGACTCCATTTACGAGTCCATGGACGTGATCGATGCACGGATGAGTGTGGCCGGTTTCAGTTTGTTGAACCGAGTGAGTGCAGGTTCGTATGCATTCTCCATTATGAAATTGAAAGATTGGAGCGAGAGGGATGCGGATTCACTATCGGTGAACGCCACCATGCAACGTTTGTACGCTACCACGGCAGGCTTCAATGATGCCGAGATTATTTATTTTACACCTCCGAGTATACAGGGTTTCGGTACAAGTTCAGGGTTTGAGGTACAGCTGCAGAGCAAGACCGGCGAAGATTGGAACTCCATCAACGATGTAAAAAATCAGTTTTTGGGAGCCCTTAATGCCAGGCCCGAAGTGCAATATGCGATATCCCAGTTCGACCCAGGTTTCCCTCAGTTCGATTTGGATATCGATATGGAAAAAGTGAAAATGGCCGGGCTTACAGCAACCGATATTTTCAACGCGCTACAAGGCTATTTTGGTGGAATCTATGCTACGGACTTTAACCGATTTGGCAAGCAATATCGTGTAATGATACAGGCCAAACCGGAAGATAGGGCCAATGAAAATTCGTTAAATCACATTTTTGTAAGAAATGGTGATGGCGAATCCGTTGCAGTAAGTCAGTTTGTGGGTCTTAAAAAAATATATGGTCCAGAAGTGGTACAGCGATTCAATTTGTTGAGTTCTGTGAGCATTACAGGTGTTCCAAATCCAGGTTACAGTACCGGTGATGCCATTGCGGCCATCGAGGAGGTTGCCGCCCAGGTACTTCCGAATTCATATACCTACGATTATTCTGGATTGACAAGGGAAGAGAGCAATGCGGGTTCGCAGACCATCATCATCTTTATCTTGAGTTTGATATTCGTCTATTTCCTGTTGAGTGCTCAATATGAAAGTTACATTTTACCACTTTCCATATTATTATCGTTGCCATTTGGTATTGCGGGAGCTATTCTGTTCATAAATCTGGCCGGGTTGCAAAACAACATCTACTTCCAGATTGCATTGATCATGTTGATAGGTCTCTTGGCCAAAAACGCAATTCTGATCGTGGAATTTGCACTTCAACGTAGAAAAGCAGGTCTATCATTGTTCGATGCCGCTGCGGATGGGGCACGAGCAAGACTCCGTCCCATTTTAATGACATCCTTCGCTTTTATTTTTGGTCTATTGCCTTTGGCACTTTCATCGGGAATCGGGGCCATCGGAAACCAATCCATTGGTGTGAGTGCCGTTGGGGGAATGCTAGTGGGTACCATTTTGGGTGTGTTCATCATACCGGTGCTCTTTGTAGTGTTCCAGGCACTTCAGGAAAAAATATCAGGTAAGCCGGAAGAACTTCAAAATGTAAACAATGCATAATTATCCTTTGATCAAACAAAGTATATCAACCATGAAAATAAAATCCATATATAAACTGCTCTTGGTAATTTCGGCGCCCCTTTTATTGCAATCATGCTTTGTGGCCAAGAATTATTCAAGACCAGAAATAGAGACCGAGAATCTCTATCGAACAGATAATCTGCCACAGGACAGTATTTCCATGGCGGATGTATCTTGGAGGGACCTGTTCAACGATGAACAATTGAGGTCATATATAGAACAAGGTCTCGAAAACAACATCGATATTAGAATAGCCCTACAAAATGTGGTGGCTGCAGAAGCCTACGTAAAACAGGGTAAGGCTGGATATTACCCTACCCTTTCCGGAACGGCCAGCTTTACAAGGACCAAAAACTCAGCAAACAGTCAGTTTGGTAGCTTTTTCACCAGTGCGCTGGAACAATATGAACTTTCTGGAGCCCTATCATGGGAAGCTGATGTTTGGGGAAAAATAAGGAGCAATAAAAGAGCTTTTGGCGCATCCTATTTACAGAGTGTATCGGCACATCAAGCTGTCAAGACAAATTTAATCGCCAATATTGCTGCCACCTACTACCAGTTGATGGCATTGGACAAACAGTTGGAAGTTGCCAAGCAAACCTTGGAGGCCAGAAAAAATAGTTTGGAGACCACAGTAGCGTTAAAAGATGCCGGGCAGGTGACCGAGGTGGCCGTAAAGCAGACCGAGGCACAGGTACATACCACCGAAATTATTGTAATAGACCTTGAGAACAACATCAAACTGCTCGAAAATGCCTTTAGTATTCTGTTAGGTGAAGCGCCAAAGGAAATTCAACGTGGCAAATTGGACGACCAAAGCATTGAAACTGAGTTGAGTACAGGCGTTCCTTATTTACTTCTTGCAAACCGGCCAGATGTAATGCAGGCAGAATATGGCCTAATCAATGCTTTTGAATTGACCAACGTTGCCAAAAGTAGTCTATATCCGTCATTGAGCTTATCGGCGACCGGTGGCTTTCAGAGCCTCGAATTTGACAACTGGTTAGATGCCAGCTCACTCTTTTCGACTTTGGTCGGCTCGCTGACCCAGCCTATTTTCAATGGCAGACGATTAAGAACGCAAATGGAAGTAGCCAAGGCACAGCAGGAACAGGCACTGTTAAATTACAAACAAGCTTTGCTCACCGCTGGCAGAGAGGTTAGCGATGCCCTCTACACCTATGAAGCAGAAACCGAAAAATTGGAGGCACGCTCCAAGGAACTCGATGCATACGCCACAGCGGAGGAATATTCCGAAGAACTGCTGAACAATGGTCTGGCCAATTATTTGGAAGTATTGACCGCACGTCAAAATGCATTGAACTCCGAGCTTAACTTGGTAGACTCACAATATTTACGATTGAGTGCCATTGTGGAACTGTACAGGGCTCTAGGAGGGGGCTGGAAATAAAATTTTTTGCTCTGTGGGGGATAAAAAGAACATATTGGTCTATGCCATCAAGAACTTCACCAAATTTGGAAGCAAGCGCTTCTCCATGGATGAACTGGCCAAAAGCCTTGGTATTTCAAAAAAGACCCTTTACAAGCATTTTAACAGCAAAGAAAAACTGGTCAAGGAGAGTCTTCAATATTACTTGGATAATATTAGGGCCAATGTAGATAATTATATACTTGAAAACCCTAATGAAGAAAAGCCACTTACCACAATAATCTTTATATACAAGCAAGGGTTGATCACATTTCAGGAGATCAACCCTGCTTTTTTATACGGGCTCCATAAATACTATCCGGAGGCCTATGAAATATATTCCCAGTTAAAAAAAGATATTGTTTGGGATATTGTTTGCCCGCTATTACAAAAAGCACAACGATTGGGACAAGTAAGAAAAAATGTAAACGTCCAATTGGTCTGTACACTTTTTTTGTCCCGGATGGAAGAGACCGTCTATTCAAAACCAAATTTATTTGATGAATACAGCATTCATGAATTGTTGGAGCACATTATTATCAACAATCTAAGGGGCATACTTACGTTGGAATATCTGCAAAAAAGCCCCCTTCAGTAGTCTTCAGACTGTCAAATCCTTAAATAACACTTCAGAATTTTAACATATTCGTTCTCAAATAGCTGATTTTTACGTTTTTAGCATTGATTTTAACAACATCATCGTCTAATTTTAAATTCTTCTAAAAACTAAAAACCAATGGGAACTACAACTAACATCAACAGACGTGATTGGATAAGAAAAAGTATGCTCACTGCCGGCGGGGCAATGGCACTGCCCTATATTGGATTGGCAGAGACACCAAAGGCACCTTTGACCCTCGATGCAGAGGGCAACGCAATCTACAGTCCTTTCTTTAAAGAATATTTACCAAAACCCGAAGCGGCCCTTCCAGAACTTGCGGCCAAATTGAATGCCAACGAAAATCCATACGGGCCTTCCCCAATGGCTTTGGAGGCGTTCAAGAATTCAGCTTCTGGCGGTAACCGATATGCTTGGAAAGAATTGTATCAACTTGTAGATAAGATTGCCGATTTTGAAGGAGTAGAGAGCAAAAACATTATGATGGGTCCTGGCTCCTCCGACCTTTTGGAGAAAACGGCCATGGTTTTCTTTATGAACGGAGGAAACGTGGTATCCGCAGACCCTGCCTATATGTCTCTTATCCGCGTTGCGGAATCAGTTGGAGCCACTTGGAAACCAGTTCCGTTGAAAGACGATTGGTCTCACGACCTTGATGCAATGGAAGCTGCCATTGATGATGAAACAAAATTGGTTTACATCTGTAACCCGAACAACCCAACGGGTTCCATGACAGACCATGATAAATTGGTCGATTTTTGTTCAAGAGTATCTGAAAAGGTGCCCGTTTTTGTTGATGAAGCTTACCTGTGGTTCTTGGAAGATGGTGCCAAAAAGAGTATGGTATCCTTGGTAAACGAAGGTAAAGATGTGATCATCGCCAGAACTTTCTCAAAAATACACGGTATGGCCGGTTTACGTGTGGGGTATGCCGTTGCATTGGAAGAAACCCTCGGAAGAATACAAAAAATTACCCGTGGAGGAATGGGTATTTCCCTTCCTTCCGTATATGCCGCCATAGCTGCAATGGACGATGACGCATTTATAGAGAAGTCCCGTAGCCTTAATGCCGAATGTAGGGAATATGTCTACAAGAGTTTAGATCAGTTGGGCATTACCTCTTATGTTCCTTCCTCGACCAGTTTTATCATTTTCCCGATTGAAATGGAAGGACAAGCATTCTTGGAACAAATGACAGAGTTGAAGGTGGGTGTTCGTGCTTTCCAGTTTATGGACCAAAATTGGTGCCGTGTAAGTATGGGAACCATGGACGAAATGAAAACATTTACCGCCGCACTCAATAAAGTGTTGGTATAGTGGATATAGGCATTCAAAAAACTATTGTATTTCTTTTTTTCATCTTCATTGGAGTACTGCTTAAAGTCAAGTTCAAATCCAAAGAGGAGATTTCTGGAATAAAAAAAATAATTCTAAACCTTGCCCTTCCAGCAACCATTTTTATTGCGTTGTTGGGGGTTAAGGTCGAGTTACATCTATTAATATTGCCTTTATTGGCCCTTGGGCTTAACCTATTGTTGTTTTTTTCCATGCCCGTTATTTTGCCCCTTATGGGAATTGGAAAAGGGACCTCCGAGTATAGAACCGCTAAATTGTTGGTGCCTTCCTTGGCACCTGGATTATCCTCTTTCCCATTTATTTTGGAGTTTTTGGGGGATGAATATTTGGCCAAGGCAGCCATGTCCGACCTTGGAAATAAGGTTTTTGTACTCTTTTTTCTCTACTTAGTCGCGATGAATTGGCACTACAGCCTTCAGTCCAATCAAAAGAAGAATGGAGGAACTAAGCTAAAACCATTGATCAAGGCCATGATTTCGGAACCTGTAAATGTATTCATCGCGGCAGCACTTGTTTTACTTACTTTTGGACTACATATGGATTCCCTTCCCTTCTTTTTGAGCGAAACCCTTGAAAAATTAAGCTTGATCATGACGCCGTTGGTATTACTCTTTATAGGTCTTGCGGTAAAAATCAAAAGAAAACAGTTCTTCCAGATTTTTTCCTTGCTCTGTACACGTGCAGGCTTGGTACTGTTGATTTCAGCGATATTCGTAACGGTAGCCGGAATAGAAGCCCGGAATGAAATTTTGTTGACCCTGGCCTTTGGACTTAGCGCCTGTAGTTTTTGGCCCTATGCCCACATAGCCGCCGTAGATAGCATGGAAATGGATAAAAAGTCGAAAAGAAGAACATTTAGTGGCGATTTTGGAGTGACAATTCTAGCATTGTCGTTCCCACTTTCAACAATGCTCATATTGGCAACCTTGAACAGTGGATCATTCTTTGTGAATCCTATCAATATTTTTATGGTCGCCGTTGCTCTTTTAGGGATTGGTTTTATAATTCCCCTGTGCAGTGGTATCAGTAAAAAAAAGTGGTCGGAGCAAAAATTGATTGACCACGAAATAAGTTCGACCGCCACAGAAAAAGCTGCTTAGCCATTTTAGCATATTTTTCTTTCTAATTACCTATTTTTAAGGAAACCAAGAAATTATGAGACAACTGTTCATCACTTTTCTTTCCATTCTTTTAATTGGGACCCTATCAGCACAGCAATCCAATGTAAAAGTAGACCAAGACCGTCTTGAAAAGAGAATTTTCGACCTTGCAGAATTTGGGATTCAACCAAATGGCGAAACGGAGCGTGTTGCTTTTAGCGATGCTGATATAGAGGCTAGAAATTGGGTAATTAAAACGCTCGAAGATTTTGGAATGGTGGTGAAGGTCGATGCTACCGGCAATATTATCGGCACTAGAAAAGGGAGTGAAGCATCCTTTAAACCAATTGCCTTTGGCTCTCATATTGATAGGGTTCCCAACGGAGGAAATTATGACGGTTGCGTGGGATCTATGGCTGCTTTGGAAGTTATCGAAACCTTGAACGAGCATAACATTTCCACCAAACATCCCCTTGAAGTCATTATTTTCCCAAACGAGGAGGGCGGCGTTATGGGAAGCAGAGCCATGGCCGGAAATTTGGGAAAATCCGCACTTGGCGTAGTGAACTCGACAGGCTATTCCATGGGAGAAGGCATTATGAGAATTGGTGGTGACACCACAAAGCTCATGGAAGCAAAACGTGTAAAAGGCAGTTTGGCGGCTTTCTTGGAACTTCATATTGAGCAAGGGGGCAAACTTGAAAAAGAAAACCTCGATATTGGTGTGGTAGAGGGCATTGTAGGGCTTAACTGGTGGGACGTTGTATTTACCGGATTTGCGAACCACGCCGGTACCACGCCCATGAACGCGAGACAGGATGCCCTGCTTGCAGCTGCCAAATATATTATTGCGGTAAACGAGATAACCAACAGTTTCGAGGGCGCCCAAGTTGGCACGGTAGGTCGAATCGAGGCAGAGCCCGGAGCCCCAAACGTAATCCCAGGAAAGGTAACTGCAAGTCTGGAAATTCGGGACTTATCCTTGGAGGTCATTCAAAAGGTCTATCAGGCCATCAAGAAAAAAACCGAGGAAATCGCCGAAGCTTCCAATGTTACCGTTGAGTTTTTACTGTTGGACACCACAGCAGAACCGGCCCTGACTGATACCGCTATCCAAAACGAAATAGAATCCTCCGCGAAGGCCTTGGGACTTAGCTACAAATATATGCCCAGTGGTGCCGGACATGATGCGCAGGATATATCCAGATTTGCTCCAGTTGGGATGATTTTCGTTCCCAGCAAAGGAGGCATCAGTCATTCACCCAAAGAGTTTACATCAGCCGAAGATATGGCCAATGGAGCCAATGTGCTCTTGCAAACTATTATGGCTTTGGATAAAAAATTGGATTGATTTTACTTTACTGTGGTCGAGGTTATTCCTCTCACAGCATTTGCGATCAATCCGATACTCAACCAATAAGTACTCAAAATCAATGGCCCTGAGAGGTAAAACGGGCTCTTGAATTTGGAAATCGCCAATAGTGCATCAGAAAGCATAAAAAATAATACGGCCATAGCCATAAGAGCATGTGCGTTGTTCCTTTCCCTCATGTACAGGCCAACTCCTTGCCATGCCATAAAAGTTATTATTAATACATACATGGAAACAGGTAGCAACAAATCTCCCAAACCAGGTCTTAACCAATAGAACAGAACTCCGGCAATACCGAAAAGAACCAGAAAAGCAATCCAGTTTTTGTAAAATCCCATGTATTGGATAAATGATACGGAGAATAAAATATGGGCCACTAAAAATGCCACAAGTCCAAATAAAAAATATGCGTCAAATAGCAACAGAACATCCCCCAACAAACAGAACACTAAACCAACGATAACCAATCTTCCAAATGTAACATGGCCATTCTTTGGCGCAAAAAATGGTAAGGCAATTACCAAAATCGTAGTCAATGGCTTGAAGAACATAAAAAGTGCTCTGTCATTGTAAAATCCAAAATAAATGGCCAAACATGCGGAAACCAATATAAAGATATTGATGAGCTGCCTTGTTCTGTTAGATTTGGCTACCATTCTTTATACGGTTTTATACTCAATTGCGAATTGTAATATTGCACTTGGCCGGTGACTTCTTGGCCCAGCCAGTCCGGTCTTTCAAAACGTTCATCTTCATGTGAGAGCTCCACCTCTGCCAAGACAAGTCCCTTGTTCTCTCCCAAAAACTCATCCACCTCAAACGTATGCTTGCCCAACGGCACTTCAAAACGGACTTTTTCGAGTATACCGGCTTCACACAGGTCGATAAGATTAGCTGCCTCTGCAACCGAAATTTCGGTCTCCCATTCAAAGCGCGTGGTCCCCGATTCGTTACTGGCGCCTTTTACTGTTAAAAAGCCCTTTTCTCCCCTGATCCTGACCCTAACGGTCCTTTCCGGGTCCGTATTCAGGAATCCCTGTACAATTCGGGCCTGTGATGTGGCCTGCTCTTTGAAGGTCTCCGATTTGACCAAAAATTTTCGTTCTATTTCCAAATGTTCCATCAAACTAAATATACCCTAAATTTGAAAATGGACTTTGATTTTCCCTTAAGAAAAATAATTCATGTGGACATGGATGCCTTTTATGCGTCCGTAGAACAGCATGATAACCCAGAATTAAAAGGGAAGCCCATTGCCGTTGGTGGTGGTTCCAAGCGGGGGGTGGTATCCGCAGCAAGCTACGAAGCACGGAAATTTGGTGTACGAAGTGCCATGGCAGGCAGTATTGCTGCTAGAAATTGTCCCGAGCTCATATTCGTAAAACCCCGCTTTGACCGTTATAAAGAGGTTTCGATCCAGATTAGAAGTATATTTTTTGAATATACCGATTTGGTAGAGCCCCTTTCCTTGGACGAGGCCTATCTTGATGTAACCGAGAATAAAAAAGGGAATCCCTCTGCTACCTTGATCGCTAAGGAAATACGTCAAAAAATCTTTGAAAAAACCGGGTTAACGGCCTCGGCAGGAATTTCCATAAACAAGTTTATTGCCAAAGTGGCCAGCGATTACAACAAACCCAACGGGCAGAAAACGGTAAACCCCGAAGAGGTAATCGAGTTTTTGGAAAACCTGGACATTCGGAAGTTTTATGGCGTGGGAAAGGTGACCGCGGAAAAAATGTACCGTTTGGGAATTTTCACGGGCAAGGACCTTAAAGAAAAGTCAGCGGATTTCCTTGATCAGCATTTTGGGAAAAGTGGCGGTCATTATTTTAATGTAGTAAGGGGAATCCATCTCAGTGCCGTAAAGCCGCATCGTATTCCGAAATCCGTTGGGGCGGAACGGACCTTTTTTGAAAATCTGAGCAGTGAAATCTTCATGCTGGAAAAGTTGGAGAACATTGCCAGTGAACTGGAAAGAAGGCTCCAAAAATCAAAAATTGCCGGGAAAACGGTCACTTTGAAAATCAAGTACAGCGATTTTACCCTACAGACCCGCAGCAAGACGCTTCCCTATTTTATTGCCAGTAAGGATTTGATATTGGAAACCGCCAAGGAGCTTTTGTACCAATCCACTTTGGAAAATTCGGTTCGATTGCTGGGTATTTCCTTGGCCAACCTTAACACGGAAAAAGAGAAAAAGACCGAAGAAAAAGAATCGGTGCTCGTTCAGCTCAAATTTGATTTTTAAAAGAAAAGCCCCCCTTTCGGGAGGCTATCCTATTTAATTCTTGATATCCGTTTCCGTAGGTTTTACTGCTGGTTTTTTAGGATTCCCATCCGCATCGATCTCAACAATATTATCAAAACCAAGCGCATCCAGTTTGTCGATGATCTCGGCACGATCTCCCACCATAAACCAGTTCACTTTTCCAGGCTGAATCACCTCATTACTCACTTTCTTTATATCATCCACAGAAAGGCTTCTAACATTCTGATCATACTTTTGATAGTAATCATCGGGTAGATCATACCGAATCAAACTTCTTACTGAACTGTTTACCGAACTATTGGTTTCCCATTGTCCGGGAAGCTTCAATACCTGATTGGTCTTCACCTTTTCCAACTCTTCGCCGGTGGCAGGCCTTGTAGAGGTAAATTCGGATATTTCCTTTCTTATTTCGGTCACGGATTCTGCTGTTTTATCCGTCTGTACCGGTGCATAAACAATAAAAGGACGTTCTTCTTTGGAACCCAGCACAAATCCGCCAGCTCCATAAGACCAGTGTTTGTCTTCCCTCAAATTCATATTGATTCTAGAAGTAAAATCTCCACCGAGGATATTCACCATTTGCTCCAGTGCTATCTCATTGACCCCTCCGTACTTTTCGGTCAAGTGCCCTGCCAAAATAACAGATTGTTGGGATTCTGGTCGGTTCATTAAATACAGTGTATTACTGGAACCTGTCTTCGGTTGGTTGAATGTGATGTTCGGAACATCTCCTTTCTTCCATTTGCCCAATGTTTTTTCCAATTTGGATTTCAATTCGCTCATTTCCACATCCCCTGTTACTATCAATGTGGAATTGTTGGGCTTGAACCATGTGTTATAGAAATTAACTACATCCTCCCTTGTCAAGTTGGAAACCGAGTCTTCATATCCCGTACCTGTATAAGGGCTACTGTAGGGATGGTCCTCTCCATAAAGATATTTGTTCATCACCCGCAATGCCATAGTGATGGGCTGTGACTTCTCCTGTTTTATATTGTTGATTTGCTCCTTTTGCAATCTTTCAAACTCCTTTTGAGGAAATACCGGGTTGAGCAAAACGTCCATGAACAAATCCAGACTGGCATCCAAACTTGGCTTTAGGGTACTCATATATACATTGGACTCATCTTGGCTGGAGAAAGTACTCAAAGAGGCTCCCAAGAGCTGTAATTGCTCGTTTATTTCCAAAGAGGTCTTGTCCTTTGTTCCCTCATCCATTAAGTTCATGGCCAAATTTGCCGTACCGGGGCTGGACAAATAATCGGTTTTGTAACCGGCATCGGCCACCAAATTGATGATTACCGTGGGCACCCCCTTACGCTGCGCCAACACCACGTTAAGTCCGTTGGATAATTGCATACGCTGCAGCTCTGGGAATTTTGAACTTTTTGGCGCTCCGAGCTCTGGCAATTTGCTTCTGTCCACCGAAGATTCTACGATGTCATATTCAGGAAATGGTCGGCAGATTAAAATATGTTTCCCTTTTGTTAGCCATTTTTCCGCTGTTTTCCTAAGGTCTTCGGCCGTTGCATCTTCAACATATTTTAATTGTGTTTTGTAGTATGATGCATCACCATGGTAGGTTTGATTGGAAGCCAGAATATCCGACACTCCTCCAAATCCACCGATGCGTTCTAAACCTTTGATAAAGTTGGCGAAGTAATTGGCTTTTACCCTTTTCAGTTCTTCTTCGGTAGGTCCTTCTTTGATAAATCTTTCGATTTCGGCCTCAAGTTCCTTTTCCAATTTTGCGGCATCCTCTCCTTGCTTCACATTTAACCAAGTGATGAACTGGCTTGCAATTTCGCTGGATGATTGAAAAGAGACCGCGGCACTGGCCGATTGGTCTTGATAGATGAATTTTTGGTACAACCTTGAGTTTTTTCCACTGGTCAAAATAGCGGAAATCAAATCAAAGTGAAGGTCTTCCCTTGATCCAAATGGAGGTGTGTTCCAAGCGAACAATACTCTGGTCTCCGGAACACGGTCTTGATATTCTTGACGGGAGTCGTAAATCTTATTGGGTATGTTGACCTCTTGTCGCTCTACCGTAGGGCCTGAGGGTATATCCCCAAAATATTTAATCACTTTTTGATGCACTTCTTCGGCATCAATGTCCCCTGCTACGGCGACCACCGCATTGGCAGCACCATAATAGGACTTGAACCATTCCTGCACATCTTCCAAGGAGGCAGCGTTCAAATCTTCCATTTCTCCGATTACGGTCCAGGAATAGGAGTGCCCTTTTGGATACATGGCCTTGGTCAGATAATCCCATTGCATCCCATAAGGTTGGTTTTCGCCTTGCCTTTTTTCATTTTGAACAACCCCACGTTGCTCATCCAGTTTTTCTTGGTCAATCGCTCCCAATAAATGTCCCATTCTGTCAGATTCCAAGAACAACACTTGATCTAAAGCAGAAACAGGTACATTTTGGAAGTAATTGGTTCGGTCCGTGTTGGTTGTTCCGTTCAGGTCGGTACCCCCGATACTCTCCAATGCTTGGAAATAATCGGTGTTGTAGTTCTCACTTCCGTTGAACATTAAATGTTCGAACAAATGGGCAAAGCCACTTTTACCCGGCTTCTCGTTTTTGGATCCTACGTGGTACCAAACATTCACCGCAGCGATTGGTGCTTTGTGATCTTCATGGACCAAAAGCGTGAGTCCATTTTTTAAAGTGTAGGTTTTGTAATCGATGTCGATGTCATCGGCTTTGAACTGAAATCCTTGTCCAAAACCCATGGAACAGGACAAAAGGCCCGCAATAGAGGCCAAAAGTAATTTTTTCATTTCTGTTGTTTTTAGTTATTTGATTGATAAATTATGATACACAATATAGGAAAATGTTTACAATGAGCACTATGCTAGACTGTTAGCATTCTTCTTAAAAACTAAAGAATGTAATATTTCTTGGTTTAGACCAGAATAATAGTTGATAGTTGGGGCTTTGATTACATATTTTCTTTTTTAATTTGTAGAACCATCGACCACCATTAACTACATTTTACTCATTTATGCAACGAAACGAATTGCACGAGCACATTATATCTTCAGCGGGAGACCTTTTCTATTCGCAGGGATATAATTCAACGGGGGTCAACGAAATCATTACCAAATGTGACATAGCAAAAGCTACGCTATATAGTCATTTTAAATCCAAAGAAGATATTTGCATTGCCTATCTTAATCAGCGACACAGTGAGTTTATTAAGAATCTCAAAGGTTATGTGAACGATAGACCAAAAGGGAAAAATCAGCTATTGGCCATATTTGACCTACTGCGGGATATGTACCTCGAGGAAAATTTTCAGGGCTGTTGGGGACTCAAGACGCTTGGCGAGCTTTCTCCTGACCAAACTACCATTCTTAGTGTAATTCAACAGCAGAAGAAAGAATTGCTCCTGTATTTGGGCGAGGTGGTTGGCGATAACATTTCCAATTTGTCCAAAGCAGAAACGGAAAAAATTTCGGGCGGACTCTACCTTTTGTATGAAAGTGCAGTTACCGAGAGCCATCTGTTCAAAAACGACTGGCCTATTTTTATGTCCAAAAGTATCGCGCCATCTCTTTTTATGGACGCAGAGCTGGTATAAAAAAGCCCCTCCAAAATGAGGGGCTTTTTTAACAAGGGATTCACTTAGATTAAGCTTTAACTCCTTCCAATGGTTGTGCCTCTGGGAAATCCACAGGAACTTTTGTTGTTCTATGGATATAGTTTGTGATTGTTTTATCCCCTACTAAAACTATGGTGTCGATCAAATTTTCCTTGGTCCACCCAGCGGCAAAAAAATCAGCCAGAACTTGCTGGTCTGTTGCTCCCCTATTTTCGGTAATGTTCTTGGCCAAACGTGCCAGCGCATCCAGTTTGCTATCAAAAGAAGCTTTTCCAGCTCTTAACTCTAGGATCTGCTCATCTGTAAAACCGTTCATCTTGCCAATAGCCGTGTGTGCGGATAAACAGTAAATACAGTTGTTGACTTGGCTTACGGCCAAATTCACCACTTCTTTTTCCTTGGCCTTCAATGAGGTTTTCGCATTGGAAAGGGCTAAATAATTGCCCAGCGCATTTTCGGAGTGTGCATAGGTGGCGAAAAGGTTGGGAACAAATCCCAGCGTTTTTTCCAGATTGTCAAAAATGGCCTGATTGGCCGTGCTTACTTCTTCTCTTTTAGGTACATTGATTGTGCTCATAATTGAATTTTTAATATGAATTATTTTTAAATGATTAATACGTCTGTACAAAGGGTTGTTCCGCATCACAATAGAAATCGTGATGATACTTTTGCTCACAGTGTTCCGCAACAGTAGCTGTTTTTACTTCGGTTTTCTGTGACGTTCTAAAAATCTCAATGAGATTAAAAATTGATCTTTCTGTGGATTTCATCTTTTATCTGTTTTTTTTATTACAGGGCAAAGATGCTCCGAAAAAGAGGGTGGGTGTTAGGAAGGATTTCCCGATGGCTTGACCAAATTTCCTCTAGGCCATCAAAAAGAGGTTTTCACGGTATTCTGATGGGCTCATTTGTGTCATCTTCTTAAAAAAACGGCTAAAATGTGCGGGGTCGGTGAACCCAAGCTCAAACGCAATTTCCTGATTTTGTTTATCGGTAAAATTGATGAGTCGTTTGGCCTCCAATGCGATTCGTTCCAGAATAATTTGTTGTGGCGACTTTTGATTGTAAATGGCAAAAAGATTGGATAGTGTTTTGGGGGATTTGTGCAACAATTCAGCATAATCGCTCACCTTCCTCTTGGTTTTGAAGTTTAGGTCCACTAACACATTGAATTTTCGGATGGTTTCGACTTGATCGTTCCCCAATGCTTTGACCATGAGCTGTTCTTTTGCCAATCGCGTGCTCATTATAATCATTCTTTTTAGTAGCATTTGGAGCATATCGCCCTGAATATTATCGGGAGTGGAAAACTCCTCAATGAAAATACCGTGCAGCAAATTAAACTTGTTCAACTGTTCTTTTGGAATAGTGATGATAGGGATATCCTGTGTTCCAAAAAACAAAATCCCATTACAGGAAACCTCGCTGTCATGATCGAATATACAGTAAAACTCCCTGTTAAAAAGTATGGCTGTAAGGGGCAATTGCATTTTGGAATAGGAAACGTGTTGTAAATATGTAACGGTAATAATCTGATTGGGCAAAAGTTCCAAATCCATTCCATCTATTTGAACCGTCAGGGGGCAATCGTTCCGGTTCCATAAAAATTTAATGGTTTTTGAGGTTGTGGAGAATCGTTCCTCATCATTTTTGATATCATCCGAAAATCCTAAAATGGCTCCTAACTTGGAATCCTTGTATTCGTATCTCATTGGGAAGATTGTTCCGTTACAGAACGATTAGTCCTTCTATTTCGCTCATACTTACAGCCCAAAAGAATTAAAATCAAACAAAAAAGCGCGCATCCAAAGATGCGCGCTTTTTATAAATCTGTTTTTCTATTTTAGAAATTGCAGCTTTCTATCTCTGTTACCCTCAAGGTGTTTACCATACCTTTTTCTTTAATGGGCATTGCTGCCAAACTTACGAGCATATCGCCTACTTCCAAGAAACCTTTTTTACATGCTATCTGGTTTACATCCTCGATGGTCTGGTCAGTGGAGACAAACTTGTCGTAGTAGAACGCTTTAACCCCCCATAAAAGGTTCAATTGGGTCAATATTCTCTTGTTCGATGTAAACACAAGGATATGTGCGGCCGGTCTCCATGCTGAAATCTGGAAGGCCGTGTACCCACTGTTGGTCAACGTTGAGATAGCCTTTGCGGAGATTTCGTTTGCCATTAACGCAGCATGGTAACAAACCGACTTGGTAATATATCTTTTGGTACGTATGTGCGGCGGGGTTTGTGGTACTTTGATCAAACTGGAGCTCTCGACACTTGAAACAATACTTGCCATTTTCTCGATAACCTGTACCGGATAGTTCCCCACAGATGTTTCTCCCGAGAGCATTACGGCATCGGCCCCGTCCATTACGGAGTTGGCAACGTCGTTCACCTCGGCGCGGGTAGGGGTTAAACTGGTAATCATGGTCTCCATCATCTGGGTAGCGATGATTACAGGAATTCTTCCTTTTTTGGCACTCAACACCAATTGTTTCTGAACCAATGGGACCTCTTGTGCCGGGATTTCTACCCCTAGGTCACCTCGAGCCACCATAAGTCCGTCGGAAGCTTTTACTATCTCATCGATATTGTCCAGTGCTTCTGGTTTCTCAATCTTTGAAATCACTGGGATTTTATGCTCTGTGTGCTGCTTTATCAGGTCGTGGAGATCATACAGGTCTTGTGCATGACGTACGAATGATAGTGCTATCCAGTCCACATCTTGCTCTATTGCAAAAATGGCATCTTTGATATCTTTTTTTGTAAGTGCCGGCAAAGAAATGTTCGTGTTGGGAAGGTTTACCCCCTTTTTAGATTTAAGAGGCCCTCCTTGGATAACCTTGGCAACTACCTCGTTTTCTCCATTGGTAGATTTTACTTCAAAAATAAGCTTGCCATCGTCCAAAAGAATACGCTCCCCCGCCTTAACATCTTTGGGAAAGCTCTTGTAGTTCATGTACACCCTTTCGGCGGTGCCCTCAAACGGTTCGCCCGTTACAAAGGTAACCTCATCACCTGGAGCAACTACGGCTTCACCGCCCATTACCCCAACTCTTAGTTTGGGGCCTTGTAGGTCGGCAAGGATGGCTATATTAACTTCCAATTCCTCATTAAGCTCCCTAATCATTTTAATTCGCTCGGCAACATCTTCGTAGGCGGCATGGGAAAAGTTTATTCTAAAAACATCCACTCCTGCAAGGATCATTTCCCTTAGGGTCTCTTTTGTACTGGTGGCAGGTCCAAGGGTTGCTACAATTTTAGTCTTCTTTCTAGTTGGCATTTTTAAAAGATTAAATTTCTTTTTGATTTTAAATTCTGTGCATCCAAAGGATATGCTGTTATCACTTTGGCTATTGTGTTGATTGATTTGATTTTTTTGAGAAACAACGCTTCATCTATCGTATCTACCTTTAAAAAATAATCTACTTCTTTGCGTTCTTTCACCAAATAATCTGTTCTTCGGGAAACATTGTTTTCAAATAATCCCACAGAAGGCATTTCCTCCTCAACTTCGCACTTGTTGGAAATCAGCGTCCAATACATCTCACTCATCTCATCGTCCCAATCAAACACGGAAAAAGACATTTTTCCATTTAATTGAAGGTCCTTTTTCATTCGTTTTAGATACAGTCCACAACTGGAATTTATGGCATAGGTGATGGCATAATCTTCCAAATTACTGTGAATGGCGATGAGCGAAAAGCTTTCATCGTACAAGTCCGCCGATATCTTATGCGTCGTTAATATGCCCATAACACGAACCGTAAATATAGGCTTAATCCAATTGAATGCCTAGTCTATACAAAACAATACACTTATAAATCAAGCGAAAACGTTTGAGTTTACCATTATTTAAAGTTACTTGTTGTCTATCCTACTTTGCAGTGCAAAATAGGCTCTCTTGGATGCTTTTTCTTCAGCTTTTTTCTTGGATGTGGCCCTTGCTTTGGCGAGCATTCTATCCCCTATGGTCAGCTTTACCGCAAAGTGTTTGAGCTCATCGTTTCCGGTGTCCTCGTAAACATTGTAATTAAAGGGTTTCTTTTCTTTTTGGCACCACTCTATCACCAAACTCTTATAACTTATTACCTTGCCCTCCAACTGTTCTATATCGACATAGGGCTCAATTACCCTCTCGTTGATGAATTTTTCGCAGTAATTGTACCCTCTATCCAAATAAATAGCTCCCACGAGTGCCTCGAAAACATTTCCATGTATATTATCACCAAAATGTGCCTTGGGAATCCTGCTCTCCACATATTTGAGTAGACCGAGGTCCTTTCCCAATTCGTTTAGATGTTTTCGGCTGACCACCTTGGAGCGCATTTTGGTAAGATATCCTTCGTCCCCTTCCGGCACTTCGTTGTACAGGTGTTTTGAAATTATGGTACCCAGCATGGAGTCTCCCAGAAATTCCAATCGCTCGTAGTTCACCGGATTGCCCTCATCGTCCTTTTTGTTCATGGAACGATGCAGAAAGGCTGTTTTGTAGATTTCAAGACTCTTGGGTTTAAATCCAAGTATTCTTTTCATTCCCAAAAAAAAATCCCCATCCGAGCTTGGATGGGAATTGAATATTTTGGAAGTAAGTTTCATGTTACAAAACTACCCTAATTTTTTGAATAGTACGCAAGCGTTGTGTCCACCAAAGCCAAATGTATTGCTCATGGCAACTTTCACTTCACGTTCTTGTGCCTTGTTCAAGGTCAAGTTAAGTGAAGGGTCTATTTGCTCGTCTACCACACTATGATTAATAGTTGGGGGCACCAAACTATGTTCCATGGCCAGTATTGATGCGATGGCCTCGATTGCTCCGGCCGCTCCCAACAAGTGTCCTGTCATGGACTTGGTAGAATTGATGTTGATGTCCTTGGCATGATCCCCGAACACTTTGGAAATAGCTTTAAGCTCGGCCACGTCCCCAAGTGGTGTAGAGGTTCCATGAGTATTGATGGCATCAACGTCCTCTGGTTTTAATCCTGCGTTCATCAAACAATTTTCCATCACCTTTACTACCCCAATTCCTTCAGGATGTGGTGCGGTCATGTGGTGGGCGTCACTTGACAATCCTCCACCCAAAACTTCTGCATATATTTTAGCACCACGAGCTTTGGCGTGCTCATACTCTTCAAGTATAAGTGCTCCTCCTCCTTCTCCCAGTACAAACCCGTCGCGCGTTGCGTCGAACGGTCTGGATGCGGTCTCTGGACTGTCGTTTCTAGTGGAAAGTGCGTGCATGGCATTGAATCCTCCCATACCTGCAATGGTAACGGCGGCTTCACTACCCCCGGTTACGATTACATCGCAATGGCCCAATCTAATATAGTTAAGCGCATCAATCATGGCATTTGCCGATGATGCACATGCGGATACCGTAGTATAGTTTGGCCCCATAAATCCATGTTTTATGGATATGTTACCCGGTGCTATATCGGCAATCATTTTAGGAATAAAGAAAGGATTGAAACGTGGTGTACCATCTCCTTCGGCATACCCAATCACTTCGTTCTGAAAAGTTTCCAGTCCACCAATTCCGGCTCCCCATACAACACCTACCCTAAACTTGTCCACAACGTTCAAGTCTATTCCAGAGTCTGCTATGGCTTCGTCGGAAGAGACCAAGGCATACTGGGCGAACCTATCCAACTTTCTGGCCTCTTTTCTATCAAAGAAGTCGTTTGGATCGTATCCTTTAAGCTCGCAAGCAAACTTTGTCTTAAATTTTTCGGTATCGAAATACGTAATGGGGGCAGAACCGCTCTTACCAGTCCGTAGTCCTTCCCAATAAGCTTCTAAATTGTTACCTATGGGGGTCAATGCTCCCATCCCGGTAACTACAACTCGCTTTAACTGCATTGAACTATTTTTTTTACCCTTTAGACCTAAATTATAAAAAAAATTATCCATGCGATAACCACCACATGGATAATTTTAAATCTTTAGCGATATATCATATAATTACTTAGCTTCTTCGATGTAGCTAATGGCCTGACCAACAGTGGCGATGTTCTCTGCTTGGTCATCTGGTATTTGGATATCAAATTCTTTCTCAAACTCCATGATAAGTTCAACAGTGTCCAAGGAATCCGCTCCTAAGTCGTTGGTAAAGCTAGCTTCAGCTACAACTTCATTCTCATCTACACCTAGTTTATCAACGATGATAGCCTTTACTCTTGATGCAATGTCTGACATAATTATTGTGGTTTTAAAAATTTAAATCGTTGGCAAAAATATAAAACTTTGGATTAAATACACTATTTGTCGATAAAATGTGATGCAAAATAAACATCTTAAAATACTGTACCTTACTTTAGCCGACGTAATTTAGTCCAAAAACCTATCAATTCCTAACGAATGAAACGAATTGTAATCTTCGCATCGGGCAGTGGGTCCAATGCAGAAAACATTATATCATTTTTTCGTGAAAAACCAGAGGTTACCGTTGTTGCGGTGCTTACTAACAAACAAACGGCTACCGTTCTTAATAGATGCGAAAGGTTAGATGTGCCCGCATTTTATTTTAACAAAACTGCCTTTAGGGATTCCGATACCGTGGTTCGGTTGCTAAAAGGTTTGCAAACAGATTTAATTGTCCTCGCTGGCTTTCTTTGGAAGATTCCATCCAATCTTATCGAAGCATTTCATGGTAAAATCATCAATATTCACCCCGCCCTGTTGCCCAAATATGGTGGAAAAGGCATGTATGGGGATAGGGTCCATCAGGCGGTGAAAGAAAATAAGGAGTCCGAAACAGGCATCACTATACATTATGTAAACGAAAATTATGATGAAGGCGCCATTATCTTTCAAGCTAAAACCGATGTTGTTCCTTCAGATGATGCAAATTCAATTGCCCAAAAAGTTCATCAACTCGAATATGAACATTTCCCTAAAGTGATAGAAAAACTATTGTCCTAATGGCCAAAAAGAAAAAGTTTTATGTAGTGTGGCAAGGCAAACATCCTGGAATTTTTGAATCTTGGAAAGATTGTAAGGCCCAGATTGAAGGATATAAAGGCGCCCAATACAAATCCTTCGCCACGTTTGAGGAAGCCAAGAAAGCCTATAACGGCAACTATTTGGACTACAAGGGCAAATCCAAGGGAAAAAGTGAACTCACCCCAGAGGAACTTTTAAAAATCGGAGACCCCAATTACAATTCTATTGCTGTAGATGCCGCATCGAGCGGAAATCCCGGAAAAATGGAATACCGCGGTGTGGACACCAAAACCAAAAGAGTACTTTTTCACCAAGGCCCATTTGAACAGGGAACCAGCAACGTCGGGGAATTTCTTGCACTTGTGCATGGACTTGCATTTTTACAACAGAAAAAGAGCGAGCGTATCCTCTATTCCGATTCCCGAATCGCCATCGGGTGGGTTCGAAAGAAAAAGTGTGGTACAAAATTGGTCAAAACCGCCAAAAATGCCCAACTGTTCGAATTGATCGAACGAGCGGAGAATTGGCTGAAAAAAAATCGGTTCAATACCCCTATCGTTAAATGGGAGACCAAGGCATGGGGCGAAATCCCCGCCGATTTTGGAAGAAAGTAACCGTTTGCACGAACAAAGAAGCCATTTTTTGATAATTGGAACATCCATACCGTATATTTGCACAAAAAATTAGGGAATGGGCAAATTACTGATCGTGGGAACCATGGCTTTTGATGCCATTGAAACACCGTTCGGGAAAACTGGAAGAATATTGGGAGGAGCAGGAACCTTTATCGGTCTGGCCGCATCACAGTTTAAAATAGACTCTGCAATAGTATCCGTGGTGGGAGATGATTTTCCACAATCTTACATGGATATTTTAAAAAACAAGAACATAGACCTTTCAGGTGTTGAAGTTGTAAAAGGGGGCAAAACCTTCTTTTGGGAAGGCAAATACCATAACGACCTCAACTCCAGGGATACTTTAGCCACCGAATTGAATACCTTGGCGGACTTTAACCCCGTTGTTCCCAATGATTATACCGATGCCGACATTGTAATGCTCGGCAATCTTCACCCTAATATCCAACTGAGTGTAATTAATCAGATGGAAAAACGACCAAAACTAATAGTTTTGGATACCATGAATTTTTGGATGGATAATACTTGGGATGAATTGATGACAGTAATTTCAAAAATTGATGTCATTACCATAAATGATGAAGAGGCGCGACAAATGACCAGCGAATATTCCTTGGTCAAGGCAGCCGCAAAAATTCAGGAAATGGGACCTAAATATGTGGTCATAAAAAAAGGGGAGCACGGAGCACTTTTGTTCCATAAGGACAATATTTTCTTTGCACCTGCACTTCCGCTTGAAGAGGTGTTTGACCCGACCGGGGCCGGAGATACTTTTGCTGGTGGATTCGCAGGTTATTTGACGGAGTCACAAAACATTTCTTTTGAAAGCATGAAGAACGCCATTATCCATGGATCCAATTTGGCTTCGTTCTGTGTGGAAAAATTTGGCACGGACCGCATGGTCGATTTAAAAAAGAGCGAGGTCGAGGCCCGCTTGACACAGTTTAAAGAGTTGACGCAGTTCAATATTGAATTAACATAATGTTTGCCCTGAAAATTTCGGGGCTTTTTTATTTGTAATTGTTATGAGTGATCCCATTAAGCACGAATGCGGAATATCGTTGATCCGATTGCTTAAACCCCTGGAGTACTATAAAGAAAAGTACGGTACAGCTTTTTACGGCGTAAACAAGATGTACCTAATGATGGAAAAACAGCATAACCGCGGACAGGACGGAGCCGGTTTTGCAAGTATAAAAATGGACATGCAGCCCGGTGAGCGCTATATGAGCAGGGTTAGATCTGCACAGCAGCAACCCATTCAGGATATTTTTGCCCAGATCAACAACCGTATCAATACGGCGTTGACCGAAAACCCGGAACGCGAAAATGATGTTGACTGGCAAAAAAAGAACATTCCCTACATCGGCGAGCTTTTGATGGGGCACGTTCGCTACGGTACCTTCGGAAAGAACAGTATCGAGAGCGTTCACCCGTTTTTAAGACAGAACAACTGGATGCACCGTAACTTGATAGTTGCCGGTAACTTTAACATGACCAATGTTGATGAGCTCTTCGGAAACTTGATCGAATTGGGACAGCATCCCAAAGAAAAGGCCGACACTGTTACCGTAATGGAAAAGATCGGTCACTTTTTGGATGATGCCGTGGCCAAACTGTACAAACAGATCAAAAAGGAAGGCTACACCAAAAGGGAGGCCTCTGCCTTGATCGCCGAACGGTTGAACGTAGCCAAAATTTTGAGAAAGGCTTCCAAAAACTGGGATGGCGGATATGCCATGAGCGGACTGATCGGTCACGGTGATGCATTTGTGATGCGAGATCCTGCGGGTATCCGACCTGCTTATTACTATCAAGATGATGAAGTGGTGGTCGTAGCATCGGAGCGTCCGGTAATCCAGACGGTTTTCAATGTTAATTTTGATGATGTTCACGAACTTGATCCCGGTCATGCCGTAATCATTAAAAAGAGTGGTTCCATGGCTCTTAAAAAAATCCTGGAGCCTACCGAGCGCAAAGCGTGTTCTTTTGAACGCATCTATTTCTCCCGTGGCAGTGACAAAGAAATCTATCAAGAAAGAAAGCTATTGGGCAAACTTGTTTTCCCAGAAATATTGAAATCGATAGACAACGATTTGGAGAATACAGTTTTCTCCTATATTCCCAACACCGCGGAGACCTCGTTCTTTGGAATGGTGAAAGAAGCACAAAACTACCTCAACAAGAAAAAAGAGGAACAGATTTTGGCCCTGGGTTCCAAAATGACCGCCGAGGAACTTCATAATATATTGAACATTCGTCCACGCATTGAAAAAGTGGCCATCAAAGATGCCAAACTAAGGACCTTTATCACCCAAGACAGCAGTAGGGACGATTTGGTGACCCATGTTTATGATATTTCCTACGGTTCCGTGAAGCCTACGGATAATCTTGTAATCATAGATGACAGTATTGTTCGGGGAACTACGTTGAAGCGAAGTATCCTAAAAATTCTGGACAGATTGTCTCCCAAGAAGATAGTCGTGGTATCGTCTGCACCGCAGATTCGTTACCCTGACTGTTATGGTATTGATATGGCGAGATTGGAGGACTTTGTGGCATTTAGGGCCGCATTGGCACTTCATGAAGATCATGGCACCACGCACAAAATCAAGGAGATCTATGAAAAATGTCTAACGCAGACGGACCCATCCAATAAAAATGCGGTGAACTATGTGCAAGAGTTTTACGCTCCGTTCTCCGCAAAACAGATATCCAAGAAAATTGGTGAAATTCTAAGTCCGGAAGGCATCAATGCAGAAGTTGAGATCATCTATCAAACAGTAGAAGGTCTGCACAGTGCCTGCCCTAAAAACCTTGGTGATTGGTATTTCACAGGAAACTACCCGACTCCAGGCGGTAATAGGGTGGTAAACAAGGCCTTTGTCAACTTTTTCGAGGGAAAAAAGGAAAGAGCATATTAGGACTTAACAAGATAAAAGAGCACATTACCGTGCATTTTATCGATGAAACTAGCAGAATAGCGGGTTTTTATACAAACAGAAACCCACAAACCTACTTTAGTACTTGCCATAGCATAAGTAGGTTAAGTTCATGGTAAGATTTGGGGCAAAAAAGGTGGAAGCTATTCCACCTTTTTTATTTTCTGCACTTCAAATCATCCCTATTTTCTTCTGATTTAGCACCTCTTCGACATGCAATTATGGAAAAACCCCAGTTTTTTTAAGGTTTTTGTCCTATCCATTGTCAAAAAAAGTTGTTAGTTTAGTGGAAACACAATCCCCATTACTTGTCAAGCGCAGCAGAAATGTACATGAGCACAACGCTCATATACAACGTGTTGCTTTACATTTTTAAAAAAGATTCCCCAGATCTTATTGAACTTTAAACTTGACAAGTAATGAAACTACTGAAGAAACTACTCCCTGTAGTGCTAATGACCCTATTGGCGTGGAATTGTGAAAAAGAGGACGTAATTCCAGAAAAAATTGCAACAGAAAAAGAATTCTCCATTGAAGAAATAAGCTTTGAGCAGTTGAGCAATAAAGAACTGGTCTCGGAAGTCTTCCAAAAAATAAAGAATTCGCCGAAAGGAAGTCCTGCGGAGAAAGCAAAATTATCCAATTTTACTATCGACTCATCCAAGGTGAAAAAGTTGATAAGAAATGGAAAAACCACATACATTTTTCTCGTAAAGAGAGACAGCTTGGACCTTGAACGCTTCGAGAACCTTGTTGTTTTTAAGGATAGCAACAATACCACAAAAGCATTTTTGCTCGAATATCTTACCGAACATGCAGAACTTGCAGAACCTCATAGCTCATTTTCTTATGATGGAAAACCAAAAATAACACCCCTTTCAGAGACGGAAAATATTGGTGCGGCCGCAAAACAGCTACAGATCTGCTATTCGGTTACTGCTACCTATTGCACCTGGGGCGGCACACATATTGCTGGAGCAGCATGTTTGGCCGCAAACGACGACCGTACATACACCGTAAACCAGACCAATTGTATCTGGTTCGATGACGGAAGTAGTAGCGGAAGTCCCGGGGATTCTGGAGGTGGCGGAGGTGGTGGAGGACCAAATCCAGAGGATGGGTTCGACAACTCACCACTTGGAGATGATCTCACATTTAAAGTGAAAAACTTTGTGAAGTATTCCCTCTCCATAACAGAAAGACAACGGTTCTATGCTGCGTCCGACACCTTTAGGAAACAGATGGCTGTTTTTTTAGATGCACACAATTTTTCAGGAAACGCAAAGACCCTAGCCAAAGAGATGGTAGCGCTCAACCACCGACTCAATTATTCAATGGGTCACTCAGAACTGTCCTATCTGATAGAGAATCCATATATGGCGGAAGAAATCAATAACTTTTTAGATATAAACACTTCACCAGAAGCCAAGGACTACGCAGTTGAGACATTCATAGATTTTGACAATGCGGAATTAGAAGATTTTGAACAAGACTACAAAGGGAGAATGTCTGTTTCTGAAAGAACAATATTCGATTCCATGACAAGGTTTAAACAGCTTGGTTATCTGCTAAATGCACAAAAAGCAACATGGGAGTCTGAAAATCTCTATCCAAATTCCCTCTACAATGGAAAGGGGGACGCCTTCAGGCATACCTACTTTAATGGATTAAATGCTATTCTATTGGGGGCCACATTGGCAGAGGACTTGGCAACCGCCCATGAAGATAAGCCTGCTCCACCGAATTACCCCAATTATTTTAAAGAAGTACAAATGGACCTGTTCAACAATGCAGTGGGCAGAAATAAAAGAAACTGGCTATCCGATGGTTATGATTCTTTATCGGAAAGCATTCAGGATGCCACGGTAAACGGTGAGTTAAGGTACTTGTCAAATCTTCAGGGAAGTGGCACAAGTGGAAGGGCAACCAGCCAATCGCAGTTAATCCCAACAAATTAAACAAAATGAAAAAGGTATTATTTATTTTTCTTTTATCCATCCTATTCTTGTCCTGTGATTGTAAAAATTGCGGAGATCACAGAAATTTCGTTGTTACTGATTTTTCAAAAAAAAGAGTAGATACACTTATCCCATATAAAAACAAAACCTATGTGAGTTACTTTATTAAAGTCAAAGGCAATGTCAACGATACTATCAAAATCCAGATGGTAAATTATGGAGGCCATTACTCCATTCCCCCCGGAGAAATTGATACACTTTTGAATGCAGACTATTATGGGAAAGATACTTTAATTTGGGCTTTTGACCCCTATAGGGCAACCAAAGGAAAACTGAAAATTGAATATGGGCTTTAGATAAAAGAGTCTACAGATTGCAACGTTCCTAAATGCTAGCTAGTAAAAGACCAAATGACTCTATAATTGGTAATAAGACATAAAAAAATAATGAAGGTAGTAGGTTATATTTTATTGGCGGCCCTCATGGTCATGTGCAAGCCTTTACATATAAAGGAATTTGAACTTGAAACAATTCCTAGTTTGAGGGGAAAGGTAGAAAAAATGGTGATAACGGATGTTGGTTACGACAGTGATTCCCTAAATACGGGCAATACAGAGATATTAAGAACCGTAAGCACTATTCTTTTAAACAAAAATAATAAGACCTTAAAGCAAATGGACCTTTATCTGTATTCTAAATCAAGGGAAAGACCCATTGTTGCCGATTTCCATTATCAAGATAAATTATTGACCTCTATTGAATCCAATGTATATGGCAGAAGGGACAGGAAAGAATACAAATATGATAAAAGGCGGAATTTAATTGAGACCAGGGATTTCGAAAATGACACCTTGGTTTTTATTCTATCGGTAAAATATGACATGAAAAACAACCCTGTTGAAGTAAAAAGACATAGGATTTCATCAGGAAAAACTTCGACCGAAGAATATAAATATGACTACAAAGAGGGAACTGTCACGATACAAACTGTTCCCGTCGAACATTCAAGTGATTCAAGAGAATACTACGATGAAAATTATTTAAGGAACCACTATGATAAAAAAGGGCGCATAACAAAAACAGAAATCATAACCCAAAATAAGGTCATATATCACACCACTATTTATCAATACAATGCCCAAGGAGATGTTGTTAAGAGCTTCTCTCTTGACGAAAACGGCTATACAATTGGTATACTTAAAAGTTATGAATATACATATGATACCCAAGGGAACGTAATTGTTAAGAAAATTTTTGAGAATGGTGGATTGGTCGGCAAAACGACTTATGATATAAATTACAGGTAGGAAGAAAATATAAAGAATTTCAAAAAGCATCATTTAACTGGTACTAATAGCCAAATCAAAGATCCTAGTGCAGCAAGTGGCCAATACAGGTACATAATGGAAGTCTTGTCAAAAAAAGGTGGAAGCTATTCCACCTTTTTTATTTTCTATACTTTTCCAAACAGGTCACCTTATCCTTTGTTTTCTTGACATTTATCAATAATCGGGCCTCTTTTAACACTTCAACCCATTTAAGAGAGTTTCATCTAAAAGCTTATAATAAAAATCAGCTCTTGGCTTACATTTGGAGGACCATAGCATAAGTAGGTTAAGTTCATGGTAAGATTTGGGGAAAGAAGCCGGAGCATGCTCCGGCTTCTTTATGTTTGACTACCAAGGTTTTATCCATTTTATCGATGAACTGCACGTTTTCTTTTTTCTTTTAAACGCAAAATATTTTTTAAAACCCTTTGTTATTTTACACAATACCAGTATTTTAGTCTCGCCATAGCATAAGTAGGTTAAGTTTATGGTAAGATTTGGGACGAAAAGGGTGAGGACTTCCTCGCCCTTTTCTATTTTAAAAAAATTCAACAAAAAAAGCCGTGCACTTGGTGCACGGCTTTTTTATTTATGAATGAACTAGTTATTATTTACTAGCCGCATAATTTTCAGAAACTTTGTCCCAGTTGATTACATTAAAAAATGCAGAAATGTAATCCGGTCTCAAGTTTTGATAGTTTAAATAGTATGCATGCTCCCAAACATCCAATCCCAAAATCGGGTAACCGCCACAACCTACACCGGGCATAATGGGGTTATCTTGGTTTGGAGTTGAGCATACCTCCACTTTTCCTCCTTTGTGCACGCACAACCATGCCCAACCTGAACCAAACTGGGTAGCGGCAGCAGAAGAAAACTTATCTTTAAAGGCATCAAAAGATCCAAAAGCATCGTCTATTGCAGAGGCCAATTCACCAGATGGTTTTCCTCCACCGTTTGGGGACATTACTTCCCAAAAAAGACTGTGGTTAAAAAATCCGCCTCCATTGTTCCTAACTGCAGCGTTGGACATATCCAAACCGGAAAGGATATCCTCGATTCCCTTGCCCTCCAAGTCGGTACCTTCAATCGCACCGTTCAATTTGGTAGTGTAACCATTATGGTGCTTGGTATGGTGGATTTCCATGGTCCTAGCATCTATATGAGGTTCCAATGCATCGTATGCATACGGTAATTTAGGTAATTCAAAAGCCATATTTTTTGTTTTTTTAGGTTATTAATCAATTTATGTAAAAATACGGATTTTAACATTTATATTCCGCTAAAACCATGTTAACATCAGGTAAGGAATCCTTAATTTGCAGGAAAAAGGCTTTTGAAAGGCTCCAATTTTAAAATATACAGCGCATCTGCAGGCTCGGGCAAAACATATGCCCTTGCCAAAACCTATCTTACTTTATTGCTTTCCAACAATTCTGCTACAAAATTCCGTCAGATTTTGGCCATTACCTTCACCAACAAGGCGGTGGACGAGATGAAGACCAGAATTTTGGACAACCTGTTCGCCTTTGGTCAAGATACAGTTCCTGAAAAACAGAAAGGTTTATTCCAATCACTTTGTGATGAACTCTTGCTCTCTGAAGAACAGTTGAGTCAACGATCGCGAATCATTCTCAAACGCATTCTTCACAACTATTCTTTTTTTGAGATTTCGACAATCGACAAGTTCAACCATAAAATCATAAAAACGTTTGCCCGAGACCTTCACCTATCCCAAAATTTTGAGGTGGAACTTAACCTGGATTTATTGCTGGAAGAAGCCGTGGGCAGAATATTGGAGCGAGCCGGTAATGATGAAAAGCTCACCGAAGTCCTCATCGCCTTTTCCCTCGAAAAAATTGATGACGACAAAAGCTGGAACATCACTTACGATCTTATAGAAATTGGCAAACTGCTGTTTCAAGAAAATCATGTAAACCACATTGACCCATTGCGGGATAAATCCATCGGGGATTTTCAAGACATTCAAAAGCGGATAGCATCGGAAAGCAAAGCTATCGTAGAGAAGGTAAAACAATTGGCTCAAACTGTCCTTCAGGAAATAGAGAATCAAGGTTTTGATTTTGCCGATTTCCCTAGACAAACCTTGCCCAATCATTTTAAAAAAATGGTGGATGGGGAACTTGACCCAAAAAAATTGTACGCCGCCAAAACTTTGGAACCCAATCTGATTGAAGGAAAATTGCTCAAGGCAAGCGACAAAAGGGATGTTACCCAATTGGCCGTAATCCTTTTGGAACACTACCTCATTATAAAAAGACTTGTGTATCGGTACAGCTATCTCCAAAACATATATGGCAACATCGTACCCATGACGGTCCTGAACGAAATCGCCAAGGAGATAAAGAACATTGAGTTGGACCGGGACATCATTCCCATTTCCTCCCTGAACGCAATTCTGTCCAAGGAAATCAAAAACCAACCTGTGCCTTTCATTTACGAGCGGATGGGCGAAAAATACCGTCATTATTTTATAGATGAGTTCCAGGATACCTCAAAAATGCAATGGGAAAACTTGGTGCCCCTTATTGGCAACGCCTTGGAAAGCGAGGACGAAAAGCACGAACGCGGTTCCCTATTTCTGGTAGGCGATGTAAAGCAGGCCATTTATCGTTGGCGTGGCGGGCGGGCCGAACAGTTTCTTAATCTTATCAATGGAAAATCACACCCGTTTGTGGTGGAACCCACCATCCATTCCTTGGACACCAACTGGCGCAGTTCGGATGAAATCGTAAACTTCAACAACAGCTTTTTTACGGAAATGGCCCCTGTACTCGGTAATGAAGATTATCGCAACTTATTTTTGAACGATTCCCATCAAAAAACAAACAATAAGCCGGGAGGTCATATTCAAATGACGTTCTTGGATGCGGATAAGGAAGACAAGGATGATGCTTATTGCGAAGAAACCTTAAAATCCATCCACCGTATCGTTTGTGAGAATCATGCTTATTCGGATATTTGCGTGTTGGTACGCGACAATAAAAAAGGAATGTTGTTGGCGGACTTTTTGACCCAACAGAACATTCCCATCATTTCTTCGGATGCACTTTTGTTGGCAAAGAATGAGAAAGTCATTTTTTTAATATCCATCCTCCTAATTTTTGAAAATACAAAAGATAGAGAGGCAGCATACCATATATTAAAGTATGTGTCCCCCGATGAAAAAGGCAAGCACAGCTTTATTAGCAAACACTTGGAGGATATTGAAACCTTCTTGGCCCAAGAATATAACTTCAACATTACTGACTTAAAAGGAGAGCCGGTTTTGACCATTCTGGAAACGGCCATAGTACAATTTGAACTGTATCAAGGTTCCGTGGCCCACCTATCCTTTTTAATGGACGAAGTGCTGGATCTGGAAAAAAGAGAAGGTCCCAGCGTGTATGCTTTCCTTAATTATTGGGAGGTAAAAAAAGAATCCCTGTCCATTGCAGCGCCCGACGGTGTAGATGCGGTAAAAATTATGACCATTCACAAAGCCAAGGGACTCGAGTTCCCTTTTGTGATTTTCCCTTTTGCCAACGCTATTTTGGATGACAAGCGGAAGAAAAAGAAAGCATGGGTTCCTGCCACAACCGACGACAAAGCTTTGGGGCTGGATGAATTCTTGATCAACAACAATAAAGATATGTTGGAGTACAACGAAGTGGCCCATCAAAAATATGTGGACGAAGAACAAAAAACGTTGCTGGATTCCATGAACGTGCTCTATGTGGCCCTCACCCGCCCCGCAAAAGGACTATTCATCATCACCGAGAGCCCAAAGAAAGATATAGCTTCGATTGATGCTGCCACATCCTACTCCGACCTTTTTCAATTGTATGTGAAGCAGGCCAATATTCCCGAAAAGGAAAGTGGCGTTTATAAGATAGGAACATTTCCTTCAAAAGAAATGGTGGAATCTTCTTCGGAATCGACCGAAAACCACATCCGTTATGTGACCCGACCCAAAGATGATGTTGGGTTTACGATTTCGACAAAATCCGGCCGCTTGTGGGACGATGAGCGGATGGAGGCCATTGAAATGGGGAATGTGATTCACTTTGCATTGAGCCAGATTGAAACAGTTTCCGATGTTGATATCGTTTTGGAGCGTCTGGAGATTGAAGGACATTTTCCACAGGAAGCAGCAGATGACATCAAACAAAAGATCATGTCGGTGGTGAGCCATCCAAAATTGAAGGACCTGTTCCTCGATGGTCTTGATATTTTGAACGAAAGAGAGATTTTAACAAAGGACGGGCTTTTGCTGAGGCCCGATAGAATTGTCATTTCTGGAAAAGAAGCCACCATCATAGATTATAAGACAGGGAAACCGTCCCCCAAGCACAAAGAGCAGATTGCCAATTATGCGGATATCCTAAGAGATATGGATTTTAAAATCAAACAATCTGTTATTGTTTATATTGACCAAGAAATAGACCCTATTTTTGTATAAAGAGAATTAAAGATATGTACGGAAAAATAAAAGAACATTTGGCCAACGAATTGAAAGATATTGAAGAAGCTGGCCTATTTAAAAAAGAGCGAATCATTACATCTCCACAAGGGGCGGTGATAAAAATATCTACAGGTGAGGAAGTCATCAATTTTTGTGCAAACAACTACTTGGGTCTCTCCTCGCACCCAGATGTGATTCAGGCCGCAAAGGATGCCATGGACACTCACGGATTTGGAATGTCTTCGGTACGGTTTATTTGCGGGACGCAGGATATCCATAAAGAACTGGAACAGAAAATTGCAGATTTCTACGGAACGGAGGACACCATATTATATGCTGCTGCTTTTGATGCCAACGGAGGAGTTTTTGAACCTCTGCTCACCGCAGAAGATGCTATAATATCCGATTCACTGAACCACGCCTCCATTATTGATGGTGTGCGTTTGTGCAAGGCTAAGCGTTACCGTTATGCCAACAACGATATGGCCGACTTGGAGAAAAGCCTTAAGCAAAGTGTTGCCGATGGTGCACGCTTTAAAATTATCGTTACAGACGGTGTATTCTCGATGGATGGTCTCGTGGCTCCTTTGGATAAAATATGTGATTTAGCGGATAAGTACGATGCTATGGTTATGATAGATGAATGTCATGCCGCAGGGTTTATTGGTGAAACAGGCCGTGGTACGTTGGAAGAAAAAGGCGTGATGGACCGCATTGATATCATAACAGGAACATTGGGCAAAGCACTAGGCGGAGCCATGGGAGGTTATACTACAGGTAAAAAAGAAATCATAGAACTCCTACGCCAACGCTCCAGACCTTATTTGTTCTCCAACTCCTTGGCACCTGCCATTGTTGGGGCATCGATTAAAGTTTTCGAGATGTTGGACACAGATACTTCGCTACGTGACAAGTTGCAGAGCAATACGGAATATTTCAAAAAAGGCATGAAAGAAGCTGGCTTTGATATCATTGATGGCGATTCGGCGATCGTTCCAGTAATGTTGTACGATGCCAAGCTATCGCAAAATATGGCAGATATGCTATTAAAAGAGGGTATCTATGTAATCGGCTTCTTTTATCCCGTTGTCCCAAAAGACAAGGCCAGGATAAGGGTGCAGCTCTCCGCAGCCCATGAAAAAGAGCATTTGGACCATGCTATTAATGCCTTTATAAAGGTAGGAAAGTCGTTAAAGGTCATCTAAATTCGACGAAATGCAACAATTCTGACAGCAAATGAGTCAAAAAAAAAGAAATTTAGATTTTGTTAATAAGTCTTAACAACTTACATTTGCTGCTGATAAACACTTAAACTTAAAATTTTGAGCATGAAACATCTTAGCAAATTATTGGTTGTTGCTCTTGTATTTGTAGGGATCAACAGCATACAAGCGCAAGACGAAAATAATCCCTGGCAAGTTAGCATTGGGGTGAATGCGATAGACACTTATCCTACTAACGACGAGAACAATCCTTTTTCCAGTACAACATTGTTCGATGAGTACTTTAATGTATCCGATCACTGGAACATTTTGCCTTCCGTTTCTTATGTAGCCGTTTCCAAGTATGTTGGTGATGGTTTCTCTGTTGGAGCTAGAGGTTCCTTGAACAGAATTGAAAAATTGGGAGATTTTGAAGTTGATGATCTATCTCACTACGCTATAGATGGTACTATCAAGTACAACTTCCTAAAAAATACTACCATCGATCCTTTCGTAGAAGTAGGTGGTGGTTATACTTGGGTTGACGAAATTGGTGCAGGTACAGTAAATGGTGGTGTTGGTGTTAACTTTTGGTTTTCTGACAACCTAGGTTTGACACTTCAAACACAATACAAGCACGCTTTCGAAGATTACTTGGTTAAGCATTTCCAACACATGGCTGGTATCAGCATCAAATTTGGTGGAACTGATACAGACGGTGATGGTATCTACGACAAAGATGATGCTTGTCCAGAAGTTGCTGGTCTAGCTGCTTTCAACGGATGTCCTGATTCTGACGGTGACGGTATTGAAGATTCTAAAGATGCTTGTCCTAACGAAGCTGGTTCCAAAGAAATGAACGGATGTCCTGATTCTGATGGTGACGGTGTTGCCGACAAAGATGATGCTTGTCCTAACGAAGCTGGTCTTCCTGCACTAGCTGGTTGTCCAGATGCTGACGGCGACGGTGTTGCTGATAAAGATGACGAATGTCCTAACGAAGCTGGTCCTGCTGCAAACAACGGATGCCCTTGGCCTGATACTGATGGTGATGGTGTTCTTGACAAAGACGACCAATGTCCAGAAGTTGCTGGTACAGTAGCTAACAAAGGATGTCCAGAAGTAACTGAAGAAGTTCAAAAACAATTGAACGATTACGCTAGAACTATCTTGTTCGATACTGGTAAATCTTCTATCAAAGCAGAATCTACTTCTGTAATGGTTGACATTATCCAAATCTTGAACGAGTACCCAACTGCTAAATTTACAGTTGAAGGTCACACTGATAGTGTAGGTAGCGACAAATTGAACCAGAAACTTTCTGAAGAAAGAGCTAACTCTGTTAGAGATTTCTTGATCGACAAAGGAATCGATTCTTCTAGACTGAGTGCAATTGGTTACGGTGAAGAAAAACCAATCGCTACTAACAATACAAGAGCTGGTAGAGCACAAAACAGACGAGTTGAAATCAACTTGGTAAAATAATTAGAAAAAAAGTTTTCTAGAAAAAGGCTCCGCAAATGCGGGGCCTTTTTTATTTTTAATCCATGCATAACACCTTCCTTGAACATGTGCTGGATGACCTTGCCCAAAAACAGTTGGATATAACCAAATGCACCTATGTACTTCCCAGTAAAAGGTCGGGCACTTTTTTAAAAAAACACATCTCCGCCAAATTGGAGAAAAACGTATTTAGTCCTCAGGTTCTATCCATTCAAGAATTCATCGGAAACCTTTCCGATATGGAGCAAGCAGCGAACATTGATTTGTTGCTCCTTCTTTTTAGGGTTTACAAACAATCTCAAATTGACCAACCGGATGACTTTGCATCATTTGTAAACTGGGGTCAAACACTTTTGCAGGATTTCAACGAAATAGACGGTTATCTAATTCCGGCTGCCGACATTCTAAATTACTTGTCCGCCATTAAAGAAATCAACCATTGGTCGGCCAGCAAAGAAAAAACGGAACTGGTAGAGAACTATCTTCAACTTTGGAAGAACCTAGAAACCATCTATAATAATTTTTATGAAGCACTACTTGAACAAAAACGGGGCTATCAGGGACTAATACAACGGGAAGCTGTTAAGGAAATTCAAAGCGGAACTAATCCAAAAGTCGATGGTAACCCCATTATATTTATTGGTTTCAATGCACTAAATGCCGCAGAATCGACCATTATTCAACATTATCTGGAACAAGGTAATTCATACATCTATTGGGATATCGATTCCTATTTTTTGGAAGACCCCATACATGATGCCGGCTTGTTCGTCAGGGATTATCAATACAATTGGCCATACTACAAGCACGGACATAAAATAGAGGCCCAGAACAACTTTCTTAAACGGAAGAACATCCAAATAGTTGGCGTTCCAAAAAACATCTCACAAACTAAATATGTGGGGCAGTTGTTACAAACCATCGAAGCAGACAGCACAATTGATTTGGGCAAAACTGCTCTCGTCCTCGCGGATGAAACTTTACTGAACCCGATGCTCAATGCTGTTCCCAGCACCATTCCCGAAGTTAACATCACCATGGGAATGCCATTGAACAAAACTGTGCTCTATTCATTTTTCACCACCTTTTTGGAGTTACATCTAAATGTTTCTGACCGCGGATGGTTCTATAAACGGGTAATGGAATTTACCTCCAATCCCTATACACTGACACTCTCGACCGAAGAGCAAGGAAGCTTTGCGCAACACTTATCCAAAGGCATCAAAGAACGCAATATACTGTACATTAATGCCTTAACAATCGAGAAATATCCAAAGGCAAAAGAATTATTATCCATCATTTTTCCGGAAAAAACCATGACCCCAATGGATTGGATAAGCAATTGTTTGGAATTGATAGAACATCTGAAGATTATCTATCAAGAAGAAAAAAATGCGCTGGAACTTGAATATCTATATCGGTTTTATGCCCTCTTCAACCAGTTGGGACAATATTTGGACAAGGTGGAATTTATGGGGGAACTCAAATCCATCAAAAATCTATTTAAACAATTGGCCAATATGGAAAGCTTGGATTTTATTGGCCAGCCATTGACTGGATTTCAAATTATGGGGATGTTGGAGAGCCGGAACCTCGATTTTGAAACCGTTATCATAACCTCGGTCAACGAGGGCATTCTCCCTTCTGGCAAATCCAACAACTCGTTTATTCCTTTTGATGTAAAGCGAGATTATGGCTTGCCCACATACAAAGAAAAAGATGCCATATACGTCTATCACTTTTATAGGTTGATACAGCGCGCCAAGAACATTTACATTACTTACAACACCGAACCAGATGTTTTGGAAGGTGGAGAAAAAAGCCGATTGATTACACAATTGCTGACAGATAAAAATCTAAAACAACATATATCGCACACCATTGCCACGCCCAAAATTTCCATAGAACCCAAATCTCTCATACAGATTGAAAAGGATAGAAAATTTATGGAGGACTTGAAGGCTTTTGCTCTAAGCGGATTTTCTCCCACATCTTTGACCAATTACATCAGAAACCCGATTGATTTTTACACCAGAAACCTACTTAAAATCAATGATTTGGAAGAGGTAGAGGAAAATATTGCCGCCAATACCTTCGGGACCATTATTCATGATAGTTTGGAGCAGCTTTATACACCGCTCGTCAATCAAGTATTGACGGAAACAAACATCCAGTCCCTAAAAAAGCAAGTACCCGAGGTTGTGCAACATCACTTTACCAAGAACCTATCCGGGGTGGATGTTTCAAAAGGTAAGTTTCTGCTGGTCTACAATGTCATCCTAAAATACCTCCACAACTTCTTGGATGATGAAATCAAGCAGCTCACGCGTCATCAAATCAAAATATTGGCCCTAGAGGAACGCTACGAAGAATGGATCACGGTACCCGGGTTGGATTTTCCCATCAAACTAAAGGGAACCTTGGACCGTGTCGATGAATTTGACGGCACAGTGCGCATCATAGATTACAAAACGGGAAAAGTGGAAGCCAAAAACGTGAAAATAACGGATTGGGAAACGCTCATCACGGATTACGACAAGAGCAAGGCGTTCCAATTGCTCTGCTACGCCTACCTGTATTCCAAAAAAAAACACGGCATAAGCGATGTACAGGCTGGAATTATTTCTTTTAAAAATTTAAGCAAAGGATTGTTCCCGTTTTCAGAGGACAAGGATAACCGAATACATTCGGATACCCTTGCAACCTTTGAAAATTATCTATTCCAATTGATACGTGAAATCTGCAATGCCACAGTGCCCCTTACCGAAAAACTAGATTGATTATTTTAAATCGGGGCGCGTAGGGCGTACTTCTATTTTACTTGGCAAGGTACGTGGGTGCATGGTCAGCAAATCAACGACCAATTTACCGATGTCCTCTGGCTGTATTTTCCATGCATCTTTTTCCGATGGTTCGTGGTCGTTAAAGTGACTGGCAACGGAACCCGGCATAATGGTAGTTACCTTAATATTGTACTGTCTCAAGTCCAACATAGCGGCCTGGGTAAATCCAACCACCCCAAACTTAGTGGCATTGTAACCTGCTGCCGTAGCAAAGAAATTGGTTCCGGCCAAACTGGCCAAGGTCATATAATAACCTTCAGATTTTTTCAAAGCGTCCACCGAGGCTTTAAGTGTGTGATACACTCCGTTCAAATTTGTATCGATCATTTGATGCCATTTCTCGTCCTCCAATTCATCGATTGGAGCAAAATGTCCAACGCCTGCATTGGCCATTACCACATCCAATTGCCCCCATGTATCCAGAATGGCGGCCACGGCTTTTTTCTCATCATCCAATTTGGACACATCAGATACCAATCCCAATACATTGTTCGGGTTGTTTAAGCTTTTTACAGCGGCATCTGCGCTTTCTCGACTCCGTCCGCTAATGGCAACCTTCATGCCCTGCTCCAATAAGCTTTCGGCAATTCCATATCCGATACCTTTGGTTCCTCCTGTGATGTATGCTACTTTTCCTTCTAGTTTCATGTTGATTTTGTTTTGAAGTAAAGTTCAAAAAAGCATGCGGCAAATACAAAAAATAGGTATTAAAAGGATGGTAAAGTTTGGTGCGAGAAAGGGGGTGTTACAAAATTATGATGTAAAATATGGTACATTTACGATTCCTGAAATAATTCATAAATAATACATGGGAAAAACTGGGTTGATTATTTTTCTGGTGCTGTGCTTGAACCGTGTAATCGCACAGAATCAAAACGAGGTCACGCAGTTTAGCAGTGTCCTTAACCAATTCCTGAACGTTCGTGATTTTTGTATTTCCGAAGATGGGAACGAGGCCTTTTTCACCATCCAGAGTCCGTTACAGGATATCTCTCAAATCGTCTTTATTAAAAAAGAGCTTAACGGATGGACCGAGCCCGAACTTATGCCCTTTTCAACTTCATACATGGACTTGGAACCGTTTTTGTCCCACGATGGAAAGCGATTGTTCTTTGTTTCCGATAGGCCATTGAATGATTCGAGTAAGGAAAAAAAGGACTTTGACATCTGGTATGTGGAACGAAATGGCTCACAACAGGAATGGTCCATTCCCAAAAATATTGGCTCACCTATAAATTCCGAACTCGATGAGTTTTATCCCACCGTAAGCAAAAACAACAACCTATACTTTACCTTGGAATCGCCCAACGGACTAGGCAAAGATGATATTTATCTATCACGCTGGGAAAACGATGCTTATTCAACCCCACAATTATTGGATGAAAACATCAATACTTCCGGATATGAATTCAATGCCTTTATCTCCAAGAATGAAGATTTTATTCTTTTTTCAAGGTATAACGAAGATGACGGTCTAGGTAGTGGTGACCTCTATATTTCCATGAAAGATGAAAACGGAAAATGGGACAAGGCAAAGAACATCGGAGCTCCCATCAATACAAAATACATGGAATATTGCCCGTTCTATGATGAGACTAACCAGACGCTCTATTTCACCAGCCGCCGAAACAATTTGTCCCCAAAGCCATTTGATTCGGTATCCGACTTCCAAGAATACATCAACCAAAGCAATAATGGCTTAAGCAAAATTTATAAGACTCATTTTGAAATTAACGGACTTGAATAAAAAATAGAAGTATCAATAGCCATATAGAAGAACATATCGCTCCCGATATTCCCGAACCCCAGCGGCTACAGGAGTACGGAGTAGGTATTTTTAAAATGGTCCCTACCAAATCTGCACTTAAAAAAGCTTTAAAAAAAGGCTACATTACCGTAAACGGTTTCATTGCCTCGACCGCTACCATAATCAATGGTGGCGAACGTATTGTTTTGACCATTCCAGAAGATCCTACACCTAATAAACGACTCATATTCCCCCTCCAGGTGTTATATGAAGATGAACATTTGGCAGCCATCCACAAACCCGCGGGAATCGAAGTGAGCGGCAACAAGTTCAAGACCATGACCAACGCTTTACCGCAAAATCTTACACCCAGTTCGCTTCCCGATGCCACTACCCCTCAACCCGTACACCGATTGGATTATGCCACAACGGGCATTGTTTTGGTGGGCAAAACTCACAGCAGCATCCGAGCTTTAAACAACATGTTCGAGGACAAACTCATCTCTAAAACCTACTATGCCATGGCTATTGGCAAAATGAAGCCACGGGGAACCATAAACTCTGATATAGATGGAAAACTGTCACATTCCGATTACAAGGTTGTCGGGTCGGTTCCCTCGAAGCGTTTCGGCACCCTCAACCTAGTAAAATTACATCCCAAAACAGGTAGAAGGCACCAATTGCGCAAACATCTCTTCAGTTTGGGCAATCCCATACTCGGAGACAAAGAATATGCTTTAGAGGGCCTAATTTTAAAAGGCAAAGGGTTGTACCTTCACGCCCACGCCCTGAATTTTGAGCATCCATTTACTAAAAAGAAAATCTGTATTACCGATGAGCTTCCGGAAAAATTTCATCGAATATTCAGAAAAAAAGCACCCCATTTATAAGGTGCTTTTCAATTTTCGTGGAGAATACCGGATTCGAACCGGTGACCTCTTGCCTGCCAGCAAGAGGATTACCATATCAATCCAATACAAATAAATACATAATAAATTGTTTTTCAGTATTTTAAATAATTTCGTATTCATTTAATTTCAAATAAAATCACCCATTTGCGTGCAAATTGCGTGCAAATTTTTTTTACCTTTGATTAGGATGAATACCAATATAAAACTTTCTTTAGATACGCGTAGGAAGAAAAAAGATGACTCCTATCCTATTATTTTACGGTTAACCCATTTTCGAAAAACAACTTCCATAAGCTTAGGGCAATCAATAAAAAAGGAATTTTGGGATAATAAAAACGAGAAAGTTAAAAGAGCATTCAAAGGAACTTCATCAGTTAGTAAACTCAATAATCAACTCTTAAAAGAAAAGACCAGAGCGGTCGACATAATTAATGACCTGAACGAAAAGGACGAGCTTAACTTTTTATCCATTTTGCAGCTGAAGAAGAAGATTGTAAAAACCGCATCATTGGATTCATTTTTTAAGTTTAGCGAGGATATTGTCGATGAGTTAAAAGCAGCTGAACGTTATGGTAATGCAAACACATACTACGCGGTAATTAAGGTATTGGAGAAATTCGCTGATGGAAATGATATCAAATTCAACGAAATCAATTATGATTTTCTCAAAAGATTTGAGAACTGGCACTTTTCCAAAGGTAATTCTGTTAACAGTCTATCGACGTATATGAGAACAATCAAAGCGGTCTTTAACAAGGCCATTAAGTCTGATGTTGTTTCTAGAGATGCTTATCCTTTTACACATTATAAGATTAAAACTACTCCTACAGAAAAAAGAGCGCTTGACATTAAAAGCATCAAATCAATTATGCTTTTAAAACTGGAAGAAACGGATAGTCTGTTTCACTATAGAAATTACTTCCTTGCCTCTTACATGCTTTATGGTATTTCCTTTATGGACTTGGCTTTTTTAAGGGTTCAAAATATCATTGACAACCGAATTAAATTCCAAAGAAAAAAAACGTCAAAGCCTTATGATATTAACATCACGCCTCAGTTAAAGGAAATCCTCTCGTTTTATCTTAAGGATAAAGAGAGGTCTGAATTTATATTTCCAATCATTAAAAGAGCCACATTTGAACTTCAATATAAAGACGTCTTATGGGCACGGAAGAGATATAATAAAGGGCTTAAAGAAATTGCAAAAAAATGCAAGATAGAGCAGCGGTTGACCTCATATGTATCTCGTCATAGTTTTGCAACCCAAGCTATGCTGCAGGACGTTCCCTTACAAGCTATTTCTTCCATGCTTGGCCATAATCGACTATCAACTACTCAAATATATCTGAAGTCCCTGCCGAATAATATACTAGACAATTATAATCAGAAATTGGTTAAACTGTAACCTTAACCCTTCCTAGTCCCAAATCCTTACTCACAACTTCAGCGCATGGATCCTGGCCTATTTTTGCAGTGTTTGGGAAGATAAGCGTAAAGCAAAAATAGGATAGGGCGCTGTCCTACTTTTGGCCATTATCCTCCAGCCATTTTTGATATAGTTCCTTTGCCTCTGGGCTTTCTTCAAAGAATGTCCTGTAGTGTTCAATTGCATCATCTTGACCTTCTACATATGCAACCTGTTCTTTCTTGGATATCCTTGACACCTTGTAGATTGAAAAACCAAGGACCAAAAGGACCGTGACCAACAACCCCCAAGTAAGTTTTATGGCCCAACTGGGCAAGAGAACGGACCGCTCTACTTTATGAAGAATCCTTTCCATCAGTCTTTGTTGTTCCTTAATGTCGTTTTTTTGTTTGTTGCCATACTCTTTTAGAAGAGCATTTAATTCGCTGGTATCTGGCCTTAATGGAAGGTTTTTGAAATCCTCATGAACCTTTTCCAATCGGCCGATACTCTTTTCAAATCCGTTGATCTCCTCAGTCAACAGTTCCGCTATCTCGTCCAGTTTTGCCATATTGTTTTGTTTAGATTCCTATTCCAGTGTCCCTGACCACTTTGATGGCCAGTTTGATGGTCTTTTTTATGATGGTCTGGGTCAAACTTTTTGGGACATTCACTGTCCTCCCCAAAAGCTGCATGCTCTTGTCCTTGGCAATCCGCTGTGCCATGTTCCTTTCAAAGTTCATTTGACGGGCGATCCTGCCCATGGACATGGACCGGTGCACCTCGCTTCCCTTTAGGTTCGTTCCCTTATGCTCAAAACGGAAGCCCTGCAACTGGTTCTGCCTGTTGATGCTCGGGATGACTTTTACATTGTTCTGCTCCATCGATTTGATATACTGGTCAAAATCCCTTGGCCGTTCCTTGGCCATGACCTTTTCATGGATCTTCTGTATTTCCGATCGGACATATTGCATCCGGTACAGTTTTTCCTGCTGAACTTCCCTTACCGTGGTCAGGTCCATTTGTTTGGCCACCCTTTCCGCCACTTGTTGGCTCCGCTTGCCGATGAAGCTGTCGTTATAGGCCTTCCCCTGAAAGTTTATCCGGTTGGCATACAGGTGGACGTGCACGTGCTCTTTGTCCCTATGGACAAAGGCAATGGCCTGGTGCTGCTTGAGGTTCATTTCCTTGAGGAACCGTTCGGTCATTTCCTTGAGTCGTTCGCTTTCCAGTTTCCTGCCGTCCTCGATGGTGGGGCTCAGCACAAAGCTGAGCGTGTTCTTCCGGCAGAGTTCATTCTGTTCTTGGATGACCTTGAACTCCTCGGTGATCTCCCTCGGGGTCTCCCCGGCCAGATATTGGCTGTGGATAATCTCCGATCCCTTCTCCTGGTTCATCCCGTAGCTCATGGAGGCCGATGTGTGCGATATGGATTTGCCCATGCCTATCATTTCTTGAAATTTAAAAAGTGTTGTCGTATCTCTTTGGCCAACTGGGCCGTTTCCTCGGCCAATCTAGGGTTACGCTTGCGGAACATGTTGGTGATCAGCTTGAAGTTCCGTTGGTATTTGACCAATAGCTTATAGGCCTCTATCTGTTCGTCCGTCATCCTTTCAACTATCCTATCATCGAATGCGGCACGGCGGCAGTACTCACTGATGGAAAGACCGCTCTTCCGGGCCTTGATCCTCAGCAGTTTCTTCTCGTAGACCGAGCACCGGAACTGTACGAACTCTTTCTTCATTTTCACATCATCTTTTGCGACCTACGGGAGCAAAAGCAAGATTTGTCATGACAATGACACATCTTGAATTCGTTTCCGAACTTCATCCTTCGCGCTTTTTACCTTCCATTCGTTTATATCTTTAAAACCTTCATAGAGGAAGGATATATCCCTACTGTTCGGGCACTTTTCCAGTAACAGTTCCGTCATCCCCAATCCCGTTTTGTCCCTATCAAGAAACAGTTTTACATTTTCATAATCCTCTATTTCTTTTATCATCCGTTTTACAAAGGCAGTTGTGTTCAATACCAGAAGGTCATGGCTGTTTACGATATCCGCCATCAGCTCAATTAGGGTGAGCATATCGAACATGCCTTCTGTAATCGCCAATTTCTTTGATTTGTTCCCCATCATCGAAACATCCTTTGGCGAGGTGGAGCCTTTCCAATAGCTGTTCCGCAGTTCCCAGCCTCCAGACCTGTTTTGGAGTCCGATGCCAAAGTATGTCCGTCCTCCTATTCGATAATGGATTTCCTTGCAAAGTATTCTTGCGGTTTTGATCGAGATACTTCTGGAGCTTAGATAGTTTTGCAGGGCCCTGTGCTCGATTTCCTTTTCCTCGATGATTTCAATCGGGTTGACTCTATGTTCCGCTTTGGTTGGATTCGGCCGCCGGTGAAAAGAAAAATGGTCCATGTTCCCGGACAATCGTTCCAATGCCTCCTTTACGGAACAGTTCTCCATTTTCATGACCAGGTCTATGGTACTTCCCCCCTCAAAGGTTCCGAAGTCTATCCAATAGTTCTGTTTCAATGATACCTTGAAAGAGGCTTGGGTCTCGATCCGGAACGGGCTGAGGAACCAAGCTTCTTTTTCCGTTTTCCGGACTGGAAAGTGCCCCAACTTGGCCAGCGTGGAAACGATGTCAATGTTGCGGGCTTTTTCGCAGTCCATTCTTTTTTCTTTCATGGTTCTGTTTTTAATCGATTTTTGATGATTTGATGACAAACCTCTGGGAGGCCCTTTAAATACTGGTAGTTTCCCCGTCATCATTTTGTCATCGTTTCATCGTTTTTGTTTTTTTTCTTCATAGTACCTGTCATCATTTTTTATTTTGATGACAGAATGATGACAAAGTGATGACAGCCTAAACCCTTATAAATACTGGGCTTATATCAATCTGTCATCAAATCATCAAAATTTTGGACCAAAAAATTCTTTTTTATGGTAAAGTACCTCCCTTTTGCGTCCTCGGTGTTGATCTCACCGTTGTTCCAGATGGTGATCTTTTGGTACTTGTTGGAATTGGGCTGGTTGTCCAGTTTCCAATCATTTTTCAGCAACCGCCTCAATTGGGTCAGGTCGGTCTTGACCCTTGTGCGGTTGAGCATGTGCAGGGCATCGATGGGACAAAGGTCCACGGAGTCCATCTCGAACTTTTCCATGGCACTGAGCAGTAGACTGGCCAGTTCCTTCTCCACCCTGTTCCGGTTATTGTTTACCAGTTTCTTCAGCGCTGGTGTATGCACCTGTTTTGGAGTGAACCACATTCGTGTTCTTTGCTTGGTACTGTATTCCCTTTTTGAAAGGAAATCCAAAAAAGCGGGCACCTCCCGGGCCAGTTGGTCCAAGAAATCGGTGTCCTCCCTTTTAAGGGATGGGATCTTCCTCACCCAGAACCGTGTCTCATGGGCATCGATCTTGATAAAACTGTCCTCGTTGTTGCTGCAGAGAATAAATTTTCCGAAGAATTCCACTTCCCGTTTGTCCTTGCCCTTGGCCTCAAGCTTGTTCCGGTTGGTGGTGCTCAGGTACTTGATTCGCTCGGTGAGTTCCTCCTTGTTGAACAGTACCTCGTCGACGCATATCAGCAACTTGTTGGCCCAGTCCGCATTGAACTGGCTTGCAAAGCTGTCGTTGGTCAGATAGGTCAGGTTGTTGCCAAAGATTTCCTTGAGCCATTTGAGAAAGGTGCTTTTCCCGGTGTTTCTTTCGGTGGATACCAGACAGAGGATGGGGAGCACCTGCACCGGTCTTTGGTACAGGAGTTTCAGATAGTCCAGTCCCAGCTCCAGTTGATTTCCGAAGATATGCTTCAAAAAGCCCCGTGTCCTTATTATACATCCCTCTTTCGGTTCATGCGTCAAAGGGGAATAGGTATTGTAGAAACCATGGTGTTCCTTTTTAAAATTCACATGGCAAGGAATACAGGCGAACCCGTCATATTTGGGCACCTTGCCCAGATAGTCCTTGCCATGGTCCTGCTTGATGATATGCTCGTTCCACGGAACCAGCTGCTCGTTGAAATGTCCCGAAATGGTAGGATACTTTACAATTTTATAGAAAGACGTGCCCACCCTTATATAAGGTACTATTTTCATATTTTGAAATTTTTGAAATCTTAGGGTTTCTATGAAATTATCGTGAGTCCACAAATAATTTAAAGAGGAATTCGACTAGGGAATCGAATCCCCGATCGTTTTGCTTTCCGGTAAAGGCTTCTGTTGGTTCTGCAGCAGCCAACGCACTATCTTTTTCCTTTCGAAGAAAATCAGTTTTCCATTGGGCTTGGAGTGCGGGATATGCCCCGCAGCGGTAAGCTTGTACAGATAGCTTCTTGATATGCCGGTATAGTCACAGGTCTCATCGAAGGTCAGCACTTCTTTATTGGCGATCAATAGCCTTTCCAAACGGTCGAGCCGTTCCAGTATTAAAAAATTGTCCATTTTATTTCTTTTTAAAGATTAGAAATGAACAAAAGCGCTTTTGTTTTCTTTTGAAGAATTCTTTGGATAAAGATAAAAATAAGGAGGAGGGAAAGTAAGATTGACCGATTGATTTTATTCACAAATAATTGATATACAGTTTTTTATGTTAAAATAGTTCAAATATAATGGTATTGATAAACCCTTAGTTTTATTTGGTTTCATTTGATACCAAATGGAACTGTTCTTATTTTGGGCAAATAGGTGGTTTAATGGAAGAAAGCAGAGTTATCAACAATTAAGACTAGGGGAGTTAGAAAATAGGCACTTTAAAAAAGCATGTTTTAATCTTTGGATTGTCTTAATGAAGTCTGATACTTTGATACTACTTTAAGAAAGTCTAGCGCTTTTTTGAAAAATACTGTCTTGAAAATCGTTCCTTTTAAAAAACTACGCTCAAAGCCATTCTTTGCAACCCAATTGCACTATAATTCTTTTACCTTTGCAAGGTGAAATTTTTTGCGATTATATTATCCATCTACTTTCTGGCACTCAATTTCGTGCCTTGTAGCGATGCCAGCAGTGTTGATGAAGGCACACAGGTCGTTTCTGTAATGGATTTCGATGGCGAACACGGACAAGACTGTGAACTGTGTTCCCCATTCTGCCAGTGCCAATGCTGTCATTCACATACCATCGATTTCCGTTTGGCTATTTTTGAACCCATCGAGCCTATCGTTTCGCTAGAAAATTTTATCCACTTCGATAGTTTGGGCAAGGATATTTCACTTTCCCTTTTACAGCCACCTCGGGCATAATCCAGTTTTCATAGGATAGCTATATCCTGTTTTGACGTGTCCATCTATTGGATTCGTCAACATTGTGCATTGCTTTTTATTCAATGTGCTCAACAAGAATTTCAACTGAATTAACATCCTTATCTATGATTAACAAAATCATTGATTTTTCAATCAATAACAAATTTATAATCGGTCTGTTTACATTGACTCTTATAGGTGTCGGTATCTGGTCAATGGCAACGGTAAATCTTGGGTCTGTGCCAGATATTACCAATAATCAAGTGCAAGTCATCACACAATCGCCCAATTTGGGAACGGAAGATATTGAACAGTTCGTAACCTATCCCGTAGAACTATCTATGGGTAATTTACCAGGCGTTACAGAAATAAGATCTATCTCACGCTTTGGCCTTTCCGTAGTTACTATCGTTTTTGAAGACGATATGGGAACCTATCTTCCTCGACAGCTGGTACAGGAAAAACTAAACGAACTGGGCGAATCTATCCCTGAAAAATTTGGAAGTCCATCTATGGGTCCCATCTCTACTGGTTTAGGTCAGATCTATGAATACACTATAAAGCCAGAGGAGGGTTTTGAAAACAAGTATTCGCCTATGGAACTGCGCACCGTGCAAGATTGGGTTATCAAACGACAACTCACATTACTGGAAGGCGTGGTAGAGGTCAACTCTTATGGAGGCAGTATTAAACAGTATGAGGTCGCTGTCAACCCAGATAAGTTGAATAGTTTGGGTATTAGTATTTCACAAGTGTATGAGGCTCTCGCTCGGAACAATGTGAATACAGGCGGTGCTTACATAGAAAAAAATAAAATGTCAAATTTCATAAGAGGTGAAGGTCTTATTCGCTCTTTGGAAGACATTAAAGATATTTCGATTATTAACGAGGGCAACATTCCCGTAACTATTGGAGATGTTGCAACACGCGTCCATTTTGGGAATCAGGTACGTTATGGTGCTTTTACGCAAGACGGTAAGGAAGCCGTGGGAGGAATAATAATGATGCTAAAAGGTTCAAACCCTAATGCGGTTATTCAAAATGTTAAGAATCGTATGGCAGAAATTGAAAAATCCCTGCCAGAAGGTCTCACTATCGCCCCTATCATTGATCGTAGTGAGCTAATTGCCAGAACGACCGATACCGTTAAAACCAATTTACTGGAAGGTGCCCTAATCGTGATATTTGCCCTTGTTTTATTGTTGGGTAGTTTAAGAGGTGGCATCATAACGGCCACGACCATACCGTTGTCCTTGCTTTTTGCCTTTATCTTAATGAAGCAATTTAATGTATGGGCAAACTTAATGAGCTTGGGAGCTATAGACTTTGGGATTATTATAGATGGTGCCGTGATTATTATAGAAGGAACGGTGTATGAGATCCAAAAACGGATTAGGTCTGGAAAGCTAAAATTCAATCAAGGCGTAATGGATAAAGTAGCCTATGATGCCGGAACCACGATGATGGGTTCTGCTTTTTTCGGGCAGATCATTATACTTATAGTTTTTACACCTATACTTTTCCTTACAGGTGTAGAGGGTAAAATGTTCAAACCGATGGCATACACCTTTGGTTTTGCTATGATAGGTGCAATTATTCTGTGTCTTACGTATGTCCCAATGATGTCTGCGCTTTTTATGAAACCAGTTCAAAACACCAAAAGCTGGTTTGGCAAATTTGAGCGTTGGCTTGAAAAGATAAGTGATAAAATTATTGGTGCTATACATAATGCTTATAAGCCATTATTAAAAGGCGCACTACGGCTTAAGCTTATCGTGTTATCATCTGCTGCTGTTCTGCTTATTATTGCTGGATTTATATTTTCTAATATGGGTGGAGAATTTGTGCCGCAGCTCGATGAAGGAGATATAGCAATGCAGGCGTTTATAAGACCAGGAAGCTCGCTCACAGAATCCATTGAAGTTTCAAAGAAAATAGAAACTATCCTATTAGAAAATTTTCCTGAAATTAAAACGGTAACAGCACGTATGGGTGTGGCAGATATACCTACAGATCCTATGCCTATGGATATTGCAGATATGTATATCATCCTTAATAAGGATATGGACGAGTGGACAACTGCTTCTACTAAAGAAGGTTTGATTGAAGCCATAAGGGATAAACTGGATGATGAACTCGTCGGGGTTAATTTATCATTTACCCAACCGGTCGAATTAAGATTTAATGAGCTTTTAGAAGGCGTAAGAGAGGATATTGCAGTAAAGCTATATGGCGAAGATTTAGAGGTGTTATCAGACAAGGTTCAGGAAATGGCAGCTATTATAAAGACCGTTCCTGGCGCGGGCGATGTGAGTGCAGAACGTACAGCTGGACTACCACAAATGACCGTAAAGTTCAGACGAGATAAAATGGCGCAATATGGACTGGATATTCAAAAAGTAAATGATTACATAAGTACTGCTTTTGCAGGTGGTACCGCTGGCGTCATTTTTGAAGGCGAGAAACGATTTGATCTGGTGGTACGATTTGATGAAAGCCATAGAAAAAGTATTGATGACCTGCGCACGATGTACATCGATCTTAAGGATGGAAGCCAGGTACCCATTATTGAAATAGCAGAGATTGAATACGTGCCTGGACCTATGCAAATCTCACGTGACAATACGTATAGAAGAACCTATGTAGGTGTAAATGCACGAGGCAGAGATGTGGAGTCTGTTGTAAAAGATATACAACAAAAGTTAGATGAAGAACTGGACTTGCCATCAGGATATTATATTACCTATGGTGGAGAGTTTGAAAACCTACAAAGCGCTAAGGATCGTTTAACAATTGTTGTGCCCATCGCCCTGTTCTTGATATTTGTACTGTTATACTTTGCCTTAAAATCCTTTTCACAATCGCTAATGATTTACATCGCGATTCCCTTGGCGGCCATTGGTGGTGTGTTTGCTTTATGGCTTCGAGATATGCCATTTAGTATTTCGGCAGGTGTAGGATTTATTGTGCTATTTGGTGTCGCAGTTCTTAACGGGCTGGTACTTATTAACCGATTTAATTCTTTAAAGGAAGAAGGTGTTACAAGCATAAAGGATAGAATATTTCAAGGGACTAAAGAACGTATTCGCCCCATTATGCTCACGGCTACCACAGATATTTTTGGGTTTTTACCTATGGCATTTTCCACATCAGCCGGTGCAGAGGTGCAACAACCGCTCGCTACGGTAGTTATTGGTGGGATGCTTACGGCCACCCTACTCACGTTGATAGTACTTCCTGTACTCTATATCTTTATAGAAAAGCGACGTGAGCGCAAAGACCAGAACAAGATTGGTTCGTTTAATCCGCAAGCATTGACCACGATTTTAATACTTGGTTTTATGTTAGGTGGTACCGCTTTGGCGAAAGCGCAACAAACACAAGCACCTGTGCCAGACCTCATTGTTCAGGATAGCATTACACCCATTACCTTATCTCGGGCTGTAGAAATTGCCAAAGAGAATTATCCAGCACTCAAGACGAGCCAACTCGAAATAGAAAGACAGAGCGCACTCACGGGCAATGCCTATGACTTCGGTAATACTAAAGTATTTACAGGTGGCGAAGAAGTGGCAGATGGTCAGGGCATTTATACCTTGATAGGTATCGGGCAACAAAATATTGATCTATTGGGAATAGGTGCCAAAAAACGCTTGCAACAACAACGCATCCAGTTAGCCGAAACAGCTTTTGACCTATCTGAAATCCAGATAGAACTGGAAGTCAAAAAAGCCTGGTCAGAAGCTTTTCAGGCAAAGAAGAAATTTGTTCTTTATCGAGAACTGGACAGCATTTATGGTCAATTTGCACAATCTGTAGAACTCAATTTTGAAGTCGAAGCCATTTCGAGACTGGAATATGCTGCTGCGCGCAATCAAGCGTTACAGATAACCAACAGGTTTCAGCAGGCAGAAACAGATTATTTAATCGCATTACAAAAACTCAATCTTTGGTTGACACCAGATACGATGTACACCGTAGCTGATGAATTTGAAGCTACCGAAATTTCGGTGTTAGAGACTGATGATACATTGGATGAACATCCCGAGTTATCGCTTTCGCGAAAGCGTATAGACGAAGCACAAGCAAGCTATGATGCAGCAAGGGCAAGCTTACTGCCCCAGTTTAATCTGCAAGGTGGCCTGCAACGTGTAAATGGCGATAGTGGTTTCTACACCTATCAGGCAGGGATTTCCATACCGCTGTTTTCTGGCCCAGACCGCAGCCGCGCAAAAGCTGCTAAACTGGATGCACAGATTGCAGAAACCAATGCCGCATTCAAACAACGCGAGCTGCAATCCCAATATACACAAGCACAGCAAAATTATACACGATGGCGAGATACTTGGTTTTTCTATAAAACCGAAGCTCTGCCACTTGCCATAGACCAGCGCAAAGGCGCATTGCTCGCCTACAAAGAAGGTGCGCTTGATTATGCAGCATTCACGCAAATTATACGTGATGCCATACAGACCGAAATGGATGCGCTGGACGCACTCGATAATTATTTAGAAGCCTTGTTTAAACTACAATATTTCCAAAACTAAAAAAAGATGAAAAAATTAAAATATATACCGATTACCACAATGCTTATGGCATTGACATTATTCAGCTGTGGCGAGTCAAAAACTGAAGATGGCCACGATGAAGCCACCCATTCTGAAACAGAAGAAAATCACTCTGAAGGGGAAGATGAAGAAGATAATATGGAAGGCGAAACTAAGGAAGTAATGCTCACGGCACAGCAGTTTGAAGCCTTACAGATGGAAATTGACACGCTCTCACAACGTTATATGAGCGGTTATGTAGAAGCAAATGGCACGCTGGAAGTACCACCCCAAAACGAAGCATCCATTACCGCCATAACAGGAGCAAATGTGGCATCCATAGAAGTAATAGAAGGTGATGAAGTGAAAAAAAATCAAGCGGTTGCCTATCTCTCACATCCCAGCATCATACAGATACAGAGCGATTACTTAAATGCACACAGCAACAGTCGGTTTTTAAAACAAGAATACGAACGTCAAAAAAGGCTTTATGAAGCTGGTGTGGCATCTGGTATGAATTTCCAAAAGGCAACGGCAGACTATCAGTCATCTACCGCAATGGTAAACGGGCTGGAAGCACAATTGCGACAGTACAACATCAATGTGAATGGCGTGCGCAATGGCACTATCTACCAGCGTGTTGCATTGCGCAGTCCCATTGCAGGGGTTGTAGAAAAAGTTTTTATAAAAACTGGACAATATGTGGAGCCACAGACCAACCTAATGGAAATAGTAGATACAGACCACGTACACGCAGATTTAATGGTTTTCGAAAAAGATGTTGATAGGGTAAAGAAAGGTCAACAAGTACGATTTAGCGTTCAATCAAGACCAGGAACGGAACTCGTTGCCGAAATTTATTCAGTAGGAAAAACCTTCGAGCAAGATCCTAAAGCGGTGCACGTACACGCAGAAATTGAGAACAAAGGTGGTGGTCTTATCTCAGGAATGTACATTAAAGGTAGGATTGAAGTTGATAACGATGAAACCGCTGAAACCGCATTACCAGAAAGTGCCATTATTACAGAAGGTGGTAGGGATTATGTGTTTAAAGCGCAAAGGGAAGGCAACACTTGGAGTTTTATACCAGTAGAAGTCACTACGGGCGAGAAGGATGGTGACTGGATAGCCATACGTTTTTTTGAAACCCCAGACCCAAATACTCATTTTGCCTTTAATAATGCCTATTACCTTATGGGAGAGATGAAAAAAGGGGAACTTGGTGACGATGATTAAAATGGAATGAAAGAAAAAAGAAAGAAAAACTTAAAAGTAGCAAGAACCTTACAGATTTGGAACGTCATCTACGATGTTATTGAAGTTGCGGTCTCGCTTATTGCTGGATTTACAGCAAATAGTTCGGCTCTGATAGGTTGGGGATTGGACAGCACGATTGAAGTGGTTAGTGCGGGAACATTAGGCTGGCGACTACACGGCGAGATTAAAGGTATCGATGAAGAAAAAGTAAAACGAAGACAAAAAATCACGTTAAACGTAATTGCAGTTTCCTTTACGCTCATCTGTATTTTCATTTCCTACGATTCCATTACAAAGCTTATAAATAAAGAAACCGCAAACTGGAGCACGATGGGACTGATTATATTATTGGTTTCCCTGGTTGTAAATCCTATCCTGATCTATTTCAAAAGAAAGTATGGAAAGAAATTAGACAGTCCAGCCTTGCTGGCTGATGCTAAAGACACCTTTATTTGCTTATACCAAACCGTGGTCGTACTTATAGGATTGCTATTGGTCAACTGGTTAGGCTGGTGGTGGGCAGATCCTGTGGCGGCATTACTTATCGTTCCGTACGCTGCAAAAGAAGGCTATGAAGCCTACAATAAAGCTAAAAATATCAATTATAACACCGCACAAAATGACTGAAATTGAAAAAACATTAAATGACCATAACGTGCGTCCCACCGCAATGCGCATCTTGATTTATAAGTATATGGCCGATAGGGATGCCGCCATCGCCCTGACTGATATTGAGAATGCTTTCGCAAAAGCGGATAGAACCACATTGTACCGAACCCTAAAAACGTTTGAAGAAAAAAACGTGGTGCATCACATAGATGACGGAACTGGAATCTCTAAATACGCACTTTGTGAAGAAGGCTGTAATTGTGAAATAGAACAGGATTTGCATTTACATTTTCATTGCACTAACTGTGACGAAACAGTTTGTTTAACGGAACTAAAAATCCCGCATATCAATTTGCCAGATGGATATTTGGCAGAGGATGTTAATCTCGTGGTTACGGGAATATGCGAAAAATGCAGCAGTAATTTACTTTAATAAACAAACGAACAAATTAGATTGATTTTGAAAAAAAGCACTTTTATAATAACTAAAATGGACTGCCCTTCAGAAGAGCAGATGATTCGGATGAAGTTAGAGTCTTATGCTCAAGTAAAACACTTGGATTTTGATATTCCAAACAGAAAATTGGAAGTATATCACGTGGACGACGTCAAGGCGATAAAAACGTCTATAGCCAGCTTAAAACTTGGGGATTCCTTAGAAGGAACCACAGAAGCCGAACCACCCGTAATGGAAGACCAATCCAAACAAAAAAGAATCCTATGGTGGGTCTTGGGCATCAACTTTGGCTTTTTCGTTATCGAAATGACCACCGGTTGGATTTCTTCTTCGATGGGTCTTGTGGCAGACTCATTAGATATGCTGGCAGATTCCATCGTATATGCATTAAGCCTATTTGCGGTAGGCGGTGCCATTTCAAGAAAAAAGAAGGTTGCGAAATACAGCGGATACTTTCAGATGGCATTGGCAACACTTGGGTTTGCAGAGGTCTTGAGAAGGTTTTTTAGCAATACCGAAACACCCTTGTTTCAATGGATGATTATCGTTTCAATTTTCGCATTGGCAGGTAATTTGATATCGCTCTGGCTCATCAACAAGGCAAAGAGTCAAGAGGCTCATATGCAGGCAAGTGCCATTTTTACATCCAATGATATTATTGTTAATGGTGGTGTTATAGTAGCTGGGGTGCTGGTTTATTTTCTGAATAGTAAATGGCCCGATTTAGTGATTGGCGGCATCGTTTTCACTTTTGTAATGCGCGGTGCATTGAGAATATTGAAATTATCGAAGTAGTTTTTAAAATGATATCAAACTTGATTAGAACATATGAAAAAGAAAAAAATAAACTTACGTGACTTAGAACCAAAAAAACAACAAGGCGAGCACAGTCACGACGATGGCCATAACCATAGCAGCCCTGAAGAAATTTCAAATTTCAGAACCTATCTACCGGCTATTTTCAGCTTCGTAATGTTGATAGCCGGAATTGCTATTGATTACTTTGATGCGTTTCCTTTCTTCAAAGGATGGATTCGCGTAGTATGGTACACGGTAGCCTATATCCCTGTGGGATTCCCTGTAATAAAGGAAGGCTGGGAAAGTATTAAAAAGGGGGATTTCTTTACTGAATTCTTCTTAATGTCCATTGCAACCCTCGGTGCTTTTGCCATAGGCGAATACCCTGAAGGTGTAGCCGTTATGCTATTTTATGCCGTGGGCGAACTCTTCCAAAATGCGGCCGTTAACCGTGCTAAGGGAAATATAAAAGCCTTACTCGATGTAAGACCCAATGAGGCTTTGGTTTATCGTGATGATGATTTTGTTTCAGTAAATCCCGAGACTGTTGAGATTGGCGAAAAGATACAGGTGCGTGTAGGCGAAAAAGTTCCGCTTGATGGCATTCTGCTTTCTGAAAAGGGTTCTTTTAATACTGCTGCCTTGACAGGCGAAAGCAAACCTGATACTATTGCTAAAGGTGATACTGTTTTTGCAGGAAGCATAAATCTTGATGGCGTAATCGAGATTGAAACCACAAAAGAATTTAAAGACAGTTCCATTGCACGAATTTTGGATATGGTGCAGAATGCAACCGCCAGAAAATCAAAGACCGAATTGTTCATTAGAAAATTTGCACGGATTTATACACCAATCGTGGTATTCCTCGCTATCGGACTTACTTTTCTGCCTTACTTTTTTATAGATGATTATGTATTTAGGGATTGGCTCTATCGAGCATTGATATTCCTCGTAATTTCCTGCCCTTGTGCGCTGGTCATTTCCATTCCTCTGGGCTATTTTGGCGGATTGGGTGCGGCATCGCGAAACGGTATTCTATTCAAGGGTGCATCCTTTTTGGATGCAATGACCCAAGTAAACACGGTCGTAATGGACAAAACAGGAACCGTTACCAAAGGCGTTTTTAAAATCAAGGAAATCAATTCCATCACATTTGAGGAAGCCGAATTTATGAAATACCTGATGGCGATGGAAGAACAATCTACTCATCCCATCGCAAAAGCAATTCTCGAATACAAAGCGGACGGGTCAGATTATGAAGCGACAGATGTATCGGAAGTTGCCGGAAAGGGATTGAAAGGAAAGGTCAACGGGAAAACGGTATTGGTAGGTAACAAAGCCTTGATGACCTCAAACAGCATAGAAGTCCCTTCGGAAACAGATGGTATTGTAGAATCAATCGTTATGGTGTCCATAGATGGAACATTTGCAGGTTATGTTACCATTGCAGATGAATTAAAGGATGATGCGCACCAAGCCATTAAACAAATTAGGGATGCAGGAATTTCCAAAATTATAATGCTATCGGGTGACAAAGACTCAATTACACAACAGGTTGCAAAAGAGTTGAAAATCGATTGGGCAAAAGGCGGACTGTTGCCTGAAGATAAACTCAATGAGGTTGAAGAGCTCAAAAAGCAACCCGAAACCAAAGTAGCATTTATTGGCGATGGTATTAACGATGCACCCGTTTTGGCAGCAAGTGGTGTAGGTATTGCAATGGGTGGTTTGGGTAGCGACGTTGCTATAGAAACAGCCGATGTTATCATACAGACCGACCAACCCAGTAAGATTGCAAGAGCGATTAAAATTGGTCGTTCAACGCGACGAATTGTCTGGCAAAATATTGCGCTTGCATTTGGTGTCAAGGTCATAGTCCTCATTCTCGGTGCAGGTGGATTAGCGACAATGTGGGAAGCTGTTTTTGCTGATGTGGGTGTGGCGTTTTTGGCTATATTGAATGCGATACGATTGCAGAAGATGGAATGGAATTAGTACATTCATGAAAATTCATTATTTCATGTATGGCTAAAAACGAACCCATCAAGCAACAATACATACCACGGTCTTACCTGAAAAATTTTGGTGTTGAAGGTAATAACGGCAACTATTTTGTTGATGCTTACAGATTGGAAGATGATTTGCTTCTTGAACAGATTAGTACAAAAAGTATTTGCTTTCAGAAAAATCTTTATACGATTCCGAATGCCGAGATTGATAGGAAATACGATTTGGAATATCATTATGCCGAACACGTCGATTCTGAATTCCCTAAGATTTATAAACTACTTGTCGATGAAAATGTGAAGATATTGACCTCTGAGCAAAAAAGGCAAGTACTATACGTCTGCCTATCCCTTTATTTTAGAACCCCGAGGTTTCTTAATCATCAGAACGCATTTACCGACCAAATTTTAGATAGAATGTTATTGTACGCCGACGAAAACGGCGATGTGAAATTTACATTTGAAGAAGAAAAGCACGAATTCAATATTAAGGATATTGGTAAAGTTAGACACGAATTTAAAGAGCGTAACAGGATTAAATTCTTGGTTCAACATTTGGAAAAATGGAAAGAATTTGTGGATTTCAAATATGATTGTACTATAAATGTCCACCGAATCAATGATGAGGATGCACCATTAATTACTTGCGATAATCCGGTATCAATACGCGGCGTAAAATCAACTCGATTTGAAGGCCTTTTTAATCCTGACTCAGTAATAACTTTGCCTTTAGATACCAAATACTACTTAGAAATCTTTCCAAACAGTATTGCTGATGGTCAAACCAGAATTAATAGGATGGTTCACGATAGGGACTATGTTTTTACTACAAATGGAATCGTTCAGATTAATGCTGAGAAATTGATAATTGGAAAACCGGGTACGATAGAACGACATTTTGAAATTCAATCGAGTTACGAGGATTCTGAAAATGGGGAACAATTTGTTGAAAAGGCAAAGTACAAGTTAGAGCAACTTCAGAAATTTACCGAACTTTTTGAAAAAAAGGGATTAACTTCAAAAGAAACCGTTGGTCAACTGAGAAAAATGCTAAGTCATGAATATTTCAAAGATGAAGACCAACTTATTCAAATGAAAAGGCTACTTATTGCTGCCGGACATTGGAATCAGAATCCGAAATAGAAATATCATAGTCCCCTATTTTTTTCACTGGTGCTACAAAAACTCGGTAGGCATTCGTCTATAAAAACTAAAACAAAGAACCAATCCAACTTCCTAAATAATATGTCTACAGTTTTAGTATATAAGTATTTGCTTAAATAATGATATATTTGTAGACGCGTTAAGTTAAAATTGATGAGCTTGGAAATAACCTGTACCCGGAATGAAGCCGACCATAAACAAATATCACGGTGCAAGAGGACAATAGAAAATTCTTCCGATAGTTTTAAGGCCATGAGCAAAATTTTGGCCCTTGCCGGAAGTGAGGTACGACTGAAAATCCTATTTCTTTTGAACATAGAAAATGAATTGTGTCCTTGCGATATTGCTGACATTCTTGAAATGAGTGTCCCCGCGGTATCCCAACATATCCGTAAAATGAAGGATGCAGGAATTATCACATCGAGACGTGAAGGTCAAACATTATATTATTCGTTGGTAAAGAGTGAGGATAATGTTTTAAATGGAATTTTCAGTTCAATTTCGATAAGAAAGAAAACAGCTTAGAAAGTTTAAATTATGGCATCGAATAATACTTCAAACACCGCGGCCTATACCAGTATTTTTACCGCAGTTGCAGCATCAATATGCTGTATTACCCCTGTCTTGGCACTGATTGCTGGAACAAGCGGCATTGCATCTACCTTTTCCTGGGTCGAGCCGTTTAGACCCTATTTTATCGGCTTGACCATTATTGTTTTGGTATTTGCATGGTATCAGAAATTACGGCCAAAAACAAAGGAAGAAATAGATTGTGCCTGTGACGATGATGCGAAACCTACATTTTGGCAATCCAAACAATTTTTGTTCATCGTAACCGTATTTTCGGGATTGATGCTGGCCTTCCCGTACTATTCCAACTTATTTTATGCACAGCCCACAAAGGACATCGTCTATGTCTCTCAATCCAATATCGAAAAGCACACGTTTTATGTTGAGGGAATGACTTGTGTGGGTTGTGAGGCACACGTAGAAAGTGAAGTCAATAAGTTGGATGGAATTATTTCGGTAAAAACCAGCTACGAAAATGCCAACACCATAGTGGAATTTGACAAGACCAAAACCGATTTGCCCGCAATCAAAAAAGCCATAAACAGTACAGCTTATAAAGTAGTCAAATAATGAGACCTCAGTTAATATCAACAATTACTTGCCCAAATTGCGGGCTTGAAAAAGAAGAGGAAATGCCAACAACGGCCTGTCAATTCTTTTATGAATGTGACAATTGCAAAAAAGTCCTTAAGCCAAAAGAAGGGGATTGTTGTGTCTTTTGTTCCTACGGTACTGTCGCTTGTCCACCTATTCAGAATAACGAAGATTGTTGCTGATTGATTGCCTACACAGTTCTCTAGTAAAAGAAAACTTTTTCGGTGCATTTAAAAACAGTTCATTTTAACGGCCCTTTTTTTGAACTTCTTTTCTATTTCAAAAATTCTGTTGTCATTCGGTCACATTTGTGGTCTCTTTTATTTGTTTCGTTAATTGACCTTTTATGGGACTTAGATTCATAAATCTAATACTGAAGCTAACGCATGTAATAAATGTGATACTTTTTCAAAAAATTATGCTATAAAGGATTAAAAAGCATAGAAATAGCCCAATTTGAATCAAATAATACCGAGCTTAATTTAAAACCAGTTTTGCGTGCAAATTGCGTGCAAATGAAAAAAGCTCCAAAAGTTAAAAACTCTTGAAGCCTTACTGTTACTGTGGAGAATACCGGATTCGAACCGGTGACCTCTTGCCTGCCAGGCAAGCGCTCTAGCCAACTGAGCTAATCCCCCAAAGAGAGCGCAAAGGAAATACTTTTTTCCGAAAGTATCAAAAATTGCACCACTTCCTTAATCTTTTTTAACGCTCAGTACCAACAAGGGTATCTTTACAAAGAACTCCGATTTTTGGATCGTGTTCTTTTCCCATAGTTTTTTGAAGAAACCCCGCTTCCTTCGAAACACGCACAACATATCCGGTTGTTCTTTCTGGAAGTATTCAGTTACCCCCAAATACGTGGTGCCGTTCTCAGTTATGGACAATTGTGTGCTCAAATCCATCAACGCGGTGTTTACCTTAAGGTCTTCCTCCGTATACCCAGGTCTCTTCACCAATAAAAGGCTTACTTCCGACCGGAATTTATTTTTGATAATGATTAATGGGTTCAGAATGCTACTTCGCTTCAATATACCGGAACCAAAAGCTGTCAATATCTTTTTGGCAGGTTTAAAAACGGTTCCTTTGGGAACTATAAGGGTGGGGATTTCCGTCTGTTTGATAATTCTTCCGGATGTATTCCCTAAATAAAGTTCTTCTTGGATGTCGTTACTTTTTGGTGCAATAATGATCAAGTCAATGCCAAGTTCCTTATTGATGCTTTTTAATCCATCGATGATATCACCATTGTAAGTAGCCATTTTAATTTCTACCCCTTTGGTATCTACTTGATCAATAACCTCCTTTAAATGTTCCTTACTGCTTTTTGCCACCTTTTCTTCAACGTTCGCCAAGCTACCAACAGCCGTGGTTACGTTAAATACGTCCATTACATAGATTTTAGCTCCAAAATTAGAGGCAAAATCAACGGCGTATTGCAGTGTTTGATGAGAATCTGGAGAAGTTCCAATAGGTACAAGTATATTGTTCATGGTTTGGTGATTACGATTAAACCTTAAATTTACAATTAAATTGAAACGAATCAATGATAAGACGCGCAAAGATATCCGAAATCCCCGATATCTTGACCATAACCCAAGCCTGTTCCAAAAAAATGCAGGATAACGGCATTTTTCAATGGAACGAGCACTATCCATCCAAAGAAGCATTCATAAAGGACATTGAACGCAATGAACTTTTTGTGATTGAGGAAAACCATGCCATCCAGGGCACCATCGTCATATCCACATTGATGGACGAGGAATACAAACCCATACAATGGCTGACTCCAAACGGAAACAGCACCTACATCCACCGCCTGTCAGTAGACCCTAAACTTCAAGGCAAGGGATTGGCCCAACAAATGATGGATTTTGCCGAAAACTATTCAAGAGATAACAACTTTATCTCAGTACGCTTGGACACCTTTTCCCAGAACAAAAGAAACCAATGTTTTTACGAACAAAGAGGGTATCAAAAACTTGGGGACATCTACTTTCCCAAACAAAGCAAGCATCCCTTTCATTGTTATGAATTAGTGCTGTAACTTGTCGCCGATTTGAGCACACAGGTAAATTTTAAGAGCATCAACCAATTGGCAATCCCCGCGACCATTTCGGGTATTGCAGAACCCTTACTGTCCATTACGGATACGGCCATTGTTGGCAATATTCCAGTGGACGGATTGGAATCATTGGCAGCGGCAGGAATCGTAGGTTCCTTTTTGTCCATGCTCATTTGGGTTCTCGGACAGACCCGTAGTGCCATTTCTGCCATAATATCCCAATATTTGGGTGCCGGCAGGTTATCCGAAGTTAAAAATCTGCCTGCTCAGGCCATTTTTCTGAACATCTGTTTGAGCCTGGTAGTCCTGCTCACCACCATTTTTGTAATCGAAGAGATTTTTGCGCTATTTAATGCATCGGGCAAAATATTGGACTACTGTGTTTCCTATTACTCCATTCGGGTTTGGGGATTTCCGCTTACCCTGTTCACTTTTGCCATTTTTGGGATTTTCCGTGGACTCCAGAACACCTTTTATCCCATGGTCATCGCCATGTTGGGGGGCGGGCTCAACATCATGTTGGACTTTGTTTTGGTATATGGCATTGAGGGATTCATTCCCGCATTGTACTTGGAAGGTGCAGCATGGGCGAGTTTGATTGCACAGGCTATTATGGCAATATTGGCCTTTATCCTACTTGTGAAAAAAACCGATATCAGCTTAAAATTGACCTTCCCGCTGAACAAGGAAATCAAAAGATTGATATTTATGAGCCTTAACCTTTTTGTAAGGACCTTGGCCTTGAATGCCGCTTTGATGCTGGCAGTTCGCGAAGCCACCACATTGGGGGACCGCTTCATCGGAGCTCACACTATCGCTGTCAACCTTTGGTTGTTCGCCGCGTTCTTTATAGATGGCTATGCCGCAGCGGGCAACAGTATGGGTGGTAAACTTTTAGGCGCTGCTGATTATGATGGTCTGTGGAAATTGGCCAAGACCATTTTCAAGTACGGAATGATTGTGAGTCTCTCCCTCATGTGCCTAGGATTTATTTTTTATCGGCCTATTGGCCTACTTTTTTCCAAAGAAGAAATTGTACTCAATACCTTTTACAGCATATTTTACATTGTAATTCTAGGACTGCCTATGAATACCTTGGCCTTTATTTTTGATGGGATTTTTAAAGGAATGGGAGAAATGAAATATTTGAGAAATGTACTCTTGGCCGCTACCTTTTTAGGGTTTATACCTTGCCTCTATTTAGGATCATACGCCGGTCTCGGCATACATGCCATATGGATAGCTTTTGTTGTCTGGATGATGATTCGCGGATTCTCCCTGGTCTGGAAATTTAGAAGAAAGTTCAAACCCTTGGTGCAAAACCCTTAATTTAGTGCTCAAAGACATCTGATAATCTAATTTGATGACAACGGATAGAACCAACGGAAGTTTATACACCAAAATAGAAAACAGGATTGCCACGGTAGAATTTGGCCATCCGGCAAGCAACTCATTTGTTTCCGAACTTTTGGCCAGACTAGCCAAGGAGTTTGACCAACTTGGGAAAAATGATGAAGTTTCCGTCATTGTTCTTAAATCAGAAGGAGAAAGAGCCTTTTGTGCAGGAGCTTCTTTTGATGAACTTGTGGCCGTTTCCAATTTGGAAGAAGGCAAACAGTTTTTCAGCGGTTTTGCCAATGTCATTAACGCCATGCGCAAATGTCCCAAACCCATTATCGGGCGGGTTCAAGGAAAGACCGTTGGTGGTGGGGTCGGATTGGCTTCGGCCTGCGATTATGTACATGCTACCGAGGAAGCGGCCATTAAACTATCCGAGATTTCAATAGGAATAGGTCCATTCGTTATCGCTCCCGCTGTGGAGCGTAAAATGGGAAAAGCTGCCCTTGCAGAGCTCACTTTATATCCCACAGAGTGGAAAAATGCGTATTGGGCCAAAGAACAAGGTCTTTATGCAAAGGTATACGATTCCATTTCCGAAATGGACAAAGAACTGGACATTCACCTCCAGAAACTGGCGACCTATAATCCCGAAGCCTTAGCTGAAATGAAAAAAGTCTTGTGGGAAGGAACCGAGCATTGGGACGACCTATTATTGGAACGTGCCGAAGCATCAGGACGATTGGCTCTGTCGCCCAATACTAAAAAAGCATTGGAAAAATTTAAAAAATAAAAGTAATTATGAATGATTTGATTTTCCCCATATTGGCCCTTTTTGTGATTGTGGTGTATGTGGTCAACAGAATAAGAAGCAACAGACGTTACAAAAAGTAATGAAGCACATTACCCTGCCTAAAGGCAAGAAAGTCTATTTCGCTAGCGATAATCACCTCGGGGCACCTACCCGAAAGGATAGTTTGCCCCGCGAGAAAAAATTTGTGGCTTGGCTCGATTCCATAAAGGAAGATGCTGCTGCCATTTTTTTAATGGGTGACCTTTTTGACTTTTGGTTTGAATACAAAACCGTAGTGCCAAAAGGCTTTACCCGCACCTTGGGAAAGCTGGCCGAACTATCGGACATGGGTATTCCCATTACCTATTTTGTGGGCAATCACGATCTTTGGATGAATGGTTATTTTGAAGAAGAGCTCAACATACCTGTCTACCACAAACCTCAGCAGTATCTTATCAACGATACTTCCTTTTTTATCGGCCATGGCGATGGATTGGGTCCGCACGACAAGGGCTTCAAACGCATGAAAAAAGTATTTACCAATCCCGTGGCCAAATGGTTTTTTAAATGGTTGCACCCTGATTTGGGGGTTCGATTGGGACAACATCTATCCGTGAACAACAAGGTGATTTCCGGGGATGCGGATGCTACTTTTTTGGGAGAGGACAAGGAATGGCTGATTTTATATGCCAAACGAAAGCTGGAGCAACAACACTATGACCATTTCATTTTTGGTCATCGACACCTCCCCATGGAAATCAAACTCAATGAAAAATCTACCTATACCAATTTAGGGGATTGGATTTCCTATTTTACTTATGCTGTTTTTGATGGTGAAAAATTGACTTTGGAAAAACTAGAAAATTAATCTTCCTTTTCGTGCTCTTCAATGTCTTTTTGAAGGTCTAATCGCCTGAAGCTCGGCGAAACAATAGCCGTTGTTCCCGCTGTCAATAATGTCATACATCCACCGAAAACTACTGCGCTAACCGTTCCCAATAATTTGGCCGCCAATCCACTTTCAAAGGCTCCCAACTCGTTGGAGGAACCCACAAACATGGAGTTCACTGATGCTACCCTGCCACGCATATTATCTGGCGTCTTTAATTGTAAAATAGTCTGCCGTATGATCATGGAAACACCATCCACAGCACCGCTGAGGAACAAGGCAATCACCGATAGCCAAAACAATTCCGATAGCCCAAAAACAATGATGCAGACACCGAAGGCAAATACTGCCATCAACAATTTTTTGCCCGCATTTTTATGTAACGGAAATCTTGTAGAACCCAACATGGTAATGGATGCTCCTACCGCTGGAGCCGCCCGTAAAATCCCGAAACCTTCGGAGCCCACATGCAAAATGTCCTGGGCATAAACGGGCAATAGTGCTACGGCCCCACCAAAAAGTACGGCAATCATATCCAAGGTCAATGCCCCAAAAATGGCCTTGTTGCCAAAAACAAATTTGAGTCCATCCTTCAAACTTTGAAAAACGGGCTCTCCAATTTTTGGGTTCATAATAGGTTTTCTGGGAATCTGGAAAAGAAAAATCAACGCGAACAAAGAGAAACCGAAAATAACACACATGCTCCAATGCACCCCAATCCAGCTAATGGAAAAACCCGCCAGCGCCGGACCCAAAACCGAGGCCAATTGCCATGTGGAACTGCTCCACGTAGCGGCATTCGGATATATTTTTTTGGGAACGATCAAAGCAATCAATGAGAATATGGTCGGACCTAAAAACGAGCGCACAAATCCTCCCAAGAACACCAAGGCGTAAATGGAATACAATAAGGTTTTGGATTCCCATGATTCCTCAAGCCCGGGCCAGCTCAATAAAAACAATCCAAGACTGATTACGGAGAACCCTGCAATACAGGTAATCAATAGGTTTCGTTTTTCCTTTTGATCTACGATATGCCCTGCAAAAAGTGCCATGCTCACTGCAGGAATCACTTCCATCAATCCGATAATACCAAGCGAAAGTGGGTCCTTGGTCAAGGAGTAGACTTGCCATTCAATCACTATAAACTGCATGGACCATGCAAATACCATGGCAAAGCGTACAATCAAAAATATGTTGAATTCCTTATAGCGTAGTGCTGCGTAGGGGTCCATAAATTGCTAGCGAATATCTCTTAGTTTCAGTTGAAGGCTTACCGTTCCGTTCCATTCATTTTCATCTAACGAAAATACGGCATCGAACGGTTTTATCCCCTTAACTACATCTAATTTATCACCCAAATTAAAGCCAATGCCCCCAATGGGATCAAATCCCGGTTGATAGAGGCTACATTTTAAATGTTTTTCTCCTTCCCCCACTCCACGGGCATACCCTGTATCTTTTAATCCTTCGGCCATAAAAATCGGGGTCATGTTTCTCGGGCCAAAAGGTGCAAATTGCTTTAAGATACGCATCAATTTAGGTGTAACTTGGTGCATGGAGATTTTGGCATCCACGGCAATTTCTGGCTGCAATAATTTGGGGTCTATGGTTTCTGAAACTACTTTTTCAAACTGTTTTTTAAAGGCTTCGTACTGCTCTTCCAGCAAGGTAAGTCCTGCCGCGTACATGTGTCCCCCGAACTGCTCCAGACAATCCGAACAGCCTTCAAGGGCATTGTAGATATCAAATCCCTTTATCGATCGTGCGGATGCGGCCAATTTATTACCGCTCTTGGTAAAGACCAGTGTAGGTCTATAGTACGTCTCCGTTAATCGTGATGCCACAATACCAATGACTCCCTTATGCCAATTTTCGTTATAGACCACCGAGGTGAATTTATCCTCTTCTTGGTTTTCTTGAATTTGAACCAAGGCTTCCTGTGTGATTTCTTGATCTAAACTTCTTCGTTCGGTATTGAAAAGTTCAATTTCTGAAGCAAACAGTTGTGCCTGGGCAAAGTTGGTCTCGGTAAGTAGGTTTACGGCATGTTGCCCATGCTTCATCCGTCCCGCAGCATTGATTCGTGGCGCAATGATAAACACTACATCGGTTATAGTAAGTTCTTTCTTTTTGGTTTGGTCGATTAGGGCTTTTATGCCAATTCTTGGGTTTTCGTTGATGACCATCAACCCATAATAGGCGAGCACACGGTTTTCTCCCGTAATCGGAACGATATCCGCAGCAATGGCGGTAGCCACCAAATCCAGATAAAGTAAAATATCATCAATGGTTTTACCTCGTTTTGAAGCAAGGGCCTGTATCAGTTTAAAACCAACCCCGCAACCACAAAGTTCCTTGTACGGATATTCGCAATCTGCTTGTTTTGGGTCGAGAATCGCAACGGCCTCGGGCAGTTCTGTTCCTGGCCGATGGTGATCACATATAATTACATCTATCCCTTTTTCCTTGGCATATTGTATCTGTTCAATGGCCTTGATGCCGCAATCCAGAGCGATCATGAGGCTCATGTCGTTATCAGCAGCAAAATCAATTCCTTGAAATGAAATCCCGTAGCCCTCCAAATAGCGGTCGGGAATGTAGGTTGCCACGTTGGGGTAACTTTCCAACAGATAGGAACTCATTAAAGCTACCGAAGTGGTTCCGTCCACATCGTAATCTCCATACACCAAAATATTTTCTCCATTGGTTATGGCCTGCTCAATCCGATCCACAGCTTTGTGCATGTCCTTCATCAAAAAAGGGTCGTGCAGATGGTTCAATTCCGGACGGAAGAATGCCTTTGCTTCATCGTAATTGGTTATCCCTCGCTGAATCAACAATTGGGCAATCAAATCATCGACCCCCAGAGCTTCAGCAAGTCGGTCAATGGATTCTTGTTCGGGTTTTGGCTTTACGGTCCAGCGCATGAATGGTCAATTTCAAGTTCATCAATAAAATTCAAGTTCAAAGGAGACTTCTTTCGCTCATATTTTCAAACTTGATCTTGAGGTTGACCTAGTTCATAAATATAATTTATTTAACTGAATTCTGAACTGGTGCCCTGTACTTGAACTTTTTGTGAAAAATCTATTTGTTGTGATAGATAATCTTTATCTCCAACTCAGCAAATTTTCTGAACATTTCCATAACGCCGCAATATTTTTCAACGGAAAGGTCTACCGCTTTTTTAAGTTTGTCCTCGTTTAAGTTGGCCCCGGTAAAGTGATACTCGATTACTACGGAATCATAATATTTGGGATGCTCATCGGTAAGGTTCGCAATGGTTTCTATCTTGAAGTCATCAACTTCCAGTTTCATTTTTTTGATGAGCGAAGCCACATCCAAACCGGAACAACCGGCCAATCCGGATAACATCAACGCCTTAGGGCGCAAACCGGCTCCGGAGCCCCCACTATCTTCTCCGGCATCGATTCGTATGGTATGTCCGGAAGGGTTATTGCTCTCAAAGGCCATTTCGCCCAACCATTTGGTAGTTATGTGATTTGTCATGACAATATAATTTTTGTTTCTTGCAGGGTTCAAAAATACGATATATAATCTCAAAAATGGCCTTAGTACAACCCTTGTCGCCCGAACACGATGCAGAAACCAAAGAACTGGCCGAGTTCTTCAACGAAACCTTGGGGTTTTGTCCGAATTCCGTGCTTACCATGCAGCACAGACCGGCCATATCCAAGGCTTTCATTAACCTTAATAAGGCGGTAATGGCCAATGAGGGGCGAGTGTCTTCAGCCTTAAAACGGATGATTGCCTGGGTAAGCAGCAATGCTACGGGCTGCCGTTATTGCCAAGCACATGCTATACGGGCAGCGGAGCGATATGGTGCCAAACAAGAACAATTGGACAACATTTGGGAATACCGTACACATAGTGCCTTTTCTACGGCAGAAAAAGCGGCGCTCGATTTTGCCTTGGCCGCCTCACAAGTACCAAATACGGTTAATGCTGATATTGAAAACAGACTCCACCAGCACTGGAACGATGGCGAAATCGTGGAAATGATGGGGGTCATCTCACTTTTTGGCTACCTCAACCGCTGGAACGATTCCATGGGAACAACCATTGAAGATGGTGCTATAGAAAGTGCGGAAAAATATTTGGGTGAAGTTGGGTGGCAAAAGGGAAAGCATGATGGGTCCAAATATTAAATAGATTCAATAATCCAGCGTACCGGAAACCTTTTCTCTCAAATCAGATAAAACTTCTTCCTCAAACCATGGGTTTTTGCTCAACCAAAACCGATTTCTTGGCGATGGATGCGGCAACACAAAATAATCGGGCAAATATTCCTGATAGTGCTTCACCGTTTCTGTTAAATTCCGCTTCATCGTATTGCCCAAATAGTAGTTTTGTGCATATTGACCTATCAAGATTATCAGTTTTAGGCTTGGCATTTGTTTTACCAGCGACTCGTGCCATAAAGGAGCACACTCAGGACGTGGTGGCAAATCCCCTGATTTTCCTTTGCCCGGATAACAAAACCCCATTGGAATCAGGGCAAAAAGTTGTTCATTATAAAATTGTTCATCCGTTACACCCAGCCATTTTCTAAGCTGCCTTCCGCTAGGATCGTCCCACGGAATCCCCGTTTGGTGGACTTTGGTCCCGGGCGCCTGCCCAATAATCGCAATTTTTGATGCTGGATGGGCAGCAACAATGGGCCTGGGGCCTAGGGGTAAATGCTCCTTGCAATGGATGCAGTTCCGTATTTTGGATAGTAGTTGGTCCATCTGATGTGTTGGGTCGTAAAATTGTGTTGAAGTTAACAACTATTTCTTCCCACCAACTACAATCACAAATTCGCCCTTGGGTGCTTTATTGTTAAAATGCTCAAGTACCTCTGTAACGCTTCCGCGAACGGTCTCTTCATATAATTTGGTCAATTCCCTGGATACGGAAACGGGCCTGTCTTCCCCAAAATACTCGGCGAAATGTGTCAAAGTTTTAAGGAGCTTATGTGGCGATTCGTAAAAAACCATGGTTCGGGTTTCTTCGGCAAGTTCTAACAGTCGGGTCTGGCGGCCTTTTTTCACAGGTAAAAATCCTTCAAAAACAAAACGGTCGTTGGGTAAACCGCTATTTACCAGAGCAGGAACAAAAGCGGTGGCTCCGGGCAAACACTCCACTTCAATATCGTTTTCAACACAAGCGCGGGTCAATAAAAATCCTGGGTCGGAAATAGCTGGAGTACCCGCATCGGAAATAAGGGCGAAGGTGGCGCCGTCTTTTATTTTTTGTACCAAACCATCAATTTGTTTGTGCTCGTTGTGCATATGGTGGCTTTGTAATGGGGTGTTGATATCAAAATGCTTGAGCAACTTGCCGCTGGTCCGAGTATCTTCCGCCAAAATAACATCCACCTCTCTTAATACCCGTATGGCACGAAGTGTCATGTCCTCAAGGTTTCCGATTGGCGTTGGAACTAGATATAGCTTTCCCATGAACCAAAGTTACGGTCTTAAAATCAAAATAAAATTGAAAAAATGAATTTATGCGAACCTACGTTCAATTAGGCCTATAAAGCGGGTTTCATACTCTTCTTTACCTTCCCAGTTATTATACTCCGGCTTTACCATATTCTTTACAAAGGCGATGGAGCGTTCCTCGGTATCAATGGTGTTAAGTTGGGAGAGTACCCTTGTATAGTCTTCCATGTTATTGTTGAACAAATGCTTTACGAATGCAAGCTTATCGTTGAGGCCCACCTGAAAATCTTTGGCTAACCGATCATTCAATGATTTTGGCTTAATTGATTTTGAAGGTACTCCCACATTCTCATTGGGCGTTACCTCATCTTTGTCGTTTTTAATTAGATTTGGCTTGGCCACAAACTCGGCAAACACCTTTTCCAAATCCATATTGGAGGGCATTTCGGAAACAATATTCTTGATTGTGTCCATAGAAGGTGTATTGATAATATCCTCTTGGTGCGGATTGCTCTCCGGAACGGATGTGTTTCCACTTAAAACGGCATTGGCCATTTTCTCGAACCTTGAGGCTATCACGTTTTGGGACACATCTACCTCAACATCGTTCAGTTTTTCATCTATGAATTTTAATACGGCCAACTTTTCATAAATCTTTCTGGATTTTTCGTACAATGCCGCAAGATCGGTGTCCTCACGTGCAGTGATTATCTCTGTGGACAACTTGATCAACTCTTCCCTCAATTTCCGTATCATAGCTTTTCTTCTTTACTATAAAAATATAACGATTTTGCAAATACCCTATCAACAAAAGGTTAAAATCTTATTGAAAACAGGGGTGCATTTTTTTAGTAGCTTTGTGGTCGTCCCAATATAACGGGAAAACAAACAATTTCTTTCAAAAATACGGTATGTTTCTCGAAAACACAGTCAACCCTAAGGAACAGTTTGGATGGATCGAGGTGATTTGCGGTTCCATGTTTTCCGGAAAAACCGAAGAACTGATCAGACGGCTCAAGCGCGCCCAATTTGCCAAACAAAAAGTGGAGATTTTTAAGCCCATTGTGGATACCCGCTACCATGAAGAGATGGTAGTCTCACACGATTCCAACGAAATTAGGTCCACTCCCGTTCCGGCCGCTGCCAATATTCGCCTTTTGGCGGACGATTGTGATGTAATCGGCATTGACGAAGCCCAATTTTTTGATGATGAGATCGTAACCGTTTGCAACGATTTGGCCAATAGGGGCATTCGCGTGGTAGTTGCGGGACTCGACATGGATTTTAAGGGCAATCCTTTTGGCCCCATGCCAGCCTTGATGGCCACAGCGGAATACGTGACCAAAGTACACGCCGTGTGCACACGCACCGGAAACTTAGCTAACTACAGTTTCAGAAAATCCCTCAACGATAATTTGGTGCTGCTCGGTGAAACTGAAGAGTACGAGCCTTTGAGCCGTGCCGCATTTTACAAGGCCATGTTACGTGAAAAAATTAAGGGAATTGATGTGAACTCGGAAGAAGTCACCTCTAAAAAAGACAAAACCAATGGGTAAGGTCGGGGAAACCACGTTGATCCTGGACCTAGATTCCTTGGAACACAATTACAATTACTTGCGGGCCAAAATTAAACCGGAAACCAAGTTTTTAGGGGTAGTAAAAGCTTTTGCCTATGGCAGCGATATGGTGACCATTGCCCAAAAACTGGAACAATTGGGCGCCGATTATTTGGCGGTTGCCTACGTGAGCGAAGGTGTTTTGTTGCGCGAAGCAGGAGTTCGGCTTCCAATTTTGGTATTGCATCCCCTGGCTTCCAATTTTGATGATTTGATGGCCTACCAATTAGAACCTAGCCTCTACTCCAGAAATATTCTGAATCAATTTATTAAAGCGGCAAAGGCCAAGAAACAAAAAAACTATCCCATCCACATTAAATTTAACACAGGATTGAACCGTTTGGGCTTTTCCGAAAATGATGTGGAATTTATTGCCAAGGAAACGTTGCAAAATGGATGTATCAAAATAGTTTCCGCGTTTTCACATTTGGCCGCATCCGAAGATAAAAATGAACGGGACTTCAGCCTGAAGCAAATCGAATCCTTCAAAAAGTTGAGCAATGCACTTAAGGATAGCTTAGGGTATGCTCCTATGAGGCACATGTTGAACACTTCCGGTATTATCAATTATCCAGAAGCACAGTTTGAGATGGTGCGCAGTGGGATTGGCTTATACGGCTATGGTAACCAGACCGAAGTGGATGCACAATTAAAACCTGTAGCCACACTAAAGACCATTATTTCACAAATCCATCATATTGATGCCAATGAATCCGTGGGGTACAATAGAGCATTTAAATCCAGTCGACCTATTAAAAGTGCAACGCTACCTATCGGGCATGCCGATGGTATTGGCAGACAGTACGGAAAAGGAAAAGGCTTTGTAACCATCAACAACCACAAAGCGCCTATTTTGGGAAATGTTTGTATGGATATGATCATGGTTGATGTTACCGGAATTAATTGTAAAGAAGGTGACGAAGCAACCGTATTTGGGACGGAGAAATCCGCAGAAAAATTCGCATTAGGTGCTGGCACCATTTCATACGAGATTCTCACGGCCATATCACAACGTGTAAAAAGAGTGGTCACCGGCGCTTGATATTCCTTTTTTTACTTAACTTGTCTTTGATTAACCAATACTCAACTGTAAAATGGGATTTTTAAAAGAATTTAAAGAGTTTGCCATGAAAGGAAACCTGGTGGATATCGCCGTAGGTTTCGTTATGGGTGCTGCATTCAAAGAAGTAGTATCTTCATTCACGGGCGGAATTGTTTCCCCCTTGATCGGACTGCTGTTCAAATCCGATTTCAACGATCTGAAATATGTAATCACCGAGGGTACTCCGAATGATGCCGGAGAGATGGTCGGGGAAATTGCCGTACTGTATGGTGAATTTCTGACCAATGTTATCGATTTCATTATCGTGGCTTTTGTAATGTTCATGATTGTGAAAGGGGTTAACCGAATGAAGAAAAAAGAGGAACCTGCACCAGCAGCTCCAAAGGGCCCAACACAAGAAGAACTGTTGGCCGAGATTCGCGACCTATTGAAAAAACAATAAGCGTACCGGTAATTTACGGTACGACCGCTACATCACAATAACCTTTAAAAACCATCAATGTGTTTCGCTGACATGTTGATGGTTGTTTTATTTATAACATTTTGTTATTTTTTAATGATTGATAGTAAAAAAGCTTGTTTAACTCGCTGACTGAAGTACCTTTGCAACAAGAAATAATTTTACAATGAAAGTAGCAGTTGTTGGTGCCACCGGAATGGTAGGCGAAGTCATGTTGAAAGTGTTGGAAGAGCGTAACTTCCCTATTTCAGAATTATTATTGGTTGCTTCCGAGCGCTCCGTGGGCAAAAAGCTCACCTATAAAAATGAGGAATATACCGTAATCGGTCTGGCGGACGCTGTAGCCGCTCAACCAGACATTGCCATTTTCTCCGCAGGTGGGGACACCTCTTTGGAGTGGGCGCCGAAATTCGCTGAAGTTGGCACTACCGTAATCGATAATTCTTCCGCTTGGCGTATGGACCCGACCAAAAAATTGGTGGTACCCGAAATCAATGCCGGCGAACTTACCACAGAGGATAAAATAATTGCCAACCCCAACTGCTCTACCATTCAAATGGTATTGGCCTTGGATCCTTTGCACAAAAAATATCAAATGAAGCGTGTGGTCGTTTCCACCTACCAATCCGTTTCCGGAACCGGTGTTAAAGCCGTCGAGCAAATGGAAAACGAAGCTGCAGGAATCGAAGGCGAAATGGCCTATCCTTACCCCATCAACCGAAACGCATTGCCACATTGCGATGTATTCTTGGAAAACGGGTACACCAAAGAAGAAATGAAATTGGCCCGTGAGCCACAAAAAATATTGGACGACCGTTCTTTTTCGGTAACGGCAACCGCAGTTCGAATTCCAACCGCTGGCGGACACTCGGAATCCGTAAATGTGGAATTCCATAACGATTTTGATTTGGCCGAGGTAAGACAACTCCTTAGTGAAACCCCTGGAATCGTAGTACAGGACAATCCCGCTACAAACACGTATCCCATGCCCGCCTTTGCCAATGGCAAGGATGAGGTTTTTGTGGGCAGGATCCGCAGGGACGAGACCCAACCCAACACCTTGAACATGTGGATTGTTGCAGATAACCTAAGAAAAGGGGCTGCTACCAATGCCGTTCAGATTGCGGAGTATGTTGTAAAGCACTTTAGTCCGAAAACAGTTTAAAAAGTAGAGTGTCACCATAATGGTAAACTTTTATGGTGTCACTATTTGCTTCTTTCATTAATCTAAATTTCGGAACTACTTGCCTTAATACGTAACTTTCAGGAAGGTCATTGTCGTAATTAGCGAAAGCTTTCATGTTTTGAATTGGGCTGATTAATGGGGTTTCTCCATGAATTGCAATGCTATCTTCTAAAAAAAGAATTCCTTTTTTTGATTTTACTCTTTCAACCATTAAATCAACTTCCATATCTTTTGTAACCACCTTTGAATCATCAGATATAACTTCATAGAAAATGATTGAAATAAAAAGCAAAAAAAGTACAGAACCTAGCAATATGCCGGTTTTCCCTTCCCTGTAAGTAATGTTCCTAAGTTTATCTTCGAATCTCATCTGAAAGTTAAAAAACGTTAAGTGCTTTCTCTTTGCTGAAAATAGTCAATATTCATCGTATTTTTATCAGAATCAATCCGAGAAAACATGAAAAACATAAGTCTATTGGCTGCTTTGATTTTATTTGCGGCATGTAAAGAAGAAACTAAATCTAGAGAACCTATCACAGTGAACTATCCCGCTACCAAAAAAGTTGATACCATAGATAATTATTTTGGAACCGATGTCCCGGACCCATATCGTTGGCTGGAAGATGACCGAAGCGAGGAGACCGAGGCCTGGGTCAAGAAACAAAATGCGACTACATTCGGGTATCTGGAAAAGATTCCATTTCGCGAAGACCTTAAAAACCGATTGGAAAAACTTTGGAACTACGAAAAAGTGGGCTCTCCCTTTAAAGAGGGAAACTACACCTATTACTACAAAAACAATGGCCTGCAAAATCAGTATGTGGTTTATCGCAAAAAGGACGGTGGCGAAGAAGAAGTCTTTTTGGATCCCAACACATTCTCTGAAGATGGCACTACCTCGCTCATGGGCCTCAGTTTTACCAAAGACGGCTCCAAAGCAGCCTATCTCATCTCCGAAGGAGGAAGCGATTGGCGCAAGGGAATTGTAATGGACACCGAAACCATGGAAATTGTAGAAGATACTTTGGTCGATATTAAATTTAGCGGTATTTCATGGAAGGGCAACGAAGGTTTCTACTACTCCAGCTATGATAAGCCCGAGGGAAGCGAGTTGTCGGCAAAAACGGACCAACACAAACTCTACTATCACAAGTTGGGAACGTCACAATCGGAGGATAAAATCATCTTTGGCGGAACACCAGAAGAAAAACACCGCTATGTGGGGGGATCCGTTTCCGAAGACCAGAAATACCTTTTTATAACAGCATCGGTTTCCACCTCTGGCAACAAGTTGTTTATGATGGACCTATCCAAAGAAAATCCTGAACTGGTAACAATTTTGGACGATACCGATTCCGATACCTACCCGATCGAAAATGAAGGTTCCAAACTTTATTTGGTGACAGATAGGGAAGCCCCTAATAAAAAAATCGTGGTCGTGGATGCTTCCGACCCAACGCCCAACAATTGGAAAGATCTCATCCCCGAAACAGAAAATGTATTGACGGCTGGAACGGGAGGAGGTTACTTCTTTGCTGAATATATGGTAGATGCTATTTCCAAAGTGCTCCAATACGATTATGATGGCAATCTGGTACGAGAAGTAAAACTGCCAGGCGTAGGAAGCGCCGGTGGTTTTGGTGGCAAAAAGGAGGATAAGAAATTCTATTTCTCCTTTACCAATTACAACACCCCAGCTTCGCTGTACAAATACGACGTAGAAACTGGTGAGTACGAACAATATTGGAAGCCTCAAATTGATTTCAATCCAGACGATTATGAATCAAAACAAGTATTCTACAACTCAAAAGATGGTACAAAAGTACCCATGATCATCACTTATAAAAAAGGAACGGAACTTAATGGCAAAAACCCGACCATGCTCTACGGCTATGGTGGCTTCAATGTGAGTTTAACGCCCTCTTTCAGCATAGTGAACGCCGTTTGGATGGAGCAAGGCGGTGTGTACGCCGTTCCCAACCTTCGTGGTGGTGGCGAATATGGTAAAGAATGGCATATTGCCGGAACAAAGCTCAATAAACAGAATGTATTTGATGACTTTATCGCGGCTGCCGAATACTTGATCGAAAACAAATACACCTCAAAAGAATATTTGGCCATTCGTGGGGGATCTAACGGAGGCTTGCTAGTTGGTGCCACTATGACCCAAAGACCAGATTTGATGCAAGTGGCATTGCCCGCAGTAGGCGTAATGGATATGCTCCGTTACCATACCTTTACCGCCGGGGCAGGGTGGGCCTATGATTATGGAACTTCCGAAGACAATGAGGAAATGTTCAACTACATTAAGGGCTATTCACCTGTTCATAATGTAAAGGAAGGAACGGACTATCCGGCCACCTTGGTGACAACAGGTGACCACGATGACCGTGTAGTACCCGCACACAGTTTTAAGTTTGCCGCAGAACTACAAGAAAAGCAAGCGGGGGAGCAACCCACATTGATACGTATTGAGACCAATGCAGGTCACGGAGCGGGAACGCCGGTGAGCAAAACCATTGAACAGTACGCTGATATTTTTGGTTTCACTCTTTATAATATGGGGTACGATGAACTACCCAACCAAGCTGTGATAAAAGAATTCAAAGATTGATTAAATCCGTCAAAAACTAATCAAACATAACATTGTCTGCTCGAGCGCAGTCGAGAATAAAACACCAGTAAACCCATTGAGGTTTCGATTGCGCTCAAGCTGACATGTTTTAGACAGATGAGCCACTTATATTTATGCTTAAAGTCCAGATAGATTCTTTTGGTTACCGAAACAACACCATATTAAAGGGTATTTTATTTGAAGTGCCCCCAGGAGAACACGTGGCATTGATGGGCGAAAGCGGCTCTGGAAAAAGCACGCTGCTCAAAATCATCTATGGGTTGCTCCATGTGGAGGATGGCTCTATTTTTTGGGGCGATGTCGAAGCATTGGGACCCAATTTCAATTTGGTGCCCGGCGAACCCTATATGAAATATTTGGCCCAAGATTTTGATTTGATGCCCTTTATTACCGTTGAAGAAAATATTGGCCAGTTTCTTTCCGTTTTCGAACGCGAGACCCATAAAGCCCGTATCAATGAGTTGTTGGAACTCATAGAGATGAAATCCTTTGCCAAAACCAAGGTGAAATACCTTAGCGGCGGACAACAACAACGCGTAGCACTCGCTCGTGTTTTGGCTCAGGAACCCGAAATATTATTGTTGGACGAACCTTTTGGACATATTGATAACTTTAAAAGGAATTCGCTCCGCAGAAATCTTTTTTTGTACCTAAAAAAGCAGGGTATAACGGTGCTTACCGCAAGCCATGACCCTAGTGATGTATTGCCCTTTGCAAAAAGAACATTGATATTGGAGCAGGGTAAAATCATTGCCAACGAGAACACCCAAGAACTCTACAAAAACCCACCAAATTACTACACCGCCTCACTATTTGGGCAAGTAAACGAAGTACCCATGAAATTATTAAAGTCCTATTCGGAAATAGATAGGTCAGTATTAGTATATCCGCACGAGTTCAAATTTTCAGATTCATCGGGACTTAGGGTTGAGGTGATGCATTCTTTTTTTCAGGGCAACCATTATCTAAATGAAAGTTCCGCAGAAGACGGCACCCCAATCTTTTTCAAATCGGAGAAGAAGCAAGAACCAGGAACGACCATTTTTCTTAATGTATCTTTGAATACCATCAATAAGAGGCTTCAAGTTGGACAAAAAACAAATACATAGGGAACTGAATTTTAAGGCCATGCGAAGCAGTGGAGCAGGTGGGCAGCATGTTAACAAGGTTTCCTCCAAAGTGGAGCTCACTTTTAATATTGCTACCTCCGAAGGACTCTCCGATAGGGAAAAGCAACGAATCCAGCTTAAATTACAATCACGATTAACAAATGACGGGGCCTTGGTTCTTCAATGTGATGAAGCACGTAGCCAACATCGAAATAAAGACCTCGTAGTGAAGCGGTTTTTCGAAATCCTGAAAAATGCGCTTGTGGTACCCAAAAAGAGAAAACCTACCAAACCCACCAAAACATCCAAAGAAAAGCGGTTAAAATCCAAAAAAGTAACAGCTGAAAAAAAGGCTGCCCGAAAAAAACCTGATTTGCCCCGATAAGAATTTGATTATTTTCTATCCTTCAGATCATAAACCCATCAAAAAAAGTAAGTCTGCAACAATTCTAATCTATCGGATTTAATATCCTCGCTTCAATTGCTTAATTTTCAGTCAAATTATAACTAATTCAAAAAAATGACTTCTAAAATTACAAACCTCAAAACATTACTGATCTCAACAGTAATGGCTTTGTCCTGTGTCATGTTTGCCGTGGCGCAAACGGTACCCTCTCCTGAGGACGTGTACGGATTTAGGGTAGGGGCCGATTACAAATTGGCGGACTATTCACAAATTGAAGATTATCTAAACAAGCTGGATGCTGCATCCAACAGGATCAAAAAAATCGAGATAGGTGAAACGGTACTCGGCCGTAAAATGTATCTTATGTTTATCTCTACGGAAGAAAACCTTGCCCAACTGGATAAGTGGAAAGATATCAGCACTAAACTGGCAAGAGTTCAAGTAGATGATGCCGAGGCCCTAAAATTATCGCAGGAAGGCAAGGCAATTGTATGGGTAGATGGCGGGATGCACTCCACAGAATTGGCCCACGGACAAATGACCTCCGAGTTAGCTTATACATTGGCCACATCGGAAACCGCCGAAATGCAAAAAATCAGGGAAAACGTAATTACCCTTTTAATGCCCGTAATGAATCCAGATGGACTGGACATCGTTGTCGATTGGTATCGCAAGAATATGGGAACGGCCTATGAAACTTCCCGTCCCCCAATTTTGTACCACTACTATATGGGGCACGATAATAACAGGGACTGGTTTATGAACATTATGCCCGAAACCTATAATGTCACCAAAATCCTGTACAACGAATGGTACCCTCAGATTGTTTACAATCATCACCAATCGTCCCCTTCATGGACCAAAATTTCATTACCTCCCTACGCCGACCCTGTAAATCCAAGAATACACCCGGCAATAACGGCAGGGGTAAGTGAGGTAGGATCGGCCATGACCAAGCGTTTTTCCCTTGAAAATATGCCCGGTGCCATTGCCGATAACTTTTATACCATGTTCTGGAATGGAGGTGGACGTACCGTGCCTTATTATCATAACATGATCGGTATTTTGACCGAAACGGGCCATACCACCCCCACTCCCCGCTTCTATGACCCCGAAAAACTTCCTAAAACTGTGGCGGGCGGCACCCCAACCGATGGTACAGACATTATGTACCCAGATCCATGGAAAGGTGGCGAGTCCCATTTTAGGGATGCCGTGGATTATATGTTGACGGCAACCTGGGCCACTTTGGACCTTGCAGCAGACCGCAAGAGCAATTACCTGCACAACATTTACAAGATGGGTAAGTCTGCAGTTGAAAAAGGTAAAACTGAAGATTTGTTCGCCTACATTATCAGCAAGGAACAGTGGGATTCCTTTGAGGCTGTAAACTTGGTAAATGTATTGCTACAAGGTGGTATCGAAATTGAGAAAGCGACCAAAGATTTTACGGTAAATGGCAAAGAATATGAAGAAGGCTCTTATGTTATCTACACCGCCCAGGCATTTAGGCCATACCTTTTGGACTTGATGGAGAAACAGAACTATCCAACACGTTTCCAATATCCAGGGGGTCCTCCCGACACTCCCTATGATTTGGCGGGATGGACATTGCCTATGCAAATGGGCATCGATGTAGATAAGATTTCTGAATCATTCAATGCTCCAACAGAAAAAGTTACTGGTCTGGTAAAATACTACGAAGGTGAAGTCAACAGAAATGGCTCCTTCGGATATGCGCTAAGCGTTAATAGTAATGCTTCCGTAGTGGCCACAAACAAAATTCTGAAAGCTGGCGGAACGGCGTACAAGAGCATGTCAGAATTCAAAGCAGGAAAAGTAACGCTCCCTGCTGGATCGTTTATTCTTACCGGAGAAAAAGAAATGATAGAATCCTTGGCAGATGAATACGGCCTCGAATTTACAGGCCTTTCGGTCAAACCAGAGGTTCAATTGAAAAAAATCCATTTGCCCAAAGTGGGGCTGTACAAGTCCTGGGTGGCCAATATGGATGAAGGATGGACCCGTTTTGTTATGGACAAATACGAATTTGATATGGATACCTTGCACGATGCAGATATCAAAACAAAGGATTTATCCAAGTATGATGCCATCATCATCCCATCTCAAAGACCGAGTTCCATTTTACACGGACATGACAATTTGAGCATGCCGGAAAAATTCACGGGCGGGATAGGCCTAAAGGGTTCTTTAGCTTTGAGCGACTATGTTGAAGCCGGAGGAACCTTGATTGCCTTTGATGAAGCGAGTGACTACGTGATAGAACAATTCGGATTGCCATTGCGTGATGCTGTGGAAGGAGCTGACAGTAAAGACTTTTTTATCCCAGGTTCATTGATCAAAGCTGGAGTGGACACCTCTCATCCCTTGGCATTTGGAATGAAGGACACCGTTGCAGTTTCTTTTAACAGAAGTAGGGCCTTCACGATTGACAAACAACGAAAATCTGGTGAAGGAGGAACAGAGGACATCAAAGATGCTCCAGCACCCGAAGTTGAAGTAATCGCCACCTATGCCGCCAAAGATTTATTGATGAGCGGTTGGGCCATGGGCGAAGACAGGTACATTGCAAAAAAACCTGCATTGGTAAAAGCCAAATATGGTAAGGGTTCGGCAATATTGTTTGCATTCCGACCACAATTTAGGGCACAGCCTCGCGGAACCTATAAGTTGATCTTTAATGCGATTTACGAAGGCGCTTCGGAATAGCGGAACATATTAGTGTATAAAGAAAAGCCACATCAAATTGATGTGGCTTTTTCTATTCCTATTATAATTCTTGAACAAATTTATGAATGGTTTTGAGTTTCCAACTCCTTGGCAATCCAAGAAAAACTGTCCTGAACTTTTGAAAAGACTTGTTCTTCCGGAACCAAGTCGGGAATAATATCTATACTTTCAATAAGCCGTTTGGGTTGTTCCTGCAAGCCAGTTAAAACGGTTTTTACGTTTTTATTGGATAAATCAAAAATGATGGTTTCCAGAGCATAGACACCCGACTGATCGATATGTGGTACACGGTCCATACGGATGACAAGTACTTTTATATGTTCATCAATATTTTTTACCTGATCCTGAAAGTAAGACGTAAAACCAAAAAACAACGGACCATTTAAATGTTTGATAAATACTTGGTCCTTATATTTCTCGTAGAAACTCTCCTCATCTACCCAAGGCCTTTCCCCATCAAAACCCGCAAGGGTACCAACTTCCATGCCTTTTTCCCCAATATCACTGGCGCGTTTCATAAACAACAATGCCGCCAGCGTTACCCCAACACCAACTGCTTGGATCAGACTGCCAAATGTGGTCCATAATAAAACAATGATCAGTACCACGGAATCAGCCTTGGGCATTATCTTTATATGTTTGAGACCACGGGTATCGATAATTTTAAACCCAATCGGAATCAATATTCCTGCGAGCACAGCCAAGGGGATGTATGCTGCGAGTGAACTCAACCCCAATAAAACGGCCAAGAGAAATGTGCCGTGCAAGGCTCCGGAAAGCCTCGTTTTACCACCATTGTTTATGTTTACCACAGTACCCTTGGTTGCTCCTGCACCAGGTATGCCCCCAATCAATGCTGCCACCATATTGCCAATACCTTGGCCGATTAGCTCGCGATTGCTATTATGCTTGGTTTTGGTCATGTTATCCGCAATTACCGAGGTCAACAACGAGTCAATTGAACCCAAAACGGCTAAGACCAGTCCATATTCCAAAACCATAAAATAGGCTTCACTATCAATGCTGAAAAGGCCGTCTATTTGCAGTGAGGGTAATCCCGAAGGTATTTCTCCAATAATAGGAACATCCCAATTTATAAAATAGGAAAAGATGGATACCGCAATCAAAGCAACTAGAGCGCTGGGTACAGTCTTGTTGATTTTTGGAAAGAGATAATAAATTATCACCGTCATTGCTCCCAAAACCAAAGCTTGCCAATTAAACTCGGTAAAAAGTCTGGGTAAATCAGACATTACCTTTATAGTAGATTTTGCCGAATCCAAACCAACGAACGGGAATATTTGCAGGATGATGATAATGAGTCCCACACCGCTCATGAAACCCGAAATTACGGGGTAGGGAAAGTATTTGATATATCCGGCAATGTTTACTAGCCCGAAAATTATCTGTAATACCCCGCCGACAAAGAAACTCAGAATAATGATGCCCATTGCACTTTCCAAACTTCCTGTCAAGTCAATGGCACTGGCCACCAAAGCTGCCGAAACCACGGTCATTGGTCCGGTTGGGCCGCTAGCTTGTGTTTTTGTTCCCCCAAACAAGGCGGCAAGTATTCCAATTGCGATTGCACCGTACAGCCCTGAGATTGCACCGAGACCGGATTGCACACCAAAAGCCAATGCCAGCGGTAGCGCTACGATGCCCGCCACGAGTCCGCCGGTAATATCTCCTTTTAAATACTTTGTGTCGTAAAATTTTGCCATAATTGGAAAAGTTTCTGCAATAGGTTTAACTTTTATCGAAAATAGCAAATTTTGAAGCTAAACCTTGACCTTATTGTTTTTATATTGACCTCGACCTATTCATTTTCAGCCTAATAAATATCAGCATATGCTTGGCCAGCCAACTTGCCCCTTGGGTTTTCACCCTCTTAAAAGCCTTTTGACATAAGGCAATCTTAGCACCACAGGTTACACATCCAGCTCAAAAAATGACTTTCAAAATATCTGAAGAACACATGTGCTATCTAAATAGAATCGCTACCGCACCAATAGCGGTCACGATCAAAATGAAACGCTTGTAGTTTTTTTCGTTGATTTTCTTCACCAAGAAAACGCCCAAAATCAAACCGAGAAGAATGGCGGGCAAAAGCCTTAAGTTAATCAGAAGGCTTTCAACCGTAACCGTTTTCCAAACAAATACATGAAAAGGAAGTTTGAACAAATTAGTGATAAAGAACAGCCAAGCTGCCGTACCCACAAACTCGTTCTTGGGCAATCGCATGGCCAAAAAGAAAATATTGGTGAAGGCACCGGCCAAATTGCCGATCATGGTACAGATTCCGGCCAAAATTCCCATAGAACCCGAAAACAACCAATGGGTGGGCACGGTTTGGGACTTTCTTCTATCCCACCAAATGAGCATCGCCAAACTTATAAATATCACTATTACCATCCCCCATTTAAATTCCCATTCAGGAAGATCTTTGCCGACCAATACTCCGACGAGTATCCCAAGGATCATCCATGGAATAAACTTAAAAATGTATTTCCATTGGGCGTGTCGGTTGTAATAGACCACCGCAAAAATATCCCCAACAATCAGCAGCGGAATAAAAAGCCCCGTAGAAGCTCTCGAACCAAAGGCCAAAGCCATAAGGGTCACATTAAAAATGGACATGCCCTTAAGTCCCGCTTTGGAGACCCCCATCAAAAAAGCAGCGGTAGCGGCCATGGTCCAAGCGGCAACAGAAATGTCGGAGAAAGCAGAAAGAAACATGAGGATTTTTTTTGCGGGTTCACAAAAGTAACCCAAAAAAACTATCTTTAGCTCCAGCCAAACTGAACAAATGAAATTAGAGCTTTTAGATTACACCATCATTTTTGGATTTTTTGCTTTGGTCCTCTTCATAGGGATTTATGTTTCAAAAAAATCCGGACAAAATTCAACAGAATATTTTTTATCCGGCCGAAGTATGCCCTGGTGGCTTTTGGGATTGTCCATGGTCGCTACGACTTTTTCCACGGATACGCCCAATTTGGTGACCGATTTGGTTCGCTCCAATGGTGTTTCAGGAAACTGGGGGTGGTGGTGCTTTTTGTTGACAGGGATGTTGACCGTTTTTGTCTATGCCAAGCTTTGGAGAAAATCCAACGTAAAAACGGATCTGGAATTTTATGAATTAAGATACGGGGGAAAGGCAGCAAGCTTTTTAAGAAAGTTCAGGGCCATATATCTTGGGGTTTTGTTCAATGTGATCACCATGGCCTCCGTTACCTTGGCCGCCATAAAGATAGGTGGCGTAATGCTAGGGTTGGACCCTTGGGTAACTGTGGTAAGCGCAGGCCTTATCACTGTTATTTTTAGTGCCCTAGGTGGATTTAAGGGTGTTGTGTACAGTGATTTTTTCCTGTTTTTTATGGCAATGGCCGGAGCAATAGGAGCTGCTTATTATCTGGTTAATTTACCCGAAGTGGGCGGATTGCAAGCGGTTTTGGAAAATGAGAATGTAAAAGATAAATTAAGCATACTCCCCGATTTCAGTGATAAAAAAGCCTTGATCACTGCGCTGATCATACCCTTGGCAGTGCAATGGTGGAGTTCTTGGTATCCTGGAGGCGAACCAGGCGGTGGAGGTTATATTGCACAACGAATGTTGGCGGCGAAAAATGAGAATCACGCTATTGGAGCTACCTTCTTCTTTAATATTATGCATTATGCTTTAAGACCTTGGCCTTGGATTCTAGTGGCTTTGGCCTCCTTGGTAGTATATCCGGATGTTGCGAGTATCCACGAAGCCTTCCCCAATGTAACAGAGGATAAGCTGGGACATGACTTGGCCTATTCCGCCATGATGACAAAACTCCCAACAGGGCTTTTAGGTGTGGTTCTAGCCTCTCTGGTTGCGGCCTATATGTCCACCATTTCTACGCAATTGAACTGGGGTTCCTCCTACATAGTGTATGATTTTTATAAGCAACAAATAAATCCAGAGGCCTCAGAAAAACAAATGGTAAATGTGGGTAGGATTTCTACCGTACTGTTAATGGTGTTGAGTGCGTTTTTGGCATTGGCCCTACAGGATGCCATGGGAGTGTTCAACCTGCTTTTATCATTTGGAGCGGGAACAGGGCTTATTTTCATATTAAGGTGGTTCTGGTGGCGAATCAACGCTTGGAGTGAAATTACCGCCATGTTCTCATCAGGAATACTAGCGGTTTTACTCGAAACCACTCCTTTGCGAGGTTATTTGTTTGCTCCGGACACAGGTATTTTTCCTGAATGGGCCGATTTACCTTTTATAATGATAGTAACTTCCATTATCTGGTTAACAGCCACATTTGTTACCCAACCGGAAAGTAAAGAGGTGCTTCGAAGCTTCTATCTAAAAATTCAGCCAGGAGGTCCAGGTTGGGCCAAAGTTGTGGATGAAGCCAAAGTAGACAATGTGGAAATAGTCAAGACCAACGAAAAGTGGAGCGTTCCATCAGGAATTAAGGCAATGCTATCAGGAGTTGTATTGATTTACTCCATCATGTTCGCCACAGGCTATTGGATTTATGGTGAGTATCAATTGGCCATCATTCTAACTGTTGTAGTAGCCCTTTCCGCTTTTGTATTATTAAAGGTATGGCAAGGAATGAAAAACGTGTTTTAGCGGGTTACCCTCGCAACTCCAATAATCTGGAAACATATTTTCCAACCACATCGAACTCTAGGTTAATGGTGCCACCTACTTTGTAGGTGTGGAAACGGGTATGCTCGTAGGTGTAAGGAATTATCGCAACGCTAAAACTGTCTTTTTTGGAATCCACAACGGTCAAACTAACTCCGTCCACCGTAATGGAACCTTTTTCGATGGTCACATTATTGAGTCTGGAATCGTATGCAAAGGTATAGACCCAACTGCCATCCTTCTCCTCAATGGATTTACAAGTTGCGGTTTGATCCACGTGCCCTTGAACAATATGTCCGTCCAAACGTGCGCCGAGCAACATGGCCCGCTCCAGATTGACCACTTCACCAACTTTTAATTCACCTAAATTGGTTTTGTTCAGGGTTTCTTCAATGGCAGTCACGGTATACTGATCGGCATGAATGGAAACAACGGTTAGGCATACCCCGTTGTGCGAAACACTTTGGTCTATCTTTAATTCAGCTGTAATTGTGGAGGAAACTGTAATATGAAGATTTCCGCCCTCTTTTTCCAGCTTTTCAACTTTCCCTAAAGTCTCTATGATCCCTGTGAACATTGTGTCTTATTAATTGACTAGTTTTGTAATGCAAAAGTAGCCATAACGGCATTCATTTTATGAAGGAAAATCAAAAAATACGATTGGGGATCTCCATTGGGGACATTAACGGAATTGGGTGCGAGGTAGCGCTCAAAACTTTTGAGGATGCAAGAATGTTGGACTTTTGCACACCAGTACTATTTGCATCCAACAAGATTGTTTCACAACAGATCAAAGATTTTGGGCTGGATATCAAATTCAACGGTGTCCGCAATGCCGACCAGGCCTTGGAAGGAAAAGTCAATATCGTAAATGTGAGCAAGGATGTTCCCAGTATTCAGTACGGGCAGGCCACAAAGGAGGCCGGTGAATTTGCCATTACATCATTGAAGGCCGCCGTGAATGCCCTAAAAGAAAATAAGATCGATGTTTTGGTGACGGCACCCATCAACAAAAACAATATACAATCCGAAGATTTCAAGTTTCCCGGACATACCGATTTTTTGGCCCAAGAACTGAAAGGTGAAAGTCTTATGTTTATGGTAACCAACGAACTTCGGGTAGGTCTGCTTACCGATCACATCGCCGTAAAGGATGTGGCCAAGGCCATAACCCCAAAACTTATCCGTAACAAGGTCGTCACCATGGAGGAATCCCTAAAGATGGATTTTGGCATCCGTAAACCCAAAATTGCACTTTTGGGGATCAATCCGCACAGTGGGGACAACGGAACCATCGGAGAAGAGGATGATAAAATATTGAAACCGACCATTAAAGAATTGTTCGACAAGGGCACTTTGGTGTACGGCCCCTATTCGGCCGATAGTTTCTTTGGTTCTGACAACCATAAAAATTTCGATGCCATACTGGCGGCATACCACGATCAAGGGCTAATCCCATTTAAAACACTCTCTTTTGGAAAGGGAGTCAATTATACTGCAGGTCTAAATAAGGTAAGAACATCACCCGATCATGGCACCGCCTACGAAATTGCAGGCAAGGGCAAGGCGGACGACAGTTCGTTTAAAGAAGCAGTTTTTACTGCCATTCAAGTGTTTAGGAACCGGACCGAATACCAAGAACTCACCGAAAACCCTCTAAAAAAGCAGAAAATTAAGCGCGGAGGGTAAAAAGTTGTATTCATTTTGGATATTTGTTGTGGCAAGAATTGCAGTTTTGTAAATTAGTAGTATCTTTGCACCCGCCTTTAAAGGCTGGTACACAAACCTTAAGTGTAGAAATGATGAAGCTGAAAGAGTTTAATATCCCTTTTTCAGGTCTGAAGTTGGGAAAACATAACTTTGTGTACGAAATTGATGATGCGTTCTTTGAATCTTTTGACTACCAAGAATTTAACGGAGCTTCCGTAAAAATTGATGCCATTTTGGATAAAATGAGCACGATGATGGAACTTCAGATTGAAGCGGAGGGAACCATAAATGTGGATTGTGACTTAACGGGCGAACCTTTTGACCAGCCTATTGATTCCAAATTGAAGCTAGTCGTCAAGTTTGGCGAAGAGTACAATGATGAAGACGATGAGATCCTTATCATTCCACATGGAGAACACCAATTTAATATTGCACAGTACATATACGAAATGTTGGTGCTGGCCGTTCCACAAAAAAGGGTTCATCCCGGAGTGGAAGATGGCACATTGCAATCCGAAATCTTGGACAAGCTAGAAGAGCTTCAGCCAAAAGAGAATACAAAACCATCAGAAGACACAGACCCCAGGTGGGACGATTTAAAAAAGTTACTAACGGATAAATAGGTTTATAATGGCACATCCTAAGAGAAAAATATCAAAAACCAGAAGGGACAAAAGAAGAACCCACTACAAAGCAGTTGCGCCTACAATTGCCAAAGACTCAACAACAGGTGAAATGCACTTGATGCACAGAGCACATTGGCACGAAGGCAAATTGTACTACAGAGGTCAGATTTTGATCGACAAAACTGAAGAGGAAACAGCGGCCTAATCGCAAACACCTTAAAATAAAGCAACTCCCGTTCAATTTTTAACGGGAGTTTTTTTATGGGCCCACGTTAACACCCAAAAACGATTAATTTTGCCCATAAAGTCATATAAAATGACTAATTTTCACCGCTTTTGGGTCAAATTTGATTCTTTTTGACAATAAAGAGAGGCTAAAATGAAGAAAACAACAGCAGCAATAACAGCTGTAGGAGGATATGTTCCCGATTTTGTACTTTCCAATAAAGTACTGGAAACTATGGTAGATACCAACGATGAATGGATAACTACCAGAACCGGAATCAAGGAACGTAGAATCTTAAAAGAAGAGAATGCAGGAACATCTTTTATGGCCATCAAAGCCGCAGAAGACCTGCTTCAAAAAAGAGGCATTGAAGCTTCCGAAATAGATTTTGTGCTTGTAGCAACCGCAACCCCCGACTTGCCCGTAGCATCAACCGCTGCATATGTGGCTTCAGAAATTGGTGCTGTAAACGCTTTCGCCTACGACTTGCAGGCAGCGTGTTCCAGCTTTTTATACGGGATGTCCACGGCAGCCAGCTATATTGAATCCGGTAGATATAAAAAAGTATTGGTCATTGGGGCCGATAAAATGTCCTCCATAATAGATTATACGGATAGAACTACTTGTATTATTTTTGGTGATGGAGCCGGAGCGGTTCTTTTTGAATCTAATGAAGAAGGATTGGGACTTCAAGACGAATATCTTCGCTCTGATGGTATTGGTCGTCAATTTTTAAAGATTGATGCAGGCGGCTCTATTCTGCCTGCTTCTGAGGCAACCGTAAAAAACAAACAACATTTTGTGTACCAAGACGGTAAGTCCGTTTTTAAATTCGCGGTATCCAATATGGCAGATGTATCGGCACTGATCATGGAGCGGAACAATTTGACAAAAGATGATGTGCAATGGTTAGCGCCCCACCAAGCCAATAAACGTATCATCGATGCCACAGCAAATCGAATGGGAGTAGAACCAGAAAAAGTTCTAATCAACATCGACCGTTACGGAAATACGACCTCCGCAACACTGCCCTTGTTGTTGTACGACTTCGAGAAGCAGTTAAAAAAGGGAGATAACATAATTTTTGCCGCCTTTGGAGGTGGTTTTACATGGGGTTCCATTTATTTAAAATGGGCCTATAATTCTTAATCACGCAACTAACAAATCATATTCCATGGACATTAAGGAAATTCAAAGTTTAATCAAGTTTGTCGCCAAATCGGGCGCCAGCGAGGTGAAGCTGGAGATGGAGGATATCAAAATCACCATTCGAACGGGAAGCGCCGGTTCAGGTTCACCAGAAACCACAATTGTTCAACAGATTCCTGTTCCCCAAACAGCAGCGGCTCCAGCAGCACAAGCACCAGTAGCCCAAGAAACCGCTGCACCTGCAACATCTGAAGCCAAAAAATCAGATGATGACTCCAAATACATTACCATAAAATCTCCTATTATAGGAACTTTTTATAGAAAACCTTCGCCTGACAAACCAGCATTTGTGGAGGTTGGAACTTCCATCAGCAAAGGAGATGTTCTTTGTGTGATAGAGGCAATGAAACTTTTCAACGATATCGAATCAGAAGTTTCAGGTAAAATTGTAAAGATTTTGGTTGACGATTCCTCTCCTGTTGAGTTTGACCAACCCTTATTCTTGGTAGACCCGTCGTAGTGAATTTTAAATGATAGATTCTGGGCCATCAATATCATCGCCCGGAACCATTTAAGATTTAGAATTCCTAATTTAAGATTGTGTTCTATGTTTAAAAAAGTATTGATTGCAAATAGGGGCGAAATTGCCTTGCGGATCATAAGAACCTGCAAGGAAATGGGCATTAAAACGGTGGCCGTTTACTCTAAGGCGGACGAGGAAAGCCTTCACGTTCGTTTTGCCGACGAAGCCGTTTGTATTGGTCCCGCACCCAGTAGCGAATCTTATCTTAAGATTCCAAACATTATAGCAGCAGCGGAAATTACTAACGCGGATGCCATTCACCCAGGATACGGATTCCTTTCCGAAAACTCCAAGTTCTCCAAAATATGTGCCGAGCACGATATCAAATTCATTGGCGCATCCGGTGACCAGATTGATAAAATGGGGGATAAGGCCACAGCAAAGGAAACCATGAGAAAAGCCGGGGTACCAACCGTTCCAGGTTCCCAAGGTCTTCTTAAGGATGTTGATCATGCAAAAAAGGAAGCCAAAAAAATGGGCTACCCGGTCATGATCAAAGCTACCGCAGGTGGTGGTGGAAAGGGAATGAGAGCCATCTGGTCCGAAGACCAAATGGAGAAAAACTTCAACAGTGCCGTTACCGAAGCGACCGCAGCTTTTGGAAATGGTGGAATGTACATGGAAAAGTTGATCGAGGAGCCTCGCCATATCGAAATCCAAATTGTTGGTGACCAGTATGGAAAGGCCTGTCACTTATCCGAAAGGGATTGTTCCGTTCAACGTAGGCACCAAAAACTTACCGAGGAAACCCCGTCTCCATTTATGACGGACAAACTCCGTGAAGATATGGGCAAGGCAGCAGTTAAGGCAGCCGAGTACATTAAATATGAAGGAGCGGGTACCATTGAATTTTTGGTGGACAAACACCGAAATTTCTACTTTATGGAAATGAACACCCGTATTCAGGTAGAGCACCCGATTACTGAGCAGGTTGTGGATTACGATTTGATCCGTGAGCAAATTTTGGTTGCTGGTGGTGTGCCGATTTCCGGCAAAAACTACTATCCAAAATTACATTCCATCGAATGTAGGATTAACGCGGAAGACCCTTATAACGACTTTAGACCATCTCCGGGAAAAATCACAACACTTCATACACCAGGGGGCCACGGTGTCCGTTTGGATACGCATGTGTACAGTGGTTATATGATTCCTCCGAACTATGATTCCATGATCGCCAAGTTGATCACCACTGCCCAAACCAGGGAAGAGGCCATCAACAAAATGAGAAGGGCTTTGGACGAGTTTGTGATCGAAGGCGTAAAAACAACTATTCCGTTTCATCGCCAGTTAATGGATCACCCAGATTATTTGGCCGGTAACTATACCACCAAATTCATGGAGGATTTTAAAATGGATCCAAAATATAAAGAAGAACATTAATCAAAGCCCCGAATTTATCGGGGCTTTTCTTTTATGCAATTAAGTTACTGGGAACATAAAAGTTGGTTTTCCAATGTTGATTTTACCGTAATTGGCAGCGGTATCGTTGGTATTAATTGTGCCATAAGCCTTAAGGAAAAATATCCCAAGAGCAATATCCTGATATTGGAAAAAGGCAGTTTACCACAGGGGGCAAGTACTAAAAACGCAGGTTTTGCTTGTTTTGGGAGCGCCTCGGAAATTCTATCAGACTTGGAGCACCATTCTGAAGAAGAAGTGGTGAAGCTCGTCGAAAAACGCTGGAACGGCATTCAGAGACTACGTCATCTTTTGGGAGATAAAGCCATAGGATTCGAGCTCCACGGAGGTCACGAACTGTTTCCTTTGGAAAAACCTGCGTTTTATGAAAAATGCTTGGAATCCATTCCTTATCTCAACCGTTTGATGGAGCCGATTTTTGCCAAAAACCCTTTTGTAACCAATTCCAATTTCTTCGGGTTCTCCAATATTCAGGAAAAGTACATCACGCACCAGCTGGAAGGGCAATTGGATACGGGCAAAATGATGCGTTCCCTCATCCAAAAATGTGTGTCCATGGAAATACCGATTTTGAACGGGGTATTGGTCAAAGATATCGTAGAGTCCAGCGGCGGTGGGATTATCAAAACAAGCGACTTTGAGTTTTCATCAAAAAAAATATTTGTGGCCACCAACGGGTTTGCCTCAAGGTTATTGAAGTTGGAAACTGTAAAACCTGCAAGGGCACAGGTCTTGATTACGGAACCCATCCAAAACTTGCATATCAAAGGGACATTCCATTTTGACGAAGGCTATTATTACTTCCGCAACATTGATGATAGAATCCTGTTCGGTGGTGGAAGAAACCTTGATTTTGATAACGAGGAAACCATGGAATTTGGGGAAACGGAAATTATCCAAAACAAACTGGAAACCTTGCTTCGCGAAATGATATTGCCCAATTATCCCGTACAAATCGAGCGCAGATGGAGCGGCATTATTGGTGTTGGTGCACAAAAATCGCCTATAGTGAAACGAGTTTCAGATTCTGTTTACTGTGGGGTTCGTTTGGGGGGAATGGGTGTAGCCCTCGGCAGTCTTGTTGGCCAAGAACTGGCCGAACTGGCCGATTAAACCATTCGCCCGTCCAATAAATTGATGATACGGGAGCCGTATTCGGCATTTTTCTCCGAATGTGTCACTTGGATAATGGTCACCCCTTCCCCGTTTAATTTCTTGAAAAGTTCCATGATTTCCTCCCCTTGTTTCGAGTTAAGGTTTCCCGTGGGCTCATCGGCCAATATTAGTTTTGGGTTGGAGATCAGTGCCCTCGCAACACCGACCAATTGCTGTTGGCCGCCACTTAATTGCGCAGGAAAAAGGTCCTTTTTCCCAACAATATTGAAACGGTCCAACATATCGGCTACCATCGCCTTTCGCTCAGAGCCTTTTATTTTTTTATAGATCAGGGGCATTTCCAAGTTTTCCTTTACCGTAAGCTCGTCCAACAAATGATAGGATTGGAAGACAAAGCCAATATACTGTTTGTACAAGTTGGAGCGGTGTTTCTCCTTTAGGGAGTGTACGGATTCATCCATGAAATTATACTCGCCCTCATCAAAAGTGTCGAGCATCCCGATGACGTTGAGCAATGTGGATTTTCCGGAACCTGATGGCCCCATGATAGAAATGAACTCGCCCTCTTCCACCTCTAGGTTGATATCCTTTAATAAAAATATACGTTGGCCGCCCGTGGTGACCCATTTGAAAATATTGTTGAGTTGTAATAGCATAGTATGTTTATTTATTCGTCCCTTAAACTTTTCACCGGATTTGCAGATGCAGCTTTTACCGTACGTGAACCCACCGTAATAAAAGCGATCAATGTAGCCGTAAGTCCTGCAACAACAAAGAACAACGGACTTAAACTTACGTGCGAGGCATAATTCTGCAACCATTCATTTAAAAAATACCAAGAAATTGGGGTGGCTACCAAAAAGGCTAGGCCGACCAACTTTAAAAAATCCTTGGTCAGTAACAGCGCAACGGAAGACACGCTTGCTCCTACCACTTTTCTCACTCCTATCTCTTTTGTTCTTTGCGCCACCACTAAAATGGAAATAGCGAATAGCCCCAAGCAACTTAATATAATTCCCAAAATACTGCCACTTGTAATGATTGTGGCCAAGGTTTTCTCTCTTTTAAAGGTGCGGTCCACATTTTCATCTAAAAACGAGCCCAAGAACTCTGCTTGAGGCTCAATTTTTTCCCAGGCCGTTTTTATGGCATCAAAAGATTGTGCGGCATTTTTGGGCGAAATTTTCACGTATGCATAATATAGGTCCCAATTACGGTTGAGGAATAAGGTGAGCGGTTGTACTTCCTTTTTTACGTCTTGGAAATAATAATCCTTTATGACCCCGACCACCGAATAGGTAACGGCATCATCCATATTGATACGGATGGACAGTGGGTCGTCCTCTCCAAATTGCTTGGCCATGCTTTCGTTAATTACCAAACTAAGACTGTCGGTACTGTATTTTTTATCGAACATACGTCCTTCCAAAAGCTCAATATCCAAGGTTTTGGCGTAGTCGTAATCTACGGTAAGTGCATTTGTAATCAATCCCCTGCCTTTATAGTCGAATCCCATGGCACTGCTGGTAATACTGCCGTCCCTCCCTAAGCCCAAATTGCTATCAGAGCCGGATACGCTCAAAATATCAGGGTTTTGGGTAAGTTCATCCCGCAAAAGTTCTATAACGGCATAACTATCCTTTCTGCCGTTCAAGGGGATGGATACCACCTGTTCCTTGTTATAGCCCAAGTCCTTGTTCCGCAAAAACTCTATTTGTCCGTGCAAAACCAATGTCCCACTGATCAAAATAATGGCGATTGCAAACTGAAGCACGATCAAACCGTTTCTTAACCGGTTTTTACCAAAGTCCAACTTACCTTTCAGTGCTCTAAGGGTGCCCAGTTTGCTCATGATCAATGCCGGATAGCCCCCAGCAATCAGGGTAATTATAAAAATGGATGCGGCAAACAGAAGAATAATGGTGGGCTTGGTCACCTCGGCAAAAGTGGCCTTTGTTACAAATAGGGTTTTAAAGGGGTCTATGAGTAAATTGCTTAGCAGAAGCCCAAGTCCGATGGAAACCAAGAATACAACTACACTTTCCATCCAAAACTGGAAGAACAGTTGCTTTTTTACCGCCCCCAGTGTTTTGCGCATACCGATTTCTTTCAATCTTTTTTCACTCAGGGCAATGTTCATGTTAATGAAATTTGCGCAAACAATGAATATAATCACGATTGCCACCCCAAGAATCAAATAGGGAAAAGTGCGGGCTGTTTCGGCCTTTCCTTCCTTAAAGGATACGAAGTGCATGTCGGTAATAGGCAACAAATGGAACTGCTTAAACTGTCCATTTTCATCAGGGGATGCTCCATCCCTTTTATCGCTTTCGATACTTCCCCTATAATGAAGATTGGCAAATTCCCTTGAATTGACCTCGAACTGTTCTGTCGTCATACCCTCTTCCAATTGCAGATAAATCGGAAAAAACTGAGAGTTCCAAACATCCTTGTTAGCCTCAAATTCGGGATGGTTCTCGAACGGAATCACAATATCAAAATCTATACTGCTATTGGTCGGTGTGTTTTCCAAAACGGCCGAAATGGTAAAGGGATAAACATCGCTTCCCACTTTAACCTGAAGCACATCGCCGACCACATTCGTGTTTCCGAACATTTTTGTGGCTGTTTCTTCGGTTATGGCAACAGAATTTTTTGAAGGCAAAGGATTGTTAGTATTACCCGCAATCACGGGAAAGCTGAAAATAGAAAAGAATTCGGCATCAACGTATTCGGCATCCAAATCCAAATCTTTGTCCTGGTAGCTTACCAAGGCATCCTCGCTCAAGCTTCGGGTAATTTGCTTTATTCCCGAAACTTCTTCCTTAAGGGCGCTCGCCAGAGGGACTGGGTTGGATGTGCTCGTTTCTGCTCCTCTTGGGGTTTGGCTGGTCAGGTAGATTTGGTATGCACTATCCTTATTCTCGTGGAACTGATCAAAAGACAGTTCAAACAAAGCTGTCATGCTCAACAGAATGGCCACGGCAAAAGCGCAGGTAAGTCCTACAATGTTGGCAATACTGAATATTTTGTTTTTTATCAGATTTCTCCAAGCGATTTTAAGATAGTTCTTGAACATGGTTTTCGTTGTTTGTTGGTTCCTGTTATGTTTTGATTTCTTTTTAACTACTCGTTCCTTAAACTCTCAATAGGGTTTATATTGGCCGTTTTGTAAGTTCTTGCTCCCGTAACCAAAAGGGCCACCACGGCCATCCCGATTCCACTGGTCAAGAAAACCCACCAACTTAGCTCTGTCTTGTAAGCGAAGCTTTCTATCCATTCTTGGACCAAGTACCACGATATAGGTACTGCAATGGCGAAGGCAACACCTACCAAAATCAAAAACTCCTTGCACAACAAAATGTTCAGTTGGGCTAGATTGGCACCCAACACTTTACGCACCCCTATTTCCTTTACTCTGCGTTCCGTGGTATAGACTACGAGGCCCATTAGTCCCAAACAACTGATCAATATGGCCAGTCCCGTGGCCCATTTTAAAAGTTGGACAGCGCTTTTCTCCTGTCTGTAAAATCCTTTTACCGTTTCATCCATGAACCTAACTTCCAACTCCTCATCCGGATAAACGGAAACTAAAACTTCCTCCACTTCATCAACAATTTGGGTCCACCGTTCGGGATTGTTGCCCAAATCAAAATGGATACCGTCAAACCCTCTGCTATAGTGCCCTCTAACGGCCAAAGGCCTTATTTCGGACCGTAATGATCTTTGGTTAAAATCTTTCATCACCCCAACTATGGCAATTTTTACGGTATCCAACTTTACCGAGGTTCCAACCACTTCTTCCGGGTTTTGGAAACCAATGGCCCGTGCAAATGTTTCGTTCACCACGTACTCGTCTATACTATCGTTCAACCTTTCCCTGCCGGCAATCAGCGGGATTCCGTAGGTTTTTAAATAGGATATGTCACCTGTCAAAATTTGCGCTTCTTGATGCGTTTCATTGCCATCTTTATAGTAGGAAAGTATGGTTGATGACATATTGTTGGAGGCAGGCGGATTATCGCCCCAGCTTACTTGGGAAAGTCCCTTTATATTCTTTATCTGATTGAATACCCTTTCCTTCTTAATCTGGGACCTATCATTCCAAGGCAAGTTTACATATGCGACCGCCTCTGTTTTCATTCCCATGTCCTTCTGCATTAAAAAATGTAATTGTTTTGCGACCAAGAAGGTCGCGATTACAAATACCTGGGCCACCACAAACTGGAAAACAGTAAGGGTCTTGCGCAACCGAACTCCTTTGTCCCCTTTTGAGAACTGCCCTTTAAGCACCGAAACAGGCTTAAATTTGGAAAGTACAAAAGCGGGGTAAAACCCAGACAATAGACTTACCAAGACAACCAAAAGTACTATCCCTAAGACACCTTGACTGCTATACAATACGGACAAATCTATATCGCTCGGCAAAAAATCGGTAAACTGTCGCAACAATAGTGGCGCCATTAAAATTGACAGTACAGCGGCCAGTGTTGTTAAAATGAACGTTTCTCCAAGGAATTGACGTACCACTTGCTTTTTGGAACTTCCCAGTGTTTTTCTTATCCCAATTTCTTTGGCGCGGGTAAGTGCCTGTGCAGAGTTGAGGTTGATGAAATTTGCACAGCCTAACAACAATAGGAAAAGTGCTATAAAGGCAAGGCTTTTCAATACCTTCATGTTTGCTACATGGTTGGAATTATTAAATGGGTAATCGCCATGAGCTCCACCAAAATGTATTTCTGAAAATGGCTGGATTCGGAACCATCTTTCATCATTGACTGCCCAAGGTTCCCTATTTTTATGCTCTTTGGCCAATTCATCCAACCGAGATTGAATGTTCGGAACACTGGCCCCTTCACGTATCTTGAAAAAAAGTTGGTCTCCCGAACTTGTCCCGTTCCAGGCATCACTGGTTGTAAAATCACTTTCTCCGAACATTTTGGCCGATGACAAGGACATAAATTCGGTAAACCTGAGGTCGCTATTTTGCTTAAGGTCATCCACTACGCCCATTACCTTCACATTAACAGAATCGTTATAGACCAAGGTTTGCCCAATTACCTCGTTGACATTCTTATGTGGAAAATATTTTTCCGCCTTAATCTTGGTCAATACTACTTGTGCGGGTTCGGAGAGTGCTGTTTGGTTATCTCCGGCCAACCAATTGTAATCAAAAATCTCAAAATAGGCCCCATCGGCCAATATGCCATTGTTCTCATTTCTGAACACCAGGTCTTGTGCCTTATTTTCGATGGTGGAGAAATAGGTGCTCATAAATGGAGCCGATACCTCTACGCCCGAAATTCCGTTCTTGAACTCTTTCATTAAGGGAACGGAGACACCTCTGTTTGAAAACTCATTCTCTCCGGATTCAAAAAGAGTAGTGACCCGGTATATCCGATCTCCATCTTTATGGAATGTATCAAAAGAAAAATCAAAATAAACTATGGCACCGATAACGATAGATGAACACAGACCAATGGAAAGCCCAATTACATTTATAAAAGAGAACAATTTGTTCTTTAAAATACTTCTCCAAGCTACTTTTAAGTTGTTGAAAAACATGGCATTTGGTTATGGTTAGTGTTTATTCGGTCCTAAGACTCTTTACCGGGTTCACGATAGCAGCCTTTATACTTTGATAACTCACGGTCAATAGGGCTACTCCCACGGCCAACAGGGCCGATAGTGCAAAAATCCACCAAGGGATGTCTATTCGGTATGAGAAGTCCTCCAACCATCGGTTCATGGCATACCAACCAAGCGGTAGCGCTATAAACACGGCAAGGCCAACGAGCTTTAAAAAGTCCACCGATAATCGGTAAACAATTTGGCCAACACCTGCACCCAATACTTTTCTCACCCCGATTTCCTTTACCCGTTTTTGAGCATTGAAAGTGGCCAAGCCCAAAAGTCCCAAACATGCTATAATGATGGAAAGCACTGTGAAAATCATAAAAATCCGCCCTAAGCGCTGTTCCGCATCGTAACTGGAATTGAACGAATCGTCCATGAAATAATGGTCAAATGGCTGAGTCGGTGCCATATCCCGCCAAATGTTTTCAATTTGCGCAACGGTCTGGGAAACATCTCCGCCATTTAATTTAATGGCCAGGTTACTGGCAAATTCACCTCCATGGAAAAGGGCCAACGAGCCCACCTCATCCCTAAGTGTTTCGTAATGGAAATTCTTTACAACGCCTATTACGGTGCTTAACGATCCATTCTGAAAATCATTGACAAATTGGGTTCCGATGACACTTTCAGGGGTTTTTCCCAAGACGGCCACTGCTTTTTCATTAAGAATTACGGCCGAGGAATCCGTAGCGAATCTGTCCAGATCAAAAGCTCTACCGGAAACCAATGACAGTCCGATGGTGGATAGATAATCATCATCCACCGTCCATTGTTGCATGTTGATGGATTTCTCCTGACTACGATCTTCTGCCAACATGTAGGTTCCGCTGCTTCGTGAAGATGGGGTGGGCAGATAACTGCTCAATGTGGCGGTATTTACCTGGCTGAGGCGAACCACCGCATCTTTAAATGCCTGCCTTTTTCCTTCCAGACCGTTGACGCCGCCAATTATCAATACTTGGTTTTTTCCATAACCAAGATCCTTGCCCTGTATAAATCGTAATTGTTGAAAAACCGTAAGCGTTCCCATGATCAAGAATACGGAAATGCTAAATTGGAGTATGACCAGGGCATTTCTTATCCTTCCTCCACCTATGGAGTTGTCCCCTTGGCCTTTCAATACTTTTGCGGCAACAAAACGGGACATAAAGAATGCGGGGTAACTTCCAGAGAAAAGACCAAGGACCAAGGCTGCCATGATCAAAATCAACCAAAATATAGGGCTGGCATAGGGGATGGACAACTCTTTGCCCGCTAGGTCGTTGTACAGTGGCATAGCCAAGGATGCGATGATCAAAGCAAAAATTAATGAGCCCAAGGCAATTAGTCCAGATTCTGTCAAAAATTGACCTATTAAACCACTGCGCTGGGATCCCAATGTTTTACGGATGCCTACTTCTTTGGACCGTTTAAGGGAATGTGCCGTGGAAAGGTTCATAAAATTGACGCTTGCCAGCACCAAAAGGATCAAAGCGATTGCTCCCAAAATATATACATTTTTGATATCGCTAACCGTGCTGAATTCCGGGTTTCTTTTGGAGTATAAGTGAATGTCCATTAACGGAATGGTGGAGTAGTTCACATAATTACCGGAATCCAAGAACTGTTGTTCCGTTATCCCGGGGAAAAACCGTTGCGCATATGGAATCAGATACTTGCCGACCATGGCCTGCATCTCACTTTGTATATCTGCACCCTTGGCTCCGGGCACCAATTTCACAAAAGTGTAATAATTATGGTTTCCCCATTCTGCAAGTTGTGCATCTTCATATCCTGCCATGGATAAGAAAATGGGCTTGTCCCTAAAAATGGAGTTTTTGGGCAGATCCTCCAATACTCCGGTCACGGTAAAAACTTCATCATCATTAATAACCAAGGTTTGCCCTACTGCTTGATCAATTGGAAAATGCTTTTCTGCTGCCGTACGCGTAATGACCAGCGTGTTCGGCTCTGCCAAAGCGGTGCGTTCATCTCCATAAAGAAGTTGGATTCCGAACATTTTAAAAAAAGTTGAATCCGCATAAGACACATAAGATTCCCGTACGTTGTCCGTGGCCTCTTGTTCACGGATAAAAACACTCCCAATACTCCTGAACCTTGTAGCCATTTCCACTTGGGGAATGTCGTTCACCAATGCTTCCGCCATTGGTGCCGATACCTCAGATGTGTTTTCTACAGTGCCGCCGAATTTCATATCTGCATTTATTCGGTAAATGTGTTCCGCATCCGTGAACATTTTATCGTGGCTCAGGTCATCATATATATAAAGGCAGAGCAAAAGCCCACCAGCCATTCCAATAGCTAATCCAAATATGTTGAGGAAGGTGAAGAATGGCTGCTTTTTTAGGCTTCTCCAAGCGATTTTTATGTTGTTTTTGAACATGGTTCTCGTTTTTTGATGATGTTATTCCGTTCTTAGGCTCTTTATCGGGTTTGTGGTTGCCGTTTTGATGGATTGAAAACCAATGGTAGCCAAGGCCACTGCCAAGGTTCCTACTCCTGCCAAAACAAATATCCACCAAGATATAGGGGCCTTGTATGCAAAATTTTCCATCCATTTGTCCATAAACCAATAGGCGAAGGGTGACGCTATGCAAATGGCCAAAAGCACCAGTTTTAGGAAATCCTTGGACAATAATGTGGCTACGTTTTCCACCGATGCGCCCAAAACCTTCCTAATTCCTATTTCTTTTCTTCGCTGCAAGGCCGTAAACGTGGCCAAGCCGAAAAGTCCCATTACTGCAATCAAAATGGCAAAGCCCGTAAATGCCCCAAAAATCTTTGCCAACCGGTCTTCTGCTTTATACTGTGAGTCAAACACATCGTCGAGAAAGTAATACTCGAACGGCTGCTCGTTTTCATACTTCTGATAGATGATCTTCAATTCATCTAGTATTGTTGGAATATTGGTTTTAGGACCTACTTTGGCATAAAGCACCCCTCCCTGTTCAAGCCAAGCGTATGAAGGATCGTTTTTTACAAACAGGGATAGAGCTCCTATCTTGTGGTGTAACGAGGAGTAATTAAAATCTTTTAAAACCCCTTGGATTTCATACCTGTCATTAATTTTTTGATGAATAGGATTATCTTTTAAGCTTAATCTGGCAACAGCAGCTTGATTAATGATTACTGCAGACTTGTTCCCCATTTGGGCAATAGAATCCTTAGGCGGTATGGCCCAATCAAGCCCCATCATCGAAATAAAGTCTTTGTTAATGGTAAGGGTTGGCAAGAAAATCATCTCATCACCAGTATCGCTTTGGGCACTCATCATATTATGGCCCTTGTAAAGCGGTAAAATACCAGAGGTAGTTTCCACAATTTCCGAAAGGGAACTCACCTCTTCTTGAAAAGCTCCGAAGTGTTTGCCCAGGTTTCCGGAAAAAGGCAGCATTACAATATTTTCCCTGTCCACGCCCGTATCGGCATGCCTGAAAAAATCAAGTTGCCTATCCATCACCAATGCACAGATTATGAGTACTACGGATATACTGAACTGGAAAACAGTAAAGAACTTTCTTAGGGCTACTCCCCCTTGCTGTTTACTCATTTTTCCTTGTAATACCACAATGGGTTTAAACGATGAAAGTAGAATAGCGGGGTATGCCGCTGCCAAAAATATGGTCAGTAACAGAAGCAGTAAAAGTGACAGCAACATTTCGGGACTGTAGATGAAAGCTTTGTCCACTTCTACACCTAGAAGCTCAAAGAATTTGGATTGCGTGGTAAGGCATAAAAAATAACCGAAAACGAACGATATGACCGTATAAAGCGCGGATTCAAAATAGAATTGTTGCGCAATGGCCTTTCTGGGCGCTCCCATTACTTTTCTTACGCCAACTTCCTTTGATCGTGTCGTAGAACGGGCAGTGGATAAGCTTGCGTAGTTTACCAGTGCCAATATCAAAATCAAAAGGGCCACCAATGGAAATATTCTGATGTATTTGTTTTTGGCCCAGTCCTCACCTAGGTGCAAGCTACGTAATGGCTTCAATAAATACTTTTTTTGAAGGTCATCACCTGAGTTCTTTCCAATGGAATTTAACAGGCTTGCTTCCACCATTTTAGGGTCGGCCAATTCATCCAACAGAAAAAGTGTGGTGAAGTTCGAGTACCCTTGTTCAATATCCTCCTTATACTTTTCAATTCTCAACATACTGGAAATGGGCATGATAAAATCAAAATGTATACTTGAGTTAGAAGGTGGGTTTTCGGCAACGCCCGTAATGGTAAAAAGCATATTGCCAAAAAGCTGTAACGACTTCCCAATTGGGTCGGCATCTGCAAAATACTTTGTGGCTATCCTTTCGGAAATAACCATACTGTTCGGGTTAATCAAAACCTCCCTCTTATTGCCATTTGTAAGATTAAAGCTGAAAAACTCAAAAAAGTTAGGGTCGGCGAACAAAATATTATCCTCGGAAAACTTTAATGAAGGGGTCTCGGTATTGGTGACCAAAACATTTTCAGAAATCTTTTGGTACCTTAGGTATTCTTCAATTCCTGCTACACTTATTTTACTTTTCGGACCTTCAGAATAATCCAAATATGGAATGTAGATGGGGTCTTTGCCAAAGGTCATCTCCGTTTCGGCCTGGTAAATGTTGTCTGCATTACCATGAAACTTATCATAGCTCAACTCATGTCCAACATATAGAACTATCAGCATACATGCGGCAAGCCCCATGGATAGGCCGACAATGTTTATACTTGAATAACCCTTGTTCCTAATGAGTCCTCGCCAGGCTATTTTTAGATAGTTCTTAATCATGATTCTGTTCTTATTCCGTTCTTAAACTTTTGACCGGGTTGGATTTTGCCGCACGTATGGCCTGAAAACTAACTGTGAGTACCGTTACCGCTAGAGCTCCGAGCATGGCCAAGCCAAAAATCCACCATTTCAAAATCACTCTGTACGGATATTCTTGTAGCCATCCGTTCATCACATAATAAGCTATGGGCACTGCAATAAAACATGAGATTATGACCAATTTTAAAAAGTCCTTGGACAACATGTTCCACACATTGAAAACCGATGCTCCCAATACTTTTCTAACCCCAATTTCCTTGGTACGTTGCTCGGCCACAAATGAGGTAAGACCAAAGAGGCCCAAACAGCTTATTAAAATGGCAAGTGCAGTGAAAATACCGGATAGGGTTCCTATTCGTTCTTCAGATGCAAATTTCTCAGCGTATTCCTCGTCAACAAAATCGTATTGAAAGGGAATGTTCGGGAAATGCTCTTTAAATACTCTTTCGATTACTGCAATGTTCTGGCTGGCACTCTGTGACGGATTCAATCTCATATTGTAATAGGAAGAATTACCGTATTTATCAAAAACATACATACCTTGCTTTACTGGTTCGTACGGCGATTGTGCGATCATGTCCTGCACCACACCTATTATCTTTAATGGTGGCGAAGGGTCTTCCTCATCATCGTCTTTAATAAACTTTCCAATTGGGTTCTTGAGCCCCATATATTTCACGGCCGATTCATTTATCAGCACGGCATTGGAGTCCGAGGGGAATTCCCGTGAAAAATCTCTTCCCTCCACAATCTTTAAGTTGAGACTTTTGGCATATTCAGGAGACACTTCGGTCCATGCCAGGTCTTCTTGGAAACCTTCCGGTTTGCCCTCCCAAACAAATCCACTCCGGTTGGACCAAATGTTAGTTGTCGGGGCACTGGAAGTGGACATTTCCAAAATTGCGCCCGAATTGATGAATTCTTCCCTCATCAATTCAAACTTGCCGGTAAAATCCTGACTCATCGTTGGAATCTGTACCAGGCCCTCCTTATCGTACCCAATGGGCCTGTTTTTTGCAAAATTGATCTGTTGCATTACAATCACGGTTCCGATGATGAACGCTACGGAAACCGTGAACTGGACCACGACCAATATCTTTCTTGGTAAACCGGAATGCTTGCCTGCCTTAAAGGTTCCTTTTAAAACATCCACTGGTCTAAACGAGGATAAATAAAGAGCGGGGTAGCTACCTGCCAAAAGGGCGGTGACCGTTATGAAGAGCAAAGAAACTCCCCAAAATGCGAGGGAGCTCCAAGGGAAGGATATCTCCTTTCTTGCCAAATTATTGAACCCGTTCAGCGAGGCCACAACAATCAATACAGCAATTAAAAAGGCGAACGATACCACCAAAAATGATTCGCCCAAAAACTGGTTGATCAATTGGGAACGTTGAGATCCAATGGATTTTCTGATTCCCACCTCTTTTGCCCTTTTTTCCGAACGGGCGGTGCTCAGGTTCATAAAATTGATGCAGGCCAAAAGCAGCACAAATCCTCCGATAATTCCGAACAACCAAACATATTTAATTCTGCCACCTGCTTGCTTCCCGTTTTCGAAATTGCTACGGAGGTGCCAATCCTTCATTGGAAATAGAAATAATTGAGTGTTGAATTCCCTTGAGTTTTCGTTTAGCTTCTGTTTTACTTCCAGAATTTTTGAGGTAACGGATTCCATGGTTGTATTATCCGCAATTTGGACAAACATTTGAAACGAATTGTTCCCCCACTGATCTTCGGCATTTTTGATCCATTCGTTCACCGAGACATATTTGTCCCATGGCATAATGAACTCGGTGTCGTTAAAAGAGGCATTGAAAGGAAGATCCTCGTAAACTGCCGTAACCATCATATCGTATTGGCTGTTGACCTCGATTACCTTCCCGATTGGTTCCTCATCACCAAAAAGTGCTTTGGCGGTGGACTCGTTCAACATTATGGAGTTGATTTCCCGAACACCGTCCCTTTCTCCCTTCAAAATTTTTATATCAAGGATTTCGGGAGCTTCCCGCTGCATAAAATTGCCTTCACGTGAGATGCTTGTTTCCTTATATTTTAAATATTGAGAGGTGGTCCAAGAAGACATCACCAAATACTCAAAATTATCCATATAACCATCCCTGAAAGCTTTCTCCAATGGCCTTGGGATAGCGGGCCCGGTTCCGGTTTCACCATTGAACGTTTGTGACTGGAATATTTGGGCAATTTTGTCCTTTTTGGTGTTGTAATTGTTATAGCTCAGCTCATCTTGCACCCACAGGCCAATAATGAGCGTTACCGCCATGCCCAACGCAAGGCCTCCAACGTTGATTATGGTGTAACCCTTGTTCTTGGCAAGGTTTCTCCAGGCGATTTTGATATAATTTTTTAGCATGATTGATGGTGTTTTTTGATTGATTTATTCATTGCGCAGACCTTTGGTCGGTTGTAAAAAGGCGGCCCCTATGGACTGATAGCTGATGGTTAGTACGGCAATGCACAGGGCGATGACCCCTGCCATTAAAAAAACTTCCCATCCAATACTGATTCGGTAAGCGAAACCTTCCAACCACCTGTTCATAAAATACCAGCCAATAGGTGTGGCAATCGCAATTGAAATGATGATAAGTTTCAGAAAGTCAAAAGTGAGCAGTTTGTAAATATTTTGGAAAGGCGCGCCAAGTACTCTTCGAATACTTATTTCCTTTCTTCGTTGTTCTACCATAAATGCTGATAGCGCAAATAGACCCAGACAAGCCACAAAAATGGCAAATAGGGCAAAACTGTTGAATATTTTGCCCATTCGCTGTACATCTTCATGCATTTGGGCAAATTCCTGCTCCAGAAAAGAATAGTTGAGTGCTTGATTTGGGACATTTCTGTTCCAAACCTGTTCAATGGCAGCGAGCGCATCGGTCGGGTTTCCTTTTTCAAGTTTTACCGAAACAGCTCCATTGTCCTTTCCGATGACTAATGACAATGCGGAGATATCCTCTTTCAAGGATTTAAAATGAAAATCCTCTATCACCCCTATAATCTCAAAAACTTGGCTGTTGTTGTCCAATTTTTTACCGATTGGATCCTTTAGACCAAGCTCTGTGGCCATTTTGTTATTGATGACTATCGAATTGATGGAATCGTAGGCAAAGTCCTTTGAAAAAGTCCTGCCCTTATCCAATTGGATTCCCAAGGTTTCGGTATAGCCATAGTCAACCTTCCAAATCTGTGCAGCTACACCTCTTCCTCCATCATCCTGGCCATCGACCATAAAGGTGTTACCATTTCGGCTCCCTCCATCAATGGGCAAATAGTTGGTGGATGTCACGCTTTTCACCTGGGATAATGATGATAATTGCTCTTTAAAGGATTCTATTTTGTTGTCAAGAATATGGGTGCCCTCGAGTACTACCACACGTTCCTTGTCGTACCCCAATTCCTTGCTCACGATATAATCCATTTGCCGGTAAATAATCAACGTGCCAATGATCAAAATCACCGAAGTGGTGAATTGAAAGATGACCAATCCACTACGTAACCTTCCGCTTTTGCTGCCCACACTCAAAGTCCCCTTGAGAACATTTGCAGGTTTAAATGCCGAAAGATAAAATGCCGGATAAATTCCTGCCAGCACACCCACAAATAAGGCTGCAACGAGCAATGTGGGCACAAACCACCAATCGGTCCATGGCAATTCAATATTTTTTGAAGCAATTTCATTAAAGAACGGCAACAGTCCCCAAGCCAAAAGCACGCCCAGTACAAACGAAATAATACTGAACATCACAGATTCGGTCAAAAATTGGTTGACCAAACTGTTCCTAAATGCACCAATGGTCTTTCTTAAACCCACCTCTTTGGCCCTATTGGCAGATTTTGCAGTGGAAAGATTGATAAAATTGATAATGGCCAAAAGCAATACAAAAATAGCTATGGCCGCAAAGAGCCATACAAACTTGACATCGCCATGCTTCAATCCATCCTGCATTTTAAGATCCGATTTCAGATAAATGTCCGTCACCGGTTGCAGTTTGTACTCAGCGGTCCGCAACACATCTATAAAACTGGCCGAGCGGCCCCTTTCCATTTGCGCCGGAATAATGTATTTTTCAACAATGGAGGACATTTTTTGTTCCAATTCATCAATATTGGTGTTCGGATTGACCAATACATAGGTAAAATAGTTCTGATTCGTCCAGCTTCCATTGGTGTCCTCCACGGGAAGCATAAAATCAAAATCAAGATGTGAATTCTCCGGTATATCTTTCATGATACCTGTAACAGTATAGGGATTTGAGGTATCGTTGTCCAAGAACACAAGCTGTTCCAAAGCATTACCGCTAGGAAAATATTTCTCCGCTTTGGATTTGGAAATCACGATACTTTTAGGGTTGGTCAATGCTGTTGCCGGGTCTCCCTGTTCCAGCTCGATTTCCAATATTTCAAAAGCCTCTTGATCCGCAACAATAAAGTTCTCCTCAAAAGTGTTCTCCTGAGTACCGTTTATCCTAAAACCTCGCTTGCCCGCACCAAAAATTTCAATGGTGTTCACTTTTCCAGCCTTGGTTATTTCTGCAAAATCAGATTGGAGTGCATCGGCAAAAGGCAGTTGAAAATGAGTGCTCTTCATTACCTCTCCTTGAATCTCTCCTTGGAACACCACTCGGTATATGTGGTCTTTGTTTTGGTAATGGGTATCATAACTGGATTCATTACCGATGAAAAGAGTGATTAAAAGGCATGCCGCTATGCCCACGGCAAACCCTCCTATCTTTATAAATGTAAAGAGCTTATCCTTTTTAATGCTTCTCCATGCAATATTTAGGTGGTTTTTGAACATGTGATTGATGATTTTCGATTGATTTTATTCGGCTCTCAGACTCTTGGTCGGGTTGGTCAAAGCCGCCCTGATGGATTGAAAACTTACGGTCAACAGGGCAATGCCCAGTGCAATGGTTCCTGCAAGAGCGAACAACCACCATTGCATATCGATTCTATAGGCAAACCCCTGCAACCAGTTTTCCATGGAAAAATAGGCCACCGGAAAACCTATGAGCAAGGCAATAAGCACCAGCTTGGCAAAATCCATGGACAGCATTTGGCTTATCTTGCTCACAGAAGCCCCCAATACTTTTCGAATACCGATTTCCTTTCTTCGCTGTTCCGCCGTGTAGGCCGCAAGTCCAAAAAGGCCCAGTGCCGCCACAAAAATGGCCAGTATGCAGAATACGATACTGATCTGTCCCGCCCGTTTTTCGCGAGCATACATCCTAGCGATATTTTGGTCCATAAAGGAGTAATTGAAATCTAAATTGGGAACAACCCTGGTGAAAGTGCTTTTTAGATCAGCAACCGTATTGGCCAAATTCCCGGATTTAAAACGTACCAGCATGAACGATTTGCCTTCACTTGGATTGTTGTGGAATGCATAGGCCCCGATGGGTTGGTGCAGCGATTCGTAGTTGAAATCATCGACCACCCCGACAATGGTATTGGGCTTTCCGATATAAACTTCTTTTCCAATGGCATCTTCAGGGGAAAATCCCAAATAATCAATGGCTTTTTTGTTCAACACGACTTCCACCAATGTATCTTTTTCGCTTTTGTACATCGGCAAGCTACTGCCCGCCAAAAGATGCAGTTTAAGAGCGTCCACAATACCTGCATCGGTGACATTGGTCTGAATGTTCAAGCCCTGTTCGTCCGAGCCTTTTCTTTTAAGGGTTCGTCCACTGACATCCCTGCCCGGATATCCTTGGGCCATGGATACTGCTGTAACTTCTGAAAGGTTTTTGAACTCTTGTTCCAAGGCATCACGATTGTCGTTGTCGCGCAATCCACCCACAGAAATTGCCATAACGTTGTCAGCGGTAAAGCCAAGGTTTTTGTTCTGGATGTATTTCGTTTGTTGATAGATGACCATTACTCCTACGATCAACGCCGTGGAGGCCGCGAACTGCATCACCACCAAGCCTTTTCTTATCATTACGTTGCCCTTTCCGCGCTTTAATGACGGGGACAGGATTTCTTTCGGTAAAAACCGGGACAGGTACATGGAAGGATATAGCCCTGAAAACAATGTCGTTATGGTCCAAACTCCCAACGCTGCCAGTAAAAAAGTTGGGGTGAGCAACAAGTTCATGTTCAAGTGTTGATTCGTCAGGCTGTTAAAGCTTGGCAACAATAACATGGTCAAAGCGATTCCCAAAACCATGGAAATGCCCGTAATGAATCCGGTTTCCACATAAAACCGACCTACCAACGATTCTGAGGATGCCCCCAAGGTTTTGCTGATCCCCACTTCCTTGGAACGTTTTTGGGAACGTGCCGTGGTAAGGTTCATATAATTGACACAGGCTATCAATAGGATTAAAATGGCCAGATAGGTAAGGTTGCGTACTTCGTGGATATCGCCGATCCTAGAAGAATATGCGTTTCCATAGGAGGCTGAATACAAGTGTACCTTGCTCAATGGCTGTAAACCGAAAGAGTACCATTGTTCCTTCTTTGGGAGGTTTGCATCCAACATTTGGCCTATCTGTGTTTGGGTGGCATCCACCGAAACGTTCTTCTTTAACAGGCAATAGGTTTCAAAACTGGCATTGCTCCACGACGTAGTATTATAGAACCAGTACCCATTGCTGGATGCCATGATCTCGGCATCCAAAGTGCTGTTTTCGGGAAAATCCCGGTATATCCCCGTTACCTCTAACTCACGGTCGTTATCGACCAGAATCGTTTTGCCGATCGGATTTTCATTGTTGAAATGCGTTTTGGCCGCAGTTTCCGAAAGAATGACCGTACCCGGCCTGTCCAAAGCACTGGTCGCATCTCCCGCGACCAATTTGATGTCAAAAATGGTCAATAGCTCCTTGTCCACCCAATAGAAAAATTCTTCGGTAAAATTTTGATCGTTTATGCGCAAGGAGGCAGGTCTTCCAAAATTATGTTTTAATAACCTTGCAGCACTTTTCACATTGGTTACCTCTTCTTTCATGGCCAAGGCGGTTACCGGTGGGACCGTAGCCCAGGTCTCAAAGCCGAAATCACCAGTGGTCTTCAACAATACCCTTTGGATCCTGTCTTTTTTTGGGAACATGGAATCGAAGCTCCTTTCGTGGGAGATAAACAGAAAAAGAAACATGACGATGGTCAACCCCATAGAAAGTCCAACAATGTTTATTGTTGAAAACAACTTGTTGGTCTTTAGGTTCCTCCAGGCTACTTTTAGGTGGTTCTTGAACATGTGATTGATTTTTTGATTGATGAAAAACTCCTATACCATACTTTTCATGGGCTTATTTTGGCTTTCGGTCACAATTTGACCGTCGAACAGGTTAATCACCCTGTGTGCGTAATGCGAATCCCGGTCGGAGTGGGTTACCATTACAATAGTGGTCCCTTCTTGGTTGAGTTCCGTCAACAGGTTCATTACCTCGATGCCGTTTTTGGAATCCAGGTTACCGGTCGGCTCATCCGCCAAGATCAGTTTTGGATTGGTAACCACGGCTCTAGCTATGGCTACTCTTTGCTGCTGCCCCCCCGATAATTGCTGTGGAAAATGCTTTTCTCTATGGGCGATTTTCATACGCTCTAGCACTTTCTGCACTTTTTCTCTTCTTTCGGCCTTGTTCATTTTAAGATAGATCAAAGGAAGTTCTACGTTTTCAAAAACGGTAAGCTCATCGATCAGGTTAAAGCTTTGGAACACAAAGCCCAGATTCCCCTTTCGTAATTGGGTGCGTTGACTTTCCTTTAATCCGCCGACTTCGTGACCTGCGAAGTTGTAGCTTCCCTGCGTAGGGTTGTCCAGCATACCTATAATGTTCAGCAGTGTTGATTTTCCACATCCGGAGGGGCCCATGATCGCCACAAATTCCCCTTCTTCAACCTTAAGGTTTACGCCATTTAGGGCCAAGGTTTCCACCTCTTCTGTTCGGAAACTTTTTTTAAGATCTGTAATTTTTATCATTGTAATGGTTGTTTGATTGCTTTTTAAAGACTGTTCATTATTGATCATTGTTACATTTCTGCGGGTTATTTTAATACAATCCGTTCCGCATCGCCAAAACTATCGTAGTTACTGGTAATGACCTGTTCTCCAGGCTGAAGCCCCTCAAGGACCTCATAATATCTTGAGTTTTGTTTGCCCAATCGCACATTGCGCTTAATGGCCTCATTGCCATCGGGACTTACCACGAAAACCCATTGCCCTCCCGTGCTTTGGAAAAATCCACCTTTGGGAAGCAACATGGCATCGTTGGACTCGCCCAATTGCAGTCGTATGTTGTAGCTCTGACCTGCTCTAATGGTTTCGGGTTTATCGTCCACAAAAACCAAATCGACCCTAAACCTACCGTTACGTACTTCGGGATACACCTTGCGCAAGCGCAGTTTGTACTCGTTTCCATTTCGTTCCAAAGAAGCGGAAAGATCTCTCTTTACACGGTCGATATAATGCTCATCGATATCCGCTTCGATTTTAAAATCGGTCAGTACATTGATCTGGCCGATACGCTGTCCCTGTGAAATGTTCTGGCCGATTTCGGCATCCAAAAACCCAAGTTGTCCATCGGCGGGAGCGCGCACGTTTAGGTGGTCCAAACGCTCGTAGACCATGGATAAGGTCTTCTGCATACGATCTAGGTCCGTATCCAGACCCTTAAGCGAGGTTTCCCTGAGTTCGTCGTCCTGTTCGGTCTGTAGTTCAACGATTTCCAATTGCTTTTTCGCCAATTGATAATCTTCCTTGGACTTAAGATAGGTCTCTTTGGAAACCAATTCTTCTTTATACAGTTCTTCGTTCTGCTCGTAGGCCCGTTTTAAGCGCTGTACATCATATTGGGCCGTTGCCAAGGATTTTCTGCCTTCTACCTGTCTCGAATCAAAAGTAAGTTTGGTGGAGCGCAGGTCGTTCTGTTTAAGAGCCAAGTTACTTTCGCTCGCCAAAATCTGCTCGTACAGGGCCATGTTTTCCAATTTAAGAATGATGTCCCCTTGCTTCACCATGGAACCTTCCTCAATCAACTTTTCGGATACCCGCCCTCCTTCATATGCATCCATATAGATGGTGGCAATGGGAGCGACGTTTCCATTTATGGTTATGTAGTCGTCAAATTTGCCGTCGGTTACGGAGGAAATGGACAAACGTTCCTTCTCTGTCCTAAAAGTGGACATGGAGCTGGCAAAAATCAACTTATAGCCAACGAACAGAAGCAATACGCCCAGGGCGATGTAACCGTAATGCTTGAGCTTAAGTCCTTTCTTTTTTTCTAATTGTATATCCATGGTATATGTTAGTTGATGTTAAATATGGGCAGACCGCTGTAAAAATCAATGGTGCTTTGATTGACTTTTAACCTTAGTCCCACCTGTAAATTCTCGTTCTGTGCCACACCGTAAAGATTCTTGGCCTGAAACAGCTCCAATGCATTGATCAATCCCTTTTCATATCTTTTTTGAGCTATGGTGAAGGCCAATTCTTGTGCATCGACCTTTTGAATGCTCTGTTGGTACTCCGCAATGAGAGCCCTATTGTCCTGAACCAATTGTTGCAATAATTTAAACAATTCCTGCTCTTGTATCTCAAGGTTGTTCTTTGCCTGCATGTAGGCTATCTTTTGCTGTTTTACCCTGGAGTGATTGGCCCATCCATTGGTTATCGGAATGTTCAACTGGGCACCGACAAACTTGGATTGGTTATCGTTAAACTGGGTCTTAAATGGGATTACATTGCCATCCTCGTCCACATTGGTCTCAAAATAACTGGTTCCGTAACCTGCAAACAGGGATAAAGAAGGAAATAGGTCTCCGCGTACAGCCTGCATTTGCTTTTTAGCAGCGGAAACACGATACTCCTGCGCTTTTACCAAAGGCACAAATCCGCGTGCAGACCGATAGAGCGAATCCAAGGTCACATCTTGGTTGAGCGATGCTTCTTCAAGGGTTTCCTGAATTGTAATGTCGGTTGCACCGATCAGGTTCATTTCTTGTAAAAGCGCCAGTTTGGCATTTGTTAATTGGTTGCGGTTCTGGGTCAATAGAAACTTATCCCCCAAAAGATTGGATTCAGCTTCGTAAAGATCGGCCCCTGCCATCAATCCCAATTCCACCTGTTTTTCCACTAAATCGTAATTGGCCTGTGAAATTTCGAGCTGCTCCAACGTATTGGCCACCAAACCTTCAAAGAATTTGATGTCGTAAAACGCACTCATCACCCTAAAGGCCAATAAGAATTTTTCCTGTAGGATGTCCTCTTGGGTCGCCTTATAAATAAATTTTGATGCTCTTATCGAATTCATTTTTTGAAAACCACGGAACAGGTCCAAACTGGCATTGAGAGAATAGTTGTTACTGAAGAATTCCGTGTTCACATAATCGTTGGTCTGGGGGTCGGCAGACCTACCGTATCTTATCGTATAGTCGGTAGAACCACTTACCGATGGCAACAGGTCTCGTATGGACTGCCGATAAGATTCCCTGCTAGATTCATTGTTATACGAAATATTCTTTACCTGAAGGTTGTGCTCAATGGCATAATCCACACATTCTTCCAACGTCCATACTTCTTGGGAAAACCCAATGAACGAAGCCAATAATAAAAAGGTTGTTATGTTTATTTTTAGATTCATAGTGTATTACTGTGCCAAACTGTATTCTATTCTTATGCCAAAATATTTTAAAATTGATTATCAGACAGTTACACTCAATAAAGCGCGCTCAAGATAAAGTAGGTGTAAAAATTTTGTACAAAAAATGTCCAAATATTTTACAGTAAGGTCGTCCATATTGAAGCAATTACTAGTTTTGGTTGTCCATTTGAATACTGTTACCCAATGATTGATGCCAAAATCTTAGTGGTCGATGATAATAAGAGTGTGCTGAGTGCTCTGGAAATTCTTTTGCAGTTTGAGTATAAAAGCGTTCAAACCATCTTCAACCCCAACCAGATTTCTTCCTTTCCAAATTTGGAGGATATGGACATTGTATTGTTGGACATGAACTTCTCCGCGGGTGTCAACACCGGAAACGAGGGATTGTATTGGCTCAACCAAATTAAAAAAAGGTCGCCCAATACATCGGTAATTATGATGACTGCCTACGGTGCCGTGGATTTGGCGGTAAGGGCTTTAAAACAGGGCGCTTCTGACTTTGTGCTTAAACCCTGGAACAACGAGCGGTTGATGACCACGGTGAAATCTGCCTACGAGCTCAGAAAATCCAAACAGGAAATACACAACCTCAAGAAAAAGGAGAACAATTTAAAACAGGTCATTAATCAGGACCGCAATTTTATCATCGGCCAGTCCAAGGCACTTACCTCAGTGCTCAACCTCGTGGCCAAGGTTGCGAAAACTGACGTTAATGTGCTGATTACGGGAGAAAACGGCACGGGGAAAGAATTGATAGCCCGCGAACTGCACCGTCTTTCAAATAGAAAAAATGAAGTTTTTATAGGTGTGGATATGGGCTCCATTGCTGAGAATTTATTCGAAAGCGAGCTTTTTGGCCATACCAAGGGTTCTTTTACCGATGCCAAGGAAGATCGAGCGGGCAAGTTTGAGGCCGCCCATCAAGGTAGTTTGTTCTTGGATGAAATCGGGAACCTTTCCTTGCAGATGCAGGCCAAATTATTGTCCTCCATCCAGAACAAATCAGTCGTCCGCGTAGGTTCCAACAAACCTATAGAAGTGGATATAAGATTAATCTGCGCCACCAACTGCAATTTGGAACAAATGGTTGCCGATGGACTGTTCCGGGAAGATCTATTGTACCGCATCAACACCATCCATATTGAGGTGCCACCCCTTAGAGAACGTGATGGGGACATTTTAGTACTTGCTGAGTTTTTCTTGAAAAAATTCGCTCATAAATATGATAAATCTGGTTTGCGGATGAACCAAACAGCCCAAGAAAAACTAATGGAATACCCTTGGCCGGGTAATATAAGGGAGCTGCAACACACCATGGAACGGGCCGTAATCCTTTCTGATGGGAATGTGCTCAAGCCTTCCGATTTTTTATTGCACGCCAAACCCATGCAATCCATGGATCTCGAGCCCATGACCTTGAACGAGATGGAGCAACAGATGATCAACAGGGCGTTGGAGCAGAACGAAGGAAACTATAGCGCAGCTGCTGAACAATTGGGTATTTCTCGCCAAACGCTCTACAATAAATTGAAAAAAAAGTGATTGATGGCCAGTAGAAATTTTTATATACAGCTTATTCTCAGGGTCATTTTTATAACCATTACTGCTGTTGTATTGGCATTTTCAGTGGCCTTTAAATGGTATTTTTCCTTGGGACTCTTTGCCCTTATTTTAGGGGCACAGGTGTTTTCATTGATAACATTTATCAACCGGACCAACCGAAAAATCGCCTATTTTTTTGATGCCATTAAAAACGAGGATTTCACCCTTCGGTTTCCCGAAGGTGTTACCATTGAGTCCTTTAAAGAACTGAACCGAAGCCTTAACCGTGTCAATGGCCTTATCCAAGAGGTGCACATGCAACTCCAAATACGGGAACAATACTATCAAGAAATCCTAAAGCAGGCGAGCATCGGCATAATGACCTATAATGAGAAAGGCCACATCCTGTTTGCGAACCCTACCTTGGAAAAGTTGTTGGATTACACTCCTTTGAACCATATTAAACAATTAAAGCAGGTTGATGAAACCCTCTACCAGATATTTAAAAACTTCAATCCTTTTGAACGCAAGCTCTTCCAATTGTCCAATGAACGGGAACAAATTCAATTGGCACTCAAGTCCACGCCGTTGATGTTGAACGGTCAGTCCTTGCAATTGGTAGTGGTACAAGATATACATAAAGAGCTTGACGAAAAAGAAACCGAGTCTTGGGTAAGGCTTATTCGCGTGCTGACCCACGAGATCATGAACACTATTACCCCAATCGCTTCCATTTCGGATTCCATCATAAAGTATTACCGAAAGGGAGACAAGATCACTCCAATGGAGGAGTTGGAGGAGGTTCAAATTAAAAACACCTTAAAGGGCCTGGAAGTGATTAAGGAGCAAGGGGGTGACCTGATGGACTTTGTACAATCGTACAGAAGCCTACTGCACGTGCCGGAACCCAACAAATCTTTGGTCAAGGGAAAGGACCTTCTGGAAAAAATCGACGTGTTGATGTCGGCCAGATTGGTGGATGGGGAAAGTGAGTTCGCCACCGTTTGCCATCCAGAGGATTTAGAGTTCTACATTGATGAGAAACAAATTTCCCAAGTACTGATCAATTTGGGAAAAAATGCTTTGCAAGCGGTAGAGTCCACAAACGGAGGAAAGGTACAAATGATAGCCGGAATCGATGAAAACGGTTCCAAATTCATAGATATTCGCGATAATGGACCCGGTATTTCTCCTGAGGTAATGGACGAAATATTTGTCCCCTTTTTTACCACAAAGAGTGAAGGTACCGGAATTGGGCTCAGTCTTTCCAAAAGAGTGATGCAACTTCATGGCGGGAGCATCCAAGTGCGTTCAGTTCCCGGTTCAGAAACTGTTTTCCGACTCACCTTTGCATAACCAAATTATGAAAAAAGCACTATTGGAATTTTGTTGGGGCTATGTGAACGAACGCTCGGAACGCCTTAAAAAACAGAGTGAGGAGCTGCAGGAATCCTTAGACTCCGAAACCAAAAGCTCGGCAGGTGACAAGCACGAAACCGGTAGGGCCATGGTACAGTTGGAACAGGAAAAGCTCGGGCAACAATTACAGGAAATCGATACTACGCGCGGCATTCTCCGTAAAATCAATATTGACGGTAGTTCGGAGAAAATACGGCTGGGCTCCTTGGTACAAACCAGTATGGCACATTATTTTTTAGCTATTTCCGCTGGGGCTTTCACCCAAAATAATACGGTTGTGTACTGTATTTCCACAAATGCCCCTATTGCCAAATTGTTGTTGGGAAAAGAAAAAGGGAAGCGATTTACCTTTAATGGTAAACAACATGAGATATTGGAGGTAGATTAAGCCTCGTCTTCCACCAATTCCATATTGGGTTTATCACGATAAAAAACGATGATGAGAAAGAGTATCCCAATGATCACCAAGAATACAATTTCGATTCGGGACAGTAATTGGTTCATTCCTAAAGACCTTTTGGATTGCTGTGTCAGCTGTCTGCCCTCAGAAAGTTGAACCTCTACAAGTTCGTCCAGATTTGTACTGATGCTGTTCAAAACAGCAGTGATATCCTCTTCAGAAGCCTGGTCCTTCAAATGCTTCTCTTCCAAGGTTTTGAGTTCTGCGTAATTCTCTTTTAAGCTTGTTAATTGTAACGATTCCTCACGGGTCAAATCCGTCTTTTCGAAATCGGCCAAAATAGTCTTTATCTCAGGATATTGTGGAAGCGATTTTTCATCCAAGGAATTATATGCCAAGAACATTTCCTTTTCGTGAAACAGATTGTTCAGCCTATAAATATATTCCTGAACAACCAAGCGGTCCTCAAACACAGAATCCACTCCATGCTCCACTGTAGAAAAGTTTCGATTGTTCAACCGATTGGATGCAAGAACCAATAAAAATGCTGCTGCGAGTACAAAACCTGCATGAATTCGTTGTCTTATCGTTCTTTTTGGCATCCTTTCTGTTTTTTACATGAATTGAATTAAATAAAATATAAGTGAATGATATTAAAATTTTTACGGGGATGCAAATCCGCCCAGCCATTAGCTAACCATTCTAATTGAGCAAACCTAATGCTTGAGGCGGGCGGATATCATCAATCAACTACTACAGTACATTGAGCTCACCTGACTCGAGAGCATCTTTTAAATCTGCCTTAACCACCGGGTGACTATTAAAAAATCTTTTTCCGTCCGTTTTTTTGATCTTTACAACAACGGTACCATCTTTTTTCTCTTTAATGTCGGTCACTACAACTTTGTTTCCAACCACCGTTTTATAGTTGGCAATGCCTCCTTTTTTAATGATGAAGTTTGCCCTAGGAAAATCTATATGTTTAAATTGAGGTGCATCTGGACGACCAATTTCCAAGACGTCACCAACCTTGATTTCTTGTGGGTTTGCACTTTGTGCATTGATATTTGTGGTAGCCACCACGAACAGAATTGCTAAAACTATAATTCTCATAACTATTTAATATTTAGGGTTTATAATTGTTTTTATTGTTTTCTTAAAAGTCAAAACTGGACAATAATTGGTGTGACTGTTCTACACCGATTATTTTAAAGGATTGTATATCAGATGGAAAACCAAACTGAATTTGATCTCCTACTGCAAGGCCGACCAAACTGGCACCAAAAGTGCTCACCACGGAAATCATGCTTTTCTTGAAATCTCCCCGTGTGGAAGGAACCAGCTGGAACGTTTGCTGGGCCCCCTGTGCAAATTCCACAGTGACCTTTGAATTTAAACGGACCACATCGTCCGGCATGTCCGACTCATCCTCTACCAAAGCCCCGTCTATTCTCTCGCCCAACTGTTCCAAGGCATCCTTATGGGCATAATCCTCATAATACCTATGGAAGTTCAGTATTCTTTTAAGCGTTAGATAATCCTTTTTCTCCATGATCAGGCTTCCGTATTTCATTTTCATTTCTTAACGGACGGGATACTAAAAACGGCATCCCTGCATTTTGGACATTAAAAGGCAAAGCCTATGCCATTTGGATGTGCTACAAGTGAATTTTAACAATAATAAATTGATTATTAGTCAATTACATGTTTATTGGTGTTAAACAGAGGAGGTCGGTAGCGGGTAATTTTTACCCAGTCGGGGTATTCTGCCCCAGCGATTATTTGAGCTTCTCGCGAAGTGTTTTGCGGTTAATGCCCAAAATTTCAGCAGCCTTGGTCTTATTGCCTTGAGTGGATAGCAGCACTTCTTGAATATATTCCTTTTCTTTCTCCTCCAGTGTCTTAAAACCTTTTTTCGGAAAGTCGATTTTGTATTTTAATTCATCCGGAAGATGCTCCAAAGTAATTTTGCCGTCGCACATGATTACGGCGCGCTGCACTACATTTTCCAGTTCGCGGATATTGCCGGGCCAAGAATATCGCTTTAAGACTTCTAGGGCATCATCGTCCATACGCACAAATCGGTCCTTGTACTCAATGCCATATTTCTGCATAAATTTATCGACCAACAAGGTAATGTCCGAAGTACGTTCCCGCAGTGGTGGCACCTCCACAGTGACAACGGAAAGACGGTAGAACAGGTCTTCGCGAAAGGTTTTCTTTTGAATCAGTTCGTCCAGATCACTATTGGTGGCCGCTATCACCCGAACATCCAATTTTTCAGGTTTTTGAGAACCGATTTTGGTCACTTCTTTTTCCTGAAGCACCCTCAACAACCTATTTTGAACAGCCAATGGCGCATTTCCGATCTCATCCAAAAAGATGGTACCCTTGTGGGCCGCTTGGAAAAATCCGTTACGGTTTTCGTTAGCACCTGTAAAAGCACCTTTGGTGTAACCGAAAAGTTCAGCTTCCAACAAATTCTCGGGTATGGCCCCACAGTTCACAGCTATAAAAGGCGCCCGTGCGAATTTGCCCGAATAATGGATGGCCCGTGCCACTAGTTCTTTTCCCGTGCCGCTTTCCCCACGCACCAAAACCGTTGCCCGGTTGTCCCTTACCCTATCTATAATCTCGGTAACTTTTTGGAATGCTTCGGAATTCCCGATCATATCGGCATAGCCATTGCTGGGGATGGGTTTTACTGCTGATGTTTTAAAGGTTTCTTTTGCTTCCTTATGCGCTAAGGCTTTTTTTACGGCCATTTCGAGTTCGACCTTTGTAAAGGGTTTGGTCAGATAGTCGGTTGCCCCATGTTCGATTACGCTGGAGGCATCTTCAACGGAAGGAAAACCGGTCACTACCAACTTCGGCATATTTGGAAAATGTTCGGCCACATATTTCACCAATTGCAGCCCATCAATATCGGGCATATTAATATCGGTCACCAACAGGTCTATTTCAGTATCCTTTAAAATGTATAATGCCTCCTTTACCGAAATGGCCTTGTAAGTATGATAATCCATCGATTTTAAGTGCCGTTGCAACAGCTCAAGAATATCAATGTCGTCATCAACCAGCAATATGTTCTCCTTTTTCAACAAGGCGCTTACTTTTTTGGGAATTTTAATGTAAAGATAGTTCCTGTTGGGGTATTTGGCCTAACCGCGATACTCCCTTGGTGGCTCTGTACAATGCCGTGCACTACACTAAGTCCCAATCCCGATCCCTCGCCCACGGGTTTGGTAGTAAAAAAAGGGTCAAAAATATGTGCTTTGTATTCTTCCGGTATGCCAGGTCCTTCATCGGCAATTTTTAAAATGACATTGTCTTTTTCCATCATCAAAGAAACGGAAATAACGCTTTTAGGCGGCGCAAAATAGATGGCGTTCACAATAAGATTGAAGACCACTTGGGTCAGCTGAATTTTATCGATACGAAGTTCGATGGTGTCCTGGGAATGTTGAAATTCGCAGGCTACCTCATTTTGGCGCAACGTGGTCCGTAACATGTTGATGGCTTCCTCAATTACCTCTACCACATTGATGACTTCGCGTGTCTCGGGCATTTCGCAGGCAAAGAACATCAGTTTTTTGACCACTTCGCGAGAAAATATGGTGTTGGTAATGATCTTGTCCAAATCTTTGGACGCTTGTGGGTCATTGCTGACGCGCTCCTTCAACAGTTCGGTGAATCCAAGAATATTGGCAAGTGGCGTATTGAGCTCATGGGCGATTCCGGCCGTAATCTCTCCCAGAATCCGTAGCCTATCGGATTGTTCCACCTGTCGGCGAATGTGTTCTTCCTTTTCCTTGATTTCTTTTCGCTCCAACAGATTGCCCACTTTTAGGCATACATTGTCCAACAGTTGCTGTTCTTCCTCCAAAAAATCCTTGAGTTGGTACTTGGGGGACGGATACCCTACTTTGATTTCTCCCCTAGGTTTATTGAACACGGTGATGAACGACTCCAAAAACACGTATTCATCTCCTTTCTCCTCGGTTTTGATAAAATAATCAGAGTTGGATAGGAGCACGTACGTTTCCTCATTAAACTGCCAGGCCCGCTGCAAACACTGCACAATACCGAGCAATGCGGTTTCCATATCATCGTAATCACAGTTTACAATGAGGGAAGTTACCTCGTACAAACAGGTGAGTTCCTTGATACGTTCCTTGAGTTTTTGTTCAGCAGTGAGCATGTTCTTCTCCTTTTTAGCAAATTAGTGAATTCTTTGGACTCAATCCCCTCGGTCAAAAGGACGACAATATTGATTCTTCCAACAAAAAAATCCTTCCAAATCGAGATGATTTGAAAGGATTCATTTTCAATATGAATAGGTTTATTTAAACAACATCGGTGCGAATTCCGATAGGTAGATTCTCCAGTTGGACCACGTATGTCCGCCGGTACTTTCGCGATAGGTGTAGTCAAAATCATGTTTGTCCAGTTCATTTCGCATATCGACCACACTTTGGTACAAGAAGTCATCCGTACCACATGCAATCCAATACAATTCAGGGTCAGCGGCTTTTAAGGCTTCTATTTGCTTTCCTCTTTTGGAATGGTCTACCTCGATTCCAAAACGGCTCAAATCGGCAAAGCCCATGCTCATAACACCTATGTAATCAAAAAGTTCAGGGTTTTCAAAAGATGTGTTCATGGTCTGTAGGCCGCCCATACTCAAACCGGTCAAAGCACGGTTTTCTTTGTTGGCTTCCACCTGAAAATGTGATTCTATATAAGGAATCACATCGTTGACCAAACTTTTTTCGAACATCATATTGGCCATGCCTCCTGCAGGTTGTGTTGAAGGCTCAAGCTTAGGACTTACCGTCAAAGCCGAGGCCTGGGTCGGGTTGCCATTGGTCATCACTACGATCATAGGTTCGGCTTTTCCTGAATTGATCAAATTGTCCAATATATGGTTGGCAACCCCAAGTGTTGGCCAAGCCTCTTCATCTCCACCTCCGCCGTGCAGTAGGTATAGAACAGGATAGTTTTCGTTACTGTCGGCATACCCTGGTGGGGTGTACACATACATTCTACGGGTTTGATCCAAGGTTGGGGACTCGTACCAAATTTGGTGAACTGTGCCTTTGGGCCCTGTTTTGGCCCAATAGAGTTCGGATGCTTCGCCAGGAATGTACAATACATTTTCCGTTCTAAAAGTCCCATCACGTGCGACCATCAAATTTGCAGTGTCCAAGGTGTTGACGCCATCCACTACAAAAGTGTAGCCGTAAAGCTCTGGTTCCAAAGGCCCCACCGTAGTGGACCAAACATCATTTTCACCTTTGGTCAGTTCCACTGTTTCGCGTGTCATGCCCATACCATCATTGGGAACCATTGGCATCCAATTACCGGATAAGATTACCTTTTCTGCTTTTGGTGCCTTAATTCTAAAGGTTACCGTGTTGTCGTCAGCAATTTCCGGAGAGATAAGCCGCTCCATGGAACCTACTTCTTGGCCAATTACGGCCAAGGGCAGGATTAAGGCCACAAGCATTAATTGCATGCGGAACTTACTTACTTTGTTTACTGTTTTTTTCATTCTAATTTTGTTTAGTTGTTGTTTATGTGTCGCTTTCAGTGGATTGGTTTTTAAAAGAGCAAACCTTAAATACATTTTAGCCATCCTTGGAAAAATCAAATTATCACTGAACATAATATCACTAAGATATGATATTTTTCTTCATTGTAACAAATTGTTACAATGAAGATTGAAACATAAGAAATTTCTGGAGTCCAGTCTGGGATCAATTATAAAAATGGTGATTAAAAAATGATGATTTACAGAAAAGTAATTGGTTCTTTTTCTCTTTCTACGATTTTGGAAAACTGGTCGAGAAAATTATTATTAGGCAATTGACAGTATTAAAAAGCAAAAAATCCGTAACAGACCAGTTACGGATTTTAAGTGGTCCCACCTGGGCTCGAACCAGGGACCACCTGATTATGAGTCAGGTGCTCTAACCAACTGAGCTATAGGACCCGCAATTTGCGGATGCAATATTAGTGTTTATTTTTCATCATCGCAAGGTTTTAACGCCCCTAGCTTTCTTTTATTTCTTGGCAAAGCTCCACCAATACGCCATTGGTGCCCTTTGGGTGCAGAAAAGCAACTAGCTTGTTATCTGCTCCTTTTTTGGGTGTTTCGTTCAAAACTACGAAGTGTTCTCCCTTTAACCGTTCAATTTCAGAGACAATATCTTCCACGGCAAAGGCAATGTGGTGTATGCCCTCTCCTTTCTTCTCCAAGAATTTGGCAATGGGACTGTCTGGTTGAGTTGCTTCTAACAGTTCTATCTTGTTCGGTCCAGATTTAAAAAAGGAAGTCTTTACCCCCTCCGAAACCACTTCCTCGATTTTATAATGGGGCACACCCAACAGTTTTTCAAACAATATATTGGATGCTTCCAAGTTCTTTACCGCAATCCCGATGTGTTCAATTTTTTCCATATGAGATGATATGAGCGTTAAAATCTTCGCCTTTTTCCAAAATTACGGAGTGTAAATGGTTAATAGCGTGAGGATAGTCATTTATTAGCTTATTTTTGCAGTATGGAGGAAACACAAAGACAGAAAAAGATAGCTGGAATCATTCAGCAAGACCTAGCCGATATTTTACAACGGGCCGCCACGGATGGTGGTCTCAAAGGAACTTTGATTTCCGTATCCAAGGTATCGGTAACGGTGGATTTATCCTTGGCCAAGGTATATGTGAGTATTTTTCCGAACAAAGGGGCCAAAGAGCTTTTGGCGGGTATTAAAGAGAACCAAGTGGCCATTCGTTACGAACTCGCCCAGCGCACAAAACATCAACTAAGGCGTGTGCCAGAGCTCAATTTTTATCTGGACGATTCCTTGGAATACATCGAAGGGATAGAAAAATCATTGAAAAGAGAGGAGAACCCTATCGAGAACAGGGACTTGCTCGACAAACGTAAGAAATCCTGATTTTGAACTTTCCGCTTTATATCGCAAAACGTTACTTACGGTCCAAAAGCAGCCAAAATGCGGTAAATATTATCAATTTCATTACTTTTTTGGTGATTGTGATAGGTTCTGCGGCACTTTTTATCGTGCTCTCCGCTTTCGCCGGTCTCAAAACGTTCAGCCTTTCCTTTTCCAATACATTTGACCCCGATTTAAAAGCTTCACCTACCATTGGCAAGCATTTTACCGTTTCTGCCAACGAAGAAGCGCAACTTGGTCAAATCGAAGGCCTGGCCAATTTCTCCAAAGAATTAGAGGAGCGTGCCTACCTTACCTATAAAGAAAAAAGCACCATAGCCTATATAAAAGGGGTAGACGAAAATTACCGGGCGGTTACTGGGGTGGACAGTACAATAACATATGGCAATTGGGGATACGATGAATACAATACCGTAATCGGTTTTGGGATTTATAACCTACTTGGTGTCCCCGTGAGCAACCGGGCCGCACTGGAAGTTTTGGTCCCAAAACCCGGTGAGGGTTCATTTTCACAACAAGGATTTAATAATCCTAAACCTTATGACGACCTTTCCTTGGTAGTGAGCGGGGTTTATGCGGTTGAAGAGTCTTTGGATAAAAAATATGTATTTGCTCGACTACCGTTGGTCCAAGAGCTGTTGCAGAAAGATAGCACCGAAGTCTCCGGCATCAATTTTAAATTGATGGAAAATGCCTCCCTACATGATGTCAGAAATTCCATAAATTCCGTTTTGGGCGAAAAAGTTACGGTTTTGACCCGAAGGGAGCAGAATACATCTCTTTACCGGATGCTGAACACTGAAAATTTAGCCACCTATTTGATTTTTACCTTAGTGCTCATCATTGCCCTTTTTAATGTGGTCGGAGCGATAATCATGATGATTTTGGACAAACAACAAAACTCCAAAACTCTGTTCAGTTTGGGCACCACAATAAAAGAATTGCGTCGTATCTACTTTATTCAAGGTTTATTGGTCACCTCTTTTGGTGGATTTATAGGCGTCCTGATCGGTTCTTTACTCATTGTTTCCCAATTAGCGTTCGGGTGGCTTAAAATTACTCCATCATTGGCGTATCCTGTAGAATACAATTCAATCAACTTATTGATAGTAATGGGCACAATTGTAGTATTGGGTGTTATCTCTTCAAAAATTGCGAGCAGTCGAATCACAGAAAAATTGATTTCCACTTAAGCGAACTGAAAATCACCGAATTTTTCCTGGACCTCATCAAAAGCGGCAAAAACATCAGCAGCTTCATCGCTGGTCACCATTTTCATCCGGTATTCCTTAAAGTGCGGAATACCCTTAAAATAGTTGGTGTAGTGTCTTCTCGTTTCAAAAACACCTAGTTTTTCACCTTTCCAATCAATGGCCATTTGTAAGTGTCTTCGGGCCGCATCCACGCGTTCGAGCATGGTGGGCGGTGCTAAATGTTCGCCTGTCTTAAAGTAATGTTTCACTTCTTTAAAAAACCAAGGGTAACCAATGCTCGCCCTGCCGATCATGGCCCCATCCAGTCCAAATTCGTCGCGCATTTTTATCGCAGCTTCCGGCGTGTCCACATCACCGTTGCCAAATACTGGAATCTGCATGCGCTGGTTATTCTTCACCTCGGCAATAGGTTTCCAATCCGCCTCGCCTTTGTACATCTGTACACGCGTACGACCATGGATGGAAATGGCCTCAATGCCGACATCCTGCAATCGTTCGGCCACCTCGACAATCTTAATGGAATTGTTGTCCCATCCCAAACGGGTCTTTACGGTCACTGGTAATTTGGTGCGCTTAACGATTTCTTCCGTCAACTTGACCATCAAGGGAATATCCCGCAGAATACCGGCTCCGGCATTTTTGCAGACCACCTTTTTTACAGGACAGCCAAAATTGATATCGATAATATCGGGGTTGGATTTTTCCACAATATCCACCGCCTGTAGCATAGAATCCAGTTCGGCACCAAAAATTTGGATCCCTACGGGACGCTCCTTTTCATAAATGTCCAATTTGATGACACTTTTAGCCGCATCACGAATCAATCCTTCGGAAGAAATAAATTCGGTATACACCACATCGGCGCCCTGCTCCTTGCACAATTTACGGAACGGAGGGTCACTCACATCTTCCATCGGAGCTAGAAGAAGCGGAAAATCAGGGAGTTCTATGTTTCCAATTTTTGGCAAATCCTTCAGGTTTTTGGACTGCAAAAGTACAAAATAGACAATAACCTAAAAGCTAGTTCTGGGATTGTAGTCGATCACGCTCATTTTTATCGATTCCACGCTGGTTGTCCTCCAATCGGAAGTTTCCGAAATTATAGGTGAATCCAAACCGGATAAACTGTGTTTCGGGCCGTCTTCTGTAAAAATTATCTTGGTTGAGATACTGCGAACGATACGTGGGCACGTATTGCTCCAAAATGTCCTCAGCAGCAAGCGATAAGGTGATTTTATTATCAAACAATGTCTTCCTCAAGCCTATAGTCAAATTGAACTGCTCGTCCGAAACATAGGAACCAAACAAAAACTTGGAAATATACGTCGCGGCCACTTCGCCCGTAAAGGTCCCATCCTTGGAGAGCGTCAGATAATTGCCAAAATAGGCGTAAACACCATTTACTTCGTTAGTGAAGGGCACATTTCCACTCTCCTCGGCCAAAAAGGTCTCTTCTTCATGGAACAGAGAGGTATAGGCATACAAAAACCAAGCGGGCAAAATGGATTTGCTCACGGTAAAATCCAAACCATAGGATTTACTTTCCAGAACATTCTGCTTAAGTTCCACCAAAGTTTGGTTGTCATTATCCTGAAATACCAAATAGGCGATATTCCTACCGTTATCCCGGTAGTACACATCAAAGAAGTATTCGCTATTGAGCGTATAGTTGAAATTGAAATTGTTGCTAAAGCTTGGCCGCAACCCTGGATTTCCCTCTTCAAAATCATTTTCATTATAAAAAAAACGGAAAGGATTCAAATCATTGTACTTGGGCCTGTCGATGTTCCTTCCATAATCAAAAGAAAAGCTATGCTTGTCCGATGGTGAGTAGAGTACGTATACGGATGGAAACGGTTCAAAAAAGTCTTGCGTATTGGTCTCTCCCAACGTAATCGAGTTTCCTTCCGCTTTAGTGAGCTCACCTCGAACACCCAATTTCATGGACCATTTTTCCCAGTTTTTTATAAAGCTCATGTAGGCCGCGTACACCTTTTCATCATAAATATATCTATCCGATTGCGATGCATCTACGGTATTGCTACTACCATTAAAGTTGAAAAAGTTCATCGTATTTTCCGACGTAATCGTTGATATCTTTGCTCCCGATTCGATGGATGCATTTCCCACGGGGGTAAAATAGTCCAGTTGTCCGGTGAAAATTTTTATTTCTTGGTCGGAATCACTATCAAACCCAAAGTCCCTTAAAAAAGTACCGCTCGCATCAAAATAGTTGGAAGAGAGCCTTTGGAACATTTCACCATTAAAATAGGTATAGTGTCCATTGGCCCTGATTTGCGCTCCTTCTTTTTTCAGCTTGTGCACATAGGTTAGGTCGAATGCCAAGTTGGTGTTGTCCATGTTGGCATTGTTCCGCGTTGTAAATGTGGAATCCAATTGTGCCTGGCCGTTCCTCATTTCGTTGTTGAGCAAGGTTTCCTGCTCTTGGTCCAAATTGAATAAAAGATTGGATGTAAGGTTCAAGCTGTTTCTATCATCAAAATCATAATCTAGGATAAAGCTGGCATTTTGCGATTGCGACTTATCCGTTTGATTGTAATCGGTGTCCCATGTAGAGAACACATTATTGGCATCGTCCATAAAATTGATGCCCTTTTTGGTCTTGTTGATTTCCTTTTTTGGGTTGATGGTGTAGTTCGCAAACAGGTTGAGCTTGTCCGTTTTGTAGTAATGGCTTGTGCCGATACTGTATTTTGGAAAAACGGCCTGTGTGAAGGTTCCATTGACGCTTCCTTTATAACCCGGTACTATATTCTTGCTAGTGACAATGTTCAATATGGGTCCGCCTTCAGCATCGTACCTGGCAGGTGGGTTTGCGATTACCTCTACCGATTTGATGTTTGTTCCCGAGAGTCCTTGCAGCAAATCCTGAACCTCTTGACCTGAGAGCTGTACTTTTCTATCGTTGAGATAGACGGTAGCATTTTGGCCACGGATCATTAAATTCTCTTGATTGACAATGACCCCTGGCGTATTTTTGAGTATATCCCACGATGTTCCTTGTGAAACCACTGTGTTTTCAACCGTAAAGACCAGTCTGTCCGGCAACCTTTGTAACTTAGGACGCTGCGCGGTGACGACCACTTCGTCCAACTCGTTGCTTTCCATTGGAATGATCAAAGCCCCTAACGAAACGTCTTTTGTAATGTCCAGTGCCCTTGGCTCAGAGCCGCTTCCCACATAGCTCGCCTGCAACAAATAGAGATTGGCCTCTACCCCTGTCAGCTTAAAAAACCCTTTTTCATCGGCAGAACTCCCTTGAACAAAAGTCGAATCGGCCGCTTCTAGCAAAAGAATATTCGCATAAGGAACCACTTGATTTTGTTCGTCGACAACCTTTCCGGTTATGGTAAAGGTTTGGCCGTACGCGCCACAAATTGTAAAGGACACCAATAAAACAATAGAGGTGAGGTTCTTCATTAGAGGTTAGGGTTGAGCTTCAAATCTAAGAAATTATTTCTGAGCGAAATACGAAGGAATTTTCTTATTGAGAAAAAACCGTTTACAGGTATTTAAAACAATTATATTTGCAGTTGATTATATCCCTTTTTTAGGGTATGTTATTGTTGATATGGAGAAGATCAGGAATTTTTGCATCATTGCGCACATAGACCACGGTAAAAGTACCTTGGCAGACCGTTTGTTGGATTTTACAGGCTCGGTGACCGAACGCGAAAAACAAGACCAATTGTTGGACAACATGGACTTGGAACGCGAAAGGGGAATCACCATCAAGAGCCACGCCATTCAAATGGATTACATGCACAATGGTGAAAAATATGTGCTTAATTTGATTGATACTCCCGGTCACGTGGATTTCTCCTATGAAGTTTCCCGTTCCATTGCTGCGTGTGAAGGTGCACTTTTAGTAGTCGATGCTGCACAAAGTATTCAGGCACAGACCATATCCAACCTGTACCTGGCGTTGGAAAACGATTTGGAGATTATTCCTGTCCTCAACAAAGTTGACCTTCCCAGTGCAAATCCAGAAGAGGTTACCGACGACATCGTTGACCTTTTGGGGTGCAAACCGGAAGAAGTAATTCCTGCCAGCGCAAAAACTGGAATTGGAATAGAAGAAATTTTGACCGCGATCATCGACCGCATACCTTCACCAAAGGGAAATCGCGACGAACCGTTACAGGCCTTGGTCTTTGATTCCGTATACAACCCATTTAGAGGCGTTGAGACCTATTTTAGGGTGGTTAACGGTGAAATCACTAAAGGACAAAAAATAAAATTTGTAGCTACCGGTAGGTCGTATGAGGCCGATGAGATTGGAACCTTAAAACTTACACAACACCCCAAACAGAAGATTTCAACCGGGGATGTGGGCTATTTGATTACCGGTATCAAAGATGCCCGTGAGGTAAAAGTGGGTGATACAATCACCGATTCGGCCAATCCGACGAAAAACCCAATCGGTGGTTTTGAGGATGTAAAACCCATGGTTTTCGCCGGAATCTACCCTGTGGATACCGAAGATTTTGAAGACCTCCGTTCTTCCATGGAGAAACTCCAGCTGAACGATGCCTCCCTTGTATTTACTCCGGAAAGCAGTGCGGCATTAGGCTTTGGTTTCCGTTGCGGGTTTTTGGGCATGCTGCACATGGAGATCATCCAAGAGCGTTTGGAGCGGGAATTTGATATGACCGTAATCACTACGGTACCTAACGTTAGCTACCACGCGTACACCACAAAAGACAAAGAAACGGCCGTTATCGTAAACAACCCGTCCGACCTTCCCGACCCATCGACCGTAGACCGTGTTGAGGAGCCTTACATAAAGGCCACTATTATCACCAAGTCGGATTTTGTTGGGAACGTAATGTCACTTTGTATTGAGAAACGGGGACAGATCGTCAACCAGACGTATTTGACCACAGAAAGGGTAGAGCTCATTTTTGATATGCCATTGGCGGAAATCGTTTTTGATTTTTACGACAGGTTAAAGACCGTTTCAAAAGGCTACGCTTCCTTTGATTATTCACCGATAGGGATGCGTGTATCGAAGCTGGTTCGCGTAGATATACTTTTGAACGCCCAACCGGTGGATGCGCTATCCGCATTGGTCCATTTTGATAATGCACATACCATCGGTAAAAAGATGTGCGAGAAATTAAAGGAGCTTATACCAAGGCAACAGTTCGATATTCCGATTCAAGCCGCTATCGGATCCAAGATTATTTCCAGGGAAACCATAAAAGCATTGCGAAAAGATGTTACGGCCAAATGTTATGGTGGCGATATTTCCCGTAAGCGTAAATTGTTGGAAAAGCAGAAAAAAGGGAAAAAGCGTATGCGACAAGTGGGTAACGTGGAAATTCCACAGCAGGCGTTTATGGCAGTTTTAAAATTGAACGATTAATGCATAAAAGGGTGCAGTGCATACTCTGAATCAATGTTGTCAGACTGAAGCTGTTAAGGTATCATGAATATTGAGTCCTATGTTTTGAAGCTTGATTACAACTTTCTTGACGTTTGAATTGTAATGGCTAAATCAAATAAAGCTGTACCCCCAATAACTTTTTCAAGTTGAACTTCGGTATCAACAAACAGTAATTGCATTTCTGCACCACACTTTTTTACTATATAGTTGTATTATAGTTATGAGTGTCCAATTCTTGTTGGATTTTATCAATCTCCTCCTCCAAGTCAATAATATGGGCATCTCTTTCTTTTGTTTTGATGGATGATTCCCAAACATATGTCTCCGGTTGGGAATAATAAGTTTTTCCTGCGGGGGCTTTTCCCTCCGTAGTAGGAATGGTCTTTAAAAATTTAGCCAGTGTCTTGAGTTCGGACAATCGATATATTTTCTCTTGTACAGCTTGATTGGCTTTCGTAATCCTCGTTTTTATACTGACCAGCCTATCTATTGTATCATTGAGTTCTTCCAAAACTTTCTTGGGGTCGTATGCCCTTGGGTTTCCTTCAATAACACAATTATAGGTCGAAATCCTTTTTTGCAGTTCCAGAATATTTCTGATAAGTCTGTTCTTTTCTTTTAAAGCTTCTGCTATCGTCATATGGTTTAAATTTTATCTCAAGCTTGCATGACCAATAGAAACCATATTAATTTATACTATGGTTTGGTTTCGATTTAGCCGCAACTCACGGAAAAGATATATATGATTTTGAAAAGAGGCACCTGTCAATTGACGGATGGCCCATATCAATTGACGAATCGCCAAAAAAGAGGATTCTTGATTTATTTAAAAGGGAAAAAATACGGTATCACAAAAGTGGCCGCTATCCAAATAACAATATTGAGCGGGGTCCCGACCCTTAAAAAATCATTGAATTTATAGTTTCCCGGAGCATAGACCATTGTATTGGTCGGATAGCTTACCGGGGTCATAAACGTTAGGGAGCAAGCGAACATCACCGCAACCAAAAATGGTCTTTCGCTTATCTCCATTGCAGAAGCCAAATTGATGACTATCGGCGTCATCAATGCAGCCGTGGCCTTGCTTGAGAGCACATTGGTGCTCAAAAAAGTAACTAAATACAATATGCTCAGGGTCACTTGGGCGTGGTAATTTCCCAGCGTCTGTTCTATAAATTGGGCGATTTTTTCGGCCCCACCAGTCTTTTCAAGGGCCGTTCCCATAGAAAGCACTCCAGCCATCATAAAAATGACCTTCCATTCCACGGCCTCGTATGCCTCTTTTGGCTTCAAAGTGGATGTGGCCACCAACAACAATGCTCCTACCATACTGCTTATCAAAATAGAGGTAAGGTTGAGCGATGCCGCAAGCACCACCCCTACTGCAATAACAATGGCAGGGATGGCTTTTTTATAATTTACCTTTGCATGCTTGTATTCGGAAAGAGCCACCACCAAGCCCTGTTCAACCAGTGCATCAACATCGGCTTCAGTGCCCAAAATCAGTAGCATATCCCCCTCCATCAAGTTTACGTCGGCCAATTTTTCATACAAAATCTCCCCTCGTTGCCGAATGGCCAAAACCGACCCATTGTACTGCCTCCTAAAATTAAGTGAGCGGAGAGAGCCCTCGGTAAGCCTAGAACCAAAGGGAACAATAACTTCATAAATGTTTTTCTCCAGTTCTGATTTGTCAAAACGTTTGTCCCCTGTTACCCTATATCCTTTTATGTCCCGAATAGCATTCAGTGTTTTTGGTGGCACAAGGACCTTCATAACATCTCCTTCCAAAATGAATGTTTCCGGGCCGATACTTTTCTTGTTAAATCTATCTCTGGAAATATCCAATATCTGCACGTTATAGTCATTGACCAATTTGGACATGTGCAACGGTTTATTACTATCAAGGCAATCTTTTTCAACTAATAACTCGGTAATATACTTTTGGGCTTCTTTGGTAAGTACGTCTTGCTCCTTTTTTTGTTTTGGCAGTAGAAGCGGTGCCACAAAAAAGATATAGGCAAAGCCAATAGTTGCCAAACAAAGTGCTGCCAAACTGAATTCGAACATACCAAAACCTTCCAATCCATATTCTTGGGCGTAGCTGCTCACCAAAATGTTGGTGGAAGTGCCTATCAAGGTGCAGGTGCCTCCAAATAACGCCGAAAAAGAGATGGGAATCAACAACATGCCCGGGGCTATTTTGGTTTCCCTGCACACGGTCAATGCAATGGGCAAAAGCAGTGCCACTACGGCAGAATCGTTCACAAATGCGGAAAACATGCCCGCAATAAGACAAAAGGTGATGAGGGCAATGCTATAATGTATTTTGGCCAGTTTTATGATCCGGTCGCTAAGACCTCCTAAAATACCAGAGTTAAATACCGCGGCACTTACCACGAACATACACCCAAGGGTTATGGTGGCCGGATGATTGAATCCCGAAAAACCTTCTTTGGGACTAAGAACGCCTGCCACTATAAACAGTGCCATAATGATGATGGAGGTAGTATCTATGGAGAAATAGTCCTTTATGAACAGGACGATCCCTATACAAATGATCACAATGGTAATAATCAAATCGCTGCCCATATTGCGCGTAATTTAGAGTTCCATTCTTTTTTGGCCACCTATCTTTTCTGTGCCGGCTCTATTAATGGTAAGTGAATAGAATAGTCTCTAAACCATTTTCGATTCTTCTTCAGAAAACAATTTTACTCATTCTCAGGATTCTTTTCCTCTTTTGTCACTTCGATTTCTTTCCCCAAATAAACCAACTTATAGCCCTCACCTTTTGGATTAAAATCTTTACTATTGGCGGGAATTATCTCAATACTGCCATCCGGGGATTTGGTGAACAAAGGAACAATGTCCCTCTCTTCATAGGTAATGTCAATCAGCTCATCATAGTGCTCCTTGTCATCCAGATCAATTTCATGGATGGTAGGGTGCTTACGGACAGTGTCCATTAATTGGATAAAGTCATCGGTGTGCGAAAAAAGACCCTCTTTTGGATTATTGTCCGGGTCGTTCACCTCTTCGGTGTTTACAAGCCTGAAGGCCCCGTTCTCCCCAAATTGTCTTTGAAACTTGTTGATTGCGAACTTGTTGATATCCGAGTTTCCGGTCAAGGCCATTAAATAACCCATATCGTTCAGCTCGATATTGTCAGTAAGCGTATCTGAGAAAATATTGGCGGTAATGGCTTCAAGTCCCAGTTTTTTCGCCTTTTCCACATTGTTTTGGTTGTTGTCTATCAAGACCACGTGCCTATTGTTCTTTCTAAGATAGTTTCCAATGAGTCTGGAAAGTTTGGACGCGCCAATAATCAAAATACCCTCGGACTTCTTCAGGAAAACGCCGACCAATTTTGCGAAAAAACGGGCCGTGGTCGCGTTCAACAGTACCGTTCCCAGTACGATCATAAATACCAAGGGTGTAATATATTCGGCACCTGCCTCTCCCCTTAACACCAGTTTGGAACCAAAAAGCGAAGCTATACCTGCTGCAACGATACCGCGCGGGCCCACCCATCCTATAAAAAGTTTTTCGTTGAACTTTAAATTGGACCCCTGTGAGCTCAGAAAGACCCCAATGGGCCGTATGATAAACACAATTACTGCGAAAAGTGCCACGGTGTTCCAATTATAAATAAGCTCCAGATCGCTGATGTTGATATTGGCCGCCAACAGGATGAAAAGAATGGAAATCAACAGTACGCTCAAGGACTCCTTAAAGTATAGAAGTTCCTTAAGGTTGGGCAGATTCATATTTCCCATCACCATACCCATTACCACCACGGCCAACAGACCGGATTCGTGTGCAAACAGGTCCGACTCCACATAAACCAGAAGTACGGTGGAGAGCGAAACCACATTGAGCAAATAGTGCGGGATAAAATTCCTTTTAATGGCAAATGCCAATGCATGTGCAAAGGTGAAGCCAAAAGTCGTTCCGAACAGGATGATTTTACCGAACTCGATAAGTGCCGTTTGGGTAAAGGCCTGCCCTTCTCCAACACTAATGAACTCGAACACCAGTACCGCGACCAAGGCCCCGATGGGGTCGATAAGGATTCCCTCCCATTTCAGTACAGCCGAAACGTCCTTTTTCAAAGGAATGTTTCTAAGGATAGGCGTAATTACGGTGGGTCCGGTTACAATGATAAGACCGGAGAACAAAAATGAAATTTGCCAAGAAAGGCCAAAAATATAGTGTGCGGCAACCCCTGCACCAAAAAAAGTGACTATGGTACCAATAGTAATCAACTTGGTGATTACCGGCCCCACATTGGATATCTCGGCCCTTTTTAGGGTCAATCCCCCTTCAAAAAGGATAACGCTAATGGCCAAGGACACAAAATAATAAAGCCCTTCTCCAGGGAACAGTCCTTTTTCACCATTCCAGATCGGCTCTATCAGTTTTGATCCATCTTCCGTATATAAAGTAGCTATGGGACCCACCAGCAATCCTATCAAAATAAGGGGTAAGATTGCAGGAAGCTTAAAGCGCCAAGCCACCCATTGTGCAATAATGCCAAGAATTATGATTCCAGCAAGTTCGAGCATCGTCTAAGTTTTGTGGAAATTTACTGTTTTTCTTTTAGATAATCATTCTTCAATGTATGGGCAACACAATACGAAAGTTCATATTTGCCCAAACATTCCTGGGATTTAACGAAACTCGTCTCCTTTTTGTTAAAATACGGCCAATATATCTTTATTTTTTCGCCATTTGGGTCGTGCTTTTCTTATTTTGCACCCCATTTTACTTTCGGAATGACAATTTATCCCATAGAGACAGGTAATTTTAAGTTAGATGGTGGAGCCATGTTCGGTGTGGTTCCCAAATCTATTTGGAACAGGACCAACCCTGCGGATTCCAACAATATGATCGACCTTGCCGCCCGCTGCCTTTTGATAGAAGATGGCGACAGGCTCATTTTGATCGATAACGGACTTGGCAACAAACAATCCGAAAAATTCTTTAGCTACTATTATCTCTGGGGCGATCATTCATTGGACAGGTCATTAAAAAATGCCGGCTTCCATCGGGATGATGTAACGGACGTTTTTTTGACCCACTTACATTTTGACCATTGCGGTGGCAGCATTCAATGGAACAAAGACCGGACCGGGTATGAGCCCGCCTTTAAAAATGCCAGGTTCTGGACGAACGAGGCACATTGGGAGTGGGCCACCCAACCAAATGCAAGGGAAAAGGCTTCATTTTTAAAGGAAAACCTTTTGCCCATGCAAGAAAGCGGCCAATTGCATTTTGTGGACAGAAAAGAATCTTCTTTTTTAGAAAGTTCCGAACTGGGATTCGGCATTCACTTTGTGGACGGGCATACCGATAAGCAAATGCTGCCACATTTAAAATATAAAGGTAAAACCTTGGTTTTTGTGGCAGACCTCCTACCAACGGTTGGACATATTCCGTTACCTTATGTTATGGGATACGACACCCGACCTTTGTTGACCTTAAAAGAAAAAGAATCATTTTTACATAAAGCTGCAGAAAACGATTGGCTACTCTTGTTCGAGCACGATGCACATAATCAAATCTGCTCACTGAAGCAGACCGAAAAAGGAGCCCGTTTGAAGCAACTGTTTTCTTACGACGAACTATTTTAAGTACAATAAATCAACTTCACTCTTTTACAAATACATTCTATGAATCGCACATATAAAAAACTATCGTTCCTGTCGCTTTCCGCCTCTATTTTTTTGATGGGCTGTGGGTCTACCGCATTGGTCTCGACTCCTGTTGAGAATATTGATTCCGTACCCCTGAAAGTAGCCGAACTTACCGATACGGAAAAGAAAAACTGGGGCCATTTGGACCTGATCAAGGACACTATTCCCGGTATGAGCGTTGACAAGGCTTACGACGAAATCATCAAAAACAAAAAAGGAAAAACGATTGTAGTGGCCGTTTTGGATTCCGGCATGGATTTAGAGCACGAAGATTTAAAGGGCGTACTTTGGACCAATTCCGACGAAATACCCAATAACGGCAAGGACGATGACGGCAATGGTTATGTGGACGATATCCACGGATATAACTTTTTAGGGAAATCCTATAATGAGCAATTGGAATATGTTCGAATGCTTCGTTTGAACATTGGAGATGCATCCGAAAGGGCAGAAGCAAGACTTTTGCTCGACAAGGAATATCCGGAAGCCGTTCAGAACAAACAACAGTACGAACAAATATTTCAGGTGGTAAAAGGTGCCGATGAACTTGTAAAAAGTGAGCTTGGCAAAGAAACCTACACTAAAAAAGATTTGCTCTCCATAAAGGCAACAACGGCACAAATGGAGCAAAGCGTTGCGGTATTGACACAAATGTTCACTTATGGCGACACTATTCCAGAAGTATTGGAGGAGCTTAAAGAGGGCATTACCTATTTTACCGATCAAGCCAATTATAACCTCAACAAAGATTTTAACGGTAGGGAGCCTGTGGGCGACGACCCTTACGATATTACCGACGTTCCATATGGTAACGGAAACCCAAAGAACATGGTAGATACCGAAAGTCATGGAACTCACGTAGCCGGAATCATCGCTGCCCAAAGAAACAACGGTATTGGCATGAAAGGAGTTGCCAACAATGTTGAGATTATGAGTATTAGAGCTGTTCCCAACGGAGATGAATACGACAAGGACATCGCGCTGGGTATCCGCTATGCTGTTGACAATGGCGCGTCCATAATCAACTGTAGTTTCGGAAAGTCCTTTTCCCCAAAAGCCGAATGGGTGTATGATGCCATTAAATATGCCGCTTCCAAGGATGTATTGATCGTGCATGCCGCAGGTAACGATGGTGAGGACCTAGAGCTTCCAGAGAACAGAAACTATCCCAACGACGATATGGACAGTGAAACGGAATTTGTGGACAACGTGATTACCGTTGGGGCCCTTTCCAGCAGTTATGGCTCCGAAATGGTCGCGTCTTTCTCCAACTATGGGAAACAACGTGTGGATGTGTTTGCTCCCGGAGACGCCATATACTCCACCATGCCCAATAGCGAATACGAATTTCAAGGGGGAACATCCATGGCCGCTCCTGCAGTAGCCGGTGTTGCGGCCCTTATTCTTTCTTACTATCCAGACCTTTCTGCCTCTCAGGTTAAAAACATTATGATGCAGTCTGGGCTTAGGACCAAGACATCCGTTATAGTTGCCGGAGATGAGACCAAAGCAACCACTTTCGACAAAATTTCCAAGTCCGGCAAGATGGTTAATGCCTATAATGCCTTAATTTTAGCGGACAATATCTCAAACGGTAAAATGACCTTAGAGAGCAATTCAAAATAATATATGAAGCATTTACGATCACTCTTTTTCTCGGCCTTTTTTGGAGCTACCCTTTTTTTAAGTGCACAATCAAGTGACTGGCAACAGCACGTGGACTATGCCATGGATGTACAGATGGATGTAAAGACCTATCAGTACACCGGTACCCAAAAATTGATCTATACCAACAATTCCCCGGATGAATTAAGCCGTGTTTTTTACCATTTATACTACAATGCTTTTCAGCCCGGTAGTGAAATGGACATCAGGCTACAAAACATCAAAGACCCGGATAAAAGAATGATGGTCGATGGAAAAAGTAGGATTGCATCCCTTTCGGAAAGTGAGATGGGTTACCTCCATGCTGAATCGCTTACCCAAGACGGTCAACCTGTTTCCTTTACAGAAGAAGGGACCATTCTTGTGGTTGATTTGGCCAAGCCAATTCCTTCAGGAGAAAAAACAACTTTAGAAATGACCTTCAAAGGACAAGTTCCTCTTCAAATTAGACGTTCTGGTAGAAATAGTAGTGAAGGCGTTGCACTTTCCATGAGCCAGTGGTATCCAAAACTTTCAGAGTATGATTTTGAGGGATGGCATCCAAATCCATACATCGCCCGTGAATTTCATGGGGTTTGGGGCGATTTTGATGTAAAAATTACCTTGGACAAAGATTATACCGTTGGAGGTTCTGGATATCTTCAAAATCCGGACGAAATAGGTCATGGATATCAAACACCGGGAACCAAAGTAAAGACCAAGGGCAAAACCTTGACATGGCATTTTAAAGCACCCAATGTACACGATTTTATGTGGGCGGCCGACCCAGAGTACATTCATGATGTGTATGAAATGGAAGATGGTCCTACCCTTCATTTCTTCTACAAGGACAACCTAGAGTTCAATGAAAACTGGAAAAACCTTCAGCCAAAAACGGCGGAAGCAATGAAATTCTTCAGCAACAATGTTGGTAAATATCCCTATGAACAATACTCCGTTGTGCAGGGAGGTGATGGTGGAATGGAATATGCCATGAGTACCTTGATCACTGGCGAACGTGAATTCGGGAGCTTGGTCGGCGTAATGGTTCACGAAATGGCCCATTCTTGGTTCCAGCACGTGCTTGCGACCAACGAATCAGAACATGAGTGGATGGATGAGGGCTTCACTTCGTTCATCAGCAGCTTGTGCATGAACCAGATTATGGAACAGAACAAACAAAACCCTTTTGAAGGGTCATATCGGGGATATTACGCTCTGGTAAACTCAGGTCTTGAAATGCCCCAGTCCACCCACGCGGACAGATATACGACGAATTTTGCCTATGGAGTTTCTGCCTACAGTAAAGGTTCTATTTTCCTTTCCCAATTGGGCTATGTGATTGGACAGGACAAGTTGATGGAGACCATTCAAAAATATTTCGAAGACTTCAAGTTCAAGCATCCTGTTCCGAACGACATCAAAAGAACGGCAGAAAAAGTTTCGGGTATGGAACTCAACTGGTACTTAACAGATTGGACACAGACCACAAACACCATAGATTATGGCATTAAAAGTGTTAATGCCGATGGTGAGAGCGCCAAAGTTACTTTGGAGCGAATCGGTGAAATGCCAATGCCCTTAGATATTTTGGTTGTGGGAAAGGATGGAACACAAAAAACATACTACGTGCCATTGCGTATGATGTACGGCGAAAAAGAAAACCCATATCCAAATTTGGACCGTACCATTTTGGAAGACTGGCCATGGGCCTTCCCAACGTACGAATTTACCTTGGACATGCCCTTGGAAAATGTGCAGGCCATTATGATCGACCCGTCTCAATTGATGGCCGATGTGGATGGTGAGAACAACGTATACCAAGCAGAGGAATAAGCAGCTTTCCTTTAACAGAACAACAAGGGTGGCCGTTTGTGCCGCCCTTTTTCATTTAATCTCGGATTTATTTAAGTAATTTGATCTTTCCAAGGAACTCGTCACCATCACAATAATGTCTGAAGAAAATACAGGTTCAAACGATACTAACACACCCCTAAAGTCCCTTCAAGGGGACATTTCCTTCCCCAAAAAAGAGAAGCTGACCAATAAAAAATTGTTCGAAGCGCTTTTTACAGAAGGCAAATCCCTTCATGAGTTTCCGATTAAGCTGATCTACCTCCCTTCAAGTTTTAGGGATGGTGCCAGAGTAAAGGTCGCTGTTGTCGCCCCAAAAAGAAAATTTAAAACGGCGGTAGACCGCAACCGCATCAAACGATTAATGAGGGAGGCGTACCGGCTCAACAAGCCCCTCATTTTTAACAACATTGAAAGGAATTTTGCGTTCATATTTTTATACCTTGGCAAGAAGGCTCCAAGTTTTGATGAAGTAGAAACGGCCATGAAAAAGCTGTTGGATGCCTTTGTAAATAAAGAATCCCATGAAAAGATTGATTAAAAAGCAAGTTTTTATTCCCGTGTTGGCAATTGTGGTCTTGGTAGGGGCCAGTAGTTTTAAAAGTGACTTTTTTGAAATTGCCAAACAGATAGAAATTTTTACCACCCTCTTCAAGGAACTTAACATGAACTATGTGGACGAGACCAATCCCGCCGAGCTGATGGATTCCGCCATAAAGAACATGTTGGGAGAGCTAGATCCCTATACCCAATTTTTGAACGAGCAAGATGTCGAATCCTTCAAAATAAATAATGCCGGGGAATACTCCGGTATTGGAGCCTTGGTCCGTTCTTATGAAAACAAATTGTTAATCGTAGAGCCGTATCAAGACTATGCGGCAGATAAGGCGGGGTTAAAGGCCGGTGATGAGATTATCAAAATCGGTGAGACCTTGGTCGCTGATTTTGACGATAACGCAGGAGAATTGCTCAAAGGGACAAATAACTCCACCGTCGAGGTTACTTTTTTACGACAGGGGGAAACCAAAACCACCACCATTACCCGAGGTGGCGTGGAGGTTGATGCGGTCCCTTTTTATGATATGATCGATGATAAAACCGGATATATTGTTTTGTCCCGTTTTAATCAAAAAGCTTCAAAACAAACACAATCTGCTTTGCAGGACCTTAAAGGCCGCGGAGCTGAAAGGTTGATTCTTGACCTTAGGGGAAATCCTGGCGGGCTGTTGTCCGAGGCGATAAACGTAACCAATCTGTTTGTTCCAAAGGGCGAACTCATTGTTACCACCAAATCCAAGGTCAAAAAATTCAATCAGGAATATAGGACCCGAAATCAGCCGGAAGATGAAGAAATTCCGTTGGTGGTACTTGTAAACGGAAAAAGCGCATCTGCCAGCGAGATTGTTTCCGGTGGTCTTCAAGATTTGGATCGTGCTGTAATTGTCGGCGCACGGAGCTTTGGTAAGGGTTTGGTGCAACGACCGCTCAAACTGACTTATGGTACGCAGTTAAAAGTAACCATCTCCCGGTATTACACGCCTTCGGGAAGATGCATACAATCCTTGGATTATTGGAACAGGGATGAGCAAGGAAATGCTGTTCGGAACACAAAGTTCAATGAGTTCACCACTAGAAACGGAAGAAAGGTCTGGGATGGAGGAGGCGTAATGCCCGATATCACTATCGAATCCTTAAAAACAAATTCGTTGATTGATGCTTTGGAATCCAACAACATCGTTTTTGATTTTGCCACACAATATTTCTACAACCACAATTTTGATTCTGTCGACAACTTTAGCTTTTCCGACTCTGATTATAGCGCCTTCAAGGCCTATGCCTCACAACAAAATTTCTCTTATCAGACCAAAACAGAAAAAGTCTTGGAAGAAACCATCAATGGAGACGACACTTTATTGGGCGCCGAGGTGCAAGAAAAATACAAGGATTTGCTTTTGGCAGTAAATCGTGGAAAAATCAATGCCTTGGATACTTATAAAGATGAAATCCAGAAAAATTTGGAAGACGAGATCATTACCAGATACTTTTACAGGGAAGGTCTTTACAAATATTATCTTAAACATGATGATGCCATTCTAACAGCCACCGGATTACTCGCGGACAACAACAAATATTCCTCTATTTTAAAATAATAAAACCACCTGTACCAATTCAAACAGGGCATCTATCAATTCAAAACGTGTAACCGTCAAGTTGGGTAGTTAAATCATCTTATAAGATGGTATTTTAACTTAAAACTTGTTTATGACCTACACCATCCTAACGCTCACCATAATTGGTATTGTGCTTTTGTTTTGGCTAAACAATCTGATCAAGAATTGTTTTTCTCGTTCCTTCTGTATACTTAAAAACCGAAAAAGGAAATCTATAGAGACTAAGGAGGCCTCGATTATCTCCGTAAAAACCATCAAAAAGGGAAAAAAACCGCTTTTGGAGCTCTTGGTATTGTTCGAAAACTTTTCCGGGAGCCATATTCATAGAAAAATTAGGGTGTGGGACAGTAAACCCCATTTACAACGTTTTGAACAGGATAAGAGCATACCTATCGGGCTTAATATTGCTCGTAAGCCCAAAGATCCTATTTTTTTATCGCAAGAAGTCTGTAGGTTTTCATTCGTATTTGTTCTTATCTGCCTTCTAAAAATTCTGGTTTATGTTGTCGGGAGCTACATTCTGATAAGTGTAGCTTTGGAAAAAATATTTTCTTCCCCTGAAAAATATGAGTTTGTCCTAAGAACATCGCAAACTTGGCAAATTGGGCTTATTTTAATAGGTGTAAGCGTTCTGTTATACTTACTCTTGCAAAGAATTGGTGTTTTGGTAAATGGAAAAACCAACGAGCAAAATTGGAACCTTCTATATTACGGCGTGGGTACGACGGCCAATATTATAGATTACAAAAACACAGAACCATTTATAAAAAATGATAAGACCATTCAGTTTTCGTATGCATTTAAAACCTCATTGGGAAAGCGATTCGAAGGGTTTGACAAAAAAATTATTGATGGTGCAGATGTTGATTCTCTGTTAGAATCCGACCTATTGGATATTATGTATCTTCCCAATAATCCGGAAGTATCGCGTATCAAAGAAAATTTAGAATCCCAGGATTTTATCCATTTTCTCAACCGCTTGTTTATGATCGTGGTCTTTATCTTTTCTGTTGTTTTTGTGTTTTCCTTTTACAAAACTGTTTTTTGAGGCATGATTTAAAATAGTCAGTCCCCTTCTTCGTAATATATCTTCATCAAAGACAAAATATCATTCTCAAAAAAGAACTCCATAGCCCCGTAATCATCGGTAAAAACAATTATTGAAGCTAATAGCGCCTGAGGGTCTTCAATTTTCATGGCCTCTAAAAACGCTTGTTTTGGTGTCCCGATTTTAATTCCATCCAAAACTGATAATTTAGGGGTTGTAATATTGGAAAAATGAAGGCCTTCTCTGTTTTCATAAAATTTGATTTCAGTATCCTTACATGTTATTTTTACGAAAGCTTCTCTGTCTTCCTTTGATTCTCCTTCAGAATAATCAATTTCTATTGTCATCTCTTTGCCCAATATCGCTTTTAGCGTGTCAATTTGTAACGCAAAGTCATATGGATCATAAATGTCAACTTCCGAATCCACCACATACCTTTTTGCCTTGCTCTGTATTATTTTGGATTCCTTCTTATCAACATCTATTTGTTCTATGGAGTCTATTGTGGCTATGTCTTGATTCTTGGTTTGCTCCTTTTTTGGATCCTTGCATGCCATAACGGCAAAAATTAAAATGCCAGAGATAATTGTCGCTTTCATAAGTGAAGCTGTTTTTAGAAATTATAAATCCAAAATAGCTAATCCTCTCCATAGATAGCCCAACCAATTGACGGATACTATATTTGAATTTACGAATGGCCCTTCAGGACCTATTCGTCTGTTCGTAATACCCAAATTCGGTTAACTTTTATTCACATTTGGAGTTAAAGCCCATCATCACAAATTTGTATGACGATACTTCGTAAAAAAGGAATTAATTCTATTTTTGGGCATGCAACAACTTAAGGTCTGTGAACTTTTTGCGGGTGTTGGCGGCTTTCGCCTAGGATTGGAAAACACGAAACACTACAAAGTGGTGTGGAGCAACCAATGGGAGCCTTCTACAAAAATGCAGCATGCTTCCTTAGTTTATGAAACACGTTTTGGTGCCGAAAATCACTCCAACGCCAACATTGAAACCGTAAAAACCGACGAAATTCCTGACCATGATATTCTTGTTGGTGGGTTTCCCTGCCAAGACTACTCCGTTGCAACTTCATTAAAAAACTCCAAGGGTCTTATCGGTAAAAAAGGCGTGCTTTGGTGGTCTATTCACCGCATTCTTTCGGAAAAAGAAATTAAGCCCAAATACTTGTTCCTGGAAAATGTGGACCGGCTTTTAAAATCGCCCTCCAGCCAACGAGGTAGGGATTTTGCCGTAATGCTCCGCAGTCTATCAGATTTGGGTTATGCCATAGAATGGCGGGTAATCAATGCCGCCGAGTATGGAATGCCTCAGCGCCGAAGGCGCATTTTTTTTCTGGCCTATTCAAAGGATTCTCCTGTTTACCAAAAACTTACAGAGACCCTTCCTCTCGACTGGATTTTAAAGAAAAGCACTTTTTGCAATGCGTTTCCTGTAGATGAATCCACACAAAATTTGGTTGAATTTGATTTGGAAGAAGATTTGGTCAAACTATCCAAAAACTTCAACAAAGAACAAAATCTTTCCCCATTTTTGAATACGGGAATGTGTATTGATGGAAAAGTATCTACCCTAAAAACCGTCCCTGCTTACAGTGGCAAAAGAACCGTTCTCTCCAATGTTTTGAAAAAAGGTCCTGTTCCTTCTGAATATTACATTGATGGTAACGATTTGCCCAAATGGGAATATTTAAAAGGGGCAAAAAAAGAAATACGCAAGACCAGCACTGGTTTTGAATACAATTACAGTGAGGGCAGCATGGTTTTTCCTGATGCCCTTGATCAACCTTCTAGAACTATTATAACCGGGGAGGGCGGCAAGTCCCCATCCCGGTTTAAACACGTGGTCCAAACCTCCAAGGGACTGCGAAGACTCTTACCTGTTGAATTGGAACGGTTGAACATGTTTCCAGATAATCATACCCAATTGGAGGGCATTTCGGATGCCAAACGTGCCTTTTTTATGGGCAACGCATTGGTTGTGGGCATTGTGGAAAAAATAGGTGATTCTCTGTTCCAGAAAATAGCCGAACTTGAAAAGCAATTTCAAAGCTGACCTATCCAAAGAAAAACAACTGGCGCCTTTACTGGATTCCTACTATCAAAAACACTTGAAACACTACAGTTTTGAACGTGTTCAACATCGTAAAAAACAATTGCAGGGCATAGATCTTATCCTAAAGGATAAGTCCTCGGAAAATGAATTCTTTGTTGATGAAAAAGCACAGTTGGATTACATAAACGAAAGTTTGCCCACTTTTGCGTTTGAACTTTTTTATAACAAAAATGAAATACAAAAGCAAGGTTGGTTGTTCGATGTTGCCAAAAAGACCCATTTTTATGCCTTGGTGACCAGTATTTATTCGGATGAAGAAAACGTGTTCACCAGTTGCAATATTACTTGGGTTAACCGTGAAAAATTGATTCTTCGCTTACACGAATTGGGCCTGAACCAAAATAGTTTGAAAAAGGTATGCCTTGATTATACAGAATGCCATGGAAAACTGATATTGAAGCAACTTAACCCCAGAACGGAAGGATATCTCTTTTTTTCCAACACCAATAAGGCAGAAAAGCCTGTAAATCTTATTCTAAAACTGGATTTTCTGGAAAAAATGGGCGTAGCAAAGAGGTTGGTTTAAGACTTCAACATTCTTGTATGTGGAATACCATCCTCCAAATATTCTTCACCAAAGGGCGAAAAACCAAGCTCCTTATAGAATTTTAAAAGATAGGATTGCGCAGAAATCTCGATGTGCTTGTTTGGAAATTTTTCATCAATTGCCGCTAACGATGCAAGCATTATCTGTTTGCCCAAACCATATTTGCGTTGTTCCTTACTTACCACTACCCTTCCAATGCTCACATTTTCAAAATAATCACCAGGTTTAAACACTCTGGTATACGCTACTACTTCGCCTTCTTTAACTCCTATTACATGAAGTGCTTTTTGGTCCTTGTTGTCCACATCTTGGTACACGCAGTCCTGCTCCACTACAAAAACTTCGCTACGGAGTCGTAGAATTTGGTAAAGTTCTTTGGTCGAGAGTTCATTAAAAGTTTTAACGGATACTTGCATTAATCTTGGACTATTACGCTTTTGGAATCGCACTTATCAAACTCAGGCTGTATGTTTACATGGTTGATGCCATGCTTGTGGTATACGTGCTCTTCAATTTTTTCAAGAATCTCATCAAACTCGGAAAGTCGTATATCGTTCTTAAAATCAATATGGGCTTCCATGTGCACTTCATCTTCATTGAGTTGCCAAATGTGCACATGGTGCACGTTTTTTACGGGCTCAATGGTACAGATAGATTCCACTATATCTTGGATTATCACCGATTTTGGCGTAAAAAGCATCAATACCTTGGTGGATTCCTTCAATAGGTCATATCCCATATAGATAAGGTATATACCAATGATCATGGTCAAAACTGCATCTACCCAATAAATCTGGAAATATTTCATAAGAATTCCACCTATCAGTACGGCCACGGACGCCATCATATCGGTAAGTAGATGTAAATAGGCCGATTTCATGTTCATATTGTCCTTTGAATCCTTTTTCAAAAGCAATACACTAAAACCATTGCCCGCAATGGCAATCAAAGCCAACCAAATTACCAAGTTGGATTCTATTTCTTTTGGCTCTATTAATCGTTCAACAGCTTCTTTCATTAAAATAATGGCAACAACAACAAGAGTAGCTGCATTGATAAATGCCGCTAAAATTTCCGCTCGTTTATACCCAAATGTTTTAAGATTGGAAGCCTTCTTCTTGCCCAATCGCCTAGCCACATAACTTATTATCAAGCTGAGTACATCGCTAAAGTTATGGAGTGCATCGGACAGCAACGCCAAGCTCCCAGAGAGCAATCCACCAACAATCTGTGCCAGCGTAATCCCAATGTTCAAAAAAATAGATATAAGGAGATTCCTTCCCTTTAGATCGGGGTGTGCGTGCGAATGTGAATGTCCGTGGTGATGATGGTGACCCATAGGGCTTATCTACAAGGAATTTTTTCGATCCTGCGTTCGTGCCGACCGCCTTGGAACTCTGTCTTTAAAAAAGTTTCCACCATATCCAGTGCCTGTGGAAGTGCAATGAAGCGGGCCGGTAAGCTTAAAATATTGGCGTCATTGTGCTCCCTGGCCAATTGTGTAATCTCCTTGTTCCAGCACAGGGCACCCCTAATACCTTGGTGTTTATTAATGGTCATGGTAGCTCCATTTCCGCTACCGCAGACCACAATACCAAAATCCACTTTGCCTTCCTCCACATCTTTTGCTACCGGGTGGGTAAAATCTGGATAGTCCACGCTATCGGTACCATCGGTACCATAATTAATAACTTCAATTCCTTTTGATTTTAATAGACCTATAATGGCAAGCTTGTAATCGGTTCCGGCGTGGTCGTTTCCAATGGCAATTTTCATGGTTATTGTATTAAAATGGGTACATAACAAAGGTACAATATCTTTTCATGTTATGTTGTTTATAAAAATGATGGAATTTTTGCATTGATTTAAAAAACAACCAATTAACAATAACACCATTTTGTTAATTATTTATACAAAACTAATGGTAATGAAATTTTGTAATTCAAGAAAATCGATCAGTAGGAATAATTATTTAATGTTGGGTTGATATTCGATTAAAAATTAATCAACCAATATCAAGAACTTTATTACGGTAATTAACATTAAAAACACATTAACTTTTCAATAAATTGATGTTGATAACGGTTATTAAAAACTGTGTACAAAAAATCTAATCGATTGATTTTTAAAATTCTTGTAGTCTTACAAATTGTGAACAAAAAGTTTTGATCGTTCAAAGCAACTTTTTCGAAAAAATTTTATTCCACATTTCAACGATCAATCATAATCATCATTTTAATTAAATTTAAAAAAGAAGAAAATATATAATATTGATTATTGTTGATAAAGTTGACTTTGTTTGAGATTACTCTTCCTTTCCTTGTTGGTCAAGGATTATAATTCGTATTTTTCAAAAAAATAAGGACGTTAATGTCAAAGAAAAAGAAGAGAGCTGGGAGTCAGCGAAAGAATGAAATTACGAAGGGCATTTTCACCGTACTAGAAAAGGAACCATCTAAAACCTTTAATTACAAGCAAATAGCTTCTAAACTCGGAATAACCGATACCCAAGATAGGAATCTTTTAATCAAACGTTTGGGACAGTTAAGGGCCAGTGACCGTATTCTGGAGCCCGAACGGGGCAAATATCAAAAGAAGCAATCACTTCACACGTATTACACCGGTAGGGTAGATTTAACCACAAGTGGCAATGCTTATATTATTGTTGATGAACTAGAGGATGACATCTTTATACATAACAATAATCTGAACCGGGCTTTCCATGGTGATACGGTCGAAGTTTTTATAAAGCCAAGACGAAAGAGCAAGAAGATGGAAGGTGAGATTTCCAAAGTGCTCGAACGTAAAAAATCATCGTATGTAGGTATTGTTGATAAGCAAAAAAGCTTTGCTTTTGTACGCCCTACCGATTCTAGGATGTATACGGATATTTTTATCCCTGCGGAAAAAATGAAGAAGGCCAATGATGGTGATAAGGTTTTGGTGAATCTTGGTGATTGGCCGGATGATACCGATTCGCCTTATGGAGAAATCGTGGAAGTCTTAGGAAGACCGGGGGAACACAATACCGAGATACACTCTATTTTGGCCGAATACGGTTTGCCGCATGAGTTTCCGTATGAAGTGGAACAGTTTGCCAAAACATTGGATACGAGTATAAAAGAATCCGAAATTGCCAAGCGAAGGGATATGCGCGATGTGCTAACCTTTACCATCGACCCAAAGGATGCCAAGGATTTTGATGATGCACTTTCTTTTCAAAAATTGGAAAATGGCAATTACGAAATTGGTATCCATATCGCCGATGTTTCGCATTATGTGCAGCCGGATACCATTTTGGAGGATGAGGCTTACGACAGGGCCACATCGGTTTATTTGGTGGACAGGGTAGTTCCCATGTTGCCCGAGGTGTTGTCCAATATGGCCTGTTCCCTTCGGCCCAACGAGGAAAAATATACCTTCTCTGCGGTTTTCGAAATGGACGACAATGCTAAATTGATAAACCAATGGTTTGGTAGAACCGCCATTAATTCCAACGAACGTTTTGCCTACGAAGAGGCCCAGCACATCATAGAAACAGAGCAAAACAACATTCCTAAAGAGATATCCATTCGTGAAAACGCTTATTCCGTATCTAATGATATTGTGGATGCCGTTCTCACTTTTGATAGATTGGCAAAGATCATGAGACAGGCCCGCATGGATGCCGGCGCCATTTCTTTTGATAAAATAGAGGTGAAGTTCCATCTATCTGAAGATAACGAACCTGTTGGCGTTTACTTTAAAGAAGCAAAGGATGCCAACAAGTTGATCGAGGAATTTATGCTCTTGGCCAACAGAAAGGTTGCCGAATATATAGGTAAACAGAAGAAAACGTTTGTGTACCGAGTGCACGATAAGCCGGATGAGGACAAATTAATGGCGCTGAACGGAGTTATTTCCAGATTTGGACATAGTATCAACCTAAAGGACAGTAAGACCATTAACCAGTCCCTAAATAAATTATTGGAGGACGTAAAAGGCAAAAAAGAACAGAACTTGGTGGATACTTTGGCTATCCGTAGTATGAGCAAGGCGATCTATACCACCGAGAATATTGGTCACTATGGACTTGGCTTTGAATATTATACCCATTTTACTTCGCCCATACGTCGTTATCCAGATGTAATGGTCCACCGTTTGCTGCAGCACTATCTTGACAAGGAAAAGGCGCCAAAAGCAACCATTTATGAAGAAAAGTGCAAGCATTCCTCGGACATGGAACTCTTGGCCGCCAATGCGGAACGGGATTCCATCAAGTACATGCAGATAAAATTCATGGAGGATCACAAGGATCAGGAATTTTTAGGTGTAATTTCTGGTGTTACCGAATGGGGCATCTATGTGGAAATTGTGGAGAACAAATGTGAGGGCATGATCCGTATCCGTGATATCAAAGATGATTATTATGTTTTTGATGAACGCCAGTATGCCATAATAGGGGAACGTACCAAACGGATGTACCAGCTGGGTGACGAAGTTTATGTGATGGTGAAGAACACAGATCTGGTAAAACGCCATCTTGACTTTTCGTTGATCGGTAAAAAGAAATAATACTATTTTGGAATAAAATTTGTTATCCTATTGAGAACCAAATTTTTATAACATGAGAATTATTACGATTGTTATTTTGTTCCTATCCCTTCAATATATTGAAGCCCAGGATGCTACCATAACCAAAAAGCTTCAAAAGTATACCGAAGTAAAAGGGTTTGATGGCATTTCCATCAATTTGATACGATCAAACGAAAACAAGGCGGTAATCACCGGTGCAAATACATCAAATGTGGCGATTGTTAACAACGAAGGTGTTTTGAAGATCCGAATGGAAATCGTTAAAATATTCAGTGGTTATAGAACCTATGTTGATTTGTATCATTCTGAAGAATTGGTGGTCATAGATGTAAACGAGGATGCCAGAATATCTTCTGACGATACATATGTGCAAAAAGTTTTGGAACTTAAATCACAAGAAGGTGGAGAATTGGAAATAAACTGTGAAGTAGACCAATTATTGATCAAAGCGGTTTCCGGAGGTAAAGTTTTTGCCGGCGGCTTTTCCAATAATCAAGATGTAATAATCAACACGGGCGGTGAATACAGCGGTAGAAACTTTAAAACAAAATTTACCACAATTAGTGTAAATGCGGGCGGCAATGCCGAAATTTATGCAACAGACTATGTAAAGGCCAATGTAAAGGCCGGGGGCGAAGTTCTGGTATATGGTGATCCGAAGAAAATGGACGAGCAGACCCTTTTCGGTGGAAAAATAAAAAGAGTGAATTAAAAATGATTGATGATATCCAAGCTGCTATCCCATTGGGATTTTTATTGAGCTTTATGATTGGACCTGTTTTCTTTGTATTGTTGGAAACGAGTGCCACAAAAGGTTTCAGGGCGGGAGTAAGTTTGGATATAGGGGTCATTTTGGCCGATATTGTTTTTTTGCTCATAGCTTATTTCAGTAGTTTCCAATTACTGGAAAATTTGAGCAACGAACCTGGATTATTTGTCTTTGGGGGAATGATTTTATTGGTATATGGAATTTTTCTTTTTGTGAAGAAGGCCAAAAAGAAGGCCAATGTAAAGGCTTCCAAAGGTACTTACGTTGGACTGTTGGCAAAGGGTTTTCTTTTGAATTTTATAAATATTGGGGTATTGGCCTTTTGGTTGGGGCTCATTATCGTTGTAGGGCCCAGTTTGGAAAACAATCCCAATAGAATGGTGGTCTTTTTCGGCACCGTACTGATAGTCTACTTTGCAACTGACCTGATTAAAATTATTTTGGCGAAACAGTTAAAAAGGTACTTGACCCAAGAACGCATTGTTTTGATTAAAAAGGGATTGGGAATTGTATTGATTATTTGCGGTATTGTATTGATAAGCAAGGGATTTTTACCGAATGACAGATTCGATCTCCAAGAGCGGATAGAAAGAATAGAGGACCTATAAACAAAAAAACCCAGCACTAAGTACTGGGTTTTGAGGCATCGAGCGGATTCGAACCGCTGTACAAGCTTTTGCAGAGCTCTGCCTAGCCACTCGGCCACGATGCCAAAGGGATCGCAAAGCTAAAAATATTTTATGAATATCTGGATTGAAAATAATCTAAATATTCATGAAATGATTTTGAGGCATCGGGTGGACTCGAACCACCATAAAAATCCTTGCGGGACTTTGTCTATCCAATTCGACCACAATGCCGTTTAAAATGCTAAAAGCAAAAATAAAAAAACATAATTTTATTCAGCGCTTAATTATCAGCGGTTTATCGAGTAATTCCGAGTTTCACCGAAACACTTTCCACATCGCCCCCAATGGGTGGATTAATCTTGGAAACTTCTACTTCCACTTCGGTTACTTCTTGTATTTCTTTAAAAATACGATCAATAATACGCTTGGCCACATGTTCCAATAAATTGGAACGTACCTTCATTTCTTCTTTTATAATATTGTTCAGATGAACGTAATCCACAGTTTCACTTAACTGATCGGAGATTGCAGGTCGGGAAAGATCTGCGGAAATCTCAAGATCAACCCTGTAATCGCTCCCAATGAGCATTTCCTCCTTTAAACATCCATGATTGGAGTGTATCCTAATATTTTTTAACCTGATTTTACCCAAAACTGTGAATTATAAGAAAGGGCAAAAATACGTTAAAACACATTAAATTAATACATACATCTACAGTTACTTATTCCTTGGAAAAGATCCATTCCCACCGTAACAACATGTGTACCTGTACTATATCCCAAAATTTCATTAGTGATTACCTGATAGGAATATCCAAAATAGAAATTACTTTTTTTAAGACCGGCTATAGGTGCTATGTACAACGGTTTTCCTAATTGATCGTTCAAAAAACGATAGGTGAGACCTACGTAATAGTAATCTTCAAAATCACGGAAGCGGAACTTGGCGTTCAGATCGGTAACGGAACGGCCATCGCTTTCGAACCACTGAAAGAATACAGAGGGTTCAATTTCCAGTTTACTGTTCTTGCTCTTGGAAAAGCTGTAACCGGAATAAACATAATAGTTTCTGAGCTTATTGGGCTCTATGGTAATAATATCGGTATTGAAATTGGACAGATCCTTGTTAAGTACATTCCCTGCATTTGCACTAAAGAAGAATTTATCATAACGATAAAGTACCCCCAGATCAAAATTATGATTGGTCGTGGCCTTATCATCAGCAGGCAATTGTCCATTGTTTTCCCTGAATTGCTCTACATCTACCCTAAACTGGTTAAAGTTGTAGGAGATACCGAAGGATAGAAAAATATCATCGTACCTATCCAATGTCAAATGGTGGGCAAATGATACCCTGGCACCTCTTTGTCTGGTATATCCATTGCTATCGTTATAGAGCATCATACCAACCCCTGATCTATTCCCTATTCTGGCGTCTGCGGCCAAGGTCTGTGTATCTGGTGCATCTTCTATTCCTACCCATTGCGTAAGACCGTTTAAACGGACTTTTATATGGTCACCGATACCTGCATAGGTAGGGGACATTAAAAATGGATTATCGGCAATGTATTGGGATAATTGGGGTACGGTCAACTCTTGTCCCTTGGCAATAAATGCCAAGGAAAACAATAAGATGGTTACGTATATTCTTTTTTGCATGGGGTTAAGCAGGTTAAGTGTTTATTCTCTGTATAATGTAAAGTGACCTACAAACTCTCTGTTATCTTGTTCTCCCTCAAGTCGGACAACATACCAGTAATCTCCGGTAGGTAATGGTTTACCGTCGTAGTTACCATCCCAACCTGCAACGTTGCGGGTCATCTCTTCCACTACTCTACCATAACGGTCATAAATCTTGATTAGTACGTCTGGGAACCCTTCAATGTTGTCAGGTATCCAAAAGTCGTTGCGACCGTCGCCATCTGGGGTGAAAAAGTTCGGGAATTCAATATCTATGAACTCCATAAATATTTCTGCTGTGGCCTCACAACCGTTCTGATCGATCACTGTTACCGTATAAGTTCCTGTTCTGTTAATAAAGAAAGTGTTGTCCGTTCCATTGTCCACATCATTGAAGTAGAAGGTATAATCCTCTACACCACCTTCTGCAATTGCCGTAATTTGATTGATGGTTCTGTTCTCCAATGTCAATACCAAAGGTTCAAAAGTATCAATGGTAAATTCATAGGTTACCATACAACCATTGGCATGTGCTATGGTGAGGTAATGCTCACCTGGCGTCATATTGGTGAAGTCAGCGGATAGTTGCATATCTGCTGGGTCGGTAGAATCCAGAGCGTACATTAGGTCGCCGGCTACGGATTCATCTTCCAAAACAATGTCCAAATAGTTGTTGGGTATATTTCCGGTACACTCGTACATTGGGGTTACAGTGGCAGCAAGGATTACTCCTGGGTCTATTTCTACAATAACATTCGTTTCACAACCTTGTGCATCTCTAATGAATACCACATGTGCTCCTGCAGTTAGGTTTTGGAACAAGGTTTGACCTTGGACAAAATTTGCATCGACACTACTGTTCAAACTAGTTTCATACGGTGCTGTACCACCTGAAATTTGAATTTCGAACGAACCATCGCCACTTTCAAAACAAACCTCATCCATAATGTTGATGGCCTCGGCAACAATAGGTTCTGGTTGTTCAAGTTCAAACTGGAACGTAATGAAACATCCGTTTACATCCTGGGCAATAACATCGTAAATGCCTGGGGCTAAATCAACAAAGGTATTTTGTGTATCGAACCTATTAAGGTTAGGTGAAATAGCGTATAGAATCTCACCAGTTCCACCGGAGACCTCAACGGAAATGGTACCATCTTCCATTCCGGCACAGGTAATATCCGTAAATTCTTCCCTATCAACTTGCAAAGGAGCTGGGTCTATGATTGGAATCATTGGAGATTCTTCAATACAATCTTCGCTGGTTACCCTAACATAATACTCACCGGCCATAAGGTCATCAAACCTTCCTGTGGTATTTGGTCCATCTACCAAATTGGTGAAACCTGCATCGCTGAACAATTCGTAGCTATAGTTACCAAGACCGCCAGTGGCACTCGCAATTATGGTAGCAGTGGCTTCTCCAGCACAATTGATGAAAGCGGCCCTGTCATCTATTTCCAATATTAATTCAGGTGGTTCTCTTAAACTGACCTGATTGGAAATCATGGCAGTACATTGATTGGCATCCCTCACTTCAAATTGATATTGACCTGGCCCCATGTTCAAGAAATCATGATACGTAGGATTGTCAAAATCTTCCCAAGTTGACGTATTTTCATCAAAATACTGGTAAGGTGCTGTACCACCTGTAGCGGATAAACGCATGCTTCCGTCGGTCAAACAGGTAAGGTCTGCAAGTTTGATCAGAGAAGCGCTTACTTCGGTCGGTTCCGAAATGGTAACGGTATCTGTGGTATCACTACAACTCCAATTATCGGTAACCGTAATACTGTAGGTTCCTGCACCTAGATTATTGAACATGTTGCTTCTTTGGGGACCTGTGGTGAATACAATGGTCGTTCCCGTTTCATCATAATAGTTCAGTTGGTAATCATAGGAACCACTTCCTCCGGTCACTGAATGTGCCCACACGGATGCACTTTGATCACCATAGCACAATAGATCTATTGGAGCAGCATCTATATCTGCTACTATTGGCGCAGGTGGTAGCAAGGTCAAGGTTCTATCCTCAAAACAGCCGCCGTCATCGGTTACTCGTACTGTATAGTTGCCCTCGGACAATCCTGTGAACACATAGCTTTGTACATCATTAATGGTGTAGACCTGTGTCGTTGTGGTATTGGTCAATACAATGTCGTAAGGTGCATAACCTCCCGTTGGATTAATCATTATTTCCCCTAGATCATTGGTACAGGTAACGTTTGCCACTTCTTGTGGTGTAAAATCCAGCTCAGCGCTTGGTGAAACTATGGTCACCGTACCTGAGGTGGCACCACAAAAAGGAGTACCTGTTGCAGTGACTTCAACATAATAGTTGCCACCTATCAAATCTAGGTGTGTTATAGCAAATGAGCCTGACGACGTATTTTCATTTCCGGATACGATCAGTGTTCCATCCGTTCTGTATACTTCATAATCATAAGCTCCCGCATATCCGTTAACATCTATCGTAATTTCACCAGCATCGTCAAAGCACACTGCCGCAGCGGTCGCCGTTGCCACTACATCTATGGTATCGTATGGAGCTACAGTGTAAATTGTCTGTGCATAACAACCAGTAACATCATTGGTCGCCCTGAATGTATAACTACCGGGTTGGGTCAACTCAAAAGTTGCCGTAGTTGCTGTAACCGAACTGGGTACCACACTTCCATAAGGATTTCCAACGGGCAACAATTCGAATGTGTAGGTATCGCCAGGGGTAGATTCCGTAACGGTCAGGATTACGCTTTCTGGATTCAGACAAGTTATAGCTATATCTTGAGAGGCATCCAATGTGAACGTGTTCAAAGGTTGAACTGTAATACTATCCGGGAATTCACAACCATTGGCATCCCTAACCACATAGTTGATGGTTTGTACGGTTCCATTGTCAACAACATCAAAAGTAGCGCTCGAATCGAAACCGTTTCCATTAAAACTGTAGAAATATGGAGCGGTTCCTCCCGTGGCCGTAACAGATATTGTTGATTCATCCACGGAATTGCTCGGAGTACAAACGAACGGTGTTGCCGAAGCTGTTGCGTCCAGAACAGCGGGTTCAATAACGCTCTCTGCCTTAACGTCTTCACATAATCTGGAAGAAACCACACGAACTTCGTAGTTTCCTGCGGGCAGATTTTCGAACAAAGGATTATTTTGTAATGGTCTGCTGGGTGCACCGGCACTAAGTCCAATCAATTCATATTGGTAAATTGGATTGGTTGCGGTAGACGGATTAAGGACCGCTAAAATACTTCCATCACTTCCACCAAAACAGCTAACATTTTGTATGGTAGCATCCAATAGTTCTGGATCTACCTTATCATCCAACACTTGTGAAACCACATAGGTACAAGGTTCAGCAGTATCCAGATCAGTTATGGTAAATACATAGTTGCCTGGTTCCGTAAGGTTGGTAAAAATACCATCAGTATTAGTGATAATGGTCGATGTAACCGGACTCACCGTACTGTATTGTAGGTTGGAAGAACCACCGGTCACCGTTACGGTTATTTCTCCTCCCGGATTGATGGTACAATCTATAGGTTTAACAACGGCTGCCGTGGCAGTCATAGCGTTGGTCAATACTACAGGTCCTACGGTAGTAAAACAACCCCATTGGTCTTCAATATAAACTTCGTAGGTACCGGCGCCCAATCCAGAGAATACGGTATTGGTCTGTGGTGAACCTACGTTGGCTCCATTTCGGATCAATTGATAGGTATAATTGCTTCCTTGGCCACCACTAACAGGATTGGTTTCTGGTATGCCCACAACTTCAATTTCTCCTTGGAGGTTGGTACAATTGGCTTGATTGATTCTTAAATCGGCCACAATAGGGTCGGGAACGGTAAGTTCAACATCTGGAAGTTGCACTGAACACCCTTCTTGGTCCATTACCCAAACTTCGTAAGTTCCAGCGGAAAGACCATCAAATCGTGCATTGGCCACGTAGTTGGATGGGTTGTTCGGATCTGGGTTCGGAGTTGTATCTATATAGTAGGTATATCCGCCCCATCCACCTTGAACGTCCACAACCTCTATAATTCCATCGTTGCCGGGATCACAGGTAATCGGTGTCATTTCAGTGTCACCGGTTATTGCAGATGAAGGACCGGCAATGGTAAAGGCTTCAATATTTGTACATTCAGGGAAGGCATCTTGTGCAATTTCCACAATATAGCTGCCTGCCGCTATGTTTATTGCTGCAGTAGGTCCTGTTGTAGTGGAGTTTCCATTGGCAACTACGGTATCATCGGACGGATCTACAGGTGTTCCGTTGGTATTGTAAATGGTCCAATTGAACCCACCGGAATACGTGGCATCCAAAAGTTCAAAGGTTACTTGACCACTATCTGTTCCATAACAAATTACATCGCTCACTACATTTACATCAATGGTAAAGGTGTTGGGGTCTGCAATTGTTTCCGAAGTAGTGACTGTACAACCGGTATCTAGGTGCCTCACTACAAAATTATGTGTTCCAGCGCTCAAACCACCGAATACGTTGGATGGTTGCCAAGTAGCTCCATTATCAATACTGTACTCGAAACGACTTGGATCTCCTGCCGTAGAGCTTACGGTAATGGTGATTTCACCATCGGCCCCTGGATTACAGCTTATTGGATTGGTTATGGCGGCCGTCGCATTGGTGATTTCATCAAATGGGTAGATAGTGGCGGTGGTGGTTCCCACACAACCATTGTCGTCATACACATTGATGGTATAGCTTCCTCCGTTCACATCAGTTTCGATATAAACAGGGTTACTGCCGGTTTGAACCACTACGGGGCCTGCATCATTGATGAATTCGTAACGAACGTAAGTGCCGCTTCCGCCGGTGATGGAAGAGCCATCAACAGTGATCATGGCATTGTTCATGTTGTTGCCGGCTGTACAGGCAAATTGATCAACTGTCGGTGCGGGAACTATTATTGCTTCTGGTTCACTAATGGTAACAGTTTCAATATGAGTACAGTTGTTAGCCGCCGTAACTTCAATAGTATATGTTATACCGGTTACAGAACCAGCAAGACCAGTAAAGTTTGCTGTAAAGTTGGTATTGGATGTAGGTGCGATCGGTACGGATATAGATCCATCGGTAGCCGAAATAATTTCAAAGGTATATGGACCAATTCCATTATCTACTGCGCTTACAGAAATTGTACCGTCATCGGCCCCATTACAGGTAACATCGGTATACGTTGAGGTAAAAGAGGGTATAGGCGCATCGGGTACATCAACGGTAATGGATTGGGAACAGTAGGGAGCTGTTGTACCAATATCGTACACCAACACTACATAACTGCCGGCCGCTCCTGCTCCCGCCCAAGTAAATTGGTTGGAGGCATCAAGGGTCAAAGCTCCTCTTGGTTCATCATATGGGTCTGGGCCGTCAATTTCGAACTCGTAGTTTCCTGATCCGGAAAGCACTTCTATTTGTAATTCTCCGTAGGCCAGATTACCTGGTTCACAATCCAATGCGACAGTTTGGATTACATTGAATTCCAATGGAGGGTATATATCAAATGTTTCGGAATCCGAGCAACCATTTAGATCTCTAACCGATACGGATTGATTTGTGCCGGAACTTAGGCCTGAAATTGTATATTGGTCGCTGCCATCAAAAGTGAACGTCTGGTAGGCCGAACCGTTCACGCTTATTTGGAACGGAGCCATTGCCACCGCAGCATTGTCCAAGGTTATGGTCACTTGGAACTGTCCTTCGTCCACACATTCGTCTACCACAACTAGGGATATTTCTGGACTTGGATCTTCAAGTACGGTTATTGGCTCGCTTTGGATACATCCGTAGGCATCCATTACATACACCATGTAATCCCCGGCTTCTACATTAGCAGTGCTGCTACTGGTCCATCCGGCACTTACAGCAGTTGGTGCTGGGTCGGTATCCAACAAATATTGGTATGTATAAGGAGCGGTACCATATCTTCCCGTGGCAGCAATAACTCCTGCATTAGGGTTACAATTGTCGTTCTGTGGACTTGTCACATCTAAATCCAGCGCATTGGCAGATTCACGAATCGTAAATTCTCCACCGTCTACAGAACAGCCATTGTTTGGTCCTCCAACCTCTGATAACAACAGATAGTATTCTCCTGGAGGAAGTGTGCCAAAATTGTTAATGGTTACCGTTGTTGGAGCGTTAACTGGTGCTGTTCCGCTATAGCCAGTTGATACATTGGATTGCCTATTAAAAATTTCATAGTTTACCGAGGTCGCCAAAGCATCAAACCCAGTGAAAGTAAAGGATATGTTTCCATCTGAGGAACCGGTACAACTCACATTGTTTACAACATCTAGATTTGATGTCATTAAAGAAGGTGTATTGATAGGGGCCGCAGCTTCTTCAAAATAATAACAGTTGGTAGTGAGGTCAAAAACCACAAAGGTATAGGTGATACCTGGGGTAAGGCCTGTGAAAGTTGCAGTATCTCCCCCCGGTGTATCGGGAGAAATATAATCGTTTGCAGGATCATCCACGTAAGGAGCGTTATAATTTTCCAAGATGGCAAACTCATAATTTCCACTTCCAACAGCTGAGCCTACGGTAACTATTGCTGTACCTCCTGAGACACAATCTGCGGTTGTGGTACTCACATCAATATCAAGGTCATTGGGTGGGGACGCAATAATTTCTGTGGTATAAGAAGCACATCCGTTGGCATCAACAACATCTATTTGATAGATTCCAAATTCCAATACCGTAAAAGTATGATCTCTGGCTCCAGATGTAGTTGTATAGGTTTGAGGTGCAATACCGTTATTTGCAGTAAGTATATAGGTATATTCAGCGGTTCCGCCAGAAACACCTGAAATAGTGATAGAACCTGGGTTTGTTACCCCAGAACTGGAATCACAGGTAATGGGCACATCTGTTGTAATATAAGTAATAGGGTCTGGTTCCGATATAACCACAGGAAACGGGTCGGAAACACAACCTTTGGAATCTGTCACCGTAACTTCGTAGTCACCAGCAGGGAGTCCTGTAGTTTGGCTGCCGTAATTGGTTGGACCATTGATTTCAACCACATTGATAGTGTATGGAGGAACTCCCACAGAAGTATCGATTACAATATCCAACGCTCCTGTATTTTCCCCATTACACAAAATATCTGTTGGGGTAACGCTGCTGATTACGGGTTGAGTTGCCGGAGTAATAATAATACTGTTTGTGGTAACTGTACAACCGGCGCTATCGGTAACTCGGAACATGTAAGTTCCATCTACGTTGGTATTGAATTCGTTTCCAGTAAATCCGGTTGAATTGTATGATGCACCGGCATCGTTGGACCATTCGTAGGTATAAATCCCCGAACCGCCCGTTGCATTAATAAGAATGCTAGCATCGTCCAAACAAGTCAAATCATTGTTTAGAAAAGCCGATGCGGTCAAAGCTGGATTGATCGTTGCCGTATCGGTAGCTGAACAACCAAAGTCATCACGAACCTCAATGGTATAGGTTCCAGCACCTAAGTTTATAAAGGTATACGTTGGTTCGGTGGTCGGAGTTGGTGTCATCCAAGCTCCATTGTTTATCCTAAATTGATAGTTTCCGTTACCACTTGTTACATCTACCTGAATGCTTCCATCATTGTTTCCGCTATAACATAACGTTGGAGTTAAATCAAACGCAATAATTTCGGCCGGGTCAACTGTGATAGTTACGGTATCCTCGCACATATTGGCATCTCTTGCCCTTACAACATAGTCTCCTGCTGCTAAACCAGAGAACGTACCTGTGGGTTGGTAGGCTGCTAATAATGTGCCACTGGTGTTTTCCAATTGATACTCATAGGTAGGTGTTCCGTCTGTTGCAGTAGCGGAAATGGTAGCCCCACCATTGGTACATGTTAGTTCGTTGACAATGGTAGCAGTTACATCCAAAACATCGGGTTGAGCCAATGTCTGGTTTAGAACTACGGAACATGCGGGGTCCCTTAAATCTATAATCTCGATGGTATGTGGTCCTGCATCAAGTCCGTTTATGGTAATTGGGCTTGAAAGCTGGGTGCCAGAAATTGTACCTCCGTCCACCTGATAGGTAAACCCAGTTGTTGGATCAAAATTTTCAACTTCAAACGTGATCGTACCGTCAGCTGCACCATTACAGCTAAGATCTGTGAAAGCTGTTACGGCACCGTCGAAAGCACTGCCATCTTCAACGGTAACATTCAATGTGATGGACCCACCACATACTTCTGGAATTTGATAGGCCTCAATATCATCGATGGCGATGTCGTTTCCGTCTGTTACGGAAGAGTTGGTACGGATTACAATATCCAGATTGGAGTTGGCCCCAGGGTTTAGGGTTACATTATAATCGTGCCAGTCAGAAGCTCCATTGTTTTTAGGGATGTTTCCCGTTGTAGTACTTTGGATAACGGTGCCGGAACCATCTACCAATTGTATTTCAATAGATGGATCACCACCGCTTGTTCCTGTTCTCAAAAGGTTAAAGGCCCAAAGCGATACGGTGATATCACGGTTTGGAACGACCTCAACATCAGTTTTTTGATAAACGATACCGCCAACTCCGGCCACTCCGCCAACATTGATGGCCAAGAACCTTCCATTCGCTACACCGGTATGGTCATTTGGACTTAGCCAACTTCCGTATGGATTTGCAATCACCTGTGTTACAGAGTATTCTCCATCTTGGACTTCTGTGTTTATAGCCCACCCACATGAGTTAGGAGTACCATTCTGTGGCTCGTAGCAATACACTGGGTCAATTTCCGAAATGCTGGTGTTTGGTCCTGTTCCAAAATTCTCTGAAAGCAGAATGCTTGGTGTGGGTGCCGAATTACTGGTGTAGTTTACGGTAATGGTATGGTTCCCAACAGGTACATCGCTAAATACATTGGAGTCGTTAGGTGTATTTAATGTGCCATTGATTTCGTAGGTATAGTCGAAATCTGCACTATCTGGGGTTACAGTTATTGTACCCTCGCCATCACACTCATAATCTACAGTTGCCGTAGCATTCGGGGGAGTCGGTTCCGGTTCTATGGTAACCGTCATAGGAAAGGTACAAAGGTTTGCATCCCTAATGTAAACGGTATGGGTTCCTGGCATCAAATAGCCAATGGAACTTGCTCCATAAGTTGATCCTCCATCAAAACTATATTGATAGGGAGCTGTACCACCAATGGCATTGGTAATTCGTACTTCCGCACCCATTCCTGGATTACATTCGGCCAAGGCTGTAACTGCTGCAGAGGCAGAAAGGGTCAATGGTTCGGTAATAGTGTAAATTTCGGTTACCTCACAATTATTGGCGTCCCTAACACGAATGTTGTAGCTGCCTGCGGGCTGGTTGTAAAAGGTATTAGATGTTTGGTAGGTCGACCCATTGTTTATACTGTAGGTATATGGTGCTTCACCTCCCGTTGCGGAAATGGTTATTTCTGCTGTGGATTCACCACTACATAGAATATCCGTGTTGGATATGGTAATGGCCAAAGGATCATCTTGGGCAATGGTGATATCGTAGGTAGCTTCGCAATATCCGGATGCTCCACCATTATCCCTTACATAGACAACATAGTCGCCGGCACCGGTTACGGTAACCGGATTGGTAGTTGAAAAGTCACTTGCACCAGGCGTTGTTCCGTTGGCAACCACGGCATACACATAGTTTCCGTCTCCACCGGCAGCAGAAATGGTTACATCGGTATCGGTTTCACAAGCGGTAATATTTGGCGCTGAAGCAACCACACTAAGTTCAGGGTCAATGGTAATGGATTCCGTATCGATACAATCATTTCCATCCCTAACCGTAATGGTATAGGTTCCTGGGCCCAAACCTGTAAAAACATTGTTGGTAACATATGGACCTCCGTTTAAGCTGTATTCATAATTTCCATCACCACCGGAAACTATATTTGCGGTAAGTGTTAATCCCGTGGCATCATCATAACAAATGTCGTTTGGAACAATGTCCAATTCGGGAGCTATGGCTTCATTGATTACAAAATCATCGGTGAATATACATCCGTTTGCATCGGTTACCGTATAGGTATAGGTTCCTCCTTGGTCAAGCCCGGCAAAGAAGCCGCTTGATTGCGGACCAAAAGTTTCAGGCCCAGCAGTGATTTCATAGGTAAAACTGCCCCATCCTCCACTGGCGGTAATATTTACGGAACCATCTGCCAAACAGGTTGGTTGGGTTACTGTAAATGGTGCTGTTACTGCTGAAGGCGGTGCGTTGATCGTAATGTTTGCTGTATCAGTACAGTTGGTAAGGTTATCCGTAACCGTGATGGTGTAGGTTCCGGCAGCCAAGTTGGTCAATTGTATAGTGCCATTAGTCTGTGCTGAACCAGAGAAGTTATCGGGACCTGTTACCGTATAATCAAAATCTGTATTGAAATTGGTGACGGTAAACTGGATTTCACCATCCTCTTCACCCAAACAACTGATATTGTTAATCAATTGTCCGGTCACGGAAATTTCAGTTACCGGGTCAATGGTGAAACTTTCATCGTAACTACATCCATCGTTATCGGTTACCCTGAACATATAGGTTCCTGGAGCCAAGCCTGCAAATGTACTGTTGTTACCGTTGTTGACCGCACTGCCAGAGGGCGAAATTATTTCATAGACCAAGTTTGGACTACCCCCTGTAACTGTTAGGGACACATCTGAAACAAAACTCGGACATAATGGATCGGTTGCGGCGAAATCGATATCCGTTGGAGGATTCAAAGGAGCAATCGTCAATGAGTCATCAAATGTACAACCATTGGCATCCCTGACCGTCAAAGTATAAGTGCCATCTGTTAAGTTGCCAAAGGATTCTTCCAATAAGGTACCGGAATCGGAAACAAAATTTACGCCGTCAATGCTATATTCATATGGTCCATTGCCTCCTTGAACATTGAATATCCTTACTTCTCCGAGTTGTGCACAGGTATAGTCCTGTACAATTTCAACCTCGGCATCCAAGGCATTGGTTGGTGCGGATATGGAATGGTATTCGTAATAGTCACAGGAGGCACTACCTTTTCTTTGGTTGATGACCACTACATAATCACCAGTTCCCAAACCAGGGAAATTACCAGAGGTATTAGTGGCCAACGCATTGGCAAAGTCATAGTTGTCCTCGTCAAAACCAGTTGCGTCAAATAGGTAGTAGGTAAGCTGATACCCATTGTCATCCACCAAATTGAAAGTGATTGTACCTGTTGATTCCCCGTAGCACAATACATCCATTACCGATGTTGCATTGTATTCGGCGGCAGGTCTGAACTCAATATCGACCGGATTTGAAAAGGCATGACAGTTATTTCGGTCCATAACCACGTAGGTATATGTACCTGCTCCCGCAGCCCCTACAACATCAAAAATCTGACTGGTCTGGTATTCGGAAGGCGGGATATCCGCTACACTGGGGTATGAAATCTGTGTTACCCCATTCCTGTCCACAAAGGACCAGATAGCATACAAGTGTGGGGTTCTACCCCCTGTTGAAGACATTTGTATATTTCCTTCCCTACATGTAATGTGCTGTGAAACCCTTGCTTCAAGCTCTAAATCAGCTTCGTCAAGTATGGTCACCTGTTCGGTATAAATACAACCGTCGTCTGTAGAAACGGTGACATCGTACACACCGCTGTTTAAGTTTTCAAAGGTGTAGTTGTTATCATCAGAAGGCCCATAGTCGTCCACTACGGTGCCTCCTTGGGAAATTTCATAGTAATATTGAGGTTCTACATTTAAAACAGATATAGAAATCTCACCTAAATCGTTGCAGCTTGTGTTTACGGTAGAGACATCGACTTGGAAGTCACGGTCCAAAATACCTATGTTGTCCAAAACGAAGACACAGCCATCGGTTACACCTTGCTGTCTCATTTCTACCATGTAGGCCCCATTATTGGTAATTTCGAAAGTTTTATCGGGACCATAGGGAACAAGAACGTTTCCAGTGGTTTGGTCTACCAATTGAAACTCGTAGGTATCCGGCATATTGATCACCTCTATACTACCAGGGTTTGTACAGATGATATCTTCGGAGATATATTGTGGATTGAGCGGGTTCTTGTATATATTGAAGTAGAATCTGCTAAAACATCCATTTTGGTAGTTGATCACCAATCGATACTGCCCTGTATTTTGTGCCAAAAAGTCGTTTCCTGTGTCAACAGTGTTCCAAGTACAACCGGAGTTGGTGTTTGCACAACCATCAACCGATGCAGTACAACTGCTCTCGTCCAATTGTTCCCAAACAATGCTGGTTGCATCTGGGATATTTATTTGGATGAGTTCGCTATCGTTTAATCCACAAAGGAAAATTTCAGGAAGTTCGCTACCGTCATTGGGGCAAATATCAATGGCTCCATCAATGGTGTTGGAAGTGTCATTGATCAATGCCGTAATAGGGTTGGATTGAACGGAACCGAACAGTTCCACAGTTATAATTTCCTGAAAGTCCTTACAAGGGTCAGCAACCTGTTTATCAACAATATAAGTTCCAATAGCGTTCACCAACATGGTGCTTGGGTCACTGTCGGAATCGCTGTCCGTAATAACGGTATCGATACCAACGTCTATTTGACCGTTTCCGTTTTCGTCGCGATACCATATATAATTGTCAAAATTATCTCCTGCATCCAAGAGCACGTTGTCCCCACAGAGTTGTACGGTTCGCGTAAAATCGCAGGCTTCAAGGTCATCCAATAAAAAGTTGGTAGCTCCGGGATATGGAAAGCCACAGCCATCAAAGTCGTATACACTGGGGTCGTCCGTTATTGGTGCTTGATTGATTGCTCCCGAATATGTGGAATAGGCAAGGTTTTCGATAATATCGGTACAGGCATCTATAAAATCAAAGCAATTTTCGGCCACTTGTACCCTCATGCGGATTATTGCGGCTGGATCATTTTCTTCAACATAGCGATCGGGTATGGAGAAAATTATGGTTCGTGTAGCTGGGTCGTATGTGTAAGTTACATCGGTGGGCGTGCTTATGCTGGACTCATCTAAAGTAACATTAATGGGCAGTACGTCCCTAATGGTATATCCCACGGCATCGTCGTTGCCTACGTTTTCAAAAGTGAGTACATAATCTAAATATTGGCCAAGGTGCACGCCTTGCCCTGTAATATCATTTCCGGCAATATCCTCTACGGTTTTACCAAGATTTATTTGAGGTTCAATAATTTCCACATCCAACGAGGTGAAAAAGATGTCGTATTTATCTCCTGTGGACGAAGCCCTTAGTGTAGCTCCTGTTTCATCATTGGGAATTACGGAATTGCTGGGGTTTGGAATGGTGAAAAGATCTACATCCCACCCCAAAGTGTTGATACTATTGGGGTTTCTGGAGGTAACTATTGTACCTTCATTAGTAATATTACTGTTAAAAAAGTTTGTTGAAGGATTTGCACTGTTCGATAAAGTAGTAAAGCCACCATTGCTATCCGCTTTAATGGATAGTTGATCGCCTGTAATCCTATTATCCCCCTCTAAAGTAGCTACCCCTAATTTTGCCCTTACCGGGAATGGAGCCGGCAATGTGGTAAATCCATCTATGGGAATATCAACAGTTTCTCCGGCCTTGATACCGGCATAACCATCAAAAGTGGTAATATATTTACCTGGGTAGGTAGGGTTTTCATAAACTACCACCATGGTCCACCCTCCAGAAACACCTCCTTGTACTGCGTCTCCCGAACTTGCACGAACATTTCCGACAAAGTATTCACCATCGGGATTTCCGAGCGCAGTAACAATATCGGTTACATCTTTATAGCAGGCATAAGGGGCATAGTTTCCAAAGTCGGAATCACCATCACCATCAAATAAAATTTCATCTGCGGTAATATCTTGATAAGTCCCCCCTGGCACCCGAAATTTAACTTGGTTGAAATTGCTACTTCTATTGGTGTCTAGATAAACTGCGGACCAATACAAACCAGCATATCTAATTCTGGAACAGCTGGGGTCCGGAACCGCCAAAGTTGCACTACTGGAGCTAAAGGTAGAAGGGTCTCCGTCAATATCAATGTACTGCATGTTGAGATCATCGTTGTAGGATGAGCTCGACCCAGTAACATTGTAAGGGTCTTCAGGGTCACCGCCACTGTTGTCCCTGTTCACAATGTTGTTCGCTATAAAAGTAAGGTCTCCCTTAAGTTGGTTTTCATAGCGAACATCTAGATTATTCTTTATTTGTGAAAATCCTGTATAAGCAAACAGCAACATACAGGTTATTGTGCCCCACCTGAGTAGTGATTTTTTCATAAGCTGGTGGTAATATTAAATGGTAGTGTTTGGTTTGATTCGCATGATCCACATATCATCGTCATACGAAGCGTTAAGTTTGGAGTAGTAAGATGTTAGGGCGTTGTTCCAGGTCACGTGTCTTTTTAAATACACGTACCTGTTCTTGTCAGCTGGGCTGACAAAGTAGCTCGCGTGCAACCCTTTAGCATTCAATTCTTTAACAAATTGCTTTGCACTTGATGAGTTATCAAAAACATTAGCGATTATGTAATATCCTTCTGGTAATCCATCTCCGGATTGTGTTCTAATGACCACATGGTTTTTCCCGTTGGAAACACCTGTTACATTTTTGGACAATTGTCCAGTTCCGTACTTGGAGCCGCTATTATTCACTTGACCCGAGTATCCGGCAATTTGTGAATCATTGCCATTTACGTTCATCACCCAGGCATCCCCTTGGTAAGTACCGTTCATCTTATTATGATAGGCTTCCAAGGCATCGGTTTTGCTTCCGAAGTCACCAATGTAAACATAGTTAAGTCCGTTCTTTGGGTTCTGGAAATAGTCGGCATCTATACCTTGGGCCCTAAGTTTTTCAATGAACGCATTAAGGTTATCTGTGTCCCTAAATACATTGGCGATGAGGTAGTGTCCGCTTTCCACATTTGGAACCACGTGGGATTTGAACCCGGTTGTTTTTTTGCTTTTTGTAGGTCTGTATGTATTATCTTTTTCAGAAGCGGTATTTGAGGCATATGTGACTTTGGTATTATCCTTAGCCTCATTGATTTTTATAACCTTTTTTGTGGATGTGTCATTGGTTAGCCCGTGATTGGCAACAGGTTGCTTTCTTCGAGTGACGATATCTGCGCTATCCATATTGGCAAAATATACCGCTTTGGCTTTTTCTTCCAATGTGGGGTTTTGGCCACGGGTTTCCCGCTGTACCATTTTCATAACAGTTTCAAAACGTCTTTCCAAGTCCTTTTTACGAGTGGACTCAATGGAATCCTGACGCATCAGCAACTCATCCAAAATAGCGTCGTTTTCGGCAAGTTTGTCCTGCAAACGGGCTATTTCAAGGTCTTTATCGGTGATGTTCAAACTATCTTGTGGAACATTCTCATCATTGGAAACTAATTCTTCTCCTTCTTTTTCCAACATCACACGATCTTCGGTCAGGTTAGGAGTAAACGAATAGGCCAAAGAGATTTCGTGGGTAACGCCAAAGTTTTCAAACTCGTTGGAAAGGCCTTTTTCTACGGTATATCCGAGTGAGATATTTTTAGTAAGGTTAAAACCAAGTCCAGCGGAAGCACCATAAAAATCATCGTAACCAGCTTGTACCCAACCCAATTTGGGAAGGTCAAGAATCAGGTTACCTCCAAGGGTTATGGTTTCTTCTCCAACCTTGCGAACCCGTGCCAAAGGCATTAACCTTGCTTGTTCCATTATACCTGAACCATTTTCAAACTGATGGGTATATTGTAGGTGTCCGGAGTAGGTTTTTTCGTTGAAGTCGGTTACCGATTCACTTGTTTTTAAGTTGTAATCAAAAAGGTTTTCGGCAAAACCACCAATGTCGAACTTTCCAATGGAAAAGTTGAACCCAGGTTGAAAGCTCACTAACGAACTGCTTTCCAAAGTACCCAACAATGGGTCAAAATCAACGGAGTTGGCCCTATCTTGATTAAAGGCACTTTGGTAGTAACTAACATTCGCCCCAAAAGTAAAAGTGCTTTTTGGACTTAGGCGCACACCATATGCATAGTTGGCATGCACACCAAAATTGTTGAACAATCCTTCACGATTGGTAAATAGGCTTAAACCAACACCGCTCCTATCGCTTACTCTACCACTATAACTCAAGAAATACACCTGATTATTATCATCAAAAGATACCGACTGGTTTCTATGAAAAAGGTTGATGTATGACTTGTCCTCCCTTACTGTGGAAAAAGTTGGGTTCAGCAAGAACCTATTAAACTTTAAAAGGTTTTGGGAGGGTACGTTATAAGGTACATATGCGCCTTCTTCCTGTCCTCTCATTCCGGCAAAGACAAGTAGAAATAGGGCAAGTAATAGTAGAGGTTTTTTGGTCTGCATTGCTGCTTATTTAATAACAGTGATGGTTCCTTGTTTTAGGCTTTTGCCACCACGTGTGACCTTGTAATAGAAGATCATGTTCTGTTTGTTGAAAGAAGTGGTGGATTGTGGCCAATTATTTTCATAGCCCGCTTGGCTAAATACTTGTTCTCCTCGCTCATTAAATATGGTGACGAGAACATTTGGGTCACGGGAATAGGTGTTTGGCAATACCCAAAGGTCGTTGATACCGTCTCCATTGGCGGTTATAACGTTCGGTATGGCAAACATATCCCTGTAGGTAATTGTAACGACCTTGCTTACGGTACAGGTTCCAAAGGTTGCGACCAGCAGGTACTCACCTTCTTCGGTAAAGTCGTAATAACTGTTGGAAGAAATTAGGTTGTTACCGGCATCGTACCATTCATATGAATCTGCTCCGCTTGCTGTCAGCGTTTCTGTTTCACCCTCAATAATGATGAGGTCTTTTGATTTGTCCAATACCAACAATGATTCATCAAATGCGGTAATGGTTACTTGATTTGATACTAATGGACAATCGTTTGAAGTGATGACAAGTTGATAAACACCTGGTCCGCTAATAGTTAAGTTTTGTGATGAGGTATTGACTACGGTTCCGTCTTTTTTCCATTCAAATGATTCATCGGTCAAATCCGTTGTACTCTCCAACACGATAGGTTCTCCGCCTTCACAGAATACAGTACCGTTTGCCGTAATTTGAAGTGTTTCGTTGGAAGCCAATTTTACCTGTAGTGAGTTGGAAGCGGCCTGGAAAGCGTTCAGGGTTCCGATCAGGACATACGCCCCATTTTCTTCTTGGTTTGAAACGGTAATAGTTTTGGCGGTCTCCGCAGCAATATTACTACCGTTCAGTTTCCATTGATAATCAAAAGAGTTTTGAAGGTCTGTGGTTACATCCGTTTTGGAACCGTTGCCGCTAACAGCATTGATAGTGGTAAGGCTCAAGGTGGCATCAACACTTTCGCAAGAGCCGTAAGTTCCTATATAGTCCACTACAAACTCAAACGATTCTGGCGATACTACTTTTGTTGTGGCCGAGGCTATTGGTGCTGGGGTACACGACCCGCCATTGTCGGTTACGGTTACATAATATTCCCCAATGGTATCAACATTTAAAGTACTATTGGTGGCATCGGTGATGGCAACGCCGTTTTTATACCATTGATATGTTGCATTGGATGCTGTAGTATTTACTGATAATGTTTTGGTCTGGGCAGGAAGGAGTACAATATTCTCTTCGTTGTCCAAGGTAATTTCGAATGAGCTTGAGTTGGATACAGTAACCGGAGCTGACAACTCGGTACAAACACCAGAACCCGATATTTCAACTTTATAAGACCCTTCAAAACCACTGGTTCCCGCATCTACGGTAAAACTGCTGGCGTCAACAGTGGGCCCACTAATAACCGCTCCATCTTTATACCACTTATAGGTCAACCCTTGGCCGCTGATGTTAGCTTGCAACAAATGGGATTCACCTGGGCAAAGAGAAATACTGCTTGCACCATTAATGGCCAGTCCAGCACTGTTGCCGGTTGATATTTCAATATAATTGGACATAGTGTTTGCAGAACCTGAGCAATCCCCATAGTCCAATTCTACATAGTACATGCCGGGGTCAGAAACGGTGATGCTTTCTGTTTTTTCGGCAAGTGGGGTACCACTGCGGTACCAATTGTAGATATATGTTCCTGCATTGGGGATATTATGAGGCTTAAGAGTTACTGAGCCTCCTCCGCAAATTTGTATTTTACCTTCTGAAGGAATATTTCCGCTTCCGTTTTCACTGATGAGCAAAGGAGCTTTATAATCGATATAATACATGGTGAAGGCATCCGAAGCGGGACTTGTTTTGGCAGGAGAAGTACTCCGAACCCTCATTTTATAATTATCTCCCCTTATATCCGAAGGAAGAGAAAACTGAAAGACAAAGTCGAAAACCTGGTTCTTGTCACTTACACTGGCAAGTTCAGTAGGGTTGGAAAAGTAGCCATTGGCATCCGAAAGCTCCAGTATAAACTTATTGTTGCTGGCCACCAAGGGCGGGTCCCAGTTAAAGCCGACGTAGTATTGATTAAATTCACTGGAAGCACAGATGGCATCCCATGCAACATTTCCCCCAAGGTTGGGGTTGGCAGCTGGTTCTGGTTTATACAACACTTGGGCTTGTACTCCAAAAGTGCCCAGCAGCATAAAGGCAAAGGCCAAGACCAGAATGCTATACGTTGAATTACTTTTTTTCATCACCGTTAGATTTTAAGAGGGTTATGGGCTTAATAGCCCTGTTAGTTTGTGCCCCTTAATTGTAATTCATTCAAAAAGACGGTGTTCAGGCGCCTTTTCATCATATAGTATTCCAATAACAAATATGTCTCTAATTTCGTCGAAAGGAAAGATATTGTTGTAGGTGATACCAAAACTGTTGTGAAATCGCCTAGTTTGTATACACAAGAGCATGAAAAATAGCTATGAACTAGGGATTTTACTACATTTGCGCATCAAATTATGGGTATGTCAGAAGAAGCTAAATCGCTCAATTTTATAGAACATATTGTTGAGGACGACTTAAAAAATGATTACAAAAAGGAGGAGTTAAGATTCCGTTTTCCTCCAGAACCGAATGGCTATTTACACATAGGGCATGCAAGCTCCATCTGCTTGAATTTTGGTTTGGGCTTACGGTATAATGCCCCTGTAAACCTTCGGTTTGATGACACCAATCCTGCCAAAGAAGAGAAGGAGTATGTAGAGGCTATCAAGAAGGATGTCAGTTGGTTGGGGTTTGAATGGGACACAGAATGCTATGCATCCGATTACTTTCAACAGCTATACGATTGGGCCGTTATTTTGATTAAGAATGGCAAAGCCTATGTCGATAGTCAGTCTTCCGAAGATATAGCCAATCAAAAGGGAACTCCAACAGAACCAGGCAAAGAAAGTCCATATAGAAATCGTTCTGTTGAGGAGAATTTAGAACTTTTTGAAGGAATGAAGAACGGTGAATTCAGCGATGGTGCGCATGTACTTCGGGCCAAAATAAACATGGCATCTTCCAATATGTTAATGCGTGATCCAGTGATGTACAGGATTCTTCATAAACCGCACCACCGAACAAATACCGATTGGTGTATTTATCCTATGTACGATTGGACACACGGTGAAAGCGATTACATAGAACAAGTCTCACATTCCTTGTGTACACTGGAATTTTTACCACACAGAGAGCTCTACGACTGGTTTTTGGACCAAGTGGTATCTTCTGATAAATTACGACCTAAACAGCGTGAGTTCGCTAGAAGAAATTTAAGTCACACCGTGGTCAGTAAACGTAAATTGCTTCAATTGGTGGAGAAAGGTGTTGTTGAGGGTTGGGACGATCCTCGGATGCCCACAATTTCTGGATTGAGAAGAAGAGGATTTACCCCAGAATCCATCAGGAATTTTGCCGATACCATTGGAATAGCCAAGCGCGATAATGTTGTTGATGTTTCCCTGTTGGATTTTCATGTTAGGGAGCATTTGAATAAGATTGCGCCGCGCGTTATGGCTGTTTTAAACCCTTTAAAGGTTGTTATCACCAATTATGAAGAAGGCAAGGAAGAATGGTTGGATGCCGAGAACAATCCCGAGGACGAATCAGCTGGAAGTAGAAAAGTCCCTTTTTCCCGAGAGATTTATATTGAACAGGAAGATTTCAGGGAGGAAGCCAATCGAAAATTCTTTAGGCTAAAGCTTGGAGGTGAGGTCCGTTTAAAAAATGGATACATCATTAAAGCGGAAAGTTGCACGAAGGACGATAACGGGAACATTGTGGAAGTACAATGTACTTATGACCCCAAAAGTAAAAGTGGTTCCGGTACAGAGGAAAGTCTGCGAAAGGTAAAAGGAACCCTTCACTGGGTTTCCATACCACATGCCATAACGGCTGAAGTGAGATTGTACGACCGTTTGTTCACCGATGCGACACCGGATAGCCATAAGGAAAAGGATTTTATGGATTTTGTTAATCCCGAATCGTTGGAAAAAGTAACCGGTTATTTGGAACCAAGTTTGAAAGACGCCAAAATCGGTGATCGGGTTCAATTTCAACGTATGGGTTATTTTAATGTAGACAAAGATTCAACATCGGAACATTTGGTGTTCAATCGAACAGTCACTTTAAGGGATACCTGGGCCAAATTGGAACAAAAAGAGTAGCATAATATTTTCTTATAGAACTTGAACCCGCCATTGAGGTTTGTTATGGAAAATGACTTCATTAGGCGGGTTTTATTTGCCAATATTTTAAGGCCTTACAATTTCCTTGTTGGAAGTCAAAAAAGCGACTTACGGACCTTTATTTGCCTTATTTCATCAAAAAATAGCTAAAGCGTCAATCATTCGTTCGATTGAATCGATCGTTGTGTATGTTGTGATATAATTTTGAGTAAATCGATTCGGGCAACACACTGGCCCCCGATTTAAAAATCAAGTTTAATTTAAAGAATCAATATTATGTCAAATAACACAGGAAATGTTCTAACCGCACTATTAACAGGAGCTCTTGTAGGAGCAGGTGTTGGAATTCTTTACGCACCAGATAAGGGTAAAAGAACCAGAAAAAAAATAAAGAAAAGTGCTGTTAAGGCAAAAGATGATATTTCACAAAGTCTTACACACGCCAAAGAGGAATTCAGCAAATCTGCCGATGCCAAAAAAGTGGAATTCGAGGAAAAGTTGGAAGACACGCTTTCTAGCATGAGCTATAAAGCAGATGACATTTTGGTGGCCCTTGAGAAGAAATTGGAAGATCTAAGAAAAAAGAATGCCCAACTACAGAAGTAATATATGGCCTTCGAAGAAATTAAAGAACAGATAGACCATGTAGAAGAAGGAGTGAGGTCCTATGTAAAAAACAGTTTTGATTTTTACAGGCTTCAAAGCTTTAAGTCCATGATGAGAGGAGTTACCATGGCGACCAAGGTGCTAATAATTGGTTGTGTGGCCTCTTTGGCCCTACTGTTTCTTTCATTGAGTGCTGCATTTTGGCTGGGAACACTGTTGGAAAGTACTTCGCAAGGTTTTTTAATAGTCGGAGGTTTTTATGTACTGATTGGTTTGCTTCTGTTCTTGTTAAGGAAGAAGTTTGAAAGCCCACTCCTAAAAAAGTTTTCTAAATTTTATTTTGATGAATTATGATCAAAGCACAATACACATCATTCGAAGACATTGATAGGGACCTTAAAATCTTAAAATTACAAAGACAGATAGATGAGGAACAGGTGAAGTTGTCCTTACAAAAAACCAAGGAGGAACTGTACCCGACCAATATATTAGCTGGCATGGCGCCATTGCTCCAAAAATTGGCACTTACCATTGTAGCAAAAAAGCTGATGAACAAATTCAGTTGATTATGAATCTGTCGTAAAACAAAAAGGCCGCTTAGTAGAGCGGCCTTTTTTATGGTTTTTAGAGCCATCTATGCATCTCCGGCATCTTTTTGGTTCTGTTTACGTTTCATAGCCTCACCAATTTGATTGCTTGCAGTAAAGGAAGCTACCATATTGTTCAGCATATCACTGCCCGCCTGTGGTGAGTTGGGCAATAGAATCAGGTTGGTGTCAGTTTCCTCACCGATTGCTTGTAGGGTATCATAATGTTGCGTTACCACTATAAGCGCTGATGCTTCCTGTGAATTGATTCCCACCTTGTTAAGCACTTCTACGGATTCTTCCAGACCTCTGGCGATTTCCCTACGTTGGTCGGCTATACCTTGACCTTGAAGTCTTTTACTTTCCGCTTCGGCCTTTGCCTTTTCTACAATAAGGATGCGCTGGGCATCACCTTCAAATTGGGCAGCTATTTTTTCTCGTTCCGAAGCGTTGATGCGGTTCATGGCAGCTTTTACTTGTGCATCCGGGTCAATATCGGTTACCAGTGTCTTTATAATATCGAACCCATAATCCAACATGGCATCTTGTAATTCAGATTTAACAGCAATGGCGATATCATCTTTTTTTACGAAGACATCATCCAGTTTCATTTTGGGAACCTCGGCACGCACTACATCAAACACGTAGGATGTAATCTGATCGTGCGGATATTCCAATTGGTAAAAGGCTTCGTATACTTTATCTCGAATCACTACATATTGAACGGAAACCTTGAGTTTGACAAAAACATCGTCCAAGGTTTTTGTTTCAACGATAACGTCCAATTGTTGAATTTTAAGGCTCAACCGGCCCGCTATACGGTCTACGATCGGAATTTTCATTTGAAGCCCGGAACTTCTGATGCTGTGAAACTTACCAAAACGTTCGATAGCAACGGCCGTTTGTTGTTTTACAATAAAGAAAAATTTAAATAGGATAATAAGCGCTACAAACGCAATAGGTATTATTAAATAGTTGCCCATAGTGTTTAGAATTTATGTTAGAAATGGAAATTACGAAACTTGACTAAAGTATTAGTAGCCAATTGTTAAATAATGTTACATTTCTTTTGAATTCTAAAGTAGCTCTATGGCAGCTTTGATACGGCCTATACTTTCTGTTTTGCCGATCAAGGCCATTATGTCAAAAAGATGAGGGCCTTTCATGTCACCAACAATCACCAAACGGAGTGGTGGCATCACTTTTCCGAAGGAAAGTTCTTTTTCTCCAATCCAGGCCTTAACGGTATCTTCAATTTTGGATGATTCAAAGTCTTCGATGTTTTCCAAAACCTCTACAACCTGCTGCATAATTTCTGGAGTATCTTCTTTCCATTGTTTTTTGACAGCTTTTTCGTTGTAGGAGGTAGGGGCCTGGAAGAAATAATCTGACAGCTCCCAAAAGTCTTTCACGAAGGTTGCGCGTTCCTTTATAGACGACACTACTTGTTTGATATAGCTTTGCTCTGCTGAAACCCCTTTTGCTTTAAGTTCGGTAGCATACAGTTCCGCAAGTTCTTCATCTGTCTTGATTTGTAACCATTGCTGATTATACCAATTGTTCTTTTCTGGGTCGAAACGTGCACCTGATTTGTTTACCCGCTCCAAAGTAAAGGAGTCTATCAATTCTTTTAGACTGAATATCTCTTGCTCTGTTCCAGGATTCCATCCCAACAAAGCCAAAAAGTTGACCACGGCTTCGGGGAAGAAACCGGCTTCACGATATCCTTCAGATTGGTTCCACGTGAGCGGAAAAACAGGGAACCCTCCTTTTTCACCATCACGCTTGCTCAATTTTCCTTTGCCCACAGGTTTCATGATCAAGGGAAGATGGGCAAATTCCGGAGCGTCCCAACCAAAAGCATCATACAATAAGGTATGCAATGCCAAGGACGGCAACCATTCTTCTCCCCGGATAACATGGGTAATTTGCATTAAGTGGTCATCAACAATGTTTGCCAAATGGTAGGTGGGCATGCCATCACTTTTGAAGAGCACCTTGTCATCAAGTATATTCGAATCTATTTTTATTTCTCCGCGGATAATATCTTTAAGGAGTAATTCTTTATTCTCCGGAGACTTAAACCTGATTACGTAATCCTCACCCGCAGCAATTTTGGCTTTGACCTCTTCATTGGTAAGTGAAAGAGAGTTGGTCAGTTTTAAACGATTATGCCAGTTATAGATAAATGTTTTCCCTTTGGCTTCATGGTCTTTCCTATGTTGGTCCAAAGCATCTGCGGTATCAAAAGCATAATAGGCTTTACCCTTTTGAATAAGCTCCAGAGCGTATGATTTGTACAATTGTTTGCGCTCGCTCTGTCTATACGGTCCAAAGTCGCCTTCTTTTCCAGGCCCTTCATCAAAAGGAATACCGCACCAGTTCAATGCCTCTATAATATAATCTTCCGCCCCTTCAACAAAGCGGTTTTGGTCTGTATCTTCAATGCGAAGTACAAAGTCACCATCATTTTTTTTAGCGAACAAATAGTTGAACAAAGCAGTGCGAAGACCACCGATATGTAAGGGTCCTGTTGGGCTTGGTGCAAATCGAACTCGTACTTTTTGATTCATAATAGGGCTGTATTGGAACGCAAAGATACATTGATGCCGATGAATTGAAAAGGGTTGTAGCAGCGTGTTTCAATATTTCCAAAGGTTTGGTAAAAGGAGGTTTAACAAATTTTTTCTGCTCTTTTCCAACGGATCGGGTAATTTGGTAATTCAAATTCATCATTTTGAGTGCATATCAGAACATATTGGCTAAGCTGGAGATCTTTATCAAAAGGTTTTATACCAAGCAATTGATAAAGGGGATTTTCTTGTTCTTAACCTTGGGCACCATGTTTTGGATTGCCATTACCTCTTTTGAATATCTCCTTTGGTTGGATAATTCTTGGAGATTGATGTTGTTCGTCCTTTTTGTAATTGTTGAAGTCTATTTGTTATTTCGATATGTAGTTGTACCGTTGATGTACCTCTTCAGAATGAGAAAGGGGATTGATAATAAAGCCGCGTCCAAGTTGATAGGAAAGCACTTTCCTGATGTGGATGACAAGTTGTTGAATTTATTAGAGTTGTCCGAAAACCCACAAAAGTCAGATTTGCTATTGGCCAGTATCGAGCAGCGAGCATCCAGTTTGGGGCCTGTACCATTTGCTGAGGCCGTTAATTTGAAGGAAAGTTATGCCTACGCGAAATACATCATAATTCCAATATTTATTTTCACTTTGATTTGGATAACCGGCGACATCGTTTCTTTTTTTAATTCACACGAAAGGGTAATGCACTACGATATGGCCTACGAAAAACCAGCGCCATTTACCTTTCAGGTTATGAACTCCACATTGGAAGTGATGGACAACGAGGCTTTGACGATACAAGTGAATACAGTTGGGGATGTGCGTCCGGACAATGTGGAAATTGTGGTGAACGGAGAAGCACTTTTAATGCAGAATAGTGGGTCGTATTATGAATATACTTTTCAACCACCTGTTCCTGAAGCGAGTTTTTATTTGTCGGCCAACGGTTGGAATTCCAGAAGTTATAATGTAAGTAGTTTTAGGACGCCCACTTTGGTGGACTTTACACTGGAATTGGAGTACCCGAAGTATCTTAACCTTATGTCCGAAACAATTACCGGAACGGGTAATGCTGAAGTTCCTGAAGGGACCAAAGTTACTTGGAAGATTTTAGGGGACTATGTTGATGATATTAAACTGATTTCGGCGGACACAACGCTTTCTTTCACAAAGGAGAATAACCTTTTTTCCAACACAAAACGATTGTATAATGATTTGGAGTATGAGTTGACGACATCCAACAATAGGGTTCAGGATTTTGAAAGGTTATCTTATCGACTCAATGTGGTCAAGGATGCCAAGGCAACAGTTCAGGTAGATCAAGTTCTTGATTCTTTGAACCCGAATCAATCCTATTACACTGGTCAAGCTGCCGATGATCATGGTTTAAGTGAGATTCGATTGGTTTGTTATCCTTCCGAAGATGCCAATGCGGTTCAACGGTTATCTCTAGAACATCCAAATACAAATGTCTATCAGTTCTACTATACATTTCCAACTGGCTTATCCCTTGAGCCCGGAAAAAGGTACAAGTTGTTCTTTGAAATTGTTGATAATGATGGGGTTAGGGGAGGAAAGGTTACTAAAAGTGCTGTTTTTGATGCTACCCTTTATAACGATAACGAATTGAATAACAAAGAATTAGAGTTTCAGAACACCACTTTGAACAAAATGGGTGAGTCTTTGAAATCTTTTAAAGAGCAAGAGGAAAAGTTAACGCAGCTGAATAATCTTCAGAAAGAAGAAAAGTCTTTGAGTTTTGAGGACAAAGGCCAGATTAAAAATTTCTTGCAACAACAGAAGAGGCAAGAAGAGTTGATGCAGAAGTTTAGTCAAGATCTCAACAAAAGTATTGATAAGAATTCTGAAGATACTGAAATGAAGAAGATGCTTCAAGAACGTTTGGAACGTCAAGAGGCCGAAGCAAAGAAGAATGCCGCCCTACTCAAAGAGCTTGAAAAAATTGCTGAAAAAATCGATAAAGAAGATTTGCAAAGACGCTTGGAAGAGTTGGGTAAAAATCAAGGCAAGAACACCCGTAACCTAGAGCAAATTTTAGAGTTGACAAAACGCTATTATGTTACTGAGAAAGCTTCCCAAATTTCCAAAGAACTGGATGAATTGGCCAAGAAACAGGAAACACTTTCAGAGTTAAAAATAGGTCAAGACTTTAGTGATAAAGATCAGCAAAAGCTAAATGATGATTTCAATGATCTGGAAAAAGAAATACGTGAATTGGAGAAGGACAACGAACAACTTCAAAAGCCTTTGGAATTAGATACGGATAAGAACAAGACCGATGCAGTAAAGGAGGACCAAAAGGATGCTTTGGAAGAAATCAATAAGCATCAAGGAATGGAACAATCCTCCCAGTCCGATTATAAGAAAAAAGCGGAGAACAATGCAACCAAAAAGCAAAAATCTGCTGCACAGAAAATGCGTGAGATGAGCCAGTCCATGAAGTCTAGCTCCATGGGTGGAGGAGAAAGTGATGCAGAGGATGCTGAAATGCTCCGTCAAATTTTGGATAACCTGGTCACGTTTTCTTTTAAACAAGAAAATCTTTTTGATAATATTCAAAGTGCCGATGTTGATATTTCACAGTTTTCTCGCACTGTAAAGAACCAACAAAACTTAAGGAGGTTATTTGAACATGTGGATGATAGTCTTTTCGCACTTTCTCTACGCAGGGCAGAGTTGTCTGAATTCGTAAACGAGCAGATTACCGAAGTTTATTATAACATTGATAAATCTTTGGAAAGTATAGCCGAGAATCAAATTTATCAGGGAGCTTCATATCAACAATATGTAATCAACGCCACCAATGCTCTTGCTGATTTTCTGGCCAATATTTTGGACAACATGCAACAGAATATGAGCCCTAGTCAAGGAAGTGGAGGAGAGGGTCAAGACTTTCAGTTACCAGACATTATAAAAGGTCAGCAAGGCATTCAGGAAAAAATGAATGGGTCTGGCCAGCAGGGTAAACCCTCGGAAGGGCAAGGCCAACAAAGTGGTGAAAATGAAGGGGTCCAACAAGAAGGTCAACAGGGCAATCAAGGTAAAGGTGAGAACGGTCAGGAAGGTGATAAAGAGGAAGGTGGGCAAGGTTCAGGTCAAGGAAAGGGAGGTCAATCAACAGGTAACGGACTTGATGAAATGAATCTTAATGAGGTGTATGAGATTTATAAGGAACAGCAGTTCCTAAGAGAAAACTTGGAACGGCAGTTGGAAGATATGATGCAACAGTCCGACAAGAATCTTGCTAAAAAATTAATCCAACAAATGGAGGATTTTGAAAACGATTTGTTGGAGAATGGCATCACAGACCGAACCCGGAGCAAGGCAAACAATATTCAACATCAATTGATGAAGTTGGAGAACGCTTCCATGGAGCAGGGAGAAAAAAAGGAGCGTGAAAGCAATACTAATGTAAATCAATATGTAAACCCGGTTACCACCAAACCAGAACTGCTTCAAGATTACCGGAATAGCATTGAAATATTAAATAGACAAGCATTACCTTTGCGGCAAAATTTTGAAAGGAAGGTAAAGGTTTATTTCGATAATGATTGAGTTTCATTTTAAAAGCGATTTGCTGATCGACGACAAATCCAAGTATGCCGATTGGGTAAATAGGGTTATACAATCCGAAGGATTTTCTGTCGGTCAAGTGGATTATATTTTTTGCACAGATGAATATTTGTTGGAGCTGAATCAGGAGTATTTAAAACATGATACCTTCACGGACATTATTACTTTTGACTATACAGATGGGAGTGCCATTTCAGGTGATATTTTTATTTCGACGGATAGAGTTAAAGAGAATGCCAAGGAATTTGAAGAAGATGTTTTAAACGAACTTCGCCGGGTGATGAGTCATGGTATTTTGCATCTCGCGGGATATGGAGACAAGAGTAAAGAAGAGTCCAAGTTGATGCGTGATAAAGAAGATGAAAAGATTAAAATGTTCCACGTGGAACCATAGATATGTTTGAAAAGGAATATGATGTTATTGTAGTAGGAGGAGGACACGCCGGAGCCGAGGCAACAGCCGCCGCGGCCAATATGGGTTCCAGTACTTTGTTGGTTACAATGAATCTTCAAACTATTGGGCAAATGTCTTGCAACCCTGCTATGGGTGGTATAGCCAAAGGGCAAATTGTTCGTGAGATAGATGCCCTTGGCGGGTATAGTGGAATTGTTACGGACAAGTCTGCCATACAGTTTAAGATGTTGAACAAATCCAAGGGGCCGGCAATGTGGAGCCCACGTGCACAGAATGACCGCATGCGTTTTGCAGAGGAATGGAGAATGGCTTTGGAGAACACCTCCAATGCAGATTTTTATCAGGAGATGGTCAACGGTCTTTTGATTGAAGGTGACAAGGTAGTAGGGGTAAAAACCAGTTTAGGATTAGAGATTCGTGCCAAGGCGGTAGTGCTTACCAATGGCACTTTTTTGAATGGATTGATTCATATTGGTGAAAAGCAATTGGGTGGAGGTAGAGCTGGTGAAAAAGCTGCAACAGGAATAACCGAGCAATTGGTTGAACTTGGTTTTGATAGCGGACGGATGAAAACGGGAACCCCTCCACGGGTGGATGGGAGGTCTTTGGATTATTCCAAAATGATTCCTCAACCAGGGGATGATCACCCAGAAAAGTTTTCCTATTTAAATACACCTATTCTTCAAACACAACGTGATTGTCATATGACCCATACCAGTAAATTGGTGCACGATTTATTACGAGAAGGATTCGATAGGTCACCTATGTTCAACGGTAGAATTCAAAGTTTAGGTCCACGATATTGCCCGTCAATAGAGGATAAGATCAATCGCTTTGCCGATAAGGATTCCCATCAAATATTTGTGGAGCCAGAAGGCTGGAATACGGTGGAGGTATACGTAAATGGATTTTCAACCTCCTTGCCAGAGGATGTACAATATAAGGCCTTGAAGTCTGTAAAAGGATTTGAGCATGTCAAATTCTTTAGGCCCGGCTACGCAATCGAATATGATTATTTCCCACCCACACAGTTGAAGCATACGCTCGAAACCAAGTTGGTCAATAACCTCTATTTCGCCGGTCAGATTAATGGCACTACCGGATATGAAGAAGCAGCTTCGCAAGGTTTGATGGCCGGGATAAATGCTCACTTAAAAATCAATGAAAAGGAACCATTTATCCTAAAAAGAGATGAGGCCTATATAGGGGTTCTGGTCGATGATTTGATTACAAAAGGGACAGAAGAACCTTATCGAATGTTTACCTCCAGAGCAGAGTACCGTACCTTATTGCGACAGGATAATGCCGATTTAAGATTGACGCCAAAGGGATATAAAATAGGTTTGGCAAAGGAGGAGCGTCTAAAGCGAATGGAGGAGAAGATGAGCAAGTCCGACAATTTTGTCGATTTCTTTAAAAAGACCAGCTTCACCACGGATGAGATAAACCCTATTTTAGAGTCGTTGGATTCTTCATTGGTAAAGCAATCCGATAAATTGTTCAAGGTGTTTTCAAGGCCAAAAGTTACCATGGACCACATGCTTCAATTGGAGTCTGTTTCTGAATTTGTAAGAGAAAATGATTTGGACACAGAGGTGTTGGAACAGGCGGAGATACAAGTGAAATATTCCGGTTACATTGAAAAGGAAAAGACAAATGCGGATAAACTTCAGCGATTGGAGAATGTTCGAATTCCTGACAACTTTGATTATTCAAAGCTAAAATCACTGTCCTACGAAGCTAGGGAAAAACTGGAATCCATTCAGCCGGTTACTATATCACAAGCATCCCGGATTAGCGGAGTTTCTCCAGCTGATATAAGCGTTCTTTTGGTGTATTTGGGGAGATAATCCAAAGACTTGTTCCACGTGGAACACAATTTTTTGTTTTTCCTCTTATATGTAAATGGCTCAGTTTTTGATTTCATTTTTGGCTTAACACTACGCCAGATGAAACGATTTTTACCATCCATTTTTGTTTTGGTCCTTTTGAGTTCCTGTATTCCGTTACGGATTGCTCCAAACATAAAGGACTATAAATTGACCCAAGGCAAACGTTTTAAAAAGGGACTTCCAAAGAAGAGTGTCTTCGTTTTTGAAGACCCGAAAGATGCGAACGAATTTTACGAATATATCAATACAAAGTTTCAACTCGACGATTATTATGTAGATGTACAGGTTCCCTTTTCGGTCAATGACAATACATTTTACTTTTCGTTTTACGAGGTTGAGATTCCGACGAAGACCATAAATTTAATTCCCGTGGCCTTAGATGTGGCGTTAACCAAATCGGCAGATATGGACCCGATTCTTGAAGATGCTTATTCCACACGAGTTGGAAACTGGTACATTGCCGTGGAAGTTTTTAGTGATACGGAAGAGGATTGTTTATCTGAAGATTCAATTTCAAGAGAAATGGTTTTGTCCTATCTTCGGGAATTGAAAAACGAATATTTGACAACCGATAACTATAATGAAGTTGTTTTTAAAAACTAAAGACTTTTCTGTTTCCGAAGAACAATTCGAATTGCATTGGGACGAAGAATTGGATATGCTGGTGACCCAACCGCAACCCCAGAATTTGGCTCCTTACTACGAAAGCGAAGACTATATTTCCCATACTGACTCCAAATCTTCTTTCACGGACAGGCTGTATCAATCAGTAAAAGCTAAAAATCTTATAAATAAGATTCAAATAGTTGAAAATCAATTAGATGAGACAAGAAATCTACTCGATTTGGGTGCGGGAACCGGTGATTTTTTGATTGCGGCTCAAAATTCAGGTTTTCAAGCAACAGGAGTGGAGCCAAATGACAAAGCAAGAAAACTTGCTGAGCAAAAAGGAGTCCGACTATTTTCAAGTGTAGAGGATGTGACCGAACAAAAATTCCAGGCAATCACACTTTGGCACGTTCTGGAACATCTGCCCAATTTAAAAGAGCAGATAGAAACCTTGGTCCAACTATTGGAAGAGGACGGTGTCTTGGTGATTGCTGTCCCCAACTTTAAATCCTATGATGCCAAATACTATTCATCCCATTGGGCGGCTTTTGACGTTCCAAGACACCTTTGGCATTTTTCAAGAACATCGATTTCCAAACTTTTTGTCCCACATCAAATGGAAGTGGTAAAAATTGAACCGATGTGGTTCGATGCTTTTTATGTATCAATGCTGTCCGAAAAGTATCGAGGAAACAAACTGTACCTCGTTAGTGCATTTTTGGTAGGACTATGGTCCAACCTCAAAGCCATATTTACCAAAGAGCATTCTTCGTTGATCTACATTCTAAAAAAGAAGAAATAAGCGATTTTCGGGGCCACTGCCGAACGAATCCGCTTTTGTATGCACAATCATATCAAACCAAAGAGAACCGCTCAAATCGGCTTGTTTCTGATTGCCAATAAAATAAATATAATAAATGCCGTTGTTGTATTTCCATAGAAAACATTTATGGTTTGGTCGGGCCTGATTTTTACATCACAAAAACTTAATGGGCGCCATTCCAAAAGCTTTTCTATTTTTGCGCATCTATAAAAAGTAAAAGATGAAAAAATTAGTAGTGCTTGCAATTGCCATTACGGCAATGTCGTGTCAGCAAAACAAAATTGGATATGTCGACAGCGTAAAAATTATGGACGAGTATCAAGAGAAAGTTGATGTCGAGGCCAAGTTCCAAAAAAAGGCCGAAACCATGGGTAGAAAACGCGACAGCATCTCACAGGCGTTCCAAATGGAATTGCAGGAATTCCAAGGCAAGGCACAAAGCCTGTCCCAGCAAAACGCACAAGAGCAATATTCAGAATTGCAACAACGAGGACAGCGTATTGGCCAACAATTACAGCAAGAAGAGCAACAATTGCAATTGACCAGCCAAGAACAAATGGACTCTTTGGTTAAGAAGGTGAAAAAAGAAATCAGAGCTTACGGAAAAGATAATGGCTACACCTACATTCTTGGTGGAGGCGAAGGCGGTTCTGTGATCTATGGTGACGAAACAAAAGATGTTACGGATGCCATCTTGAAGATTTTGAACGATAAGTACGAGAATTAAACTCGAAACATGAATTTATTCAATAAGCCCACTCTTTAGAGTGGGTTTTTTGTTTTACCTAATTGAAGCAAAGTAAACCCATAGCATAAAAAAGAACTGCAACGGGACACGGAACCATAGGTAGTCGATTCCCGGTCCATTCATTTCCCCCGTTTGGTAGTTGATTTCCTCAAGGGCCGCTTTGATGTTGGCTGGAAGAATCAAAATAAAAAATACGATCAACAAACTAGCCGTTTGTTTTTGATATTGAGGCAACAAAATGCTGATTGCGAAGAGAACTTCCATAATTCCGGTGATAAGCACAACTGCCTTTTTAAAAGGGATAAACGAAGGAACCATGCCCTCCATTCCCTGTATAAAAGCAAAATGTCCAATAGCGGTGAACACTAACATACAGGACATGGCAATTCTGCCCGCTAATTGAAGTTCCCAACTACTTTTAAAGACTTTTAAAATCAATGTGGACACTATAAAGGTGCCAACAAGTACAATGAGAGGTTTCATCTTTTTTTAGGCAAAGTTCCAACATTACATTTGGCAAGTCAATGAACCCAGGTTAAGAAATGCGCTTGCGGATACGGCTCAGGGCCTGTGGGGTAACACCAATGTATGAAGCAATATATTTCAAGGGAATTTCACGAAGTAGCTCGGGGCGTTCTTCAAAAAGATTGAGATAGCGTTGTTTGGCACTATCCCGCAGAAGGGAAAGCTCTCGCTTTGATTTTTTCAAAAAAAGTTCCTCGCTGGCCTTTCTCCCGATCAAGTTCCCAATGCTGGAAGAGGCATAAACCTCTTGAAGTTCCTTGTGGCCAAGACGCCAAAGTATCGTATCGGTAATCGTTTCCACTGTATATTCGGACGGTTTTTGGGTGAGGAAAGAGTCGTATGCGCTAACAAAAGCCCCATTGAACACAAAACCAAAAGTGAGACCCCCATCTTCTTTGGGAATGTAGAGGCGAACAATCCCCTTTTCTATAAATGACAAATAGTTTTCCACCTTGCCCGCCTCAACCAACATACTCTTTTTAGGGAATTCATATCGGTTCAATTTTGATGAAAAAATCTCCCAATCGGCTCTTGAAATACCGAATTCCGATTCGAAATATTGTCTGATTTGTTCCAAGAGAGTTACCCTTTATTTTTTTTCTCACGAATCACCACAATCATGGCCACAATCAATAAAATGTTTGAGATAATCCCTAAAGTGGCACTATTTCCTTTATTCAACTCTATTAGATTGAGTACAAAAAGAACCAGACTGATTACTATGACCAGTATAGGTGCGAGTGCTTTTTTTCCGAACATGATTACATTTTAAGTTCTATATCGAGCTGTCGGCCCTCTTCCTTGGCCTTATTGTCCATTCGGGCCCCCATAGCCAGCCCCATCGACATGCCTATGGGCAGGCCAATGCCCAAAAAAGCCATATTTCCCAAACTAAGCCCCAAGGCAGCACCAATGGGCAGGCCAAAAACTGTCATGCCCAGAACAAACCAGTTTTTTCTAAAATAATTTATGGGTACGATTTTGAGTTTCTGAGCCAACATTCCTACAATTTTTGATTGCTCTTTTCTGATTTCGCTCCGCAATAGTTTATCAGAATCGGTAACCGAATTCAATTGTGTTATGTGCTTGTTGATGACCAATTCGATTTCTTCGGGCAGTTTCTTTTTTTTGATTTCAACGATCAATCGTTCGAATTGCTCGTAGGCAAGTTTGGTTTTGTCGGATAGTTCAGGACGCTGGATAGGCTCTAGAATCATGCTGGAAAGGTTTTACTGCATCAGATATACCAAAAAAACGGTCGGGATCAAATATACCACGATGGTTTGTGCACCTACATAATCCTTGGCCACTCGCTGCCCCAACAATAGCATTAACAACGTTATGGCAGAAAGTGTGGCGCCATAAAAACCGAACATACTTTCACCTTCCACAGCAAATTCAAAAATGCCCACTCCACACAATATTCCAGAGAGCATTTCCAACACTAAGACAACGCTCAGCAGAACAGGGACCGTTCCCTTGAAAATTGTTTTTGAGAAATGACCGGTCAGCCAACCAAGATTGCCTTTCCAATCCATGAGCTTGTCGATTCCGCTCTGTAAAAAAGTAATGGTAAGGAATGCCAGCAGTAGAATTTCCGTGGCATTTGAAAATAAATCATTCATGGTCAGTTTTATTTAATCGGCCTTTGCATGCAAGAGACGTGTAAGTTTTATGGACAAATCCGTGAAGATCAACTTGGAATTTCCGTTGCGTTCCACGTGAAAAATGGCTTGCTCCAACTCCTTTACAATATCCAAAATATTGTTTTCATGTACAAAGGGAGCAAATTTTTTCAGGTCAAAACCCTCCATGTGTACTTTGGCATGTACAAGTTCGTTGGCCTTGTAGTTGAGCAAAAGGGCTTGTCGCATCATAGTGAGACAGTAGGCCAAGAACTTTTTTTGCACTTCGCGCCCCGTTTTGGATACCTCATCGCTCCACAGGATAAGTTCCTGCACGGCACCCTTGTTTCCCTTGGCTTTAAAGGCACTACGCACCCATTGTACGAACCAACGCTCAAAAACTAGATCTTCCGAATCCTTGTTCAAAAGATCTAAGGCTTTATTGAAATTTCCATTGGCCTCAAGGGCTATGGTGAGTGCTTCTGTCTGCGATACGCCCCTGAGCAAAAGTTCATCGGTAATCACCTGTTCCGCTAAAGGGGGGAAATTTAGAATTTGGCAACGGGAACGGATGGTGTTGATAATCTGCTCTTCTTCTTCCGCCAAAAGGAGCAACACCGTTTTGTCTGGTGGTTCCTCGATCAATTTTAAAAGTTTGTTGGCCGCAGAGGTATTCATTTTTTCGGCCATCCAAACAATGAGAATCTTATATCCGCCTTCATAGGACTTCAATGAAAGCTTCTTTACCATGTCTTGGGCTTCATCCACCCCGATTTGGCCCTGCTTTTTTTCGATGCCGATGTGCCGGTACCAATCAAACAAATTGCCATAGGGCTGTTCCCTCACAAATTGTCGCCATTCCTCCAAATAGTGGTCGCTCACGGCATGCGATTTTACCTTGTCCGAATTGGAAACCGGAAAGGCAAAATGTAGGTCAGGATGCGTAAGGGAGTTGCACTTTGTATTGCAGACAGGATTTCCTCCATCATTCTCTCCGCCAGTATTGCCACAAAGCAAATATTGTGCGTAGGCCAAAGCCATAGAGAGCACCCCGGAACCCTCGGGACCAACAAATAGCTGCGCATGGGCAACCCTCCCTGTCTCAGCGGTCGTCACCAAATGATTTTTGATGTGCTCTAGCCCTAAAACGTTTTTAAAAAGCATGGATCAAAGATACATTTTTAAGTGTGGAAGTTTTGTATGGCATGTTTTCCTATCGATTGCTGGTTTAACATATCGAACCGAAAAGGTTAAAAAGAGATAAACTTTCAAATAATAGGCCTGTGCAACCATGGAAAAAGCAGGAAATCTTTACATTTGAAATTCTCAAAAAAGAACACATTACATGAAGACGATAGACGATTTTAACTTCGAAGGAAAAAAAGCATTGATCAGGGTGGATTTCAACGTACCATTGGACGGAGATTTCAACGTGACCGACACCAGTCGAATCGATGCGGCAAAACCGACAATCCTTAAGGTTTTGGAAGATGGCGGGTCCGCAATTTTGATGAGCCATATGGGCAGACCAAAAGGAAAAGCCAATCCAGATATGTCGCTTTCACACATTGTCGAGACCGTCTCGAATGTAGTTGGTGTACAAGTGAAGTTCGCCGAGGACTGTGTTGGCGCAAAAGCAGATGAAGCAGTTGCTGCCTTACAGAGCGGAGAGGTGCTTTTGTTGGAGAACCTTCGTTTCCATGCTGAAGAGGAAGCCGGTGATGAGTCCTTTGCAGAGGAATTGTCCAAGCATGGGGATGTTTACGTAAACGATGCATTCGGAACAGCGCACCGTGCGCATGCATCAACTACAATTGTGGCCAAGTTTTTCCCAGAAAATAAATGTTTCGGTTATTTATTGGCCAAAGAAATCAAAGCAATCGATAAAGTGATGGAAACAGGGGAAAAACCAGTGACCGCAATTTTGGGCGGGGCCAAGGTTTCTTCAAAGATCACCATCATCGAAAACATATTGGACAAAGTGGACAACCTTATCATAGGAGGTGGAATGACTTATACTTTTGTAAAAGCTCAAGGCGGCAAAGTAGGTGACTCCATTTGTGAGGATGATAAAATGGAACTGGCTTTGGACATCCTGAAACAAGCAGAGGCCAAAAACGTGAAAGTATACTTGCCAGTAGATGTTTTGGCAGCCGATGATTTTAGTAACGATGCCAACACCCAATTTGTTGACGTAAACGAAATTCCTGACGGATGGCAAGGATTGGATGCCGGTCCAAAAACCTTGGAGATATTCAAGCAAGTGATCTTGGCCTCCAAGACGATTCTTTGGAACGGTCCCGTGGGTGTTTTTGAAATGGAAAACTTTGCCAAAGGCACCATCGCGGTCGGAAACTATATCGATGAGGCTACCCAAAGAGGAGCATTCTCTCTGGTAGGAGGAGGAGATTCCGTTGCTGCCGTCAAACAATTCGGGTTCGAGGAGAAGGTGAGCTACGTATCCACTGGTGGCGGGGCCATGCTCGAAAGCCTGGAAGGGAAAACATTGCCGGGCATTGCTGCAATATTGGACTAAGTCTCACGTTGTGAGATATCAGGGCAAACGTTAAAAGTTAGAGAATTTTGTCTCGGGGCTTTATTCTTTCAGAAAAAAAAGCCATTTTCGTTCGCCCCGAAATCAAATTTTGTCCAAAATGAAACAGAGTTTAAGCGTAGCTGTTTTTGCTGTTCTCCTATCAGCAAGTCCCTTTGTGCGTGCACAACAATCCGAAATTGCACAGAACAAGTCAAAGGATTCCGTTTTGCTCCAAGAAGAGGAAAATGGGACCATCACGGTTTCCAACATTAAAATTGACGGCCAGCTTATGTCCCTGGAAACGCACGAGGACGGAAAATTCAAGCTACGCGACCTTGAGGAAGCTTGGCGGTACGATAGCCTTTGGCTGAAAGAACTCCATAGCAATGCCGATTTGTTCAGTGATATGTTGTTGGAGGTTCAGAATGATTCTGAATTGGAGGAGGCCATTGAAATAGATTTGCCTACCGATACATTAAAAGCAAGGTTGGCTCGTATGAACGAGAAAACCCCGTTCAATATTACCTACAACTCATCTTTGGAAAGCGTGATCAAATCCTTTTTGACAAGGAGAAGGGACTTGATGCAGCGGATGATAACTGCTAGCCAGTTTTACTTCCCGTTATTCGAGCAAGAACTGGACAACCAAAACATTCCTTTGGAAATAAAATATTTGGCCATTGTGGAATCCGCCCTCAACCCCAAGGCTCGATCTAGGGTTGGCGCCAAAGGGCTGTGGCAGTTTATGTACAGCACGGGCAAAATGTACGGACTGGATGTAAGCAGTTATGTGGATGAAAGACATGACCCTATTATGGCTACAAAGGCCGCCAGCAAATACCTTTCAAGGCTCTACGATATTTTTGGAGACTGGGATTTGGCCTTGGCAGCGTACAACTCTGGTCCTGGAAACGTAAACAAGGCGATTCGACGTTCCGGAGGATATGAGAACTATTGGAACATTCGTCCATTTCTTCCACGTGAAACTGCTGGGTATCTTCCCGCGTTCTTGGCGACCATGTACATTTTTGAATATGCCGAAGAACATGGGCTACAATACAAAAAAGCGGATAGGCCCTATTTTGAGACGGACACGGTACATGTTAAAAACTTGATTACTTTCGACCAGATTTCAAAATTGGTAGATATAGGCACCGAAGAGCTGGAAATGCTCAATCCGGCTTATAAACTCAACATTATACCTAAAGTAGAAGGGAAAAACTATGCCCTGCGTTTGCCCATTGCCAAAATAGGCAAGTTTGTTTCCAATGAGGAAGAAATCTATGCTTATGCAAAAAAGGAGCTGGATTCTTTGGAAAAGCCTTTACCGAACATGGTGACCGCGGAGGACCAGATACGTTATCGGGTGAAAAGCGGTGATTATTTGGGCAAGATTGCAGAACAATATGGAGTCGGTGTAAGCCAGATAAAAAGCTGGAACGGGCTTCGAAGCAATAATCTTCGTGTTGGACAGCGCTTGACGATATACCCTAGAAAGCCTTATATCGCACAGAAGGCCTCAAAAACGAGCAACTCTGGAACAACCGTTGCAGGAGGTTCCAAGATTCATACAGTACAATCCGGTGACTCCCTTTGGACAATCTCCAAAAAATACCCCGGAGTTTCCATAGAAAATTTGCGAGAATGGAACGGTATTAGCGGTAATAACCTAAAACCGGGCACAAAACTTAAATTGTGTGATTGTTCTTCGTAAATTTAACACAAGATGAAAAAATTAGGAACACTATTGTTTGCCGCTACTATGTTGGCACTGGGAGCCTGTAAGAATTCAGGTCCAAAAGAAAAATTCTTACCGCCCTCAACGGGAGGCATCAATACCTTAATGGTAGTTATGGACACTGAGCTTTGGAGAGGGCCGGTGGGTGAAAAAATAAGGGATGAGTTTGCCGCACAAATTGTGGGACTTCCCCAAATAGAACCTAAATTTACCATAACCCAGGTACCACCAAAGGTTTTTAAGGGAACTACCACACACTCGAGATCTTTGCTGTATGTTGAACAAGATTCTACGTCTTTGGCCCATATAAAGGACGATGCCTACGCCAAACCTCAAAAAGTTGCAGTGGTTACAGGCCCAACAGAGGAGGTGATGATCAAAAACCTTGATTCTTTGGCAGACAGGGCCATAAAGGAATTCAGGGCCAACGAGATTGCCGAGGCACAACGAAGATTCGAGCGTTCTCTGAGCAAGGACAAAGCTTTGGAAGAGGAATTTGGGATACACATGAACGTGCCATCGCTCTACAAGGTCGGTAGAAGAGAGGACAACTTTGTTTGGATGGACATACAAATTCCAAAGGGAACCATGAACATCATTGCTTATGAGATGCCCTGGGACTATTTCAGCAACGATTCCACTTTTGTAGAGGATATTGTTAGGATGCGTGATTCTATTGGCCAAAAATTTATTCCAGGACCTTATGAGAACACTTACATGATTACCGAAAAAGCTTTTGCTCCTTATGTTTTTCCCGCTCAAATAGGCGGTAAAAAAGCGGCGGAGGTAAAAGGTGTTTGGGAAATTCATGGGTATCCTATGGCAGGTCCATTTTTAACCTATATCATCAATGACGAGGAGAACAATAGAAAAATGGTGATAGAGGGATTCACTTTCGCCCCCTCCGAAGAAAAAAGGGATTATATGTTCGAGTTGGAAGCTATCTTAAAGACAGTGGACTTTAAACCATCGGATACTGCCTCCACTGACTAAAAAATAATACTCATACAATACAAAAAGACCCGACAATTGTCGGGTCTTTTTGTTAGTTAAATATGAGATGATCTATTAGTCAAATGCAAAGCCTGTGGCCATTCTATATACAAATGCATAAAGCACTATAAAGAACATAACAAAGCTAAACCAGGCGAACACTTTAAAGTATTTTTCTATGATGATGTGCCCAAGGTTCCTAAACCCCTCCAAATAGATTTCTTTAACGAGTAGTAATTTTTTCATATGTCTGATTTAAGGATTAAATACAGGCCAAAGATTTAGTTTACTGGGATGGAATCGAAAACAAAAGGACAAAAGGCAATAAAAACAAGGTGAAATAAGCCACTTTTGAACAATAATCTATAAAGGCGAGCCTTTGATCGATAAAGTGCACATGGGCCAACCGTAGTTGGGCAGGCAGAAAGATCGATAAAGTGCAAAAATCCCAAGAAAAAGGGAGTCTGGATATCGCTTTAGCACGACTTATTCGGCCACTAGAATAAACTCCGACCTTCTGTTCAAACGATGTTGGTCCGCGGCACATGGTGTTCCATTCGAACAATTGTTCAACAGGCGCTCTTCCCCGTATCCAACGGCACTTAAGATTCTTGAAACGTCGATTCCCTGGGAAACAATATAATCACGAGTGGATTTGGCGCGCTTGTCCGACAAATATTTATTGTAGCTCTCAGGACCAATGGCGTCGGTATGCGATTCAATTTTTAGGGAAAGTGTTTTGTTTTCGTTGAGCACGGTTACCAATTTATCCAGCTCTTGAGCGTACGTTGGTGTAATCTCATAACTGTCGAATGCAAAATAAACATTGCTTGGCTCGTACACTTCCGTTATTGGTTTTTCTTTTACGGCCTCCCTTAAGAATTGGGTAACTGTAATATTTTCATTCTCTTTGGTTTTTACAGAAATGGAGTCATCCATAAAACCTTTTTTTGTAGCCACAAGGGTATAACCCGTTGATGGACTCAGGTTTTTGAAAACGTATCTGCCGGTTGTGTCCGAAACGGTCTTGTTCAGTAATACACCATTTGTGCCATACAAATTTATATTGGTTTCTTCCAATGGAATGCCTGACGACTCACTGGTAACGGAACCAACAATGGCGTTGTAGTTCGGAATGGACTTAAAGGAATAAATATCATCATCTCCTTTGCCTCCTTTACGATTGGATGCAAAATAACCTTGCTCACCTGAAGCATCGACAATATAGGAGAAATCGTCCCTGTTACTGTTGATGGGTTCGCCCAAGTTCACACCCACACCAAAAGTTTCATTGGTACCATCGGATTTATATACATCCAGCCCTCCGGAGCCCATCGGCCTATTGGAAGAAAAATAGAGCGCGTTTTCGACCGCGTAAGGAAACATTTCCTTCGCTTCGGTGTTGATGGTCTTTCCAAGGTTTTTTGGCTCAGAGAACGCCCCATTTGCGTCAATGTCCACCACATATATATCTGTTTCGCCAAAACCTCCTGGCCTGTCCGAAACGAAATACATTTTTTTCCCATCCGGGCTTACCGCAGGATGTCCAGTAGAATAATTTTCACTATTGAAGGGAAGCTCCTCTGCCTTGGTCCATTCGCCATCTTTAAGCTCGGAACGGTAAATCTTTAGGTGGTTGATTCCGTTTTCGCCCCTTTTCAGACGCTTTCCATAATTGTTCCTTGTAAAATAAATAGTTTTTTGGTCAGGTGAGAAAGCCATTGAGGCTTCGTGATATTTGGTGTTGATTTTTCTAGAAAATTTCTGTGGAGCGGAAAGTTCGCCATCTTCACCTTTTTGTTGCGCAATGTAAAGGTCCAAAAAAGGTTGATTGGTCCAACGATATCGGCGTGTCGTCAAAAACAAAGTATCCTTGGCCGAAGCATAGACGATATCCGACTCATTGTGAAACATGGGGGAAAAATCGGAGTAAGGAGAGTTGAGTTTTAAATTTTTGATTGAAACATCATAAGTTGCTTCCCAAGTGTTGGCATCAACCTTGTCGAGTTCATTTAGGGGCTCGTTTCTTTTCTGTCTTAATATTTTGGTCAGAGTGGCGGCTCTTTGATATTTGCCCGTACCTTTTAATGTTTCCTTGTACTTGAACAGTGCACCCTCCTCAACTTCTTCTTTGTACAATTGATGCAGCTCATGGTACCATTGGTACGCTTTCTCCAAGTTTCCTGTATAGTAATAGGAATCACCGGCCCTCGAGAGCAACTGTTGTGTGTGTTTGGCGTCGGTTTTTTCCAGGACCAAATCAAAAATGCGGGCTGCCTCAGCATACCACATTAGGTCAAAGTACTCATTTCCCTTATCGATAAGCTTGTCCACAGTTCCTCGCTTGCGAAGATATCTGCCCAGCTTTTTGTCGTTAAGACCATCGAGGTGCTTTACAAAGTCTGTGGTTTCCTGTTCTTTCGCATGGTTCACTTTTTCGGATGTGGAAGATGTTCCCCCATACTCGGAAAAGGCAAGCTCTTGGGAAAAGGCCCCAAGTGTGCACAAAAGAAAAATAAGCAAGATCAGTTTTTTCATTACCACTCCATCTGCACAAACAAACATGATTGTTCGTTTGGAGGTTAAGCATTTAGAGGCCTAACAGTTTAGTTATAACCGCTAAAGTAGGATAAGGTAAGTGGGGTGATAATTTTTTGTTGTGAAAGAGCGAAATTGTGACGCTGAATGGTAAAAAAGTGTTGTTGCTGCTCGAATTTTTTTATAATTCGGCACACCTCAAACCGTCAAAAAGGTCAAATTTACGATTTTGACTCTTTTGTTTCTCCTTCCAATTTATCGTCTTCTTTGGTCGCGTCCTTAAACTCTTTGATACCGCTACCAAGTCCTTTCATCAGCTCTGGAATCTTTCTGCCTCCAAAAAGCAAAACTACCACGGCCACGATCAAAACAATCTGCCAAGGACCTAGCATACCAAGAAATATAGTTTGAGCAATCATAATATCAAAACCTTTAATTAGAAATGTAAAAGTACTAAAAAGAAGTGAAAGAGCGTGTTCGATTAACGAAAATTGGCATTTGAGAATGATTTTTAAGAACTTATCGCCCCAAGCTTTTTAAAAAGCTTAACATGCATATTAAAATCTAAGACTATCTTTGTTCATCATGGCAAAGGATAAAAAGAAAAGAAAGGAGATTAAACGCAAGTTACTGCACAAGTATCGCTTGGTTATTCTCAATGAAAGCACTTTTGAGGAAAAGATATCTTTTAAGCTCAATAGGCTGAACGTTTTTGTTACCGGTACCATGTTTATTATTGTGCTGATCGGAGTTACAACCTTGATCATAGCCTTTACCCCATTGCGCGAATATATTCCGGGATACTCCTCTACCAGATTGAAACGGCAGGCAACCGACCTTACCTATAAGACAGATTCTTTGGTGACGGTCCTCAACTATACCAATCGGTACTTGGACAATGTAAGGAAGGTGTTGCGGGGTGACATTGAAAACAACCAAGTGAATAGGGACTCTTTGTTTGAGCAGTACAAATTGGACCCTGCTTCTGTAGACCTTACGCCAATACGACAGGATCTATTGTTAAGGGAGGAGGTTGAACTTGAAGATAAATACAATCTTTTTGAAAGGGACATCGAGAACTTGGGAACATTATTCTTTTCACCTGTGAACGGAACCATATCCCAAGGGTTTGACCAAAAAACGAAACATTACGCCGTGGATTTGGTAGCACCACGGGAAACCCCGGTCAAGTCCATTGCGGATGGTACAGTGCTTTTTGCGGAATGGACCACAGAAACGGGTTATGTAATGATTATAGAACATCAAGAAGGAATAACCTCGGTATATAAGCACAATGGTTCCCTGAGCAAGACCCAAGGAGATTTGGTTCGGGCTGGCGAGGTAATCGCATCAATCGGAAATACGGGAGAACTTACTACGGGACCCCATCTTCATTTTGAGCTTTGGAGAAAGGGCAAACCAGTGGACCCACAAAACTATATTGACTTCAATTAAATGTCCTTAAAAGCATTTGCCGCCAAAATATTTGCAAATCGGATAGCGAAGAAAACCGAAAAGTGGGTGAATCAACCTGTGAAAACCCAACAAAAGGTGTTTAACAACTTGATTACCCAGGGCAAGGGGACCCTTTTTGGCAAGGATCATCAGTTCGCAACCATTACATCCCACCAAGATTTTGTAGAGCGCGTTCCCATACGTGATTATGAGGAACTAAAAGGGTACGTACAACAGATAATTGATGGAAAAGAAGATGTGCTATGGCCCGGAAAGCCCATCTATTTTGCAAAAACCTCAGGAACCACTTCGGGCGCCAAATATATTCCGATTACCAAACCCTCCATCAAAAACCAAGTGGAAGCTTCCAGAAATGCCATTCTCAATTATATACACGAAACGGGGAACGCTGATTTTGTGGATGGCCGGATGATCTTTTTACAAGGAAGTCCTGAACTTGAAGAAAAAAACGGAATCAAGCTGGGAAGGCTTTCAGGGATTTCGGCCCATTATGTGCCCAACTACCTTCAAAAAAATCGATTGCCAAGCTGGGAAACCAATTGCATCGAGGATTGGGAGACCAAGGTGGACAAAATAGTCGAGGAGACCGAAAAAGAGAAGATGTCGGTAATTGCTGGTATTCCATCATGGGTGCAGATGTATTTTGAAAAACTCAACGCCAAAACAGGTAAAAAGGTAGGCGACCTTTTCAAAGACTTCCAATTGTTTATTTATGGCGGCGTTAATTATGAACCATACCGCGCCAAATTTGAAAACCTTATCGGTAGAAAAGTGGACAGTATTGAACTGTTTCCTGCCAGTGAAGGATTTTTTGCATATCAAAATTCCCAAAAGGAAAAGGGAATGCTGTTGCTTTTGAACGCGGGCATTTTTTATGAGTTCGTAAAGGCCGATGAATTTTTTGATGAGAACCCAGAACGATTGACCATTGCCGAGGTGGAAATGGATGTTGATTATGCGATGGTGATTTCCACCAACGCAGGCCTGTGGGGCTATAATCTTGGAGATACCGTTCGGTTTATTTCGAGGGACCCCTACAAAATTGTGGTTTCGGGACGCATTAAGCATTTTATTTCTGCTTTTGGGGAACACGTTATTGCCAAAGAGGTTGAAGAAGCATTACGACTTGCCGTCGAGGGAACCGATGCGTTGGTGAACGAGTTCACCGTTGCCCCTCAAACGGACCCAGAGGAAGGACAACTGCCCTATCATGAATGGTTCATCGAATTTCAAAGGGAGCCATCGGACATAAAAAAGTTTATGGCCATCATAGAGGATAGCATGAAACACCAGAACAGCTACTATTTTGACCTCATCGACGGGAACATTCTCCAGCCATTGAAGATAAGCAGCATCAAACCAAATGGTTTTCAAGACTATATGAAATCCATTGGTAAACTAGGAGGGCAGAACAAGGTTCAACGCCTTGCCAACGACCGAAAAGTGGCCGATGGGCTTCAACCATTTAAAATTAGTTGACTTAGAAGGGCTTAACTTTCATAGGAATTCATTTATTTTTGCCAGAAGATATGATGGCAACAGAAGTTAAACAAACGACCAGGGCACAGGAGTCCACTAATGCAATTGAACGCTTGTACATTACCATGCGTCACCTGCTCAATAGGGGGTTTTACAAGCCTTCGGGCGTTTCTGGCAATGCGTTGCGCACCGCACTTTTACTGCTTCGTCCAGAAATTTACGGAACCATTGCGGAAGACAAGGCCGAATTGAACGGATTGATCTATGTATTGGAACGCTTGCCGCAAGGAATAGAGGAGTGCCGTTTCATCAATCTAACATCCGATGAAGGTTTTGGTAAATCGCACCTAAGGCCCATTGTGCCCCCAAAAAGAAGAAGAAACTGCTACCGCATCGATGATGAGCAGATGAACATTGAAATTACACGGGGCAGGAGCGATATTTATGATATACTTACCCACCTTACCTTTTTGTTCGTAGAGTCCGGTAAAATCTCCAAAAGGGTCTTGGTGGATGACGGTACTTCGACCATACGGGACTGGGACAAGCTGAGCGAGTTTGTACTCTCCGAAGAAAAGGACAATGAAGAAAGGGAAGTTGCCTTGATTCATTGTGCCAATATTTTGGGTAGGACTTTTGATGAGGTCGTGGATATTGAAAACAAGCTCAGGACCCCCGAAAACCCCGACCGTTTCTTAAATGTAATTTATTGGCTCGGCAAGTTGGCCATTGAAGAGGAGACCACGGGCAACAAAAGGACCATCACTTTCAGTCCACTGCTAAGAGAACGTTTAGGCCATCATATTCATGGCGAAAAGTGGGCCGATAAAATTAAGGCGACTCTCAAGGAGTACAACTTAATGGAGAGGCCCCTGCATATTATCAGTGCCAATATGCACAGTGTTATGAATTCCCTTTTTGCCAAAAAAGCATTGATGGAGGAATTTCCCGACAATGAATCTTTGGATGTTTATGAAGCTTTGGGCTCCGACAAAAACAAATCGCTCAACAAGAAAGTCAGGGATTTGGCCCAGAAAAATGGGATGATAACCTTAAAGGACGAGTCCGGGGCCAACATCGATGTCCAGATTTTTGATACCGCTAAATTTGGAGACAAAAGCTGCTGCTATCAACTCCCTGCAGATGTTGCCAAAGAGGATAAACCAGTTATATTTGTGATGGATTACGCCTTTGGCGAGCAGGCCTACGAGACCATAGACGAACTTTTGAAACCGATGGAAGATGGGAAGGAAAAAGTTTTTCTTAATGTCGATTCGGTCTCCATCATGGGGAAAGCGGGCATCTTGGAAGGGGGCAAGGGAGACTTGATGATTCCTTCCGCCCATATTTTCGAGGGCACGGCGGATAATTATCCCTTCAACAACGAACTCAAGGGTTCCGATTTTGAAGGGCATGGATTAAAGGTGATGGAAGGAACCATGGTTACCGTATTGGGGACATCGCTTCAAAATAGGGACATTCTCCAGTTTTTCAATGAATCGACATGGAACGTCATAGGATTGGAAATGGAGGGGGTGCACTATCAAAAAGCGATACAATCGGCATCCCAGATACGAATGAGCATAAAAAAAGATGTCAAGGTAAGATACGCTTACTACGCATCGGATAATCCTTTGGAAACCGGAAGTACGTTGGCTTCGGGCGGACTGGGAACAACCGGGGTCAAACCCACATATTTGATAACGGACAGAATTTTAAAACAAATATTCAATTCATAGGTATGGCAGACCAACCAGTAAATCAGAATAATTCGGACGAGATAGATTTGGGGCAATTGTTCCAGATGATTCGAAATGGATTCAATAAGTTAGGTGTACTTTTTTTACGTCTTTTTCTATATCTAAAAAAGAACGCATTGATACTAATTGGGTTGGCTGTTTTGGGCGTCGCCATAGGATTTGGCCTTAAGTTCATAACGACGGAGAAGGTCCAGATCGATGTTATCGTAAGGCCAAACCTGGAGAGCAAAGATTATTTGTATGATGTGATTGATGAAATAGAGTCCAATATAAAGGACAAGAATCCAACTTTTTTGAGTCGGCTCGACATCACTGAAGAGGATCTTAAAGGTTTTGAAGTTTCGATTGCGGCGGTAAAGAAAGAGGAGAAAGAGGATAATGAGAAGCAATTGGAATATTTGGAAGTGCTCCAAAAATTTCAGAACACGGATTTGATAGCTGATGTGGTCAGGGAGGAATTGCTAAAGAAAACGGAACTCAACCATAGGATAACATTTACCTATAAGAACTCCAACGGCGAGGAAATAGCCCGTAAGCTTTTGGATTATATCAATTCCAATGGATACTTCACGGAACTCTTATCGGTGCAAAGGGAAAATTCAAGGGAGAGGGTCGAAAAAAGCCAGGTGTTGATTTCCCAGATAGATACGATTATCCAGAGTTACTCCAAGAACTTGAACAAACAGGGTTCTCCACTTGAAACCGGTAAACTGGTGCTTCAAAATGAAGAAAAACTAAATATAACAGGGCTTATTACCTTAAAAACAGAGCTGATAGAAGACATAGAGGAAAAGAAAATGGAGCTAAAACAACTTAACGGTCCCATTAGTGTTATCAATTTTGGAAACCCCCATCAAGTCAGTAAGGCGTTCTTTGGAAAGAAGATAATTGTTCTACCGTTATTGTTCCTTGGGGTATTCTTTTTGTTGTCTCTCCTGAAGTACCTCAATAGGAAAGCTTCAGAAATTGAAGTTTAGAACATTTGTATGGTTAAGGTTGTTGTCACAGGATCTGATGGTCAACTCGGAAAGACTTTTGCTGAGGTTGTGTCAGGTCTGGATGCTATTTCCTTTGATTTTAATACATCCAATGAGCTAGATATAACCTATGGAGACCAATTACGGGACACTTTTGAAAAAGAACACTATGATTTCTGTATCAATTGTGCGGCATATACGAATGTTGAACAGGCAGAAAAGTCCCCGGATTTAGCGTATCAAGTCAACGCAGAAGGGGTCAAAAATCTAGCAGAAGTTTGCAAAAAACAGCAAACTACTTTGATTCATATTTCCACTGATTATGTTTTCGACGGCAAAAAGGACGGAGGCTACACCGTAGCAGATAAAACCAATCCCATTAATGTATATGGAAAGTCCAAGTTGGCAGGAGAAAAATTTATTCAACAGATTCAACCCAACCATTACATAATTCGCACATCTTGGTTGTACAGTAAAAAATATGGACATAATTTCTACCGTACAATTTTAAAGAAGGCACTAGCCGGAGAGGATTTGTATGTTACAGATGCCCAAAAAGGGTGTCCTACAAACACAGAGTCATTGGCCAAATTTATTTTGAACGAAATCGTGTTGGGAGAAAAACCTTATGGGACGTATCATTTTACTGACGGGAAGCCCATGACATGGCACTATTTTGCGGAACAAATATTGAAAGAGAACGGGCTAACGGATAAGGTCAATCTTGTTTTGGATTCGAATTATCGTACATTAGCAAAGAGGCCAAACAACAGTGTTCTCTTATAATCCAAACGCAAGGTCATAAAGGCTTATAAATAGGATTACATGGATAAAAAAAATAGTCCAAAAAAAATTTTGATTACGGGAGGAGCCGGCTTTATCGGCTCTCATCTTGTTAGGCGTTTGTTGACCCAATATAAATATTACCAAGTTTTTAACCTAGATGCCCTGACCTATGCGGGAAACCTGGAGAATCTGAAAGATATAGAGGAAGCCCCAAACTATACCTTCGTTAAGGGTGATATTACTGATGCAGTTTTTGTAAACGATTTTTTCTCCCAATTCAATTTTGATGGGGTTATTCATCTGGCCGCGGAATCCCATGTGGATCGATCCATATCTGACCCGGTATCCTTTGTCCGGACCAATGTTTTGGGCACAGTCAACTTATTGAACGCCTCATTACAGTTGGCCAAGAACAACACTGGTTTTTTATTTTACCATATCAGTACCGATGAGGTTTTTGGGAGTTTGGGGCAGGAAGGTTTGTTCAACGAAAGTACGACATACGACCCCAACTCGCCTTATTCAGCATCCAAAGCCAGTTCCGACCATTTTGTTAGGGCCTATGGTGAGACCTATGGTTTGCCTTACATAATCTCGAATTGTTCCAATAATTACGGCCCCAATCAATTCCCCGAGAAATTGATTCCCCTGTTCATCAACAATATCATAAAAAACAAGCCATTGCCCGTTTATGGTGATGGGAACTATACACGGGATTGGTTATATGTAAAGGACCATGCCGAGGCCATCGATTTGGTATTTCATAAAGGAAGAAAAGGAGAAACATATAACATTGGCGGGTTCAATGAATGGAAGAATATAGAATTAACCCATTTGCTATGCCGATTAATGGATATAAAACTTGGAAGAAAAGAGGGAACTTCAGAAAAACTGATAACCTTTGTAAAAGACCGCCCAGGACATGATTTAAGGTATGCCATTGATGCATCCAAAATAAACAAAGAATTGGGCTGGAAACCCTCGGTCACCTTTGAAGAAGGGCTCGAAAAGACCATCGATTGGTATTTTGAAAACCAAGAATGGCTGGGGCATGTTACCTCAGGGGACTATTTGGAATATTATAAAAAGCAATATCAAACACAATGAAGGGAATCATTTTGGCAGGAGGAACAGGAAGCAGACTGCATCCACTTACCCTTTCGGTAAGCAAGCAGCTGATGCCCATTTACGACAAGCCGATGATTTACTATCCTCTTTCTACTTTGATGTATGCAGGAATCAAAGAAATATTGATTATTTCCACCCCAAAGGACCTTCCGCTGTTTAAGGACCTTTTGGGAGACGGAAAAAAGTACGGATGCTCCTTTTCTTATGCAGTTCAAGAATCCCCAAACGGATTGGCTGAGGCGTTTATCATAGGAGAAGATTTTATTGGCTCAGATAAGGTGGCTCTCATTTTGGGAGACAATATTTTTTACGGAGCAGGTTTGTCCAAACTATTACAGGAAAATAGCGATCCAGAAGGAGGAATTATATACGCCTACAGAGTAAACGACCCTCAGCGATACGGTGTAGTAGAGTTTGATGGGAAAGGAAAAGCTATCAGTATAGAAGAGAAGCCCAGAAACCCCAAATCCAATTATGTTGTGCCGGGAATCTACTTTTATGACAATGAAGTGATTTCTATTGCCAAAAGCATACAGCCCAGTAGTAGAGGAGAACTGGAGATTACCGATGTTAACAAAGAATATTTAAAAAAAGGGAAGCTCAACGTTAGTATATTGGATAGAGGTACGGCGTGGCTAGATACCGGCACATTTCAAGCTTTAATGCAAGCGTCACAATTTGTGGAAGTGATAGAAGAGCGCCAAGGATTGATAACAGGATCTATAGAAGTTGCGGCCTTTGAAATGGGGTATATCGATGAAAATCAGTTGAAAAAATTGGCTGAACCCTTAATGAAAAGTGGTTATGGTAAAAGATTGCTGGGCATATTGAACAAGGAAGCATGATAAAAGCGACAGAGACAAAACTGAAAGGATGCTTTATAATAGAACCTCAGATTTTTGAGGATGAACGGGGGTATTTTTTTGAGTGTTTTAATCATAAAGAGTTTTGTGAAGTTATACGTCAAGAAATAAACTTTGTGCAAGACAACCAATCTTTCTCTAAAAAAGGAGTGTTGCGCGGATTGCATTATCAAAAGGGAGAGCATGCCCAAGCGAAGCTAGTTTCGGTATTGGAGGGTAGAATTCAGGACGTAGTGGTCGATTTGCGTAAAGATTCCCCTACCTTTGGCGAACATTTATCTATAGAGTTAAGTAGTGGTAACAAGAAGCAGTTATTTGTGCCACGCGGATTTGCCCATGGGTTTTTGACATTGAGTGAATTCGCAAATGTATTTTATAAGTGTGATAATTATTATCATAAAAGTGCTGAGGGAGGAATTAGATATGATGACGAACATTTAATGATTGATTGGCAAATAGACCCAAAAGACCTGTTGCTTTCAGAAAGAGATAAAAATGCTCTATTACGGTTCTGAGCTGAGAGAGAAGAGGCATTGTCATCTTTAACGCACTAAAGGAAATAGATAGTTAAGTAAAAAATCTTTGAATTGGGAAAAAAAAGGAATTTGATAGTTTTTGGAACGAGACCCGAAGCCATTAAAATGGCCCCATTGGTGAAGGAGTTTGAGAAACATTCTGATGAATTTGACACTAAAGTTTGTATTACTGCCCAGCATCGGGAAATGTTAGATCAAGTTCTTTCTTTTTTTGAGATAGAACCGGATTACGATCTTAATCTTATGAAACCCAATCAAAACCTTTATGGTTTAACGGCAGACATCATACAGAACCTTAAGGTAGTGTTGGAGGATTTTGAACCAGATTACGTATATGTTCATGGAGATACAACAACTACAATGGCCACAAGTATCGCAGCTTTTTATTCTGGATCCAAGGTGTGTCATGTTGAAGCAGGATTGAGGACCTTCAATAAAAAATCACCCTTTCCAGAAGAAATGAACAGATGTGTTACAGGGGTTGTAAGCGACATACATTTTGCACCTACCCAAACGTCCAAAGAAAATCTTTTAAAAGAAAACAAGCCCCCCAAATCAATTCTTGTAACGGGAAACACTGTGATTGATGCACTACATTTAAGTGTCTCCAAGGTCAATGCCCAAACATATGACCACCCGGAAATAAGTATGCTGTCCCAAATTTTAGATCCTAGTAAAAAGCTTGTTTTGGTAACAGGTCACCGCAGGGAAAATCACGGGAAAGGTTTTTTGGACATTTGTGAAGCGCTTAAAGAACTTTCCACAAAGTATTCGGATATTCAAATAGTTTACCCCGTTCACCTTAACCCAAAGGTTCAAGAGCCTGTTTATAAAATACTTGGTGATATTCCCAACATAGAATTGATATCTCCTTTATCTTATCCCTCTTTCGTTTGGTTAATGAACAAATCCCACATAATTATAACAGACAGTGGAGGTGTACAAGAAGAAGCGCCAAGTTTGGGGAAACCCGTTTTGGTAATGAGGGATACAACCGAAAGGCCAGAGGCGGTCGATGCTGGAACTGTTCTTTTGGTTGGGACCAACAAGGATTTAATTGTCTCAAAAGCATCTAAACTTTTAGAAGATAAAAATGCTTATGATGAGATGACCAAGCTGCACAACCCTTATGGCGATGGCATGGCAAGCAAAAAAATTGTAGAACATATAAGAAAGCAAAAATGAACAACCCTTCGGTCGTAATGGTAGGATTAGGTTATATAGGTCTTCCTACAGCAGCATTGGTGGCTCAGAAAGAAACAAAAGTATTCGGAGTAGACATTAACCAGGAAGTGGTTGATACTATAAATGCTGGAAAAATCCACATTGTGGAACCAGAGTTGGATGTAGCGGTTTCTAAAGCAGTTGCTTCTGGGTTTTTGAAAGCTGGGACACTGCCGGTTCCTGCGGACACTTTTTTAATTGTGGTACCGACGCCGTTCAAAGGAAAGAATGAACCGGATATATCCTTTGTCCAAGCTGCGACCAAGTCTGTCTTACCTTTCTTAAAGGCGGGGGATTTATATATAATTGAGTCAACTTCACCGGTAGGAACTACGGAAAAGATGCGCGATTACATATATAGTGAAAGGCCAGAGCTCGAAGGCAAGATTTACATTGCATACTGTCCTGAAAGAGTATTACCAGGTAATGTTATGTATGAGCTGGTCAACAATGATAGGGTAATCGGGGGAATCGACGATGAATCCACCGATAAGGCCGTTAACTTCTATGCGCAGTATGTCAAAGGAAGTCTGCATAAGACCAATGCGCGTACTGCTGAAATGTGCAAGCTGGTAGAAAACTCTTCAAGAGATGTACAGATTGCCTTTGCCAATGAATTATCCTTGATATGTGATAAAGCAGACATTAATGTTTGGGAGTTGATAGAGCTTGCAAACAAACACCCTAGAGTAAATATTCTACAACCCGGTTGTGGTGTTGGGGGACATTGTATTGCGGTAGACCCTTATTTTATAGTTTCGGACTACCCAATGGAGTCCCAAATCATTGGTAAAGCCAGGGAAATCAACAATTATAAATCATTTTGGTGTGCTGAAAAGATTAAGAATGTGAAACTGGAATTTCAGTTGCAACACGGAAGAAAGCCTAAAATAGCTTTGATGGGACTGGCATTTAAACCTAACATCGATGATCTTAGGGAGTCTCCGGCTAAGTATATTGCACAAAAGGTTTTACAAGACGCCAATGATGAAGAGTATTTTATTGTGGAGCCAAATATTAACGAACACAAAGTTTTTAAACTTACAGCATATAAGCAAGCTGTAGAAAAAGCGGATATTATAGCTTTTTTGGTGGCTCATGATGAGTTTAAAAGTTTGGAAATCAATCCGGATAAATTGATTTTGGATTTTTGTGGAGTAGTTGACAAAGTAATTAAATAGCATGAACAAAAACCTAAAAGACTTCTTTGCACATGAAACCGCCGTTATTGATCATGGTTCAATAATTGGAAAGGGAACCAAGATTTGGCATTTTTCCCATATTATGAAAGACTGTAAAATTGGTGAGACATGCAATATTGGACAAAACGTGGTTATTTCTCCAAAGGTTATATTAGGAAGAAATGTGAAGATACAGAACAATGTTTCAGTCTACACTGGAGTTGTATGCGAAGATGATGTGTTTTTAGGCCCATCCATGGTATTTACAAATGTTATCAATCCTCGTAGTGCCATTAATCGTAGGGGAGAATATGCAAGAACAATTGTCAGGAACGGGGCGTCCATAGGAGCTAATGCCACAATTGTCTGTGGAAACGATATTGGGAAATATGCCTTTATTGGAGCAGGTGCAGTAGTAACCAAGAGTGTACCTGATTATGCGCTGTTGGTAGGTAATCCTGCGAAACAAATTGGCTGGGTGGGAGAATACGGACATAGATTGAAATTTGATAATAACGGAAAAGCAATATGTCCTGAGAGTGGTCAAGAATACCAGTTGGACAATGAGAAAGTAATACGTGTTAAATAATGAAAATAGATTTTGCCAATCTACAGAAGGCCTACCAAGAGCACGAGGAGGAATTTTTATCCGTGACCAAAGAGGTCATGAGCTCGGCTCGCTATATTCTGGGGAAAGAAACTGAAGAGTTGGAAGAAGAACTTGAAAAGTTTGTAGGAGTAAAACATGCTTTAGGGGTATCATCAGGTACAGATGCGCTCTTATTGGCTATGATGGCCTTAGGGATTAATGCTGGAGAAGAGATTATTACCACACCCTTTACTTTTATTGCTACTGCTGAAACCATTGCTTGTTTGGGAGCCAAACCAGTATTCGTAGACATAGACCCGCAAACCTATAATATTGACACTTCAAAAATAGAAAGTGTTATTACTGATAGAACCAAGGCAATCATGCCAGTTTCCTTGTATGGTCAAATGGCAGATATGGATTCGATTAATGCTATTGCTGAAAAGCATATCCTTGCGGTTATTGAAGATGCGGCCCAGAGTTTTGGCGCCACACAAAATGGGAAAAAAAGTTGTAGTGTTTCAACGATTGGATGCACTAGCTTTTTCCCTGCAAAACCCTTAGGTTGTTTTGGTGACGGCGGTGGGGTTTTTACGAATGATGAAGAGCTTTTTCTTAAAATGAAGGCCATGCGGGTACATGGACAAGTAAAACGTTATACCCATAAATATATTGGAATGGGAGGGCGTCTGGATAACATACAGGCCGCAATCTTGGGAGTTAAATTAAGGTATTATCGTCGAGATATTAAAAGACGACAAGAAGTTGCAGAACGCTATAATAATTTATTGCAAGGATTTGTTCCCGCACCTATAGTGGCAGCAAAAAACGACTCGGTATGGGCTCAATATACCATTCGAGTTGCACAACGGGACAAAATTCAAGAATGTTTAAAAGATAAAGGTGTTCCTACAGCGGTTCATTATCCAATACCTGTGCATCTACAGGAGTGTTTTGCCTATCTAGGTCATAAAAAGGGAGATTTTCCTTTTGCGGAAAAGGCGGCAAATGAGGTTATGAGTCTTCCTATGAATTCATACTTGACACAAGAAGAACAAGAATATATTATTAATGCACTACTAAAATCCTTACAACAATGAAAAATTTTGCCTTAATAGGAGCGGCCGGCTATATTGCACCTCGGCATATGAAAGCTATTAAAGATACAAATAACACGCTTTTAGCGGCTTATGATAAGGGGGACAGTGTAGGCATTATCGATTCTTATTTTCCAAATGCTGATTTCTTTGTGGAATTTGAACGGTTTGATCGTCATATAGAAAAGCTCAAGTATGAAAAAAAAACATACTTGGATTATGTAAGTATTTGTTCGCCCAACTATCTACATGATGCACATATTAGGTTTGCTTTAAGGAGTGGTGCAGATGCAATCTGCGAGAAACCCTTAGTTTTGAATCCATGGAATATTGATAAACTGAAAAAGGTAGAAGAAAATACAGGTAAACAGGTATTTAATATTCTCCAGTTAAGAGTACATCCTAGTATAATTGCTTTAAAGGAAAAAGTAGCCAAATCTGATAAAAGCACAAAATTTGAAGTAGATCTTACCTACCTAACATCTAGAGGGCACTGGTACCAGACTTCTTGGAAAGGTGATAATAGCAAATCTGGAGGTATAGCAACAAATATTGGTGTTCATTTTTATGATATGCTTTCATGGATTTTTGGTAATGTTCAGGAAAATGTGGTTCATGTTCATGAAAGAGATAGGGCCGCTGGGTATTTGGAGTTTGAGAATGCTAGAGTACGGTGGTTCTTATCCATTAATTCTGAGTATTTGCCCCAAGAGGTGAAAGCTAAGGGACAAACCACTTTTAGATCTATTACTATAGATGGGGAAGAATTGGAGTTTAGTGGTGGCTTTACCGATTTGCACACCATGGTTTATCAAGATATTTTGAATGGTAAAGGCTATGGATTGGAGGCTGCAAGAACAGCTATTGAGATTGTGCATACTATCAGAAATTCTGAGCCTGTCGGACTAAAAGGTGAATTTCATTCATTTTTGAGTAAGTAAAACGACATCTATTTTGTAACACAGTCACGATGTGATATTAACACATTAAATTATCAAAAAAAAATTTGTTACTACGTTATGGGCCAAGTTTTCTGAATCGGAATTTTCCAAGAATGTTTCATCACAGATTATAGGCACAGGGTTGGCACAGGTATTGCCATTCTTAGCTACGCCAATATTGACTCGTCTTTTTACTGAAGAAGATTTTGCAACGTACACTTCTTTTTTTGCAGTTGCCAGTATTTTTGCTGTTGGGGTGAGCGGCAAGTATCATTTGGCGATAGTTTTGCCAGAGAAAGAGGTAGACGCGAAAAAAATATTTTGGCTAAGCATATATTTAACAGTTGCTTATGCCTTGTTATTGGTTTTGCTATTACCATTATTTCAAAGTTACTTCTCAAATCATGTCAAAACGGTACTTTATTATGTGCCTTTGCATGTATTGTTCTTTGGTATATGGAGTGCGTATATTAGCTTGTCGATTCGTCATAAAACGTTTAAAATAAACGCCTTTGCCAAAGTATTGCAATCAATAGGATATATTGGGACCGCAGTGTGTTTAGGGCTCACAAAAATTTTTCTATACGGATTGGTCTTGGCGAAGTTAGCAGGAACAATGTTTTCTTTTATTTTTTTGGCCCAAAAGGCAAATTTAAATCATGAATTGATATCCCCAAAAAGACTTGGTAAAGTAGCCAGAACATATATTGACTATCCAAAATATGGAATATGGCCAGCCTTTTTAAATACTATTTCACTTCAAGCATTAGTGCTCGTTTTAAACAGATTTTATAATACAGAGGACTTGGGGCATTATGGATTAACCTTCATGGTGCTGAGTGCTCCTTTAGGTTTAATAGGGACTTCATACAAAGATGTTTTCTACCAAAGAATAGCGGTATTGGTTAATAGTAAGAACTATATTGACACAATGAGTTTTTTTAAGAAGTCCGCTTTAGCCTTGTTGATTATGGGCATTCCCATATGTCTTGTGCTATATTTTTTTGGACCCACCCTTTTTTCATTTATATTCGGCAATCAATGGGGCAGATCAGGTGAGTTTGCCTCTATATTATCCCTTAGTTTTTTAGTTAAACTAGTAGTCAGCCCTCTATCTTCTATTTTCAATGCCACAAATACGCTTAAAATTGCATCAAAATGGCAGGCTCTATATTTCTTAAGTACTTTTACAACTTTAGGAATTTGCTCCTATGTTTTAGAATTAGATATAGAGGATTTATTATTGGTCTATGTAATACATGAATGCATCCTTTATGGATTATACTTACTATTGCAGTATAGAACCTTGAAAAGCTTTAAAGGCAAATAGTTTTGTGATTTTAAAAAATATAATTGATAAAAAATGGTTTAAAAAGGCAACGATTGTTCTCGTTTTTTTATTTGCCTTCAGCTTACCTCTACATCAAAAGTGGTCAACTTTTACATTGTTGATATTGGTAGTGATTTCTTTGGCCCAAAAAACAAATAAAACTATTTTATGGACAGTACCATTTCTTCTGCCACCATTGCTATATTTAATAATGGCAATATCGCTTTTATATTCTGAACAAATGGAATTTCGATATTTGGAACAGAGAGCATCGTTGATTGCATTCCCAATTATTTTTTCAATTGCCAGATTGAAAAAAAGAGAGATGTTTAAGATTCTGGAATATTTCACATGGGGCTGTTTTTTAGCCATTTTTGTTTGTTATGTCAACGCTTTTTACAATTCATTATCTTTGATCGATGGAGAACTGGTTTTCAAACCGGTCATTAATGAAGAGTTTTCTTTTCTGTATTCAGTTGTTAGGGACGGTAATTATTTTTTTAGTTCTTATTTTTCAATTTTTCATCAAAGCACATATTTTGCTACTTATCTTAATGCGGCAATTGCAGTGATTCTGGCTTTTTCTCTTTGGAAAAAGAATAAGATTTATTTCTTTTTTCTAGCACTTTTTCCTTTAGTGATTTTTCAGCTTTCCAGTAAAATTAGCATTGTCATATGTGGGTTGATTTTTATTGTTTATTGTATCTACAGAATAAGGAATATAAGGTATAGAGGCATATTTTTGATATTATTCTTTTCTATAACTACTTTGTTGATTTTCAAAAACCCAAGGAGTAGGATTATGATTGAAACTATTTCCGAAAGAGGGCTTAAAATAGAACCTGAAGAGCGCTACGGATACAATCTTAGACTTATGAGTTGGGATGCAGCAATAAGTGTTATCTATAAAAACCCAGTATTTGGTGTCGGTATTGGTGACACTCAAAGAGAAATAAACAAGGTATATAAGAAAAAGGGATACACACAGCCATTGAAGGAGAACTTAAATACTCACAATCAATTTTTACAAACCACCATTGAATGTGGTGTTTTAGGTCTTTTTATAATTATATTGATGCTTACTTTAGGCTTCAAACAAAGTAAATTTAACAGGGATTCTGGCATGGCACTCTTAACACTGATTTATTTTTTGACCATAACAATGAATTTTATGTTTGAAAGCTTTTTGAACAGATATTCTGGCATATCATTTTTTGCCTTTTTTTATTATTTGATGATAACCAAAAGTGAAGACTAATTTTCCATGAAACTCTATATGGCTGCAGTAAAATATTCAAATTTAAAGCTGCTATTTATCGTTTATATGCTTTTTTTGGGAAGTTTTATTTCTATAGTAAAAGAGTTGTATGCTTTTGAGAAAGCAGCATTGGGAGCAGGTCTTATATTTATGTTTAGCTGGTGGAAGTTCATCGTAGCAACAGTGATATTGCTGATCGACTTCCTAATACTATCAACAATTAAACTAAATGGTGCTTTATATGCTATTTTAGTTTTGATAGTAGTTTTTTTCGTTATACCAAGTGCAATTATTTTCATAAATATTGAAAATGTAGATTGTAGAATTTTTGCATCACACCAAATCTTGTTTTGGAGCATTTTGTTACTTGGAACCTTGAAAATCCCAATTAAAACACCCCATTTAAGTGTCAAATCGTCTAGTCTTCTTTTGGGCGTTCTAGTGTTTTTATGGATGATACCTTTTGTAATATTATTTGGACCATATATAGATTTAAAGAACCTATTACTTCAAGATGTTTACGAAACAAGAGCAGAAGTTGCACTTAACGTTGATAATCTATTCACAAATTATAGTTATTCTTGGCTAAACCGATTTATAATTCCTGCACTATTGGTTTTTGGTCTCTACTTTAAAAAGAGATTGCTTATCTTATTTAGCGTAACTTCATTAATTTTCTTGTTTTTGTGCGGAGCAAACAAAGTTGTATTCGCCGGACTCATAATGGTTTTGTTATTATATAAATTTGATTACGGAAAGAAGATGCACTTTTTCCTAAAATTTATTATTGTAATTACAATAACTTCCTGGTTAACCGCACTTGTGTTTAATAATATTGGGTTTATTTCAATTGCAGTCCGAAGACCTTTTATGTTACCGGCATTATTAGATGTTTTATACTTCGATTTTTTTAATGATTCACATTTATATTGGTCTCAGTCTATAACTGGAAGTTTTATTGAATATCCATATGAATTCCCACATTCATATATTGTGGGTCAAGAGTATTTTGGAAAATTAAGTTGGAACGCTAACAATGGAATTATATCAGATGGCTTTATGAATGGGGGGATGTATGGCGTACTTATTAATTCTTTAATAGTAGGATTCTATTTTTCAGTAATAAGTCAGCTTAAGATTAATCATAGATTTTTCGGATTACTGTTTTTACTTGTTTTTTCATTGGTAAGTTCTGTACTAACTACAGTATTATTAACACATGGAGGGTTTATTTTATTGATACTAGCTACTTTTGTGCTAAGGAACACCGAACAAAAGATGGGTTAATTTTTCAGAATAGGCCTATTAGACAAGTCCAATGGTTTGTATAATTTTTCGAATCGTAAGCACAAAATAATTTTTAAAAAATGAGAATAATTACAGTATTAGGCGCTCGGCCTCAATTTGTCAAGGCAGCAACCATCTCCAGAGCTTTGAAGACAACCAATTCCAAGATAGAGGAAAAGATACTTCATACAGGACAACATTATGATATGAATATGTCCGATGTTTTCTTCGAGGAAATGGGCATTCCGAAACCGGATTACAAACTAAACGTAAATGGCAGGGGACATGGAGCTATGACAGGACAAATGTTGATGGATATTGAACAAATCCTAATGGAAGAAAGACCTGAAATGGTTTTAGTTTATGGAGATACAAATTCTACAATAGCCGGCGCATTGGCCGCAAAAAAACTACATATTCCAGTAGGTCATGTTGAAGCGGGATTAAGAAGTTTCAACATGAAAATGCCTGAAGAAATCAATCGAATTCTTACCGATAGAATCAGTGACCTACTTTTTTGTCCATCGGAAAATGCTATTGTCAATTTGAAAAATGAAGGTTTTGGTCAATTTCAAAGTGCCATATGGAATGTCGGGGATGTCATGTATGATGCTGCGATTCATTATGGCAAGTCTATTGGTGAAAGAAAAATGAAAGGTGATTATATACTTTCAACAATACATAGAGCTGAAAACACGGATAATGTCGAACGATTAAAAACTATCATAAAGGCACTCAATAAAATAAACCAACACGTCAAGGTTGTAGTACCTCTGCACCCCAGAACCAAAAAAATAATAAACAACAATTATATTAAAACCGAATTTGAAATTTTAGAACCCGTAGGGTATTTGGATATGATTAACCTGATAAAGTTCTCGAAATTAATAATCACGGATAGCGGTGGATTGCAAAAAGAGGCGTTCTTCTTTGAAAAGTTCTGTATAACAACTAGAGACGAGACAGAATGGGTTGAATTGGTTGATAACCGTTTCAATATACTGGCCAAAGCCGATGAAAACAAGATAGTTGAGAGTTGCTTCAACTTGATTGAAAAGCCCTTTGTTAAGACCATTGAACCCTACGGTAAAGGGAACGCCGCTGAAATCATCGTTTCCAAAATCCAAAGCTATTTTTCCTAATGAAAAAACCTCAAGTTTTAGTTTTTACAAAAACAAGATGGTCCGAACCGCCCCGACTAAGACACCAAGTCACCCATTTGTTGGGTGAAATGGGCTATGATATTGTTTTTTTTGAAAAGCCTTCTTTTTTTACATGGTTTAAAATATATGAAAAGGACAATATCAAATTTGTAAAACATTTTGAACTTGTCCATCATAGACTTAGAATATTTAATGTATTCATTTTTCTGAATGCCCTTGTTTCAAAAGTTTTTATTAGAAAGGCGCTTAAAAGACTAGATGTGGGCAAGGCACCAGCGGTCAATTTTTGCTACGACTACTTTTTTTTAAAGGAAATAGTTGATGGCAAGGTAATTACAATTATAAACGACGATTTTGTAAATAAAATCAAAAATGAATTTATTCGTAATAAAACGGAAAGCCAAATTTCACGAACAGCCAAGAAATCAACTTATAACTTGGCCGTTTCTTATCCCTTAAAACATCAATTGGAGAGATATGTGGATGAGGCGGGGCTTTTTTTGCCCTGGGCAGAAGAACAATACATAACACCAGTAATAGGTAGAAAACGCAATGTTGTACTCTTCTTTGGGTATATTAATTATCGTATTGATTGGGATTTGGTCTTGGGTATAATAGAGAGAGGTGTCAAAATTAGGTTCATTGGCCCAATTGAAAGTTCGGTGGATTCGAAACTGTTACAAAAGGTGCGTAGTTATACAAACGTTGAATTCAAGAAAGCTATGGGGATAGACCAAGTTGATTTTTCAGACATATGTTGCTCGCTTTTACCGTGGGATACCTCCTTGGAGGGGATAAGGGCCATTACAATAAACAATAAATGCTTTAATCTACTTGCAAGAGGAATCCCGCAGTTGTATGTTGATTTGCCATATTTGATAGAAGCTGATGACAAAGTAATTGGAAAGTGCCGAAATGTAGATGAGTTTGTAGAACAGATTAACTTTTACTCAGATAATTTTGATAATTGCCAAAAGCCGATACAAGATTTTTTGGACAAGCACTATTCAAATAGAAGGATGATGGATTTGAAAAAGCACTTGAATTTTTAAAAATCCTATTTAGGACTCAAAAAGCCCTGTTTAGGTCAAGGGTGTGGTATATAAAAGCCTAACATCTAAAACTGCGACGGATAAAAACTCTAGTATTTTCCTAATCATTTGGCACATAGATACTCAATTCAATATCTTTTTTATAATAGGTATCATAGTATGTGACAGTCTTTACTTTTTGATAGTTTTTTTCAAAAAAAATGCCATTTTGCCGCATACATTCCAATACTCTTTTATCAAACGGGTTTTCAGTTGGAACTAAAAAAATGACATCATTAGGACTAATTTCTGATTTTTCTATGGTTGCACATATTTTACTGGGAACACTCCCATTTAACCATTCCAAGGAATAGGGCTTTTTGTGTGCAAACAAAACTAGCCCTGAATGTATACCATAGGTAAAGATATAATTCATTTCAAGGTCTTTCAAAGAATCAATCTCCTTGGACAAGTTTAACAAAGCTCTATCCGCTTTAAGTGACTTTAAAGTCGGAATATTTGTAAAGGCATGTGTGGATTCCTTGAGTGGTCGTTGTTTGTATGGAAACTTAATTGTGGCAAAAACTATTTGCGAACCTGTTATTGCGATGAGAATTAATAAAGTGGAATTTCGAAACCAATTGCTTTCTGAGAAATAAAGGGCTAGAAAAATTGATAGAAATATAAAGACGCCATAAAAAAGGACCTGTGCTGAAAGACCATTATTAGTGCCAAGCGCACCTAAAATGGGGATGGTTAGGAGCCCAAAAGTAATAGCAAGTTCCTTTTTGCTATTTTCCAATGACCTATTCAGACCAACCAAAACTAAAACAATCAAGTGAGTATTTAATATGGTGTATTTGAATTTTGTCCCACCAAGCCAGTAGGTATTTTGGAAAATCGCAACTACCAGAATCAGTAAACCAAAGGTTTTAAATAAAGCCTTACCCTTAGAACCGCCTATAAATCCAATTTTTCCTGTAAAAATTCTTATCAATGAATAGGTTACGATTAAAATGGTAAAGGGCACCTTTAATTGTTTAAGAACTGTTGTCCCATTGGTATAGTACCGTTCTAACAGATATGTCAATGAATGAGAAGTGTCGTTCGAAAGTAAGCCAAATGTGCCTTGAATATAGTCCCCAATAGTTTTGCCTATCCCCCCATCGGAAAAAAAAACTAATAAGGAGAATGACCCAAAAATAAAAGCCAGAAGTGATATTTGGACCATTCGAGTGGAAAAGGGCACAATGTATTTTTTGAATGTAAAAAAAAGGGTCATAATCAATAATAACGGTAACAACAGCACATTGGTGATTTTTATAAAAAAAAGAATTGTAAATAAGCCGCCCAATGAGAATGAAAACAATATCTTGGAATAAAGTTTTTTTCTTATTAGGAAAAACACCCACAGGCTCATTATAAGAGCAATTACAATAGATGACATGGAGTTGTACGATAAGGCTTGGGGCGCCCAAGAATAGCTTAACAGCATACCACTTAGGACAACATTTAGAAGTACAATTTTCATGGTAAGTTCTTTAAGTCGAAGTACTTCATTGGCCGATAGGAACATGACAACCGAAGCCAAAACTGACAACAGCAGCCTTAATAACCGAATACTGGTAATTGTAAAGTTTCCCCACCCAAAAAAACGATCATAAACCATATGGAATGATTCTGGGTGTAGGGAAGGTACGTTGTCATAATATAAATAGCCCAAATAGTAAAAACTTTCATCACTTAAGTCCAATCCATGAAAACAGGCCCAGACGAGGACCGACAAAACGAAGAGGTTTACAAAGGATAATACTAATGCAGTAAACAGGTTAAACCCATTTTTAATAACCATAATGCTCATTTTGTATCATTAATTTTGTTGTAGAACTCAAATACCGTCCGTATAACCTCAGATTGATTCTGTTGGGTTAAACCATAATATAATGGTAAACGGACAATGCGCTCTGAAAAACTTGTTGAATTGGGCAAATACCGGCCATCATGTTTGCTTTTGTAAAACGCACTTAGATGTAAAGGAAGATAATGGAAAACAGAAAGGATTTGATTTTTTTTTAGTCCCTTAATAAGGTTGTTACGCTCCTCGATTGAAGAGCAGACCAAGTAAAACATATGTGAGTTGTTGGTCGCATATTCTGGCACAATAGGTAGGCCAATTCCAAAATTGGAGTCCAACGATAAAAATGAATCATAATAGTTATTCCATATTTTCCTTCTGGTATTCTGTATCTGTTCAAGGTTTTCCAACTGGGCAAATAGAAAGGCCGCGATTATTTCCGAGGGCAGGAACGATGAACCGACATCTACCCAACTATATTTGTCCACCTCTCCCCTGAAGAATGCGGATCGGTTGGTGCCTTTTTCCCATATTATTTCTGCTCTGTCAACAAAACGTTCATCGTTGATGACCAAAAGGCCACCTTCCCCACTTATTATATTTTTTGTTTCATGAAAAGAAAATACACCAAAATGCCCGATACTTCCCAGAGGCTTGCCCTTATAATATGAATCGATGGCTTGAGCCGCATCTTCAACCACATAAAGGTCATTTTCCTGGGCAAGGTCCATAATGGGGTCCATATCACTAGCAACACCCGCGTAATGCACAACCACTATCGCCTTAGTTTTTGGTGTGATCAAACTTTTAAGCGTACCCACATCCATGTTGGGTTCGGAGGAGGAGCTATCGGCGAAAATGATTCGAGCCCCTCGAAGAACAAATGCATTGGCTGTGGACACAAAGGTGAAGGATGGCACAATGACCTCGTCACCGGGTTGGATGTCTACAAGAATGGCTGCCATTTCCAGAGCATCGGTACATGAAGTGGTGAGCAAGCACTTTTTAAACCCAAATTTTTCCTGGAAAAAAAGATGGCATTTTTGGGTGAAGTTACCATTGCCTGAAATTTTCCCGGAAGATACAGCTTCATTGATGTACATAATTTCCTTACCGGTAAGGAAAGGCTTATTAAATGGGATTTTCATATATGTGGGTTACTTAACACCAACGGTTATCTGGATACTTTTTTCCAAAATGTACCGGTAAGGTTATTTGGCTTGAAAATTAACGGAGGATTGTAATTAACATTTTCATGTTCTTCCACTAAACGCGAACTCAACTTGATGTGAAGTTTCCGTAAAAGGGCATTTAGCAAGCAATAATTGGCCGACACAAACACAGCATGGAAAATGGATGGCATTTCCATGCTCCAATCCACTGCAAATGAAGATTGGGCAAGAATAGGTCCCCCGTCCAAACTTTCATCTACTTCGTGACAAGTGGCCCCAAGAAACAACACTTTATCTTCCTTGGCCCGAATCACAGTTTCCATTCCAATTAGTCCACCGTAGGCAGGCAAAAGGGAATAGTGCAGATTAATGAATTTATCCTTAAAGGTGCTCAATGTGACTGGATCGATGATTTTATGAATATTGGTAATGATTAGGTCTACTTGTGGGTAGTTTTTTAGAAGGGCAATAAGTTCCTGATTATGATTTGCACTATATGGGACAATAAAGTTTTCCAAATTGTTTTCTATTGCATATTTGATTGCTCCGCATTTTCGATCTCCAATGACAAATATTATTTTATAGGGTATGCCCAATTTTTTTTGGACAAGATGGATGAATTTAAGGGTGCCACCTTTTCCAGAGACCAAGAAGCCAATTTTTTTCATAATCAAAAGACCTTTTTTACCACATAATTGGGCCGTTTGGTGGTTTTCAGATTAATCTGAAAAAGATATTCACCAATAATACCCAAAGCAAACATAATTATCCCCAAACTAAATCCTATTCCTAAAACAATTGTAGGAAAACCCATCGCGAAATCATCGGATAGAATTTTTCGAAAGATAATATAAACACTGTAACAACTCGTGAGCAATATAACCAGATAGGACAATTTTCTCAAAAGGCGAATGGGAAGGCTTGAAAAGGTAATAAAAATATTGATGGAATGGTTTATCAGTTTTTTCAGGGTGTACGAACTTTCTCCCGAAAATCGATCGTGGTGGGAAACCGTACAGTTCGAAAAGTTTGAGGTGACCCAGGCCAAGTAACCGTCTAGAAACGTATAGGAGTTTCGCATTTCCAATGTTTGTCTGCCAACAGACGCCTTTAAAAGGCGATAAGCAGTGTAATGGGGGAAAACATCAGGGATTCCCAAATAGATTATTTTTCGGGCCATCCGAGAAGTAAGGTTCCTGAATGTGGAATGCCTAAGCTGATCATAGGTACCATATACGACATCATAATCACCCTTTTGTTGTTCACTGATTAGCTTTAGGATATCTTCTGGATTATGTTGAAGATCCTCATCCATCGTAATGAAAAAATCTCCTTTTGCATACTCAAACCCACAAATCAGGGCGTTGTGTTGCCCAAAATTCCTACTTAACTTGATAATCTTTACAATATCTGAGCATTCCATTTTTATCTTCTGCAGGACTTGCCAAGAATTGTCTTTGCCACAGTCATGAACAAAAATCATTTCAAATTCTAAATGGTTATTCACAAAAAAAGCATAGGTTCTTTTAAACAGTTCTCCTATGGAGGTTTCTCCATTATACACTGGAACAATAACTGAATATTTCATTTTATGAGTTCTTGACTTGTTCAAAAAACAATTTCCTTTTTCCCTTGAAAAATGTATTCGGCAGACTGCCCACCACAATTGAACAACACATCTAAAACGGAAACATAATGATCAAATTCACCAAATGGCTGCGGATACTCCGGATAATCGTAAACTATATATTCAAGACGGATATCGTTTTCCATAAACTTGTTGGGGCAGATATAGTTTTTTGCTGCTGGACCAGATAGATAATGGGTTGCTCCCAATTTTTTACAGATATCTATCAGCTTATCATCGGCTTTGCCTTCAGAGCCTAAACTTACTGAGTTCATAAAAACCGTTTCGATATTTAGCAAAGCAGCAATGGATTTAATTATAAATTGATTCATTTCTGAGAGACTTTTCCATTGGCGTTCAACATAAACGTGCTCCAAAAGGTCAACATAGGATTTGAAATGGTCGCTTTGGGCATAACTCATTGTAATTGACCTATAATGTTTTTCCTGCCAACCGTTTAGATCGATTTCAATCTCATATATTTTGGTTCCCCGGGGAGATTTTTTTACCGGAACACGTAACCAAATGTCCCCGTTTTTCGATTTAATCTTGTTTCTTGTTCTCCAATCTCTCTTGGTAAAGTCCACATCCTCCAAAAACACAAATGTATCAACCATGTTGATCATATCAAAAACTCCTTTCCAGGGAATATAGTTTGATTGTAGAATGGCTGTCTTCATGTATTCTTCTTGTAGCGGCAATTTAAATTTAAGACTTTAATAATTACAGTGGTGTTTTTTGGTTTAAAATGGCAACGAACCAAACAGTGAAAACTAAAGCTTTGAACTTATTCATGAGTGGGTTATTCAGAACTCAAAATAAACAACTCTTCATTCTAAACATAAAAAGGAATATTAAAATATTGGAAAGATAATAAGTATTTTTGGCTAGGAAAAATATATACAACAGCAAAACATTTTGAAAAAGAAGTTTCTGAGATTTAATAAAACCTATGTATGTAGGCAAAACTGATCAATATGTTTATGCTAATTACTCTCTTTGTGAAATGAAACAAATCATACAAGACCTTAAGAAAGGAGATACAATTTTGGAAGAAGTACCTGTGCCTAGGGTCAAATCTGGAAGTGTTTTGATAAAAACAACTCGAAGTTTGGTTTCATTGGGAACGGAGCGCATGTTGGTGGAGTTTGGTAAGGCAAATTTCATTCAAAAGGCCAAACAACAACCTGATAAGGTCAAAATGGTCCTAGATAAAGTAAAGACTGATGGCCTAAAACCAACAATGGATGCTGTCCTCAATAAACTCAATCAACCATTGCCGTTGGGATACTGTAATGTAGGAGAAGTGGTGGAGATAGGTAAAAGTGTAACTGAATTTGCTGTGGGGGATAGGGTGGCCTCTAACGGACACCATGCAGAGTATGTCAGTATTCCCAAGAACCTAGTGGCCAAGATACCAGACAATGTCACAGATGAGGAAGCAGCATTCACCGTCATAGGGTCAATAGGCCTGCAAGGTGTAAGATTATTAAATCCAACTTTCGGCGAAACCATAGTAGTGGTCGGGCTTGGATTGATAGGCCTTGTTACTGCAGAACTGTTGCTGGCCAATGGCTGTAATGTAATAGGTTTTGATTTTGACCATGAAAAAGTAAGAATAGCCAATGAAAAAGGGGTATTGGCAATCAACCCTGGGGAAGGCACAGATCAAGTGAAGTTTGTGGAATCATTCACAAATGGAATTGGTGCAGATGGTGTTGTCATCACGGCCTCAAACAAAAGCAACGAAATTATATCCCAATCGGCACAGATGTGTCGTAAAAGAGGTCGAATCATTCTCATTGGGGTTATAGGCCTTGATATAAATCGTGCAGACTTCTATGAAAAGGAAATAACTTTTCAGGTTTCTTGTTCCTATGGACCTGGAAGGTATGATGAGTCATATGAACAAAAAGGCAACGACTATCCAATCGGATATGTCCGTTGGACAGAAAAAAGGAATTTTGAGGCGGTTTTAAACGCTATTTCAAAAGGTTCCCTAAAGGTAAAGCCATTGATAACTGAAAGGATTTCCCTAGGGGACTATACAAAAATATATGGAGATATGGGCAATTCCAAGTCGATAGCTTCCATATTGGAATATAATAATACAGCACAACCCAAAAGCACGGTACGTCTCTCAGATAAAGAATTTAAAGGGCAAAAAGGAGTAATAGGTATTATTGGCGCGGGAAATTTTACAAGTTCAACAATACTTCCGAACCTTTCAAAATTGGGAGCTAACATAAAGTATATAGCTAGTTCTGGAGGATTGTCAGGGACAACGCAGGCCAAAAAGCACAGGATTGCAAATTCAACTTCTGATTACAAGGAAATTTTGCAGGATGAAGACGTGGACCTTGTTTTTATTACGACACAACATAATATGCATGCCCATATGGTACTGGAATGCATAAAGGCCAATAAAAGTGTATTTGTTGAAAAACCATTGGCCTTGACCTTGGAAGAGCTCATAAAAATTGAGGAGGCCTATGGGAAAAGCAAATCAAGTGTTTCAGTTGGATTTAACAGAAGGTTTGCTCCCTTGGCGCAACAGATGAAGAAACTACTGGGCAATGATGATACACCAATCAACATCAATGCTACAATGAATGCAGGGTTTATTCCCGCAGATGTTTGGGTTCACGATATGGAAGTTGGTGGTGGGAGAATTATTGGGGAAGCATGTCATTATATTGATTTGTGCAGCTATTTGGCGGGAAGCAATGTAAAGGCGATTTGTATGAATGCCATGGGAAGAAACCCTGAGGAAAATACTGATAATGCAAGTATTTTGCTTAAATATGAGAACGGAACCAATGCCGTAATCAATTACTTCTCCAATGGCAGCAAGTCATATTCTAAAGAAAGAGTGGAAGTATACTCCCAAGAGCGTACTTTGATTATGGACAATTGGAGAAAACTAAGGGTATTCGGTTTTAAAGGGGGCAAAATGTCTTCAGGGCAGGACAAAGGGCATCTTAATCAGTTTCAGGCCTTATTGAACCAACAACGAAGCGGAGGAAAACCGATAATACCTTTCGAAAGTTTGGTCAATACAACCAAGGCATCCTTTGCTGCGATTGAATCCCTTAAACAAGGTAAATGGATTTTAATAAATTAAAACTTTTATTCCATACACTTAAGCTTTTAAGGGCAAAACAAATCTATTACAGGCTATTTTACTTGGTCAGGAACAAGTTCTTTTTCAAGAAAACCCAAAAAGGTCTTGAAAATGAAGTGAAAGGTTTGGCATGGAAAGGAAAGGAAATTTATTTTCAAAACACATTCCTTGAAGTTAAAAAGTTTGAGTTTCTCAATTTGCAGTATGATTTTACAAATGTAATAGACTGGAATCATGATGGTTTTGGAAAATTATGGACCTATAACCTCAATTATTTTGATTTTCTAAATCAAGAATCCATATCAGTTGAACAAGGTCTTTTTCTAATGAGAGATTATATTTCTAAGGAGGAGCAGCTAAAAGATGGCCTGGAGCCATACCCCATTTCGCTACGGGGCATTAATTGGATAAAATTTCTTTCCAAGAATGGAATTGAGGACGAGCAATTGGATAAAGCCCTTTTTAACCACTATCAAATCTTGTTGGATAATCTTGAATACCATCTTTTGGGAAACCATCTTTTAGAAAATGGATTTTCACTCCTATTTGGGGCATATTATTTTCAAGACGAAAAGTTATACAGGCAAGCAAAGAAGGTTTTAGGAAATGAACTCCGAGAGCAGGTCATGGGCGATGGCGCCCATTTTGAGCTCTCTCCCATGTACCATCAAATTTTATTGTATAGATTGCTAGATTGTATAAACCTTTCCCAATCCAATCCATGGAAACCTGACGGACTCCTTCTGCTTTTAAGAGAGAATGCAACAAAGATGCTTTCATGGCTTGAAACAGCCACTTATTCTAATGGTAACATTCCAATGGTCAATGATAGCGCTTATGGAATTGCTCCTTCATCTGTAAGTTTATTTAGCTATGCAAGAAGCCTCGGTTTAAAATGGCAAAAAGGGAAACTATCTTCTTCTGGATATCGGAAATTTGAGCAATTAGGTTTTGAAGTCTTTATGGATGTGGGGAATATTGGACCGGATTACCAACCAGGACATGCACATTCGGACACATTTAACTTTGAACTGTATGTGGATCAACAACCCATACTTGTGGACACGGGAATTTCAACTTATGAGAAAAATGAATTAAGACAGAAAGAGCGAGAAACCGCCGCACACAATACTGTTAAAATAGGTAATAGAGAACAGACACAGGTTTGGGGTGGTTTTAGAGTTGGGAAAAGAGCCAAGGTCGTTGAACTTGAAGAACGAGATGGTTATATTAAAGCATCTCACAATGGATATTATCCTACACTTCATGAAAGAGAGTTTAGAATTGAGGATAGTGGATTCAAAATAATTGATAGGATTAAAAACCAAAAAGAACATGCAGTTGCGCATTTTCATTTCCATCCAAGTATCAGCAATATAGAGCAAGAAAGGGATTCAATCATTTTGCAAACAGAAGGAATTGTGATCTTTTTTAAAGGAGAGGGAATAAAGGTTTCCAATCAGCCATGCCATATTGCGGAAGGCTTCAATATCCGAAAAAACGCAATTAAAATTGAGGTAAGTTTTAATCAAACTTTAGAGACAACCATAAGAAAAGTAAATAGATGAGAATTCTTTTTCTAACGGACAATTTCCCCCCCGAATTCAATGCCCCTGCTTCACGCACTTATGCGCACTGCAAGGAATGGGTAGAACAAGGGGCAGATGTAACGGTCATTACCGGAGCACCAAACTTCCCAAAAGGGAAGGTTTTTGAGGGATATAAAAATAAACTGAGACAAGAAGAGTGGATTGACGGTATCAGGGTAATTCGGGTTTGGACCTATATTGCCGCCAACGAAGGCTTCATAAAAAGAATTGTGGACTATAACAGCTTTATGATTTCAGCAATATTCGCAGGTCTTTTTATAAAAACAGATTTGATTATAGCCACGTCCCCACAATTTTTTACCGCTATTGCAGGTAGATGGCTGTCCATTTTAAAAAGGAAAAAATGGATTATGGAGGTGAGGGACATTTGGCCAGAATCCATAAAGGCTGTAGGTGCTATGAAGAGCAACTTTATCATCAGGTATTTTGAGTATTTGGAAAGAAGAATGTATAAAACTGCCTATAAAATTGTTACTGTCACAGATAGCTTTAAAAAACAATTGATTCAAAAGCACAACATTCCATCCAGCAAAATAGGAGTGTTTAAAAATGGAATCGATGAATCGCTGTTTCAACCATCGCCTAAAAATCAAGACATTTTAAAAAACCATGATTTAGAGGGAAAATTTATTATTGGGTACATAGGTACTCATGGGATGGCACATAAACTCGATTTCATTCTAATCGCCGCTAAGGAAATCAAGGACCCGAATATTCATTTTTTGTTTTTGGGCTCAGGAGCAGAGAAAGAAAATCTATTTAACCTAAAGGAAAAACTAGCATTAAAAAATGTTACGATGTTGGATTCGGTACCCAAAAATAAAGTTGGCATGTACATTTCAATCTTAGATGTAGGACTCGTAAACCTGAAGAAGTCGACAACCTTTAAATCTGTGATTCCATCAAAAATATTCGAGCTGGCGGCCATGCACAAACCTATACTCTTGGGTGTGGAGGGAGAGTCTAAAGAATTGCTTGAGAGCTATGGAATAGGTGAATCCTATGAGCCTGAAAATAAAGAGGAATTTATAAATAAGGTGGAAAAGCTAAAAGCTCAAAAAAATAAACAATATCCCTTTGATACCTTTGTGGCTGATTTTAAAAGAAATAATATTGCAAAACAAATGCTATTATTCATGAGTAAATAGCGCAAATTTTAAGTAAGATGAACTTTCTGGAAACCGCGGTCTTAGTTTTTATTGGATCCTTCCTTCTAGTGTATCTCACAATTCCCAAGATAATAGGTGTTGTTGAATACAAAAGGTTAATGGACGATCCCAACCAAAGAAGTTCACATAGTCAGAGAACACCGACCTTAGGGGGGGTTTCCTTCTTTTTCACACTCATTATTGCTCTGTTCTTTATTAAGAACTGGCACGAACATACCGAAGACATATTCATTATTCCCGGTCTTACCATCTTGTTCATTGTTGGTTTAAAAGATGATATGGTAGTGCTTTCCCCTGGATCAAAATTAATTGCTCAAGTAGTTGCAATTGCTTTTATTTTGGTTAACGATAGCTTTGGGATTGAGTCTTTGAACGGTTTTTTGAATATTTATGAAATACCATATTACCTCTATTTGGTGATCGGGGGCTTTTTAATGCTTACCATTATCAATTCGTATAACCTAATTGATGGAATAGATGGGTTGGCTTCAATAGTTGGAATTGTAATTATGGTAATTTACACAACTATTTTCTATTTGTCTCAAGAGTATTTTTTTGCTTTGATAGCCATTACAATGAATGCCTGTTTAATGGCGTTTTTTGGATTCAATATATCATCAAGCAAAAAAATTTTTATGGGCGACACCGGCTCTTTAATCGTCGGGTTTATCATAAGCGTTTTGACATTGAAGTTTCTGGCCCTTGAACCAACAGCTTATGGAGAACTTCCATTTTTGTTGGAAAATGCGCCATTGATAGCTATAAGCATTTTGATAGTTCCTCTTTTTGATACAGCAAGAGTGTTTGCAATCCGGTTGGCAAACAAAAGAGGACCATTTTCTCCGGACAGGAACCATGTACATCATGTTCTTATTGATTTTTGGGGGCTTTCCCACAAACAGGCAAGTTTTATCATAGGCTGTTTCAACATCATCTTTGTAGTGTTGTTTATAATATTGGGAAGCAAGGCAAAGAATACAGGGATGGTGATAATGCTAGTAAGTGTTGTGATTTTTTTGGGTTATATATTTTTCAGGTACAATTACAACTTTACCACATTAAAGCAGAAGATTCGGTTGAAAAGGAAAATAGAGTCCATCAAGGGAAAAAAGGAAAACCCTGCTAAAAAGAAGAATGATAAAGAATGAAAAAAACACTCATCACAGGAGCAGCAGGATTTTTAGGCTCACATCTTTGTGATCGATTTATTGCTGAAGGCCACCACGTCATAGGCATGGATAACCTGATTACAGGGGATATCAAGAACATAGAGCACCTATTCCACCTAAAGCGGTTTGAGTTTTTCCATCACGATGTCACCAAATTTGTCCATGTTCCGGGCAAGATGGATTACATCCTTCACTTTGCCTCACCAGCAAGCCCCATAGATTATTTAAAAATACCGATTGACACGTTAAAAGTGGGTTCCTTGGGAACCTTAAACTTATTGGGATTGGCTAGAGATCATGGAGCTCGGATTCTAGTGGCTTCCACATCCGAAGTGTATGGCGATCCACTGGTACACCCACAAAACGAAGATTATTATGGAAACGTTAGTCCCATAGGGCCGCGAGGAGTATATGATGAGGCCAAGCGCTTTATGGAATCCATAACCATGGCCTATCACCGGCACCATGGATTGGACACCCGTATCGTTCGGATTTTTAACACTTATGGGTCCCGTATGCGGCTCAACGATGGCCGTGTGGTTCCCGCTTTTATGGGCCAGGCCCTTCGCGGAGAGGATTTGACCGTCTTTGGAGATGGTTCACAATCCCGTTCCTTTACCTATATCGATGACCAAATCGAGGGCATTTACCGCCTTTTGATGAGCGATTATGTGGAACCCATCAACATCGGGAACCCGGATGAAACCACGATTTTGGAGTTTGCCGAGGAAATCATCAAACTAACGGGAACCGACCAAAAAATAGTGTTCAAACCCTTGCCACAAGACGACCCGATGCAACGTCAGCCCGATATTTCACGCGCAAAGGAAATTTTGGATTGGGAACCCAAGGTGCATCGCTCGGAAGGCCTCAAAAAAGTATTCGAGTATTTCAAATCCCTTTCGGATGAAAAGCTATGGGAGGCCCACAGAGAGTTTCTACCATAAATCATTCGTCAAATGTCATTTCGAAAAGAGGAGCGAAACAACGATTGAGAAATCCAACTTATTGTAGATTTCTTACATTCGCTCGAAATGACGACCACGCTCCGTAACGGCTTAGTGGAAATTTGTGCAGTTCATGTCGAAAAGTAAGCCCATATCATTTGCAAATAACCCTTAAATTAAATTTGAATTGAGTTATTTTTGCCAAAACATCAAATCATGAATATCCTGGTCTTGGGTTCTGGCGGTCGCGAACATGCCATTTCCCTAAAAATCTCCCAAAGTCCTAAAACATCCAAACTTTTTGTGGCTCCCGGCAATGCGGGCACCTCTCAGATTGCCACAAATGTTGAGGTGGGCGTGAACGATTTTGAAGCCATCAAACAATTGGTGCTCAAAGAAAGTATAGAATTGGTGGTGGTAGGACCGGAAGACCCTCTGGTAAAAGGGGTGCATGATTTTTTCTTGAACGATACCGAACTCAAAGCCGTTCCGGTAATCGGACCGGAAAAAGCAGCTGCAGAGCTCGAGGGGAGCAAAGAATTTGCCAAGGAATTTATGATGAGGCACAATATTCCAACGGCAGCTTACGAGAGTTTTACCAGTGAATCATTGGAGGCAGGATATGCTTTTTTGGAAACTTTAAAGCCACCGTATGTTTTAAAAGCAGATGGTTTGGCCGCCGGAAAAGGTGTTTTGATTCTTCAAGATCTGCAAGAGGCCAAGGATGAACTCAAGTCCATGCTGGTTGATTCAAAATTTGGCAATGCTAGCGCCACGGTGGTCATCGAAGAGTTCTTGGACGGTATTGAACTGAGCTGTTTTGTACTGACCGATGGCACCCATTATAAAATCCTTCCCACCGCCAAAGATTACAAAAGGATAGGTGAAGGAGACACAGGACTCAACACAGGCGGTATGGGGGCCATTTCCCCAGTTCCTTTTGCCGATTCAATCTTTATGGACAAGATAGAGCGCCAAATCGTAAAACCGACCGTAGACGGCCTTAAAACGGATAATTTGCCTTATGTGGGCTTTATCTTTATCGGGTTGATAAAAGTCGGCGATGAGCCCAAAGTAATCGAGTACAACGTTCGTATGGGAGATCCCGAGACCGAAGTTGTGATTCCGCGCCTTAAAAGTGATTTGGTAGATGTTTTGGTTGCAATGGCCAACGGCACGCTTGATCAAATTGACCTTCAAATCGACGAAAGAACCGCAACCACGGTAATGGCCGTATCGGGAGGATATCCCGAGGCTTACGAAAAAGGCAAGGAAATCACTGGGGCGGAAAACATTCAAGATTCTATTGTTTTCCATGCCGGAACAAAACTATCAGAAGGAAAAGTAGTGACCAACGGAGGGCGCGTCATAGCGGTTACTTCCTTCGGAAAAGACTTTAAGGAAGCACTGAAAACATCCTATCAAAATATGGAAAAACTCCATTTTGATGGAATGTATTACCGAAAAGATTTAGGGTTCGATCTAGATGTATGAGTGGGAGCTTATGCTCTTGTCCTCTTCACCGTTCTCGTTGAAAATCTTCAACTGGCCCATCCAATAGACCATCGCCACAAAACCGATGATCATAAAAATCCAGTTAATGGAGTTGGAACCCCACCAGCTGTGCATAAAGCGGAAAAAATCTAATGGTGCGAAAAGGTAGTTTACAAATAAGTCCTCTATACCGTAAAAAAACTTGCTCATCTTGGCTATATTTACTTTACAAAAGTAGCAAAAGATAGGATGATTTCAAGCTTTTTCGGAAAAACTAAACCCATAAACAATATAGTTCTCGCCAGTTTCCTGTTCCTATTCTATTTTACAAATGTTTTTTTTCAACTGGGCGACCAAAAACTCAATCAGGTTATCCCCCTGGAACTGATGCTGTTTGCGGTTTTGTTGATCTCGGTTTTCATCACCAATCAAATTGTAAGAACTGAAAAGGCAACGGAGTCAAACTCCTACGCGATGCTCTTCTTTGTACTTTTAATTGTTTCGTTTTCCGATGAATTGGTGCTTCAAAACGTATTGTTTGCCAATTTCTTTTTGCTCTTGGCCTTTTGGCGGATATTATCCATCAAGTCCACAAAAAATGTCAAACACAAAATTTTTGACGCCTCCCTATTGATCGCCACTGCTAGTTTGTTCTACGATTGGGCCCTTGCATTTATGCTCCTCGTTTTTTTTGTGATTGGGGTCTACGACCGTAAAACGTTCAAAAATTGGTTGGTTCCATTGTTAGGGGTAGGTACAATTTTTATACTTACGTTCACCGTTTTGAAACTCAAAGGGTCACTGAACTTTTTTGAGGACCATTATCAATTTTCCTTGGGGCTTTTTACCAGCAAATCGTTCTTTCAAGTGTTGAACATAAAGACATTGATTTATCTGATTTTGACGATACTTGTTTCCATTACCGTGTTTATTAGGTTGAGAAACGTGAGCGGAGGAAAATTACTGTTGCTTCGGATTGTATTTTTGATTTTTATTTTGGGGACCGGCATTATTCTCTTTACTCCTGCAGATGCATCGCCCGTTTTGCTCACCTTTTTCCCTGCCGCCGTATTTCTCACCAATTATTTTGAAGCCATGAAAAAAAGAAGGCTTCAAGAAGCCGTAATGGTTGGCTTTGTGGTATTGGCCTGTTCGCTTTTTGCCGTTCATCTCAACTAAATATGGCATAAAGCAATATCTTTGAACAAATTTTAAGCTATGTTCAGCGATTTTGCCTTCAAGATATTTCAGGAAAGTATAGATGTCTATCACATCAAGGACGATGTGTACCAAGAATTCAGCAACCCTTATCCAAAGGATAAAGTAGAGCATCTACTTTATAGAAAAAACTGGATAGATACCGTGCAATGGCATTACGAGGACATTATACGGGATCCACAAATCAATCCTGTTGCCGCTTTGGACCTTAAACGTAAAATCGATGCTAGCAATCAGGATCGCACCGATTTGGTAGAGTATATTGATGGTTACTTTTTGAATAAATACCAATCAGTACAAGTAAAAGAGGGTGCCACCATCAATACCGAAAGCCCGGCCTGGGCCATTGACCGTCTTTCCATTCTTGCGTTGAAAATATATCACATGCAAGAAGAGGTGAACCGTAGCGACGCCTCTCAGGAGCATATCGATAAATGTAGTGCAAAATTGGCCGTGCTTTTGGAGCAGAAAAAAGACCTTTCCACGGCTATTGACCAATTATTGGCGGATATTGAATCGGGTGACAAGTACATGAAAGTCTACAAACAGATGAAAATGTACAACGATGATGAACTAAACCCAGTGTTGCGTGGGCAAAAAGGGTAAACATACCCATATTTTGGTCATCCGCCTGTCCGCCATGGGCGATGTGGCGATGACCGTTCCCATACTCCATGCGCTTACCGAGAAATATCCAGAAGTACGGCTTACCGTACTCACAAAAAGACCGTTCACTCCTATTTTTGATGGATTGACAAATGTTGAGGTAAAAGAAGCGGATGTAAAAAATAGGCATAAAGGATTGATGGGGCTTTGGCGATTGTACAAGGAGTTAAAACCACTTCAGTTAGACGCCATTGCCGACTTACATAATGTGTTGCGAAGCAGGATACTTAAAAAGTATTTTGCCTTGGAGCGGATTCCGTTTGCCCAAATTGATAAGGGCAGAAAAGAAAAAAAAGCACTTACCCGGCCCAAAAACAAAGTTTTTGAGCAATTAAGGACCACACACCAGCGATATGCCGATGTTTTTGCAGAACTCGGTTTCCCCATTGACCTGACCACAGCCAAACCATTGGACCGCATCCAGCTTTCCGAAAACGTTCTGGGGTTGGTGCAGCAGGATGCCAAGAAATGGGTGGGCATTGCCCCATTTGCTGCTCACGAAGGCAAAATGTACCCGTTGGAATCTACGGAAGAAATTATCCAAACGTTAAATAATACCGATAAGTATAAAGTTTTGCTCTTTGGCGGTGGAGCCAAAGAAGTGGAGGTATTGGAGAAATTTTTTGAACGGTATAGAAATGTTGAATGCATGGCGGGCAAACTCAATCTGGCAGAAGAACTACAGCTTATTTCCAATTTGGATGTGATGTTGTCCATGGATAGTGGCAATGCCCATATGGCTGCCAATTATGGAATTCCTGTGGTCACACTATGGGGGATTACCCATCCGTATGCCGGCTTTTATCCATTCGGACAACCTATGGAAAACGCACTTATGGCGGACCGGGAAGAATATCCGCTGATTCCTACCTCGGTATATGGGAACAAAGTGCCCGAAGGGTACGAAAACGCCATGAAAACCATCAAACCAAAAGATGTATTGGAGCGATTGATGATAATTTTGGAAAGGTGAGCAACCAATTATTCGTTGCTACATCATTTCGATAAGGTCATTTGTTATATCTTTCCATGTCCTTTTGGGCCGCACAACCCAAAATCACATAAACAATACAGACTATGAAAAAGACAAACTTGATTTTTACAACTTTGATGGGCATCGCACTGTTCTCCTGTTCCACCGAATCGTCTACAGGAAGCCCTGAACCCGAAGTTGCCCGATTGAACATTACATTTATAATGGATGACGAAGCCGAGCGATTGGACAATTTGGGCAATCCTGTATCGGTTCCCGAAGGAAATGCAGCTCAAAACCCTGATTTTGAGGTTCTGGGATTGCATTTTATGGGTCTTTATCCGGACAAGTTCACTCCCTATGATGAGGGTGTCACCATCACTTCGACCGCAACTACGGGAAGCGGGGGAGCCACAGCCATTGATTTTGACAGCGAAGTGTTTTTGAATGAAGAGATCAACACCTTTAGCATTCCATTGAGTTACGTAGCCTCTGGCACATATGAATATTTTAGGGCTTCTATTGGGTACCAGAAATACAAAATCGTATACAACCTTGAGGGAGCCGAAACAGAAATTCCCGATTGGCCGGATGGCGTTGACGATAATATTGATGTGGATGCCACTGTTGGGTCTTTTTTGGGTTACAACACTTATATAGGCAATTATACCCTGGAAAAACTTACAGTAGATATCAATGGGAATAAGGCCCAAGGGTATTTTGGCCTGGAAACCCAAGGGAATATTAACGGGTTTGTCCTGACGCAATTAACACAGGGCAATGCTCCGCAAACCACAGTGCCCAACCCCATTGATGATACATCTCCAGTTCCTGAGGGCTCATGTGTAGTGACGGGACAATTTCCATCGGCTTTGGTGATTCCTGCGAACGCCACAGAGGACATCAATATTGAAGTGGTCATATCCATCAACAATAGTTTTGAATGGGAAGACGGCAATGGCAATGGCAAGTACGAGCCTCTATTGAGCGAAAATGTTGTTGACATGGGCACACGGGGAGTGTTTCCTTCCGTTGTGGATTAAGCCACCGTTCCCTGGCAACTACTACCGGCACCTGCGGTACATCCGTAGCAATGTTGTGAAATAATAATCTCCCGATTGCTCAGCACATCATCATTATAATCCTTGATGTGCTTTACCTTGCTCGCCACTTTTAGGTCCAGCATTTGATTGAAATCGCAGTCATACAACCAACCGTCCCAACTTACGGAGATGGTATTGGTACACATTACGTTTTCAACTGCTGCCGGATTGTAGGCCTCCACCAAGGAATACATGTAATCCTCGTAATTGTCGGATGCGATGAGGTAGTCCAAAAACCGTGAAATTGGCAAATTGGTAATGGCAAAAAGATTGTGGAAATCAATGTCAAAATCTTCTTTCAATGCCTTTTTGAAATCTCGTTCCATCGCGCTTTGGTCCGTAGGTAAAAAGGCCCCGGAAGGATTGTAGACCAAATCCAAGCGTAGATCGCTGTTTGGCATGCCGTAACCTACTTGGTTAAGCATCTGCAAAGCTTTGATGGATTTATCAAAAACACCATCGCCACGTTGCTTATCCGTTTTGCCACGCGTATAGTGCGGCATGGAAGACACCACATGGACGTTGTGTTTTTTAAAGAACTCGGGCAGGTCGTGGTACTTTTTATTGGCCATTATGATGGTCAAATTGGAGCGGACGATAAAATCTTGGATGCCCGCTTTGGATGCTTCCTCCACAAACCACCTAAAATCCGGGTTCATCTCCGGAGCCCCCCCGGTAAGGTCCAAAGTGTGCGCCCCGGTGTTACGGATGACCTCCAGACATTGTTGCATTGTTTCACGGGTCATGATCTCCTGTCGGTCTGGGCCTGCGTCCACATGGCAGTGCGCACAGACTTGATTGCACATATACCCTACATTGATCTGGAGCACCTCCAGTTTTTTTGGCTTCAACGGGAATTGACCTGTTTCTGCGATTTTATCCTTAAAAAAGGGAAGTTCTCCCCCTGCAAAAAGGTCACTGCTCAATATTTCCAACTGCTTTTGGGTATTGGCAAGCTCGTCTTCCCGCGCTTTCAATGATTTTTTAGCTGCTTTTTTTATGTCCGTGAGTATGCTTTGCGCCATTTCTAATTTTTATAATCCCAGAGGGAACCTTGATGTTCCCCCTTGAAATATGTTCCGGTCCAACTCGCTTGAAGCGGAGCGTTCCAATGTTACATGGAAAGTTTATCGTACTTGTTCATCATCTGGACACCATGAACCAATGTGGCACCACTTTCTATGGCGGCCCCTGCATGAACGGCCTCCATCATCTCTTCTTTGGTGATGCCGCGTTGCAGACCATCCTTGGTATAGGCATCAATACAGTACGGGCATTTTACCACGTGTGCCACTGCCAGGGCGATCAATGATTTTTCGCGGGCACTGAGTGCACCTTCCTCAAAAACCTTTCCGTAATAGTCAAAAAACTTATTGCCCAGTTCCTCGCTCCATTCTGTGATGTTGCCAAACTTTCTAAGGTCCGCCGGGTCGTAATATGAATTGGCCATGTCTTTCTATTTAATGTTATACCTAAACATACAACAATTATCACTATTCCTTTAGGTCGAAAGTATGTGGATAGGATTACAAATTCCCAAAAACAATTACTTTGATTTACATAGAACCTGATTGTCAGTGGTCTAAAAAAGAAAAGAGCGATCACCGTCGCTCTTCCACTAATTCAAATTATGGGGGGGCTATTTATTTTGAAGGCAGCACAACAGTATCGACTACATGGATTACCCCGTTGGATTGGTTTACATCTGCAATGGTCACTGTGGAAACATTTCCAGCACCATCTTTTATCATTATCATCCCTTTGTCCATCATGGCGGTCAATTTATCTCCATTGACTGTAGTGAGTTCGGCCATACCATCACCTTTCTTGATCCATTTTTTCAAGTCTTTGGCATTGTATTTTCCAGCCACTACGTGATACGTAAGTACACCTTGCAATTTTGCCTTGTTTTCTGGCTTAAGCAATGTAGCTACTGTTCCATCGGGCAATTTTTCGAATGCACTGTTGGTAGGTGCAAATACGGTAAATGGACCTTCGCCTTGTAGCGTCTCGACCAAATCAGCAGCTTTTACGGCAGCCACCAAGGTAGTATGGTCCTTGGAGTTTACTGCATTGGAAATAATATCCTTACTTGGATACATGGGGGCTCCCCCTACCATTTTAGTTTGTGAAAAACCTGTAGTGATGGTCATAAACCCAGCACAAGCAATTAGTAACGTTAATGTTTTAATAGATTTCATGAGATTAAATTTTTAGTTTATATAATCACTTACGGAGTTTTGACTAGATGGGTTTGGTTTTTTGATTAGAGTCAAACCTTTTAATTGAAATACAATGTTGCCGTAACCTTGAAAAACCATCATTATGTTAACTTTACCGCTTATTGATTCTGAACGAAAATGCTAGAAGATAAATCCATAGGCCTGATTCTTTCCGGAGGAGGTGTCCGGGGCATGGCACATATAGGGCTTATAAAGGCCATGCGGGAACATGGAGTTGAGGCCAAGGTGGTCGCAGGCACAAGTATTGGAGCGTTGGTCGGTGCGCTCTATGCCAACGATAATTCGGTAGAGGATATGCTCAAGTTCTTCAAAGAGACGCCATTGTTCCAGTATAGCTTTTTTGCCATCAACAAGCCTGGGTTTATTGACACAGAACGGTATTTCGGAATTTTTAAGCATTTCTTTCCAGAAAACAATTTCAAAAATTTGAAGCGCCCCCTTTTTGTGGTCGCCACAGATTTACTGAAAGGAACCGAAAAGGTATTTTATGATGGTGAGCTCATCAAACCATTATTGGCATCTGCTGCCTTGCCGCCTGTTTTCAGCCCAGTGACCATAGATAATATACTATATGCCGATGGGGGCATTATGAACAACTTTCCAAAGGAATATGTGGACCATATTACGGATTTCACTATTGGCAGTAATGTGTCCATAACCGTGCCCTTGGGGAAAAAGGATTTGCGAAATTCCTTTCAGCTGACAGCAAGGGTCACCAGTTTAATGATCCATGCATCCAATCACGAGAAGATGCTCGAATGTGATTTATTTATAGAACCAGGCGAACTGGAAACCATAGGTGTCCTTGATAAAAAAGGTATAGAAAATGCCTTTAACATCGGTTACGAACATGGCAATAGGGCCTTGGAAAAATTATTGGCCAAAACCTAATAGGTCCCCTTGGATTTAAACATCGTCATAATCCACCTTAATGCTCGGAGTGGTGGGATGGGATTGACAGGTTAGGATAAACCCTTCTTCAATTTCACTATCGGTCAAGATCTGGTTTCTTACCATTTCGACCTTTCCTTCGGTAAGCCGGGCAATGCAGCTACTGCAAACACCGCCTTGGCAAGAATAGGGAGCATCTATATCCTCTTTTAGGACAGCATCCAGCACCCGTTCCTTTTTGTCCATTACAAAGGTAAAGGTTTCATCGTCCAAAAGAACTTCCACTCTGGTTTTGCCTTCCAGTTCTTCGGCAAGCTCGTCATCGCCCTCATCATCGGTGGTAAAGAGCTCAAAATGTATTTTCTCCTTGGCAACGCCATTGTTCTTGAGGGTATCCGTTACCTGCTCGATCATTTCTTCTGGCCCACAAAGGTAAAAGCCATCAAATTGGGTTCCCTTGAACTTGTTTTTAAGCACGAAGTTCACGGTCGAACGCTCTATCCTTCCAAAAAGAGCATCTTCCTCGGTAGACCTGCTGTACACATACTGTACAAAAAAGCGGTCACCATATTGCTCTTTAATAGATTGGATGGTGTTAAAATACATGGTCTCTTCGGGAGATTGATTTCCGAACACCAAGACAAAAGTGCTTTCTGGGTTGCTCTCCAAAACTGTTTGGGCAATGCTCATAATGGGAGTAATGCCACTACCAGCGGCAAAAGCAGCTATTTTCTTTGTTGAGGTTTCATCAAAGGTAAATCGTCCCTCTGGCAACATAACGTCAATTTCGTCCCCGGCCTTCAATTGCTCGTTGGCAAACACGGAAAAGGTTCCCCCTTCCATTTTTTTGATGCCCACCGTCAATTTTCCGGACGAAGGTGGTGATGAAATGGAGTAGGCCCTTCGGAGCTCTTTTCCATTCAAAGTGTACTTTAAAGTAATGTATTGTCCCGCTTTAAAGCTGTAATCCTCTTTTAAGTTTTCCGGTATGTCAAAGGTAAGGGCCACAGCATTTGGCGTCAATCGGTCCACCGCGGCTATTTTTAAGGCATGAAAATGACTCATGTATCGAATTTTGCAGCAAAATTAAGCATTACAGTCCTTTTGCACGTCTATTTTTATAAAAAGCATGTCTCTTCTGTAACAAATCCGATAAATTAGACACCAACTAAAAAAAGCCAACCATGCTCAAACATTTTATTGGACTCCAATGGAAGTCATTTTTTAGATCTGCAACCTTTAAAACAGAGATCTGGTTTAAGATATTGATGGCCTTGGGGGCCCTTTACTTTATTGTGGTTTTCCTCGGAATGGGTGTAGGGGCCTTTTTCTTGATCAAGGAAATGGAAATTGGGGACCCGCTTCGTGTCGTGAACCAGTTTATGATCTACTACTTGGCCTTTGACCTCGTTTTTAGGTACATGCTGCAAAAAATGCCCGTCACCAATATCAAACCATTGCTCTATTTGCCCATAAGCAAGGCCAAGGTGGTCCATTTTTCATTGGGAAAAACGGTGATATCCTTTTTCAATATTGCCCATGCCTTCTTTTTTATTCCGTTCAGTATTGTGTTGCTTGCCCAAGGCTACCCGCCCTTGCAGGTCATTGGTTGGCACTTGGCCTTGATGGCCTTGATCTACTGCAATAACTTCATCAATGTAATGGTGAACAACCAGAACGTGGTTTTTTATGTGATCGCGGCATTGTTCGTTGTTGCCGGGACATCACAATACTATCAATGGTTCGATATTACCATCTATACCGGCCCAATTTTTGATTTTTTCTACGATATCCCATGGACGGCCATTATCCCTTGGTTGATTTTGATCGGATTGTACTATGGAGCCTTCGCTTATTTTAAAAAACATATGTATCTGGATGGCGGTTTGGCCAAAAAGCAGACCGAGGCCAAGACCGAGAACCTGGAATGGTTGGACCGCTTCGGGAATTTGGGAACTTTCTTGAAGAACGACATCAAACTGATAAAACGGAACAAAAGATCACGTTCCGCCGTAATTGCCGGGGCCTTCTTTATATTTTATGGACTCCTATTTTTTACCGGGGCCCTGGAAGTCTACGATGGCCCTTTCTGGAAAATCTTTGCGGGGATATTCGTAACCGGCGGCTTTCTGTTCAGTTTTGGGCAGTACGTGCCCAGTTGGGACAGCAGCTATTATCCTTTAATGATGAGCCAGAACATCAAGTACCGGGAGTACCTCTCCTCCAAATGGTATTTGGTGATTATAGCTACCATTATTTCCACCATTTTGGCCACCTTCTACATCTATTTTGGGTGGGAAGCCTACGCGGCCGTATTGGTCGGTGCCATTTATAATGTGGGAATAAACAGTTATTTGGTGCTATGGGGCGGGGCTTATGTAAAGACCCCGATAGACCTTACGTCCAACAAAAAGGCATTTGGCGACAAGCAGGCCTTTAATGCCAAGACCTTGTTGCTCACCTTGCCCAAACTGGTCTTGCCCATAGGGATTTATGCCATTGGCCACTTTTTGATCAACCCCATGGCGGGATACATATTCGTAGCGGTCTTTGGACTGCTTGGGTTCGTTTTCAAGAACAAAGTGTTCACCATGATCGAGGGCATTTACAAAAAGGAGAAATACAAAACATTACAAGCTTACAAACAGAAATAACTCACCATTAATAAAAAATACATGATCACAGTTCATAATTTAACCAAGACCTACGGCCAAAACACCGTTTTGAACATTGAACATTTGGAAATTCCCAAAGGGCAGAGCTTTGGCCTCGTCGGGAACAACGGAGCAGGTAAAACAACGCTTTTCAGTTTGTTGTTGGATTTGATTCAGCCTTCATCCGGTCATATCATCAACAAAGATGTGCAAGTGGACCAGAGCGAGGATTGGAAACCGTTTACGTCCGCATTTATTGATGAGACCTTTTTGATAGGATACCTCACACCCGAAGAATACTTCTACTTTATCGGAGAGCTTCGTGGTAGGAACAAGGCCGATGTAGATGCCCTGTTATCCAATTTTGAGGATTTTTTCCATGGCGAGATCTTGGGCCAGAAAAAGTATTTGCGGGACCTTTCCAAAGGAAACCAAAAGAAAGTGGGCATTGTGGCCAGCTTTATCGGGTCCCCCGAAGTGGTGATCTTGGACGAGCCTTTTGCGAATTTGGACCCGACCACCCAAATCCGATTAAAGGGAATCATTAAAGATCTCGCGGCAAAAGAAGGGGTGACGGTATTGGTCTCTAGTCACGATTTGATACATGTTACCGAAGTTTGTGAACGTATCGTGGTGCTCAACAAAGGAGAAATCGTTAAGGATATCCATACCTCGGCAGAGACCATGAAGGAACTGGAAGCCTTCTTTGCGGGTTAATGTTTGAAAAGCGACACTAAAATTCTTGCATTTTATCGATAAGCCTTATAATAATCCGCTCAATTTTGAGTTTAAGGTTACACAAGATTATCGATAATTTTGAAGCTTCATCACACATTTTTAGGCGCCATGGTCTTGGGAGGACTTGCATTCAATGCATGTTCCACCCAAAAGGACAAGTTCATCAACCGAAATTGGCACGCCATCAACACCGAGTTCAATACCTTGTACAACGGTAACCTGGCCTTTCAGCAAGGGCTGGAAGAAATCAATGCCAACTACCGGGACGATTATTGGGAAATCCTTCCTGTGGAACGCCTCAAGGTGACCGATGAGATCAAACTCGACTCAGAGGACAACAATCCCAACTTCCTTATTGCCGAGGAAAAGGCCACCAAGGCCATCCAAAAGCACAGCATGGACATTAAGGACGAGGAGCGCAATCCGCAAATAGACGAAGCATTCCTTTTGCTTGGGAAGTCACGCTATTTTGACCAACGCTATATCCCGGCCCTGGAGTCCTTCAATTATGTCCTTAGAAAGTACAGCAAGAGCGACAAGTTGAACGAGGCCACCATTTGGCGGGAAAAAACCAACATGCGTTTGGACAATCCCGAAGTGGCCATCAAAAACCTGAAGAGACTTTTTAAATACGAGAAACTTAAGGATCAGGAATACGCCGATGCCAATGCTGTTTTAGCGCAGTGCTACATCAACCTGAACGCGCCCGATACCGCCATTCAAAAATTGAAAATATCCCAGGCCTACACCAAAAAGAACCCCGAAAAGGGAAGGTACCTGTTCATCATTGGGCAGTTGTACGACCAATTGGGGCATAAGGACAGTGCCAACTATGCCTACAATAAGGTAATAGACCTTAACCGTAAATCGCCAAGGGTGTACATGATCAATGCACACTTAAAAATGATACAGAACACGGAGCTTGCCGAGGAAAACCGAGAGGAGATGTTGGAATACCTCACCGATTTGGAGGAGAACCGGGAGAATAGACCGTTCTTGGACAAAATCTACCGTCAAGTGGCCGAATATCATATGGCCTATGGACAGGATAGCTTGGCCTTGGCCTATTACAACAAATCCATTCAGGCCACACAGGGAGAACGCAAATTGTACGCTTTGAACTATCAGAGCTTTGCGGACTATTATTTTGATGAAGGCGAATATCGATTAGCGGGTTCTTACTACGATAGCACGCTGACCAACTTGAACGAGAATACGAGAATACATCGCAACATCAGTAAAAAGCTGGACAACCTTGAGGATGTGATCAAGTACGAGGACATTGTGCAGCACGCCGATAGTGTGATTACATTGTACCAAATGCCCGTTGCAGAACGAACCGCTTATTTTGAGGATTATATCGCCGAGATGAAGCGGAAGGAAGAAGCGGAGGCGGAGAAACAACTGGAGCGTACCAATGCCGGTTTTGCCACTTTTGCCAATAGCAAGGGAGGTAAAGAGAACCAAGGGAAGTTCTATTTTTACAACATTACCAGTCTTGGCCACGGCAGAAACGATTTTAAGACCCGTTGGGGAACAAGAAGCCTTGAAGACGATTGGCGCTGGAGCAACAAATCCAAAACATTGGTTTCCGAAGCTACCGGAGAGGAAATTGCCGCTAACGATGAGGTGTTGACCGAAGACCAAAAATATTCAGTCGACTATTATTTGAATCAAGTGCCTACCGATGTGGCCGTTATCGATAGTTTGAAGGGCGAACGCAACTTCGCCAATTATCAATTGGGGTTGATTTATAAGGAGAAGTTCAAGGACAATATGTTGGCCGCTGCCAAATTGGAGCGCGTACTATCCTCCAACCCGGAAGAGCGGTTGATTTTACCATCAAAATATAATCTCTACAAAATCTACGAGGAATCGGGAAGCCCATTGGCGGTGAGCATGAAGCAGAACATCATCACCAATCACCCCGATACCCGCTATGCAGAAATTTTGCTGAACCCGCAAGCGGTGTTGGACGGAAACACAGATAGTCCTGATGCGAGGTATGCCTCATTGTTTAAACAATATGAAGACCAACAGTTCTTGGAGGTGATTACCCGATCGGAAGAATATATCAATCAATTTACCGGAGACCCAATAGTACCTAAGTTCGAGATGCTGAAAGCCAATGCCATTGGCCGTTTGCAAGGTTTTGAACCCTTTAAGGAAGCGCTGAACTATGTGGCGCTTACCTACCCCAACAATCCCGAGGGGAAAAAAGCGGAGCAAATGGTGGAGGAACAATTGCCAAAATTGGAGACCAAGGAATTTTCCCCAGAAACAGGTTCCACAGGAGCAGGAAACTGGAAAGTGGTGTTCCCCTTCAAAATCAAAAACGATGAAAATGCTACTAAGCTCAAAAACCGTTTGGTCGAGGTGGTGGACGAATTAAATTACAAGAACATCATATCAAAGGACATCTATAATTTGGAAAATGAGTTTGTGGTGGTACATGGTTTTCCATCCAAAGATTTTGCCCTAGGCTTTGCCGAGCTTATAAAAAATAATAAGGACTACCTCATTAAAGATGAGAATTTTGTAGTTTTATCCGACAATTATAAAATTATACAGGTCCACAAGAATTTAGAATCATACAAAGCACAATTTTAATCCCCAAAACCCAAGAACACTATGTTTTCTGACAACAAAAAACCACGACCTATGAATGAATTTGGCGGGCAGCCCAACAGAATTGAAAAGAACACTACCATAAAGGGAGATATTACTTCCGAGGCCGACTTTAGAATAGACGGCAAATTGGAGGGCAACGTTACCACATCGGGCAAAGTAGTTATCGGAAAAGATGGCTACATCAACGGAAAAGTGGAATGTGTGAACGCCGATATAGAAGGCAAGTTCAATGGCGAACTCAATGTTAAAGATCTTCTTTCCCTGAAATCTTCTGCATATATTGAAGGCACTGTGAGTGTAGCAAAATTGGCAGTGGAACCCGGAGCAACCTTTAATGCCGCCTGTACTATGGGCAAGGGTACTACATCTGCCACCAAAATGCAGTCGACCGCGAAAAATGAGCCAGCAAAAGCCTCCTAAAAAATATCAAAAAACAATTAATACAGCCGCCCGTTTGTCTGGTTCCGCCATTCAAATGGGTGTTGTTATTTATTTGGGGGTATGGGGCGGTAAATGGTTGGACGGCCATTTTGAAACAGAAAATGTTTTCTTGCCGATCTGCACTCTGTTGGCCGTTGCGATTTCCATATATTTGGTAATCCAACAACTCAAAAAAATCAACGATTGAAAATTAGGTATTACCCAATCCGCTTTGTTTCTTTTCTTTTAGTTGGGTTGTTGATTTTGTTCTACGCACAGTCTTGGTTTTTGGAAAACCACAGGCACAACCTTTATACGATTCAGTTGATAAAAAGTTATGTGCTCAATGCCATAATGGCTTTGATCGTTTTTTTTGTGATTTACATTTTTAGAAATAAATATCGGGATTTACTGGGTTTCTTTTTTTTGGGCGGGAGTCTTCTTAAGTTTGCTCTTTTCTTCATTTTTCTATATCCTTCCTTTATTGCGGACGGTACGCTGGAGCGTTTGGAGTTCCTTATCTTTTTTGTTCCGTATGGATTTGCGCTCGTTCTGGAAACCTACTTTTTGGTGAAACTGCTTAATACTGTGTGACAAAGGCCGGATTTTCATCAAAAAAAACAAAGAAAAAAATAATACCCGAAAAAGCTTTTTTCTTTTGAAGGAGCAATGTATTTTTGCACCAATTTTTGAGGACCCATAGTTGGATCATATGCGATATTCTTTTTTCAGTAAAAAACTAGTTGCCGTAATTTTTTTAATTGCGGGATTTGTATCGGCCCAAAATCATGAGGGAGAGGAAGTTGAAACCGGTGCGCATGATTTAAAGACCCAGATCAAGGAATATATTGATCATCACTTGTTGGATTCGTATGACTTCAATCTGTATTCCTACACTACGGACCAAGGAGAGCACAAATACATCGGGTTCCCGCTTCCTGTGATTCTTTGGGACAATGGACTCAAGGTTTTTTCTTCTTCGCAGTTTGAGCACGGTGAGGCCGTAGCTGAAGTGGATGGAAATCACTACGCACTTTATCACAACAAAATATACAAGACTGATGCCGAAGGCACTATCAATTTTGGAGGCCATCACGGTGACGAAACTCATACTGAGGATGCTTTTGGTGAAGATTTGGTAGTGGATGATGCTCATCCGACTAACGAAAAACCATTGGATTTTTCCATTACCAAGAACGTTGTTTTTATCATGGCCGTAGCGCTTTTGATGTTTTTGGTTTTCCGTTCTATGGCGAAAAGATATCAGAAAAGTACAATGCCAAGAGGTGTCGGAAGGTTTTTGGAGCCTTTGGTGCTTTTTGTTCGTGACGAGATTGCTATTCCAAATATTGGAGAACACAAATACAAGAGATACATGAGCTACTTGCTTACCGTATTCTTCTTTGTGTGGGTCATCAACTTATTGGGGCTTACCCCACTTGGTGTAAACGTGACCAATAACATTGCGGTTACTTTTGCTTTGGCGATGATTACTTACCTTATCACAACTTTTACGGGGAACAAGAACTACTGGAAGCACATCTTTTGGATGCCTGGCGTTCCGGTTCCCATGAAAATAATATTGGCGCCCATCGAATTGTTGGGAACGTTCATCAAGCCGTTTTCGTTGATGATTCGTTTGTACGCCAACATCACCGCAGGTCACGTGGTATTGATGAGTATCATCGGGTTGATGTTCATATTTAAGAACTGGATAGGAAGCCCATTGTCCTTCTTGTTGGCATTCGCACTTTCCTTATTGGAATTGTTGGTGGCGGCATTGCAGGCATATATTTTCACCATGTTGTCCGCCCTATATTTTGGTATGGCGGTAGAAGAGGATCATCATTAATTAAGAATAGAACGTTTAATATTTAAATTCATATATCATGACAATTCCAAACATCGTAGGTGCTGGTTTGATTGTAATCGGAGCAGGATTGGGTATCGGTAGAATCGGTGGACAGGCAATGGAAGCTATTGCACGTCAACCTGAAGCTTCTGGTAAAATCCAAACAGCAATGTTGATTGCAGCAGCCCTTATTGAAGGTATCGGTTTCGCAGCTCTTTTTGCAGCTTAATAACCGTAAAAACATTGATGAAGGCCATAGCGGTTGGCTATGGTCCTTCATTAATTTTAAAGTGATAGAGTTTAAAGAATTCATATTTTAAGATAAATGGAAAAGTTAATCGAGCAGTTTTCCTTCGGGTTGTTTTTCTGGCAATTGTTGCTTTTTGTGGCTCTTTTGTTCTTGCTCAGAAAGTATGCATGGAAACCAATCCTTGGAGCGGTTGAAAAACGTGAAGAGGGTATCAAAGGTGCACTTGAAGCTGCGGAAGCCGCAAAGAAAGAAATGCAGAATGTTACTGCTGACAGTGAAAGACTTCTAAAAGAAGCCAGAGCTGAAAGAGATGTTTTGTTAAAAGAAGCAAGAGACATTAAGGCCAATATTATTGCCGAGGCCAAAGAGCAAGCTCAGGTAGAAGGTGATAAGATGATCAAGCAAGCACAAGCGACCATCGAAAGTGAAAAGAAAGCTGCCGTAGCCGATATTAAGGCTCAGGTGGCAAATCTATCCGTGGAGATTGCCGAAAAGGTAATCAAACAGGAACTATCCGATAAAGGCAAACAACAAAAGTTGGTCGAGGATATGTTGGGCGATATTAAACTGAACTAGAAGACTATGGACCAAAACAGGGCAGCCATACGTTATGCAAAAGCAACTTTGGATTTCGCAGTCGAAAAGAAAGCGGCCGATGCCGTGGAAAAGGACATGCGGGAAATAGCTGCGACCATCTCTGACAGCGTGGAGCTTCAAAATATGTTGGAGAGCCCGATCATAAAATCAGAGGTAAAAAAGAACAGTTTGTTGGAAATCTTCAAAGGTGCCAACGAAATCACCAAAGGTCTTCTTCAAACGTTGATCAGCAACAAGCGTATCGATATGCTACAGGAAGTGGCCTTTAAGTACATTATCCTTCACGAAAAATTGAAGGGCGAGGAGGTAGCTTATGTTACAACTGCCGTTCCATTGACCTCCGACTTGGAGAAGAAAATTTTGGAAACGGTCACCAAGGCAACCGGAAATAAGGTCACCCTGGAGAATAAAATCGATGAGAGCATCATCGGGGGATTTGTGCTAAGGGTAGGAGATACCCAATACGATGCGAGCATCGCGAACAAATTGAACGGATTAAAAAGAGAATTTACAAATAGTCTATAAAAATGGCAGGAGTAAAAGCCGCTGAGGTATCAGCAATTTTGAAAAAACAGTTATCAGGTTACGAAGCATCCGCTTCTTTGGATGAAGTAGGTACCGTATTACAAGTAGGTGATGGTATTGCCCGTGTATATGGACTTTCCAATGCCCAGTACGGGGAGTTGGTAGAGTTCGACGGGGGCATGCAGGGTATCGTTCTTAACTTGGAGGAAGACAACGTAGGTGTTGTATTGTTGGGCCCATCCAAAGAGATTGTGGAAGGCGCTACTGTTAAGAGAACCGAGCGTATCGCTTCCATTAACGTTGGTGAAGGAATTGTTGGCCGGGTGGTGGATACTTTGGGTAAGCCTATCGACGGTAAAGGACCTATCTCCGGTGAAACCTACGAGATGCCATTGGAACGTAAAGCTCCTGGTGTAATTTTTAGACAACCCGTTGACGAACCAATGCAGACAGGTATCAAGGCGATCGATGCCATGATTCCAGTAGGTCGTGGACAAAGGGAGTTGGTGATCGGTGATAAGCAGACAGGTAAGACTACCGTTTGTATCGATACCATCCTAAACCAAAAAGAATTTTATGATGCTGGTGAGCCGGTGTACTGTATCTACGTTGCCGTAGGTCAGAAAGCCTCAACGGTTGCCGCCATCGCCAAAACGTTGGAAGAAAAGGGAGCTTTGGCCTACACGACCATTGTTGCCGCTAACGCTTCCGACCCTGCCCCGATGCAGGTATATGCGCCGTTCGCAGGTGCAGCTATCGGTGAGTTTTTCAGAGATACAGGCCGCCCGGCTTTGATTATTTATGATGACTTGTCAAAACAAGCGGTTGCTTACCGTGAGGTATCCTTGCTTTTGAGAAGACCTCCAGGACGTGAAGCATACCCTGGTGACGTTTTCTTCTTGCACTCAAGATTGTTGGAGCGTGCCGCTAAAGTTATCGGTGATGATGATATCGCAAAAAACATGAACGACCTTCCAGAATCGTTGAAATCGATAGTAAAAGGTGGTGGTTCATTGACTGCACTTCCTATTATCGAGACACAGGCAGGTGACGTTTCCGCGTATATCCCTACCAACGTAATCTCCATTACCGATGGTCAGATATTCTTGGAGCAGGACTTGTTCAACCAAGGGGTTCGTCCTGCGATCAACGTAGGTATCTCCGTATCTCGTGTGGGTGGTTCTGCGCAGATCAAGTCCATGAAGAAAGTTGCCGGTACCTTGAAGCTTGACCAGGCCCAGTTCCGTGAATTGGAAGCTTTCGCCAAGTTCGGTTCCGATTTGGATGCCGCTACTTTGAACGTAATCGAAAAAGGACGTAGAAACGTGGAGATCTTGAAACAAGGTCAGAACGATCCATTTACCGTAGAAGATCAGGTGGCTATCATCTTTGCAGGTTCCAAGAACTTGTTAAGAGATGTTCCTGTGGACAAGGTAAAAGAGTTTGAAAAAGATTACTTGGAGTTCTTGAACGCTAAGCATAGAGATGTGTTGGATACCCTTAAAGCCGGTAAATTGACCGATGAGGTTACAGATACATTGACAGCTGTTTGTAAAGACCTTTCTAGTAAGTACAAAGGTTAAGAGTTCAGAGTGATGAGTTATGGGAAAGCTTGAAACTAGTCCTATAAGAATTAAAAGTTTCGAGTTTGCTTGTAAAATTGTTCATTACTGTGATGAATTAAAGAACAAAAAGGATTTTGAGATAGCCTCTCAATTGTTGAAAAGTGGCACCAGTATAGGTGCAAACACTAGAGAAGCACAAAGAGGGGTTAGCACAAAAGATTTTAAAAATAAATTTGGGATAGCCTTAAAAGAAGCTGACGAAACAAAGTATTGGCTTGAGATTTTAGAAGCGACTGGCAGAGAAGTTCCCAAAGATTTGATGGATAGGTGTGAAGAGTTGATTAGAATCATAGTGGCAATAGTCAAAAACTCTTAACTCAGCACTCATAACCCATAATTTAAAACAATGGCAAATCTAAAGGAAATACGTAACAGGATATCATCCATCTCATCAACGATGCAGATTACCAGTGCCATGAAAATGGTATCGGCTGCTAAGTTGAAGAAGGCCCAGGATGCTATTACGGCGATGCGTCCGTATTCCGATAAACTGACCGAGCTCTTGCAAGGGCTCAGCGCCAGTTTGGAAGGAGACGGAGGAAGCGAGTACGCCGACAATAGGCCCGTAAACAAGGTTTTGGTTGTTGCCATTACTTCGAACAGGGGGCTTTGCGGTGGATTCAATTCGAATATCATCAAGCAGAGCAACAATCTGGTATCTAACAAATATCCGGGCAAGCAAGTCGATTTCTATACCATAGGTAAAAAAGGAAACGATATCCTTAGAAAAAGACACACGATTTTGGGAGATCAAAGCCGTGTGTACGATGATTTGACTTTTGATAATGTTGCCGAGATTGCCGAACTTTTGATGCGTTTGTTTACCAAAGGAGATTACGATAAAATCGAATTGGTGTACAACAAGTTCAAGAACGCTGCCACCCAGATTGTGATGACGGAACAGTTCTTGCCCATTGTTGGCGCGGAAGGTGATGAAGCCATTGCAGCGGATTACATTTTTGAACCATCCAAAGTGGAAATCGTAAAGGAATTGATACCTAAATCCTTGAAGACACAATTGTTCAAGGCGATTAGGGATTCTTTTGCCAGTGAGCACGGTGCCCGTATGACCGCCATGCACAAAGCAACGGACAATGCCGCTGAGCTTAGAAACGAACTGAAGTTGACCTACAACAAGGCACGTCAGGCTGCGATTACCAACGAAATTCTCGAAATTGTTGGTGGAGCGGAAGCATTGAACAATTAAGACGAACCAAAGTGAGGCTAAATGTCCAATAGCAGATGCATTGAACAATTAAGGTTATCACATTCATAATATGAAAAGGCCACCCAATCGGTGGCCTTTTTGTTTTTCTTAGGATAATAAGGTTTAGCTAGTAACGGCTTTTACGTAACTTGTAGCCACCTAATCAAGGTTTTTAAAGAAGCAGCACCTATTGAATCCACTAAAGAGGCTTTTTAAACAAACGTTTATCTATGGTTTGGCCACGGTAATGCCAAGAGTACTTTCGTTCCTGTTAGTGCCCTTGTACACTTCTGTAATGGACCCGGAAACCTATGGTGAAATTTCAGTAATCTTCTCATGGTTCGCCATTTTTAATGTGGTCTTGGCCTATGGTATGGAAACTGCATTTTTTCGTTTTTTCAATAAGTATGACGATAAACAGAATGTGATATCGACTTCTTTGATTTCACTGTTGCTATCTTCCTTACTGTTTTTTGCGGCCGCCTTTATTTTTAAGGACACTTTTGCCTCGCTCATCGATGTTCAGAAGTCATTGGTAATATACATTATCCTGATTTTGGCGTTGGATGCGTTAGCCATTGTTCCGTTCGCTTGGCTCAGGGCAAACGAGCGACCGTTGCGGTATTCCATTGTAAAAGTGGTCAGCGTGGCCATCAATTTGTTGCTGAACGTTTTTTTCTTAACTATTCTGCCAAAGATGGCCCAGGATGGGGAGACCCTTTGGACGGCAATTTATAAACAGGATTTTCAGATTGAGTATGTCTTCATCGCCAATGTAATTTCCAGCGGTGTGGCCTTTGTATGGGTCAGTGGAATTTATTTTGAGCGAAAATACAGGTTTGACAGGCAATTATGGAAGGAGATGTTAAGGTACTCGTTGCCCATAATGCTTGCCGGATTGGCATTTACCATAAATGAGGTTTTTGATCGTATCCTGCTCGATTACTTATTGCCGGAGGACATTGCCAAATCCGAAATAGGAAAGTACTCCGCTTGCTACAAATTGGCCGTTTTCATGACCTTGTTCGGAACCGCCTTTCGATTGGGAGTAGAACCTTTCTTTTTTAGTCATGCCAAAACCGAAAACCCAAAAAAGGCCTATGCGCAGATTACCAATTATTTTGTGATTATGGGAAGTATGATATTTTTAGGTGTGATGGTTTTCATAGATCCATTAAAACAATTATTAGTGCGCGACCAAGCATTCTGGGAAGCCTTGGATGTTGTCCCAATCATACTTTTGGCCAGTTTCTGTTTGGGTATTTACCATAATCTATCGGTTTGGTACAAGGTAACGGACCGGACCAAGTTTGGGGCGTATATTTCCTCCGTAGGGGCTATCATCACTTTGGCCATCAACATTACTTTGATTCCAAAAATAGGATATATGGCATCTGCATTAGCTACTTTGGCAGCCTACGCAAGTATGATGCTGCTATCCTATCACTATGGAAAAAAATACTATCCCATACCGTACAATATGCGGAAAATTGTATTCTATATGTCCGTATCCCTCGTATTTTCAATACTTTCGTTCTATGTTTTTAATAGAAATTTAATAGCCGGTAGCGTACTACTTTTGTTATTTTTGGGGTTAGTGTACAAGATGGAAGGAGATAAATTAAGAAGCATATTTATAAAGCGTGAAAATTAAGATCATCAACAAATCAGGGCATAAGTTGCCGCATTATGAAACCCTTGCCTCGGCCGGAATGGATTTAAGGGCGGATTTGGAAGCACCCATAACATTGAAGCCTCTGGAAAGGGCCATTGTCCCCACAGGACTTTATATGGAGCTTCCTGTCGGTTTTGAAGCACAAGTTCGTCCACGAAGTGGATTGGCGGCAAAAAAAGGAATCACGGTACTTAATGCGCCTGGAACCATTGATGCTGATTATCGCGGAAATGTAGGGGTAATTCTGGTGAATCTTTCCAATGAGGATTTTACCGTGGAAAATGGCGAGCGTATTGCCCAAATGGTGATTGCGAAGCACGAGCGTGCTGAGTGGGAAGAAGTTGAAACCCTTTCAAGTACTGATCGGGGCGAAGGTGGATTCGGAAGTACCGGTACCAAATAAAAACGAATGTCAGGTCGAGCGTAGTCGAGACCTTTTAAATAGCGTATAACTTTAAAAGATACCCGCCTTAGCGGGCATTTCTATGAAAATAATCGTACCCATGGCGGGCAGAGGATCTCGCCTAAGACCGCACACATTAACAGTTCCAAAACCATTGATACCCGTTGCGGGCAAACCTATTGTGCACCGATTGGTTACCGACATCGCCAAGGTGTTGGGAGAGCCCATAGAGGAAGTCGCCTTTATTTTGGGCGACCCCGCCTTTTTTGGGGAAGATGTTGTAGAAAGTTTGATGGAATTGGCCGATGAACTGGGAGCCAAAGGATCCATTTACAGACAGGATCAACCATTGGGAACAGGTCACGCCATTATGAGCGCCAAAGAATCTCTGAGCGGCCCTGCTGTGATTGCTTATGCCGACACCTTGATTCGTGCAGACTTTGATCTCGACAAATCTGCCGATAGCGTCATTTGGGTAAAACAGGTGGAGCGTCCCGAAGCCTACGGGGTGGTTCAATTGAACGAGAACAAGGAAATCGTCGAATTGGTTGAAAAACCACAGGAGTATGTTTCTGATTTGGCCGTAATCGGCATTTACTACTTCAAGGATGTGGAAGTGCTCAAAAATGAACTTCAGCACGTATTGGATAACGACATCCAACATGGTGGTGAGTATCAAATCAACGATGGCATCAAACGCATGATGGAGAAAGGCATGAAATTTGTTCCCGGTAAAGTGGACGAATGGATGGACTGTGGTAACAAAAACGTGACCGTGGAGACCAATCAGCGTATGTTGGGCTTTTTGGAGAAGGAAGGAGAGCAAATGGTGGCCAATTCCGTAAAGCAGGAAAACGCCAATATTATTGAGCCCTGTTTTATTGGGGAAAATGTTGTTTTAAAAAACACAACGGTCGGACCTTATGTGTCCGTTGGGTCGAACACCGTTTTGGAAAACTCAACGGTAAAAAATAGTTTGATACAGAGCAATAGCAAGATCAGCAACGCCAACTTGGACAATGCCATGATTGGAAACTATGTGGTATACAATGGTAATTTTGAGACCATTAGTATTGGAGATTATTCCGTTTTGGAATAACTTTAGAATAGCTTTTAGTTTGATGGGGACTTAGGATGTTTATATGAAAAAGAAACTTCTTGTTTGGTTGGTTTTGGGAGCATCAATACTGATGCAATACGACACCTATGCCCAAGAAGAACAGGAAAGTGCCGAAGTCTATCTCGAAGAATATACCGATGAGTTTCAAGAGAACTTTTTTGAAGCATTAAAGCAAAAAGGTATCCAGAACTACGATAGGGCCGTGGATTTATTGCTGAAGTGTAAGCAATTGGAGCCTGACAACAGCGTGGTGGACTATGAACTCGCCAAAGCGTATATGTTGGATAAAAAATATGTGCAGGCCCAAGATTACGCCGTTGCGGCATTGTTATCAGAACCCACCGATTATTGGTATTTGGACAATTTACTGACCATTCTGGACAAACAAGGTAGTCCCATAGAGAGCATTAAACAACGAATACCTTATCAAAATAAAAAACTGCAGCAGAACATGGCTGTTTCCCTATTCAAAATGAAAAAATATAGGGAAGCATCAAAAGTGCTGGATGATTTGGAGGGTTCTCAATTGAAATCGGACCTCAAGGAAAAAATAAGCGACTCCCTTCAAAATGATGAGCGACCAGAAACGGCTCCAGTAGTCAAAAACGAAACTGATTTGGATGACCCAGTTGCAAAGTTAAAAGCGGGTATGGAGCAATTAATAGCAGCATCAGATTTTAAAAAGCTATTGAACGATTCCCAAGATGCACTGGATTCCTATCCATTGCAGCCTTATTTTTATTACGCATACGGAATAGCTTTGAACAATACGGGAAATCCCAATAAAGGTGTAGAGGTTTTGGAAAGTGGTCTGGACTACTTATTGGACGACGACGGTTTGAAGAATAAAATCTACCGGCAACTTTCCGAAGGATATTCCAAAATCGGAAACACCCAAAAAGCGAATGAATATTTAAACAAGATCAATTCAGGATTATAATGAACCTATATAAATATATTGTTAGAATAACTGTCATCTTGACTTTACTGCTCACTTTTGGCGCATGTAAGGGGACCAAGTCCATTACCGGTGGAGAAGTGAATCCAAAGTTATCGGCAAAAAATATTATCAACGCCCATTATTCCAATGAGCCCAAGTTCAAGACGTTGAGGGGTCGTGTAAAGATTGATTATACCAACGGAGACGATTCCCAAGGGGTAAACGTAAGTCTTCGAATGGAAAAGGATAAGGTGATATGGATGAGTGCGCCACTTGGCGTGGTCAAGGCACATATTACGCCGGAGAAGGTATCTTTCTACAACAAGCTCCAGAACGAATATTTTGACGGTGACTTTAGCTATTTGAGTGATATGCTCGGAACGGAGTTGGACTTTGAGAAAGTACAAAACCTGTTGCTCGGAAATGCAGTCATGGATTTACGAAAGGAAAAGTTCAACTCGGAAGTATACAATGGCAACTATCAACTAAAGCCAAAAGCTGCACAGGAATTCTTTAAGATTCTTTTTCAGTTAGAGCCCAAAAACTTCAAAATAGCTTCCCAACAAATATCTCAACCGGCAAGCTCAAGACAGTTAATGGCAAATTATACCTATCAGGATATTTCTGGAAAAATACTTCCTGAGGATATTAAAATAGTCGCGGAAGAAAAAGGGGAATTAACCACTATAGATTTGAGTTTTCGTAACTTGGAACTGAATAAATCGATGACCTTTCCCTATAAAGTGCCCAATGGATACGATAAAATTACATTAAAGTAATATGAAAGGTAAATTTTCATATTGTGCTTTTAGTCTGATAGTTATATTTTTTATGTCGACAAAGTCATTTGCTCAAACCAGTGAGCAAAAGGCGTTGGAGTCGAAGCGTGAGCGATTGCAAGAGGAAATCAAGGAAATCAACAGATTGCTCTTTGCTGAGCGTAAGGAAAAGGGAACTGTTTTGGATCAGATGGAAGCTTTGGACAACAAAATAAATGTCCGTCAAGAACTGATTCGAGTTACCAATCAACAGTCCAATTTGCTCAACAGGCAGATCAATGTCAATATCAGGAATATCAGTAAGCTCCGTGAAGATTTAAAAATCTTAAAGGATGATTACGCTGAACTCATTCAAAAAACCTATCAGAACAAATCGCAGAATAATCGTTTGATGTTCCTGTTGTCTTCGGAAAACTTCTATCAAGCCTTTAAACGGCTTCAATACATGCAGCAATATGCAAAGCATCGTAAAAAGCAAGGCGAGGGTATAGTGCAAAAAACCGAAGAGCTTACCCAATTAAACCAGGATTTGGTGCGTCAACGAAAAGAAAAGGACCAGCTCATAGCCGAAAATCAGAAAGCTAAGGCGGAATTGTCCAAAGAAATAGAGTCACAAAGAAGCCTTTTAACGAGCATAAAACAAAATGAAGCCAAATACACATCTGCAATCGCAGAAAAGCAAAAGGAGGCCCGCAAAATTGACCGAGAGATAGAGAGAATGATCAAAAGCGCAATTGCAAGTTCCAATAAAAGCTCAGGAAACTCTGCAAGCAGTGCCACATTCGCACTAACACCAGAAGCGAAACTATTGGCCGATAACTTCTCATCCAACAAGGGAAGGCTCATTTGGCCGGTAGAAAAAGGTATCAAAAGCCAAGGGTATGGTGTGTATGCCGATAAATTGTATCCAGGAATAAAACATAGGAACAACGGAGTTACCATCACCACGGATAAAGGTAGTATAGCAAGGGCCATTTTTGAGGGCGAGGTCATCGCAATTTTATCTGTTCCAGGTGGAAACAAAGGGGTACAGATCAAACACGGAAACTACATCAGTACCTACTATAACTTGTCCAATCTCTTCGTAAAAAAAGGGGATAAAGTGACCGCCAAAGAGGCATTGGGAGAAATAAATACCAATCGGTTGGACGGCACCACTAAATTGAAGTTCTATTTGTATAAGGACTCCAATCGTTTGAATCCCGAAGATTGGATTTATCAACTATAACACTATGAAAGAAATAACAGATTTACAAGGCTCTTTTGAATTGCACAATGGGGTTCAGATGCCCTATTTTGGATTGGGCGTGTATCAATCCGAGGATGGAAGCGAAGTGATCAATGCCGTAAAAGCTGCATTGAACCATGGTTATCGCCATATAGATACTGCGGCCATTTATGAAAACGAGGAGGGCGTTGGTACGGGTATCCGTGAAAGCAATGTGGACAGAAAAGACGTTTTTTTAACGAGCAAGGTCTGGAACACCGATCAAGGCTATGACGCTACTTTAAAGGCTTTTGACGCCAGTTTGGAACGTTTGGGAACCGACTATCTGGATTTGTACCTCGTACATTGGCCAAAGGGTGAAATTTCCAAGGAAACGTGGAAGGCACTGGAAAAGTTATACAAAGAAAAAAGAGTCCGGGCCATTGGCGTGAGCAATTTTTTGCAGCATCATCTGGAAGATTTATTGACCTCCGCTGAAATTGTGCCCATGGTGAACCAAATGGAATTCCATCCCTATTTGGTGCAACAGGATTTGATTGATTTCTGTAACTCCAAAGGTATTCAGTACGAAGCTTGGTCTCCATTGATGCAAGGAAATATCTTCGATTTGGACATTATGAAGGATTTGGCCTCCAAGTATAATAAGACGATTGCCCAAATTGTATTACGATGGGACCTTCAAAAAGGAGTGGTCACCATTCCAAAATCATCTAAAGAAGAGCGCATCATTGCTAATTCCGACCTGTTCGATTTTGAACTATCCGAAGAAGATGTGCAATTACTTGATGGATTGGAGAAGGGCAAACGGTTTGGCCCCGATCCTAATAATTTTGCTTTCTAAAACTTAAGCGGTAAAAAGCGCCTTAAGTTCCGTGGCATCTGCGGGTTTTAATTTGCCGGCAAGCACCAAGCTTAATTGCTTTCTTCGCAGAGCAGCGGCAAAACGTTCCTTCTCTAAGTCGGTTTCAGGGTCCAGAGCGGGTACTTCCGTAGGTTTCCCGGTATCGTCTACCGCAACAAAGGTGTAAATGGCCTCATTGGCCTTGGTACGCTCACCCGTAAAGCGATCCTCTATCCAAACATCGATGAAAATCTCCATGGAGGTATTGAATGCACGTGAAACGGCAGCTTCCACGGTCACAACACTGCCCAATGGAACAGCTCGGTTAAAGGCCACATGGTTTACCGAAGCGGTAACGGTAATTCTACGGCTATGTCGTCGAGCAGCGATACTGGCAGCCCTGTCCATACGGGCCAAGAGTTCCCCGCCAAAAAGATTGTTGAGGGGGTTGGTTTCACTCGGCAATACCAAATCGGTCATTACCGTACGGGATTCACTGGGTTTTTTAGCGCGCATACCTTAAAATTTTGCGCAAAGATATTGAAGTGTGGAATGGTTTTAAAGGAAAGCGGGATTATTTCTCGGAAAGCATCCAAGCATCTCTTGATTCCTTGCTTTTTACCTCCCTTAAAAATATAAGAGCTTCCTTGGGGTCATCAAAACTATCGTAGGCTACCTGATGCAATCCGTACTTGTTCACACCCAAATAAAATGCATTGTATCCCTTTTGTTTGAGTTGGTCCACCTTTTTGTCGGCATTTTGCTCTTCACGAAAAGCACCGGCAATAATGTGATGTTTGCCCAATTTCTTTTTGGTCACTTTAATGTTGATGGCGGGCAATTCCAATGGAGCACTTTCAAAAAACGTAGCTTCCTGGATCAAACGGGATACTTCTTGTTGCGCATCTTGTTGAGCGGCAACCTCTTTTTGTTGAAGTTCACCATAAGTGCGGTAAGATGTAGCACCAAAAGAAACGGCCAATAAGATAACTGCCGCATATTTTAACCAAGGTCTAAAGGAAGTCTGTTCCCTTTTCTCTGGAGTGATGATAAATGGAATACGCTCTTCCAATTCTTCTATCTCTTCTTTGATGACCTCACGTTGAATTGGAGTAGCGGCAAATGTGGATAGTCCAAAGGAAGAAGTCAAAAAATTGATTTTTTCTTCAGGTTGGAATTGAATACGTTGTTCACTGTTATGCCACAATTTTCCGATTCCAAAAAGTTCAATGCTATCTCCTTGGGCCAATCTGGTGTTCCAATTGTGAGCAATGTTTTCAACTTCCTGAAGCATATCCTCATACCCCAAATTCTTTTCTTTGGAGATATGGGACACCAACAAACCATCATTTTTGGACAGTTGGGCGTTAAAGGAAATGGTCTTGCTAGGTGGCACCAATGTATTGGTTGCCAAATCAATTTCTGCGGATTTACCATGGGCCAAAAAAGCCCCAAAACCTGGCACTACAACACAATTGTAATCGAACAACAATTTTTCTATGTATGAATCTATCCGCATAGGCACAAATATTGTAAAAAATGAGACAGTACAAAATAAGCCGGATAACTTTTTATTAACATTTGAAAATCTGTATTTTGTGGACAACTTTGACGCCCAAATCAAATGACTGAACCTGAAATTATTGCGGCCTTACGGTTGCAAAACATTCCGAATATCGGAGATGTTACGGCTAAAAAATTAATTGCTCATTGCGGAAGTCCAACAGCTATTTTTGAGGACAAACTACACCATCTTTTAAAAATTGATGGGATTGGAAAGATGACCTTAAAGGGTCTATTTGATACCATCCATCTGGAAGAAGCCCAAAAGGAGTTCGAATTTTTGTCCAAAGAAGGCATTTCCATCTCTTATTTTATGGATGATGACTATCCTGCCCGCCTAAAGCATTGTGTGGATGGTCCGATTTTGCTTTTCCAACGGGGAAACATTGATTTGAACAACCAAAAAATTATCAGTGTGGTCGGGACTAGGAACGTAACCAACTACGGGACTTCATTTTGTACTCAATTTATTGAAGAATTAGCCCCGCTCAACCCGGTCATTGTAAGTGGCTTCGCCTATGGTGTGGATATTTCCATTCAAAAGGCGGCAATGGACCATGGATTGCAGACCATTGCCTGTATGGCACACGGGCTTAATCAAATTTATCCAAAGGTGCATGCCAAATATGAAACCAAGATGGAGAAAAACGGTGGTTTTGTCACGGAGTTTTGGAGCAACAGTCAACCCAATCGTGAGAATTTTCTAAAACGTAACAGGATTATTGCCGGAATCAGCGAAGCTACCGTTGTTATAGAATCAGCAGAGAAGGGCGGCAGTCTGGTCACGGCGGATATTGCACATGGATATCACCGGGATGTCTTCGCTGTTCCGGGAAGGGCGACCGATAAGTGGAGCAAGGGGTGCAATGACCTCATCAAATATCAAAAAGCACACTTATTGACCTCTGCAGCAGAGCTGGTTTACCTTTTAGGATGGGAAATTGAGGAAGAAAAACAGCAAAAAACGATGCAGAAACAGCTGTTCATCGAGTTGAATGAAACAGAACAGTCAATCTACTCCTACCTGCAGATAAACGGGAAACAGTTGCTGGATACCGTTGCTTTGGAATGTAACCTGCCTATTTTTAAAGTTTCGTCCACACTTTTGAACATGGAAATGAAGGGTGTGATCCGACCACTGCCCGGTAAAATGTTCGAGGCCGTGTGAGTACATAATTTTAAGTTCTAGGTGTTGAATTGATTAAAATTTGTGGGGCATAACCTTAAGTGACTAATTTTGAAAAATACGGGGTCACAGGTCTGAAAATCTTAGCATTTCAACCTAAATTCATTTTAAAAAAGTATCAAAACCACCTGAAAACAACCGTTTATCGCATGAAATGACAACAGAACAGTCACTCTGTTTTTGGGTGCAGTTCAACGGAAAGCAACCACTATAAATCGAGGATTTAGTTATTTCTGCCTAAAATAGGATGGTTCAATAAATTTCCGGAACTAAAAACGAACAGGCTTTTGCTTCAACTATTCGTTAAAAAGCTAGTAGCCCAACTTTTCACGAACCCTTGTCAACACTCCATCGGCTACTTTACGGGCTTTTTCTGCACCAAAGGCCAAAGCTTCGTCCACTTCGTTTTTGTGGTTCATGTAGTATTCGAACTTTTCGCGGGGCTCTTCAAACTTTTCCACGATAAGTTCGTACAGGGCCTGTTTGGCATGTCCGTAGCCATAATTACCGGCCAAATAGTTGGCGCTCATTTCTTCTACCTGTTCTGGAGTTCCCAATAATTTGTACAAAGCAAACACGTTGTCCTTGCTCGGGTCCTTGGGCTCTTCCATAGGAGTACTGTCCGTAACAATGCCCATAATCTGCTTGCGCAATTTTTTATCGGTCTGGAACAAATTGATGAGGTTTCCGCGACTTTTGCTCATTTTTTCGCCATCGGTTCCTGGCACGTACATGGTTTGTTCGTGTACCTTGGCTTCAGGGATTACAAAAGTTTCACCCATCTGGGTATGAAATCTGGAGGCTACATCTCGGGTCATTTCCAAATGCTGGAGTTGGTCTTTCCCAACGGGAACTATTTCAGCATCGTAAAGCAAAATATCGGCGGCCATCAACATGGGGTAGGTAAACAATCCAGCGTTAACGTCCTCCAGCCTATCGGCCTTGTCTTTAAAGGAATGCGCTAAAGTCAACCTTTGATACGGAAAAAAGCAGCTAAGGTACCAAGCCAATTCCGCTGTTTGCGGAATATCGCTCTGTCTGTAGAAAACTGTTTTTTCAATATCCAGTCCAAATGCAAGCCAAGCGGCGGCAATAGCATATGTATTGTTCCGTAGCAGCTCCCCATCTTTAATCTGGGTAAGCGAGTGCATATCTGCGATAAAGAGGAAGGAATCATTCTTTGGATCCTGTGCCATTTCTATAGCTGGTGAAATCGCACCCAAAATATTCCCCAAATGTGGTGTTCCTGTACTCTGTATGCCGGTAAGTATTCGTGCCATGCCTAATTTTTGCCCGTAAAAGTAAGCATCCCTTACTTATAAAAAAAGTGGCTTTTAGTCTAAAAGATGGGACGCTATCAAAGCTAAATTTTGGAAATACTTTACATTTGGCGGATGCTTGGAGCAATCAAAAATGTGGGACATGTGTTGTATAGGGTCTGGTTCTATATTCTGGTTACCGTGCCCATTCTTTTGTTTTTTCCTATTCTTCTTCTATTGACCATTTCGGAGAAGACGTATCACCAATTTTTTTGGCTTGCCCGGAATTTGTGGGCGAGGCCTATCCTATATGGAATGGGCTGTTTTCCAAAAATTCTGCGTCAACAGCGAATGGAAAGAGGTAAAAGTTACATGTTGGTGGCAAACCATACCAGTATGCTGGATATTATGTTAATGCTGATAGTTAGTCCTAATCCATTTGTGTTTGTAGGCAAAAAGGAATTGGTTAGCATTCCAATTTTTGGCTTCTTTTATAAGCGGGTTTGTATTCTGGTGGACAGGGATAGTGTAAAAAGCCGTACTGGTGTATATCGCCGTGCCCAGAAACGTCTTAACCAAGGGCTGAGCATTTGTATTTTTCCCGAAGGGGGCGTTCCGGAAGAGCATGTGGTTCTGGACAAGTTCAAGGATGGCGCGTTTAAAATGGCCATTGCCCACAACATTCCTGTGGTTCCGATGACATTTTTGGACAATAAAAAACGTTTTTCCTTTACTTTTTTAAGTGGGGGGCCGGGGCCTATACGTGCCATTGTGCATCCATTTTTCGAGACAGGAATTTTAGCTGCCTTCGATACCTCAACGCTTCGTGAAGAGGTGAGACAGGTTATTTTGGAGGATTTGGTAAAGAATTAGAGGGTTTTTAGGGGAATACGAACGATAACTTTTGTTCCCTCTGGATGATTGTAATCATCATATTTGTCCACTATGGTAATGGAATCTTTGTTTTTGCCTAATGATTGCAATCGTAGTTTGGTAACCTCCAGTCCCCTTGATTTTTTTTCATTCTGATAGATATGAAGCCTATCCTTTGCAGCCAAACGGCCTACTCCGGTGTCATCCACGATACATATTAGATCATGATTATCTTTCGTAAAACTAATATGGAGTTGTTTTGTTCCGGATTTTTTTGGCAGCAGTCCATGTATCAATGCATTTTCTACAAAGGGCTGTAAAATCATAGAAGGAATCTCTATTTCGCCGGGATCAAGACCTTCGTCCATGGTAATTATATAGGAAAAACTGTTGTCGAACCTCAACAATTCCAACGACAAGTAGTCTTCGAGCATTTTTATTTCTTCCGATAAAAGAATGTTGATTTCCATGGAGCTTTCCAGAACATTTCGGGTAAGCCGACTGAACTTGTTCAAATATTTTAAAGCACTTTCGATTTTTTTCACGGACACCAGATGTTGAATCGCGCTTAATGAGTTAAAAATAAAATGTGGATTTATTTGGGCCCGTAGCGCTCTTGTTTTTTCAAAAAGAGCTCTTTGCTGGAGCATCAGGTTTTCGCGGAATTCCAAATGGATTTTATAAAAAAGACCGAATGCAAATATGACCATCTCAATAGAACAACCAATAATTATATAGTAAAGCCCATCCAGCAGTAATCCATCTTCAGGGGTCGAATAAAATGTTCTAATCAAAGGAGCGGCACAATAGGCAGATGTGGCCAAGGCCATTACATAGGCCAAAGGATCTTTGCCCACATACATGAGATAGGCCAGGCCAATAAGTGCGGTAAAGTTAAGTATAGCATAGGCGTTTTGTGTAATAAAGATAAAACCTATGGTGTCGCCTAGCGCAAACAAAACACCAATACATATAAGGATTATACTGTTCAGAACCACAAGCACTTGTACCAAAAAATGAACAAATGGGTATTCTTTTTTAGATTGAAGAAAACTTGCAAAAAAGAACAGATACACAATATTGTCCACAAACAAGAAACTCTGGGAAACCCAGTAGGAGATGTAGTTATTGTTAAAGATGAACTCGTATATGCCAAACTTAAGTCCGCACACATACACAAAGGTCACCACAATGTAAATGGAGTACCACAAAAATTCCGATTTTTTGATGAAGAAGTAAAACGACAATGTGGTAAAGCACATGATAAAACAAAGCCCTGTAAAGAAATAGTAGGGGAGTTGGTCCTTATAATCCTTTTGCGAAACAAATGCATTGGGCGAGGTATTGCTAATGGTAAAGCCCCAATTCTGGACATCCTCCTTAAAGCTAATTCGCTTTGCTTTTATTAATAGATGCTCATTATCGAGCAAATTGCTCTTTCTCAACTTTAAAAATGAGTCGTAATACGAATGATTTACTTGGCTGCTCTCATTGTTTTTGTCAAACTTGCCTATTTTTTTAGAAACCATTTTATTTTGTGATTCCAGATATATGGTGGCATGATCAAATGAGTTGAAGGTCAGGTAAAAGTAATTGTCATTGGAACGATTTGATACATGATCATACAAGTCCAACTGAATCCAATAGGTATCCTCAGGGGAAGTTTTTTCCGATATTTCTTCGGGTTTTACCAACTGACTTTTCTTGGTCAGGAAATCACTATAGGTCGTATCAGTTTGTGTTTTTAGAATTTTAAAACCTATCTCTTTTTTAAAAAAGGAACTTTCAAGGTTTTGGGAGAAAAGATTATTAGCGGGAAAAACGGCTAAAAAGGATAAAATAAACTTCACGTAAAATTTCATGTAGCTATCTTAAATTGGGGAGAGTAAGTGTTATGTTGCCAATCCATCTTTCCCCTATTTTATGGATTTTGCTTTCATTTTTAATATTGTACCCTTTTGCCGTATTGAGCAACTTGATTTGATCTTGCCATTTTAATATGCGCGCCCGATATTCTGGTGGCGTAGTGTTTTTTGAATCAAATTCCTGATATTGAATTACCAGTACAACTTCGGAGTTGGTGGATCTAAAGCTTATTTTAAAGTGTTGCCCCTTTTTTTGGTTGAACATGGAACGTTCGATTATATTTTCAAAAAGGGTGTGGGTAACAAATGAAGGTATTATGGCTTCTTGGAGTGTTTCGGAGCTTTTTTCCATGGCGATTACGTAGTCAAAGGAATCATCGTACCGTAGTTTTTGAAGCTTAAGGTACCAGTGCAGCATATCAATCTCGTTATAGAGCGAAACGGTATCGTTCCCCAATTGTCTTAAATAGAACCGTATGAGTCTACTGAAAGTGGACAGGTATTCCAGTGCCAGTTTTTTCTTTTCGGAAGTAACAAAATATTGGATTGCGTTCAGTGAGTTGAACAAAAAATGGGGGTTGAGCTGTGAGTTGAGTGCCAATACTTTGAGTTCTAGCATCTCTTCTCGGATTTTTAAAAGTTTTTCTTGCTTTTTGAGCACTTCTTGGCCGGCCCTAACACTTTTGATCTTTATGGCACAGATAGAAGCTATGGCGGAAAGCATTTTTAAATGCCGTTCATTAAAATAGCATTTTTCGGGGTGCTCACAATCAATCACTCCATAAAGATGGTTTTCGTGCACAATGGGAACGCATATTTCCGAGAGTCTATTGGCATCGTCCTCAATATACCTAGGGTCCTTTGATGTATCCGGAATCAATGCTGCCCTTCTCGTTTTTGCAACATTCCCCGTAATGCCTTCGCCCATGACAATGGAAACAGGATTGTACAATGCCTTATCCTTAGGATTCTTGGGTCCATAAGCGGCTTTCTGAACAAGCAATTGTCTGTTTTGATCGACCAAATAAATAACACAGTCCACAAACCCCAGTTTAGAGATGCAGTTTTTGGCCAGATCCCAAAGGATGTCTTCTTCATTTTCTTTTCCCATCAAGGATTTGGAAAAGTATATGAGAATGTCTTCAAACTGTTCAGAGTTCACAGTATCAAAGGGTTAGTTAGTGTTTAGGTTTTGAATGTAAGAAATTTATTGATAGTTTTTGCAAAAGGTAAGGTTAATTGGTCCTTGGTTCTGTCGTAACTACACGACCTCATTAGCTATCAAATCTCCAAAGGAATGGATATGATTACTTCTGTGCCCAAAGGTTCGTTAGTATCGTTCACTTTGTCCAATATTTCCACTTTACCAGAACCAAAATGCCAATTTTGCAACCTGTTGATGGTCACATCCAAGCCCCTTGCCTTCTTTTTGTTTACATATATTCCTTGGGATGGATGAGCCTGATTTCTGCCAACGCCCGTATCATTGATTATAATTTTTAGGATGTTTTCCTCCTCTTTCATGGTTATGGTCAGCTCTTTTTGGCCCGAAGTTTTTGGCAGTAAACCATGTATGATCGCATTTTCTACAAAGGGTTGCGAAATCATAAATGGTATTTCTATTTCGGAAGTGTCCAGTTGCCCATCTATATCTAAACTGTATGAAAACGCATTGTCAAAGCGAAGGGATTCAAGTTCCAAATAATCGTTCAACATTTCAATTTCTTCATCCAGTGTGCCGGTACCCTCTACGGATGCTTCTAAGGCATTTCTCGCCATGCGGCTAAATTTGGTCAAATAGTTTAGTGCACTGTCGTTCTTCTTTTTAAGGATAAGATGCTGAATGGACCCAAGGGCGTTAAAGATAAAATGAGGGTTTATTTGTGCTCGGAGCGCCTTGTTCTCATTGGTAATGGCCTCTTGTTCAAAATAAATACGCTTAAGGTATTCGTTGAATGCCTTGTAGGTAAGGCCGTAGGCAAAAAATATTATTTCGAGGATCGAGCCAATGATCAACACCAAAGAATTTCCATAAAGCATGGGGTCGGAATCGGAACCTAAGTTAATGTAGTAATAGATGAAAATACTTATCATATAACTGCTTCCGCCAATCAGGAAAATTGTACTTATCCTGTTCTTATTGTAAATGAACAAGTAAATCAAAAAAGAAATGGTTATCAAAAACGAAACGACCCTTAATACTTGTAAAAGATAGATATGTCCTAGATGATACCTAAATGCGAAAAAAAAGAGATCTGTTATCAAAAGAAGTACGTGTGCATATATCCCAATTTTGATAAAGACATAGGTTCGGGGGTACTCTTTTTTTAAGTTGAGATAAAACAGAGCAAACATTAGGTAGAGTATGCCCAGAATTATGGCATTGGTATCCCAAAGCCAACTTAAGATAAAAGAATTGTTCAGTTGGAGTCTTTCAGGTAAGATCAACTCCCCATGGAACAGATAGATTATAATGGACAAAACAAAAAGGGAATACAACAAGAACTCAATTTTTCCAAAGTAGATATAAAAAATCAGCATGGCTATGCTCATAATAAAACCAACACCCATGTAGATAAAAGTGGGTATCGACAATTTTATGTTGTTCCAGGTGTAGGAATTTTGATTGGAACTCTGTTTTAAGCTGAATGTCCAATTGTTGATGGATTCTATAAACTTTATACGCTTTACCTGCAAAAACAGAAAGCGATTGTTGATTAGAGCATTTTCGGGAATTGGGATTTCGCAGTGATATATGGAGGAGCTTGTTTTGTTGCTTAGGGTATTTTTATTGAACTGCCCTATAGGTTCATTAAATACGCGCCCATTTTTTTTGTAATAAACATGACCGTAATCAAAGCAGTTTAACGTTAAAAAGTATTTTTCATTTTTTGATAAGGATTGCTCCAGCTTCTCAAAATCGAGCATAACCCAATAGGTCTCATCAGGATGGGTCTTATAGTGAATTTGTTCCTTCGGTAAAAATTTGTTCAAATTGCCGTAAGCCTCTTCAAAGGTCATTCGAGAATCCTTTGTTGGAAATACTTTAAAGGTGAGTTGCTCTTTGCTAGGGCTTTCTAGTTGTTGCTGTTGACCCAATAAATTGTTTGCTACCAGTAGGATGGGGCAAAAAATCAATAAAGCCTTGGATAAGGAAGCCAACATGTTCTTTTTCATTGAAATTACGTAAAATAAGGAAAAAAGCTAATCTCTGCAGGCAAACAAAAAAGCGCCCTATGAAATAGGACGCTTAATTAATTGCTTAAAGGAGCAATCTTCCTAACCAACTTCTTTTGTGCTAAAACTTAAAGGTAAATCCGCTGTACACCCCAATGGAGTAGGGCTGAAAATTACCGGAAACATTCGAAAACGTATTTAGCTGGTACTTGAACACAGGTTCCACATTGAACCTGAATTTTGGGGTAAAATGATAGTTGAGCCCCATACCAAAGTTTGCACTAAAGTTTAATGAGTTAATGTTGTTGGCCTCTCCCATTTCGGTGACCAGTTCGTTGGATTCCAACAAAACGGAATTGTCTACAAGGAACAATGAGCTTACACCCCCTATTAGGTCAACCCCGAATTTTTTGTCGAGTAGGGCATAGTTTACTTCCAGCGGAACTTCGATATAGCCCAATTGTTGGACCATTTTACCTTCCAAGCTAGGTACTTCATTAAAAGCAACTTCTTTGGCACCCAACACAGGGGAATTCTTTGCACTTTCCTTGCTCTGGACCAGTATGGTCTCGGAGTTTTGATCATAATCTATGTTCGCTATCCTATTGCTCGCCGCTGCCTGTAGGGTAGAGGAAAAGACCACATCATTGGTGTTGTAACCAAAGTTTACTCGGTGCACCCCTGAACGTATCTTAACTTTTTTGCCAACCTCATAGGCCACATTTACGCCATAACTCAAGTTGAGGTTCCCCGTTTTGGAGTTGGTGGCAAAATCCGCTCCAACGGGCGACCCATCGCCGGCACCATTAAAATAGACGGGAGCCAAAGATGGACCAACGGACCATTTTCCAGAGTTGTTTTTTGCAACCGCTTCCTCCAATTGTTCCTGCTCCGCAATGGCATCGTAAATGGACTGCTTCTCTGTTATGTCTTTTTCTGTAGTGTTTTCAGCAACCTGATCTTCGCTCCTTTCGGTTGATAAAATTGCTTTTCTTTTGGCAGATTCCTCCTCATCGACATTCATCACGATGGCACTGTTGTTCTTTTTCATCGCTTCTTTATCCTGAGAAAGTTTTTCATCCTTTGGTGCACTGTTCTTATCGATTTGAGCCAATTGTGAACCCTTTTGGTTTGATATGGAAAAATTATTTCCAGTGCTACTTGAAGCCTTGGTTTTGGCAAAACCGTTCTCTTCTGCTTGATTTTCCTTTTGATTCAAGGTGTTTTTGTCAGAAGTATTTGCTAAACCATTTTGCTCATTTTGGTTAGTAGTTGGAGGAATGAAATCTCGATTTATCTTCTCTTCCGAATTTGTTCGATTTTCAGGAACTGAGATGTTTTCGACATCGGTTATAATCTGCTCCTGTTCTTGTTCCTCTCCGAATGGATTAATGGCCAGCAAAGCGATGATCAAAGCCGCCGCCCCTCCAAGACCCCACCAAATAGGAACGGCCCGCTTCTTTTGTTTTTTGTTGTCCAAAGAAGCTTCGATTGAGGCCCAGACCTTTTCGTCCGGAACTTCTTGAAAGTCCTGAAAGCTTTCTTTGAACAATTGCTCTAAATTCTTTTTCCCCATTGTCTTTCTATTTAAGCAATGTTTATTTTGGCTTTTTCTATTTTTTCCCTCAAAATGGCCTTGGCCCTTGCCAAATTCGATTTTGATGTTCCAGTGGATGTCCCCAACATCTCACTGATTTCCTTGTGACTGTAACCGTCCAGCACGTATAGATTGAATGTTAACCTATACTTGTGCGGTAGCTCTTGAATGTATCCCAAAAGGGTAGAGAGGCTTATATCCGTATCTTCTGTGTCTACCTCCACCTCATCCTCGGTATTTTCCGAAACCACGTTGAGGTGTTGGTCTTTCCTATACTTTTGAAGAACGGTATTTACGGTTATCCTTTTGATCCAACCTTCAAAAGACCCTTTGAAACCGTATTGGTCAATTTTGTCGAATATGGTCATAAAACTGTCGTGCAGACTATCTTCCGCCTCCGTTTTGTTACGGGAGTACTTCAGGCACATACCGAAAAGAATACCGGAATATCTCCGGTATAGTTCAGCCTGTGCCTGTCGGTTACCCTTTTGACAGTTATGTATCAATTCTTCAAGATCCAAATGTTGGTCAATTTTGGATTGTTGCTATTTAATTTGTCGGTTCACCTTCTTCCGCAATCGGAACCGTGTATTCTAAAAATTTAGCATTTCCTTCTTCATCATCCCCGGCGTAAAAACGGAAGGTGTAGTCCTTGGTGTAAATTACATTAAATTTTAAGGTGGCCACTACTTCTTCCACAGCTTCGGTGCAGGCCCTGTCCTCATCGGTGAGCACGGAACCGACCACTACGACATCACGACCCGTTTCTGCTGTTTGCGATACATCGAAACCTTCAAAAAATGTACAACCATTAGGTCTTAGGTAGGTTACTTCAATATCGTAAGTTTTTCCAAACTCGAACGATTCTGGAACTTCGGCCTCCACGGTAGTAAGGGCGGTAAAGTAAAAATTGGGGGAATCATCATCCACCTCACAAGAGATGAACCATGAGCATGCCACAATTAACATAAAGGGCATTAACACTTTTTTCATAATAAAAATCCTTTTATTCCCTAGATGTGCAGTATGCGTAGGGGTTGCGTAGGATTTTCACAACCAAAAGTTAAACTCCCTAAAAAATCGATAAAAGGTTTATTCGCTTAAGGCGGTTATGGCTTCCTTAATTTTGCTTTCCAATTCTTCGGATAGCTCTGGGTTGTCCACAAGAAGCGCTTTTACGGCATCTCTTCCCTGTCCCAGTTTGGTGTCGCCATAACTGAACCAAGAACCACTTTTCTTTACGATTTCATAGGCAACCCCCAAATCGAGTATTTCCCCGATCTTGGAGATTCCCTCGCCGTACATAATATCGAACTCAGCGGTTTTGAACGGAGGGGCGACTTTGTTTTTTACCACTTTTACCCTGGTCTTGTTCCCTTGGACATCGCCATCGGTACTTTTAATTTGTGTAGAGCGTCTAATATCAAGTCGGACAGAGGCATAGAACTTAAGTGCGTTACCACCCGTTGTGGTTTCGGGATTACCGAACATTACGCCGATTTTTTCCCTCAACTGGTTGATAAATATTACGGTACATTTTGTTTTACTAATGGTAGAGGTCAGTTTTCGCAAAGCTTGGGACATCAAACGGGCATGCAATCCCATTTTGGAATCCCCCATTTCTCCCTCGATTTCACTTTTAGGTGTCAATGCCGCAACGGAATCCACGATTACGATATCGATGGCCCCGGAACGTATTAGGTTATCTGCAATTTCCAATGCCTGCTCTCCATGATCGGGCTGGGAAATGATTAAGTTATCAATATCCACCCCTAATTTTTTGGCGTAGAAACGGTCAAAAGCATGTTCAGCATCGATAAACGCTGCAATACCTCCTGCTTTCTGCGCTTCTGCAATGGCGTGCAATGTCAATGTGGTTTTACCGGAAGATTCCGGACCATATATTTCAACCACCCTTCCTTTGGGATAACCTCCAACGCCGAGGGCAATATCCAATCCCAAAGAGCCAGAAGGAATTACTTCTACATCTTCAACAACGCTATCGCCCATTTTCATGACAGCACCTTTACCGTAGGTTTTGTCCAACTTGTCCAACGTAAGTTTTAGGGCTTTTAATTTTGCTTCTTTCTCTTTGCTCATGGTAAAAATTGTTAGGAAGGCTAAAATACCATTTCTTTCCACATGAAAAAAAGGGCACGCAACCTTTTTAATAACAATACATCTTAAGGACACTAACTCATCTCCATAGGGCCATTTAGGGCTCGCAATTGCTATGAGGAAGAAAATTCAGCTATGAAAACGGTAATGGATTAAGGGGGCCTTCGCGGCCCTTTTAATTTACTCTCCCTTTAATTTTTATCTTTGCACAAATTTTAGAACCATTCTTTAACTTAATCAAGTATAGCATGCAACTGTACAACACATTAAGTGCAAAAGAAAGGGAAGCTCTTATCGAGGAGGCCGGGAAAGAACGGCTTACCATCTCTTTCTATCAATATGCACGAATCGGCAATCCGCAAATTTTAAGGAACCATCTTTTTTTGGCTTGGAACGACATGGAAGTTCTAGGGCGTATTTATGTCGCACACGAAGGTATAAATGCCCAATTATCCGTACCGGCAGAAAACTTCAATGTATTCAAGGAACACTTGGACAGCATTACATTTTTGAAAAATGTGCGTCTAAACATTGCCATAGAGCAGGACAACAAATCTTTTTTGAAGCTGAAAGTAAAGGTCAGGGACAAAATTGTGGCTGATGGATTGAACGATGACACTTTTGATGTCACCAACAAGGGAATCCACGTTGGCGCGGAACAGTTCAACGAACTCATTGAAGATGAGAATACGGTTTTGGTAGATATGCGAAACCACTATGAAAGTGAGATCGGGCATTTTAAAAATGCCATCACGCCCGATGTGGATACTTTTCGAGATTCTCTTGATATTATAGAACAGGACCTTGCCGAGCACAAGGAGGACAAAAAACTGGTAATGTACTGTACCGGGGGCATCCGTTGTGAGAAGGCCAGCGCATACTACAGGCACAAAGGCTTTAAAAATGTATATCAGTTGGAGGGCGGTATCATCGAATACACCAGACAAGTGCGTGAAAAGAAATTGGAGAACAAGTTCTTGGGAAAAAACTTTGTTTTTGACCATAGAAGGGGAGAACGTATTTCTGAAGACGTGATTGCCCACTGCCATCAATGTGGAAAACCTTGCGACACCCATGTCAACTGCGCCAACGAAGCCTGTCACCTGTTGTTCATACAATGTGATGAATGTGCGGAGAAAATGAACAATTGCTGTTCGGTGGATTGTATGGAAGTACATGCATTGCCCTATGAAGAACAAAAACGTTTGCGCAAGGGCAAGGGAGCTAGCAATAAAATTTTTAAGAAAGGGCGGTCTCCGGTTCTTAAATACAAGAAGTAGTATTTCAATGCTGCAACAAATTGTGTTATATTTACAACTAGTAATTTTTATGAACCCTTTTTAGGGAAGCCCATTAAGTTTCCTTAAATCAAGATATTATATATGGCGTGTAGCAGTTGTTCAACCGGCAAGGATGGACAACCGCGTGGTTGCAAGAACAATGGTACTTGCGGCACTGATGGTTGTAACAAGCTGACAGTCTTTGACTGGCTTTCCAATATGTCGTTGCCCAACGGTCAAAAACCCTTTGATTGCGTTGAGGTACGTTTCAAAAACAGTAGAAAGGAATTCTATCGAAATACGGAGAATCTCACTTTGTCCATTGGGGATGTAGTGGCCACTCAGTCCAAATCGGGCCACGATGTTGGTGTGGTGACCCTTACCGGCGAACTGGTGCGTATCCAAATGAAACGCAAAAAAGTAGCGCTCGACGATAAGACCATTCCCAAAATTTACAGAAAGGCCACCCAACGTGACATCGATATTTGGCAAAAATGTAGGGACAGGGAAGAGGAAATAAAAAAACGTTCCCGGGAAATAGCCATTTCGTTAAAGCTTGAAATGAAGCTCAGTGATGTTGAATTTCAGGGCGATGGTTCCAAAGCTACATTTTATTATACTGCTGAGGATAGGGTTGATTTTAGACAATTGATCAAGGATATGGCCAAGGCCTTTGGAATCCGTATTGAGATGCGTCAAATCGGTTACCGACAAGAAGCCCAGCGATTGGGTGGTATTGGATCGTGTGGTCGTGAGCTTTGCTGCTCTACTTGGTTAACCGATTTCAGGTCGGTGAGCACAGCATCGGCACGTTATCAGCAATTGGCCTTGAACCCTCAAAAGCTGGCTGGGCAATGTGGAAAGCTTAAATGTTGCCTCAACTATGAGTTGGATATGTATCTGGAGGCGTTAAAGGATTTCCCACCTTCTGACAGTAAGCTCAAGACCCAAAAAGGATTGGCCTTCTGCCAAAAGGCGGATATCTTTAAAGAAACCCTTTGGTTTTCGTATAAAGATGAACCAGCAACTTGGCACACACTTTCCAAAGACCAAGTTTTGGAAATTCTGGAACTTAACAAGAAAGGCGATAAGGTTGCCAGTCTTGAGGAGTACGCCGCAGATAATATAGCGGAAGAAAAAACTACTTTCGAAAATGTCGTAGGCCAAGACAGTCTTACCCGTTTCGATAAACCCAAGAGTAAGAAGAGAAGAAAGAAGAAGCGTAGAAAACCAAAATCTAAAGCACCCCACAATGCAAAATAAATTTTTGTTTCTCTTGGTTGTGATTCTTACCCTGTCGTCTTGCAACGAATTGTTGGTTTATTCAGATTATAAACCGGTTAAGGAAGCAAAATGGGAGATGGGTCAGAATGTTGACTTTCAATTTTCTGAACTGGATTCTACCCAAACCTACAACATGTTCATCAATATTAGAAACGATGACAATTTTGCTTTTAGCAATTTATTTTTGATAACCGAGTTAGAATATCCTAGCGGTAATACCGTTAAGGACACGTTGGAATATAGAATGGCGGAGCCCAATGGTGAATGGCTTGGTAAAGGAATGGGCAGCATTAAAGAAAATAAACTTTGGTTCAAGGAAAACATCGATTTTCCCGATTCCGGCGTATATAAGGTGAATATTTCCCACGCCATGCGAAAAAATGGCGATGTGGAGGGCCTCCATGTTTTGGAAGGAATAACGGATGTTGGTTTGGAAATAGAAAAAGCACCAAAATTATAATGGCAAAGAAACGTCAACAAAAAAAGCAGCAGAATTTTTTCCCTTTTATCAAGTGGTTTTGGATTATATTCGGAGCAGGCGTCCTATCCGTAGTACTTATTTTTCTATTGGCCTCTTGGGGAGTGTTTGGGGAAATGCCAACCTTTGAGCGTTTGGAAAACCCCGAGACCAACTTGGCCACCGAGTTTATCTCCTCTGATGGCGAAACCTTGGGGAAACTATACTTGGACGACAACAGAACTTGGGTAGATTACGAAACCCTTCCTCAAAACATTGTAGATGCCTTGGTAGCTACCGAGGATGCCAGATATTACGACCATTCCGGTATTGATGCGCGCGGTTTCGCAAGGGCATTGGCCTTTTTGGGCACAAAGGGTGGTGCAAGTACCATCTCGCAGCAATTGGCGCGACAGCTTTTTGTAGGGGTTAGATCCAGAAACCTATTTGAGGCAGTTACCCAAAAAATTAAAGAATGGGTAATAGCTACCCGTTTGGAACGGAACTATACCAAGCAAGAGATTATCGCCATGTACCTTAATATATATGATTTTGGTTACAATGCGGACGGTATCCGTTCTGCTTCCAGAATTTACTTTGGAAAAGAACCTGCCGATCTCAAAACCGAAGAATCCGCTGTTTTGGTGGGCATGCTCAAGAACTCTTCGCTGTACAATCCAATGCGGAGGGAGGAATTGGTGTTCAATAGGCGCAATACCGTGCTTGGTCAAATGGCAAAGTATGGATATATTACAGAAAAAGAGAAGGACTCGTTGCAGAGCAGGGAGATGAAAATCAATTTTAACCCTGAATCGCACCGAGAAGGATTGGCCACCTATTTTAGAATGTACATGCAACGCTATTTGAACCAATGGGTGCGTGAAAACCCAAAACCGGATGGCGAAAACTACAATATTTATCTGGATGGACTAAAAGTCTACACGACCATCGATTCCAGGATGCAGCGTAATGCGGAAGAAGCCGTACAGGAACACATGAGTAATCTGCAGGCGGAATTCTTCCATCAAAATACACCAGATCGCAACCCTACCGCTCCTTTTTTAGATTTACGAAAAGGAGAAATAGATACTATATTGCGAAATGCCATGAAGCGTTCTGCAAGATGGCGCCATTTGAAGCGAGAGGGATTGTCCGAGAAGGATATCGAAACCACTTTCCATAAACAAACGGAAATGACCGTTTTTGATTGGAACAGCGATTCCTACGAAAAAGATACCATCATGACCCCGATGGATTCCATCAGATATTATAAAACGTTCCTACGTACCGCAATGATGTCCATGGAACCACAAACAGGGCATGTGAAAGCTTGGGTAGGCGGAATCGATTATAAACATTTTCAGTATGATAATGTAATTCAAGGTTCAAGACAGGCAGGTTCTTTATTTAAGCCTTTTGTATATGCCGCTGCCATTGACCAATTACGATATTCTCCCTGTTATACCCTTCCTGATAACCAATACAGTATAGAGCCAGGAAAGCATGGGAACATGTTGGCTTGGACGCCAAAGAACTCTGATGGAAAATACTCAGGTGAAGATATGACCTTAAAGAACGCATTGGCCAATTCGGTAAACACCATCACAGCTCAACTTATTGACAGGGTGGGCCCAGGAGCAGTAGTTTCCATGGCAAAAAATATGGGAATCACTAAGGAAATCCCTGCAGTGCCATCCATTGCACTCGGTACTCCAGATGTGAGCGTTTATGAAATGGTGGGGGCTTTCGGAACCTATGCGAACCAAGGAGTGTATGTGAAACCAGTAATGGTTACCCGTATCGAGGACAAAAATGGTACCGTGCTGTTTGAATACAAACCCGAAACCAAGGATGTGCTGAGCAAGGATGTTGCCTATGCGATGATCAACCTTTTGGAGGGTGTTACACAATACGGTTCTGGGGGACGTCTAAGGCATACTTACGGAAAGAACAACACCGTATATAAGGAAATTATAACCGGCTACCCATACGAATTGACCAACCCGATAGCGGGTAAAACAGGAACCACACAGAATCAGAGTGATGGTTGGTTTATGGGAATGGTGCCCAATTTAGTGACCGGTGTGTGGGTAGGTGGAGAAGATAGGTCCATCCACTTTAACCGTTTGTTATACGGACAAGGTGCAGCCATGGCTCTGCCTATTTGGGGACTTTACATGAAGAAGAACTATGCCAACGAAGAAATTGGGGTCTCTAAAGATGCTTTTGAGGCGCCTGAGGAGATGTCCATTAATTTGGATTGTTCACAACTACAAAAAGATGAAAATGTCGATACAGATGATGATTTGGATGACCTAGACTTCTAGTCCGTCCAATCCGTTTTGATAAAATAAAGCTCCAAGCATATCTTAATTTGCTTGGGGCTTTTTTATTTAAATCGTAATTTCAGGGAATATTAATACGAATGCTATGATCAATAAAAAAGTTGCCAATGTATCCGATGCCTTGAAGGGAGTAGAAGACGGAATGACGTTCATGTTGGGTGGGTTTGGCCTATGTGGAATACCAGAGAACGCCATAGACGAACTCGTGCGATTGGGCATTAAAGACATCACTTGCATATCCAACAATGCCGGAGTGGACGATTTTGGACTTGGACTGCTGTTACAAAAACATCAAATCAAAAAAATGATATCCTCCTATGTGGGCGAAAATGACGAGTTTGAACGTCAAATGCTCAGTGGGGAACTAGAAGTGGAACTCACACCTCAAGGAACGCTTGCAGAGAAGTGTAGGGCAGCCCAAGCGGGTTTTCCTGCATTTTACACCCCAGCCGGTTACGGAACTGAAGTGGCCGAAGGCAAAGAAACTAGGGAGTTCGATGGTAAAATGTATGTTTTGGAGCCCGCATTTAAAGCAGATTTCGCTTTTGTCAAAGCTTGGAAAGGAGATGAGGCAGGCAATCTCATCTTTAAAGGGACAGCGCGTAATTTTAATCCTTGCATGTGTGGCGCGGCTACAATTACCGTGGCCGAGGTAGAAGAACTACTTCCGGCAGGAAGTCTGGACCCTAACCAAATTCATATTCCCGGAATATTTGTACAACGTATTTTCCAAGGCAGGAAATATGAGAAGAGAATTGAGCAACGAACAGTGCGAAAAATGGAATCAATGTAATAAATGAACTAATGGTTAAAAGGGAAAATATCATCGTTACCAAATCCGTTGATTTTGCCTTGATGATAATTGATTTTTGTGAATTTCTGGAAAATAGAAAAAAATACGTTGTTGCCAATCAGTTATTAAAAGCTGGCACCAGTATTGGAGCAAATATTCATGAGGCGCAGAATGCAGAAAGTAGAGTGGACTTTATCCATAAGGTGAAAATAGCCCTGAAAGAATTGGAAGAAGTAAAATATTGGTTGACCCTTTGTGAAAGAGCGGAAAGTTATCCTTTTGAAACCAGTTTAAAGGAAAATGTCAACGAGTTGGGATTGATTATGTACAAAATTATAAGTACGAGCAAGAGGAATCTTAAGAAGCACAATTGATTCATTGCTCCATTAATAGAATTAGAACATTATTTATATGTTGGATAAAAACGGAATAGCAAAACGTATAGCAAAAGAGGTTAAAGACGGGTACTATGTCAACCTCGGTATAGGAATACCCACATTGGTCGCCAATTTCGTGCGGGACGATATCAGTGTAGAATTTCAAAGTGAGAATGGCGTTTTGGGCATGGGCCCTTTCCCGTTTGAAGGAGAGGAGGATGCGGATATCATTAATGCAGGAAAACAGACCATTACCACATTGCCCGGCGCTTCGTTCTTTGATTCTGCAACCAGTTTTGGCATGATACGCGGACAACATGTCCACTTAACCATTTTAGGTGCCATGGAAGTGGCCGAGAACGGTGATATTGCCAATTGGAAGATTCCCGGAAAAATGGTTAAGGGCATGGGAGGCGCTATGGATTTGGTAGCATCTGCGGAAAACATCATAGTAGCAATGATGCACACGAACCGCGATGGCGATTCAAAACTTTTAAAAAGATGCACGTTGCCCTTGACCGGTGTAGGATGTGTAACCAAAATAGTGACGAATCTTGCCGTGTTGGAAGTAACGGACCAAGGATTTAAACTTTTGGAAAGGGCACCAGGCGTTTCCGTGGAGGAAATCAAGAACGCAACCGAAGGTAGGCTGGTTGTGGATGGAGACGTTCCGGAAATGAGGATTTAATAAATATGCACCGCATTTTTACAACATTTTATAGCTATTACACAACAATAGTTTTAGAATACCATTCATCGATTATATATTTGGTTATATCGAAATTTTTACCCAAATTAACACCACCAAAACCGATTTGACCATGGCCCTAAAGACACAGACTACAATGGACGAGAACGTCCAAGTTTACCGAAACGATTTTTTCACAGGATTTATGCTTTTGATTAAAAAGCTTTTTATGCTTTAAATCAGTTACATCCCCCTGAAAAATTTGGAGCCAACACCTTGTTCGGCTCTTTTTTTTGCTATAATTTTAAGGCAAACCATTCACATATGCCGCTTCACTTTCGGGAATGCGAGGGTACCGATTTGGATACTTTGGTAAATATATCGAAAAGCACCTTTTCCGATGCCTTTGAAAAGGACAATGACCCTGAAGATTTCCAGACCTATATCAATGAGGCTTTCCATTATAAAAAGCTGGCCGCCGAACTCGCAAATAAGGATAGTCTTTTTCATTTTGTTTATGATGATGAGACTCTGGTGGGTTATTTCAAACTTAATATTGAAACCGCCCAAACTGATATAAAAGACCCTGATTCTGTGGAGATTGAACGTATTTATGTGCTTAAAGAACATCAAGGTAAAAAAATCGGCTCGTGGATGCTTAAGAAAATAGTGACCCAAGCAGAATCATTAAAGAAGAACTACATTTGGCTAGGAGTTTGGGAACACAATCCAAAAGCCATTCAATTTTACCAAAGGCATGGCTTTGCCAAGTTTGGGGAACACCCTTATTTCATTGGCTCAGATAGGCAGACCGACTGGTTGCTCCGGCTAAATATTTAGTAGTCCACCCAGATAAACATTATCCCCCTCGGCCTGTAGTTTATACGCCACGGAATTTTCAAAAGCGGCATGCATCAACAGAGAGATTGCCTTTGCGTTTAATTTTGTTAGACTATTTGTTCTGTATACTACATCACGAATGGTGGAAAAGCTTACGTTGCTCTGTATGGCAATATTTGCCAAATCATTTTTGGATGTGTTCCTACGGAGCACTTCGGATAGTTTTTCCCTTATTGGCTTGCCGTAATCTTCATCTTTAAAGATCAGTTCGGTTTTAAGGAGTGGCCCAAGGCCTTTTATAGAACCCATATATAATTCAAGTTTAATAATTATATGTCGGGGTCAGATCCTATTTTCTATATTTGGCTTGTAACCCAATTACAGAAAACTAGATGAATTGCTGCGTTGAATGCATATTGCGTAACAATATTACATAATATAGAAATAAATGTATATAATTAAGCAATTACGAAGAAAAAATAATATAAGTCAATCACAATTGGGCAAGGAAATTGGCGTGAGTCTTCGTACCATACAGCTCTACGAACGCAAGGATGCCAACATCCCGATCAAAAACCTCACCAAGATTGCCGAGTATTTTGGACTTACCATTGCGGAGCTCTACATGCACGAGGTAAATGATATGGGCGAGGCCTATACCAAACGTCAGCCATTTACCAAGCATGGAAGTGTTTTTTACCCATTGGAGCATGGTAAATATTTGGTGATGGCTCCTTTGATATTGGTAGAATGGCAAAAAAAATATATTGAGAATTTACGGAAGGACAACTTTAGCAATCCATTTCAGGGTGGTTTTATCATTGATTTTTTAACGGAAGAACCCCACCGTATATTCGAAGTATCCGGTGATTCCATGAACGATTCCAGTGCTGAATCCATTCCGAACAAAGCATATGTTCTTGGACTCGAAATCAAAAAAGAATTGTTGACCCGAAACGAAACCTTATGGCACCAGTCCTATATATTGGTTTGTGCGGATAGGATTATCTGTAAGCAGCTTACAGGGTATAACAAGGAAAAAAAGACCTTACAATGTCACAACCTGAATACTTCACCGGAGTTTCAGGATTTTGAGCTATTGTTAGAAGAGGTACTACAGGTATTTAAGATTGAGAAAAAGCAGTTTTGACCTCGTTTAGATGGGTGAGTACCTGTTCCAAACATCCATCCAGATTCTTTTTTACCTCGGTTTCCCAGAATCGGAATACGGTGTACCCTTTGTCCTTTAGGGCTTGATTCACCTCTTCATCACGTTGCATGTTACGTTCAATCTTTGGAATCCAGAATTCACGATTGGTCTTGATTTTTTCTTTTCGTTCTTCCCAATTATGGCCATGCCAATATTCCCCATCAATAAATATGACGGTCTTATACTTTTTAAGGGCGATATCCGGCTTTCCAATGAGTTTTTTGTAATCGATGCGATATCTATAGCCCGATTGCCATAACGCCTTTCTAAAGACTAATTCTGGCTTGGTGTTTTTACCACGGATTTTTCCCATGATCTTGGAACGCTCCGGTGTCGTATAGAAACCTGATTCCTCATTGAACCGAGGGACTTTGATGCGTTCTTTTGGGTATTCTTTGGGCATACCGTAAGATAACAAAAAACCCAAACTCCTATTGGAATTTGGGTTTTGTATATAGAAATATGATTTGCTTATCCTTTTAGCGTAGCGGATAAATATTCACGGTTCATTCTAGCAATGTTGGTCAATGAGATACCCTTTGGGCATTCCACTTCACAAGCTCCGGTATTGGTACAGTTACCAAAACCTTCCAAATCCATTTGGCGGACCATGTTCTGAACGCGCTCGGTAGCTTCAACCTGACCTTGAGGCAACAGGGCAAATTGCGATACTTTAGCAGATGTGAACAACATGGCACTTGCATTTTTACAAGCGGCCACACAAGCTCCACAGCCAATACAGGTAGCAGCGTCCATGGCTTCGTCCGCAGCATGCTTATTGATTGGAATGGAATTCGCATCGATGGTATTTCCGGAGGTGTTCACGGAAATATACCCGCCAGCTTGCTGTATACGGTCAAAAGCGCTACGGTCCACGATCAAATCCTTGATAACGGGGAATGCAGTGGCTCGGAACGGTTCGATAACAATGGTATCCCCATCGTTGAACTTTCTCATGTGCAGCTGACAAGTGGTTACCAATCTGTCCGGTCCATGGGGCTCTCCATTTATTTGAAGCGAACATGTTCCACAGATACCTTCCCTGCAATCGTGGTCAAATTCTACGGGTTCCTCTCCTTTGGAGACCAATTCTTCATTTAGGATATCCAACATTTCCAAGAAAGACATATCTCCTTCTACACCGTCAAGTGTATAATCAACTATTTTTCCTGGTGTGGATGCGTCCTTTTGACGCCATATTTTTAGATATAATTTCATAGCTTCTTATTTGTAGGATCTTGTCTTCAGTTCAATGTTTTCGTATACCAAATCCTCTTTGTGCAATTCGGCATCCTTGGGCTCGCCCTTATATTCCCAAGCGGCCACATATTTAAAGTTTTCGTCATCTCGAAGCGCTTCTCCCTCCTCGGTCTGGTATTCTTCACGGAAGTGACCTCCACAAGATTCGTTTCTGTGCAGCGCATCTTTTGCGAAAAGTTCACCCAACTCCAAGAAATCGGCAACGCGTCCAGCTTTTTCCAGCTCTTGGTTTTTAGATTCGATACTTCCTGGAATTTTCACGTTCTCCCAGAAATCTTTTCTAAGGTCGGAAATCTCCTTGATGGCTTCTTTCAGTTCCTTTTCGTTACGGGCCATACCACATTTGTTCCACATGATCTTGCCCAGTTTCTTGTGATAATAATCCACGGAATGGATTCCTGAACCGCTCATCAACTTTTCCATTCTGTCGCGAACCTGCTTTTCAGCTTCGTCAAACTCTGGAGAATCGGTTGGTATTTTACCTGTTCTAATATCTTTTGATAGATAATCTCCAATAGTGTAGGGCAGTACAAAATACCCGTCTGCCAATCCTTGCATAAGGGCAGAAGCACCCAAGCGGTTGGCACCGTGGTCGCTAAAGTTGGCCTCACCGGCAGAGTAACAACCAGGAATTGTGGTCTGTAGATTATAATCCACCCAAAGACCTCCCATGGTATAGTGTACAGCGGGATAAATCATCATTGGGGTCTTATATGGATTTTGGTCCACAATTTTTTCGTACATCTGGAACAGGTTACCATATTTGGCCTCTACAACTTCCTCTCCCAATTTGGTGATGGTCGCCTTGTCTGGGTCTTTAAGACCAGAGGTCAAGGCTTTTTCTTTTCCGTAACGCTCTATGGCGGACGCGAAGTCCAAGAATACCGCTTCTCCGGTTTTGTTTACGCCAAAGCCGGCATCGCAACGTTCTTTGGCAGCCCTTGATGCCACATCACGGGGAACAAGGTTACCAAAGGCAGGATACCTTCTCTCCAAATAATAATCCCTGTCTTCTTCGGCCAGTTCTGTCGGTTTCTTTTTGCCTTCCCGTATGGCAATGGCATCCTCCATTTTCTTGGGGACCCAGATTCGTCCATCGTTTCTAAGGGACTCTGACATCAACGTCAATTTGGATTGATGGTCACCCGAAACAGGAATACAGGTCGGGTGGATTTGAGTAAAACATGGATTGGCGAAGAAAGCTCCTTTGCGGTGCGCTCTCCAAGCGGCCATCACATTGCTTCCCATGGCGTTGGTTGAAAGGAAGAATACGTTTCCGTACCCTCCGGTTGCCAGAACAACAGCGTGGGCACTATGCCTTTCAATTTCACCACTTACCAAATCCCTAGCGATGATACCTCTTGCCTTACCGTCTACCAAGACCAAATCCATCATTTCATGACGGTTGAAGGCTTGAATCTTACCACGGTTTATCTGACGGTTCATTGCGGAATAAGCACCCAACAATAATTGCTGACCGGTCTGTCCTTTGGCATAAAAGGTCCTTGATACAAGTACCCCACCAAACGAACGGTTGTCCAACATACCACCATACTCACGGGCAAAGGGAACTCCCTGCGCCACACATTGGTCGATGATATTACCTGAAACCTCGGCCAAACGATAAACGTTGGCTTCGCGGGAGCGGTAATCCCCCCCTTTTATGGTATCGTAGAAAAGACGGTAGTTGCTATCCCCGTCCCCTTGATAGTTCTTAGCTGCATTGATTCCCCCTTGGGCAGCAATGGAGTGTGCCCTACGTGGAGAATCTTGATAACAGAAGGTTTTTACATTGTAACCCAACTCGGCCAAAGTAGCTGCAGCGGCACCACCTGCCAGTCCTGTACCTACAACAATGATGTCAATATTCCTTTTGTTGGCTGGGTTAACTAGATTGATGTCATTTTTATGCTTGGTCCATTTGTCGGCCAACGGCCCAGATGGAATTTTAGAATCCAATATGCCCATACTTAATGTGTTATTGGGTTAAGGTGGTGGTACAAGGCGATAAAAGCGAATGCCAAGGGTACCACGACCGCAAATATTTTAGCAAATTTTGTGAATCCAACGGTGTACTTGTTATTGGCACCCATGGATTGGAAAGAGGAAGCGAAACCATGCCACAAGTGCAAGCTAAGCAACACAAAGGAAACCACGTAAAGAATGGTTCTCCAGAAAGGAGCAAATTTCTCTACCGTTTCATGATAGTAACGTGTTGGGTCCTCAGGATTGGCCTCTACATATTTGTAGGCCATTTCGTGTATCCAAAAATCATAGAAGTGCAATGCCAAGAAAGCAAGGATGACCAGACCTGAATAAATCATGTTTCGAGAAACCCAGGGCGCATTTGCACTACCTTTGTACTTAACATAGCCTACATTCCTGGCCTTTTTGTTCTGAATCTCCAAAACAAAGCCCATCACAAAGTGTACGATGACACCTGCAATTAGAATTGGTTGCATCAAGAACTGAACTATGGGGTTGTAGCCCATAAAGTGGGATGCTTCATTAAAAAAATCAGGGGAAAATACCGAGGCCAAATTAATGGTTACGTGAAGAATCAAAAATGTGACCAAAAAAAGACCCGATAGGGCCATAACATATTTTCGGGCCAACGAAGATTTTATCAAACTCATTAGAAGTTAGTTTTTACACAAATTTACGGCACGAATGAGTTTTTAACAAGTAATAAACAAGTAGACCCCCCTTATTTAGAAACATTATAGGGAAGAGGCAAAGCTTTGAAAATGATATATTAAAACTGTTAAAAGGGACTTGGGCTAAAAATTTTATTCCGTTGAAAAAGATAGAGCTGGCGGAAAATGGTGGCAAAGGCAGTTATTAGGTATTTAAGAATATCTGGATCGGAGTTTATTTTGTTTTGAACACCACTTGAAGGGAATAGATGTATTCATTGACCGGGCGATCATAATATATGGCCGTTTCCACCTGCTCGTTCAGATATTGATTGTCCTCCACAGTAACTACATCATCGAGTTTCTTTCCAAGGGCCAAGGCTATCAAGGATGCTTTTTGTTTAGCGTCTTCCATTGCTTTACCATAGAGCGATTTTGCTGCGTTCTCATCAATTTTTAAAACTGCCACACTGTTTAAACGCTGAAGCCCCAACGATTTTATGGTCAAAAAAGTTTTCATTTTTTCGATGGACGAAGTTGAAAACTCATAAATAACACCTTCCTTGTCGTAACCCATGGTTTCAAAGCCAAACTCGTGTGGATTTTTCTTGAGCTCTTCCCAAGCAATACCGTTTAGTTCAAGGGCTTTTTGGTAGAGAGACCTTAGTTCTTCGAAATCCATGCCGTCCGAAGCATAGCTAGAGTATGCAGGACTTATTGAAACCGTGGCTTTATAGGTGGGAGAAGAATCTGTGTGGATGGCCCTGGCCAATACTTTAATGGTAGCGCTTTGTTCTTGGGCGGCCATTGAAATGGACATCAATGCCAAGAGAACGTATAATAATTGTTTCATCTTTATATCGGAGCTTAAATAATAGGTATGTTTTGAATTAGGGGGAACTTTATGGAACCTGATTATTCAGGAATGTTGAAATATTCGATGACTTGTTCGTAGCTCATTTTGGTATAATCCACAGCACTTGAAGCAGATTTATCAGGAGCAGATACCCCGCCGGGAATGAGTACATACCTGAAGTCATCAAAATAGGTAAACACGTTGGTTCCTCCATCAGAGGTCACTGCTTCTGCATATAGTGCTATGAAACCTGAACCTTGGTTTAATCTATACCTATATATTTCATTTTGGGAAACTAGCTCAAAGGGCAATTGATAGACCTCGTTTGATATTACATTGATTTCATGTCTTCCATAGACAAGGAGAACGTCGTTTGCATTGTTGAATTCAGCTAATCCAAAGGAAACCAACAATTGGTCGGATTCTTCGGCTGCAGCAAGACCACCAAATTCGGATGCTATCCAATCCGAGTATATCACATTGGCAGTACCTGTTTCCCCTTGCTCCCCTTGTTCACCTTGGGCTCCGGCAGGCCCTGCGACTCCTTGTTCACCTTGAGGCCCTTGAGGTCCAACAGCACCATCCTCACCATCTTCTGATGAGCAAGAGACGATCAATGCGACCGACATTGCTGTTAAAAAGAATGTTTTAATTGATAATTCACTTGTTTTCATGTTTAAATTTTTTGGGTTTCAACTGGCAAATTAGAATGGATTGACCAGCTCAAGAACTCGCTCCTTACTATATGTATGTATGATTATGCTGATCGATGGTTTTCTGTTACCGATGGAGTATTACATTCTTTTTTAGGTAAGTTTTACCATCTGTACAGCATATATGCATCTTATACACCATTTTATGTTAAACATCACTATAGGTGGGTTTTATAATGATTCAAGTTATAATTTGGAACAAAGAAGAAACCATCATGAGGGTAATTATTGTGGATGACGAGTTGGCTGCCATCAATAGCCTTTCTTGGGAATTGAGAAAACACTCGGACTTTATCTCGATCATTGAAACGTTTACCTCCCCGGTAGAGGCCATATCTGGAATCAACTATTTAAAGCCCGATTGCGTTTTTTTGGATATTGAAATGCCCGAAATGAGCGGGTTTTCCCTTTTGGAAAAATTGGAATACCGCAACTTCGCCGTTGTAATCACTACAGCGTACAATCAATATGCCATCAGGGCAATTAAAGAGAGTGCGGTGGATTACCTTTTGAAACCGGTAGATCAAGATGATATTTTGGGCGTTGTGGAAAAGCTGAAAAAATTGAACGGTGCACAAAATTTTAAACACCAATTTGAACAGACTTTTGAAGCCCTTTCCCGGGCAAGTTCACCACAGATTGTTCAGATTCCTGTAAGTGGAAAAATCTTGTTCCTGCGTGTGAACGAAATTGTGTATTGCGAATCGGACGGGAATTATTCAAAAGCCTTTTTGGAATCCGGAGAAGAGTTGTTGGTATCAAAAAAATTGAAGGAGCTGGAGGACATGCTTCCCAACCGAATGTTCTTCAGGGTTCATAATTCCTACATTGTTCATTTGCTCAAGGTGAAGGAGTATTTACGGTCCGATGGATATTTGGTGTTGTTGAACCAAAAGAAAATACCCGTTTCTAGGACCAAAAAAGAGGCTTTTTTAAACAAGATGAGCTAAGATGACTTTATGCTGAAAAATTTGACAGACTTTTTCAAGGAAAGTAACCAGAATGGATTTGGGTTCCTTGTGGTTTCCGTACTGTTCTATCTTTTTGTTTTCTTTCTGATTCAGTTTTTTCAGCACAAGAAGCGGTTTTACCTTTTTTACTCCCTATATGCCTTGGTTACCGGCATCACCTTGATGAAATATGTGGAAGGTGTCTTTTTCTCGGAATTTTTCCACAGGTCTGCAGGAAGAACTTTTGTAGCATGGGTACATTACCCCACACAATTGTTTGCCTCTATGCTGTTCAGCTTTTTTGTCCTGGATATCATGCAGCTCAAGAACGACCATCCAAAATTTGTTAAATGGGCATACCGGGCCTATTTGGGGGTCGCGCCGTTATATTTGGTCTTATGGGCCGTCCAATTGATGAATCCCAGGTCTTATTTAATCGATTATTTCCATGGATTCTTCTTTTTGCCCATGAGCCTGATCGTTTTTGTGGGAGGGTTCTATTTGGTTCTCAAACAAGATCGTACCATTAAGTGGTACATTCTCTCGGGCATGTCGGCACTTTTTGTCTCCTACCTCATCATCACCTTGTATTCTTTTAAGGATACCAGGGCCAATGACGAAACATTGTATATTTTTTACTTGGGGGTATTGTTGGAAAGTCTCTTGTTTGCCCTCGCCATTGGTTTGGAGCAAAAAATGGTCTACAGGGATAAGGCCCTTGTCCAGAAAAAATATATTGAACAATTGGAGGAAAACCAAGTAATCAAGGAGAGTATTAACCGAACATTATCGGATGAGCTCTTGCAGACCAAAGCCGAAATGGAAGGGCTAAGTACCGAGGCCCAAAGGGAAAGGACCGAAAAGCTCACCATGAAAATGGAGAACAGGTTCGCACAGCTAAAACTCGATGCGCTGCGCAGCCAAATGAATCCCCATTTTATTTTCAATGCGCTTAATTCCATCAAATCCTATTTAATAGAAAACGATCAAGAAAAGGCCATTTATTATCTTGGCAGGTTCTCCAAACTTATCCGTGGCATCTTGGAAAGTTCAAGAAAGGATTTGGTGACCTTAAAAGAGGAATTGGATATTATTGAAATGTACACTGAAATTGAGAGCGACCGATTCAAAAACAACATTGAGTACAATGCTGAAATTGATGAAGGAATAGCTCCAGATGATATTTTAATTCCCTCCCTCATACTTCAACCCTTTGTGGAAAATTCCATTTGGCACGGACTTACCACAAAAAAAGGCAAAAAACAGTTGGTCATTAAAGTCCAAGAAACCGATGAAGGGGGTTGTCTTACGGTTATCGTTGAGGATAACGGTGTTGGGCGGGAAGCATCCCGTCTTAAAAACCGCCAAAATCCCTTGAAGGGGCAATCCTTGGGATTGACCATCGTTCAGGATAGATTGGATTTTTTTTCCAAAAAATACCACGAGGATTTCAGCTATACCATTTACGATATAAAAGAAGAGGAAACTGGAAAGGCACTGGGGACAAGGGTTGTTATGAAACTGCCAAAACTTTCTGTTTAAGCCGATAGGAATCAAAAGAAAAACAGTCGGTAAACGGAAAATCCAAATAATTGTCCGAATTTGGATAAAATTTATCGAATCGATGGACATTGCCATACTTTCCGTAAGTCTTAATGTGTATTCCACTTCAAGGATAGCCGAGGAGTTTGAAAAGGCAGGCCACTATGTGGAACATATAGACCACACCAAATGTTCCGTACAGTTGGGAGACGAAAAGCCCCAGATTTTTTATGAAGCCGACAACATTACCGATGAGTTCGATGCCATTGTGCCAAGAATTGGAACCACGGTTACAAAGCATGGTGCTGCGATAGTGAAGCAGTTTGAGATGAACAATATATTTAGTACGGTAAAATCTCTTGGAATCATTCGGGCCAGGAACAAAGTTTCTACCCTACAAATGATGTACAAAAAGGGAATTCCAGTGCCAAAAACGGTGTTTTCCATCAATCCAGATAATGTAGACCACCAGATTGAACTTTTGGGCGGAGCTCCGGTGATTATCAAACTACAGGAAGGTACCCAGGGCAAAGGGGTTATTTTGGCCGAGAGCAAAAAATCTGCCAAGTCCGTTATAGATACATTGTACAACATGAACACCAGTATTTTGTTGCAGGAGTATATCGAAGAGGCCAATGGGGAAGATCTCAGGATTGTGGTCGTGGACAACAAAATTGTGGCCAGCATGAAGCGGACCAGCGGACTGGACGATTTTAGGTCGAATGTGCACCGTGGTGCCGAGACTCAAAAAGTGCAGTTGACGCCCCGTGAAAAATTCATCGCCATCAATGCTACCAAACATTTGGGGCTGGGTGTGGCCGGAGTGGATTTGATCCGTTCCAAAAACGGCCCTTTGCTTATTGAGGTAAACGCCTCGCCGGGCTTAAAAGGAATTGAGGCGGCCACTGGTGTAAACGTGGCCAAAACCATTGTTCAATTTGTGGAGAAAAATGCAAAACGAGGTAGATAGTGAACGGGTTCTAAGCAGATAAGTCTATTTCATCGCTCACTTTGGCCACGCTCCATTTAATCGCGTCTTCAAGATTGGAAAACTGACGTATTTTATCCTTAAAAAATAACTTTTCTAAAATCACGCTCGTCAATCCGCTATTGTTGTAGGCTACAATGGAATAAAATTCCAATTTGTGGCGATGTTTATAAAACTTTAGCCAATCTGTGGGCACTACCGAATAATTATGGATGCGATTACTGATATAGGCAATGGGTTTGTCCTTTCCCAAAACTTCGTAAGCAACTTTAATTATGGTTTCCGCTATATCCCAATTAAAGGTTTCACCTTCGTTCATTTCTGAAATGACCAAACCATCGAAAAAATAGAAGGTCCCAAACTCATACTCCCTGATCTGTTTTATTTTTTTGAAAAACTCCAACTCCCTAACGCGCTGCATAATCCTTCTCTATATTATGTATAAAATTTATGCGCAAAAGTAGATGTAAGCAGAAGTTTTATTTGAATCGGGTTTACCAATGACCCTTTAGAATTGGTACAAGGCCCTTTTCAATTGACGGTTGATTTTTAAGCACTGAGCGCACGAAGAAGTATTCCTACACACCTTGTTTAAATAGCTTATTATTTTTCCATATTCTTCAACTGAATGCCAAGGGCTTTGGTAGAAAGTTGGACCTCTAAAAGGGAGAGAATCAGCGAAATCATGAGAAAAATCAGACTTATACCAAAAATAATGTTGGCCCAAACCTCCATCTCCACATATACAAGGAACATCGTGACCGCCGCCAACAAAAAGCTGATAATGGCCGAAGCTTGCATGTTCTTTATAATGCTTAGCCGGTTTCTTAATTGATTGATCTGTTGTTTTAAGGGCTGGGCAGAGGTTTCTTCGAACTGTTTGTGCAATTGCCGGATGAGCGCGGCAATGGCCAAGTACCTAGCATTATAGGCCAACATGGTCAAGGAAATAGCGGGAAAAAGTAAGGCAGGTATGCTTAGGTTGAGTTGCATTTTTTCAATTTGATATGGAAGGTAAGAATTTGTCTTCGGTAACGCAATTACCTAAATTTGGGGAAATCAAAATACAATTATGAAATACTTCCAGATAGACAGTAATCTTTTTGTGAAAAACCGTAAGAAATTTATGGCCCATATGCGGCCCAAGAGCATTGCGGTATTCAACTCCAACGACATCTACCCCATTGGGGCCGATAGCACCTTGCCGTTTGAACAGGACCGTGATCTATTTTATCTGAGCGGTGCGGACCAGGAAGAAACTATTTTGTTATTGTTCCCCGATGCTATGGACTCAAAACATAGGGAGATTCTGTTTGTTAGGGAAACCAACGACCATATCGCTGTTTGGGAAGGCGCAAAGCTTACCAAGGAAAAAGCCACCGAGGTATCGGGAATACAAACCGTGTATTGGCTCACCGATTTTGACAAGATTTTTTTTGACTTGATGACAGAAGCGGATACCATATATTTCAACACTAACGAGCATTACCGCCAAGCGGTGGAAACGCAGACACGTGAAGATCGTTTCATAGAAAAATGCAAGAAAGAATACCCTGCGCACCAATGGGCAAAGAGCAACCCCATTTTGCAGAGTATTCGGGGGGTAAAGGAGCCGGAAGAAATAGAGTTGATGCAGAAGGCATGCGATATTACCGAGAAAGGATTCAGACGTATATTGGAGTTTGTAAAACCGGGTGTTTGGGAACACGAGATGGAAGCCGAGTTCCTTCACGAATTTGTCCGTAACCGCTCCAAAGGTTTTGCCTACAGTCCCATTATAGCCTCTGGAAGCAATGCCAACGTACTGCACTATTTGGAGAATAACCAAGAAGTGAAGGATGGCGATATGATTCTTTTAGATCTTGCTGCTGAGTACGCCAACTATTCCAGTGACATGACCCGAACTATTCCTGCCAACGGTAGATTTACCGACAGGCAAAAAGAAGTATACAGCGCCGTGCTCCGTGTTAAGGATGAAGCCACCAAAATGTTGGTCCCGGGTACCATTTGGGCGGAGTACCATAAAGAAGTGGGCAAGCTCATGACTTCCGAGTTAATAGGACTCGGCCTCTTGGATAAAGCTGATGTTCAGAACGAAAACCCAGATTGGCCAGCGTACAAAAAATATTTTATGCACGGGACCAGTCACCATATCGGTTTGAATACACACGACTACGGCGAATTAAAAACACCGATGAAGGCCAATATGGTGTTTACGGTGGAACCGGGAATTTACATTCCAGCAGAGGGAATGGGCATCCGTTTGGAGGATGATGTGGTTATCCAAGAAAAAGGAGAGCCATTTAACCTCATGCGAAATATTCCTATTGAAATTGAAGAAATCGAAGAGTTGATGAATAAATAATCCTTATGAAGTTCCTATTATTCATTCAACAATCCGACATTGAAAAAAAGATAGCGGAAGCTCCCGACAGTGCCTACGAAATAGGTGTGGTCATCGGGAGCTATCTCCCTTTTGTGGTTTTGGTGGTTATCGCTTACGCGATATACCATTTCAACAAGAAAAAGCGGGGCTCGGAATAATTTCCTTGAACATTGTAACCTTTTCTGACAAAGTGCCGTCATACCTTACAAATTGAAAAACGTAAGGTAAAAATGAAAATCGGAATTTGTAAGGGAGCGGGGCTTTTGTGGTTTATTGTTTTAGTAGGGTCTCAATTAAGTTTGAATGCTCAAGACCTATCGTACCAAATAGACAACAAGCTCAAAGAGAAATTTACTGACGATGGTCCAGGGGCCGTTTTTTTGGTAGCTAAAAAAGGGGACATTATTTACAAAAAGGCTTTTGGATTGGCAGACCTCGAACTTCAAGTGCCGATGGAGACAAATAATGTTTTCGAAATCGGTTCCATGACCAAACAGTTTACCGCTATCTCCATTTTAATGTTGATGGAAAAAGGAAAGCTCCGTTTGGATGATGAAATAACCAAATACATCCCTGATTATCCGACCCAGGGACATAAAATCACCATCCACCACCTGTTGAACCATACTTCGGGAATAAAGAGTTTTACAAGCGTCAAGGGGCTCAATGCCATTGCCAACGATGATATGGAGCCCTTGGAGGTAATCGATTTTTTTAAAAACGAGCCAATGGACTTTGCTCCAGGCGATCAATTCAAATACAACAATTCAGGATATGTCATTTTAGGATACATAATTGAAAAGTCTTCGGGGATAAGCTATGGCGATTTTGTGGAACAGCGGATTTTTGAAAAGTTGGGAATGTCTTCATCCTACTATGCGAGCCACTCAAAGGTGATACCTAACAGAGCTTCGGGTTATCGTAAAGGAAAGACATATACCAACTCTAGGCATATCAGTTATTCTATACCCTTTGCATCCGGTTCGTTGATGTCCACTGTGGATGATATGCTCAAATGGGAGGAAGCAATCAAAAACAATGTATTGCTCAGTAAAGAAACTATGAACAAAGCCTTTGTCAATTATAGGTTGAACAATGGAGAGCAAACCGATTATGGTTATGGATGGCATGTTGAAACTTTGAACGGTACAAAAAGCTTTGAGCACGGCGGGTCTATCTTTGGATATAAATCTATGGGAGTTTATTTGCCAAAGGAAGATATTTATGTGATAGGTTTGAGCAACTGTGATTGCAACTCACCCACAAAAATCACACGGGATATAGCTAAAATGGCCATGAATAGTAGGGATTCCGATAAGTAGTCGAAAAACATTTGATTTTTGTTCCTGAATCCCGGAAATTCATGGTCCCTAAAGAAATGATAACCGAAACATTTCCAATGACCCAAGATGTAAAATTGTATAGAACTGCGTTTGCCTTGGCTTTGTTCACCATTTTTTATAACGTGGTGGAAGGCATAGTTTCCACATATCTCGGTTTTGAAGATGAAAGCCTTGCCCTTTTTGGTTTTGGAACGGACAGTTTTATCGAGGTCATCTCGGGATTGGGCATTGCCCATATGGTGCTGCGCATCCAAAAGAACCCAGAGAGCAATCGCGATAGGTTCGAACGTACAGCCTTGAAAATTACAGGTACTGCCTTTTATATTTTGGTCGTAGGTCTTGTCGTATCGAGTATATACAATATTTGGACAGGTCATAAACCACTGACCACTTTATGGGGTGTCATCATTTCCTCCATATCCATACTCATTATGTGGATTTTGGTATGGTGGAAGAGAAAAGTGGGACGGGAGCTTGATTCTGCACCGATTTTAGCTGATGCCAATTGCACCATGGTCTGTGTATACATGTCCATTATTCTTTTGATGAGTAGTGGCGTATATGAACTTTTCAAAATACCTTATATAGATAGTTTGGGAACCTTGGGATTGGCCTATTTCGCATTTACTGAAGGGAAGGAATGCTTCGAGAAAGCTAACAGTGACAAATACTGTTGTTGTGATTAAGAATAATTTACCTTTCAATTAAAAAAGCTAAGGGCCATTCATTGCCCAGTGGGCATTATAGGTCAATTTATAAACCTTAAACATACCTGAACAGAATGGCGGGAGAATTTAAAGGAGGGGCAGCCTATGACCGAAGTGGACAATGTGGCTGACAGGTTTGAATATTGGGCGACCGTTTGTGACTGATTAAATAATGATAAGGGCTTCCTATATTAGAGAGTCTTTTTTTTTAATTTTTTTCACCAAGATTTTTAGCAATAAAAACAACTAGTGCAGGCAAAATCCATCCCATTTGATATTGTCCCAAAGGAACCCAATCAACATAAGGCGAAATGTATTTGCCCAGTCCAATGCTTCCCAAAAAATCGGGAATACTGAACAGAATTGTAGTTCCAACGACCCATCTGAATACTTTTGGTGAAGCCCATTTTTCCGGAACCACATTCAATAAAATCAAAATGATAGTAATGGGATAAATGAACATCAATGCGGGTACCGCCACATCGATGATGTAACCAACATTGAACTGTCCTATCAAAATGCCTAGCACGCAACCTATAAAGGCTGTAATTCTGTATGCCAATAAAGAATCGTTGAACCGACTTTTTATAAAATCTGAAGTTCCTGTTACAATTCCTATAGCAGTAGTAAAACAGGCCAGGCTTACCAATATGCTCAATAAAAGATTGGCTGTTTGGCCTAAGGTGTTTGTGCTAATTCCACGCAAGAGTGCTGTTCTGGTTATTTCATTATCAAAAGAGTTCCCAAACAAAGCTCCGGTGAGGATCAGTCCTCCATACACTAAAAATAGACCGGCACCAGCCCAAAGACCTGCCTTTCCTATAAGTTTTCGCTTTTCTTCATAAGATGCAGATTTTTCTTTGATGTTGACCGATATTATGATTACGGCACCAACCACAACGGCACCGATGGCATCAAATGTTTGATAACCCTCCAAAATACCCGAGCTAAAAGGTTGACTCATATGAGAAGGGGCAAAATCAAAATCCAAAGTAAATATGGCGGTCATGATAATGACCAAAAGGATGATAAGGATGCCAGGGGTCAATATTTTGCCCAGAGCATCCAAAACTTTGGTTCTATTTACGGCAAAAACAAAAACCAACATAAAGTAGATAAGGCTGGTAAGTAACGATGATGAGTCCCAAAAGGGCTGGATGGCCATTTCGTGCGTAACCGATGCTGTCCGTGGTGATGGCAAAGCAATGGAAATGGCGTAAATCAAATAACAATACACAACACTAAAGGTCGGCGATACTTTTTTGGCAAAATCGAATAAGGTTCCTTGTAGTTTGGAATGGGCCACTATCCCTAAAATAGGCACAAGCGCTCCCGAAATACAGAAGCCCAAGGCCACCAGCCACCATAAATTACCCGATTTAAATCCCAACAATGGTGGCAAAACCAGATTACCCGCTCCAAAAAACAGGGAAAAGAGTGCAAATGCAGTGACGGTTAACGATTTTTTACCGATGGGTTGTTGATAATTTGTTTTCAATACAGTATCTTACAAAAGCGTTTTTGGACGGAAAAAGGCAACTTTTAATCGATTTTAAGGTATTTCATCGAAAAAAATGTTATCTCGATACATTCACAAAATAAAAAGTTATCAACATCCGTTCCTGTAAAAAGTTGAATCTCAAAAATAATTTATATAACAAAAAATTACCATTAACCAATGTAAGCATTTTTCGAAGCCCCATTTCGTAATACAATGCTTTTCTCCAAAAACCACCCGCCTATGAAAACAACTACTACGCAACATGGCAACAAATTTTCTTCATTCTTTTGCAGCTTGTTCGGACACCATTACACGGTTTCCAAGAAAGTGACTCATCACATAAAGGAGTACAAATGCATTCACTGCCAAAAACAAGTTACAACAGATGTCAGCGGAAAGCTCTCCGCCCTGACACCTCAAATGCAAGAGATAAACAGTACACTGGAAGACATGTACAGAAAAAGACAAAGTAGGGTAGTCCACCAAGTGGCATAGCCCTTTTTTGTTTTAGGAAAAGGCCCAAATCTTATCCCGGAAACTTAAGTAATTACCTACTGCTAATGGTTGCGTGCCCCAATGCCATGATGTAGGGATGCCCTTGATTTTCGGGATTTTTTTATTCGTTGAACGAATTCCATCCCTGAGCCGTAATAGGAATTTTGGTCTCTGCCCTTGTAATCAAATGAACGCCTTCGCTCTTTTCGGTCATGTGTCCAATTACCGTTAAATTCGGATTCCCTTTTATTTTTAGAAAATCGGCTTGGTCGATTGTAAACAACAGTTCATAATCCTCCCCGCCGCTCAATGCAATCATTGTGCTGTCCATCTTAAATTCTTCGGATGCAGAAATCACTGTGGGGTCCAACGGAATTTTTTCTTCAAAAACATTGCAACCAATATCGCTGTGCTTGCATAAGTGAATTACTTCGGAAGAGAGCCCATCACTTATATCTATCATAGATGTAGGTTGTACCTCCAATTTTTTGAGTAGCTCCACGATATCCTTTCTGGCTTCTGGTTTTAATTGGCGCTCCACAATGTACGAATAGGGTTCAAGGTCGGGTTGACTGTTCGGGTTTACCTTAAAGACTTCTTTCTCTCTTTCAAGAACTTGTAGACCCAGGTAAGCTCCGCCCAAATCTCCGGTGACGACGAGCAAATCATTGGGTTTGCTGCCTTTGCGGTAAACAATCTCGTCTTCTTTTGCCACGCCAAGGGCAGTTACGCTAACAATCATCCCCCGAGTAGATGAGGTGGTGTCTCCACCGACCAAATCCACGTTGTACAGTTTGCAGGCAAGGGCAACACCTTCATAAAATTCTTCGAGCGCTTCCAAAGGAAACCTGTTGGAAATGGCCAAGGAAACTGTGACCTGTGTCGCCATGGCGTTCATGGCGTAAATATCGGAAAGGTTGACCATTACCGATTTATAGCCCAAATGCTTCAAGGGCATATAGCTCAGGTCAAAGTGAACCCCTTCCACCAGCATGTCTGTGGAAACAATGGTTTTATTCCCATTGTAGTCCATAACAGCGGCATCATCGCCCACCCCGATAAGGGATGATGGTTGTTTGAGTTCAAAATTTTTGGTAAGATGGTCGATCAGGCCAAATTCGCCCAATTCTTCCAAAGATGTACGTTCTTGATTCTTGTCTTCTAGCATTTTGCAAAAATAATGAGGATAATCGTAAATTCTGGTGTCCGAAGGGGTATAAAATTTTTTTGGGGAAAGCGTATCAAAAATCATAGGAAATTGTTGGGAATACGCCATTGATGCGACTTACCGTAAATCAGCTTTGTTTTCCATAAGAAACACCTATGGAATCATTCGTTATAATAATGTTAGTTGCCATGGTAAAACCCTACATATACAGTATATTTGTAGGCTATTTAGATTAAATTCAAGTAAGATGATTAAGGTTTCAGAATCAGCAAGGCACAAAGTGGTATCGCTTATGACCGAGGAAGGTTTTAATGCTACCAAGGATTATGTGCGTGTTGGCGTAAAGAGCGGAGGGTGCAGTGGATTGTCTTATGAATTGACGTTTGACAATTCTGCAACGGATACAGATAAGATTTTTGAAGATAATGATGTAAGAATCATTGTCGACAAAAAAAGCTTTTTGTATTTGGTGGGCACTACATTGGAATATTCTGGAGGTTTAAATGGAAAGGGATTTGTGTTCAACAACCCCAACGCCCAAAGAACCTGCGGATGTGGAGAAAGTTTTTCACTATAAAGTGAGTTAAAGAGCTAAACAGTAAAAAGCAAATTGAATGTATAGCTCTTTTGAAGACTTGGAAGTTTACAAAACAACGGTAAAGTTTACTGCCCAAGTCTATGACTTATTGAAGAAAAGTCCTTTGAAAGAAGATTTTGCAATGGTCGATCAAGTAAGACGAGCAACTATTTCAATTTCTAACAATATTTCAGAAGGATTTGAAAGGGAAACAGATAAAGAGTTGATAAGATTCCTTTATTTCTCCAAAGGTTCGGCTGGAGAAATCAGAAATCTTTTTAACTTAATGGAAGAGATAGGATATTTTAAAGCTGAGGATTTGGTTGATTACAAAAAGGAGGTAATCAATATTTCAAAACAGCTAGCAAATTATATTAAGTATGTTAAAAAACGAAGCGGACTTTAACTGCTTTGACTTTTAACTCTTAACTGAGAAAATATATGGCTTATACAGAGGAAGAATTAAAAAAAGAACTGGAGACCAAGGAATACGAGTACGGTTTCTATACCGACATTGAATCTGACACCCTCCCCAAAGGGCTGAACGAGGAAATCGTTATTGCCATCTCCAAAAAGAAGGAAGAACCCGAGTGGATGACGGAGTGGCGGTTGGAAGCTTTTCGTGCTTGGAAGGAAATGGAAGAGCCGGAGTGGGCCAACGTAACCTACAAAAAGCCGGACTTTCAGGACATCTCCTACTATTCCGCACCCAATAAAAAACCCAAGTACAATAGCTTGGACGAGGTGGACCCAGAATTGTTGGATACCTTCAAAAAGTTGGGAATCTCCGTGGATGAGCAGAAAAAGCTGGCAGGTGTTGCGGTGGACATCGTAATGGACTCTGTTTCAGTGGCCACAACTTTCAAAAAGACATTGGCGGAAAAGGGAATTATTTTCTGCTCCATTTCCGAAGCCATTCAGGAACACCCTGAACTAGTCAAAAAATATCTCGGAACCGTTGTGCCGCAAAAGGACAACTTTTATGCAGCATTGAATTCAGCAGTATTTTCCGATGGTTCTTTCTGCTACATTCCTAAAGGTGTAAGGTGCCCTATGGAACTTTCCACCTATTTCCGAATCAATCAAGCAGGAACAGGCCAGTTCGAGAGAACCTTGGTAGTGGCAGAAGAAGGCAGTTACGTGAGTTATTTGGAAGGATGTACCGCACCTATGCGAGACGAAAACCAATTGCACGCAGCCGTTGTGGAACTAATAGCTTTGGACAATGCGGAAATCAAATACTCCACCGTTCAAAACTGGTTCCCTGGCAACAAGGAAGGAAAAGGAGGGGTGTACAACTTTGTGACCAAACGTGGATTGTGCGAAAAGCACGCCAAAATTTCATGGACACAGGTTGAGACAGGTTCTGCGGTAACATGGAAATACCCATCGTGTATTTTGAAGGGGGATTATTCTATTGGAGAATTCTATTCCATCGCAGTGACCAACAACTTCCAACAAGCGGATACCGGGACCAAAATGATTCATTTGGGAAAGAACACCAAAAGTACCATCATTTCCAAAGGTATTTCCGCAGGTCAGTCGCAAAACAGCTACCGCGGATTGGTGCAGGTGAACAGTCGTGCGGAAAATGCAAGGAATTTCTCCCAATGCGATTCCCTGTTGATGGGTAACCGTTGTGGAGCACACACGTTCCCATATATAGAAGTCAAAAATAAATCTGCACAGATAGAACACGAGGCCACCACCAGTAAAATTGGGGAAGACCAGATTTTCTATTGCAACCAAAGGGGAATCGATACCGAAAAGGCCATTGCCCTGATCGTAAACGGATTTAGTAAGGAAGTATTGAACAAACTTCCAATGGAATTTGCCGTAGAAGCCCAAAAGCTATTGGAAATCAGTTTGGAAGGTTCAGTAGGATAAATTACCACCATCATAAATAATATTTGAAGAAGAACAGCATGCTAGAAATCAAAAATTTACACGCAAGCGTAGACGATAAAGAAATTCTTAAGGGAATTGACCTAAAGGTAAACGCAGGAGAGGTACACGCCATAATGGGCCCCAACGGTTCCGGTAAAAGTACCTTGGCCGAAGTAATTGCAGGTCAGGAAGAGTTTGAAGTAGGAGAAGGAAACATTCTTTTGGAAGGAGAGGACTTGGAAGAACTATCTCCAGAGGAAAGAGCCCACAAAGGAGTGTTCTTGTCATTTCAATACCCAGTGGAAATTCCAGGAGTATCGGTGACCAACTTTATGAAAACTGCTATCAACGAATCAAGAAAGGCGCAAGGTCTGGAGGATATGCCCGCCAACGAAATGCTTAAGAAGATTCGTGAAAAGTCCGAAATGTTGGAAATCGACAGAAAATTCCTTTCACGTTCCTTGAACGAAGGGTTTTCCGGAGGTGAAAAGAAACGTAACGAAATCTTTCAAATGGCGATGATGGAACCCAAACTGGCCATTTTGGACGAGACCGATTCCGGTTTGGATATCGATGCACTACGTATTGTGGCCAATGGGGTGAACAAATTGCGCAGCAAGGACAATGCCATCATTGTAATCACACACTACCAACGTTTGTTGGACTATATCGTTCCCGATTTTGTACATGTGCTGTACAACGGAAAAATCGTAAAATCCGGAACCAAGGAATTGGCCTTGGAATTGGAAGAAAAAGGATACGATTGGTTAAAAGAAGAAGCTGCGGTATAAAATAAGATGTAAGACTTCAGAATTCAGATTTCAGAAAACGTATTGCTGAAAGCTGACAACTGATAACTGAAAAAATATGGATTTAAAGGAAAAATTAGTCTCCTCTTTTATGGCTTTTGAAGATGGCTTGGATTTAGATCATCCAGTTCATGAAGAAAGATCCAATGCCATGAAAAATTTTGAGACCAAGGGCTTCCCGACCAAAAAGGATGAAGCTTGGAAGTATACTTCGTTGAAAGGCTTGCAAAAGATAGATTTCAGCATCTTTCCAAAGCAAGAGACCAACTTGGAATACAAGGACGTGAAAAAATACTTCCTTCACGAGATAGATACCTACAAAATTGTATTTGTTGATGGCGTATACAGTTCTTACCTCTCCGAGACAACACACGATGGAGTAGATGTTTGTTTGATGAGCTCTGCTTTCAGCAAGCCGATGTTCAAACAAGTGATTGAGGTATATTTCAACAAAGCAGCCTCTAAAGATGAGTCGTTGACCTCGTTGAACACAGCGTTCGGTAAAGAAGGAGCGTATATCTACATCCCAAAGAACAAAATGCCCAAGAAGCCTATCCAAATCTTGCATTTGGCCACGGGCAATGAGGCAGCCTTGATGTTGCAACCCCGTAACTTGATTGTTGCGGAGGACAACGCTGAGGTTCAGATTATTGAGCGTCACCAGAGTTTGACCGGTAATGAAGTGTTCACGAACTCCGTGACCGAGATTTTCGCCGGGAAGGACGCCATTGTTGATTATTACAAAGTTCAGAACGATGCGCCGACCGCTTCTTTGGTCGACAACACATACATCTCACAAAAAAACAGTAGTGTGGTGCGGGTGCACACCTTCTCTTTGGGCGGAAAATTGATCCGTAACAACCTGAACTTTTATCAGAACGGCGAGCGAATCGATTCTACCCTGAAAGGCGTAACCATTTTGGGCGACAAACAGCACGTGGATCATCACACCTTGGTGCACCATGCACAACCCAATTGTGAGAGCCACCAGGATTATAAAGGTATTTTCGGCGATAGCTCCACGGGGGTGTTCAATGGAAAGATTATCGTGGACAAGATTGCCCAGAAAACGGATGCCTTTCAGCAGAACAACAATATTTTGTTGAGCGATAAATCGACCATCAATTCAAAACCACAGTTGGAAATCTTTGCGGACGATGTAAAATGTTCTCACGGATGTACCATTGGTCAGCTGGATGAAGAAGCACTCTTCTATCTAAGATCAAGAGGAATCCCGAAAAAAGAGGCCAAGGCTTTGATGATGTACGCTTTTGCCAATAATGTATTGGAGAGTGTTCGTATTCCCGAGCTAAAGGTTAGAATCAATAAAATCATCGCCGATAAATTGGGTGTACGCATGGGGTTTGACCTGTAGGCAGAACTATTTTACCTCAACTTTACAATGATAGAGACCACTTTGGACATACAGGCCATTAGAAAAGACTTTCCCATCCTCCAAAGAGAGGTCAATGGGCAGCCTTTGGTGTACTTGGACAACGCAGCGACATCACAGACACCGCAGCAGGTAATCGATGTCATTGTGGATTATTACCAAGGGTACAACGCCAATATTCATCGTGGGGTGCATACACTGTCTCAAGAAGCCACCGATGCATACGAAGTGGCACGCCAAAAAATCCAAAAGCACTTTAACATTGCGCATTCCCATGAGGTAATCATGACCTCGGGTACCACCCATGGTATTAATTTGGTGGCTACCGGTTTTACATCTTTTTTGAAAAAGGGTGATGAAATCATCGTTTCAGCCATGGAGCACCATTCGAATATTGTGCCTTGGCAAATGTTGTGCGAACGTACTGGTGCAGTTCTCAAAGTGATTCCCATGAACCTTGAGGGCGAGCTGGTCATGGAGGAATACCACAAGCTTTTGTCAGATAAGACCAAGTTGGTCTTTTGCAACCATGTGTCCAATGCGTTGGGAACCATCAACCCGATAGAGAAAATCATTGAGGCGGCCCATAAGGTGGGAACTGCTGTATTGGTAGATGGTGCACAAGCTGCGCCGCATATCAAGGCTGATTTACAGGCCTTGGATGTGGATTTTTATACCGTGTCCGCCCATAAAATGTGTGGCCCAACGGGTGTTGGAATGTTGTATGGCAAGGAGAAATGGCTTAAAAAACTGCCTCCATACCAAGGGGGTGGGGAAATGATCGCTGAGGTGACTTTTGAAAAGACCACCTATGCCGATTTGCCCCATAAATTTGAAGCGGGAACCCCCAACATCTGTGGAGGTATTGCCTTTGGAGCCGCATTGGACTATATGAACAACATCGGATTTGATGCCATTGCCCAGTATGAAGATGAGCTGTTGCAATATGCCACGAAGCAATTGCTTACCATTGATGGATTAAAGATTTATGGGACCGCAGCGCACAAAACTTCGGTGATATCTTTTAATATTGAAGGTGCTCACCCGTACGATATCGGAACCATTGTGGACAAATTGGGAATTGCCGTTAGAACAGGACACCACTGTGCTCAGCCCATCATGGATTTCTATAAAATCCCAGGGACGGTAAGGGCCAGTTTTAGTTTTTACAACACCAAAGAGGAAGTGGACAAGTTGGTAGAAGGCGTAAAGCGCGCCAGGAACATGTTGTTATAGGCGGACAAGTTATCTTTATCATAAAGACTTGAATGGCAACTTGCCGAGTTGTACTTTTGAAAAAACCATCGCATGACCATAAAAGAGATACAGGAAGAGATAGTAGACGAGTTTTCCATGTTCGACGACTGGATGCAGCGTTACGAATACATGATAGAACTCGGAAAATCCCTTCCATTGATAGAAGAACAATATAAAACCGATGACAACCTGATAAAAGGTTGCCAGAGCAAGGTATGGGTGCATGCCGAATTGGATGGCGATAAACTGATTTTTACGGCTGATAGCGATGCCATTATAACAAAGGGAATCATAGCCATTTTGATCAGGGCGTTCAGCAACCAAAAACCACAGGATATTATCGATGCCAATGTGGGGTTTATTGATGAAATCGGTCTAAAAGAGCATTTGTCACCAACACGTGCAAACGGATTGGTAAGTATGATCAAGCAATTAAAATTGTATGCGGTTGCTTATCAAACACAGTTAAAATAAATTCAGAATGAGCGAAGAAACCACCATAGATACACAAGAGCTGGGCGAAAAGATCGTTAAAGTGCTCAAAACCATATATGATCCAGAAATTCCTGTGGACATTTACGAATTGGGATTGATCTACGATGTGTTCGTCAACGAGGAATACGAAGTGAAAATCTTAATGACCCTTACCTCTCCCAATTGCCCTGTGGCGGAAACCTTGCCAGTAGAAGTTGAGGAGAAAGTAAAATCGATCGACATGTTGAAGGATGTAGAGGTTGAAATCACCTTTGACCCGCCTTGGACACAAGAACTGATGAGCGAAGAGGCTAAATTGGAATTGGGACTGTTATAAAAGATGTTAGAATTTAGTATTGAGAAGCTAGACAATCTCAATACTCAAATCTCAATACTCAAATCCAATGAGCGAAATTGTAAACAGAGTAGCCCAAAGCAAGTTGATTACCTTCAATCTGGAGGATTATTATCCAAAAGGGGAGCGTAAGGTGCTTGACATCAAAGATTGGCTGTACGAAGGCTTTATATTGCGCGAAAAAGAGTTCCGCTCCCATGTTGAAGAGCATAATTGGTCAACGTATCAAGATGCTTATGTAGCCTTACAATGTTCTTCAGACGCTATTATCCCGGGGTGGGCCTTTATGTTGATTGCCTCCAAATTGCAACCTTACGCTAAAAAAATAGTTCAAGGAAATTTAGAAACCTTGGAAACAGCACTTTACCAATCCATTTTGGAAAACTTGGATGTAAGCGAATTCGCTGATAAGCCGGTAATCATAAAAGGGTGTTCCAACAAACCTGTTCCGGAAAACGCCTATCTCATGGCGGTGGCCAAAATCCAAGAAGTTGCGAAAAGTGTGATGTACGGTGAGGCATGTTCTTCGGTACCATTGTTTAAGCGCAAGAAGTAGTTTTTAGCTTTCAGAAGTCAGTTGATGGTCGCTGAGCGGAGCCGAAGCGACACTCATGTTATCAACATTATTCCCTCTATTAATGGAACCGACACGAATTCCACCAATTATCACGAACAATTGGCCAAAGGGAAAAGGTGAAGGGTAAAAGGTTCCGAGTGTCATTTCGAACGGATGTGAGAAACCTTGTATTGTGGGGACAAAGGAGATTTCTCAATCGGTGCCCTGCACCTCATTTCGAAATGACAAAAGTTGCTATGAAGAAATGAGTCCTTGATTCTTGGCTCTTGATAACGCCCAACCCACCCATTGTTTATTGGTAATTGTCCATTGTCAACTGAACCGACACGAATTCCACGAATTTCCACAAACCTTTATACTGATTTCTGACCTCAGACTTCTGACTTCTGACTTCTGAAAGCTAAAAAAGAAAAGCCCCCCGCTCGCACGGAAGGCCTTCTTAACATAATTAAATTGAAGAAAATAAATTTATTTTACGAAAACATCATTAGCTACTCCATAAATATTACTTAAATTTTGATTGACCCCATCAATCCATAATGTCGGAGAATCTTCGGTTACTCCAACAGCATATACTTTCCCGTTTTTAACAAATAAAGATCTTATGTTTGTAAAAGTATCTGGCTCTCCCAAAAATGTATAATCAGATCCATTTTTGACAATAGCTCCCAGATAATGGTCTTGGGATTTTATTCTGCCACCAACATACACATCACCATTATCTACAAAAACGGTGTGTATGGATATTCCAAGATAACTACCTATTAACGCATTATTTTTCCATAATTTTCCTGCTGCCAAAGAATTTTTGATCTCGAAACCTACAACATAAACATCGTTGCCATCTATAAACACATCCGTAGCTTCGGCAATACCCTCTCCATCGGTTAAAGTTATTGGTACGCCATTTTCCCATACAGTAGCCACAGATTTACCGTTCAATCCTCTGTAGCCAACAACATATGTTTTTCCATTTCCAACTGCAACATTCAATGCATCGGATGTATCATAACCCATTGAGTTCAGTGGTTGCACCTGTCCATTCACCCATTGTACCGCATTTTTTGAATTGTTTAAGTCATTGTTATTTCTGATATTTCCTACAATATATTCAGTACCATTCTCAACAAATATCGAGTTGGCTGCATAAGCAAAAGTTTCGGAAGGTTGTGTTATGTTGCTGACATTCCCATTTTTCCAGAGCTTAATTACAGAATTTGGGGCAATGCTATCAGTCATTGCAATGTATACATCATCATTATACAAATACATGGAGGCTGCGTTAGCACTAGTACTGCCATCAGTCAGTTGGGTGACATTTCCATTGACCCACATCTTTGCAATGGATCCCAAAGGTTGTTCTTTAGTTCGTCCTACAACATAAACATTGGGATTCACTTTCACGGTCGCCGTAGCACTGGCATTGTCCACGGTCACGGTAATGGTCGTGGTGCCTGCTCCAACCGCGGTAACGTTGCCCTCTTGGTCCACGGTGGCCACATCGGTGTTGTCCGAGCTCCAAACAGGTGCGCTGGTCTCTTCTACATCGGCCTCCAAGGCAAAAATGGAGAGTTCCCCGGTATCGCCGGTGTAAAGCTCCATCCCCTCCTTGTCCAGTTCCAGTTTGGTCACCGGTCCGTCCACCACGCTCACGGTACAGGTGGCTTCCGCTCCGCCCGCGTTTGCGGTAATAATGGCCTCGCCTATTTTCAATGCGGTCACTGTGCCGTCGGTGTCCACGGTGGCGATAGTCTCGTCGCTGCTGCTCCATGCTACGGTGTTCTCGCCTATGTCGGTGGTCACTTCCAGCATGGCGGTATATTTGGGGTAAGGATATAACGTCACCGCTTCTTCGTTAAGGGCAATGCTCAATGGGGCATCCTCTGTAACTTTGAACGTTTCGGTGCTGGTGGCGGTCTTTCCGCCCACGGCAATAGATATTTTTCCGTCGACCGCACCCTCGGGCACCTCGGCCACGAGCTTGGTGGCACTAGCAGTGGTAACGCTGGCTGCCACGTTTCCGAACTTTACGGTGTTGTTGGATTTGGTGGCATCAAAGTTGGTCCCGTTGATGGTGACCAAAGTGCCCACGGTGCCGGAAAGGGGCGTAAAGCTGGTTATCGTCGGGCTCTCATCACCGGTCTTGGACGTGTCGGGGGTATCGGGAGTGTCAGGGCCATCGTCCTTGCCACAGGAAAGTGCGAACAGGCAAACCGATAGGGCCGCAACGGCCCAAATACTGAATTTTTTCATATCAATTACTTTTTAAAGTTGTCGATTCCAACAAAGTAAGGACAAGCGAAGGTATTTTAGGGGCGCCAATTGACGGATGCCCCTTTTGAATTGACGGATGTGGGTTTTGGGTTTAGGAGAAGTGAGATTTTAGTATTGAGAAGTGAGAAAACGGGGTGGGCTCAGCTATCAGAGGTCGGTTGACGGTCGCTGAGCGGAGTCGAAGCGACATTTTATTGATTGTACATTGAATGGACACGAATTATCACGAACTTTTTATGGGGAGATCAGATTTCAGGTTTCAGAGGTCTGACTGCTGATGTCTGACATCTGATATCTTGGTTCTTGGTTCTTGAATCCACCCAACCCTATCACATTGTTTATTGCTTATTGTCCATTGTTAACTGAAAAAGCGGTGACATTTCTTACTTTTACGGTTCTAAACAGAAAACTCCATACTATGAAAAAATTGCTTTTGGCCGCCATGGCAGTCTTTACGGTTTCTTTTGCTTCTGCGCAGACTGCAGAAGAGATCAAGGCCGAAATGGGACCTAAAAAAGATTCCATTGCAGCTATTCAAAAAAGGGTGAATGCCCTTCAAGCTCAGTTAGACGCCCTTCCCGGGTGGAAAATAGGTGCTTTCGGGACCATCGGCGGGAGCCTGTCCCAGTTCAACAATTGGTTTGCACAAGGAATCCCCAACAACTCATCAGGCAATATCGGATTTACGGTAAATGCCTTTGCCAATCTTAAAGAAGAAAAGTTTTTTTGGAGAAATGCCGCCAACGTCAACCTTTCTTGGGTAAAATTGGACGATAAGGATGACCCTACAGATGATGATAGCTTTCGTCAAGCTACGGATGTGTTCAATATTTCATCCTTATACGGTAGAAAATTGAGCGAAAAGTTTGCTATTTCCGGTCTTGCAGAATATAGGACCACGATACTGAGCAACTTTAACGATCCTGGCTATTTAGATCTTGGTGTGGGTGCCACTTGGACACCGATACCGGATTTGGTGGTAGTAATGCATCCACTCAACTACAACTTTGTATTCAGTAGTGAGGATACCATTTTTGAATCTTCCATGGGTGCCAAGATTGTGGCGGACTATACCAAACAACTTGGTGCAGTGAGCTTTAAAAGTAACCTATCCCTGTTCCAAAGCTATGAAAGCAGCGACCTGAGCAACTGGACCTGGACCAATTCCTTCAGCTATAAATTATGGAAAATGATAGGAGTAGGTTTTGATTTTGGTTTGAGAAACAACAAGCAAGAGACGCTTAACTATATCGTGAACAATGCCCCGACCCCCAATCCAGATGCTACCTTCGATACTATAGATAACGAACTACAGACCTACTGGACTTTTGGGCTTAGTTATAAGTTCTGATTTAAATACGAAGCATAAAAAAAGCCACCGAAACGGTGGCTTTTTTGTGGGGTGAAAATGTTTTTTATGTTTTCAAGACCATGGTCTAAGTAGGTTAAGATCGATTAAGATCTGCGTTCGACACTAAAATGACTTAAAAACAATGTGAAAGTAGGCCATGGGTGGTGATTGCCTAAACTTTTGTTGTGAAGTGTCCCAAAACTGTTGTGAAACAAATATTAAGTTGTAGTTCGTCGAAGATGTCGCCAGAATCAATACTCGTCCAAATGTTCCGGGTACAAAAAGTTGTTGTACGGAAATCGGGTTACATGGATATCGCGAACCGCATCATAAACACGTTTTCGGAACTCGTCCATGTTTTCCTTGTTGAGGGCCGATATAAAAAGTGCTTTGTCCCCAATTTTATTGAGCCAAGTTTTCTTCCACTCCTCCAAGGTAAAATGGGCGGAAGTGCGTTCTGTCACCAAATCATCCTCATCTATCTCCTCCGGACTGTACTGGTCGATTTTATTGAACACCATAATGCAGGGCTTGTCCGAACTGTCAATTTCGTCCAAAATCTGATTTACGGAGTCGATATGTTCCTCAAAATTCGGATGGGAAATATCCACTACATGCAACAGTAGGTCAGCTTCACGTACCTCGTCCAGCGTACTCTTAAAACTTTCTACCAACTGGGTGGGCAGTTTTCGAATAAATCCTACCGTATCACTTAGCAAAAAAGGAAGATTGCCCAACACCACTTTTCTGACCGTGGTGTCCAACGTGGCGAACAGCTTGTTCTCTGCGAACACTTCGCTCTTGCTGATCACGTTCATTAAAGTGGATTTACCAACGTTGGTATACCCCACCAAAGCAACCCTGACCAAAGACCCACGGTTGCCTCGCTGTGTCTCCATTTGGCGGTCTATTTTGGCCAATTTCTTTTTTAGAAGGGCAATTCGGTCACGCACAATCCGTCTATCCGTTTCAATCTCCGTTTCACCAGGCCCCCGCATACCGATACCCCCTCGTTGACGCTCCAAGTGTGTCCAAAGACCGGTCAATCGCGGTAATAAATATTCATATTGTGCCAGTTCCACCTGGGTACGGGCATAGCTTGTTTGAGCACGTTGGGCAAAAATGTCCAGAATAAGGCTGGTTCTATCCAAAACCTTGCACTTTAATAGCTTTTCTATATTGTTCTGTTGTGCAGGGGATAGCTCATCATCAAAGATAACGGAGCCGATTTCATTTTCCTTTACAAATTGGCGTACCTCTTCCATTTTACCGCTCCCAATGTAGGTCTTTGGATTGGGCACATCAATGCGTTGCACAAACCTTTTTTCAACTTCGCCGCCCGCGGTATACGTCAAAAATTCAAGTTCATCCAAGTATTCCTTTACCTTGTCCTCATCTTGGTACTGGTTCAAAACACCTATAAGTACCGCCTTTTCATATTCTATTGATTTCTTTTCTAGCATCAAATGGATTTAGACTACAAATTTACGTAATGTTTTGGAAGCTATTTTTGTACTTTGCCTTCTCTATTTGTCAACCCTTATACTTTTTTCATTGCAAAAACAGGAAAACAGATACACCGTAGCATTTTATAACCTTGAAAATTTCTTTGATACCGTAAACGATCCGTATTTGTTGGATGATGACTTTACGCCGAACGGGTTTAAGAAGTGGAACAAGGCCAAATTTTGGAACAAGGCCAACAAAATTTCAAGGACAATTTCCGCGATAGGCTCGAACGAAAGTGATTCTCCTCCGATTTTGATCGGCTTGGCGGAGGTTGAAAATAAAAATGTGATAAAATCCTTGTTGAAATCAAAACAGCTACGAGATATCGACTACGATTTTGTGCATTTTGATTCACCCGATGAACGTGGGATAGATACGGCGCTTATCTATCATAAAAAACATTTTGGGGTAATCGGTGCCGAAACCATTCCCTTGATAGTACAGAACACCAACGGCGAGCGCGACCTTACTCGTGATATTCTTTATGTACGTGGAAAGTTGCACCAAGAGGAGGTTCACATATTCGTGAACCATTGGCCATCTCGGAGGGAGGGTGCAGAAATAACAAGCTACAAACGCATAAAGGCAGCTAACACCATACTTGAAAAAATCGACCGGATAACTGGGGATAACCCGAACGTTATTATAATGGGCGATTTTAATGATGGACCAAATTCTGAAAGTATTCAAACCCTCATGGATACCGGTCAATTGATAAACCCAATGAAAAAACTTCTGTCGCCCGTTACGGGAAGCGCCAATTACAAGAGAGCATGGAGTCTTTTCGACCAAATCCTTATTTCTCACAGTTTTTTGAACTACGAAGTAAACACCCATAGTTTTGTAAAGGCAGACATTTTTGCTCCCCGTTTCTTAAAGGAGTGGAAAGGCAGGTATAAGGGTAATCCATTTAGAACTTATGCTGGGAACAAATATTTAGGTGGGTATAGTGACCATTTTCCCGTGTACATACTCATGGATGAGAACAAAACGTAAGAGTAGGAATAAGTCTACACCACATAAAAGTTAATTTTCACAACATAAAGCGGTAAATCACTATGCATTTCATCGAATAAAGTAGGAATTTTATCGATGAATCCTACATCTCAAATTATATTCGTAGTCCAAATCTTACCTTAACTTAACTATGGATTACAGATTTCCTTTAGGGGCCAAGGGAGTGATCTTCACTATTTTACTTTCGCTTATAAGCGGAACCTCCATCCTTGCACAATCTGATTCTGCCAAAAAAAAGATCAGCCTTTCCTACGACCAAGGAAAAATGTCCTCTTTGATTTCCGAAATGGAAATGGAGCATCAGTCCAAACTAAAAAAAATAGGTGAGTTGATAAAATCCAAAGGCATCAGTGCCATGGAAAACAAAACAAACGGTACACAAACCGCATTAAAGGACATTGGTACCGATGGAACACCCCTATACTACACCACGCTTAACGATCCAGCCTCCCAAACATCCAGAGCACATACCCTTTATGACAAAGGTCTGTTGAACTTGGGACTTACCGGCACCCGTATGGAAGTGGGCGTATGGGATTCTGGGGTTGCGCTTACATCGCATCAAGAATTTGATTCACGGGCCAAAAATGCGGATAATGCTGTTGAGGTGAGCCTTCACGCTACTTTGGTCACAGGAAACTTGATTTCTGCCGGTGTCGAGCCCAATGCAAAAGGAGTTGCATACGGGGCCCAAGCCCTGACCCACGATTGGAGCAGGGATAAGATTGAAGTTGCCGAAGCCGCCGCGAACGGAATGCTCTTGAGCAACCATTCCTACGGAATTTTGTCGGACAGGGTGCCGGATTGGTATTTTGGCGCTTACATTAAAGTCACACAGGACTGGGACAAGATCATGTACAACGCTCCATATTATTTGATGGTGACCGCAGCGGGCAATGCCCGAACCTCCAACGACAACGAATCTCCATTTTATGGCAAAACGGCTGATGGTTTTGATCTACTATTGGGCTTTACCACCACTAAAAACGGATTGACGGTCGCCGGGGCCAATACTGAAATAGGCAGCAATGGCGAACTTAAAAAAGCCTCTGTTGCCGGCTACAGTAGTTTTGGACCTATTGATGACGGGCGTATAAAGCCAGACCTTGCCGGTGATGGAGGAAACATACTTTCCACCAGTTCGGCTACCAATAGCAGTTACCAAGTTTCCGCCGGAACTTCGATGGCAGCGCCGGGAGTAACAGGGTCATTGTTGTTGTTGCAGCAGTACCACGAAGAACTTTTTGGCAGTTATATGAAAGCGGCGACCTTAAAAGGGCTTGCGCTTCATACTGCCGACGATGTTGATGCAAAGGGACCCGACTACAAAATGGGCTGGGGAGTAATAAATGCCAAATCTGCGGCAGAAGTTCTTCAGAATAAAGATTTTACCGCTTTAGTGAACGAGGAAAGCCTATCAAACGGTGAAACCTATAGCATAACTGTAAATGCAACTGATGGTGTTCCATTGGTGGCTTCGATTTCTTGGACCGACCCAGAATCGGAAAACATAAACCGAGGCGAACTCAATAGCACTAACCCTGCTTTGGTGAACGATTTGGATATTAGGATCACCAAGAACGGAGAAACTTATTTTCCTTGGAAGTTGAATCCTGCAAAAGCCAACGATGCTGCTACCAAGGGCGACAATAAAGTTGACCCGTTTGAACGAGTTGAGGTGGAAAACGCAAAAGGCACCTACACCATTACCATTTCTCATAAGGGTAGCTTAAAGAACGGTTTTCAGGATTTTTCGCTGGTAGTTTCAGGAGCACAGATCTCCAATTGCTCTATCGATATTCCTTCTGATGTTGCATTGGAAAATTTGACGGGGGAGAGTGCTACCATTTCTTGGAGCAAAGCCGATGAAACATTGTTCGAGATCCAGTACAAAAGTATTGATGCTGACAATTGGTCGAACGAATTGATTTGGGACAACAATTTTGAACTTACCACTTTGGAAGAAGGCAAAGTATACGAGGCGCGAGTACGTTCCATTTGTACTGAAAATGCCGTTTCCGAATTTTCTGAAACCATCGAGTTTGAATTTAACGGCGAAGAAACCGTATTGATAGAGAATACGCCCATGTTTGTTCCCCAAGAATTGAACATCTCCATATTCCCAAATCCTGCTGTGGACTATCTAAATGTTGAAGCAGAACTATCCCAAGATGCAGAGTTCTCCATCGTGACCACTTCCGGCAACGTGATTAAAAAAGGGAAGACACAAGGCTCCATCAATGTATCATCCTTATCATCCGGATTGTATGTTTTGGTAGTTCAGGATTATTCCGGTATTAAAAGCACCAAGTTTTACAAGAATTAAAAAGAATAAAGATTCAAGAACCAAGACATCAGATGTCAGAAATCAGACCTCTGACTTCTGACATCTGACATCTGCCTCCCCATAAAAAGTTCGCGATAATCCGTGTAATTCGTGTCTTTTCAATGACCAATCACCAATGGGCAATAAGCAATCAAGTGAGTTATGATAGTTTTAATAAAAAAGAGTCAAAACTCCAAAGCTGGTTGGTCATTTCGAAATGAGGTGCAGCGCACCGATTGAGAAATCTCCTTTGCACTTCGCATCACTAGATTTCTCACATCCGTTCGAAATGACACTCGGAACCTTTTACCCTTCACCTTTTTCCCTTTGGCCAATAGTTCGCGATAATCCGTGTAATTCGTGTCCATTCAATGTACAATCAATAAAATGTCGCTTCGACTCCGCTCAGCGACCGCCAACCTACCTCTAACTTTCGACTTCTGAAATCTGACTTCTGACCTCCGACTTCCATCAATCCAACCCTCCAAAAATCCAAGAATCTACCCAAAAACCCCCATCCGTCAATTCAAAAGGGGCATCCGTCAATTGGCGCCCCTAAAATACCTTCGCTTGTCCTTACTTTGTTGGAATCGACAACTTTAAAAAAGTAATTGATATGAAAAAATTCAGTACATGGGCCGTTGCGGCCCTATCGGTTTGCCTGTTCGCACTTTCCTGTGGCAAGGACGATAGCCCTGACACTCCCGACACGCCCAAGACCGGTGATGATAACCCGACGATAACCAGCTTTACGCCTCTTTCCGGCACCGTGGGCACCTTGGTCACCATCAACGGGACCAACTTTGATGCCACCAAATCCAACAACACCGTAAAGTTCGGCAACGTGGCAGCCAGCGTTACCAATGCTAGTGCCACCAAGCTCGTGGCCGAGGTGCCCGAGGGCGCGGTCGACGGAAAAATATCTGTTACCGTGGGCGGAAAGACTGCCACCAGTAGCGACTCCTTCACCGTTACCGAGGATGTTCCCTTGAGCATTGCCCTGAACGAAGAAGCGGTGACGCTATATCCCTATCCCAAATATACCGCTATGTTGGAAGTGACCACCGACATAGGCGAGAACACCGTGGCGTGGAGCAGCAGCGACGAGACCGTCGCCACCGTGGATGCCGACGGCACAGTGACCGCCCTAAAGATTGGCGAGGCAACCATTACCGCAAACGTATCTGGAACTACGGCCACCTGTACTGTGAGCGTGGTGGACGGACCGGTGACCAAACTGGAACTGGACAAGGAGGGCATGGAGCTCTATACCGGCGATACCGGGGAACTCTCCATTTTTGCTTTGGAGGCCGATGTGGAGGAGACCAGCACCCCCGTTTGGAGCTCGGACAACACCGATGTGGCCACCGTGGACCAAGAGGGCAAGGTTACCGCTGTGGCGGAGGGACAGGCCACCATTACCGTGACAATTGACAATGCCTCCGATACTTCCACCATTGTGGTGAGCCCTAACATATATATTGCTGGGAGTGAGATTAATGAAAACGATATTTATGTAGCCAAGGTATGGAAGAACGGGGAAGTGCTCTACGAACTTACCGATGGTACAAATAATGCCAATGCCAATGACATATATGTGGATGGTGATGATATTTATGTGGTTGGATTTGAAATGGATGGAAATATACAAGTTGCCAAAGTTTGGAAAAATGGTGTTGCCACTACTCTTGCCGAGGAGGCATATGCCAGCTCTGTTTTTGTAAGCGATGGAACTGTATATGTGGCAGGTGCCACCGAAGATGGTACCGTTCCGGTGGTCTGGAAAGATGGTATAGTTGAAGTATTGCCATCTGTAGGTTTTGCTATTAATGGAATCGTCAATTCGATTTATGTAAGCGATGGAAAAGTTTATATAGCGGGCTCAGATTATTTGGGTTTTGGAACTGCAGCCACACTATGGTTGGATGGTGAAGCTACCTATCTTTCCGATAATATCTCAGATGCCGAATCGGTATTTGTAAGCGATGGAACAGTTTACGTCGCGGGAAAAGAGGAACAATACCCAAATAACAAAGCCACTATTTGGGTCAATGGCGATAAGGTGTCGGGGGCTGCACCATCCGATGCAACCGATGTATTTGTTGAAAACGAGGATATTTACGTTGCCTTAGAGTATAATGATGATTTTCAGATATGGAAAAATGGCAGTTTGCTATATGACCTTCCAAAACCAGATTGGTTTCTGGATAATCTTTCTTCATTATTTGTTCATAACAATATTATTTATTCTGTAGGATATAGTTTTGATTCAGATGTTAACTTGTCCTACTGGATTAATGATGAGCTTTTTTTTATTGAGAAAGAAGAAGGAAGTTTGGGTATATCGGGTTATTCCATTTTCGTAAAATAACTTTATTTTAATTAGATAAAAGAGGCCTTCCGTGCGAGCGAGGGGCTTTTCTTTTTTAGATTTCAGAGGTCAGAAGTCTGAGGTCAGAAGTCTGAGGTCAGAAATCAGTATGAAGGTTTGTGGAAATTCGTGTCGGTTCAGTCGACAATGAACAATTATCAATTAACAATGGGCGGGTTGGGTGGAATCAAGAATCAAGGCCTCATTTTTCACAGCAACTTTTGTCATTTCGAAATGAGGTGCAGGGCACCGATTGAGAAATCTCCTTTGCCTCTCGCATTACAAGATTTCTCACATCCGTTCGAAATGACACTCGATACCTTTTACCCTTCACCTTTTCCCTTTGGCCAATTGTTCGTGATAATTCGTGAGATTCGTGTCGGTTCAGTCGACAATAAACAATTATCAATTAACAATGGGTGGGTTGGGCGTTATCAAGAGCCAAGAATCAAGGCTTCGTTTCTTCATAGTAACTTTTGTCATTTCGAAATGAGGTGCAGGGCACCGATTGAGAAATCCCCTTTGTTCTCCACATTACAAGATTTCTCACATCCGTTCGAAATGACACCGATTGTGTTGTGTCGCTTCGACTCCGCTCAGCGGCCGAGTTGTTATACTGAGCAAAGCGACCATTTTCTCATTACTCAATACTGCCTACTGACCTCCGACCTCTGATATATGACATCTAAACTCACACCTTTTTGATTTCATCGTCGGTTAAAAGTTCCTCGTTGCGCATGCGCAAAAATACTTGTGCAGTAGTCACTACGTCCAGCTCGCAATAATCGATAATCCTGTCGATATCCTTTTCCTTGTAGAACACATCTTTCACCATACTGCCATCCATATCCTCTTTGGGGGAAGGGATTCCAAGAATATGCGCCAACAACTTGAGCGAGGTGTAATGTTTGTAATCGCCGAACTTCCAAAGCTCCATGGTATCCAAATGAGGCACTTCCCACGGTTTTTTACCGAATAGATCTAACTTGTAGGGCAGATTAATGCCGTTTATCACCATTCTGCGGGCGATATACGGAAAATCGAACTCCTTTCCATTGTGCGCACACAGCAAATGCTTTACGCTGCTAAAATAGTCTGTGAGCAATTGTTTGAACTCCTTAAGTATTTTAGACTCATCACCATAAAATGAAGTGGTCCTAAAATTTCTGGTGTCGCCCTGCATTTTAAAATAGCCCACTGAGATGCAGACAATTTTGCCGAACTCGGCCCAAATACCAGCACGGTCGTAAAATTCTTCGGGCGAGAACTCGTCCTTGCGTTGGTACTGTGTTTTTAGCTCCCATAACTGTTGGGAAGTTTCATCCAGATCGGAGAAGTGCTGATGTTGGGGTACGGTCTCGATATCCAAAAAAAGGATATGCTCCAGGTTAAGTTTATAAAGCATGGCAATAATTTAAAAAAGAGTCGTCTGCTTTGCAGGACTCTCGTGTTCCAATAACCATTTTTTTCTATGCAGTCCACCTGCATAGCCTGTGAGGTCTCCGTTGGTTCCTATTACACGGTGACAAGGAACCACAATCCAAAGTGGATTTTTGCCATTGGCCGAGGCTACTGCACGAATGGCCTTTACATCACCGAGTTGTTTGGAAAGTTCCAAATAAGAAATGGTTTTTCCAAAGGGAATTTGCAATAAGGCATCCCACACCTTTTTCTGAAAATCGGTCCCCGACGGATTTAATTTTAGGTCAAATACCGTCCGGTTTCCATCAAAATATTCATCAAATTGCTTCACAGCATCCTTCAGAACCTCTGGAATTGTGCCGTTTGGTTTTTTATTCTCCAAAACAGTGATTGCAGCAAGACCTTTTTCGTCTCCTTTTAATTCTGCTGTTCCTATAGGTGTCTGTATGTAAGCAATTTCCATTATTCTATTTCGTCTTCTTCTTCAATAATTCCCAATCGCTTTGCACGTGCATGCCAGTTCTTTCTAGCGAGCTTTTGAAGGTCTTCCACGTTGTCGCTCTCGTCCATAATCTCGAATCCGAGCAGGGTTTCTATTACGTCCTCCATGGTCACCAGACCACTTACCGAACCGTATTCGTCCACCACCAAAGAAACATGCTCCCTCTTCTGTACAAACTTTTTGAAAAGCTCGTTAATGGATTTACTTCGGTTGGTGACCAACAATTCCCTTCTTATGGTGGCCAAGGTTTCGTTTCCTTTTTTGTTGATGATGGCTTCCAACAATTCATCCTTTAAAAAGAAGCCCGTTATATTGTCCATACGATCCTTGTACAATGGAATTCTGGAAAAACGTAGTGGTCTGTTCTTTTCAAAAAATTCTTTTATCGGGGTGTCTTCCGATGCAATTTTCATGACGGTTCTTGGTGTCATCACATCGCGGGCCAGAATTTCATCAAAATAGAGCAGGTTCTTGATCATCTTGGATTCCGATTCCTGAAAAACGCCTTCTTCATGTGCGATTTCGGTCATGGCACTAAAATCCTCACGGCTCAAAACACTGCCATGTTCACCTTTGGCGCCCACCAACTTGGTAAAAAGTTGCAAAAGCCATAACAACCCTGTCCACTTTAAAATAAATACCATGATATTTAGCGCTTTGCTGGTAAAGTTGGCCAGTTGCTTCCAGAAAGTTGCCCCAATGGTCTTTGGAATAATTTCTGAAGCTACCAGGATCAATATTGTCATAAGTGTGGATACAATTCCAACCATAAGGTCTTCGGTCAAGGTAAAACCAAATATGGTACGCTGTGTGCTTCCATACATTTCTGCATAAGCCACTTTTGCCTGTACACCGACCAAAATTGCACCTACGGTGTGGGCAACAGTGTTCAAGGTAAGAATGGCGATCAGAGGTTTGTCCACATCTTTTTTAAGGGATTCCAACGTGGCGGCATAATCTTTTCCCTCTTGCTTTTTTACATTGATAAAGGTTGGGGTAATACTTAGCAATACAGCCTCCAAAATGGAGCACAGAAATGAAAAGAATATAGAAATAAGGGCATAAAATATAAGTAGTCCCATAGAATGGCAGAATGTTTAGTACCAAGATAGGGAATAGGAATTAATTTTGGACGCTTAATGTATCTGCTTTATAAAAAACGTCCTGTAGTGCCTGTCGAATGTCCAAACTGTACAGTTTCCGGTGGTCTCTAGAGGGATAAACCCGATTGGATAGAAAGATAAATGTCAATTTTTTAACCGGGTCTGCCCAAACAAAGGTTCCTGTAAATCCGGAATGGCCAAAACTTTCGGGCGAAGCCAAAGGGGACGGGTAGGCTTCTTCCAAAGGAAGTTCTGAATTGTTCAGGAGAGGTTTGTCAAAGCCTAAGCCCCTGTAATTTTCATTCTCGGGATATTGTATGGTAGTAAACTCTTTTACGGTTCCTTTTGAGATGAGCTGTTTACCATCTACATTTCCATAATTTTGATAGAACAGCATCAATTTGGCCAGATTATCTGCCGTGCCAAATAGACCGGCATTACCAGAAACCCCTCCCTTGAGCGAAGCATTTTCGTCGTGTACCCAACCTTTCACCAAGGTCTTTCGGAAAAGAGAATCCACTTCGGTGGGAACTATGGCATTTACGTAATTGTTTTCCATGGGAAGATACCCCAAGGTGTGACAACCTAATGGGCCGTAGAAGTTTTCATCCAAATAGGTTTGGTAATCGGTTCCGGTGAGTTGTTCTATCAACGTTGGAAAAATCAAAAATGTAAGTCCGGAGTATTTGTACTTTTTTTCATCCGAAACTTTGGACCGGTTGATGATTCGGTTCATTTTTCGTTCAAAACGATGATTGATGAATAGCCCATCATATACCTGCCCTTGATATCGTTTGTCTGATGAATTGTGCACGAATCTTTTTTTGATTTCTCCGTTTTTACGAAGTACTTTCTGTAAAAAAACGATATATGGTATCAGCCCTGCCTGATGCGCCAGTATTTCACGAAGCGTTAGGTCTTTTTTGTCCCTTCTTCGCTTCCATGGGTCCCAATATGTACTGAATGGTTTATCTAGGTCCAGCTTGCCTTCGTCCACCAACTTCATCAAAGCAGGAAGTGGTCCCGAAATTTTCGTGACGGAGGCCAAATCGTACAAATCGTTCAATGCAACTGGTTGAATTTCATCATAGGTGTGGAATCCATAAGCTTTATGGAAAATAACAGTATCGTTCTTCGCGACCAACAATTGTGCTCCGGGAAATGCTAAACTATCAATGCCCATCTCCATAATGGAATCCACTTTTTGGTCGATGAAATTTTCATCGAAACCCAAAGTAGAGGGAAGGGCATGGATGAGCTCGCGTTGGGCAAACCCAAAGGGCATCACTAGAGTGAAAAGGAAAAACGAAACCGCTAGTTTTTTCATTTTGGTTTTAGGTTTATCCCAAAGTACGGATAAAATCCTTCGCAAAATAACTGGCAATGATATCGGCGCCTGCTCTTTTAATGGCTGTCAATTGTTCTAGCATTACTGCATCGTGGTCCAACCAACCTTTTTCCGCTGCTGCTTTTAGCATGGCATACTCGCCAGAAACTTGATAAACGGCAACAGGTACTTCAACTTCGTTCTTGATTTCCCGAACAATGTCCAAATAGCACAACCCTGGCTTTACCATCACAATATCAGCCCCTTCGTCGATATCCATTTGAGTTTCTTTAATGGCTTCATACCGATTGGCATAATCCATTTGATAGGTTTTTTTGTCCTTCGGCACATTTGCAATGTCAACGGGTGCAGAATCCAGCGCATCCCGGAACGGTCCATAAAACGCACTGGCATATTTGGCGGAATAGGCCATAATTCCGGTATTAAGAAACCCTTCGTCTTCCAGAGCTTCGCGGATGGTGAGGATTCTACCGTCCATCATATCGCTTGGAGCAACAAAATCTGCCCCTGCATTGGCATGGGAAACGCTCATTTCTGCCAATAGCTCTGCAGTTTCATCATTCAAAATTTGCCCTTCGGCCACAATACCATCATGTCCGTAGGATGAAAATGGGTCCAAGGCCACATCTGTCATCACCAACATCTGTGGACAGGCATTTTTTACGGTTTTAATGGCGCGTTGCATCAATCCATCTGGATTTAGCGCTTCGGTTCCTTTGTTGTCCTTGAGTTTATCATCAACCTTTACAAAAAGAAGCACGGAACACAGTCCCATTTTCCAGAGTTCTTTTACCTCTTTTTCGAGATTGTCCAAACTTAACCTAAAGTAGTTGGGCATGGATGGAATCTCTTCTTTGATTGCTTTTCCTTCGGTCACGAAAAGTGGAACCAAAAAGTCATCCGGGGTCAAAGTGGTTTCCCGAACCAATCTTCTAATGGATTCTGATGCACGGAGTCTTCTGTTTCGTATTAATGGGTACATGTTGCTAGTTTTAAGTTATAAGCCTTAAGCTTAAAGCGATGTTTTTATAGTCTTGATTAATGTCGCAAGCATTTTCTTGATTTCATCTATTTCTGAAATAGTGTTTTTGGATATTTCTGATTCAATATAACCCAAGTCGGAGGCTAAAAGCAAAAGATAATCCAATTCGTGGGCAGAACCAGAAGCGATATAAAGAAATCGAATAAATTCTTTTTGAGTTTCGCGTCCACACCCTTCTGCAATATTTGTGGGAATGGAGACAGAAGCCCTATTCATCTGGGAGATTAAATTGTACTGTTCCGATTTTGGGAAATCCTTGGTCAAGCCATAAATGTCAAGTACGAGTTGATGTGATTTTTCCCAGACCTTGTAATTTTTATAGTTTCCCATGGCTTAGAGCTTACTGCTTAAGGCTTATCGCTAATATTAAATATCAATTTCTCCTGTTAGATAAAGCACGGCTTTCCCCGAAATTTTTACACGCTCGCCCAAATACTCGCAGACCAAATCGCCACCTCGTTCGGAAAGCTGTTTAGCTGTCATTTTGGTTTTGCGCAACACTTCTGACCAGTAAGGGGAAAGCGATGTATGGGCCGAACCGGTTACTGGGTCTTCAGGAATACCGCAAGAAGGGGCAAAGAAGCGGGATACAAAGTCAACTTCATTGCCTGGAGCGGTAACAATGACCCCTCTAGCGTCCACTTGGTCCAAAAGGAAGAAGTTGGGAGAGAGTTCCTCAATTTCCTTTTGGGATTGGTAAACCAGCATGTAATCGCTTTTTCCCTTGTATGTCTTTACCGGGGATTTTCCCAATGCTTGGTCGATTTCATCAATATTTTTGATGGCGACCAGCGTATCTGCTGGAAAATCCATGGTCAACCAGTTGTTGTCGGCCTTGTTTACATATAGGTTGCCACTTCGGCTCGAATAAAACTGAATGGTATTTTTGTCGAGTTCATAAAAATGAAATATAACAAAGGCGGTCGCTAGAGTGGCGTGTCCACATAGGTCAACCTCAACTTCAGGGGTGAACCATCGAATTTCGTACAGGTCATCTTTCTTTACTGCAAAGGCTGTCTCCGCAAGATTGTTTTCTTGGGCTATTTTCTGCATCAGCTCTGGACTCAACCAAGATTCCAAAATACAGACCGCTGCCGGATTGCCTCCGAAAGTTTGGCTCGTAAATGCGTCTATTTGATAAATTTTCTGTCTCATTGATTTGGTTTCTGGACAAAATTAAGCATTAGGCCCAATCTTTTGGGTTTTGTAGTACCTCTATCAATTTATCTTCGTCGCTACCTTTTTCTGGATGATGGTCATACTTCCATTGCACGTGCGGGGGCAAACTCATCAAAATACTTTCAATACGTCCGTTGGTTTTTAGACCAAAAAGGGTTCCTTTATCATGTACTAAATTAAATTCTACATAGCGCCCGCGACGAATTTCTTGCCAATCACGCTGTTCTTGTGAATATGGTAAATCTTTTCTTTTTTCAACTATAGGAGCGTAGGCCTCCAAGAAACTGTCCCCGACCTCGGTTACAAAATTGTACCAATCTTCCATGCTGGTTTCTTCGGTGGCTTTGCAATAATCGAAAAACAGTCCGCCTACGCCACGAGCTTCGTTCCGGTGCGCATTCCAAAAATAGTCGTCGCACTTCTTTTTGTAGTTGATGTAAAATTCTGGATTGTGGGCATCACATGCTTTTTTACAAATGGAATGAAAATGTGCCGCGTCTTCCTCGAATAAATAATAGGGGGTAAGGTCTTGTCCGCCACCAAACCATTGGTCAACGATGTTACCTTCCTTGTCGTACATTTCAAAATAGCGCCAGTTGGCATGGACTGTTGGCACCATTGGATTTTTGGGGTGAATGACCAAGCTCAGTCCACAGGCAAAGAAATCCACATCTTCCACCCCAAAGTAGTTTTGCATGCTTTTGGGCAAGGGTCCGTGCACCTTGGAAATGTTGACCCCTCCTTTTTCAAAAACAGCTCCGTTCTCTATAACTCTTGTTCTCCCGCCACCTCCTTCTTCACGCTCCCAAAAGTCCTGTTGGAACATGGCCGTGCCATCCAATTCTTCCAATTTGGAGGTGATAGTATCTTGTAATTGTTGAATGTATGCGTAGAATTTATCTTTCATTGTTCTAAAATATGTACCATTCGGTTTTTATATTCGGAAAGCACTGAACTCCCATCAATTTTGATGGATTCCAAAGCCATTTCCTTTAATAAATGCACAACTTCCTGTTCTGATTTTTCCATATACTGTTCAAAAATGAAGCGGCCAACTTCATTATTGTGCAAATCCATTTCCCGTGGTAACTTTTTGTTCGGAAATGAGTCCTCGTGCCAATCGGTTACTTTTTTGGCCCAATCCAAGACCACTTCTTCATTGTTTTGCCATTTGAAACATCTTTTAGCAATCAAATAGTTCCAAAAAGCATGTCTAAAAGCATTGGCTGGCCCATTCTTATGGTGCAACTTTCCATAGTTTTTGGACGAAATGGCTATGCAATCCTTAGTTGCTTTTATGGTCGGCAGAATAAAGTGCGGGCGACTCAAACCAATAAATACACCTTTCAGTATATTTTTAAAATCGACTCGTTTTAGTACCGTAAATAGGTTCACTCCTTGTATTCTTTGACGGCATCAATAAATGCTTTTGCATTTTCCACTGGGATATGCGGTAATATACCATGTCCCAAATTCACAACATATTTGTCCTTGCCAAAATCACGGATCATTTGCGTAACCATTTCCTTGATTTTCTCTGGTGGCGAAAGCAGACGGGCTGGATCAAAATTACCTTGAAGGGTTATATTGCCTCCAGTTAAGTATCGTGCATTTTGAGCGGAACACGTCCAATCCACACCAACGGCAGAGGCGCCCGAGTTGGCCATTTCCTTAAGTGCGAACCAGCATCCTTTTCCAAAAACGATTACGGGAGCTTCATCTTTTAATGCATCCACAATCTGTTGTATGTATTTCCAGGAGAATTCCTGATAATCGGTTGGAGACAACATCCCGCCCCAAGAATCAAAAACCTGAACCGCGTTTACACCGGCTTTAACCTTTGCTTTAAGATAGGCGATGGTCGTATCCGTAATTTTTTGAAGCAATTCGTGCGCAGCCTTTGGCTGGGTAAAACAAAATCCTCTTGCTTTATCAAAACTCTTGCTGCCCTGACCTTCCACGCAGTAGCAAAGTATGGTCCAAGGGGAACCTGCGAACCCTATTAATGGAATGTCATCGTTCAGTTTTTCCTTGGTCATGGTAATGGCGTCCATCACATAGCCCAGCGTATCCTGAATATCCGGTACGATTACCTTGTCCAGATCCGCTTGTGAGCGGATTGGGTCGGGCAAATAAGGACCAAAATTTGGTTTCATCTGTACCTCGATGTCCATGGCTTGTGGAATCACCAAAATATCGCTGAATAAAATAGCCGCGTCCATGCCGTATCGGCGAATGGGCTGCACTGTGATTTCCGAAGCCAATTCCGGGGTCTGGCAACGGGTGAAGAAGTCGTATTTTTTACGGAGTTCCATAAACTCTGGCAAATAGCGCCCTGCTTGTCGCATCATCCATACGGGTGGACGTTCAACAGTTTCACCTTTTAAAGCTCTTAGGAACAAGTCGTTTTTTATCATGGGTGTCTATAATGGTTTATCGCCTGGACCAACACATTCTCTACGGTCGGTTTATTGGCAATGATTATATTTTTAGAATATTTCTTTGCTTCAGAAGCCGTAGTTTCTCCAATACAAAATAAAGTGCTGTTTATCAAACTGTTTTCCAGTTGATAGCTTCGGATGCCACTTGGACTAAAGAAAAGGATACCATCAAAATCGCGTTGAAACTTTTTCGAATTTAAGTGGGTGCGGTAAACTTCTAACTCCTTATACTGAACGTTATTTTTTGACAAGAGTTCTGGAAGGTCGTCCCTTCTTTTATTGCCACAGAGGAACAAAAAAGTTTTATTTTTATAGCGTTCAATCAGAATTTCACCTAATTCTGATGCATAATGCGCTGTTTCTACCACTTTAAGGCCATTTTCTTGTAGAAATGATTTTGTTTTTTCCCCGACACAAAATACACTGAGGTTAGATGTGTCCAAATCCTGAGCCTGTTTCAGGAAAGCTTTTACAGCGTTTTTGCTGGTAAAAATTAACTTGTTGTGGTCGAACGGGATTTTTACATCCAACAGTTCAATTTTAAGGGCATCGTACTCCACCAATCCCAGACCGGAATTTAGAAAAAGCTCCTTTTGGGACAAACTCAATATTTTAGTGGACAGTACTGTTTTCATTTCTGATTTCTTGCATCAATTTGTCGCCTCCTTTTTGCAATACTTCAGCGGCGCAGGTTTTTCCAAGACCTATGGCATCGGACAGCTTTACTTCTTTTTTGATATCGATTTTCTGCTTTCCATCCAAGGAGAAAACAACGCCTTCAAAATATACCATTTTGTCTTTTATAAGAGCCAAGGCTCCTATGGGTGCGGTACAACCGCCTTCCAGCGTTCGTAGAAACTCACGTTCAATGGTTGTTGCCAACTCCGTTTCCGGGTGGTTTAGGTTCCCCAGAGCTTCTTTGGCAAAGTCATCTTCTTGCTTGGCGACCACGAGCATGGCACCTTGCGCGGGAGCTGGTATCATCCAGTCTAGCTGAACCGCATCTTTGGGTAATAATTTGATGCGTTCCAATCCTGCCTGCGCAAAAATGGCTCCTTGCCAATCGTTCTCGATGAGTTTAAGTAGGCGGGTGTTTACATTTCCCCTAAGGTCTACGACTTTGTGGTTAGGATATTTGTTCAACCATTGGGCTTTTCGCCGTAGACTCCCGGTGGCAATAGTGGCAGGCTGGTCGCTCTCCAAAAATGATGAACCTTTGTGGACCAATATGTCGTGGGTGATGGCGCGTTCCAGAACGGCTACCTGTACAATTCCCTTTGGCAGTTGTGTGGGTACATCTTTCATGGAATGTACCGCAATATCAATATCCCCTTTGAGCAATGCAACATCCAACGTCTTGGTGAATATTCCCGTAACACCAAGCTCGTACAACGGCTTGTCCAACACCTGGTCTCCCATGGATTTTGTTGGCACCAAAATGGTGTCGTACCCGAGTGCTTCCAGCTTTTGTTGCACGGTGGTTGCTTGCCACAGCGCCAATTCGCTGTCGCGGGTTCCAATGCGGATTATTTTGCTCATTTGGAATGTAGTTCTAACTGAAATACTTTTTGTATCAGTTCCAAGCTGTCATCGGTGTCGACCTCGTTGCTCTTTAGATGGTTGGCAAACTGCTTGGTGATTTTTTGAATGATACGGTCGGAAATGATTTCTGCCTGCATTTGGTCGAAACCTTCAATTTTTTTTGTCTGAAAATCGATTTCTTCGGTTTTCATAGTGTTCAGTTTGTCCTTAAGCGCATTGATCACAGGGGCAAACTTGCGGGTTTCCAACCATTTTAGGAAATCCTTTTTTACTTTTTCTATAATAGCTTCCGCCTTGGGAACATATTCTTTTCTTTTGGCCAAGGTCTCATCCGTAATCTGGGAAAGCTGATCAAGATGTACTAGAGTTACATTGTCCAGTTCCTTTACATCGTCCGATACGTTTTTAGGAACGGACAAATCAAGCACCAATAAGGGCTTTTTAGGGTAGATCAATGCTTTGGAAACCGTTGGAAGTTGAGCTCCGGTGGCCACAACCAGAATATCCGCTTTTCGAATTTCCGTTTGTAAATCCCCATAGTCCTTTACGCTCAATTGAAATTTCCCGGCAATGTCCTCCGCTTTTTCCCGAGTTCTGTTGATCAAAGTGATGTGGGAATTATTAGAATGTTTCACCAGATTTTCACAGGTATTTCTTCCAATTTTACCGGTTCCGAACAACAAAATGTTCTTTTTGGAAATATCGGTTACGTTGTCCAATATGTACTTCACCGATGCAAAAGCCACCGACGTAGCTCCCGAAGACAGTTCTGTTTCGTTTTTGATACGTTTACTGGCCTGAATCACTGAATTGCACAAACGCTCCAAGAACGGATTGGCCATATCATGCTTTTTGGCACGGTAGAACCCTTGCTTTATTTGGCTGATGATTTCGAAATCACCCAAAATCTGACTATCCAGACCGGTACCTACCTTGAACATATGGGAAATGGCATCGTGGTTTTTGTACACGTAGGCCACTTCCTGAAATTCTTCAACGGTTCCATGTGTTTCATCGCAAAGAAGTTTGATGAGCTGGTAGGGATGTTGCGCAAAACCGTAAAGTTCGGTTCTGTTGCAGGTAGATATGGCCAATAGGCCGTCAATTCCGATTTCCTTGGCTTTGCCCAAAATATGGTCAATAGCAGGAACATCCAGACTGAACTTTCCTCTAACCTCTGCATCCGCCTTCTTGTAACTCAACCCAACGGCATAGAAGGAATTATGTTTTGAAATATGGTAGTCCCTCATAAAGGATATAAATCGCAGCACAAAAATAACAGGGTTATAGATCAAAAAATAACGCTAGCGGAACTATAAATAACCAAGAGTGTTATTTTATATTCTATTTTTGATAAAAATGACGCAAGGCATTGTTTTTATTGATAAATTTGATAATTCGAATTACAATTTAGAGTGATTCTAAATTAAGTAAAAAACAAAAATTGATTAAAATCCGATATGAAAAACATCGCTAGAGGTTCTTATGACGAAATTTTGGTGGAGGATGGGATTTACATACTCAAAATTCAAAATGATGCTCAGGAGGCAAAGCTTATCGAACGGGACATTGATAGTTCTTATATTCAATTTCATTTTTGCCTGAAAGGCAAATCCAAGTTCAATTTTAACGAAGGGAACTACTATTTGGAAGTGAACGAGGAAAATTCCTTGTTGCTTTACAATACCCAAAAAAATCTACCGCTCGATTTGGTGGTTTCACCTGGGTCTTGGTTGCTCTCGGTGGTGATGACCATCAGAAAGTTCCATTCGCTGTTTTCGGATGAAGCTGATTACATTCCGTTTTTAAGCGAAGAGAACAAAGAGAAAAAATACTATTCCCAAGAGATGGTATCCCCGGCCACGGCGGTCGTTCTTAGTCAGTTAATGAACTACAACCTGCATCCATCCATCAAAAAATTGTATCTAAAGGGCAAGGTCTATGAGCTGATTTCCCTGTATTTTAATAAAACGGAGGATGCCGATTTGGAACAATGCCCCTATTTGGCCGATGAAGATAATGTTAGACGTATTCGCATGGCAAAGGAAATCATGATTTCCCGTATGGCCGAGCCACCCACTTTGGCCGAGCTATCGCAAGAGGTTGGGCTGAGCCTAAAAAAACTGAAAGAAGGCTTCAAGCAAATCTATGGGGATTCGGTATTTGGATTTTTGTTCGATTATAAAATGGAGTATGCCCGAAAAATGCTGGAAACGGGCAAGCACAATGTAAATGAAGTAGGGTTAAAGGTTGGTTATAGTACTGCAAGCCATTTTATAGCCTCCTTTAAAAAGAAGTTCGGTACTACACCAAAAAAATACTTAACTTCAAACGTCTAAACAAACAACATATGAGAATCTTCACATTGTCCCTGCTATCCATTTGTTTTTTATTTCAGATGGCGGCACAAGATACACCTACAACCGAAACTGAAGCTCAAAAAATGCCGGAACTAGTATTGGCTTTCACCAAAACCAAAGGTTGGCGGCATAAATCCATTGAGAAAGGAGTACAGACGCTTAGGGAACTGGGAAGGGAAAACGGTTTTATCGCTTTACAGACGGAATCAGGGGAGGATTTTACCACTTCAAACCTTAAAAACTACAAACTTGTGGTATTTTTAAGCACTACTTTAGACGTTTTGGACGATGCACAGCAACGTGCATTTGAGTCCTATATTAAAGGGGGCGGCGCTTTCCTGGGAATACATGGAGCTTCCGATACAGAGTATGATTGGGCTTGGTATGGTAAGTTGGTAGGCGGATATTTTGAGGATCATCCCAACGATCCCAATGTTCGAGAAGCCAAAATCGATGTGGTGAGCAAGGCGCATCCATCCACGGAACACTTGCAAGATACTTGGACAAGGACCGATGAATGGTACAATTTTAAAAATTTAAATCCGGACGTTACCGTTTTGCTCAATTTGGATGAGACCAGTTATGAGGGGGGAACCAACGGTTCCAACCATCCCATTGCCTGGTACCACGAATTTGATGGAGGAAGGGCTTTTTATACCGGCGGCGGCCATACCGATGATTCTTTTGATGAGCCCATGTTCCGTCAACATCTTTTAGGTGCTATTGAATGGTGCCTAAAGCGAAAGTAAAGCCGGCCTTGCCACAATTATCCCTATATTGCTTTTGATGTTTTTGAGGTAATCCGCCAAGGGCAATTCGGATATTTCTACCTCACCATTTTTGCTGGAAGCATGTAATAAGTGCAATCTTCCGTCGGGTTGATGGATGGCAATCCCCGTATGGGTCACATCCAATCCTTTTATGGAAGTGGCCAAAGCAAGAATATCTCCCGATTTGATAAGATGTTCCTTGCTTTCGATTTCGTCATTTGGCAAATAGCAAAGTTTTTCTTTGGCTATTTCTTTTTCCACGGTCAACATGGCGTCAAAGTTCTCGTCGCTGGTCAAAAATGGGTACAAATCTCGATGAGTTCCCATAAAATTGATGGGTTTTTCCAGCTCCACACCGCCCAAGTCGGCAGTAATATCCTTTACCAACCCTTTTTTCTCGTTGTTGCGTATCCATTCGGTAAAGTAATGCAAACGCGAAGGATATCCGTTTAAATCTCCATTTCTATACCGAACGGTTTCAAGATTTTCAGTGAAATCTTCAAAATTCCTTTGTTGTTCTTTAAGCATCAAACTAAAGGCCAAAACATTTTCTACAAACGTGGTGCAGTCCAGCCCTCCAAAATTTACGACCAAGGTTTCCGTATCGCCAACTTCAAGCGTTTTTTCCACGTAAGGTGTCCCCAAAAAAGACTGACCGACCAGGGCAATAGTATCACCTAAGCTGGAAGCTCTGGTTTTTTCCAAATCGGAAATTTTGGTCTCGAAAAGGGATTTGTCTTCCGGAGAACAGGTGATTTGCTGGGCATTGGTGTAGGTTGCCAAAATCAGAAAAACTGTCACTATTTTATTCTTTATCACGGATATCATTTTGATGTTCAACTTTTAACCTAGTGGTTCTGGCAATACTTTCCGGGTAATTCTCCTGAAGAAACACAATCAGCTTTTCCCGCACATGTACACGCAAATCCCATGCCGTGGGCGAATCCTTGGCACTTACCAACGTTCGGATTTCGACATAGTTCGGCTTGGTGTCGGTAACTTGTACCACGTCGACCTTACCGTCCCATAAATCGATATTTTTTAATATTCTGGTCTGTTCCTCACGGATTTTATCGAACGGCACGTTGTAATCCACATATAAAAAAATGGTTCCCAATAGGTCCGAAGAAGTCTTGGTCCAGTTCTGGAAAGGTTGGTTTATAAAGTACGGGGTAGGAACTATCAAACGTCTTTTGTCCCAAATGCTCACCACTACGTAGGTCAGTGTGATTTCCTCGATTCTGCCCCATTCCCCTTCCACGATTACAACATCGTCCAACTTTATGGGTTGTGCTATAGCAATTTGTATTCCAGCCAATATGGTACCGATAAATTGTTGGGCCGAAAATCCGATAATGATACCCGCCACACCTGCTGAAGCAAAAATACTGATGCCAACTTCCCGGATTTCTTCAAAACTCATCAAAATAAACCCTATTCCCAACAGTATAATGATGAATATGAAGATGCGTTCCAATATGGTAAATTGCGTATATACTTTTCTCGCCTTCAAATTATCGGCAACCCCCATATCGTAGTTTTTGATAACGATTTTCTTGGCAATTTTCAAAATCGCGATCATTACCCAGGCCATCGCAAAGATAAAAAGCAAGGTGCTGGCTTTTTTAAACCAGTACTCGGCATCTTCAAGGTTCAGAAGGTCACGTAGCGCCTTCATTCGTAGGAGAACAGATATAAAAATCAAAACCAATGGGAAGGCCAAGCGCCGAAAAGCACTTTTAGGAAGAAGATATTTTGGGTTTTTGCCCAAACGTTTTAGTACAACGGAAGTACTCCAATACAGTACGATGAGAACAAAAAGGGCAACCCCCAAATAAATAAGTGATTCTTTGGAAACATTGTCGTAGAAGGACTCCATATCAACAAAAATAAGGTAGAAAACCCAAGGAAGGAAAATCGGTCAAACAAAATCGAGAAACATTATTTCACCATAAGAAAGTATTTTGATTAGGAAAAGGCGAAGTCCACTTGGTGTTGTATTTTAGCGGCCTAAACTAAAAAGCCGTGAAAAAAGGAGTTTTATTGGTCAATTTGGGATCTCCCGATAGCCCTACCGCTAAAGATGTGAAGCCATATTTGGACGAGTTCTTGATGGATGAGCGCGTTATAGACGTGAACCCGGTTTTGCGGAACATCATCGTTCGCGGAATCATTTTGAATACCCGACCCAAAAAATCGGCCGAGGCCTATTCTAAAATTTGGTGGGAAGAAGGTTCCCCTTTGATCATTATTTCCGAAAGATTCACCGAAAAAGTGCAAAAGCAAACCGACCTTCCGGTGGCTCTTGGTATGCGTTACGGTTCTGGGTCCATTAAAGAAGGTTTACAAGAATTGAAGGAGAAAGGTGTCGATGAGGTGTTCTTGGTACCCTTATACCCTCACTATGCGATGTCATCCTATGAAACGGTGGTGGTAAAAGCACTTGAGGTGCAACAAGAGGATTTTCCCGAAATGCAAGTGACAACATTACCTGCATTTTACAGTAACCCCAATTATATCAAAATATTATCAAAAAGTATCGCCGAAGGTCTACAGGGGTTTGATTACGACCACATACTTTTTTCTTATCATGGGATTCCCGAGCGGCACGTTAAAAAATCGGACCCGACCAAGTTTCATTGCCAATTAAATGGGGAATGCTGTAAAACCAATTCTGTGGCCCATCATACCTGTTACCGTCACCAATGCTACGATACTACCGAACTGGTGAAAAAAGAATTGGGCCTGCCCGAGGAAAAAGTAAGTACTTCGTTTCAGTCTAGGCTAGGGAGCGACCCTTGGTTACAGCCGTTCACGGATAAGGAGTTCGAACGGTTTGGAAAAGAGGGCATCAAAAAATTGGCCGTGATCACTCCGGCATTTGTAAGCGATTGTTTGGAAACCTTGGAAGAGATTGCCATGGAAGGCAAGGAACAGTTCCAAGAAGCAGGTGGAGGCGACTACATTCATGTCCCTTGCCTTAACGATAGAGATGATTGGGCCGAATTGATGGCCAAATGGATTAAGGAATGGGAAGAAAATGATGTATTGCCCGAAACTAACATCCGATAAATTCCGTAGAAAGAAGAGAACAAAAGAACTGCTATGAAAATTGAAAACTTGGAGCAAGGGCTTCAACCCCTTCGTGAACAACTAAAAAACCATCCGCTTTACGCTCAGTTGGAGTCGGTGGATGATATTAAAACCTTTATGGAAAGCCACGTATACGCCGTTTGGGACTTTATGTCTCTTTTAAAAGCGTTGCAGCGCCACCTTACCTGTATTGACTTGCCTTGGCATCCGGCCCAAGATACGTCTGTGTCGCGTTTTATAAATGAGATTGTTTTGGAGGAAGAGAGCGATTTCAACGAAAAAGGAGAGGCCAAAAGTCATTTTGAAATGTACCTCGATGCCATGCAAGAGGTGCAGGCGGACACCCAGAAAGCTGAAGCCATCATTTCGTCTTTCACTGATTTAAAAACGATTTCAAACCAAATTGAAGCGGCAGAACTCAATCGGGCCGAAAAGAATTTTCTTCAATTCACGTTTGATGTCATCAATACCCAACAGCCCCATATAATTGCGGCGGCATTTACTTTTGGTCGCGAAGACCTCATTCCAGATATGTTCTTGAGCATTATCGAACAATCTGGCGAAAATGGCCCCAGTAAGTATAAGAAACTGGAGTATTACTTAAAAAGGCACATTGAATTGGACGGTGATGAACACGGTCCGCTTGCCTTACGAATGATTAAGGCCCTATGTGGTTCCAATGATCAAAAATGGAACGATGTTTTGGGGTACAGCAAACAAGCACTCCAATACAGAATAGCGCTTTGGGACAGTATCGCAGAAAAATTGGAGGAGAACAAAGGGAATTTGGTGAATGCGTTGTAGCTTTGGGTTACAACATTTCAAAATTACCATAAAACCCTAGAATACCCGCTTGCATGGCCAAAATCACTTCTGATGAACTTGGGCAGGAACCCATTGGCAAATTACTGATCAAACAGGCCGTGCCCGCCTCTATCGGTATTTTGGTAATGTCCTTAAACGTACTGGTGGATTCTATTTTTGTGGGCAACTGGATAGGGTCCATCGCCATAGCCGCTATTAACGTAGTGCTTCCCGTATCCTTTTTTATTGCCGCATTGGGAATGGCCATAGGGATTGGAGGGTCCAGTATTATTTCACGTGCCCTCGGAGCGGGAAACCGAGAAAAGGCCCTAAAAACTTTCGGCAATCAGATTACATTGACACTTTTGGTCACCGTTACCATGGTGGCATTGGGACTCTATTATGTAGATGCCTTGATTCCGGCCTTTGGAGGTAAAGGTTCCATTTTTGATCCGGCAAAAATCTATTACACCATCATTTTGTACGGAGTTCCTTTTTTGGCCCTCTGTATGATGGGAAATTCCGTAATCCGTGCCGAAGGCAAGCCTCGTTTTGCCATGATTGCCATGATTATACCGTCCATAGGAAACTTATTGATGGATTATGTATTTATTTATGTGTTCGATTGGGGCATGCACGGTGCTGCCTGGGCCACGACCGTCGGTTATCTTTTGTGCTTTTTCTATGTGCTGTATTTTTTTCTTTCTAAAAATTCCGAACTAAAGATTGATGTCTCCCATTTTGGGTTGGATCGCCCCATTCTTCAGGAAATCGGTTCTTTGGGGTTTGTGACCTTGGCGAGGCAAGCCGTTACCAGTATAACCTATTTACTAATGAACAACATACTGTTTAATTTAGGGGGAGAGGCCATGGTGGCGGTCTATGCCATTATCGGCAGAATGCTGATGTTCGCTCTGTTCCCCGTATTTGGGGTCACTCAAGGTTTTTTGCCCATCGCAGGGTACAATTATGGAGCGTTAAAATATGAACGCGTAAAAGAGTCTATATACACTGCTATTAAGTATGCAGCTTTGGTCGCAACCCTAGTTTTTGTGGTTTTGATGGTGTTTCCTTCGGAAATAGCTTCTCTGTTTTTAAACAACCGACCGGAGTTATCACCCGAAGAGATAGCAACTAATAACTTTGTTTTGGAACACACTCCTTTAGCAATGCGATTGGTATTCGCTGCTACCCCGATTATCGCCATTCAGTTGATAGGTGCCGCATATTTTCAGGCCATTGGTAAGGCTGTACCTGCTTTGCTGCTCACATTGACCCGACAGGGCTTCTTTTTTATTCCTTTGATTTTGATTCTTCCCAGTTTTATGGGCGAGATAGGTGTTTGGCTTTCGTTTTGTATCGCGGATGTGCTATCAACTATTGTAACAGGATTTTTTCTTCAGAAGGAAATTAGGACCGAACTTTCTTAAATGCTTCCAGTTTGATTTAGAATGTTTAATTTGTGTGGCCTAACTAAACATTCATGAAAAAAATTATTCTAGCGGGTATGGTTGCTGTTTTAGCAATCGCTTGCGCTGAAAAACCTCAAGAAAAACCCATGTACACCCTATTTGTTGGAACCTACACCGATGGCGATAGCGAGGGCATCTACACCTACACCTTTGATGCAAATACGGGAGAACTTTCCAATCAAAAACTAGCCGCCAAATTGACCAACCCATCCTATTTGGCACTTTCGAAAGACAAAAAGAACCTTTATGCCGTTCAGGAAACCGCAAATTTTGATAGTTTGGGAGGAGGGGTTACAGCCTTTAGTTTGAACAAGGATGTATTGGAACTTCAAAATAGCATGGGGACACAAGGAGCGCACCCCTGCCACGTTTCAGTTTCCGGGGATGGGCATCTGGCCGTTGCCAATTACACTGGGGGAAATCTTTCTGTTTTCGCCTTGAATGAAGATGGTTCCTTGGCGGACAATCCTCAAGTAATAGATCATAAGCCCCTCGATACCGTGAAAACATCGCATGCGCATATGGCCCAATTCGATGCTTATGGACTTATGGTGACGGATTTAGGACTGGACGCCATAAAAAGATATGTAAAAAAGGAAGGGACTTTTGTACCTGCGGAACAACCTTCCATACCATTTGCTGATGGAGCTGGACCAAGGCATTTTACCTTTGGAAAGAATGGAAAAATGCTGTACGTAATCAATGAATTGAACAGTACCATTTCCGTTTTTGAAAATGTTGAGAATGGAAATTATGTAGAAATTCAAGTAGTTCCCACCTTGGACGCCAATTTTGATGGGGAAAGCTTTTGTGCCGACCTTCATTTGTCGCCAGACGGCAAATTTTTGTATGGTTCCAATCGTGGAGAAAACACCATCGTAATTTTTGCTGTGGATGGAGATTCAGGTCAATTGGAGTTGGTAGGAAGGGAATCGGTACACGGGGATTGGCCCAGAAATTTCTCCATGGATCCTGCTGGCGAGTTCTTATTGGTGGCCAACAAAAAGACCAGCAATATTGTGGTTTTCAAAAGAGATGAAGCAAAGGGGACCTTAACTTTTTTGAATGAGGTTGAACATCCAAACCCTGTTTGTTTGGTGTTTTTGGATTGATTATTTCTTGGACAGAACTACAATTACTCCTATTACCGCAAGGACAGCCAGCACGGCAAAGAATATTTTCCAGAAACTGTAAGGCCTGTTACCGGAAATGCTTCCGTTTTCTCCATTGATGAAGAAGTTGTATTCCTTTCCATTGTATCGGTAGGCACTTACATAAACGGGCAATAATATGTGCTTAAAAGTTTCTTCGGAAAGCTTCATGTTCATGGAGGTTACACGTTGTGTGTCGCCGCCTATATCGCGTCGGCACCAGGTATCAGCTATTCCTTGTGCCACTTCTTTGGAATGCAAATGCCCTTCGTTAAGGGTGATGGTATATTTTTCGGTAACAAACCCAGATAGAAATCCGCTATCAAAAGGTTGAAGCTTTTTTAAATCCCAATAGGCAATTTTACTGGGGATTCTTCCAGCCTTTTGGTGTGATGCCTTGATCAACGTATCGTCCACAAAACCCGAAACTTCTCCAGCTGCTGGGTACCATCTGGTCTTCCTGACCCGTTGCGTCACCATTTTACCATTGGAGTTGCGAACTCTTTTGGTTTCGTAATAATATTCACCACGTTGGCCAATATACGATGCGTACAATTGTGCATCAAAGGTCCAATAGGGTAAATACAGGCCCTTGGTAAATTGTGGGTCGAGAGCCGCTTTTTTCAGGTTGTTGGGGGCAAACCATAGCCCCTTGACCCAATTCTTAAAAATTAAAAATGATTTCTTTTTATCAATCTGAAAGGGTAAAATTGCTCCGGGCAATATCCATTTTTCCTTATAGGCATCTTCGAGCACCAATGGTTGGCCGCAATACACGCAATGGAGCGATTTATAGTTCTCCTCCACATGCTGGTCCGCACCACAGTTTTTACAATGTAGCATGGAGATTTCCTCACTGTGCTTTTGCCCTCCCATTTCTTGCAGATAGGGATAAAGCTCAAGTTCTTGGAATCCATTTTCATTTATTGTGATGGCTTCCTCATGTCCACAATACTCGCAAGTGATACTTGTGGTACCGGGTTTGTATTTAAGTTCGGCACCGCAATTGGCACAAGCTTTTTTGAGTTCAGTTTTTTGGATTTTTTGTTCTTCCATAGGTTCATTTCCATATGAGCGGAAATTGATGTCAAAATTGAAGGACTGTCATTTCGAAATGAGTTGCAATACAACTATTGAGAAATCTCATTTTAAAGTTAGATTTCTCAGTCGCAAGCTCCTTCGAAATGACATTAATAAGATTACTCCGTTGGCAACGGTGGCGGTGTATTCCCTCCCAAGAACGGTTTTAATTCTTCCACTTCTTTTAGTGCTGTCCAGGCCGACATGCCCTGTTTCCATACCAAACTATCGCGGTTAATGGTCCGCGCAGCAAACAAGGATTGCATTTGTTCAAAGCTCACGGGGCCGTGTTGTGTCCCGTTGGAAGCGTAAAAATACATCGTTTGTGCTGGCATGGGAGGAGGTACTGCTCCTCCGGTGGGTTGTGCCGCTTGTTGTGGGGCTGCTTGGGTGTTTCCGCCCATCATGCCACCCATTTGTTGGGCCAGCACAAAGCCCATGCCCATGCCCATTCCGGCACCAGCTGTTCCGCCTTCGTTCTGGGCAGCGGCCTCAATAGCTTTGGCAGTTTTGAATTTGGTCAATTTATCCAAGTCCAGTTTATCGATACGGCTGTATTCGAAGATTTCCTTTTTAAGGTCTTCCGGCATGGAGACGTTTTCGATATAGAATTTTTCCAAGGAAATCCCTACGCTTTCAAACTCGGGTGACATAACTTCGCGGCATGTATCCGAAAGTTCGGTGGTGTTAGCGGCATACAATTCAATCGGTAAATTTGCCTGACCAACGGTATTAGTAAACCGCGTAGCAATCAAACTTTTCAAGTGCTCGTTGATTTCAAAATTGGTGAAGTTGCTATCGGTACCAACAATATCCTTGATAAATTTTCCAGCATCGGAAATTTTGAAGGCATACGTTCCAAACGCTCGTATCTCTACCAGACCAAAACGGTCATCACTAAGGGTGATCGGACTTTTTGTGCCCCATTTCTCATCTGTGAAAAGATGGGTGTTCACAAAATAGACCTCGGCTTTAAACGGCGAATTGAAACCATATTTCCATCCCTTCAACGTGGCCAAAATGGGCAGGTTTTGTGTGGTAAGGTCGTAGGTGCCCGGACTGAATACATCGGCCAACTGACCTTCATTGATAAAAACTGCGGTCTGTCCTTCGCGGACAATCAGTTTTGCTCCGTTCTTTATTTCGTTTTGATAGCGTTCGAACCGGTGTGCAATGGTGTCGTCCGTATAGTCGAGCCACTCAACAATGTCAATGAACTCATTGCTGAGTTTTTCTTTAATTTTTCCAAAAATATCCATGGTCGTGTTTTTAGTTTAATCAATGCTTAATTTATAAAAAAAGAAAATTACTTCCGTTAGATTAGTGTGAAATGCATCGGGTTTGTTACATATGGTATTGCGTTAATCTATTTTACCTGCCTCTTTCAACATTTCCAACACTTTTTCCTTAGGTAGCGCCTCAATTTTATGTCCATCCCGGCCAATCAAGGTTTCTCCTGCAAAAAGGGAATTGAGGATGGCTTCTTCGGTCGCTTCGATGGTAGCCAAAAATAGAGCGGTCATGGCCTCATTTCTCAAGGTCGGAACATTTTGAACAGGATTTTTACTCTCATAAGGAATTCGACATGCCTCTGCCGTAGAAACGGCAATCACATAATCTCCGCTGCCATTACTTGCAATGCCGCCCGTGCGCGAAAGCCCTAACATGGCCCGCTTGGCCAAGCGTTCCAAATTTCGGGAATCCAATGGCGCATCGGTGAGAACTACCATCATGCAAGATCCATCGGGGGAATATTTAAAAGTATCGGAATAGTGCTCCAGTTTTTTTCCCACCTCAACTCCTGCCACTTGCAATACACCGCCAAAATTGGATTGTACTAAAACGCCAACGGTGTAACCTCCGGATTTTTTCGGTAATATTCTGGATGAGGTGCCAATTCCGCCTTTAAATCCAAAACAAATGGTTCCGGTACCGGCTCCGACGTTACCTTCGGTCACGGCTCCGTTCTTTGCATTTTTGATGGCTTGGAGTACATCGGCTTCGGTTACATGTCGTCCTCGAATATCGTTGAGGTAACCGTCGTTGGTTTCGCCGATCACCGCATTTACGGAACCCACGTTTTCGTTTTTGGGCAGATTGAGCGTATATCCAATAACTGCATTTGCAGCTGTGGAAACACTCAATGTGTTGGTCAGAATGATGGGTGTTTCCAAGTTGCCCAACTCTTTTACTTGAGTATATCCTGCCAACTTGCCAAACCCATTGCCCACGTAGATGGCAGCAGGGACCTTTTCTTGAAAAATATTTCCGGAATGGGGTAGAATGGCCGTTACCCCAGTTCTTATGTTTTCTCCTTCATTACGAGTGGTGTGTCCGACCTGAACGCCGGGTACATCGGTAATGGCATTTAAAGTTCCGGGTTGAAGCACGCCAATTTCAACCCCATAATCTCGAAGTCGGTTTTGTGATAGCATCAGTAATGGAATCAATAGGAACAAAAAACTAAGACTGGATTTGGGTTTACTCATTACGAAACAATTGATCTTTTATGGCACTCGCCGTCACCAATAATTGCCCAACGTGCCTCTGGCTATGCTCTGCGGCATGGAACAACAATCCGATTACCGTTGAGGGCAATTTTTTGCGCCCCACAAAACGTTCTTCAGTTAGTATGGATTCTGGTGTATTTTTAAAATAGTCCAGAGCTTCGTTCACTTTTGATTCAAAATCAGCTATTAATTGTTGGGAAGATGGAGCTCCTTCTCCATTGCCCTCATTTTTGAGATAATGAAATTGTTCCTCGGTCAATCCTTTGTTGTCCGCATAGGTGAGCATACGGTCCAGGACACCTGTAATATGGCGTAAATGAAATCCGACCGAAGCGCTACCAAATGGATTTTCCCAAAGATGGTCTTCGGGAAAATCCGTTAGATAGGTCTTTATTTCACGAACCGATTGCAACAGGGCGTGCGCCGCAGGTTGCAAAAGAGGAGGTATACGGGGCACCGGGCCACTTAACCAATATTCTTGGTTTGTTGGCATTATCTGTTCATTGTCTTTTTAAAAATATCGATAGTCTCCGGACAAATATTTGTTTGCCTTTTCTTCTTGGAATTGAGCCGTTTCTGCATTCCAATGCAAGGTTTCCCCTGGGAATCTTCCTGCAATGGTCCCTAAAAGAATGGTTTCGGTCAATCTGGCGGCATAATCAAATGGTGCCGTGGTTTCCCCCTTGCCCAAACAAGCATCTACAAATTGGTGGTAGTGCTTTGGTCCTTCCGTGCCATAGTTTCTGATCGGCTCGCCCAAATTATGCTCTTCGGATACCTTGGCAATTTCTTTGGAGATGTCCACATATTTGCCACGAACAATCTTTTTAGGCAACTGCATAAAGTGGGGCAACAACAAACGTCCTTTCGTCCCTACGAACATAGCCCCTTGTTCTGGCAATTCGTTTTCGCCAGCTACACCTGCATCCAAGGAAATATTGGTTTCGCTTCCTTTCTTGGAGGTATCTTTATCTTTTTTCATTTCCATACCCGGCAACAAAAGGTCTTCGTGCATTTCTGGTGCTCCGGGGCCATCATACCAAACCCATTTTAGGGATTTTCCGGTGTATTCGGTTCCTGGAAACTCGTATGTTACGGTATTTTTTTCAGGGAAACCGAATCCGTTGGTCGGTCTGCACTCTGTTTTAATGGTTCTGGGCACATCCAGATTAAGGGCATTGTAAGGAGTGTCAAAAATATGAACTCCCATATCGCCTAAAGTGCCACAGCCGTAGTCCATCAATTTTCTCCAATTTCCGGGATGGTACATATCAGCTTTATAGGGACGTTGTTTTGATGTTCCCAGCCATAGGTTCCAATCCAACTGGTCTGGTACGGGGTCTTCACCTTCGGGCAATGGACCATCGTACCCCCAGTTTTTAGGGGACCAAGCATGTACGGTGTGTACTTTTCCAATGATACCGGATTGAATCAAAAGGGTGGCCAATTTGTAATCGTAAAAAGAGTGGACCTGAATGCCCATTTGGGTAATCAAACCTTTTTCGGCGGCCACTTTTTTCATTTCCCTGGATTCGGAAACGTAGTGGGTCAGCGGTTTTTGACAATACACAGGCTTGTTCATGTTCATCGCCATCAAAGAAGCGGGCGCATGTGTATGGTCAGGGGTGGATACGATTACTGCATCGATTTCATCCCCCATTTCCTCCAACATGGCACGGTAATCAAAAAAGATACGTGCGCCAGGATGCATTTTGTGGGCCGTGGATAAATTGATGGCATCCACATCACATAACGCAATGACCTCAACGGCGCTGTGGGAAGAAACCGCCTTTAAATCCTCCATTCCCATGTTACCGACCCCGATATGGGCGGTTCTAAGTTTATCTTTTGGGAATCCTGCCTTTAAAATGGAAGGTGCCAGCATTATACCAAGCGCACCTACACTACTTTTCTTTAAAAATTCTCTTTTGTTCATCGTTTGGAGGTTATAGTTTTTTAATTTTTATGTTTCTGAACCAAATGGGGCTCGAATGATCTTGAAGTGCAATGTAGCCTGTTTTAAATTTTCCGTAATCAGGGGCGTTGTCCCATTTGCCCGATGATTTTTTAGTATTCCATTCTTCTGACCAAGGGACAAACTCCAATAATTTTTTGCCATTGAGCCAATGTTCGACCTTTTCGGGGGTAAACACAATTTTGGAGGAATTCCATTCACCGACGGGGTTTAAGTTTTTCTGGGATTCATCAGCCGTGTGCATGGCGTAATCGGCCCCTGTTTTTTGCCAATCTTGGAGCAGTTCCGGGTGCTCTGCACCAAATTGAGAGTTGTACCCGGTCAAGTCGTGGATGTTGGCATAGTTTTCATCATCTATAATTTGATATTCCGGTGCAACCACGGGAGGACCATCATACCCTTCTTTGACATGATAAAAGATCCCGCTATTGGCCCCTTCGGGAATTTTCCACTCCAGATATAGTTCAAAGTTATCGAACTCTTCGGCTCCGTAAATAATATCCTTTCCACCGGTATAGTCCTGTTCCAGTCCCAGTTCGGTATCAAAAGTGAGGATACTGTCTCGTATGGTCCATCCAGGGGGCAGGGAGTCCATCCCGTACCCTCGCCAGCCTTCCAGACTGGAGCCATCAAAAAGATAGGTCCATTCTAATTCTTCCTTTTCGGGCTCTGGGATTGCTGTTTCTTCTTTTTTGTTTGTTTGATTTTTGCAGGCGGTTATCGCCAGAATCAAAATGGCGACCTTTAAAAATTTAAGCATTGTTTAGTTTTAGGTTTAAATAAGCTGGGTTAAAGTACAAAATATTGAACAACTTTTTTTGTGTCTTTTTCACTACATTTAAAGCCGACTAACTCAACACTTTAAAAATGAAGACTTGCTTTTTCAAAATTGGTATGCTTTTGCTTGCCACCACATTATTTATTTCCCCTGCTCATTCTCAGCGCAGGAACAAGAAACAAAGTTCGCCCGAATACCCCGAAGAACTTTATTCAAGTTTAGAGTATCGATTGATAGGACCGTTTCGAGGAGGACGTTCCGGAACAGTTGCCGGTGTGCCCGGTGAACCGGATCTTTATTATTTTGGAGCTACAGGAGGTGGTGTCTGGAAGACCATGGACGGTGGACTTACTTGGGACAATGTCTCCGATGGTTATTTTGGAGGAAGTATCGGTGCCGTTGAGGTGGCCCAAAGTGACCATAACGTAATCTATGTAGGTGGCGGGGAACAGACCGTTCGTGGTAACGTATCATCCGGATATGGTGTATGGAAATCTGAGGATGCCGGAAAAACATGGAAATCGTTGGGCTTGGACAAAAGCCGTCACATTTCCCGAATGAGAATCCATCCAAAGAATCATAATATTGTGTATGCTGCTGTAATGGGCAATCTATATAAACCTACCGACGAAAGAGGTGTATATAAAAGTACCGATGGCGGAGAGTCATGGAAAAAAGTGCTTTTTGCCAACAATATGGCAGGAGCGGTCGACTTGACGTTTGACCCAAACAACCCAAGAATCATGTACGCCTCCACATGGAGAATAGAGCGTACACCTTATAGCTTGAACAGTGGGGGCGAAGGCTCTGCTCTTTGGAAAAGTACCGATAGCGGTGAAACCTGGACCGAAATTTCCAAGAATGAAGGTTTTGCTACCGACACTTTGGGAATAATAGGTGTGGCCGTATCCCCTCAAAATAGCAGCAGAGTTTGGGCCATGGTGGAAAACAAGGAAAAAGGAGGGTTATATCGTTCCGAGGATGGAGGTAAGACCTGGGCGTTAATCAATAGTGATAGGAGCCTAAGGCAACGTGCTTGGTACTACACAAGAATTTATGCGGATACCGAGAACGAAGATGTTGTGTATGTATTGAACGTAAGTTATCACAAAAGTACCGATGGTGGAAAAACATTCGAATCATCCAATGCGCCGCATGGAGACCACCATGATCTATGGATTGCGCCGGAAGACTCTAAGCGTATGGTAATGGCCGATGATGGTGGAGCACAGGTAAGTTATGATGGAGGTGAAACATGGAGTACCATGAACAACCAGCCTACGGCCCAATTTTACAGGGTTACCACTGATAATGCGTTTCCTTATAGAATTTACGTAGCCCAGCAAGATAACTCGACCCTTAGGATCAACTACAGAAGTGACGATGGTTCCATAGGTGAGGATGATTGGGAGGAAACAGCGGGAGGCGAATCGGCGCACATTGCCGTTGATCCGACCAATGACGATATTGTTTATGGTGGTAGCTACGGCGGATTGTTGACGAGGGTCAACCATGCCAAAAATACAACACGGGCCATTAACGTGTGGCCGGACAACCCTATGGGCCATGGTGCCGAAGGGATGAAGTACCGTTTTCAGTGGAACTTCCCTATTATGTTCAGCAAGCATGATCCCAATAAGCTTTATACCTTTTCCAACCATGTCCATATGACGACCAACGAAGGACAAAGCTGGGAATTGTTGAGCGATGACTTGACTCGTAACGACCCTACAAAATTGGTGTCGAGCGGTGGACCCATCACACAGGATAACACAAGTGTAGAATATTACTGTACCATTTTTGCAGCTAATGAAAGCCCTTTGAAAGAAGGTCTGCTTTGGGTAGGGAGCGATGATGGTCTAATACATGTTACCAAAGATGGTGGACAGACCTGGGAAAATGTAACCCCGCCAAGTATGCCGGAGTGGAATATGATCAACAGCATCGAGCCCTCCGCTTTCGATGAAGGAACTTGTTATGTAGCCGCAACCCGATATAAATTGGGTGACTTTACACCATATCTTTATAAAACTACCGATTATGGTAAAACTTGGACCAAAATCACCGATGGAATCGAAGATGAGCACTTCACCCGTGTGGTAAGAGAGGACCCTAAAAGAAAAGGGTTGTTGTATGCTGGAACCGAAACGGGAATGTACATTTCTTTTAACGATGGGGCCCATTGGGAAAAGTTCCAAATGAACTTGCCCATTGTTCCAATTACAGATTTGACCATTAAGGATGATAATTTGATAGTGGCTACACAAGGTAGAAGTATCTGGGTTATCGATGACCTTACGGTACTTCATCAGTTGGATGATGCAAAAAAATCTGCCAATGCCATTTTGTACAAACCAAGGGATAGCTACAGAACTAAGGGAAGAGCAGCTAGAAGGCCGTCAAAAACAGAAGGTGAGAATTTGGAAAACGGTGTAATCACCCATTTTTATTTGAAAGACTTCTCCGAGAAGGACAGTATTGCTCTGACCTACACAAAAATGAACGGGGACACCTTGGAAACCTATAGCACCTATTCTAAAGAAAAGGGCAAAAAATTGGAAGCCAAAAAAGGAGGTAATACCTATGTTTGGGACACGCGCGGTAAGGGTGCCGAACGATTGGACGGTATGATTTTGTGGTGGGCCAATTTGAGTGGACCAAAAGCGGTGCCTGGAACATATAAAGTTACCTTGAATGTCAATGGTGACACCCAAACGGAAAACTTTACCATTCTTCCCGACCCAAGGGCGGAGGTCACCGCTGCCGACATGCAAAAGCAGTACGACTTCATCACCGAAGTGAACGAAACCGTGGACAGGGCTCACCAATCCATCAAAAAAATAAGAGCCATCAATGGTAAGTTGGATGAGTTCATCAAAAAGTACAAAGATGATGAGGCAACCAAAGCTTTGGTAGAGAAGGCCGAAAAGATGAAGGAAGAATTTGGCTCGATAGAGAAGGAACTCTATCAAACACAGAACAGAAGTAACCAAGATCCCTTGAACTTCCCTATTAAATTGACCAATAAGTTGGCTCACTTGAACAGTTTGGTTTCCATAGACGATTTCCCGCCAACGGAGCAGGATATTGCGGTCAAAAATGAAATGACAGCTAAGATCAATGAGCAGTTAAGTACTTTTGATACCTTGATTGATCAGGAGATAGCTGCGTTCAACAACGAATTCAATCAACTCAAATTGGATTATTTGAGCATCGAAGAATAATTTTACAAAGCCCTTATGTTTTCATAGGGGCTTTTTCACTTTTACCGATTGCACCAATTTATTTACAACCAACCATCACCATGAAAAAAGGATTTCTTTTTTTGCTGAGTGCGGTTCTTGGAACCCTCACTTTTGCACAGACCGCCAACGATTATTTTGAACCCATGAAATTCAGGAACATTGGCCCATTTCGAGGTGGGCGTTCCGTAACCGCAAGCGGTGTAGTGGGAGACCCTTTGACCTATTATATGGGCTCCACGGGAGGCGGTCTTTGGAAAACCACCAATGCGGGTGGGCAATGGGAAAATATCTCGGACGGTTTTTTTGAATTGGGCTCCGTTGGAGCAGTAACCGTATCAAGATCCAATCCAAATATTGTATACTGTGGTATGGGAGAGCATGCTCCTAGGGGGGTTATGACATCTTACGGTGATGGTATGTACAAATCCAATGATTCGGGTAAAACATGGGTCAAATTAGGTCTTGAAAAAACACAGCACATTTCCAGAATAATTATTCATCCTACCAATCCAGATATTGTCTACGTTGCCGCGCAAGGAGCCTTGTACGCTCCAAATGTAGAACGGGGCGTTTACCGTTCCATGGATGGTGGCACAACTTGGGAAAAGGTTCTTTATGTGGATGAAGGGACCGGTGCAGCCGAACTCTCAATGGACGCCAACAACCCATTGGTACTATATGCTGCCATGTGGGAACACCAACGCAAACCTAACAAAGTAATAAGTGGTGGACCTGGAAGTGGTTTGTATAAAAGCACCGATGGCGGAAATACTTGGAAAGAGATGACCAACGGACTGCCAGAAGAAAAAGGTAAAATGGCCATAGCGGTAAGTCCAGCAAATTCAGATAAAGTGTATGCACTGATTGAAAGCGACTCCAATCAAGATAAGGGTGGTTTGTTCGTCTCCAATGATGCAGGGGATAGTTGGCACATGGTAAGCGGAGATAACCGCTTGGTGCAGCGCGCATGGTATTATATTGAGGTTTTTGTAGACCCCAATGATGAGGATACGGTGTATGTTTTGAGTGCATCCATGTTCCGTTCCGAAGATGGTGGCAAAACTTGGGAGACCATTTCCGTTCCTCATGGAGACACCCATGACCTATGGATCAATCCGGATAATTCTAAAAACATTCTTTTGGCGGATGATGGCGGCGCAACCATTTCGTTCGATTATGGAGAGAATTGGACGCTTCAGGACAATATGCCCACCGCCCAGTTTTATAGAATCAATACGGACAATCTTTTTCCTTATAATATTTATGGAGGTCAGCAGGATAATACCTCGGTTAAGATTGCGAGTCTTTCAGTTGGTCGATGGAGCATCAACCTAGAGGATTGGCATTATTCCGCTGGTGGGGAGAGTGCGTTTTTGGCCTTTGACCCAGATAATCCACGGTATGTAATGGGCGGAAGTTACTTGGGAACCATTGAACTATTGGATATGGAATCCAAAATGTCCAGTAATGTGATGGCGGCCCCCATTCAATATTTGGGACGCGATGCACGCGACATGAAATACCTCTACAATTGGAACGCACCCATCATTTGGTCCAAGCATGAACCAGGAACATTTTATCATGGAGCACAATTGGTGCTTAGGACTAGGGATAATGGAGTCACTTGGGAGGAAATATCCCCGGACCTTACCCGTGATCAGGATGAATTACAAGGAAAAGGGGGAGGGCCATACACCAACGAGGCCGTTGGTGCGGAGAACTACGGTACTTTGGCCTATCTGTTGGAATCACCTCACGAAGCAGGTGTTTTGATCACAGGTAGTGATGATGGTTTGGTACACATAACAAAAAACGGTGGAGAATCTTGGGAAAACATCACACCCAAAGGATTAAAGGAATGTTTGGTGAACGCCATAGAAGTATCACCACACGACCCAGGCACCCTTTACATTGCCACTACAAGATATAAGTTCAACGACTACACCCCCGGACTGTACAAGAGCACGGATTACGGAAAAAGCTGGGCCAACATCAGCGAGGGAATCCCCTATGGGGCCTTTACTCGAGTCGTTCGTGAGGATAAGGAGCAAAGAGGGTTATTGTATGCGGGTACGGAGAAGGGACTTTACGTGTCATGGAACGATAGTAAAAAATGGGAGCCGTTACAACTGAACTTGCCCAAGACTCCCATTACTGACCTTAAGGCCCACGAAGGGGATTTGATTGTGGCAACATCGGGAAGGAGTTTTTGGATTTTGGACAACATCAACCTGCTTTCTCAATACAAGGGAAGCACTGGTGAATTGAAAATGTATACCCCAGAAGAAGCCATTCACGGAAATTGGGGCAGTCAACTCAACAGTTCTTCAAAAAGTGTGACCGGAACCAGTTCTTTTGAAGGTGTCAACCCGGCCAATGGTATGGTGATTTATTATAACCTTCCGCAAAAAATGGATTCCACGGAGGTAACTATGGAAATAATCGATGCACAGGGCAAATTGGTCCGAAGCTTTACCTCCAAGAAAGATGAAAGTTATATCCCGCACAATGGAGGAGGGGCGCCTCCAAAACCGGTTTTGGGAACGGATAAAGGGCTTAATCGTTTTGTTTGGGATTTAAAAACCCCTATTGTCCCTGGTGTGCCCGGGGTATATATTGAGGCAGATTTTTCTGGACATAAAGTTCCGCCAGGAATTTACACTATGCATCTTAAGGCAGGTGATAAAGTTGTTACTACCCAAGGAAGTGTTGTTCCTACGCCGAACACCGATGTTCCCCAAAAGCGGTTTGAAGAGCACCATGCCATTATGATGGATTTTGAAACCAACCTGACCGATATGCACAACAAAATCAATAAATTAAAAGAAGCACAGGGTCAACTGGATAAGCTATTGAAGGATTTGGATAATCAGGAATTGAAAGAAGAAGGCCAAGCTTTGCTCGATAAATTAAAGGAATGGGACGGAGAAATGGTGCAACGCAAATCGCAAGCCTATGACGATGTAGAGAATTTCCCCAACAAGTTTACGGCGGAATACCTGTTTGTAATGAACCATAGCAATAGCGCCTTGCCACAGATTAATCAACCATCAAAAGATAGAAAAGCAGAGCTGGACGCACAATGGATTGGATTAAAAAGAAGAGTGGAGTCCCTTATGAATACAGAAATACCTAATTTTAACGCCAAACTTTGGGAGAATGGAATCGGAGCCATTCGGATGTAAACTGTAAAAACCGAGCAATTGTTGTATCCCTACATAAAATCGTTGCATCTCATATTTGTGGTGACTTGGTTCGCGGGTCTGTTCTACATTCCCAGACTGTTCATCTACCATATCGAAGCTTGGAAAAAGCCATCCCCCGATAAAGAGATTTTATCCGAACAATTAAAGTTGATGACCAAGCGGCTTTGGTACATCATTACATGGCCATCGGCCGTTTTGTGTACGATTACCGCAATTTGGTTGCTGATTTTAATGCCAGCATGGTTACAGCAACCATGGATGCATGTCAAACTGGTTTTTGTGCTCTTGCTGTTTGTGTACCACTTTAAATGCCATCAAATTTTTAAGCAATTGCAGCAAGATCAAGTGAAATACACCTCAAAATTCATGCGGATGTGGAACGAGGTGGCTACCATTATTTTGTTTGCTGTTGTTTTTTTGGTGGTCCTAAAAAGCGCCTTCAATTGGATTTATGGTATTGTAGGCATGTTTGTATTGATGGTTTTGCTTATGTTGGGTATAAGGTGGTACAAAAAGGTCAGGGATAGAAACCCTAATGCTTAAAACCTTTTTGGCTCGATAATTGCTTAAATTTAACTCTAAAATCTAGCAAATTTGTTAGGAAAACTCTCCTTACGTTCCCGCATATTTGTCGCCATGATCACTTTGGTGGTGGTCGCTTCTGTATTGATTGCAGGGGTAACGGTATATCAGTATAAGGAGCAAGGCAACGATTACCATAACGAAAGACTGGAGCGTAAGGAAGAGCAACTCATCAAGAGTATCAATTATACACTCAAAGAGACAACTTACCCGATCTCAACGGAAAACCTCCATCTTATTTTTAGCGAGGATATATATAAGATTGCCAGCATTCAAAATGTGAACTTCAACATTTATGATTTAGAAGGAAATTTGATTAAAAGCTCCAGACCTACTTTCGAATCCAATTCAATCGCTACATGCCTGGATGCCGAAGTGCTGAATTATTTAAGGGAAAGTGGGGAAACCAAGTTCGTTGAAGAAAAGAGAGCGGCGGGGGACAACTATCAGGCCATCTATACGTATATCTACGACCTTAAATTTAAACCCATCGGCATATTGAACCTTCCTTATTTTGAGGATAATACCTTCAACAATATGGAACTCAAGGAGTTTCTTTTTAGGCTGGCCATGGTCTATATTTTGATGCTGCTCGTGGCCATTATACTGGCTTATTTTATATCAAAATATATTACCCGCTCACTTCAGACCATATCGGACAAGATGAATCGCACGAATCTGACCCGCCAGAACGAGAAAATATATTTGGAAAGTCCTGGGGAAGAAATAGGTAAACTGGTGGACTCCTATAACCGAATGATTGATGAGTTGGAAGAAAGCGCGGTAAAACTGGCCCGTAGCGAGCGTGAACAGGCTTGGCGCGAGATGGCGAAGCAGGTGGCGCACGAAATCAAAAATCCGTTGACCCCATTGCGTCTTACCGTGCAGAGTTTTGAGCGAAAGTTCGACCCCACCGACCCGGAAATTCAGAAAAAGGTAAAGGAGTTCTCCAAGACCTTGATCCAACAAATCGATACCATGAGCAACATTGCCACGGCTTTTTCCAGCTTTGCGGATATGCCCGCCCAGCAGAACGAGACCTTGAATGTGGTAAAAGTGGTAAAGTTGGCGTTGGAAATTTTCAATGAGGATTACATTCACTTCATCACGGACGAAGAGGAGGTGGTGGCCAAATTGGACCGCACCCAATTGATACGGGTGATTACCAATTTGGTCAAGAATGCTATTCAGGCCATTCCCGAAGTGGAGTCCCCACGAATTTTGGTTACTGTGGCAACCGTGGGCGACCGGGTAAAAATTTCCGTTGCCGATAACGGACTGGGCATTCCAGATGAGAACAAACACCGGATTTTTGAGCCCAAATTTACCACCAAGTCCAGTGGAACCGGTCTAGGTTTGGGCATGGTAAAGAACATTGTGGAAAACTATGGAGGAACCATTACCTTTACTTCAAAGGTTGGAAAAGGGACCGTTTTTACGATAGATTTTCCAAAGGAACAGAAGAAATAACGACAAAACGTATACTTGTCGCCCCAAATAGCAATCGAAATGGATTACGAAAACATTTACATTGAAGAAGAGAACAATTTGGCCACCATTACCATAAACAGGCCCAAAAAGCTTAATGCACTCAATAAAAGGACTATAGAAGAGCTACATGTGGCGTTCAAGGAATTGGATGAGGATCCGGAAACCAAGGTCATCATAATTACCGGAAGTGGCGACAAGGCATTTGTAGCAGGTGCCGATATTTCAGAGTTCGCAGATTTCTCTGTAAAGGAGGGGCGGCAATTGGCCGCAACAGGACAACGGACTCTGTTCGATTTTGTTGAAAATCTGTCTACCCCCGTTATTGCGGCAATCAATGGGTTTGCACTGGGCGGCGGATTGGAACTGGCCATGGCATGCCATTTTAGAGTAGCAAGCAGCAATGCCAGAATGGGACTTCCCGAAGTATCCTTGGGCGTAATTCCCGGATATGGGGGCACACAGCGCTTACCCCAGTTGGTAGGTAAGGGCAGGGCCATGGAAATGATCATGACGGCTGGTATGATAGATTCCGATAAGGCCTTTGGCTACGGACTGGTGAACCACGTGGTGGCCAGCGAGGAACTTCTGCCTTTTTGCATCAAGATAGCGAGCAGGATATCGAATAATTCTTCCATTGCCATAAAACATGCAATAAAAGCGGTAAATGCTGGTTTTAGGTATGACGCTGATGGCTATTCGGCGGAAATTGATGCTTTCGGCACTTGCTTTGGAACCGATGATTTTAAAGAAGGTACCTCTGCATTTTTGGAAAAACGTAAAGCTGATTTCCCTGGATCATGACCATTGGCTTAACCAAGCTTAATCATGAAAAAATACCTACTTCTATTATTTAGCTTTGTGCTGACCGGCATGGCCGTCAATGCACAAAAAATGCCCGTTTCCTACGATTTTGGTGAAAAATACAAGGATCGTTACCGATATTCCAATCTAGTTGCTATGGACGAGGATGATTCCGGGGGCTATGTTTTGGTACGCGCTTATTATCAAGGACTCATTCTTAAACCCAAGGGCTATCTTATTGAAAAATACAATAGCGATCTAGAGCTCGTCTCCGAGTACAACTATAAACTCAAGGACCTGGATTTTGTGGACGGATTCCTTAAAAACGGTCAGTTGAACCTTTTGTTCTTGAATTACAATTCCGGTAGAGGTGAATACGAATATTGGGTACATACAAGTCCCGTTATCGATTTTAATTTTCAGGAGAAGAAGTTACTCTCCATTGCTTCAGAACAGGTGGATGATCCAGTAGGAAAGAATTATTATAACCGTGATTTCTCGCGCGGATTTACCACCGCCATACTCTTTAATGAGGAAAAAACAGGTTTCGTCATCAGTACGCATCACAAAAGGGGTAAGAGCAACAAGCATATGATTCATATGTTCGATACGGCGCTCAATAAAAAGTTCGAGTTCGATTTTTCCGATGAAATAGAGGAGAAGAACTATGCTTTTGAGAACGTTGCATTTACAAGGGACCTTCAAACTGCATACATAGTGGGTAAGGCCTATTTTAAAAAGAGAAGGTTTAGGGTCGATGAAAGAAAGTTTCAATATGAATTGATAAAAGTGTCCCAAAGTGAGAGCAGGACACAGTCCTTTGTAGACCCAGGAAAATATCCCGAAGCATTATACCCTGTTTTGACTGGGAACAAACTGGTCTGTACGGGCTTTTATGCCGATAGAAAGGACAACAGGTACAATGGCATCGTTTATTTTGATGTAAATCCGAACACATTGGATATTCGTTCTCAGAAATACAACCCATTTTCCCAGCAATTTATGGATGATAAATTTGGAAGGGAAGAGGATAAGGACATTAAAAACCTTGTTTTCAAAAATGTTGAAGTAACGGAGAACAACGAAATATTCTTTAATGCCGAAGAGTACTTTGTAACCTCAGGCTTGGAAACTACCGGTGCGGGGCAGCGGGTCAAAATCGAACGCTATCACCATAACGATATTGTCAGTGTAAAGCTCGACACCAACGGAAACATGGAATGGGCGAGGAATATCAACAAAACAGAAGTGACCCAAGGCGATGGAGCATACGCATCCTATAGTTCGTATTGTAAGGACGGCAACACCTACTTCTTTATTTGTACGGCGGCAGAAAATCCCCAATTGATCAACAACGAACGTTTGATCTTTAAACAGGGCTTTAGTCGCAACCGGAATGTTTTTATGATCTCGTTGGATGAAAATGGCGTCATGGATTATGAAAAAATCATCGACCAGCAAGAAGCGAGGTTGCCACTCATGGTTTCCAAACCCTTAAAGGATGAAACTGAGGACAAGATGTTGTTCTATGCTAAAAGAGGGAGCAGAAAACAACTCGTAAAAGTTGACTTTAAATAGTTGAGCAATACATAGTTTGACAAAAATGGCCTCCATTGGGGGCTTTTTTTATTTCTCATCATTTTATAAGCAAGAAAAATCTTACGTGAAAAATTAACTATCAATTGAATTGGGGCATTCATCAATTGATAGCCTGCATTGGTGAATTAGGGCCAAATGTAACCACAGAACCATCATACATTTGGAGCATTAACCCTAATAAAAAAATCATTATGAAAGCATTAAAATTATTTAGCATGGCCATGTTGGCAATGGCAATAACGTTGGTTTCCTGTTCCGGGGAAGATGGTGAAACCGGTCCAACAGGTAAACAAGGAGAGCAGGGAGAACAAGGTGCCCAAGGTCCACAAGGTGAACAGGGAGAACAAGGAGAAGCTGGAAATGCAAATGTTCAGAGGTATGATATTTCAGTTACCGATTTTACTGGCTCAACACTTCCCTTTACCATACCGACCGAAGGAGACCTTTCCGAATACATTTTTCTTTTTTATTTAAAGAACGATGCAAATGTTTTTTATTCAGTACCTGGTCCTCTAAATGCCAATGCTAGGTATACCCGTTTATTTTATGATGAGGACACTGGCGAAGGTGAAGTTAACTTTTACCGTACTTCCACTGACACGGAAGAAATAATTGCTGCTGGAACTTTTACAATTTTCAGAATCATTGCCATTGAAACTTTGGTTGGAAGTAAAAATTCCCAAGAAAGCATCATGTCCGAACTAAAATCTGCAGGAGTTGATACTTCGGATTATAATGCAGTGGCTGCTTATTTCGGCTTGGAATAAGAAAGATTTTTGTCCTTTAGGACAACCTAACCATTAGCTGTAAAAGTCGGGCATTGCCCGGCTTTTTTTTATATAATTTTTTTGATTTCATAAAAAGGAAATAATCCATATATTTGGAATAAATCCAAAATATGTCATCCAACGAATTCTTGAAGGGAAGGGGAGCTCAAAAAAATACCGACAATCGGTTTTTGCAGCATGTATTCGAAATGCGGGACGACTTTTTGGAGTTCTGCCGATTGGAAGGCGAAGAATCCGAGAGCAATAAAACCCAATACATACCCATTTTCCCAAAGACCATCGTGAACAAAGTGGACAGCCCCGATGTGGGCATGGGCTATTCTATGAACCCCTACCAAGGTTGCGAGCATGGTTGTATTTATTGTTATGCCAGGAATACCCACGAATATTGGGGATATAGCGCAGGCCTCGATTTTGAAAGAAAGATTTTGGTAAAAAAATCCGCACCCGAACTTTTGGAAGCAAAGATCAAGCACAAGAACTGGAAAGCGCACACGATCGTTTTATCGGGTAACACCGATTGTTACCAACCAGCAGAGCAGAAATTCGAGATTACCAGAAAGTGTTTAGAGGTTTTTTTAAAGTATCGACATCCTGTGGGCATCATCACAAAAAATGCCCTGGTATTGCGTGACCTCGATATTTTAAGGGAACTCAATGAAAATCAATTGATAGGTGTCAATGTGTCCGTAACATCATTATCCGAAAAAACCAGACGCAAGCTGGAACCCAGAACGGCATCCATTCAAAAAAGGCTCAAGACCATACAAGTGTTATCCGAGAATAAAATTCCGGTAAACGCTATGTTGGCACCCATGATTCCGGGCATCAATTCACATGAATTATTGCCGTTGGCCAAGGCCGTGGCGGACCATGGGGCACTTTCATTCGGGTTGACCGTAGTACGGCTCAACGGGGCAATCGGCCAAATATTTTCGGATTGGATTAAAAAGGCCATGCCGGACAGGGCAGAAAAGGTGCTGCACCAGATTCAGGATTGCCATGGTGGGACTGTTAACGATAGCCGATTTGGTACAAGAACCAAAGGTGAAGGTAAAATTGCCGAGCAAATACACGAAATGGCGCAGATTGCAAGGAAACGATATTTTAAGAACAGAAACTTTCCGAGATTGAACATGGAACTTCATGAGCAATATAAGAACGGACAAATGAAATTGTTCTAGGCCCTCAAATAGTTTGGAAACAAAAAATGGCCCATAATGGGCCATTCTTAGTATGTAATTTTTAGAATCTATTTCAATTCCCAACCTTCGCGGTAATCACGGGTTACCCATTCGTTGGCTTTCTCGTAGTTGGTAATCTTCATATTATCGCCATCCCAGAAAAGTTTTCTTCTGCCCGGGAAACCATAAGGATCCCAATCCCCTAATTTTTTACCTTCCTTCAGTTCCTTGTATTGATACGCCTTTACTGCCAAGTTGCCCATCAATACGGTCTCGGTAAGCCTTCCCGCCTTTTCAAAATTGGAAGAAGTTGGCGTACCGTTCTGGCAACCATCCACAAAGTTGGCAAAGTGGCCATCTATTCCTCCGGGTACCCTGTCATATTTTGGGGTTGGGGATTTGTAAAGGTCCATCATTTCCGAAGGGAGCAATCTTGCATTTCGGGAATAGGTGTCGCATACCAATATACCCTTGTCACCATAAATAACACTTCCGCCACCGGAATCGCCAATGGTCTCATCGTCTTTTAGTTCATCAGGCAGGTCTGGTTTTAGGCCCCCATCGTACCAGTTCAATGCAATGTCGCCGTGTTCTTCGTGTTCAAACTTCAAATGGATTTTGGAAGAAGGAGGACAGGAGTGGCTATAATCAGCCTCTACAAAGTCATCTACCCAAACAGTGGTGCAACTAGCTTCTGCCTCTGTTGGATACCCTAAATCAAGCACGCTAAAAGGTGTTTCCATGATATGACATCCCATATCGCCCAACGCGCCGGTTCCAAAGTCCCAGAAACCTCTCCATTTAAATGGGAGATAGGCATCGTTGTAGTCCCTCATTTGGGCAGGGCCCAACCAAAGGTCCCAATCCAATCCTTTTGGGATACGGTCTTTTTCAGCAGGCAAGGGGACCCCCTGTGGCCAAACAGGCCTGTTGGTCCAACAATCTATCGTATGTACTTTTCCAATAATCCCGGATTCTACCCATTCGCGGGCAATTCGGCTACCATCACTGGAAGCACCTTGATTCCCCATCTGGGTTACAATTCCCTGCTCTTTAGCTACTTGGGTCATCAAGCGAGCCTCGTAAATGTTATGTGTAAGTGGTTTTTCCACGTAGGCATGCTTTTTTTCCCGCATAAACGGCAAGGAAATGGTTGCATGCGTGTGGTCTGGACTTGCCACGGCAATGGCATCAATGTCACCTAAATGTGCATCAAAAACCTTTCTAAAATCTTTATATCGTTTTACATCGGGGAACTGCTCGTAGGTTTGTTGTGCACGACGGTCGTCTACGTCACAAAAAGCAACAAATTTTACTCTTCCGGTATCGTTGAGGCCGTTTATTACAGCATTTCCCCTTCCGCCTACCCCAAATCCGGCTACATAAAGGGTGTCACTGGGAGCAATGTGGGTCTTTCCCAGAACATGACTGGGTACAATCGAAAATGCGGCAGATGCAGCGGCTGCATTTTGGATGAACTTTCTTCTTTGCATTATGTTTAGTTTGATATTATGTGAGTCCCCAAGATACAAAAAAGGTAAAGAGAAATCCTAGGTTTTACGATTCCCCATTCCACTCTCTGTAAAATTGGTCGAGATAGTTCAACATAAATTGATGACGCTCTTCCGCCAGCTTTTTTCCGGTTTTGGTATTCATCTTATCCTTGAGCAACAGTAGTTTTTCGTAGAAATGATTAATGGTGGGCGCTTTGGATTTTTTGTATTCCTCCTTGCTCATGTTGAGATTGGGCGGGACATCCGGATTGTGCAACTCCCGGTTTTTAAAACCTCCGTAGTTGAATGCTCTGGCAATGCCTATGGCGCCAATGGCATCCAATCGGTCCGCATCTTGTACAATTTGAAGCTCTTTAGATGTAAACATGGTTCCCTTCTCCAGGCTATTTTTGAAGGACATATGTTTGATGATGTTCACTACGTGATCAATGGTCTGCCCATCAACGGAGAGGGATTCTAGAAAGTTTTTTGCGGTTTCCGGGCCAATGTTCTCGTTTCCTCCATGGAATTTTGGGTCGGCAATATCATGAAGCAGGGCAGCCAATTTTACGACCGTAGCATTTCCCTCTTCATACTTCAGAAGCAATTTGGAGGTATTGAAAACACGCTCAATATGGAACCAATCGTGCCCGCCCTCTGCATCTTGGAGCTCTTTTTTTACAAAATTGATGGTCCGTAATATGAGTTGTGTTTCCTCCATTAGTTGTTGTTGACACCTGCCACGATGGTACTTTCTATTTGGGCAATAAGTTCATCGACTTTGCCTTCATTTTCAATTGGAGGATGCACCTCGAAAGTAACTTGGGAACCCAATCCCATGGGAAACTTTCCGTAGCGCAACAATTTCCAGGAGTTATTGATGCTGATGGGGACAAGCAAAGCTTCGGGTGCATTTTTCAGCATTACTTTGAGACCGGTTGTCCTGAATGGCTTGGGCACTCCATTCCTGCTTCGGGTACCTTCCGGGAAAATAACGGCACTTCGGTTGTTCTCATTAATGTACTTGGCCAATTTTTGAAGCTCGGAAATGGACTGTTTAGGGTCTTTTCTATCGATCAAGGCCGAGCCACCATGCCTTAAGTTATAGGAAACGCTCGGTATCCCTTTTCCTAGCTCTATTTTACTTACAAACTTGGGGTGGTACTTTCGCATATACCAAATAATCGGTGGAATGTCGTACATGCTTTGGTGATTGGTAACAATAATAAGAGGCCTGTCCGTTGGGATATCCTGATTGTTCTTGAAGCTGTACCGAGTTCCCAGAACGTTGGTACATCGCATAATGAACCAATTTAATATGGAAACGCTTTTTTTGTGCGCATTGTACCCGAACACTTTTAGGCAAAACCATTGTATGGGATGGAATATGACCAGAACCAGACCAAACAGCAAAAAGAATAAAACGGTTAGGGGGTATGACAACAGTTTTAGCACGGATACAGGTTTAAATTTTGGTAAAAATAAAAAAACCACCCATTTGGGTGGCGTGTTCATATCTTAATTTGCCTGATTTTAGCAATGCTCGTTGTATGCTTCCATCAAGTTTTCTGCGATCAGCTCGGCAGGTCTACCTTCAATATGATGTCTTTCAATCATGTGAACCAGTTCGCCATCTTTAAAAAGGGCCATACTTGGTGAAGAAGGAGGAAACGGGACCATATGGTTTCTTGCCGTGGCAACAGCTTCCATGTCCACACCGGCAAAAACTGTTACCAAGTTGTTCGGAGTTTTGCTGTTTTGTAAGCTCAATTTAGCGGCTGGCCGTGCATTGGCTGCGGCACAACCACAAACCGAATTCACCACTACCAAAGTAGTGCCATCCTTTTTTAGGGCTTCATTTACGGCTTCACTTGTATGTAGTTCTTCAAACCCGGCACTGGCCAAGTCTTCGCGCATAGGTTTTACCAATTCTTCTGGATACATAGACTTCTTTTTGATTATGTTACAAAGATACGGTATTGTTAGGATTTTTTCATCACCGTTAACATTGCATAAAGCTTTGTTTCTTAATCAAACCCCTATCTTTGCGCTTTAAATTTTCAAACATGATCAAGTGGATAGCCGCCTTGCTCGGTTATTTTATGTTTAGATTTCCCGGTGCGGTATTAGGGTTTATCGTAGGGACCTTTCTGGATAATTTTGGAGGTTCAGGGAAAAGGTCTGGCTCCATTTTCGAAAATGTGACCAGGCAATCGGTCTCCCCGGCCGATTTTGAATTGAACCTACTCTCACTTTGCTCCATAATTATTAAGGCAGATGGACAGGTGAACCAAAGGGAGCTCGATTATGTACGGCAATATTTTTTGAGCACGTACGGGAAGGAAAAGGCCAATGCCATCTTCAGGACTTTCAACGATGTGATCAAAAAGAGGGAGATATCGGCGCAGCGCATCTGTACTTTTATGGTGCAGCGTACCCGGTATGAGGTTCGCTTGCAAATGCTTCATTTTTTGTTCGGTATTGCCCAATCCGATGGGCAGGTTAGCAAGGCAGAAATTCAAAAGTTAAGGGAGATAGCAGGGTACTTTCGGGTAAATCAGCACGATTTTGAAAGTATTATGGCGATGTTCATCAAATCTACCGACAACTCGTACAAGATTTTGGAAATCGAGAAGACTGCTACCGATGATGAAGTGAAAAAGGCTTATAGAAACATGGCCAAAAAGTACCATCCCGATCGGGTGGTGACGGAAAATGAGGCCATCCGTAAAGGTGCCGAGGAAAAATTCAAGGAAGTTCAGAAAGCCTACGAATCCATTCAAAAGGAAAGAGGTTTGTCCTAAGCAGTGGCCAAACTCTTTTTGCGCTTACTTTTCTTTTTAAGTTTATTGATATAAATAATGGTGCCCGTTATCGGCAAACTGGTCGCGATTAAGCAGGCCAAGAAGTATATCCATTTGCTGAATGTTCCGTAAATGGTTCCTGTGTGAATCGGCTTGATGGCCGAAGCAATTTTAACGTTTAGCGGTTTGTCGGCATAGATCTCTTTGCCGACGACCTCCCCGGAAGTATGGATCTGTAGCCTATCTTGGGCAACTGTGGACCAAGAATTGTCCGCCAGTTTTCTGAAACTGTAGATGGGGTTCTTATCGTTGGGCAGGCTTACCGATAGTTCTCCCTCATAGTTGAGCTCTTTGTTGGCCAAGGCTATGGCCTCTTCCAAACTGATTGATTTTTCACTGTCGAAGCTTTCCAAATCAATTTCCGGACCTCCACCTCGATTGCCGAATATTTTGGTACCCATAATGGCACTGAGACCGTCCCTATAACCTTCGAACGACCAGCAGAGACCCGTAATGCCCATGATTAGGATTAAAATACAAGCATAAAATCCTAAAGTATTGTGGAGGTCATGGTTGATGCGTTTCCAGTTGGCATTGGTCCTTATCTTAAAGCCGGCTTTCACGGTTTTCCATTTTATCTTTTTGGGGAACCATAGCACAATTCCGGAAATGGCCAATATCATAAAAATAATGGTGGCAATGCCCACAATCGGTCTTCCCCATTTAATGTCCATCATTAACCATCTATGCATACGGAACATGCTGAACATAAACTTGTCTATTCCCGTATCTTCCGGGGCTAAAAGTTCCGCGGTGTAAGGGTTTATATCGTATGTTGTTCCCCTTCGCTGCTTGAGGTCTTCTTTAATAGAAAATTCATACGGAGAGGTTTCATCGGTTGGAATGGTGATGGATGTGAGAATTCCTTTTTCTTGGATTATAGGGTCATTTATCAAATTGGAAATTGACTTTTTGGTTCCTATGGCCTCAACCTTCATGTCCTCTTTGAACCAACCTTCGATTTCCTCCTCAAAGGTCAGAATAGTTCCGCTTAGGCAGACCAAAAACAAAACAATACCGCTAACGAGTCCCAACCAAAGGTGAACGTCGTTGATAAAATCTCTAATTCCGTATTTCTTACTTTTTCCCATACCGATTGTTAAGCGCTCATATTATTTCAACTGGATTAAATGAATCAAATTCCGGTATACGACTGCACATCTGTTCAATCGTTTAATTGATTTAATGTAGAAATCCAATTTTCGCAAATATAATGGCTGGTCCCTAAAACAAAATCATTATTTGGATTAATTTAAAATAAATTCCATGGGGTTTGCCCGCTTTTGGATGAGGGAATGTTTTTTATTGGTAAATTTGAAAACAAAACTTCATGCAAGAATTTCTGTTCTACATAAAATTGGGACTTAGCCATGTTTTGGATTTTGGAGCCTACGATCATATCTTATTCTTGTCGGCCCTTGCAGTTCCGTTCACTTTTAAAAGTTGGAAAAAAGTACTTGTCTTGGCCACTATTTTCACCATTGCCCATTGTACATCGTTGGCATTGTCCGTGTATGAAGTGACTACGGCAGATGTTGGTCTTATTGAGTTTTTGATACCGGTCACCATTTTGCTTACGGCCTTGTTCAACTTTGCATATGTGTTCAAAGAATCCCTGGATATTGGTCTTTTCCTGCATATTTTGGCGACAGCTTTTTTTGGTTTGATACACGGTTTTGGATTTTCCAACTATTTTAAGATGTTGATGGCTGAAGAAGAGGACAAGATTACTCCTCTATTAGGTTTTGCGACCGGTATAGAATTATCGCAAGTGACCATCATATTGGTTGTGTTGGCTATTGCCTATGTAGTTTTAGGTCTTTTGAAGGTAAAAAGGTCTATTTATATTGCGGTCGCTTCAATTTTGATTATAGCCATTACAATACCCTTGCTCATAGCTACGTTCCCCATATAGGCCCTTAGTTAAATTTTATTGAAGATGGTTGTGAGGGTCTATCAAAGCAGGTATATTTATTTAATTATCAGCATTTTTTTGATTTATGAAGGCGAGCAAACAAGAAAAGTACGATAAAGCCTATTTGAGGATGGCCCAAGAATGGGGGAAATTATCGTATTGTAAAAGAAGGCAGGTCGGAGCAATTATAGTTAAGGACAGAATGATTATTTCCGATGGGTACAATGGGACTCCTACTGGATTCGAAAATTTTTGTGAAGATGAGGAAGGGTACACCAAATGGTATGTCCTTCACGCTGAGGCTAATGCCATTCTCAAAGTCGCCTCCTCTACACAGTCTTGTGAAGGTGCAACATTATATATCACAATGTCCCCATGCAGGGAGTGTAGCAAGCTAGTGCACCAAGCTGGCATAAAACGTGTGGTATACCAGAGTGCATATAAAGACGACTCTGGAATAAAATTTCTGGAAAGGGCAGGTGTGGAGATTGTTCATTTGCCAGTTCTGGAAGAAATGGTTTAAGACCATATTGCTATATGAAAAAGATTAAAGGATATATTTGGCCCACACTACTTGCTTTGGCAGTAGCCATAGGTATTTTTATAGGGGGCAAACTCCATTTTAACGATTCCCCGGAAAAGCTCTTCTCCACCAATTCAAAAAAAGACAAGCTCAACCGGCTTATCGATTACATTGACTACGAGTATGTGGATGATGTGGATACCGATAGCATCGTGGATGTAACGGTCAATAATATTTTGGGCAAGTTAGATCCTCATTCAGTATATATTCCAAAGGATGAAATGAAGGATGTTGCCGAAAATATGAAAGGGGACTTTGCGGGAATAGGTGTTAGCTTTTATATGTACCGTGACACTATAACTGTGATAAGAACTATAAAGAACGGCCCTAGTTATATCAGTGGTATAAAACCTGGTGATCGTATTCTTATGGCGGACAAGGATACACTTTACGGAAGAAGAATCGCCAATGATGATGTGGTCTCCACCCTAAAGGGTAAAATTGGAACCAAGGTCAATTTAAAGGTTTTCAGAAAGACCGATAACCAAATGATGAACGTTTCCGTGGTCCGTGACCGGGTGCCCATCAGAAGCGTTGATGCCTACTATATGCTGACCAAGGATATGGGCTATATTAAAATAAACCGTTTTGCCGAATCTACTTTTGATGAGTTCAAAGATGCTTTGCGCAAATTGAAGCTAAGAGGTGCTGAAAAACTGACCTTGGACCTAAGGGACAATCCTGGGGGGTATTTAGGCATAGCCGAAAAATTGGCCGACGAGTTCTTGGGGGACGATAAGCTTATTCTCTTCACAAAGAACAAAAAAGGAAGAGTCAAAAAGGCTTACGCTACTAAAAAAGGTGATTTTGAAGATAGAGAGGTATATGTTCTTATCAACGAGCGCTCGGCATCTGCCAGTGAGATCATTGCAGGAGCTTTACAGGACAACGATATAGGTACCATTGTAGGTCGCCGTTCCTTCGGAAAAGGATTGGTACAGCGAGAAATGGATTTGGGCGACGGGTCTGCCGTTCGTTTGACCGTATCGCGATACTATACCCCAACGGGGCGTTCCATTCAAAAATCCTATAAAGACGGGAACCATGACTATTACCAAAGATTCATGGAGCGCTACGCCAGTGGTGAGCTTCAATCGGCAGACAGTATCAAGGTGGCGGACTCATTAAAGTTTGTTACGCCCAAGGGCAAGGTGGTATATGGCGGAGGTGGAATTATTCCAGATGTTTTTGTTCCGATAGGAAGCAATCAGGAAGAAGCTATTGAGAGCATGGACGATACCTATCAGTTTTTTGCTCGTTTTGTGTTTGAGCATTTGGAAGAGGACAGAACCATGTACGATGGATATGAGCAGAACCAATTTTTGGACGAATTCCAAGTAGACGATATCCTTTTTGACAACTTTATCCAATTTGTGCTGGACCGTAAGATAAAACTGGATTTTTACGCCTACGAGGACAAGATAAAGGCGTTCATAAAGGCGAATATTGCGGAACAACTGTATTCGCCAAACCTATCGGCCCAAATAAAAGGAGAGTACGACCCAATGCTCAAAAAAGTAAAGGCTTTGGACAAGGCCAAGATTGATGAATCCCAACTAGGGGCAATAGACATCAAGCCTTAACTTATTTCTTCAGTTTTTTGTCAATCTTTTTGGAAGTCATAAAAATCAACATCAATACAATGGCACTTAAAGAGGCAACAATCCCGATCAGGGCGATTGTACTGTCACCTTGTATTGGATTTTCAAAATCTACCAAGGTCACATTGTAAGCAATAAGGCCCAATGCGAGTATAATTAAAACTAAGGCAAATGTCCTGTTCATATCTATGTTTTAAGCGGCGTGCGATAGTAGCCCGTTTACATTGGTCACAAAAAGCTTTACGGCTATGGCCATAAGAATAACCCCAAAAACTTTGCGGATAATGTTGAGTCCGTTCTTTCCCAAGATGCGCTCAATTCTGGCACTGGATTTAAGCACGATGTATACAAAGATAACGTTTATAATAATGGCCACTATAATGTTCTCCACATGGTATTCTGCCCGCAAGGACAATATAGAAGTAAGTGTTCCAGCACCCGCGATCAATGGGAACGCAATAGGTACAATCGAGGCGGTCTCAGGTTCATCATCCTTGTAAAGGGATATTCCCAATATCATTTCAATGGCAAGGAAAAAGATGATAAAGGCCCCGGCGACAGCAAAGGAGTTTACATCGATGCCTATCAAAGAAAGAATGCTTTCACCAACGAACAGAAAGGCAATCATAATTGAAATGGCCACAATGGAGGCCTTTTCGGATTGCACATGACCCACCTTGCTTCTGAGCGATAAAATAATAGGGATACTTCCTAAAATATCGATTACAGCAAACAATACCATTCCAGCGGTCGCTATTTCCTTAAAATTAAAATTCATGGCGTCTTTTTTTTGGACGGCAAATTTACGGGTAAAAAACACTTTTGGATCATATAAAGTGTTTATAAATCATCAATTTTTTGGTTTTGATTTACCTTTGCCCAAAAAGTAAGGACATATTATGTTCCAGATAGGAAAGACCATAGTATCCGAAGAGATACTGGAAAATGATTTTGTTTGCAATCTGAATGCTTGCAAAGGAGCTTGTTGTGTGGGTGGCGAGTATGGTGCGCCGTTGGAGGATTCCGAGACGGACAAGTTACTCAATATTTATGATGAGGTAAAGCCTTTTTTGCGCCCGGAAGGTATTGCTGCCATTGAAGAACATGGGGTTTTTGTAAAAGGAGAGGATGGTGAATGGGAAACCCCTTTGGTGAACAATAATGAATGCGCTTATGTGATTTTCTCTGATGACGGGATAGCCAAATGTGGACTGGAAGCTGCTTATGAAGCCGGTGCCACCAAATGGAAAAAACCTATTTCGTGCTATCTGTATCCGGTTCGTACAAAGGAATATTCGGAGTTTACCGCAGTCAATTACCATAAATGGGAAATCTGTGACCCGGCTTGCTCCTTGGGTAAGGAATTGAAAGTCCCTATCTACAAGTTTGTAAAAGATGCTTTGATCAAAAAGTTCGGAAAGGCCTGGTACAAGGAATTGGAGGAAGTAGCTGCAGAAAAGACTAGATAGTGGGGATGTCCAGCACAACTTTGGTTCCAATGGGATCACCGTTCTCATCGAACAGATCCAAGATATCCACATCAAATTTGTTTTGATAGTCCTTAGCGAAATTTGCCAATCGTTCCTTGGTAATGCGAATACCCAAAGACTTTCTTTTTAGTACACGGTTTTCCTTGTTAAGTTCGGCCATTGTTCTTCCCACGCCGTTGTCCACAATTTCAATCGTGACATGTCCCCTGTCCTTGTGCTTTACATTGATCTTTATTTTCTTTTCACCTTCTTTGGGAGATAGCCCATGCCATAGGGAGTTTTCGAGAAAAGGCTGAAGTGTCAAAGATGGGATTTTGATATTATCTATATTGATGTTCTTTTCTACTTCTATTTTAAAATCTATTTCGTTGGAGAACCGGATATTTTCGATATTCATGTATAGCTCCATGGTTCCCAGTTCTTCGGATAGCGGGATTTCCTTTTGGGAAGATGCTTCTAGAATTTTTCGGACAAGTTTGGAGAACTTGTTCAGATAATGAACGGCATTTTTTTGTTCGTTGTTTATAATATAAAGTTTGATCGAGTTCAAGGAGTTGAACAAAAAATGAGGATTCATTTGGCTACGCAGCATTTGTTGCTCCAAAGTGAGTACTCTTTTCTCGTTCTTGCTCTGGTATTGCCGGTAAAGAATATAGAGTATGGATGAAATTAGCCCCACGATCAATGCACTTACCAGAAGAGTTGTCTGATTTTTTTTAAGCCTTAGCCGAACGATTTCGTTTTCTTTTGCCAAAACCGCGATCTGGCTGTTCTTCTTGTCGTTTTCGTACCTAACGATAATATCGTTCATGTACCGTAGGTTGGTTGCACTGGAAATTTCCTTTTCGTATTCACTGGCCTTTTTATAGGACTCATAAGCTTTTTTAAAATCTCCTTTGGCGTTTTCTAGATCGGACATCTTTTCATACGCGTACAAAATATTACTGGGCATATTTCGGTTTTGCGCCATTGTAAGTCCTTTTTGGATAAAGGTTTCGGCTTCATCATAGTTGCCCAATTTGGTATGCGCCCATCCCGTATTGATATAGACTAGGCCCGTTACGGAGAAGTCTCCGATTTTTTCGGACTCCGAATGTAGAGGCTCTAAAAGGACCAACGCCAAATAGGGCATGTTCTGTTTAAGATAGATTTGCGCCAGACTGTTCTTGCATATAACACGGCCTACTTCCGAATCGATTTCCTCGTTATAGGCCAAGGATTTCCTGTAATTTTCCAAAGCTTCTTCCAAATCGCCCTTTTCCTCTAGGCAATGCCCAATATTTTGATGGTTTATGGCCAACCCCAATTTGTTGCCCAGTTCCTCTTCCAGTTTCAATGCCCTTCTAAATTGTAATATGGCCAAATCGTACTGCTCCAAAGTTTGGTACAGGTTTCCAATGCCATTGAGGGCAACATTGATACTTCTTTTAATATGGTTGGATGGGTTCTCGATTTGTTCTGCCAGTTCAAGCGCCTTTTGGTGATAATCCAATGCGGTCTTTATCCCATCGGTACGTCTGTAGACTACCCCCAGCATATTTAAACTAAGCACTTTAAAATCAATATTGTTCCCTCTTTCCGAGGCGGCCAAGGCTTGTTCGTGCAATGCAACGGCCTTCTCATATTCGGAAAAGTTCCGATACTTCATGCCTAATTGGTTCAAGGCATAAGATTGTCCTTCCAAATAGTCGTTTTCTTTACTAAAGTTGGCAAAATATCTTAATAGTGAGGTGTCCCTTTTTTCGGAATACAGCTCTTCATCTAGTGCTTCGTAGGTCTTGGGTTTAAGTTTTACCAATATTTCCGTTTTCTCAACAAACTCGTCGGTGAGGTTTTGAGCATGTAAAGGAGATAAAAAAGAGAACAGCAAAAAGGTGACCAGAGGCCCGGTTCGCGCTCGAGGTAGGTTTTTAATAAGGAGGAACTTTACTATAGGCACGTGAACATTTTGAGATTATAGCATATCCAAAAAGTCGGATTTTTTTTGCCGGGAGACTGGGATTTTATGATTGGATTCCAGAACCACATAACCGTCGGTTTTGAGGAATTCTTTTATTTTGTTGAGATTGATTATATAAGAGTTGTGTATTCTAAAAAAGCTACTTTCTGGTAACAAGGCATTGACTTCCTTCAATTTTTTCGTGAGAAGGATTTTTTGTCCATCCTTTAGAAAAATAGTGCTGTAATTACCGTCGGATTCTGCATACAGGATTTCATCGCTGTTCAAAAAGACCAATTTACCATCCGTATTGATGGTTATTTTTTTGCTTTGCGATTCCGAATTAAAATTAAGAAGAATTCTTTCCAAGCGTTCAACGGTCAAATTTTTAGCGTTGAACTTTTTTATTTTAGCTATGGTTTCCTCCAGATCATCCGAGTCTATCGGTTTTAGGAGATAGTCGATGGCCTCATTTTTTAGGGCCTGCAGGGCATATTGATTATAGGCTGTAGTAATGACAACAGGAAAATCCTTGTTTTTCAAGTTTTTTATAAACTGGAACCCGTCCATTGCGGGCATTTCAATATCCAAAAATAGACAATCGGGAGTGTTCTTTTCCAAATAGTCCAAAGCTTCCCTGGCATCTGTAAAAGATGCAATAATATCCACTTCATCGCTCAAGTTGGTAAGTTCCCAGCTTAGGCTTTGGAGGGCTTTTATTTCGTCATCAACTATTACTGCTTCTAGCATAATCTAATATAGGTTATACCAAATTTAGAATTATTCTCTACATGGCAATAAAATAATGTGTTAATGGATATTTAGCACGTATAACTGGTATAAAAAGGGGAATCAGGTGAAAAATCACTGGTTTTTTCTGTTTTGGGCTTTAGTTTGCAGGAAAGCTAAAGCTGGTTTCCCATACGCAAAAACCAATTATACATAAAACAGAACAGTTTATACATAGACATTATATGCGTGAAATTTAGTTGTCTATATTCGGCATGTCAAAAATAAGAGGACAATTTTGAAATAGCCAGAAAATGAAAAAATGTGCAATATTGTTTTTGATTTTGATAGTGGCATTGTTTTTTGCCGCGTTATCAGAAAAGAACAACGCCCAATTGGGAGGCGATTGGAATAAGGTTGTTGCGAAGAAATGATTTTGTAACACATTAGCTCTTAAAATTTTTGTATTACCAAATAATTGTACGGCCACGGCAACCAATCTTTTGATTGTATAAACCGCTTGCACAATTAACTTCTGTTTGGCCATAATCTGGATTTGGTTTTAGGTTTCGGGGGAACTACCTAGGACAAAAAAAGATTTAGTAAGGCTCAATTGAAGAGGCCGTACTCTTTGGTAATATTTGGCTCTTTGGCCGGTTCATCGTAAAAGCAAGACCAGGTAAACATACTTCTATGTTACTTGGTCTTTTGTTTTTACAGATTTTGTAAAGTATTGCTTACAAGGCAAGTCTGTGCCTAGATTTCAACATTTTGTGTTAAAAACTTTAAGGGTGTTTTTAGCGTTGAATCTTTAAAAACTCAAGGTATTTTTAAATCTTTGTCTGTGTTGACCGAAAAATTCAATTTAGGTAGATTTCACTCGCTGTAAAGCAAAGGATTCTCGAATTATTTTTTGGAAATCTTCAACAAATTACTGTGCCGATAATACAGTTGTTACTGTACTGCGTATACAGTTTTTTGTGCCTTGAATGGCAAATGTGATAGTGTTTATTGATTTTATGCCTCGGATAAGTTTACCCCACAGTAGAACCATCCGAGGTATTTTTTTGGTAACCGTATATAAAAAAACCCCCAGTATTGGAGGTTTTTGATTTTATGGATGTTAATTAAAGCTTAGATAGACCAAGCCTTGCCGCCTGTCAAGGTTTCAAGGTCGCCACAACCGATATATTCACCAGGAATTGGCAAATAAGCCAATACTTCCTCACCCACATATTCTGAGGATTTGTAGGCCCAAGTGGCCAAATCCCTCAAGTCATTGGCAAAGGAAAAACGGGCAATATCATCATCCAAACTACCTTCTCCACCTTGCATAATGGCTTCCATGTAGTTCATGATGGCTTCGGAATGTGCTTCTTCCTCTTCATCCGAACGTTTTCTGAGGTATGCTTGCAAAGCTGGCTCTATATCCGCGGCTTCTATGTCCATTAAGGATTCTTTGCCGGAATCTGCCAAGACCTTGTCGTAGAACTTGTTCATTTTCATGACCACAAATTCCCTTTGGTCCAATGGCATTACTTCGTCCAAATAGGCATCTATAAACGTGTGAACGTTCACCTCGGTCGCAGATGGCGTGTCCGTTTTGGGAAGTATGACATCCAACGTTTGGGCCATGGCATATCCTTGTTCTTTGCTTAGGAAACTAGGTGTCCACTCCGCGTATGCAGGTTTGTCTTTACAGCTCTGCAATAGCGATAACAATGTCGGCGTGGCCACGGCATAACCAAAGGCCAATCCCATATTTTTAAGTGCTGATCTTCTTTCCATTATATATTTCCTTTTTTAAGTTCTTGGGCAGCGTGGTTGGCAGCCCTTGCCGTAAATGCCATATATGTCAACGATGGGTTTACACAACTTGCAGATGCCATAAAGGCACCATCGGTCACATATACGTTCTTACATCCGTGTACCTGGTTGTTTCCATTGACTACGGAAGTTTTTGGGTCAAGCCCCATCCGTGCAGTACCCATTTCGTGGATACCTAAGCCTAATGCATAGGGAGCATTAAAAGCGGTGATGTCTTTTGCACCTGCTTTCTCAAGCATCTGAACTGCTTGGTCCTGCATATCCTTACGCATATTGTGCTCGTTTTCACCGATTTCGGCATCAAAGGTTACAGTAGGGAGTCCCCACTTGTCCTTTTTGTCGTAATCCAAGGTCATTTTGTTTTCGTGGTAAGGGAGGGTTTCACCGAAAGCATTGATGCTAAAGTTCCATCCACCGGGAGTCAACATTGCATCTTTATATGCTTTTCCGTAAGCTGCTTCGGCGACCAATTCTTCGTAATTGCCCCTGCCGGCACCTCCTTGGTAGCCATAACCACGTTTAAAGTTTTTCATATCGGAATCACCGCCAAGGTTTCTAAATCTTGGAATGTACACTCCATTGGGCTTTCTGCCCTTGTAGTATTTGTCTTCGTAACCATCAAACTTACCGGATGCACCTACTAAAAAGTGGTGGTCCATAATGTTGTGGCCCAATTCTCCGGAGTCGTTTCCTAAACCGTTAGGGAACCTATCCGATTTGGATTGCATCAAAATGGAAGTAGAAGCAATGGCAGAAGCACATAGGAAAATAACTTTTGCTTTGAATTCAAATTCTTCCTTGGTTTCTCTATCGATAACCTTAACGCCTGTAGCTTTCTTGGTGTTAGGGTCATAGATTACCTCGTGTACAATGGAATCTGGTCTAAGGGTCATGTTTCCTGTAGCTTCGGCAGCTGGCAACGTAGAAGAAACGCTGCTAAAATATGCTCCGAAAGGACATCCTCTAATACAACGGTTCCTAAATTGACAACGAACCCGACCGTCACCATCAAACTGTTTGTCACTGTTTATGTGGGCCACCCTACCTGCAGTGATAACACGGCCACCAAAATGTTCGGCGACCTTGCCTCTTACGTGGTCCTCTACACAATTGAGTTCCATCATGGGCTCAAACTGTCCATCGGGAAGTTGAGGCAGACCTAAATTTTCACCGGATACACCGATGTAACTTTCAACTTTATCGTACCAAGGGGCTATGTCCTTGTAGCGTACTGGCCAATCCACGGCGATTCCCTCATTTTTGTTTGCAGTGAAATCAATGTCGCTCCATCTGTAGCTGTGTCGTCCCCACATAATGGAACGTCCACCTACGTGGTAACCTCTCATCCAATCGAAACGTTTGGTCTCGTTGTAAGGATGGTCCAAGTCGTTTACAAACCAATGTTTTGAGGCTGCACCAGTGGTGTAACCGGTTCTGGATTGTTTCTCTTGTTGCTTAACGTCTTCTCGGGTTGCTCTGCCCGCATGCTTAAAATCCCAATCGTCCATGTTGGCCGTTGGATAATCTTCACGGTGTTTTACCATGGGGCCACGCTCCAAGACCAAAGTCTTGAGACCGTTTTCGCACAATTCTTTTGCAGCCCAACCACCGCTGATACCCGTACCTACCACGATGGCATCGTAGGATTCCTGCTCCTGATTGTAATAAAATTTACTCATTTATTCGGATTGTTTATTTGCTAAATGTATTAATTATTAAATTAATTTTCTACATTTAATCCCTATGTTTATTGAGAATTCAGCACTATAACGTTGTAGTTTTTGGATTCCGCACGAAATTAACTAACGTAAAAATATGAACAGAAGTAGTTTAGCACAGAAAAGTATTGTCACACTTATTGCCGTGGCTTTTTTAGGATTTTATTCCTGTAAAGAGAATTCAAAGAAGGAAACAGCGGAGGAATCTGGTGCCGAGGTAGTAGCAGAAGATGAGCCTAAACCGGACATTAAGCTTTCTTTGGCACAATGGTCCATTCACAAAATGATTTTCGAAGAAGGCGTTGATCCCTACACGTTTGCGGAAAAAGCAAGCAAATGGGGTTTTGAGGGATTGGAATATGTGAGCGCTCTTTATTATAAAGAACTGCAAGCTGCGAATTTTTCCGAAGAGGCCATGAACAACTGGGTGGAAAAGAGTAAGGCCGAAAGTGAAAAATATGGGTTGAAGAATCTTTTGATCATGGTGGATGGACAAGGCGACATCGCGGTTCCTGATGAAGCCGAAAGAACAAAAGCAGTGGAAAACCATTATAAATGGGTAGATGCGGCCGCAGCTTTGGGTTGCCACTCCATCCGCGTTAACCTTAACGGAAGCATGGAGCCAGAAGTATGGATGCCTGCATCCGTTGCGGGGCTTACCCAATTGGCCACTTATGCCAAGGACAAAAACATCAATATTATTGTAGAGAATCACGGCGGGCCATCTTCCAATGCCCAAATGTTGGCAGACGTTATGGAAAAAGTGGGCATGGACAATTGTGGTACATTGCCGGATTTTGGAAACTTCTGCATCAAAAGGGAAGCAGGGGATTACTATTCATCAGAATGTTTGGAAGAGTACGACAAATATAAAGGGGTAAAAGAATTGATGCCTTATGCCAAAGGTGTTAGTGCCAAATCCTACAGTTTCAATGAAGAAGGCTATGAGACCAGAGTGGATTATCCTAAAATCATGGATATTGTATTGGATGCTGGATACGAAGGTTATGTTGGGGTAGAGTACGAAGGCTCTGAACTTAGCGAAGAAGAAGGAATATTGGCAACCAAGAAACTTTTGGAAAAAGTACTGGAATAGTCCTACTAAATATAAATGGGTAGATGAAGGGATTTTTACAACAGCTCTTCGATTACAATTTCTATTGTAACAAAAAAATAATTGAACAATGCAGTGGTCCGGGCCAGGTTCCGGACAACTGCATTAGACTTTTTAGTCATATACTAAATGCCCATCATATTTGGAACCAAAGGATACTGGAATACCCAACTGAATTTGGAGTCTGGGACCTGCATGAGGTAGATACATGGGAAGACATTCATTACGAAAATCAACGAACTTCCTTTGAAATTGTATCCAGCACGGATACTTTTGATAAACGAGTGGAATATACCAACAGTACAGGAAAGAATTTTTCAAATAAACTGGAGGACATCCTTTTTCATATCATCAATCATTCCACGCACCATAGGGGGCAAATTATGATGGAGTTGAGAAATGCGGGGATAGTGCCCGAGCCTTTGGACTATGTGCATTACAAACGATAATTACTAATTTTTGAATACCAACAATGAATATTAAGACCAAATTCCAACTCTCCTTTATGATGTTCCTCGAATTTTTTATCTGGGGAGGTTGGTTTGTTACCCTGGGAACATTCCTAGGGAATAATCTAGAAGCAACAGCAGGGCAATCCTCGATGGCTTTTTCCACCCAATCATGGGGTGCTATAATAGCTCCGTTCATTATTGGACTTATTGCTGACAGATATTTTAATGCCGAACGAATTTTGGGGGTATTGCACCTTATCGGCGCATTTCTAATGTACCAGATGTATCGGTCGGAGGATTTTGTTGCCTTTTACCCATATGTATTGGGATACATGATTTTATATATGCCAACATTGGCCTTGGTGAATTCCATCTCTTTTAATCAAATGAAAGATCCGGCAAAGGAGTTTTCGAACATCCGTGTGTTTGGTACCATTGGTTGGATTATCGCAGGGTTGGTAATAAGCTACCTTTTTGTTTGGGACTCTCCAGAAGCCTTGGAAGCGGGAATGCTTAAAAATACGTTTTTGATGGCAGGAATCGCTTCGGCAGTTTTGGGGCTTTTCAGCTTCACATTGCCAAAGACACCGCCAAAGGTGGACAAAAGCGAAAAAGTGACCATCTCCGATGTGTTGGGACTTGATGCATTGAAACTGTTGAAGGATAAAAACTTCTTAGTGTTCTTTATATCATCAGTATTAATTTGTATCCCGTTGGCTTTTTACTATCAAAATGCCAACCCGTTCTTGTCAGAAATAGGATTGCCAAACCCAACAGGTAAAATGGCCATCGGTCAAATTTCCGAAGCACTTTTCATTCTGGCACTACCTTTCTTTTTCACCAGATTTGGATTTAAGAAGACCATATTGGTAGGTATGCTGGCCTGGACGGTTCGTTACCTATTGTTCGCCTATGGTAATGCTGATGAATTATCTTTTATGCTGATTCTTGGGATTGCACTGCATGGAATTTGTTATGATTTCTTCTTTGTATCCGGACAAATTTATACCGATACAAAAGCTGGTAAAAAGTACAAAAGTGCAGCACAGGGCTTGATCACATTGGCCACCTATGGAGTGGGAATGTTAATAGGTTTCTGGATTGCAGGACAGATTACCGATTCGCTTACTATGGAAGACGGCGCCCATGCTTGGGAAAGTATTTGGATTTATCCAGCAGCATTCGCGGCAGTAGTATTCGTGTTGTTTGCATTAATATTCAAGAACGAGAAAGTAGAATATAAATCTTAGGTAATCGGGAATGCACATGCTCGGACACCCTTTGATTTAAATATGATCAAAATAGGACATAAGATTATAGATACAACCAAAATTAACTGAAACAAAAATGAAAAACGTAAACAAGAATCAGCTATTTCTGGCAGCCTGTATATCGCTGGTGGTTACATCCATGACCTTTGCCATTAGGGCGGGTATATTGACCCAATTAGGGGAGGAATTCATGCTTTCCAATCAACAATTAGGTTGGATAAACAGTATGGGCTTTTTTGGATTCCCTATTGCCATGATCTTTGGTGGATTGCTCTACAATAAAATTGGGGCACGTAAACTCATGGTAACAGCATTTGTCTGCCACATGCTTGGATTGATCCTTACTATAATGGCAGGAGGGTTTTGGACATTGATTATATCCACCTTCTTTATTGGCTTTGCCAATGGTTCGGTGGAAGCGGCCTGTAATCCAATGATCGCCGATATGTTCACCAAGAACCGTACAGCCATGTTGAACAGGTTCCACGTATGGTTCCCTGGAGGAATTGTAATCGGCTCCCTTATCTCCAAGTTTATGACCGATTTTGGAATGGGTTGGCAATTGCAGATCGCGGTAATGTTGATACCTACGCTTATCTACGGATATATGTTCTTTAAGCAACAGTTTCCAGAAAGCGAACATATCGAAACGGACACCACAAAGAACATCAAAGGTCTTGCAGACCCATTGTTCATTTTTATCATGTTGTGTATGACCCTCACCGCAATTTCAGAATTTGGCCCTCAACAATGGGTGGAACGAATTTTGGGTAATTCTGGGGCAAGCCCCATGTTGGTCTTGGCCATGGTGACCGGTATTATGGCCATAGGCCGATATTTTGCAGGGCCCATTGTACATAGGCTTAATCCTATTGGGGTTTTGGTGATGTCCGCCCTGATAACTACCGCAGCAGTGTATAGCATGAGTGTTGCCGAAGGCTCCATGATTTATTTGGCAGCCGTTCTTTTTGCGTTGGGAGTTTGTTATTTTTGGCCTACCATGATTGGGTTTACTTCCGAATACCTTCCCAAAACGGGAGCATTGGGAATGTCCTTGGTAGGTGGGGCAGGAATGTTCTCCACGGCCATATGGCAACCTGTGATCGGTGGTTGGTTGGACTCGGCAAAAGAAACAGCGATTTCATCCGGATTGGCCGATGAGGTGGCGGAATTGGCAGCAGGAAAGGCAACCTTGGGGAAAATGATGTTTTTTCCGTTGGCAGTGTTGATTCTGTTTTCCATTTTATTCCTGTTTCGTAAGAAATTGGAAGAAAGAAGAGTGCCTCAGGGCCATACAGCAGAAGAAGTAGTATAATTGAAAATAAAATAATAAAAATGCCTAAAAAGATTAGACTCGGAATTCTCGGAGGAGGAGGGGATTCGCTTATTGGTGTGCTGCACAGGGTGGCAGCCTTTATTAATGATAATTACGAGATTGTTGGTGCTGTGTTTAACCCAGACCATGATGAAAGTATAGCCTTTGCCAAGGAAATTGATATTCCAACCAATCGTATCTATAAAGATTTTGATACGTTGATAGAAGAAGAGATGAAGCTTCCAGAAGACGAACGTATTCAAGTTTGCTCCATTCTTACGCCTAACTTCTTGCACTTTCCAATGGCAAAAAAACTTTTGGACAATGGTTTCCATGTCATCTGTGAAAAGCCGATGACCACGACATATGAAGAGGCCAAAATCCTTCAAGAGACCCTTAAAGAAGTCAAAAAGGTATTTGCCGTAACACATACATACACAGGTTATCCGATGGTGCGACAAATGCGCGAGATGATAAAGGACGGTGTTATTGGGAAAGTACACAAAGTTGATGCGCAATATTATCAAGGTTGGATGAACCCTATTATTCACGATAAGCAAAAGCGTAGGACCGTATGGAGACTCGACCCCAAAAAAGCGGGAATCAGTTCTTGTATGGGAGATATCGGTGTACACGCCTTTAACATGATAGAATACACCACCGGTCTGCAGGTGCAATCCTTGCTTTGCGACTTCAACTATATGTACGATGACAATTTGATGGACATGGATGGTACCGCCCTTATCCGCATGGATAAAAACGTAAAAGGGGTCATCAGGGCCAGTCAAGTGGCAACTGGAGAAGAAAACAATTTGACCATTGCCATTTATGGCCAAAAAGGAGGATTGAAATGGGAGCAGGAAAACCCAAACTACCTATACAAGTTGAATGATCCAGAACCGTTGCAGGTGTACAAACCCGGACATGAGTACAATTCCAAATTGTCTTTGGATGGCACCAAATTGCCTCCAGGGCACCCAGAAGGTATTTTTGACTCCATGGCCAATATCTACTTAGGTGTTGCAAGAGCCATTCGTGGTGAAGAATATAATGATGGTGAATTCCCTACCATGATGGACGGTGTACGTGGTCTCAACTTTATTGAGAACACGGTAGCATCCCATAAACAAGGAAACATTTGGGTGGATATGGATTAAATCCCTATCTCTTCAAAAAAGTATAGTTGATGGCTGCCAATTGGCAGCCATTATTTTTTGTACAGCATCTCAAACTGCTCAAACACCACAATCATACTTTCGGTAGGTTTGGTTCCTAATTCAGATAGTTCGCGGGTGTAATACTCCCAATGGACTTTTTTCCAATGGTCGAGGCTTTTATCACCTTCACCTTCCAAACGGGCATGCTCTTCCCTGATGCTGAAGTAGGGAAGAAGCTTAACCGTAGTGGTCCGAATAATGCATTTGGCATTTCCGTTCCAATCCGTGACCACATAAAAATCTCCGATTTTGGGCAGAGCTTCATTGCGGAGCTGTATCCCCTTTAGCGAATGGGTAGTGGCTCTTTTGGTTTCTTTACAGATTAAATCCGCGCATAGGTCGGCATCTTTTTCATTATCACAAAAGTGTATGACCTTCGGAGCATCTTCAGAGGCAAACTCCAAATGGGCATCCAAAAAGTCGCCCCAAAGATTTCGGGCAGAAGCATTTTCCATAAGTAGGCTTTTTAAGCAAATTTATTCTGTTTGAATTGTTCCGCAGCGTGGTTGGCAGCCCTTGCTGTAAATGCCATATAGGTCAAAGATGGGTTTACGCAACTGGAAGAGGTCATAAAAGCCCCATCGGTAACATAAACATTGGGTACTGCATGCAATTGGTTGTGCTTGTTAAGAACGGAGGTTTTTGGGTCGTGACCCATGCGGGCACCTCCCATTTCGTGAATACCTAGACCGGGTCCTGTCTCCCTATCAAAAACGGAAATATTTTTAAAGCCGGCCGCCTTTAACATTGCAGCGCCTTCTTCTTTAATGGCCTCTCGCATATTATATTCGTTCTCCTTGAATTCGACATCAAAATCCAGTTGGGGCAGTCCCCATTTATCCTTTTTGTCCTTGCTCAAGGTCACTCGGTTGTCGTGGTAGGGCAACATTTCACCAAAGCCTCCCAATCCAATTTCCCAGCCTCCGGGCTTTAAAATGGATTCTTTTAGCGCCTCTCCATATCCCATCTCTGCAACCATTTCCGACCAATCGGTTCTATTGGCCCCACCTTGATAACCAAAACCACGGAGAAAATCCGGGCGTTTAGTTTTCTCATCCAGATTAACAAATCTTGGAATATAGATGCCGTTGGGTCTTCGCCCTTTATAATATTTGTCCAAATGCCCATCTACTTTTGCCGATGCTCCGAGTTGGTAGTGATGGTCCATGATGTTCCTTCCTAGCTGGTCGTGTTCGTTGCCCATTCCATTGGGAAACCTATTGGATTTCGATTGAAGCAGAATCCCCACGGATGCCATGGAGGAAGCGCAAAGGAAAACTATACTACTGTTAAATTCCAGTTTTTCCTGTGTTTCAGCATCTATAATTTTGACGCCGGTCGCCCGGTTCCTATTTTCATCATAGACCACTTGGTGTACGATTGAATTTGGCCTCAAGGTCAAATTTCCAGTTCGTTCTGCAGCAGGCAAAGTTGATGAGTTACTACTGAAATAACCACCAAAAGGACATCCTCTCCAACAACGGCTTCTGTGTTGACAAGGCCCGCGACCTTCAAATTCGGTGGTGTTTTCGGTAATATGGGCAGCACGCCCAATGGTAAGCAAGCGACCATCATCAAACTCTTTGCTCAGCGATTCCTGGAGCTCCAGTTCAACACAGTTGAGTTCCATAGGTGGCTGAAAAACACCATCGGGTAGTTGTTTGAGGCCCAAAGCCTGTCCGCTGACACCGATATAGGATTCAACTTTGTCGTACCAAGGCGCAATATCTTTGTAGCGTACTGGCCAATCCACTGCAATACCTTCCTTCTGGTTTGCTTCAAAATCAATATCGCTCCATCTGTAGCTCTGCCTGCCCCATGTCAGGGATCTTCCCCCTACTTGGTAGCCCCTGATCCAATCAAAACGTTTGGTTTCTTGATAGGGATGTTCCAAATCGTTCACAAAAAAGTGTTTTACATCTTCTTTGGGCGCCCACCCGACCCTAAGTTGTTTATGATATTTTTCTTTGTCCTCACGGGAAAGCTCTCCTTTAAAGGTATAATCCCACGGATCATCGTTCATGGTTTTATAATCTTCAATATGCTTCACCATTGGCCCTCGTTCCAACACCAATACGTTGAGTCCGTTTTCGCATAATTCCTTGGCGGCCCAACCGCCACTTATGCCCGTTCCTACAACAATGGCATCATAAACTTTGTTTTCAATCACTTTAATGTTGTTTTAATTGTTAGCTAATCCCTATATTTATGTTTTTCTACATGAGACCTAAAAATAGCATAGTTTTTTTCTTAAATATAAAAGATAAATCCCAATTAATTTGGGATTTCCTAATTCCTTAAATTTTAACTAAATGAAGACAATTAAAGGACCGGCCGTATTCCTAGCGCAATTTGTGGACAATCAACCTCCCTTCAATACTTTGGACGGTATGTGCAAATGGGCTTCAGATCTTGGATACAAAGGGATTCAGATACCAACGTGGGAATCCTTCTTGATAGATTTGGACAAAGCGGCCGAAAGCCAAGATTACTGTGATGAACTCAAAGGAACGATAAATTCCTATGGTTTGGAGATCACCGAGCTATCTACCCACCTCCAGGGGCAGTTGGTAGCGGTTCATCCTGCGTATGATATCATGTTCGACAACTTTGCTCCCGAAGCATTGCATGGCAAGCCAAAAGAGCGGACAAAATGGGCCATTGAGACCGTTAAAAAGGCCGCTACGGCAAGTAGAAGACTTGGACTAAAGGCGCATGCTACATTTTCAGGGTCCTTGCTATGGCACACCGCTCATCCATGGCCCCAAAGACCTGCCGGATTGGTAGAGATGGGTTTTGAGGAGCTGGCCAATAGATGGATGCCCATCCTTAACCATTTTGATGAAGAAGGCGTGGATGTTTGTTATGAAATCCACCCCGGGGAAGACCTTCATGATGGTGATACTTTTGAACGCTTTTTGGAAGCGACAGGTAACCACAAAAGAGTGAATATTTTGTACGACCCGAGTCACTTCGTACTTCAGCAGTTGGATTATATTACCTACATTGACCACTATCATGAGTTTATAAAATCTTTCCACGTGAAGGATTCCGAGTTTAATCCAACTGGGAAAAAAGGAGCCTTTGGTGGTTATAACGATTGGGGAGATAGAGCAGGTAGGTACCGTTCTTTGGGAGATGGACAAATAGATTTTAAGACAATCTTCTCCAAACTGACCCAATACGGATGCGATGTATGGGCAGTAATGGAATGGGAGTGCTGTATTAAGAGCCCTGAACAAGGAGCTCGCGAAGGAGCCAAATTTATTCAAGATCATATTATAGAAGCAACCACAAAAACATTTGATGATTTCGCTGGAGCGGATATCGATGAACAAAAACTTAAAAACATATTAGGATTATGAAAAAACCATTGTTGTTTATAGCTCTTGCAGCAGTATTTGCCTGCAAGGACAAACCAAAGGAAAACAAAGAAGAAGTTCAAGAAGAAATGACGGAGGTAGTTGAAGAAAAAGAAGCTGAATGGACCACCTTGTTCGACGGGACAAGTTTTGATGGTTGGCACATGTACAATGGGGGAGAGGTAACCGAACCTTGGAAACTGGAAGATGGGGCCATGGTGTTTTACCCAATGGAAGAAAGACCCGAAGGAGCCAACTACAACTTGGTTACCGATGAAGAGTTTACCGATTTTGTACTGACCCTGGATTGGAAGATCGCCGAAGGAGGAAACAGTGGATTCTTTTGGGGCGTAAAGGAAGGGGAGGAATATGGCCAGCCATACGTTACCGGTCCGGAAATTCAAGTTTTGGATGACGAGAGACACCCTGATGCAAAAAATGGAGAAGATCGTTTGGCGGGATCCTTGTACGACATTGTTCCACCATCTGAAAAAGTGGTCAAACCAGCGGGCGAATGGAACTCCGTGGAATTGATGATCAATCACAAGACCAACCAAGGTCATGTAATTTTGAACGGGACCAAAATTGTGGAGTTTCCGTTGGAAGGTCCGGAATGGGACAAATTGATTGCCAATTCCAAATTTGCCGACTGGGAAGATTTCGCCGCTTTTAAAACAGGTAAGATCGGATTGCAGGACCATGGGAATGTGGTAGCATTCAGGGATATTAAGATTAAAGAGTTGTAGAATGAAAAGATTGAAATATACTTTGGGGATAGTTGCCGTGATGACAGGTTTATTCGTTAATGCTCAGGAAGTAGAACCCACAAAACCTGAGGCGACCGAATTATATAAACCTGTTCCGCCAAAAGTGACCCCTGGTGAGAATGGTGCACCGCCAAGCGACGCCATTGTGTTGTTCGATGGCACATCTTTGGACAAATGGGTAAGTGCGGCAGACAGTACAGAGGCCAAATGGATTTTGAACAAGGATGGCAGCATGACGGTGAAGGATAAAGCAGGAGACATTCAAACCAAGCAGGATTTTGGTAGCGTTCAGTTGCATATTGAATGGAAATCACCTGCCGAAGTACAGCGGGATGGTCAGAATAGGGGAAATAGTGGAATCTTTCTGAACGGACTCTACGAGGTGCAAGTGTTGGATAACAATGACAACGATACCTATGTTAATGGGCAAGTCGCCTCCATTTACAAACAACACACTCCTTTGGCTATGGCTTCCGTGCCCACAGGGGAATGGAATACCTATGATATTATTTATCACGCACCGGAGTTTGAAAAAGGTCAAAAAGTAAAGTCCGGTACCCTTACCGTGATACATAATGGTGTTTTGGTGCAAGATCATGTAGAGATCAAGGGAACCACCCCTTACATTGGTTGGCCTAAAAACCCTCCACACGGAAAGGGACCTCTTAGACTTCAGGATCATGGGGACAACAGTAGGGTAAGCTATAGAAATATTTGGGTAAGGGAGTTGAATTAACTCCCTTTCACCGTTTGCCAGATAGAATCTTTAAAGTGCCAGTAACCTATTTTGGTTACCTTTGGCAAAATTTATCATACATCTATGATTCAATCCATGACAGGCTTTGGGAAGCATATAGTGCAGCTTCCTTCCAAAAAAATCACTATAGAGCTCAAGTCGCTCAATAGCAAGAGTTTGGACATCAATGCCAGACTTCCGCAATTCTATCGCGAAAAGGAACTGGAACTGCGCAAAATGATAGCTGGAGCTTTGGTGAGGGGCAAGGTTGATTTTAATCTTTATGTTGAAATAACAGGAGAGGAGACCACGGCAGAAGTCAACCAAGGTGTGGTTCGGAATTACATGGACCAATTGGCAAATATTGTCAATGGGGATGATATTAAACTGTTGGAGATGGCCCTGCGGATGCCGGATACGTTAAAAACGGATAAGGACGATATCGATGAGGAGGAGTACAAGTCCATAATCGAAGCAATGAACGAAGCGCTTTCCAAAATAGTTGAGTTTAGGAATGAAGAAGGAAAAGTTTTGGAAGAGGATTTTGTTGCAAGGCTAAAAAACCTGAACGAACTGTTGGAAAAAGTAAATACCATGGATCCTGAGCGACTTGGGACAGTGCGCGAACGCTTGGAGAAAGCTGTTGCCGACCTAAAAGTGGAGCTCGATGCCAACAGGTTCGAGCAGGAACTCATCTATTATTTGGAAAAATACGACATCACAGAAGAGAAGGTCCGGTTGGCCAATCACTTGAAATATTTTGAATCGACCCTAAACTCCGATGATTCCAATGGAAAAAAACTAGGATTCATTTCCCAAGAAATCGGAAGGGAAATCAATACCATTGGTTCTAAGGCAAACTATGCCCCCATGCAACAATTGGTAGTGCAAATGAAAGACGAATTGGAAAAGATCAAGGAACAAATGCTGAATGTGTTATGACGGAAGGCGGTAAACTCATTATTTTTTCTGCACCATCTGGCAGTGGAAAAACGACCATTGTGAAACATTTGTTGAATCAACCCGAACTCAACTTGGCATTTTCCATTTCTGCCACTTCACGTCCACGTAGAGGCAAGGAAAAGAATGGTGTCAACTACTATTTTATGTCGGTCTCCCAATTCAAGAGACACATTAAGGACGGGGACTTCCTAGAATGGGAAGAGGTATACCGAGATAATTTTTACGGCACCCTTAAAAGCGAAGTGGAACGACTTTGGTCAGAAGGAAAAAATGTAATTTTTGATATTGATGTGTCCGGTGGACTTCGAATCAAAAAGAAATTTCCTGAGAAGACTTTAGCTGTGTTTGTAAAGCCGCCTAGCGTAGATGAATTGAAAATTAGGCTCAAGAAGAGAAGCACCGAGAGCGACGATAAAATCAATATGAGAATTGCGAAAGCTTCAGTGGAGCTTGCCACGGCCCCTCAGTTTGATAAAATCATCAAAAACTACGATTTACCTATCGCGTTAGACGAAGCTCATAAATTGGTGGCAGAATTCCTCGGTGTAGAGATACCTCCAAAAGAAAACTAGACCATGAAAAAGGTAGGGCTCTTTTTCGGGACTTTCAACCCCATACATATTGGTCATTTGATTATTGCGAACCATATGGTTGAGTTTTCCGATTTGGATGAGGTTTGGTTCGTAATTACCCCGCAAAGCCCGTTTAAGGTCAAGCAATCGCTTCTGGACAATAATCATCGGTATCAAATGGTTTTTGAGGCGCTACAGGAGTACCCCAGATTAAAGCCCAGTAAAATAGAGTTCGACCTCCCACAGCCAAACTATACCACAGATACATTGGCCCATTTGGATGACAGCTATGGCAACGACCATCGTTTTTCACTGATCATGGGAGAAGATAATTTGAAGAATTTCCATAAATGGAAGAATTATGAAACCATTTTGGAGCACTATTCCATTCATGTCTATCCTAGAGTTTCAGAAGGCGTTGTGGAACATGAATTTAAAGACCATCCCAAGATCACTCGGGTCGATGCCCCGATTATGGAAATTTCCTCCACTTTTATTCGTAAGGCACATAAGGCAGGAAAAAATATCCGTCCGTTATTGCCATATACGGTTTGGAAGTATATGGATGAAATGAATTTTTATAGGTAGGCTATTGTGCCTCTTTTGACAAGGTATCGGTGCCCAAATATTTATCGTCCCTGTTCATGTACCACGCTCTTGTTTTTGGCATTTTTATCCCCTCAATGGTTTCCAGTCCCTTTAAAATGATGTACTCTCCATCATTTTTGCTTTCATCATGGTAAAACTGATATACTTCCATGGCATAGGTGGTAGGGTCAAAGTAAAAATACCAAGTATCCTTTCCGATTGTTGCATCATAAGTTACCTTTAGAACAAGATAATCTTTGCCTTTGAATGTTTTCTTTTCAGCTTTTGGTTCCAAGTTGGTTCCTGGGTCGTTCAGCTTCATGGGGAGTCCGTAGAGATAGGTATAATAGTCTTTCATGAAATTGCCGCGTTCACAGTTCAATTTGAACTCTTCAGCTTCCTTTTGGGTGTATTTTTTACTTCCGTTCAAGGTAATCTCGCAGGATGTGTTTTCAATTTGGTAGGAATACGTATTATCTCCTTGGGATACATCCAGATTAAATTCCTGTTTTGGAAAGTCCACCTTTATAATGCTGGTTCTCTCTGGGCGGTTCGGGGTTTGCATCACAACTTTAAACGTAGTCTGTAAGTTCTGCCAATTTTCGTTGGGATCGTGAAAAGCAATGGCCTTTTCTAGAATATTTTCCGCAGGAAGGGATTGTGAATGCCCGGAAGCAGCGGATAACAGACTAAAAACAAGTAGAGCTAAACAATATCTTTTCATCCTATTAAAATTAATGAGGACGAAAAGATACCGTTTTTATTTTTTTTCTATAGTGGCTGGTTGAACCGTACTATCGTGTTCACGATAGTATTGTTCCAAAAGGTTCATCATAGCGGTAATCAAGTCCCTTGTTTCGAGCAATAGGGAGAAATATAGCGTGGTGTTCTTTGGGCTCGATTCCTCTGTTCTTGTTCGGGACACTTGGATGTCTATCTTTTGGGAAACAAGATCATAAAGTTCTTGCTTGGAATCCAATATGGCGCCTATTTGCTCAAAAGATTTTTCTTCGAACGCCTTTTGGGTACTGTTGAAGATTTCCTCCAATTTATGGTCGATTTCCTTGAGCTCCTTTATTTGATTGTACTTTAGCTTTTTATGGTTGTTTTGAACGTGGTTGTAACTCACCTTTCCAATGTATTCCAAGGATTGGGACATATCTGTCAGGTACCCCATTATGTTTATGTAGAAGTTACTGGCTCCGATATGGGCCTCTTCCAAGTTCTTGATGAAATAAAAGGTGTGTTCCCTGAGGTCTTCTATTTCCAATGCAAGTTTGTTTCCTTGTTTTTTGTTCTTTTTTAGGGAATCCAAAGCCTGCTTGGCAAGACCGTTAATGGAATTGGAATAAATCTTATTGCTACGCTTTACCACATTGGCAATGTTGGCCGCAGTCTCTTCAATAACACCTTGTATGGAGCTGCTTTCAGCTCTTCTCAAGCGATCTTCGACCTTGATTTCCTTGGATTTTTTGTTGTAGGATATATAATTTCTTACCAAAAGAAGAACCGCTGCGAACAACAACATGGCTATGGCGGCACCTTTCCCAAAATTAATAAGGGACAAGACCACTCCTGAAGCAATAAAAGCAATTATGGCCGTACTGAACCATCCTGCGATTACGTTCAAAACCCCAGCAACCCTGTAAACAGCACTTTCTGCACCCCAGGCCCTATCGGCCAAGGAAGTACCCATGGCCACCATAAAGGTGACATAGGTGGTTGAAAGGGGGAGTTTGTAAGATGTGGCAATGGATATTAAGATGCCGGCAACCATTAAGTTCACCGAAGCCCTTATCATATCAAAAGCAGGTAATTGAAGCACTTTTTCCTTTGAAAGGTTCACGGTGGGCTTTTCAAACCGTTTATTGATTTTCTTTTGTATTGAGTTGGGAACTATGGAGGAAGCCCATGTAGACAAATTGATGGAAAACCTTACCAGGCCTCTTGATAGAAAGTTTGGCTGAAACTTTTCCTTGGCCTCACCTTCTCTGGATAAATTTATTTCGGTATCGGCAACATATCTGGCTTTTTTGGACATCCATAGAGTTGCCACCATAATCATTCCTGATAGGAACAACAAAAGGGTAGGTGTCTCTACAGTATTTGCCAAGATTCCCATACTAAATTCAGAAGCATCCACTCCTGACCCCGACCATGCTACATAGGATTGCCAAGCAGCAATGGGCACACCAATAAAATTGACAAGGTCGTTTCCTGCAAAAGCAAGTGCCAAAGCGAACGTGCCAACCCCTATGATAACTTTGTAAATATTGACTTTGGCGAATTGTATGAGTACATAGGACAAAATAGCCCAAAAAGCAAAATTGATAAAGCCCACTTTGTAGACTTCTGTCTCCAAATAATCCTTAATGGTTACACCTCCTATAAAACCGTATGTCTGGTCTGCAAAAGGAGTTCCCTTTATTCCTTTTAAAAGGATAAAATAAGAAATGGCGGACAGCGCGATTCCTGCAAAAACGGCGCCGACCCAATTCGCCTTTCTTTGAAATTGATAGGAAAGCAATACCCTGGAGACCCATTGCACAAAGGCACCAATGGAAAATGCAATCACAACTGACGATAGTATTCCTATGATTATTTCAATCGCCTTGTCCGTATTGATAAAATGCACAATATCGGAGAAGCTACCATTTACATTTGCTATTTTTAGGATGGCCATTGCAACAGCGGCACCCAAAAGGTTAAAAACTATGGAAACCGTTGTTGATGTGGGCATTCCTATGGTATTGAAAAAGTCTAATAGTAGTATGTCAGTGATCATTACGGCCATAAAAATGAACATGATCTCATCAAAATAAAATTCACCGGGGTTAAAAATACCTTTCCTTGCAACTTCCATAAGACCGCTAGAGAAAATGGCTCCACAGGCTATGCCCACGCTTGCCACGATCATGATGGTCTTGAACGATATTGCCTTGGAACCAATAGCAGAATTCAGAAAATTTACCGCATCGTTACTAACGCCAACAACAAGATCTGCAATGGCCAGAATGCCCAAGGCCACAAGGATTAAAAAGTAAATGTTGTCCATAATTAGAAATCAAAAAAATTTTTCAAATATCAAGAGAATACGCTTTTGATAAGTTATGTTAAGGTTATTTTTTAAAAATGTACATCTACCTGTAGACGGTACATCAGCTCATCCAAACCATTGTTAATATTCAAATAGCTAAAGTCTGTTTGAACCTTTAGTTTATGTCCTACAATATATTTTGATAGCCCTAATGTATATTGTTTTTGCGGATTTTTACCTGTAATTTCCATGTCCAATTCAATGTTGGTGAATCGGGCCGATACCTCCCAATTATTTTTGAACAAGTAACCCGATTGCAGGTTAAGTCCATTTCCTACCTGCACAACGTCTCCCGTAGGAGTGTTATCTGAGTTCAATGCCACTGGTTCACCGGCATCGCGATGGGCAAACTCTCCCATAAGTGAAAAACCCCTGTATTTGAACATAAGGTCAAGGAACAGTGTATAGATGTTGGTTTCGTGGAACCCAATATCATTGGACATATAACTGCCCATATTGCTCCTAGTTTTAACCGCGTTGTTGTTTATGTCATAAGTGGTTCCGAACATTAGTTTAGGCGTTTGCTCCCTGTTGAGATCGGCAGCTCTGTAATCACCTTTTTTAACGAAACTCCCAAAGGGAAGCAGCTCAATTCTTGAGGTGTATTGGTGCCCTCCTAGATTACCCTGTGTAACGTTTCTTCCCTCACCTTGTGAGAACGCGAATTTTTCACGGACCAAAAACCTATTGCCCAAATAGAAATGATGTCTGAGTTGAAAGCCCATATCCCTGTCTATATTGAACCTACTGTTCAACAATGAGCGATCCACCTGTTGAAGATTTCCGGAAGAGATGACCCTTTCAATGTTGCCGGGCAACTTGGTTTGTCCAAACCAAAGTTCAAAGTTCTGGTAGAAATTCCAAATGACCACTGCATCAAGGATGTACCTTGGCGTATTGCCCGTAAACTCTGATGACCCCGACATATCCCTGTTCGACAGACCAAGCTCAATCTTGTATTTAAGTTTTGGGGAATAGGCAAAGCCATTGAATTTAAGCCGTGCGCGTCTTACCAAAAAATCCTGCTCTGGGTTGGCAAATTTACTTTGCCCTTCATCAGTCCAGCTAAAATTGGATAATAATTGCATTCTTGCTCCCATTTTCATGGACCAAGTGCTGTCTTTGCCAATAATGTTGAGCAATCCGTCACCAAAATGCGTTGGTCTAATTTCTTGAGAATAAGAAAAATGCGTGCAAGTGAATATAAAGATAATCCCAATGAGGGTTAACTTTGGGGTATTCATTACGGTACTAGTTTTTGTCGCTGCAAATAACCGTACCCAATGTTAAGTTAACATTTCCTGTATGTTATCTTATAGATGTCATTTTGATAAAAAAGGCTACCTTTTGAAAGGTAGCCATCAGATTTCGAAGAATAGTCGACAAAAACTAATATCCATAAAGAAATCCGCTCCAAAATTGGACTTTGAAAATTTCTTTACCGTAATTTTAAGTTTAAGTAATCATTAAGCATTGTAAACAATGTAATATCCCTACGTTGGTGTATGATTTAGGTTAAATGTATATTGCACCAATAAATCATTATGAACTGGGAACAGCTACTCTCTTTAAAAAGATACGGGGATACCGGAAAACGCCTTCGCAAGGAACAGAATGAAACCCGGCTAGGGTTCGAGGTGGACTACGATCGAATCATTTTTTCATCTGCATTTAGGAGTTTGCAGGACAAAACACAGGTGTTTCCAATGCCGATTGCCGTAGGCTCACAGAAGAATTTTGTGCATACCCGCCTAACGCACAGCATGGAAGTGTCCGTGGTAGGAAGAAGTTTGGGGCGCATTGCCGGACAACAAGTTTTGTCGAAGTATCCGTTCTTGTCCGAAGTTCATGGCCATCATTTTAACGATTTTGGAGCTATTGTTGCCGCTGCCGCCTTGGCCCATGATATTGGAAATCCACCGTTTGGGCACAGTGGGGAAAAGGCCATCGGAAATTACTTTAAACAGGGCAAGGGAAAATTTTATGAAGATGTTCTCACAGTAGAGGAATATCAAGATTTGATTGATTTTGAAGGTAATGCCAACGGGTTTAAGTTGTTGACAGAATCCCGTGAAGGAGTGCCGGGGGGATTGCGGTTGAGCTACGCCACTTTGGGAGCCTTTATAAAATACCCCAAAGCTTCCCTGCCCAAAAAACCATCGAGGAACATTGCCGATAAGAAGTTTGGTTTTTTCCAGTCCGAAAAAGAGTTTTTTAATGAATTAGTTAGGGAAATAGGTCTTTTGCCCAATCCTGCCCACCCGAAAACAGGATTTTTAAGACATCCGTTGACCTATCTGGTGGAGGCTGCGGACGATATTTGCTATACCATTATCGATTTTGAGGACGGCATCAATTTGGGATTGATACCCGAGGAATATGCCTTGGAGTATCTGATCAATTTGGTAAAGGACAACATCAATACCAAAAAGTATAATGCCATGACCACCTCCAGTGATAGATTGAGCTATTTGAGGGCGCTTGCCATCAGTACCTTGATAGGGGACGCAGTAGACGTTTTTGTAAATAATGAGGAGAAGATTCTCAATGGTGAGTTTGATACGTCTTTATTGGACAAGGGAAAATATATAGCCCAAGTTGATGATATCATTAAACTGAGCGTGGAAAAGATATATCAATCCACCGAGGTTGTGGATAAGGAATTGGCCGGATATCGGATTATTTCGGACTTATTGGATATGTACACTACGGCCCTTATCAACGTAAAGGAGGGAGAGGATACCAATTATGACCGGTTGCTCATCAAAAGTTTGCCTGAAAACTATAGGAATACGGATGCTTCCATCTATAAAATATTATTGGGCACCAGTTGTTTTGTAGCCAGTCTGTCCGATAGTGCCGCCGTTCATATACATGATAAATTAACAGGTCGAAAGGTCTAAAACGAATAGAGCAGTCCTACCCCCAGTAACTGCTTAAACTGGATTTTGGACACGCCCGGGCTGATTACGGTTCCATCTTCCGCAATTTCCTCATCAAATTTGATGTCATCATCAAAGATGATATGAGTTCCAATATTGGCATTTAAGAAGTCATTCACTTTGAGATTGAAGTTAAGTTCCCAATCCACATCTATGTTCCCAAAACTCCGAACATAATCTGTATATAGGTTGAGGCGATGGCTCATAAGAACGTTGTTGGTAATTTCGGTTTCCCAAGTATTCGTCACCAAAAAACCAAGTTCCAAAAACACTCTATCCCCTTCTTCCACACCGAACGCGCCCTGATTGGAGAGGGCTTCATCCAGTACAAAAGTTGATTTCATGGTAGCGGGAGAAATGTAAAGGTTGAACTGGTCTTTTGGGGGTATGTATGATGTACCGACACCGACAAACAAATATCCTGGGGCCATAAACCTTGAAATGGGGGTCTCGCGATCGGGATATTTATAACCATTGGAAAATTGTGTCCGAATGTTGGCCTTTACCGAATAGTACCAATTGGTAATGGTGTCCTTCCTAAAACTAAGAGTGGTGGAGAGTCGGATCTGGTCGTCCGTTTTGCGGAGTTTTCGTCCTTCTTGTGCATTGAGGCCATATCGAAGCTGGGCTTCATTGTTCCAACTTAGGTAGCGGAATTTATAGTTACGGGCAAAATCAGCGCTCGCAAGAGCCGAAACAGAGTTGTCTCCCCCTGCATTCCAGTTGACAAATGAGACTTCGCTTACGTTGAGGCCAAATTTGTTGGTTTTTTTCCAAAAAGAAGTAGGCTTGAACCGATTGTACCATATACTCAAAGGCTTTACCCTGTTCAATACCGTACGCGGGTCGGTCAGTTTTGCATTTCGGGTGAGGTATTTGAGCTTTACATCCTTAATGCGAATTATCTTAAAGCTGCCATTGGTGCTATCAATTTCAAACGCTTTTAACTGGGTCACTTGGGAATGGGCAGATAGAAAAACAGCTAGAAATAAAATTAAAAAACAGTTTAATCGCATTGGTCTAAGGTTGATTGTATGTATGTGTGTATCGTATCAAAATCTATACCAGCCATTTGGTGGGTCTCCAAAACGTCGCCATGATCTACAAATTGGTCCGGGATTCCAAATATTTTAACAGGTTTTGATAAACCTTCCTCGTTGATGAATTCGAGTACTGCGGAACCAAAACCACCCTGCTTTGTGCCATCTTCAACGGTAATAATATGCTCGTAAGTAACAAAAACGGTGCGGAGAAGATTCTTATCCAGAGGTTTTGCAAAGCGCATATCGTAGTGCCCCACTTCTTCGGGCCTATTCAGTTCTTGAATAAGTTCGGCAATTGTATTGCCAATATGCCCAATGGTCAGAACAGCAATTTTGGACCCGTTTTTAAGCCTACGTCCAGTACCTATTTCTATAGATTCAAAATCATTTTTCCAATCTATGGTCACGCCACGACCTCTGGGGTATCTTATTGCAATAGGTCCATCCAATCCCAATTGTGCTGTATACATGATGTTTCGGAGTTCCATCTCGTTCATTGGGGAGAATATGGTCAAGTTGGGAATACAGCGCAAAAAAGCCATATCAAAAACGCCATGGTGCGTAGGACCGTCTTGCCCGACCAACCCAGCTCTGTCCAAACAGAAAATTACGGGGAGTTTTTGTAGCGCAACATCGTGTATGACCTGGTCATAGGCTCTCTGTAAAAATGTGGAATAGATGTTACAAAATGGCACAAGGCCCTGTGTGGCCATCCCCGCCGCTAATGTAACAGCGTGTTGCTCCGCAATACCAACATCGAATGCCCGGTCGGGCAGTTGCTCCATCATAAATTTTAACGAGCTTCCACTGGGCATAGCAGGGGTAATCCCTACGATTTTTTCATTTTCTTTGGCCAACTCCACAAGGGTATGTCCAAACACATCCTGATATTTTGGTGGTTGCGCTTCCTCCGATTTCTTTAACCGCTCCCCAGTGATCTTATCGAATTTTCCAGGGGCATGGTACACCACCTGGTCTTCTTCGGCCTGCTTTAAACCTTTCCCTTTTGTGGTAATTATGTGGAGCAATTTTGGGCCATCCACATGTTTTAAGCGTTCCAGTTCAGTGACCAGAGCTTGAAGGTCATGACCATCAATCGGACCTGTATAGTTCAGGTTGAGGCATTCAAAAATATTCTCGTCCTTGGCGGTTCCAGCCTTAACATTGGTAAGATATTTTTTTAATGCACCTACGCTAGGGTCGATTCCTATAGCGTTATCGTTCAAGACAATTAATGCGTTGACATCTGTCACGCCCAAATGGTTAAGTCCTTCAAATGCCATTCCGCTCGCAATGGAAGCATCCCCAACTACGGCAATATGTTGTTTGCTAAAGTCTTTGTTGAGTTTTGAGGCCATGGCCATGCCCAAGATGGCAGATATCGCTGTTGAACTGTGCCCGGTCCCAAAATCGTCGTATTCGCTTTCACTTCGTTTTGGAAAACCACTGATTCCGCCCAATTGTCGATTGGTATCGAAAATTTCTTTGCGCCCTGTCAAGATTTTGTGTCCGTAGGCTTGGTGACCTACATCCCAAATAAGTTTGTCATACGGTGCATTGAATACGTAGTGAAGGGCAATGGTAAGTTCCACAACCCCAAGACTGGCACCTAAATGTCCCTCTTTGGTAGAAACAATATCAATGATAAATTCCCTCAATTCCTTAGCGAGCTTGGGCAACTCCTTTAAGGTTAATTTTTTGAGGTCCTTAGGCGATTCGATATGTTTTAACAGTCTTTCCAATGAATAAAAAACAAAAGTATCGATTCTCTCCAAGATTATTTTATGTGTAGCTTAGCAATCTGTTGAAAAATGAGATAAAAATCGTGGAGAACCCTTTTGATGACAATTATTTTATGAAAAGAGCCATGCAAGAGGCAGAAATTGCCTTCGAAAATGGTGAAGTGCCTGTAGGTGCGGTCATAGTGGTGAACAACAGGATTATTGGAAGGGCCCACAATTTAACCGAACGGTTAAAGGATGTTACCGCACATGCCGAAATGCAAGCGATTACGGCTGCGTCGAACTTTTTGGGGGGCAAATATTTGCAGGGATGTACGTTGTACGTGACCTTAGAGCCTTGTCAAATGTGCGCAGGAGCATTGTATTGGAGCCAAATTTCCAAAGTGGTTTATGGTGCTTCGGATTTGGAGCGCGGGTTCAGTGTCATGGGAGGGCACCTTCATCCCAAAACCGAGGTCGTAGGAGGTGTAATGGAAAGGGAAGCTTCGGAAATGCTCAAGCGATTCTTTATTCAACGGAGAAACCTCAATTAAAGAAAAAACCCCGGACTTGCCGAGGTTTTAAATCAAATCAAAATAAAATATTTTTATCCGATTACTTGCACGCGTGCAGCAACCACTCCTTTTCTTCCTTCTTCTTCGATGTATTCTACTTTGTCGCCTTCGTTCAATTCCACTCCGTTCAATGCTGTAACATGAACAAAGATGTCTTTTCCTGTGTCGTCGTTTGTAATGAAACCATAACCTTTGGAATCATTGAAAAATTTTACTGTACCAGTCATTAAAAAATAAATAAAATGTTAAAATACGAATGTAACTTTTTTTATGACTGATTGGATGAAATGAAGTTTAAATCTTATGAAAATTATTTGTTTTCAGTATTTTTTCGCTCTTTTTCCTGCATTTTCTTAATATTTTCCTTGGTAAGCATGTAATCTTTCATGTTTTTGACCTTGCTTTCTTTCCATAGGAAAAGTGGCATGGCTACCAAAAATAGACCAACTGTGCCTCCTCCAATGTATTTGGGTGCCTGTGGATGCCCTTCTTCCAAGGAAAGACCGTAGAATATGGAGCCAAGGGATGCCAGCATAATCAAAAAAACGATATGTTTGAGTTTTATCTTCATTGAGAGTAATTGATCAATTTTCTACGGTAGGCCGTCAACATTTTTGATTTGCTGATGAAGCCCTCATATTTACCATTTTTGATGACGGGTAAGTTCCAAGCGCCGCTATCCTGAAATTTTTTCATTACCTGCTTCATGTTGTCCGTCTCGTAAAAGATAACCTCTGGCGGTGCATGCATCAAATTTTTAACAAAAACGGTGTCATATATTTCGGTGTCGAACATCATGGGCCTGATGTCGTCCAAGACGATAATCCCAATTAATTTTTTTTCATCATCCAGCACTGGGAAAAGGTTTCTTTTGGATTTGGATACGGATTGATGCAGCATCTCGCCCAAGGACATTTTTGGGTGAACAGGCTTGAAATTCTTTTCGATAACATCATCCATTTCCATCAGCCCGAGCACCATTTGATCCTTATTGTGCGATAAAAGCGCTCCTATTTTGGCCAGTTCTTTGGTGTAAATCGTATAATCGAGGGCATTTTTAGTGATGAGGTATGAAATAGCGGCGGTTATCATCAAAGGAACAAAAAGTTGGTACCCTCCTGTTATCTCAGCTATCAAGAATATGGCGGTCAAAGGTGCGTGAATTACCCCGGCAATGAGACCTGCCATTCCAATCAAGGTAAAGTTACTTTCCGATACCGAGAATCCCAATCCCAGATTATTGATGACCTTCGCAACCACATTGCCCAATGCGCTTCCCATAACCATGGTGGGGATAAATACTCCTCCAGCTCCCCCTGCACCGATGGTGGTGGTCATGGCAATAGCTTTGAAAATGGTAATGCCGAACAAGAGCGCAATAACCACCCAGATATTGTCCGTGAACGCATCAAATGGAGTGGTCCCCAAAGCTTTTAGGTGATTACCGTCCAATAGGTTGTTGATAAATCCGAAACCTTCACCATAGAGTGGGGGAATGGCGTACAACATGATGCCGATGGCGATTCCACCGACCAATAATTTATATTTTGGACTTTTCAATTTTTTAAACAATGAGAGTATCCGAAAGTACATTTTGGTAAAATAGATGGAGGCAAAGCCGGTACCTACTCCCAACAAAACGTAAAATGCGGTGTCTTCCAGTTTAAAGCCTTCGGATAGCGAAAAGCTGAACAATACTTCGTTGCCCAAAAAGAAATAGGAGGTGAGTACCCCTGAAATCGATGCCAAAAGCAAGGGGAGCATGGACATCATGGTCAAATCCAAGGTAAAAACCTCCACTGCAAAAATTATGGCTGCAATGGGCGATTGGAAGATAGATGCAATTGCACCGGCCGAAGCGCAGGCCACCAAAAGGGTTCTCGTTTTTGCATCAATATGGAACAATCTGCTTAAGTTGGAACTTACTGCGGACCCGGATTTTACAGCTGGACCCAACAAACCAACAGAACCACCAAAACCAACGGTGAGCGGAGCGGTGATCAATGGGGTGTAAATATCCTTTAGTTTGAGCAGTCCCCTCTTTTTGGAGAGTGAGAATATAATAGAGGAAACTGCATGTTGTAGTGGCTCTTTGTGTACAAATTTGACATAGAGATAGACCAAGGTAAGTCCTATCGTCGGAAGGATGAAATACAGTTGGTTCTCCGAGAAAACGATTCCTCTTTTTAAGAGCGATTCAATAAAATAGGTGGAGTTTTTTACGGTAACCGCTACCAGTCCTGCCAAAAATCCAACGACCAAACTCATTAACTGAATAAAGGTCCTGTTGGAGATATTTCGATATCGCCATTTTAAAAAGCGGGTGAGCAGTTTTTTATTGCTGTAGGGCATGGAGGTCCGTAATACCTATTAAAAGTATTAAAAAATCCCGCTTACAAAACGGGATTTTCTATTATTACATGTCCAATTTTAAATGGAGTTCTTTTAGTTGCTCTTCGTCGATGTTCGCCGGGGCATCTATCATAACATCGCGTCCACTGTTGTTTTTTGGGAAAGCGATGTAGTCTCGAATAGTTTCCTGTCCGCCCAAAATGGCCACCAATCTATCCAGACCAAAAGCGATACCACCGTGGGGAGGCGCTCCATATTGGAAAGCATCCATCAAAAAGCCAAACTGTGCTTTTGCTTCCTCTGGGGTAAAGCCCAAATGTTTGAACATGGTCGCTTGGGTCTCTTTGTCATAGATTCTGATGGAACCACCTCCGATTTCGTTTCCGTTCAGCACCAAATCATAGGCGTTGGCCTTTACTTCTCCGGGTTTTGTGTCCAACAATTCCAATTGACCTGGTTTTGGGGAAGTGAAAGGATGGTGCATGGCATGGTATTTTCCGGTTTCCTCATCCAATTCCAGCAGTGGGAAATCCACGACCCATAAGGGAGCGAATTCATCCGCTTTTCTAAGTCCCAATCGAGTGGCCAATTCCATTCGAAGGGCACTCAATTGTGCGCGGGTCTCGTTGGTATTTCCGGAAAGCACACAGATAAGGTCACCCGCTTTTGCACCGGTGGTTTCGGCCCATTTGGCCAAATCTTCTTGGTCATAAAACTTATCCACGGAAGATTTGTAGGTGCCATCCTCGTTACATTTTACATATACCATTCCCTTGGCGCCCACCTGAGGGCGTTTAACCCAATCAATTAACCCATCTATTTCTTTTCGAGTGTAAGAAGCTGCTCCCGGCACAGCTATGCCAACCACTAATTCAGCAGTGTTGAAAACATTGAAATCTTTATGCTGCGCCACAGGGTTCAATTCACCAAATTCCATCCCAAATCGGATGTCGGGCTTGTCGTTTCCATACAATCGCATGGCATCATCGTAGGTCATACGTGGAAATTCATCCACTTCCACACCTTTAATTTCCTTTAAAAGATGTTTTGTCAAACCTTCAAAAGTGTTTAGGATATCTTCTTGCTCAACAAACGCCATTTCACAGTCAATTTGTGTAAACTCGGGCTGGCGGTCTGCACGAAGGTCTTCGTCCCTAAAACATTTCACGATTTGGAAATATTTGTCCATTCCGCCGACCATCAACAATTGTTTGAAGGTCTGGGGAGATTGGGGAAGGGCATAAAACTGGCCTTCGTTCATGCGGCTGGGCACTAAAAAGTCCCTTGCCCCCTCGGGAGTGGATTTTATCAAATAAGGTGTTTCAATATCGATAAAACCTTGGTCGGACAGATATTTTCTGACCTCCATCGTCACCTTGTGCCTAAATATAAGTTTGTTCTTTACTGGGTTTCTTCTAATGTCCAGATAGCGATACTTCATTCGAATGTCCTCACCGCCATCGGTCTCGTCCTCAATTGTGAAAGGAGGAAGCAAAGAATTATTAAGGACAGTGAGTTCGGTCACCAGAACTTCGATTTCTCCCGTTGGGATATTCGGGTTTTTGGAAGCTCGCTCTATAACTTGCCCCTTTGCTTGTATAACGGTTTCACGTCCCAGTTCGCGAGCTTGTTCCAAAAGTTCTTTGGTAGTTCGTTCTTCATCAAATACCAATTGGGTTATGCCGTAACGGTCGCGAATATCTACCCACGCTACAAAACCTTTGTCGCGCAGCTTGTGCACCCATCCACTTAGTATTACCTCTGAACCTATGTCCGATGCCCTTAGGGCACCACAAGTATTGCTTCTGTACATGATGTTTGTTATGAGAGCGCAAATTTAATAGGAATGTGGATATTTTACAGTAGATAATCTCTTTTTCTCCTTGACCTGCTTTTTTAAATTTCAAAAATGGCTACAAGGGGCATATCGCTTAACGTTAAATTAACATTGGAGATCATTTTTCCATTGTAGAGGTTGGAGTATAGGGCAAAATTCTTCAATTAAATGGTCGTTTTGAAGAATTACAAAAATATTAACTAATTGAAACACAGTAAATTGAACATTTTAAGTTAATTTAATGTAAACTAAATGTTATGTAAATGTGTGATTAACGTAAAATTTAAGTAACTTTGATTCGTTATCATATTGATACTAATAATATTAAATCCCATCTAGATATGAAAAAAGCAGTATTATTTTTGGCGGTGATGTTTGCGGTTGGTGTGTCTGCACAAGATACCAAGCCTACCTTTGAAAAAGTGGGAGATATGGTGAAAGCCACTTATTTTCACGACAATGGTGAAATTGCCCAAACAGGATATATGTTGAACGGAAAGTTACATGGAGATTGGGTAATGTTCAATGTTGAAGGTAAAAAAATTGCCACCGGCCAATACGACAATGGAGAAAAAACCGGGAAATGGTTTTTTTGGAAGAATGATGAATTGAACGAAGTTGACTTTACGGATAACCGTATTGTGCAAGTAAAAAGTTGGAGCCAAGGCGATGCCGTAACGGTAAACCAATAATTATTTAAAATCAGTGTTTAAGCAAAAAAGCCCCGACCATTTGGTCGGGGCTTTTCTATTGCTTTTGTACTACATTATGTGGTAGCAGTTTCAATTTGTTCTTGTTTGCGTTCTTGCCTTGCCAACTTTCTTTTTCTAATCCTTAGCTTTAGCTTGTATACCAAGGTGAATAGAATAGGTACAACAATCAGTGTTAGGAAGGTTGCCACCAATAATCCGTAGATTACGGTCCAAGCCAACGGTCCCCAAAATATTACGTTGTCACCTCCAAAATAAATACCAGGGTCAAACTCGCTCATTAGGGTAAAGAAGTTGATATTGAATCCTGTTGCCAATGGAATCAAACCTAAAATGGTGGTAATGGCCGTTAGCAATACGGGACGCAATCTCGATTTTCCTCCTCTTACAACGGATTCCAAGAAATCATCAGGCTCCAAAAGCCCATCTTCATCAAGGTCTAATTTCACCTTCTTTCTATCGATTAGCAGTTGGGTATAATCCAATAGTACCACACCATTGTTCACCACAATACCTGCCAGGGATATAATTCCCATCATGGTCATCATTATAACAAATGCACTTCCTGTAGCAACGATACCTCCGAATACACCAATCAAACTCAAGAAAATTGCAAGCATGATAATGCCCGGTTTACTGATGGAGTTGAATTGGAATATCAGAATAAAGAATATCAGTCCAAGACCGGTGAAAAAAGCACCCATCAAAAAGGCCATTTGCTTATTTTGCTCCTCTATCTGACCTGTATAATCTATTTTGATATTATCCGGAAGATTTTCGAAATCGTTCATTTCTTCCTGGATTTTGCCCACAATGGCACCGGCATCCGTATAGCCCGAAGCCAACGCGGAATAAACGGTTACCACCCGTTTTACATCCCGGTGCTTTATAGCGCTAAACCCGGTGCTGTTCGTTTGCTTGGTGACCGCCGAAATTGGAACTTCCTTGATTTGTCCGCTGGATGGGTCCCTAAATGTGATGCGCTGGTTGAAAAGGGCACTGGTGTTGTACCGATCCTCTTCGTTGAACCTCACATAAATGTCGTAATCCTCACCACCTTCTTTGTAAATGCCGGCTTTGGAACCAAAGATGGAACTACGGAGCTGTTGGCCAATCTGACCGGTTGCAATGCCCAGCTCACCTGCTTTTTTACGATCAACCTGTACCAACATGGATGGCTTGGACTTGTTTACATCTATCTTGAGCTCATCAATACCGGGTATGTTTCTTGAATTGATAAAATTTCGCATTCTTTCCGCGGTATTGATCAATTCGGTATAATCCTCTCCTTCCAATTCTATGTTGATGGGGTAACCGACGGGAGGCCCAACGGCGTCTTTTTCAACCGAAATGGCAACGCCGGGATACACATCTTTCAATGCCTCCTGAACTTTTCTCAAAAGTTCTTGGCTATCCGCACCTTCACGGTATTTGAATTCCCGTAAGGTGGCCGTGATTTTGCCCCTGTTTGGCATTTCTGCACTGGAACCACCATCGGTCTGGGGGTTACCGGCACCTTCCCCTACTTGGGATACGGCACTTTCGGTCATAAAATTATAATCACCGTTCATGTAGGCCTCCGAGTTGATGATGTCGTATACCCGCTCTTCAATGTCCTTTGTGATTTTGTTCGTCTTTTCTATATCGGTCCCTTCAGGATATTCGATATAAACGATAATCTGATTAGGTTTGTTATCGGGGAAAAACTCCACCTTAGTTCTTTGGCTACCTACGGAAGCACCAAAACCGATAAAGGCGATTATAAGCAGGACAAAAGTGGTAACTGCAATAAAAATGGGCCTTCTTCCAGCAAGGGAATAGCGTAGTGTCCTCTCGTAAAAGCTTTCCCATTTGGGAAGGATCCTATTTTGGAATATCCCGGCCCAGTTTCTTAGGAACAAACGATAAATCCATAACATGATCGCAGTTAGCACCATCAGTGACCCCAATGACCTATACGCTCCACCGAAGATGACGATGAGAATGCCGATTACGGAAATAATGGATGTGATGCGCACAATCTGTTTTAGGGGCATCTCCTTGTCCTCAGTGGTCATGTATCGTGATACCAGAACAGAGTTAAAAAAGATTGCCACAAATAGGGATGAACCCAAAACCACCGACAGGGTAATAGGGAAGTACTTCATAAACTGCCCCATGATGCCCGGCCAAAGCCCCAAAGGCACAAAGGCTGCAACTGTGGTCAGTGTTGATATGATAATCGGGAACGCAATCTCACCAATACCTTTTTTCGCAGCTTCGATACGTGGCATTTTTTCCTCGTCCATAAGGCGATAAATGTTTTCCACGACCACAATACCATTGTCCACCAACATTCCCAATCCCATAATAAGTCCAAAAAGTATCATGGTGTTCATGGTGTAGCCCAAAACGTTGAGTATCATCAGCGACATGAACATGGACATTGGAATGGCGAAACCTACGAACAATGCATTTTTGAAGCCCAAAAAGAACATCAGGACGGTTACCACCAAGATAATACCGAAGATGATATTGTTTACCAGGTCATCTACTTGGCCAATGGTCTTGGACGATTGGTCGTTGGCTATGGTTACCGTAAGATCTTGAGGAAATTCATTCTCAATAGCATCGTCAACTATTACTTTGATCTGGTCCACTGCGTCGACCATGTTTTTACCGGAACGTTTTTTTACATCGAGCATTACCACGGGGTGTCCAAACTCCCGTGCATAGGTGGTCTTTTCCTCTTCCTTAAAGGTAACCTTGGCGATATCCTTAAGGTAGATCGGGTTTCCGTTTTCGGATTTCACCACAAAATTTTCCAGTTCGTTGGGCTCATCGATTTCTCCAACTATCCTAATGGTTCTACGTTGCCCACTGGCAATAAGATTTCCGGCAGAGGTAGTCAGGTTTTCGTTGCTGATACTGTTTATGACATCGTTGAAACTGACCTTGGCGGCCATCATCTTGTAAATGTCCACGGCAACTTCTACCTCTTTTTCCTGTGCACCACGAATATCTACTTGCTTGATTTCTTGAAGGCCTTCTATTTCGTCTTCCAAGTATTCGCCAAACTCTTTGAGTCTTTCAATAGGGTAGTCCCCGGAAATATTGATATTGAGTATGGGTATTTCTTCTGAAAGGCTCAAATCGAATACATTGGGTTCCACTTTGGCCCCGTTAAAGGTGGGCCAATCCTCGCCGGCTGTTTTAGAGTCAACTTCGTCCTTTACCTTTTGAAGAGCAGCCTCCACCGAAATGTTCTCATCAAACTCCACGATGATCATGGAATAATCCTCTTGAGAGGTAGATGTGATTTCTACAAGATTGCTCACAGTCTTGAGTTCGTCTTCAAGTGGGTCTGTAATGAGTTTTTCAATGTCCTCTGCGGTGTTTCCCGGATAGATTGAACTGATGTATATCTTGGTCTCTTTTACCTCAGGGAAGCTTTCCCTGGGCATGCTGAAATAAGCCATGCCACCAAGGATAAGGATAACCAGGATCAGCACATACATTGTGGTCTGGTTATCGATGGCCCATGAGGACAGCCGAAACTCCTTGTCTACACTTTTCTTTTGTTTGCTCATAATTTATTTGCTTTGGCTGTCTAGCTATTTTTTATGTTGACTTTTTGTCCTTCTTTTACACTTCGGGCACCTTCATCGATAATGGCATCCCCTTCGTTTATTCCGGAAAGTACTTCAACGTAATCGCCTTGTGTTTTCCCTGTTTTGATCACCACTTTTTTGGCTACCGGATCATTCTGAATGGAATCGGCATCCACCAAATACACATATTGTTCGCCATCTGCGTTTTCTGACAACACACTTTGCGGGATAAGGATAGCCTTCTCACTGGTATAATCATTGATCATCACCCTTGCCGTAAGGTTCGGCTTTACCTTGCCATCTAGACTTGGTACTGGAATTTCAGCTGTGAAGGACCTGTTGCTGGGGTTGATGAAATTTCCGGTTTGCCTAACCGTTGTCGTAACACTGTCACCTAGAACAGGGAAGTACACTTTAACGTCTTTACCAGGGGTAACATTGGGCAAATGGCTTTCTGGAACCTCAACGTTGATGTACATGTTGGACAGGTTCACAATTCGGAACACTTCGGAACCTGGACCTGGGCTAACTACTGTCCCTTCATCTTTTATAACATCGTCGATGATACCGGTAAACGGGGCACGTATGCTCGATTTACCCACTTGGCTCTCCATTTGCTTTACGGCACTTTGTTGTGCTTCGTAATTGGTCTTGGCCTGTAGGTACTGTATTTCTGAACCGATGTTCTGTTCCCAAAGCCTTTTTTGGCGCTCAAAGGTGGTCTTGCTCAATTCAGCCTGTGTTTTTAGCTGTGCCAACTGACTGGAAAGTCCACCATCATCAATAGTGGCCAATAATTGACCTTTGGAAACTTTTTGACCTTCTTTTACATAAACGCGGTTCAAGGTCCCGGACATTTCAGGATAGATCAGTACATTTTGTTTGGTCATAACATCTCCTTGGAGCTCTAAGTAATGGTCAAATTTCTCTGGGTGTACCTCGATTGTGGTTACCAAGGGAAGTTTTTCGGATTTATCGAGCAGTGCAATGGCAGAATCCAAGGATTTTAATTGGGCTTCCAACGCTTTCTTTTGGCTGGAAATCTCTGCATGTTTGGAACGTATTGTCTCAATGTCCTTACTGGCCAAGGCTTTGTCCAGAGATTTGGAGCTATTGCCTCCACAGGAAGCTAGAACCGCTGCAGTTAGTGTTATATATATTGCTTTTCTCATGATGGAATGGTTTTCTCTTTTGTTATTTGTTTAAAATATTTTCCAGTGCTGTCTTTTTGTTGATGACATCTACCATGGACTGTAAATATTCTTGTTGGCTTGTGTACAATTGGGTTTGGGCCTGTCTCAGCTCAAAACTGGTTGCCAATCCTTCCTCGTATTTAACCTGATTTTTGTTTTCAATGCGTTCGGCCAGTTCCAGGTTTTCTTTGGAAGTTCCATACTGCTCTATGGCAAGGATATAATCACTTTTGGCACTCTCCAATTGAAGCCGGATCTGTGCCTGCGCCTCGGTGAACTGTGTCTTTGCCTTTTCCAAAGCTATCTTGGCACGCTGGGTACTTGCGCTTCTGCCAAGAGAACTGAAGATGGGTATATTAAGGTCCACGCCTAAAATGGATGACCCGAACCATTGTTGGCCGCTGTCCAAAAAGTTGAAATCATTGCTGAAAGAGTTTCCTCCGTAGTTAACAAAGGCGTTCAATGTGGGCAGCGCTCGGCTTTTGGCCAATTTTAATTCCAAAAACCGTTGCTCGTTGAGGTTGGCGGCCATTTTATAGTCCACATTGTTCTCAATATTGAATTCAGAATCAATTAATCCAAGATCAATCTCCTTTTGGGTAAGGTCATCCAGGTTTTCGGTCAAAACCGTTGGAGTCTCAATGGGTAGGCCCAGTACCAAGTTCAACATTTGAAGGGTAATCTCTTCCATTCGGCGGGCATTTTTCAGCTGATTGTCCACCGTTGAGAGTGTTATCTGTAATTGATCTACGCTTTCCTCATCACCAAGGCCATTTTCGTAGATTCGCTTGGTCTCGTAGAGGTTTTCTTCCAGTGTGGATTTGTTCTTTTCTGAAATTTGAACACTTTCTCGAGCCAAAAGCACATTTCCGTAGGCTTCCACAACCGATTTTCGGACTTCCAATTCCGTTTTTTCCTTATTGTTCTGGCTGTATTCCAAAAAAGTTTTGGTGGCCTGAACACCCACAATGTAGGAACCGTCAAATATCTGTTGTCTAAGGGTTGCAGTTGCGGACATGGATTGTGCCTGACCAAATACAACTTCTTGATACGTTCCCGGCTCCCCACCAAAAAACTCGGCAGGAATCTGCGAAACAGGCTGCTTTAACTGGTTTTGATAGCTAACGGCACCGTTGATCTGTGGAAGTCCGGTTGCAATGGTCTCCCATTTTTGCTTCTGTGCATCCACAATATCACGCGCTGCGTTTATGGAACTATAGTTGTGCTCCTGTGCGTAGGCAATGGCCTGATCTAAGCTAAGGCTTGGTATGGTATCCTGGGCGGAAGCCAACCATGGTAGTATTAGTAATAGACTGATTAACGTTTTTTGCATTTATTCTTTGTTTGAATTGATGATTGAGTTGAGTATTTTTCTTCCTTCTGGTGTTACAATGCCCCTTAAATGATATTCCAAATAATAATCCAATAGTTCGGCCTTGCTAAATATATCGGTAGGGAACAGACTATTGTCCTTAATGCTCATCACTCCCGAAAAATAAATTCTGGAAACAAATTCTACATTTAGGTTGTCCCGGTAAATGCCCATTTCCATCCCTCGTTTTACATTTTCCACGACACAACCATGCATGGAGTTGTATTGTTTTTCCTTTAGGACAGAGTGGACCTTTGGATAATATTTTTGCAGTTGGTACAAAGGGGAGGATTTCTCGTCCTTCAAATGAACCATGACAAACCTTTTGATTTCGTAAAGCTCTTCGATTGGGTTTTGTTTGAGTTCCACAATATTGTCAATCCCACATGTTATGAAATCGCACATGGTCATTGTAGCTTCTTCCACTAATTCGGTCTTGTTCTTAAAATGGGAGTATATCGTCTTTTTGGATATTCCCAGTTCATGGGCCAAATCGTCCATGGTAATGCTCTTAAATCCTAGGTTCAAGAACATTTCTGTTGCTTTATGAATAATGTTTTCCCTCATAATCAGGGGCAAATGTAAAAATGGAAACTTTAAAAACAAAAAAAGTTTCCATGGTTTTACAATTTTTTAACGAGGGATTTGTCATGTAGTTCAACTGGACTCTTTTGTGTTGGCGAATACAGGCCTAAGTTGTGCATCTTTGTCGATGGTATGGCCATTAATGTTTCCCAACCGCCAAAAAAAAGGACTGAACTGGAGTAAGTACTTCTTCTTGCTATTGGTTTTCTTCTGATGTATCATGATTTTCGTTTTTGATTTTCCCCACATATGTTTTAAAAGCTTCTTCCCCTTCCTCTTTCCAAAATTGATCGTAGTGTTTCCATTGATCAAAATCCCTTCTCCAAGACCGGCATTTATTGGACGATCTGATCTTCTTTTTGTGACTGGAGCCTCCTTTGCTTTTTCCTCCGCCTCCGCCAAAGCCGAACAACAGTTTAGCTAAAATAAAGATGCCCAGAGCTTGCCAGTAGGTAACTGTCCCCACTCCAAAAAGGTCTGGCATCAACCAGTTCCAAAGCCGCATCAGCAGATAATTGGCCAAAAGGAATATCACGGCCCCCAATATGACCATGGCAATGACCTTAACCACCTTTTTCACGGTTCTCTCCACCTTCTTCTCTACGGCTTTCTCGAATTCTTTTTTATGTTCCATAACTCAGTTCTTTTAAATTCTCCAATGTTTTTGATAGTTCCGACATGGCACGGTGTCTTCTGGACATTAAGGTGCCTTGCGGTATTCCTGTTCTTTCTGTTAGTTGTTTGTAATTGTATCCTTCAAAATCGATGGCGATAATAATATCCCTATACGCAGGTTTTAAATCTTCCACGGCTGTTTTAAGTGCCTGTTCCATTTCTGGGGAGTATCGGTTGTCCGCATCTCCATAAAAGAACTCTGCGAATTCCCGCCATTGTTGGTCAATATCCTCACTGGGCAGTTTCCTTTCCTTCTTGCCCCTCATAATGTCTATGATCCTGTTCCGAATGGCATTGTACACAAAACCGCCCACATTGGTGATCGGCAATGCATCATCCGAGCGTGAAAACATCCGCAACGCAACATCCTGAACTATATCCTCGGCGTCCCTTTCCGATGTATCCCTGATCTTGGACTGCACATAGGAGCGCAGCGAGCCATACTCCTCGGTAAAGAAGTCTGTCAGGTTGTTTCGGTTGTCGGTTTTGGCTGCCATTCGATTGGATCAGGTTGCTTTTCACATATAGAGACGAAGAAAAATCATTTCATTGCAGTTTTTGTAAAATTTTTTTTCAAAGATTCCTTTTTGGAAGGTTGGATACTTTGTATCCGTGTTTTAAAACCATAAGCCCATCACAAATTGAATATTTGAATGTATTTTTGGTTCCATGTCAGATATCGATATCATTAGTCAGTACAGGAAGCAGTTTGTTACGTACCTCAATAAAAGGAACCAGTTAGGGGAACCCAAGAGTTTGTACGAACCCGTGGAGTATATTTTGGGATTGGGCGGTAAGCGTATGCGTCCCATTCTTACTTTAATGACGGCCGAGGCCTTTGGAGGTAAAGTGGAGGATGCTATGGATGCCGCATTGGCCGTGGAAATGTTTCATAACTTCTCTTTGGTGCACGATGATATTATGGATGATGCGCCATTGCGAAGGGGTGAAATTACCTTGCACGAAAAATGGGATGTGAATACTGGAATTCTATCTGGCGATGCGATGTTGATTTTGTCCTATCAATTTTTTGAAAGCTATCCGGCCGAAACTTATGTTGAACTTACCAAATTGTTCAGTAAAACGGCTCTTGAGGTTTGTGAGGGTCAACAATACGATGTGGATTTTGAGACCAGGGACGATGTAACCATTCTCGAATACCTTAAAATGATTGAATTCAAGACTTCGGTTTTAGTAGCCGCTGCTATGAAGATGGGCGCTATTGTGGCCAGTGCTTCCAAAAAGGATGCCGATGCCATTTATGAGTTTGGTCGAAACCTGGGGATTGCATTTCAGCTGCAAGACGACTATTTGGACGCTTTTGGGGACCCGGAAACGTTCGGTAAACAGGTTGGGGGCGACATCATGGAAAACAAAAAGACCTATTTGTATTTAAAATCTTTGGAAAAAGCCTCCAAGGATGACCAAGAAGGGTTGTTGCACCTGTATTCCATTAAACCTGATGATTCCACCGATAAAGTCGAGGCGGTAAAAACTATTTTCAAAGAAAGCGGGGCAGTGGAAGAGACCAAAAAAGCAATAAAAAGTTTTACCCAAAAGGCTTTTGAGGCTTTGGCAAAGACCGGACTTCCGGAGAAAAGCAAAGTTTTGCTAAAAAAGTTTGGGGAAAGTTTGATGGAGCGAACCGTTTAAAATATTCGCTTAAGCAAAGCTTTGATAAATGGCATGGGTTTGGGAGCTGTCACAATTTTCAGCTCTTCCCACAAATTAGTTTCGTTCTCTAGAAACTTTAAAATCAATGACGCCTTTCTTCGTTTGAACATGGATTCGAAAATTTCATGGCCCAAGTGGTTGTTCTCGTACAGAATGTCCAACAACAGCATATCGTAAAACAGGAATCTTTTCTTTTGGTGGAATTCGGTCAATGGTTTACCAGTTTTTAAATAGTCCACCAATTTAGGTACTTGCCGACTTGTATTGTAAAAGGTATAGCCTGTGCTAGGTTTGGCCCATCCACCTGCAATACCGATTTGGAAAATTCTATTGGTATTATGTTGATGGAACGGATAGCAAGTCATCGGAATGCTGCCAAATTCCGTTTCTTCAACGGAGTATTTTATATCACCATAGTTGTCCAAAATATAAGTTTTGATAGCCTCCTCATATTCACTTTTCTCCAAGAGCTGCTCCGAGAACAAGGTGTATTCCAACAAGGCTTCGTTTTCTGAAAAAGGGAGCACATACATAAAGCGCGTATTGCCTTTTTGCGGTACGCAGAAGTCCATGAAAGTGGCTACCCTCGGTTTAAATACCGACTGTTCGGTTTTTATTTGCCAACCTATAAAGTGTTGTTGCAAAACCGGGTGTTTGTCCTGTTTTGAAGGGGTTGAAGGGTCGTAGAGACTGGAAAATACCGTTTGTCCTGTAAATTTTATGGTAGGAGTCGATACTAGAACATGGTCTTCTTGTTCTTCGATATGTTCCACTTCTTCCTGTATCCAGGTAATGTTGGGATAGGCCTTTACCTTTGGTACATAGTAGTTGTAAAAGTCAATGCCGCGTAGCATTTTGTAGGTGTACGGTGCAATGGAAGTTGATTTTTGAAGTTGCTTTCCGCCCACATAAATCGTATCCCACGTTTTGAAGGTGAGGTCATCAAATTGGCCCTTGCCTCGTTCCCAAAAGCACCAGGTACGATCGTTCTTGGATTTATTGTCCTTGTCCAGTACCAAAATGGTTTTGGATGCAAAGAACTCGTCCTTGCCCATGGCATCGGCTAACAATAGCCCAGCAGCTCCCGCTCCGATAATAATGTAGTCGTATTTGGGCATGAGTAAAAATACATAAACAAAACAAAGGGAAGACATCTGCCTTCCCTTCATATCAATGTTTTTATTGGTGGACTTTATTCACTTTTACCAGGAATCGAAGCTGGCCAAGAATCACGGTATTCTGTCATCGTTGTTTCATAACTTTTCGCCAATGATTCAGCTTCCTCTTCGGAATACAGCTTTTTTGCTTTATCAAAAAAGTCTTTTTCCTCATCTTCCAAATGGTGCTCTACTTTGTGAATCAATTTTTTCACGGTTGCCAACCAATGGGGAGAGCTCATGTCCGTATCGTTGATTTCTTCGATAAGCTCGTCCATTTCATGGTGCTCTGCCATTCCGTGTCTGGCATCTTCTTGCATGTCGTCGCTATCAACCAATGGAGAATAGAAATAGCGTTCTTCGGCTACGGCATGCACTTCCAATTCTTTTTTTAGTTTTTTCCAAAGTTCCCTTCGTTCTTCCGTATCACCCGATGTGTTGCTTATTTTATCACATAGATCCCGTTGGATGTCATGGTCCTGTTTAATTGCCTTGTAAATTTTCATATACCTTGATTTTATTGTAATTATTTAATTGCTAACCTCTTAATAAAATTAAAGCTGATACAGGTACATCATTGCTCCATTCGATTAAATTATTGATAGCATTGAACCGGTGTTGTTGGTTTGCGGTCAAACCAATTGGAAAAGGGAGTCAGGGTTTAATTAAAACACTGTATAACGTAACCCAAAGAACCCTCGAAACCCTTGGTTGGGTCCGTAAACATAACTTGGGTCAAAGGTAAGCGCATATGGATTGTTAGGTGTGGCCATGGCATTGCCTCTGCTATCAAAGGTTACTTCTTTATCAAACGGGTCGTTGGCCCGCGCGATGATAAAGGGATTGCCACGGTTGGGAGTCCAGTCCAACAGGTTTTTAATGCCGCCGTACAGTTCAAAATTATTCAATCCTTTGTACGTAAACTGAATGTTCTGGATACTCCATGTGGGCGAATATTCATTTCGAGGGTCCAAATCGCCCAATAGCGGTAAACGCATGGGGCCATATAAATTCCCTGTATAGTCGGCGGTTAGTTTTAGAGAGTGAAAGGTGTACGATAAGTTCCACGTAGCGGTAATGCTTTCAGTTAGGATCTGTTGTTGGCTAATCCCATTTTCAGTGCTGCTTACATCTTGCCATGTGGCCCCGACCATGATCTTAAAACTGCTGGGAAAGGCAATGTCGAAATTGGCGCTTACTCCTTGAGAAACCGATTTTCCATCTAAATTATCATAAATGATCTGGTTGGGATTCGTCTCATAATCAGGCAAAATCACATTCGAGAATCTTGTATAAAACGCAGAAGCATCCAATCCGATGAAGGTACCGTTATCGCTATATATTTTCTTTAAATAATTGATGTTGACATTGACTGACCGTTCTGGTTTCAATTCCTCGGCAATAACCACTTCTCTAGATCCTGTAAGCGCTGCATGATCTTCCGTAAATAAATTGACCACGCGGAATCCGGTCCCAGCATTCACCCGAAAAATATCATTGTTGGAAATCTTCCATTTGTAAGCGGCACGTGGGGTTAGAATGTTGCCGTGGCGTTGGTCATAATCATACCGCAGGCCTGCCAAAAAAGAATGTTTCGGAGCAAAGGAGCATTCATCCTGTGCAAAAATGCTGGGAATCCAAATATTATCAGCTTCGGTGGTCGCAGGGGTATTATCGTCGTAATAATTATAGCGTACCGTGCTTCCGAACAGTAAATCATGGTTTCCCGCGGTTTTGTCCCAAGTCAATTGGGTGAAACCGATGCGCTGGTCCGCCAAATATTCTGTATCGCCATATACCGAGTTCTGGTTATGGTCATTGTAGGAGAATGATAAAAGTAATTTTTCTTTAACCGGCAGCTGATACTTTCCGAGTAACTCCCATCGTCTTGTATAGATACTTTCCCCATAGATTTCATCCCCGCCACGGTATTCCGGGGTCCATTGCATTTCTCCGCCCCATCGGTCCTCATAAAAAAAACGACCGGCCAAGGAAAACAATCGGTTATCCTTCCGTTCAAAATCCCATTTTTGGAATAGGGAAATACGGTCTTGAAGCGTCAAATCGGTAAAATTATCACCATTATTGTCCACGGGAACATCATAATTGAAGTAGTTGAGGCCCAACAGCAGGTTCGTTTTATCGCTTACAGCTATTTTACTGCCCACGTCCAAATTGTACTCGCCCCAACCCGTGGCAAATCCATCGGCAAAAAATTCTGGAGCACTCATCGCATTTTTAGTGATGATGTTGATCAATCCGCCTACAGCTTCGCTACCATAAAGTGAAGATGCAGGACCTTTTACGATTTCTATCTGCTCAATCAAGGAGTTTGGGATACCTGTAAGGCCATATACCGTCCCCAGGCCACTCACAATGGGCATTCCATCGATAAGAACCAAGGTGTAGGGACCTTCCAACCCATTGATGTGGATATCGCCCGTGTTACAAACGTTGCAATTAATTTGTGGACGCACCCCGTTCACATTTTGAAGCGCATCAAAAACGCTGGCCGTGGGATTCTTTTTTAAAAAAGTAGGGGAGTAAACCTCTACCGGAACAGGGCTTTCCAATCGGCTTACCGGTTTTAGGGTGCCAGTAACCACAGTTTCATCTAAACTTTGTGCAGAGGGTTCTAATTGTATGTTGATGGTTTTATGGGCTCCTGCCTCCAAACTGATTCTGGTTTGATAGGGCTGATACCCCAATGAAGTCACCCATACAACATAATCTCCGGGATGGATGCCGGTCAACTCGAAAGTACCATCAATATCCGTAGCGGTGCCAATTTCCGTGGTTTTCAATAATAGGTTTGCCAAGGCTAGGGGTTCCCCGTTGTCGGTCACCTTTCCGCTTAGGGATGCTGTCTGTGCAAAACAAAAACAACTGCTTACCAAAGCTATACATAAGTGGGTGATATGTCCATGAGATGGCTTCAATTAGTAAAAAATTAAATTTAGACAAATCTAAAAATAGATTTTGTCAAATAAAAATGTATTTTTGAAAAAATATTTTTTGATGACTCGATCAGAGGAGAATTATTTAAAGACGATTTTTCATTTGGGCGGTGGCGACTCCAAGTCCATTACCACCAATGCCATTGCTGAACAGATGGAAACAAAACCATCTTCAGTGACCGATATGGCCAAGAAATTATCGGAAAAAGGATTGGTGGATTATGTACGATATCAAGGTGTATCGTTGACCGATGCTGGGGTGAAAACTGCTTTGTCCATCATTAGAAAACACCGTCTGTGGGAAGTTTTTTTGGTAAAGAAGCTGGATTTTACCTGGGATGAGGTACACGAAGTAGCGGAACAGTTGGAACACATTAAAAGTGAGAAGTTGATCGATAAGATCGATGAACTTCTTGATTTTCCCAAACACGATCCGCACGGAGACCCCATTCCCACCAAAGATGGAAAGTTCCAAGAGCGGGAGGAAAAATTGCTCAGTGAAATGCCCGTCAATTCCCAAGGAGTTTGTGTGGGGGTGAAAGACTCCTCGGTACCTTTTTTAAAGTTTTTGGACAAGAACAAAATCGCTTTGGGAAATACCATCAAAGTATTGGACAAGGAAGATTTTGACAATTCCCTTCGTATTCAAATGGATGGAAGGGAAATGCGGATATCACATCAAATTGCAGCTAACCTCTATGTAAAAAAGAACGACTGATGGAACAAGTAATTCAATATTTTCAAGAAATAGACCCCGTATTGGCGGCCTTGTACGCGACCCTTTTTACTTGGGGATTGACTGCGGCTGGAGCAGCTCTCGTCTTCTTTTTTAAAGGCATGAACCGTGCACTTTTGGATGGAATGTTAGGATTCACCGGTGGAGTTATGGTCGCGGCTAGTTTTTGGAGCTTATTGGCACCGGGAATTGAGATGAGCCCTGGCGATGGTTTTGTAAAAGTGATTCCCGCAGCAGTCGGCTTTTTGCTGGGTGCGGCCTTTATTTTTGGATTGGATAAGATCTTGCCCCACTTGCACATCAATTTTAAAATGAGCGAAGCGGAAGGGGTAAAGACCCCGTGGCATAGAACGACCTTGTTGACCTTGGCGATAACCCTCCACAACATTCCCGAAGGATTGGCCGTAGGGGTATTGTTCGGTGGCGTGGCAGCAGGTTTTGAAGGAGCCTCCATCGGTGGGGCAGTGGCCTTGGCCTTGGGTATCGGGCTACAGAATTTTCCAGAGGGATTTGCGGTTGCAATGCCCTTGAGAAGGCAAGGTCTAAGCCGAACAAAAAGTTTCCTTTACGGCCAAGCATCCGCCTTGGTAGAGCCGATTGCCGGGGTATTGGGAGCTTGGGCCGTTCTTACTTTTGAGCCTATATTGCCTTACGCACTTTCCTTTGCTGCCGGTGCTATGATCTTTGTGGTAGTGGAAGAAGTAATTCCCGAAACGCAACAAGATAAATACACCGATATCGCCACAATGGGCTTTATCGGTGGATTTATAATTATGATGACCTTGGATGTGGGTCTGGGATAAAATGATCTATCCGCCGATTAAATCAAAGACACCCGTGGTCAAAAACTGATCAGTTTCGTTAAGTCCTGTGGATATAATTTCGGTAAACCCATCAAAGGTACCACCTTGTTTAATGGCTACTCTCTCAAAAGTGTAGCTGTCATCTGTTTGCTCGACCAGCTTAAGTACATAATAGTTGCCTTCGGATTCGATTACGGCTTCTTCAGGCAACGACCACGTTTTTGTTGTGTCGGTCATAATCATGGCATCAACGAACATTCCCGGTAAAAAGTTACCCTCTTCATGCTCCAAATGTCCGTGCACCTTGATGGTTCTTTTGGCATCGTCAATGGATGTTCCCACCAAATGCACTTCTGCGTTAAAAGCTTCTTCGGATGCTTCAGGAATCTTGAACTGGATTTTTTGACCTTTCTTCACTTTTAAAATATCCTTTTCAAAAACAGTAAGCTCTAAATGAACATGTTGGTTGTCTACAATTTCTAAAATTTCCGTAGCGGGTGAAACGTGGCTTCCTTTGGTCACGTTCATTTTTGTTATGCTTCCGGCAATGGGTGCATAAATAGCGGCTTGCGATGAGATGTTTCCTTGTTCCACCTTGCTGGGAGAAATATTCAGCATTTGTAGTTGTTCCCTAAGACCTTGGTACCGGGCTTGGGCCGTTTGATAGTTGCTCTTTGCTTGAAGAAAGTTCTTTTGGGAGGCGATTTTCTCATCAAAAAGCGTTTGGTTCCGTTCAAATTCTGCTTTTAGGTAATCTAACTGGTTGAAAACCTCAAGGTATTCCTGCTGCATTTGCACAAATTCTTGGTTTTCCAATACTACCAAAAGTTGTCCCTTTTTAACTCGGTCACCCACAAGTAGAGACGTCTGTTTCACAAATCCACCCATAAATGGAGTGACGCTGGCCCTGTTTTCTGGCGGAACATCTATCATTCCAGAGGTCTCGACCATTTTTGGGAAAGTCCTTTGTTCCATGGGACCGACCATTAAGTCGTTCGTGTCAAACTGGTCCTGGGAAACCACAATTCCCGATGCTTCTCCTTGTTCTTCCGTGGCGGAAGCTTCTGTGTTCTTATCGCCGCAGCCTATCAACAGAAGGAATACAGCGGTTATTTGAAATATATTTTTCATTGTTATAATGTTATTGTCAAGTAATTAATGGCGATTACGGTTTGATTGTATTGGTTGAGTACATCCAAGTAATTAAGTTGAATGTCGTAGGCGTTCTCCAAACTTTGGATGTACTGGAAAAAGTCGATTTCCCCGTTTTGAAAGTTGCCAGAGGCGGCTTTCAAGATTTGATCGGAAAGTAGACCGCCCTCGTCCTCGTAGTAGGAGAGTTCCTTGGCCTGTTGTTCCAGTTGTCCCATCAAAGTTTTATAACGCTGGTTTATGGCCACGGTGATTTCGGTGTTCTCCATTTCCGTGATCTTGGTCTGGATTTTGGACGACTTTACTTTGCTACTATGTCCAAAGAAGAAGATAGGGATGCGTACCCCCAATTGAATACCGTACAGCGAAGTGCCCAGAGTGCTGTTTGTACCTTGAAAATATTCGAGGTTGAGGTCGGGCAACAATCTATTTTCCTCCAAACTCTTTTGGGCATTGCTCCGCTCTTGCCGGTTGTCCAAAAATGAGGTTTCCGTTTGCAGCATTCCCTCGGAATTCAATACAGTCAACTTTTCTGGTTTTTTATCGACGATCTCCAAAGTGTCTTCATTTTGCACCAAGCTCACAATCTGGCCGTACGTAGTCAACATCTGTTGCTTGACCTTCGAATAGGTGTTCGCGATCTGGCGTTGTTTGGCCGTTGCGGTCACTTTTTCCAGATAGTTGGTCTCTCCCAGTTCAAAACGTCTATTGGCCGCATGGGCGAATTTGCTGTAAATACTGTCCAGCGTATGGTAAAGCTTTGCCTTTTGGTTCAGTGTCTGGTATTGATAGTATGCCTTGCTCAAAGATTGGTACAATTGCTTTTTCTTTATCTCAAAGGATGACTTCTGTAGCTCATAGTTCGACTTCTGGAGTCGGTTCTTGGCACCGTAAACCGTCGGGAACTCAAATTGTTGTTGTGCCCCAAAAACCTTGAGGGGTTCCCCGTTCATTGCCAAGTTGTTTTCATCATATTGGTAGTAAATGTCCGTTTTATCAAACTCAAAAGCAGAACCCTTTAGTGTTTCTGCCTGATCGACCATTAATGAACCTGCTTGGATGCCCTTATTGTTTTCCAAGGAGAGCGTTATCAAACCTTCTAGGTCCAATTTGGTCTGGGAGAACCCTGAAAACGAAATCAACATCACAATCAATGTCACTACATTTCGGTTCATCTTTCTTTTTCTTTTGATTTTTCTGAACTTGATATTATGGGAATAGGCATAGAGAACGGGGAGTACTACCAAGGTAAGCATGGTGGCCGTTACCAATCCCCCAATAACTACCGTTGCAAGGGGGCGCTGTACTTCGGCACCCGCATTGGTGGAGACCGCCATGGGTAAAAAGCCCAATGCAGCCGCAGAAGCCGTCAACAATACGGCACGTAGTCTATCCTTGGTCCCTTGCTTTATCAGGTCTTCCATGGATTCAAAATCTTTTCCCTTAAGCTCTTTAAAGTGCTCTATCAATACAATTCCGTTAAGAACGGCAATACCGAAAAGAGCTATAAACCCTACACCTGCCGAAATACTAAATGGCATTCCACGTAACCAAAGCAGAAGTATACCGCCTACGGCAGATAATGGAATGGCAGAGAAAATCAACAGAGCTTCCTTCACAGACCCAAAAGCAAAATATAGCATGATAAAGATGAGCAACAGCGCTATGGGCACGGCGATAAGTAGCCTTGCCTTTGCTGATTGCAGATTTTCAAATTGCCCGCCATAACTGATAATGTAACCTGGGGGCAATGTCAAATTTTCGTCAATTATCAATTGAATGTCATCCACCACCGACTGAAGGTCGCGGTTCCTTACGTTGATACCCACAACAATACGGCGTTGGGTATCGTCTCGGGAAATTTTCGCCGCACCTTTTTGATAGGTGATCTCGGCAAGCTCGCTCATGGGTATCTTGCCTCCATTTGGGATATCCACGTACAGATTCCTTAGATTGGAGATATCCTTTCTGTTTTCTGAGTCGAGCCGAACGGCCATATCAAACTGGCGTTCACCTTCGAATACGCTTCCGACGACCTTCCCTGCAAACCCCATGGCAATCATTTCGTTGAGGTCGGCAATGTTCAGTCCATGACGTGCAATCTTGGCACGATCAAAGGAAACGTTCATTTGTGGGAGGCCTTCCACTTTTTCAACAATAATATCCGAAGCTCCTTCCACATCTTGGATTAGGTCCTTGATCTGGTTGGCTTTTTTGTTCAGGATTTCGAGGTCCTGTCCAAAGATTTTTACCGCAATGTCGGCACGTACCCCAGTAATCAATTCGTTAAAACGCATTTCAATGGGTTGGGTGAACTCTAGCTCAATACCTGGGATTACGGCCAGCGCTTCTTTGAATTTATCGGCCAATTCATCTTTGGTTTCGGCAGATACCCATTCGCTTTTTGGTTTTAATGAGATGATCACATCGCTTTCCTCCATGGACATCGGGTCCGTTGGCACTTCTGCGGCACCGATACGGCTTACCACTTGCTTCACTTCGGGGAAATTATCCAATAGGATTTGCTCCATTTTGGTTGTGGTCTCCACAGTTTTGGTCAAAGTGGTTCCTGTTTTGAGCACAGGTTGAATCACAAAGTCACCTTCGTCCAAAGTGGGAACAAATTCACCTCCCATCGAGGTAAATAATAGTATGGCCCCGATTAGTAGTGCAGCGGCAACTGAGAGCACCAACTTTTTACTACGCATTGCCCATTCGATAACCGGCTCATATCTTCGGTTAATCCAGTTGACAAGGCGCGTAGAGATGCTTTTCTTGGATTCTTTGGATGGCTTAAGAAACAATGCCGAGGCCACTGGAACATAAGTAAAGCATAATAAAACCGCTCCCAACAAGGCAAAACTGAAGGTTAGTGCCATAGGTTTGAACATTTTGCCCTCTACACCGCTCAATGACAGAATGGGTATAAAAACAATCAAAATAATGAGCTGTCCAAATACGGCGGAGTTCATCATCTTGGTGGCACCCTGTAAGGTAATCTCATCTTTAATGGATTGTGTTTCAGTCTTACCAAGATTGGCTAGCTGTGCCTTTTTCTGGGTAATCTGAAAGGCAATGTACTCCACAATGATTACAGCACCATCTATGATTATTCCAAAATCGATGGCACCAAGGCTCAATAAGTTGGCATCCACACCAAAAATGTTCATTAAGGTGAGAGCAAATAGCAGGCACAGTGGAATTACAGAAGCGACCACAAGTCCAGACCGCCAATTGCCCAAGAGCAGGACCACCACAAAGATTACGATCAAACAACCCAGGACCAAGTTCTCCGTAACGGTAAAAGTGGTTCTGCTGATAAGTTCGCTACGGTCCAAAAATGGATTGATGTAAACCCCTTCGGGAAGCGATTTAGAGATGGAGGCAACACGTTCCTTTACAGCCTCGATTACCCTTTTGGAGTCGGCATCCTTGAGCATCATAATTTGGCCAAGAACCTTTTCACCCTCCCCATTTCCGGTAATGGCCCCAAAGCGTGGAGCGCTGCCAAACCCGACTTTGGCTACATCTTTAATATAGATAGGGATTCCGTTGCGGTTGGTGACCACGATGTTCTCGATATCCTTAAGGTTACTCACAAGGCCTTCGCCCCTAATAAAGTAGGCTTGGTTTACTTTTTCGATGTACCCGCCCCCGGATACACTATTGTTCATTTCCAAGGCAGTGAACACTTCTCTTGCGGTAATGTCCAAGGCATTGAGTTTTTGGGTCTGGATGGCAACTTCATATTGTTTAAGGTGGCCTCCCCATGTATTTACTTCGACGACACCGGGAATTCCTGATAGTTGACGTTTAACAATCCAATCCTGAATGGTCCTAAGTTCCGTGGAATTGTATTGGTCCTTGTACTCGGGCTCAACATCCAGAATATATTGATAGATTTCGCCCAGACCAGTGGTAATTGGTCCCATTTCTGGGCTGCCAAAACCCTCTGGGATACGACTGGATGCTGATTTTATCTTTTCGGCAATGAGCTGTCTTGGCAGATAGGTGCCCATATCGTCCTCAAAGACAATGGTGACCACCGATAGGCCAAATTTGGAAACCGACCTTATTTCCTTTACACCGGGCAGGTTCGCCATTTCCAACTCAACGGGATAGGTGACGAACTTTTCCATATCCTGTGTGGAAAGTCGATTTGATGTGGTTAATACCTGTACTTGGTTATTGGTAATATCGGGTACAGCTCCGATAGGTATTTGTGATAGCGAATAGAGGCCGACAAAGGCGATAAACGCGGTGAACAAAAGAACAATAAACTTGTTCTTAATGCTAAAGTTTATAATTTTTGAAAACATGATCCATAGAAAATGATAGCATTATTAAATAGAATAAGGCTTGAAAAAAGTGTCCAGCTAGGCTGGAATACTATGAATTATGCGTGTTTTGGCGGTTGAAAAGGGCCATCTCCCCATACTAGGGAATAAGAAAATTGATAATGGAAATTTCCTTTGACGACCAAAGGAATCTCAGAATAGGAATTGATAAAATTATCCGCTCCAAGAACAAAAACATGCGGTTGCGAACAATGGGATTGATGCTGAAAAGGCAGTTTTTCGTGCTCTTTTTGTTCTTCTTGGTGTTTTTCGCTGTGCTCGGCTTTGAGTTCTCCGTAGTGTTTGGAAACAAAGACCATAAAGTCATCACCATACTCCTCGTTGTGGAATTGGTAGTGCTCAATAAGCTGCCCCATTTCTGCCAAATCCTTAAAATGAATGTTGGCTCCTTGGAGCAGAATGAGGAAGGATATCCCTATGATAACTATTTTATTCATCCTGAAGCATCAAAATTACGAATTAAACAGGCTTTACGATAATTGATGTCATAATTTGTAATGAATTTAAATTCTCCTTAAAATATCTTGTGACAAATAAAAACATGCCCTTTTTGAGGGCATGTTTTTTATAGTACTTAATTGTTGCAGTCCCTTTATTCAGAACTTATGGGCTCCATTCCTTCTTTTTGAAGGACCGAATTTACTTTGGGTAGTTTGTTTTTCAAAGCGGTGTCCAGTTTGGCCATGTGTGTATCCAATTCTGCACTGAGCTCATCGTATACCACATAAGCGGCATCAGTTGGTCTTGCATCACCATTCTCTATACTGCGCTGCAGTGCATTGAATCTATTGTTCAATTTGATGGGAAAGTTCAAAGGATCTTGTCCCGATTGGTTTTTGGTTTGATAAAGGTCTTCCTCGATTTGGGTCAGCGTTTCCATTAGGTCTTCCGATGCTTTCTTGAAGGGTCTGCCACTGATGGCCTTGCCCAAGCTGTCTATTTGTTTACGTATATCCCTTATCTGGATAACCGCTTCATTGGCAATAGTGGCTTTTTTGGTGATTTTTGATGCCAGTTCAAATTGTTTTTGAAGGTCTTCTGCTGTAACCCCTTTCAAGTTCGGGTCCATTTCAATCTTAAATGGATAGCTTTTGATAACCTCTTCGCCAACTTTCATTTGGATGGTATAATCCCCGAGCGGTGCTTTGGGACCTGTGGTGGCCGATGCGCCCCAAATAATAATGCCGTCAAAAGTGGTTGGGCCAGGGTATCTAAGATTCCATGTAAAACTATTGATGCCCTTGGCCGTGGTTGGTTTGGTACTGCTGAAACGACTCCACCATGACGAACCCCCTGTTTCTTCATATTTTGGCTTGTTTCCCCCAAAGGCTTCTATCAAATTGTTGTCGGCATCAAAAACCGAAAAGGTCACCGAATCTACTTCCTCTTCCAAATAATATTGAAATTTGGCATTGTAGATGCCTCGAATTGCATTTGTCGGCTTGAACAATACGTTTTTCTCATTTTTCAGGTCTTCGGAATACTCGCGCAATGGCTGGATGTCGTCCAGGATCCAAAAACCTCTTCCGTGGGAACCTAAAACCACATCATTGTCCTTGATCACCAAATCCCGAATTGGCGTGTCCGGCAGGTTTAATTGAATAGATTGCCATTCCTCACCATCGTTTATGGAGAAATATACACCGTGCTCTGTGGCCAAGAACAATAGGCCTTCCCTTTGATGATCTTCGCGGATGGCCCTTGCGAAATGTCCTTTTTCGATGCCGGTTATAATTTTCGTCCAAGTTTTTCCATAATCATGGGTCTTGAAAACGTAAGGCTCCCGGTCATCTACTTGGTACCGGTTTGCGGCAACGTACAATGTTCCTGGATTATGAACGGATTCATCTATGATACTGACCCTTGAATATTTGGGTAGGTCCTCGGGAGTGATATCTTCCCAGTTTTTACCGCCATCACGAGTAATGTGAATTTTTCCATCATCGGAACCTGCCCAAATTGTATTGATATCGTGGTTTGATGGAGCCAAAGCAAAAACGGTCGCATAAATTTCCGGACCGTTCATGTCCATGGTAATCACACCACCTGTTTTTCCCAATGTTTCCGGGTCTGCATAGGTAAGGTCTGGGCTTATTTTTTCCCATGTTTGTCCATCGTTGGTGGTTTTCCAAACATGTTGTGAACAGGTGTACATCACATTGGGGTCTTTTGGGGCAAACATGATTGGGAATGTCCATTGCCACCTTTCTGGTAAGGCGCTTGCCGGTTCACCGGAGAAAAACCTTGGATATACCTGAATATCGCGGGTTTGCCCATTGCTTCTGTCAAAACGGGTTAAGAGTGCACCTTGACTTCCTGCATAAAAAATATCTGGATTGGTAGGACTTTGTGTGATCCAGCCGCTTTCTCCACCACCAACTTCATATTGCCATTCGGCATCGGTTCCTCCGGCAAGTTTAAAATCCCAACCATCGCTGGGCATGGCCAAGGTGGAGTTATCCTGCTGGGCCCCTGCTACGTGGTAAGGAACATCGCTTGTCGCCATCACGTGGTAGAACTGAGCTGTTGGATAATCTTGTTCGGTCCAAGTTTTTCCTCCGTTGATGCTGACTACGCCCCCGCCGTCGTTGGAACTTATCATCCTGTCAGGATTGTTTGGGTCTATCCACAAATCGTGGTTGTCGCTATGTGGTGTATCTATTTTTTCATCAAAAGTTTTTCCACCATCGGTAGATTTAAAGAATCCTACATTAAGACCATAGACTACATCTTTGTCCTTTGGGTCGGCATAGATTCTGGAGTAATAAAAGGCACGTTGTCTCAATTTACGCTCATTGTTCGTCATTTCCCATGTTTTACCTCCATCATCCGAACGGAAAACACCACCTTCGTTGGCTTCTACAATGGCCCAAACCCTGTTGGAATCCGCAGGAGAAACGGTCACCCCAATTTTACCAATGGGACCTTCTGGCATTCCTTTGTTCTCGGTCAAGTCCGCCCAAGTTTCACCACCATCTGTGGATTTCCACAGTTTGCTGTCGGGACCACCGCCCCACATTTTCCAAGCTTTACGGTATACTTGCCATGTGCTGGCATACAGCACATTTGGATTATTTCTGTCGATGATCAAGTCTGCGGCACCCGCTTTGTCGCTCACGTAGAGAACTTTTTTCCAAGTTTCCCCTCCATCTACGGACTTAAAAACACCGCGTTCCTCGTTTTCGCCGTATGGATGTCCCAACGCGGCAACGTATACAATATTTTCGTTGGTGGGGTCTACACGGACCCTAGAGATAGCTTGGGTCTCCTCCAATCCTAGATGGGTCCAAGTTTTTCCTCCATCGGTTGTTTTGTACACACCATCACCTTGGGTAATACTTCCCCGCAATTGGGTTTCTCCCATTCCAATATATACGACATCGGGATTGGTTTCTGCAACCGCAACGGCTCCGACGGATGAACTCGTTATCTGTCCATCGGTTACACATTTCCAGGTGATTCCACCATCAACGGTCTTCCATAGACCACCTCCGGTAGCACCAAAATAGTATTCGTTCGGTCGTGTTGGGCTTCCGGATGCGCCCAAGCTTCTGCCACCGCGGTCAGGTCCCAGATTTCGCCATGTAAAACCACTGTAAAAACTGGTATCGATTTTTGTGGTGGATGCATTTTGGGCATTGATAAAAAGTGTCGAGAAAAACAGGGAAAGAAGTGTCCATGTTTTCAGAGAGGTTGTTGGCATTCTCATGATGTCAAGGTTGGTTATGAGTAGTTAGAATAAAGTCACAATTTACTCAATATCGATGAGAAATTTTAATCAAATCATCCAAATCCTTGAATATTTTGAGTTGCTTTAAAGCATTTACTGCATTTTATTGCCCAATCAATAACGGAGTTCCTCAAGGATTGCACCGTAATCATATTGGAGGTCTTCGTGTAATAAAGGAATTTTCTTTTTGATATATTCCAATTGCCTGTTGTATAAATTTTTAAGCGTAGTATTTCTGTTGATGGAAGGCCGAAACGATTTCAGTTTTTCACAGAAGTACAGCAACAGCTCCACCTCAGTGGACTTGTTGCCTGAATAGCGAATATATTTTTTGATGGTTCGTAGAATTTTACGAACACTTTTTTTGATGTAGAAATAACTGTTCACATTGATTTCAGAGAACATCTGGTCGATCTCCTCCTTTACGGTTTCGATGTAACCCTCTTCACTATCGGATTCGAATAGCAAATAGGTGAGCAGTTCCTTGTTTTCTTTTTTAAAACGTGCCAGTCTAAGGCAAAGCTGTAGCACTTCGTCCTGCGATTTGTATTGCAGTTCTTTTTTGAGTTGGGCAACGGTTGCGGCCTTCATAAATTTAACTTCTTAGGTATGATGCTCCATTTACATCGATAATGGTTCCAGAGGAATACGCAGCCTCTGAAGATGCCAAAAATAAAATGGCATGGGCCACCTCTTGGGGTTGGGCCATTCGTTTAAAAGGGGATTCGCGAAGCAGGTTTTCCCGCTCGGCCGGGGTTAGGGTCTCTTTCGCCATCTCGGTCTCGGTGAACCCTGGTGCGACCACACCAACATAAATGTTGTGCGGAGCCAATTTTTTGGCAAGCGACTGGCTCATGGAATTCAATGCGGCTTTGCTGGCCCCATAGGCCGGTTTGGTAGGTTCCCCACGAAAGGCACCGCGGGAAGATACACTTACAATATGTCCGCCACCGGTCTTCATCATGGCGTTGGCGCCCCAATAACAAAGGTTGGCCATAGCAAATAGATTGGTTTGAAATGTTTTTTCCCAAGCGTTAGTCCAATGGTCAAAATCAACTTGGTCTATTTCATGAAAAATAGAAATACCTGCATTGTTCACCAACACGTCCAGACGGCCAAACTCGGCTATAAAATCGTTGATTAACGCTTCGGTTTCTGATTTCTGTGAAATATCCCTTTTAAAAAGCTGGTGTCCATCACCGGGAAGTTCCGCCAAAGTTTCTTGCGCCACTTGATCATTGCTTCGATAATTGATGCCTACTGTTGCACCTTTTTTGGCAAATGCAATGGCGGTTGCCTTACCAATGCCGCGAGAGGCACCTGTAACGAGAACATATTTGTCGGTAAAATTCATAAGCTAACTATGGCGATTGAATGGATTTATATTTGTTTGATTTCTTTTTCGATTTCTTGTTTAAGCTTTTCCGCATCTTCTTTCATAAGTCCCCAGCGGCCTATTTGCTCTTGGTTGCTCCCAAACTTTAGCAGAACCATTTTCCAAAAATCCCGGTTTTTTTGTAACCCTGCAAGGTTTAGGGAATCTAATGGGGCAATTGTGGCAAGGTCTGTTGCAATCAAATCAAAACCGTTGGTATTCATCATCAGGGACTCGATCAATAAAGGTGTGATGAACTCATCGGTAACTTGGCGGGTGGTACCATCGGTATAACTTTCCTTTACGGTACGGTAGTAATTAAAAATTTGTTGTCGCAGTCTTTCGTTTTGGATGTAACTCATTTTTCCCGAAGAAACCGCTTCATCAAAAATTCCGCTGTTGCTCTTAAAATAATTATCTATCACAAAATTGTAGGAGGATTGCAAGAAACTCGATTTGTCTATGGTTTCTGGATGTTTTAATTTTTTGATTACACTATCCAGCATTGCTAATCTTGCCAAGGATTGTTCTGTGTTTTCTGTGATTTGACGGATATCCAAATCCACCTCCAAAAATAGATTGTTCAACAGAACACTTTCAATTTCTCTTTTCTTTATCTCCTCGCTATAATTGTTGATCTGTAAAGCAATCAAAATCCCGATAACCACAAGTACAATTTCGCCAATAGCATATAAAATGTATTTGGTTGCACTGTTTCCGGAAAGCAACGCTTTTCTAATTTTTCTGAATAGGATCGGCATAGCTTGTGATTTGTTTAAAGATAATAAGTTAGGACACAATATTGTACATATTATAATGTTGTTCTATTAATTATGTTTCTTTGTGGGCGACACTCTTTTTCGTACAGGAAACTTCGAGAAATACTATGAAATCAAAAAAAAGACATTGGTTGTGGAATGTTTTGATCATTCTGACCTTGGTTATTTGTGTGCTGGCATATGTGGAGCACTATAAAAATTGGCATAAGATAGAGGAGGGGAACTTTAGGGTTTTCTCGGGTATCTATTACCAAAAAATTCCTTTGAGCGAATTGGACAGTGTGTTTTATGTAGACAGACTTCCCGAGATGGAGCGTTCCAGCGGTTTTTCTTGGATGGAAAGAGAAAAAGGTGTTTTTAATGACTCGATCACCCAGACCAAAGTTTATGTTTTTGTGGACAATCTTTACCAGCAAAAAATTAAGTTGGTGCACCACGACTCTCTTAAAATGTACCTCAATTTAAAGGACAGCCTTGAAACCGAGGAATTATTTGCAATTTTGAGGACAGAATTGGAAAAGAACCATGAAACAGCCACGGTAAAGCCATGAACAAATTAAATTGTCTGCTCCTAATTTTACTTTTACCCGTTTTTTGCTTTGCTCAAAATACCCTGTCCGTTCAGGTAAACAATGTGCCTTCCGGCCATGGGAGCGTTAAAGTTGCAATCTACGACTCAGACGATAGCTTTTTGTCCTTTGACCAGGTTTTAAGATCAGATAGCGTAAATGCCGATATGGGAAGTGTAGTATTGCATATTTCTGACCTTCCTGCTGGGGAATATGCGCTTGCTATTTTCCATGATGAGAACGATAATGGAAAACTCGATACCAACTGGTTGGGAATTCCAAGGGAGAAAGTGGCGTTTTCAAAAGCTAAAATGAAGACTTTTGGTCCTCCCAAATTTAAGGAGTGTTCGTTTAAAATGAGTTCTGACCACGAAATCCATATAGACCTATAAAATTATGGGAACAATTTTTATGGCCCAGCTTATGGGCGCGCTTTACGGACTGTTAGCGGTGATTTTTGGTGCCTTTGGTGCCCATGCGCTTAAAAAGAAATTAACCCCCGAACTCCTACAAAATTTTGAGACAGGGGTCAAATATCAAATGTACCACGCCATTGTGCTATTGGTCATAGGCTTTAACCTAGGATTTGACGCCCCGATAGATGCATGGATCGTCAACTGCTTTATTTTTGGAACTTTGTTGTTCTCCTTCAGTATTTATGCCCTTTGCTTAGGTGCAGCCAAAGGCAATAAACCTAAGTTCTTGGGCCCGGTTACGCCAATCGGGGGGCTGTTATTGGTTATCGGGTGGGCCTTGCTGCTCTATTCTTTTGTAGCCCATATAATTTAAAGCCTTAGGTACATATTTCCATTGATGGTGTTCAGTGTAAGGCTGTTTGAAGCATTGTCAAAACTACCTTGGACCTTTTGGCCCACATATCGGTCGGAAATGGTCAATTGCATATCCTCATCGGCATAAATATTACCATGGATTGTCTCTGCGGTCAATTTCGCGTTTTTCATTACCAAGTCAATTTCTCCGTTGATGGTCTGTAGGTCCATATCGCCATCATATTTTGCAATATCGATGTCCCCATTAATCAAATCTGCGGTAAAATCACCTTCGATAATATCGGATTTAAGATCTCCATTAATGCTGCTCACTTTAAAGGTAGCCCCTTTCGGTACGTACAAAACATAGTTGAACTCGTAGGTGTCGCCTTTGTAAAAGTAACGTCTTTCTTTCCCCGGATTATTTTTGTTCCATTCGTCGTGGAATGCTTCAAAAATAGGTTTGGCATCGGATTCTATAAGCAGTGAGCTGCTGCTCTCATCAATATCCAATTTGTAGAGGTCGATGAATTTACCGTCCTCGGTTGTTATGTCCGCCTTAAAATAGATGTTCGATTTGTCCCATGTTTTAACTTCAATTTTATGGGCAAACTTTACATCCAATTCAATGGATTGTCCGGAGTAGTTAAAGTTTTTTTCAATGATTTTTTGTGCGGCCAAGGATAGCGTGGCCAACCCCATAAATATGGTGATGATCAATTTTTTCATGACTGTTCGATTTTTTGATTTTACTATTGAATTGATGTGTTGTCATCTTGGACGAAGTCGAGAGATGGATGAAAAAGCATCTTGACTGAGCTCGATGTGACAGCTTAATTATTTTTTTCTGAGATACATGTTCCCGTTGGTAGATTTCAACGCTATTTTAACACCACCTCCGTTAATGGAGGCTTTAATGTCCCTGCCCAAAACTGATTTCAATCCGTTCTTGTCCTCTGCCTTTACCTCAAAGTCGGTGTAGACATTTCCGTTTAGGGTGCTCAAGGCCAAGTTGGCCGGAGTGTTGGATGGTAAGCTTACATCTACGGCACCGTTCGTGGAATAGAGGGAAATCGGGGAACTTTGGGTTACCTTTCCAAAAACCACTTCCAGTGCACCGTTGAGTGAGTTAGCGGTAACGGGCCCGTTCACGTTTAAAATTTTGACACCACCGTTGAGTTGGGCATCCGCTTCTATTTCCCCTGAAAACCCATCTATTTCAATATCGCCGTTCCAAGTACTCTTTACGGAAACGTTTTGTGAGGCAGGTAAATAAATCTCACCTTTTTTATCCTTTCTGAGGTTGTGGACAATCAATGTGTTCCCATCTTGGACCACTGAAAAACCTACGTTGGTATTATCGGTTCCGCCTTCTCCCACTAATTTGAGTCCTTTGGCTCGCTCTGGGGTCTTGATTTCCGGCCCTGACTTGATCAATAGCTGGTTGGAGCTGTGGGTCTTGACCACAATGTCGGATTTGGACTCGATTTTCACCCATTGGATACCATCCAAGGATTTGGTGTAATCGCTTTGCGCTTGTGCAACATTGGCCATGATTAGGGCCATTAAAATGAATGTGATTTTTCTCATGATTTTCGTTTTTTGATGTTTATGTTAGACTTGGCAATACTGCCTTGATCTGTTCTTTTATAAAAGGTTGTGTGTCTTCTTTTTCCAATAGTTTCTTCATGGGTTCGGCCGCTTTTTTCTCTTGAATCTGAACCAGGGCCTGAATAATCGACACTTGTATACTTGGATTTTTTTCTTGTTCAAGAGCTTCGATAAATGTGGTTTTGACCATTTCGGATGAGGTGAATTTGGCCAACGCCTCAAAAGCGGTCATCCGCACATTGTCGTTATCATCATATAATAATCGGTTGGAGAGCGCTTGAATAATGGCTTTATCAGGTTGTTCAAATTCGTCGATATAATTTACCCCTTGAATTCGTTTGCTCGCAGATTGGTTTTCCATTAACGATAGCATAGCGGTTTGTTTCATCTGATTGGTCTCGTCCTGAAGCTGTGCAATATCTTCGTTGACTTTTCGCTGCTGGAATATACTTCCCATTTGAAATGCGGCAACCAACAGTGCAATACTCGCTGCTATTTTCAATACATTTCCTGTCCAGTTGGATGATGGTTTCGTTTCAAGCTGAACCACTTTCCCCTGATTCAATTTTTCCTGTTCAAGGGCGGATTCAAATTTAGATTTAAGTCTGTCCGATGGTGTAGCTATGTCCTCTTCAAAAGCATTGAAAAAGGTCTTCATTTCATCCATTTCCTTTTGGCATTCTCCACAACTATTTATGTGTGTTTCAAATGCTCTTTCTTCCGATTTGTTCAAATTGCCATCCAGATAATCTGGTATTTGGTCAAAAACGTGATTCTTTTCCATGGCTATATACTTTCTAAATAAATATTCTTCAACTTTTTTAAAATCCTGCACACCCTTGTTTTTACGGCACCGGGGGTGCTTCCAAAAATTTCCGCTAGTTCATCGTATTTTATTTCCTTGTAGCGGTTCAATATCACTAGTTCCCTATCGTATTGGTCAAGTTGGTTCAGCGCGTATTGCAGGTGGGCATTGTTCTCGCTCATATCGTTTTCTTCTTCTTCTACTGCTTTATACGCCAAGACCTCAATATCATCATGGGTTTTATGGTTTCTCGTATAATGGGTTTTAAGGCTGTTGCGGGCTATGGTGAACATCCACGACAAGAACGACCCATTGTTGTATGAATTCCGATACTTGATGAGTTTGTAAAAAACATCTTGTGTAAGATCTTCGGCCAACATTTTGTCCCCGGACATTTTGTAAAGAAAATTATACACATGTCTGTGATGACGGTCAAATAGTACCTTGAGCAAATCCAAGTTTCCCTCGGATACTTTTTGCATGATCATTTCATCGGAAAGCGTTTCCAAATGCTGTTTTTTAGTTGGCGTTTGACTTATATAGTCAGGAAATTAAGAAAGGTTACAGAAAGGAGTCAAAAAAAATGAAAAATTGTTTGATGAAAGGGTAAGTGGTTGAAAATACGGTATACTAAGTAGGCCTCCAAAGTATTAGAGAGGTCGTTGAATCTAATGTTAAAGTCTCGACTGCGCTCGACCTGACAACTGCATTTAAAAGAAATTAACTACATCCGCAGTTATCGCTTCCGCAGGAATTGGAGTTGCCTTTACTCTTACTGAAAAGTGATTTGGGCAACAGGAATTTCCAGACCAAATATCCTGCTGCGATAATCAATGTTCCGTATGCTAAAATTTGTTGTACCATCTTTGGATTAACTTAAGATTTGATAGGCCATTAATGCTATAATATACGCAAAAACGCTCATAAAGCCCAATTGAATCATGGGCCATTTCCAAGAGTTCGTCTCTCTTTTTACAATAGCGAGTGTACTCATACATTGCATGGCAAAAGCGTAGAACAACATTAAAGATATGCCTGAAGCCAAATTGAACAATGGTTCGCCATCTTCATCCAGTTCCGCCGCCATTCGGTTCTGTATGGTTTCTTCCTCGTCGCTCCCCACACTGTAAATGGTGGCCAAGGTCCCCACGAAGACCTCACGTGCTGCAAAGGAGGTCAAAACGGCAATACCTATCTTCCAATCGTAACCCAAGGGTTTTACAAGTGGTTCGAAGGCTTTTCCTGCCTGCCCGATGTAGGAGTGTTCCAATTTGTAGCTCGCAATCTCTTGGGCAACGGCCCTTTCGGAAAGTTCTTTCCTGAGGACTTGGATGGAATCCTGTATTGCACCGGCGGCCATACCTTCCGCTTCTGCATTGCTGCGATAGGTATCTATATTGTTCTGGACATAATTTTTACTGTAAGTGCTCAATCCTTCGCTCTCAATGCGTTCGGCTACAATACTTTCGGCATTTTGGAAATCATCAGAATAACCATTGGATCCTAAAAACCATAATACAATGGATATCGCCAAAATAATCTTACCTGCACCGAGCACAAAGCTCTTGGTCTTTTCGATCACGGTATAGCCAACATTTTTTAGCAAGGGCAAACGATAGGTTGGCATCTCGATCATAAAAACGGACCTACTCCTAATTTTGAGCATTTTGTTCAACACCATTGCAGATAATAGAGCCATTCCAAATCCGATAAGATATAGGAGCATCAAGGTCAATGCTTGGTAACTCAACCCTAGAATGCTTCCTTCGGGAATTACGAGTGATATCAAAATTAAATAAACAGGCAGTCTGGCAGAGCATGTGGTAAAGGGCGTCACCAAAATGGTAATAAGACGTTCCTTCCAGTTTTCAATCGTCCGTGTCGCCATAATGGCCGGAATGGCACAGGCGTTTCCTGAAATCAATGGTACAACACTTTTTCCGCTCAATCCAAAGGGGCGCATCAGCCTATCCATTAGGAATACTACGCGGCTCATGTATCCTGATTCTTCCAAAAGGGAAATGAATAGGAACAAAAATGCAATTTGTGGAATAAATATTACGATTCCGCCAATACCGGCTACGACCCCTTCCGCAAGTAAATCGGTGAAAACGCCGGGAGGCAAGGTGTTTTTAATCCATTCCGCTGCCATGGCAAAGTTTTCATCAATAAAGTCCATGGGGTAGGAGCTCCACTCAAAAATGGCCTGGAAGATGAGCAGTAGGATAGCAAAGAATATAAGGTAGCCGAAGACCTTGTGCGTAAGTATTTTGTCCAAGGAAGCACGTAGGCCCTTGGCAGCCATAAAATCGACCTTGTAAGTTTCCTTTAAAATATTGTTGATGAGCTGGTACCGGAGAACGGTTTCCTTATGCTGTAATTTTTTGAGCTCGTCCTTGGACTTGGTGGAGAAATCGGTCGCATCCTCAATGCGTTTTTTCTCGATGGGCATAAAGTTCACGTCCTGCGTGATCACCAGCCATAATTTGTAAAGATCTTCTTGTGGGAAGGTACTTTTTAGGCGCTCAAAATATTCCGGGGAAATTCTGGAGGTATCCAAGATAGGTTTTGAGGAAATGCTCTTATAGTCGGCGATGAGCTCCTTAATTCTATCGATTCCGGTATTTTTTCTGGTACTCACAAGGGCAATCTTGGTGTCCAGCTTTTTTTCCATGGCCTCCACATCCAACGAAATACCCTTACGGTCTATGCGATCCGCCATATTGATGACCAGAATGGTAGGAATCCTAAGGTCTTTGATTTGGGTGAAAAGCAGCAGGTTCCTTTTTAGGTTCTCCACATCGCTGATCACTACGGCAACATCGGGATAGTCCTTATCGTTTTTGTTGAGTAAAAGCTCTACGACCAAACTTTCGTCCAACGAAGTAGTATTAAGGCTATAGGTTCCGGGCAGGTCCAAAATATGGGCCTTTACGCCCCTAGGAAGTTTACAGATACCTTCTTTTTTCTCTACCGTAATGCCCGGATAATTGCCTACTTTTTGTTTAAGTCCTGTAAGTTGGTTGAAAACCGAGGTTTTTCCAGTGTTGGGGTTACCAATTAAGGCTACATTGATATTCTTGCTCATTTGGCCTGCGTTTCTTCAATAATTTCCAACTCGATGAGTTTTGCCAAAGACCTTCTTATTGCCAAATGGCTTCCGCTTAGGTTGATATAGATAGGGTCGTTTAGGGGCGCAATTTGCAAAAGTTCCACACTATTTCCGGGCAAGCACCCTAATTCCAATAACTTTATAGGAAGTATATGTTCGGTGAAATCTTTGATTATCCCCTTTTGTCCATATTTTAAATCTGCAACCGTCACCACTGTTCTTATTTAGAATAAATTTAAGTAAGGCCAAAAATAAGTAAAAAAGGATAATTAGGAGGTCTATTCATGCAGAAAGGTGTGGGAAGCTATTCTTTGTAGCTGGCTTCAAGTATTTTAATATCGCTGAGTAATCTATCTATTTCTTCCCGATTGGTGCCATCATAAAAGCCCCGAATCCGTTTTTCTTTATCGACCAAAATAAAATTTTCGGTATGGATCATATCGAACGGCCCTCCGTCCCCATCATTTTTAACGGCGAGGTAGGATTTTCGCGCCAGCTCATAAATCTGTTTTTTATCACCGGTAACCAAGTTCCATTTACTATCGATTACCCCTTTTTCCAAGGCGTACCGTTTTAATTGGGCAACGGTGTCGATTTGTGGTGTAACGGAGTGGGAGAGGAGCATAATGCTAGGGTCGTTCTTGATAGCTTCTTGCACCTCACCCATGTTTTTTGTCATTATGGGGCAAATGGTGAGGCAGGTGGTGAAGAAGAAATCCGCTACGTAAATTTTGTCCTTGTAATTTTCCTGGGTGATGGTCTCCCCATTTTGGTTCACCAGAGAAAAATCTGCCACTTTGTGGTATTTTTTGGTGTAGTGCAAGGTGCTGTCCACTAGTGATTTATCTACCATTGAAGGCTGATAGACAGGGAGCATTTTTTTTGGTTGCAACGCATTGTAAAATAGATAGACGATGACGCCGGAGAGTACCAGCATTACAATTCCGAACATTTTGTACTTCGCGAAGAATGATCCCATAGTTGCAAAATTACGCCCCAATTGGCTATTCTTCAAGGAGAAAGAGACTTATTGTTGCTAAATCTTTCTTAAATGATAGAGGGATTAAAAATGCGGTTTTTTTATCAATCCCTAAAAGGTTACTTTTGTGCGTTTTAACAAAAGACGACGGATGACCCCTATAGTTATAAAGACCATACAATTCTTTCTAAGTTTATCGCTCTTGATCGTACTTCACGAGCTTGGACACTTTATCCCAGCAAAGCTTTTTAAGACAAGGGTGGAGAAGTTTTATCTCTTTTTTGATGTGAAGTTCTCCCTGTTCAAAAAGAAAATAGGGGAGACCGTATATGGTATTGGTTGGCTGCCCTTGGGCGGATATGTGAAGATATCCGGGATGATCGATGAAAGCATGGACAAGGAGCAGATGAAGGAGGAACCTAAGCCTTGGGAGTTCCGTAGCAAACCAGCTTGGCAACGTTTGATCATTATGCTCGGCGGAGTTACCGTTAATTTTGTTTTGGCCGTGGTTATTTTTATTGGTCTTGTTTTTACCTATGGTGAAGAGTACATCGCCAATGATAGCTTAAAGGATGGAATCTGGGTTACCGAGAAAAGTTTGGGAGATGAGTTGGGTGTCCAGACAGGGGATAAAATTTTATCTATCGACGGTAAAAAGATAGAAGCCTTGCAACAGGTGCTTCCAGAAATGGTTTATGGTGAGAAGTATACTATTGAAAGGGATGGGCAGGTAATAGAGAAGGAGATTCCTGTAGATTTTATAGAAACTTTGTCTGAGGATAAAGAAAAAGCCCGTTTTATTTACTATAGGGTTCCGTTTTATGTGAATAGTGTTCCAGATACTTCCCACAATAAAGGAGTTGATCTAAGGCCAATGGACGAATTTCTGTCCATAAATGGGAAACAGGCCATTTATCGAGATCAAGTAATGGATGAACTTGAAAAGAACAAGGGAAGAGATATAGACATACTTGTGCGTAGGAAAAATGGTAAAGAAGAACATGTTACGGCCAAGGTAAATAGAAAAGGAAAGCTTGGGCTTGTAACGGCCCCTGTTACTATGAAGGATTTGCAAGAAAAAGGATATTTGAAGGTAAAAACTTTAGAATATTCTTTTTGGGAATCCATTCCCGCTGGATGGAACAAGGGTGTAAAAACACTTTCGGACTACATCAAGGGAATGAAAAAAATATTTAATCCCGATACTGGTGCGTATAAAGAAGTTGGTGGTTTTGCGGCTATTGGTGGCATGTTCCCCGACACTTGGAACTGGCCGGCATTTTGGGCCACAACGGCTTTTATATCCATTATTTTGGCCTTTATGAACATTTTGCCCATTCCGGCACTGGATGGTGGACATGTAATGTTCCTGCTCTACGAAATGGTCACTGGACGCAAGCCAAGCGATAAATTTTTGGAGTATGCCCAAATGATAGGCTTCTTTATTTTAATTGCTTTGTTGCTGTTTGCCAATGGTAACGATTTATACAAATGGCTTTTTAAATAGAAAAGCAAATTTTTTGTTTGTGGTGTAAAAAAGAATCCGTTATATTTGCACCCGCTTAAGGTAAAATATTCCTCCTTAGCTCAGTTGGTTAGAGCATCTGACTGTTAATCAGAGGGTCCTTGGTTCGAGCCCAAGAGGGGGAGCATCTAAAGCAAAAGCCACCGAATTTTCGGTGGCTTTTTTTGTTGGTTTTTATTTGTTATTGTTGAGCCATTTCCAAATGGATGGTCAGCTCCACTTCATCCCCCAATGTAGGTGTGTCACCACCAACTCCGAATGCCAATCGGTCTACGGTTCCGGTAAGTTTTAGTCCTGCTTTCAATTTTTGACTGCGTTGATCGGTAATTATTCCGTTCACAGTGCCTTCCAAGGTAACCGGTTTGGTAACCCCGTGCATGCTAAGGTCGCCCATTAACTTAAAGGTTTTGTCTCCGGTCTTTTCAAAGCTGGTACTCTTAAAAGTGATGGAAGGGTATTTTTCCGCATCAAAAAAGTCGGCACTTCTTAAATGATCGTCGCGCCTATCATTATCCGTATCAATACTGGTGGTTTTAATATCCACCATAAATTCCGCGTTGTCAAAAGTGTCAGTCGCTGTTGCTGTTATGTCAAAATCACTAAAATGGCCCTCTACGGTAGAGATCATTAGGTGTGAAATACCAAAACCGACTTTGGAGTGTGCCCCATCCGATTTCCAAGTGGATTGTGCCGCAACCGCTAGGGATGTTAAAAACGCAAGTGCGAAAATAGTCTTCTTCATGATTGTGTGATTTAAGTGTTAGTAGTTTTGTTTATGATGCTTTTACCAATTTTAGATAAAATTTTCAACTAAATATGGTCATTTAAAACTTAAGATATAAATATTTTCCGTGAACAACATGGGTTAACCCTCAATCAACCAAATGGTTAAGAATGGATATGAATATAATGTCGTTGAGGGGTTAAATATGGTTGTTGGTAAAGCTACTTTTCTGTAAACGCAGTTTTATATATAGTTTTGGTACTCATTAACCTAACTGTATTGATTTCTAAAAAGGAACTTCTTTTTCAAATAGTATTGCACGTATTGGTTCTCCTGTTCTTTTCTTTTGATAGAAATACAGGGAGCATAGTAGTGCACAGGGCAATATTTCTTTTGTTTTATGGCTTGGCCACGGTAGGCGTTACCTACTATCTTATGCCTAAATTCTTGTACAAAAAGAAATATTGGCAGTTTTTCTTGGGTTCGGCCATAGTGGTATCAATTGTTATCGTAATTGAAGAGGTTGTTTTGGAACCCATTATCTTCCCGGGTACCAAACGCGCAGATGCTTTCCCGGGTGTTTATGTTTCCCTATTGGGTATTCTGCCCGTAATGTTCATTCTCTCAGGATGTAAATTTGGATGGGACGCCCTTAAAAAACAGGCCCAAATCGATGAGCTCGAAACCACCATACAAGAAAGTGAACTTCAATTTTTGCGTAGTCAAATAAACCCCCATTTTTTGTTCAACAACTTGAACAATCTATACTCTTACGCTTTGCAAGAATCGCCAAAGACGCCGGAGATTATCCTCGAAATGAGCGGCGTGCTGCGATATATGCTATACGAATCCAAGGAACAATTGGTCCCCTTAAAAAAGGAGTTGGAACAATTGGGCAACTTCATCCGCCTGTACAAGTTGCAGATAGAAGATAGGGGAGAAGTACAATTTGATGTGGACGAGATCGAGGGTGAGTATAGGATCGCGCCATTGATTTTGATTGTTTTTATAGAAAATGCCTTCAAGCACAGCCAATCGGGACAGTCTTCGAATATAGAAATAGATATTTCCGTAAAGTTGAGCAATTCTATATTGGAGTTTAGATGCAAGAACAATTATGAGCCGGGGTTTAGTTTAGATAGTGTTGCCAAAGGAATTGGTTTGAAAAATGTAAAGAAACGCCTTGAACTTCTTTACCCAAAAAAGCATATTTTGCATATAGAGGAGGCCGATAACAGCTACAAGGTGTTTCTAAAGCTGGAATTGGAAAAGGTTTAGATTATGAGGTGTATAATTGTTGAAGATCAGCCGCCAGCACAGCGGATATTGAAGAAGTTCATTCAGGACGTGCCTACATTGGAACTAGTGCAGGTGTTTTCCGATGGATTGACGGCCATGGAATTCCTGAACAAAGAGTCGGTGGACCTCATGTTCCTAGATATCCATCTGCCCAAAATAAATGGACTGGATTTTCTAAAAAGTATTCCGGACCCTCCACATGTTATATTGACCACTGCTTTTTCAGAATATGCACTCGAAGGATACGATTTGAATGTGGTGGATTATCTTTTAAAGCCGTTTTCTTTTCAACGTTTCCTGCAAGCTGTCAATAAGGTCAACGCAAAGCACGAACATGTTATAGCCAAAAATGATACAGCACCACTTACCGAAATCTATGTAAAATCCAGTCACGAACACATTAAGGTGCTGGTGAAAGACATTTACACCATCGCTTCCGACTCTGATTATACCGAAATACACCTTAAGGATAAAAAAATATTGTCCAACGAACCATTACGGCATTGGATGGAGGTGCTTGGGGGCAGTCAATTTTACCAGATACACAAATCCCATATCATCAATACCAAAAAGATTGACCGTATATCGGGAAACCTTGTAATGCTGAGCAATGGAGCCAAAATACCTATGGGTAGGGCATACAAGGATAATTTCTTAAAAAGCATCCTATAAAAAAGCCCGGAACATCCGGGCTTTTTTTGTTTCAAATTCAGCTTCTACCTCGCAAAATAGATATAGATTCCAATTACGACTATGGCAATAAATGCACTTGCCAATTTTACGTGTTTCCAAGGCTCTATGGATACTTGCTTAGTATATTCCAATTGGAAAGGCTCCTTTCTTGGATAAAACTTACCAATGATCAACATAATAGCAATGTTTGAAATAAACAGGATTGCCATTACGTGCAAATAATGAGGGTATGCACCGGCCTCTATCAAATTAAGTTCGGCAGCATCGGTAACTCCGTTTGCTTTTGCTTCAGCCAATGCGTTGGCGACCATTCTTGGCCCCACGATAAATTGACTGATGATATATAGGACAGAACCGGAAAGTATACCAATTTTCGCTGCGATGGCAGGAACCCTTTTGGTCAAATAGCCAACCACTATAATGGTGAAGATGGGAATACTGTAAATACCGTTTATCTCTTGAAGATAGTTGAACAGGCTACCGGCGTTGGCGATTAGTGGAGCAATGAACATCGCAGCAAGTGCCAAGCACACCCCGAATACTTTACCGTATTTTACCACGGTCATTTCCGATGCATTCTTGTTGATATGCTGCTTGTAGATGTCTATTCCGAACAAGGTTACCGAACTATTGAGTACACTATTGAAAGAACTCAAAATGGCCCCGAAAAGTACTGCGGCGAAGAAGCCCATCAATGGTTTTGGAAGTACGGCCCGTACCAACTCTGGATAGGCAAGGTCGCTACTGGCCAATCCGCCTTCAAAATAATAGTAGGCAATCATTCCGGGCAACACTAGGATAATAGGGCCCAAAATTTTTAAAAATGCTGCTAATAACAGTCCTTTTTGCCCTTCTGCGAGGTTTTTGGCACCAAGACCACGCTGAATAATTTGTTGGTTAGTTCCCCAATAGAAGAGCTGAACCAGCATCATTCCCGTGAAAATGGTGGAAAAGGGTACCTCTTGTCCTGGATTTCCGGTCGAATCAAAACGTTCTGGGTTGGCAGCCATCAAAGTTTCCAGTCCGCCCATCACACTTCCGTCGCCAATGGCCATCAAACCAAAAACTGGAATCATGATTCCTCCGATAATAAGACCTACGGCATTGATACTATCGGAAACAGCAACAGCTTTCAGTCCACCAAAAACCGCATAAATCGATCCAATAATACCTATACCCCAGATACAGATCACCAAGGCCGTGGAATCGGACACGCCCAACAGAGCGGGAACATCGAACATGCCACTTATGGCGACCGAGCCCGAATACAATATCACAGGAAGCAAAACCACTACGTAACCCGTAAGGAACAATCCAGAGGTTATGGTCTTTGTGGCAACATCAAAACGTTTGGCCAAAAATTGTGGCACCGTGGTTAATCCACCCTTAAGGTATCGAGGGAGCAAGAACATTGCCGTCACTACAATGGCTAGGGCGGCCAAGGTTTCCCATGCCATTACGGAAAGTCCATCTTTATAAGCACTTCCGTTTAGTCCTACAATTTGTTCGGTGGATAGGTTGGTCAGTAGTAAGGAACCCGCTATCACTCCTGCTGTAAGGCTCCTGCCTCCTAAAAAATAACCATCTGATGATGTTTCATCTGTTTTTCTAACCGACCACCAAGAAATTATTCCCACTAAAAGGGTGAAGCCTAAAAACGAAATAAGTGCCATATTATATTATTTGCTGTTTTGTCCATGTACAAAACAATTTGTTTAGCTGGTTGTGCACGCTAATATAACCTGAATTTTTCGAAATTAGGAGTGAAGCCACAAACTCAACATTTTATTTTAAAACTGAAGTATTTGAAAAAGATGTTGTGTTTATGACACTTGTAAAAACATAATGAATCGCTAACAATTATTTAAACTGAAAAGTCAGGTTTTATTTTTATAAATGTGAGTAATTTGAAACATATTTTTATTATTTGTAAACATTTATAAATAAAAGTATGGTCACAAAGCGATTAGGGTTTGGGTTTCTGCTGCATGCTTCGCTTGCTGCCTTTGGCACCTACTTTTGCATGTACGCCTTTAGAAAGCCATTTTCGGTGGCCACTTTTGAAGGACTCTCCTTTATAGGTGTGGATTACAAAATACTTTTGGTGATTGCACAGGTTTTGGGTTACGCACTTTCCAAATTTGTAGGTATCAAGGTAATATCCGAATTAAAGCCCAACCGAAGGTTACTTTACCTAATTTCACTTATAGTACTTGCCGAAATATCGCTCTTGCTTTTTGCGTGGGTGCCCGCGCCGTACAATATTCCATTTATGTTCCTTAATGGTTTTCCATTGGGAATGATTTGGGGAATTGTGTTCTCCTATATTGAAGGACGCCGGTTTACCGATATTTTGGGTGTGGTGCTGTCCGCAAGCTTTATCGTATCTAGTGGAGTGGTAAAATCCGTAGGACTTTTTGTGATGAATTCGTGGGGAGTTAGTGAGTTTTGGATGCCATCCGTTACTGGGGCCTTTTTTTTTGTTCCCCTTTTGATCTGTTCTTTTTTATTGCAACGGGTGCCACCACCGACCCCTGAAGATATTGCTAACCGGACAGAGCGAATACCGATGACGGCTACAGATAGAAGGAACTTGGTGAAAAGGTTTATTTTTCCTTTGCTCATTATAGTGCTGTTCTACACATTTTTAACCGCCTTCCGAGATTTTCGCGACAATTTTGCGCGGGAATTATGGGACAGTATCGGTTATCAAGGGGATGCCTCTGTCTATTCTACCTCCGAAATTATTATTGCCGTCGTTGTCCTGTTGATTATTGGGACCATCTTTTATGTAAAGGATAATTTTAAGGCATTGCTCACCTATCATCTACTACTGATTTTGGGAACTTTGGTTTTGGTAATCAGTACGGTAATGTTTCAAACAGGAATATTGGACCCGTTTGTTTGGATGATCTGTACCGGATTTGGGCTCTACATCTGTTATGTGCCGTTCAACTGTCTATTTTTTGATAGGTTTATTGCCACTTTTAAGGTAAAGGGGAACTCAGGTTTTCTCATCTACATTGCAGATGCCTTTGGCTATCTGGGAAGCATTTTGGTATTGCTCTACAAGAATTTTGGGCAGGCCAATGTGTCTTGGCTCAACTTTTTCGTCTACGGCACCTATGCCGTTGCGGTGATAGGTATAGTAAGTACATTGGTATTGTACGCACATTTCGTGGCCCGTCGCAAGTCGGAAGAACTCAATAAGAAATTGGAATATGGACAATAAATATGATGCCGTCATAGTAGGTGGTGGTGTTTTGGGAACTTTTCATGCCTACCATGCACTGGAATTGGGCCTAAAAGTTTGTTTAGTGGAAAAAGATGCCTATCCCAGAGGAGCGACCACACAAAATTTTGGACAGGTTGTCCCTTCGGGCATGAATTCGAAATGGCAGAAATTTGGAAGGGAAAGTCTGAAAATATACAAGGGGATTCAATCGCAATTCGATATCAGTATCCGCCAGAACGGAACGGTATATTTGGCTTCCAACGAAGAGGAAGAGCAGTTGTTGGTGGAGTTAAGAGCTATCAATAGTGGCAACGACTATACATCCAGAATGCTTACCAAACAAGAATGCTTGGCCAATTACCCGGGACTTAGAAAGGAGTATGTTACAGCTGGGTTGTTTTTTCCAGAGGAGGTCACAGTGGAGCCTAGGACCATGATCCATAAGCTCCAGAAATATTTGATGGAACAAAAAGGCTTGGATATTAAGTTTGATTTTTCTGTGGTTTCCTGCCAGGCCGGAGAAGAGTGGGTTTCGGTCCAAAGCACAACAGGTGATAAGATATTTGGTAAGAAGGTAATTGTTTGTAATGGAGCGGAGTTTAAAAACCTGTATCCTGAACTATTTGCCACCAGTGATCTGGAAGTTTCCAAACTGCAAATGATGCAGACCAAACCGCAAAAGAACTACGAGTTGAAAGGTTCTATCCTAACGGGATGGTCCATTAGAAGGTACGAAGCGTTCCATGAGTGCCCATCCTTTGCCGGAATCAAGGAAAAGGAGCCAAAGGATAGCCTTCAAAAAAAATGGGGCGTGCATATTCTTTTTAAACAAGCGGCAGATGGTTCGGTGATTTTGGGAGATTCGCATCAATATGCCGACGCTAACAGGGTGGAGGATTTGGGTTATGATATGGATATGGACATCGATAACTTTATGATAGATGAAGCCCAAAAAATTATTGACCTTCCTACCTATCAAATTCAAAATAGATGGTACGGAATGTACTCGCAATGTAAAAACAGTGATATTTTTCAAAAAACCATCGACCACAATATTCATATTGTAACAGGTATTGGCGGTAAAGGGATGACGGGCAGTGCCGGATTCTCCAAAAATAATATCGCTACAATATTTAATAAGCAGAAAATCAAATTATGAAAAAGATAGAATTGGCCGTTTTTGATATGGCAGGTACCACGGTGAACGAGGACAATGTCGTATACAAAACGGTGAGGGCCGCTCTGGCCAAACATGGGGTAGAGGTTTCTTTGGATACCGTTCTGGAGTTTGGTGCAGGTAAGGAAAAGTTTAAGGCTATTGCAGATATCTTGGAGCAGACCAAGAATACATCAATTGATGCTAATCGTGTTTTTGAAGACTTTAAAGGAATGTTGGAAGAAGCCTATGCCAATTTAGAGGTTACCTCTTATGATGGTGTAGAGGCCTTTTTCCATCTTTTAAAGTCCAGAGGGGTCAAAGTGGTCTTGAATACAGGGTACGATCAAAAAACCGCAAGTACGCTTTTGGACAAATTAGGTTGGGCTGTGGGAAATCAAATTGATGCTGTGATTACTGCCGACGATGTGGTAAATGGGAGACCTTCTTCGGAAATGATAGACAAGGCCATGGATATATTCGGTATCAAAAACCCTGAACATGTATTGAAAGCTGGTGACTCCGTTATCGATATTGAGGAAGGAAAAAATGCCAATTGTGGTTGGACAGTGGGCGTTTTGACCGGCGCCCAAACACGGGAACAGCTGGAGACCGCGCAACCAACTTTGATCCTGGATTCCCTGACCGATCTGGAAAAGGTGTTATTTTCTTGATCAAATAAAGTAATAGACCACCAACATTTTAGAGGGAACTGTTCCTCTGTTGATAGGTACATGGGGGATTCTACCGTCGAAGAAGATAGAATCCCCTTCTTTTAAAAGAACCTCTTGGTCACCAATCTCGTAATAGCACTCTCCGGTTAAAATATACTTGAACTCAAAAGCATCTGTCACTACCTTTTCTCTTCTTGAATTGGGCTGTACTTCCAGGAGCACACTTTCAAAACCCACAGAGTTCAACTGTTTTCCAAAAATATAATTATAGGTAAAACCAACTGCTTCGTCCTCCTTTTCTATAATGGACTGTTCGTGTTTGCGGGTCACAATAAAATTTTGACCCATACCTTTCGGGATACCATCAAAAAAATCCGTCATCTGGGTGTCCAATGCCTCCACAATTTTTAAAAACACTGGAAGGGATGGTATAGTTCTACCGTTTTCAATGCGTGAAATAAGCCCAGCGGTTACCCCGGCAGCTATCGCAACATCGTTTATGGTCTTTTTATTGTTCTTACGGATTTGCTTTATTCTTTTCCCGATTCCGATGAGGTAATCTTCCATTACTTATGGCCCTCCTAAATTTTAGTATTTATAATATTTTTTGATAAATCAAGATTACTAAAAAAATACGGTTAATCCATTAAACTACTGGGGTATGTTGTGAAATCTCTGTTTTTGTCGATTTGAATAAATTGCATATTTGTAAATAATGTTTACATAACATTGAACTGTTTCTTTTAACCATTCCGTATCATTTTTTTAATCTGTTTAAAGGCCTGCCTTAACTCTTGTGTAGGATATTTGTTGATAAATAATTAACCAATTTTTACAAATACTCAACAAATGAAAAAATCGATTGTAGCTTTTTTACTTGCATTCACCGTAAGTATGATTGGCTATTCGCAAGTCACCTTTTCAGGAAAGGTATTAGACGAGAACAACGTACCATTGCCGGGTGCATCGGTAGTTGTAAAGGGTGGGTCCACAGGTGTGGCCACCGACTTTGATGGAAATTTTGAAATTGAGCTCCCACAAGGAGGGGAAATTTTGGTAGTATCCTATATAGGTTATATCTCCCAAGATTTGGAAACAGCCGGTAAAACTACCGCGACCATCGTATTACAGCCCGATTCACAACAATTGGATGAGGTTGTGGTAACTGCTTTGGGTATACAAAGAGAGACCAAAAAGCTTGCCTATGCAGTACAAAAGGTTTCGGGAGAGGAAATTTCCGAGGCCAAAGAGACCAACGTGGTCAATTCGCTTGCCGGTAAAATGGCCGGTGTCCAGATTACGGGAGGAAACTCGGGTGTTGGGTCTTCTTCACAGATTATTATCCGTGGTGAGAATTCCCTTAACCCAAGTCCCAATGCCAACTCGCCATTATTTGTAGTGGACGGTATTCCTATCAACAACAATGTGAACAATACAGGAAGTGAGGGGAACATGGGGGTTGATTATGGTAACGGAGCCATGGACATTAACCCAGATGATGTAGAGACCATGACCGTGCTTAAAGGACCAAATGCAACAGCACTCTATGGTTCCAGAGGAGCCAATGGTGTTGTGCTCATTACCACCAAATCTGGTAAGGGCAGCAAGGGAATTGGGGTGTCCTATACCCACAATTCGACTTTCGAAGATCTTTTGACACTCCCAAAATATCAAAACCGCTACGGACAAGGTTCCGGAGGGCAGTTTGCTTTTAATGATGGTGGGCAGAACCGTTCCTTGACAGGAGGTATAAACGATCACGTGGACGAAAGCTGGGGGCCAGCTTTAAACGGACAATTGATCCCTCAGCACGATAGCCCAACAACCAGTGGATTGAGAGCTGGTGACGTTCATGTTAGGCCAAGAAATCCTGATGGAACTTTTGCTGATGAAATCATCGCAACGCCTTTTTCTCCACAGCCCAACAATATCGATGACTTTTTTAGAACAGGTTTCACCATGAGCAATAACATTGCTTTGACGGGAGCTAACGAAGATGGTAATTTTAGGGTATCCTTTACCGATTTGCAAAGTGAGAGTGTTATTCCAAACTCCAATTTTAAAAGAAGGTCGTACCAAGTAAATGGTTCCTACAACCTTACCGATTGGTTAAAGGTGACCGGTTCCATGAACTACATCAATTCGAACTCCCGCAACCGTCCCAATAACTCTTACGGAACAGAAAACGTAATGTATCTGTGGATTTGGTTCGGTCGTCATATCAACATGAACAATTTAAGGGATTATTGGCAGCCAGGTTTGGAAGGTGTGCAGCAGTACAACTATAACTACAATTACCACGACAACCCTTTCTTTACCGTGTACGAGAACACCAATGCCTTTAACAAGGACCGTGTGATCACCAACCTAAGGGCGGATATGACATTGGCAAAAGGATTGAGCCTAATGTTGCGTTCCGGTTTTGACTATTCCAGTGAACTGGATATGAGGAAAAGGGCCTATTCAACCCAACGCTTCCCAAATGGTCAGTACAGGGAGGATTTTATTTATGCCTACGAGCAGAATACGGATTTCCTTTTGGCTTACAACACTGAGCTGAACCAAGATTTTGATTTTGGTGTATCCTTCGGGGGTAACCATCGTTCGGCAAAGAACAGATATCAACGTATCAGTGCCAACTCCTTGTCAATTCCTGGAATCTATAACTTTGGAAATGCGGCCGAGCCATTGACGCAGAGTGATTATGACGGTAAATTCACCGTAAACAGTTTGTATGCCTTCTCCAATTTGGCCTATAAAGATTATGCTTTCTTGGATGTTACCGCTCGTAACGATTGGTCTTCCACATTACCTGATGGAAACAATAGTTATTTCTATCCATCCGTTGGTTTGAGTTTTATCCTTTCCGATATGTTCCAAATGCAGGAAGCCATCAGCTTTGCAAAAGTTCGAGGAGGCTGGGCCAGTGTAGGTAACGATACCGACCCTTATAACTTGGCCGCAACCTTTGGTTTTGGAAATACCTTCAACGGATATTCAAGGGCCTATTCCCCATCCGAATTGAAACTTGCCGATTTAAAACCGGAACGTACCAACTCATTTGAAGTAGGTGCCGATGTTCGTTTCTTTGGAAACCGTTTGGGATTGGATGTGGCTGCATATAAGTCGGTAACCAATAACCAGATTCTTTCTTTGCCCGTATCCAATACTTCCGGATTTAGTTCCAGGGTCATCAATGCAGGTGAGGTAGAGAACAAAGGTTTGGAAATTACATTGACCGCAACACCGCTTAGAACCGACAACTTTAGCTGGGATACCAACATCAACTTTACCACCAATCGTGGAGAGGTAAAAGAACTTACGGATGGATTGACCCAATATCTTGTAAAGGAAAATTACCTTCAAGTTGTTGCTGAGGTCGGGGAGCGTATGGGTGACCTTTACGGAACAGGTTTCGAACAGGTGACCGACCAAAACAGTCCTTATTATGGACAATGGATCATTGATGGTGATTCAGGTTTGCCCATCAGAAGCAATGAACTGAGAAACCTAGGAAACTACAATCCAGATTTTATGGTTGGTTTTCAGAATAGCTTCCGTTACAAAAACCTTCGATTTGGTTTCCTTTTCGATTGGAGACAAGGTGGTGTGTATCACTCCAGAACGGTTGCCATTGGCGGTACTACAGGTATGTTGGATTTCACTGTTCCCGGTCGTGAATCGGGCATCGTTGCCCAAGGTGTTGTGGATGATGGAAATGGAAACTATACACCAAACACGGTCAATGTAGCGGCTTCAAACTACTACTCACATGTGTACAACAGGGGCAATGAGCAAAGCTCAATGTTCGATGCCACCTATGTAAAACTAAGAGAAGTAAAATTGGGTTATACGCTTCCAAGCAAGCTGTTGGCCAACACGCCGATACGATCAGCGACCATCTCTTTGGTAGGTCGTAACCTGGCACTTTGGACGGAGAACGATCACGTAGATCCCGAATCCATTTCTTTCTCCGGAGGTTCGATCGTACCCGGTGTGGAAGATATGGCATTGCCCAGCACAAGAAGTTTTGGTCTTAACCTTAACGTAGAATTTTAAACAAAGAATTTAAGATAAAGAATGATGAAAACATCAAACTTCATAACATCCATCTTATTTGCAGGAACCCTATTGGTTTCGTGTACGGACAATTTTGAGAGTATCAACTCCAACCCCAACGCCCCGGAACAGGTGAGTGCCAACTTGCTTACCTCCACCGTAACTTCGGAAATCACAAGAACGTTGACACAAGAGGGGTATAGCGATGGAAATACCATTACCCAGCTCATGGCAAAAAACAACTTTCCTGGTTTTAGTCAGTTTGATTGGGGAGATCAAGGCATGTGGAATTTCTTTTACAACTACTTGCCCGAAATCAACGATATTTTGGAAATTTCCCGTGCAGAAGGATCTCAAAATGCGACCTACGAAGGCATAGCCCTGACATTGAGAGCACTTTCTTTTGCCAACCTTACCGATTTGTATGGCCACGTACCTTACACCGAGGCCATGTCAGGTGAGTCCGAAGGAATTTTTACGCCCGTTTACGATGATCAAGAAACCGTTTATAATGGGGTCCTTCAAGATTTGGCAGATGCAGATGCCGCATTGGCAAAAGGGGAGGCGATTACCGGATCTACAGGTGACGTTATCTATGATGGAGATGCTTCCAAATGGAGAAAACTGGCAAATTCATTGCGTCTTCGTTACCTGATGAGAATTTCCAAACAACGAGATGTATCAGCCGAAATGCAAGCCATTGTCAGTGCAGGAAACTACATCAATTCTAATGATGACAACGCCACATTAACCTATAGTGGTACATCAAATACCGATTCATGGCCAGAGAGCACAGGTCGTATCGGTGGTTTTGATGAAAAGAGCCTTTGCACCACCTTGTTGGGCTATTTTGAAGAATTCAACGATCCTAGATTGGATATCTGGTTCGATCGTAACAGTGATGGCGAGTGGGTAGGTATTCCAATTGGTCTGAACCAAGACAATGCCCGTGCTTATGACGATGCCAATAGTCCAAGTCGATTGGATGTGGAACTGTTTTATTTCTCTTCAACTGCCGCCGAAGCCTTCATTATGAAGAATTCTGAGGTTCAGTTTATTTTGGCGGAAGCTGCCCAGAGAGGTTTTATTGCTGGCAGTGCCGCTGATCATTACAACGCCGGTGTTAGGGCAAGCTTGGCCTATTGGGGCGTTGCAGATGCTGATATTGATGCATACTTGGCCCAACCAACCGTACAGTATGATGGTTCTTTGGAATTGCTGCTTACTCAAAAGACCATAGCACTTTGGAATGTGGATTACCAAGGATGGATGGATTACAGAAGAACGGGTATTCCTGCTTTGGAAACAGGTCAGGATGACCTTAATGGAGGACGCTATCCGGTTCGTTTCCTTTATCCATCGTCCGAACAGACCTTGAATACGGCAAACTATGAAGCTGCCGTACAAGCCATGGGCGGAGAAGGGGACAACATCAATACACCTGGCTGGTGGGAAACCGGAACCAGATATTAAACGATTGAAAAATAGTCTTTTAAAGAAAATATGGTTGCCCTGTTTTTCAGGGCAGCCTTTGTTGTTAAAAATAAATAGGATGTTTAAAAAACTACTGTTACCTATTCTGTTGATAGGTTTGATGGTATCGTGCACAAAAGAAGTTGGTCGGTCTACTGATATTGAACACGTAGTCATCATTGGAATAGACGGTATGAGTCCCGATGGGATTCAAAAGGCCAAAACGCCAACATTGGATTCCATGATCCAGAATGGGGCCGCAACCATGCATGCACGGTCCGTACTCCCATCAAGTTCCAGTCCCAATTGGGCCAGTATGATCATGGGTGCCGATACAGAACAACATGGGGTGACTTCCAATGGTTGGGAAAAGTTCGACCACCAATTACCACCGGTCGTAGTTACTGAAAACGGGACTTTCCCTACCATATTCACACTGTTTAAGGACCAACAGCCAGAAGCGCATGTAGGTGCCATTTACGACTGGGACGGTTTTGGACGTTTGTTCGAAAAATCCGATGTGGATTTTGATATTGACGGAGATCATGAGGACAAAACCACGAAAGAAGCGGTAAGCTACATCAAGGAGCATAAACCAAAATTCACCTTCGTGCATTTGGATCACGTAGATCATGCGGGACATTCCCAAGGACATGGGAGCCCTGAGTATTACAAATCGGTAGAAAAGGCAGATTCCCTGATTGCCAAAATCGTGAATTCAACCAAGGATGCGGGGATTTTTGAAAAAACCATGTTTATTATATCCGCAGACCACGGAGGTTTAGGCTTTGGTCATGGCGGGGAAAGTCTGGCCGAAATGGAAATACCATTCATTATGTACGGGGCTGGAATCAAAAAAGGCTATAAAATCGAAGAGACCGTGTACCAATACGACAATGCACCGACAGTTGCCTATGCCATGGGATTGCAAATGCCCCAAGCTTGGATAGGCAGACCCGTAAAAGGTGCTTTTATAGGAAATGAAGCTCCAAAGCTTATATACAAACGAAAAAAGCAGATAAGCCAACCCAAAATTCTTCCAGATGCCGGCCATTTTGAGCCCGCAGGAGACGTTTTTAAAGCGGATTCTGTTGCGGTGGTCATGCAAAACCCGAACAATGTGGGTGAGATTCGGTACACCATTGGCAACAATGTGCCGACTTTGGAAAACAGCCAAGTCTATCAGGATACCTTTTATCTAAATGAAACTGTAATGATCAAGGCAGGGATTTTTCAAAATGATCAATTGGTAAGCACCGTGGCCGAGGGCAATTTTAGGATTGTTTCAAAAACAAAACAGGACCCTGTCAAATTTGAGGTTTTTCAAGTGAGCGGTATCGAAAAGCTTCCGGTTTTCACTACCTTAAATCCGGTGCATGAAGGTTACGTAACGGAGTTCTCCCATAAGCAAGCACTTTCCGAAGATATGCCGCAAGAGCAAGTGGCCGTGGTTTTTGAAAGTTATTTGGAAGTGATCGAAGAAGGAACATATAACTTTTTCACCAATAGTGATGATGGTAGCAAACTTTATGTGAACGGTGCTGGGATAGTGGATAACGATGGTGACCATGGCGTTATGGAACGAAGCGGGGCTTTGGAACTATCCGAAGGGAGGCATTTGGTCCGTGTAGAATTTTTTAACGGTGGCGGGGGCTATCATTTGGATGTCAAATATTCGGGTCCCAATATGCCAAAACAAATTATTCCAGCGGATAGGCTGTTCAGAGAAAAATAACAAAGAATGAAGCAAAAGCGCAACAAGCACAACCCAGAATCTGTTGTGGAGGGCGATATCAACCTAACTCCTGCGCGGAGAACATGGTTGCAGAACGAAGTTGGCGATGAAACCCAAGAGCTACTGGAAAAGGACGCCAAATATTTTATGCATCAATCCATGTCCACACCTTGTTTGGACGTGCTCCAAAATTGTGATGGCTCGCACATGATCAGTGTATCGGGCAAAAAGTACCTCGATTTCCATGGAAACAACGTGCACCAAATCGGGTTTTCGCATCCAAAACTGGTCGCTCGACTAACGGAACAGCTGCAAAATCTGACGTTTTCCACCAGACGGTACGCCAATGAGACCGCTATTCAATTTGCGGAGAAATTGACCTCTTACACTCCAAAGGGCCTTAACCGCATCCTAATGACCCCGAACGGCAGCTCGGCCATTGGCATTGCCCTAAAATTGGCAAGGGCCATTACCGGCAAGCATAAAGTCGTCTCTTTTTGGGACTCGTTCCACGGTGCATCTTTGGATGCTATCAGTGTTGGGGGCGAAGCCGTTTTTCAGGAACATATGGGACCATTAATGCCAGGTGTGGAACGCATTCCACCACCAATTACCTATCGTGGTATATTTGAGGGGAACGAAGATAAAGCCTTGGAGTATTTGCAGTATGTTTTGGAGAAAGACCATCAAATTGGAGCTTTTTTAGCGGAGACCATTCGCAATACCGATGTGCAGATTCCATCAAAAAAATTCTGGAAGGCAGCTAGGGAACTTTGTACTAAACATGGTGTTTTACTGATTTTGGATGAAATCCCCATCGCTTTTGGAAGAACGGGCACTATGTTCGCCTACGAGCTTTTTGATATTGAACCGGACATTCTCTGCTTGGGTAAAGGATTGGGGGGTGGAATTATCCCTCAAGCAGCGATTGTTACCCGTGAAGAATACAACAAATTCGGACATATTTCCCTCGGGCACTATACCCATGAAAAAAGTCCGTTGGGATCCATGGCCGGCTTGACGCTTTTAGAGGTTTTGGAAGAGGAAAACATCTTGCAAAAAGTGAAGGAGGATGAAGAATTCATGAGAAAATCCTTGTACAAAATGCACCGAAAATATTCATTGATCGGAGATGTGCGGGGTGTTGGTCTTTTATGGGGCATTGAACTGGTGACTAACAGAACGACCAAAGAAAAAGCAACAGCCGAAGCCGAAGAAATTATGTACGAGTGCCTAAAACAAGGATTAAGTTTTAAAGTTTCCAAAGGAAACGTGCTACAGCTTTCTCCACCATTGACCATAACAAGAGAAGAACTGGAAAAAGCATTTGAAATATTGAACTCTGCCTTTTTAAAAACAAACCATATCGCCTAATGAAAAAAACGAACCAACTACTACTTGTACTTTGTTTGGGTGTGATGAAACTATCAGCGCAAACCGAACCCCAAATTTTGGTACAACCTTATCTCCAAGATGCAGAACCGAATTCCATCGTCATCATGTGGGAGACCACCAGTGGCGAAGAAAGCATTGTGGAATGGGGAACCACGGAAAAACTGGGCAAAAAAACCTCAGGAAAAGCCGAGGATATCAATTTTTCTGAATCCCGGGTGCATACCGTAAAACTGGAAGGTCTTAAACGTTTTACCGAGTATTATTATCGGGTGAAAACAGATAAGGCCAAATCGGATATCTATCAATTTAAAACACCACCTTTTTCAAGTGATGAAGAGTCGTTCAATATTGTAGCCATGAGCGATATGCAATACGATAGCCAAAACCCGAACAAGTTTTCCGAAATCGTAAATCAAGGGATTCTTCAGCATTTGGAAAAAGAGTACGGCGGAAAGTTGCCCGATAATTTGGCCATGGTGATGATACCTGGCGATTTGGTTTCTTCGGGGAGCGAATACTATCAATGGAAAGAACATTTCTTCGACCCGGCCCAAAAACTATTTGCCGAGGTACCTGTATATCCAGTTCTTGGCAACCATGAGCGCAATTCCATTTTCTATTTCAAATACTTCAGCCTTCCCGAGAATGGAACGCCTGCCTTCGCCGAACATTGGTGGTACAAGGATTATGGAAACACAAGAATCATCGGATTGAATTCCAACGATGGCTATCGCGACCTTCGTGACCAATACGAATGGCTGGAGCAAGTTTTGGCCGATACCGAAGCGAATGATGATATAGATTTTGTATTTGCCCAGTTGCACCATCCGCACAAATCGGAACTTTGGATTCCGGGCGAGGAAGAATCAACGGGTAAAGTGGTGAAAATGTTGGAAACGTTTTCTACCAAAACGGGAAAACCAAGCATCCACTTTTTTGGTCATACGCACGGCTATTCACGAGGACAATCCAGAGACCACAAACATCTTTGGGTCAATGTGGCCTCGGCGGGAGGCTCCATCGATAATTGGGGAGAGTTTGCAGGCAGGGATTATGATGAATTTACGGTTACCCAAGATGAATACGGATTTGTAATGGTTGAGGTAGACGGAAACCGAAGCGACCCTAAATTCACTATCAAAAGAATCAGTCAGGGCAATACTGTAAAGTCACGTCAGAACGAGCTTACCGATAGCATCACCGTTTGGCGCTTGGAAAAAAAGCCCAATGCCCCAAAAGTAGGTTCACCTGTGAATAACAAAACGGTGACTACGGAATTTACGACCTTAAAAGCAGGTGAGTTTTCAAGCCCTCTAAATGGTGCATTTCATGCCGCATCACATTGGCAGGTTTCGGAAAGCCCTGATTTTGAAAAGTTGGCTTTGGATAGTTGGAAACAGTTTGAAAACTGGTATTACAAAGAAGACCGTCAAAAAGAGGACGATCTGACAGATGAAAAAACCAAAAGATTACAATCCAATACTACCTATTATTGGAGGGTTCGGTACCGAGACCAAAACTTGAACTGGAGTGATTGGTCCGAAACAGCATCATTTAAAACACTACAGGAAAATGAAAAATAATTTTTTGTTCTTGATGATTGCCGTAGTGGCAATGTTCAGGATAAATGCCCAAAATAACGATACCAAAGTAATCTTGATAACGTTGGACGGTTTTCGTTGGCAGGAACTGTTTACCGGTGCAGATTCCCTTTTGATTGGTCACAAGGATTATGTTCATGAAGCAGACATGTTGAAGGAAGCTTTCTGGAGGGACACACCGACTGAAAGAAGGGAGGCGCTACTGCCCTTTATTTGGGGTCAAGTCGAAGAGATGGGCCAAATTTATGGAAACCGAAAGTTGGAAAGCAAAGTAGATTTGACCAACTCCATGTGGTTCTCTTACCCGGGTTACAACGAAATTTTGACAGGAACTGCGGATGATGAAAACATTCGAAGCAATGATAAAATCCCAAACCCCAACACCACCATTTTGGAGCGCTACAACAGTACGCCCGAAGGAAAAGGTAAAGTAGCTGCCTTTGGTAGCTGGGATGTTTTTCCCTCTATAGTTAACGAAGAGCGCTCGGGAGTTCCAGTAAATGCGGGATTTGAGAAGGCCACCGATAATTTGAATGCCAAGGAGGAGTTTTTGAACGAGCTTCAGGACCAGATACCAAGTCCTTGGGGCACGGTCCGTTTGGATGCATTCACCCATCATTATGCCTTGGAACACATGAAAAAGGAGCACTCAAAATTGGTTTTCATTTCCTACGGGGAAACCGATGATTTTGCTCACGACGGCGATTATCAAGCCTATTTAAAATCGGCCCACAATACCGATGCATTGATCAAAGATTTATGGGAATTTACCCAACAAAATGACTTTTATAAGGACCAAACCGTGTTTTTGATCACTACGGACCATGGCCGGGGTACCGAGCCTTTGGACACATGGAGAAGTCACGGAAGCGATATCAATGGGGCAGACTCCGTTTGGATGATAGCTTTTGGAAACAGCATTGCTCACAAAGGCGAAGTCAAGCAGAGCGAACAATTGTACACCAATCAGATTGCACCGACCATTCTAAAAATATTGGACATGCCCATTCCTAAAGAAATCGAGGGCAAGCCCATGAAATTATAAGTTTAAGTTCGTTTATTAGTTTGCGTTACCGCAAAGACCCGTGCCCTAGGTGCGGGTCTTGCATTTTTGGACATTTTGGCAAAGGGCCATATTCTCTAAAATAGTTACCTTAGAGGAGCGTATCAGTTTACTATGAAAGAAGACCTTTTAGAGATATTCAGCAGTCATTTTGAGCAGTCCCTTATCGATGAAATCCTTCAAGAAGGAAGATTAATGGAAGTACCCGCGGGAGAAACCATAATGGATATTGGGCAATACATAAGAAGTATACCCTTATTGTTGTCGGGAGCAATTAAAGTGCTTCGGGAGGATGAAGAGGGAGATGAACTACTTTTATATTATTTGGAGCAGGGAGAAACCTGTTCGGTGACCATGGCCTGCTGTATGGGTCAGACCAAAAGTGAGATCAGGGCCATAACAGAGACCGATACAAGATTGGTAATGGTGCCCGTCCAGAAAATGGAGGAGTGGATGGCCAAATATAAGGGATGGCGCAATTATGTGTTCGAAAGCTATCAGAACCGTCTCAATGAGCTGCTTCTTACTGTGGATAGCATTGCCTTTAAAAACTTGGACCAGCGGTTGGTGGACTACCTTAAAAAGAAGGTGGAGGTAACCAATGACGACCGAATCCGAAATACCCATCAGGAAATAGCGTATGATCTTCATACCTCAAGGGTAGTGGTATCCAGATTGCTCAAGAAACTTGAAAAAATGAAAAAACTGGTCTTGCACCGAAATTACATACACGTCATAGACCTTTAGGTCTGTGCCCTTTGTTACCGTAGGTTCCAGTTAGGCTGCGTAATTTTGCATAAAAACAATTGCATGCTCAAAAGGATATTTCCTTTTTTATCGTGGATCTCCAACTATGATCGCTCAAAGTTCAACAGCGATTTGGTGGCAGGTCTTACGGTGGGAATCATGTTGATTCCCCAAGGTATGGCCTATGCCATGATTGCCGGTATGCCACCTATTTATGGATTGTACGCGGCGTTGGTACCCCAGTTTGTCTATGCCTTGATGGGAACTTCAAGGCAGCTGGCGGTGGGACCTGTGGCCATGGATTCATTATTGGTAGCAGCAGGTGTTGGAGCCTTGAATCTAATCAGCAAGGAAGACTATATCACAACAGTACTTTTCCTGACTTTGCTTATCGGGGGGCTGCAGTTGCTCATGGGAATATTGAAAATGGGCTTTTTTGTCAATTTTTTGTCCAAACCGGTCATAAGCGGATTTACATCTGCTGCAGCACTTCTCATAGGTTTTGGTCAACTGAACCATATATTGGGGACCCATTTTGCTCAGTCAGGTAGAATACATGAACTTTTAGCGAATATATTTCTAAGCTTGCCCTACATTCATTGGCCAACCCTTGTTATGGGTTTGGGATCCATACTATTTATAGTTCTGTTGAACAGATTCAATAAAAAATTGCCAGTGCCGCTGTTCTTGGTGGCAATGGGGATTTTGGCCGTGGTGATTTTTAGTCTCAATACGATGGGAATCCGTATTGTGGGGAATATTCCAAAGGGACTTCCAGGTTTTCAGGCCCCTGAGTTCCAGTGGGACAAAATGGGACAACTTATGCCCATAGCCATAACGGTGGCCCTATTTGGGTTTATGGAATCCGTTTCCATAGCCAAGACGGTAGAGGAAAAGCATCCCGAGTATGAATTGGACCCCAACCAGGAACTCCGAGCATTGGGTACTGCCAATATTTTAGGTTCATTCTTCCAGTCCTTTTCGGTATCTGGAAGTTTTTCGAGAACCGCCGTGAACGATAAAGCCGGAGCTAAAACAGGAATGTCATTGATATTTAGCACCCTGATCATTGCAGGTGTATTGCTTTTTCTTACCCCTTTGTTCTATAACCTTCCAGCAGTGGTGTTGGGGGCGATTATCATTGTGTCCGTAGCTGGCTTGGTAGATTTAAAATATCCTTGGATACTTTGGAAAAATAGAAAGGATGAATTCCTATTGCTGGTCGCCACTTTTTTAATGACACTGCTCATCGGGTTGATGGAGGGAATCCTGTTCGGGGTATTATTGTCCCTGATGTTGTTGGTATACCGGATATCCAAGCCACATATGGCGGTCTTGGGAAGAATCAAGGATACAAGCTATTTTAAAAATATAGATCGCTTTTCGGGAGATGTGGAGGTGGAAGCCGACAAATTGGTGCTGCGGTTCGATGCCCAATTATATTTTGGCAACAAGGATTATTTCAAAAAGCAACTATATCGGCAGATAGAAAAAAAGGGACCTGTCCTGAAGTATATCATTTTAAATGCGGAACCCATCAATTATATTGATAGCAGCGCCGCTTCCATGTTGGAGCGCATTATCTTGGATCTAAGGCACCGCGACATCCACTTTTTGATTGCAGCGGCCATAGGTCCGACAAGGGATATTTTGTACAGTAGCGGAATCGTGGACATCCTAGGGGAGGAAAACCTCTATGTGCAGACCATCGATGCCGTGAACGGATGTAACGAACAAAATGAGAGGAGCCTTATGCAAAAAAAGGTGTCGCTACAGTCCAAAAGAAGGACTTTGTAACTTTGGTAACTGAACTTAAGGATTCGGAATACTATATTTGAAAAAATCGAAAATATGAAAATAGAACAGATATATACAGGCTGTCTTGCACAAGGTGCCTACTACATAGAGAGCGAAGGGGAAGCGGCGATAATCGACCCATTGCGGGAGATCGACCCCTATTTGAAAACGGCAAAGGAGAGCGGAGCAAAGATCAAATACATTTTTGAGACACACTTCCATGCCGATTTTGTAAGCGGACACCTTACGCTATCCAAAGAAACTGGGGCGCCCATTGTCTACGGCCCAACGGCAGAACCCTCTTTTGATGCCATTATTGCCAAAGACCAGCAGGAGTTTAAACTGGGTAAGATCACCATAGTGGCATTGCATACACCCGGTCATACCATGGAGAGCACTACCTATTTGTTGAGGGACAAAAATGGAAGGGATCATGCCATTTTTAGTGGGGACACCTTGTTCCTTGGAGATGTTGGCCGTCCGGATTTGGCCCAAAAAGCGGCCCATATGACCCAAGAGGAGTTGGCAGGAACCTTGTTCGATAGTCTTCGCAACAAGATTATGCCATTGGCAGACGATGTAATCGTTTATCCGGCACATGGTGCTGGTTCCGCGTGCGGAAAAAATATGATGAAGGAAACCGTGGACACCTTGGGCAATCAGAAAAAGATGAACTATGCCCTTAGGGCGGACATGACCCGTGATGAATTTATTGATGAAGTGACTGATGGCTTGTTGCCACCACCTCAATACTTCCCGCTCAATGTAAAAATGAACAAAGAGGGTTACGAGGATATCGATAAAGTATTGGAAAGAGGCACCCGGGCCCTTGCACCGGATGCCTTTGAGGCGGCCGCCAATGAGACTGGAGCCATAGTGCTCGATGTGCGTCACCAAGATGAATTTGCCAAAGGACATGTTCCCAGATCTATATTTATCGGGTTGGATGGAAGTTTTGCCCCATGGGTGGGAGCATTGGTCGCCGATGTAAAGCAACCCATACTTTTGGTGACGCCGGAAGGCAGGGAGGAAGAGACCATCACTCGATTGTCCCGAGTCGGGTTTGACCACACCTTGGGCTTCTTAAAAGGCGGAATAGAGGCTTGGAAGGCAGCAGGAAAAGAAGCGGATACCGTGGATAGTATCAATGCGGAGGAGCTAAAAAGCTTGATGGATAAGGGAGTGCCCGTTTACGATGTCCGAAAGGAATCGGAATACCAAGCGGAGCATGTGGAAAATGTAAACTTGACACCTTTGGATTATATCAACGAACACTTATCGGAATTTCCGGAAAAAGAGATCTTTTATGTCCATTGCGCAGGAGGATATCGTAGTATGATTGCCTCTTCCATCTTAAAAAGTAGGGGGATACATAATTTAGTGGATGTAGCTGGTGGTTTTGCCGATATTAAAAAGGCTGGAATACCGGTTACGGACTACGTTTGCCCTACAACATTGAAATAAGACAAAACCCACTGGAATTGATCAAAAAAATGGCACTGTGTAACCGTGGTTACTGAACGCGATGGGGAGTATGGTGTACTTTGGTCTCATAAAACAATGGGACTATGTCAATACTAGGTTTTTTGTTCAAAGAACATAACCTTCCCGATGAAATCCAGATAATGGATAGGGAAGAATATAAGGAAGCCATATCCAGAGGAAAGGTGCAATTAGTGGATGTAAGGACCAAGGCGGAGTTTGCTTCTGGTCATATCAATGGAGCCAAGAACATTGACTTTTTTCAAGGTTCCGCTTTCGAGTCAGCATTTTCCAAGTTAAAGAAAGATGCCCCAGTATTTATTTATTGCCAATCCGGAAACAGAAGCCAAAAGGCGGCGAGACGATTGGTAGAATTAGGCTTCGCCAAAGTCTACGACCTAAGGGGAGGCTATAGAAGCTGGTGCTACTAATCCATTTGCTATGCAAACTACTTTTCAAGTACAAAATCTAAAGTGTGGTGGTTGCGTAAAGACCATTTCCAACAAACTTTCTGAGATAAAAGAAATTAAAAATGTGATTGTGGATAAGGAAAGCTCATCGGTTAGCTTTGACCATCAAAGCGCCGATGAAGCTTCCTTAATTAAAGATGCCCTTAAACGCATGGGATATCCCACCATTGATGACAAGAATGGTTTTGTGGACAAAGCAAAATCGTTTGTAAGTTGCGCGAGCGGAAAGTTAGCTTAGGTAATTTAATGGACATCACCCTTTATCTTTTTTTCTAAAACCAGATACTGATTGACCCCAGAATCCCTTCGGAAGTTTTTCATCACCGGGAAACCCCAACTCTATTTTACCATTGCTTTCGGGAATATAATTTGTTCGGAATAGATAGTCCCAAAGACTCAGGCTAATTCCAAAATTCATTCCATAGCGATGACCCTCTGGAAGATTATAGGCATGGTGGTACAGGTGCATCACAGGATTGTTCAGCACATATTTTAATGGGCCATAGGTCAGTTTAATGTTCGAATGATTAAAGTGTCCGATGGCAATGGCAGCAAAATGGACGATGTAGGCCTGTTCGGGCTCAAACCCTCCGAGGACCATCAATCCCAAAGTTTTTAAGGGTTTGTAGAGAACATTTTCCATCCAATGAAAACGCATGTGAGCTGCGAAGCCCATTTCCTTTACGCTATGGTGCACTTTATGGAACTCCCAAAAAGCGGGGACCCTGTGCAAAAGAATGTGCGTGAACCATTGAACAAAATCGAGCACCACAAAAAACACAAGCAACTGAACCCATTGGGGCCAATTGGCAATATCCACAATGGCCAACGTTTTTGCACTGATTCCAATATCTTCAAAGAGTACGGTCAGGACTTTGTACACCCCGTTTATAATGATGGCGAATACGAAGAAATTGAAGAACATATAAAATACATCCAACCAAAAGTCCTTCCTAAAAATGGATTGATCCTTGCGCCAAGGAAAGAGGATTTCCAACCCCCACACCAAAATTGAGATAAGAATCAACCCCCAGAAATAATTGGTGTACCAAGGCACATCAAAAATGATGGACCTCCAGGTCCATTGAACCATTCCCAGAAAACCATTAACGAGTGCATCAACGTATTCCATTGCAGCTATTTTAGCTCATACCATTCAATATCCTCCAAATTCTGGCGTCGTCCCTTGTCTGTAGGAGCATAATTTTTTGATAAATAGGTCAAAATCAATTCTTCGTTCGCGCCCAAATCCCAAAGGTTCTGGGTTTCTTGCATCCATTCTATAGTAGCTTTCCATCCTTCCCTGCTCATTCGGTTTTGGGTCACCAATTTTGCGGAATGGCAAGCGGTACAATTTTGTATGGTCGCTTCCATTCCTTTATCATCTATAAATCCGGTGGCAACGTGGACACCATTTTCTACTTTGTCGTAATCATCGGCGGTTTCTTCCAAAGGAATTTCCACAATGTCCGATTGTGGGGTATAGTTAGCCCAATAGTATACCCCCCCAAAGAGAAAAAGGACCAATATCAGAAAAGACAAGAGGGTTTTGGAAAGTGCCCGCACCTGTTTTTGAAAATCATTTTCCATATTACACAATTTTGACCGCAATACGATGGCAGGCATTGTTAAGATAGCCTTTCGGGTTCCAGCCAGGAAGTACCATCGGTTGGGCTTTTCCATTGGCATCGGTTGCCCTGCCCCATACCTCGTAATAGCCTTTTTTGGGAAATGACACAGTCGCATTGAAATGTTGCCACGCCAAACGGTTAGCCGGTTTTTTAAGGGAACAGCTATGCCAGGTACTGCCAAAATCGATGGAATATTCCATTTTTGAAACCTCAAGCTCACCCGCCCATGCATGGCCATTAATATTCAATGTTTTCCCCTCTTTGATTAGTGCTCCACTTTTTGGATAGGTTATCAAGGATTTTACCGGCATGGACTCTATAATACACATATCAGAATCTTCGACCTTGCTGCCCGGGGCAACAGTTTCACAAGGGACACGGTACGAGGTACCCCCCATTTTTTCACCATCGTGCACTTTGTTCCGAACACTGATTCGATTCACCCATTTCCCCGATGTGGATGCGGGCCATCCCCCACACACCAACCGTAAAGGGTGTCCGTGGGCCAATGGAATAGCCGAACCGTTCATGGAAAAGGCCAATAATGTTTCATCTTGAAGCGCTTTTTGCATTGGAACGCCCCTGGAAATGGGCTCCTTGTTTGGGTCACCGCTCAAATGCGTATCTGCGGCATGGTAACCAATGTAAACGGCGTCTGGTTTGATTCCTGCATCCTCCAGAACATCCCGTAGTCTTACTCCCGTCCATTCGGCGCAAGAAACCGCCCCAACGGTCCATTGGTTTCCTTTGGCTGGCGGATTGAACTCACTTCTACCGTTGCCCCCGCATTCTAGAGTAAGTTGGTAAGTATGGTGCTGAAATTTGCTTTTAAGTTCAGCAAGGGAATAGGTTTTAGCGTTCTTTACGGATTCACCATCCAACGTTAACGACCATTTGGAAGTATCGATTTGTTCTGGGATTCTACCGTTATTTCGAATGAACATATACTGGTTTGGGGTAATGTCATCGTTCAGCAAATGGGCCTTGGCTTCCATATTCCAAGGCTTATCGTTTAATACGACCATTTCCTTGTCCTTGTCGAACATTTTGAAAGGGTCAGGGTCCTGTAACCCCAAGGGCAAGTAATCATGTGGCATCCTATGGGCAAAAACTATGTCGCTGCCCAAAACGGTGGCCATGGCTGCCAACGAAATTTTGTGGGAGAAACCTCTTCTGTTCATGTAGGTCAAAATTTAAATGTATCGTAAAAATAGGCAAAGCTATGTAACCGATGTTACCGTAAGGTTGAAAGTGAACATGTAATTTTACGGTAAGGAACTGATTGTCAGAAATAACAAAAAGGTTATTAAGTAAATTGTACGGTAAAATCCAAAACTATCGATTATGAAAAAAAATATGGGCGGTGCGGACCGCACGATTCGGATTCTCTTGGCTCTCGTTGTAGGTGCGCTGTATTATTTTAATGTGATAACAGGAACATTGGCATATGTGCTTTTGGCCTTGGCCGCCATTTTCGTACTAACGAGCTTCATAAGCTTTTGTCCTTTGTATACGGTATTCGGAATTAACACTTGTAAAATTAAACGCTAAGTTTTTTGGTTGGTTGATAATGAAGGCCGCTCCAATTTTTGGAGCGGCTTTTTTATTTAATGGGGTTTTGAAGGTCTTGAGGCTCTCATAATTAGATGGTTGGACTCTGGTTTTATGAGCATTATCATATTTTGACTTGAAAACAGCGATTACATTTGATTCAAACTTAAAACCAATACATTGTGAGATCATTAGTAAACATTCCGTTGGTATCTTGGGAAAATGGCATCTGGATGATAGGGGTCTTCGCCCTCGTTGTCATCGTTTTAGTGGTTGCCGTTCTATCCTTGATGAATAGCGGTAAAAAATAAACAATTTCTAGAATCCCTTTTTGCCAAAATGCTGGCTTTTTAAGTTTGATGCATTAGGTATTTAATTGATAATTAAGGATTAATGGGGCTGGTATCAGCCCCATTTTTACTTTTCTCCCATGGTAACCAATGTTACTGTAGGAACAGCGTTGCCATTCTAATTTTGCCTCAAAACAATACAAATAATGAGGCATATATTCATTTTTATTGCATTTGGTCTAATGCAGGCTGCGATTGCCCAGGAACCTGTGAATATTTCTTTGGAAGAAGTATTGGAAAAGGTGAGGGAGTCCAATGCGAGCATTCAGATTTCCGATCAGGAAGCCAAAATGGCCAAATACGATTATAGATTTTCCAACTCCGTTTTTTTGCCACAGATTTCTGTTTCTCATACGGGAATGGCAACCACAAACCCTTTAATGGCATTTGGGTCCAAACTCAACCAAGGGATTCTGACCCAAGCAGATTTTAATCCGGATCTATTGAACGACCCCGATCAAGTGGAAAACTTTGCCACCGTGGTCTCCGTCCAGCAACCTTTGGTCAATATGGACGGTTTTTATCAGCGCAAGGCTGCCAAAACAACCATGGAGGCCAAAGAGCTTCAAGCCATGAGAACTAGGGATTATTTGGATTTTGAGGCCCAGAAAGCTTATGGCCAATTGCAATTGGCCTATCGTGCCGTGGAAGTCATGCAAAAAGCATACGATGCAGCAACTGCCAACCTGAACATGGCCCAGAACAGTTTTGACCAAGGATTACTTCAAAAAGCAGATTTGTTGGAAGTAAAAGTGAGGGTGACCGAAGTCTCCGATCAGTTGAAAACATCCGAGAGTAATGTGAAAAATGCTTCGGACTACGTGGCTTTTTTAATGAACGAACAAGGAAATATTGTTTTTGAACCGACCCAAGAATTATTGCCAGAAAATATCGGGGAAGCGACCGAAGCTTCCTTGGAGAACAGAGCGGATGTTAAAGCTATGGATTTGGTTTCTGAAGCGTACAGAGCAATTATGAAGGCGGATAATATGACCTTTTTGCCCAAGTTGAATGCCTTTGCCAGCTATGAGATGTACGATGATCAAATATTTCAGGCAGATTCCAAAGGATACATTGTTGGGGCAAGCTTGAGCTGGGATGTTTTTAAAGGTTCCCAACGCTTTGCCAAAGCAGGAAAGAGCAAAACAAACTATGAAAAAGCACAGAAAGAATACGAACAATACGTCTCCAAAAGTACTATGGAGCTTAAACGCACCAAGCGGATGGTCGAAGACGCAAAGAACAGGCTCCAGACATCAAAATTGGCTATGGAGCAATCCGAAGAATCATTGAGAATACGTACAAACCGATTTAAAGAGGGATTGGAAAAAACAACCGATTTATTAATGGCCGAAGCCACTTATGCCGAAAAGCAATTGGCCTATTATCAAACCATTTTTGAATACAATCAAGCACAATCCTTACTCACATTTTTAACCAAAGAATAATTGCAGCATGAAAAACACTACGATATATAAAAGCATCATTTTAACCCTGTCCTTGGGGCTGACCATAATGGGATGCGGGAGTGACGAAAAACAAGCTGTTGATACTTCTGCTGCGGTGCCAGTTACTGTTGCCGATGTGGACATGGGCGATAGCTCTACCATTTTGGCAGGAAGTGGTCAAATCAAAGCTGTGAACAGCGCTACCTTGAGTACCCGAATGATGGGCTATGTGGAGTCCTTACCTGTAAAAATAGGTCAGAAAGTAAACAAGGGAGACCTGCTTATTTCCATCAACAATGGAGACCTAAGAGCTAAAAAAGCACAAGTAGAAGCTTCCATTACCGAGGCTACAGTGGCATTCAACAATGCGAAAAAAGACTACGAAAGATTTCAAAACCTATTTGAAGAAAGCAGTGCCTCACAAAAGGAACTGGATGATATGACTGCCCGTTACGAAATGGCCAAAGCCAGATTGGAAGCAGCAAATCAAATGAAAAACGAGGTGAATTCCCAGTTTACTTATGCCGATATCAGAGCGCCATTCAGTGGTGTGGTGACCAATACCTATATCGATGAAGGCGATATGGCCAATCCAGGTGTGCCTTTGGTTTCTGTGGAATCACCAGGAACAGGATTTGAGGTAGAGGCCAAAGTAGCAGAAAACAATATTTCTGCCATTAAAGTAGGCACAACAGCCCAAGTTTTGGTGAAAGCATTGGATACCACCATCACAGGTAAGGTTTCCGAATTGAGTGCTTCTGCACAAAATACAGGTGGACAATATGTAATGAAGGTCGCATTGGACGAAACGGATGCCAAGATTTTGTCAGGTATGTATGCAACCGTTAGGCTAGAGGCGGAAAATGAGAGCAATGGAAAAAAAGTTGTGACTGTTCCGTCCGAAGCCTTGGTGCACAAAGGGCAATTGACGGGAGTTTACACGTTGGGCCAAGATAATATAGCCCTGTTGCGCTGGTTGCGTTTGGGTGAGAATTATGGAGATGAAGTAGAAGTATTATCTGGACTTTCCAAAGGAGACCAGTACATCGTGTCAGCAGATGGAAAGCTGTACAATGGCGCTAAAGTAAGCATTCAATAACCCTAAAAAGCTAACAATGAAAGACGGACTAGCAGGAAAAATAGCCAAAGGGTTTATCAGCTCCAAACTAACGGTGCTTCTAATGATCGTATTTATGGTCATTGGGGTGTACAGTTCTTTTTTGATCCCAAGGGAAGAGGAGCCACAGATTGATGTGCCCATGGCGGATATTTTTGTGGGATATCCTGGTGCCAGCCCAACTGAGGTGGAATCCAGAATCACAAAACCGCTTGAAAAAATTATATCGAACATAAAAGGCGTAGAATATGTGTACACCACTTCCATGCAAGAGCAGGGAATGGCGATTGTACAGTTCTACGTAGGGGAAGATATTGAAAGATCATTGGTGCGTTTATATGACGAGATCAACAAGCACATGGATCAAATGCCCAACGGGGTAACCATGCCTTTGGTAAAAACCCGTGCGATTGATGATGTACCTATGCTCGCCCTAACGCTTTGGAGTGATGAGTACGATGATTTTCAATTACGAGAGATTTCAGGAGAACTCATCAACGAGATTGAAAAAGTAAACGGGGTTTCCATCACCAAAAAGATTGGCGGAAGAAACCGTCAGCTTCGTGTGGTGGTAGACAAGGATAAAATGGCCGAATCTGGAATTGACATGTTGGCCGTTGCCCAAATGATTCAGGCTAACAATCAGCAAATGGATGCTGGGAATTTCCTTTCCAATGATACTGAGTTCCACATTAGCACAGGAAACTTTTTGGAAAGTAAGGAAGATCTGGAAAACCTGATTGTGGGCACCAAACAGAATCAACCTATTTATCTAAAACAGGTGGCAACCGTTCTGGATGGCCCAGAATTGCCAAAAAACTATGTTTCCCTTGGATTTGGGGCTGCAAGTGAGAAGTCAGAAACTTTTAAATCTGAATATCCAGCGGTAACCATTTCCATTGCCAAAAGAAAAGGCGCCGATGCCATGAAGATTGCCGACGTGGTGTTGGACAAAGTGGAGCATTTAAAATCAAATTTGATTCCCGACGATGTTCATGTTGAGGTAACCCGTAACTACGGTCAAACTGCCTCGCAAAAAGTATCCGAATTATTGATGCACTTGATCGGGGCAATCATCGCTGTAACCTTTGTGGTGATGTTGGCCATGGGATGGAGAGGTGGATTGGTGGTGTTCCTTTCCGTACCGATCACATTCGCTTTGACTTTGTTGAGCTATTACATGCTCGATTACACGTTGAACCGAATCACTTTGTTTGCATTGGTTTTCGTAACGGGTATTGTGGTGGACGACTCCATTATTATTGCGGAGAACATGCACCGCCACTTTAAGATGAAACGCCTGCCGTTCAAGGATGCGGCACTATATGCCATCAACGAGGTAGGTAACCCGACCATCTTGGCAACTTTTACGGTAATTGCATCCGTATTGCCGATGGCATTTGTATCTGGTTTAATGGGGCCTTATATGTCCCCAATGCCTATCGGAGCATCCATTGCTATGTTGTTGTCCCTGTTTGTGGCGTTGACCATTACCCCTTATTTGGGATTCATCTTCTTGAGAGAAAAAGACAAAAAGAAGAACAAAAAAGAAAAAGAAACGGTCGAGATTCAAGACACTTTTATTTATAAAGCCTACGAGCGTTTCGAAAAACCACTGATTGAAAGTAGAAAGAAGCGATGGGTTTTTATTGGCATCACTGTGGTGTTGTTATTTGCTTCTGTGGGGATGTTCTTTACCAAATCGGTAGCCGTAAAAATGCTTCCTTTTGATAATAAGAACGAGTTTCAAGTGGTGATTGACCTACCTGAAGGTTCAACTTTGGAAAGAACATCAGCGGTTGCCAAAGAAGTAGGGGCTTATTTGTCCACAAGACCAGAAGTGGTGAACTATCAAACCTATGTGGGAACTTCTGCACCAATCACCTTTAATGGATTGGTGAGACACTATGACCTACGTGGAGGAAGCAACATGGCCGACATTCAAGTAAACCTTACCGACAAGCACGACCGAAGTGAGCAAAGTCACGATATCGCCAAATTGTTGCGACCTAAAATTCAAGAATTGGGCAAAAAGTACAATGCCAACATCAAAATTGTTGAGGTGCCACCAGGACCTCCTGTATTGTCCACCATTGTTGCTGAGGTTTACGGGCCCGATTACGACAAGCAAATTGCATTGGCCGATGAGGTAAAAGGTATTTTGAACAATACCACCGATGTTGTGGATGTGGATTGGATGGTTGAGGACGATCAAGTGGAATACGATTTTGTGGTGGACAAAGAAAAAGCGATGCTTTATGGCGTAACACCCCAGCAAATTGTTCAAGTGATGGCCATGGCTTTCCGTGAGCAGCCCGTTTCACACATTTATCGCGAAGAAGCATTTGACCAAATCGGGATCGTGTTATCCGTTAGTGAAAAGGATAAATCGAGCTTGGATCAGATCCAACAATTAAAAATAACATCCCAACAAGGAAATATGGTGTCCGTTGGTGACTTGGTAAGCATAAAAGAAGGGACAAAGGCCAAGAGCATCTATAGAAAAAACCAAAAGCGAGTGGTTTATGTGATGTCCGATATGGCGGGTGAACTGGAAAGCCCAGTGTATGCCATTTTGGGCATGACGGATAAGTTAAATCAATTGGAGCTACCTCAAGGCTATACCATTAACGAGCTCTATATGGAGCAACCCCAGTATGAAGATGATTATACCGTAAAATGGGATGGGGAATGGCAAATTACCTTGGAGGTGTTCCGTGATTTGGGGATCGCGTTCCTTGGTGTAATTGTGATCATTTATATGTTGATCGTAGGATGGTTCCAAAACTTTAAAGCGCCAATGGTGATGATGGTGGCCATTCCACTTTCCTTGATCGGAATTGTGTTGGGTCACTGGATGTTAGGCGCATTTTTTACCGCAACCTCCTTTATTGGGATGATTGCCCTGGCGGGAATCATGGTGCGGAACTCGGTATTGCTTATCGACTTCATCAATCTTAGGTTGAATGAGGGAGTTCCCCTAAAGCAAGCCGTAATTGAAGCAGGTGCCGTGCGAACCACGCCTATTTTGTTGACAGCGGGAACCGTTGTTATTGGAGCTTTTGTGATCTTGTTTGACCCTATCTTCCAAGGGTTGGCCATATCACTTATGGGAGGAACCATAGTGTCTACCGTATTGACGCTCTTGGTGGTGCCATTGGTGTATTATATGATTGAACGTAAAAATTACAACTAACATGAAAATGATTATCGTCACCACGGTTGAGGAATATAAAAGCGAGGTTTTTAAACTGTTTAAAAAGGCTGGTGTGGAAAGTTTTAGCGGTTCCGATATCGACGGATACAAAAATGCCGCACCATTAATGTACACCAGCAGTTGGTTTCCTAGTGAAAAGGGTGGTTCCGCATCCGATATGTTCTTCTCCTTTACTGAAGAAGAAAAAGTAACCGAATTGTTCAAACTCATAAAACAATTCAATGAAAATAGCGAGACTACCAATCCTATAAGGGCAGTAGAAATACCCATTGAAAGAACCGTTTAAAATTTAAAAATGAGAAATAGAATCGTGCGAGGAGTAGCAGGAACCTTTATATTGATCAGTTTGATATTGGCCATATATGTGAGTCAAAACTGGCTTTGGTTTACCGCATTTGTCGGTGCCAATTTGTTGCAATCTTCCTTGACCAAATGGTGTTTGCTCGAAGATATCTTGAAAAAGTTTGGGGTGTCCGACGGTGAAAAGGAATGTTGCTAAAACCCTGCCATATTTGATAATTAAAGCATTTTCGTGACATTTGTATAAAACCTCGCGAAAATGCTTTATCAACCTTGGCCCTGGTATGTAGCAGGCCCTCTGATTGCCATCATCATGGCATTGCTCATTTTAATGGGCAAACGCTTCGGGATGTCCTCCAACCTTGAGACTTTTTGTTCCATAGGAGGCGCAGGGAAATTTACGGATTACTTCAAAGTGGATATAAAATCCAAGCGCTGGAACCTATTGGTGGTTTTGGGATCGGTTATTGGCGGATTTTTGGGAGCGCATTGGCTGTCGCCCAATCCCGCAGTGGATATTTCACCTAAAACCGTTGCCAAACTTCAAGAATTGGGATTTGACAGTGCTGGAAAGGCCTATTTGCCTACGGAACTTTTTAGTTTGGAATCCTTGTCGGACCCAAAAGTTTGGTTCATTCTATTGATTGCGGGTTTTTTGGTAGGCTTCGGAACCCGATATGCTGGTGGCTGTACTTCTGGACATGCCATTTCGGGCTTGAGTAATTTACAGCGACCATCTCTTATTGCTGTCATTGGATTTTTTATCGGCGGACTGATCATGGTCCACCTGTTGTTCCCCTTAATTTTTACAGTATGAAGAGTTTAGTTTACATCATATTGGGGACCTTTTTAGGAGTGGTTTTGTACAAGTCCGAAGCAGCCTCGTGGTTCAGGATCTATGAAATGTTCCAGTTTGATTCCTTCCATATGTACGGAATAATCGGTTCTGCCTTGGCAGTAGGAATTGTGTTGGTCCAATGGATCAAGAAATCAAAAACTAAATCCTTTTTTGGCGAATCCATCCATATTGAGGACAAGGAAAGGTCATTTGCGCGATATATCTTGGGAGGTACCTTGTTCGGATTGGGATGGGCTCTGGCCGGAGCATGCCCAGGGCCGATTTATGTTTTGGTCGGAGCAGAGTATTGGCCTATAATTCTGGTACTTATCGGTGCTGTTTTCGGTGCTTTTGTATATGGTGTTGTTAGGGGTAAATTACCGCATTAAGGTTGTCTTGACGGTATATTCGGGCCAAACAACGAAAATGAATGGTGCATTGATGGATTGCTTCTAGCTTTGCTCTCCCCAAACTTACGTAATAGTCCCTACATGAAGTTAACAACGTTTATCATAGACGATGACTTGGTGTCGCAATTTGCGACTCGGTACTGCATACAGCAATCCCATGGAAATTTCGATATTGTTACTTGCTCTAGCGGAGAGGAAGGCATACAAGCTTGTTTGAGTTCGATTGAGGAGCATAACAAATTGCCCGATATTATCTTTTTAGACCTAGTTATGGATGGTATGAACGGATGGGATTTTCTGGAAAATCTAAGAAACTTGTTCAAAGGACATCTGCTACCCAGTGTATATGTTCTTTCAGCGTTTACCAATGCAAAGGACCGTGCCATAGCCAAAAAGAACGGTATGATTTCGGGTTATGTGGACAAACCCTTGTCACGTTCCTATCTGGAAAAAATTTTGAAGGAAGAAGAGGCAAGACGAACCTAGATAGTTCCCTCGGTCTTTTTGAAGCAAATAGATAGGTGTGTTTGCATAAAATCCATCAAAAACCCTATTTTTGCAGTCCATTTTATGGAATGGCCCCGTAGTTCAATGGATAGAATAGAAGTTTCCTAAACTTTAGATGCAAGTTCGATTCTTGCCGGGGCTACTTTTTGACTTCTGAATGATTCAATAAAGCATTTCTCTTTCCAGATAGGCTTCAAGTCAACTTGTATTGGTGCAAACAGTTCTTCAAAATATGGAAGTGCGTAATGTGACACACAATCTGGCCACCAGCTAATTAGATTACAATTTCCTGTTGAACAGCATCAATAAAAGAATAAGATCAGGATTTTGCTGCTCATAAGAACAACACTAGGTTTGCAAAAGTTCCTCCTAAAGAGGTTATCAACAAATTCCAATTTTTACCAAATCGCGTAACACCAACAATTAATATTTTAAGCCGAAGGGCAGGGCAAAAATGAAAATTCATCATCCCCCATCATGGTTATTAAGTTTTCCAACCCGTCCATGCCGGTGATGACTCCTTGTGCCTTTCCTCTCCCCATTTTTCCGATAAAGGTCATAATGATACTTTTATATACATTACAAGCCAATTCTTTTAAGGCTAAGCTTATTTGTCCTTCCAATTTATCGGGATTCATAACTATAATGGCTTCAGTGGCAAAGGCATACAATTTCACCAAGGTCATACTGTACAATGCCACGATAGGGGCCGCCGATGTTGCAGCTCCCGGAATCATCATCATGAGCTGAATTCCCGCCACCACTTTTTTATATTCATCCATCACATTTTTCAGGGCTAATAATTGTTCCGCTGTCGAGGAGCTTCCGCCGCCGCTTCCATCTGGCAATATTCCCCGAAGTTCCCCTGTGTTTCGATCTACTTCATAGTAGGATGGAACATTCATATCCCTATCAAAAAAAGACAATTGGTTCTCCCTAAAAATCCGGTTATGGAAAACGTTGTGCTTATTTTTCAATATGTTATACCCGTATTCTGGTTCATTTCGGATATTGTGCAAACACACCAAATCATGTCCTTGTAATTGTTTTACGGCATTGTCCTCAAATACGGCTTCTTCCAAAAAGGCAAACTGGGCTGTCTTCTTGACCGTTTCGTAGAGATTGCCCCTTTTGGTCCCCGACCGGGTTATGCTGGCATATTTTGCAGTGGGCAGATAATCGAACAGGACCTTTGTTCTGTCCTCATAATAGCCGGGCTTCATTCTTAACAAACAGGAACGGAATTGGGTGGGATAGGTAATGGATTTCTCCGTGACGTGCTGATTCAACGGTTGCATCATGGTAAGTAACAACGGTGGGTATCCAAATGTGCCCTTTTCCAGTGCTTCAACTGCTTTCTTGGTATCGTTCTGCTGTTGTGCCATAAACCAGTCTTCATTGCTGATCATTGACTTTAGATATTCGGTGAGCCTCACGGACAATGTGGGGGCTTCCCGTTCAAAGGCAAGCATGGCACCGCCCAGCATCATTTCGTGTACATCGTCAATATATTTTCGGCTGGGTGTGAATCGGTCCCTGTCCAAGTAGTTGTCCCAACCGGCCAGAGTACGTTTTATTTTATTGCTTCTCCAACTAATTTCAACATATAACCCTATGATCCGTTCACCTAAGTAAAGATTGTTTGGTTTGGGAAATGCTATAGTTGCTTCATCCGAAAGCTCTTTTTCTTTAATGGACACATTTATGTGATGTTCCTTTTTTTCCTCAAAAGAATGGTAGGTAAGTACATAAGGGGGAAAAGACATCTGTGATATGATATTTTGAATCTCCTCTTTTGTTTTTTCTTGGTCATCGGCAGGAATCTCATTAAAGTCAAAATTTTCCCGTAAGTGTTTATAAAAGGTATCAACATTAAAAACATTCAACAAAATGGCTGGCGGCCCCGTTTCGTACACATCTTTGTATTCGGTCTGGAATTGGTCGTCATTGTGGCCATCGGTAGCGTACAATATCAAGTCAGAACTACTTTGCTTGGCCTTTAAAAGCGACGTATACACATTGGAAGTGGTTGCCTTGCTCCTGACACTGGCGTGTGGATACATTTCCTTTACCATTTTCTCGAGCGATGCTGCAAATTCTTTTGCACCGTCTCCCCGATATGCTGTTGGCATACTCAATGAAGTATCGTAGAGCAGCATGATCTTTGGGGAAAATACATTTTGTTCCATCCATCCGGTAACGGTCTTGCCATTATCCGTAATCTTAAAATTTGTAGCGGCTAACCCTTCCACAATGGTTCCCGAACCGTCTTTTGGATATAGTTCCAATTTCACTTTAGGAAAAGCCATTGCTGTGGCCTTTACTTCAAAATTCTCTACTTGTGAAATATCCCCACGTGCTCCACTCTTTTCTTTGACAATCACGTTTTTAAGGATTTCCTTACCTTCCAAAGTAATGGGTTCGCCCACAAGTGAGCGTTCTTCCATAAAGGACAGGTCCTTATCAAATTTCTGATAGGCAAAACAGGGCGTGAATGTGCTGATGTCACAAATGAATTTCGTGGCTTGTTGGGTGAAATCCATATTCTTCATGAACTGTATCTGCATTGTACTGCCGATTAAATCGCTCAACTTCCATGTCCCAGAAAGGAGCTCCTTTTCTTCCCAATAATCAATGGCCGTTCTATACGTCAGCGAAATGTTGATATCCTCCTCGCGTACCTGGGAAATTTTCGGGGCATCCTTGAACTTATGGTCTTGATTAGTTGGATGTAATTGACCCACTGGCACTTGCGAATCAAAAACATGGGCGTAATGTTCTACTCCATCCTGAAGATATACCACGGAGGGGACTTCGTTTTGGTGAAAGCGGAAGGAATTGGGCTTGATGGCCGAATATTGTTTTTCAGTCAGCTGTGATACAAGCCTATCTGCCAAGTTTGTGCATTTTTCATCGAGTTCCAATAATTGTTGGACTTTTCCATTGGTATCGTTTGCCCCTAGCAATCTCTTCCATTTTTTGAGTTGTTTTTTGCTGATGGGAGGTGCAAATGCTGCTTGGTTGTCACGAAATACAATATTTTTCACCTCGTCTTCGGTAATCTTGGTTTGCTCCAAGACCACTTTTGCCTCAAAACCGGCCTCGACCAGCATATCCTTCAATATTTCAGCTTTTTCACGGGGTGTGGCCAATCCGCATCGTAAGGCAACATCAGTTCCATATATGGACAAACGGTTTGCTTGGTGAAGAAACTGCCCGATTTCAGGGATCATTTGCAGGCTATCGCGTACAAATTCAATCATGGCTTTGGGGTCTTTGGCCGCAACCAATGCCTTCTTTCTGCCCGGTAGATGGTCAGGGCTTTGCTCCAACGCTGCAATCATTTCTTTCCAAACACCAAATGGAACAGCTGGGTCGTTGCTTTCACATCCCGAAAGTAACAACGGTGAAAAAGAGAGCCCTGCTGAACCAACTCCGACCAATTCGATAAATTCTCTTCTATTAAATTTCGATTCCATATTTGGTTTTTCCAAGATTGAAACTTCTGGGTATCCCCTTTTAGTAATGGTATGTTTGGACTTTATTTAAATAGCCTGTCTACTTTAAGTTCTTTGAAAGCGTCCCAAACAACTTGTTTTTCAATATTGTCCGCTTGCATATTTACTGCGAATCGGTCTTTGTAGAGAAAGTTGATTAAAACCTTTTGTTCTGTTTTATAAACAGTTTCCACGCCCAACATGGTGTTGTTGTTCAGAATTTTTTCCGATTTAGTTTCGGTTTCCACATCAGTGTTCAGGTTTTTGAAGGTAATGTACTGGGAGGTTAGCATCATACCCTTTTCCCCGGCACCATCGTTTACGTTCACTACCAATCTGCTTTTATCGGAACCTTGGTATGTGGCCGTGGCACCACTAATTCCATAGCCCGTCAACGTACCTTTGACTATTTTCTGGAGTTCCATGCCCTGAAGGGTTTTTGGAAACCAATTGTTCAATGTTTCCTCGGACACAGGCTCGGTTTCTTTTAGATCTTGTGACTGCTCGGCCAGATCTTGTACTGTTTTGCCCATTTTTACGGTTTGATCAACAGAATCATCTTTTTTGTTCTGCGAATTGCATGAGACTATCAGTGCCACTAGTCCAAGTATTTTTAATGCTGTTTTCATTTGATTGCAATGGGTTTTGTTTTAATAGGAGACATTTATTTTGCCCGAAATTGGAAAATCACCGCCACGCTCTGTCATTCCACTACCTTCGCCTGTGAAGGTCATTTCCAGATTATTTTCCGTTAATTTTTTGATTTTGATGGTACCTTTTTTGAATACAATGCGTTTGTTGGTTCTTTTTACATCCCTATCGGCATTGAAGAAGTTGAGATCCACTTTTATTTTCCCCGCATTCACATCTGGGATGCTGTATTCTGCACTTTGGGCATCCAGAATGTTGGTATTGGTAAGGTTTAGATTGAGCTGAAACGGGTTCTCGTCCGCCCTGAACAAAAGTAAAATGCTGTCCTTTGTAAAGGTTCGTTTTACAGGTAGCAGGTTTTCTTGCTCAATATGGAACACTTGGTTTTCCATGCTGACTTCCACTGCAATGTTGCCCGTAAGTTTGCCTGTGGAGGCTGCAACTTCTTTTTTTTGGTCATTTTTACATGAAAAAAATAGGGTTCCGACCATTAAAATGAATAAAAGATAATTGTGCAGATTTACTTTTCTATAATGCATCATTTAAATTTTAAGAATGTGCTACTTTGATTTTAATACGACCATTTCTTTCTTCTCGTCGAACATGACAAGAAATTGATCGCCAGGTAGGAACTGATCACCAGGGAGAAATTGATCACCGGGGAGAAATTGGTCACCAGGAAGAAATTTACCACCAGGGATATAGTTTTGTGACAGATCAAATACCAGTATGGCATCTTTTTGAGGTACCACTGAAAAGTTTTTGGTTTCTTTTATAGTCAGGAACGTCCTTTTTTCGATATCCGAATACTCATGTGGCCTCACTGAGCGGGAATCTGTTTTGGAGCCGCTGCTTGCAAATTGCCTTTTTTTTATATCCGAGTACTCATGGGGATGCACCGAACGGCTGAATTCTCCATAAAGCATGCCAGCAAAAAAAGTGCTGCCCGGGTATTTTTTGGCTGCTGTGACTTTGTCCGCCAAGGCTTCTAACGGAAGTATGTCCAAAATCGTTTTCGTATCATTATCAATGGCCACAATGATTTTTTTGCCATTTTTAAGTGGTGCCGACTTAGATTGTGCCTGAGTGAGTGTGAAGATACTCATACATACAATCGCTGGGATAATTGCTTTTATTTTCATGATTTCATTTATTTAAGTTGTTCCAAATTCAATTCTTAGAGGATTAATTGCCATTCTTTATTTGGGAACCTCTCAGGTCTCTAGCTATAATGCTAACTTAGCTTCAGGAGTGGGGATGGTTGTCAATACCCTGTGCAGGGTTTGAGTGCATCCATTTCCTTGCTGATTTCTAGGGTATTTTTAAGGAGGTTGCCGGGTTCGAAATACTTATTAAGTATTATTCCTATTGGGAGCGCAAAAGAACCATTTCCATCTTTATTCTGATATTCTTCTTTATTATCCTTAAGAGTTTCTTCATAGAACTCCTCTATTATTGTTATATCCAGATCGGAATCCGTTAAATCTGCATAGGCAGGGAAAAGTTCATCATCTTCTACACCCCCTTCTCTATTTAATAAAGCTAGATAGTCATCATATTTTTTAACTATCTCAAAAAGTTCAGTATCCAAATCTACTAGGGCAGAAGGTTTATCCTGAGTCTCCCAATCAAAACTTGAGATTAAGTTCCATAAATCTTCAGTACAATACATTATAGTTGTTGAACTCATCATCATCATGAGCTTCATTCCATATAAATCATACTTTTTCCTACAATCACTGGTTGATTGAATTTCACCTGTCAATGCATCAAATTCTGATTTATATTTCAGCATTATGTAAAGACATTTTGTCTCTGGCAGGTAATCATCAAGGTCATTAATATAATTAACATATTCAGTAAAAGAATTTTGAAAAGCTTCTTTAAATTTTCGGGTAGCGTCAGTATCTGCGGCGGCTTTTTCGGCGTCATCCTGTGCATCTCCAAAAAAATCCTGCGCTTCGCCCATAATGTCCCCAAGGTCAAAATCCTGTGCCTGCATTCCAGTGCCGATAAGCAAGAAAATCACGGTGTATCCCAATATTTTTTTCATGTGTTACATTTTAGTGGTTCAACACCTATTAAAACCCACCCATTGTGGAATATTCCGCTTTTACAATGGACATGCTTTCTTCTTTCAGTTCGGTACATACCATACTAAAGTTGTCCTTTTTCTTTTTGGCAGACTCAAACTGCATTTCCATGAACATGGTGTTCTCGCCAATGGGCAATACACTGCTCGGCAGGCCTTCGGTGTTGGCTATCCCGCCCAAGTATCCCACAGGGGCCTCATTGGTGACCCACACTTTTGAAATGCCATCTTTGCTTGTAATTTGATAACCTTCGCAATGGTAGCCCAGAATGGTCTTGCCCGCAATGGGGACGACTTTGATATCTTCCTTCGAATTCTTGCCCTTTTCTTCCATTTTTTTGGTCAACTTTTCAATGGTTTTTTTACTGGAGGGCATTTTCATGGCCATTTTTTGCTTGCCATCGTCAGTGAACATCACCATGGCTTGGTTTTCCATGTCCATCACCGTGATGCTGTTTGTTTTACCATCGTTGTACCTATTGCCAAAATAGCGTTGGCCCGGTTCCATCCAATAGTGTATATAGCTCTCATCTTTTTGGGTGGTAATCTTCATGGTGGCCCTATATGAGAATTCATAAACATCAGGAACCCCTTTTAGATTGCTATCCCCGAACAAACCTGCCATCTTCTTTTGCATGGCAGCTTCCTTGGCCTTGTTTTGTTGTTTTGTGGAGTCTAGGTTCTTTTCGGTTTCCCCAATATTTTTCGGGGCGTCCTTTTTGTTCTTTTTTCCTTTACCCCCTTTGGTTATGGAATCGATGGCATTATCCGTTCCTTTTGATACTTCTTCATCCGTACGGTTCATTATGGTCCGTTCAACGGCATTCTCTGCTTTTTTCTTCAATTTTTTAAAAAATTGGGCTTCTGCGGAGTATGTTATGGCTAGGCAGCACATAAGCATAACAACTACTTTTCTTTTCATGACGATTGTATTTTGTTTATGTTTAATTGAGATAATGAAAAAGGGTTGGGGGAGTATTTGCCTTTCTCGTTATTTTTTTAATCGCTTGGTTTCTTCCTTTTTGATTTCCAAAGTTTGGACCACCTTGTTTTCCAATAAAATGTTCAACTGGTATTTCCCGCTTTTTAAGTGGTCGATACTCATATATATTTTATCGTGTCCCGTACCTTTTTTCATGATGTTTGGAAGAGGTGTAAAACCTGCTAGTTGAAACTTATGATAAAGGTATCTTGGAGGGGAAAGAGTGGATGGAAGATATGTTTCCAATGATGGAAGATATGTTTCCGACTGTGAAAAAACCTTGTTTTATACCTGTTTGGAGAGATATTCGTTAGGGGTGCACCCCACAATTTCCTTGAAGACCTTGTTAAAATATGAAGGGGTGTTGAATCCAACTTGGTATGCAATTTCAGAGATAGTAGCGTCGGAATGGCAAAGTAGTTCCTTGGCCAGATTGATGCGCTGTGTGCGCACGAACTCCGTTGTGGACATTCCAGTGACCGCATCTAATTTTTTATGCAATTGGGAACGGCTTATGAGCATGAGCTTGGCAAATTTCTCACTTGTAAACTCTGTGGAGGTAATGTGTTTGTCCAATACGCTCTGCAGACGTCGTAAAAACTCTTGCTCCGTTTTTGTGGGGACAAGCCCTGGGTCGACCTTAAATGTTTTGGAGTAATGTTCTCGCAGACGGATTCGATTTTCCAAGAGTTTTTCTACCCTTACTTTTAATATTTGGGGGCTGAACGGTTTGGTTACATAGGCATCGGCACCTGTTTCCAAGCCTGATAATTGGCTTTCTTGATCGGCCTTGGCAGTGAGCAATATAATAGGAATATGGCTGGAAGCCTCATTTTTCTTAACGGTCTGACAAAGCTCAATCCCACTGCAAATGGGCATCATAATATCGCTTATGATCAAATCGGGAAGTTTTTCTTGGGCCACTTCTATACCTTTCTTTCCGTTTGGGGCCTTGAGGATGATATATTCATTTTTAAAAATGGAAACCACATAGGAAAGGATATCGTTGTCGTCCTCCACAATAAGTAAAGTCGGCTTTTTAAGTTTGTCCGATATTGTCCCTTCTGCAGGAATCAATTTGTCATAGGAGGAAGGTTCCGGGGTGCTTTGGGCTATCTTTACAGGTTGGCCTATAGGCAAGGTGAGCGTAAATTGGATTTTGCCCTCTCCAATATTGTGTGCGATAATGCTTCCTTTTGATAAAGATACAAGTTCCCGTACAAGAGCCAGCCCTACGCCAAAACCTTCGGATTTTTCACTATTTTGATGAAAACGCTTAAACAGCGTGCTTAGGTCCTCTATTTTTAATCCATCGGTGGAATTTAGAATGGAAAACACAAGATTTTGCTGTTCTTCTTCGGCAGTTACGATTATGGTACTGTTCTTAGGGGCGTACTTTATGGCATTGGACAACAGGTTAGAAATAATTTTCTCCACAACGTCCGCATCAAACCATGCATTGCCCATTTTTTTAATGTTGTGCTGTATATCCATGCTTTTGTCCTTGGCAACATAAGAAAATGCCTCGATCAATTGGATCAACAATCCTTTTAGGTCGCCTTTGGCAACATTGGGCTTGAATTGACCGGAATCTATCATGGATAAATCCAACATTTGATTTACTAGGCCCAAGAGTCTTTGAGTGTTGTTTTTGATAAGGGACAGTTCTTTTTTGTCTTTTTCGCTGAGGTCAGTTTTTGATAATTGCTGTTCTACGGGGCCAGCAATTAGGGAAAGTGGAGTTCTGATCTCGTGGGAAATATCCGTATAGAGTTTGGTTTTTAGCTCGTCAAGTTTTTGAAATCTATTTTTTTCAATTTCAATAAGGTAAAATTTGTGGCCCAGTCCCAGTGAAAATACAAGTAGTTCTAAGAAAACACCCAGTTGGGTAATATTAAAACTGTAAAAGCCAAAGACATTATTGGATTCCACGCCCCCAGAAAATGAATGCTGATTGCCCAAGTTCAATCCCACCATGCTAAACCCGATCAGGAAAAAATTTCCGAGAAGAATATAATACCGTAAAGGGGATTTTACCACAAGAAAGGCCCTGATCACTGCATAGATGCCGTATAAATGTAAGGGTAATAAAAGCAGGTTCAAATGCCTTTTTACCAGTAAAAAATCCTTAGTGAGAAGAACATAAAAGAATATGGAAATTGCGGCCAAATAGGTGGCGATGGAAAACCATTTGAGTTCACGTGAAAATTTGGCATGATGGTCCCGGATTTCTGCAAACGAGTCAACAAAAGCAATGAAAACGCCTGATAGTAAAAACACCAGTGGGGCTAAAAAATAATATGAAGTGTCATAACTCTTAAAAAAAAGCTGCAATTCCAGTTCAAGGTCTATTCTTAAAAAGAAATAGGTAGCAAATATCAAAATATAAACACCGTACAATAGATAGTCTTGTTTTCTGAGCCTAAAATAGAGCAAGAGCATGAACACTCCTATGGCAATAAAACAGCCTTGGAATATAAAAGTGGTAAACACGGCAATGGCCATATTTGTAAAATGCCAAGGCTGTTCTATTTCAAAATTGTAGGTAGCCGGAACATCGCCCCAAATACCATCATAATTACTGGAGAGTACCTGAAAGGTATACTCGCCGGGAGACAAATTTGTATATCGGGCCGTATTGTTGTTGCCTGCATTGATCCAATTTTCATCATTGCCTATTAATCTGTATTTATATTGATTTAGGCTGGGTTGAGAGAATTGCAAGGATGAGAACGCGAATGTAATGGTATTCTGGGTATGCTTTAAAGGAACATTTTCCGAAAGATTCCGGGTATCGTTAAAAACCTTTACATTGGTGATCACGGTTTTGGGTTTAAAGGGATTGATCTGCAATTGTTCCGGCCGAAACCAATTGAGACCTTCCAAACCACCAAAGTAAAGCGTTCCATCTTCATCTTTGAAATAGGCCCCGGTATTGAATTCATAAGATTGTAGACCATCGTAGTTTCCATAATTTTCCACGGCATGTTTCCCATTATGATATGAAAACCTGGAAATACCTCGATTGGAGCTCAACCAAAGGTTCCCTTGTTCGTCCGGTAGGATGCCATAGACAACATTGTTCGGCAATCCAGTTTTAACCGTAAAATGTAGAATTTCTCCTGTGGATGGTTCATAGGACTTCAGTCCATTTCCATTTGTACCTATCCAAAGTCTATCATTTTTATGGAGCAAGGATTTTATATCATCGGCGATTGAGTCAATTTTTACTATCCTTCGGGTATCCATGTTAAGGGAAAAGAGGCCGCTCTGTTCAGTCCCCACCCAAAAAATATTGTCTTTGAAATGTTCAATGGTTCTAATATTGTCCGTGGTCAAATTGGAGTTTTCTGAATTGAATTGGGCTACAATACCATTTTTCTTATCGAATAAGATGAGACCCTTGTTTCTTGTGCACAGCCATAGTTGATTATTGGAAGCTTCATAAATCTTCCAAATCGTATGGTTTCGTAATTCTTCAATGGTTTCAATTTGATTGTTGCCCCGCAATTTTTGAAGACCATGCTCTTGATGTCCGATCCATAAGGTATTGCCATCGTGATATAGGGACATGATCCTGTCCCCGATCAAATTGGATTCCCCGATTTTGATGGTGAAGGCCTGTTGGGTATCCAAATTTATTTTGGTCAACCCTTTGCCCGAGGTTCCCAGCCAAAGGCTTTGGCCATCCTTGGCAATGGCCCTTATGACATCCACATGGGCCTCTTTGGGCACATTTTTGTTGGTGAGAATATTGAACTTGGCCAAGTACTCATCATAATAGCTGACCCCGGCTCCGTCCGTACCTAGCCAAATAGTTCCTGTGAAATCCTCGAATAGAAATAAAATGTCATCATAATGAATGGCATCGGGGTTGTTTCTATCGGCCAAAAAATGCCTAAAGCTCTTGGTGGAGAAATCAATGATATATAAACCTTGTCCGTACGTTGCAACCCATAATCGGCCATATTTGTCCAACAAAAGGTCTTGTATGACCAAATCCGTTGGGAATATTGTATTTCCAAACCCCTTGAATTGAGCAAAGGTTTCTGACGAGGCCGATTTTATAAATAATCCTTTTTGATAAGAGCCCGCATATAGATTTTCCCCATTTGCGATAAAAGCACTAAAATTTGTGTCAGATGATCGGTAGATGGTATCCAAGGCCTGTTTATCATTGCTCAGCTTATAGATTCCTCCCGAGGCGGCTATCCAAAGATGGGCGCCCCATTCGATTAAATCGTATATCTCCAGTGAATTGTTTTGAGCACCCAGAACCTTTGTAGTGTCCTTATCATTGGCATTGATTTGAAAAAGGCCCTTCTTATAAGTGCCAACATAGATGTTCCTTTGCGAATCTTGGTAAACAACACTGGCACTATCAATAGACTTTATTCTTTGAAATTCTTCCTTTTTTCTATCATAGAATTTTAATGTCCCGGGATTTGTGATGACCCATAATTTGTTATCGGAGTCAATGAATACCTTACCAAGTTTACTATAAGTGGGTCTAGTAACATCTTCAAACTGTTCTTTATAGATGTTAAATTCCCTTCCATCATATTTGTTCAACCCATCCTGTGTGGCAAACCAAAGATATCCGGTGGTGTCTTGAGCGATGCCCACTACACTGTTCTGGGAAAGGCCGTCATTGACTGTAAGGTTGTTAAACGAAAATCGATTGTGAGCTTTGGGTGAACCTTGAGCTTGACCCAATGAAGACTTTCCAAGGCACAATAATAGGACCAGTATGGTGCACGGGTATAAAAAGACAAGGCCGTTATGGCTACTTTTTTTTTGCAATACCGTTAATGGTTGAGGTTTGTTTTTACAAGATAACCCTTTTCTTGATTCTCAAGCCCATTTTAGCTCTAACATGCTCGTTTTGATAAATCTAGAGTAGGTAAGTGGCCTATTCATATTGTAAACGCGTAAATAATTTAATTTTTATAAGGCGTTATCTACTAATCACGGGGTGTAGTAGAATAGAATCATCTCAATAGTTAAACAATTCCAAGTAAATTTTAGGACAGTATTATCTTATTTTCAACATGCATATCATATTAATCAGTTTTATTTAAGATGATTATTTTGCAATTGTTTAGGTATATTTGAAATGATGAGAGACAAATCGGTCGCAATAGTTCACAAATCGTCAACATTTTGAAATTAAACAGTGGAAACCCTAATAGAACAGGGGGTCCGAAAGAAAAGTTCGATTCTTGCCGGGGCTACTTTTTGACTTCGAAAATCCTGAATTGTTGTCCCATCAAACAGAAAATGGCCTTTCCGTTTTAATCTTCATCGGTTCGTTGGTAATGGGATGGGCAAACGCTATTTTTTGGGCATGCAGACAAAGTCGTTCCAATGGAGTACCATATAAATTATCTCCTACAATTGGTGCATATAGGCCCAATTTATGGGCGCAATGCACTCGTAATTGATGTGAACGCCCCGTAATCGGTTTCAATTGGATCAAAGTCCGAGTTGTTGTTTTTTCTATTACCTCATAATGTGTGATTGCAGGCTTGCCATAATCAAAATCTACCATTTGCATGGGCCTGTTATTGATGTCCAAGACAAGAGGCAGTTCTATAACCCCTTTGGTTTCTTCAATGGGCTTTTCAAGAATCGCCAAATAAGTTTTACGAACGGTACGCTCCAAAAATTGTTGTTGTAGGCGTTTGTGCGCTTCTTTATTGAGGGCAACAAGCATTATTCCAGAAGTATCTTGATCCAGTCGATGTACAATTATTGGTCCAGTAGCCTTGGGATATTGTTGTAGGATGCGGGTTTGAACCGAATCTTTTATGTGTCTTCCTGGAACTGACAACAATCCGGCAGGTTTATTTACAATTAATAGATGCTCATCCTCGAACAATGTTTCCAGTTGTTTATCTGCTCCAAAATTTTCCAGCAAGGGATTAGGTTTTACAGGGATTCCTTTAAGCATGTGTGCTAAAATGGGCTGGCATTTTCCTTTGCAGGCAGGATAGAATTTGCCATGTTCCCTAATTTGTGAAGTGGGTGATTTTCCCCACCAAAATTCAGCCAAGCCCACAGGTTTCAAATCGTGCATAAACGCATATTGGAAAAGTTTGGGGGCGGCGCATTCTCCTGCACCGCCGGGAGGAACATCTATTCCAAATTCAGTAAAAACTGTCTTTAAGTCTTTCCCTTCTTGCTGGCTGTTCAAAAAAACGAACGATCTAAAAATGGCCTCCAACAGTTCATTGGACTTGTTTTTTTGAAGCGTCTTCAGCGCGTCCAATCGTTCTTCAAATGCCCTGGTTTCTGCAATCGCTTTTTCCAACCGTAAATTTTCCGAGCGGGTAAAGCGTCTTAGGTTCATTCCGTCCCGAGTACCTTGCTCGGTTAAATCGGCCAGTAGTTCTTCACGTTTTTTCTGTGGAAGGTGAGCGGCCTCCTTTCTAAGTTGGTTACGTTCGGATTTGGCCTTTTTTGCGCGTTTTTTTGCTTCCAGTATATTTTCCTTGGTCTCTTCGGTGATTCGTTTTAATTGCTCTTTGGATTGGATGAAAGCCTTACTTTCTTCAAACTGTTTTATTTCTTTACCAATGGCGTTGATGGTGGCCATTTCTTGAAAATCTTCTCCTTTTGGCAATGGATGAACAGGAGGCACAAAAGCTAGCGTTTCCAGCTCAGGCTGCAACTCGCCCGAATAAGCACTAAGATAACCAAGTTTACTGTCCTTGGTTTGCACTACAAGAACACCGAGCATGCGACCCTTTGGTTGATTAACCAAGCCGGGCAAATCTCTTCCCAATCTATTTTGAAGGTCCTCCGCCGCTTGTTGGGCTATGGCAATAGGGGTATAGAAATGAGGATATTCGAATGAATCAGGTATCTTGTCCTGATCATTTGTTTTTAAATAAACTATTTTGTATTCCTTTAAAGGTGAGTTGGTTGCCAATAATTTTTTATTATCTAAGTTTGATTGTCAGTCCATTCAAAACTTGATTATCCTTGCAAATTTACAGTTCTTCTGTAGATTCAACTGTTCAAGGATTTAAAAGTGAAGGTTCACTTTTGACCAGATTACTTTTTCTCTTCAAATGTGGTTGTATAATTCTTATAATTCAATAAAAATTAATGAATAAATATTGACGCTTGTTCATTTATTCCAATAGTCCAAAATTGGAAAGCGCAAGTAATAAATTTTGATGTTATTTGAATATATTTACTAGAAAAGACAATATTCCAAAAGTTGCTTTACTTCTGGAAATCATTGTTAAACGTATTTGCTATGAAGCGTTTTACCCTTACACTATTTTATTGTTTAATGGCATTGTCATGTATCGCTCAAGCTCAAAAATTGGAGCCTAATGATATAACAGTACTCATCAAAAAGTATAAAAATGATATCCGGGGTCCTTACAAGGACATCCGTTGGTTCTGCACAGATGGAAGTATCCGAGCTCCCAAAGATCCATGTCCCGATAACATTGGCCCTGGCGTACAACATGCCCGTTATAAGGATGAAGTGGTAGCCTTGGGCAAAACCAACCATATATTCCTCGGTCAAATCTTGGCATACACCGAGTTGGAACCTTTTTGGGACGCTCAGAACAATCATTCCCGACTCAAGCAATACCAACTCGATAAGTATTTAAAGAGCGTGGATAATGGTTGGATCAATCAAAAAGGCCAGTTCTATCGAGGTGCAATACAGTCCGAGGACGAACAAGCTTGGGGAATCGAATTTTATAAATGGCTTTTGGCCAAGGATGAGGTGTTGAGAAATGAATACTTTTTGGTGCGTCAATCCTTAAAGGATATTCCACATAACGGGGACGACAACGTTGCTCAAAAAATGAGGAGCGAATCAAAAGTGATATCCGACTTGTACCTTCCTTTTATGGACCTAAGGACCAAAATCCACAGTCAGCCAGAAGAATCTGATATCCAGAAAGTAATTAAGTTCAAACAGGCGCAGGCTTCAAAATTGACTGCGGATATTGCTCAAAAGCTCGATGCACTGGTCGCCACCATGAAAGAATTTCATAAGCCCGTCGATATTTCAAGATTGCCCAAAATAGCACCTTTGGCCATAGGAACACCGCTTGGTATTTCCATCAGTAGTTTTGCGGCAAGTGCGGCAAGTTTGAATTCCCCTAAACTGTTGGTTGAGCAAGCGTCACAGCTTTTATATGATATACGTGAAGGGCTCATCGAGGAAGAAAGACCACTTGCAAGACTTCAACTGCTGGATGTTTCTTTGAAATTGGAAGAGATTGTATTCAAAAGTTCACCAGATTATCAACCTGAAAATTTGAAAGAGCTATTGCATAAAATATGCTACTTGGGAATGGCGGTTACGGGATCGGGCTACCTAGAACAATGGGAATGGAGCCAATTGGCAAGCGAACTCACCAAATACGATATGCAAGAACGCTCCCTAGGAGAACTTACCGAAGTTTTGAACAGGGCAAGAGCCGCTGTGGAATGGAGCGCCGCTATGACAAAGGCGAACTATGAAGCCACCGTTAAGCAATATGTAGCTTTTGAACCCCTCGCAGCCGGATTTATAGATGACAAAATCCGTGGTTCGGTCTCGCTTCATTTAGGGCAGAGCGTTGGCGAATTGGGCAATTTAATATCAAAGGAATCGCAATTGGCGAACAAAGTGATGGATGTGCAGAACCAAAGCACTATTCGTGGACTTAACCCGGGTTATGCTTTTGGGGAACTTGTGGTCGTGGGAGGCAGTTCTGACGATATTGAGGTTTCTTCCGATAAAATCTATGTGTTCCAGCGTCCACCCTCAGATTTAAAACCCGTGGCGGGCATTGCCACGGTGGCCGAGGGCAACATGGTCTCGCACGTACAATTATTGGCGCGAAACCTTGGGATTCCGAATGCGGCCCTATCCGATGAAAATTTACAGGCCTTAAAAAAATATGACGGTACCAGGGTTTTCTATGCCGTATCCAATAAAGGGAACGTCATCATTAAGCCTGAGAACCAAATGTCGCAAGAAGAGCTGGCTCTTTTTGAGATTAAGGAAAGAAGGGAAGAACGTATAGAGGTGCCTGTAGGACAAATCCGTTTGGACGAGAATAATGTGCTTAACATGCGAACCGTTGATGCCGATGATTCCGGAAAATTGTGCGGGCCCAAAGCGGCCAACCTTGGACAGCTCAAAAAAATGTTTCCCGATAAGGTTGTTGAGGGATTGGTGATTCCCTTCGGGATTTTTAGAACCCATATGGACCAAAAAATGTCCGGTCAAGAGGGTTCGTATTGGGAATTTTTGACCGAGATGTTCCAAGAGGCGAACCGTATGTTGGATTCGGGAATTTCTGAAAATGAAGTAGAAAATTATCAGTTGAGGCAATTGGAGACCCTGCGTGCGGCCATAAAAAAAATGGAGTTGCTCGACAGTTTTGTGAATCAATTGGAAAATGGGTTCAAAGAGGTGTTGGGTGGTGATCTGGGAAATGTTCCTGTATTTCTGCGTAGCGATACCAACATGGAAGATCTTAAGGAATTTACAGGTGCAGGTCTTAACCTTACCATTTTCAATTCGGTGGACAAAACCAAAATTTTGGAGGGTATAAAAGATGTTTGGGCATCGCCCTACACGGAAAGGAGTTTTAAATGGCGTCAAAAATATTTGTTGAACCCCGAGAACGTGTACCCATCAATCTTGGTGATTCCGAGCGTGGATGTAGATTATTCGGGCGTTTTGATTACCAAGGGAATAAGTTCAGGAACGGATAAAGACCTTACCGTAGCTTTCAGCAGAGGAGCCGGTGGCGCTGTGGATGGTCAGTCGGCAGAGCAATATCTTATCAAGGACAGTGGAGCCTATACCTTGTTGGCACCGGCAAGGGAACCTTTTTACAACGTACTTCCTGTAACGGGCGGTACCGAAAAGAAGAGTGCAACCTTTCAAGAACGAGTGCTCAAGGAAAGGAACATCAAAGAAATCCGAGATTTGGCACGTACCATTCGGGAACGTGTTCCCAAAGAAACCAACTCGGATTACGAGGGTGCTTATGATGTGGAGCTTGGTTTTAAGGAAGATAAATTGTGGTTGTTCCAGATTCGTCCGTTTGTAGAGAACAAGAAAGCTTTGGGGTCAACGTATTTGGAATCCATCACTCCAAAGATTGACCTTGAAAAACGTATTTCACTTTCTAAAAAATTGTAAATGAAAAAGATAGTTGTTATAGTATTTTTAGGTTTGATAGGACTCGGATTCAGCAAATTTGTGGAATATCCTATCGATGGATACGAGCGTACTGGAATCAAACGCCTCAAAAGGCTTCAAATGGTCAAAAACGGTGAGTTGAACGAATCTTCTCCATTGCCCGAGGGAGCCATGAAATCTTGGGAGGACATCAAGCTCAATCTCTTATCCAGAAAGGAAGATAGCGTTGGAAGTTTTTTTGAAGTGGACGAATCATTTCAGAAAGATATAGGTGCCCTGTTCCGAGGTCTCGACAAAAGCTATTCTTTGGCCATTTTGGATATTTCCGACCCCGATAGCGTCCGATATGCCGAACGTAACAAAACATTGGGTTATCAGCCTGGGAGCGTAGGCAAATTGGCCGTACTTACTGCACTTTTTGAACAATTGGCCAAAATCTATCCCGATTCTTTTGAACTGCGTACACAATTACTAAAAAATAAAGTGGTGAAAGCCGGGGTTTGGGGGCTCACCGATGAACATACCGTTCCCATCTTTAATATTGAAAAAAATACGTTGGTAAAGCGACAAGTGATAGCAAGTGATGTGTTCAGTCTATATGAATGGGCCGACCATATGCTCTCCGTGAGCAACAATGGTGCTGCCAGTATTATATGGCGAGAAGCATTGTTGATGGCCGCCTTCGGCAAAAAATATCCTGAGCTCACGGATGAAGAGGCGATGGCTTATTTTAAGGAAACTCCTAAGAAAGAACTGACTGACTTGGCCAACGATGTGGTAAATCTACCGCTTCGGGATTTGGGAATAACTTCCGATGAATGGCGCTTGGGCAGCTTTTTCACCTCAGGAGCCAATACCTACGTAGGAGATAAAGGCGGAAGTATCGGCACTCCTTATGGTTTGATGAAGTTTTTGGTACAGTTGGAGCAAGGTAAGGTGGTAGATGAGGAAAGTAGCCTTGAAATGAAGCGGTTAATGTACATGACGGATAGACGAATACGGTATGCGCAGTCACCAGCTTTAAAAGAAGCAGCGGTCTATTTTAAATCGGGAAGTCTATACAAATGCGATAGGAGCAACGGCGAGGAATGCGGAAAATATATGGGGAATGTTCAGAACTTTATGAATTCTGTAATTATCGTGGAACACCCCGATAATTGCAGGTATATGGTGGTCTTGATGACCAATGTGCTCCGAAAAAATTCGGCATCGGACCATATGTATTTGGCCTCTGCTATCGACAAGATTGTTAGGAAAGGTTGATTTCCTTGAGTGCATTTTGTGCAAAATCTTTAATCTTAGGATTGTCATTGTTGACATATCGCTCCAATAAATCCTTAAAACGTTTGTCTCGCTGTTTACCTATCAGATAGATCACCGCCAATTTTAACTTTATATCCGGAACCTGCAACAGTTGCTCAAAGCATTCGATTTCGCTGGGGATGGTGTGTTTGATTTTTTGTATTGCCTCTTCAGACGAAAAATCCATAGTGGCTTCCTCTATTATGGGCAATAATCTCTGTTTAAGGTTTCCGGTAAGCAGATTATCCAAGAATTCTATCGCTTTGATTCGGGATTCTTCCTTGGGACTCAAAAGGCCCAAATAGGCATTATGAACATCTTCCTGCACATATTTAAGCCCAAGTAATTTGAATATGCGTTCCAGCCCTGAATCAAGTCTACGTTCCAATAGCTCCAATAAGGATGCCCTCGCATCTTTTTCTTCCATATTGATGAGTCCTCCGGATTTTTTTCGATTTCTGTACGAAATAATGATCTGCGTGTGCATTGCCGATAACGTTTGATGGTACAGTTTACATTCTTCAAAAATCTTAGCGACTATCTTGAATCGGTTGAAACGAAGCGTAGGGCGCTCTTTTCTGATATCGCTCAGTGCTCGTACCACGGACAATCGTACACTTAGGTCCACATCATCAAAAAGTTGGAATAATGAATGTACAGCCTCCTTGGACATAAAGGTTTTTATGACCAATGGTACAAGTCTGCAAACATCGAGGTTTACTGAACGGTTCTTTACATTTGAAACTAAGATAGGAAGGATGCCTGGACCGTAATTGTGAAAGGCCTCTATGACAAACGGACGCATGTTTTTATGAGTGAGCAATTGCAGTAATTTGTTAATGAACAATGGCCGCATGCTCAATCCGGCCGCTTTAATTGCGGCCTCCCTAAAATGATTATCCATACTATCGAGATAATCTGTTATCACCGGGTAGAATTGAGGATAACCCGAAGCGCCAATGGTCTTTAATACGAGTGGATTTAGTGCGATGTCTTTTTGGGACAATCGTTTTTCCAATCTGGCTGAAAGTTCATATTTGTTTTTTAGGGTCTGGTTGCCAGTACTTTCCAAGGCCAAACAATACAGTGCGGTATCTTTTATTAATTGGCTGTCCGCTTCTAGAAATTTGTCGAAAATGTATTCTTCATTTTGTTCGGCGTGCAATAACAAGTATTCAAAGGTTGCCAAGGTCAATTCTTCATCATCATGCTCTAACAGTTCGTTGATGTTGGTAATCATGCTGGAGCTGTTCAAAAAATACAGATTCCGCATGGCGGCTGCTTTTACCTTAAGTGAGGGATGGTCAAGCAATCTGATAACATCATCTGTAAATCTTTTGTCATTGATTTCCATCAATTTGTTGAGCATAAAAAGAATCTGTTCGTCGGTGCCACTGTAAAAAACGTTTTTCATTCCTTCCACAGCGGAAATCGGCTTCACTTTTGCATTGGATGATGCTGAGGTACTTGGCGAAACATTTTCAAGGTTCTTTTTAAAAGTGGCATAATATTCCTTTCGTAACACACCGATAAAAAATATCCATACGAGCACTAAAACTATGATCAATAGGGTAATGCTAGTGGTTCCGAGGTCTAGGGCGCTCACGAAAAAAATGAGCAATAGACCTGCAATTCCAGTGGCTATGCTGTCCACAACCACATCTATAAAGGATTTGGTACGGTTTTTTAGTTCAAAAGGTAAAGGGAGCACCAATAATTCGGATGCACTTTTGTTTATGGATTGTTTTAAAATGCCATCCATGGCCTTGATGACGACGATTGCGGACAGTTCGGGCAATATCAAAAAAAAGATAGAGCCAAAAAGAATGCCTAAAGGTAGGAGCAACAACGAAAATCCAACGCCCCAGATTCCTACAATGCGATGCGTAATAAATAACTGGATTCCCAATGACAGTAGGTTGAACGTGGAAAACCAGAAGGCCAAAAAGGAAGTAAGTTCCTCAGGATCTTCAAAGGATTTTGCGGCAAAATCACTGAACTGATAGTCCACCAACTTGGCCACCAACACGCCTATGGCCACCGAGAGTGCCATGTAGGTTAAATGGCGTGATTTTTTGATCAGTTTGTACGGATGGCCATCTGTAATAGAGATTCGCTTCTTTTTTTTGAAATCATCTAGCTTATTTACCCGAAGTTTCCAGATTACCCGTAAAACGGGAAAACAACCCATAAGCATGATTGCGGCGATGAGAATCATGGCATCGTTCCCTACGAAAGGTGCCAAAATGGAGGTAATGTAGCCTCCAAATATACCGCCCAATATGGCTCCAGAACCTATAAATCCAAACAGCCTTTTGGCATCCCTTACATTATACACCAGATTGGCCAAAACCCAAAATTGGGATGCGGAAAGCACGGCATATATAGCCGACCAGATATAAAAAAAGAACAGTAAATAGGGGGTGATCAATCCTAGTTTTAAAAGAGCCGCCAATGCCATAAGTACTGCAATGGATGAGAGCAATGTGGTTTTTATGATATGGTTGAGTCCAAATTTGGTCAGCACCCGTGTATAGAAAAAAGAACTTAGGACCGCGGTGAAAGCGACCAGAATATAGGCCACGGATAATTTTTCCGCACCAAGTTCTGAAAGAAAAAGCGCATTGATTGTCGGCTTTATGATCAATAAAACCGATATGATCAGAAAGATGTAGCAAAACATAAAAAGGGAGATTTTGAATTCTCCCTTTCGTATGTCAAAAAACTTCTTTGTTAGCTCAAATATCATTGGCGATGTGACTTTCCAATGATTAAATTTCGGGTTTTTTCAATACTTTTTCGATGGGCTTTACCAAATTTCGAATAATCTGTTCGCCATTAGGGTCATCGATCAGTGCGACCAAGATGTATCTTCGATTGGACTCTTTGCCCCATACCAGAATGGAATCGGAATGATAGGTTTTCCAAGAGCCTGATTTCCTAAAAAGACGTGCGGAAGGCGCAATCACCTCCAAGGTATTCACGAATTTGTGGTGAAGTTCCGGGTTCTCCATGATGTTGAGCATTTGTTTGGAGCGCTTTTCATTTACCAGTTTACCATTGGCAAGTAAATAATAAAAACGGCACACCTGTGTAACGGATGCGGCATGGCTGAGTTGTTTTAGAGGTTCCCTATTGGTGTCTCCACCGCCACCATATCTTTTGCCTACCCAGAGCCCGCCTCCGTTGCCTTCATCGTAGAAAGCATACTTTGGGTCGGTCATTACGGATTCTATCTTGGCATACCCCAAACGGTCAATCATTCTGGTAGATGCTGCATTGTCCGATTTGCTGATCATTAATCTCATGTCCTTTTTGACTTCGGAAGTTTCAATGATCTCACTCTTTTCTATAGCGTCCATTGCGGCAAGTAGAATGGCAATCTTTGGTAGGCTTGCAGCATACATCATGTGATTGCCGTTGATTCTTGCAAATCTAACATGTTCGGGGTTGCTAAGATCCACGATGCCAATTGCCATCTTTTTTTGACCTATCAAGCTGGCCCATGCCTCATTGCCCAAAATCTCGTCTTCTAGATTTGCTTGTAACGAGGTGTCTATCAACTTGGTCAACGGTTTTACTTTTTCGCTCCCCACTTTTATTGGTAGAGTTTGCTGCCCAAAGATGGAAAAGCAAACGGGAAAAAATAAAAATGCGAAATAGGTGATTTTCATTTAAAACGCATATTTAAAAAATTAGTCAAAATTATATAATCGTAAGACACACAATGTGTTAAATAATAAAAATTAGTTAAAATGCTAAATTGAGCATTTATAGGGTGTATGAGCTGTGTTGGAAATTCAACATGTTAAAATTCATATGGATTAATACGATTGTAAATATTGTTTCGGTTTTTCGGTAAGGGCTAATTTTTCTATGATAAGTAAATGTTTATGAAGAAGTATCCGAACCTTAAAAATGGATTTCTTTTTACAACAGAGTTCCTTTTTTGAATTAAGTATAATATATTGTAAGTAAAACGTTACGTAATTATACTGTTTCCCCAAAAAAATGCTCAAGAGATACATACTTATCATTTCTGCCATCATCAATATCGTGTCAATTTTGGCCATATTGGGATGGATGTTTCAATTGGATTCCCTCACCAGGGTTGTTTCCGAACTCCCGTCAATGAAATTTAACACAGCCTTGTGCTTTATTTTCTTGGGAGCTACCATAGTACTTATTGTAAAACACTATAATATAGTTTTTGCGCATATCGTCAATGCATTTTTATTGATTGTAGGTTTGTTAACTTTGAGTCAGGATATTTTTGCCATTGATTTGGGAATAGACCAATTTATTGTGGAGGATCACTTTGGGATACGATCAAGTAACCCGCACCCGGGCAGGATGTCGTCCGCCACTTCACTCTCTTTTTCGCTTTTGGGGATATCACTTTTACTGATTTTATTAGGGAAACCTAACAAAATGAGGTTTGCAGCATACATGTCCCAAGCTGTGGCATTTTTTTCTTTCTTGGCGATCACAGCTTATTTTTTTCAAATTCCTACGGAGGATAAGATCAACTTTCTTTCATCCATGGCCGTGCATACAGCAATTGGATTTCTGTTGGCGAGCACAGCCATTTCACTTATGGTCCCAAAATATGGGATTATGGAACTTTTTATTGGTAGGGGGATAGGAAACCATCTTGTAAGAAAAATGTTTCTCCAATTATCGGCTGTGACCCTTTTGATCACATATGCCATCTTCCGTATCTACAAGGCAGGGTACTTAGAATCAGGTTTTTCAATTGCCGTACTTGCAGTTGCATTTATTTCGACGGTACTGTTTTTTTTAATGGTAGTTATACCGGCCATAAACGATTTGGAACAGGAAAGAAGAAGTGCACAAAGAGACCTTTTGGCCACTAGTACGTACCTTAACGCCACACCGGACCCTATCGTAATTATTGATGACTCCGGCAAGATTCTACTTTCCAATAGTTTAATGAAAAAGACTTTTGGCTATGATGCCATACGCTTAAAGGGAAAAAACATTAACGATTTTGTGTCCGATGATTTTACAGAGGTTCATAAGAACCATATCAAGGAATTTTCAGCGGTAGAACCTACCATTGAGGAAAATGGAGAGGAAGCAAACATTACATCTGTAATTGAGACCCACTTGCTCAAAGATAAAGGCAAAAAATTACCGGTTGAAATAACATTAAATTCCATTGTGACCTTAAACGGTTACAACACCATTGTTGCTTTTAGGGATATTTCCAGAAGAATCAAAGCAGAGTCCAATTTCAAAAAGGCCAATGAAAAGGTTTTGGCTGCCTTGGATGCCTCCATCATTGGGATATGGGATTATGATATCGAGGATGGTTCCATTATCTGGGACGATACCATGTACAGTATTTATGGTCTGGACAAGGAAAAAGAGCCTATAAAGTTTTCGATTTGGGCAAGTATGATCCACAAGGACGATTTAGATTGGGTGCTAAAACTTTTGGAGGGTGCCATAGCCAATAAAACGTCTTATGAAGGTGATTTTAGGATTATTTGGCCTGACGGTTCCATGCGCCACATACGCGCAAAAGGATCGGTATATCTTAATAAAGAAGGCGAAGTAATCAGAATGTTGGGGACCAATTGGGACATCACCGAGCAGAAAACCTATGAGCTTGCTTTGGAAGCAAGTACGGAACAAAATAGACTGTTTATAGATGAAGCACCAACGGCCATAGCCATGTTCGATACCAACATGGTGTACTTGGCAGCTTCCAAAAAGTGGTTGGAAGATTATCACCTTACAGAAAGTGTTATAGGTAGGTCGCATTACGATGTGTTCCCAGAAATCGGGGATGACTGGAAAAAAATCCACCAAGAATGTTTGAACGGGGCCGTAAATACGTGCGATGAGGCCGTGTTTGAAAGGGCAGATGGCTCTAAACAATGGATAACATGGGAGGTTAAGCCATGGTACAAAAAGCCCGATGAAGTTGGAGGGTTGCTCATGTTTACCGCAAACATCACACAGTTCAAAGAAAATATCATGGAACGCTTGCGGTTGCAAGATATGTTGGACCAATCCAACCAGATTGCAAAAATTGGGAGTTGGGAATATGATGCTTCAAAAAATACTCTTGCCTGTAGTTCTATGACCAAAGAAATATATGGTGTGCCCAAGGATAGGGAACCCAGCTTGGACAGAATGCTTTCTTTTTACTCCAAGAAAGATGCAAAAACGTTGGACGAAGCCATTCAACAATCCTTGGAACAATCGCACTCCTTTGATATGGAACTTAAAATGAACGCCGCCGATGGAGAGAAAAAATGGGTAAGGGTCATAGGTAGGACAAAAGGTTCTGAAACTGACGGTAAAGTGTATGGAATTTTCCAGGACATTACCAGAATGAAGGTTTATGAGACCTCATTGATAAAGGAAAAGCAGAAAGCAGAGGCAGCTAATAGATCAAAATCCGAATTTTTGGCAAACATGAGCCATGAAATCCGAACGCCGTTGAACGGTGTCATTGGATTTACGGATTTATTGATGAAAACCGAGCTCAATGAAAGTCAGTCCGAGTATATGCACACGGTCTATAACTCGGCGAATCACCTTTTGGATATAATCAATGATATTCTGGATTTCTCTAAGATCGAGGCAGGGAAATTGGAATTGAACATTGAGAAAATAGATCTGCTGGAACTTTGTGATCAAACCATGGACATTGTCAAACATCAGGCACATGCCAAGGGCCTTGAAATATTGTTGGATATTTCCCCGGATATTGATCGCTCTATACATGCAGATTCTGTTCGCCTACGCCAAATATTAACCAATCTTTTGGGGAATGCGGTAAAATTTACCCATCAAGGTGAAGTAGAGCTTAAAGTCAGGTATAAGGCCGAATTGGGGACAGACCCAAACAAAAAATGCTTTGTTTTCTCTATTAGGGATACAGGGGTCGGCATAGCCGAACATAACTTGGAGAAGATTTTTAAGGCTTTCGATCAAGAAGATGCCTCAACGACCAGAAAATTTGGAGGAACGGGTCTAGGACTTACCATTAGTAACCGTCTTCTGAATTTTATGGGAAGTAGTTTGCATGTGGAGAGTAAACTCAACCAAGGTAGTGTGTTTTCCTTTGTTGTTGAGTTTAAAACGGAGGATGAATCCAGTAGGGGAGATGAACCGTTAAAATCAAAAGTTAAAAAGGTCTTGGTGGTCGATGACAATCACAACAATAGAATCATATTAAGGGATATGCTAAAACTCTCCCATATTGATTCGGAGCTTGCGATCCACGGAGTCGAAGCACTGGAACTTTTGGAGAAGCATTCAGATTTTGATTTGATGATCTTGGATTATAACATGCCTTATCTCAACGGAGTTGAGGTGATTCAACATGTTCGTGAAAAATTTGGTATGTCCGCGGAACAACTTCCCATAATGCTGCTACACAGTTCCATCGAAGATGAAAGCATAAAACAAGCCTGCTCCGAATATGGGGTGCGTTTCAATTTATCGAAACCCGTAATGTTGCGGGATTTACAGTCTACACTCATTAAGGTCGGCAGTTCAAATGGTGTTGTTAAAACAGAGTCATCGGAACAAGCAGATACTAAAAGCTTGGAACATTTATCTCCGAATATTCTGGTGGCCGAGGATAACCCCGTAAACAGATTTTTAGCACGCACTTTGTTGCAAAAAATAATGCCGCAGGCCAAAATTGTGGAGGCTCACGATGGCTCGCAAGCAGTTGAACATGTTGTCCAAGCTCAGTTCGATGTTATTTTTATGGACATCCAGATGCCCGTAATGAGTGGGTTCGATGCTACCCAGAGAATAAGGGAGCTAGAGGAGCCTAATGAACATGTTCCTATAGTTGCACTAACCGCAGGAGTTGTTAAAGGAGAAAAAGAACGCTGTTTGGAATATGGAATGGATGACTATGTCACCAAGCCGGTAGTCTTGGAAAAGTTAAAAGAAGTCCTTTCAAGTTTCCTCTTGAAGTAAAATATTACAATTAATATGTTTTTCATACAATTTTATGTCCGATTCTATGTTTAAGTAGGTATAAACCTACTTTTAGAAATGGGCACTATCCTAAAAAATGTATTGATTATCAGTCCCACGGAAAACCTCATGGAGAGTTTCCAGAGTTTTGATACTTGTCGTGACTGGGAAATGGACTATTGCCAAGATAGCTTTAGTGCCTTGCAACGTTTAAAGAATTCAACCTATGATCTGATCATAATGGACGAAGGCATAGGACCTTTAGATCCTTTCAAGGTTATGGACTATGTTTTTCATGAGTTGCAAAAGTCCTATCCAATGGTAATCGTAGGTGACGATAGCAAACCAGAAGCGATACACGAAAACTATCAACGATGCAATTATCCCATAGAGCAATATAATGTTGATGCGCTTGTACATTATGGAAAAAGTGAAGAAAAAGAAAAGAAACTTTTCTCCTTGGAATATTTAAACGAACTATCCGACAATAATCAGGAATTTATTGAGGAATCCATTGTATTGTTCAAAAACACCTTGGATGCCAAGTTTGTTGATCTTCAAAAGGCCATTTCAACCCCGGATTTTGAGGAAGCACGTCAAATAGCGCATAACATAAAGCCCAGCTTTTCGATGTTGGGCAATGATGCAGGACCGGTTATTTGCAATACGATTTGCTATAACGCTTTAGAAAGCGAGATTCCAGAATTAGCCCAAACCTTGATGAAGGAATATGGGTTGATTGTAGATGAAATTGAAAAACAGTTCCCCAAATTAAAAGCAGTATGAAGAAGAGAATTTTGATCATCGAAGACAATCCCATGGTTGTAAAATCATTGGAGTTTAAGCTGACCAAAGATGGGTATGACGTTGTTGTGGCCGAAGACGGTAGAAAGGCTTTGGAAATACTCAAGGAAGACGATGCCATTGAATTGGTCATTACTGACCTAATGTTGCCCTATATTACAGGAACGGAACTCATAGAGCATATCAGGAACAATACTCCCACTATGCCCATAATAGTACTCTCTACTTCCAATCAAGAGGAAATTATAACTGATGCCTTTCTGATGGGGGTCAACGATTTTATCACCAAGCCCTTCAGTCCCAACGAACTGTCTTTGCGGGTAAAAAGAACCATTGAAAGTCATTGATTGTCTGCATTGGAGAACATAATGCCTGATTGGCCTTGGCCGTTAAAGGTAACGGCCTTCTTTGTATGCTTGTTTTTTTTGTTGGTGATCGTTACAGTGTCCGCATTGATAATCCTCAGACGCTATAAAAATGCAAGAGACCGCAAGAAAAAATTATTTCAGGATAATATCGATACTTTTTTGAACAACGCTTTGTTCGATGAAACGTTTGATCTAAAAAAGGAGGCAAAAACCTTCAGATTCCAATTCTTAACATTCAAGTTGCAAAAGAAAATTGCCGTAAGGCAAATCTTGGTCTATAACGAAAATCTAAAGGGAGAATCATCCATCACCCTAAAAAATATTTTCCGGGCTTTGGAGCTCGATACCTTTATATTGGATTCCTTGAAGAACGGCAGGTGGTATGATAAGGCACGGGCAATCTACGTACTCTCGGAACTCCACGTAAAGGAATCCAAGCAAGTGGCACTTTATTTAAACGATAAGCACGAGACCGTGCGTGCCCAAGCTATCTATTTCTATATAAAAACGGCAGAGAACAACCCATTGTCTTTCTTCTCCAAATTAAAAAAAGAACTTACGTTGTGGGAGCTCATCCAGCTGGAGGACTGTTTAAAGTTTGTATACGAAGGGGCTACCCCGGACTTTTCCTTATGGTTGAAGCATGAATTGAGCACCGTTCTCCTTTTCTCCATTAGAATGATTCAGCAATTCAATCAATTTGAACACATTCCGGCGATTGTTCCTTTTTTGGACCATCCCAATGAACAGGTAAGAAAACAAGCAGTGACCTCCTTGCGAAAACTGAATTATGAAAAGCTGCTGGATGAGGTAATGCCCAAATTTTTCAAGGAGACCCGATTGGTCAAAAAAGAAATCATCAAAGCGGTGGAAACCCTTGGAGATCTACAAATGCTTCACAAATTAAAGCCGACCCTTGAGGAAAATATGGAGTGGCAGACCCAACTTATGTACTTGAGTGCAGAAAAAAGGATGCAACCCAACTTTTAAATTTAGGCGAACCTGTGGAAAACCTATACATCAACCATATTACGGAAATTATAAGCTGGCTGTTTTTGGTGTATGGGGCCATTGTATGTTCTGGGTATGTTTTTTCTGCATTTTTTTCCTATCTGGAAATACGCGAATATAAACGTAAGAATGGTTTAAAGGATGAGATAGCACTGTTGCAATCCACAAATCTACCTTCCATATCCATTTTGGCCCCCGCCTATAACGAAGAGGCCAATATTGTGGAAAATGTAAGGTCATTGCTTACGGTGAACTATCCATCATGCGAAATTGTCATTATCAACGATGGCAGTAAGGATGGCACCATGGAAAAACTCATTGAAAGCTTTCACTTGGTCAAGGACGATTCCATTTACTATAACATTTTGCCTTCACAGAACATCAAACAAATATATAAGTCAACATTTAAATCCTTCAAAAACCTTAAGGTTGTGGACAAGGCAAACGGCGGCAAGGCTGATGCACTTAACGCAGGGATCAATGTGTCCAAACACGATATCATTTGCTGTATCGATGTGGATTGTGTACTGGAAAGCGATGCATTATTAAAATTGATAAAGCCATTTTTGAACAACGAGAAAAAGGTTATCGCATCAGGAGGTATTATTCGTATAGCCAACTCTTGTATTATCGAAGATGGAAAAATTGTTGAGGTGAAGCTGCCCGACAAGTTCTTGATACGCGCACAGATTATTGAATATTTCCGGGCTTTTTTAATGGGACGTATGGCCTGGTCACGTGTTGATGGACTATTGTTGATTTCGGGCGCATTTGGCATGTTTGACAAGGAGACCGTAATAGAGGCAGGAGGCTATAACCCAAATACCGTTGGGGAGGATATGGAACTCTTGGTACGCATGCGTAGGCTCATGAGAAACAGAAAAGTAGATTACACGGTCGGATTTATTCCCGACCCGCTCTGCTGGACCGAGGTTCCGCACAACTGGACCATATTGCACCGGCAAAGAAACAGATGGACGCGTGGAACCGCTGAAACCCTTTGGATTCATAGGCGCATGATGTTCAACCCAAAATATGGGGTGCTTGGTCTTTTGAGTACACCGTATTGGCTGTTTTTTGAATGGTTTGCGCCCCTAGTGGAATTTTTTGGGATACTATTTTTTATTGCACTTATGATCTTGGGTCAAATCAATTGGATGTTCGTGCTCGGATTTACCATGGTTTCGTATGGATTTGCGGTGCTCTATTCAGTAACCGCACTATTTTTTGAGGAATTCTCATTTCAGCAATACAAAAAAACCACCTATACCTACAAACTCATACTCACCGCATTTTTGGAACCCATCATTTTTCACCCCTTTATCCTTTGGTCATCCCTAAAGGGAAACATTGATTTGATACGCGGAAGAAAGTCTTGGGGCGATATGAGCAGAGCAGGTTTGGGCAAGATAAGGGAAGAGGTAATTACAAAATAGATCATGATACAGCCTTTTTCAAACAATAATATTTTAAAAACCATTCATGTATGAGGAAACAGTTTTGGTTATATGGTTTTCTTTTTTTGACATTGGGCGTTTGGTCACAAGAGACTGTTCCGGTGAACGAGATGTATATAATGGCCAGGGAAGAAGCGTTTGAACATAAAAATTATGATAAGGCCATTGGTTTTATGGAGGAGGTGGTGAAAAAAGCTCCGGAAAATGTGGACTATGCCATTTTTTTGGGGCGATTGTACACATGGGACAAACAAACCGATAAGGCAAGAAGAATCCTAGGAGCAACTTTCAAATCGAATTCGGAGTATGAAGACGCAGCCTTGGCTTACGCCAGCTTGGAGTTCTGGAATCAAGATTCGGAGAAGGCCTTGGAAATTACCAATAAAGGATTGCAATCCCATCCAGATTCCGAGAACCTGTTGGTGCTCAAAGCAAAAGTCTTAATGGACCTAAAGCGAGGTCAAGAAGCAAGCAAAACGTTGAACACCGCTTTGAAATACCATCCAAAATCCACCAACGTACGGTCCTTGTTACAGAATATGGCCACGGGCGAGAACTTGAATGAGGTAGGAATATCCTATAATTTTGTGGATTTCAAGGAGCGTTTTGACCAACCTTGGCATTTGGCAAGTCTGCATTATGGAAGGCAAACGGGCATTGGACCGGTTTTTGGCAGGCTTAATTATGGCAATAGGTTTGGAATCGGAAGTACACAGTTCGAGATGGATTTTTATCCAAGAATTTCAAAAACGTTTTATGCCTATATCAATGGGGGAATATCCAACGATAAAGCTATTTTTCCACAGTATCGCGCTGGATTTTCACTTTATGCCAATCTACCTGCTGCCTTTGAGGTGGATGCTGGTTTTAGAATGCTACAGTTTGATGAAGCCTCATGGACCTACACCTTTGGATTGGGTAAATATTACAAAAACTATTGGTTTAACCTTAGGACGTATCTGAATGCGGTAGATGCTGAGGTAGCAGATTCGTATGCACTTACGGCAAGATACTATTTTGGCGGAGCCGACGATTATTTTAGCGTACGGGTGGGGACCGGTTTTTCGCCGGACAATACATCGAACAATGTGCTGTTCAATAATACAGCAAGGTTACACTCTACTAATTTTGCCTTGGGCTATAGAAACCTGTTGGGCCAAACCCATGTTGTTTATGTAGAAGCATCTTATGACCGTATAGAGTTTGCTTCGGACACTTTTGATGACCAATACACTGTGAAATTGGGTTATATCAAGCGTTTTTGAGATGTAGGATGGACATACAAGAAGTATCGGATTAATATTCGATACTTCTTGTAGATCAATATTTCCTCAAATACTATTGCATCAGTTTAACTTCCAAACGCTATTGTCGGTTGACGAAAAATTACTCCTTTGGGTCCCTCCGATGGCAAATAGATCACCATTTAAATTGACCAACGTAAAGAAAATAGCCCGTATAGGGAAGGAATCAATCGTAGTGGCCAATTCCCAATCTTCACCATTTGGGGATATATAAAAGGTGGAGTAGCTATTGGGGCCATCAACAGGAGTAGTCATCAATATAATGGCATTGTCCAATACTACGGTTCTTACAGAGTTTATACCTCTCTCCCGAATGCCAGAAACCACCGGAGCGGACCAGTTTGCCCCATCCGTACTTGTTCTTGTACTGATTGATTCGATATCGGAATCTGGATTGGGTTCAAAGCAATATAGAATATCATTGAGGCTTTCAATTTGAAAACCGTATTTGGATTCAAATCCATGGTTTTCGGTTTCCAGCACCCAATTTAAGCCATCCGTACTACTATAAACATTTCGCTCAGGGGAAAGTTCTTCCACATCGCCCCGGTAGCCGGCAATCCTAAATATTTGATCTCCAAGAGCTGTAAATCTAGAGGACTGATATTGAGTAAAGGGTGTGGTCTCCGTTTCCTCCACCCAAGTGATGCCATCTTCGGAACTAAAAATCTTGTTGGACACAATACCCTCGTAAATACCTCCGTAGATCCATAGTTTACCATTGAACGCTATCAGCTCGTGCCCATAAATGGCCCCAAAAGAAAGATTGCCTTCAAATGTCCAGTTTTCACCATCTACACTGGACCAAATATCCGGGAGCGGAGTATCCGTTTCGTCCCTGCCTCCGATCAACCATATTTTTTCATTAAAAACTTCAACAGCTGCACCCTTTCTGCTGCCGTATGCTGCATCTTCGGTAATCAAAGTAGCGAAAATGGCTTCGGTGGTAAAGACCTGTATTTCGCTTTCTGCTAGGGTAGTGCCATCTTCAATGGCTATTACCTGCCAATAATAGTCGGTATTCAGCTCAAGGGCGTCGGTTTCCTCTATATCAAAGGTGGGCATGTCAAGTCCGGATGCGAATTCTGTCAACCCATCCTCGGAGGTTCCAAGAAAAACCGAGTATGTTACCGTTTGCTCTCCATCGTACTCCTCCCAGGCTATAGTCGGTGTCTTGGAAACGGGCTTTTCGTTATTGGAAGGACTCAATGTAACCAAGGTCCCAACCGTAATTTCTTCCCCATCATCGTCGTTGCCATCGTCATCATCTCCGACGTCATCCACGTCTTCAATTTCATCTTCGATTTCACTTCCATTGTCATCATTGCTGCAGGATAGCAGTAAAAATGTAAAGCAAATAGACAGTAGTGTCAAAAAAAGCTTTGTAGGTTTCATAATTTATGGTGTTTATTATAAGTGTTGTAGTTTTTGTTTCAGGTCAGAGTTAATATGAAAGGCCAAAATGGTCCATTACTTCATGGTAGGTCATTTTGTTAAAGTGCATTGTCTGTCCGTTTTTAGTTGTGGTACTGCTGGCGGGGATAATCACATATCTAAAATCCGTGAATACACCAAAGGCGGTGGGGGAGTTATCAACTGAGCGGGCGATAAAGATGATTTCGCCCAAAGTTTCCGGCACTGTAAAGTAATAGGTTTGGTTGTTGAACACTACGGGAATAGCAACTACTGAAACTCCATCACGCCCATATACCAAAACGGTTCCAGAATTTAAAATATCGCTAGTAAATGCTTCATCTTCAATATTAAACTGTGTATAGCTTACAACGTCATTCGAAAATTGTTCCGGTATCCATTCAGAGGCGATTACATTGGCATTTCCATCTTCTCCAGGTTCACCTTGGGGTCCAGTTGGTCCTTGTTCACCCTGTGCCCCCTGAGGCCCTGTTGGACCTTGCTCACCTTGGGGACCGGTTGCACCCGCCTCACCATCTTCTGCGGAACAGCCGATGAATAAAGAGGCCAAGAGTATAATAATTGTTGTTTTAATAAATAAAATTGAGGTTTTCATTTTTAAGGTTGTAATTAATTGTTCTGTTAAAGGCTTACGTTTTACTGGGAATCATTCTTTGGAGAAATGTGTGTTCTTGACAATTTTGTTTTGGTTCATGATTTTTAGTAGGTACTTCCCTCTTTTTAGTTTGTTCACATTTAAATAAATCTCAAAGCGGGGAACTTCATCTAGTGTACCTTCATACCTCTTTTTTTTCATGTTGATATGAAGTTTTTTTGTTAGTAATTGGCAAGGTGGAATACGTTTGTGACTTACACTGCCAACCTTTGAAGCAAACTTAATGGTGTGGGGGACAGGGGTCTATGAATTATGTATCAAAGCCTGTGAAATATGTAACATAACTACTGTTTTCCAATCAGGAAGAATTTAAAAAGTCTTGTTCTTACTGAATTCAGAAGGGGAGAGGCCATAGGTTTCCCGAAAGCATTTGGTAAAATAGGAATGATCGTTAAAACCTACTTGATATCCTATTTCTGAGATGTTGACATTGCTTTCCTGTAAAAGTTTGGCTGCCAGTTTAAGCCGTTGTCCGCGGATAAATTCCGAAGTGGTCTGTCCGGTTAGGGCCTTTAGTTTTCGATGAAGTTGCATTCTGCTCATACCAATGGCAATTGCAAAGGCCTCCGCATTAAAGTTGGAAGATACCAATTGTTGGTCCAGAATATTTTGTAGCGACTCCAAGAACCGTTGGTCGTAGGAATCAATGGAAATATCCTTGGGGGTTAGAATTACTTCTTGACTAAATCGTTTTTGTAGTTTTTTACGGCTCTCCAAAAGGTTTTTTATCGTTTGTTTCAAAACCTTGTTGTTAAATGGCTTGGTCAGGTAGGCATCTGCCCCTATCTCCAATCCTTCCAGTTGGTTTTCATCACCTGTCTTGGCCGTGAGCATAATAATGGGAATATGGGAGGTAGTATCGTTGGTCTTACAATTCTTGGTAAGTTTCAGACCATCCTCTTTTGGCATCATTAAATCTGTGATGATTAGATCGGGCACCTGCTTTAATGCCTTTTGAAATCCGATTTCCCCATTTTCGGCACTAAGAATATGGTAGTTTTCCTGAAGAAGGGAAGAAACATATGTTCGTATATCCTCATTATCATCCACAATTAATACGATGTCCATGTTCTCATCACTTTTCGAGATGAATGCTTCGGAATCCATGATAGGGATGACTTCATTTTTCTGATGGGGCGTTTTTTGGGTTGTCGGTTTGGAATGCATGTCTTTCTCATTTGCTGAGAAGGCTTTTTCGTGAACTGGAACCTCTATATAAAATGTTACGCTGTCAACATCACTTTTCACATCTATTTTGCCCTTATGAAGTTCTACAAGCTCTTTGGTGAGGGCTAAACCAATACCCGTACCGGGCTCATCTTCGTGACTTCGGTGAAAACGGTCGAAGATTTTTTTGAGCTTTTCTTGCGGAATGGATTCCCCTGTATTTTTAATGGATAACAAGAGGTTGCCATTCTTAATATTTGCGCTTAGATGGATTTCGGCATTTTCAGGACTATATTTTAGTGCGTTGCCCAAAAGGTTCACGATAATTTTTTGGAGCACATCGGAATCATACCAATAGTTGTTTTTATCTATGGATATATCACTATTGAGCAGTTGCGACTTTTTGTTGGCTTTGAAAGAAAATGATTCCACAAGGGATTTTAGAAAGGGAGTCAACAACCCTTGCCCAACCCGTAATTTGTAAAAATTGGACTCCAGTTTGGAAAGGTCCAGCAATTGGTCCACCAATGTGGTCAGCCGTTCAGCACTGTTTTTCGCAATGGTCAGGTTTTGTTTTTCTTCCTTGCTCAGAAGGGTATTTTCCAGCTGTTGTTCCACCGGGCCCTGTATCAAGGATAATGGAGTGCGCAGTTCATGGGAAATGTTGGCAAAGAAATTTGATTTGGCGGTGTCTAGCTCCATTAACCGTTTATTGGTCTTTTGACGGTTGCGGTAGAGCAGAAATAGAGAAAGGGCGACCAATGAGATAAGCACAATTCCTCCCAAAAAAATATGTTGTTGATTTTTTTTGCGCTCCTCGGCCAGTTCACTCTGAGACTTAAGCAAAGCGATTTCCTGCTCCTTTTTTTGTGTTTGGTATTTGGCCTCTAGGTCCAATGCAAGACTTTTTTGTTTTCGGGTATCCAAAGAATCTTGATGCACCAAGGTTTGGCTATAGAACTCGGTGGCTTTTTCAAAATCCCCCGTTTTTCTGTAAGCCTCGGCAAGGGAGCTTGTAATACCCAATAGAATGCCACTATGGCCCGCGTCGGAATCTTGGAAATAATCATATGCCTTTTCCAAATATGGGATGGCTTCTTGCTGTCTGTTAATTCTTTGAAGGAAACCTGCATGGACACGATTGGCATTTGCAATTTCTTCGGGGTTTTCCGCCTGTGTCAATAGGTCGAGTCTTTTCTTGTAATAAAATTCGGCTTGCTCGTAATTGTTGAGGTCCGTCTCAATAATACCAAGGGACCAATAGATGTCCGCTACCCGTTTATTGGAGCCCATACGTTCAAAATAAGCCAAACTTTTTTTAAAGTAGGGGATAGCTTTTTCATATTCCCGTCGTTGCCCATAAATATTGCCCAGCATTATATAACCGAAATGTTCCTCTTCAGGATTTCCGATTTCCGAAGCTATTTTTTGGGCACTGCGGAAATAACGCTCTGCTTTCCCAATATAGGATGTGTCCTGTACGCTGTAGGTTCGCAACAGTACCTTTCCCAGATTGAATAGTGCATTTACCACGTGAGAGTTTTTTTCATCATAGCGCTCGGAAATGGAATCTATTTTTTGATAGTGGTCAATGGCATCGATGTCTTCGAACTTTGAATAATGGACATTGCCCAGTGAAAGCAAGGCGCTTGTCATTACCTCTGGTAGTCTGTTGGCACTCGCCAAGTTCATTGCTTGCTTGGCATAATAGGTTGTGGAATCGTAATCGCCCTTCCTGAAATATAGATGCGAGATTTTGCTCTTTGCCTTTCCCAAAAGCAGATGGGAACCTTCTCTTTTTGCGATTTCAAGATTTTGAAATGCAAGCTGGAGCGCATCATCATATTTTGATGATTTGGATAAGGAATCCATTTGTGTTTGATGGACCAAAAATTCTTCAGGAATATCTTGACCAAATGATGAAAACCATATTGACGTAAGAATAAAAGCTAAACCTTTTTTAATCATAAAATCAATTTTTTTCATCGACCTGATGGGTCAAGTTAAATAAAATTCCATTTCACAACCGCCCTCCATGTTGATGTGCTGCAAAAACAGGAACTCTTTGGAAGTGTACGTTGTTAGCGTTGATTTTTGCTTTGATCCTTTTTCACTATTTCTCTGATGGGGACTCCATCTATCAATACATCCTTTAGCACGGCATCACCATTTTTGATTTGAACCAGAGCATATGTGGTTTTTGAGGTATCTATTTGAGATTCCCTATATGTGACCTCTGCATCATAGGCCTTGGACTCTTCCATATAATACCTATTAAAAGGGTAGTCTATGGTCAACTTGTTTTCACCGTTTCCGGAGAGAAACCATACTTTGGCCTTAACAAAATCGATAGAGTTGTCCGGCGTTTGTTTGGTAATGGAGTCTATTTTTGCAAATCCGGATGCGTTGGTAGTGAGCAGTACATATACTTCCTCCCCTCGTGTCCACTCCATCTCACCACTAACTTTATAGGTATTCTCTTCAAAAGCCAGGGTGATGTATTTTCCCCTGAAAGGATCGTTGGGGTCTATGGGTGCAGTCTTAAATTTATATTCTTTGCCACCTTCCAATATGCTTTCCTGGTTCCATATCATCTTGGCAGGAACATAAAGTTGAATCAATGCGACCAGGGCAAAAATGAGTATGTATTTGTTTTTACTATTCATTACCTTGTCTTTTTCGAATCATTCTATAATTGACAAAAAAGAACCCAACACCTACCAATACAAATAGCAGTCCGCGGATTACAAAACTTAGGTCCGTATCAAAGAATCGACATACGATCAAAGCCGCAACAATAAGCAGGCCGAAATTGAGAATGCCCAAATGGTTCCGGTTGGAACCATCCCGAATCGTTAGGATTCCAATGGCAAAGACCAAAAAGTTTATCAAGAATACCGCTATTGATGAAAATGTTCCAATGATAAATATGGGGATAAACACAAAAAAAGCAACCGAAAAAGGGGAGATGCTTTTAATCGATGACGATTTTAACCTTTTATACACAAACACCATGGCCAATACGGTCAAAATGATGGTAATGATAAATTCCGGAGCAACACTAATTTCACTCAGGAACATATCTTTTTTAATGAGATGTTCCCAAAACTCATTAAAGCTTAAAATCAATAAAATGATAACGGTCCCCAAGCTTCCCAATAGGGTAAAGGCATTTTTTGTGGTTCTATCAGGGAGGAATTTACTTGTTCCGAAAAGATAGAACAGGCCAAATAAAGAGGTGTATGCCAAGAACATGAGTTCGTCCATTTGTTTTGAAAAAGTACCCAGAACCACAGTAAGGGACAAGGCGACAAACCAATTATGAAAGCGGACAAAGTTGCTATGGGGACTTTTCTTTAGTAAAAGATAATAATGTGGAACAATAGCAGCAAGCATCAGCCAAAAAACATAGGGTGAATCAGTGGGGTAGTCCCAATATCCGGTTTCGCTTGCGAAATAGGTTATTCCAATAATGTAGAGCAAAGAAACCATTGAAGATCTCATTACATAAACAAGGGGCAATGTCAAAATCATCCAGGTCAGCAGATATGAGCTTAAATCACCGGGAATATTATATATCTGGCTGATTAAAGCGATGCTAGCGCCTACTGCAAAAAACAAAAAAACAGCTGAACTTTCTTTCCAAACAACGTTTTGATGCTTTTTTAGTAAGGTGAACGAGCATAGGGCCTGTCCGACCAATAGAGGAAGAAATGCGGCCCCTGTTTTTAGCCCACGGGGCAGTTCATCCCAGTTATGCGCAATTATGAGGATTATGCCCAGCCCCACCAAGATGGCTCCCAAAACACCAAAAACCAAAAAAAGCTTATTGGTGGATGTATCGTTTCTGCCTTTGTAGTACGATTCTATCCTTGTCGCGGTATCCTTGGAGATTACCCCGGCCTTTTCAAGTTCTTGCAGGTCGTTGAGAATACTCATAGTCCTGGGTTTGTAGGTTAAGAGCTGTGTTAGATTAGGTTAAGATACATAATTATTGTAAAGTCGGTAGAATGATTTAATCTTTCCTATAAGTTGCTTTTCTGTGTTCTTTCCCTTTTTTTAATATCAACTTCAGGTTAACATCATTTTTGGTCGATAAAATCGCCCCAATTTTGAAATGCAAAGATTTTTTTTATAATTTTTCCATACAATCACAATAGTTATATAACTTAGGATAAGTAACCAACAATACCATGGACAACCTCAAACGCGTAATTGTAGACTATAAAAAACTCACCTCCGAGGTACTCAAGCTTTTGGTGGAAAAATATCCTGATGGATATGGGGACGATGATGTCATTAACTTCAAGAATATAAAGGGAGAATATATAGAGGCCGTGGAAGTATCCACCGAGGATACCAAATATCTGGTAAAGATCAGTTCTAAACTGGAACGCACCATGGCCGATTTTGACGAGGATGATAATGAGGAAGATAATTTTGATTCTGAGGGCTACGAAAAAATACCTGAGGAAGATGAAGACTTTTCAGATTCCGATGATGATCCGGATTCGGATGGTGATTCCGACTCTGACGAAGACGAATAATCCTTAACCCTTCAAGTTGTCGAGCATTTCTTTAGTGGTCTGTTCCAAGTTGAACTTCGGCTCCCAACCCCACTCGTTTCTTGCTTCCGTATCGTCAATGCTACTGGGCCAAGAATCGGCGATTTCCTGTCTAAAATCCGGAGCGTAGCTAATATCAAAAGCAGGGATATGTTTCTTAATGCTTTCGGCCATTTGCTCAGGTGTAAAGTTCATGCCTGCCAAATTATAGGAAGACCTCACTTTTATTTGCTCCGATGGACTCTCCATTAAATCAATGGTTGCTCTAATGGCATCGTCCATATACATCATGGGAAGTTCTGTATCGCTCTTCAAAAAGCACTCATATGAACCTTTTTTAAGTGCTTCATGATAAATCTCCACGGCATAATCGGTGGTGCCGCCGCCGGGCATCGTTTTCCAGCTGATCAAGCCAGGGTAGCGCACACTTCTAACGTCCACACCATATTTTTTGTGATAGTATTCGCACCACCTTTCGCCCGATTGTTTGCTTATGCCATACACAGTACTTGGCTCCATAATTGTACTCTGCGGAGTATTGGTTTTAGGGGTGTTCGGTCCAAACACAGCTATGCTGGAGGGCCAGAATACTTTGGAAATCTTTTTGTCCTTAGCCAAATTCAGGACATTGAAAAGAGAGTTCATGTTCAGGTTCCATGCACGCATTGGGAATTTTTCTGCCGTAGCACTGAGCATGGCGGCCATTAAGTAAACTTCATCGATCTCGTAATGCATCACCACATCTTCAATTGCTCCATAGTTGGTGGCGTCCAAGAGTTCAAAAGGTCCTGACTGCATCAAGGCGTCCCCACCCTCGCGAATATCACTTGCAATTACATTATCAGCACCGTACTTGCTTCTAAGTTCAAAGGTGAGTTCCGTTCCTATTTGGCCACAGGCGCCAATGATCAATATGGGCTTATGCATTAAAAATGAAGTTAATTTGGTTCGAGGGCAAAGATACCCTTTATTAAAATTTGTACATTCGCTTATGCAAAAATTGTTAGGTATTCTTGTTCTGATAGTGCTTCTAAACGCCTGTAAAAAGGTTGAGGAAGCCCCTGTTGAGGTGAACACCGAGGAGTTGGAGTTCAACTATCAAAAAATGCCCGAAAAAGTTGAAATCAATCCCGAAGCTGCTGCTATAGTAGCTGATTGGCAACAGTTCAAAGATTTGAACAGCAGTATCGATGTGCTTTATAAAGCAACCAACAATGAAGATTTGGCCCTTGCAATCGATGATTTAATAGAAAAGGAGAAGAAACTTGAAGCAGGACAATACCCTGAATTGTTCGATTCGTTTCAAGTGAAGAGCCGGCAGATGGTGATGCGAACTTTTTTGTACAAGGCCAAGACCAGTATTATGGAAAATCAACCGACTACGGAACCTACGATAAAGGTGTTGGAGGCATACAATTCCATACGTAAGCAGTTGAATGTGATCATGAACAGCCAGTTGGATAAAAAACTGATTCTAGATGAAACATAAGATTCTTGTCTTGGTGCTTTTAACGGTATCAGCGACCCTATTTGCGCAGAATACAGAGAAGGATAAAATCAATGATGTGCTGGACAGTTGGCACCTTGCTGCGGCAAACGCGGATTTTGAGGCCTATTTTGATAAAATGACCAGGGACGGTGTGTTTTTGGGAACCGATGCCATGGAAAACTGGCAGAACGATGAATACAGGAAATTCTCCAAACCTTATTTTGATAAGGGAAAGGCCTGGAGCTTTATGGCGGTGCAGCGAAATATTTATGTAGGCGAGTCTGCCGATTTTGCCTGGTTCGACGAATTGTTGGATACCCAAATGAAAATTTGCAGAGGTTCCGGAGTACTTAAAAAAATAAATGGGCAATGGAAGATTGCCCATTATGTATTGTCAATAGCTGTACCCAACGATAATGTGGCAGAGCTAGTCCAAATCAAGGAAGAAAAGGACAATGCGTTACTCCAAGAGCTAAAAAAGAAGCAGTAGCTTAATTTTTAGTCGCTTCAGAAGTTTCAGCGGCTTGTTGCTTTCTCGATTCCAAAGCTTGCTTGCTCAAACTTGCCAAATTAAAATTTGGGGCTATTTTCAGTGCTTCATCAATAGAAGCAATAGCGGCATCGATATTCTCTTTGTTCTGGTTAAAATCGGCCAATCCCTTCAAATGGTAGAAAGCCGCTTTTAGAGAAACTTCATAGGGTTGTTGTCTTTCATAAAAAGCATACTTCATTTCATCCGTTGCATTGGCAATACCATATTCTATATTTTTAACGGCTCCTTCCATGTCCCCAGTTTGAATTTTAAGGTCGGCCATTTCATAAGCGAGGTAAGGAGATGGGTTTCTGGAATTCAACTCCTCAAAATGTTCCAAAGCTCTTTTGGGCTGGTTCAAGGACTTGAGTGAAAAAGCCTTTACTTGTACTGCCAAATCCGAATCATCGGTATTCTTTTCAATGCCTATGGTGTTCAAGGCTTGCATGTGTTTGCCATTGTTCATGTAAACAAAGGCCAAAGTATCCCTTCTCTCTTTGGAAGGAGAAATCACGTTAAGGTGCGTCAATGCACTGATTACACCATTTACATCACCCTGAAGGCGCATTTCTTTGTAATAATCATTGTAGTGTTTTAGGAGCGCATCGTTTGTTTGGGAAATACCTGTAAAGCCCACAAATAGGAGCAAGAGGAATACAGACTTTTTCATTGATCTTCAATTTAGTGCGCCAAATCTAACAAATTAATCCCAACCCGCCTGTTAAGAATTCGATAAGTAAAAGGCTATGGCCCTAGGAATCAATTGCAGTTTGAAAGGTATGGCCTTTGCCCATAAAGTTTTTGCTCAGTACTATCTTCCCTTTGGTATCGGGTTCTTCGTCATAAGCGGGAGAGGGCAAGCCTCTCTTTTGGGCTTCTTCAAAATAATATATTTGCTTTTTGGGGTGATGCGGATATACACCGTTAAAGAGTTCTCCCCAGTATCCTTGCTCTAGAATGGTAGCAATCATATGAATGCAATCATGAAGGTGGATCAGATTTATTGGATTGTTTCCGCCAGTCAGGTTCTCCCTGCCGGAAAGCATGGTGACGGGATGCCTATTTGGACCAATCAATCCCCCAAATCTGATAATGGTTGTTTTGAATCCGTTTTCATTGCGAAATAAGCTTTCGCATTCCACCAATTGTCTGCCCGATTCGGTTGTAGGCTGTGTAGGCGATTCTTCGGATACTTCGCCTTCGGCATCCCCGTAAACGGCCGTACTCCCTACAAAAATGACATGGGCCACTTCACTCTTTTTGATTTTCGTGATGAGGTGCTTGATTTTTTCAACATAGCTTTCGGTTTGCTTGCCACGAAGTTTCGGCGGCACGTTGATGATTACTGTATCAAGATGGGAAAGGAAGCTTTGGATGTCGCCTTCAATTTCTTTTTCGGACAAAAGAACCTTGAAGGGTTTGATTCCTTCGTTCTCCAAGGCAGAGAACTTATCGGATGATGTGGTGGTTCCGTGAACGTTGTATCCATCTTCAATTAATTTTTTCGCTAAGGGCAATCCTAGCCAGCCACAGCCCAAAACACCGATGTTTTTACTCAAATCGTAAAGTTTTAATTGTTAATATAGCATCATTTAGAACAAATGGCATGGGAATACTGTTTTTTGGACGTTCTGGAATGCTGAAGTCAGGGTGTGTCAAAAGGTCGTTGGAGGCTTCATAAAAAGTAAGTTCCAGTACAGAATCCTTGGGAAACTCCAATTGTAGTTCCGTGAAATTATTGTCTGTTATGTAATGTGTGACCAATCTGTTTTTCCTGTTTTCCAAGAAATAGGGGGATAACTCAATCTGGTTTACTTTGGCTTTGCCCAATTTTATCGGGTTTGTGAACACTTCCAAACGGTTTACGTCCCTATTTGGAGTGACACATACTTCAATAACCCTATTCTCGCCAATAATCGTGTCTAGCACGGTATCAATGTACGGAACTGGAATTTCTTTTTTCGGAGCATCGGCAACATAATTCAAATTGGTGCGGTATTTACTGGAAATCGTCTCTGCTTCGGGTTGCTTTTTATCCTCTCCAAGAAATTGACCGTTCCAATCCATCAGAACATTGTCGTAAGTGGCCCATTGGGAAGTGTTTTTGTCTTCATTGTAAACATATAGCAAGCTGCTTGGTTTTGGTCTTTTCTCGTTAAAGTCGGATTGGATATGGCTTGTGATTCCAAATGCGAAGAAGAGAAACAAACAGAGATAGGCCAAACGCCCTTTACTTTTTAGCTGGCCAAAAAATGGGAGTATCAGGAAGAACAACAGTGTTGTGAACAGCGTTGCGGCGACCATCATTTTTAAACCAAGGCCAACGGGGAACATTTTAATGAAAGGGGAATAAATGAGTACTGCGGGAAATGCCAGAAATACCATGAGGAACGGATTTGGTTTTTCTTGATTGATGGTCACCAAAAGTCCTGCCAACAAACCAAATAGAGGAATTATAAAAAAGCTGGCTCCTTTAAGGTAGTGTGCCACCAAGCCACAAATAATCAGCCAAATAAATATGGGAGCAACCAATAAATTGGACGTACTTGTTTTTCGGAATTTGTGATAGGTGTAAAAACACACGAACAACGAGAACATGACATACACTACAATGTAGAGATGTCCATTGTAAGTGAATCCATGAAGCATATCGTTAAAGCCGGGATACCACCATGTAATGATGGACCAACAGAAGTATCCCGCAAGTCCGTTGACGAGCAAAGTGATAAGAACCGGAACAAAGCCCTTGAAAATTTCCTTGACATTGAGTTTTTTGTTTTTGAAACCAAAAAATAGCAGCAGTACAAACGCAAGAACTGCAAAACTGAACATAGGCCAAATCCATTCAAAAGGGTAGGAGACCATCTTGTAAAAAGGAAGATTATAGTATACTTCATCGCTCAAACTTTTTAGGTTGTCCAAATCGGCATCACTAAAATGGGTGAGCAGGGGCATTAAGTAGCTGCCTTGGTGGGCAAGTGTGTTTCTGTCCAATCTTTCGTAGTTGTCCAATGCAGTATGGTAATCAAAATGGTCGTCGATAAATGCAAAATTGAAGCCTTCGATATCGCCGTCTTCCCTAAAAACAGTAAGGTCTGTATCGTTCGGGAGCATTTTGTAGATACTGTAGGCCAAGGAATTGGCCACGGGGTATTTTGGATTGGCCTCTTTGAATTCCTTTATCAATTTGGCATTGCCCCTATTGGTTTCGATAAGCATGTAACTGGGGCCGCCGCTGCCCCTTGCCTCAAAGTTAAGTGCTAGTCCTACATCTTTGGCCCAGGGGTGCTTGTTTACAAAAAGATCCGCTCCGTTAAGCCCAAGTTCCTCTGCATCACTGATGAGGATAATGATGTCGTTTTTGGGCGTCCTGTTCTCGCTCAAAAAGGCGCGTATCCCTTCCAAAATAGTCGCTACGCCGCTTCCTGCGTCACTTGCTCCGAATGATGAATGTGGATTGCTGTCGTAGTGAGACAATAGAAGAAGTGCTTTTCCATCTCCACTTCCTTCTATTCTTGCAAGAATATTGGTTGCCTTGCTCAAGTTGCCCCAGTCACCAGCGGTATACCCATCTTGAACGGTCGTCGTCAACCCCATTTTGTTCAATTCGGAAATGATATAATCTTTGACACGTTCGTGTCCAGGGAAACCAACGGCATGGGGTTCCATGGACAATTGTTTTACATGCTCCAGCGCCCTGTCCGTGGAAAAGGCTTCTAGCTCAACATCTTGGTCGGGGCTGTAGGAAGGCATCAAGGATTTAAAGCTCCAGTATACGGCAAAAAGAAGGAGTAATAGGGCAAGGGTCCGGGAAAATTTCATGGCTTAGCGTTGTTGGTGATTAAATGTATGAAATTCTAAAAGGTTCTCATATTTTGATGTCAAAAATTAGGTTATTCGCTAAAAAAGTCTATATTTATTATTCAACTTTAAAATCTAACCATATGGCAATCAAAAGTTTTCAAGGCGTACGATGCAAAGAGGAGGCTAAGAAGAAATACAATGCCCCGATTTTGGTGGAGGACTACATGACCAAAAAATTGATCACCTTTTCTCCGGACCAGTCCATTTTGGAAGTGATGGAGACTTTTGCCAAACACCATATTTCTGGTGGGCCCGTTGTGGACAACAATGGTTTTTTGGTAGGGATTGTTTCGGAGGCTGATTGTATGAAACAGATATCTGAGAGCAGGTATTTTAATCAACCTATTTTGGACAAGAGCGTGGAGCGGTTTATGACCAAGAATGTTGAGACCATCCCACACGATATGTCCATTTTTGATGCGGCAGGTGTTTTTGATAGGCATAATAGACGTAGGTTGCCTGTGATGAAGAACGATATTTTGGTAGGTCAGATCAGCCGAAAAGATATTGTGGTTGCGGCCCTCAAGCTTACGTCCCATAGTTGGAAATAATTATTCCCTTTTTACAATCATAAAATAGTCGTTGTCGAGTGGTAAATACCCAAGATCGTAGACAAAAAAGTAGGTGCTTCCCTTTTTTGTGGTATATAGGTTAGTCAGGTATTCAAAATCGAAACCCTTGTCCAACAAACGCATTTTAGTGGTCTTGGTTTTGCCGTCCTTGAGAGGGAAACTGTCAAGAATCCTATAGTTTTTGCGAAGTTTGTTGTTGATGTTTCGAACAAGGTTTTTGCTGTCTCTGTTCAGTAGGTTATTGTATGCGTTTCTGCAATGGTCGGAACAGTATTTTTGATCGATACGGCCCAAGAGTTTTTCGCCACAGACCAAGCATTTTCTTTCGGACATAGGATAAGATTAGGTCACCACAATATCATACTTTTTTAATAAACCGATTAGCCCGCTCTCGCTGAAGCGGGTTTTTTTTATGTGATTGATGGATGGGTCGATGTCGAAATTAACGGCCGAGGTAAAATCGGCCTGTTCGAGATTCGTATTTTCAAAAAGGGCATTTTCAAGGTCGCAACCAGAAAATCCTGCTTGCTTTAGATGAGCCTCTGAGAAATCAGTTTGATGGAGCTTGCATCCATCAAAGATGATACGCGGCAAATCCATGCCATGAAAAGATGCCACCGAAAGATTGCATCCGCTAAAATGTAGTGATAACAAAAGTTGACTGCAAGTTTCAAATTGAACCCCCACCATTTTACAGTCCATAAACGTCACTTCGTTAAAAGTGGTATTGGCAATATTGGTATTGGTGAGGTCGCACCCTTCAAAAGTGCATTCCACAAAATTTTGGTTGTCCAAATACCCCTTGGAGAACAGACAATCCACAAAACGGCAATTTTCGTAATCACCCTTGGGCAATTTTTTCTGTGTGTAATCCTCTTTTGTGAACTCCTGATCTGTCCAAAAGTTTGCAGGCATGGTCTTGGGTTATTTGGTTACTTCATTCGGTTGTACGCAAAAAGTACTTCTTCGGCATTATCCCCCTCTTCGATAAGAACCCAGACATTCATTTGGTCCTCGCTAATTTTTTCCATGGTGAGTCCTTCAAAATACACTTTGTTCGGTTCCAGTTTCACCAGTTTAAAATCGATGGTCTGGTCTTTTTCCTCCCAACCTCGCATATTTCCATCAAAATGTTTAAGCTGTAGTATAATGGAATCGTCCAATTGTTGAATGTGTCCCGATTCATAGAAGGAAACCTTGTCATCATTGACCAAACGAAAAACGAACATCATGGAATTGCCCATGGGGGCGCTCCAGATTTCTTCGGCAATTCCACCAAAGGCTTCGCCCGTCCAATGACCTTCTATCCATGCGACTTCCTCTAAATTGGCCTTGGGCGATGATTCTCCTTCGGAAAGTTGAAGCGTTTCCTGGGCAGAAACGATTCCTGCGCAAAACAGCAAAATAAGTTTGATTGATTTCATGGGTTGGTCAGTTTTTGATTGATAAAACCCTATCCATTAATTGGACAGGGCAAATTTTACGTTTACAGTGGTCTCCACTCTAATTTTTTCAAAATCGATGTCCAAAGGTTGTGCTTGTCCCATATCGGAAGAAACGGCTTTCATTTCCATCATCGGAGCTTGGTTGTATCGTGGATAATACTGTGAGTTATCGGCAATATGAATGGCCATTCCCACTTTTTGACCCAATGGTTTTGTTAGAGCCTCAGCTTTTTGCATGGCCTTTTTTACAGCTTTTGTTCTTAGCTCGAGTTCCAGTTCTTCCATTTTGGAGTACTCGGTTTTTTCAATGCTTGTGTTGGCGATGTCCAATTGTTCCAAGGCCACCATTACTTCGCCCAATTCTTTTCCAGAATACACTACCAACGAGTATTGCTTGCTTTTGAGCACCTCTTTTTGGCGCAAAAAATATTTTTTGAAGTTACTGCCCATGTCTTTGATGACAAGTTGCTTGTCCAAATCAATGCCCATGGCCTTAAAGCGCTGTGCCATTTGGTTTTCCTGCTCCTCTACGGAAACACGGCCTTTAGTATCCTTTTCTTGTATAATGATGTTCAAATAGATTTTATCCGGGGTCACCAGCGTGTCCACTTGTGAAGAGGTTTCCAGATAGGGAGTGTCCAAAAAGTTTTTGGATTGGGCAAAGGTTGTCATAGTAATTAAAGCTGTTGCTAAAAAAATTATAGTCTTTCTCATGATGTAATTTTATTAAAGATAAATACTTCCGCCTTATGTTCAAAACCTGTGCCGTTTTGGATTTTACTCCCTTGTATTGATTCAAATCTTTGGATTAACTCGATAAACTTGAGTACATTGTAGGGATGAAATTTATTTTGGCACCCGATAAATATAAAGGCTCGCTCACAGGACGCGAATTTTGTGAAACCGTTGCTCAAGGTATCTATAAAGTTTTCCCAAAATCGGAAATTTTAAACATGCCCTTGGCCGATGGTGGTGATGGTACCATTGATGTGGTGGCCGATTATCTCAAGGCATCAAAGGTGAGCGTAAAGGTCAAAGATCCTCTTTTTAGGGAGATTACAACACAATATCTGCTGTCGGAGGATGGGCAAACGGCCTTTATCGAGATGTCCGAAGCATCCGGGTATAAGCTATTGCAAAAATCTGAGATGAACTGCATGCACACCACTACCTTGGGTACCGGTGAGATGATCTATGATGCCTTGGAACGTGGTGCCCATACCATATTGTTGGGAATTGGTGGCAGTGCTACCAATGATGGGGGAATGGGCATGGCCAAGGCACTGGGCTATCAATTTTTGGATGCCGAAGGAAATGAATTGAAACCTGTTGGGAAAAATTTGGGCCAGGTGAAGAAAATCAATCAAAACAATGTCCATCCAAAGCTGTTTAACGCCAAAATCCAAGTGGCCTGTGATGTGAATAATCCCTTTTATGGGGAAAACGGTGCGGCCAAAATTTATGGCGCCCAAAAAGGTGCTTCGGATGAGGATATAGAATTTTTGGACAGAGGGTTGAAAAACTTTTCCGAAATTCTTAAGGCATCATTTGATATTGATGTCCAAAATATTCCAGGTTCCGGAGCTGCAGGTGGTGTTGGTGGGGGAGCGGTAGTTTTCTTGAATGCCGAACTGATTTCTGGAGTTGATCTGATTATGCAGCTAGCCAATTTTGATGAAGCGTTGCAAGGAGCGGATTGGGTGATTACGGGAGAGGGACAATTGGATGGCCAGACCTTTTCTGGAAAAACCATCAGCGGAGTGATACGATCTGCAAAAAAACAAAATGTTCCTGTTGCTGCCTTTTGTGGGTCTGTTGATGTTGACATTAACGAGATGCAAGAAATGGGATTGGACTATGCCGTCTCTATTCTCAATCAAATTGGGAATTTGGATGACGCCAAAGCAAGTACGGTGGCGAACTTAAAATTGGCCAGTTACAATTTTGCCAACTTGGTAAAGCTTTCCAAAGGTCAACTCAAATAACTACGGGTCATTTTAAACTCCAACGAGGTTTTTACCGTCTTCCATTCGCTGTTCAAAATGGAGAACACAACGGTATCCCTTAGGTTACCTTGTTCATCAACTCGGTGGTTTCTTATAATACCATCCTGTTTGGCACCCAACCTTAAAATGGCATTTCTGGAAGGGTGGTTGTGAAAGTGCGTTCTAAATTCAACCGCAATACAGTTTAAATTCTCGAAGGCATATTTGAGCAAAATGTACTTGCATTCGGTATTGATTCCTGTTCGCTGGACTTTTTTGGAGTACCAAGTAGCACCTATTTCCACGCGCTTGTTCTTGGCGTCCACATTGAGGTAACGGGTGGTTCCTACAATAGTGTTTGTTTTTTTGTTGATGATGGCAAATGGCAATGATTTTCCTGCTGCCTGCTCTGTTAAGGCGGTGTCCAAATAGGAATCTACGGTTTTGGGCGAGGGAACGGCCGTGTACCATAACTCCCAAAGTTTCCCATCAGATGCGGCAAAGGCCAAATCCACTTTGTGCGTTTTTTGCAGGGGAACTAATTTTACCAATTCTCCTTCCAATTGAATAGGGCGCAGCCAAGAATCCATAGGTTGAAATTAAAGTTCAAATATAAGTTTTAATCCATCGATTTGAGCAAAGAAAAAGCCAGGGAAAATCCCTGGCTCCATCATCAATCAAAAAACGAAATCATATCAACTATTCCGATTCAAATTCCTCAATTATAAAGAAGCTTTTATCCTTCTTGTCAATGAGGTAATTGCTTTCCAGCACATTGTAGTGCATGGACCTATCATCAACGTTAATATCAAAACCGTTATCGGTCTGTACCACCTCAAAGTTGTTCCTTTCGGAACCTTTGTACTTTAGTACCATATAATCGTCGTAGTTAGGGTCTGAGTCACTATCTATGGCTACCAATTTGGTGACATATGCGGATGATGGTTTCCTATCTTGGTTCACCATGCCCTTGTCCTTACTGTCCAGTTCCATGGTATAGTTCCTTCGTTCCATCACCTTTACGCTATATTCCTTTTCCTTTCCATTTTCGGAAACGGTAAAGGTCTTTAATTGCGTAGTGGCCTTCATGACCCCGGAATTTTTATTCTGACCATAACCAGCAAAAGCGGTTAGGGTTGCTAGTGATAGTATGGTAATCAACTTTTTCATAGTATAGTTTTTATAGTTAATAAATCAGTTCGCTGAATGTATGCTTCAACTATTTTAGGTAAGCGGTGAACATCCAGTGTCTTTTCTCCAACGCTGTCATAAATTCCGTCAGCATATTCTCTGTGACCACATCGCCTGTTTCAAGAGCGGCGTTTACGGCGTCCAACATGCTATCATGTAGAATTTCGTAGTCGTGCAAAACTTCCCTGACCATTTCTAGTGCGGAGATATTTTTTTCTTGTTCTTTTATTTTTGATAGCTCAAGTGTTTTTTTAAGCGAAAAATTACTTTTTACGCCAAATACACGGATTCTTTCGGCTACGGTATCAATGTTTTCTTTTACCGTATTGTATTCGTTCTCAAACTCTTCGTGCAGTTCAAAAAACTCTGGCCCTTCAATATTCCAATGGAAATTTCTCAGTTTATTATAAAAAACCTGATAGTTGGCCAAAAGTGTATTTAGGCCTACTACTATTTCAGCAGTTTCCAAATAAGTGAATCCTAGTTTTTTGAAAGTTTTATTTTTTGCTTTAACAGCTTCCATATAATAGATTTTTTTGATTTGTTTTCTATAAAATTACATACCAACACACGCGCGGATTGATTGAAATGATGTAAATATTGATGCAAAAGGTATGCGAGGATTCTTTTGGTGCTAAATTGGCCTGTGGCCACTATTGTGTAGGGAATAAGTAAGCTTTGGCTAGGCGGATTACTAAAAATCGTCTTTGTTTGGTGCTTTAACGCAGTTGAGATCAGTCTGTTTCCTGATCGTCTATAATGAATCCTTTGCGCAATGAAAGGTATACGTCTGAAGAAATATCGGTAACATACTCCTTCTCACCGTTGAAAACCTTCTGGGGTTCTTTGTTTACAGGGTCATGTTCCTGTACATAAATGGTATCCGATTTATCATATAGCACCTTGCCCAAACTAAATCTTTTCACAACAATATATTTATTGATACTTCTGATTGACATGGACTAAGAAGTTATTGGTTAATTAATAAGACACAGTTAGCATTCTTAGGTCACTTTTAATTGTATGTAATTGTTTACATACGTTTACAAACGAAAGCAAACGATTACAAACCAAATAATACTTTCTGATGCTTCTAAGTTTGCCTCGTCGAGCAATGAAGTTCGATGGATACATGTTCAAATCTTAAATCTTATTACTATGAACTCACTTAGAAACAAAGTACAATTGATCGGAAACTTGGGAAACGACCCGGAAATCATCACACTGGAAAATGGTACCAAATTGGCCAAATTTTCCATCGCAACAAATGAATCCTACAAAAATGCCAAGGGCGAAAAGGTAACAGATACGCAGTGGCACAATATTGTAGCGTGGGGCAAATTAGCTGAGATAACAGAGGATTTTTTATCAAAAGGGAAAGAAGTTATAATAGAAGGCAAGCTCATAAACCGGTCATACGAGACCAACGAAGGTGAAAAAAGATATATCACCGAAATTAAATGCAACGAATTGTTGATGCTTGGAAAATAATGATGAATACGAAACAAAAAAAGGAGGTTCGGCCTCCTTTTTTTGTTTTTGGTATTAGGGTAAATTATTTTTTAGTTGTTATAAGTGCAAACGCCAGAACTTTTTTCGAATGAACAACGTACATATAATAAATGCGAGGGATGAGATTAAGAGTTCAAATAGTAGCACTTTTTGCCCTAGGGGTAATCACTAAAATATCCGCACAGGATAATGAAATCCCTTTTTATGAAAAACAGGCTCGTAAGGATGCCCAACACGAACAATTGTCTGTTTTTTCTCTATGGAGGATGAGAAGGATTTTTGGAAGGATCAAACAAGCTATGAAAATGATTTGGAGACCCAAGATAATGCGTCTTACCATATTTATATGAAAGCCAAACAGTCTGCCTACTCAGAGCACGCGCAATCGTGCGGGAATCATTGTGAGCATAGCGACTATTATTATCAACGAACCAGTTTATATTTTACCTATAAAGCCAAACAAGATATCTCGAAAGAGGCCTTTGTTGAGGCACAGCAAATAGCATCGCCCCGAATTTTGTAAATATAGATTTTAGTTAGTTGAAAAACGCCCCAATTTTGGGGCGTTTTTTTGTATGTAGTTTTAATTCTGACCTCCGTTACGCTCGGGTGATCGTGGCTCTGGCCACTCCAATTGCTCTCCTGTTCTACTGCTCATGGGCAATATGGCTTTTTCCCTGGAAGTCTTTTCAGGGTGCTCGCTGGCCATGTAGGCCAAAATGGCCGTTAAAATGGCATTGTTTCTTACATCATCAAAAATAATTTTGTCGTAAGTATCCCTGTTGGTGTGCCAAGTATAGTTCCAGTAGGACCAGTTTAAGGAACTCAAACTAAAGGCAGGTGCTCCCGCCGCTTGAAAAGAGGCATAATCAGAACCACCACGTGCGGGTGTGCCAGGAAAAGTGGTTTCTATCTCGTCCGTGATTTCTGATGGTACTTCATGCAACCATTTTCCAAGATAATCATAAGCATTCAAGAAGCCTCCGCCGGAAATTCTGACTACCCTTCCCGTACCATTATCTTGGTTGAAAAGAGCCTGTACTCCCTCCACAATTTCAGGATTGTCTTCAACAAAGGCTCTGGAACCGTTAAGACCTTGTTCTTCGCTTCCCCAATGCCCAACCAAAATGGTTCGCTTTGGGTTGGGATATGCTTTTTTCAAAATACGCATGGCCTCCATCATTACCAAAGTTCCCGTACCGTTATCGGTAGCTCCGGTTCCGCCATCCCAAGAATCAAAATGGGCGGAAAGGACCACATATTCATCAGGCTTTTCCGAACCCTCGATTTCTGCAATGGTATTGAAGGTTGGCATTTTACCTAAATCTTTTGATTCGGCCACCACGTGAAGCTGCGGTTTTTGACCTGATTCAACCAAGCGATACAACATGCCATAATCTTCCAGTTCCAAATCCACCGTGGGGATTTCCTTGGTGTAGGCCCCGAATATTTTGTTCACTCCAAAACCGTTGGACCAATAGGAGGCTACAATACCAACTGCACCAGCTTCTTCAAGGGCAATGGGCAAAGAACGTCTGTTCAAACCTATATTGCCCATGTTTTGATCCCATGCTTTGGATTGCTCTTCACGCTCCTTCCTCATTTTTTCAAAGGACTTTTCAGTAGCAAACTCTTCCCAGTTGTAATCAGGCCTACCTGTTGGTTGGGGCATGGAGATCATTACCAGTTTACCCTTAACATTTGGAAGCCAGTTTTTAAATTCCATGGAGTCGGAAACCGTAGGTAAAACGATTAGTTCGGCAGTAACTCCTTTTTTTGGTGTACTTGGGCTCCAGGCCAATTGGGTTCCCCTGAGAGTTTGTACTCTTGGATGTACCATATCAATATGGCTGATGCCGCGTTCCCATCCTTTCCATTCGCCCCATTGCTCGTTACGGGCAGGAATTCCCCAACTCTCGTATTTGGCGACGGCCCAATCATGAGCCTTTTTCATTTGGGGAGTACCCACCAAACGTGGGCCAATACCATCCATTAGCTGATGGCCTAGTGTTTCTAGTTGGGAGTTTTCATTGGCTTCTTGAATAATTGCTTCAATCACGGCATCCTTGTCCTGCGCCACTGTTGAAATGCTGGACATAAGGAGCATGGTAAGTAAAAAACAGGTTTTTTTGATCATAGTTTTTAGTTTGCCCTAAAAATAGGACAAATACAGAAACCAAATGTCTTTGAAAAGGAATTTAAGAGAAGTGGGTTAAGCTACTTTTTTCATCAAATCGAAGCAAGGACATTTTTTACAGCGTTTTTTCTCGCTTTTCTGGTATTTTTCGCAGCACTTGGATTTTACCTTACCTGTTGGAGGTAATTCCCGAAGTAAAGCTTTTTTAAATTTTTTCTTTTCTTTTTTCTTTTTGCCCATGGCCATTTGCGAAATAGTGCACGAAAATAATTATTTTAAATCAATCTAAATAAATAATTAACACAAATATGCTCTCAATAGATTAAAAATGAAGGGATAGGCCTAATGTGTTTGGTCCAAAGGAAAGGTTCCAACTTACGTTTTTAGGCTTTTGATCGTTGTACTTTTCATCATATTTGGAATCAAGGTACCTGTCTATGGATTCCACTATGAAAATACTCAGTACCGTGCTGAAAGCTACGTCAGATACCCAATGAAAGTCATCCATTACCCTGACCAGCCCTGGAATCATACCAATGGTATACAATCCTCCTTTTACCCAAGGACTCTTAAATTGCTTGGCAATGGCATAGGCGTTACTGAAAGCCAGCATTGCATGGCCCGATGGAAAAGAGTCATAATCGTATACCCTATCCAAATGCAGTGGGTCGAATGTGGACGAACCTGCCCCGCTTTTGGGCCGGGCCCTACCAATGATACGTTTGCTCACTTGTTGAAGAAAACCTCCGGCGGTGGCCGAAGAAATCAAGAGTACCCCGGTACGTCTAAGTTTTTCATTTTTGGTGAACAGACCTGCCAGATAAACTCCCCCTGTGAGCATATAATTGTTTTCGGGACTTCCGTACTGGTGACCGTAATCCATGATCACATCGGGGATGTCTTGGTCAAAACCATTTTTCCAGTGGTTGAGTTCTTCATCGACGGTAAAAAGGAGAAGTGTGCCCCCTGTCAAATAACCAAAATTGGCCCAATCGTTCCCTTGCCAGTGAAACGGACGGGAATAGGAATAACCAACTCCGCCAAACATGTTCCCTACATCATAGGTAAAGTTGTTCCAAAGGTTTTTTTCTTTTTTTGGTTGTAATTCTTGACCTGTCACGGCGGACGTCAGAAAAGCAAGAATGAGGTAGTTAAAAATTTTCATGAGGTTGTAAACAAAAACAGTCGGCAAAATTACTCATAAATATCTTTTGCAAGGCGAAAAGTGTTCGCATGTGCCTCAACAATTATTTTGATATCTGGAGAATACCCGCCACCCATACTGCATTGAACGGGTATTTGCGAGTCATGGCAAGTTTGAAGTACAAAGCGGTCCCGCTCCTTGCATCCTTCCAAGGTCATGGACAAGGTGCCGAGTTTATCCGATTCCAGTACATCCACACCACAGAGATAAAAGATAAAATCGGGTTGGAGATGTTCCAATAATTCTGGTAATGTCTTTTTTAGTGTGGAAAGATATTCATCATCCGTAGTGCCTTTTTCCAAAGGAATATCAAGGTCAGATATTTCCTTTTTAAACGGATAATTGCCCTTGCCGTGCATGGAAAACGTAAAAACAGAATGGTCGGTCTTAAAAATTTCGGCTGTACCGTTGCCTTGATGCACATCCAAATCCACAATCAGAATTTTCTCGGCCAATTTATGGTTCAAAAGGTACTTAGCACCAATCGCTTGGTCGTTCAACATGCAAAAAGCTTCGCCCCTGTCCGAGTAGGCGTGGTGCGTTCCCCCTGCAATGTTCATCGCAATGCCGTTCGCAACGGCAAGATCGCAACCTTTTATGGTCCCGTCGGCTATGATACGTTCCCGTTTAACTAACTCTTCACTCAAGGGAAAACCAATCTTTCTGGCTTCACTTTTGGAAAGTCGTAGGCCAACTAGATTTTTATAATAATTGTCATCGTGGGCAGCCAAAATATGATGGTCCTCAGGAAAGGAAGGTTCAAAAAAGTTGTCTTCGGAGCAAGTACCTTCATAAAGTAATTGTTGTGGCAGTAACTCGTATTTGATCATCGGGAACCGATGGCCTTCTGGCAAGGGATGTTTGTATATGGGATGGTAGGCAATCTTGAGCATTAGGCACCTTTTTTATGCAATGCCAACTGTATGCGCTTTCTAGCCACGTCCACATCCAAAACTTTCACCACCACCTGCTGGTGAAGACTCACATGTTCGTTTACATCCTTTACAAAAGTATCCGATAGGTTGGAAATGTGGATCAATCCACTTTCCTTGATCCCGATATCCACAAAACATCCAAAGTTGGTAATATTGTTGACAATTCCCGGAAGCAACTGACCTTGATGTAAATCTGTAATCTCTTTTATGTTTTGGTTAAAGGAGAACACTTTGGCCTTTTCCCTAAGGTCCAATCCCGGTTTTTCCAATTCCTTTAAAATATCCTCCAAAGTCGGCATACCAATGGATTCGGTGCAGTAAGATTTTAGGTTGATGCCCTTAAGGGCAGAAGTGTTGCCAACGATTTCCTTTAGTGACACACCTTGGTCCTTCGCCATTTTTGAAACTAGGTTGTAGCTCTCTGGGTGCACGGCGGAATCATCCAAGGGATTTTCACCATTTTTGATGCGCAAGAAACCTGCACTCTGTTCAAAAGCCTTTCCGCCCAATCGAGCTACATTTTTAATTTCTTCGCGGCTTTCGAATGCCCCATTTTCATTTCTGTGAACAACGATATTTTCTGCAAGTTTGGGTCCAATACCGGAAACATAGCTTAAAAGGGGTACACTTGCCGTGTTGATGTTCACGCCAACGGAGTTCACACAGCTTTCCACCACCGTGTCCAAAGATGTCTTTAATTGAGTCTGGTCCACATCGTGTTGGTATTGTCCAACCCCGATGGATTTTGCATCGATTTTCACCAGTTCGGCCAATGGGTCGGCCAATCGGCGCCCAATGGAAACGGCTCCACGAACCGTTACGTCATAATTTGGAAATTCATCACGCGCAATTTTGGAAGCCGAATAAATGGATGCGCCGGCTTCACTAACCACAAACACCTCAATCGGTTTTTTGAAAGGTATGCGTTTTACCAATTGTTCGGTCTCGCGCGATGCCGTTCCATTGCCTATGGCGATTGCTTCGATTTTGTAAGCATCTACCAACGAACTAATCTTTTTGATGGCTCCGGAACTGTCCCGTTGAGGGGGATGGGGATAAATGGTCTCATTGTGCTTTAAATCGCCCTGCTCGTCCAGGCATACTATTTTACACCCTGTTCTAAAGCCCGGGTCAATGGCCAAGATTCGTTTTTCACCCAAAGGAGCACCGAGCAATAGTTGCTTCAAGTTTTTGGAAAACACCTGAATGGCATCTGCATCTGCCTTTTCCTTGGCCGCTTTTAAAAGTTCGTTGGAGAGGGATGGCAGTAAGAGCCGTTTGTATGCATCTGCAATGGCCAGTTCAATTTGTTCTGCACAGGCATTATTTGTTTTAATGATGCGCCTTTCGATATTTTGAAGTGCCCTTTCATCATCTATCTCCACTTTTATTCGGATAAACCCTTCCTTTTCCGCTCGCATTATCGCCAAAAATCTGTGCGAAGGGCATCGGTCCAAAGGTTCGCTCCAATCGAAATAGTCGCGAAATTTTTGGGCCTTCTCTTCTTCTTTTTTGGTTTTGACAACCTTGGTAGTGATCAAGGCAAATCGCTCCAACTGGCTCCGTATTTGATTTCGGATATCGGTACGCTCATTGACCCATTCGGAAATAATATGACGGGCTCCCTCGAGGGCATCGTCTTCGTTGATGACATTCTTGTTAAGATATTTGGAGGCAATGTATTCGATTTCATCGCTCCGTTGTGCCATAATGATTTTGGCCAACGGCTCCAATCCATTTTTTCGTGCGGTCTCTGCCTTGGTCTTTTTGCTTTTTTTGAACGGAAGGTAGAGGTCTTCCAAACTGGTGATGTCGGTACAGTTCAAAAACTTGGCTTCCAGTTCGGGGGTAAGGGCATCTTGTTCCTTAACAGCTTTGATGATGGCGGCTTTTCGCTTTTCCAACGCCTCAAACTGGTTCTTGAATTCGACAATGGAACCAATCTGGACCTCATCCAAATTTCCAGTAAGTTCCTTTCGATATCGGGAAATAAAGGGAACGGTACAGTCTTGGTTTAAAAGGGAAACGGTGTTCTCCACACTTTTCTCTGAAAGGTTGGTGTGGCGGACAATATAGGGGACAAGTTGCATGATGTTTGTTTAATAGATGTCACTTCGAGCACAGGCGAAAATTCTTTCCGTCCAAGTTTTTAATATGGGTCTTGAATGCGCTCGACCTTACAATTTCTTTGGATGTTAATTAATTTATGGTCTCTCCGTTGCTTACCCCATCTTCATCCGTATTTACAAAAACAAGTTTGCCATTTTTGTCCTCCGTCATCAAGATCATGCCCTGACTTTCCACACCACGTAGTTTTCTTGGAGCCAAATTGACCACAACGGTTACTTTTTTGCCCACAATGTCCTCAGGTTTAAAGCTATTTGCAATACCGGAGACAATGGTTCGGGTATCAAGCCCCATATCTACTTTTAGGACCAAAAGTTTGTTGGCCTTGGGCATTTTCTCAGCTTCAATAATGGTCCCAACCCGTAAGTCCAGCTTGGCAAAATCATCAAAAGTAATGGTGTCTTTAAGTGGAGCTGCTTCTTTGTCCATTTGTGCATTTGCTTTTTTGGTAGCTTCCAATTTATCCAATTGTTGTTGGATTTCGTTATCCTCGATTTTTCTGAAGAGCAATTCACTTTTGTTAATTGTGTGTCCTGCTGAAAGTAAGGTTTCTTTTGAACTAACATCATCCCACTCGATAGATTTCTCATCTTCGTTCGAAATGACATTGAGAATTCCTTTTAACTTCTTCGAGGTAAACGGCAAGAAGGGCTCGCTTAAAATTGCTAATCCGGTAGCAATTTGGAGTGCTACGTACATGATGGTCTTGACGCGCTCTTCGTCCGTTTTGATGAGTTTCCATGGTTCTTGGTCAGCCAAATATTTGTTGCCCAATCGCGCCAAGTTCATCAATTGCTGACTCGCTTCACGGAAACGGTAGCGCTCCAAAGATGTGGACAACGTCTGGGGGAATTTCTTTAAGGCCTCTAATGCTTCCTTGTCAACAGCAGTGATTTCGCTAGGTGTAGGCACCTCCCCGTCATAGTATTTATGCGTCAATACAGCCACACGGTTCACAAAGTTCCCAAAAATGGCCACTAGTTCATTGTTGTTCCTAGCCTGAAAATCTTTCCAAGTAAAATCGTTGTCCTTGGTCTCCGGTGCATTGGCAGTCAATGCATAGCGAAGTACATCTTGCATATCCGGGAACTCTTCCAAATACTCGTGCAACCAAACCGCCCAGTTTTTGGAAGTGGAAAGTTTACTGCCCTCAAGGTTCAAAAACTCGTTGGCAGGCACATTGTCCGGTAAGATATAATCGCCGTTGGCCTCCAACATGCTCGGGAAGATAATACAGTGGAACACAATGTTGTCCTTTCCGATAAAGTGTACCAATTTGGTGTCCTTGTCCTTCCAGTACGGCTCCCAATCCTTACCTTCTCTTTCTGCCCATTCCTTGGTGGAAGAAATGTAACCAATAGGCGCATCAAACCATACGTATAGTACTTTTCCCTCGCCACCTTCAACGGGAACGGGAATACCCCAATCCAAATCACGGGTTACGGCCCTGGGTTTTAGGCCTTCGTCTATCCACGATTTACATTGTCCGTACACATTGGGCTTCCAATCGGATTTGTGCTCTTCGAGAATCCAATTTTTCAAGAAATCTTCGTACCTATCCAAAGGTAAAAACCAATGTTTAGTAGTCTTTAAGGATGGAACAGTTCCCGTTATGGTGGATTTTGGATTGATAAGGTCTGTGGCGTTCAATGAGGAACCACAATTTTCACATTGGTCACCATACGCTTCTTCGTGACCACATTTGGGGCAAGTTCCTATAACGAAACGGTCTGCCAAAAACTGTTTGGCCTCATCATCATACAATTGCTCGGTCTCCTCTTCGATAAAATCTCCTTGCTCGTACATTTTTTTGAAGAACTCCGAAGCGGTCTTATGATGCACCTCTGCGGAAGTTCTTGAGTAGTTATCAAAAGACACACCAAAATCAGTAAATGATTTTTTGATGATAGCGTGGTACTTGTCTATAATTTCTTTTGGGGTAACACCTTCCTTTTTGGCCTTCATGGATATGGCGACACCGTGTTCGTCGCTACCGCAAACAAAGGCCACATCGTTGCCCCTTAATCGTAAATAACGGGAATAAATATCGGCGGGAACATATACGCCTGCCAAGTGCCCAATATGGATAGGGCCGTTGGTGTAGGGCAGTGCCGCAGTAATGGTGTACCTGGAAGGTGAAGTATTTTGAGCCATTTAAATCTAATTAGGCCCCAAAAATACTGATTTTAACGGGATACTCACAAAAAACGAAACCCCCGGAAATGCGACCCTATTTGGGGTGAGGGGTACATTACCGAAGGGTTTCGAAATAAAGGATAACAAAGTGTCCCGCTTTTTACGCAATCATTACTGATTTGCTCATCTTTTTTTCTCCCACGGAGATTCTATAAATATATTTTCCTGTGGATAGGCTATCGCGCATTCGCTCCCGTATATTGATATCTACGGCGCCTTCCAGCATCATTTCATTGAACAAGGTACCAACGCGTTGCCCCAAAATATTGAAGAGTTCAATGTCCACATGGGCCGCAACCGGCATTTCCAAATGAATGTGTGGGTTCCGTGGTGATGTAGCCGGATATATGGCTGCATGTTGTATGCCATCCAAAATATCGATATCTGGATTATTGGGGTCTTGGCTTGGTGGTGTTTCCGGTAGTGTGGGCGGGTCGTTGTCCATGGCAATGTCGTCAAAAGTTTCGCCACTACAATTAAAGCCAAGGTCGATAGCTTTATAGGGGTGGCCCAATAAATGCTGTTCCACCGTTTGCCTTGGCACACAAAGCCATTCTGCCAATACAGTTCCGTAAAGGTTTCTAAAATCCATGGTGTACTCCAGGTTTCCACGGTTGTTGGGTTCGTCCAATGAGGGATGTTCACCCACAAAGGCACTTCCGCTCAATCCGGAACCAAAGAACAGGGTAGGGGCAGCTTTTCCATGGTCGGTACCATTGGAACCGTTTTCAAAGATTCTTCTGCCAAACTCGGAAAAAGTCATGCTGAGAACATTGTCATCTTGTTCAGTAAATGCGAGGTCTTCGTAGAAATTATTGATGGCAATAGAAAGGTTCGACATTAAACGTTCGTGAACAATAGGCTGATTACCGTGGGTATCAAATCCTCCCAAAGAGATCATGTATACTTTGGTACCTAAATTCCCTTTGATCAAACGTGCCAAAAGGGCCAATTGTCTGGCAAAGCCGTTGTCTTGGTATTCCACTTGATTTTGTCCGGCCATATATGCATCATGAATGATTCCAGCATACTCGTAGGTGGTATTGGCAACTCCGCGAAGAAAACGCAATTGGTCCCCGTACATACAATTATCGAAGGGTGCATTTTCAATATCGTAGAAGGAACCTGTTTCTGCAATTTGTTCTAATTGGTCCACATTGTTGGTCACGAAGGCATAGTTGGTTTCTTCACCTTGGAAGACCAAGTTTGCCAAGTTTCCAATTTGAATGGCAGCGGGTGCGGCCGGTGGATTAATTAAATAATCGGGATAAAGGTTTTCAAAATGTCTACCCATCCAACCTGTGTTCTCGCCAGAGAATCCAGTGGTAGTTAAATCCGTGTTGGCAAAAATATCGGAACCGGTAAAGTGTGATAAACTTTGATTTTCGTAGCCTACGCCATGCACTGCCTTGAACTGGCCATCTCCCCAAAGGGATTCCAGGGCGCTCATGTAAGTGGGCACCCCAAAATCGTCGGTAAGTTTTAAGACCTTACTTTCTGGGATGTAGATGTTGGGCCTTGCATTTGCATACGTATCATATTGTTGGATCGGGATTACGGTGCTCAGACCGTCGTTCCCTCCCGATAAGCGAATCAATATTAGAATGTTGTCCGTTTCTGCGGCAGCAACTGCGGCCGTAAGAGGTGATGGGGAGGAGGCAGAAATCATATGGCTGCCCAAAAACATGGAACCCGAACCGGCAATGCCCAAAGCTTGGACAAAGGAACGTCGGCTCCATTTTTTATGTTCTAGATCGTGGCCATCGTGCTCGATGCCTTTGTGAGGGGAATTATCGTGGGTGTGGTGATTATCGCACATGATGATGGGGTTATTTGAGTTGGAATTCGGGTTCTCTGGATAAGTGACGCAACAGTATGTATACCTGTGTTGGAGTTTCTGCACTTACTTGCAGCACCCATTGGCTTGTACCGCCAGGGTAATACTCCGGAGCATAATATTCCTCCGGGACATCATCAATTTTGAAGGCGTCCATGGCCCGCTCAAAATCGGCATCCGTCAAAAGGCCTTTTGGCGTAAACTTATCTACCAAAGCCCTTACCACAATTTCAGGATTGCTTGTATTGCTATTGGCAGGGCCAACAGCATCCACAGCCAAATCCCTAAACTGTTCGGGGTCGTTTTGGAAAAATCTTTCCAAGAATACCTCAACAGTCAACCACCGTCCAATAATAAAGTTAGTGTTAATCCAGGTCCGGTCCCGTTGCCAACCTTCAACTTCGGGAGGTTGAAAAAATCGTTGCCCGATCAATGCACATGAATCTATCATATTAATGATGGTCATGTCATCATAAGTAAAGCCTGTTTCTTTCAAAAGGTTGAAATACAGGTCCGCCGGGCTTTTAATAATGACACCGATTGCGGTTTCATCAAAAAAGTGCTGACTTTTAAACAGTTGGCGCAGTACAGGAGCAATCTCGAACCCGCTATTGATAAAAGTTTGGGCCAAACCATCGATAATCTGTGGGGCAATTCCACCTTCATCATTCGTAGAATCTGGGTGTACGAAGAACTCGTATAATTTTTTACAGATAAACCACCCTATCTCATTCGGTCTTTGATTGAAAAGGATATCGATTACATCATCATAGTCCCAATTTCCGGTTTGTCCAAAAATGGTTTTGTTTTCGGTATTGAACTCGGTAGGGTCAAAGGTCACCGTGGTACATCCCTCTTCACCACGTTCGGTATATCCCGAAAGTGCCTTGGAAGTCTCAATAATATCTTCTTCCGTATAATTGTTCCCTTCGCCCAAGGTAAAAAGTTCATAAAGCTCACGGGCGTAGTTCTCGTTGGGGTTGTTACCGCGGTTGCGGACACCATCCAAATAATAGAGCATGGCGCTGGTAAGACCTATTTCGCTGGTAAAGGTCTTAAAGTTGCCCAAGGCATTGCGTTGCAAGCAATTGATGTAATAGAATAGGAAACCGGGACAGTTATAAGTTTCTAGTTGGGTAACAAAGTGATTGCTCCAGAAAAAACTGAGTCGGTCCAATAATTCATTGTTGACGAGCGCATTGCCATATGCGGTGGTAAGGTCATCGATTTGGGCGTTTCTCATTTGCCGTGCCAGGTCATCGTCGGCCGGATAGTTGGCGTTGTTCCAATCTGCCCATTCCGGTGCTGGAATAGTTGGGGCGGCAAGCGCTTGATTGACCAAGTTGTCGACAAGGGCGCCAGCTGATTGTCCTACAGCGGCATTAATGGTCTGTACGGAGGCACTAAAGCCAAGCCTTCGGTACAAGTGGGCCGCGCGTACCTCGTCCAATGGAGTGGTGTACGGCGCCAAGGTTGAGGAATTACAATTGATGAAGTACTCCATAGCAATATCTGGCGTTAATTTGGTACATAGTTTTGGGGTGAACTATATGCTTATGCTAGTGTTGGATGTGGTTCAATTGAGCCAACAAATTACAACCTTAACGTTCTAAAGTCCATGAACTACCAAATTTTTCGACGAAATGCATATTTTTTTTGGACTTTTACAAATTGTATGGAGGATCATAACACTTTTGGTAAACTCGGCGAACAAAAAGCAGTGGAATTTTTAAAGGCTTCCGGATATGAAATTAAGGCTCTGAACTATCGCTATTTAAAAGCTGAGATAGATATTATTGCAGTCAAGCACAACGTCTTGGCGATAGTGGAGGTGAAGTCAAGAAAAATGGGGTTTCTCAAGGAAATTTCGGAAGTTGTTTCTGCTAAAAAAATCAAGTTGTTGACCATGGCTGCCAACTATTTTGTAGAGAAGTCGGAGGATAATTTTGAGGTACGGTTTGATGTAATAACAGTGATTCAAAAGGAGAAAAAATTTGAGATTGAGCACCTTGAAAATGCATTTTATCATTTTTAACCATTTGTTTGTTTTGTAACAATATGTTATTTTTGTTGAAAATCAACCAAAGATGAAAACAATTTCCGCCGTAGTTGAGCACTACATCAAGAAAAAGCCTTTTTTACAAACAGCTCTAGCACAAGGAATTATAAACTTAACTTCTTTGTCCAGACAGATAAAGCCCGAGATTGCGGAGGAATTGGGCAAGGATGTAAAAGATGGTGCCATTGTCATGGCACTTAAACGTTTATCCGATGATCTGGAGTTTAGGGCCACGCATAAAATTGTAAAGGTGCTCAAGAATATAGGTGAGATAACCGTTCGCTCCAACCTCACTGACTATACCTTTTTGGCTTCAGACACCATTTTGCAGCAACAGGCCAAATTGTTGGAAGAAGTCAATGTAAATCAAGACGTCTTCTACACTTCTTCCAGAGGGGTCAATGAAATCAATATTGTGATCAGCAATGTGATGGACGGTGTGGTGGAAAAGAATTTTAAAATGGAACGCTGCACGCAAAAGGCGGAAGGACTGTCTTCCATTACGGTAAAATTGCCAGCCGAAAACGTTTCGGTCCCTGGAATCTATTATTTTATTTTTCAGCGATTGGCATGGGAGGGTATTGTGCTTTATGAGGTGATTTCCACTACTAACGAGTTTACCATTTTGGTGAACGATGAACAGGTGGATGTCGCTTTTAAGACTATCAAAGATTTAAAATCCTTATAATTAGAGATTCCTTTTCTTGGTCTAAACTAAAAAGACATCTTGTTCGTTCTAGGAAAAGACACTTTTTGGAAAAAATGACCAAAAAAAGGATTCTTTTCGGCTTGCTGGGCCTATTTGTGCTGTACTTGTGCTATTTGGCCTATATTTTTATTCTGTCTCCCAAGACCAATCTACAGTCCATTTATTTGATTCCGAAGGACGCTGTTTTCATCATCGAATCGGAACAGCCTGTGGAAAGTTGGGAAAAGGTAAGCAAGAGCAAGGCCTGGCACCACCTTAAAAAGAACGATTACTTTTCGGAACTCACGGAGAACATTCAAAAGGTAGATACGGTTTTTAACGACAATCATAAACTTTTCGAGTTTTTTGATAACCGTTCCCTGTTCATCTCCATCCACATGATATCGCCCAAAGATTATGGGATTTTTTATGTGCTGGATTTAAAGCGCATTGCCAAACTACAATTGCTCAAAACCTATTTGAACACTTTGCTGGATGATGGCTACGTGCTGAGCAAGCGAACCTACCACGAACACGAGATTTTGGAAGTTCACGATAGGGAAAGCAAGGAAACCATGTATTTGTCCTTTATCAAAAACCAGTTGGTGGCCTCCTACACACATACTTTGGTGGAAGCTTCGATAGACCAATATAATGAACCCGTGTTGGGACGAAATCTCAATTTTTTGGAAATCAACCAAAAAGTGGGACATGAGGATTTGTTCCGTTTGTACACGCAATACCATTATTTTGACGATTACATTAAAATGTATTCAGATAAGCCCTCTGACTGGGTACAACGGGTAAGCGAAAACTTTTTGTTCTCGGGCTTTTATTTTGATTTGGACGAAAACAGCACCTTAACGGCCAATGGATATACGAACATCAGCGATGTGAACGAATATTATTTGGAGGCTTTACAAAAGTCGGGCACGGCCGAGCGCTCCATTCCCCAAATTGCTCCGAATACTACTGCATTGTACATGAGTTATGGCTTTGATAGTTTCGCCGAATTCTATAAGAATTTTGAAATAGTCCAGCAAAATGACCCTGAACAGTTTGAGAGTTATCAGGCCGGGATTACCAAGGTGGAAAAGTTCCTCAAAATTGATGTAAAGGAGAATTTTGTGAGTTGGATAGGGGATGAGATCGCGGTACTTCAAATCAAATCGCATATTAATCAAGGAAAAAATGATTTGGCATTGGTGCTCAAAGCCAATGATGCCGAGGATGCCAAGACCAATCTTGATTTTGTTGTGGAACAGATACGTAAAAAGACCCCGGTAAAATTCAAAGCGGTCAATTATAAGGAGCACGAAATTAATTTCTTGTCCATCAAAGGTTTCTTTAAGATGCTTTTAGGTGGTAGATTTGATGAGTTCGACAAGCCCTATTTTACCCAGATCGACGATTACATTATATTCAGTGATAATCCCAATACCCTAAAAGGCATCATAGATAAAGTTGTTGCTCGCGAAACCTTGTCGACTTCAAAGGAATTCAAAAGTTTTGATGAAAAGTTCGATTCCGAGTCCACCATGTTCGTATATAGTAATGTTCCTTTGCTGTTTGATAATATGTATGCCCTGGCCGATGCCCCGACCAAACAAAGAATGCGTAAGAACAAGGATTTTATCATTTGTTTTGCTCAAGTGGGATTGCAACTAACGCCCGAAGATGATTTGTTCGAAAGTAGATTGGTGCTCAATTATCAGGATGTGGAAGAACTAAAGAAGAAGACCATCAATTCAGCCAAAACATCTACCAAACCTGTTCCAAAAACTCAAAATTCAGCGACAACCAAAATTACCGATGCTGTTTTTGATCTTGGCCCTATTTACCCAAATGATTTAAACGCTAATTCTTTCAGTAAAACCTATACCAATGGCAATATCCGTTTTGAAGTGGATTTGAAAGATGGTCTTAAACACGGTCGTTATGAAGAATTCTATTCGGATGGCACCCGAAAAATTCGTGGTCGCTTTAGGGATGATGAGCAAGTGGGCACTTGGCGCTACTACGACCAGGAAGGCAACCAAGTTTATAAAAAACGATTTTAGATTTCTCCTCGCTATGCCCTGTCGAAATTATTCTTGGAGAATTATGTCATTTCGAACGCAGTTAGAAATCTCATTTCCCTTTCTGAGCGTAGCGAAGAATCCTTTTTAAAATATACTAATCGGTGATTGGAGCAATTCCCCAACAATCATTACCTTGTTTGCCCAAACCAAACCTCCGACAATGAAAAATATTCTAGTAGCAACAATGTTTGTTGCCATCATCACATCTTTTACGGTAAACTCTCAACAAATCAATTTTCCAGAGCGCTATGCAACTTGGAAAACAGCCGAAAAAGGTCAATTTAAGTTTGATCAATCTGCACTGGATAAGGCGGTTGGTTTTGCAAATAGCAACGAATATTCCGAGTCAAGAGATTTACGGATTGCCATTTTAAAAGGGTTTGAAAAGGAACCGTTTCACGATGTTTTGGGCCCAACAAAGAAGCGTGGAGGTCCCGCCGGTATGATCATGAAGAACGGCTATGTCTTGGCTTCTTGGGGAGACACCAAACGGGTGGACATGACCTTTAGCGTTACCAAGAGCTTTTTATCCACCGTGGCCGGATTGGCAGAGGACCAAGGTTTGATAAAAGACACCAAGGACAAAGTTGGAGACTACATTTGGGATGGCACTTTTGATGGGGAACATAATTCCAAAATTACTTGGGAACATTTGCTACAACAAAATTCTGATTGGTCAGGTGAACTTTGGGGAGGCAAGGACTGGGCCGACCGTCCACCAAGCGAAGGAGGATTGGACGATTGGAAATTCCGAACCCTTAACGAACCTGGTACCGTAATGGAATACAACGATGTTCGCGTAAATGTTCTCGCTTATTCACTCACCCATGTGTGGAGAAAACCTGTGCCCATGGTCCTCAAAGAAGAGGTGATGGACAAAATTGGGGCTACCACTTCGTGGAGATGGTTTGGATACGATAATGCGTGGACGGTTATCGACGGAATCAAAATGAAATCCGTAACGGGTGGTGGGCACTCTGGTGCTGGACTGTTTATTTCCACGGAAGATATGGCCCGATTTGGAACGCTCTTCTTAAATAATGGAAAATGGGGCGATGAGCAGATTATCAGCGAGGAGTGGATCAAAAAAGCGATTACACCATCTATTCCCAACGTGAATTATGGGTATATGTGGTGGCTCAATCAACAAGGAGGCAGGCATTGGGACGGCGTTCCCGAACATGTGTTCTACGCTGCTGGTTTTGGAGGTAACTTTATTGTGGTGGACCAAAAAAGTGGATTGGTCATCGTGACCCGTTGGCTGGAACCTTCAAAAATTGGGGAGTTTGTAAAGCAGGTGTACGAGGCTTTTTAGTTTTCATAGTCCTTTTCCAAGCGGATGCTGAGTGCTGGTCATTGAGCGAAGTCGAAATGAGTCAAAGTATGACACAGAATCTTTGGCTACTTTGGATTTCTCGTCGCTTCGCTCTGTCGAAATGACCACGAGTGCTTAATTGTCATTTCGAACGAATGTGAGAAATCTCTTGATAATGGACTAAGCAGAAATATTTTCTTTTTGAGGGGTAAAAGGCTCCAACACCTTCAACGCCTTGTCCACACTGGTAATCTTTTCAAACACCAGTAATAATCGGAGTCCATTCCGGGTCTGTTTCTCTTTGAGTTTTACCAATTGCGGATGCGTTTGCGCGTATTGCAATATTTGTGTGAATGTAGCACTTTGGTAAAATCTGGATTGCTGGTCGGCAATAAAATATCCAATGAACTTGCCTTTCTTCATAATCACCCTTTCCAGACCAATATGGGTCGCGATCCATTTGATACGGACGGAATCCATCAAATCTTGTGCGGGTTCCGGTAATTCTCCAAAGCGATCTACCAGCTGTGCCTCGCATTTTTGAAGGCCTTCCTCGTCTTCTATATCGTTGAGTTGTGTGTAGAGGTTAAGTCGCTCGGTTATATTGTTGATGTAATCATCTGGGAACAACAGCTCAAAATCCGTATCGAGCTGCATCTCCTTTACATATACCTTTTCCTTGTTACCTTCAACTTCCTCGTATAGTTCCTTGAACTCATTTTCCTTGAGTTCGTCGATCGCTTCGGACAATATTTTTTGATAGGTCTCGAACCCGATTTCATTTATGAAACCACTCTGCTCTCCTCCCAAAAGGTCTCCCGCACCACGGATTTCCAAATCCTTCATGGCAATATTGAAACCACTTCCCAAATCGGTGAATTGCTCCAAGGCCTCGATACGTTTTCGGGCTTCCGGGGTCATCACTTCGTATGGTGGAGTAATAAAATAACAGAAGGCTTTTTTGTTGCTTCGTCCCACACGTCCACGCATTTGGTGAAGGTCGCTCAACCCGAAATTGTTGGCGTTGTGAATAAAAATGGTGTTGGCGTTGGTCACATCCAACCCACTTTCAATAATCGTTGTAGAAACCAAAACATCAAACTCCCCGTTCATAAATGCAAGCATCAAAGATTCCAGCTTTTTGCCTTCCATTTGGCCATGTCCAATGCCAATTTTAGCATCGGGCACCAAACGTTGGATCATTCCGGCTACTTCTTTGATGTTCTCAATGCGATTATGGATAAAGAACACCTGTCCGCCCCTTTGGATTTCATAGGAAACGGCATCGCGAATAATTTCTTCGTTCAATCGGATTACTTGGCTCTCGATAGGGTAGCGGTTCGGTGGTGGTGTGTTGATGACCGAAAGGTCACGAGCGGCCATCAAACTGAATTGGAGGGTCCTCGGAATAGGTGTAGCCGTCAAAGTAAGTACATCCACATTTTCTTTGATGGAACGTAACTTTTCCTTGACCGATACCCCGAATTTTTGTTCCTCGTCCACAATCAACAATCCCAAATCCTTGAACTGAACGTTTTTGTTCACCAGTTGATGGGTCCCGATGATGATGTCGATTTTACCATCGGCCAAGCGCTCCAACACATCTTTTTTCTCCTTTGCGGTACGGAAGCGGTTAAGGTAATCCACCGTTACCGGCATTTCCTTTAAACGTTCCCTAAACGTTCTGCTATGCTGAAAGGCCAAAATGGTGGTCGGTACCAAAACAGCAACTTGTTTACCGTTGTCCACAGCCTTGAATGCAGCCCGAATGGCAACCTCTGTTTTTCCAAAACCAACATCACCACAGATCAAGCGGTCCATTGGACGTTCACTTTCCATATCCTTCTTGACGTCTTGGGTGCTCTTTTCTTGGTCAGGGGTATCCTCATAAATGAAAGATGCTTCCAGTTCGTGTTGTAGATAGCTGTCGGGAGCGTATTGGAAACCTTTTTCCAATCGACGTTTGGCGTAGACTTGGATAAGGTCGAAAGCAATCTTTTTGACCCTTGCCTTGGTTTTTTGCTTCAGTTTTTTCCAAGCAGCAGAACCTAGCTTGAAGATTTTCGGGGGTGCACCATCCTTACCATTGTATTTGGATATTTTGTGCAGCGAGTGGATGCTCACGTATAGGATGTCCCGGTCACCATAAATCAGTTTTATGGCTTCCTGTTTTTTGCCCTCCACATCAATTTTTTGTAATCCGCCGAACTTGCCGATACCATGATCAATGTGGGTCACATAATCCCCAATTTCCAGTTTGTTGAGTTCCTTCAATGTGATGGCCTGCTTTTTGGCATAGCCATTCTTTAAATGGAACTTGTGGTAACGTTCAAAAATTTGATGATCGGTGTAGCAAGCAATTTTTAAATCCGGGTCCACAAAACCTTGGAACAACGGAAAAATGATGGTCTGATAGTGCACCGTCTCGTCCACTTCCTCAAAAATGTCGTGGAAACGCTTGGCCTGTTGCTCAGTGGAACAGAAAATATAGTTGCTGTAACCTAAATCCCGATTATCGTTAAGGTTTTCAATGAGCAGGTCAAATTTTTTATTGAAGGAAGGTTGTGGTTTGGTGTTGAATTGGATTTCGTCACCCTGAACTTGTTTCAGGGTCTCACTGGAAACTCCGATGTGAATGCACAAATAATCATTCAACTGTTCTTTGAGCAAAGCCGAATCCAAAAACAACTCTTTAGGTTGGGCATGTTTGATGTCCTTGCTCAGTTTGGCAAAACTTTCCTCTGCTTTTTCAAAGAATGAATCAATCCGGTCGTAGATTAAAGCGGGGTTCTTGGCAAAGACCACAGTATTGCCCGAAATATATTTTAAGAAACTTTCCCGTATTTCCTCGGTGAACTTATTTTCCACGTTTGGAATGATGGTGATTTTCTTCACTTTGTCCGTGGAAAGCTGTGTCTCTACATCAAAAGTTCGAATGCTGTCCACTTCATCACCAAAAAACTCGATTCGGTAAGGCTCATCGTGAGAGAAGGAGAAAACATCTACAATACCTCCACGAACAGAAAACTCGCCGGGTTCTGTTACAAAATCCACCCGCTTGAACTGATATTCAAATAACACTTCGTTTAAAAAGTCCAATGAAATTTCGTCGCCCAATTTTATCTTTTGGGTGTTCTTGTCCAGTTCCTTTCGTGTGACCACTTTTTCAAAAAGCGCATCAGGATAGGTGACGATGATGGCCGGCTTTTTTCTGGAATTGATGCGGTTGAGCACTTCGGCACGAAGTAGTACGTTCGCATTGTCCGTTTCCTCAATTTGATAGGGCCTACGATAACTTCCGGGGTAAAAAAGTACATCCTTTTCTCCCAAGAGTTGCTCCAAATCATTCAAGTGATAAGCTGCTTCCTCTTTGTCGTTCAGAATCAATAGAAATGGGGATTCAACTGATTTGAAAGCCTCTGAAACCACAAAGGAAAGTGAGGAGCCTACAAGTCCTTTTAAATTAATTTTCCGTGATGATTCAGAAGAGTTGTTTTGAGTTTGGGCAATGGTATCCCTCAGTTTCCCAAGTTGTGGAGACTGTTCAAAAAGCTGTGAAATCGGGGTTTTGGTCAATCCAAAAAACTTTGCGGCAAAGATAAACCGCGAAAAGGTTTACTAAAAATGTTTTTTAGGTTTCTTGATCATTTTGTTCTTTAGTAATTGTTTGACACAAATGACACGAATTAACTCGAATATTCCATTGTCATTTCGAGCGCAGTCGAGAAATCTTATAAACCAATTACAATGAGATGCTGAATCAAGTTCAGCATGACATACAAACTCTAAATTTTAATAACACTGTCCTCCACAATGGCAAAGACTTCATCAGAATCTTGGGGCTTAAGGGAATGCGTACCTGTGAATTGACCGAAGGCGGGTAGAATCATTTGATTATCTGATTTGAAAAAACAGGGCAACTTAATGCGTTCCCGGCCAAAATCTCTCAGTTTTATGGATGGATGTATATGTCCGCAAAAGGTAAAATATCCTTCGCGTTCCTCGGGATGATGGGTCAATAGGAATGAATCAATGATCAACTCTGGAAAAATGGTGATCTTTAGTTTCTCAAATTTTTCTGGAGCAATGATGTCGTGGTTGCCCGCCACTAAAAGCATTTCTGCTGGGGTCTTGGCGACCCAATTTTCGAACAGTTCCCATTCCTTGTTCAGTGAAGAATGAAATAGATCTCCCAAAAAACAAATCTGAAAGGGCTGAAAATCAGCTACGATTTTATCCAACAACAAAAAGTTCTTGTGGATGGCCTTTCGGGGCACGGCCGCTCCAAACTTTCTAAAGTGGGATACCTTGCCCAAATGCACATCACTAATGAGCAAGAGCGATTTTTCTTCCCAGAACAGACCACCCAAAGGGTGGAGTACGAATTCTTGTTTATGTATTTGAATTTTTTGGATCATTTGTAATCGATGATACAAATTTAATTCAATTGTCATTTTGAACCGAGCGAAGCAAGTGTGAGAAATCTGAAACTAGATTTCTCAATCGTCGTTACCCTCCTCATATCGAAATGACCTCCTTACGTTATGCTGAACTTGTTTCAGTATCCCCCTGTCGGATGAGATTCCGTGTCGGGGCACGGAATGACAAGAGGCTTGGGATCGTTGGTTATTTGGTCAATTTAGTTATCATTCGTTGAATACGGTCCGCCAATTTCTCGTTGGACAGTTTTTCCCGCAACCTATCGGTGATAATGGGGAAGGAAAGGGGCGTGGGTTGGGAACATTGTTTCCAAACGATTTCTTGTTGCGCGATTCGCTCCAAGGCCAATCGTATACGGCCTTCTTCCAATTGATGTTCAAAGGTTTCGGTGTAGGCTTGCTGATAGAGCAGATTATCATCCTCAAAATCACGGAAAACATCAAACAGCAATTCCGAACTGCTTTGCAGGTGTTTCATTTTAATGCCTTTTTCCGGATAGCCTGTAAAAACCATGCCACTGATGACGGCAATATCACGGAATTTTCTACGCGCCATTTCGTTGGAGTTCAAACTTTTTTGAAGGTCGGACAACATATATTCAGATGTAAAAAGGTTGTTGTCCAAAACTTCTTGAATGTTGATTTCTCGGTCTGATAGTAGTTCAAATCCATAGTCGTTAAAGGCAAGTGAGCAAGTTATTGGTGCCAGTAAACTGATACGATAGGCCAACAAACTGCTCATGCCTTCGTGGATGGCCCTACCTTCGAAGGGGTAGAACATGTGATGATAGCCATCTCGTGTCTTAAAGGTCTCAATTAAAAATTGATGGGGCTGCGGCACTATGCTTTCCTCCCGTTGTTTGGAAAACATGGTATTCAATGCCTGGATTTCTTCCGACTGTTCCGAAAACTCCAACTCGGCGGTGTACAGCTCTTGACGCAACAATTCCGACATTTTTGCGGAAAAGCTCAATCGACCTCCCATCCAACTGGGCACTTTGTTTGTCCTTTTTGTGGAGTTGCGGACATGGGCCGCCATCCCCTTGATCCTTATAAATTCCAAATTTCTTCCAGCAAAGGTGAACACATCGCCCGGACTCAATTTGGAGATGAAATATTCCTCGATACTGCCAATGTAGCCACCTTTTTGATAGCGAACGGAAATTGTGGAATCTCCGACAATGGTTCCGATTTGAAAACGGTGCCGCATGGCCACCGCCCTGCTGTTCACTTTAAATTTGCCGTCTTCTTCAACTTCTACTTTTTTGTATTCATCATAGCTTTTAAGGCTTTGGCTACCCATCACTAAAAAATTGAGTAACCATTGCCATTGCTCATCTGAAATACCCTGATAACAAAAGGTTTGTTTGATTTCAGGATAGATGTCATCCGGATAAAAACCATCGGAAACGGCCAAGGTGGTCAAATATTGAATGAGTACATCAAAGCTGTTCAAATAGGGGACGCGGTCTTCGACTGCGTTGTTCAACACCGCTTTTTGCATGGCCGAAGCTTCGACCAACTCAATGGCATGGGTTGGTAAAAAATGAATCACACTTTCCTTTCCCGGTCTGTGTCCACTGCGCCCAGCTCTTTGTAAAAAACGGGCTACGCCTTTGGGACCACCGATTTGAATTACCGTTTCCACCGGCGCAAAATCCACACCCAAATCTAAACTGGATGTACAGACCACAGCTTTTAGGCTTTCGTTGCGAATGGCCTGTTCCACCCAAAGGCGAGTTTCCTTGTTGATGCTTCCGTGGTGCATGGCCATTTCTCCGGCAAACTCCGGATATTTTTCCAGTATTTTCTGAAACCAGATTTCACATTGGCTTCTTGTGTTGGTAAAGAGCAGAGTGGTTTTGCTGTTATTGATGATGGGTACCACCTGGTCCAAAAGATGCAACCCCAAATGCCCACGCCATGGAAAGGTTTCCATTTTCTTTGGAATAATACTTTTTACCGTGATTTTTTTGTTGAGGTTGGCCTTGACCAAAACTGAATTTTCGAGTTCTGGCGATGTTGGACCCAACAAGACTTCCCGAGCTTGTTCCAGATTCCCGATGGTGGCCGATATACCCCAAATCCGTAACTCCTTGCAGATGGTTTTTAAACGAGATAAGCCCAATTCCATTTGTACGCCCCGCTTGGTGCCCAAAAGTTCGTGCCATTCGTCCACAACAATGGCGGAACAGTCCTTAAAAGTTTTTTCGTAGCCTTTGGACGATAGCAACAACTGTAGGCTTTCTGGAGTAGTAATCAATAAGTCGGGCATATTGGTGCGCATTTTTGCCCGCTCTTTTGCCGAAGTATCCCCTGTTCGAATCCCAACGGTCATTTGTGTACCTAAATCCTGGGTGATTCGCTCCGCAGATTGTTTTATTTCTTGGGAGAGTGCTCGCAAAGGAGTAATCCAGATGGCTTTTAGTCCTTTTTTGTGTTTGGTCTTGAAATCGGGATTGTTTTTGATGTAATTTAGCACTATGGGGAACCACAACGCATAGGTTTTTCCGCTCCCCGTAGGAGCATTCAAAAGACCGTATTTACCCTCCAAGAAAGCGTTCCAACTCTCTTTTTGAAAAGGAAAGGGTTTCCAATTTTGTTCTTGGAACCAGTTTTCGGCAATATGATAGAGTTCGTTTTGGTTCATTTATTAGGAGATTCCTTCGCTTAGTTTGGAATTAGTGCTTTTAAATCATCCAACGAATTGGCATCATCTATTTTTTTGTCCTTTCTCCAGCGTAAAATTCTGGGAAATCGGGTTGCTACACCACTTTTATGACGTTTGGATGGAGCAATACCTTCAAAAGCAATTTCAAAAACATGCTCTGGGGTAACGCTACGAACTGGACCAAAGCGGTCCAAGGTGTTTTTCTTGATCCAGGCATCCACTTGCCTAAACTCTTTATCTGTCAACCCGGAATACGCTTTGGCAAAAGTGACCAGTTCTTTTTCCCCTTCTTCGTTTTCATCCCAGAGGGCAAAGGTATAATCAGTAAAGAGGTTACTTCGCCGACCATGGCCCCGCATAGCGTAGGTGAGCACGGCATCAATTGTCAAGGGGTCCACTTTCCATTTCCACCAATCCCCTTTTTTTCGACCCACTTGGTAGGTGGAGTTGTTTCGCTTGAGCATTAAACCCTCACTGTGTTTTTCTCTGGACAGTTCACGCTCTTTCGCAACTTCTTTCCAGGAATTGAATTGCATCCGTTCAGATAGAAGTAAGGGTATGGTTTCTTTCTTTGATTTTATAATGTTAGAATAAAAATCTTCCAGGATATGTCTCCGCTCCAGATAGGTCTTATTTCTGATGTCCTGCCCTTTCCACTCTAAAATGTCGTAGACTTTCAATTTTACAGGGATTTTTTCCAAAAGCGATTTTGAAATATTTTTTCGGCCTATTCGGGTCTGTAAATCTTTAAAAGTGCCGATTCCTCCTTTGGGATAGGGTAGCAACTCACCATCCAATACCGTTCCGTTGGGAATGAACCCTACAAATGCTCCAAATTCTGGGTACTTATCGGTTACAAGTTCTTCACCACGGCTCCACACAAAAATTTCATCGTTTCTTAGGATGACCTGTGAGCGAATCCCGTCCCATTTGTGCTCCGCCGACCATTCCGAAACATCGCCAAGATCAGAAACATCACCTTCAACAGCATACGCCAAAAAGAAAGGGTAGGGTTTGGAGAGGTAATCGCTCTCCTTTTCCTCTAATACAAGGTCGTGGAAACTGATGCTATTCGGATCCCAATTGCCCATTAGTTTATAGGCGAGAATATCCTCTTCGATACCCGTAGCCTTGGAAAGCGCCCGTGTCATTAATTTTTGACTTACCCCGATTCTGAAACTACCCGTAATCAATTTATTGAAGACAAAACGTTCGTAATAATCCAGTTCGGACCAATGTTGAAAAAGGTATTTCTTTTTTTCGTCTTCTGTTTTGCTTTTCAAATCAATCATCTCCTGCAAAAAACGGGTCAAAGATTTATCGGAACCTTTTTCTGAAGATGGAACCACTAGGGCAATGGTCTCGGCCAAATCACCAACGATATGATAGCTTTCTTCGAACAGCCAAGCTGGAATTTTGGATAGTTCAGCGGCCCAAGTACGTAACAAGGTAGTGTTTACAGGGCGTGGAGGTCTTCTGTGGGACAGGATGGCGATGGTCCAAACCTTGTCAGGTTCATTGGCTTCCTCAAAATATTGGGCCAGTGCTTGCACCTTGATGTTGGTTTTGTTGGTGCCATCCAAAGTTTTTATGAGTTGGGCAAACTGCTTCATTCCGCTTCCGATTTTTCTTGTTCGTTTGCATTTTCTTCGGAAAGTTCGCCTTCGTATTGTGTGGCTTCGGTTCGGGCATCATACCCAATTTCCATCAAATATTTGGAGAAAATGTCGGTATAGCCGTGAGTGCATATTACTTTTTCCGCTCCTGTGGCCTTGACGGTCTCCAATAGTCCTTTCCAATCACAATGGTCGCTAAGGACAAAACCCTTATCAATGGCCCGTCGTCTACGGGCACCTCTAAATGCCATCCAACCACTTGCGGAAGCGGTAACATAAGGGACCATTTTTTTGATCCAAGTGCTACCATGTGCGCTTGGAGGTGCCACAACAATATTGCCCAAAAGCTCTTTTTTCGTGGTTTCCCTTGTGATTAAATGGGTAGATGGTAAATCGGCTACAGGTCGTATCACTTGTGTCATGTTTTCCACAGCTCCATGGGTGTATATTTTTCCTACGGATGTATCCAAATGTTTTAGTAGGCGTTGTGCCTTGCCCAGGGAATACCCAAATAGTACGGAAGTTTTTCCTTCTGATCGGTTCTGTGCCCACCACTGGTTGATATCGTTAAAAACCTCTTGCTGGGGTCGCCAACGAAAAGCGGGAAGCCCGAAGGTACATTCGGTAATGAACGTATCGCACTTTACCAGTTCAAAAGGTGTGGTAAGTCCATCATCTTCGGTTTTGTAATCACCGGTAAATACCCAAACTTCACCTTTGTGCTCCACCCGAATTTGAGACGACCCAACAATATGCCCCGCCGGATGAAGGCTGAACTTGACATTGTTTTTTATAAAGGTTTCGCCCCAATCTTTTCCTGTAATCGATACATCTCCCAGCCGATGTTGAACAATGGGGATATTTTTGTGATGGGTTATGTATTTTTTATTGCCCCACCTACTGTGATCGGCATGTCCGTGGGAAATAATTGCATTTTCCACTGGTTTCCAAGGGTCAAGGTACACGTTTGCCTTTTCACAATAGATGCCTTTGGATGTGAATTGTAACAAAGGATTTTTCATAGCAGTGGTAAATTACAAATTTCTTTTGGTGCCTTTTTTAATATTTTTATCTCTATTAAACATTTATATTTGTCCCACAAAATTTGAAATATGCCGATTTTAGACCTTTACGAGCACGGAGACCATAGAAAGAATTTGGCCCATTTTGCCACTTTGGCGAGTTTGGCTGCGGTAGATGGGGAAATCAATCCACAGGAAAAAGCCATTTTGGATAAGTTTGCCTTTAAGCTCGACATTACCGAAGAAGAATTCAAAGAGGTAATGAAAAAGGAGAACAAATATCCTATTGAGACACCTCACAGTGGCGAGCAAAGATATATGAGGCTTTTCGAATTTTTTCAGATTATCTTTTCAGACCACGATATTGATGACCAAGAGCGTAAGATAGTGGAAAAGTATGCGATTGGGCTTGGCTTTTCTCCAAAATCCGCTGCGGAGATCATTGATAAATCCATTAAGATATTTACCGGAAGAATCCCATTTGAGGATTATCACGAATTGGTGAAGCGCTAGGTCTTATTTAGACTTGGACATAAATTCTTCAGCTTTTTCAACCATTTTTTTGCTTCCACAGAAAAACGGAACACGTTCGTGGAGCTCGGTTGGCTGAATGTCCATAATTCGTTGATAGCCATCACTCGCCTTGCCATTCGCCTGTTCGGCCAAAAACGCCATGGGATTGCACTCGTATAATAAACGTAGCTTGCCATTCTGTGCTTTGCTGCTTTTGGGATACATGTAGATTCCCCCCTTGATCATGTTTCGGTGGAAGTCAGAAACCAGTGATCCGATGTATCTTGAAGTGTATGGTCGGTCGCCTTCCTCCATTTGGCAATATTTAATGTAATCCTTGACCCCCTGCGGGAAATGAATATAGTTTCCTTCATTTACAGAGTAGATTTGACCTGTTTCGGGAAACTGCATGTTTGGGTGGGATAGGTAAAATGTGCCCAATGCCGGATTTAATGTGAACCCGTTAACCCCATGCCCTGTGGTGTAGACATACATGGTGGAAGTGCCATAGATAATGTATCCAGCAGCAATCTGATTTCTGCCGGGTTGTAGAAAATCTTCCAAAGTAACAGGCGTTCCCACGGGCGTAACTCTCCTATAAATGGAGAAAATGGTGCCTACGGATACGTTCACATCAATATTGGACGAACCGTCCAAAGGGTCTATCAGAACCACATATTTGTTTTGATGCTGCTTGTCAAAACTATTAATAGTGATAAAATCATCTTCCTCTTCCGAAGCAATGCCACAAACAATTTCACGATTTTTCAGTGTCTGGATGAATTTATCGTTGGCAAGGACATCCAATTTTTGCTGGTTTTCACCTTGAATGTTGGTTTCGCCTGCCGCACCAATAATATCCACCAGTCCCGCTTTGTTCACCTCGTGGTTCACCACTTTTGCGGCTAAACGAATACCGTTGAGCAATCTTGAAAGTTCTCCGGAAGTGTACTGAAATGATTCTTGATTGGCGATGATAAATTCGCCCATGGTTAGTCGTTGTTTGTCAAACATTGGGAAGGACTGTTTTATTTACGGACAAATATCGGGCATTTTGTGAAACTACAACGTTTTCGAAGGACTTTAATTATGTAATTTTATAACTTTGAGTTTTATTTGTAACAATTATGGAGTATACAATCAGAGCGGCACGTCCAACGGATATGAAACAGGTCTTGAGCTTGATTCAAGAATTGGCAGATTTTGAAAAGGAAACTGATGCGGTTGAAGTCACGGAACAAGATCTAGTGGAACATGGTTTTGGTGATCAGAAGCTGTTCCATTGTTTTGTAGCCGATACAAAAAACGGGATTGCAGGCATCGCCTTGGTCTATCCTAGATATTCTACATGGAAGGGCCCTGCCATTCATTTGGAAGATTTAATCGTATCAGAAAGGATGCGTGGCAGTGGCTTGGGAACGGCCTTGCTCAATGAAGTTGTGAAGTATGGCGCCAGTTTGGGCGTAAAGCGTATATGCTGGGAGGTCTTGGATTGGAACGAACCTGCTATCGAGTTTTATGAGAAAAAGGGAGCGAACGTCCTAAGAGATTGGGATGTGGTTCAATTGGATGAGAAAGGAATAAAAAATTATATGGAAAGCCTAAACTAGGCCGACCAAATACAAGAATATAAAATACATGAGAGTATTTAAGTTTGGAGGAGCATCGGTAAAAGATGCAGATGCTGTAAAAAATGTAGTGAACGTTTTACAGGAGGTAGGTTACCAAGATACTTTGGTAGTGATTTCCGCGATGGGCAAAACCACCAATGCCATGGAAAAGGTGGTAGAATCATATTTTAATGATAGGGATGAGGTCAATGTCTCCATTCAAGAAGTTATCGATTACCACAATGGCATCTTGTCCAATCTTTTCCAAAACCCTAGCCATCCCGTGTACGCAGAGGTTAAGGTCCTTTTTGAAGAGGTAAAGGGTTTTTTGGCTTGGAACAAATCTCCCAAGTATGCATTTGTGTATGACCAAGTAGTGTGTTATGGGGAATTGTTGTCCACAACCATCGTGAGTGCCTACCTAAATGAAATTGGTATCGCCAATGAATGGTTGGATGTGCGAACAATGATCAAAACAGATAATAGCAATAGGGATGCCCAAGTAAATTGGGAGCGCACACAGGAAGAAGTGGTTTCCCGTGTGGATGTGTCCAAATTGAACATTACCCAAGGCTTTTTGGGTAGTGACGACAATAACTTTACCACGACCTTGGGAAGAGAAGGTTCCGACTATTCTGCTGCAATTTTGGCTTATTGTCTCAATGCGGAATCCGTGACGATTTGGAAGGATGTTCCAGGGGTGTTGAACGCCGACCCCAGAAACTTTGAAAATGCCCAACTGTTGGATAAAATATCATACCGAGAGGCCATTGAGCTTGCGTTTTACGGTGCTTCTGTAATCCACCCAAAAACACTGCAGCCTTTGCAGCGCAAGGAAATACCCTTGCATGTAAAATCTTTTGTCAATCCAAAAGATAAAGGAACCACTGTGGGTAAAGGAAATGGGATTGAACCAAAGGTTCCCTGCTTCATAGTAAAGAAAAATCAAGTACTCCTAAAACTTTCCTCTTTGGATTTTTCATTCATAGTCGAGGATAACATTAGTGAAATCTTCAAACTGTTCTCTGACCATCGACTCAAGGTTGACTTGATTCAGAATTCGGCCATTAGTTTTTCGGTTTGTTTGGACAATAAGTTCAGGGGATTGCCACCTTTATTGGAAGAACTCAAAAGAAAGTTCAAAGTGGTGTGCCACGAGGACGTTTCCTTATATACCATTCGTCATTTTAACGATGAATCCGTCAAATCTCTTCAAAATGGAAAGTCGGTTTTAGTAGAGCAAAGAGGTAAGGAAACTGTTCAATTGGTTGTAAAATAAGAGCTTAGTCTTAACAACTATGTAAAAAGAGCTCTTAGGTTTATTTTCTATCTTTACAGGTACCTAAAAACTTTTTCTATGGGTTTGGTTTCTGCTAAAGAGGTGGCGAAGGTCATCCACTTGGACAAATATGGCTTTTTGGGCACGTTTGTGGGATGGCTGTTGATGAAAGCCACTCGAATTAGCACCATCAATAGATTTTACGATAAGAACAAAGACCTGTCGGGTCCGGAATTTTTGAATGCTATTCTCAATCACTATGAAATTGATTTTGAGATTCCGGAGGAGGATTTAAAAAGGCTTCCCAAATCCGGTCCGTATATCACTATTAGTAATCATCCCCTGGGTGGAATCGATGGCGTGTTGTTGCTCAAACTATTGTTGAACGAACGAGCCGATTATAAAATAATCGCCAATTTTTTATTGCATAGGATAGAGCCATTGAAACCCTATATAATGCCCGTTAATCCTTTTGAAAACCACAAGGATGCCAAGAGCAGTATTGTAGGTTTCAAGAATGCGCTAAAGCACCTTCGGGATGGTCATCCATTGGGTATTTTCCCCGCCGGAGAAGTATCTACCTATCGAGATGGAAGATTGGTGGTGGACCGGCCTTGGGAAGAAGCAGCCATAAAATTGATACGAAAGGCCGAAGTGCCAGTGGTACCTATTTACTTTCATGCCAAGAACAGTAGGTTGTTTTATCGATTGTCCAAAATTGACGATGTTTTCCGAACGGCAAAATTGCCTTCCGAGCTTACCTCACAGAGCAGACGGCCCATTAAGGTGAGAATAGGTCAGCCTATTCCGGTAAACACCCAAAATGAGGAAGAAACTTTGGAAGGTTTCGCCGAACTGCTTCGCAAAAAAACCTATCTGCTGGCCAATGCTTTCGAAAAAGAACGGTTTATCGATAAAGTCCCGACCTCACTTAAAATCCCGAAGCCACCTAAAAAAATAGCTTCTGCCATTAGTAAGGAGGTGTTGAACGGTGAGATAGAAAAACTTAGGGAAAAGGATTGTCGCATGCTGCAAAGCAAGAACTACGAGGTGTTTTTGGCCCAAGCCAAGGATATGCCTTTTTGCTTGAACGAAATCGGTCGTCAGCGTGAGGTTACTTTTAGAGAAGTGGGAGAGGGGACCAATAACGCTATCGATTTGGATAAGTTCGACTCCTATTATCATCATTTGTTCTTGTGGGACGATGATTCCAAAGCAATCGTGGGAGCCTACCGAATGGGATTGGGGTCAGAAATTTTCAATAAATATGGAATCGACGGTTTTTACCTCCAAGACCTTTTTCGGTTCGAGCCCGAACTTTATGGTATGATGGAGAAGTCCATTGAGATGGGCAGGGCTTATATTGTGAAGGAGTATCAGCAAAAACCCATGCCGTTGTTTCTACTTTGGAAAGGCATTGTGCATACGACTTTGAGACACCCCGAGCACAGATATTTGATTGGAGGGGTTAGTATAAGTAACCAATTTTCGAACTTTTCAAAGTCATTGATGATAGAGTTCATGAAATCGAATTATTGGGACCCTTATGTGGCACAATATATTAGGCCCAAAAAGGAATTTAGGGTAAAGCTAAAGGATGCCGATAAGGAGTTTGTGTTCGATGAAACCCAGGCCGATCTTAATAAGTTCGATAAATTGATAAGCGAGGTTGAACCAGGTAGCCTGCGCTTGCCGGTCTTGATCAAAAAGTACATCAAGCAAAACGCCAAAGTGGTGGCATTTAATGTAGATCCGTTGTTCAATAATTCCGTGGACGGATTAATGTACATACGAATCGCAGATTTGCCCGAGAGTACGGTTAAGCCGGTTATGGAAGAGTTTCAGGCTGAGCTGGAACGCAAGATGGCCGAAGGAAATGGTACGGCAGAGGAAGATTAATCTATCCCGACCCGGCTGCTCCTTCTTTCGAACAGAAGATTATCCTTCCATACCCCATGGATTCTTCCAACACGTTCCCGTTTTCCAATATAGCGGAAACCTACTTTTTTATGAAGCTTAATACTTGGAGTGTTCTCTGGAAAAATACCGGATTGTATGGTCCAATATCCCGCTTTTTCACTTTCTTCGATTAAATGCTGCATTAGTAACTTCCCAACCCCTTTGCCGCGACTCTTTTCCGAAATGTAGACGCTTACCTCGGCTACACCACCATAAACGCAGCGACTGGAAACAGGGGATAGGGCCGCCCATCCCATAATTGAGCCATTGTTTTCAGCTACCAAACGACATTCTTGGGTATGGGCATTGTCCCACTGTTCATAAGAGGGCGTCTTGGTCTCAAAAGTGGCAAAGCCCGTTGCTATTCCTTCCAAATATATAGTGGAGACGGCATCCCAATCCGAAGGTTTCATGGTTCTGACAATCATATTGAAGTGTTATTAATTGCAATATTACGATGAATGTATGTTTAAAAAAAGCCAGACTATATCTGGCTTTTAAAAAGTTGTTATAAGCTTTTGAACCAATCTTGAAAGTACTCTCCTACCAAAAACACTGGTTTTTTGGTACCGTTAATGGCTCCTATCAAACTTATAATCCACAGTATTAATGGTAATATCCATGCAAAAAAGTTGATTATAGGGATAATGCTCAATACCACTCCAAGCAAACCAATTCCTAAAGTTTGTCTAATGTAAAAGGAACCTATTTCTGTTTTATTGCTGCTATTCATAATGAGGGCGATAATCCAACCAATTAAGGTAAGGTGAGCTACAATTGCCACTGTTTTTCCACTTTCAGGATTTGCAGGGTCGAATGCTTTGTTCACATCCTCCTTGAAATCTTTAGCGGCTTCTTCGGCCCTGTCTCCAAAGTCTTTTTTTTCTTCTGACATGTTTATTTAATGTGTTGGTTAATGAAGGTTAAATGTAGCAAATAATTCAATAGCTACAGAAATGCTTTATCAACAGGTTCCCATAGTTCCAACTTGTTTCCCTCGGGGTCCAATATCCAACCGAATTTACCATAGTCGTACTCTTCTATTTCTCCGACTACGGTAACCCCTTCTTTTTTTAGAACTTCGAGCAGTTCCACCAAATTTTCCACTCTAAAGTTCATCATAAATTGTTTTTCGCTGGGTTTAAAATACTCCGTTTTCTCGTCCATCGGACTCCACTGGGTGGAACAATCGTTTCCCTCTTTGTCCTTCCACCAAAATGTACAGCCATATTGATCCGTGTTCAGCCCTAGATGGTTTTTGTACCATTCTTTAATGTGGTTGGGGTCCTTGCTCTTAAAGAAAAATCCTCCTAATCCTGTAACTCTGTTTTTCATGGTTTTTTAGTGTTTTTTTCATACAACGCAATCCACTCTTGGGGAGTTATTTTTTGACAAAGAGCGGCTATAAGCTGATAAGGAATTGTATTGATGTTCTTAAAGCGGATACAGCTTTTCCCCATATCCAATTTTGTTTTTACGTGTTTGGGATATTCGCTCACAAACCAATCGTGCACATTTGGGTCGGCATAGATTCCTGAATGATAAAGGGCCACAAAGTTTTTCTGTGAGGCAATATTTATGAAAGGAAGGGGCAAGGTGGGGTCAACATGATATCCATCGGGATACATGGAGTGCGGAACAACAAACCCAATCATCCCATAGTTGATGCATTCCTCAAATCCGGTGGGCAAATTCTGTTTTACGGTGTCCCGAAGTTTGGAAACTGCCTCCTGCCGTTCAACGGGAAGCTTTGCTATGTATTCGTCCGGTGATTTGGCATCAATCGTCATATCTGGTAAATTTTAAAAAACTACCAGAGCCAAAAGCTATTGGATGGTTTATAAAGTTAACAAAATCTTTCTTTGACTTTGTCAACAATTGTCTGGGCCAATTTCTCTTTGCTCTCCACGGTCCAGCCAGCTATGTGTGGGGTGAGCAGAACGTTCTTTGCTTTTCGTAAAAATTTAAACGCCTTTGGTTTTTGGGCGAACATATTTTCGAAGGACTTTTGTTCATATTCCAGAACATCCAGTCCGGCACCGAGCACTTTTCCAGATTTAAGGGCTTCTACAAGGTCTTTGGTCACCACGCATTTTCCGCGTGCAGTGTTCAATAACCAAAACGGCTTATGGATTTTTTCAATAAATTCAGAATTTACCATGCCGATGGTCTGATCGGTCTGTGGAACGTGCAGGCTAATAACATCGGAGCGTTGTTGAAATTCCATTATTCCTACCTGGCGTGCATTTTCATCACCTACACCACCAACAATATCGTAACAGATGACCTCTACATCAAAACCACGTAGTTTTTTGGCAAAAGCCTTGCCCATATTTCCGTAGCCTATGATTCCGACAGTTTTACCATCCAGTTCAACACCTCTGTTCTGTTCACGTTTCCACTTTCCCTTTCTTACTTGACGGTCGGCCTTGCCCATATGGTTCATTAGGGAAAGTAACATGCCCAAAGCGTGTTCTCCCACAGCATTTCTGTTGCCCTCGGGGGCAGATGCCATGAATATATTTTTGTATTTGGCGTAGTCCGTGTCAATATTCTCCAAGCCAGCGCCCACTCTTCCTATAAATTTAAGATTGGTGGCTTTTTCCAGAAACTGCTGGTCTATAGTAAACCTGCTACGGATGATGATGCCATCGTACTCGTGGATTTTCTTTTCTACTTCCTCTTTGGTGGATGTGTAATCTTCGTGATTTTCGAACCCCAGCTCGGCAAATTGTTCAATGAGCAACGGGTGATTGGTATCTAAATGGAGAACTTTCATGGGGGCAAATATACAACACCTAGATTTTTGGATAGTGGGTTTGAGTTTTTTCGTGTTGCACCTTTCCTGTGTGGGCCGTAGTCATTCTTTCAAAAAGTAGCACATGTACTTCTTCATTGTTTTGGGTCATTGGATTATGCTCTACACCTTTTGGTACTACGATGATTTCACCTTCGTTCACGACCTCCGTCCGGTCACGGAATTGCATGTAAAGCGTCCCTTTAATCACTTGGAATAATTCATCTTCATTCTCGTGGGCATGCCAGACAAATTCTCCTTGTAGTTTAGCCAAAAGTACCTGCATATCATCAACAATGGCAATTTGATGTGGATGCCATTGTTTGGTAAACTCGGCGTGTTTCTCTTTTAGGTTGATGGATTTCATAGCTTTAATTATATGCCCAAAATCATCTTTGCTATCCAAAAGTAAATCAGGATTCCAAAAATATCGTTGCTGGTTGTGATGAAGGGCCCAGTGGCAATCGCTGGGTCAATATTTCTTTTGTGAAGGAACATGGGGACAAAGGTCCCTATCAGACCAGCGACCACGATCACGACCACCAGGGACAATGAAATGGCCAAAGCGGTGGCAAAAGAGCCTTTCCAAATCCATGTAAAAAGCAGTAACAGCATTGCAAGAATAAAACCATTCAAAAGAGCTAACAGCATTTCTTTTAACAAATGGGTGCTCACACTCCCTTTAAGGTCATCGTTGGCAAGACCTTGCACAACAATAGCGCTCGATTGCACCCCGACATTTCCCGCCATAGCGGCAATCAACGGGGTAAAAAAGAACAGGACTGCGTGCTTGGAAATCATATCTTCAAAGGTTCCCATAATGGCCGCTGCACTGAGTCCGCCCAAAAGGCCTAAAATTAACCAGGGCAATCGAGCACGGGTGAGTATCCAAATACTATCGTTTACTTCAACATCCTGCGAGATACCTGCTGCCATTTGGTAATCCTTGTCAGCCTCTTCACGGATAACATCCACAATATCATCAATGGTAATTCGGCCTACCAATCGTCCTATTTCGTCTATCACCGGAATGGCCTCCAAATCGTACTTGGACATGATCTTTGCCACTTCTTCTCCTTTTTCGTTTACATTTACCGAATCAACCTTGGGGATATAGATGTCCTTGATGTGGCTTTTGGTAGAGGCTGTAAGTAAATCTTTTAGGGAAAGACGTCCCTTTAGCTTGCCTTCGTCATCTACCACATATATGGAGTGTACCCGGGTCACGTTTTCTGCTTGGGCCCGCATTTCCTTTACACAATTGGTCACGGTCCAATTCTCGTTCACCTTTACCAATTCCTTTGCCATAAGACCACCCGCGGAATCTTCCTCGTAACGCAAAAGGTCTACAATGTCCTTGGCGTGTTCGCGGTCTTCTATTTCGGAGATTACTTCTTGAACAAGTTCTTTGGGAAGTTCGTTGATGATATCCGCGGCATCGTCCGTATCCAGTTCCGAAAGCTCTCCTGCGATTTCCTTGGCCGTAAGGTTTTTAAGTACGGCCTCCCGGATATCCTCGTGCATTTCGGCAAGGATGTCCGAAGTTTTTTCACTGTCCAGTAACTTGATCAGGTAGGTAGCTTCCTCGACCTCCATTTCGTCCGCTATTTCCGCTATATCGGCATAGTGGAACTCCTTCATCATTAATTGAAGTTCGGCGTCCTTGTTCTCGGCGATCAGTTCCCTGATCTCTTCCAAAAGTTCGTCTGTGAGTTTAAACGGGGTCATCGGCTATCTTTTGTGTCAACGTTACAAAATCAACTACACTAAGCTGTTCAGGGCGTTGATCAAAGATAGCATCTTCTTTTAGATTATCGGAGAGGTTAAAGATTTTAAGACTGTTACGAATGGTTTTTCGTCTTTGGTTGAACGCTGTTTTCACCACCTTAAAGAAAAGTCGCTCGTCGCAAGGGAGGTTGAGTTCTTTTTTTCTTGTTAAGCGAAGTACTCCCGAATCCACCTTTGGTGGAGGGTCAAAAACCCCAGGTGGTACCGTGAACAGGTATTCGGCATTATAATACGCCTGGACCAGTACGGAAAGAATCCCGTAGGTTTTGCTTCCAGGTTCTTCGCAGATACGCTTGGCGACTTCTTTTTGGAACATGCCCGAGAACTCGGGTACCTGTTTTCGCATTTCCAACATTTTAAATACGATCTGGCTGGAAATGTTGTAGGGAAAGTTACCGGTAATCGCAAATTGTTCATCACCGTACAAATTGGAAAGGTCAAACCTTAGGAAATCGGCCTCAATAACGTTCAACCGATTATTTTGTTTTAAAATGGCGGCATGTTCCAAGGGAAAGCTGTGGTTGAGGTAAACGATGGATTCGTCATCCAAGTCCATTGCCACCAAATCCAAATCGCGCTGTAAAAGATATTTGGTGAGCACTCCCATTCCGGGGCCTATTTCCAATACGTTTGTGTATCCTTCCAAAGACAGGGTCTGTGAAATTTTTTGTGCAACGGTTTCGTCTTTGAGAAAATGCTGCCCCAAATGCTTTTTTGCCTTTACGGCACCATCCTGCTGCACATAGTTATTTTTGTGGGAGGAGTCATTGGAGTACTTTTTTTTCTTCTTTTTGGACACGGATGGTTTTTTTGCAAGTTAGTTGGAATTTTCGATATAGATCCAAGCTTTATCCCCGGATTCCAACGGAAATTTTTGGCGTTTGTACGCACTGGTTTCGTAAATGTCCGCCTTTTTCAAGTCGGTTTCGCTAACCTCATAGGCTACACCAGCTACTTTATCTTCTGGATTGTTGGTGTTGGTCACCAAAGGATAACGGCCATATACGGCATTCTCCAGCTTTTTAAAACCTAAAACCGAATCGGTTTTCCCTTTGAGCAATCGGCCAAATATGTATTGCTGTACTTGATGGTCCTGAAGGGTTCCGTAGGAAAATAAATAGTCCAATAGCTAAGGTATTTGTTGGCTGATAACTTCCAATTCGGTTCTGAAGGCAACGAATTTATTGGGGAACATTCGCTGCGCTTGGGCGCGTAAATGTTCTGCATTCTCTTTGTAATAGGCTTCCAAGGTATCCCTGCCCTGCGTGGTGTATTGAATGGAATAGGTGATTCCGCCCATATCTTCCTCTACCAACACCTTTACCATTTTGGCGTGTGAAAATTTTCCGGTTGCCAGCATATCGGGTATGTGCTTGTCCTTCATCCAGTCCAACCATTGGTCATGGACACTTTCATCTATATTGATGGTAACGTTGTAAATGAGCATGCGCCTTTATTTTATTGGGCTAAAGTAGGAAAGAATTAGTTAATCGCATCTCCGCGGAGCCTCCTAAAGTTCTTACGGGCCTGGGGGAAGTAATAACTATCCTGATAATTATAGATGATCTTCTCGTAATTATTTTTTGCCTTTTCGGGCTCGTTCAAGACATTTTCATATAGCTCTCCAAGGGCAAAGTGGGCGTCGTCCGCCAAAATGCCATCAGAATAAAATTCCACTATTTTTTGATAGTTGAACTCGGCACTTTCATAGTTTTTCTGTTCTGCTAGCAATTCGGCCTGTTTCAACAAAGCTTCGTCCTCTATTTTTTCCCCTTTATGATTTTGTAAAATATCTTCAAGCACTTCGATGGCTTCGGTACTTTTATTTTGATAGGCCAGTAAATCAGCCCTGGCATATTTTTTTAGGGCGGTCTGCGTGGAATCTTCCAGAGAATTATCTGAAATCAGCAAACTTAGTTGCATGGCATCGTTGGCAATAAGCTGGGAGGTGGAACTGCGAAGCACCTTTAATTGGGTAAGGGCCCAGTCAAAATCACCTTTGTAAAAACTGGTCTGTGCCACTTTGAACCTGGCATCTTGGCCAAGTACATCGTTTTTGACACTTTTTTGAACTTGTGTGAAAAGAATCAGGGCCTCGTTGAATCTTTGGTCGAACACCAGAATATCCCCAAGTGCCAATTTTACGTAGGCCATGGTCATACGGCCCATGGGGAGTTCCAAACTTTCCTTGAGCATGATAATGGCTGGTTCAGGTTCTTCTTTTTTGAAGGTTAGAAAGTTGGCGTAGGCAATCTGCAACTGTAGGGTGATGCTCTGGTTGCCATACTCTTCCACTAGGTCATCGAACTTTTTTTGTACATCTTTCAGGACCTTTTCCGTTGGGTTTTCCAGTGCAATATCAATTAGGTTGAGTTCCGCATTGAGCCGGGTTCTTGGATTCTCCGTGTTATCCACAATGTAGTCGTAAATCTCGGTTGCGGTTTCCCAATCCTTGTCATCCAAAGCTATGCTTCCCAAGTTTTCCAAGCGGTCCATAGATTGCCCTTCGCTACGTTTGTAGATGGCCTTTTCTTGACCAAAGGCACTATTGTATTGTTTTTGTTGAACAAAAAGCCAGCTCAACAGTTCGTTCCATAAAATGTCGGGCGCCTTTTGTGCATTTTGAAGCAGGACCTTCCGCAACAGCACATTGTTTTCGTTAAATGGGTCCTCGGAGATGAAATCATCTATATTTCGGAGCACATTGGCACGTGAGGTACGTCCTTCCCAAATTAGATTGAGATAGGATTGATACATCTTTGCGATATCGCCCTGTTCTCCATAAATGCGCGCCAACTGAAAATCGTAGTTAAGGTCTGGCTTTAGTTCCATTGCCTTGGTATAGGCCTGAATGGCATAATCCAGCAAAGCATATTTTTGGAAACGGTACCCAACACTGTATCCATAATTGGGGTTATCCTCAATCTTATTGATGGCCCTATCGTAATAGGTGTTGGCTTTTTCTCCTTCGTTTTTTAGGGTGAAATTGTAGCCTAGCTCTATGTAAAAAGTGGGAAAGGCGTAACTATCCTCTATTTTTTCCAAAAGGAATGCTTCGACATCATCGTAACGTTCCAATTGTTGATAGCAGGCCACTAGGCCCTCGGCATAATCCGTGCGTCTTGGATTGGTCTCCACTAATTTTTCGTAGAACACCAATGCTTTCTCGTAATCACCATCCTGAAAGTATTGTTTGGCCAAGAAATCTTCTTGGGCCGTTCCAATAAAACTGGATATCAGGAGTATAAGAAATAAAAGACGTCTCAAAGGGATGTTCATTAACAACAATTAATAAGAGTGTCATGTCATTTCGAACGTAGTGAGAAATCTCATTTCAAGTTCAGGGTTGTGAGATTCCTCGTCGCTTCGCTTTGCCGGAATGACAATTGTACTCAAAATAAAAACCATGGATTTTAACCCATTGTGTTTTATTTCAAATATAACGCAGAAATGTGGGGGATTCTGTTAACCGAATCCAAATTAATGGTTTAAAACCTTAATCGATGATGTCAAAACCGCAATAGGGAACCAGTACGTCAGGTATTTTTATACCTGCATCGGTTTGATAGTTCTCCAAAATTCCGGCAAGTACCCTTGGCAATGCCAAAGAACTTCCGTTCAGGGTATGGGCCAATTGACTTTTTCCGTTTTCATCCTTGTAGCGAAGCTTCAAGCGATTGGCCTGGAAGGTCTCAAAATTGGAAACGGAACTAATTTCCAGCCAGCGATCCTGTGCTGTGGAGAATACTTCAAAATCGAAGGTTAGGGCAGAAGTAAAACCTAGATCTCCTCCGCAAAGACGCAAAATACGGTAAGGTAATTTTAGTTCGCGAAGTATATTTTTTACATGTTCCACCATGTCATCCAAAGCTTGGTATGAATTATTGGGATGTTCCAATCGCACAATCTCGACTTTGTCGAACTGGTGCAAACGGTTCAAACCACGAACGTGGGCGCCATAACTTCCTGCTTCGCGACGGAAGCAAGGAGTGTAGCCCGTGTATTTTATGGGAAAATGACTTTCCGCCAGTAGGTCGCCACGGTGCAAATTGGTTACGGGTACCTCGGCGGTTGGTATAAGATATAGATCATCCGCTTGTACGTGGTACATTTGGCCTTCCTTATCGGGCAATTGACCTGTGCCGTAGCCTGAATCTTCGTTCACCATAAGCGGCACCTGCATCTCGGTATAACCTGCTTCGGCATTTTTGTCCAAGAAATATGAAATGAGGGCACGCTGTAAACGGGCTCCTTTTCCTTTGTATACGGGGAAACCTGCTCCGGTTATTTTAACGCCGAGCTCAAAATCGATAATGTCGTACTTTTTTGCCAATTCCCAGTGGGGAAGTGCTCCTTCGGACAAAGATGGGATATCACCTTCCTTGAAAATTTCTTCGTTGTCCTCCTCCGTGCTGCCCGCTGGAACGGATTCGTGGGGCACGTTTGGAATCAAATATAATTGCTGCTGAAGTTCATCGGCAGTGGTATTAAGGTCATCACCCAATGTTTTGGATGTTTCTTTAAGTCCAGCGGTCTTTTCTTTTAGGGCATTGGCTTGCTGTGCTTTTCCTGTTTTGAAGAGCATGCCAATTTCTTTGGAAAGCTTATTGGATTCGGCCAAGGTCGCGTCCAGTTCGGTTTGGATGGAACGTCTTTTTTCGTCGAGTTCCAAAACCTTTGATAGCATAGGTTCTGCATCGATGTTACGCTTTTTTAGCGCGGTGATGATACTTTCCTTGTTTTCCCTAATGTTCTGTATTTGAAGCATGGCCTTGTTTTGAGCCGCAAATTTAATTTAATCTGTAGAAGTGCCCAACTTTATTCCTTGGGAGAGGGAAGAATCCAGTCGTTGTGCGCAAAATGTTTCCACGGAACGCTGGCCAAATCTACATTGGGGTCTACAAATTGCTGATACGGATTTTGATTTATCCTTACTTTGTTGTCCACAAAAATCTGTATGGTCTCTCCTTTATCGGTGTATTCTTTTTTGAGCCGTTGGGCAAACTGCCAGATAAAATCGGGATAACAGGTAACTCTTTGTTTTTGTTTTTTTGTGAGATAGTCGTTCAGGTTAACCTTGGTCGTGTCCTTAGTCTGAGCGTTCACTACTTTGTAGGTGATTCTTCCATCACGGCTACGCAACATCATTCGCCAGCTTAATCGGTGTCCCTCTTCGGTCCAGAGCACATCATCTTTAAAAAAATGGTGTCGAATCGGCAAGACCAATTGAAATAGGAAATAAATACCCAAAACCGTTAAAGTGATGGTTTTGGTTTTTGGTATGATGACCTTGGTCTCTGGAATTGTATTCTTAGTTCTTAAAAAGATGTTCCTAATAGTTTGCGGCTCAAAAAAGAACACGATAAACGCTAAGGACAGATACGGGAAAATACCTATCTGAAATACAATGCTATTGAACAGGTGAAAGAAAATCGACAATACAAACGCAAATTTCCGGGTAGGTTTCCAAAGTAGGGCAGGGACAATCAACAGGTCGAAACCTATTCCGAAAACTGCTATTATTTTATGCACCCACTTAAGTTGAAGAAATTCACCGATGATATAGTAGTCTTTTTTAGAATACATCAGCACATCTATCATACTAAAATCCAGCCAATCTGCATACAGTTTGGCGATGGATGCGTAGGTATAAACAATAAAGAGTTGAAGGATAATGATCCATCGAACCCAATTGTGCATGGATTGTGAACGGAGCTTCGGGTTCAATTTTGCGTCCAACGAAGCATCACGATGTGCAGGTAAGAATGCCATGATGTAGGCGAGCAGCATCAATAAATAATAGTGATTGTTGTAGGATGTTTTCTGCATCAAATACACACCCGACCATAATATGGCAAAGGCCAATGCGCTTAATCGGTATTTGAACCCGAAAGCGATCATAAGTCCCAAGGTGCCCATGATGGCAAAGTATATGTACATGCCGTTGCCGGGCAGAGGTTGCAGCCATTCAAACCCTATAAATGAAAAGGTGAACTGGGGTTCCACCAAGGTGCGACGGACCCAACCCGTTGCTATGGCACCATAGCATTCTGCGCTGACCAACAGTCCATAAAATACCCGGAAAACCACAAGTTGTGCGTTGTCAATCTTCTTAAATAGAAATTGGCTCAACATTTATTTGGAGATTAGATCCAAAGAGTGGTCTTTGTCCTTTTTTAATTGTTCCTTAAGTTCTTCTATGGAGTTGAACTTATGCTCGTCGCGTATGCGGTACAACAGTTGCACTTGGATTTTTTTATCGTACAGGTCACCCTCAAAATCAAAGAAATTGACCTCAATGCTTTTCTGGGAGCCATCTACGGTAGGGTTAAAACCAATGTTCATCATTCCAAAGAATTCTTTGCCGTTGAGTTGGCTTTTGACCACGTAGGCCCCATTTTTTGGAATTAACTTATATTCTTCTTCAATATGAAGGTTGGCGGTGGGAAATCCAAAGTCCCTTCCCAGACCTTTGCCCTTTTTAACCGTTCCGGTAAGCATATAGGCGTAGCTCAAGTAGTTGTTTGCAGTTTCCACATCGCCTTCCAAAAGCGCTTTTCTGATTTTTGTGGAGCTTACGGAAACATCATCGATTTCTTGGGCGGGAATCTCTTCCACCTCAAAATCGAAGGTATTCCCAAATGCAATCAAATCTTGGATATTGGCATTTCGATTGCGGCCAAATCTGTGGTCGTAACCAATGATTATTCTCTTGCTCTTTATGTTGTTCACCAAGATGTCACGAACAAAATCGACGGCAGAAAGCCTAGAAAATTGTTTGGTAAACGGATGTATGATCAAATAATCCAATCCCAAAGTTTCAAGAATCTGCTTTTTTTCTTCAAGGGTGTTCAGCAATTTAATGTCCACATCCTTCTGCAATACCATTCGGGGATGAGGGAAAAAAGTGAGCACCGTTGACTTTAGACCTGTATTTTTGGCACTATTTGTGAGACGTTTCAGTATCTGGCGGTGTCCTAAATGTACACCGTCGAATGTACCGATGGTCACCACAGTGTGGTGCGGAATGTCCTTAAAATCAGAAATGTTGTGGATTGTTTCCAACTCAAATAAAGAAATAAAAAAGGCTTACATTTGAAAATATACTATGCCCTAACCGTGTATGAAAGCTAAATTACATCTTGTTTTTTCAATAACCATATTTTTTAGCTGCTTTTGCATTTTTGGGCAGCAAGGTTATTGGAAAACAGAGCCCAAACAGTCCAACCTACGAAGTGCTTCCCTTACTGATATTTCGGGGGCTACAAAGGTTTTGTCGTTGGATAAAACGGCCTTTTCAACCCAGATAAAATCTTTTTCCGCTGCAAAGTCGGCAGGTAAAATAGTATATCTTCCCAACGGCGAAGGTGCTATTGTTCCCTTCAATTTGAAGGAAACATCGGTGTTGCATCCGGATTTGGCCAAAAAATATCCCAACATAAAATCCTATACCGGTGCAAGTTTGGATGGTAGGTACAAGGTAAAGCTGAGTAGTTCCCACAAAGGCTTGCAATCTATGGTTGTGGATTTACAGAATAACAAAACGGCTTTTATGGAGCCGGTTTCCAATAGGCCCAACACTTATGTTGTGTATGATAAGGAGGATGGGCTTTCCTCCAAAATGGATTTTATCTGTGCTACTGCAAAGGATTTGTTTGGTTCCGGAAGCAAATCATCGGGAGGTACTCTCAAGACAATTGTTCCCTTGGTAGATGATCAGGTGTTGCGAAAGTATAGAATCGCAGTCTCCGCCTCCGGGGAGTATACCCAAGAACTTGGCGGTACCGTGGCCGATGCATTGGCAGGTATAAATGCTACTTTGACAAGGGTAAATGAAGTTTTTGAAACGGATTTAGGAGTTACATTGGAGCTTGTGCCCAACAATGATGAGATTATTTTCACCAATCCCGATACCGACCCATATGGAAATAGTTTGAATTCCGAAGTACAGTTTACTATTACATCTAGGATTGGGGAAACGAATTATGATGTTGGCCATCTTTTTCATCAAGTGGGAGAAGGTTTAGATAATGGAAATGCCGGATTTATAGCTTCCGTTTGTGTGGATAACAGAAAGGGTAGTGCTTTTTCGTCGGCCAATAATCCGCAGGGAGATACATATGATTTGGACTTTGTGGCTCATGAGTTGGGCCATCAATTTGGAGCCAACCACACCTGGTCTTTTGAGTCAGAAGGCACTGGGGTGCAAGCGGAACCTGCTAGTGGTTCCACGATAATGGGGTATGCGGGTATCGTTACAGGAAATAATGTGGCGGCCAATGGTGATGATTATTTTCACTTTTATAGCATACTGCAAATTTCAGCTTATTTGGAAACGACTTCTTGTGCCGAAACGGTGGCATTGGTAAATTCTCCACCAGTTGTAACACCTGTTGACGACTATATTATTCCTAAGGGTACTGCCTTTGTTTTGGAAGGTAGTGCAACCGACCCAGATGTAGGCGATGTGCTTACGTATACGTGGGAGCAAATAGATGATGGTCTGGTCACTAGGTCGTCGTTTGGCTCCATCAATCCCAGTGGTGCCAACTTTAGATCTCTCAGGCCAACTAATTCTCCAATACGATATTTTCCGCGACTATCACGAGTGGCACAGGGTAACTTAACACAGACCAATCCAAATGTAGGAGCGGCTTGGGAGACCGTTTCTGATATTGAACGAAATCTTGGTTTTGCATTTACTGTTCGCGATAATGCGGAAGGAGGAGGGCAAGTGGTCTCAGATATCCTCAATGTGAGAGTCATAAAAGCGTCAGGGCCTTTTTCGGTGACTTCCCAAACCGAGGCTCAAGTGTATCAAGCGGGTTCTGTTCAAGAAGTTACATGGGATGTTGCTAATACTGATGTTGCTCCCATTAATGCCCAAAATGTGGATATATTTCTCTCTTTGGATGGTGGACTTACCTTTCCGATAACACTTTTGGAGAATACCCTTAACGATGGTTCGGAGGAAATCCTTTTGCCTGGAAATACCACAAATACAGCGAGGATTATGGTAAAGGCAAGCGAAAACATATTCTTTGCTGTCAATAGCACGAACTTTGTCATAGAGCAATCCGAGGTAGTCTTGAATTTTGAATCATTGGAGTATGAAGTATGTCAACCAGATGACATCATAATTCCTTTTACATACGAGACCTATGCAGGTTTTAATGAGAACTCTATATTTTCGGCGGATGTGCCGGCGGGATTAACGGCAAACTTTTCCCCGATTGACGCAAGTGTTGATGAAACTGCCGTTGAGTTGACGCTGTCCAACACGGACAATGTTGCTCCGGGTGTATACGATATTACGGTTTCTTCCGAATCAACATCGGTTACCAAAAGTGTAGTTCTTTCCCTTACCGTACAAGATGGTACTTTTTCTGATATTGCCTTGCTCTCCCCGGCCAATGGTGAGGTAGGGGTTTCTTTGGATGCTGAACTCAGTTGGCAGGAGAACCCCCTGTACTCCAACTACGATGTTGAAGTAGCCACAGATGTAGGGTTTACGGATATCGTCCAATCTGCATCAACTCCTTCCACAACATTTAAAACCAATAGTTTGGAAGCCGAAACTGAATATTTTTGGAGAGTTAGGCCCAACAATGGCTGTGGGACTGGAACATTTGGCACGCCTTTCAGTTTTATAACATCACAAGTAAATTGTAAGAACAGGGAATCCAATGATTTGCCTATCAGCATATCTTCATCAGGTACCCCAACAATTACCACATCTGTTTTGTTTGTGGAGGATTTACCGATATCTGATGTAAACGTGAACTTGCAGTTGGACCATACCTATTTGGAGGATTTAATAGTTACCCTTATTTCTCCCATGGGCACAAGGGTTACACTGATTTCTAACACCTGTGGTGATTTAAGAAACATAAATGCCGTTTTTGATGATGAAGGAGACCCCATAGCATGCTCAGGAAATCCGGCTATTTCTGGAACCGTAGCTCCAATCGGTTTTTTATCGTCCTTAAAAGGGGAGTCCATTTTGGGCCAGTGGGTTTTAGAAATCCAAGATACGGCAGCGAGTGATGGAGGAAGTTTAATAGATTTTTCGTTGGATATATGTATTGAAGGGAGTTATAGGCCAGATGAAGACGATGATGGTGTTTTTGATGATGGAGACGATCTATGTCTTGGAACTCCCAAAGGTGTTGAAGTGGATACCAACGGATGTGCAGTGTATAGGTTTGCTTCGGATAATTTTGAAATAGAAATAGATAGTGAAACTTGCCGAAGCAATGATGATGGCTCCATAACAATTGTTCCAGTTGATACTTCCATTAACTATACGGCCGTTTTGGATGGCCCTGGCGGTACAGAGTCGTTTGATTTTACAGATACCCTAACCTTTGACAGTCTTGTTTCTGGAGAATATTCGATTTGTATTACCGGCACCAATGGTTTGATAACGTATGAGGAAGTGTGCTTCAACGCTATGGTTTCCCAGCCAGATGTGCTGGATATTAATGCACTGATGGACTCCGGTATTTTAAGTGTTGAATTGAGCGGTGCCTCTCTTTATAATGTGGAACTGAATGGTCTGGTCACCCAAACAGAAGAATCAAGGGTCCAGCTTGCACTTAAAGAAGGTACTAACACCCTGAAAGTATATTCTAATCTGCCTTGTCAAGGTGTGATAGAGGAAACCCTGTTCTATTCTTCAAGACCAATAATTTCGCCAAATCCCGTAGATGCCATTACCTCGGTTTACATGGCTGGTTATGAGGGCGATGTATCTGTACAGATTTTTACATCAAATGGTAGATTGGTTCGAGCGGAGAACCGAAAGGTTGCGGGAGATGATTTACAATTAGATCTATCCGGTCTTACCAAGGGTATTTATTATCTAGGTATACAAAAGGCAGGTGCAAAAGAAATGTTCAAACTGATAAAAAGATGATTCGAAATATAATTTGGTTATCCATTTTGGTTTTGTTGGTCGGTTGTGGCGGGGACGATGGGCCTCCTCCAGCACCACAAGGAGCTCAGTTGGTATTTCCCGAAGAGAATTCTGAGTGTACCACCGGAACGGATGTCAATCAAAATGCTACGCAGATTACATTTAGGTGGACGGCATCCACCAATACGGATAGTTACACGCTCACCGTGGTCAATTTGAACACCAATGTGCCCCAAAATATTTCTACGGCATCAACCTCCGCTAGTTTGACCATTTCCAAGGGAACACCGTATGCTTGGTCAGTGACTTCGCGAAACTCTCGTTCCGACCAAGTGGCATCGAGCCCCACATGGTTGTTCTACAATGCAGGGGCGCAGACAACCTACGCGCCTTTTCCCGCACAATTGATGCGCCCAATGTCTGGCGCAACGGTACAAAAGGACATTGCGAACGAAATACTATTGGAGTGGTCCGGTGCCGATGTTGACGGAGATATCGATTCTTATGAGGTTTTCTTCTCCGAGAGTAATCCGCCTACCGCCTCTGTTGGTATTGCCAACGCTACAACTATGGAATTGCCGGTTGGGGTTGAGTCCGGAACAGTCTATTATTGGAGGGTGATTACCACCGATTTGGAAGGTAACACATCAATATCTTCGGTGTTTGATTTTAAAGTGCTTTAGACTTATTTTCCGTTAAATTGATTCATAGTGTTTTTTGCACCTGCAAAAATAAAGGAGCGGATAAGGTCAGTTGATATTTTTAAACGTTCGGGCATTGCTTTTTGTTGGTCGGTGTCCCATTTGCCCAAAACATAATCCACTTGTTGGCCTTTTCCAAAATCGGAACCTACACCAAACCTAAATCGATTGTAGGAAGTCGTCTGTAAAACGTTCTGAATATCTTTTAAGCCGTTGTGCCCACCATCACTTCCTTTCCCTTTCAGTCGAATCGTGCCAAAGGGTAAGTTGATGTCATCAGTGATGATCAAAATATTGTCAAGGCCTATATTTTCTTTGTCCATCCAATATTTTACGGCCTTCCCGCTTAAGTTCATATAGGTGGATGGTTTTAGGCAGACCACGCTTTTTCCTTTATGTTTAAACGTTGCAACGGCTCCGAGCTTGGCACTTTCAAAAGTGAAATCTTCCTGTTCGGCCAAAAAATCAAGGATTTTGAACCCAATGTTGTGGCGTGTCTCATCGTATTCGGAACCAATGTTTCCAAGTCCAACGATCAAAAATTTTTTCATAGGGTCGGTTTCTTGTAATAGTTGTTTTGGTTTGCCAAAAAGTTTTTCGAAAAAGTTGGGCATTGGCTGCTGATGGTTTGCCCAAAAATACAAAAGCATCCCAAATTTTTACCTAGGTAAAAACGGGATGCTCTTGTAAAAATCTTCAGAAGGCTATTCCGCAGCTTCTGCTTCTGGAGCTTCACCACCTTCGGTAGCTTCTCCTTCTACTCCTTCTTCATCTTCGTCTTCTAGTTCTTCATCAACAGATGTTCTAGAAGCTTTAACCTGAACGATAGCAGTACTATCTGGGTGAAGGAAAGTGTAATCATCGCTTAGGATGGTCTCCACTGCAATAGTTTGTCCGATTCTCAACTTGGAAATATCCACGGTGATGAAATCGGGAAGCAATGCGGGCAATGCTCTAATGGAAAGTTTTCTCTTTCTGAAAAGCAAACGTCCACCGTTTCTAACACCTGGAGAGTTTCCTTCCAAACGTACTGGAATCTTCATGGTGATTGGTTTGTCCTCGAACAATTGGTAGAAATCCACGTGTAGGATGCTATCCGTTACAGGGTGAAATTGAATGTCCTGCAAAACGGCGTCAAATTTTTGACCATCCGCCAATTCAATTACTGCGGTGTATGCATTTGGAGTGTACACCAAGTCTTTGAATGCGATTTCATCAGCTTCAAAATGCACTGGTTTATCCCCTCCGTAAAGCACGCAAGGGACCTTTCCAGCATTACGTAAGGCTTTGGTAGCAACCTTGCCCACGCTTTCTCTTTGGGATCCATTGATTGTAATTGACTTCATTGTTATATATTAAATTGATTTACATTAAAAATTTTGAAGATATGGATGTGTTGTGGTGAACTCTGTGCATAACATCTGCAAATAGGTCAGCACAGGACAACACTTTGATTTTCTTTTGCTCGTGATCTACGGGAATGGAATCGGTTACGATCAATTCCGACAATTTTGATTCTTCAATTCTTTGGTATGCCTTGCCTGAAAGCAATCCGTGTGTTGTTACTGCCCGTACACTCTCGGCCCCTCTCTCCATCATCAAATCGGCAGCTTTGGTAAGTGTCCCTGCGGTATCTACCATGTCATCAACCAAAACCACATTTTTACCCTGCACATCACCAATAAGCTCCATGTGGGAGATAACATTTGCCTTCTCACGTTGCTTATAACAGATAACTACCTCACACTCCAAGGCCTTGGAATAGGCATACGCTCTTTTGGAACCTCCCATATCCGGCGAGGCAATGCATAAATTATCAAGATTTAAACCTCTTAAATAAGGCAAGAACAGGGTTGATGCGAACAAATGGTCCACCGGTTTTTCGAAAAAGCCTTGGATTTGGTCCGCGTGCAAGTCCATAGTGATAATTCTAGTGGCACCTGCGGTCTCCAACATTTTCGCTACCAATTTTGCGGCTATGGGAACACGGGGTTTATCCTTTCTATCTTGTCTAGCCCAACCAAAGTAGGGCATAACTGCTGTGATGTGTCTTGCAGATGCTCTTTTGGCAGCATCGAGCATCAACAACATTTCCATCAAATTTTCCGAACTTGGATTGGTAGAACCTATGATAAATATTCTGGCTCCCCTAATAGATTCTTCGAACGAGGGCTGAAACTCACCATCACTATAACGGGAGAACTGGATTTTACCCAATTCTGCCCCATAAGAAGCAGCTATTTTCTTGCCCAGCTCAACACTTTGGGTGCAAGCAAAAATTTTAGGTTCGGGAACTTGATAGGCCATTACAAATTCTTGTTAACTAGCGATTTAAAGTACTTTAAAATAAAGAGGTGCAAATTTAAAAATTAAATTGGGTTGCTCAAGGATAAATCAAAGTATTTTTTGGTGATAAATAAAAAATATTTTTTAGCTTTGCACTCGCATTTGAAAATGTGGTGCCAATGCCTTGGTGGCGGAATTGGTAGACGCGCTGGATTCAAAATCCAGTGTCTTCGGACGTGTGGGTTCGATTCCCACCCAAGGTACTTAAAGCCTCTACAAATTTGTAGAGGTTTTTTATTTTTGGAATGTTTGTTATTGCAAACCGTCAATTGGGATTATTCCTGAAATATAACTATCAGATTTTTCTACCTTTGACCTATGAGAGTAGTCGCAGTGATTTTGTCTTTGCTTACCATTTTCCTGTCATCCTATCCTTGTTGTCAGGAATCGGATAATTGTTCAGATACCTTCGCAACATGGGACCGCAGTGAAAACGAGTCAGGTGACGATAATCATGAAAAGGAGCCTCCCTGTTCACCTTTCTATAGCTGCGGCAGATGTTCCGGTTTTACCTTGACCTATGATGGGTTGCTGGATATTGTTTCAAAGGAAATACTTGTCAAATCCAATACAGAGTATTATCAAGAATTAAACCCGAAAGAGGTCTATTTCCACGCATTTAAACCGCCCCGTTACTTTGAAGTATAGTTGAGCTTTACAAAATATCCTTGGCCTTGAACCCGGCCAAGAAAATCATACTTCAAAAACAAAAAAAATGAAATTTAAAGTATTTTTGGTACTCTTCCTTTTGGGGGTGGTACCCGTTCTGGCACAGAACACCCTTGATATTGTGGTCAAGGATTCCATTGACAAAGAACCGTTGATTGGTGTGACCGCCGTTTTTACCTCTTTGGATATTGGAGCGATATCCAATGAATCCGGTATAATTCATATTGAAAACATACCCAATGGCACGTTTCAATTGCAACTGAGTTATGTTGGCTATGCGAAACTTGAACGAAGCTTTAGTTTTCCCTTGAATGCCACACAACAAAAACAGATAATTTATCTAGTTCCACAGACTGAGGAAATGGAGGAAATCACCTTGGTGTCCACCAGAAGTTCCCGTACCATTGAGGATATCCCGACACGGGTAGAGGTCATTGCGGGGGAGGAACTCTCCGAAAAGGGCAATATGAAACCTGGGGACATACGCATGTTACTCAACGAAAGTACCGGTATCCGTACCCAACAGACTTCCGCCACTAGTTACAATTCCAGCATCCGTATACAGGGGCTCGACGGTAAGTATACTCAACTTCTCAGGGATGGATTCCCGTTGTATTCCGGATTTGCGAGCGGTTTGAGCCTGATGCAAATAGCTCCTTTGGACCTTAAGCAGGTCGAGGTCATCAAGGGTTCCAGTTCTACCCTTTATGGAGGAGGGGCGATAGCTGGGTTGGTAAATTTAATTTCTAAAACACCTGAAGATGAGCCCCAACTCAGTTTTATGGCCAATGGCACCTCTGCTCTTGGATTGGACCTAAGTGGTTTTTATTCCCAGAAATTCAAGAAGATTGGAACTACTGTGTTTGCTTCCTACAATTTGGGATCACCCTATGACCCTGCCGATATCGGTCTAACGGCTATTCCAGAATTCGACCGATTTACATTGAATCCAAAGCTGTATTGGTATCTAGGAGAGCAAACGGAGCTATTGCTAGGAATCAATGCTATTTGGGAAGACCGACTTGGTGGGAATTTGGACTATGTTAAGGGGGAACCGTTGGAAAACCCATATTTCGAATCCAATCAAACCGAACGTGTTTCCACTCAATTGGGATTCAAACATGTTTTTAATGAAGAAAATCGATTGGAATTAAAGAACAGTTTCAGTTTTTACGATCGTACGATCCAGATTCCGGATTTTACCTTTTCGGGCTATCAACGATCCTCCTTTAGTGAGCTGAACTTTTCAACCAGTTCGGAAAACGGTCTTGAGTGGGTATTCGGGACCAATCTATGGACAGAATATTTTAACGATACCAGAGAAGATCAATCCATAGCGCTGGACCAATCCTATCAAATTTTTGGATTGTTCGCTCAAAATGTATGGCAAATCAATGAAGGGCTCAGTTTGGAAACAGGTCTTCGTACCGATTTTCATTCCGATTATGGAGCTTTGGCATTGCCTAGATTATCCATATTGTATGAACCAAGTCAAAAATTGACATTTCGACTGGGGGGTGGAATGGGCTATAAAACCCCTACGGTCTTTACGGAGGATGCGGAACGGCTACAGTTTAGGAACGTGCTCCCCATTGATATTGATCAAACTGATTTGGAACGTTCTTTGGGCGGTAATTTTGATATAAATTATAAATGGGCGCCCATGCCGGGCATGACCATGTCCATCAATACGCTATTATTTTATACCAGAATAGATGATCCTATGGTATTGCAGTCCGAAGGAGACGACTTTTACACTTTTGAGCAACCCGATGGATTTGTGGATACCCGCGGGGCCGAGGTCAACCTGAAAATCAAATATGGCGATTTTAAGTTGTTCACGGGCTATACCCATGCCAATGTGAAGCAACATCAAAATGGAGAAGTTTCCGATTTTCCCTTGGTGGCCGAACATCGATTGAACAATGTATTGATGTACGAGCGCGAAGGGGACCTTTGGATTGGTCTGGAGGGATATTATTATAGTCCCCAGAAGCTTTCTTCGGGAGAAACAGGCCAATCCTATTGGATTGTGGGCTTAATGAGTGAAAAAAAGATAAGTGATAAATTCTCTATTTTCCTGAATTTTGAAAACTTTCTGGATACCCGACAAACCCGTTTCGATACAATATATTCCGGAAGTATAAGTGACCCTCAATTTTCGGAAATTTATGCTCCAGTGGATGGTTTTGTAATCAATGGCGGATTCAAGATTAAAATTTAAATACGGATAGGACAGTCTTTTTGTGTTATGCCCATTTAACTATTATGATGGTTTTAGTTCACCCTATAAGTAATCTTTCTATTGGTGATGATGGTTTGCACCCTTATGTCCAAAGTAATGATATTGGAGGTTGATAAAGGTGAGCAAACATAAGCTTCGTTATATAATTGCACCCGATACAGATACCCATCCATGCTCATGTTGGGATTATTGATGGTCAGGGTGTCGGTGTCGGTTCCTGAGTACATCCCAAAATCAGAAATGTCGGCAAAGTTTGCACCACCGTCGGTGCTTACTTGCCATTGATATTGTGTGGTATTGGTCGTTATGATGTTGAGGTTGCCCGGATGTCCATCAAAAATAATGGCGTTTGTCTGGATTGCTGAAACTGTGGGACTGTTTCCGGCTTCGGTATAATCATAAACGGTGTTGCCATCCCCATCTACCGGAGTGGTATATCCACCTTGTCCCAAGACCATTCCGGAAGAATTGATGGTTACTGGGGAGTTGCCCAGAAGACCATCACCATCAGGATCCGTAAAACCAGCCTCCACAACGTCGTAACATCCGTCCGAGTCACTATCAATGGATGTGTAGTTTAAAAATGTATCGTTGTCAGAATCGGCTATGTTGTAATTGATGGTTCCATTATTGTATTGTGAAGGAGCTTGTACCGCGTCTGGAATACCATCGGTGCCGACCGGACCGGGGATACGCCCATTTACTGTGGCGACACCGTGACCGGCTTCCACGGCATCCAAAATTCCATCGTTGTCACTGTCAAGGTCTAGTCCATTGGCGAGGCCATCCCCATCACTGTCCGTTGGGGAGCAACCTGTGCTAAAACTGTCATCGTTAACCGCAAAGAAAACCGGATCTGCATTGGCAGAAATTTCTAATCTAAAGATGACGGCTTCTGTTCTCTCAGCAGCTGTCAATCCGAATTCTGAGAGTTCAACTGCGGCCAACCTGATATTCTTTTTTACGTTTTTATTGTTGGGGGTGTCGTTCACATTATATTGATCGATCATTGAATTGCCCACAATAGGTGTGTTGTTCCAGTTTACTTCGACGCCATTGCCAAGGTAGTTCCCATCTTTGTCCAACAAATGCAGTCTATTATAATTAGATCCCCCAGATAGTTGAGCGCCCTGGGTCAAAAGAATATCCATGATGCCGTCACCATATGCTGGAGTATTGGTGCCCCCTAATCTAAAATACCATGCATTGCCGATATTGGCAATGGCATAAGCCATGTCCAGTCCTCGTTCTCCTTGGTATAAATAAGGGTTGAAGGGAATTCCTCCGGTGGTCAACAAAGGGCCGGCAGCTTGTCCGTTGTTCCCATCAATAGATCTTCCTTCCAGGCGTATTCCGGATAGAATCTTTGTGACCGGTTTAAGTGCTCTCCAAGAAGTTTCTTCCACATTTAGGTCGCCTATTCCATTGCCGTCCGTATCGATTTGGTCATAATAGCTGTTACTGTCGCTATCTATCATTCGTGTAGATGCCACTCCGGTCGCATATGTGTTGCTTCCAACTGTAAAGCCCAACAGGGTGGAAACGTCATCGTAGGCTTTTGGATTTAGGCTCCCTACGGATGATACCCAGAAGCCACGGTAGTCCGTATAGATTGAGGTGACATAATTTGTAGTGCTGTTGGATGGTGGTGGTGAGCCAAATCCAACATTGGTCTCACAACCATCTTCGTAAATATCGGGAATACCGTCATTGTCATCATCTTGGTCAATATCGTCAGAGATGCCATCACCATCACTATCTAAACTGAGTTGGTTCATGTGAGGGCTTTTGTTTGATGAATTGTCAAGAACATCAATTTTGTCAAGTTCAGGATTGAACAAAACTAAAACAAGCATGATTAGACCGATAAGAAAGCGTATGTATGTCAAAATACAATTATAGGTTTGGTTTGTTGGTCGATTATCGATTGGAAAATCAAAGGCAAATTAGATGTATCTGTGGTTTCAGTATATTTTTTGTTGTTAATCTGCTGTAAAGTATGGTGTAGTTCGTCGATTAAGTGGTTCGCTTGTTGCGGATGCCCTAGGTAAAAGCTTGTTCTGAAAACATCTTGATGGAGTTTGGCATCAAAAATTGTTAAAAAACTGTGAAAAACTATTTTGGACGATTTGTGACAAGTGTGAATTTTTTGGAGACCTTACTATACGTTTGTTCACAAGGTTTTTGACTCTTGAAAATCTCGAATGTTGATAAAAGTGTTAAGAACCTAATTGCCAAAACCGCGAATCCAAGTAAAGAAAATATGAATTTTACAGTCAAGCTATTTTTTACAACTCCAAACCGTTTTCTTCATGCAGATTACTCAGATAACTAAGAGGGATTTTAGTACGCAAGAATTTGATTTACACAAGATTACAAATGCAATCTTGAAGGCCATGACAGCTGTGGAGCATGGTCAGATCACTGATGCGCAGACCATTGCCAACAACGTTAACCAAGTGTTGTTGGAGAGAAAAAGTCAAGACGAACATTATTTGCCGACCGTTGAGGAAGTACAAGATGTTGTTGAGAACGAACTTATGGATAGTGAGTTCCATGATGCGGCAAAAGCATACATTATTTACAGGAATAAAAGGGCTCAAATGCGCGAGTCGGACATTTTTGAGAAGCGTATCAACTTAAAGCCTTATGAGTACCCGCAATTGTATGAGTATGTTCCAGCAATCCGTCATTCGTATTGGATTCATACCGAGTTTAACTTTACCAGTGACATTCAGGACTTTAAATCTGGACTGAGCGAAGTGGAGCGCAGCGCCATCAAAAACACGATGCTTGCCATTTCTCAAATCGAGGTTGCGGTGAAATCGTTCTGGGGCGATATCTATCACAGAATGCCAAAACCGGAAATCGGTTCTGTTGGGGCCACCTTTGCCGAAAGTGAAGTGCGCCACCACGATGCATATTCCCACCTTCTGGAAATTTTGGGATTGAACAAGGAGTTCGAGAACTTGAAGAAAAAGCCGGTAATCATGAAAAGGGTGCAGTATTTGGAGACTGCACTGAAGAATGCGAAAAGCGAGAACAATAAGGACTATGCAGAGTCGGTATTGCTGTTCTCACTTTTTATAGAGCATGTATCGCTATTCTCCCAGTTTTTGATCATTATGGCATTCAATAAACACAAGAATGTCCTAAAAGGGATATCGAACGTGGTTGAGGCGACCTCCAAAGAAGAGCAGATTCATGGTGATTTCGGAATCGACATCATCAACATCATCAAAAAAGAACATCCAGAGTGGTTCGATGATGCTTATAAAGAAATGATTCAGGATATCTGCGAGAAAGCATTTGAAGCGGAAAGCAAGATAGTGGATTGGATCTTTGAAGACGGTGAATTGGATTTCTTGCCGAAAAATTTGGTGAACGAATTCATCAAAAACAGATTCAACAACTCATTGGAGAGCATTGGCATCTCCAAAATATTCGACGTTGACCAAAAACTATTGGAACAGACCGAATGGTTCGACGACGAGATTATTGGAACAAAACACGGAGATTTTTTTGTAAAAAGATCCATCAACTATAGCAAAAGAACACAAAGTATAACAAGCGACGACCTTTTTTAAATTATGGAGAAGAGAACACAAACCCCGACCACTGACCAAAAGCAAGATTACAAAACACAGGAACTTGTAAACGCAAGAAAGGATACCTTGTCCAAACTCAAGAACGAGGAGGATAAAGGCTTTGAATGGTTGAACGAGTATAGCCGAAAGTTTTTGGCATCAGGATACCTTACCGAAGGGGTTACCCCCGAAGGTCGTATCCGTGAAATCGGCGATAGGGCAGAGGAGATTTTGCAGATTCCGGGGTACTCGGACAAGTTTTACGGTTATATGTCCGAAGGTTTCTTTTCCTTGGCTTCTCCGGTATGGTCGAACTTTGGTAAAAAGCGTGGGTTGCCCATTAGTTGCTTTGGTTCCCATATAGATGATGACATGGGGAACATCCTTTACACACAATCGGAGGTGGGGATGATGTCAAAGCTTGGTGGTGGAACTTCTGGATACTTTGGAAAAATTAGGCACAGAGGCGCACCTGTTAAAAATAACGGACAGGCCTCGGGAGCTGTTCACATTATGCAGTTGTTCGAATCCATGGTTGATGTAGTGAGCCAAGGTTCCGTTCGTCGAGGGCGTTTTTCTCCATATTTGCCCATTGACCACAAGGATATTTTGGAATTTTTGGAAATCGGTACCGAAGGAAATCCTATCCAACAGTTGACTCATGGTGTTACCGTGACCAACCAATGGATGCAGGAAATGGTCGAGGGAGATGTTGATAAAAGAACCGTTTGGGCAAAAGTGTTGCAACGTAGAGGTGAGATGGGATATCCGTATGTATTCTTTACCGACAATGCCAACGATGGTGCAGTGGATGTGTACAAGGACAAAAACCACCGTATCCACGCCAGCAACTTGTGTACAGAAATTATGTTGCCATCCAATGACGACTGGTCGTTTGTATGTGTGCTTTCCAGTATCAACCTATTGCATTACGATAAATGGAAGAAGACAGATGCTGTTGAGACCATGGTTCATTTCTTGGATGCGGTAATTACCGAATTCATCGAGAAACTGGAAGCTTACAGGGATTCTTCGGATAGGGACGACCAACAAACTTTCCTCTTCATGGAAAGGGCGTATAATTTTGCAAAACAAAACAGAGCATTAGGTTTAGGTGCTTTGGGCTGGCACTCTCTTTTACAGTCCAAGAGATATGCATTCAACAGCCAAGAAGCCTATAACTTGAACAGTGAAATATTCAAAGAAATCAAAGAACGCTCTTACAAGGCGTCTGAGCAATTGGCCGAACGTTTTGGTGAGCCCGAAGTGTTGAAGGGTTATGGTAGACGTAACGCTACGTTGAATGCCATTGCTCCTACTACTTCCTCAGCATTTATTTTGGGTCAGGTTTCTCAAGGAATCGAGCCAATCTGGTCCAACTGTTATGTGAAGGACATTGCCAAGATCAAAACCACGATCAAGAATCCGTTCTTAATGGACCTATTGGAAGAAAAGGGACAGAATACCAACGAAGTTTGGAAGAGCATCCGCGATATGGACGGGTCCGTACAGCATTTGGAATTTTTGACCGAAGCTGAGAAAGCAGTCTTTTTAACCTACTCGGAATTAGACCAGTTGGATATCATCTATCAAGCTGCAAACAGACAAAACCATATAGATCAAGGACAGTCAGTGAATATCATTGTACACCCTGATATGCCTACAAAGGATGTCAACAAAATCCACGTTACCGCATGGAAACTGGGTCTAAAATCCTTGTATTACCAGCATAGTATGAATGCCGCACAAAAATTCAAACAAAAGAAAGATTGTGTGAGCTGCGAGGCATAAAAAGCAAATAACAACCAATAAAAAAGGAGGTTCGAATTAACGAAACCTCCTTTTTTCTTCAAACTAACTAGAAAAGATCATAGTATCTTAATGTCTACAGAGGTTCTGCTTTGCCAACCGGTAACATCGGTTACAGAGTAGGAGCAGTGATAATCCCCTGGGTCAATATCTTCTGGAATGTCAATTGAAACGTTGATTTCATATGAAGTGGCGCCCTCTTCAACATCAAAATTCTCTATATAAATCATAGGGTTCACTGCATCCTTAGTAGGTTCCAGTTCACATTGGGCGCCTTGGTCATCATGTGTGTGATGGTCAAAATTGTGATGGATGTTCAAACTGTAAGCAGCAAGCGCAAGATTATCTGTCGCTCGAGCCTTAAAGGTGTAGGTGTTTCCCCTTTCCAGGACTTCACAAGCTTGAGGAAATCCACCATCGTAATTAATTGTTATGGATGGTTTTTCCTCGTCAACACCACTATCGTCACTACTGGAACAAGATACTAGCATCATTATCAAAGGAAGAATCCGTAAGTATTTGATAATCGATTTCATATTCATTTTTTAAAAAAATTAGCTGCATGGCATTCAAGCGCCATGCGGCAATTGGTTTTATGATGCAGTTACATCAATATGTGTTTCGTATTCAACGGTGTTTCCTTCTTCATCTTCAATTGTAAAAAGAATATGGTATTCGCCCGCTGGGGCAGTTGCAGGAACATCGATGTGCTCATGGAACTCTGCTTCGGACAATTCGTGATATCCTTCGGAATATGTTTGCTCAAAGTCCCATTCCACTTCTCCTTCACCTATAGGCAAGTCGTGTCCATGAATGTCGACCGTAATTTCATGGATTCCGTTAACCGCATTGATCATAAATTCTGCATGGATATCTGTACCGCGAACTACGGTCTCATCAATGGAAAATGCACTTAATGAGATGGCGTCCATAATGTCTACATGGCCTTCGACCTCGGTGCTGTTCCCCAATTCATCTGTAACGGTCAAAGTAATATGGTATTCACCAGATGGAATATCCGAAGGGATGTCCACATGCTCGTGAAATGTTGGGTTGATCACCAAATAGCTGGCATCGGTATAGGTCTGCTCAAAATCCCATTCCACTTCACCTTCTCCTACTTCAAGGTCATGTCCGTGAATGCTCAATTCGATACTGCTTACCGTTCCGGGAGCATTGATTTCAGCTTCTAGATGGATATCCGAACCTTTGTAGGCCACTTGCTCTGTTGAGTGTGAACTTCCTTCGCCATATTCAAAATTCGAAATTTCGGGTGCAGCTACAGAAGAGCCCCCATCATCGTCACTGCTACATGATTGTAGGGCAAGAGCTCCAACTGCGATAATTACTAAAGATTTAAAATTGATTTTCATTGTGTTTCTGTTTTTGGTGTTAAACTTCATTTGATTTAATTAAAATGGTACGGTCATCGAAATCGAAAGGTTCCTGCCAGGTTCTGGAACATCGATGAGCCTATAAAAACTGGTATGATCGTAGTATTCGGTATTGAATACGTTGTTTAGTTTGATGCGCAATTGTGCTGGTTTTCCCTTGCCAAAGAGTTGGATTTTTGTGTTGGCCGAAAGGTTGAGCGCTTGGTACCCATCGGTAACCTCTTCTGGTGGCACAATATCATTTTGGGCGGCTGTTACCCTAAAATCAGCCGTAACCTGAGGCGATTGCATAAATGCGATATCCTTGAATTGATAACTGGCCGAGAACAATCCCGAGAGCGGAGGCGAAAACGGAATGGTAAAATCTTTTTTGGGCCCGCTGGTCTGTCTGGAATACACATACTCGGCAGACGCATCCAACCGTAGCGAAGGAGTTACGTTGATCCCGGCACGAGCTTCACCGCCAAATCGGAAAACCTTGCTTTGGGTGTACTCGTAAATTTGCAAGGTTTCATAATAATTAGGAGTTGGGTTCAGGTAAATAAAATTCTCAAAGAAATTCACGAATGGACTTATCCCAATGTTGAATTTTGAAGTGGAATGATCAATATCGATATCCAATTGATAGGATTGCTCAGGATCAAGGTTGATATTTCCCCTCTCGTATCGGTACATATGATAGTTTACCCCATCTGAGGCCAGTTCGTTGGCCAATGGCATTCTAAAACTTTTGCCAAGGTTTGCCTTAAATGTGGTGTTTTGATGGATATAACTCAATCCAAAGGAGCCACTCAGGTTGCCGAATTCAAGGCTCTTGTCTTGCGAACGTTGCAAATACATATAGGATGTTGAGCCATCGGCATTGTTAATTGGTGTTTGGAACCAATCAAAATGGGCCTTGGTTTCCATCAGGCCTGCATCATAACGTAGCCCCCCTTGAAGGTGGAAATTCTCATTTATCTTAAAATGATCGTAAACAAAAACCCCGGCGGAGTACCTATTGTATTCGGGAATCAAAAACCCCCAACCTCCAATATTATTATTTTGTAATTCCGTGTTTATTCCAAGAACTACATTGTGCTTGTCATTGGGGCTAAAGGTATCTTTAAGGTTTAGGGAGTATGTGTTTTTAGTGAATATCCGTTCTCTGCTATTGGAGGGAGTTGGCATGTATCCATGTGGTACGGGTTCCGAATTTTCATCCCGTTGGTTGTTTTGATAGCCGAAATCAAGCTCCAAAATATGTCGGTCCAAATACAGGGTAGTGTTGTTGGTTACCTTAAAATGGTTCACACGATGGTAAGGAAGGTCTACATCACGATTGGAGCGGTCATAATCAATGTTGGAGGAGCGAACCTCAAGACCATGGGCGTTGGCAAAAAAACCGTTCTTGGCATTGACATTGCTAAAAAAGGTCTCAGATTTTATATGATCGGAGATGTAGCCAATACTAAAACTGGTATTGATCTCTTCGCCCGCAGTATTTCTGAGGTTGTTGTCGTGAAGCTCAAAAATGTAGTTTTCATAGTTGATCCTGTCCGTGGGAACTTTATAATCGGCATAATCCCTATAGGTTAAACGACCTCTGTAGAACCAATGCTGTTTTCGGCCCTGTATACCGGTAGATATGCCGATCAGGTCGTTGTTGGTCTCTCCCAATAGATTGACCTCCCCGCTGAACGAATTCGGCAATGGGACTTTGGAGAGTTTAATGTCCACGACCCCTGCAATGGCATCAGACCCATAGACCAAGGATGCGGGACCTTTGACAATCTGAATACTTTCTATTCCGTATTGGTCAATTTCAAGGCCGTGATCATTGCCCCATTGCTGGGCTTCGTGCTTAATACCGTTCTGGACCACACTAACCCGGTTGAAACCCAAACCACGAATAACAGGTTTTGATTGTCCGGCACCGATTGTTATAGTGCTTACCCCCGGAATTTTTTTTAGGGTTTGCATTAAACTGTTTTCCCGATTCTTGTTCAGGAATTCTTCATCCACCCCCACGGTTATGGTGGAGAGTTCTTGGGCTTTTCGTTTTTCCGTTTTTCCAAGAAGTTCCACCCCATCCAAATTTGTGACGGATTCCTTTAATCGTATGGTCAGCCCTTGGACATCATCTCGACCGATTTCCACGGTAAAATGTTCATGTCCATACCCGATATGGGTAATTTCAAAGCGGTATTTTCCAGCGGGAACGTTTTTGATGACGAACTCGCCATTGTCTGCAGAAATTGCATATAAATCTTTTCCAATTATGTTTACCCCAGCAATAGGTGCCGAAGTATTTGCATCCACTACAATACCCTTTATAGTATGGTATTCTTGTGCGGATGCCGAAACGCACAGACTGATGAGCAGCCATGCGAATAGCAAGTATTTAATCATTTTAGGGAATACTATGGGATTCTCAAATTGCTTCCAGAGAGGAAGCTTCTAGACTTATTCCCCATTGCATTGTTTCAGAAAAGTTTGAATGAATCCATCAATGGACAGTTGATAAAGCTATACGATTACAGCACGCTTTTGTACATATTGAATGCAGTCAAATTTCTTTAGTCCTTAAAAAGGACCAAGACTTTTTGTTGAAAAAAATGAATGGGTTTTTAGATTGTTGGCGGAGGCCTCGAGAAGAGCTGGCTTGTTGCCAAGGTGCCAGAAACCTGAAAATCGTACTTGGAATCAATGTTCTGTTGAACAGCTATTTCAATTTGCTCGGAAATAGGTTCATGAGAATCGGTTAAAATGCCAGGCGTATGAGTATCGGAGGCGATATTGTGACAAATGGCACAATGATCTAAATACCCTTCCGTGTCGTCATGGTGGGTAAGCACATGGAGCCCAACAAGCTTCGTTGCCAAAAACAGGGCAAGAAACGCAAAGGTGATACTATTTAAAAAACGACTGTTTTTCATTCAAGAACAAATCTATTAAAAAACATTGTTATGCAAGGGTAATTTCCTTAATGTCCATATTTTTTTAGCATTTCCTTAATAGTGGATGGTAATTTTGTCAATTGTGAAAGTATATATATTCAATAAAGTTGGCAATTGAAGAGGTGTATTTCTTTTTGGATTTATAATTAAAGTAGGATATTTTTTCCATCATTAAAGTGCCATTTCACAACAAAACCATCTTGCCATACAACATAACTTCTCCAATCTACCCTGTTCTTGATAAGTTTGGGTAAGCCTTACTACGTAAGGAACACCTCATCATCCAAACTATGAACAAACCCCAATCCCCCCTAAATTTTAGGTGTTTTTTAGTGTTGACCCTTCTTGGTATAGCTTCGATTCAAGTGGGATATGCACAGGATTGTGTTGCTATCGCAGGACCCAATCAGGTCGTTTCACAGGTCAATGCCGTTTTTATGGATGCCAATGCCGCACCTGTTGACGGTTTGGGAACTTGGAGCCGTTTATCTGGCCCATCTTCTGTAACCATCGATGATGTAAATGACCCCCAGACTCAATTATTGGATTTGGTGCCAGGAGATTACGTTTTCGAATGGACCGTTTCGGGGCCCAGCTGCGATACTGCTTCAGATTTGGTCGGGATTACCATACAGGGCATTGACTTGGAAATGGAAATTGTGGCGAGCAATACCGAACCCGATATTGGCGAAGTGGTAACTTTCACTGTAAACATGAGCAATTTTGGAGATGTGGATGCCACCAATGTTGTGGTGGAATATTTTGTTCCTTCGGGCTATAACGGTATTACCGCAATCAATAATTCAGGTTCTGTGGATGGCTCACAAAAAATAACATGGTTTGGATTTGATGTGCCAGTGGGGAGCAACACAGTTGCTTTGAGCTTTAATGCCACGGTACTTACCCCAACAGGAACCAATGGAGAGTACACTCATGTGGCCGAAGTAATCTATGCCGATCAAATTGATGAGGATAGTACTGCGAACAATGACGATGGTGACCAGAGCGAAGATGATGAGGATAACATTGATGCCGCTCCAGTTCAGGCCGATTTATCGTTGGTTACATCCGTGGTCGGTGGTAACTTGTCCCCGAACGTAGGGTCTCAAATCAGTTTTGAAATATCGGTTTCCAATAATGGTCCCCACGATGCAGAGAATGTACAGGTAGAAGACCAGTTGCTGTCTGGGTTTACCTTTGATTCTTATTCGGCAACAACGGGAACTTACGACCCGCTTACCGGGATTTGGCAAGTTGGGGCCGTGGGCAATGCAACTACGGAGACACTTACCATTGTAGTTGATATAAATGCTTCGGGAAATTATACCAATACGGCACAAATAATCGCTTCGGATGCTTTTGATATTGATTCAACACCCAACAACAATATTCCGACCGAGGACGATCAAGATGAAATTATTTTGACGCCTGTGCCGGTAATTGACCTCTCATTGACCAAAACTATTGATAAATCACCGCCTTTGGTGAGCGACAATGTAAGGTTTACCCTAACGGTGGCCAACGACGGTCCCAGTGAAGCAACTTCTGTAGAGGTATTGGATCTATTGCCCTCTGGATATACCTATGTTTCTGATGACGGTGGAGGTGCTTACGATGAAGTTACTGGTGTTTGGAATGTGGGTTCGGTAGCAAGCGGTGCTTCAACCAGTTTAAGTATCCTTTGCAACGTAAATGCTTCGGGAGATTATGATAACGTGGCAGAAATTATAGCTCATGATCAAACGGATATGGATTCAACTCCGAACAACAATGTCCCTGGTGAAGACGATCAAGATGGTGTTTCGGTGATACCGGTACCATTGGTGGATATATCCGTTGCCAAAACGATAGACCAAATCATCCCGGAAGTGGGAGAGGAGATACTTTTTACGGTCACGGTACAAAATGATGGTCCAAGTAATGCCACCAATGTGGTAGTAACCGATGTTTTGGCTTCTGGTTATCAATTAATCAGTTTTAACCCTTCTGTGGGTACTTATAATGGGACAAATGGTTCATGGGTCGTAGGAGATTTGGCCAACGGAGCTTCCGAAACTTTAGAAATTACCGTAGAGGTATTGCCAACAGGCAATTATACCAATACTGCCGAGTTGACGAACGTTTCGGAGATAGATGTGGATTCCACTCCGAACAACAACAACGAATCGGAAGATGATCAGGATACCGTGGAACCCATTATAATTCCAGTGGCCGATTTGCTGTTGCAGAAATCTGTAAATATATTGAGTCCGTACGTAGGGCAAGATGTGATTTTTACCATCAACATTACGAATTTGGGCCCAAGTGATGCTACCGGGGTCGCTGTGATGGATGTGTTGCCGGATGGATACACCTATGTTTCTCACGGAACCACGGCGGGCATCTATAGCGAGGGTTCTGGAATGTGGAACCTTAATGGTACCCTGGAAGATACCGGTACAGAAACTCTTACCATTGTGGCCACGGTGAACAACTCAGGAGATTACTTCAATGTTACGGAGGTTTTTTCTTCCGATCAGTACGATCCCAATTCCATACCCAACAATAACAGCATTTTTGAGAATGATCAAGACAATGCCGGGACCACTCCCGTTCCTTCTGCTGATTTAAGCTTGAATGTGAGTGTGGACAATGCAACTACGGACGTTGGTTCAGAGGTTGTTTTTACCATCACTTTAACCAATGAGGGGCCAAGTGATGCCATCGGAGTTATCGTTGAAAACATGCTTCCAGATGGGTTTACTTATATTTCCGATGATTCGGCAGGTTTGTTTAATCCATCAAATGGACTTTGGAGCGTGGGCAGTTTGGGCTTGGAATCACAACTGGAGCTTCAAATTGTTGCCGAAGTAAATCCTTCAGGGGATTATACGGTAGGTGCAGAGGTGATAAACTCCATTTTTTTCGATATCGATTCCACTCCTGGGAACCATATTCTGTCAGAAGATGATCAGGATGAACTGACGGTCGTGCCAAGACATGTGGCCGATATTTCGGTTTCAAAATCGGTCAATAATATGAATCCCGAAGTAGGGGATGAGATTGTTTTTGCCATTGAGGTACGTAATGATGGCCCCAACGATGCTTCCGGATTGATTATAGAGGATGAATTGGAAAGCGGTTATCAATTTGTTTCGGCAACAGCGTCAGCTGGAATTTATGATGAAATTGCTGGCACATGGAGTTTACCGTATTTGGCAAATGCAGCTACAGCAACTTTGGAGGTAAGGGCGATAGTGCTTTCGAGCGGTGAATACAAGAATACGGCCGAGCTTATTGCTTCAAATGTCTATGATCCAGATTCTACTCCTAATAACAATTTGGGTTCCGAGGACGATCAATCCACCGTGATACCTGCTCCAGAGGGACTAAGTGATTTGTCACTTTCAACAACTGTAGATAATGAAAACCCTAACGTGGGAGATGTAGTCCGTTTTGTGGTGAGTGTTACCAATAGTGGCCCATCCGATGCGAGAGGTGTCGCAGTGACAGATATGTTGCCATCCGGTTACACTTACCAATCGCACACCTCTACTGCTGGGGTGTACAATTCGGCTTCAGGAATTTGGAACGTGAACCGAACCATATTAAATCAAGATACGGAAAGTTTGGAGATTTTGGCCGTGGTAAATGCGCCAACAGGTCTGCAAAATGAGTACGTGAACGAAGCTTTTGTTTCATCAAGTTTATATCCTGACCCGGACAGCGACCCATCAATAGGGATTGGGGAGGATGATTTTGACGACGGTATTGCGGATGATGACGAAGCAACTGCCTTTGTAATACCTCAAACCACGGATATCTCAATCACTAAAAACGTAGACAATGCAATGCCCAATATAGGGGATGAGGTTGTTTTTGCAATAACGGTGACCAATCAAGGTGTTGATGATGCTACCCATTTGGGCATTCAGGAAGAATTGCCCATGGGATATCAATTTATCAGTTCGGAAACTACAGTAGGGACTTATGATGCTGAATCTTCATTTTGGGAGATTGAATCCCTTGCGGTTACCGAAACAGCAACCTTACTGCTTACCGTTAAGGTGATGGATATGGATGATTATATGAACAGGGTAAGTTTGGCCTATGTGGATCAATGGGATGTAGATGAAAGTAATAATTCGGCCGAAGCGTTTGTGGATCCAAGTTGCTTAGTGGTCTATAACGAGTTTTCTCCCAATGGAGATGGGGTCAACGATTACTTTAAGATTGATTGCCTAGGTCGTTATCCAAACAATACACTTCAAGTATACAACCGATGGGGAAATATTGTGTACCAGACAAAGTCTTATAAAAATGATTGGGACGGTACACCGAACGGTCGTGCTATGGTCCAGCCAGAAGACCAGTTGCCCGTGGGAACCTATTATTATGTGCTGGATTTGGGCGATGGCTCGGAACCAAGAACAGATTGGTTGTATTTAAACAGATAAAAAATGGAGTTGGTTTCATCAAAATATAAAATAATCGGAGGTAAGCATGTACTTGTGCTAATGCTTGTCCTATGCTCTATTTTTGGATATGCTCAACAAGACCCGCAGTTTACGCAATACATGTACAACACCATGAGCGTTAATCCGGCATATGCTGGCAATAATGGTCATTTAACCGCATTGTTGTTGCACCGCTCGCAATGGGTAGGTGTAAATGGAGCTCCCAATACGCAGGTGCTTGCCGTGGATATGCCCTTGGAAAATAAATTAGGGGTGGGAGGCATCATTTCTCGTGATGCATTGGGGCCTTCCTCCGAAATATCGGTGGATGGAAACGTTTCGTACACCATTCAGTTGGATAGTGCCAATAGCAAATTATCCTTTGGGATGAAGCTCGGAGGTCGCATTTTTGATGTGGACTTCTCTAAAGGACTTACCGAAGATGCCGATGTGGCTTTTCAAAATAATATCAAGAGCAAGTTCTTCCCAACCATTGGAGCAGGTCTTTATTATGATACGAAGAAGGGCTATTTGGGATTTGCCATACCCAATTTCTTTTCACAAAAACATTATGATGGGGAGGAGCAGGAAATCGCTGCGGAGCGTTTGCACTACTACTTTATTGGTGGAAAAGTGGTCGATTTGACCCCGGATGTGAAACTTAAACCAGCTTTTTTTGTGAAATGGGTTCCAGGAGCGCCAATTATAGCCGATTTATCCGTGAACGCCATGCTTAGGGAAACGTTCACCGTTGGATTGGCTTACCGCTGGGACGATTCGTTTTCAACCTTGTTGGGAATGCAGATCAACCCGAATTTTAGTGCCGGTTATGCTTACGACCTAACTACTTCCAATTTGGCGAGCTATACGGGAGGGTCACACGAATTGTTTGTCCGGTACGAGTTTAAAACTTCCCAAAAGCAGAAGGAGGCGCCTACATTTTAGACCCAAATGGGATTAGGGCGTAAATAGTCTGTATCTTTAACTTTACATTGGTAAAACAATGATTAAATTGATATGCTATGGAAAGAAATGAGCTCTACCCTGTTTTTTTAAAAGTAAATAACTTAAAGGTACTCATTGTTGGAGGAGGGAATGTTGGGTTGGAAAAGCTTACTTTTTTATTGAAGTCGAGTCCCAATGCTCAAGTTCAGATGGTCGCTCCCGAGTTTTTATCGGACACATTGGAGTTGGCGGCAGCGCACCATGTGGAAATCACGGAAGATTTGTATCAAGAAAAATATTTGGAAGGCAAGCACATGGTGGTTGCCTGTACGGATAAACCCGAAGTGAACGAGCAAGTTTACCACGATTGTAGAAAACTGAACAAGTTGGTGAACGTAGCCGATAATCCACCGTTTTGTGATTTTTATATGGGAGGTATTGTGACGAAAGGGAATGTGAAAGTTGCCATTTCTACCAACGGACAATCCCCAACAACCGCAAAAAGATTACGACAATTTTTTGAGGATGTTATTCCCGAAAATATTGATGACTTGGTCAAGAATTTGAATGAATACCGAAAGACCCTAAAAGGCGATTTTGAACAAAAGGTCGAGGCCTTGAATGAATTCACCAAGGGTTTGGTCAACAAAAAAGATTAAGCAGGTTACAAGCGCTTCATTGCTTCAATTAAGTCATCTCTTTTTCTTGGTGAAATATTCACCTGCATATCGTTGCTCATTATAAGGTGGCCTCCATCAGATTTGACATATTTTTTCACTTTTTTTAAATTGATTAGAAAACTATTGTGAACCCGCATAAAGTAATGTTCCGAAAGCAACATTTCGTATTCCTTTAAATGTTTGCTCACCAAGAGCATGCTTTCATCTTCCAACATAAAACAAGTATACGAGCCATCCGCTTTGCAGGCCACTATCTCATCTAAGGCAATAAACTCCATTCCGGCCGTGGTGGCAAGGCAAATTTTTTCGGGACGTACTTTTCCGCGAGAAATGCTTTGCATTAATGTATCTAACTGTTCTCTGTAAACATTGGTGTCCATTCGGTTTCTTGCTTTTTCTACTGCTTGCTGGAGTTCGTCCAAATCTATAGGCTTCAGTAAATAATCCAAGGAGCTGAACTTTATGGCCTTGATGGCATATTTTTCAAACGCAGTGGTGAAAACAACTTCAAAGTTGGGGTCTTTTATTTGGTTAAGTACATCGAACCCTACACCAGATTGTAGCTCTATGTCCAAGAAAACAATATCTGGACTGTAGATGGATAATACTTTCACTGCCTCTTCTACTGAGCCGGCCATAGCAATTACTTGCACTTCTTTGCAAAATTCTTCCAGCATGGATTTTAAGGTTTCTCTGCTGTGTTTCTCATCTTCAATTATTACTGCTTTTAAAATCATAGGGCTATTTTTAGGGGTCATTTGGTTATTTATTGCTGCAGGCTAACTTTTGAAATTGATGTGATTCTAAAAATGAAAAAGGATTTTTCTTTCAAATTATATCAGAATTTGATTATTATTCATATATTTGGTTTATTGCCAGTATTACATAGTTTTTGTTTTAGATTGGCATTACAACTATCAACCGATATTTCTTTTCATTTGATTACATAGTTTTTCGATAGTACCTTACTATATTGCAGGTTTATTGGACTGTGTAATAGGTTATAATGTTTTTGTTTTCCTTAATAGGGGAAAATTGCTTTTCACTGTATTAAGTTAAACATTTTTACGGGGGGAAGAATAAATAGTGGCAAAAAACCCTAGTTGTCATTTTCTATGAAAATGATAACTTGTTGTGCCAGTACGTAAAAAATAACTCACCATTTTCAATCCTATAGATAACTGTTGCGCAGCATAACCCCATACTTGCTTTCAGCTTAAGAATTTACTCATGGTGAGTTTTTATTCAACAACATATATATTTTGGACTGCACTGCCTTTATCGCCAGAACCAAAGGCAAAACAATAGTTTTATGTGCAGCCCAATATTTATTTTTGGTTGATAAATCTACATTTATCATAATTAAAAAACCGGTGCCATTTGACGTATGTGGGGTTTGAGTTTATGGATGGCCCTTTTGAGTTCACGTAATTTTAAATTAAATCCTTTTTGATGTAAAATGGGACTCCTCGATTAAAAGGAAATCCCATTTTTTACAACAGGAGAACACTAAAAAGATTCTTAATTTTAAACTGATCATGCAGAATGATATAGCTCTTGATGGTTAAAGTATTTTGTAGCTCTAGAAAAGGATTTCTTCTTATGAGGCATTTTGGCCACAAAGTGTCCTTTAAAATCTATTGATGCAATATTGCTGAAGTAACCAAGCATGTCCTCGTAGTCATTTATATTGATTCCGGCTTTTGCCAAGTTGTTTTGCATAACCGATTTGTTCAATTTGGTTTCCCAATTTCCGTTTATTCTTATGTCTTTAGATCTTATGATTAAAATCTTGAGCTTTTTTAAGTGCCAGGTCGGAACATAGAAATTGGTAACACCATCCTTTAAAGATTTAAAGGTCACGTACACCTTGCCAACATTTTTGTACACTTTTGCGGTATAGCCAACACTACTGTTGCTCAATGGTAGTTTTAGACAAGAGTTATCCGATTCCAAATAGAATAGAATGGAGTTTTTGTTCAGGACTTCTTCTGTGATTTGTGGAACGTCTATGGAAAACGACCAATTGGGTAATTGTTCTCTAATATCAAAAGACAAAAGTTCCACCGTATTTTGCGTTTTGGACGCGCATGATTGTTTGTGATCCCGTAGTACTGTGCTGGATTTCTTAATAAGATAGATCGGGTATCCTATTATTACAGCGGCACAAATCAATGTCCAGAAGATAGTCAATAGATGCATAACTTTATTTTTTGTTAAAACTTGGGAACCTTTTTCAGCTACTAAATAACAAAGAAAAATAGTAGCTAAATCCCATCAATATACGGATGGGCCTTTTCAATTGACGTATGAGAAACCACCGATAAAAAGAGTGTTTTTACAGATGAAATACACTCATTTTTTTCTTAAATGGACATTTGGAAGCACAAATTTGGTTTACTACTTACCCTATGATGTCTTATTGGTCTTTTCCAATTGGCCGATTACGCCCATTACATCATAATTTGCAATTTTTCTAGTACTATAATTTCGTTTTATGTAGTTCACGTATGTGTGGATTTCCAGAGTATAGTAGTTTTCCAGTTCAAAGACAGGATCTTTGGCAATTTCTAGACTACTGTTCACTTTCATTTTGCCATAAGCTCTTGCATGGTAGACAATTTTATAGTTGTTATTATCATTATCCATCCACTCAATGGTCACTTCAATAAAATCGTCCATTCGTTCTCTTAACTTGTAGTTCGCATGCTTGGGTATGTTCCCAAACTCATATTCAGACTTAATTAGGTCCAAAATCCATTTTTCCAGAAAGTTATCCTTCATGTCATTTAAATTTTAGGTGTTCTGATTTTGATCAGCGATTGACCAATGGTTCTATAAATCTTTAATGAGGTTGAAATGGTTTTGAATTGTTTTTTGATACTGCTGGGCCAATACCTTGATTCGTTAATTATTCTTTTGATTCTTAATTTTTTTTGAGAGTAGTACTAAATCCGATGTTTGGTTTATTCTGTGATGTGCAATAGTGTCTTTAACCAATTAATCGCATTTTTCCTGGCCATTTCACTTTGGTCTTTACCTTCGGTATCAAATCCGTGACCCACACCCTCATAAATATGATGTTTCACAGGGACCCCTTTTTCTTCCAATAAGTCCACCATACACAATGTGTTTTCTGTTAGATAGCCCTTAGAAGGAATCTGATATAGGATTGGGGCATAAGGACGGTATATATTATTCACAAATGCATTCTCATTACAAGGCCCCGGCCCCCAATAACCATATCCAGAGGATCCTCCATAGTAGAACACTCCACCCGCAAAACCATTTTCTGGTTTAGGTTGAGGCGGCTGAACACCAGAAGACGCATCATAGTTGTTGCCATCAAAACTTTGTGTCCATTCCCAATCGGCGGGAGTTGAATCGGTATCATATAGTGTTGCGGCCAATGCACTTGCCCCATCGGAAAAGCCAAGCAATGCAATGTCATTTGGTCTTACCAAGGGCTTCCCATTATCAAGCTTTAAGTTCTTGAGGACTTCTAAGGCCATATTGGCATCTCTAGGGCGAACAAATTGAGAACTGATTCTAAAGTTGTCCGGGGCGTCCGTCCACTTTCCAGACCTCTCCTTGACATTTCTGCCAGAATAGCTATCGACAAAAGCACCGACAATACAGTTGTTATCAAAAATTTCTCGCCAATCCCGATTTTGGCTGGACATTTTTCCGGTTGATGGGTCATCGTTAGACCACATTCCACCAGAACCGTGCATTACCACTACTGCGGGATAGTTTTCATTTCCGCACCCCTCAGGTATGGAAAGGTAAATAGGAATCTTGTCTTGCAGTATTTGGACATGGATTATAGTGTCCAGGGTAGATTGCGCCATTATTATTTCTGGAGCGTCTGCAAAGGGGGTAGAGCCACCGTTATCCTCGCTGCATGATATAAAACAGACTGATAATGCTGCTAGAAGTAGGTTAAGCTTAATAGATGATTTAGACATTGTTTTTTTCATAATTTCATATTAATAAGTGCAGGAACAATTGGAAACTCCTTGGAACAAATCGATGCCCAAGGTCAGAACATGGGTGCCCTTCGAGTACCCAAGTATCTCATTCATGATAACCTGATAGGAATACCCGAAGTAGAAGTCACCTTTTTTAAGCCCGATAACAGGAGCGATGTAAAGTGGTGAGCCAAACTGGTCGTTTAAAAACCTATAGGTTATGCCGGCATAGTAGTAGTTCAGAAAATCATACCATTTGAATTTTGTGTTTATATCAGTAATTGACCTTCCATCACTCTCAAAATATTGAAAGAAAACAGAAGGTTCTATCTCAAAATCCGTTCTCGAGTTCTTCCTGAATTTGTATCCCGAATACAGATAATAATTCCGCAGGGTGTTAGGTTCGAAAATCGGGTTGAATTTTTCAAATTCCTTATTTAGGATGTTAGCGGCATTCACACTAATATAGAATCCTCCTTGTCGGTAAAGGGTCCCCACATCAAAATTTGGATTGCTCGATGATCTATCGTTGGTAACAGTTGGGTCACTGTTCGGGTCAAAATTTTCAATATCTATCCTAAATTGATTTAGGTTAAAGGATAGGGCAAACGAAAAATATTGATCATTATATTTATTCAAGGTAAGGTGATGTGCAAAGGAAACTTTCCCCCCACGTTGTTTTGTTTCACCATTGGAATCGTTATAGATGACCATCCCAATGCCGGAACGGTTCCCCAATCGTACATCTGCCGATAAAGATTGGGTGTCCGGTGCATCCTTAATACCGACCCATTGGGTGACCCCGTTCATACGCACCTTTACATAATCACCAATTCCTGCGTAGGAAGGGGACATCACAAAAGGATTGTCGGATAAGTATTGGGACAATTGCGGAATCGTCAGCTCTTGTCCTTTTACAAGAAACAGGTTTATGAATATTAGGAAAACTACAACTCTCTTCATTTATCAATTAATTTTATCTATACAATGTGAAGTGTCCGACAAATTCACGCCCAGACCCATCATTTAGCCTCACGATGTACCAGTAATCCCCAGATGGCATAGGGCTAGAGTCATATTCCCCATCCCAGGCATCCGAAGTGCCCAAGATTTGAATTTCTCTTCCATACCTGTCAAAAATGTGGGTTTTGATGTCAGGGAACAGTTCAGAATTCTTTGGAGACCAAAAGTCATTTTCCCCATCACCATTTGGAGTGAAGAAATCGGGTATAGTGATTTCCACTAAGTTTAAAGTGATGTTCTGTGTCACCTCACAACCATAGCTGTCAACGACTCTTACAGTGAAAGTACCACTTCTCTTTATGGTATAGGTGTTGAAATTGGAAGCGCTTTGGTCATCAAAGTAATAAGTGTAAGGTGCATTTCCTCCTGTAACATTTGCGGTAATCTGATTTACATATTCACTGGTGAGTGACAACTCCAGTTGTTCGAATTTTTCAACCTCAAAAGGAATCTCAGCCAAACAACCGTTATTGTGCATAATAAAAAGACTATGACTACCAGAACTGATGTTTCCAAAATCTGGAGTTAATATAAAGTCATTTGGATTTGTTGAATCCAGGGCATAAAGAACATCATTGCTGATGGATGGGTCGGATAATGTTACCTCGATTGTATTTGAAGGTAAATTTTCCTCACACAAATACATGACATCTACTATACCACCAAGGTTTGGCCCGTCCGCCTTAATTTCAAAGCTTGTATTGGTTTGGCAACCCGTGTTGTCAATCACATTCATTTCATAATTCCCAGGAGATAAATCCTCTATGGAGAAAGAATTCGTATTGAAAACCAAAGGCTCCATATTATTAAGCTTAACTGTAACTGGAAAAGCTACATCTCCAACAGTTATAGAAACGGAACCGTTAGCATTTTCAGAACAATTCGCATCCTGAACGTTACTAGTGATGCTTAGTTCAGATGCAGTAAGCACGATATCGGGATCCTGTTGTGATGCACAGCTTGCCACGGCAATGGTCAGGTTGCTGTAGTTGCCCTCTGGAAGGTCTTCCACGGTAGCTGTTCCCCCGGACACTGTCACGTTGGGGAAACTTCCCCCGTCATAGGTAATGGTATGGTTCCCGTCGGGCACATTGGTAAATGTGAACTCTATCTCCCCGTCGCTTGCCCCGCATGTTGAGGGCTGTACGGCCACTGCCTCGATGGTCGGGGCGTCCGGTGACGAGAGGACGATGTCGGGGTCCTGTTGTGATGAACAGCTTCCCACGGCAATGGTCAGGTTGTTGTAGTTGCCGGCTGGCAGGTCCTCTACTGTGGCTGTTCCCCCGGACACTGTCACGTTGGGGAAACTTCCCCCGTCATAGTATATGGTATAGTCCCCGTTCGGCACGTTCTCGAAGGTGAACTCTATCTCCCCGTCGCTTGCCCCGCATGTTGAGGGCTGTACGGCCACGGCCTCGATGGTGGGTGCGTCCGGTGATGAGAGCACGACATCGGGGTCCTGTTGCGAGGTACAGCTGTTGACGGTAATCTTTAGGTTGGAGTAGTTGCCCGCTGCCAATCCCGTTACGGTGGCGGCGTTTGATGCAACTGCCACGTTGGGGAAACTTCCCCCGTCATAGGTAATGGTATAGTCCCCGTCGGGCACGTTTTCGAAGGTAAAGTCTATCTCCCCGTCGCTTGCCCCGCAGGTGGACGGCTGTACGGCCACGGCCTCGATGGTGGGCGCGTCCGGTGACGAGAGCACGATATCGGGATCTTGCTGAGAGGTACAGCTGTTGACGGTAATCTTTAGGTTGGAGTAGTTGCCCGCTGCCAATCCCGTTACGGTGGCGGCGTTTGATGCAACTGCCACGTTGGGGAAACTTCCCCCGTCATAGGTAATGGTATGGTTCCCGTCGGGCACGTTGGTAAAGGTGAACTGTATCTGTCCGTCGCTGGCCC